>Ga0207900_100002_pt1 | contig 874730 bp, 745 predicted proteins | sample LinPmetageLP39_FD_184052 | JGI IMG/M metagenome (GOLD analysis project Ga0207900, IMG submission 184052) | Marine viral communities from the Pacific Ocean - LP-39 (SPAdes) | ecosystem: Environmental > Aquatic > Marine > Oceanic | place: Pacific Ocean | collected 2010-06-14
TCCTTCAGGTAAGTACACCGTAGTGGCTTATGATGCCAACGATCCTTACAATGGATGTAAGTCTGTCGCTACATACACACTCAAAGAAGACAATCCGGTCTATCAGATCAAACGCGTTGATATCATCACCACTGATGATACCAACTGTGATAACAACAATGCGAACGGAACCATCAAGATTACCAAAATATTCATGGATGGCATTGCGGTTGACCTGAGTGTAAGTGGAGGAGATTATGCCTTCACCTGGGCCGGGCTGAATGTTGGTGCAATTCAACATCCTGTGAATTCAGTGAATGACAGTGTGTCCAATGTACTACCTGGCACTTATACGGTATACGTAGAAAACCTGGTGGATAACCTTTGCCGTTCGCAGGTTGTCAATGTAACTGTTGGTCAGGATGGAATAGAGCCTGCGTTCGACACCCCGGTAGTAACTGATGATACTTACTGCACCGGCGGAAATGCTTCGGTCACGCTGGCTATCCTGGCACCTGATACTGATGAAGCAGATTATGACTTTAGCTGGTATGAAGGAACTGGTACTGCTGGTACATTCAGAGGTGATCTGAGTGGAGTGGGTAACTTCTCTGCTACAAACCTAAACGCTGGATTCTATACCATCGTGGTGACTGCTCAGGCTACGGCATCCGAAGGAACCGGATGTACAGATATGATTGTAGTAGAAGTTGAAGATAACCCTGATGTGATCAAAATTGCTGCCAATCAAATTGTAGGAACTCCTATCACTGATTGTAGTCCACACAATGGACAAGTGGTTGTCAACAACGTGACCTTGAATGGAGCATTAGTTGGAACAGCAGGTTACACCTTTACCTTATATGAAAGCGATGGTGTCACTCCAAGTGCTTCCACATTTACCGGAGCTAGCACCTCTGCTGACCTATCTCCTGGCACCTATTTCGTGTCGGCCAATGACGCTGTAACAGGTTGTACTACACCGCTAAGAAGTGTAATCATTGATTATGATACAGAGCAGCCTACTTTGAGTATCGCACTGGATAGGTTGAATTCTTCATGCGACGTGGCCAATGCTGACGGACAGCTGACGCTCTCAATTACCGGAGCTGACATGGATGCCAACTATACCATAGACTGGTATTTGGGTACCGTTTCTAATCCAGGAAGTGCAGAACTATTGGCCGATGGAGTTCCAGCTGGAGGTGGGTTCACTCCTTCAATTACCATTTCTGGCACCACCCCTCCTACTTCTACGATCAGTGGGTTGGCTACTGCCAGGTATTTTGCAAGAGTGACGGACACCACTAATCCGAATGCTAATTGTAATAATGTCATAGCTAAATCCGTATTGCAAGACTCCACATTTGCCATCAGCATGACACTGACTGCAAGTAGCCAGACCAACTGTACTGCGAACGGAGAGGTAGTGATCAACAGCATTACATTGACTACTCAGGATGGTCCTACATCTGTCTCTGGTGAAGCAGTGGATGGTGGAGTAGCCAACCTGATCGGAACATATGATCTGCAACTGCTAAACGCAAACCAACAACTGATCACAGCTGTAACTACAGATGCTGATCTGCAAGGTCTGAGTGAGGGTAACTACTTCATCAATGCTACACATCAGGTGTATGATTGTGAGTCTAACAGCTTCCCATTCCAGATTGTGGAAGACATAGCTTACCCTGAAACATCTGTGACTACTATAGAGCCGAATACAAGCTGTACTACTACAGGCGTTGGTTCTGTTGAGATTACGTTGCTGACCGACGGGGTGGCCAACGCTTATACCGTGGACTGGAGAAATGGAAGTTTGCCAACCTCACCTGCTGTAACCCCAGCGGAAGGAACAGCTTCTTCATCAGCCAACACCTTTACCTTAAGCGGCCTTTCTGCAGGAAACTATACTGCCGTAATCTCGGATGTCACTTCCGGATGTTCTGTTAATTTCACTTATGAGGTACTTGAGAATCTAAGCTACCCGACCATCAATATTCCAGATGGGCAGGTCACTCATAACACACTATGTGGGGCTGGAAATGGAGCGGTTACGATAGATGATAACGACATCACCTATCAGGGTGCTGCAGGCCTGGTTGCTGATTACGACTGGACGATTACCTCAAGTATTGGACAGGCTGGCTTCCCTCAAGTATTAAATGCTCCCGCGGCTATCAGTCTTTCAAATCTGTTACCAGATACCATCACCTTCCTGGCCACTCATAGGGTGACGGGATGTTCGAATGGGTCTCTTGAGTTGATCATTCTGGATAAGAGCAGACTTCCTGAAATTGATTCTCTGGTGATGATCCCTAATGCCAACTGTGACGGTGGAGGTATCGCGCAGGGATTGATTGAGATCAGAGAGATTGATGGAATAGCTCCTTCTGCTGGAAACTATGACTATCAGTGGTATGTGGGTACTTCAGCGAGTGCGGGCAATGAGGTGAGTGTGGTACTTGGAGAGTCCGATAGTACTGAACTTGTGCAGAACCTGCCAGATGATTTCTATACCGTAGAGATCACAAATAATAACACTGGGTGTGTCTCCACACAAACGATCGAAGTTCAGAACGATCCCGATTATCCGATTATTATTTCTTACGAAGTGAACAAAAACCTGACTTGTTTCACTGTTGGAAATGGTTCTTTCGTCATTACCCAGATAAGATACCAGGGAACTGACCTGAGTATGGGTAACAGCGCAGATTCATTGACCATAGTAAGTGATTACACCCTGCTGCTATTCGCATCAGATGGAGTCACTCCGATGACCGATGGGGACCCGGCTACCACAATGAAACTCGATAGCTTAAGTGCAGGTACTTACTATGCTGCCATAAGGAAAAATGATTCTAATTGTGATTCTGAAAAAGTACAATTTGTGATAAAGGACAATCCTTTCTACCCTCAGATTCAAATCATCCAGGTAGAAGCGGACTCTACGTGTTCGGAAACAGGTACCACTCCAAACGGAATGCTATTGGCAATCCCGGACAATGCTAACGATCCGATTCATATTGATTCGTCATATACCTTTAACTGGTATGAAGTGGATCCAGGCACCAATGCCAGAATCACAGGAAGCATATCGTCCAACGACACACTCAGCGGACAATATCAAGGCAAGTTTGAAGTGGAAATTATGAATGTCAATGTTGGTTGTCTATCCAACGCCTACTTCACACTGACCAATGAGCCTGAAGAACTGAGGATTGTTGCTATTGATTCGGTGAGTATGACGGCTTGTTCGCCTTCCAATGCCTTCTTTGAGGTTACAATGATCAATATTGGTAACCTGACGGACTATACTTACTATTTCTATAATGGTGATCCTACCATTGGAAACCCGAATGACTCATTGATCTACAGTGGCCCTAGCCCGATCCTTTCATTTAATGATACTGGATTTGATGTGGTGCCTGATGAATACTATGTGATTGCTGTGAGTAACATTACCGGATGTAGTACGGATATCTATCAGATTGAGATCACAGATGAGACTACCAGACCAGGAATTACACTTGAAGCTTTCTCTCTTCAAACAAACTGTGACCCTGATAATCCAAATGGCTCACTTACCGTGAGTGCCAATGGCTCTCAGGATAATACATTGTACACTTTTGAGTGGACCAACTCTGCTGGTATCGTGGTAGAAGCTAACAATGCGACAGCTGATAGCCTGGCGGCGGACACTTATACCGTGACCATCACGGAGGTGGCAACCGGCTGTTCGGTTTCGGAAAACTACACGATGATTGATGATTATCCAGATCCGTTGAAACTATCAGTTACTTCTGAGGGTAATTCAAATTGTGTAAATCCTGACGGTAGACTGGCGGCCAAGGTGAACAACATCCCTGATGGCAAGTCAGCATCTGATTATCAGTTCTACTGGTTTATTGGTGATCAAACCGCAGGTACTCCTGATCCTACACAAGCGGATTGGATCGGAACAGTATACTCGGGACTTGAGGCCGGTACATACACTGTTTATGTAGTAGATGGAACGGACGCCTTCTGTACTTCTGTACCTCGGGCTGTTACAGTCGAAGACCTGCGGGATACTCCTGACTTTAGAGTGGACGTGATCAATGATGTGACCATTTGCTATCCTACATTGCCAAATGGAAGAGCCACTATCGGTTTCACAGAAGGCGAGCTATTCAGATATACTTTCCTTTGGTATGAAGGTGCCATCTCTGATACTACCGGACTCACTCCATTTGTCAGCAATAAGCAGAGTGTGGATTCACTGAATATCGGAGTATATACTACGGCGGCTATTGACAAAATCACCGGATGTATAGGATATCAGCAATTCAACATCATGGATGCAACAGAAACCGTTGGGCTCCCTACTTTGGTGAAGGTGTCTGACCGAACCAACTGTATCTACCCTGATGGACGTGCATTGGCCAGAGTAAATGGAAACACCGAAGGCTATACTTTCAACTGGTACGAACAGGGTAACCTGACAACTCCGGTGTTTACAGGCAGCGATGTGTCTACCCTGGATACCACAACCTACCTGGTAGAGGCCATCAAAATCTCAACCGGATGTGTATCTGCGAGAGTTTCGGTGGAAATCCTGAATGGTATTGAAGATCCTGAATTCGAAGTATTCACCACGGGGTCCATTTGTTTGAGAACAGAAGACGGTGCAGCAAATCAGTTCAACGGAACGGCTGATATCTACTTTGAGGTATTCCATGAGATAGATACAATCTCCTGGATTAATCCTGATGGAATTTCAGTCTCTAGTGATGTGAAGTTGATTGGAGCTGAGCCAGGCATCTGGAGCGTTTGGTTTAGATCTGACAATGGATGTGATTATACACGTGAATTTGAGATTACCGCTGCATTGAAAATCTACAATGGTATCTCATCCAATGGTGACGGAAAGAATGACTTTATGATCATTGATTGTATTGACTACTTCCCTAACAACCGGGTGAGTATCTATAACCGCGATGGTTCTCTGGTTTACGAAACCAAAGGTTATAATAACATCGACAGAAGGTTTGACGGTACGAGTAATGTGGGCAGAAACGGATTGAAACTGCCGGTAGGTACTTACTTCTACTTCATTGATAAAGGCGATGGAACTGAAGTAGTGAATGGATATTTAGAGTTAGTTCGTTAATTTACACTGATGAGCATGAAAAAATACATAGCAGGCATTTTGTTCATATTGAGTGGGGTCATAGCATCTGCCCAGATGCGGGCCCTCACCTCTACTTACCCTTTTAATGGTTTATTGATCAACCCTGCTTATGCAGGCAGTCTCAATGTTTTCTCAGTCATAGCTGTACATCGAGAACAGTGGATCAACGTGGAGGGTGCACCGGTCTATCAGGCGCTTACGGCCCACTCTTCTTTCAATTCGAACAGAATTGGTGTGGGATTGCAAGCGACACGTGACCAGGTAGGCATTACGGAAAGTGTATCTGTGTATGGCAGCTATGCTTACAAAATCAAAATGAGTTTCGGGATTTTGGCCATGGGCCTGCAGGGAGGCTTTGACAGCCGGGCCTCTGATTTCAGTAAACTCTCTGTCTTTGATGAAGATGACCAGTTGCTCTCCGGTACTGTAAACCGCTTTACTCCAAATTTCGGGACCGGGCTATACTTCGCTAATCCACATATGTATGTGGGGTTTTCGGTACCCTATATTCTGGAAAACAGAACACTTGTGATTGATGAGAGTGATGCCGTAGCAGCTGATTCCAGAGAAAGCAGATATTATTACGCCACTGGTGGGGTGATTCTCCCCCTGACCGAATCTATCAAGCTATCTCCTTCCATCCTTTTGAGAGGACAGGAACAAAACAGATTTGCCTATGACATAACGGCAATGGTTATTTTTGACAATATCGCCTATGCCGGAATTAGTTACAGAAACTCTAATGACATCACCTTCATCGGTCAGTTAATTCTTAATGAAAACTTCCGTGTAGGGTATGCTTATGACGCTACCACCAGTGAGATCACTACAGAAACCAGCGGGTCACACGAGATTTTGGTCAACTACCGAATCAAACTAAGGAATTATAAGAAAGATCCTCAGTGTCCGGTTTATTTCTAGTGCTCGATTAGTTATTCCTCTTAGCTCCACTGAGATCCGTGAGGAGGGCATTGGTCAAGGAAAGTAACAAGCTAAAAAGCAGTGCCCACCAAAAACCGGCCACCTCAAATCCGGGAATAATAGCATCAGCTATTAAGATAATTAAGGCGTTGATTACCAGGAGAAATAATCCCAAGGTGAAAACCGTCAAAGGAATCGTCAGCAGAATAAGAATTGGCTTAATGGTAAGGTTCAGTAGGGACAGCACCAAGGCCAGTATTACAGCGGCCAAAAATCCCTCCACATAAACACCGGGAAGCAAATACGACACGATAATAACGGCCAATGCTGATAAAAGTAATCGGACAATAAAGTTCATAGCTTTTCTATTTGATTGGTTAATGTACGTTGAGCACTATACCTCGTATCGCTCTTTTAAAATATTCCAATGATGTGCCAGGTGGCCTCCGAGAATATATACCAGAGCTCTTACTGAGAAAATCACTTCGTTGGATTGCCCCGTGTACTTTGTTTGCTCTTCGGTCAGTGATTTGATTAATTCGATGTTTGCTGCCCTGAGTCCCATCAACTCTGCCCTCAGGGAAGTGATACTCCTCGCTTCGAAAAACGAATTTTCCACATATGTATTTTGGTCAAATCCAGGAATGGGGGTCTTATCTTGTCTGGAAAACCGAAGAATCCGATAAGCCATTACCCGCTCCGTATCTATTATATGACCCAATACCTGAGCCACGGTCCACTTCCCTTCATGGTAAGCAAAGCTCATTTTCTCCTTTGGTATCTTTTCGAGATACGTAGAGAATGAGTCTGACTGATCTGACAAATAATCTATTACATCTTGATCTCCCACCAATTCAATATATCCTCGGTAGAAGTTGGCGTACTCTTCAGGTTTGGGTTTACCTATCTTATTCATTTTTGAACCAGTTTGCATATTTGATATAATTACCGGCAATCCTCAGCAGCATTTCCCGATTTTTGCCTTCCACATCCTTTACCTTTCTAGCGGGCACTCCGGCATAAATACTGTTCTCTTCCACAATAGTGCCTTCCAGCACCACCGCTCCGGCTGCCACGATGGCTCCTGTCTTAATCACCGCTCCATCCATTACCATAGCGCCCATCCCAATGAGTACCTGATCCTGAACAGTACACCCATGCACGATGGCATTGTGCCCAATGGACACATCACTCCCAATATTGGTAGGCGCTTTTTCAAAAGTACCATGAATCGTGACATTATCCTGAATATTGGTACGATCTCCTATTTTGATGTAGTTAACATCCCCACGGATGACTGCATTAAACCATACTGTACATTGCGCTCCCATGATCACTTCACCCACGATGGTTGCATTTTCGGCGAGCCAGCATTCCTTCCCTATTTCAGGAGTATAACCACGTACAGATTTTATCAAAGCCATAAATCATCTCTTTTTTAAACTTCCTAACTTGTCGGCTGTTAAGGTAATGTTTTAAAACAAAAAATGAAATCAGGAATATGAATGCCCCCACAATGAAACTTATGATTGGCCTATTCACGCTGACCTTGATCTCCTCATGCTCTACTCCTACCGAAAAAAACCTGGAAGCCGGGGCAGAGCAAGAGGTCGTGTCTGTATCAGAAAAAGCCACATGGATTGATATTGATACAGCTTCGTCTGTGGTTACATGGATCGGAAGTAAGCCTAAAGGTCAACACAATGGAATCATTCCCTTCACTACCGGTCAACTTGCTGTACTCAACAATGAAATTGTTGGTGGAAAATTCGAAATGGCTGTTCGAAGACTACAAGTGATGGATCTCATGAAAGATCCTGCAAGGAGTAAGAAGCTAAAAGACCACTTGATGTCAGAGGATTTTTTTGAGGCAGACAGTTTCCCCACTGCTTCCTTTGAGATTGTAGAAGTAACTCCTTTCGATTCAACAGCGCTGCCAAAAGACACCCAGGAATTCGAATCTGAGTACACGCCGGCCACACTGAGTTCATTCATGGTTGCCAACCCTACACATCTGATCACCGGCAACCTGACCCTGAGAGGCGCTACCAGAAGTATAACTTTCCCAGCCGATATAAGCTTCAATCCAGAATCTATCCGTGCAGAAGCCAAATTCAACATCGATCGGACAGATTGGAACCTCTCCTACAGTGATGAAGCCAGTGTGATCGACAAAGCCAAGGATCGGTTCATTTATAACACGGTGAATGTGGGACTAAACCTGGAAGTGACGAGATAAATTTAGCCTCAGAAATACTGACAAGATGTCATTGTCTTAAGTTTGCTACTTATCTTTGCCCATTAAATAATTGACCCACTATGACTCAGTTGATAGAGGACCTGGAAATTTTGGACCAAAGCAATGATGTGCAGGAAGAGCACTGTGAGGTAAAAGTTTCGAAAGAAAGTAATAATCAAACAGCCAAAAAACTTTACATAGAAAGCTACGGCTGTCAGATGAATTTCTCTGATAGCGAGATCGTTACATCTATACTCCAAAAAGAGGGATTCGACACCACCGCTTCATTTGAAGCTGCAGATGTGATTCTCCTGAATACCTGCTCTATTCGTGAAAAAGCGGAGCAAACCATCAGAAAAAGGCTTACCCAGTTTAATAAAATCAAGCTTGAGCGGCCAGAAATCACCATAGGTGTACTGGGCTGTATGGCCGAGCGCCTCAAAAGCAATCTACTGGAAGAGGAGAAAATTGTTGACCTGGTGGTAGGCCCGGATGCCTATAGAGATTTGCCTAACCTTGTAAGACAGGCCGAGGAAGGTCAAAAAGGCGTAAACACCTTCCTTTCTCGTGAAGAGACCTATGCAGATATCTCTCCGGTAAGGCTCAACTCCAATGGAGTGACTGCTTTCATCTCCATTATGCGTGGCTGTGACAACATGTGCTCCTTTTGCGTGGTGCCCTTCACCAGGGGTCGGGAGCGCTCAAGAGACCCTCATTCCATCATCAGCGAAGCCCAGGATCTTTTTAGCAAAGGGTACCGCGAAGTGACCCTCCTGGGGCAAAATGTGGACTCTTATAAGTGGTCACCGGAAGAAAACAACAAAGCCCGACTGGAAAAGCAAGAGGTAAATCAAGTCGTCAATTTTGCTAATTTGCTGGAAATGGTGGCGCAGGTACACCCTGAGCTGAGGGTGAGATTCTCCACATCGCACCCCAAAGACATCACCGACGAGGTGCTTCATACAATGAAGCGCTATGAGAACATCTGCAAGTACATTCACCTACCGGCACAGAGCGGCAACTCACGGGTACTGGAACTAATGAACAGAACCTACGATCGGGAATGGTACATCAACCGAGTGGATGCGATTCGTGAGATCCTTGGAGAAGATTGTGGCATCAGCTCTGACATGATCACCGGATTTTGTACCGAAACAGAGGCCGAGCACCAGGACTCACTTTCTCTCATGGAGTATGTGCAGTACGACTTCTCGTACATGTTTTTCTACTCTGAGCGACCAGGAACACTAGCGGCCAAAAAATACAAAGATGACATTTCATTGGAAGTCAAAAAAAGAAGGCTTCAGGAAGTCATAGACACCCAGCGCGGGCTCTCGCTGGCCAGAAACCAGCGAGATATCGGGAAAACATTCACGGTGTTGGTTGAAGGGTTTAGCAAGAGATCTAATGACGATCTGCAAGGCAGAAACACTGCCAACAAGGTGGTCATTTTCAAAAACAATGGAGCTAAAAAAGGCGAATACGTTCAGGTGAAAGTGTATGACTGCACTGCAGCTACACTATTCGGGGAGGTGATAGCATAATGGATTACAAAACAAGTTCGGAAGTACAGGCTGTCAAGCAGCGTTTTGAGATCATTGGTAACTCGCCAAAACTCAACAACGCTATCAGAATAGCCATGCAGGTAGCGCCTACTGACATGAGTGTGCTGATCTCCGGAGAAAGTGGTGCGGGTAAAGAGTCCTTTTCCAAGATCATTCACAGTCTTTCTCATCGCAAGCATGGACAGTTTATTGCCATCAACTGCGGAGCCATTCCTGAAGGAACCATCGACTCGGAACTTTTCGGCCATGAAAAAGGAGCTTTTACAGGGGCGCACGAATCCCGAAAAGGATATTTTGAAGTCACCAATGGGGGCACCATCTTCCTGGATGAAATCGGGGAACTGCCAGTAAGTACTCAAGCCAGATTACTCAGGGTTCTTGAAAACGGTGAGTTTATCAAAGTAGGTTCATCCAAGGTTTTGAAGACAGACGTACGGGTGATCGCCGCGACCAATGTGGACCTGAATGCCGCCATTGAGAAAAATAAGTTCAGAGAAGACCTCTACTACCGCCTCAATACGGTACCTATACAGGTACCAGCTCTCAGAGAACGTGGTGAGGATGTCCTTTTACTTTTCAGGAAGTTTGCCTCGGATTTTTCCGAGACCTACAGAACCAAACCTGCCTACCTCACTGAAGGTGCGCAGGAAATGCTCCTGAAGTTCAGATTTCCCGGCAATATACGTCAGCTTAAAAACCTGGTGGAACAAATGAGCGTGCTAGAGATGGAACGTGAAATTGATGCTGACACACTTCTGAAATACCTTCCTAAAACCACCTCCTACCTCCCTGCCCTTATTGGGAAAACGGAGAATTCAGAGAACTTCTCAGAGCGTGATCTACTCTACAAAGTTCTTTTCGATATGAAAAAAGACATGTCCGAGATGAAATCGCTGATTCATGAGATTTTGTCTGAGGACGGATCCCGAAGTGAAATTTTGTCCCAACATGAGCGTTTGTTCAATGATGTGGAGGCCTATAACAGACCCGAACGCAATGAAGACTATGATCACCCACCTATCAAGCCGATCATGCTGGAGTCTACCAGGGAGCAAAACACCCGTGACCGGATTGTTGAGGACGAATATGACATAGAAGACATCACACATGAAACCGACGATGGTGATTCTCTTTCCCTTGAAAAGAAGGAGAAGGAAATGATCATTATGGCATTGAAAAAGAACAATAATAAAAGAAAGTATGCAGCCAAAGATCTGGGGATTTCTGAAAGAACGCTTTATAGAAAAATCAAGCAATATGAGATTGATAGCATTTAGTGCCCTGCTTGGTTCACTTGTTATTCTCTCCGGTTGTGGGGTGTATAGTTTCACAGGAGCTTCCATCTCTCCTACTGTGAAAACCATCTCCATTCAAACCTTTTTCAATAACGCCACTCTTGGTCCTTCCAACATGAGTGTCCTTTTCACCGAAAGCATCAAGGATTACTATCAGCAGAATACCAGCTTGTCTCTGGTGGATGACAATGGTGATCTGCAAATAGATGGTTATATCGCTGATTATACCATTACACCTGTATCGGCCACCGCTTCTGGAAACAACGATCAGGCTGACTTTGCCAGCATGTCAAGAATCACCATCACTGTCTTTGCCAGCTATATCAATACGCAGGATGACGAGTTTGATTTTGAGCGAAAATTCTCCTTTTTCAAAGATTTTGACAACTCTCAGGACATTTCATCCGAAGAACAGGTCCTTGTAGAGGAGATATTTGACCAAATAATCCTCGATATATTCAATGCCTCTGTGGCAAATTGGTAATTTTTCTTAATTTAGATTTTCACCGAAACATAAATTCCTGTGAACAAACAGAAATTCGTTGAGTATTTGAGGACGCCTTCCGATCTGGACACGGAATCTTTGGGACAGTTGGAAGCACTTGTAAATGATTATCCCTACTTTCAGGGTGCAAGGACCCTCTTAGCAAAAGGCAGTAAAATACTGAAGTCTAAAAATGCCGGCGCGAACATCTCCTCTGCTGCCGTATATGCTACCGATCGTGCCTTACTGAAGCGATACATCAATGATGAATTAATTTTCCTGAGTCCACTGACGGTGCATGAGTCTCACGAAGCAGACAGAGAGCGCGACCTTACCGACACCATCAAGACCAACAGAATCACCACTGCTCAAAGTAAACAGATCACCAAAGAAGAACCTCCCAAACCAAAGCCTCAACCGAAGCCCATCATCCAGGATGAGGCACCCGTACAAGAGCCTTCAGTGCCAGAAACGAGTAAGTCTTCCGATTTAGATCACATCATTGATGAGCTCTATCGTGATTTGGAGGAATTAAAAATCAACAGAGCCAAATTCAACAAAATAGAAAATGAACTGGCCGAAGAAGAGGCTGTGGACAATGCAGTCAAAAAAGCGACACAAAAGACCACTGCAGCCCCTGAACCGGAGGAAACAAAAGAATTAACACCTGAAGCCACTCCTTCTTCCAAAGAAGAGTCCATTGAAGCTGATACTCCTGAGGAACCAAAAGCAGAGACAGAACCAGAAGTGGCAGAAGCGGTGGAGTCACAACAGAAAGAAGAACCAGCAGCCCAAAAAGCTGATGAGCCCCAACCAGATACGGACCCGGAAGAAGAGAAGCCTCGCGATATCGTAAAGAAACCATCCGAATCTCGATCGGCCAGGGTATCAAGGATTACAGAAGAGAATGAACCTCTGGAACCTAAAAAGACTAAAGCTGAGTCCAAAAAAGTAGCGAAGGAACCAGCCAAAGCCAAAGCGACCAAAGCCGCTGGCAAAACTAAGCCAACAACCACTAAGCAAAAGCCCGAGAGCAAGAAGAAGTCTGCTGATACACCAAAAAAGAAAGCGCAGAAAAAGGACAAGAAGAAGTCAGAAGAGGGCAATAAAAAGGACGACAAGGGTGAGCCCAAAAGGGTAAATCAGGACGATATCATCACCAATTTCATTAAAAGCAACCCGTCCATTTCGCCTGCCAGCAAATCCGCTGCCAATGCTCAGGTAGACCTATCCGGCACCAGTACAGAATTGCACCCAGAAATTGCCTCGGAGTATCTTGCCGAAATCTATTTACAGCAAGGCAAAAAGGATCGTGCCGTTCAAATATATGAGGCCCTCATAGTGCGATTTCCTGAAAAAACAACTTACTTTGCGGACATTATCAAGAAAATAAACCAATAGATTTAGAATGTACGCCCTTATCATTAGCATTATCATCCTTGTAGCATTTTTGTTGATTCTTGTTGTTTTGGCCCAAAACCCTAAAGGGGGTGGACTTTCTAGCCAATTTGGCGGAGCTGGCACACAGCAGATCATGGGTGTGAAGAAAACGGGTGATATCCTGGAAAAACTTACCTGGGGTTTGGCTATAGCTATGCTTGTGCTCACACTTACTACCAATTTCTTTGTGGAAGATGACACCCAGACACTCACTTCTCCTAACATAGAAAGTGCCCAGGAGTCAGTGCTTCCTACTCAGAACATCCAGTCAATAGAGCAGCCTTCAGGAGACCTTGGTCTTGAAGAAGATTCTGTTAATTAATCTCCTCTATCTTTCTTACGAGCATCCTCTTAGCCACAGGCAATATGGTCTGTGGCAATGGAAATTTTAATTTGCTCACCACCAGAAAAGTTGCCGGGTTGGGTAATTCTCTGAATCTGCGAACAAGATCCATCTTGATCTGCTCATAAGTCCTGGAAATATCCCTGAAATCATTGGTCAGAAAAGTAGTGCTAATGCCACGGTACTTTTCGTCAGCATTTTCGAAAACTGATATCTGGTATCGAAATACAGACACATCCCGTTTCGCATCCTGATTCACCAGCACATAACCCTCTTTGGCATAAATCGGCGTAAGCCCCACTGCACTTACCTCCAGATTATCCTCCACCAGGTCATACAGCTCCTTCCCCTCATTGATACTCCCCTCCAGCTTGGGTAGTGCAAACCCAATGATATCCTCAATTTCCTGCATCATCTCATCATCTTGTATCATTCGGTGATAAGTAAACTTCAGCTTTTTGAAGTCGGCACGAGAGATGGACTTAGGAAAATGCTCGTAAATAAGCTCCTTGTTTGATTTTACATTCAACAGGTTCTTATAGTGCATAATAAGATCCGATAAAAACGGAAACAATTCTGCAGAGTCAAAATGCTGCTTGATGTCCTTTAAATAAGCCAACAGAACATACTTTTTATACTCGTAATCGATCATACCTTCTGTCAGCCAATCATGATTCAAATTTCCCATATGTCTATCAATTTTTCTCTCCAAGAATTTAAACATGAAAATTCTAAATGGCAAACTGACAGACAGCCTGACATTGAAAAAATTACTCTGATATTTTGTCAGTATTTATCTGCCATTTACTGCCTTATCATACCTTTTTATACGATTGGCATGTAAAATGCTACTTGGCCTATCAGCAATATTTTTTCATTAATTGACTAAACCATAAAATTCACACACATGTCAAAAGTTAATTTCAAACCACTAGCCGATAGGGTTCTTGTGGAGCCAGCGGCCGCAGAAGAAAAAACTGCATCAGGGATCATCATTCCTGACACGGCAAAAGAGAAGCCTCAAAGAGGTGAAATCGTAGCGATTGGTACTGGTAAGAAAGACGAGCCTATCAATGTAAAAGTAGGTGACCAGGTTTTGTATGGTAAATACTCTGGTACGGAAATCTCCATTGACGGTAAAGAGTATTTGATCATGAAAGAAAGCGATATCTACGGTATCGTATAATAAAATTCATTTATCACAATCTAAAAATTCAAATCATATACAATTATGGCTAAAGATATTTTCTTCAACACAGAAGCGAGAGATAGCATCAAGAGAGGTGTTGACATCCTTGCCGATGCAGTAAAAGTAACCCTTGGACCAAAGGGCCGAAATGTAATTCTTGATAAAAAATTTGGCGCACCCACAGTGACTAAAGATGGTGTATCGGTAGCTAAAGAAATTGAGCTGAAAAACCCAATCGAAAACATGGGTGCTCAATTGGTAAAGGAAGTAGCTTCAAAAACCGCAGATGATGCTGGTGACGGTACTACTACTGCTACGGTATTGACTCAGGCTATATTTGGACATGGTATCAAAAACGTAGCCGCTGGTGCTAACCCAATGGACCTCAAAAGAGGTATTGACAAAGCGGTGGCTAAAGTAATCGAAAACCTGAGAGCTCAGTCTAAGGACATCAGCACTTCAGAGGAGATTTCTCAAGTGGCTTCAGTATCCGCCAATAACGACGCTGAGATCGGTAAAATGATCGCTGACGCCATGGAAAAAGTGGGTAAAGATGGTGTGATCACTGTAGAGGAAGCCAAAGGAACAGAGACTGAAGTAAAAACTGTAGAAGGTATGCAGTTTGACAGAGGTTACCTTTCTCCTTACTTTGTGACCAACACAGAGAAGATGGAAGCTGAGTTGGAAAACCCATACATCCTTATCTATGATAAGAAAGTTTCCAGCATGAAAGAACTCCTTCCTATCCTTGAGGCAACTGCTCAGACAGGAAGACCTTTGTTGATCATTGCCGAAGATGTGGAAGGCGAAGCCCTTGCTACTTTGGTGGTCAACAAAATCCGTGGTTCATTGAAAATCGCTGCTGTAAAAGCTCCAGGTTTCGGTGACAGAAGAAAAGCAATGCTTGAGGATATCGCGGTACTGACAGGTGGTACTCTCATCTCAGAAGAGAGAGGTTACAAGCTGGAAAATGCTACTTTGGATTACCTGGGTACTGCAGAGAAAATCAGCATCGATAAGGACAACACCATCATCGTAAATGGTGCTGGTAAAACAGAAGATATCGCTGCGAGAGTCAACCAGATCAAATCTCAAATCGAAAACACTACTTCTGATTACGACAAGGAAAAACTACAGGAAAGACTTGCTAAGCTTTCTGGTGGTGTAGCCATCCTCTACATAGGAGCTGCTACTGAAGTAGAGATGAAGGAGAAAAAAGACCGTGTGGACGATGCTCTTCACGCTACCAGAGCCGCCGTACAGGAAGGTATCGTAGCTGGAGGTGGTGTGGCCCTCATCAGAGCGCTTAAAGCCATCGAAGGTCTTGAATTGGAGAATATCGACCAGACTACTGGTGTGAAAATCATATACAATGCCATTCAGGCGCCGCTTAGAACCATCGTGAACAACGCTGGCGGAGAAGCTTCTGTGGTAGTGAATGCCGTGAAAGAAGGCAAAGACGATTACGGCTTCAATGCTGCTACAGGTGAATATGTGAACATGTTCAAAGCTGGTATCATTGACCCTACCAAAGTAACTCGTTTGGCTTTGGAGAACGCTGCGTCTATCGCTGCACTCCTATTGACTACAGAGTGTGTGGTAGCTGATCATCCAGAAGAAGAAGCTGCTGGTGGTGGAATGCCAGGCGGAATGCCAGGTGGCATGGGCGGAATGGGTGGCATGATGTAATCCCATTTCCTCATTAAGAACAAAAGAGCCCGAGCAATCGGGCTTTTTTTTGCTCCTCACTTTTTAGACCAGTCGCAATAAACATATCTTCACCAGATAACTCAACTCTCTTATGAAGCGACTATTCATTCTGGTACTATGTATTTTTTTCGGCTACATGTCTTTTGGGCAAGGCGTCTCCTTCTCTTACCTCATACCCAAAAACGGCTATCTCTCAGCACCTGTGAGCCCTTTTTCTGTACGAGGCATCGGCCTTGGCAACAAGCTTGGAGTGGAGACCGGAGCCACCCTTTATAGCATCCCTGGCCTGGCCATGGAAAAACTCCCATTCGAATACGAAAAACCTCTCACTGGACCGCATTATGCCCTGCTAGTCCCTATGGAACTCTTCTTTAAGATTCCATTGGGCCCCATGCAAATCAAACTGCTGGGTGGTGGTTTTGGTTGGTGGAATATCAACACCCGAATCAATGAAGGAAATATGGATCGGGCATTTAGAGATTATGAAGGCTGGGAAGTGCTCAACTCAGATTTCAAACTCGAAGACCAACTCGGTCTTGGCTGGATGGCGGGTATTGAATTCGAATTCAAAGTGAATGACAACTTCTCTATCACTGCAGAATCTCAATACCTCAAAGGGGCAGCATCTTCTCACCTCTCGGGCTCTTACACGGGCGGCACCACCGCTTCAGGCATTCAAACCAAGGCTATCGATCTTGAAGACACGGCTATCCTGCTGGAGGGAATCGAGTTTTCAATTGGTGTCAAGTTTTCAAAATAAAAAAGCCGCTCGTAGCTAAAGCTACGAGCGGCTTTTCATGTATATCGGACTATTGGCTATTACCTCACATTACCCATCCACCTTCTCATAAATCCGGAGAAGATCAGGAACATGATACCACTACCCACTCCCAGGAGGACTACTGACATGAACAGTCCCGGCACCTGAGAGGCGTCATTAGGGTCAAATCCACCGGCAAAAAGTCCTGCGATAAGGTTACCGAGGGCCGTGGCTACAAACCATATGCCCATCATCTGGCTATAATATTTTCGAGGAGCCAGCTTAGTGGTGGCACTCAAACCAACAGGGCTCAAGGTCAACTCTCCTGTGGTATGAAAAAGGTAAGTCACGATCAACCAGCCCATGCCTGCTTTGGTACCTTGTACCACGATTACAGCGGCGAAATACATGACCAAAAAGCCCACTGCCATCATGATCAATCCAAAACCAAACTTGATAGGGGTGCTTGGGTTCATTTGCTTGGCTGCCAGCCGAATCCAGATCGCTCCAAACACAGGAGAAAGTATGATAATAAAAAACGGGTTGAAATTCTGAAGAATACCTGCAGGCAGTTCATACCCAAAAATCATCCGGTCAGTGTAATCTCTGGCAAACAGATTGAGGGTAGATCCGGCCTGCTCAAAGCCCGCCCAAAATACTGAAGCACCAATGAAAAGAAGAAAAATCACAAAAACCTGCTTGCGCTCTGCCATATCCAGCCCTCCTGAGATAAATATATTGGCAAAATAAGCCAGAGTCACCACCACTATGAGGACTCCCACACTCTCTGCTATCCCACGCGCGGTGGTCACGTCCACAATACCCAAATATTGCATAACGAATATTAACAATATAGCACCTGCTGTAAGCGCATAGGTGAATGTGGCTCCACTTTTCTCTCCCGGTAGCTTCACTTTCTTCTCGGGCTTCATGCCTATGCCCTTGAGGGTTCCAAGAGTGAGTTTATACTGGATCAGTCCGAGAAACATCCCAACCGCTGCAGCTCCAAAACCCATGTGCCAGTCTACCTTCTCCCCTAAAAAGCTCACGACCGTTTGCCCTAAAAGGGATCCCAAATTGATGCCCATATAGAAAATTGAAAATCCAGCATCACGCTTCGCTCCTTTGTCATCGCCATAGAGATCTCCCACAATGGAGCTAATGTTTGGTTTAAGGAAACCAGTACCCATCGCCACAAAGCCCAGGCCGATAAAGAAAATCTCCTGCGAACCGGGTATGGCCAGAATCAAGTGACCCACCATGATCAGTATACCACCGTACCAGATAGATTTTTGTTGGCCGAAAACATTATCAGCCAGCCAGCCACCTGGTAGAGATAAGAGGTAAACCGCCGCAGTATACAAACCATAAACTGCAGCAGAAGTCTCCACGTCCAATCCCAGCCCCTGCTGGGCCGTTTCTGTAGTCATAAAAAGGATAAGAATGGCCCGCATACCATAGTAGCTAAACCTTTCCCACATTTCCGTAAAAAACAGGGTGGCTAGTCCCCTGGGGTGGCCAAAAAACGTGCTTTCAGAACTCATTGATTAAAAATAAAGTAGGTTAATGTTTATTTAAATACGCACTTCACGCAACCAACAATAATAATGAAATATATCTAGACCAAGGCATTTCAAAACTTCCGAAACCATATCACCCCTAAAGTTTCTCTTTTTGACACATCCGGCTTAAATTTGTATTGCAAACGATTGCAACAATAAAAAACACCTCACACACTGACTAAAATCAGACTTATAAACAACCCATATATTGACCTTTGATTGGTTATTCAAAGGCTAAACCCCCGAAACAATGAACGAAAAAGGATTAAAATCTCAGAAAGTAGGACTGGAGGCCGCCGGGATTCTCAAAGTGAAAGAGGCATTCTGGAACCTTAATGCCGCAGAACTGATTGAAGATTCAGTCAGAAATGGTGAGGGACACCTTACGGATACTGGCGCCCTGATGTGCGATACCGGAAAATATACTGGAAGATCACCTCAGGATCGCTTTATCGTGGAAGATGCAAAAACGCAGGACAAAGTATGGTGGGGTGACATCAACAGACCTGTGAGTCCGGAGAACTTCGATAAAATCCACGCCAAGATGCTGAAGTTTCTGGAAGACAAAAAAGTCTATGTGCGTGACGCCTATGCCGGAGCGGACAAAACGCACAGGCTGAAGTTGAGAGTAGTGAACACGCTTGCGTGGCACAACCTCTTCTGCTACAACATGTTCATCACCCCTCCGGACTACAAACTGCAGGATTTCGATCCCAATTTCACGGTAATCTGCTGTCCTGAATTTGAAGCGGATCCAAAAACAGATGGCGTCAGACAGGGAAATTTCGCCATTATCAACATGACCAAACGGATCATCCTGATAGGTGGTACCGCTTATTCCGGGGAAATCAAAAAAGGCATTTTCTCAGTGCTTAACTTCCTGCTACCCACCGAAGATCACGTGCTACCCATGCACTGTTCTGCTAATATGGGAGTTGAAAAACACGATACGGCCATTTATTTCGGACTTTCCGGAACAGGGAAAACCACCCTTTCAGCAGATCCGGAGCGCCTATTGATCGGTGATGATGAGCACGGATGGACCAACAATAACATATTCAATTTCGAAGGTGGATGCTATGCCAAAGTGATCAACCTTAGCGAGGAGAACGAACCGGATATTTTCAACGCCATTCAATATGGTGCCATTTTGGAAAACACTCGATTCATTCCAAATACCCGCACGGTAGACTATAGCAACACAGAGGTAACGGAAAACACTCGTGTATCCTACCCGATCGAAAGCATCAAAAACATCGCTAAGCCATCCGTTGGAGGGTTACCGAAGAACATATTCTTTCTTACCTGTGACGCCTATGGGGTAATCCCTCCTATTCAGAGGTTATCCAAAGGTCAGGCGATGTATCACTTCATCTCCGGATACACCTCCAAGGTAGCAGGCACTGAAGCGGGCATCACCGAGCCAGTACCAGTGTTCTCAGCATGTTTTGGAGCGCCGTTCATGCCCCTGCACCCTACTGCTTATGCAGAAATGCTGGGTAAGAAAATGGAGGAAAACGAAGTGAAAGTTTGGCTCATTAATACCGGATGGACAGGTGGCCCTTACGGTGTAGGATCCAGAATCAAACTCAAGTACACACGCGCTATGATTTCCGCTGCCCTTTCTGGTGTGTTGGAAAATGTGGGGTACCGAACACACTCTATCTTTGGTGCGGAGATGCCCCTGACGTGTCCGAATGTACCGAATGAGATTCTGAGTCCTCGAGAGACCTGGAAAAACGACGAAGCTTTCTACAAAAAGGCGAACGAGCTGGCACTCAAATTCAACAGGAACTTTGATAAGTTCAGAGAATATGCCAGCAAGGAGATTCTGGAGGGAGAACCACAGCCTAATAAAAAGTACCCAATGAAAGTGGAGGCTTAAAATGAAAATGATTTAATCACGAATGGCAGTCAATTAATTGGCTGCCATTTTTTATTTTGCCCCCATGAAAATCGCAATTATCGCCCACGATGGCAAAAAAGCTGAAATGGTAGCATTTCTGCTCAAATACAAGGACTGGTTAGAAAAGGTAGAACTGGTCTCCACAGGAACCACAGGGTCGCACGTAGAAAAAGCCGGGCTCAAAGTACATCGTTATTTATCAGGCCCACTGGGTGGTGATGCTCAGATCGCAGCTGAGGCGGCTGAGAAGAAACTCGACATGGTCATTTTCTTTAGAGACCCCATGGGCAAACACCCACACGAACCCGATGTGCAAATGCTTATGAGGATATGTGATGTACATGACATCCCATTGGCTACCAATCCGGCAGCCGCAGGGCTCATGATGAACTCGCTACTTAAGAAGATAGATAGCTAGACCATTAGTGCTCCGGCAATGGAGGCGGTCATCATTGTAGCAAGGGTGGCCGCAAATAATGCCCTGAGTCCCAATTTTGAAATATTACCTTGCTGTGTTGGAGCCATCCCACCAATACCACCAATCTGGATGGCAATGGAGCTGAAATTGGCAAACCCACAAAGGGCGTAAGTCGCTATTACGATGGACTTCTCATTAAGAGCTCCCTCAGCTACAAACTCTGACAGTCCCAGGTAGGCTACAAACTCGTTTACCACTACTTTTTGACCCAAAAGGCTACCCACCTGCAAGGACTCATTCCAGTCCACACCGATAACAAAGGCAAAAATCCTGAAGAACTGACCAAGGATATACTCTAATGAAAAACCATCGAAACTACCATTGGTACTGGAAATGATCACAGCATTCAGGCCAGTGACATCACCAAGCGCCATCAGTATATAGTTGATCGCTGCAATTAGTGCAATAAAGGCCAACAGCATAGCACCAATATTTAGGGCCAGCTTCAAGCCCTCGGCTGCACCTCTGGCCAAAGCATCCACCAGATTCACCCCCATAGTATCTGAAGATACGGTCAAATCAGTATTGATCTGATCTCGGTTGAGTTCTGGCAACATAATCTTGGACATCACAATAGCTGCTGGAGCATTCATAATAGAAGCGCTGAGCAGATACGCAGCAAATCGTTCCTGTGCCACAGGGTCTCCGCCTCCTAAAAAGGCCACATAACCAGCCAGCACACCACCTGCAATGGTGGCCATACCCCCTGTCATCAGGCACATTAGTTCTGAATTCGTCATTTTAGGCACAAACGGTCGCACCAGCAGTGGTGCTTCGGTTTGTCCAAGGAAAATATTAGCCGCTGCTGAAAGGGATTCTGCTCCTGAAAGTTTCATTGTTCGGGTCATGATCCAGGCAATACCCTTCACAATCCACTGAAGCACGCCGAGGTAATACAGACCTGAGGTCACAGTAGAGAAGAAAATAACCGTGGGAAGTACCTGAAGGGCAAAAATAAAGCCCATGTTCTCCGTGTCCATCAGGCTGCCAAATAGAAAAGATGCCCCATCTCCTGAGAAGCTCAGCAACACCACAAACTGACGGCTGATCCAATTGAACGTCTGCCGAACAAAATCTATCTGTGTAATCAGCAGACCAAATATCACTTGTAGCGCGATACCGGTAAGCACGAGCCTCCAGTCAACAGATTTTCGCTTAAGTGAAAAAAGATAGGCTACACCTACCAAAAATATCAGCCCAAATGCAGCCCTGAGTACATCCATCAAAATCCTGTGGTGAGTTAGTTTCGTTTATTGATTTCATCCCGAATCTTGGCTGCACGCTCATAATCTTCCTGAGCCAATGCCTCATCCAGCATACTGTTGAGTTGATCCGATGGTAAGTCCTCCAATTTTTTGGAAACAGGCTCCGGCTTGCCTGAGCCGGTTGACTTACGTTTCACCTCAGTAATTTCTTCCTCTTCGTCTGTAAGTACAATACCAGCTTCAGTCAGGATGGACTCATGGGTGTATATATCTACTTTAAATCTCAGACCAATCGCGATAGCATCAGATGGTCGGGCGTCTATTTCAAATTGATTTCCCCCTGACTCACAAATGATTTTAGCGAAAAAGACCCCTTCTTTCAGATCGGAAATATAAATCTCCTTGATATCATACCCCAGATTAAATGCGAACGACTTAAATAAGTCATGCGTCATGGGCCTGTTGGGAGTGATCTCCTCTATCTCGATGGCAATCGCTTGGGCTTCAAACATCCCTATGATAATGGGGAGGCGACGGTTTCCGCCTACCTCACCCAGTACCAATGCAAATGATCCAGATTGTGATTGACTCGATGAGAGTCCTAGTATTTCTAATTTGATTTTATCTGCCATTAACCTTGCTGTGCCTTGATCGCTTCTGTTAGTTTTGGTATTACCTCGAATGCATCTCCCACCACACCGTAATCAGCGGCTTTGAAGAAAGGTGCTTCTGCATCTTTATTGATGACCAATATGTACTTGGAGGAATTGACACCTGCCAAATGCTGAATGGCTCCGGAGATTCCTACAGCAATATAAAGAGATGGACTCACCTTTACACCTGTCTGGCCCACATGTTCGTGGTGTGGTCTCCAATCCATGTCTGAAACAGGTTTACTACAGCCAGTAGCCGCTCCTATCGTTTTGGCCAACTCCTCTATCATTCCCCAATTCTCAGGGCCTTTCAATCCACGGCCACCAGACACCACCAAATCTGCTTCTGGTAGTAATATTTCACCTGTTGCCTTTTCCCTGCTGGTAACCTTCACCTTGAAGTCCGCATCGTTCAAAGCAGGTGAAAAGGTTTCTACATTAGCAGATCCTCCATCCTCTTTGATAGCAATAGCGTTCTTTTTAAGACCGAGTATTTTCTTATCACCACTTAGTGTGGTCATTGCAAAAGCTTTTCCTGTGTAGATACTACACTTCACCTTGAACCCGCCCGATGTATCCGGAAGGTCCACCACATTGGTGGCCAATGATGCTCCGGTTTTGATGGCCACTCGGGCCGACACAGGGTCACCAAGAGATGACTTAGCCAATACCAACAGGGAACTACTTTCCTTTTCCATTGCCTCTGCTATGGCCGAAGCATATGCCATGATATTGGGTGTGGCCAATTTCTCATCGCTGGCATGCAATATTTTCGAAGCACCGGCTGCTCCTATTTTTGAGGCCTCTTCATCACTTAACGCGCCAAATACGATAGCCACGGCAGATCCATCTACCTGCGCAGCATAACTCACCGCCTCCAGGGAGGATTTCTTTACTGCTCCTTCTTCTATTTCTACAAATACTAATGCTGACATCTTACAATACTTTTGCTTCGTTCTTCAATAGATTAACCAGTTCGTCCAGATGATCCGGATCAATGAGTTTTACCCCGCTTTTCGCTGGTGGTAGCTCAAACACCTCTACTTCTGTGGCTTTATCATCGGTAGATGGCTCCACCACATTCAAAGGCTTGGAACGAGCCGACATAATGCCTCGCATGTTAGGGATTTTCCATTCGGCAATTGGCTCCTGACAACCTGCCACGAAAGGCAGATCCAGCTCCATAAATTCTTTACCTCCTTCTATTTCCCGCTGAATTTTTGCTGTATTACCTTCTATGTCCAGTACCATCACGGGAGATACTGAGGGTAACCCCATCAGTTCACCTACCATGCTATGTACCTGACCTCCGTTGAAATCTATCGACTCACGTCCCATCAATATCAGATCATATTCACCTTGCTGAGCAGCCTTGGCAATCTCTTTTGCCACGAAAAAAGCATCTCTTGGAAAAGCATTGATCCTGATGGCATCATCCGCACCAATGGCCAAAGCCTTACGTAAGGTAGGCTCGGTTTCGGCTTCTCCCACATTTAGCACAGTGATGGATCCACCCGAGGACTCCTTCAGTTCCACAGCTCTTGCCAGGGCATAATCATCATAGGGGCCGATGATGTACTGCACGCCGGTCTTGTCGAACTTTGTGTTATTGTCTGTGAAAGAAATCTTAGACGTTGTATCGGGTACGTGTGTAATACAAACGAGTATTTTCATTCTCTTTTTCTTAAAAATTTAGGGTTAATATTAAGGCTTCGAAGTTAGTAAATAATATCTACATAGGATGAACACAGATCGCATCAGGCAGCTTGAGAAATTCATAGAGGATGACCCAAATGACCCTTTCCCAAAATACGCGCTCGCTCTGGAACACCTTCAAGAAAATAAGGAAAAAAGTGCGCAATTGTTTGAAGAATTACTAAAAAATCATTCGAAATATATCGGCACCTATTATCATGCCGCGGCACTCTACTCTGAACTAGGTGATCGAAAAAGAGCTGAGCAAATTTACCTGGCCGGTATAGAGATAGCCACTGAACTCAATGAAGCGCATGCCCTCAAAGAGTTACGATCCGCTTATATGAATTTCCAATTTGAGGAATGAGTTATTCGAAATATAAGGCTGAAAAAAAGAATAGTTTAAAATTTTATTCGGCCTTTTATTGAATTCAAGATTGATTATTTCATTATTTATAAAAAACTGAATCTTTACTCCCCCCCTAATTATTAAATAATCAATAATAATTCCATTTTACAATATAAATTGTAATTAAATTAACATTTAATTGCGTAATTCTTAATAAAAGAAAGTATTATCTAAATTTCCGTAGTTTTTCAACCAACCAACCAACTTCTATGGATCTATTAGAACTCTCTCAGACAGATAGTTTCAACACCACTGACACGCTCTGGATTCTCATCTCAGCGGCACTCGTTTTTTTCATGCAAGCCGGCTTCAAGGTATTGGAGACAGGCCTGGTCAAATCTGAACACCGCTCCGGAATCGGCATTAAGAACCTGATGGACTGGGTAGCGGGAAGTCTTGCATTCTTCATCATCGGTTTTGGGTTAATGTTTGGCACCTCCGCAGGAGGATTCATTGGCACAAGCTTCTTCTTTGGAAATGATCTGGAACCTGGCTATCCGTTGGTGTTCTTCATCTTCCAACTCGCTTTTGCAGGCACAGCTCTTACGATCGTTTCGGGAGCAATGTCTGGAAGAACCGCCCTGGCGCCGTACTTCATTGCATCGTTATTTACCGCGGTTCTGATATACCCTATTTTTGGCCACTGGGCATGGGGAAACCTACTCAATGAAGACAATCAACCATGGCTAGCTGGTCTCGGGTTTATGGACTTTGCCGGCTCCACAGTAGTACACTCTGTAGGGGCTTGGGTAGGACTGGTCGGCATTTGGATGGTCGGGCCCCGCCTGGGACGATTCACCTCCAAGGGCACACTCATCCCGGTGAAAGCTTCTGATTACGCATACAGTGTTTTGGGCGTGATGATCCTTTGGCTGGGCTGGTGGGGATTCAATGGCGGCAGTGCCCTGGCCTTTGATACCTCCGTGCCGCTCATCATCCTCAACACCAATCTGGCAGCGGCTGGCGCTTGTTTCAGCGCTTATCTACACGCCAAAATCTTTCAAAAAAATCAGGACCTGATAGAAAAAATCATTGGCGGATCTCTCACCGGGTTGGTAGCCATTACGGCTTGCTGCAACGTGGTCTCTCCTATCAGTAGTTTGATCATTGGGCTACTCGCCGGGGTTATTCATAATATTTCATATATCATTATCTCAGAAAAATGGAAGTTGGATGATCCCGTTGGCGCCATTCCAGTGCATGGATTTGGTGGCGTGTTCGGCACACTTTGCGTAGCGCTTTTCGGAAAAGAAGAGTTCCTCATGCACGGCAGAGGCACTCAACTCGTCGTACAAATTTTTGGGATCATCGTGTGCTTCGTATTCACTGTAGGGGTCTCCTACCTCATTTTCCTGTTGATTAAATCCACAATCGGACTTAGACTCTCCCCTAATGAAGAGGTAGATGGTGCCATATTTGGCACGCAGATTCAGTCAATGGAGCTGGATGAACTACCTGAGCAAACGGTGAGTCAAGTATCAGTAAGAGTGGGCGAGCGGGCATACAACCTCTTCAAAGTGGATGAATATCTCAACCTGCCTCGAGAAACCCGCATCAATCTGATCAAAAACGAAGGCGTACAATACCTCGACGACTCTGGCAATGTGGTACCTACCTTAAAGGCTGTAAGGTACCTCTCTGGTATCATCGAGGAGCAAAGAGACAAGAGCACCACTTCGATTGATCTGGTGGAGCTTTCTTTTTACAAGGATAAAATGGATGTCATCGGCAACATGCAGGATGTGCTACTCGGAGAAGAACACTCCATCACCAGCGTATTTGAAGATTCTTTCCTTTTACTGAAACCGAAAGGAAAGGTATCGTCGGGATTTTACTGGCATGGCAAGGAAAAAGGATACAACATCGCCATAGCCGCCACCTCCCAGGATCCCGACATTTCGAGTGCATTTATTACGGCACTTACCATCTCTCAGCTCAATGAGATAGTGGGAATCAAAAAAATATTAGCCCCAGAGAAAGTGCTCGAAATTCTGGATCAAAAGCTCACCATGGCACTTGGCCAATCCAAAGCCGACGAGGAAGTGAGAAAAGGTGTAGAAATCGGGATGCTGTTGGTAGATACGGTCCGAAGGAGGGTTTATTATTCAGGGTCGGGATCAGGTGTAAAGCTATATGCCAAAAAGCTAGATAGTATCCTTACAGAATTTAAAGGGCTGGATGTTCCGCTGGGTATGTCCGGGAAAGCTCAAAAGAAATTTGAACGAGTCAAAATAGACTACTCAAAAGGTGACGCTTTCTTCCTGTGTACAGAAGGATTTCCGAACCAGCTGAATGAAAGCGGCAAGCGATATTCCACCACCAAATTCAGGGTACTCCTGGAGAAGGGTGCCGGAAAATCCATGGCTGATCAGAAAATAAATATTACCACAGAACTGGAAAACTGGAAAGGTAAAGAAGACCAAACCGAGGACATTTTGGTCATGGGTATCAAACCCTGAGCATCCTGGTAATCACTATTTTGAAAAACGTCTGGCTCAGGTCAGACGTTTTTTATATCATCTCCAGCACCACCTTACCAAATTGACTGGAGCTTCCCATTTGGCGTATAGCCTCAACACCCTCTGCAAATGGATGTACGGAATCAACGATTGGTTTGATTTGATGGCTGGTAATGAAATCAACCATAGACGCAAATTCCTCATCGTTGCCCATGGTAGACCCCACGATGGATGCTTGCGACCAAAACAATCTGAATAAATCAAGTCCTTCCGTTTTCCCCGTGGTGCTGCCATACACCACAATACGGCCTCCCGGCTGAATAAGTCTCAGGTAATCATTAATAGCATTTCCCCCTGCACTGTCAATGATGGCGTCAAACTTATTCACTTTTCCGCCAGCCTCTTTCACCCATCCTGGGTCAGTATAGTTGAACCCGCCGGAGGCACCCATTCTCATCATTCTTGTCAGCTTATCGTCACTGCTGCTGGTCACGTACACTTCAGCACCAATGGCCAGAGCAAAAGCGCAAGCGAACTGAGACACCCCGCCTCCTACACCCGTGACCAGGACTTTTTGATTTCTCTGAACGTTGGCCTTTCTGAATACCGCCCTGTAAGCGGTGAGAGCAGCCAGTGGGAATGCAGCAGCCTCTGTATCACTCAAATAGTGGGGTTTTTCGATCAACCGATCTGTTGGTACCATTAGATACTCTGAGAAAGTTCCATTTTCAGGGGTACCCAGAATAGAGTATTGAGAAGATTGATGCTCGGGGTTATCCTCCCAGTTGATATTTGGATTGATCAGCACAGTCTTGCCCATCCAGGCCGGCTCACCAGCTATTACTTCTCCGCATCCGTCCGAGCCCAAAACCACACCATCTTTGATGCCTGGATATTTCCCTACAGAAATCCAGTAGTCACGCCTATTAAGAGCGGCAGCTTTTATTCTCACCAGACAGTGGCCCGGCTTCAAAACCGGATCAGAAACTTCTGAAAACTCCAGTTGATACTTTTGACCATTCGCTCTGACTACAATCGCTTTCATCTAGAAAGGCATTTCATCATCGCCACCATCCTTCTTGTTAGCCTTACTTGGTATGGTAATGGTGAAATCCGAATTAGAAGGACCGGTGGTTGGGAAGGAACTTCCGTAAGTGTCATTGGTAGCACTGATGGATGCATCCAGGTCTTCAAACTTGGTGAATTTACCAATGAATTTCAGTTGAACATTTTCCAACTTACCATGTCTGTTCTTAGCAATGATCACTTCCCCAATTCCTTGCAATGGCATACCGTTTTCATCCTGAGTCATGCCGTAGTATTCAGGTCGGTAAAGGAACATTACCATATCGGCATCCTGCTCGATAGATCCAGATTCCCTAAGGTCGGAAAGCTGTGGACGTTTGTCACCACCTCGTGTTTCCACTGCCCTACTCAACTGTGACAGAGCAATCACTGGCACATTCAATTCCTTAGCTATTCCTTTCAATGCCCTTGATATCGAAGCAATTTCCTGTTCACGATTGCCACCACTACTCTTGGAGGTATCGCCCGTCATCAGCTGCAAGTAGTCAATCACTATGAGGGACACTCCATGCTGCGCTACGAGTCTTCGGCTTTTGGCACGAAGCTCCAGAATGCTCAATGCGGGTGTATCATCAATGAAAATGGGGGCTTCTGAAAGCTTCCCTGTCTTGCTAATCAGCTGCTGCCACTCATAAGCCTGAAGGTTTCCTCGCCTAAGTTTATCACTCTCCAGCTCGGCTTCTGCAGAAACCATCCTGTGTACCAGCTGTACGGATGACATCTCCAGTGAGAAGATGGCCACAGGTGTTTTGAAGTCAATGGCGGCATTCCTCAAAGCGGACACCACAAAAGCGGTCTTACCCATACCCGGCCTGGCCGCAATAATGACCAAATCTGACCGCTGCCAACCTGAGGTAATCCGGTCCAGAGAGGTGAATCCACTGGCAATACCTGTGAGGCCGTCTTTTTGGTTTTTTCGGTCTTCGATCTCCTGAATGGCCTGATGCATCAGGGCATTCATTTTATCATAGTTTTTCCTGATATGGGACTCAGACACGTCAAAAAGTGCCTGCTGCGCTTTATCTAAAAGATCAAAAACGTCGGTGGTGTCCTCATATGAATCCTGCTGAATCTCAGAGGAAATCTGAATAAGCTCTCTTTTGATGGATTGCTCAGCGATGATCCGCGCGTGATACTCAATATTGGCTGCCGAGTTCACTTTGGTCGTGAGGTCCGACACGTAATAAGCTCCCCCTACTATATCCAGGTGCCCATTCTTCCTCAGGCGGTGTACAACCGTCTTGATGTCTACAGGCTCACTGTTATTGAACAGCTGAACAATCGCTTCGAAGATCATCCTGTGAGCATCCTTGTAAAAACTCTCAGGTTTTAATATTTCGATTACATTGGTGAGGGCATCTCTTTCGAGCATCAGGGCACCCAGCACAGCTTCCTCAATTTCCACCGCCTGTGGTGGCACTTTCCCCAGTTGCCTGGAAAGATCCCCTACAGTGAGTCTCCTGTTTTTAGCTGTGGTCTTTAGTGCGGATGATTTCCCTCCCTCCATTTTTTACGTTTTAAATTCCTTAAGCAAACTTAGACACTAGGCTGCGATTTGACACCTTTCTAACTCGGGTGATTTTGCACCACTTACCAACAAACCACCCTGTGGATAAATCTAGTTCCTGTGTAATGTGTCTAAAAGTTTGCCTCCGATCCTTTTTGGTTTATTTTTGAAATTCAGAGATGACAAACCCATGCAGATAAACACAGACCTATTAAAAAATAAACAGCGCATATACATTGGAGGCAACCATGGTGTAGATGAAATTTTCGAAATAGTAGAGATCGTACTAAAGCACATTAAGAAACCTGCCGATTTCTACACCATAGGCACCGAATTCACCAGCACAGACGCCCCTATCGTGATCATGAAGGGTGGTGATGCCTTGCATAACGGAAAAGCCATCTTTCATCAATTAGGCATTCATATTCTTTTGATTCACAAAATAGAAGAAGACATCCCTTCATCTTACAACTCCTTCGATAGTTACCTGGCAGAGTTTGAGACCTTGGCTGACAATCTACCCAAAGCAGGTTGTTTCCTCTATTTTGAGGATGACGATGTGGCTTTACTCATGGGAAAAAAGGAGCGTGAGGATGTAAAAGAGATAGAGTATACTTCTCTTGATGCAGAGCCGGTTCCAGGTGGTTTTTCTTTGAAAACAAATGGAGGGGCTGTGATCTATAAGACAGACAACGACCGGTTCCCTCATCATGCTGCCGGAGCCAAGGCATTGCTCAACCGCATTGGCGTCTCTGATGATCAGTTTTACTCGGCCCTAAAATCAAAGGAATAATGCTCAAATTAAAAAACCCATTGGTCGTATTTGACCTGGAGACCACAGGCACTAATATTGCCAATGACAGAATAGTGGAGATGGCCCTTCTCAAAGTAATGCCGGATGGCACCGTAGAAGAAAAAAGCCGTCGCATCAACCCCACCATCCCTATTCCCCTGGAAACCAGTTTGATTCATGGTATTTATGACGAAGATGTCAAGGACGAACCCAACTTCAAGCAAGTAGCTAAATCACTGGCTACATGGCTGGAAGGTTGTGATCTTGCCGGGTTCAACATCCTTAAGTTTGATGTGCCCATGTTGGTAGAGGAGTTCTTAAGAGCGAATGTAGATTTTGAGGTGGATAACCGAAAACTGGTGGATGCTCAGAAAATTTTTCATCTGATGGAAAAACGAAACCTCTCAGCAGCTTATCAGTTTTACTGTGGCAAACCCCTGGAAAATGCCCACAGTGCCCTGGCTGATACTCAGGCAACCTACGAGGTACTTATGGCTCAGATAGACAAGTATGAAGGTGAGTCTGTTAAGGATCTTTTGGGAAAAGAATTGGGTACAATCAAAAATGACATGAACATCCTTCATGAACTAACCAATCAGAAAATGGTGGATTTAGCTGGCAGGATGGTCTACAACGATAAAGGAGAGGAAACCTTCAATTTCGGAAAGCATCGTGGCAAGCTCGTGTCAGAAGTTTTACAAAAAGAGCCCAGCTTTTATGACTGGATGATGAAAGGTGATTTCCCTCTGGACACCAAACGAAGACTAACCAAGATAAGATTAAGAAATAACTTTGGGTAAAGCCCCGGCCCATTCTTTGCATTGACCCATCACTCTTTTCTAACAAAAGAGGACTAAGGATTGTATCTTTAAAAGAGAAAGTAAAGTATTATGGCCAAAACGATCATCGTATCAAATAGATTACCTGTAAAAATCTCTCAGGAGAACGGTAAATATAACTACATGCCCAGCGAAGGTGGACTTGCCACCGGACTTGGGTCTATCTACAAAGATGGTGACAACATCTGGATTGGTTGGCCTGGCCTGGCGGTTTCTAAAGCAGATCATCAGAAAGAGATCACCAAAAAGCTGAAAACAGAGAGCATGAAGCCGGTATTTCTCACCAATACCGAAATCGAAGAGTTCTACGAAGGCTTCAGCAACGAAACCCTCTGGCCCAATTTTCACTACTTCAATCAATACATCGTATTTGATGATGACATGTGGCGTGCCTATCAGAAGGTAAACCGTAAATTTGCCCGTGCCATCGCTGAGGTACTGGAGCCAGAAGATACCATTTGGGTGCACGATTATCAGCTGCTGCTTTTACCGGAGATGCTGAGGGAATTTGCCCCAAAGGCAAGCATTGGCTTCTTCCTGCACATCCCCTTCCCCTCCTACGAATCCTTCAGACTACTACCCTGGAGAAGAGAACTGCTGGAGGGCATGCTGGGAGCTGACTTCCTCGGGTTCCACACCTATGATGACATGAGGCACTTCCTTTCGTCAGTCAACAGATTGGCAGGGTTGGGCAATAGCAATGGCATGATCAATGTGGACAACAGAAAAGTGATGGTGGATGCCCTACCTATGGGTATTGACTATGACAAATATGCCGAATCTGCCGCAGCAAAAGAGACACTGGAAAGAGAAGCCCGATATAGAGAATCCATCGGTGCTCAGAAGCTCATACTCTCCATCGACAGGCTCGACTACTCCAAGGGTATTCCACAAAGGCTCAAAGCCTTCGAATTGTTTCTGGAACAAAACCCGGACTACAGAGAAAAAGTATCTCTGCTCATGGTCGTGGTGCCCTCAAGAGATCAGGTGGGCAAATACAAGGAACTCAAAGAGGAAATAGACCTCCTGGTAGGACGGATCAACGGAAATTATTCCCGATTGAACTGGACACCCATTCACTATTTTTATCGATCATTCCCGCTCAACGCACTTTCTGCATTTTACCGAATGGCAGAAGTGGCCATGGTCACTCCTATGAGAGACGGGATGAACCTGGTATGTAAGGAATTCATCGCGAGTAAGCTGGACAAGAAGGGCGTCCTGATCCTCAGCGAAATGGCCGGAGCCTCCAAAGAACTCTCAGACGCCATCCTCATCAATCCCAACGACATGGGAGAGTTGGTCAATGCCATCAAAACAGCTCTGACGATGCCCGTCAAAAAGCAGGTGGCCAACATGATCAGCATGCAGCGATCGCTGCAGAGGTATAACATTCACCATTGGGTCAACCTTTTTATGGAGCGTCTCCACCACATCAAACATGAGCAGAAGGCACTGGAGACCCAACTACTGGATAAAACCATTACTTCCAGACTCACCAAGAGTTATCAGGCCGCCAAGAAGCGCATGATCTTCCTGGACTATGATGGCACCCTTGTAGGGTTTGACAGTGATCCATTGAAAACCAAACCTGATAAAGGACTGAAGACGATCCTTGCCAAACTAACCGCAGACAAGAAAAACCGTGTGGTGGTAATCAGTGGCAGAGGCAGAGACACCCTAGAGGAGTGGCTGTCAGACTTTGACCTGGAAATCATAGCCGAGCACGGAGTTTGGATCAAAGAAAGAGGGAAGAAATTCAGGACACTTACCAGCCTGAATGATAACTGGAAAGGCCCAATCATGAAGGTATTGGATGGATATGTAGATCGTACACCCGGAAGTTTTGTAGAGAAAAAGGACTACTCGCTGGTCTGGCACTACAGAAAGGTAGAAACCGGACTTGGAGAGGCCCGAACAAGAGAACTCACCAGCCACCTGAAATACATTACAGTAGACAGAAACCTGAAAGTGCTGGAAGGCAATAAGGTAGTGGAAATCAAAAACTCTGAAATAGATAAAGGGCGTGCCGCCACTGTATGGCTCAATAAGCACCCCTCAGATTTTGTGATGGCCTGCGGTGACGATTGGACAGATGAGGACACTTTCAAGGTCATGCCAGATAGTGCCTACACCATCAAGGTAGGCACCACCTCATCAGCAGCCAAATACCGGGTCACTGACTTCCATGACATTAGAAAACTCCTGAAAAGCCTGCTATAAAAAGTCAGGCTTATCAAGTTTTCTGGCAATTCTGGAGGCTGCATTGAGCAGACCCACATGGCTATACGCCTGGGGGAAGTTACCCCACATACCACCATCTTTTTCGTTGACATCTTCGCTGAGTAGCCCCACGTGGTTAGAGTAAGAGAGGATGTTCTCGAAATACTTGATGGATTCATCCAGTCTGCCCACACAGGCAAGAGCCTCTACGTACCAGAATGCACAAATAAGAAAAGTAGTCTCCGGAGCGCCGAAATCATCCTGATGCTTATAGCGGTAGAAGAGTCCATCTTTCGCATGTAGCTCCTTCTCCAGTGCCTTCAGGTGGTCTTTAGCTTCCTGTGTATTACCATCCAGATAATTCATCATAATGAGCTGTAAGGTGCTGGCATCCATGCGCTCCACCCCTACAGCCTGAGCATAGCCCTTCTTGGAAGGCACATAGCATTTCTGAATCATCTCCTGAGAACGCTTTTGCAAACGGGCAGCCTTTTCCCCCATGGCCTTATCCCCTATCACTTCGGCAATCTTCAGCGCGGCACTACTGCCTGTCCAATGAAAAAGATAAGTATAGCAATGATGCTGACGTAAATTTCTGAATTCCCACAAACCAGCATCCGTTTCGTCAAACGTCTTCTCAATCATATCCAGAGTTTTGCTCACCAACTCCGATGAGTCAAATCGCTCGGTGAATATGATTCGCTTATCCGCATAAAGAGGTAACAATGAGATCAATACCTGCCCATAGACATCATTCTGAATGTGTGTGTATGCGTCGTTTCCAATACGCACGGGCTGATTCCCCATGTAGCCAGCCAGATCCAGTTCCTTCTCTATGAGGGCTTTCTGTCCACTAATGCCGTAGAGTGGCTGATAGCGATTGGTCTCCTCTATCGTGGTATTGAGAATGTAGTGAAAATATTTTTCGGACTCCTCAAAGTGGCCGATGTTATTGAAAGCATTGAGGGTATAGTAGGTATCCCGCATCCAGCAATAGCGATAATCCCAATTTCGCGTACTCCCGGGCGACTCAGGCAAACTGGTAGTAGCTGCTGCTATTATCGCTCCGGTATCCTCATACTGGTGAATTTTAAGGATAAGAGCTGACCGGATGGCTGCACGCTGATAAAAGTTGACAATATTGGCTGTCTTCACCCAATCACGCCAATAATTTTTTGTTTTATACAGGAAGTTTTCAATGGTTTCGAGCAGTGGCCCCTCAAGCGGCGCCCCGTAGGTAAAGACCAGGTACTTATTCTCGTTCAACACAAAACTCTCTTCGCTCATCACATAGTTGAGGGAGATGTTGGTGGTCAAACGCACGTGGGCATCCAGTCCCAAAAACTGGATATGATTACTCCCCATCGTAGCTTGTGGGGTGATTTCACCATAATTCCCTTTAGGTGCACACTTCACCACCAATCTGGGATTACCATCCAGACGCTCTATCTTCCTCACCAGCATGAGGGGGCGATAGTAACGATCATTCTGATAAAACCGTGGTGCAAAATCAGTCACCCGGTACTTTCCGGTTTCTGAAACCACTTCTGTGCAGAGAATATTGGTGTTCTCTACATAATACTGTTTGGTCTGAAAATCAGGCTCCAGTGGCTTCACAGAAAACTCACCTCCCTTTTCCTTATCCAGCAGGCTACCAAAAATAAAACTGCTATCAAATCTTGGCCAGCACATCCAGGCTATGCTGGTGTCAGTGTGAATGTGAGCAGTATATGCACAATTGCCAATTACACCATAATCATAAGTGTGTCTTTGCATAGGATAAATTTTTATTGAGAGTATGTGAGATTCAAAGAATAATAGTAATTTTTATCAATTCATAAAATAAAAGGATAATACATTATAATAAAAATAATTTTCAATTAGTTTTCTTGAAATACCGATAATTTGACTTCTCGCAGGACATCCCGACGTATCTGCTTTTTCCCTTTGGTATCTACCCCATCAAACCTGATAACTTCAGATGTTCTTCTACCTCACACCAAGAAAAGTGAAACATTTCCTCAGAAATATAACATTTCATGGATTACTTCATAACCAAAACCAAAAATGTTCGCAAGATTTTTTCGACTGAATCTTAATATTTCAGCAAATTGGCCAGAATATCCAAACTATCTCTTCAAAGTTATCAATCGGCAAAGAATTGAACTATAAGAGAAACCTTTTATATATATTTGGTTCGTTTGTAAGATCATCACATGCTCAAAGACCTCATTAATAATAAGACGTTTAGCATAGCCATTAAAATTGTTGCGGGCTTTATTGTATATTTTCTACTACTGGCGGCTCTGGTATATGTGGAAAAAGACAGCAACCAGTCAGCAATAAGAGACATGCAGAATGCCGTGTGGTATTCTATCGTTACGCTTACTACTGTGGGCTACGGAGACCTGTTCCCCGCCACGGTATATGGGCGAGCTATCGGCTACATTTTCATCTTTTTGAGTTTGGGTATTTACGGATTATTAATTGGTCAATTCACTAACCTTATGGCTACTATTCAGGAAAACAAAAAACTAGGCTACAATGGCACGACATTCGAAGGCCACGCGGTGATCATCGGATGGAATGAGTTCGGAAAAATGGTCCTCGAACAATTGATCGGTGTAGGTAAACAGGTAGCTATATTTACCAACAATCGGGAGGACATCGATCACATCAAAGATCTGTATGGAACCAAAAACATTTTTACACTGTACGGTGATTTTGGCAGCCAGGAACTCCTCAAGAAAACCAACATTGAACAATCTTCTATTGTCTTTGTAAATCTGGACAATGACACAGAAAAGCTGGTCTATATCCTGAACCTTAAGAAGATATTCCCAAACCTCGATTATGTAGTCACTCTCGATAACGGTGATCTTAAAAACACCTTTGTGAGTGCAGGAGTTACCAACACCATATCCAAGCACGAAATCTCCTCTAAACTGCTAGCCTCCTACATGTTCGAGCCGGACGTAGCCAGCTATAGTGAATCCATTATGTCATTTGCCAGAGGGGACGGTGATTATGATATCAAGCAGCTTCTTGTCATTCCTACCAACCCCTACGTGGGCAAAGCCTATCAGGAAGTGTTTTTCGACCTCAAAAAGCGTTTCAATGCGGTATTGATTGGCATTACCAAAAGGGATAAGTACGGCAACAAAAGACTGATCAAAAATCCACTGGGTGAGCTTAAAATAGCTCCGGGTGACTATCTCATCATTATCATGAATGGCAAAGCCTTTAAGCTTTTGAGAAAAGTATTCGGAGTGGACGAAGGATATATCAGAGAGACATCTAAGAATAAGAAATGAAAACCTACAGACGTTTAGCAATTACCATAGTCACAGTGCTTACGATTTATGGCTGTGAAAATCGTGACATCAACGAGGGTGAGGCATTCAGGCCCAGAGAAATTCACGAGGATATCGTCTTTAACTTTGATAAAATCACTGTGGATGGCATAGAATACCTCATCCTGGAGAAAGACAACAACAATCCGCACGAGGGTTTTGGTTTTATGGCTTTCAGAGCCAATAAGCTGATGGAAAAGCAAGACACCGTGATGGCTTATTTGCGGACGATGAGAGATTTTCAGGTGCTGACCTATGCTGCTATCAGCAAAAGACCAGTTGAGCAAGTGAACGAGGATTTCAACCGGTTATTTAACTACTACTTAAATGAGGAGGAAACAGAGTTATTACAATTAGAAGAAAGCAATCTTAGAAGTAGCAGAGCGACTACTCCGGGTAAGGAGTAGTCTTCTCATAACTCTTCATTTAGTTTCCAAAATACTTCTTCAGTTCTTTTAGCGCCGTAGAAACTTCCGGAGTAAGTACTGGTGAGTCCACCATATCCTTGGCCACTTTCACAGCATCGATCAGTTCATCCTTATCTCTAAAAACCTCGCTCAGAATTTGGCAGTCGTAGATCAAGGACATTAAAATCACAAAAGATATGGTCGGTTTAGCGCTCTTGAATACAATGGTCTTCAGACTGTTTCTGATATCCTGTTCGAAAGAGTAATTAGCATTATCCATTCTCTCTGAAAGTGGTATCCACATGAGTTTTGTAGCCTCTTTCCTCAGAATTCCTCTCTGAACCAATAGCTGATTAAGGTCTTCCTGTATATCCTTAAAATGATGCGATAGATCTTCCACAGCATCCAGAAAGTCCAAGCCGGTCTTGAGTTTTCTCAAAATACCGTCCAGAATACCGTTGCCGGTACCAGACTGCTCCACAGACGAAATCTTATTGTCTTTCAGCCCTACCTTCTTCAGAAGGTGAAGCTCAAGAATAGCAGCACTAATCAGTCCTGGCACAATCGTCTTTTCAGCCGCAGCTAAAAGGCGTCCTTCTTCATCGTCAAGGGCAATCAAATACAAACCCTCAGCTATGCTAATCTTCATAAGTAATCGTTTTTATTATTTTAATCCTTCAATAAAAATCCCATTGTAAGGCCTTGAACCAGAATGGAGAAAACCACACAACAATACGTTGTGAACAAAATGGTCTCCTTAATGACTGGCTCCATCCAGGTGAATTCAGCGAGAGAAAGTGCCAAGGCTACTGATATCCCTCCTCTTAAACCTCCCCAAGTAAGAATAATAATCGTTTTCGGTTCAAAAGTACGGAAAATAGACATGGCTTTTATAGGGAGGGATACTCCAATAAACCTTGCAGTAAGCACAATCAGGATGCCAGCACCTCCTACAAGGAAGCTCGTAGGTGAGAAGGTATTTGCAATCACAATCATCTCCAGGCCTACCAGGATAAACAAAATAGCATTAAGCGCTTCATCCAGCAAGTGCCAAAACTTAAACACATACTCTCCGGTGGCGTTGGCCAACTTCTCATCTCTCCCTTCATTGCCTATAAAGAGTCCCATCACCACCATGGCTAGTGGTCCAGAAACGTGGATTAGCTCAGCAAGTCTTCCTCCAACCATTACGAGGGTAAGGGTAACAAGCACTTCCAATTCCACATGGTCATTGTCAATAAAGTTTAGAAGCCTAAAGCCTAAGAAACCGAATATCGCGCCCATCAAGACACCACCTACAACCTCCTGACCGAACAAGAGGGCTACAGAAGATGCTGTGATTTCACCTGCTCCATGAGCTCCATGAGCAGCCTCGGCTCCACCATAGGTAGACTGAGCTATTCCTAATATGGTCAAAAAGATAACCACCCCTACTCCATCGTTAAAAAGAGATTCGCCCGCAATCTTAATTTCCAGATTCTTGGACATCCCAAATTTCTTAATCAAGGCCAGCACCGCAATCGGATCTGTAGGAGAAATCAATGCTCCGAATAGGAGACAGAAGATATAATCAATCTCGACACCCAGCACAGGGAAAATGTAGTAAACCAAAGTACCCACAATGAAAGTGGAGAGAAGCGTACCTACTGTAGCCAATACTAACACGGCCACTCTTTCTTCCAGAAGTTTCTTCAAATCAACAGACAAGGCCCCGGCAAAAAGGAGGAAGTTCAGCATGACACCAAGCAGAACTTCTTTGAAATCGAACTCTGTGATGATATGCTCCGCACCCCGGGTAACGGACGGAAATATATAACCAGCCAATAGGATTGCCACGGACATCATGAGGGCAATAGCCATCAGCCCAATAGTACTTGGAAGTTTGAGAACCGTGATGTTAATTAAGGTAAATACAGCGGCTAGAAATATTAATAACGTGATTAGGTCGAGTATACTCATTTGGTGAATTGTAATGGCTTAGAAATTAGTCCATATTGGCAATGCCAAAATAAAAACAAAAATATTACAAAAAAAATAATGGTTAACTTTTATTCCTTCCTAAAATAGCCTAAAATCCAGCATAATTCTAAATAAAAGCGGATTTTTATTAACAACATGAGAAATCAACCATTCTGGCATATTGCAATATTTTGTGTTTTAGCGATTATGCTCTTCGGCTGTAACTCCCTGCGAAAACTGGCCACGTCCAGAGATATTGATGCATATCTGAAACACTCGGAAATTTTCAGAAACGAATTCTCGGGATTTGTACTTTATGATCCGCTATCAGGGAAGTATCTGAAAACAAAAAATGCAGATCTGCACTTTACTCCTGCTTCCAACACAAAAATCCTAACCACTTACGCATGCCTTACCTCCCTTCCCGATTCCATTCCTTCATTTCTGGTTCAACAAATGGCTGATACTATCCGGCTGGAGCCAATGGGAGACCCTACCTTTCTACACACAGACTTTCCCAATCAGCCGGTAATTAACCGACTCAAAAACAAGCCAATAGAGATTCATTTGCCCGATAACAAACTCACACCATTTGGGCCTGGGTGGGCTTGGGACGATTATCAATACAGCTACCAAACGGAGAGATCCTGGATGCCCATTTATGGTAATGAAGTCAGAATTTTTAACAGGGACACACTGAGTGTGGTGCCCGCTTTTTTCGAAGACTACATCAGCTTATTTGTAGGAGAAAAACCCGGGAGTCTTGTTTACAGGGAACGTAAATTCAATCTTTTCAATATCTGGATGGAGTACGACACCTCCTCATTTGAAAGGAAAATTCCATTTGACTACAGCGATGAGCTCCTGGCAAGGCTCCTGTCAGATACTACCAATGTGCCGGTATCCTTCAGCAAAGCTCCTCTTAGCAACTACACCACGGTGTACAATGAGGCACTGGTCCCTGCACTTACCCTCATGATGCAGCGCAGTGATAATTTTCTGGCCGAGCAGCTCCTCATCACAGCGGCCAGATATAGCGGCTATAACAATCCGGACGCCTTCAGAAATCACCTCCTTTCAAAATGGCACCTTTCTTCGCCTATCCAGTGGGTGGATGGATCGGGGCTTTCGAGATATAATCTATTTACCCCCAGAGCCATTGTGGAAATACTTGCCCTTATCTATGGTCAGCTATCGTGGAATGAAATCACAATGATTTTCCCCACAGGAGGTGTCTCCGGCACTCTAAAAAACTGGTATCCTGGAAATCCTCCTTACGTTTTTGCTAAAACAGGAACACTTAGCAACAATCATTGTCTAAGCGGTTACATCAAGACCAACTCCGGCAGAATCCTCATCTTTTCCTTCATGAATAATAACTACCTCTCCCCAGTCAGCGATGTGAAAAGAGAAATGCAGCGGGTGCTTGAAGCGGTAAGAGATGCTTACTGATCGCTCACCGAGCCATTCTCAGAAATCAGCCCTCCGGTAAGGCGCATCAGCTCCACCTTAGAATCGATCAAATTGTACAGGGCCTGTAGCTTCTGGTTAGTGGCCGCCAGGTGGTTATTCTGAACCACCCGATAATCAAATGAGTTGATGGTGCCTCCTTTGAACTTTTCCTGCGAGATGCTCAAATTAGTGGCCGCAGATCGTTCATTCAGTGAATTGATACCATAAAGTTGCTTTCTGATCTGATACCGCTCATACGCTTCACTCAGGCTTCGCTTCAGACTAGTCTCCAGCTGATCTATCCTGAGGTTTCCAATATCCTCCTGCACAATGCTATTGCGAATGGCACGGTTGACTTTGCCCCCATTGAATAGATTGAAACTCAAAGTGAAATTAGCAAAATAGGTACCTGATTTGGAAACCAATGGCTCTGGAGGGTTTTCATAATCGGGATTGGGCCCTATGTACGTCGCACTGGTAAGGTCAGACACACTTCTGTTCCAATTGTACCCACCATTGAGTCTTACCGTGGGGAAGAGATCTGCCCGGCTCTGTCTCACCTGTGTTTCCAAAATAGACTGGGAAATATAGATTTTCTTTAGATCCACATTTTCTGAAAGCATCACCGCTTCCAGGTCCTCGTATTGGTAGTCATACTCCTCCAGTTTGAGATCATCAGTCAGGGTGTAATCCTTATTAATGTCATCACTCACCAGTAGCACATTCAGTGCTCTGATAGCATTGTGATACGTCAGCATCTGGTTGATGTAATTGGCAGAGTCCGTGAGGTAGTTGTTCTCCTCAAGCAGTAGATCCGTGGTAACAGCACTTCCCATTTCATACTTGGTATTGGTATAATCATACCTGTCCTTACTGAGTGCCAGTTGCTTTTCAAAAGCATCCAGGCGTTCCTTCTCAAGAGCGGCCATGTAATAGGCAAGTATGATGGCCTGCAGGGTATTCGATACTACTACATCGGCATTTTGCATGGACTCGGCTTGCAGCTGATCCAGTCTGCGCTTACTGATAATAGCCTTATTGCCCTGAAAAATCAACCAACTCACCTGCAAAGAAGGCGTAAGCGCATAAGCCCGCTGGTCGTTCAGCTCAAATCCGGGAAATAATTGTCCCCCAAAAAATTGATTGTCCGACTGCTGATTTCTAATACTATTCTGACTTTGAAGATCGAGGGAAATGGAAGGTAAAATCCCAGCCTCTCCCCAGGAATTATTATTGGTGGCCACATCCACGTTTCTCTTTTCAATACGGATGTCATAGTTCTTATCCAACCCAATGGCAATGGCATCACTAAGCGAAAGTGGCTCTTGAGCCTGCGCCAACCAACCACCGGCTATAAAAAGAATGAGTAAAGTATAATACTTCATTTACTTCAAAATTGTCTTGTTAAAAAAAGTAATGATTTAAGCTGATTCCTTGTATTCCTCCAGGCGCTTCTCATCCAACAGTACACGCTCTACATCTTCTCTGGAAGGTTTCTCACCAGTCCACAACCATCGCAATGCCCTCCTGAAATCGTTGAATATCAGAATCAGAACCGGGAAGAACAAAAGAATGATGAAAGTACCTATCAGCACCCCATATGCCACAGATATGGCCATCGGGATCAGAAACTGAGCCTGAAAGCTGGTTTCTTTGATCAAAGGGTACAATCCAAGCACTGTTGTCAGGGAAGTCAGCATGATCGCTCTGAATCTGGCGATTCCGGCTTCATATGCTGCCTGATACACCGTTAGCCCGTCGTCTTTCACCAACGAATTGAACTTGGACAAGAACACTACGGCATCATTAATAATTACCCCGGAGAGTGCCACCATACCCCATACACTCAGTAGGGAAACGGGCAACTCACGACCGCTGACCCATGACTCTACACCATGCCCAAACATGGCACCAAACCAGCCCAAGGGTATCATAATTACAATTAGCAAGGCTTGATAAAAGGACCTGAAGGTGATCATCAGAATAAAGAAAATCAACAAAAACGCCCCTCCAAAAAACAAGCCTATCTCTGCGCCCGCACGGGCACTTTCCTTAGATTGTCCTCCGTAATCAATAGACACTGAAGGGAATTTCGCTTTAAGCTGAGGCACAATCGTGTCCTCAATTCTCTTGATGATGGGTGGCACTTCTGCAAAAGGATCTTGCAAATCAGCCTCTACCGTCACCGCCCTGGATGAATTGAAGTGTTTGATCCCGGACACCCCACGCTCAATGCGATAATCAGCCACCTGAGTCAGTGGGAACTCCTGCCCTGAGGCAGTTTTAATTTTAAGATCTTCAAGCTGACTTATACTTTCACGGCCACTATTCGGATAACGCACCCACACGCGGAGTTCGTCATTGCCTTTCATGAAGCGCTGCACTTCCTCACCAAAGAAACCCTGACGCATTTGACGTGTGATGTCATCGTGCGTCAAGCCCAGAAAATAGGCCTCAGGACGCAAATCAAATAACATCTCCCTTCGCCCTACAGGCACATTATCCTGAATCTCCTTCAGGTCAGAGATATTCTCCAATTCGGCTTTCAAAAAGTCCTTAGCTTCCTTGAGCTCTGTATAATTTTTACCCAGCAGCATAATAGAAACAGGCTTGCCCCATCGGTTGCCACCGCCTATGCTAAACTTTTCAGCTTCGGGTACAGGCCCGATTTCCTTCCGGATTTTATTGATCAGGTCAAACTGATTGATCCCATACTCATCCAACTCTTCATACATCACATTCACATTACCGGCATGCGATCCGCTCTCACCATCACCAGAAAAGCCCACATTGGTGAAGGTATATGTGATAATTTCCTTCTCTGTTTCAAACTCCTTCTTTAGGTCATCATTCACCTTCCAAATGGCATCATTGAACCTTGTCAGGTAAGACTCCACCTTCTGCTCACGCTCTCCGGGTTTGAAGGAAATGTTCACATTGAAGCTATTGAATGGGATCTGAGGGAAAAAGGTTGCTTTGATCTGCCCTCCTGCAAGAAGACCACCCACTACTATCAGAAAACCAAGCAGCACCGCCATAGATACCATTCTGTACTTCATCGAGTAGCTCAGCATCCTGCCATACACTTTATATCGCATGAAGTCAATGCCATTGTTCAGTACTTTTCTGATCTTATAGCTTCGGGTGTCTTCTTTCTTCACACTCAGCACCTTCTTGCTGGCAAGGTGAGCCGGCAGGATAAAAAATGCCTCCAGCAGTGAGAAACTCAAACTAAAGATCACCACATAGGCCATATCCTTCAGAAACTCGAACCCTCCTGTGAGGAACAACAAAGGAAGGAATGCTACAATGGTGGTAACCACCGACGTGAATACCGCTGGGAGTACCTCCAGGGTGCCCCTTACAGCTGCTTGTATGGGGTTTTTCGACTTCTCAAAGTGTGCATAGATATTTTCAGCGATCACAATACCATCATCCACCAAAATACCAATCACCAGAATCATTCCGAACAGCGAAATCATATTCACTGTGAGTCCCACAAATGTCCCCAAAATGAACATCCCCAGGAAAGATGAGGGGATACCCCATGCCACCCAAAATGACAGTCTGATGCTCAAAAACAATCCAAGCGAAAGCAAAACCAACAGAAGCCCTACCAAACCATTAGAGGTCAACAGGTCCAGGCGCTGCGTCAGCATGTTATTGAAATCCCAGGTGGTAGTCAGCTGTACAGCGTCATTTTTCGCATTAAAATCCTTCACATAGGCATCTACTGCCTCAGAGATTTCTGTCAGGTCTTCGGCTTCCAGTTTTCTTACCTCCAAAAAAACAGCCTGCTTACCGTTAAGCAAAGCCTTGCTAGGCTCATCTGCAAACTGTTCTTTGATCGTTGCTATGTCTCTCAGAAGCAGCTTGCTTCCATCAGTATTACTTCGCACCACAATCTCTGATATCTGATCAGCCTCTGTTTCCTTGGCCTTGGATCGGATAAGAATCTCTTCATTGGCAGATTTAATAGATCCTGCAGAAATATCCCTGTTGTTCAATCTGACCGCACTGGCTACCTGATCAAATGTAAGGTTATACCTCCTCAGGGTCTCTTCGCTTACCTCTATCGATATCTCCAGAGGTGGAAAGCCCGAAACATTGATCTGGCTGATTACTCCTGTAGCCAAAAGATCATCCTCTATCCCCTCAGCATATTCTTTGAGTGTTTTAAGACTTACATCTCCCGTCAGACCCAGCCACTGCGCGGTGGAGCGCTGACGCTGTTTGTAAACGATGGGTTTTTCAGCTCCTACCGGAAATGAAGAAATACCATCTACTGCATTTTTAACCTCCGTATATACCTCGTCTATGTCGTAGTTGTCAAAAGTAAGGATGGAGATGCTTGCGCTATTTTCTGAAGAGGTAGAAGTGATCTCATCGATCCCAGCTGTTGATTTGAGTGCCTCTTCTATTTTGGTGGTCACCCCTTCTTCCATCTCCTCTGGAGAGGCTCCCGGATAAGTCACAGCGATATTGATTACCCTGTCCTTGGCCGTGGGAAAAAAGGATTTCTTCGTATTCAGAAAACTCACCACACCACCAAACAGGGTCAGTGCAATCAGAATATTGGCTAGAATGGGATACTTAACAAAATAGGCTACTAGACCTTTTATAGTACTCATAGTCTGAATTTTTAGTTAGATCCAAGGTTTCCACCTACTGGAGGGTTAGTAGAATCTGGAGCTCCGGTTTCACGATCTATGTCTTTCTGCTCAAGCTTAAACACGATCATATTATTGTGGGCACTCACGAGTGGCTCTACCACCAGGTCCTCACCTACCTCGAGCCCGCTGATGATTACATTTTCATCCATGGTACGATGCACAAAAACCTGCTTGACCTTCAGCAGCGTGTCTTCCACCACAAAAACCTCATTGGAGTTGTAAAGTGCACTTCTGGGAATAATCATCCCGTTTTCCACCTTCCTTGCAGGAATGGCGGACTGTATAAACTGACCATCATAAATCTTCTGCTTTCCTGGCTCTATAGAAATAAAGACATCTACCGATTGGGTATTTTGATTTACAAAATCACTCATTCGTATCACCTCTCCCGCCCAGCTCTGCTGGGTTTCTTCCGAATAAATTTCAACCGGAGTGCCCAGCTGCACCCATGGAATGTCCTTGGTCTCTACAGAGACCTTCAACTCATGCGAGCCTGTCTTGATGATGGTCCCAATCTTGGTGCCAGGGTTAATGAACGCACCTGATTCCATATTCACTTCGGAGATACTCCCATCGAAAGGCGCGTAATAACGATACTTCTTCAATCGCTCTTCTGCACTTTTGATGGTATAAAAAGTGGAATAGATCCCTTTGGTAGCCATGAAGGTTTTCTCCTTTTCAGATTTCGCCTCTGGCAACTCAGGTAAGTCCTTGTTAATATCTATAGAAGCGAAATAGGCCTCCCAGGCTTCAAAATTGCCAGAGTGGTCTATCTTCATATCGGGCAGTATGGCCGCAATGTCCCTGAGAAAATTGCTCTTTTGAGACTTCAGCGTGAGCGTAGCTTCTTTATCGTCTATGTAGAAGAGCAAAGTGCCCTTTCGGAAATTCTGTCCTTCCTTGAGTCTCACCTGACCTTCAAACATCCGTCCAGAAACTTCTGACAACAAGTCCAGAGACTGAGCCGTTTGTACCCTTCCAAAGGCCATTACATGCGTTTGGATGTCCTCATAAGAAACAGGAACTGTCTTGACATACTTCTTTACTACGGGTGGTTTTTTCATCTCCGGGGCTTCCTTTTGTCCGGCAAAGAAAAAGCTCATGCCGAAAGCCAATACCAAGACCCCCAATGTGATCCCAAGGATCATCCATTGTCTTTTTTTCATGTTAGTTTTAATAGATTGTGATAAGTCAAATGTGTTAAAAGGATTTCTTCATCTTTTGTTGCAAAAAAATAGGGTTACTTGATGAACGGAAGAAAAAACACTTTGAACTGTTATTGAGTATAATAAGAGGCAAAACTAATCGAATTATGAGCAAACCAGAGAAAATAGATTTAACCGATGCTGACTGGAGTGAGAAGCTCACCCCTGAGCAATATCACGTACTCAGAGAGAAGGGTACAGAACGGGCATTTACAGGGCAGTTACTCAATAACAAAGCCGATGGCATATATGAATGCGCCGCCTGCGGCAATCCATTGTTCAAATCAGACACCAAGTTCGATTCCGGATCGGGCTGGCCAAGTTTTTTCGAACCCTACTCCAAAGACTCTGTAGTACTCAAAATGGACAAATCCTTTGGAATGGTGCGCACTGAAGTGGAATGTGCCCGATGCGGTGGACATCTGGGGCATGTCTTTCATGATGGCCCACAGCCCACAGGAGAGCGCTACTGTATGAATAGCATCTCCCTCAACTTCAAAGCGGAGGAATAATGGCTTATCTACATCGTAAGAAGGGCTTGCCCCCTTCTTGCGGCAGAGAATAAAAATCACCCCACTCAAGTTCCAGAATAAATCAAAATCGACATATTTGCCTGTTCAAACTGTATGAAAAGGCATGTATAATGTAGTCGTAATTGGGGGAGGCATCGTTGGCCTGGCATCTGCCCTCAAAATCAAAGAAAGCAATCCCAAACTGCGTGTAGCCGTAGTGGAAAAAGAAAAAGGGCTGGCTACCCACCAAACGGGACATAATAGTGGTGTGATCCACTCAGGACTATATTATAAGCCTGGCAGTCTGAAGGCCAAAAACTGTGTGGATGGTTATCACAAACTCATCAAGTTTTGCGACGAAGAAGAAATCCCCTACGAGCTCTGTGGCAAGATAGTAGTGGCCACCAACGAAGAGCAAATCACCACGCTCAACATGCTCTATGAGCGAGGCATCCAAAACGGCCTCACCGGGATGAAAAAACTCAATAAAGAGGAATTAAACGATTACGAACCTCATGTGAATGGCATAGAGGGTATTCATGTTCCTCAGACTGGAATCATAGACTACAAAGCCGTAGCAGCGAAGTATGCAGAAAAAATCCGGCATTTTGGTGGCGACATCTTTCCCGACAATAAAGTACTGGACATACAGGAAAACAAAGGCTTCATTCAGGTGATCACCCAGCATCAAACCCTGACAGCCCGCCTGGTCATCAACTGCTCTGGCCTGTTTTCGGACAAAGTAGCTAAGCTAACAGGCGTACCTGTGAACTATCGGATCATTCCATTCCGGGGTGAGTACTTCAAACTTAAAAAGGAAAAAGAACACCTGGTGAAAAACCTCATCTACCCTGTACCGGACCCCAACTTCCCTTTTCTTGGGGTCCACTTTACCCGAATGATCGGTGGCGGCATTGAGGCTGGTCCAAATGCAGTGCTGGCCTACAGAAGAGAAGGTTACACCAAATCTGACATCAACCTGGGTGAATTGGCTGGCACACTGGGGTGGAAAGGATTCAGAAAAGTAGCCGGGAAGTACTGGAAAACCGGATTGGGTGAATTTTACAGGTCCTATTCCAAGTCAGCATTCACCAAAGCCCTCCAGGAACTACTACCAGAAATACAAAAAAATGACCTGGAACCGGGTGGGTCTGGTGTGAGGGCACAAGCCTGTGACCGTGAAGGTGGCCTGATCGATGATTTTTTGATCTTGGAAAGTGATAAGGTGATCAATGTAGGCAATGCACCCTCTCCGGCAGCCACCTCGTCGCTGGCCATCGGCGAACATGTAGCAGGGCTGGCCTTGAAACGATTTGAGAAAGTGACAGTAGAGAAGAGCTAAAAGGAAAGGCCCTCCATTAACAATGGAGGGCCTTTCCTTTCTTAGCAACACTTATGAAGCCTCTTTTCAGAAATTGTCCAAAGCGTTTTGATAGTCTTCTATCTGCTTTTCAATCACCTTTTTATCTCCTACCACCACGATGGTCATTTTCTCATAATCCAGATACTTACGAGTCATCTCAGTCACCTGCTCGGGTGTGACGGCATAAACATTCTTTACATATTCGGTGAGGTATGAGTCATCCAGGCCGTATAAGTCTAGAAACGACAGCTGACCGATAATTCCACCAGGAGATGAGTTTTGCAAAACAAATATCCCTGCTCTATAATTCTTAATACCGTCCAATTCTTCAACTCCCGGGACCTCACTCCTCAGCTTATTGATCTCATACGAAATCTCCTTGAGAGAAGGCCCTGTAACATCAGTGGTCACATCTGCCATTTCATACCAGGTGGCAGCTCCATACCTGGTATCTACTGTACTTCTGGGTGAGTACGTATAGCCTTTGTCTTCCCTAATGTTCGAGGTGATCCTGGAGGCAAAAGAACCTCCCAACAAATAATTGGTCACAGAAAGTGGAATGAAATCCGGATGCGAAGGATCTACCACAGGCAGCCCCATGATGATAGTAGACTGGGGAGCATCTGCCCTATCCAGAATTTCCACACCGGGCTTAGCCACAGCCTCAGGCACATCAAAGCTCACAGCAGGGCCTGTGACCCACTGCGAGAAGGCTTTGGTTATTGCCTCCTTCATCTCAGCCTCATTGAAAACGCCAGCCACATACACCACCGTACGCTGAGCTCCAAAATTGTCGCTGTAAAATTTGCGTACATCATCAATGGTGTAGCTATCCAGTATTTCCTCTGTAGGGTAGATATCTCCATAAGGATGATTTCCATATATAATCTTATTGAACTTCTCCGTAGCCTGAGGCTGCGGCCTGGACATCTGAACACTCAGGTCTCTTTTCCTGTCATTGATCAATCTGCTGAGTTCTCCTCCTGGAAAAGCCGGCTGCTGCAACACATCGGCGATCAGGCCTACAAGGTCAGCACCAAATTCGGAAAGCACCTCGCCTGACGCTGTGGTCTGGTTGGGGCCTACTCCTATATTGATCTGACCACCCATATTAGCGGCAGCTAGTGATACCTCCTGAGCTGTGCGGGTGGTGGTGCCCTCCTGCATCAGGTCAGCGGTAATATCTGCCAACCATATCTGACCTTCTCCTTCATGAATATTGCCGGTTTTCACTACAGCACTCACAGTCACCTTCGGAAGGTTTCCGTAAGGGACCATCACCACAGTCAAACCATTATCCAGTTTGAAAGTGGTTTTCTCAGGTAGGGTAAAATCCTTTGGAGTTCCTCCGGCAGGTGGTGTTTGTTTTTGAGCAAACACTGCCAGGCAAATAACGATGTTGAATAAATATAATGTAATGCGCTTCATGACCTTATCAATTTTCTTCAGTAGTAGGTTCCAAAATCAAAATCGTTCGATTTTCAGGCACGAGGTATTCCTCTGCCGTGCGTTTCAATAGGTCAGGAGTTATTTTCCTGAACTCACCTTCCAGAAGGTTGATTCTTCCCGGGTCATCATCGAAAAGGGCAAAAGAAGCCAAAAGGTCAGCTCGTCCAAATCCGAAAAAACCTCCCAAATTGGAGTAAAGATCCGACCTCATTTTGATCAATGCCCGATCCAAATCTGCCTGAGTCACTTCCTTAGAGGTGAACTCATCTATCGCCTGATTTAACACTGCAGTAATGCTATCGGAGGGTACTTCCGCATCATGAATGAGTGACCCCATCCACAACATCGGACCATTATAGTTAAACATGTTTCCGAGCAAGTTGATCCCTCCATCCACAGATCCTGTATATCCTTTTTCCTTTACAAAGCGCTGATTTAGCAAAGCATCGTCTCCCTGCAGCAGCAGTTGATCAATTAACCCCATGGCATAATACTCTGGTGTATTGCGCTCTGGCATGTGATAGGCAAAGGCCAATGCAGGGCGAGTAGCAAGCTTATCTGGTTTGGTAAACACCTTCTCGGCTGTTTGTTTAGGCTCTGAAATATCCGCTACCGGAGGCAACTCAGCTGAAGGCAAGTCACCAAAATACTCCTGAATCCATTGTCTGGTCTCATCTTTCTCAAAATCCCCTACTACCACCAGCACTGCGTTGTTGGGAGCATAGAAGGTATCAAAAAAGCTTTTCACATCTTCAAGAGTGGCTGCATCCAGATCTTCCAGGTCTCCATAAAAGTTGTGTGCATTATACCAGTTTTCATTGGCGTACTGTGGCATATCCAACCAGGGAAATCCACCATAAGGCTGGTTCAGCACATTAACTTTTACCTCATTCTTCACTACCCCCTGCTGGTTGATCAGGTTGTCATCGGTGATGGCCAACCCGCTCATTCTGTCAGCCTCTGCCCACAAGGCAGTCTGTAGTTTGTGCGCCGGCAAAATCTCAAAATAATTGGTGAAATCGAATCTGGTAGACCCATTGAGGACTCCCCCATTTTGTTGTACCAGTTTCACAAACTCCATTTTGCCTAAGTTCTCTGATCCCTGAAACATCATGTGCTCAAAGAGATGAGCAAAACCGGTTCGATCCTGGGGTTCGATCCTGAACCCGATGTTATAATACACCGCTACAACCACAGTCGGAGCAGTTTTATCCTGAGAAAAAACCACCTTCAACCCGTTGTTGAGCTTATAATAATCTACCGGCACTTGGTATGAATAGTCCTGAGGGGATTCTGCCTTTTGGGGATTGCACCCAAAAATCAGAGACACCAGCACCACACCTGTCCATTTGCATATTTTGTTCATATTGAAAAAATTTAAACTTTTAGTAGCGTGTTTCTTGTTAAAGGTAACAAATCACAAATCTCACTTGTCAGACTTTTTATGAACGGATTAAAATTATTAAGTACGGTAATTATCCTTGGAATCCTCAGCCAGGCATGCGCCCAGGAAAAAACAGCTAATGAGAGCGGCCAGGAGAAAACTACAGAAAGTGATATCATCCCAATTAAACTAGCAAATTCGGAATGGAAGCAAAGACTTTCACCGGAAGCCTATTATGTAATGAGAGAGCAAGGCACAGAGCGTGCTTTTACAGGAGCCTATTGGGATCATAAAAAAGAAGGAACTTATGTGTGTAAAGCCTGTGACCTACCCCTATTCAGCTCAGAGACCAAATTCAAATCCGGTACGGGGTGGCCGAGTTTCTATGAGCCTCTGATTGAGTCAAACGTGGGGGAAGAAACAGACTCTTCATACGGGATGACTCGCACCGAAGTTCACTGTGCCAGATGTGGTGGTCACCTTGGACATATTTTCCCTGATGGTCCCAAACCCACGGGTTTGAGGTACTGCATCAACTCTGTATCTCTGAATTTTCAACCGAAGGACTGATTCTGAGCTGCTCGTGGATGAACGCCTCTGCCCGCTTCTCTATATAACTGTGGGCATTTCGCGGTAAGGTAAATCCAACGTGTCCTCCCTTTTTGGGAGTTTCCAGGTAAACAAAATCGCTTTGATGAGCAATGTCATAAGGCGAACAGGCAGGCCCCAACATCGGATCGTTTTGAGCATTCACTATCAACACTGGTACGCTTATGCCTGGTAAGTATTGATCGCACGTAGCAGATGCAAAAAAATCGTCCTTACTCTGAAAGCCATGAAGGGGAGCCGTGTATCTGTCATGAAAAGTGTCAAAATCTTTCAGTGAATCTAGCCCCTCTGAAGAAACCACCCCTGGGTGCGCCTCAGCCTTGATCCTGATTTTCTCCACCAGCTTCTTCAAAAAACGCTGCTCATAAAGTCTATTCTCCCTTTTTAGAAGTTGGATCGCACTGTCTCGCAGGTTACAGGGTACGGAGAAGAAAACACCACCCTTGATCTCGGAAGCTCGTGACTGCTCACCGAGGTATTTCAGGCTCATGCTTCCACCCATGGAATATCCCACCAGCACCACCGATTCGTAACCTTCCTCTATCCCCCGATCAATGACCACTGACAGGTCTTCCGTGTCACCATGATGATAAAATCTAGGCAAACGATTCATCTCTCCACTACAGCTCCGGCAGTTCCATGCCATAACGTCCCATCCCCGATCTCTGAAAAATTTGGCAGTGCGCTTGACATAGTATCTTTCCGATCCACCTTCAAGTCCGTGAGTAATCACAATACACCTGTCTTTGTTGTTTTTGATCCAGTCTAAATCCAAAAAATCTCCATCTCCAAGCTCAAGTCGTTCGCGCTCATAGAGGTCGTCGGGCTCCTTAAAGAACATGGAGGGCACAATGGTCTCAAGGTGAGCATTGAAAAGGTAAAATGGCGGTTTCTTGTATTCCGATTTCTTAATAACAGGCATTCACATTATTTATCCGAGTTCGGGCCGTACTAGTTATCCAGGGCACCATCTTCTACCCAGCAAGCAATCAGGTCTATTTGCTGCTGAGTGAGATCTGGTCTTCCGGCTGGCGGCATCTGTCCGGCATTGGTTCTGACCTTGATACGAGCTGCCTGCCCTATAACCGAAGCCTTACTCGTGAGCTGTGGCGACTGCACATCTCCATGACACCCTTGCACAGCGCAGTTGGCACTGATGATAGGCATAATATCAGCATCAAGACTGACACCCGTGTCTATGGTGGCAGAAACAGAAGCTACGCATCCGCTTTCATCCTTAACAGAAAAAGTGTAATCCCCGGCTGCAAGTCCGTCAAATTCGGAAGACGATTGAAAAGTACTGCCATCCTTGCTATAAGTATAATCCCCATTACCGGATGCGGCTCCCAGGGAAACCGAGCCGTTAAATGAACCACAACCAGCTGAAGACTGGCTTGCAACAGCAAGCGTCACCCCTCCACTCTCAGAATCAATATTCGTACTGACAGTTGCGGTACAGCCATTCTGATCCATCGCAGTAACGGTATAATTGCCAGCAGACAAGGCATCAAAGGTGCCCTCTTGCTGAAAGTCGGTACCATTTATACTAAAGGTCACAGCGCCCTCGCCACCAGTAGAACTAGCTACCAGACCTCCCTTGTCTGAGCATGTGGTAGGCTCCACGGAGACAATGCTCACCACGAGATCCGACCCTGAACAATCTTTCTTTAAATCGCTCTCCTTTTCGGACGAGCATGACACAACAATCAATAGGAGGATAAAGGAAATGGAATGAGATCTTTTCATCTGACTGACAGGTAGGTGAACAACTAAACAGTAATTAAACAATATGAATGTACAAAAACCTGAAGATAGATACGGAAATTTTAACTTACATCTTCCAAATGATCCTCCAATACTTCCCAGGTATGATCCGAAAGGAGCCTAACAGAAGCTTCATGCTTCTCAAAAGGCAGCTTACGTCCCCACTCAGCAGGCGCTATCATGGAAAGAAAATCGCTTCCGTCTTTTCTCCTGTACAGGTGGTAAACCTGATGTATAACCGGAGTGAAATTCAGAGTAGACTGATAAATTCGTTCGGAGACCTTTACTCGCATTTTGAGTTCATGGGCCTGCTCCATAAGCACCCGCATCTGGTCCATGACCTGCCTAAACTGCCGGTCTGTTTGATCATGCATGGCTGCCAGGGCCTGGCCTTTTATTTTTCCTTTGTCCTCAGGCTTGATAAGTGCACTGCCCACTGTGTGAGCAAATGCGATTAACCCTGGAAAATCAGTGATTTTTTCACGCTCCTTCTCCAGATCTATTTTGGAGACATCAATTTTGTTTGCTTGCATCTTTTATTCCGCTATACGCTCGGGTAAGCTCTTTTTTGCTCCCGGCCAGGTGGTTCTTCTGCTCATATCATAGCCGATAGCCATCATGATCATGAGAAATATAAGTGCCACAATAAAAAAAACCTTCTTAGATCTTTTCATATCCATCAAGTGAACTGCAAATTTGAGGAATAGTTTTAAGATAAGATATGACGATAGACGGTAAATTAATCGAGAAATCACCTACCCAGGATGTAACGGACTCTTTCAAGAAAAGAGAATTTGTAGTGGAGTATGCGGAAAATCCGCAATACCCGGAGTTTTTAAAATTTGAACTCATCCAGACCAACTGTCAGCAATTAGACGGTTTTGAAGTAGGAGATGAAATGACCATTTCATTCAACCTGAAGGGAAGGAAGTGGAATGACCCAAAAGGAGGTACCAAATACTTCAACAGCCTCCAGGCATGGAGACTCGATAAAAAATCAGGCTCAGCAGATACGCCTCCTCCGCCACAAACCGATGAAGGGTGGATGAAGGAAGACTTCTCTTCTGATGAAGACCTACCCTTTTAAATTGCGCTTTTTCCTGAACGTTATGGGAATATAGTCGTCGGTAGGCAATCCAAGGTGTGCAAGGTCCCAGTCACGGTCATAGCTGTTGACAAGTTGGCGAATACACTCCACCCGATCTTCTGTGGGAAAAGGACATTGATCCCAATAGAAAATCTCAACGCGATAGTTATATTGCTTTTTGATACCATTTACCCGTACCTCAACTTCTATGTCCTGTTCTTCGTTAAGTTGAGGAATGTCGATGCCTATGATTCCCATGAGTGTTTCTGTTTGTTTCTATTGGAATAACAAAAAATATACCCAATTGCTTAACGTACTTATTATCAATCATTTAAACCAACAACCTATTGAGCAAGTGCCCGTTTAAGAACATGAAAATGTCCAAAATCAGATCACAAATAGGATTAGCCGTACTTGCTTTCAGCCTGGGCTTACTTACCACCTCCTGTAACAGTAAAGCAGAACACAGACCTTCCCCTCCCGCCAGCGACTCTGTACAGGTAAATGGGGTTTCGATCAATGTTGAATATAGCAGTCCGGGGGTGAAGAAACGAAAAATCTGGGGTGAGCTGGTTCCATATAATGAAATCTGGCGCACAGGAGCTAATAAGGCAACCTTTCTAAACACCTCTGGGGATATCCGGATTAATGGAGAGACGCTACCCAAAGGCACATATGCCATTTTCACAATCCCAACGGATAGTACCTGGACCATCATATTTAATGAAGAATGGGATCAATGGGGCTCCTACAACTACAATCAAAACAAGGATATTTTCAGACTGATTGTTACTCCAAGTAAATCGGATTTCGACGAACGAATGAAGTTTACCCTAACGAAAAATGCACTCACCTTTGATTGGGAAGAGCTATCCTACGAATTAACAATTGATACGCCGTAGCGTCCTGCTCTTTATTTTAACTCACGAATGGCATCCATGGTCACTCTGATCATCAGATCTCCCAGCGCCTGAATGGTCTCATCGCATTCGTTAATCATGAAACGTCTCTTCATAAACTTGGGATCCATAAATCCCAAATAGACATCTCCAAACTCCTCCCATACGATTATTTCAAGGGGCAGGTCAAGCGCAGCAGTCTGCTGACAGTTGATTAAAGTGGTAGTTAGAGTGGGATCTTCAAACAAGATACTTCTGGTCGGTGGTAGTTTCAAACCTCTTTCTTTGGCAATGCCATCGTGAGACACTACTTCAAAAAAGATCAATTCTTCCTTAGAATCAATAATCTCCAAAATCTTAGCAACCGTTTCGTCAACACTTTTCTCGGTTCTGAAAACCGATAAATTTTGACTGTAAGAAAGCTGAAAGCCAAAGATCAAAAACGCACAACAAATGAACTTTAACATGTAAAAGGTGCCCAAAAGAGCATTAACCATTTGCTAAAAAAGGAAATCTTAGGGTCTGGGAAAAGTAATTGGCCAAATAATTGTCAAAATGTGACTTTTTTTATCGGGTTTGAAAATCTTTGAATGATTTAATAAAAAGATTCATTCCAGTGGATTTTTTTAAAGTACATTTATTTTTGCTAAAATGGATCAAAGCAATTTCTATGAACATATATGCCAAGCTCACCCTTCTCTGTGTCTCTCTAGTCTTTTTCACCTCTTCGGTGCTTTACTTCTTTGTAAACCGGGAACTGGAGCGCACTTTTTCTGAGGAGCTTTTATCCAATGTCACCAAACAATCCGAGCAAACCATTTCCAACATAGAGCGGTTCGTCTACTCCAGACTGAATGAACTGAAAATAGCTGCGACCGACCCTTACTTCAGACAAGACAACATCTCACAAGCTGACCTCACCCGCAAGTTGCAGGAACTGGAAAGCCTCAATGACCTGTACGCTAGCTTTTCCTTTTTCAACAATGACCGCTTGAGAATCGCGGATAGTAAGTCACTTTCTGTGGGAAAAACACACTCATTGAGCACTTACTGGACCAAGATATCACCTACTATAGATGCGGTGGTGGATGTAGACAGATCAGAATCCACAGAGCTGAATGTAATGAATTTCGCCACTGTGGTGAAGGATCCTGAAACCAGAGAGCCAAAGGGTGTGCTGGTTGGGAGTATTCTGGTTGACGAGCTCTATAAGTTTATGGGTGACATCTCTCTTGGAGAAAACGAGAGACAGCTGAGTGTAACCCTCCTGGATGAGGGTGGCATCATTCTATACACTCAGGACGAGAGTAAGACTGTCTTGGAGGATAAATTTGCTGATTTTGACCTGATCCAAAAGGTAAAAAATGCCTCTGCCCGTGTGGAGCGCATCGAGACAGAAGACCAGTTTCTCTTTGTCGCAAAAGAGCAAGGCTATCTAAACAATGTCGGGAACGACTGGACGCTCGTGGTGAGCATAGGGAAAGAAGAGGCCCTGCTACCTCTCGCCGAAATTCAGAAAAAACTCTTGTGGGTGATCTTACTGGCCTTGGGTGCCTCCATCATACTCGCACTGATCGTGGCTAATATTTTCGTGAGACCCATCGTAAAACTGAGTAAAATCGCAGAGGATCTGGGTAAGGGAAATCTCTCGGCCGAAATCAAAATCACCTCCAATGATGAGGTAGGCAAGCTCGCTTCACAACTCTCAAACGCTTCACAGGTGCTGATCAGGCGTCTGGATGAGCAAAAGAAGCTAAATGATAAGCTGGAACACCAGAAAAATGAGATGGTCGCTCAGAAACAATTGCTGGAGCAAGCCAACAGGCAGGTGTCAGACAGTATCATCTATGCCCAAAGAATTCAGCGATCTATTCTACCAGAGATCACTGTCCTCTCCAAGTTAGTGAAAGATGCCTTTGTTTTCTACGAACCAAAAGATGTAGTAAGTGGAGACTTTTACTGGTTTGAGCGGGTCAGACAAGGTAGAAATGAGTACCTCATCATCGCCTGTGCGGACTGTACTGGCCATGGTGTACCGGGAGCCATCATGTCTATTATGGGGAGTAACCAGCTGACCAACATCGTGTATTATCAAAATTACATCGATCCAAATAAGATCCTGGCCCGATTGGACAAGGTTATCAAATTTGAACTGAAGCGTGATGAAAACCAGAACCAGGATGGCCTGGAGATAGGCATCTGCATCATCAATCTGGACGATCTGAAAATGGAATTTGCCGGAGCGGGGATACCACTTTATCTCATTAAGAAAGGAACCAATGAGCTCATCACATACAAGAGCCCTAAGTTTATGATTGGTGGTATAGAAGGTGACGAAAAAGAGGTGGCAGGCAAGCTGAATAAAGAAGAAGTACAGCTGGAAGAAGGTGATAAAATTTACCTTTCATCAGATGGCTTTCAAGATCAGTTCGGCGGAGAGCATGATAAGAAGTTCCTAAGTAAAAACTTCAAAAAGCTCATTGAAGACATCTCTGAAAAACCTATGAGTGATCAAATCAAGGACCTGGAAAATGCCTTTAGATCATGGAAAAAAAATACACCTCAAACAGACGATGTAGTGGTCATCGGTGTTGAGGTGTAGTGTAAGTTTAAATCCTATTTCTTTCAATACCTGATCAGCAGACTTTCATCTACTGACATCTCATAGAGTGTTTCCAGCGCAGTACTCAGGCTTGTCAGGAGCTCGGCATCCAGATCCACATCAGGGTCCAAATCCTCCATTTGTTTCAGGTTGTACCCCTTCGCTCGGATCTCATCCACACACTTTAAACATATTCGGGTCCAGGACTGAGGACTTATGTTTTCAGTACACCAATTTTTAAAATTGCTTGCCTTTACTTTCATACCGTCCATCTTTAAAGCTTAAATCCCATAATCGAAACATCATCTGTCAGGCCACCCTCTCCTATCCAGTCGTCTATGGTCTGATTCAGGAATTTATACTGCTCACTGAGTGTCTTCTTTTGGATGGATTTGATCATCTCTTCAAATTTCTCCTGAGAAAATTTCACACCGTCCTGATTTTCCTGATTGAAGTACCCATTGGAGAACATATAGTAGGTAGCATCCTCCTGAATCTCAATCTTATCAGCCATCAGGTCATCCACATTCTCCTCAGATTCGCCTTCCAACACCACCATTTCCTTTCCATTGAAAATAATCATGTCCTGATTGATTCCGCTAAACTGAAGGGTCTTTGCGTTGTTATCAAACAGTGCTACGGAAACCTTAAGGTCGCATTCCAGTTCTTTAGAGCCTGCGGCATCCAGTTCCTGAGTCAATTCCTTAATAATATCTCCTGAGTGAAAAATCTTCCTGTCCTGGATCAAATCGTTGAGAATAGAATCCGCGATGAGGGTCTTCAGTGATCCCACGATTCCTTTCCCATCAAACTCAATAAGGGCTATTACGGTGTAATCTTCTGATCTGAAATTCAAACTTGTCGTCCAGATAAACTCCTCACTAAAGAGGTACTTGGTACGATACATTACAAAATGCTCAGAAAATATGCGGCTAAGGTAGCGTTCATTTGGAAGCATCGACTGCTGAAGTAGTCCTGCATATCGGATGCTATCTATCAGCCGCTTGTTGATGCTGTTCAGCTCTTCTGTTCTTTCCTTCACTCTGCGCTCCAACTCCACGTTGGACACCTCTAGCTCCTTGATATGCTCTTCGCTATCCACAGACTGCTGGTAGGTCTCCATGGCCCTGTCCAGCAGGCCCTTCATTTCATCAAAATTCCAGGGCTTGGTGATGTACTTATATATACCACATCTGTTGATACCATCTTTGATGGCCTCAATATCTGTAAACCCGGTAAGAATGATCTTGATCACATCAGGATGGTCGGGAAGTATCTTCTCGAGGAACTCCGTCCCGGTCATCTCAGGCATACGCTGGTCAGTGACCACCACCTGGATTTCATTCTCACTTAGTATATCAATCGCCTCAAAAGGGTTTGTAGTGGTAAACACCTTGAAAAACTTCCTGAAATTCGACTTAAATACCCTCAGGTTAGTCGCTTCATCGTCTACATAAAGCAGGGAGTATTTTTTCTCACTTCTGGTTGTTATATCTGGTGAATCTTGCAGTTCTTCCATTTCCTAGGGTAGGTAATTAGGTTGATTGTAATTAAAGATTATTTGCTCTCTGCCACTTTCGTGCTCTGATCTTTTGTCACTTTCTGGATCTTCTTAGGCAAGGTGATCACAAACTCAGTGCCCTTACCTTCTTCACTGGTAAGCTCAATCTTACCGTTGTGCTTTTCGATGATCCCGTAGGTAATGGACATTCCCAGCCCTGTTCCTACACCCACTGCTTTGGTGGTAAAGAAAGGTTCCCAAATTCTGTTCTTAATCTTTTCAGGAATACCCACACCATTATCCTTAATTCTCACCACAACTTCATTATCCAACTCCTCGGTGTAAATGGTGATCTCTCCGTCTTTGCGCTCCTTCGGTATGGCCTGAATACCATTGTTCAGGATATTCATAAATACCTGATTAAGCTGACCAGGATAACATTCTATATCCTTCATCTTCTCATCATAGTACTTAGATACCTTAATGGTATTCTTGGTTTTATTTCTAAGCAGCGTAAGCGTGGCATCAATGTTCTCATTCACATTGGCTGTTTTAGACTCCTCTTCATCGAGTCTGGAGAATACCCTCAGACCTTTTACGATTTCTATGGTCCGGGTTACCCCGTAATTTACGTCTTTGATCAGCTCGTCCAACTCTTCGAGGATCTCTTCGTACTCATGCTCTTCTTTGAGTTCCTTCACGTTCTCAATGACTTCCTCCAGATCCGCACCTTCATCCAGCCTTGAGTATTCTTCGGCAATCTCCCGCATAGATTCGATCGACATCTTGATAGATACCATACCACTGGAGATAAAGTTGATAGGGTTGTTGATCTCGTGAGCAATACCCGCTGTAAGCTGCCCCAAAGATGCCATTTTCTCAGAGTGAACAAGCTGCGACTGTGCATCCTTTAGAGACTGAATAGCCATATTCAGCTCCTCCTTGGACTTCTGTTCCTTTTTCAGAGTCTCCTTAAGTTTCTTCTCCGCAAGGAAGAGTTTCTCGTTATCCTGCAGTTGCTTATCAGCCAACTCCCTGATTTCTACTTCAGAATCCTGCAATCTCTTATAGGCCTGATTCAATTCATCCTGGGCTTTGATCAACTTCTCATTGATCCTGATCTGCTCCTCAGATGACTTCAGCAACTTGCTCTCAGACTCTTTTAGTTTCTGGTTATTCAGCTCTATTTCCTTTCTTGATTCATAGAGTTTCTTGTTAATCAGTTTCTGCTTCTTAAAGTTGATTTTAAGCTCTTCTTCTGATTTTTTCACCTTCACGTAGGCCTTGTTGGCAGACAGGTAATTATCACCAGCCAACTTCACCAAAGGTCTAAATACAAACAGCCCCTGAAGGAGAAGTATACCAAGGAAAGCAGCGAATACGATTTTCTCCACCAGACTGAAACCCGTCTTGTAGGACTGAGCCTCCTGAACAAAATAGTCCGCAATTTTATCCGTTGCTATCTGATATTTTCTAACTGTATTAATAAGAGTCTCTATGGAACTCCTAAGGGCCAGGTAGTTGATATCCTTCTCGTCCGTGGTATAGACAATGTCCATAAGGTTGCTGGCATTGATATCCATCTGTTCATAGAAGAACTTCAAGTCCTCCTGAAGCGCCAGATAATCGGAAGACGTAGAAGGAACAGCAAATCCCAGCTCAGGATCTCCGGAGACAAGTGCCTTATGTCCCTTGCGCCACTCAGGAAGTATTCTTCCTAATTCACTTTGGAAAATAGAGAAGTTTCGTTCAGTACTGGAGTAACCCATACCTACAGCAGTTTTTACGATCTGCTGTCCCATAGCTGATTGCTTGGAAGCAACCCGTACTATTGTAGGATCCTCATTAAAGTTAGTGATAACATCCTTTTGCACCACAAATATGTAATACGCCACAGTACCTGCAACTACCAGGGCTGTAATGGCGTATAGCACAGCATATAGGTCCTTCTTTAGCATAATGTATTATCGGTTGGTTGATTTTCAGATTAGTTTCGCTTACGTCTAAATTTAGTTAAACTTTTAGAATTGTAAATAACAAAATCAAGGTTCACATCCCAAAGCTATCTAATTAGAGATTGCGAATAACCAATCCATTCCATTAGAAGTATCACTAAATGAGTCATCTCTACTGGATCATTTGTGATATTTCTACATGCATTTTATCCATAAATTATCATCTACGCAATCTTAAAATATCTATTTCACTCTTACTTGGTATAAAAATCGACTCAATCAGCATTATATTGCAGTCAATAAGAAATACCCCTCCTTGGCAATTAGCAGCACTTTGGGGAAATACCTTTTATAAATATTTTAAGTAATTAAACATTTGGTTTAATCCGCAAATAGTAATTACTTTTCAAAAGTAAAATAATCACAATATCAAGTATGGATTATCTTAGAAGTTATAAGAATATATATGATCAAAATATAATTTTGATGTACAAAGGGGAATTGACCTTTGACTTAGTAACTTCGATGATTGCGACACTTGAAGAAAGACTAGAAGAACTTGAGGAGAATCGGAAAGTAAAAAAGAAATTTTACAACGTGGCTACTGAGTGCATTCAAAATCTGTATTATCACCTCGATGAGGTCAATGCGGATGAGATCAGAATAAGTAGCTATGACTCCAGATCTGCCCTGATTCTGATAGCCGCGCGAAAGAGGTTTTACAGTTTACAGACAGGTAACTATATCCCTACTGAAAGGACAGCAGAGATACAGCAAAGACTGGATGATATTAACGCTGTGGAACCGGAGGAGTTGAGAACTCTCTACAAGAAGGCGTTAAATGAGCAGGAGTTTTCCGACAAAGGAACAGGAGGACTCGGGTTCATTGATATCGCCAGAAAAACAGGAGGACAAAAATTAAGATATAAATTTCAACCAGTTACTGACAATGTATCTTATTTTACATTGCAGGTAAGATTGCCTAGAGATGTATAGGCAGAACAAGCAGATAAAGCTCTGAATAACCTTATGGAAAAGATTTTTATTGAGCCAACACGGGTTACTCCATTAGTGAATTTCGATCCCGATGAAGGATTACTTGAGATCAAAGGACGATCAAGCCCGGAGAATTCTATACTTTTCTATCAAAAGATCATTGATAACCTGGATGAGTATATCCAAAGTGATTTGACTGATTTTAAAGCAAATTTTTCTTTTGAATACTTTAATACTAGCTCATCCAAGTGTTTGTTTGATGTATTTAAGCGATTGAGCCGAATAGAAGAATCCGGCAAAGGCTTAACAATTAACTGGTACTATGAAGAAGATGACGAGGACATGATGGAAGCAGGAGAAGATTATGCAGACCTATTAGATCTTGAATTCAATTTTCTGGAAATCGAAGAATTCTAAGGATCTAGTCTTATGGAAGGACCCAAAGAGCTTTATCATGAAGAAATAAAGAAACTCAAAGATTTCAGGGTAAGGCTGGATACTCATGCCATTTATAAAAAAGACCTTGAGGACTTCTCTGATGATTATGAAGACCTGGTGGCTCAAGCCAAAGTAATCACCCGGGTATCCGACAGACTCCAGAAAAAACTCGATAATGCCAACATCCAGATCCGTGAGCAAAATGACGAGATCAAGGATAAGAATCTGGAGCTGGAAAAAACAATTAAAGACCTGGCTGAAGCGAAAGTAGGTAGAAAAGCCTCTACCATCATGTTTACTTTGGCTATCATCCTCTTCCTTTCAGAAGAATTTTTCTTAGAAGACATTATTGAATCGAATGTGTCCATCCCCTACGTGGACCTCATGGCCAAGGGCCTTATCGCCATTATTCTTAAGTTTTTCGAATCTGGCCTCGAGTCTTTCTTCCTCAACCAGGAGAAAAGAAAAATTATCAAGCAGGAAAAATCTTCCAACAGCTAAGTGTCTGGCGCAAGCTCTCTATAAGGTTTATGCTTTTTTTAAATAAGGTGCTTAAGCATGCTTCTGAACACTTCAATATTGCATATGTTTGGAAAACTCTTTAACATGCGTAGTTTTATTTCAAATCATTCAATTTTATGGAATTTTCTTTTGTAGATATTATAGTTTTCATAAGCTACTGTCTCCTCATTGTGGGCATAGGTCTTTGGGTATCCCGCGACAAAAAAGGCCATGAAAAAAATGCCGAGGATTACTTTTTGGCAAGCAAATCACTCCCCTGGTGGGCTATCGGAGCCTCGCTCATTGCAGCTAACATCTCCGCCGAACAATTCATCGGTATGTCCGGCTCTGGTTTTGCCAGTGGGTTAGCCATTGCCTCGTATGAGTGGATGGCAGCTATCACCCTGATCATAGTAGGAAAGTACTTTTTACCCATTTTTATAGAAAAAGGACTGTACACCATTCCGGAGTTTGTAGAAAAGAGATACAGCACCCAGCTGAAAACAATTCTTGCAGTCTTCTGGATTGCTCTTTATGTATTTGTCAACCTGAGCTCAGTACTCTACCTCGGTGCGCTGGCACTCGAAACCATCATGGGTGTGCCTATGATGTACGGTGTAATGGGGCTGGCATTGTTTGCCGCTGCCTATTCATTGTACGGCGGACTGTCTGCTGTGGCTTGGACCGACGTGGTGCAGGTGGTCTTTTTGGTACTGGGTGGTTTGCTTACTACCTATCTGGCACTGGATACCCTTTCGAATGGAGCAGGCATGATGGCTGGATTCAAGCAGGTATGGGAAGCCGTACCTGAGAGATTTCACATGATTTTGGATGAGTCCAATCCTGAATTTTCCAATCTGCCCGGCATTTGGGTATTGGTAGGTGGTATGTGGGTTGCTAACCTTTATTATTGGGGATTCAACCAGTACATCATTCAGCGTACACTGGCAGCCAAATCACTGAAGGAAGCGCAGAAAGGTATCGTAATGGCAGCCTTTTTGAAATTACTCATCCCATTCATCGTGGTAGTGCCTGGTATTGCTGCGTACGTAATGGTAAATGACCCGGAGATCATGGCTCGCCTGGGTGAACTAGGGCAGGTCAATATCCCGGGCCCGGGAGAATCTGACAAGGCATACCCATGGTTACTTCAACTACTCCCTGTTGGGTTGAAAGGTGTTGCATTCGCAGCTTTGGCTGCAGCCATCGTTTCGTCATTGGCTTCTATGCTCAATTCTACATCCACCATATTCACGATGGATATCTACAAGCAGTATATTAAGAAGGATGCCACTGATCGCCAGACGGTTAGAATGGGTAGAATTTCTGCTTCTGTAGCGCTGGTTATAGCCTGTATCATGGCACCACTTCTTGGAGGTATCGACCAGGCCTTCCAGTTCATTCAGGAGTATACAGGTATCGTGAGTCCTGGTATTCTTGCGGTGTTCCTACTGGGACTTTTCTGGAAAAAGACAACCAATGCAGCTGCCATTTGGGGTGCTATCCTTTCTGTGCCTATTGCCATGCTTTTCAAACTCCTACCGGGCATACCGTTTATGAACCAGATGGGACTTACTTGTCTCCTTACTATGCTGGTGATCATCATCGTGAGCTATCTGGGAGGTAAAGGAAAAGACAATGAAAAAGGCATTGAGCTTACTAAAGACCTCTTCAAAACCACTCCAGCATTCAATATTGGTGCTTTTGCCATCAGTTTGATTCTAGTGGTACTTTATGCACTTTTCTGGTAACAGATGATTCAACTCACTAAAAAGCAGGAAAAGCTCCAACGACAAGTCACTAGCAAGTGGCAGTTTGGGCTTTTCCTGCTCACTAAGCTTCCTATGGGTCTGATAGCAGGCATGAGGCTTCGCGAATTAGACACCACCCGTTGTGTGACTTCAGTACCCTTCAAATACCTTACTAAGAACCCTTTCAAGAGCACCTATTTCGCGGTGCAAAGCATGGCTGCAGAGCTTTCTACGGCTTCACCATGTCTCCTGGCAGTGGCAGGTCACAAACCATCGATCGCGTTTATCATTGTGGACTTGAAAGCACGTTTTATGAAAAAAGCCGTGGACAGGGTCTATTTCACTTGTGATGATTGTCCAAAGGCTTTTGATGCTGTAGAACAAGCGATTGCAACTGGTGAGGCTCAAAGTGCTACATTCAAAACCGTTGGGAAGATGGCCGATGGTACTGTGGTTTCAGAGTTTGAGTTTACCTGGTCGTTTAAGCAGCGTTCATAAATCAACCACTTTCTTGTTGGATTGTGCCTCTTTGATGGCTTTATCTACCTCAGAAAGTAAAATTTCTATGTTTTCAAAGCCTTCATTGTCAGACGCCTGAGGCAGGTTATCCATCCCCAATTTTTCCAAACGATCATAGACCATAAACACATCTATTTTGTGGATATCCATACCGGGCTGAAACTGCTCAACTTCAGGATCTGCGACCTTCACGATCAACCGGGCCGTTTCCAGATCATCCAATATCTCACGAATAAATCGCCTGGGGATATTCAGGCTGCCACATAAGTGCTCAAAGGAAACAGGCTCATCGTTGCTTTGAAAATCCTTCACTATCCTCCGCAATACGAGAAGCGTCATCTTCCTTTTGGATTTCAAATTCATCTTCAACTCTTCATTGTCGTACGCCCAGCCTCCTACATTTTGTACCGCAAAGGCAAACTCTGCACCGAACAATAAAATCATCCAGCTCAGCTGAAGCCAGATAAGAAAAAGTGGAAGCGCTGCAAAACTTCCGTAGATCACACTATACCGAGAAAGGTAAACCTGCCCCTCTATCCAGGCAAACTGAGTGATCTGATAGGCTGTACCTGCCAAAACCCCGGCAATCAAAGCTGGTTTGATCTTCACGGAGGTATTTGGAAAAACCATGTAGAGGAGAAAGAGTAGAAACCAAATGAGCGTGTAGGGTATCAGCTTGATAAAAAACAGAATAATCGGTCTGAAAAGCCCCAAAATGCCCATACTCTCTGTGAGACTCTCGATACTCGTGGTAATAAAAACCGTCGCTGAGCTGGCCATAATCAGAATCAGTGGCCCCAACAAAATCACCGACATATAGTCAGTCAGCTTCCGCTTGAGGGTACGTCCCTTTCGGGTATTCCAAATGTCATTGAAGGCCACCTCTATATTATTGAGCAATCTGGCCACGGCGTAGATCAAAAAGACCGCACTTATACCCGATATAATCCCTCCACTTGAGGTGGATAGCATTTTATTGGCAAACTTCAGGGTGTAATCCAGAACTTCCTGTTGACCGCTAAAATATTTGATCAATTCATTCTTCAGATAATCCTCCAGCCCAAAGATGGTGGCAATACCAAAAGCCATGGCCACCACGGGCACTACAGACAATACCGAAAAATAGGTCAGCGCCGAGGCCTTTTCCCCACACTTGTCTTTATCAAACTCAGACAGTGTAATGACCCAAATTCTAATCTGGCGATAGAGAAACCTGCGTCTTTTGGGAAGTGTGTCCAGTTTTATCTTCCAAAGATCCTCATGCAGGAAATTTTTGATGCTATTGACGTGCCGGGCAACCATATTATTTATCGGAAATACGCGCCAAGATAATTAATAAGGGCGCAATAAATGAGAAAAAGAGGCATAAGCCTCTTCTTCAAAGTAATTGCAATGTGCAATATTCACCATAACAACCTCATGAGGTTTGTTTTAAAAAAATTGATTCACCTAAAACCAACTAATGAGGAATCTTAACCGGATATACAACCACTAGAGTTAGTCATACCCCTATCCATGTTTCAATTCGAGTACTGTGATCTCAGGCAAGATTCCTACACGACCCGGATAACCCAAAAATCCGAACCCTCTATTGACGTATAAGTATTGGTTTCCACTCTTATATAAATCCGCCCATTGCTTATAAATATACTGGGATGGGCTCCAGCGAAAATCACCTATTTCAATCCCAAACTGCATACCATGCGTATGCCCTGCCAGCATCAGGTCGATATCCGGGTACTCCGGTCTTACCTGTGCATCCCAGTGGCTGGGGTCGTGAGAAAGTAAAATCTTGAAAGGGGCCTCCTCTGTACCTGTATAGGTTTTGGCAAGGTCTCCATATTTTGAAAAACGCCCTGCACCCCAGTTTTCCAATCCCAAAATGGCTATTTGATCTGATCCTTCTTTAATCAACCTGTTTTCATTGAGCAGAATATCCCACCCCATGTATCGGTGCATCTCCTGCAGCTGGTGGACATCTGCTTGCTTAGCCTGTGGACTGGCCCAACTCCTATAATCCCCATAGTCATGATTACCCATGGTGGAATAAACCCCCATCGGAGCATCAATTTTCCTGAAAATATCCAGATAGGGCTTGGCCTCTTCACTCTGATTGTTGACTAAATCCCCAGTGAAAAAGACCATATCACCTTTCTGTTGATTAATCAGATCCACTCCACCCGCCACGGCTGTCTTATTGAAAAAACTGCCTGTATGAATATCTGAAACCTGAACAATTCTAAGGCCATCAAATGCTTTAGGCACATTGGATGAAACAATTTCTCTCCTTCTGATTCTATAGTCGTGAGCCCCGGAAACAATACCGAAACTAAAGACAGCAATCGGAACCGTGCCCGCAATAATGGCCGACTTTGAAATAAACTCAGAACGCGAGAGGTCCTTTGGAGCTTCTGCCCTTGAGGGCATCAGATTCATCACAAAAGTGACCAGTCTCCTGAAATCATCAGTCAATAAAAAGATAGCTGAAATCAACTTGCCTATAAGGGTGATGAAAAATGCGGTAGTGATAAAAAGCCTCAGGTTTTGAAACTGCTTCGGATCCAATTGCTCATAAAACATAATACCAGCAAACAGCACAGCCGATATGCCAAAATAAGCTACTGAAATCAGCCTTCTGGTGACCACTTCATAATCTGAGATTACCAGGCGGATGGCTTGATAAATATATAGATCGAAAGCCATGTAGAGTACGGCCGCTATCCCAAAGAAATAAATTCTACTCATAAGCAAAATGCCCCGATCAAATGATCGGGGCAGGTTTTATATTAACTAATCCCCAGATACCGATTGACCCGGGCAAAGAAAAGGTACATCACAGGCACAATGATCAGCGTAAGGAATGTGGCAAATGACAATCCAAAAATAATGGTCCATGACATAGGTCCCCAAAAAGCCACATTGTCTCCACCAAGGTAGAAATCCGCATCGTAGGTGCTCAGGAATTTGATGAAATCCACATTGAATCCTACTGCCAGCGGCACCAATCCCAATACCGTGGTAATGGCCGTGAGCAATACCGGACGCAGCCTGGTTTTTCCTGCCACTGCTATGGCTTCCACAATTTCATTAAAAGGTAATTTATCTACCCCTAGCTCCTGCCGCTTGCGTTCGCGACTCAGCTCGATAAAGTCTATCAGCACGATGGCATTATTCACCACGATTCCTGCCAGCGAAATAATCCCCACCATAGACATGATCACCACAAAGTTCATTTGGAAAACTACAAGCCCAAGAAAAACTCCAATGGTACTCAAGACTACCGACATCATGATAATGAAAGGAGTGGTCACTTTATTGAACTGTGCCACGATGATCAGGAAGATGAGGCAAACCGCAATACCAAGGGCCTTTGATAAGAATGCCATCTCCTTGGCTTGTTTTTCCTGTTCACCACTGAACTTAAACTCATACCCGGCAGGCATCTGGAAATTGCTCAGCAACTCCTGAATCTCCCCATTGATCTCAGTGGCATTATAGCCGGTGATCACATTGGAACTGATGGTAATGACCCTATCCATATCTTTCCTTTTGATGGAGCCGTAGGTAGAACTGAGCTCTGAAGTGGCTACCGATGATATGGGCACGCTTACCATTTTACCAGATGTCTGGTCTCTGAAGACCACACTCTTGTTCATCAGGGCATCCACATCATATCGATACTTTTCCATGAGTCTTAGCTGCACCTCATAGTCATCTTCCCCTTCCTTGTATTTGGAAACTTCCTTACCAAACAGTGCAGTTCGCACTTCCATGGCTATGGAGTTGGTAGACAGCCCAAACCTTCGGGCTTTTTCCCTGTCAATGTTTACCACCAGTTCAGGTTTACCTGTCTCCAGATCGGTTTTTAGCTTCTCAATACCCTGGATACCCGACTCATTAATGGTCTTCTTCATCCTTTCGGTCACTTCTATGAGTGTGGCAAAGTCCTCACCGGATACCTCTATACTAATCGGTTTACCCGCTGGCGGGCCATCCGCATTCTGATCCACTGTCACAGCCACACCAGGATAGCCACCAATGGCCTCCCTGATCTCCGCCAGTATCACTTTGGTATCTATGTCATTTCGATATTTGAACTCTTTGAAATTGACTGTAATCCTTGCCTTATTAGGGGTATCCTGCTGCCCAAATGCTGAAGGATCATTGGGATCTGATGTTCCCTGGCCCACGTTTGCAATGATGGACTCCACGATGCTTTCATACGGTTTCACCACATCAAAAACAATGTGTTCAATTTTCTGGGTGAACTCATTGGTATGTTCAATATCGGTACCTACCGGGTACTCAATGAAGACGTTGATGTACTTCGGGTCTGTTTTAGGAAAGTACTCGACATCAGGCGGAAATACGCTCATCAGTCCAAAAGACCCGAAAAACATCAAAACTGTGCCCCAAAAGAATAAGGCAGGTTTCCATCCTGAAAGCGCAAAATCGAGCGTAGACTTATATAGTCCCTCTAACCATGGTAAGAATGTTCTTTGAAACCTTCTGGACGATGGCACCAATACATATACATTCAAAATGGTAATTAACCCGGCTATAATCAGCAGGTTGCCCAACACTGTGGCCTTAGCGAGTAACAACAATGCTCCAAGCACAATGGCTACAGCTACAAAAATCATGATGCGCTTCTTATTGGTCTCGCCGGTTTCCAGCTTCATAAATGCCGCGATAAGCACCGGATTGATGACCAGGGCCACAAACAATGAAGAACCCAATGTAACCATCAACGTAATCGGGAGAAACTTCATAAACTCTCCCATGATCCCGGGCCAAAAAGCCAACGGAAGGAATGCCGCCAAAGTGGTGGCTGTAGAAGCAATAATCGGCCATGCCACTTCTCCTACCCCTTGCTTGGTGGCTTCAAAGGAGGACAACCCTTCTTCCCTGAGTCGATAGACATTTTCCACAACCACAATACCATTATCCACGAGCATACCCAGTGCCATGATCAAAGAGAACAGCACCATCATGTTGATGGTAATGCCAAACATGCCAAGAATCATAAAAGCCATGAACATAGAAAGCGGTATGGCAATCCCCACGAAAAGAGCATTTCGGGAACCCAGGAAGAACAATAGTACCAGCACCACAAGAATCACCCCGGAAATAATGTTGTTCTCGAGGCTATCCACCAGCTCTCTGGTCTGCTCAGACTGATCATTTGTTTTGGTCACGATGAGGTCTTTTGGAAACACCTCTTGCTTGGCTTTTTCCAGGATCACATTGATCTTGTCAGTGGCAATCAGCAGGTTTTCCCCGCTCCTTTTTACCACATCCACCATCACCACGGGGTTACCTCGCAATCTCGCATAATCCTGAGTTTCCTTATAGTCAAAATCTACCTCTCCGATATCTCGGAGGTAAACGATATTGCCCTTCTCACTCTTTACCACCACATCCAGCACCTCTTCTGGGTAAGAAAACTCACCCACCACACGGATGGACCGGCGGATATCGCCTTCCTTCACACTACCACCAGATAGGGTAATATTCTCACTCCTAATGGCGTTTTCAATGTCTGAAAAGTTAACCTCGCGGGCCTCCATCTGATAAGGATCCACATTCACCTTCAGCTCCTTCTCATTGATGCCCCGTATTTCCACTTTAGAAATCTCAGAAATCTTCTCGATCTCCTCCTCGAGGTACTCAGCATATTCATTGAGTTCCTCCATGCTATAGTTTCCGGACAGGTTAATATTCAAAATAGGAAACTCCGAGAAGTTCATTTCAAATACGTTCGGATCTGTTTGAAGCTCAGGAAGATCTGGCTTGGCCCTATCCACTGCGTCCTTCACTTTGATCAATGCATCTTCTATATCAGTGTCCGAGGTAAACTCCACGATGATGGTGGAGTAATCCTGTACCGAGGTAGACTTGATATTGTCCACTTCGGCAATTGAATTCACCTCTTTCTCAATAGGCCTGGTCACCAGATTTTCCATATCCACAGGAGAGTTACCCGGGTGTGGAGTGCCTATGTACACGATCGGTTGCTTCACTTCCGGAAAGCTCTCTTTCGGTAAGGTGACATAGGTCATCAGACCTATGATGACCACAAGCATCGTCAATACATAGACTGTGGTCCTATTATTTAGCGAAAGCGTCGTTAAACCAAACTGCTTTTCGGTATTCTTGTTAGTAGATTCGTCAGCCATTTATTTGCTTTCTAAAGAGTTATACCACTTATTGATTAGTTTTTGATCGTAACGGCCGCACCAGGCGCCAGTTCTCTATACCCCTCATAAGCGATCAGCTGACCGGCAGACAACCCCTCTACGATCTCTGTTTCGAGGTTGTACGAAACACCCGGCTTCACATACACCTTGCTTGCCACCAGCTTGCCTTCCTTATCCACCAACTCATATACATAGCTCCCTTTGCTGTCGCGCTGCACCAGCTTGGTGGGTACCACAAGCGCTTTATCTGTCTGGTAGTCGATCATGTGAAGAACCACCACCTGATTCGGTTTGATTGGGAAGTTGACCGCTGGCAGCCCCACTTCCACTTCGAATGTTCTGTTTTCGCTCTTAATTACCTGACCCAAAGAGGCTATTTTGGAAACCACTTCCTTGTCAAGAGAGGGGAAATATATTTTCACCTGCTGACCTACTTGAAATTTGCCCAGAAATGACTCTGAAACATCCGCAGAAATGTAGGTGTCGTTTTGATTCACAATTCGCACCAGCGGCATACCAGGTGAGGTCATCTCACCTTCCCTCACCGGAATATTGTCAATTATCCCGTTGAAAGGAGCCACTACATTGGATTGACTCAGTTGAGAATTGAGGGTTTTTAACTTGCTTTCCAGGGCTTCCTTATTGTTCTTCGCTTGCAGGTACTGCACCTCCGTACCGATATTTTGCTCCCACAGTTTAGCCTGTCGCTCGTAAATAGTAGCCGCCAGCTCTAGTTGTGTTTTCACCTCCGAAATGCTGTTTCTTAGAATATCCGCATCCAGCTGGACCAAGAGCTGACCTTTGGACACTTTTTGTCCTTCAGTGACTCTAATGGACTCTATTCTACCCATAGTTTCGGCAGAGAGCATCACATTTTTTCTGGAAGCCACTGTGCCCCGTACTTCTACCCAATGTTCAAAACTATCTGGAGTCATCTTCAATGTGGTGATCAGTACTTTATTCCCTTCTTTTTTCTCCAGCTGACCGGACTGGATCAGCTCAGCCTCAAGATCAGAAATTTTGGTTTCCAGTTCTTTTTGTTGAGCTTTCAATTCATTTAGCTCCGTCACTTTATCCTTGGCAGCTTCAGTGCCCCCGCACGCATAAACCAGCGCCGAAATAATTACTATGTAGGTGATTTGATTGATCTTTCTCATGATCTATTGTTGGTTATAAAGTATTCCTAATGCTTTTTTCAATTCTAATTGCGCAATGATTGCGTCGTACAACGCGCTGAAGTAATTCGTTTGGGCCTCCTTCAGCGAGGTATCAGCCTCGATCACTTCCAGATTGGATCCCACGCCCTCCTGATATTTGATTTGGGAAATATTGAAGATATACTCTGCAAGCTCCGCATTCTCCTTTTGCACTTCCAGTCTGCTCAGAGCATTGTCCAGGTTGTCCTGAGCCCTTTTAATGTCCAGCTCAATAGACCGTTCTAATACTTCAAAACCATTTTCGATTTTGGACAGACTCAATTTTTCCTGCTGAATCTGATAGTTTCTCTGCAAACCGGTGAACATATTCCACTTGAGGCTCAGCCCAAGTGTAGAATACCCATACCACTTATCGGGGCCCACTCCATTTTGATCTTCAAAATCAGTCTTTGTGGCAAAGAGTCCACCGAAATTTGGAGACTGGGTAGAATATCCCAAATTGGCAAAAGCCGAAATCATAGGGATCGCTTCAGCATACTTATTCTTTATGTTGAGTTTCTGAAGCTCATAATTGGCCTGCAACACCTGATAGTCCGGGCGGTTAGAGTAGTCCCAATTCTCGGCTTCAGGTAGCTCCACCTTTTGCATAGCCTCGTCCTCTAAAGATCCGCCGATGGTCAGCTCCTCATCAAAAGGAAAGTTCATCTGAAACTTGAGTAGCCTCATGGAGAGGTCATTGAGGTTTTCAATGTTTTCTCTGTTCACTTTCAAATTATTCAAAGTCACCTTCAGCCGGTCAGCATCGATCTTCTCTGCAAAACCATTTTCATACATGGCCAGGGTGTTGCGGTAGAGGGTATCAAGCCTGTTTAAGTTGGCATTTACCAAAGAGAGCTGCTCGCGAGCGATCAGCAGGTTGTAATAAGCCTTTGATACGCTCATCACAATGTCCTCACTGGTCTGAGTGGAGTTTTTTACGGACAATTCCTTGTAAGCCTTTGAAGCCTGGAGGCCCACAAAATACGATCCATTAAAAATCATTTGATTGATACTCAGATTGGCATCCCCCGCTCCTTTGAGCTGGAAAATATTTCGGAGTGCAACGACATCTCCATCTGATAAACCCATCTGACTAGCCTGCTCATCGGTGATGAAAAAGGAGCCACCTCCAGCGGTATATTGAGTGAAGAATCTTGGCTGAGTAGGGCTCTGCTGTACAGACACTGAACCCGACACCTGGGGCAGGCCAATACCAACAGTCTCCTTCACACGAGCAGTAGCAATCTGCTCATCTAAGAGTGCGTTCTTGGCATCCACGCTGTTTTTCAGTGCGTACTCCACGCAATCGTCCAAAGTAAATGAGCCGGAGGTCTCCTGAGCCACCAGCCATGTACTGAGCATTAAAAAAAGTAAGGTTAGTTTTCCTTTCATTTTGAGTGATTATTAACTTCCTGAGATTGATATTCCTGATATAATTGTTTGCCTTTTTCTGACAGAAGCCCATGCACGAAATGATCAAACACCTGCATCTGCACTTCTATGAAATCAAATTCTGAACGCGGGAAAACCTGATCGCTAAAAACCATTTGCACGATTTCCATCCTAAGTATGGCCAGCACCCGTGCATTAAGTTCCTGCCGGTAGTATCCCTCCCGCTTGCCACGCTCTATGTTATCGATGATTTGCCCTACCAGATACTCGGATTTGAACTCCTGAAAAATTGCCCATGCATCGGCATGATACTTATGAAGATCATAAAGCAAGGATGGGTTTACCCTGAAAGCATGCTCGCGCATGCATTTGGCTAGCTTAAATATCTCATCCACTGCATTGACGGCCGATTCAATGACCCTTCCAAACTCCGCCATCTCACCATCCATATGAAACCTGACAACCTCAGTAACTAACTCATCTTTGTTACTAAAATGTAAATACAGGGTCTTTTTAGACATGGCCAACTCTCTGGCTACATCGTCCATTGATACCGACCTGACTCCATATTGCATAAACAGTGAATGTGCTCCTTCTAAAATTCTTTCCTTCGCCACAGAGATTTGGATATTTTCCGCAAATTTAAATATGGAAACTTTAATTATACTCAAAGTTTCCTCAGTTTCTACGGGCAACGATCAGGAAGGTTCAACGAAATTGATTTTTTTTTGAAAATATTTCTGTTTCTTGCGGCAGACCTAATGAAAACAACCAAATCCAATCTCTTTTATCGAAAATCTGGCAAAGGCCCCCATCCCATAATCCTTCTTCATGGATTTGGACAAGAGCATTCTGCGTTTGATACCTGGCTGAAAGCATTGGAAACCAATCACACGGTGTACGCCTTTGACCACTACTATCATGGACAGAGCACTCGGGAAGATTCCCCACTCACCATCGCACAATGGAAACAGCAGTTTGAGGATTTCCTCCTCAGGGAGGACATCACGAAATTCTCAATAGTTGGTTTCAGTCTTGGAGGAAGATTTTCCCTGGTCACCACCACACTTTTTCCGGAAAGAATCAGGCACCTTATACTGATCGCTCCGGATGGTATCTTTCGAAGCATTTGGTTTCGCCTGGCCACAAGTAGCCTAGGCAATCCGCTTTTTAAGTACCTGATGCTTCATCCAGATCACTTCAATACGCTACTAGATACATTCAAGACATTGAAAATCACCTCATCATCTATGGTTCGGTTTGCTCAAAAAGAGCTACAAGGCAAAGACAATCGCAAACGTGTCTATCGTACCTGGACTTACTTCAAGCCTATCCAAGTGCCTATATCAACGGTTACCCGGGTGATCAACCAACATGGCATTCAGGCGCACCTGATTCTTGGCACACTAGATACGATCATCCCTCTGAATAAAATCACCTCAAAAACCACCAAAATCCGTACATTAGAAACACACAAACTCCCTTATAAACACCATCACATGATCGAGGCTTCAAAAACCTTGGTTCCTTCTTTGCTTTCAGGGGAATTCTTTGATTAATTCTTCTATTTTTGCGGTGACAAATACAAGGTCCTCTCGCATGATTTACATCTTTCAAAAATCCACGGAACTCATTTACGTGGTAGGCAGCAAAGTCGAAATCACCCCTGATACAGAAAAAAAACTGGAATGGCTCTTATCCGGCGCCAAACTCCTCCCCGATCAAAGCATTCAGGGTTCATTTGTGGGACCACGAAAAGAGATGATCACTCCCTGGAGCACCAATGCGGTGGAAATTACCCAAAATGCGGGTATTCAGGGCCTTGAGCGCATAGAAGTATTCAGAGAAGACAAGGGACAACTCTTTGACCCCATGCTCCAGCAGAAATACAAGCTGATAGACCAGGAAATCTTCACACTGAAAATCACTCCGGCGCCCATTCAGCACATAGAAGATCTGGAAGCTTACAACAAAAGCGAAGGGCTTGCCCTGAGTCAGGAAGAAATTGATTTTCTCAAAGAAGTTTCTGAGGAAATCGGCAGAAACCTGACAGATTCGGAAGTATTTGGTTTCTCGCAAGTCAACTCCGAACATTGCCGTCACAAGATTTTCAATGGCACCTTCATCATCGATGGTGATGAGCAGCCCATGACACTTTTTCAGTGGATCAAAAAAACCTCCAAAGATCACCCCGGACAGATCGTATCCGCCTACAAGGACAACGTGGCTTTTGTGAAAGGGCCCGTAGTAGAGCAATTTGCTCCCCGAACGCAGGATAAACCGGACTTTTTTGAAGTCAAAGACTTTGACTCCATCATTTCCCTAAAAGCCGAAACACACAATTTCCCTACCACAGTAGAACCCTTCAACGGCGCAGCCACAGGCTCTGGTGGTGAGATCAGGGATCGTATGGCTGGTGGTATTGGTAGCTTTCCACTGGCCGGATCTGCCGTATACATGACCTCATATTCCAGACTGGAAGAGGGAAGAAAATGGGAAGAAAAGGTCAATCCAAGGAAATGGCTTTACCAATCCCCAAAAGATATTTTGATCAAGGCCTCCAACGGGGCCAGTGATTATGGTAATAAGTTCGGTCAGCCACTCATCTGCGGGAGTGTACTCACTTTTGAGCATGAAGAAAACAACGAAACCATCGCATTCGACAAGGTCATCATGCTGGCTGGAGGTATTGGATTCGCTAAGCTCAAAGATGGCATCAAGAAGAAAGTAGAGAAAGATCAGACCGTGGTAATCCTCGGTGGAGACAACTACCGAATCGGGATGGGCGGAAGTGCGGTATCTTCTGTAGATACCGGGGCCTTTGATACATCACTGGAACTCAACGCTGTGCAGCGTTCGAATCCGGAAATGCAAAAAAGAGTAGCCAATGCTATCCGGGCTATGGCCGAGCTGGATGACAATCCTATTATCTCCATCCACGATCATGGTGCCGGTGGTCACCTCAACTGTTTATCCGAACTGGTGGAAGATACCGGTGGGGATTTTAAACTCGAAAACTTCCCCGTGGGTGACCCTACCCTTTCTGAAAAAGAACTGATCGGCAATGAATCCCAGGAACGAATGGGCTTGGTCATTGACCCTGATAAAGCAGAATACCTACGCAATGTATCCCTGCGCGAAAGGGCACCATACTACGAAGTAGGAACTACTTCCGATAAAATGGAATTAAAATTCAGTCGTACCGGAGCCACTCAGGCCCCTTTCGATCTGAAAATGAGTCACCTGTTTGGAGCATCTCCCAAGACCATCCTTACAGATAAGACCCAGGCAAAATCCTTTCCTGAAAAGGACTATGATGCTTCCAAGATTGAGGATTATATAGAAAAGGTATTGCAACTGGAAGCAGTGGCCTGCAAAGACTGGCTTACGAATAAAGTAGACCGCTCAGTGACTGGAAAAGTAGCCGTACAGCAAACAGTGGGTGCTGTGCAGGTACCCCTCAACAATGTGGCGGTCATGGCACTGGATTACCTCAGCAACAAAGGCATTGCTACCTCTATTGGGCACGCTCCAGTACCCGCACTGATCAATGCGGGTTCCGGATCACGGTTGTCAATCACAGAATCGCTTACCAACCTCGTGTGGGCTCCACTGACGCTGGGACTACCAGGAGTCTCTCTGAGTGCCAACTGGATGTGGCCTGCCAAAAACGATGGTGAAAATGCACGACTCTACCAGGCAGTAAAGGAAATGAGTGAATTTGCTACGGCACTTGGGGTAAACATCCCTACGGGTAAGGATTCCCTCTCCATGGCACAGAAGTATCCTGATGGAAAAAAGGTACTGGCTCCCGGCACCGTAATTGTGAGTTCGGTGGCTGAGGTAAGTAACCTCCGAAAGGTTGTAACTCCCAATCTCAAAGATGTTTCGGACAGCTCGCTGATCTATGTCCGTTTCAGCAACAAACCCATGGCCATTGGTGGTAGCAGCTTTGCTCAGGCCAACGGGTTCATTGGCAACGAGGCTCCTGACACTGATCCTCACACAGTAATGAAGGCATTTAATGCCATACAGGAACTCATCCAGCAAAACCTCATTCTCGCCGGGCATGATGTCTCTGCCGGAGGACTGATCACGACGCTTCTGGAGATGAACTTCCCGAACACCTCGGGGGGTATGGCCATCAATCTGGACGAGCTTGCTGAAACTGACATTACCAAGCTGCTTTTCTCTGAAAATCCTGCAGTGGTCATTCAAACACAAAGACCGGATAATGTCCTGAACCTCTTGAAACTGCACGGAGCAGAAGCCACAGTCATTGGTATCACCACCAATATGCGAACAATCAGTCTCAGAAAAGACGACTGGAACCTGGAGTTGTCCATTGATCACCTCAGAGACATCTGGTTTAAAACTTCTCACCTCCTGGATCGTGAGCAGTCCGACCCGGGTCATGCAGACCTTAGGTTCAACAATTTCAAAGAGCAACCACTTGCTTACGAGTTTCCGGAAAACTACACAGGCACTTTTGCTAAATACGGCATAGATCCCAAGCGACGAACCTCCACCGGAGTTAAAGCAGCCATCATCAGAGAAAAGGGGGTCAACGGAGACCGTGAAATGGCCTATGCGCTTTACCTCGCGGGCTTTGATGTGAAGGATGTGCATATGACTGACCTCATCAGCGGCCGTGAAGACCTCAGTGAAGTGAACATGATCGTTTTTGTGGGTGGGTTCTCCAATTCTGATGTCCTAGGCTCTGCCAAAGGATGGGCGGGATCATTCCTTTTTAATGAAAAAGCCAAAGCAGCTCTGGATGCATTCTATGCGCGCGAAGACACCCTCTCTCTTGGAGTTTGCAATGGTTGCCAGCTTATGATGGAGCTGGGCCTCATTTACCCAGAGCTGGGTGAGCAGCATCCGAGAATGCATCACAACAGTTCTGGTAAATTTGAATCCGCATTCATCAATGTGGACGTACTGGATAACAACACCGTGATGTTTGGGTCCCTGAGCAACAGTAAGCTGGGCATCTGGCTCGCACACGGCGAAGGAAGGTTTATGCTCCCTGGTCAACCGGAGGATTACAACATCCCGGTGAAGTATACTTATGAGTCCTTCCCTGGCAATCCTAATGGAAGTGATTTTGCTACCGCGGCGGTGGCCTCAAATGACGGCAGACATGTCGCCATCATGCCCCACCTGGAGCGATCCATTTTCCCCTGGAATTGGGCTCACAATGAAGAAATCAAAGACAATGAGGTGTCTATTTGGATAGAACCGTTTGTAAATGCACGGGACTGGATAAAAAACCTTTAATAATTGCATGGTGGCCTTTTGATTTTTAAAAAAGACTACTACTTTTGCAATCCGTTTTGGCCTATGGTGTAACTGGCAACACGTCTGATTTTGGTTCAGAAGAGTCTAGGTTCGAGCCCTAGTAGGCCAACAGATCCCGGTCCAACTTATATGGATCGGGATTATTTATTTAAACGACTGTCATGTCCTCAGTAAAAATTTTTGCAGGAAAAGGTACTACAGAACTAGCGAGCAGCATTGCCGAGCAGTATGGAAAACCTTTGGGTAACTCTACTTCGCAAAAATTCAGTGATGGCGAGCTGAACTTCAGCTTCAACGAATCCATCAGAGGAAGTGACCTGTTCCTGATCCAATCTACCACTCCCCCTTCTGACAACATCATTGAGCTTTTGCTCATGATAGATGCTGCCAGACGTGCCAGTGCCAAATATGTAACTGTAGTGGTTCCTTATTTCGGATATGCACGACAGGACAGAAAGGATCGTCCACGTGTATCCATTGCAGCCAAAATGATGGCCAACCTACTGACAGCAGCAGGTGCCAACAGGCTGATGACCATGGATCTTCACGCCGGACAAATTCAGGGATTTTTTGACATTCCGGTGGATCACCTTGACGGATCTGCGATTTTCATTCCTTATATCAAAAGCCTGAATCTGGATAACCTGATTTTTGCTTCTCCTGATGTGGGCGGAACTGCCAGATCCAGAACCTTTGCCAAGTATTTTGAGGCCGACATGGTGGTATGTGATAAGCACAGAAAACGCGCCAACGAAATCGCCTCGATGCAGGTGATTGGTGATGTAGAGGGCAAGGATGTGGTTTTGGTAGACGACCTGGCTGATACAGCAGGCACCATTTGCAAGGCTGCAAACCTGCTGAAAGAGAAAGGTGCCACCACCGTGAGAGCGGTATGTACGCATCCAATCCTATCCGGAAAGGCTTATGAGAACATCGAGTCTTCTGAGCTAGAAGAACTGATTACCACAGACACCATTCCGCTCAAGCAGAAAAGTGACAAAATAAAAGTGTTGACCGTCGCTGACCTATTTGCGAAAGCCATCAAGAAGGTTCACGACAATGAGTCAATAAGTGCATTATTCATTAAGTAACAAACAAACAATTTAAATACATATTTTATGAAAAGCGTTGAGATTATAGGGTATAAAAGAGCAAATCTTGGCAAGACCGAAGCTAAAAGATTAAGAGCTGAAGGAATGGTCCCTGGTGTACTTTACGGTGGTGAAGAGCAGATCCATTTTTACGCTCCGATGATTTTATTCAGAGAGCTTGTCTATACCGACGAAGCACATTTTATCAACTTGAATGTGGAAGGTCAGATTTTTGAAGCCATTCTTCAAGACATCCAGTTCCACCCAGTAAGTGAAATGATTGTGCATGTGGACTTCCTGCAGTTGTTCAGAGGTACGAAAATCAAAATGAACATCCCTGTACACCCAGTTGGAACACCTCCTGGTATCCAGCAAGGTGGTAAGTTGATCAAGAAATTGAGATTCTTAACTGTAAAAGCACTGCCTAAGGACATGCCGGAGCACATCAACATCGATGTGTCCAAATTGGGTCTTGGTAAGTCTGTAAAAGTTGGTGATGTTCCTACTGAAAACTTCGAAGTATTGAACAATCCGCTTGTGACCATCATGGGTATTGAAATCCCTAGAGCACTTAGAGGAAAGTCTCTTGAAGGTGAAGAAGAAGGTGAAGAAGGAGCAGAAGGTAGCGAAGAAGCTGCTGAAGCACCTGCTGAAGGATAATCCGAATTTTCATTGTAATAAACGAATCCTACCCCGAGCAATCAGGGTAGGATTTTTTATTTTAGCACACTTATGAAATACTTAATTGCCGGGCTGGGAAATATAGGCGCTGAATATGAGCTGACGCGCCATAACATCGGTTTTTTGATCCTGGACAGACTCGCCGATCGTGAAGGTCTGAAATTTGAACATGACAGACATTCCTTCATCACCGAGCTTAAATACAAAGGCCGTAGCATCCACCTGATGAAGCCAACCGCTTACATGAACCTTAGTGGGAAAGCGGTGAACTACTGGCTCACCCAACTCAAAATTCCCAAGGAGAATCTACTAGTGATTACAGACGATATTGCCCTCCCCTACGGGAAATTAAGACTTAAGGCCAAAGGGTCTGCCGGAGGTCATAACGGGCTCAAAAACATAGAGCAGATGATCGGCGGACAGGATTACCCCCGACTGAGATTTGGTGTAGGCGACGGGTTCGGCAAAGGCCAGCAGGTTGATTATGTACTCAGCCCTTTCAATAAGCAGGAAATGGACGAAATTGTCCTCAATATAGATTTGGCCATCGATGCCCTACTCTCCTTTTGTACCATAGGACTGGAGCGAACCATGAATCAATTTAACTAAACACAATGACTGACCACCTAACCTCTATAGGCATTCAAATCATACCAAAAAGCAAGGCGCTGCACACTTATGACCTGGTAGATGAAGCCATAGCTGTCATTCAAGCGAGTGGCCTCAAGCATCAGATCACACCCTTCGAAACGGTAATGGAGGGGAAATACGAGGAAATAATGAAAGTATGCGACCAGGCTCAGAAAGCAGTACTGGCTGCCGGGGCAGAGGAATGCCTGGTATACTTCCGCATCCACTACAGAAAAGATGCTGATGTAACGTTTGAAGAAAAAAGGCTCGATCGATGAACTGTAACAGCACGCTCCATTGAGCCATTCCCATAAGAAAAAAGTCATTATCGTTGGAGGGGGAGCTGCTGGCTTTTTCACTGCCATCAACATTGCCGAAAAACACCCACACTATGAAGTGTTGGTTTTCGAAAAAACCAACAAACTCCTGAGCAAAGTTAAAGTATCGGGAGGGGGTCGGTGCAACGTGACCAACGCCCGGCAACAACCCTCCGAACTCACACCTTTTTACCCACGTGGGGGCAAAAAACTGTACACCGTCTTTAAGGAGTTTTCTACCGCCGACATGGTCAGGTGGCTTGGTGATCGGGGCGTAAAAACCCATACTGAAGCTGACCTGAGAATGTTTCCCACTTCCAATTCATCGCAAACGATCATAGACTGCTTCACAGGTGAAGCTGCCCGATTGGGCGTGAAGGTTATTCAAAACTGTGGGGTAAAGCACATAGAAGCGACCGAGCATCAATGGAGCCTTGTCACCTCTCAGGGACCAATGATTGCTGATAAGTTAATCATAGCAACCGGCAGTGCTCCTTCTGTCTGGGGATTATTGAGCCAACTGGGGTTGGACCTGGTACCCCCCGTACCTTCGCTTTTTACCTTCAACATTAAAGATCTACGCATTTCCGGACTGATGGGCACTTCCTTTTCCGAAGTAAACATTCGGATCACGGGCACTAAGCTGGAAGAAGCTGGCCCTATGCTCATCACACACTGGGGACTGAGCGGACCTGCTGTGCTGAAACTCTCAGCATGGGGTGCCCGCGAACTGGCTGAGAAGAATTATCACTTCCATATTCTTGTTAACTACCTGGGCAAAGAATCCAACGCCGAAGTGCGACAGTGGTTCGATCAACAAAAACAAGATCATCCCAAGCGAAAGGTGCTCAACTACCCTCCCGGCGAGCTGACCAGACGATTCTGGGAACAACTCTGTAAGTACTGCGAAATCGCTGAGGAAGATAACTTTGGAGAAATCACCAAGAAGCAGGTCAATAAACTCACGGAAGAACTTACCCAAGGTCTCTATGAGGTCAAAGGAAAAAGCACTTTCAAGGAAGAGTTTGTCACCAGTGGCGGGGTGGCATTATCAGAGGTAGACCTCAAAACCTTCGAAGCTCGAAACTTTCCAAACCTCTACCTTGCTGGTGAAGTATTGGACATAGATGCCCTCACAGGCGGCTTCAATTTCCAGGCCTGCTGGAGTGCCGGGTGGGTAATCTCTGAGCATATATAGCTTCCAAGACTATCTTTTGAAAAACTACCAACCAACCGAAGGCACACACCCCCGATTGGTTGTGAATCAATTATTTTACCTCCAGCACCACTACTGAAAATGGTGGCAGACTGACCGTAAGGATTCCGTTCTTCACTTTAAAGTCCTTGAAGTCCTTTGGGGTAATTTTATCCGGGTTATCAAAAGTATTGTGGTCCTGCAGTGAAGCTGACGACAGGATTGACCCTCGGACAGTCTTCGCTTCATCTCCATGAATTTTCACCTCGGTACTATGGGCCTTTTTAGCATCAATATTCACGAGTGAAATATGCATAACCCCCTGATCATCCCTGGAAGCGGATACAGACAAGGCAGGAAGCTTCTTCCCGTCCAATTCGTAATCCGGGGTATCTATACTCAAGGGCAGCAATGTGGCATCCTGATGCACATTGTAAAGCTTCATCACATGGTAAGTAGGCGTCAGAATCATCTTCTCTTCATCCGTGAGGATTACTGCCTGCAGTACATTCACCGCCTGAGCAATGTTGGCCATTTTCACCCGCTCCGCATGATTGTTGAAAATATTGAGGACAGCCCCTGCGATCATGGCATCCCGCATGGTATTTTGCTGGTAAAGTACTCCTTTATCCGCATCGCCATCATACCATCCTCCCCACTCATCTACAAAAAGGGCTACTTTCTTTTCAGGATCATACTTATCCATGATCGTTGAATGGCGAGTCACAAACTCCTCCATTTTCAATGATTCTTCCATGGTTTTAAAGTACTGAGCCTCAGAGAAACCCACATCAGGCCCTTTCTCACTCCAGTCCAATACAGAGTAATGGTGAAGTGCCACGGCTTCCATCAACTGATGAGGTACATTCTTCATGAGTGTTTCCGTCCAGTGATAATCATTGCCGGAGGCACCAGAGGCTATTCGCTCTATCTTGGCAGACCCGGACCAGCCTGGCATGAAGGTGGCGTATTGCCGGTAGATATTGGCATAATACTCTGCGGTCATATTACCCCCACAGCCCCACGTCTCGTTGCCTACCCCCCAATATTTAACCGCCCAGGGTTTCTCCCGTCCGTTGGCTCTGCGCCAATCCGCCATCGGACTCACTCCGTCATGATTGGTATACTGTACCCAATCGATCACCTCCTGCACCGTACCGCTACCCACATTGGCTGATAAATAAGGCTCGGCACCAAGCACCTCACACAAATTCAAAAAGTTATGGGTACCAAAACTATTGTCTTCTGTTGCACCGCCCCACCACCTGTTCACGATGGTAGGCCGCTCGCTCTGTGGTCCTACCCCATCCTTCCAGTGGTAGGTATCGGCAAAGCAACCACCTGGCCAGCGCAGGTTAGGTACTTTCAAATCCTTAAGCGCCTGGATGATATCATTTCTCACACCATCTGTATGAGGAATCGCCTGATTGTCGGCCCCTACGTAAAATCCCCCGTATATACATCTGCCGAGGTGCTCTGCAAAATGTCCGTAAATATGTCTGCTGATCTGATGCTCACCCTGATCGGCATTGATGATGACAGACGCGTTCTGAGCCATCACCAGATGTGATAAACCTAGCGCCAGAAGTAGTGTGGCAATTCTCTGCATTTTCATAAAAGTATATTAAGTGTTGATTATACACTTTAAAGTTAATCAAAATTATCTCCCTTCCAATTTCGCTTTTCTTCAAACCATTTAAAATATAATGATCTCTTATCCGTCTATAAGCCCAGGTCAAAACCAACTAACATGAAAGTAGCCATCATCATTACCGATACTCAGGTTGTCAGATTCTCCCATTTGGTCGCTTTGGAGCTGGATGAACGCCTTGCGGGGCTGGGCCTGAACACATCCATTCTGGATTTAGCTGATCCTTCGTATGAGCTCAACGAACTGGCCAGCTATGACTATTATCTTTTGGTTGGAAACCACGCTGGCCCTCTCTATAATCACGAAACCCACAGGCTGCTCACCAACCACCGGGCGCTCTGGAGAAACAAGAAAATGGCTACCGTGATGGTCTCCAGCGAACGAATTTTGGCCGAATCAGCCGATGAGCAGCTTCGAACTGTACTCAAAAGTCTTAGTGCCAATTTGCTTCCTGAGGGCCTTATGGTGATGGAGCCGGAAAAGAAATTTGATGAGTCATTCAATTTGATTGATAGCGTCCTAAATTTAGCCATGTATCGGTTTCTTTTTCTTCTCGTCTACGGCACAGAAGCTAAAAATGGTGATAACCGAATGAGTGCCTGATACGATGAAGCCCGCCGCCATTTCCATGAGTCAAAAAAATGAACATATCGAAAGAACGGTAAACACTTACCGTGGAAAGCTCCTGAATTTCATCAGGAAGTTTGTCTCTGGAAGTGATGATGCAGAGGACGTGCTGCAGGATGTGTTCTACCAGTTGGTGGTGGGGTATGACCGCATAGAATCACTCGATCAGATCTCTGGATGGCTTTTTAGGGTGGCACGAAACAAGGCCACAGACAATCACCGAAAAATGAGGCCTATGGCCTTTTCTCAAATGAATCTCGCACAAGATAGTGATGAAACCCCATTGATGCTGGAGGATATATTACCCGATACCAGCAATCTACCTGACCGGGAACTACTGGGGGAAATGATCTGGGCCAAAATAGAAGAGTTACTGGCGCAAATGCCCTCAAAGCAACGTGAGGTCTTTATATGGCACGAGTTTGAGCAGAAAAGTTTTAAGGAAATGGCGGAAGAAACCGGAGAGACCATCAATACTATGATCTCCAGAAAACGGTACGCCATTCTCGCCCTCAGGGAAGGCCTGGCGGATTTATATAATGATTTGATAAACGACTAATGGATATGAGACGATTTTGGTTTTTAAAAATAGCAGGAATGATTCTGGTGTTTTTCACGGCGGCAAGCGCCCTGGTAATGGTGCTCTGGAACTGGCTAATGCCGGCAATCTTTGGGTTGGTAGCCATCACTTTCTGGCAGGCAGCAGGCATACTACTGCTCTCCAAAATAATATTTGGGTTTGGGAAAGGTGGTAAACACGGCCATCAGCATAGCACGCCATGGAAGCATTGGCAGCACAAATGGCACAACATGCCCGAAGATCAGCGCGAAAAATGGAAACAAAAGTTTGCAGATAAGTGGTGCACCGGAAGACATGAAACAGAAACACCCGAATTTAAGAAAGAGGCCGAATAGGCCTTTTTTTTGTACTACAATAGCATACCACCCAGTCCTCCATATCTCCACTCACAAAAAGGTAAGCTTGCCCGGTCAAAACTTTCACTAATTTAGGAGTCATAAACAAATCCGAATATGACCAGAATCCTAATTCCCCTCCTCATTTTCTCATTTTTCATTTGCCAGGCACAGGACGACTGGGATGTCACCAGTCCCGTGGCTCCCTTTCAGGAAACTACCATCACCGTGGAAGAAGGCACATGGATGAACCTGGATGTGAGTCCCGACGGAAAAACCATCGTTTTCGACCTCCTGGGAGATATCTACTCCATGCCCATCTCCGGTGGCAATGCCACCCCGCTTCGGACAGGCCATGCCTATGAGGTACAACCCAGGTACAGCCCCGATGGTAAGAAAATTTCCTTCACCAGTGATGCTGGCGGGGGCGACAACATCTGGGTGATGGATGCAGACGGCCAGAACGCCACGCAAATCACCAGGGAAGATTTCAGGCTCCTCAATAATGCTGTATGGACACCCGACGGGCAATACCTGATCGCCAGGAAACACTTCACCTCACAGCGATCTTTGGGAGCGGGAGAAATGTGGCTGTATCACATCACCGGTGGGTCGGGTATTCAGCTCACTACCCGCAAAAACGATCAACAGGATGCTGGCGAACCATGGGTATCCGGCAATTACCTCTACTACAGTGAAGATGTTTATCCTGGTGGGTATTTTCAATACAACAAAGACCCTAACAGTCAAATCTATGTAATCAAGCGATATGACCGGACTACCGGCAAAACAGAAACAGTCATTGGCGGACCAGGTGGAGCTGTACGCCCACAGATCTCTCCTGATGGCTCCAAACTGGCCTTTGTGCGCAGGGTGCGCACGAAATCCGTCCTGTACATTCATGATCTGGCCACAGGCATTCAAAAGCCCGTGTACGATGAGCTGACTAAGGATCAGCAGGAAGCCTGGGCCATTTTCGGGGTGTACCCCAACTTTAACTGGCTGCCGGACAACCGAACCATTGTTCTTTATGCAAAAGGGAAAATCAGAAAGGTGAACACACTGACAGGTGAATCCACGATCATCCCATTTAAAGCTTCCGCCACACATCGCATTACCGATGCGCCTATTTTCAAGCAAAACCCGGCACCTGAGTCATTCCGCTCCCACGTGATCCGAAATGCCACCACTTCTCCTGATGGCAAACTTCTGGCTTTCAATGCCGCCGGACACCTCTATACCATGAAACTCCCGAATGGAAAGCCTAAACGCTTGACCACAAGTACAGATTTTGAGTATGAGCCTGCTTTTTCTCCGGACTCCAAGAGCATTGTGTACGTCAGTTGGGCGGATGAGCGCAAAGGTGCCATCCATAAAATACCTGCGACCGGAGGTACCCCTACCCGCCTGACATCAGAAAAAGGCATCTATCGTACCCCTTCATTTTCCAAGGATGGAAAGACCCTGGTATTTCGAAAAGATGAAGGCGATGGTACACTTGGGCATGCCTATACCGTAAAACCTGGCATCTACACCATGCCAGTGGCGCGTGGCACGCCTACATTTATCTGCGAAGATGGTGAAAACCCCGTTTTCAATCCTAAAGGAGACCGTGTGTATCTGCAAACCGGAGGTTATCTCTTTGGGAGCCTGGATAAGTATTACAAGAGTGTGAACCTCAAAGGAGAAGATGAAAAAATTCATTTTCATTCCAAGTATGCCAACCAATACACCATCAGTCCTGATGGAAAATGGCTGGCCTTTGGGGAACTCTATGATGTATTTGTGATGCCCTTTTCAGACCATGGTCAAACTTTTGAGTTGACAGGTAGCACCAAGGCCTTACCCGTAACAAAGGTGGCCGAGGACGCCGGAATCAACCTGCAATGGTCAGCAGATGGTAAGTCCCTACAGTGGACGCTTGGGAATAAATATCATGCTGTAAACGTCAAAGATTGCTTCACATTTCTGGAAGGCTCCCCTGATAGTATTGGGGACATTCCCAAAACCACAGTCGAGATAGAACTCACACTCAAAACCGATGTCCCAACAGGTAGCATTGCACTCTCCGGAGGTAAAGTGATCACTATGAATGGTGAAGAAATCCTCGAGAATGGAGTCGTGCTGGTACAGGGCAACAGGATTGTGGCAGTGGGCACTCAAGGAGAATTGGAAATCCCGGCAGACGCCAAAATCATAGATGTTTCTGGTAAGGTGATTATGCCTGGTCTCATAGACACACACGCTCATCTGCGAGCATTCAGGTACGGAATCAGCCCACAAAAGGAATGGTCCTATTATGCCAATCTCGCTTTTGGGATCACCGCCACGCATGACCCCTCTTCCAACTCCGAGACCTCCATGTCTCAGTCCGAGATGGTTCGGGCCGGATTAATGGTTGGCCCAAGGATCTTCTCCACGGGCACTATTCTTTATGGAGCTGATGGTGACTTCAAGGCCGTGATCAATAAATATGAAGACGCTCAAAGTGCTATTGCACGAACCAAAGCCTACGGTACTTTCAGTGTCAAGAGCTATAATCAGCCCCGCAGAGAGCAGCGCCAAATGATCATCAAAGCCGCACATGAAAATGAGATCATGGTTTACCCCGAGGGTGGTTCTACCTTCTTTCATAATATGACCATGATCCTGGATGGCCACACCAGTGTAGAGCACAATATTCCAGTTGCTCCGCTTTATCAGGACGTTATTGAGCTTTGGTCGGCAAGTAAAACCAGCAACACTCCGACGCTCATAGTGAACTACGGCGGCCTGAACGGGGAGTATTACTGGTATCAGAAGACCAATGTGTGGGAGAATGAGAAACTGATGAAATATACTCCAAGAGCGATCATAGACAACAGATCCAGACACAGGACCATGGCACCGGATGAGGAGTATGAAAATGGCCACATACTGGTCTCACAATCCTGCAAGGCACTGGTGGATGCCGGAGTGAAAGTATGTGTGGGTGGACATGGTCAGCTGCAGGGACTTGGTGTACACTGGGAGATGTGGAACCTGGCTCAGGGTGGCATGACTAACTACGAAGTACTCAGGGCCGCTACCCTGCATGGGGCGGAATACATTGGAATGGGTGAAGACTTAGGATCCATTGAAGTGGGGAAACTTGCGGATATCATCATATTGGATGCCGATCCGCTTGCCGACATCCGCAACTCAGAATCGGTCAGACACACCATGATCAATGGCAGGCTGTATGACACCAATACCATGAACGAGATAGGCCATCAACCAAATAAAAGAAGCCAATTCTACTGGGAAATGGACAGCTACAACGACAACTTCCCCTGGCATGAGGAAAGTCATAGCTTCCAGGGCTTGCACTGCAGCTGCCAGCACTAGACATGTAGTAACCGAAGCTAGTCGCCAGAGATAGTTCAACTCAGAGCAGGCCCTTTCAAAATACTTTTGAAAGGGCCTGTTGTTTTATTGCCTACTACCTGTGATTTGAACCTCCTTTATGTCCCGGTTCCCCCATCAGGCGAACCATTTCAAATAATTTCCTTAGGACTGTAATAATTAGAGAATAACGTCCTGATTTCACAAATCGGATATATTTTTGCAGTTCCGACCAATATTTACACATCCAACAACTCGACGAAACTGTTATGCCCTTCAACGGGTTTATAGTGCCTTGTATCTGAAATACAAGGTGACGAAAGGAATTAATTGCTAGTATTAATGCATTGACCTCCTTATGTGGATGAATACTGAATGAAAGATAGCACAAACCATATCACACTCGATATCCTCAATAACCTTCCCGGGTTAGTTGTGCGCTATCAGCTCCACTCAGATCATACTGATGAAATTGTATTCGCCAATGAGGCGGCATCCCTCCTATTTGGCTCAAAATCGGGACTGGTAGATGCCACTACCTTTTGGGAAAAGGTTCATCCGGAGGATTCGGAACCCATGCACCAATCTTTTTTTTGTTCCGCTGAAAAACTCACTCAATGGGAGTTCGAATGGCGGGTAAAGACCAACACTGGCTCAATTATTTGGTTATGGGGTACTGGCAACCCATCAAGGCAAAAAGATGGAAGTACGGTTTGGGACTGCATGATCTCTGATATTACGTCAAGAAAGGTTCTTTCGGAAACCAGTAAGCCCTTGGCGGCGGATCATGCCCTGCGTGAAGACTCGGAGCGCCTATTATCGTTATTGAACAATAACACCGAAGAAAGCTTTGTGCTGCTCAACAAGGACCTGCGCGTAATAAACTACAATGAGCAATTCTTAAAAAAATTTGGTGCCTACTTGGGGAAAGTCATCAGAAAAGGCGACTTGATTCTCGATCATGTAACATCAGAGCAAAGAAAACCTCTGGAAGAATTGTACTCAAGAGTACTTCAAGGCCAGGAGGAATCCAAAGAATTCTCCATTTCCGTTGATGAAGAGTTATTACATTTTCAAATCAAGTATAAACCTGTCTCTGATGAAAATGGGAGGATTACGGGCGTGTTTGTCACTACCGCAGACATTACCGATCGAAAGCGCGCTGAAGAACAATTAGCCCTGAACAACAGCCTCTTCCGATCTCTTGTGGAAAATGGCGCTGATGCTGTGATCATCATAGGCCCTGATGGCATACCTACCTACGCCTCGCCTTCTATCACCAAAGTACTGGGATATACGGAAGCCGAAGCATTATCCCTGAATCTGTTTGAAATGGTTCATCCCGATGACGTGGGAGGAGTGGCGGAAAAAATGGCTGAAGTAATGGCCAACCCAGGAGTGACCATACCAGGTCATACCTCCCGCACCCGACATAAGGACGGATCCTGGCGCTGGATGGAAGCGACCATTACCAATATGTTGCATGATCCGATCATTAATGGGATTGTAGACAACTTCAGGGATGTCACCGAACAAAAGGAACTTCAGGATTTGCTCAAAAACGCCAGTGAACTAGCCAAAATTGGAAGCTGGGAGGTTGATTTGGTTAAAAACTCTGTGTACTGGTCTGATATTACCAAGAAAATCAGGGAAGTGGAGCCCGATTTCGAGCCGGATCTTGATACCGGGATCAGCTATTTTAAGGAAGGCGATAGAGAGATCATAGCAAGCCGTGTAAAAGAGTGCATCGAAAATGGGACTGCGTGGGACGAAGAATTACAGATCACCACATTCAAAGGAAATTCCAAATGGGTCAGAACCATAGGGAGAGCAGAGTTTTCTCAGGGAAAATGTATCAGAATATATGGCAGTTTTCAGGACATCCATGATACGAAGATTGCCCAACTAGACCTACTGAAGTTTAAGCAGGTAATCGAAAATTCACGAGATGGGATTGCTCTGGCCAACCCACAGGGGAAGAGTATTTATTTAAACCCCGCTATGGAGGAAACTTTGGGCTATACAATTGAAAGCCTGCAAAAAGCTAAAGGTTCTGTTGCGGTCTATTCCGACCCCCAAAAACTCGAAGAGGTTTTTTCCACACTACTCTCGGGAGGGTATTGGAAAGGAGATGTTGAACTCCTCAATAAACACAAGGAGCCCGTCAGTTTTTACTTAAGCGGCGGGCCTATATTTGATCACACCGGTCAGCTCATAGCCATTTATGGCATCCATACTGATATCACCGATCGGATTAGAGCTGAGCAAAACCTCAAAAAGGCGTTTGATGAAAAAAACCAGATCCTCGAGAGTATCGGTGATGCTTTTTTCACCACGGACAGAAATTTCACTGTGACCTACTGGAACGGCATAGCAGAAGCCCTCTCACAAACCCCACGTGAAAAAATTGTGGGAAAGAATCTCTGGGAAGTCTTTCCCGAGGGCTTGTCCATGCAATCTTTTGAAAAATACCATTACGCCCTGAGTGAAATGGTCACTGTGAATTTTGAAGATTACTATGAATCCTTGGGTAAATGGATTGAGGCCAGTGCCTACCCCTCTGAGCAGGGACTTACTGTTTATTTCAAAGACGTAACGGAAAGAAACAAAGCACGGGAAGCCATCCATCAATCGAATGACCGCTTCAAAAAAGTGTCTGAAGCCACTAATGATGCCATTTGGGATTGGGACGTGATCAATGACACGCTTTTCTGGGGGGAGGGTTTCAAAACACTTTTCGGTCACGAAATGAGAGAAAATCAGTCCAGCACGTTTCTCTGGAGCAAGTACATTCACCCCGACGACCTGGATGATGTACTGGCCAGCCTCTTCGATGTGTTGGAAAACAACACCACCAAAAAATGGGAAAAAGAATATCGATACCTGCGATCAGACGGAAGCTATGCTTTTGTAGTAGACAGAGGCATAGTGATAAGAGATGGTGAAGGAAAAGCCATCAGGATGGTGGGTGCAATGAGCGACATCACGCATCGTAAGGAATACGAGCAGTCCCTCAAAATTCTCAACGAAAACCTGGAAAAGCAGGCCAAAGATCTGGCCACTTCCAATGCGGAGCTGGAGCAATTTGCCTATGTGGCCTCACATGACCTACAGGAACCCTTACGAATGGTCACCAGCTTCCTTACCAGGCTAGAAAGCAAGTATGCTACAGAATTAGATGAAAAAGCCCATCAGTATATTCATTTCGCCGTGGATGGCGCCAAAAGAATGCGCCAGATTATTTTGGACTTGCTCCAGTTTTCCAGGGTGGGGCGCCACGAAGACGATCTGGAACTGATTGAAGTACAAGAAATTGTCGCAGAAGTGGTCACGCTGCAAAAGAAGATTATCGAAGAGAAGCAAGCCAATATTTCCATAGGCGATCTCCCAACACTACGTACTTTTCGATCTCCACTTCTTCAGATATTTCACAACCTGATCAGCAATGCACTCAAGTACACCCAGGAAGGACGGCCCGCTTTTATTAGTATCACCTGCTACTCCACCAAGGCCTATTGGCAGTTTTCAGTTGAAGACAATGGCATTGGTGTAGAGCCGGAATATTATGACAAAATATTTATTATTTTTCAGCGGCTCCATCAAAAGGAAGAGTATGGAGGCACAGGTATTGGTCTGGCAGTAGTCAAAAAACTCATCGATAATATGGGTGGAAAAATATGGGTTGAATCTATCCCCGGAGAAGGAAGTAGTTTTCATTTTAACCTGCCTAAATGATATGTTGAGCTATGAGAAAATCCTCGGTCGGCTAGTCACAGTTCCCAAACAAATGGGGTGGGCATTCTTTATTCTACTTCTTTGCCTTACTCAGATTATAGCTTTCAGGATCTATAACATGGAGAAAGCTGCCGAACTACACATTACAGAGCGGGAAGCTATTTTTCTCAAGGGCCAGCTCGAAGGATCACTCAACCACAGTATCACCGCTACCAAGGTATTGGCCTATCTGGTGGAAAAAGATCTGCTGAGCGATAATTTTGATTCGATTTGTAAAAATCTGCTCAGTCAAAACCCCTTCATTGATGCCCTACAGCTGGTGAAAGGTGACACCATCATCAATACCTATCCCCTGGCTGGCAATGAAGCCACTATAGGCTATAATGTTGGCAACAATTCTGCCCATAGGGAAGAGGTCGAACAGGCAAAGCTGAGGGGTGAATTATATTTTGAAGGACCCATCAATCTCATCCAGGGAGGTAAGGGAATCGTAGGCAGGGTACCTATCTCCAGAGACGGAGTGTTCTGGGGGTTTTCTGCCGTGATTATCCGACATGAGACACTCATAAGAGCCCTCAATATAGACCCCACAGGAATGAATGATCAATTCGTCTATCAACTGATAAAAATCAATACAGATGGTAAGGAATCCAATCCATATTTTCAGCATGATCAAACCATTGATAGTGGTATCTACAGTGAAGTAACAGTCCCCATTGGAAACTGGATCATATTGGTGAAAATGAAACAGCCGCAATACTGGGTAAATGCTGTGACTTTTTCCTTGTTGGGGATACTCCTTTCTGCTCTACTGGGGGTATTCAGTTGGTTTTTGGCCGTTCAGCCCATGCGACTAAGAGCACTTGTGGCCATGAAAACCAAAGATCTCAATACCGCCAACAGAACTCTCCAGAAAAAAGCCAAGGAGCTGGAATTCTCCAACAGCGAGCTAGAGCAGTTTGCATATGTAGCGTCACATGACCTGCAGGAGCCCTTGCGAATGATTACTGGTTTTCTCAATCAACTTGAGAAAAAGTACCTTAATCAGCTGGATGAAAAGGCCCTGAAATACATTCACTTCGCCAAAGATGGAGCCATACGCATGAAACATATCATTCTGGATCTGCTGGAATTCTCTCGTGTGGGAATACTTGAGGACGCGCTTGAGCAGGTAGATACCCGCCAAATGGTCAATGAGGTGTGCATGCTGGAAAAACGAAATATTGAAGGCAAGAATGCCAAAATAAACATCCATAATTTACCTGTCATTGAATTCTATCAGGTTCCCTTTTTACGAATCCTCAGGAATCTTGTAGGAAATGCGCTTAGATACAACAAGCCCGACACATCCCCGATCATCACCATCTCCTCTACCACTCATGATGATTACTGGGAGTTTTCGGTTTCTGATAACGGTTTAGGTATTTCAGAAGAACACTTTGATAAAATATTTGTACTTTTCCACCAGGTAGACCCGGGTCTTGGGGGTTCGGGTATGGGATTAGCCATTACCAAAAAATTAGTTGAAAACCTGGGTGGTGAAATTTGGGTAGAAGCGGAATTGGGTGTAGGCAGCACCTTTTATTTCACCATTCCGAAGATGAGAACTCCAACCAATAAAAACCTATGAGGAAACCAGTGCACATATTGTTAGTAGAAGACAACGAAGGGGATATATTACTAACCACTGAGGCACTGGAAGAAAGCGAAATTGCAAATAAAATAAGTGTAGTACGAAACGGAAAGGAGGCGCTCGACTGGGTATTTAAGCGCCATCAACACGAAAATTCAGAAGCACCAGACCTTATTCTTTTGGATGTCAATCTTCCGCTGAAAAACGGTCATGAGGTACTCCAAGCCATTAAAAGTGATGATACTGTCAAACATATTCCTGTGATCATGCTGACCACATCATCGTCTGAAAAAGACGTACACTTGTCCTATCAATATGCGGCCAACTGCTACATCACCAAACCAGTAGAAGTAAGCGACTTCCTCAACGCTATTTCCACCCTTTGTCGCTTTTGGATCAAGGTTGTTACACTCCCAAAAAGTAAGATCTAATGGCTAAGGATAAGAAGAAACTCATAGTTCTTGTGGTAGAGGATAATGACGGTGACTACTTTTTAGTAGAGGATTTCCTGCAGGACATGATTCTCGCTCCTGAGATTCATAGGGCGGTCAACTTCAAAGAAGCCAAATCATTTTTGTCTGAAGATCATCACGAGGTTCACGCCATTCTCCTCGACCTTTCGCTACCTGATAAGACAGGGGAACAGCTCTTACGGGAGATACTGGTCATCTCAAAAGGAATTCCGCTCATCATTCTTACCGGGTTCTCAGGTGAAGGATTTGCCATCAAATCACTTGCTCTTGGTGCATCTGACTACCTCCTCAAAGATGATCTCAACGCTACCATTCTCTACAAAAGCATTGTCTATTCCATTGAACGGGCTAAAAACCAGATCTCTTTAAAAGAGTCTGAGCTTCGATATGCGGAGTTGTTTCATCTAAGCCCTCAGCCCATGTGGGTCTATGACATTCACACACTTAAATTCATCCAGGTAAACAAGGCCGCCTGTGATCACTATGGATACACCACTGATGAGTTCCTTGCCATGACCATCAAGGACATCCGACCTCCTGAAGAAGTTCCTATGTTGGAGAGAACTGTACTCAGACGAGATGTACTCCTTCCCTACAAAGGGGTATTCAGGCATACTAAGAAAAACGGTGAAGTGATAACAGTGGAAATAAAAAGTGACATCCTGACGCACAATGGAAATAACGTACGCCTGGTACTGGTCAATGATATTTCTGATAAAAAGAAAGCTCAGGAGGAACTGCTCACCATTGCTCATCAGGTGGAAGATCGGGAGCGTACCCGCATTTCCATAGATCTGCACGACGGGCTCCAGCAAACCCTGGTCACTTCCTACATGCATTTTGAGTCCATAAAAACTGCCCTTGATCAACTTGACACGGAGGCTTCAGAAAGGTTCGTCAAAGGTATGGAAGTGCTCAATGAGGGGATAGAGCAAGTGAGAACTATTGCTCACGAGTTGATGCCCGCCAAGATAGAAAAAGAAGGCTACGTAGCAGCCATTACTCAGCTGCTGGACCAGATTGAGGGCTCTATCCAGTTCAAATTTGTGCAGAATCTGGGTGGAAAGCGGCTACCGTCTAATATCTCCCTGATCTTGTTTAGAATCAGTCAGGAAGCCATCAACAACATCATCAAGCACTCCAGGGCCACCATGGCCACCATGGCGTTGGAACTAGAAGGAAGCATTGTCAGACTTTCTGTGGTAGACAATGGCGTGGGATTCAGCATCGATAACCTGGCAAAAGACCATTCCATCTTTGGACTGAAGGCTATCGGGTCACGTATTCACTCACTGGGTGGGCTATTTGAACTAGACTCCGAAATTGGTCGGGGCACCAGCCTTACTATCGAAATCCCTATTTACTAGCTCACACCACAATTTCAGTATAGATTGAGATTAGGAGAATCCTGAATCAAGCGCAATTCCTATGGGGGGATTGCATTAAAGATGGATGGTGAAGTTGTGATCTGATACCTTATATACCTCAATCTAGTTGATTGGCCACTTACCCTTCATTTTCTTTGCTTGCCCAAAGAAAACGAAGCAAAAGAAAAGGCACCAACGCAAAAAATCATTTTGGCTCATCGTATTTGTGTCTTTTTTAGGAATTTTATTGGAGTCAAAATGATTCACACTTGCCTTGGATGCCCCGCCCGCCTGAACGTTTCTAAATTCACAGTCCATTAATCGGTTTTACAAAATATAACTACATAGAGTTATTCGACGCTAATGTTGCTTGATCCATTATTTGAACCTCAATCCAAATTGACTGTTACTTACCCTTCATTTTCTTTGCTTGCCCCGGGCTGCGTAGGCAAAGAAAAACAATCGGTGGTCCTACAGAAGGGCACCAACCTGGCCGGTCGCACGCAAAAAATCATTTTGATTCATCTGGTTGTTACTCTATTTAGGAATTGTTTGAGTCAAAATGATTCACACTTGTCCCGGACGGGCAAGGCTTGGATCTCCCGCCCTCCTTTACATCCCTTTTCTGAATTCAAAGTGGATTAATTCGGTTTTGCAAAATATAACTACATAGTGATACCCCACATAAATATTGCTTGGTCCAGAATCCCTAACTTGCACAGATTATGGAAACGTTCAAACTTCAAGAGGGTGAAGAGTATATTGAGCTCAATAACCTAATGAAAATCCTCAACTGGGTAGCCTCAGGCGGTGAAGCCAAAAGTCAAATAGATGAAGGCCTGGTCACTGTCAATGGTGAGGTAGAAACCAGAAGAAGAAAAAAGCTCAGATCAGGTGACAAAGTAGAGTATGGAAGCGAGGCAGCAATAATCGCCTAATCTCCCGACTCCTCCATTGGCTCCTGCTGGCTCAGGTGAAACCTCTTTACCTTACTCTTAAGCACCTCCACGATCTCAGACACTTCCTGTGTGCGCTGAGTATACTCAGACATGCCCGCTGAAAGCTGGGATGAGGAACTCGCTACTTCCTCTGTGCCTGCGGCCGTCTCCTCTGCGATCACTACCACACTTTCCATCAGGCCTACTACCTTTTTGAGGTGATCGCTCTGCTGATTGGTAGCTTTCACTATTTCCTCAGACATAGAGAGCGTCTGCGCGTATGAAGTAGCCAACTCATCAAATGAGGCAGACGCATCTCTGGAAGCTTCCTCTCCCCCTTTGATGCTAGCGCTCATTTCCCCAATCAGTTTGGCCGTACCACCGATGGCACCTTGTATTTCTACCACCATTACCTCTATCTCTTTGGCAGACTTGCCTGAGTCTTCTGCCAGTTTTCTTATTTCCTCAGCCACCACAGCAAACCCCTTCCCGGCATCTCCGGCTTTTGCAGCCTCAATGGCCGCATTCAGTGCCAGCAGGTTGGTCTGATGTGCCACATCTTTGATGATGTTCAGAACCCTAGAGATTTCTCCCGACCTGTTAGATAAGATATTGATTGACTCATTGGTGTCTTTGGAGGTGGCAATGATGTCCTTCATACTATGATCCACTTTCTCAATGAGCTTCTTTCCCGTGTCACTCTTCTCCACTCCCCTCAAGGCACCCTGATTAATGGTGTCTGCCTGCTGACTTACATTATTTGAAAACGCTAAAATTCCCTCAATGAGCTTGGAAGCCTCGTCGATCCTGCTCACCTGATTCTGAGCCCCACTACTCATCTCTCCAATGGATGAAGCAATTTCACCAGTACTCAGGTTCATTTGCTCACTAGCCACAAACATCTCCTGTGAGGATGTGCCTATGGTATCTACCTGCTCAATGATCTCATGAAGTAGGTCAGAAAGATTATCGAGGGCATTATTGAAACTGTCTTTTAGCTGCAATACATCTCCCTTGGCATCATCTGTATAGCGCATACTCAGGTCGCTATCGGCCAGTGCATTCACTATTCGGTTGATGGTATTGAAAGGAACCAGTATAGACTCAAACAAATGGTTGATAGAAGCGCCCAGGGCTTTCCATTCACCTGATTTGGACTCCACGTCTATCCGCACGGAGAAGTCACCAGACTCCACCGCCTCGCCTATTACAAAATTGGTATCCTCAATGGCTCCCTGCAAACTATCTTGCTGCTCCCGAAGCGCTTCATTTTGCTGCTTTACCTGAGCTGTGGCTTCATCTATTCTTCTCTGGAGCTCGCGCTGACCGGCTTTGATCTGCCCCACTCTCCACTTGTAGGCATATACACCCCCTGAAATGACCACTACCACCGCCAACAACCTGAACCACCAGGTAGCCCACCAAGGCGGTAAAATGGTGATTTTCAGCGTTCGGGGGCTGCTGGACCACACTCCATCACTGTTGGTGCCATTCACATGGAAAACATAATCTCCCTGATCCAGATTGGTATAAGTGGCTGAGCGCTTGGTGGCACCCACCTCCACCCAGGACTCATCAAAGCCTTCCAGCATGTAGCGGTACTTATTCTGCAAGGGCGAAGTGTAATCCAATGCCGCAAACTCAATGGTGATTACGTTTTCTCTATGGGTAAATGAAACCTCTGAAATCTCAGCCAGGGATTTGTTAATAATCTGGCGACCATTCAGGGTATCTTTCTGAGAAATGGACTGATCAAATACTTTCAAATCGGTAATCACTATTTTCGGATCAAAAGGACTCAGCTTGATCTCCTGAGGATCGAAGGCATTGAGCCCCTGAAGTCCTCCAAAATACATTTTACCTGTTTTCCTGGATCGTACGGAGGAGCTGTAGTTGAATTCGTTGCCCTGAAGGCCATCGGATTTTGAGAAATTCTGAATGGTGTTCTCTTTAGGATCATAAACCGAAAGGCCTTTGTTGGTGCTGATCCATAGGTTTCCCTGATCATCCTCCAAAATTCCATTCACCACCGGATTAGGCAACAATGCATTCACCGGGGCAACAGTTAAGACTTTTGTCCGAATATCCATCAGGTTCATACCACTGGCTGTTCCTATCCATAGCTGTCCCAGTCTGTCCTCATGCAAAGCACGGACATTACTATTGAGCAGCCCATCCGTACTTTCCGGGTCATGCCCAAAATTCCTGAAGGTGCCATTTTCTTTATCAAAGAGGCTCAGGCCACCCTCTTCTGTACCGATCCAAAATTGACGATTCTTATCCTCATGAAAGACCACAATCAGGTTTCCACCTATGCTCTGAGGATCATTGGGGTCATGGCGAAAATGCTCAAAGTCGTCACGCTCCCGGTTGTAACGCGAGAGCCCGGCACCTAACATACCGATCCAGAGGTTGTTTTCATAATCTTCTGTGATGGCCCAGACGTTCCTGTCACCTAGACTTCTGGGATTATCTGCATCGGGCATATATCGCACCACGCGTCCTGTCCTTGGGTTATACTTATTGAGACCGGCAGCATAGGTGCCCGCCCATAGGTAACCCAGTCGGTCTTCATAGATGGACTTGATGACATTGCTACTAATGGTGTTTCTGTTTGTAGGTGAATGTTTGAAGTGTCTGAATTCACCAGTCTCCTGGTCGAGCCGATCCAAACCACCCCCATCCGTACCAATCCAGATAGCACCATCACGCCCCTCGTGGAGGGCTATGACCGAATTAAAGCTCAGACTGTTGGACTCTCCCGGCACTTCTACATACAACTTAAACTTGGAATGATACTTACTGTACACATTCACCCCGCCTCTGAAGGTACTCACCCACAGGATACCCATATCATCCTTATAAAAATCATAGATGGCATCACTGCTAATACTTTCTTCGTCAAAAAGGCTCCTTTGAACATAGGAGAATGTATTCTTGAGAGGATCGTAGATATTGATCCCAGCTCCATCTGTTCCAATGAATATTCTACCCAAATCATCTTCATGAAAACAGGTGACAATGTTTGATTTTAACTCGTTTTTATTGGCGCTGTATTCAAAATGAGTAAACGAATCCTTGCCGGGATTATATCGGTAAGCCCCTTCCCCATCTGTACCAATCCAAATATTGCCGGACGAGTCCTTCATCAGTGGCTTCCGATTGGTTAACCCCATGTCATAGTTTTCTACATAATTGTAGTGCTTAAAACTTCTGGTCTTCAAATCAAAATAGTCCACACCTCCTGAATGGGTTCCCACCCAATACGATCCAGGCGCATCCTGAACGATGGAAAATACTGCATCATGACTGACAGTAGATTTATCGGCCGGATCATGAAGCAGGCGATCAAATGTGTCATCTTCCCAGTTATAGATGTTCAGTCCGCTGGTGGTGCCCACCAGCACATTTTTCTGGTCGTCGATGAGTATTTTCCGCACGTAGTTGTTTGAGAGCGAATTAGGATCTGTTGTATTTCTGTAGTGGGAGAAAGTCTCCGTCTCCCAGTCGAAAATGCTGATACCGCCTGTTCGTGTACCCACCCATATTCTTCCAAGATGGTCTTCGGCGATTGTTGAAATAATGTTTCCACCAATAGAAGTGGGATCATCAGGATCGGTTTTAAAAATTTTGATGGAATAGGCATTGTACCTATTGAGCCCGTCTACCGTACCAATCCAGATAAACCCCTTACTGTCTTTGAATACACAATTAACCGTGCCTGTCGAAAGACCTTCGTCTGTATTCAGATGGGTGAATTTCAGATCGATGTCCTGCGTGTGCCCTTCAAAAGCACTCACAAAAAGCGCTATTGAAAGTATATAAACCAATTGTTTGCACCATTGGAATCTCATCATGGGTAGTGGGTTAAAGTGTGTTACTTCTGAAAGAAATATATCCAAATTTCCTATAGCCTACAAAGCAAAGTAGACAGTCCTAAGCAAAACATCGATGAAAGATGTATTTATCAATATTAAAAAATTCCAAAAATTTCTTTTAATCTTCCTGTACCGTTAGCCTTTAATCAGGGGATATCTGCAAGCTATCAAAAGGCTCTAAAACCTACGACACACAATGGCTGAACGGTGGGATTCGTCCACCGAACGGGCACAAAAAAGGTGCTACCCCTTTCCAGAAATAGCACCTGATAGTCCCGTTTTGATTCTTTTACCTAAGCTGACTTCAATAGAGCCTCCAGCTGATCACCAATATCGCCGGATGGTCTGGCGGCATTGGCATCTATGATATTTCCTTCCCGATCAATGAGAATAAACCTTGGGATCCCCTGAATAAGGTAATCAGTAATAATGGTAGACTGCCATGCCCCTGGTGCATAGAGGTGGATACCTCCGAGTTTTCGTTCATTGACCATTTTTCTCCAGGGATCCGGTGAGCTATCTGTACTCACCGCCACAAACGCCACATCCTGTCCTTCAAACCGCTGCTGCAGTTTTTCCATATGTGGATGCTCTGCAATACAAGGGCCACACCAGGTAGCCCATACGTCTATATACACAAGCTTCCCCTTGAAATCAGCCATGGTGAGGGTGTCCCCGTCTATGCTCACGTACCGGAAGTCCGGTGCCGGATTGCCGGGTTCCAACTTCTGAAACTCAGTGATCATCTGATCTATCTCGTCGACCCGCTCCGGGTCCGGATTGAGCCCTTTCCAGGCAGCTACTATTTCGTCTCTTACCTCAACAGGAAAATAGGAATAGGAGTCCGAAACAAATTCATACATCAGTTGCTCCTTCAAAGAAGGCACCTGAATGAGGGCATTGATGGCCTCCACATAAAAACCGGAGTAATCTTCGGATTCATCTGCCCGGGCATAATAGCCCTTGGAAGCTTCTTTTTCAATACTTTCATCCACATAAGATCTAAATGCAGGGTATTTCAGCAGCGTGGTGTCATTGACATCCAGCGCCAGCTGAAAATCATAATAGGTATCAGAAACACTAAAAGAATCCAGGTCGAGCAAAGAACGGTGAGCACCCTCATACCTCATTTTGGTCACTATGTCTGACCACTTGCTATTTTCACGGGTATAGGCGATGAACGCTGCATCATCAATGTTGAAATCAGCCATATAACCGAGCTCAATGGCCGAAACAGAATCCAGCGCTACCAGAAACTGGTCTTCCGGCATCTTGTACAAATCTCTTGTGCTCAAAAGTGAATCTCCGAGCAACACCATAGCCGCTTTATAGTTATTGATTTCGGCGCCTTTGCCAGTATAGGTCAAAGACTCATCAAACTCTGCCGGGTCCAGCGTGAGGTAGAGCTGGTCTCCGGGACGCAGGTAGAGGTAGGTGATCTCTCCCCCATGGCCAAATACAATGTCCACAGGAGTGGTGATGTCAAATGCCGTGGAAAACTTATTATCCGCATCCAGCGTGTCGGTAATCCGATCACCTCCTAAGCGGAAAGTGATCACTTCTCCTATCGGATTGATGATTTCGCCAGAGATGGTAGTTGTCACATTTTCGGGCTGGGGTGCACAAGCCCAGAGCAGTAACACCACTGATAGTTGGGCCCAGTTGTTTAGTTTGATCATAGTCAGGAACTTTGGTTGATTGAAATTATCATTTCCCCCTCAGAAAATCCACAAACCAATCGCTATTTATTGCTAATAATTAAATATCCTTGATTTCAAATACGGACCTCTATGACTACCGAAGCAATTGAGCAATTGAAGTACCCTGTGGGTAAGTTCACAAAACCCACACCAATCACCTCCAGCCACCTTCAGCACTGGACAGATACGATCCGCGCTTTTCCTGAAGCAGTGGCCACCCTGACCTGTTCTCTTTCCCACCAGGAACTCAACTGGACCTATCGCCCGGGAGGCTGGACCATCAAACAGGTGGTACATCACTGTGCAGACAGCCATATGAACTCCATGATGCGCTTCAAACTGGCGCTCACTGAAGAATCTCCGTCTATACGGCCCTATCACGAAGATCGCTGGGCTGAGCTCCCCGACTCACTGGATGATGACATCAGCAATGCATTGAATTTGCTCAAAGGACTTCATGGCAAGTGGGTAAAGCTCATTTCTGCACTATCTGATGCGGACCTTCAAAAGACCTATGTACACCCGGAACACGGCAAGTCTTTTACCCTGGCAGAAACCATCGGCACCTATGACTGGCACTGCCGTCACCACCTCGCCCACATACAGCTGGCCCTTGATCATCAAGGCAGATTTGATTTCTAAATACATTAACTTCAGCCAAACTCAAAAACACATGGAAAACTATTCAGCATCCAACGCCCTCAAAACGACCAAAATCATTCACACTGCCCTGATGGGTGGCTGCCTGCTCTTCGGTGTGGTGGTATTGGTACTCAATGCCCAGGCCCCCACCGGCTCTACCCAGGATCAGGAATTTCTGCTTTACCTCCCACCAGTGGTGCTCCTTTTTGCGGCCATAGTGGCGTCAGTTTTATTTAAGAAAACCCTCAAACAAGGCCTGGCACAAAGCACTGACCTCAGAACCAAAGTGGCGGCCTTTCAAACGGCCAACATTGTGCGCATGGGCCTCTATGAAGCCACCGGACTCGTGGCGGTAGTGGTATGTTTTATCACCGGCAACCTCTACAACATGGCGGTGCTGCTGGTGGTGCTGGTCATCTTCCTGATGAAAATGCCCACTGCCTACCGCATCTCAGAAGAAGCAGGACTTTCTCCCAAAGAACGCGCGGAACTCTCAGGCCTGAAGGATTAAATGAACGCTACCATTCAGGAATATCTCCTCACCCTGGAAAGTGAATTTGTGGGGCATGCCAACCCTCAAATTGCCGCTCAGCAGGAGGCTTATCTCAAAAATCAATTTCGTTTTTATGGGCTGACCTCCCCGGTACGCAAAGTGGTACAAAAACCCTTTCTTGACAAAAATTACCTACCGCCTAAGCAGGACCTCCCTGTGCTGGTAAAAGCCCTGTGGGCAAAACCGGAGCGGGAGTACCATCACTTTGCTCAGGAGCTCGCCTGCAAGTACCTCCGCCAGCCAGAACTCACCGATATGGCACTCTATGAGTACATGGTGGCGCATCACTCCTGGTGGGACACCGTGGATCATATTGCCAATAAACTCATGGGATCATACCTGCTCCGCTACCCGCAGACGCGCGGGGAATATGTGGAAAAATGGCTTTCCTCTGGTCACCTCTGGCTACAGCGCTCCGCCATCCTCTTTCAGCTGAAGTACAAGGAGGATACAGATAGCGTCTTGCTCAGCTCCGTCATTCATCGACTCCTGGGCTCGAAGGAATTCTTCATCAATAAGGCCATTGGCTGGGTGCTGCGTGAATACGCCAAGACCCACCCTGAATGGGTAATCCGCTTTTTAGAGGAAACACCACTGGCGCCACTCAGCCGCCGGGAGGCCATGAGAATATTGGAGAGAAAGGGGTAATTCCGGAGGGAAACCTCATCAAAGTACGATTTCCAGATACCTTGAACTTTTATCACGGTCGTTGTCCCAAACCAAATCGTTCTTATAATACACCTTAACTGCTTGCATACTTCCGTTTGAATATTTCTTGACTTCACAATCCAGTCTTATGGAATCCATTCCCTCCATTTTCACTATTGTCGTCGCAATGGATTCATTGTTGGTGTGGTCGCTGGTAAATAAATCTAATATGTAGATCCCAGTGGATTGATCAAATTCAATGGCAAATCCTCCAGGATAGTCTAGCTGTGGTTCATTGAAAAGTACCTCATCCCCATCAATTAAATAGTAGACAGAAATGTCATCTGCCGAGATACTATTTTCGGTGGTGGGATTTAAAAGATCAGCCCTGAATCACTTTTTAATGATAGAAAAACATTCATGCTCACAAAAATCCCATCGGTATTTTCCTCCTTACATCCAGTGAGGCAGGAAAGAAAAATCACTACAATCATCAATTGTCTCATAATTTCAGATTTTAAGGGCCGCGCGGGCGTGGCGGACTTTCCTATCCGCATGAGAATTTCTTGACTGATGAAATCCCGTTCATTCATAGCATATGTTGTGGTGTCGTTTTCAGGCTTCAATCATCTTCATTTGCACGTTATTCTTGGAGCAGAAGTTGGCAAGAAGAATTAATAAGTTCACTTCGTCCAATTTTCCCATCATTGGAGGTTTCTCCGTGTTCCATTTAAACCTCTCTAAATACCTTTTTAAGTCCAAAAGGAACAATCCAAATTTCTGAGGTTCCAGTATTTCAAAGTCTTCATCAGTTGAATCGATTAGAGTTAGCTCGTTTGATTCAAACCACGGCCTAGCATCTTGAAGAGTTCCAAGTTTTTCTAAGGTTTCTTTGGATAAAATTTCTGAGTATTCAATTTTCCCATATTGTGACCTGAATTTGTTATTGAACTGATTTTCTGAATGAAATAAGTACCCAAGTTCAGTTGAAATATGGAGAAAACACTCGTCAGAATCCTGCAGCGTTAAAATATTTCTAAAGATCTCGAAATCTCCTATTTCTTCTAGGGGTTCATTCGATTTGAGTGTTAGACTTACAGAATAATTACTTAATCCCATTTGATGAATTTTGGTTTGGCATCATGCACCACAACGGTCTCGTCTAAGAAACGTAGGCTTCGAAGCAATTACTTGTTCACCGAAACCGAAGTTTGATATACAAACTAACCTTTCGGAAAGCCTTGACTGCCCTATGTTTTTAGCCATTGTTGGGCACAGTTTTTTTACTTGATTATTTTATCAGCTTCTTTCAGACGTAGTTTCCGTCCATCAATAAGTATGGGACTACTTGAGTTGAGAGCATTATTGGCAGAAAGTCGTTTATCAAATTCAACAAAACAAAAACCTTTAGACTGGCCATCTCTAGTGCCGCCAATCCATCTTGGTATTATTGCATCAACCACCTCGCCAAATTTTTCTAGTGTAGAATATAATTGTTCCTCTTTAACATCATAAGGAATATTACCTACATAGATTCGAGCATAATCTGATCTATCCTCTTCCTCGATGTGTTCAATGGCTGCACTTTCTGGTTTTACTATTTGATACCTTGGAACTGCTTTTCTTGAGCCACCGTATTTCATCTTGTGGTAAGTGGCTTCATTTGAAGACATTGTGGCCGTTAAAATACCTTTTGCTCTCAGTGATTCAATAAGTTCTCGGTAGATTTTCTCATCGACAATACCCACATTTTCAAAAATTTCCTTTGCGGATACTAATCTGCCATTTACCCCTAATCGCACTACAGTTTTTTGTTCTCTCGATAAATCGATACTATCAAACTCTTCTAACCATAGTTTTTCTTCTGGTGAGTAGACATATTTATAGAACAAGGTTATGGAGTATGTTTTATTCTCTGATTTAATTACAGGTGCAACCATGTCATTACTTTGCAGTAATTCATGAATTCTTCTGATTCCCTCTCCGAGTTCACGAATATGTCCCGCTTCTCTCAGTACTCTAGCTACATAGGTGTTTCTTGATTGATGAACTCCTGATAGTGATTCCAAGTCCTTGATAGATATTGATGATAATAACTCACCTGGGTTTTTTATAACTAATCTATCATCAAATATTTTGACTTCTATTCCTCGTCCTTCATTGCTATAATCGCGATGCGTAATTGCGTTTACTAATGCTTCACGACAAGCGAGTTCCGGGTACATGATTTGGTTTTTAAAAAGGGCATCTTCTGAAAATCTTGTATCAGTTAAATGTGGCCTTAATAAGTCCCAACTGCTTTCAATTAGCTGAAATATATTTCCATTAGCTTCTCCAACTTCGGTAACGTTAAAATTCTCACCTGTTTTTTCTTCCGTTCCGTTTACCTTTAAAATTCTAACTTGGAGTCTTGGATGCCATTTGCTAGATTTTTGTGCAAACAATAAAAGTGCGGCTTTTCGTAATTTAAGAGAAGTTCCATCAAACTCCGCTAAATCAAAATATTGAAGCAGTTTCTCTGGAGAAATAAGTTTAGAAATTTCATGAGCAACTTGATTAATTAGACCTTGATCTAAATCAGTTATTTTAGCAATGTCAACGAAGGCTCGATCATACTCTCTAGACTCCTTTTCATTACGTTGAAAAATAATTTTTTCTGATGCTGTCGGCACAGACTCCTTGTCTTTGCGTTGAAAACATTCTCCTTTCGAGGTTAAGTGGACAAAGTCAGAACCTTTGCTTACCGAGAAATAAATAACCTTTTGCCCTTTGTATTCAATAATTGAGGCCTGTTTTATTGGAACAGGTGTTTCTTTTAAAATACAATCTTTGGGGGAATTTAATAGCCCATTTATTTTGTCTTGATTGTGAGGTAAACCTGTAACAGAATGATTGTCTTCAACTCCTACGAAAAGTTCGCCTCCATCTGCATTGGCAAATGCCACTAGTGTTTTAGCAATGTCATACTTAATTTCGGAGATATCTCTTGGTGCTTTATTGGATGGAGATCCTTCAAAAGCACTTTTAAATTCGCGATAATAACTTTCTCCTATTTCAATTGCTATTTCTACTTTTTCTGAGAGCTTTAATATATCTGTCATGGTTTGATTCTTCTAATTGTGCCCAACGCCAAGCTATGATGAGTGGGGATTAAAAAGCACTAACCTTTCATCTCGCACATAGCCACGCCATGATTTAAATTTAAAACTTGTGGCGGACTTTCCAATCCCCACCAAAATATCCTGACTGATGAAACCCCATTCATTCATAGCATATGTTGGCAATAGTTTTATGGTTTTTGAAAGTTGTTCAGGTTTATGAAATTTCTTGTTACATGAGAGTCAATTTCTTTGCTGATTCGTTTAAAAAACTTGTTTGCGTCTATTACACTTTTAAGTGTTGGCGTGAATGACGTGCCTCCATGCCCCAATGAGTTTCTATTGCTTCTTAAACTGTGATAAACTTCATTATCCGATTCAGTGAGTTCAAAAAAGAAGAATTTTTTTAGAAAATCAGGAATATCATTAGCCTTCATGTTTTCATTGGAAGCTTTAAGAATATCCAACATTGAAGAAAAAATGAGATGTTGAGGTTCCTTGTACCCTTTGTTAATTAGTTCTTCGCTGTATTTTTTATATCTATCGATTTTGCGTGGGTCATGTGTTCTCTCCAGTACTCTAATTTCTCTATCAAAATCAATTTTTGATGACTCATCAAGATATTTTGGAATATCCAGCTTATTGAAGTTATCAATCAACTCGTTAACTAGGTCACCTACGAAGGCCTCAAAATATGAGAAAAGGGAGAAGTATAGATAGGATGCTAACTTCTTTTGGTAATCTTTCGTGCATTCCCGCAAATTTTCAATGTATTCAGAGCTTTGACGCTTCAAAGTATTTCGGTGATCCTTGTAGTCATCTTCTCCAATTCGAGAAATAATGGATTCTTTGAACTCCCTATTATTAAGAGGCTTGTTCACTAGATCGCTGAGTTTTACCAGTTTTTCTTCACTTAAACCTTTGATTCTTAGATCATCCAGAGTTGATTGAGTTATCTCATAAATGACAGAGGGCTGAAAGTAATCAGGTTCGGAAATTCTATTGATGTCACCTGATTCATAAAGTTTCAGGTTGTATTTGAATGTTGGAACACTACTCGTTATTAGAACAGCAAAATCAAAAATTTCTTGCGTTCGAGCTTTAAATGAGATATATGAATTTGATTGTTCCAAGTGAAGTAAGGAGGATGCAGGACTCGAACCCACAACTCGGCAATTGACTCATGAACCGTTAGTTCACACGTCAGTTGCCTAGCTTTACCCGTTAAGCTAATCCTCCATGTTTGTAAAGTTAATAAAATGTTCAAGATCTGCTAAGTCAGTCACGCAGAGTAATTATTGCCAACATCCGGCTAACAACACCTTTATGTTTGATACCCGCCTTGTAACGTTACCAAATGTAGGTTTTTTTCTATCCCAATCAAACCATTGTTAGCTATAAGGCCGCACCATTATCTTGCCCCCCTCCCCCAACCAAAAAAGCCTCCCAATGGGAGGCTCTTCCTGATCAATGGATAGTGAGTAATTTGACCTGCTATTCTTCCTCATCCACGAGGCGAATCACCAGTGACCGATAGCCGTAATTATCGAGGGAGTTTTTGACACGATACTGAATGGTGATGATGTTTCCGGCTTCAAAAATGACCTCCTCAGGCACCGTATATTCGTAAGAAAACGTGCTCTCCAAACCAGATAAGTCATAGAAGCCATCTGTGAGCGAATCGCCCTTGCTATCATCTTAAATTTTTTCTATCAAATCTTTCTTCAGCCATTCCAAAGCTGTTTCTTGATTGAATTCAATTCCAGGCCTAAGTACTGCTTCCAGATCACCTGAGAAATCAGGATCGTTTTTCTTTTCTTCCAGATTTAATAGAAACTCTTTTTGGCTTGGAGGTCTTTTATCTGTTGAAAATTGCGTGTATTCTTTGAAGCATTTGACTATTTCCTCAAAGTTTAACTCATGATGCTGCCTGGCATAATCTAAATCAAATAAATCTCGCCCTTTACTTCTCTGATAAAGTGCCCTGAGTTTTGTTCCGAGCAATTCGCTAAGGCTATAGGTTCGAATTTGAGCTTGTCCGGAAAACCAATCACTTTTTACTTCAAATGGAAAATCAACCCAATCCAGAATATTAAAATGCTCCTTGCAGTTGATTTCTAGTTTTAGTCTCAATCGTATTTCCTCATATTCGGAGGTAAACCGGTAAAGTGCTTTAATACCATGACCTCTATTTTGAGTTCTTCGATCTTCTTCAAAAAAAGTAATCACTTCATCTAATCTTTCCATGATTGGCTTGATAGGCCCTGGCTTTATCTGAACCAAATCAATATCCTCTGAATATCGAGGGGCAGGAGTCAAATACAATTTGTGAAGAGCTGTTCCACCTCTGAAGGCAAGGTTTTCTCTAAGGAAATCGTCAGCAAATATTTCAACCAGCGCACGACTAATAATCAAATCTTGTTCTACCTGAGAAAATTGTCTCCATGGCGCAAACTCTTGCCACTGTGCTATGTAAGGTTTTGGAATCATAGATCACTTTCGAGTTCAATATTTACATCTACTTTCCAAACGTTATCAACCGATCCGGCCTTCTGGTTTTTCTTTGGAGAAAGGAGTACAGGGAAATACTGTGCTGATTTAAGGTAATTAGATACTATTTTGAGGTCAATGCCTGTTTGCTGTTCATCCAGAATAAAGGCCAATCGTTGAATGGTACTTCTATGTGGATACCATGTCAATAGGTCTTTCAAATCTTCATGAGTGATTTCCTCTGCCAGTTCCTCGATAACTGCAAGCATTCTATTGAGTCCTCCAAGTTTGGACTGATGATGTATCAAATCAGCAGCCGTCAATGCAGGGCTGGAAATATTAAAATATCCAGCATCTGATTTCTTTTCAAGAATGTTTTTGGCTGGCCATTGAGAAGCTGTAATGAACTTAATGTCAAAATCGTTTTTTTTAATCTCGTTCAGTTTGGGTTTTTCAATCATCACATACTCTCTATGGGTTTGTTGATGACTAGCACCGTGGAATTTAGCCGCTGAATAAAAACCTAAATAGTAGTTTCGATTTAAGCTTTGAAAAAGCTTTTGAATGTAAAGCTGAATGGGGATGTAGCATTGTTTTGAATATCGGGGAGGTATTATCAGGTAGAAACCTTTTCTTAGGTTGGTGATTTCTTTTTTTTCAACCAATCTAGCAAGTTCAAACTTCAGAGAGGTATCGGTCGAATCAGTTTGACTGGTGATCTCCTCAAGTGAGAATGAGTAGTTTTCTATTGACAGTAAATGCTTGATGTATTCCCTAGCCCTCACTTTAGTAAAATTTTCCTAAAAGTAGCAATAAAAACTACTTATCGAGAATTATTACTAAATAAATTCAAGAGGGTGGGAAGATGGACTATTCCCTCGCCCCCCTCCCTCCAACAAAAAAAGCCTCCCAATGGGAGGCTCTTCCTGATCAATGGATAGTGAGTAATTTGACCTGCTATTCTTCCTCATCCACGAGGCGAATCACCAGTGATCGATAGCCGTAATTATCGAGGGAGTTTTTGACACGATACTGAATGGTAATGATGTTTCCGGCTTCAAAATGAAATCCCTCATCATCCTCCTCCGGCACCGTATATTCGTAAGAAAACGAGCTCTCCAAACCAGATAAGTCATAGAAGCCATCTGTGAGCGAATCCACCGGATGCGGCGCCTCCTGTGGGTAGATCACTCCATAGTACTGTCTGAAAAACTCCAACTCGGTCAGCTGAGCATCTTTTCCACTACTGAAAGCGGCATCCAGCTTCAATACATCACCGATCCTGGCATCCACCTGTCGTTGGGACTGGGTGTTTTTCTCCACAACCACGCCATTGACCGATATGGATTCCACTTTTGGTGCCTTCTTCAGGGCATTTTCCAACTCATCCAACTGAGGATTTTCATCAAACCCTCCTGATACACAGGCTGTACCTAGTACAGCCAGCACGATCATAGACAGGTAATTAGTTAACGTTTTCATTTTTTGTCCAGGGTTTTGTCGTTTGAAAAGAAGCTGCAGGAAGGTCCAGATTGAATGACAGGTTGTAGTCATCCGGATTGGTATTACCGATCTGAATGTCCACAGTACCAAACATTTCCAGACCAAAAATAGTCTCACTGGCACTTTGCGGCAGAAGGATCCCCTCGGTGGCACTGGTCACAAAAAACCGACCAGCGTTCTCCGCTGCGGGATGAGCGTATACATCTGTGCAGGCAAAATATCCTGTGCCGAGCTTGCGTACTGACATGAGCTGTCCATAAGATGCACCACTGAAAGACCGGCTGATGGAGAAGTAATCTCCCGTCAGGTCTATGCCCGATATATCTTCAGAAGCTATCAGTACGTAGCGTGTTTCGGTCACAGTAGTTTCATCTCCCAGATCATTCACGGTACTCACCGAATAGTTGATCGGATAGATTCCAGGAGTGTCAAAATCCACTCCATCCACGCCTGTCACTTCCACCTGACTGGTGATGTCATCCGTACCCAACAGGGCGGTCACACCAGGGTCGGTAATAGCACTCGCTTCTCCCGCCACATAGGCGATTGGATTGTCCCCATTCAGGATGATAGAGGGAAAGCGAATCACTCCGGCTGTCACATCCTCAGAGTCCAGGTCCGGTTCACAAGCCAGGAACCCCACTGACAGCAGCAGGAGTACCCATATTCTTGATTGAAATATATAATTCATTTGATCGTCCTTTTAGTGATTAAAATGTTTTGTCCCACCATACTGGTGCATCGAGAGCTTCCAACTCCGGAGCATTCGGGTTAGTAGACGTCTCATTAGCTGGCCAGATTAACCGGAGCGGGAAAGTATTGGGCAAAGCTTGTCCCTGAAGGGATGGACTCAATACGGGAACTCCCGTTCTTCGCCACTCATTCCAGCCTTCAAATCCCTGTTTTCCATTAAATGCCAGCCACTTCTGATAGTAGATGGTACTCAACTCGCCATCGTACTCGTAATTACCTCCCGGGCTCACCAGCGCACTGCCATCCAGGCCATGGAAGCTAAAGGAAGCCATCACCGCCTGATCGTAGAGTGACTTTGGATCACCAGTACCCCAACCACGCTCAGCGGCCTCTGCCTGAAGGAAAAGACTCTCATACCCGGAGATCAGGATCACATCCGCATCCGCATTGATCACCGTGTTGCCATCAGGAGCGGAGAAGTCCGCAAACTGATCACCACTGGTAGTGCCCGTGCCTTGTGGTAGCCCTACATAGGTATTGGTGTTGGGCGACACATCATAGTAAGCACTGATCCGGTCATCGGCATTGTTGATAAACTCCTGTATGGAAGTAGCACTGGCCACGATATTCTGAAACGTGGTTTGATTCAATATCTGCCAGAGCGGATTCTGATTGTTAGTGTTTGGAGTGAAGCTCACCAGGGCGTCATTGCCCGGAGTGAGGAATGTGGCTCCAGCATCATACATCGCCTGTATACCCGCTTGTGCTACCGATGGTCTGGCCTCAGACTGGCGGATGTAGATTTTGAGTTTCAGCGTATTGCCAAAGGAAATCCACTTTCTCATATTCCCGCCATAGATAAGGTCGTCCCCTACCGGAGTGACCGCCGTACTGGAGATATCGATCATATCCAGCGCCGCATCGATTTTCACAATGAGATCGTCATACACCGCTTCTCCATCATCAAATTTCGGCTCCAGCAAGCCATCCTTGCCCTGAAGGGCTTCAGTATATGGAATCTGATCATACAGATCGACCAAAATCTGAAAGGAATAAGCCTGCAGCAGCATCGCGATAGCAGCATAATTAGGGGTGCCATCTTCTATGGCAGCCTTTCTCACAAACTCCAGGTCTTCCAGTGCTGAAGCATACATGCGAGACCATGCACCATTGTAGCTGTTGGTCGTGATGTTATACTGCTCCAGAAAAGAAAACTGAGAAGCCGTGGGGCCCTGAGTCCAATACTGAGCCAGGTGAGCGCCCATCAGGTTGTAATCTGCCTCCAGGGTCACGGCCAGGGCCACCTGCCCTGCAGGCAGGGTCAGCTGCGGCGTAGAGGTGCCCGGATTGTTGGGGTCTTTGTTGATATCCAGAATGTCATCTCCACAAGAGAAGAAGCCAAACATCATGACCCATGCAATGATTGATTTATAGATGCTTTTCATAATCGATTATATTTTGATTTTTAAGTCAAAGCCGTAAGTAGCCTGTGGAGGGATTCCAAGGAATTCATAACCCTGGGCATTTCCGTTACCAAATGCACTTGCTTCCGGATCTATGAAGTGGTTGTTGCCCTGAGTACGTAGCCACAGGTTTCTGCCAACCGCTCCCACAGTGATTCCTTTGAAAGGGGTCTTGCTGATAAGTGCTGTGGGTATGGTATACCTCAGTGCTACTTCTCTCAGTTTAAGGTAAGAGGCGTCCAGAAGAACCGCATCATTTCGGGACCCACCCTGAATCTGCGCCCAGTAGTTTCGCACATTACCGCCGCCATACATAGTGAGTGGCGTGGTGTTGGGTGAGTAGATGGGGTTTCCATCATCGTCAGTACCAGTCTGTACTACTGAGTTGGGCACTATCCATTCCTCCCGGTCATTGAAGGCCGTCTCTTCGGCCAATCCTGCAAAGTAGAGCTGTGCAGCTGTAGAGCTCACCACTTTTCCACCTTGTCTGGTGTCCATCGTAATGCCCAATGACAGGCCTTTGTAGGAGAATGTAGAAGTAGCACCTCCGTACCAATCAGGCTGAATGGACCCAATCTCTACCGGATTGGGATCGTCCAATGGAATTCCATCCGGTCCCACTACCACTTTTCCATCTGCTGTTTTCAATGCCTGCGTAGCTTCAAAAACTCCGTATGGTTTGCCTACGACCAGTTTCAGACCCGGGGTAAGGCCCTGAGCCACCAGTACCAGTTCCGTGTTACCCGGATCCAGTTCTTCTACTCTGTTCACATTTTTGGTGTAGTTCACAGACAAATCCCAACGGAAGGCTCCAATCTTCAAGGGAGTAGTATTGAGCTGTAGCTCCACTCCTTTGTTTGAAATCTTACCAATATTCACCACCTGGGTGGTAAAGCCTGAAGATGGCGCCACCGAAGTATTCAGAATCTGTGACTCAGAAGTACTATTGTAGTACGTCGCATCTATGCCCACTCGTCCATTGAACAAGCGAATGTCAATACCAGCCTCATACGCCTTAGTAATCTCTGGCTGCAGGTTGGGGTTACCGATAGTATTGCCCTCGCTAAATCCTGGCACGATCACCGTTCCATTGTTGAATGGAAACTGGATGGTGGCAAAGCTGGCTCCTATATTGGTCTGCTGAAACACCGAGTTGGTCAGGTAGGTCCCAGCGTCGTTTCCTACTTCCGCATAGCTCAACCTTACTTTTCCGAAAGAGAGAATATTGTTGGTAATCTCGAACGCATCAGTGAAGACAAATCCCAAATTCACACTGGGGTATGAAAAGGAGTTGTTATCCAAAGGCAAGGTAGAAGACCAGTCGGTACGGTAAGTAGCGCCCAGAAACAAATAGCCTTTGTAAGAAAGGTCTGCTGAGCCGTAAACCCCATAAAGTCTTCGTTTGGTGGCTATACCTCCTGAGGTATACGAACCACTCACATTTGACAAACTTGGGAAACGAGGGAGCGTGAGTGCATCGATCGTCGTGAACAGATTGTCTGTTTCGCGCTGATTGAAGTTGTAACCCACCAACACGTTCAGCTGTAAATCCGGCATCAGGTCACGGTTCACATTGACCATCGCGTCCACATTGATCTCACGGGTATTTAGTCGCTGCTCAGTATACTCCCCATCTGAGTTAAACGCTGCGCCAGCATTTGGGCTACCTGGCTGATACTGTACCAGATCATGATAGGTATTTCGCTGGTCAGCTATCACGTCCGAACCTACCCTCAGGGTACCGCTAATCCAGTCCACAGGGGCATAGGCCAACTGTACATTTCCAAAGATTCTGTTCATATCCTGCGAACTAAAATCCCGCTTCAGTGAATAATAAGGATTGACAATGAAGGATGTGAAGAACCCATCAGGAGTATTGAAAGGATCATCCAAATCCTTCATATCTACCACACTCATGTCTCGTGGCATATTGTATACCTGAGCCAGGGCCTGGTTTCGCTGACCAATCATGGGCAAATTAGCCTTGGTACGTACGTAGTTGATAGAGGCTGAAGTAGTCACCTTATCGCCTAGATTGGCGCTACCATTGAAGGTCAGATTGTTCCTTCTCATGTCAGTATTGATCATCACGCCATTCTGCTGCATGTCATTAAAAGAAAGGAAATACGTAGCATCTGCATTTCCTCCCGACAATGAGAGTGAGTTCTGAAAGGTATTACCGGTCTCCCAGAAATCCTGCACGTTGGATGGCAGGGCTTCGTAGGGCTTGTAGCGCTGAATGTTATTCACCACCGCTCCATAGGGACGCAAGCTGCCATCAAAGGCATCACCCCAACTCTCCTGATCAAAGAGATAGTTTTGATTGTCTCCAAACTGCCCCTGTCCAAACTTATTCTGCATCTTGGGGATGATGTATACTTTAGACCAGGTATAGGATGAATTGAAGTTAATATTGGTCTTTCCAGCCGTATTCGTACCTTTCTTGGTCGTGATCAGCACCACACCATTGGCTGCTCTGGAGCCATACAGCGCCGCAGCGGCAGGCCCCTTCAGTACAGACACAGACTCGATGTTTTCAGGGTTGATGTCATTGGCCCGGTTTCCGGCATCCACGATGTTATCATAGAAGTTGCCAGAGGCCTGTACGTTGTTGGAAGTACCATTATTGATAGGCACACCATCTACCACAATCAGGGCCTGATTATTACCCAGCAAAGAGGTAGGTCCTCGCAGTACAATGCGTGTGGAGCTACCAATGGCCCCACCTGCATTAGATATCTGGGCGCCAGCCACTTTTCCCTGCAAGGAATTAAGCACTGAGGTCTGATCAGTCTTGGTAAGCTCATCACTCTTTACATCCTGTACAGAGTAACCCAGCGCCTTCTTTTCGCGCTCCACACCAAATGCCGTGACCACCACTTCAGTAAGCTGAGTCACGTCCTGAGAAAGGGTCACGTCCAGTACCGAACGACCCCCAACGGGAAGCTCCTTGGTCTGCATCCCGATAAATGAAAACACGAGAATCGCATCATCATCACCATTTAAGGGTACCTTATAGTTACCATCCAGATCTGTGATGGTTCCCTGGGTGGACCCCTTCAGCACTACATTCACTCCGGGGAGGGACTCACCATTGTCGTCCACCACCTGTCCGGAGATCGTTCTTTCCTGGGCATATAGCAAGCCCTGGAGCATGATCAAACATGCGATAAGTAGAAGTTTTCTCATAAACTACCGTGTTTAGGTTTACATTATTTAACAGCGTAATCTTAGTGGAGTCTTTTTGCTATTAATTGTAAAAAAGAACCTCAAACCGCATAGGGGTAAGATGATTTTGGCTGGTTCAGCGGCTCTGGCGCAGAAAATGGTCAATCTATATTTGTATGGGCAACACTATATAGTTATTTCTCACGAAACTGAATTAATGTGTCGTGAATTCAGAAAAGCAGGGCGTAAAGGCGGGCAAGGCATCCAAGCCTTGCCCGGCCAGGACAAGCGTGAATCATTTGACTTCAGAAGGTCTTTAAAAAAGTCCATAAACGATGAGTCAAAATGATTTTTTGCGTGCGACCGGCCAGGTTGGTGACTTTTCTGTAGGACCAATTGTTTTCTTTGCCTACGCGGCCCGGGGCCAGCAAAGAAAATGAAGGGTAAGTAACAGTCAATTTGGATTGAGGTTCAAATAATGGATCAAGCCATATTAGTGTCGGGTAACTCTATGTAGTTATATTTTGTAAAACTGATTAATGGACTGTGAATTTAGAAAAGCAGGAACGTTCAGGCGGGCGGGGCATCCAAGGCAAGTGTGAATCATTTTGACTCCAATAGAATTCCTAAAAAAGGCACAAATACGATGAGTCAAATGATTTTTTGCGTTGGTGCCTTTTCTTTTGCTTCGTTTTCTTTGGGCAAGCAAAGAAAATGAAGGTAAGTGGCCAATCAACTAGATTGAGGTATATAAGGTATCAGATCACAACTTCACCATCCATCTTTGATTCATTCTCCCCATAAGAATTACGGTTGATCCATAAAAAATGGTCATCTGGAAATGATACTATGCAGACACCCCACGGGCTTAATGATGATCCGAACCGTGCTGAAACCGGGAGTATTTAGATTATATGAAAATAGGTGCGGGAGAGTACTGATTGAAAAGACCGCTTCCTACTACAAAAGCAGCCTTTTCAAAACAGTATAATATAAAGAGGTATAGCGAAATAAGGGTTTTACCATCTGAAGTAATTGTAAAAAAGACGTGTAACCCCAAATTGTAAAAAAGCGTTTGGGTAAGCGATTCAAATAAAATTTACTTTGCCATAAAATCGATATGGAATTTTTTATTCTGTCTTTTATTATTTTAAGCATAGCATATATGGCATGGAGGAGGTGGAGCGGTGCTCCAACACCCCCAGCTATCAAGGTGAGCGAAGAGGACCTTTTGATAAAGGAAGAATCCTTTAACCGCATAAACAAATGGATCATTTCTGAGAAGAAATATCTCAACCCGGACATCAAGTTGGATACAGTAGCCAAAGGAGTCCACCTTTCAGAAAAGCAGGTGTCCAGCTCCATCAATACCATTGCCTGCCAAAACTTCAACTCCTATATTAACAAGCTCAGAATTAAGGAAGCCCAGACCTTGCTGTTGGATCAGGCTTACGGGCACTTCACCATAGATGCTGTGGCGGAGATGGTGGGTTTTTCCAACAAGGTGTCATTTTACAAAGCCTTCAAAAAAGTGACTGGAAAATCCCCCACCGATTACAGAAGGTCCCCAAACCAGTATCATTAAACAAACCCTTACTCCGGCCAAAGCCAATTTGTAAACATTACCGAATATTTACTAAACCATCGGGTTTGTTTACATACCCATACTCAAAAACATAAGTGAAACACCAGGGACTACGTGTCTAATGGCAAAAAAAGCCATGCTAAGTACAAAGTCCCAACCTGAATTTGAAGAGGTAGTAGTAGGCACCAAAAGCTACATCTTTGAGAATGGCATAGACGAACTCATGTTTATGCCCGATAACTATGTAGAGGTGCTCTACAATTTAGGCGCTCCTATCACACGAAAGTTGATTGGATCCATACGCTCCGTCGTGATCAACACCGGCGATCTGGTGCTCTCCACCTGTCGCAGTAAGGGCATGTCTCTGAGCTCCGAAAGCTTGAACTTTCTATGTGCCAAGGTGAGGCCCGAATATACTATGCTCCTGTATCCCAAAGACGTCCCGTTAGAGCGTGATGCGGTGATCACGCTGGGGATGCCCAGGCTGGAAAACCTCGCCCAATTCGAGAGTCACCTGGATCATCTGCTAGAGGGCATCAATGATTTTGAACCTAGTTTTATCGTGGAAGAGGCCGTAAGGATCATCCAGTCTACAAACGGTGAAGTGAAAATCAAAGACATTAATGAGCAGCTGAGCGTCAGCAAATCCTTTCTGGAGCAACGTTTTGCGCAGGAAATAGGCCTATCTCCCAAGGAGTTTGGGAAAATAGAGAAAATGAAGCACTTCCTGGAAAACTACCGGCAATATCAGGACAGCATGACCCTCACGCAGCTCACTTTTAAGTCGGGGTACTATGATCAGTCACATCTGATCAAGGACTTTAGGTATTTTATGGATTCCAAGCCGCGAGATTTCATCAAAGCCTACCATCATATACTGTGAGCCGGAACATATTTTCACAGAGAAAACAGGCATTCCGACCTCAGGGTATCCGGTTTTTGGCGAAATTGCACCCGATATGACAGAAGCCAAGCCATTCAAATCGGGATTTGTGACCATCATGGGAAAACCCAATGTGGGTAAGTCCACCCTCATGAATCAGCTCACAGGGGAGCGCATTTCCATTGTTAGTAACCGGGCGCAAACCACCCGTCATCGCATCTTTGGGATCGTCACCACACCTGAGTATCAGATTGTGTACTCCGATACCCCCGGCACGCTGGACCCGAGCTACAAGTTGCAGGAACGCATGATGGGCTTCGTGAAGAAATCGCTGGAAGATGCCGACGTAATCCTTTTCATGGTGGAGCTGGGTGAAAAAAACGATCACCAGGAATGGATAGACATGGCCAGACGCACAGAAATACCCATGCTTTTTGTGATCAATAAAACTGATCTTGGCAAAGGATCACAGGTAGAAGATAAAGTCACTTACTGGAAAGAACAACTCGACTGGGCCGAACCTATGACAGTATCCGCCGTGACTGGTGAGGGCGTAGACCTCCTCCAGCAGACCATCGTCAGTCACTTACCGGAGCACCCCCCCTATTTCCCTGAAGATGAGATGACCGACAAGTCTGAGCGGTTTATCACTGCGGAGATCGTGAGAGAGAAAATCTTTCTGCAGTACAAGCAGGAAATCCCCTACAGCTCAGAAGTGGTGGTGACTTCTTTCAAGGAAGAAGAGAAAATCATCCGGATCGCTGCTGAAATATTTGTGGAGCGCGACAGTCAAAAGGGCATCATTATCGGCAAGAAGGGCGAATCCATCAAAAACCTGGGTATCGCCGCCCGGCAGGAGCTTGAGTCTTTTTTTGGCAAACAGATCCACCTGGAAACCTTTGTGAAAGTGGAAAAAGACTGGCGCAAGGACGATTCCAAATTGAAACGGTTTGGCTACTAAGCCACTAAAACCATTTAACTGACATTTCTTAGGGTTTAACGAGCAATTCTATACCCCTCGACTAAAAAGCGTCTTCACACATAGCAGAAGGAAGTAACATTACCTGAATGTAAATGGCACTTCCATGAACTTGAACGCTATTATTACTTTTCTCTTTTTTCTGGCGGCTCTGCCCCTCGGTGCTACCGAAGATCCCATTAGCATCCAGGGCGACATTGCCACCTGCGCTATACAACAGCCTTCCCAGGCTTCTATCAGTATAGGACAGTACTTTGGAGGTTTGTTAGACACCAGCAGATGGCCAGCCAGATGGACCTGTGGAGATTGGAATGAAACCGAGGGTTGGGTATACATCATTTCGGATATCACCATTTTTCTCTCTTACTTTTCTATCCCGATCATGCTGCTCTGGTATGTCAGAGAGAAACCACTTGGACACTTAAGGTGGATTGTCTTACTTTTTGTGGCCTTTATAGGGCTATGTGGTATTACTCACCTACTAGATGCCACCCTTTTCTGGGAGCCCGTCTACCGCCTCAGCGGATTCACCAAGCTTCTGACCGGACTAGTCTCTATGGCCACTGCAGTGGTACTAGGCTTTGTCATTCCCTCTGCGCTCAAGTTTAAGAGCCCAAAAGAAATGCAGGAGGAAATAAACGAGCGAAAGAAACTCCAGGAAATCTTCGAAATCTTCGTCAAATACTCTCCAGGCGCCACAGCCATGCTAGACAGCGACCTGGAATTTATGATGGTCAATGACAACTGGTACAGAGATTATAAGCTTGAAGGAGCCGATATTACCGGACTTTCTTTCAACGCAGTTTTTCCGAATGCGGATACAGATGATAATTGGACAAACGCATTAACCGCAGCGCTAACGGGTCAAGTTACAGAAAGTGAAAGGGCTAAGCTCAAGTATAACGGAGAAACAATCTACCTGAAGTGGCGAACCCAACCGTGGCGCTTGAGCAATGGGAAAGTTGGTGGGGTTTTTCTTTTTACCGAAATCATCACCGAGAATGTACGCTTAGAGAAAGAGCTGTTTCAAAAAAATAAGCAGGCTCAAAAACAAGCACAAACCATGCTGGGTATGTCTGAAGTAGCTCAGATCGGAACCTGGGAATTTGACCTGATCAATAACACTATTGAATGGAGTGACGTAGTTTATGATATTCATGAAATAGAACGTGGCGAAAACATTGACCTTACCAAAGGAATCAACTTCTACCACAACGACTTCAGAAATATCATTACCAAAGCCCTGGATAACGCCATTCAACATCATGAGCCCTACGATCTGGAATTAACTCTGATCACCGCTAAAGAAAACGTCATTTGGGTGAGAGCCATTGGCCAACCAGTGGTGAAAAACGGTAAAGTCATTGCTCTCAGAGGGTTATTTCAAAACATCGATACCAAAAAGAAAGCAGAGCTGATCCTGGCTAACATGAACTCCCTCCTTGAGAAAAAGGTATTGCAACGGACCAGCGAGCTCGAAAATGTCAATAGCGAGCTTGAAGCATTTACTTATACCGTATCACATGACCTGAGAGCCCCACTGAGAGCGATCAACAGTTTTTCCGAGGCACTCATTGAAGACTATGGTGACCTGATCCCTGAAAATGGAGTCAGATACCTATCGAGAATCACCAGAAACAGTGTCAAAATGGGGCAACTCATAGATGACTTACTAGAATACAGCCGTGTGACCAGAATCACCGGAGGTTATGAAACCATCAACGTACAGAAGATTGTTTCCGAAATCGTGGAAGACACTTTTACCGATTCGGTCCCAAACATCAAGATCAAACCCCTCCCATCCGTCCAGGGAACCCAATCTCTTATCCGTCAGGTTTTTCAAAATATCATTTCCAACGCCATCAAGTACAGCAGGAATGAAGATCAGCCTACCATTGCCCTCGAAGGACAAACAATGGGAAATGAGGTAGTTTTCAGTATCACAGACAATGGGGTAGGGTTTGATACTAAATATAGTGAAAAGCTCTACGGCATGTTTGAACGCCTTCATACAGATGATCAATTCGAAGGCACAGGAGTTGGGCTGGCTTTATGCAAAAAAATCATGGACAGACACCATGGCCGGATTTGGGCCGTCAGTGAAGAAGGAAAGGGATCTACTTTCTACCTGGCATTCCCTGTCAATGTTTCGGACAAGCCAACAGAAGTGTAACTTCACACTCCTAACATGCCATCATAACTTAATAAAATCCCCTTCAACCAAATAAGTGTTCCTTAACCTTAAAAAGTCTACCTTTGCGGTTTATGGCAAATATTGTAGCAATTGTAGGCCGACCCAATGTCGGCAAATCCACCCTCTTTAACCGACTCATCGAACGCAGACAGGCCATCATGGACAATGAGTCCGGAGTGACCAGAGATCGTCATTATGGGTATTCTGAATGGAATGGTAAGTCATTTACCGTCATAGATACAGGTGGGTACGTGGAAGGTTCGGATGATATCTTTGAAGGAGCCATTCGCACACAGGTGAAGGAGGCCCTGCAGGAGGCCAATGTCATTCTGTTCATGGTGGATTGCATTACCGGCCTTCACGGATTGGATCAGGACTTTGCCAATGTAGTACGCGAGGTGGGTAAGCCCGTTATCATTGTGGCCAACAAAGCCGACAATACAGAAAAATCATACGCTGCCAACGAATTTTACGCATTGGGTCTGACAGATTCCATTTATGCCGTTTCGTCGGTGAGTGGATCAGGCACAGGAGACCTGCTGGATGAAACCGTATCTCACTTCGCAGAGGAAGTGGAAGACGAGGAGAAGGACGAAGTACCTAGAATTGCCATCGTGGGTCGTCCCAATGTGGGCAAATCCTCTTTCCTGAATGCCCTGCTGGGTAAAGACAGAACCATCGTCACCAACATAGCCGGCACCACACGAGATGCCATCGACAGCAGGTATAACCTGTTTGGCAAGGACTTTATCCTGACTGATACTGCCGGGATTCGAAAAAAAGCCAAAGTAAAAGAAGACATAGAGTTCTACTCTGTACTCCGCGCCATACAGGCCCTGCAAGACTCTGACGTATGTATCGTCATGCTGGACGCCGAAAACGGACTGGAAGCACAGGATATGAACATCATCGGACTGGCACACAAATACCGCAAGGGATCCATTATCATGGTGAACAAGTGGGATTTGTATGAAAAGGATACCAAGTCTGCCGATGAGTACAAGAAACACATTGCTGAAAAACTGGGGCCTTTGGGCTATATCCCGGTGGTATTCACCAGTGTCATCAATAAGCAGCGAATCTTCAAAGCCATAGAACTGGCCCTGAAAGTTGCTGAGAATAAAAACAAACGGATCAGTACCTCGGTACTCAATGCCAAAATGTTGAAAGAAATAGAGAACTATCCGCCACCATCTGTCCGTGGCAAACACATTCACATCAAGTACATCACGCAGCTGCCCACCAAGACACCTGCATTCGCATTCTTCTGCAATCACCCTAAAGACATCACCGAGTCTTACGAGCGTTTCCTGATCAACAAGCTCAGGTCACATTTTGATTTTGAAGGGGTGCCGATCAAAGCGATCATCAAGCAGAAGTAAGCAGGAAGGTTTTCCGGCACGGCCTCAATAAAAATCATCGAGCGATTTCGTAAGGGAACTTTGTGTTCCCTTACGAATCCGCTATTTTAGACGTTTTACCAACCAACCGTAAGCCGTCTATGAAGTCCACCACCGTCTCCAGCTTTGAGGAGCTCCTCAAGGAATTCGAAAAGGAAAAAGAAGGTCAAAACATTGTCTTCAGAGGTGTCGCCAACAGCTCCTACCAGCTCCTCACCTCTCTGGGCAGATGTGAACCTATCAATGGCAAATCACTTGAGCAACTGGAAAAACGACTGATCAAACTCTTCAAAGAATCATCCGTGCCTTACCTGGAGCATAAGCCTGCCAATGAGATGGAATGGTTGGCCATTGCCCAACACTTCGGGCTCCCTACCCGCCTGCTGGACTGGAGCTATAACCCACTGGTGGCCACTTACTTTGCCATAGAATCTAACCCCTCGGAAGATGCTGCCATCTATATCCTGTCTGGATGCAGCACCATCCAGGATCCACAGGCATTCAAGCCACTCACCATTGACAAAGTCTACAAATATCGGCCGCCCTACATCTCTGCCAGGATCCAAAATCAGGCCGGGCTCTTCACGGTTCACCCGCATCCCGATCAGGCTTTTGAACACGACAAGCTGCGCAGGGTCATCATCCCCAAAGGAATCAAAGGAGTTATTAAAAAGACGCTGTTTAAATACGGGATCAATCAGCGGCTGATCTACCCGGGGCTGGAGGGTGTGTCGCGTGATCTTAAATGGCTGGAGACGAAGATCTACTAATTGCTAGTTGACCACTTCATATAGCTCGATCGGCAACCGATCCGGATCTTCGAAAAACGTAAACCGGCGACCAGTGCTTTCATCTATCCGAATGGGTTCTGTCTCCACTCCTTTGGCCTTCAACGCATTCACCATCTCCGTGATATCCTCCACCTCAAAAGCTACGTGCCGCAGGCCTACGGCTTCCGGACGAGAAACACGCGCAGGAGGCTCCGGAAAAGAAAATAACTCGATCACATAGTGGCCATTCAGCGCCAGGTCAAGCTTGTAGGACTTACGCGCTTCCCGGTAGACTTCCCTGATAATCTCCAACCCCAGCACCTCAGTATAGAAGTGCTTAGATCGCTGATAATCTGAGCAGATAATGGCGATGTGGTGCACACTTTTCAGCCCTGCCATTTTTACTACCTTTTCCCCTTACCTTTTTGATTTTTGTCCCCACGGGTTCTGGGCTTCTTATATTTCTTACCTACTTCCCTGCGGTAAGAGCCTCCCAGGTTGGTTTTCCGGTTTTTGGCCTTCTTCTCATGAAATGCAGGGCCTGGTGCATCCGGGTCAGGCACCTTGTGGTGGGCATTGATTTCTTTGTTCTTCGGTCGCTCTTCAGGTGCCAGCTCTGTGGACACCTCTACCTCCTCCGGAAACTCAAGCCTTGGAATCTCATAGGCCATAAGGTATTCGATGGCTTCTCTGAAAGGTGTTTCCTTTTCTGTACAAAACAGGATCGTTTTGCCCTCCTCCTCAGCTCTACCAGTACGCCCGATCCTGTGGATATAATTTTCCGGATAAGCGGGTGTGTCAAAGTTGATCACGTGAGAAACCTTCGCCATATCCAGTCCCCGGGCCATCACATCGGTGGCCACCAGTATTCGGTTCTTACCTTCATCAAACTGTCTGATGGAGCGAATCCGGTAGTTCTGGCTCTTATTGGAGTGGATGATGCAGGTTTCCGAACCATAGATGCCTTCCATGGCCATAAAGAGGCGGTCGGCACTTTTCTTATTGGAAACAAATACGAGCACCTTATGAAAAGTCTCCCTGTCCCTGAGCAAATGCAGCAGCAGGTTTACTTTGGTATAAAAGTTCTTCACCGGGTAGTACTCCTGCGAAATATTGTCCAGTGGAGTACCACTCACCGCTATGGAGATTTTGACCGGCGCGCTGAAGAAATCATTGATCAGCACCTCCACATCCTCGGTCATGGTAGCGGAAAACATAATGTTTTGTCTACGCTCGGGCAGCAGTTCCATGATGTTGGTGAGCTGAAAGCGAAAGCCCAGATCGAGCATCACATCCACTTCATCAATCACCAGTTTTTTCACTTCCTTCAGCTGGAGTGCACGGCTCAGCACCAGGTCATACAGACGACCGGGAGTAGCCACCACAATATCCGCGCCCTGCAGCGCGGTGATCTTCTGGGTGTTGATGTTGGTGCCCCCGTAGACGCCCAGCACCCGCACACTCATATAGGCAGCCATCTGCTCTATTTGATCCACCACCTGTAGCACCAGCTCTCTGGTAGGGACCAGCACCAGTACTCGTGGGTTTACCTGCTCAGAAAATTTAAGATCTTTGAGGATCGGCAGCATATAGGCCAGGGTTTTACCTGTACCTGTCTGGGCGATCCCGATGATGTCCTTGCCGGAAAGAATCACCGGGTATGCTTGCTCCTGTATGGGGGTAGGCCTCTCGAACCCCAGATCATCAATGGCTTGACGCAAAGGCTTTGAGAGGTTCAAAATTTCAAATGTATTCATGAAGGGGAAATGGATTCGCTGCAAAAGTAGGGTATATATCTTTATAAATACCCGATCAAAGAGCCTAGCTCCACCTCCCGCGCTTTAATCAAGCAAAATAGCAGATGAGTGACCGCTATACCTTTGCGATCTGGCCCTGCGGCTGTAACTTTCCATCCTGCCATGCAAGAATACCTTCTCTTTGTAGATACTGAAACCTCCGGCATCCCGCACTCACTGAAATCCCCCATTTCGGAGCTGGATAAATGGCCTTTTATCCTCCAGCTGGCCTGGGCCGTGTATGATAGGTCTGGTCAGCTAGTCAAACAGGAAAATCATTTCATCTACGAAGACGACATCTCCATCCGTCCGTCAGCCATTGAGATCCATGGAATCACGCTGGAAGAGCTGAAAGAAAAAGGCGAAGACCGCAAAGCGGTGATGCGGCAGTTCACCAAGGACCTGCGACAGTTCAAGCCACTACTGATTGGCCATTTCATGGAGTTTGATGGCAAGATGCTACAAGTGGCACTCCTCCGCTCGGGGATGAAAAACATCATAACCCGCTACCCGATGTTTTGCACCATGAAAGCCACCACAGAGTATGCTCGCCATACAGACCACAACTACCCGAAACTGGACGAACTTTATCTGAAACTCTTTGGCAAGCGGATGGAGCATCAGCACGATGCGGCTGCAGATGTGGCCGCAACTGCGGAATGTTTTTGGGTGCTCTACCATAAGGGGGAACTCACCGAGAAAATTCTGGCCGCACAGCCCATTTACACCCAAATGAAAAGCAAGGCCAAAGCCAAAATGGGCTGCGGATTGCCGGTTTTCGTTTTGATCATTGCAAGCATCCTTTTATGGTTTCTATGAGCGACAAGTTATCTTTTCTGAAAAACACCCACCCATTTGAGCTACTGCCAGATGATGCGCTTTCGCACCTGGCAGATGCCCTTGAGGAAATCGAATTTGGTCAATCTGGCATTATCCATGAACAGCACAAAACCAAAGTGGATGGACTGGAAATCATCGTAATGGGCCAGTATGAAACCTATTTTTACAACAGTGAGGGTAAGAAGGAAGCCAGCAGCAACCTGGGGCCGGGTGATACCTATGGGGCTTTTTCCATCCTCCTGAACAAAGGAAAATCCATCAAGACCGTTTTTGCTGCTAAGAAAACCAAAATCTACCGGGTGCCAGCCGCCACCTTCAGAACCCTCTGCAAGGAGCATGATGCCTTTTATCAGTCCTTTGTCACCCTTTTCGGTAGGGAAATGCTCAATGATGCTTTTGCCAACTTTGTCACCCGCCCTTCCTATGACCTGGACACACTCACGTTCGATCGTTACTTCATCGGGCGAATGGACAGTGTAAACACCCGCCCCATTGTGAGTTGTGAGCGTGGCACACCGGTACATGAAGCCGCTAAGCTTATGGAAGCCAATAAACTCAGCTGCCTCTTCGTGCGGGATGGTGATGACTATATCGGATACGTGACAGATATACTCCTTCGGAACAAGATCATTGCGGCGCAGCGAGACGCAAATACCCCCGTGGAGGAGATCATGGAAGGCCCTATTTACCGAATATCACGGGAGGCTTATATCTATGAAGCTATCCTCATGATGTTTAACCATAAAATCCGCTACCTCATTGTGGAGGATCATGGCCAGGAGACAGGGGTGATCAGCCGGAGCAAGCTCCTCTCCGACCAGGCGCAATCACCTTTTGTGTTTATCCAGTCGGTGCGGCTGGCCATGTCCGTGGACGAACTCAAAGCCAAGTGGGCAGAAGTGCCCGAGGTGGTCTACAACCTCCTGACACGGGGAGTAAAATCAGAGCTGGCCAACCAGATCATTACCAACATCTCCGACACCATCGCTCAGAAGGTCATCGAGGGTGTGATTGCTGAAATAGGCCCTCCGCCAGCCAAATTTGTCTTCATGGCACTGGGCAGCGAGGGCCGCATGGAGCAGACTCTCAAGACCGACCAGGACAATGCCATCATCTATGAGGACAAAGCCAACGAGTTCAGGGAGATCACGAGAACCTACTTTCTTCATTTTGCGGAGTTGGTCTCCGAGCGACTCAACCACATCGGCTTTGTGTTTTGCACCGGCGGACTCATGGCCAAAAACCCCAAGTGGACCCACTCGCTCTCCCACTGGAAAAGAAATTACAACGAATGGATTGAAAACCCCGACTCACAGTCGGTGATGAATTTCTCCACCTTTTTTGACTGCCGGTTTATCTATGGTGAAGAGTCGCTGGTGAAGGAGCTACAGGCGCACATCCTGCAAAAGCTGGAGGACCCGGGCACCTACTTTTTCACACAGCTGGCCACCAACGCCCTGCAGTACGAACCGCCCCTCACCTTTTTCCGAGGGATCAAAACCATCGAAAAGGACGACCAGCAAGTGTTTAACATCAAGCGGTCTATGACGCCCATCGTGGACCTGGTGCGGGTATACGCCCTGAAACACAAAATTCTCAAAACCAATACCGGCGAACGGCTCTCTGCTCTGCGGGATCAGAAGGTATTTACCGAGGAAGCCTACCACGAGCTGATGCAGTCGTACTACTACATGATGGGCATGCGCCTGAGGTATCAGGCCCGGCAGATCATGAACGACCACACCGAGCCCCACAACTACGTAAGTCCCGGCAGTCTCACCAAAATAGAGGTGGTGACCTTGAAAGCTATTTTCAAAGTGATAGAAAACTTCCAGCAAGGCATCAAAATCAACTTTACCAGAAACCTATTCGGATAAACTATGCAGCAACTTGTACAACTGGCCCTGGTGGTGGCAGACTATGACGAGGCCATTGCCTTCTACACCCAAACGCTCCACTTTGAACTGATAGAAGACACGAAAATGAGCGAAACCAAGCGCTGGGTGGTGGTGGCCCCGCCCGGCAACACTGGCTGCAGACTCCTGCTGGCCAAGGGTGTAGGTGACGAGCAGCTCAGCCGCGTAGGCAACCAGACCGGGGGCCGGGTGTTTCTCTTTATCCACACCGATGATTTTGAGGGAGACTATGAAAACCTGAAAGCCAAAGGCGTGAAGATCGTACGCGGACCTGTGGACGAGCCCTACGGCCGGGTGCTGGTCTTTGAGGACCTGTATGGCAATTTGATTGATTTGATCCAGCCGGCATAGGCGGTGCAATCCTCCGCCAGACCTCCTATGTATAGACCATAAAACGACATGTGTTGGCTTTGTCACCCTGAGCTCCGTCGAAGGGTAAGACAAAGCTGTGTATTCCCTCTACACGGAATGACTGTCCAGTCCGTCATTGCGAGTACCCGATGCCTATCGGGGCGAAGCAATCCTCCGCCAGACCTCCTATGTATAGGCCGTGAGTCCACACGCGTTGGCTTTGTCACAAAGGAGTGTGAAGGCCGCCTGCACGGAATGGCGGTTACGGGATCGTACCCTTCTCCAAAGCAGTCTGCTTTGGATTATATCCGTCCGCTGTATTAATTTAAGCCAATAACCGGGCACAGAAACCGGAGTCCAACCTATGAAAAAGACCCTATTAATCACAGGAGCCAGTCGTGGAATCGGCGCAGCTACCGCCCTGCTTGCTGGAAAGAGAGGCTACAATATTTGTGTAAACTACCTGAGTAATAGCGAAGCTGCATCTCAAATAGTGAATCAAATAAAGACAGATGGAGGACATGCTGTCGCCTATCAGGCCGATGTTTCCAAAGAAGCTGAGGTGCTCAGTCTGTTTCAAAAAATCGACCAGGACTTTGGTCCGATCAATGCGCTGGTGAATAATGCAGGCATTTTGGAAACCCAATCAAGAGTGGATCAAATGGATTTAGAGCGACTGATGCGAATATTCAATAAGAATGTCGTCAGCGCCTTCTTGTGTGCCAGGGAGGCCATCAAGCGCATGTCGATACGCTATGGTGGCAGTGGTGGGGCTATTGTGAACGTCTCATCAATCGCCGCCCGCACCGGTTCACCTAATGAGTACGTTGATTATGCCATGTCTAAAGGTGCCATAGATACCTTTACCATAGGACTGGCCAAAGAACTGGCAGCCGAGGGAATCAGGGTGAATGGCGTGAGACCCGGGTTTATCTATACAGACATTCATGCTGATGGTGGTGAGCCCAATAGAGTAGACCGGATCAAAGAAACCCTCCCCATGCAGCGAGGTGGCCAACCCGAAGAAGTGGCCAACGCCATTCTTTGGTTACTGTCTGATGAATCCTCCTTTTCAACCGGATCATTTATTGAGGTAACGGGAGGCAGGTAGTGACTTCACTAATCCAGCCCTGGTTGTCGACATGTGTTGGCTTTGTCCCCCGAGCACCGTCGAAAGGTAAGACAAAGCTGTGTGATGCATTGATCTGGTACTTCTCCTAAAAATGACACGTCTTTCTTAGTAAAACGACAGCACATTTGAGAAAAAAGATACGTATCTTTTTTGTTTTAGATAGGTATCTTTTTCAATTGAGATATGTATCTTTTTATCTAAAAGACAGCATAAACCACCCAATTAATATTGATAAGGCATCTCACCTAGCTTATAGATCTTGCCGGTGTATCTGCACCCACAAGGCCTGACTGATAAAACAACAAAGGGACTCTGATCTGCATCAAAGTCCCTTTTCTCCTTAGTCACAACTATGTATTGATTTACTCTTCTCGCTTCTTCACAAAATACGTATTGATCTTATCTGTCAATGCGGTCATTACATTGCCCATACCAGCGTACTCCGGCCCGTAACCTTTCTTCTTATGCTGATACTGAAAGAGAGACGTCTTCCCATAAGTGACCCTCGCACCTGCCAAAAACTGACCTCTGATGTAGAATAGTCCTTTCAACCCCGTATCCTCCTCTTCTGAAAGTTGAATTGGATTCTTAGTCCAGACATAAAGGCTCACATGGTTAACCCCATAATCGGCCTTATCCTTTTTAAGCTTCCGTGTCACAATGGTCACTGCCGCCACGGCATCCACTCCCAAACCTTCGGCCAGGTAATAGCCCATAGATTCGAAAAACTTAGCGTCATTCTTATTGGTACTCAAAAATTTCTCTGAAGCCGTTAACGAATTGGAAAACTCGTTGGAAATCCACATGGTTTTATAGCCTGGAGGGGTCGGTCTGGGACGAGCTATCTCCAGAGTACCTGCCGCACTTAGTTTTTTTGTGGTTGTTTTCTCCTTTTTCAATCCACCATGCTGAGGCACAAAACTATTGTAAAACGCTCTTTTCTCATCTGTATCCAAATACTGATCCGGTGTTAGCAACTCCATCCCCATTTTCTCAAAACCAGCTTTGAGCTCATCTATAGACTCATCATAAAACCCACTAACATGTAAACCTGCAGTGGCCGGATCGGTGGCCCACAAGCTGGCAGAGTAAGTGGTGGTGTATGCGCTGCTCGTCTTTTTCTGATCAGACATTCCCGGGTCTTCGAGATAAAAAGTAACTAAAGCTACCTTCTTTGGCAACTCTGGCAGCCGGGAGACATTGGCACTCCATCCTGTTCCATTTTTGCTTGGTCTTCCCTCCAATGGGAAATCCTGACGTGCTTTAATCTTTGATACATCAGCCGTTTCCTTGGTGAAATCAGACTGTGCTACGGCATTTAGGCTGCACGATAATATTAAAATGCATATTCCTTTGATCGGTGATAATAGTGTTTTCATGATGCTTTTTATTTTTTATAGCATCAAAGTTCTTTTTAAATAGGGCTGTTGTAAATCCCCATGTATGCGTAAAAACCATACCGAGTGATCGGTATATGTGTTACTATTCATGATTTTATAAGGGCTATAAAGAGATCAGACCGTAGCGAACACCATATTTCAGCAAGCCAATTACGGTGTTGACCTCAGCTTTCTTCAGCATGTTCTTGCGGTGGGTTTCAACAGTTCTTCTGGAAATAAAGAGTTGATTGGCAATCTCTTCGCTGGACTTTTCTTCAGCGATCAGCTTAAGTACCTCTTGCTCTCGCTCCGTGAGGGAAACCTTGATCTCTTCCTTGCGCTTTTGTTCCATCAGACGCTCCAGCAAAACTTCCACGACTTCATTGCAATAAAAAGTGCCCCCATCTGAGACTTTTTTTAAGGCTTTTACCAATTCCTCACGGTCAGTATTTTTCAGCACATAACCCTCAGCTTCTGCCATCATAATCTCAGAGATGGTGGGGCGATCGTTGTGCATCGTGAGAACCAAAATCTTTACGTCAGGAAACTCGGACTTTACCTTTTGCACCAGCTCAATTCCCCCCATCACCGGCATACTCAGGTCAGTGATCAGCACATCTGGTTGATCCAGCCGAATGCTGTCAAGCGCGAGGTAACCATTGGTGGCAGTTCCTATGATTTGCACAAAATCCTCATCCTCGATAAGCGAGATGATGCCTTCTAAAAACAGCTCATGGTCATCAACCAACAGCAGCCTGATCGGACTCTCTATCATTTGGTATGGTGATTTTAACGGTGGTACCCTCCCCTAATTTAGAGTAAATATTGACTTTCCCATTCATCAGGTCCACCCTGGAGTAGATATTACTCCATCCGATCCCTGTTGATTTGGTTATTTGAGTTAAATCAAAACCCTCTCCGCAATCCGAAACCACAAATTCCGTGGACATTTCTTTAGGCTCGATGTGTAGCTCAAGGGTGTCAGATTGGGAGTACTTTAGGGCATTGTTTATCACTTCCTGGATCACTCTGTAAATACTTATGGCCTTGGCTTCATTGAAAAACAACTCACCTTCTACTCTCAGGGTGGTGGCTATTTGCCCGCTGGTATTAATTTTTCTGACCAGTGCTTCAAGAGCAGGCTTGAGCCCTACTGAAACCAGCGCATTGGGCATTAGATTGTGTGAGATACTCCTTACTTCGTCTATGGACTGATCAATCAAAGAGAGTGAATTCTTTACTTTCTTATTCTCCTTATCACCTACACCCGACACATTGATCCTTGCTGTAGAGAGCAATTGCCCCAGGCCATCATGGAGCTCCTGGGCGATTCGCTTACGCTCCTTTTCCTCTGCCTCAATCACTGCCTTGAACCTGCCCTTTTGCAACTGCTCCTTTTCCTCTGCCAGCTGTGCCCGTAACTTATATCGTGTCCTGCTGGTGTAGAGCGCCAATCCGATCAACACCAATGCCGCCGCAACTCCCAGACCGATGATTTGATTTCGCTTTTGCGAAATCTCCAAAGCATTTAGCTCTGCTTCTACCTTAAGCGTTTTGATAGCCTGCTCCTTTTTCTCCGTCTCATATGCGATCTGAAGACTGGAAATCCGAGCCAGATTGCTCTCATTTAACACTGAGTCCTCATAACTGTCTTTCAACACGAAGTAACGTAACGCATCCTGATAATTCTTTCGAGCCTGCTCCAAATCATGTAAGTATTGATAATTGGCTATGATCATCCGCTTATTGCCATGCTTTTTGAATAAATCAAGACTCTCCATGAGCTGTGTATGGGCCCGATCAAACTCGCGGAGATAGATATATGCCTCTCCAATATTCTGGATAGCCACCCCGATCATAACCGGGTCATTCGAGATTTCAGCCTCATGCTTAGCCAACTGGTAATTGGCAATAGCCTGCCTATAATCTCCTTTATAGAAATAGACCGCACCGATGTTACTAATAATAGAAGCCAAACCATCCCGCTTCCCCAATTTTCGCTGTACCCTCTCCACTTCACGGAAATCCGCTATGGCACCATCTAAATCTCCTGTCATGGTCTTACTATTGCCACGCTCAGTCATGCCAGCTGAAATCACAAATAAGTCCTCATTTGCCCGTCCGATGGCAATACACTTATCTACATATTTGAAAGCATCTTCATATTTACCGAGACCAAACTGAATTTGTGAAATCACAAGATTGGCCATGGCACTGGTATAATAGGCACCAATCCGATCTGATATCCGAATCGCATTTAGGAGATTTTCGAGCGCCTCTGTATAGTTAGAGCGTTCTTTATTAATCACTCCCAGATGCTGATAGGCAGATGAAATCAGGATAGAATCACCCATTGATCTTCCTATTTCCATTGCTCGGTTTTGATGATATATGGCACTGTCGTAAAGCCCGGTTTCCTCTAGCGCTACGCCCACTAAGGAATGATATTTACCCACTGCCACTTGATCATTAGACCGTTGACCAATAGCGAGGATTTTATTAGCGTAGAAAAACATGGAGTCAAAAGAGACGAACTCATTCTCTTTGGCTTTATTAAAGTAATAGGTAATACTATCAGAGGGTGCTTGGGCGTGAAGACTTGATACCGCAATAAACATTGCGACCAAGTGAAGAAGCTTTTTCATAAGTCGGTGAGTTAGGCTAGCCAAAGGTTTTAAAAAAATCTAACACAAACCTCTGATTTCGAGCTTTAAGATAATTAAGAACCACGTATATCTAAAAAACCCCTCCTCAATATCCAGACCCATCAATTAGATTCTTCATCCAGACTTGGCTCAGACAATCCACCGAAACATTCGACCCTTGCCAATATCCACCAGATGGACAAAGAAAAAGTGGAAGAAAGTAAACAGAGATCATTCAAAATGGCATAAATTTCAGAACAAGACATCAGGCAGTTTATGACCATTGAAGAAGTACAGAATGAGATGAGACGTATGGCGCAGCTCATAGGTGCCAAATCTGATCAGCTCCCAACCGTTTGCCGACTCCAGGGTGGTGGTCGCCCGAACATCAATATCTCCGATGATGATCTGCTTTCATATGAAGCCTATGAGCGTGGCCTGCAGGTATTCTGCTATACCTTTACCGATCTGGAAGAATTAATGTACCACACCTTCCAGCAAGTTGTACCCGCCATGGCATCAGCCCATGCTATGGAAATGGACCCCTCGGGTCAGGACTTTCATAAGCACTTTTTAATCAAAAAAATTGAATTGATGAGTAGGATAAAACCTGAATGGGGCCAACGAGTGGAAGACGAATATAACCAGGCACCCTACTGACGAGGCTAGCCTCAAACGCCCTCACTCTGAATGAAATTAACACTGAAAGTCTCCGGCCATCACAGCTCCAGCAAAAAAACATCAATCGCCTTGTACAGCCTTTGTAGCTCCTGATCGGTAATAATATAGGGTGGCAGGATATAGATTACATTTCCCAAAGGCCTCAGCAGTAAGTCCCTGGCCATAAAGAAATCATAAATTTTCTCCTTCAGATTACTCGTGTAGCCAGCATCATCAGCATGCAGCTCAATCGCCAGAATGGTACCACAATGACGAATCTCTTTGACTTTGTCATGAAATCGAAATTGATCCAGGTAGGCCTGATGTTGCTCGGTGATGCGCTGTATATCCTGCTGACACTTTTTCCCGAGCAGCAGCTTCATACTTGCATTGGCCACTGTACAGGCCAGTGGATTGGCGGTATACGAATGACCATGAAAAAAGGCTTTGGTACGATCTTCCACATCAAAGGCTTTCACGATTCGCTCATTGACTGCCGTGATTCCCATGGGTAAATAGCCCCCGGTGATCCCTTTGGAGAGACAAAACAGATCAGGATCATTTCTGAGATGGTCGGAGGCAAACATTTTACCTGTGCGACCAAAGCCGGTCATCACTTCGTCCCCTATGCACACCACCTCCCTGCTTCGTGCAATATCGATGAGTTTATCCAGTACCTCGGCTGCATACATTTGCATGCCTGCAGCCCCCTGCACCAAAGGTTCGAATATGAAAGCGGCCGTCTCCTCCGTGACCAGTTCCTTCATTCTGGCTATGGCCTCTGCCCCATCGCCCTTTGGAAAAGGAACGAAATCAACCTCGAACAATAATTCATTGAAAGGAGCAGAAAACAAGTTTCGCTCCGCTACCGACATGCTGCCAAATGTGTCTCCGTGATAGGCACCCTCCAATGCGATGATTTTCTTGCGTGGCTTTCCCTGATTGTACCAATACTGCACCGCGAGCTTGATGGCCACCTCCACGGAGGTGCTCCCATTATCAGAAAAAAAGATCTTGTCAATGGATTTGGGGAGTAACCGTTTGAGTGTTTTGGAAAGATCCACCGCAGGTTTGTGTGTGAATCCCGCGAAAATCACATGCTCCAGCAGGGCAGCCTGCCTGCTGAGGGCTTTATTGATTCGTTTATGACTATGACCGTGGATGTTCACCCACCACGAGGATACCGCATCCATGATCTTACGACCATCCTGGGTATACAGATATACGCCCTTAGCCTTTTTGATCCCTATCGGCTTATTTCCTGCCAGTGGAGAAAACGGATGCCAAATATTCTTACGGTCTGCCTTTTCAAAATTATTCAATCCCAACATGCGCTTAGCTTTTCGGCGTATTTCTTTACAATCTCTTTATTAATTACGGGTTCCTGCTCCACTTTCAATAACTGCCTATACCCTGTCTTGAGCAGAATGATTCTTTCGCTCTCCTCATTGCCCGGGCCATTAAAAATGATTCCCTTCACGTCATAACCGCGGCTTTTGATTACTTCAGCCGTTAGCAGGGTATGGTTGATGCTCCCCAGGTACAGGTTGGACACCAACACGATTTCTGCATTCAGTTTAGGCACCATATCCAGGATCACCTCCTCATCATTTAGAGGTACCATCACCCCACCTGCACCTTCAATGATCAAATCACGATTGGAAATGGGAGGTACTATCTGGTCAATGGTGATCTCTACCCCATCGATGCGGGCAGCAGCATGTGGTGAGGCCTGGGTTTTTAAGAGGAAGGTCTCCTTGTAAAATTTACTTTGCTCATTGGTGACCAGCGCTCTGACCGTTTCAGTGTCTCTGGGCGCTCCCGACTGGACCGGCTTCCAGTAGTCGGCATGTAGCATCTCCGTCAGTATGGCACTCACCAGTGTCTTTCCACTATCCGTCCCTATGGCCGTCACAAAGTAGTTCATAAAGCGAAGTTAATATGCAAGTCCTAATATCCCGACTCTTTGTGGTGGTCAGAATTCATCCAACAGAAACAAGAGCACAGACTTCTCTGGAATGGGATTTTGACAAGTTCATGGCAGTAAACTCTGCTCTGGTCTTTGGTACTACACCTGAAATCAATAATTTCACCAAAAAATAAACACCATGAGCAAACCCAACTGGAAAGTAGTCAGAGAATTTGAAGACATCACTTACAAAAAGTCAGGTGGTGTAGCGCGTATAGCCTTCAATCGGCCGGAGGTACGCAATGCCTTCCGACCTAAAACCGTAGGCGAGCTTTATCAGGCTTTCCTGGATGCCCGAGAAGACACCTCCATTGGTGTGGTGCTGCTCTCAGGTGAGGGCCCCTCTAAGAAAGATGGAGGATGGGCGTTTTGCTCAGGCGGAGATCAAAATGCGCGTGGCCACCAGGGCTATGTGGATGATGATGGGATGCCCCGCCTCAATATCCTGGAAGTACAGCGCCTCATCCGGTTTATGCCTAAGGTGGTCATAGCAGTGGTACCTGGATGGGCTGTGGGTGGAGGACACTCGCTCCATACCGTATGCGATCTCACGCTGGCCAGCAAGGAACATGCTATTTTCAAGCAAACAGATGCAGATGTCACCAGTTTCGACGGGGGCTACGGATCGGCCTATCTGGCCAAGATGGTTGGACAAAAACGGGCAAGAGAAATCTTCTTCCTTGGAAGAAACTACTCTGCACAGGAAGCTTTCGACATGGGCATGGTGAATGATGTGATCCCTCACGAAGAGTTGGAAGATACGGCCTATCAGTGGGGACTTGAAATCCTTCAGAAATCTCCTACTTCTATCAAAATGCTCAAATTTGCCTTCAATCTGACCGACGATGGCATGGTGGGGCAACAGGTTTTTGCCGGAGAAGCCACCCGTTTGGCCTATATGACTGATGAGGCCAAAGAGGGTCGAAATGCTTTTCTGGAAAAGCGAAAGCCAGATTTCAAAGACATCAAGTGGATTCCATGATCCTCAGGTATCAAACTACCAACTCGCCGAGCAAGTCTGTGAGGCGGATAATCTCCGCATCAGTATTGTGAACATGCAGGCTGATCCTCAATCGCTCTGTACCCCGTTGTACGGTGGGTGAAAGGATCGGTCTTACATCCAAACCAGCTTCCTGAAGGCTCATGGAAACCTCACGAGCTTTTTTGTTGCTGCCAATCATCACTGGCTGAATAGCAGTATGACTTAGAGATTTCTCCCAACGACTCCTGAAAAGGTTAATTTTAGCTTCGAGCTCATCCTGCAACACAAGGTGTTCACTCAGGTACCGAAAACTCTCCTCTATTGCCAATACACTGTGTGGCGGCAGAGAAGTGGTATAAATAAAAGGCCTGCCAAAGTTGATCAGATAATCGGTAAGGATCTTCGATCCGGCTACACAGGCACCGTGTACACCCATGCCTTTGCCAAAGGTGTAGACTCTGGCAAAAATCCGGTCATGGAGGTTCTTTTGAATCATGTATCCGGCACCCCCCGGGCCCATCACCCCGGTGCTGTGGGCTTCATCCACAATCAGGTAAGCGTTTGATTGCTCACAGACCTCCACCAGATCAGCCAATGGGGCCATGTCACCATCCATCGAAAAGACTGTTTCGGTCAACACAAACACCCTGCCCTTCGCTCGCTTTATTTTAGCCTCCAGATCATTGAGGTCATTATGCAAAAAACTGACGGTCTCGGCCCGGCTTAGCCAGGCACCTTCCTTCAGGCATACATGGGATAGTTGGTCATACAAAATGGTATCGCCCTTTTCTGCCACAGCGGATACGAGGGCCTGGTTGGCTGCATAGCCCGAATTAAAAATCAACGCTGACTCAGCGCTGAATACTTCCTGAAGATATTGCTCAGCCGCTCCATAAAATCGATGATTGCCGGAGAGCAGGCGGCTGCCCGTACCTCCATTAGGAACAGCTCCTTCACTATCCATTCTTTCTCTTATCCGCTTCGCCAGCTCTTGGTTTTGAGAAAGGCCCAGGTAATCGTTGGATACAAAATCCACCAAACCCGCTTTCCCCCCTAGCATACGAATATTGCCCTTTTCAATCCTGTCCTGAAGTTTTTCTTGTAGAAAATCCAATGTCATGCCTGCAAATTTGGTAAATATCTATCTTTGACCACCAATGCGAAAATTATTCATTACTATCATTGCCCTGCTGCTCATTCTGAAACTCACCGCACAGGAAAAATCTCAAAAAAAATACCTCACCTTCGATTATCAATTGATAGTGGATAATGATGCCTTCACCTTTGATCTCACACAGGATCAATATTACAGCAGTGGCATTTATGGATCAGTGAGGATACTGAAAGACAGCATCGCCAATGCCAAGGTGATTCAATCTTATCAGCTCAACCACAGAATGTATACGCCCAAGTGGATCGGTTGGAACCGACAAGAACAGCTGGATCGTCCTTACGCAGGTCTCCTATCGGCTTCCATTGCCAATGAATATTACTTTCATTCTAACCAATACCTGAAAGCGCAGCTGGAGCTGGGATGGTTGGGGCCTGGGGCCCTGGTGGGAGAAACACAAGCCACCTGGCACAGATGGTTTGGTATGCCTCAGCCCATGGGCTGGAAGTATCAGATCAATAACACACCGATCATTAACCTCAACCTTACCTACATTAAGCCTATTTACTCTTCTTACAATTTTGAGCTGACCAGCGAAACCAATGCCAGTGGAGGTACGGTCTACAACAACATCAGACAGGAACTCATGGTCCGGGTGGGAGAACTCAAGCCCATCAACAAATCTGCCTACGTCAGCTCATCTTTGGGCAACAAACGAATCAAACTCCCTGAACCCAAAATCAGCGAGATCTATTTTTTCTACTCTCCAGGACTGGAATATGTGTTTTACAATGCCACCCTGGAGGGCAATTTTATTGGTGAGAAATCCATCTACACCGTGGATGCGATCCGATGGGTTTTCCAGCACCGCGGAGGTGTGATGCTCAGTTGGCCCCGGTTTGACCTGGGCTTTATTGCCTACTGGAGAACACAGGAGAATGCATCAGCCACACGGCATGATTATGTTGGGGTCAGACTTAATCAACGGTTCTAAACCTCAAGCACAATCTTGCCAGACACACGTCTGTTCATCAGGTCTTCAAGGGCTTTTTTTGCATCCGCCAGTGGGTACGTTTTTGTAACATTGATGCTCAATTTACCTTCTGCAAACCACCGGAGGAGGATCAATACATTTCTGCGATTGTCCTCCGGAGCATTTCGCCAAAAGGCTCCCCAAAATACGCCTACAATAGACGCACTTTTCAGTAGTGGCAGGTTAAAAGGAATGGACGGAACCTCTCCCGAGGCAAACCCAACCACTAAATGGCGCCCTCCGGGTTTCAAGGTGCGAAACACCGCCTCCGACTGAGCGCCCCCTACCGGGTCGAAAATAACATCTGCACCTCCCAGCTGTTTGATCTGTTCCTTTAGTTCTTCACCGGGGCTCGCCACCTCATGGGCACCATTCTGCAAACAAAATGCTCGTTTTTCCTCGGTAGAAGCTACCGCAATAACCTTGCTACCAAACACTCTTCCAAGCTGTACGGCAGCTGTGCCTGTACCACCAGAAGCACCCAATACCAAAAGTGTTTCACCTGGCTTCATCATGGCCCTGTCTTTCAGTGCATACAAGGCTGTAGCATAAGACTCCAAAATCGCCGAAGCATCTTTCAAAGAGACCTCCGGTGGAATAAGGTAGGTATTGCTGCCCTTAGCTACTGCCAATTCAGTAAAGCCACCCCACCCCATAGAAGCCATCACCCTGTCTCCTACCTGCACGTGATCCACCCAGGTACCCACCGCTACCACTTCACCGGAAACTTCCTGTCCTGGAGAAAAAGGTAAATCCGGCCGAAACTGGTACTTCCCTTGAGCAATCAAAAGATCGGGAAAGTTTACACCACAAAATGCTGTCTTGATCAACACCTCATCCTGTGCAAACCGAGGGAAATCAGTCTCCGTAAACGTCAAATCAAGCGACGCGCTTAACTGATTCACGAGGATGGATTTCGTAATCATAAAATATCGAGTACGGTTTCCGGAGGTCGGCCGATCGCGGCCTTTCCATTTTTGATCACAATGGGGCGCTCGATAAGTTTAGGGTATTGCACCATAGCATCCAGCCATTCATCATCAGATAACGTTTTTCCCTTGAAAAGCTCCTTATATTCAGTTTCTCCTTTTCGAATCAACTTCTCAGGTGCGATACCCAACATATTTACGATTTCCGCCAGTTCGGCCCTTGTGGGGGGCGTATTCAAATACTCTATGATAGTGGGCTGCTCACCTTTCTCTTCCAGTAAGTTCAACGTTTCCCTGCTCTTTCGGCACCTAGGGTTATGAAATATTTTGGTCATCTTTGGGTTCGTTTTCTTGAACCCGAAATTTAGTATAATTACACCTCCGTCAAAAACATTACCCATGAAAAGCTTCCCTCTGATTTTACTGCTCGCCTTAACGCTAGCTACTACTCACGTCTCCGGGCAAAAACTAAAAATAAATGATACCCCGGCCGCCACCTCTGCTGCAGACAGATGGCAAGGCTTTTTGCAGAGACAAAGCCTTTTGGAAAACTCGCAGGTCAAAAACATTCCCTTCAGAAATATTGGCCCCACCATCATGAGTGGCCGGGTGGTAGACCTGGAAGTAGACCCTCAGGATCCCACGCACTTCTATGTGGCTTACGCCTCCGGAGGGCTTTGGGAAACCAAAAACGAAGGTGCCTCTTTTGATCCCATATTTGACAATGAAATCGTGATGACCATCGGCGATATTGCTGTAGACTGGACCGAGAAAGTCATCTATGTAGGGACTGGTGAAAATAACTCCAGCCGGTCCTCCTACTCGGGCTACGGATTATTCAAATCCTCAGACAATGGCCAATCCTGGCAGCATTTGGGGCTCCCGGAATCCCATCACATCGGCCGGGTCATTGTACATCCCGATAACCCGAAAATTCTCTGGGTGGCTGTTTTGGGCCCATTGTACTCAAATAATCAAGCATCTGGCATTTACCGGAGCGTGGATGGTGGTGCTTCATGGGAAAAAACCCTCTATGTAGATAAAAAAAGTGGATTTGTAGAATTGATTTTGAATCCAAAAAAACCCGATGAGTTGATTGCGGCTTCATGGCAGAAGGACCGAAAAGCATGGAATTTTGAGGAGTCAGGCAAAGGTTCGGCCATGTTTAAATCTACAGATGGTGGCATCACCTGGCTCAATATCTCATCCGGAAACAATGGGTTTCCGGATACTGAAGGCACTGGCAGGATTGGATTGGCATATGCCCCCTCTAACCCTGAGATCATCTATGCCATACTGGATAATCAGGACCGTCGGAATGAAGAGGAAAAGGAAACTTTTTCTGTCACAAAAAACCTACTGAGAAACACAACGATCGATGCCTTCCTGGCGCTTACCAATGATGAACTCAACGATTTTCTGGACCGGGAAAACTTTCCCGATGAATACAATGCCGTAGACATCAAGGAAGAGGTAAAAAAAGGAAAAGTAAAACCCCAGGACCTGGTGACTTATCTGGAGGATGCGAATTCACTCCTTTTTGATACCCCCGTGAAGGGTGCGGAAGTATACCGCTCAGACAATGGCGGAGAAACCTGGAGAAAAACGCATGAAGATTACATTGACGCGCTGGTATTTTCCTATGGTTACTATTTTGGACAAATAAGAGTGGACGGACAAAATCCTGACATTCTCTATACCATGGGAGTTCCATTGATCAAATCAACAGACGGGGGCAGCACCTGGAGCATCACAGATATGGAAAACGTGCACGCCGATCATCACGCTCTTTGGGTCAACCCCTCCAGGTCGGGTCATTTGATCAATGGAAATGACGGTGGAATCAACATCTCTTATGATTTTGGGGACACCTGGGTCAAGTGTAACTCCACGGCAGTAGGTCAGCTCTATACGGTAAATGTGGATATGGCTGAGCCTTACAATGTGTATGCGGGCCTACAGGACAATGGTGTCTGGAAAGGCCCCAGCAACTATACCTACAGCAGAAGCTGGCTGGAAGAAGGGAAATACCCTTATGAGCGGCTCATGGGTGGGGATGGTATGCAGGTGGTCATAGACACCCGAACCAACGATCTGGTCTATACCGGCTATCAGTTTGGCAACTATTTCAGAATCAATACTTCCACCGGAGATCAAAAATACATTACCCCAAAGCATCAACTGGGCGAGGCCCCGCTCCGCTGGAACTGGCAGTCACCGATCCTCCTTTCCAGCCACAATCAGGACATAGTCTATTTTGGAAGCAACAAATTTCATCGCTCGATGAACCAGGGCGAAGATTTTGAGACCCTCTCCGGAGATCTGACCAATGGTGGCAAAAAAGGTGATGTGGCTTATGGCACACTCACGAGCATCAGCGAATCTCCCATCAGATTTGGGCTGCTCTATGTAGGCAGTGATGATGGACTCATCCATATCAGTAAAGATGCCGGACAGACGTGGGAGAAAATAGCCAGTGGCCTTCCCACCAACCTTTGGGTGAGCAGGGTGACCGCATCGGCACATGCCGAAGGCCGGGTGTATGCCAGCCTCAATGGTTATCGCTGGGACCTTTTTGATGCCCTGATTTATCGATCCGATGATTATGGAAAAACATGGAAACCAATTGGCTTGGATTTGCCCAAAGAACCCGTGAACGTGATCAAAGAAGACCCGGAAAACGAAAACATTCTCTATGTCGGCACAGATCATGGAGCATATGTCTCCCAGGACGGAGGTGAGTCTTTCATGGCTTTCAATGCAGGTCTACCGGCTGTGGCAGTGCATGACCTGGTGATCCACCCCAGAGACAAAGACCTCATCCTCGGTACCCATGGGCGCTCTATCTATGTGGCCAATATTGAATCCCTACAGCAGCTTCCCGGTCTTACTGATGACATCAAGGTATTTCCGATCTCTGAGAAGAGCTACTCCGAAAGGTGGGGCACCAAAGGCAGCTGGCATTGGGACGGGTACAATGAGCCTCAAACGGTCGTAGAAGCCTATACAAGCATCGGAGGCACAGCTACATTGAGCATTTCAACAGACAGCCTGGTATTGAAATCATGGACTACTCATCTGGACAAAGGGTTGAACTACCTGGAATATGATTTCACATTTGACAGCTCTCAGGTGAAAGAGCTGCAAAAGCAACTGGAATTGGAAAGCACTTTGGAAGCAAGAGACAATGGAAAGTACTACCTCCCGGCGGGTGCCTACACCTTTACACTGAACATTGGTGAGAAGAATGCTTCCGCTCCTATAAAGGTGAATGCTCCCAGACAAGCAGCCAAAAGAAAGGGCAGCGAATAGCTGCCCGATATTTCATTTCGCACCCTAAAAGGTCATTAGTACCCAACCTTCATGACCGGAAAAACCCGCCTGGTTTTTTGGCCACGAACGGTGACAAAATACTTACCCGGTGGGAGGCGATAAGTCTCCCAACTAATCTGCTGGTCCTGAGAAATGTTTCCTCGATAGATGGACTCAATATGTTTTCCGCTGATATCAATCAAATCGATGGCTACTGCCTCTGTCACGGCATCCACCCTGATCGTAGCACGTCCATTCAGTGGATTAGGGTAGACCAGTAATCCCCGACCCTCCTGAGGTTGGGCAGCCAATGTTTTTTCGCGTTCACCAATAATAGAGACTGTTTCAAAGTCCCTAAATAATACATCCTGAGGCGAAGAAGCTCCCAACCATTGCTCCAAAACAGAAGCGTAAATCTGTCTGAAATCAAACTCCCATTCCAGGTTGTCATCATACTTGGCATTGCTGGAGATGCTCGGGTTAGTGCCTGTCACCCCTCCCATCACAGCGTTTCCAAAGAAGAACATCGGAGCGGCAGCTCCATGATCCGTACCTAAGCTGGCATTGGAGACGATGCGTCGCCCAAATTCGGAAAATGTCTGACCAACTACCTTATCATCTGTCCCCTGCATCTCCAGATCTTTCATGAAAGCCATAATGCCGTCATTCAGATCCTTGAGAAGAGAAGCGTGCTCTCCCTGGGTATGATCAGATCCCTCTACCTGTGCATCATGGGTATCAAAGCCCCCCATTCGCACGAGGTACAAAGGTGTTCTCAATCCTCCGGCGATCAACTGTGAAACAATCTTCAGCTGCTGGGCAATATACGTTTGAGGATAGGTCGCCTGACTTTTGACCTTGGCGGCAGCAGCTTTGACCACCTGCCCATATTGCTGAGATTGCTTGGCAATCAAACGCACATATTTTAGTTTTTCTCCTGCGGGGGTATCCGGCACTTCCCGCTCCTCATTCTCTATCAGGTCATAGAAGAAATCCGGATCGCTAATGACCATACTCATGGAGGACTGAGGCCCCTGAAAAAGCAACGAGCTACCATAGCCTATCTCAATGGATAGTGGATCGGTCATGTCATCATTGGGGAAACTCTCAGGATAACCAGGATAGGAATCACTCAAAAAGCGCCCGGTCCACCCCGAATTGACCAACTCATTGGAATCAGAGGCACTCATCCAGATGTCCGTGGATCGAAAATGAGAGTAATTTTGCTGTGGATAGCCCACATTTTGAATAACCTGAAACCTGTTCTCATCATACAGTGATTTCAAACCATCAAAAGAAGGATGAAACGCCACATCAGCATCTGAAAGGTTCAGAAGCTTACTATCAGGCATGATCACATGTGGTCTCACTTTGTTCAAAGCAGAAAGCTGATCCAGAGGGATGACGGTATTCAATCCATCATTTCCACCTTCCAAAAAAATCATGACCAATACGCGATCGGTATCCGCAGCCATTCTCAATAATGAGGTTAAGGAATTGGGTCCCGGCATGCGGAAGCCCATAGCACCCAGTACACCAGGTACCGCCAGAGAATGAGAAACGTGTCTTAAAAATGATCTTCTTCTCATAATAAATCTACATTAGCTGGGCTTCTCCCAATTGTAACAAATGCTGAAAAGTAGGCTTCAAGCGGTTTTCAACTACCATTCTGTACTCTTCATCGTCGGGGTTTTCTGTAAGCTCACCCCAGGCCGTAGACCAGTAGCTATCTGTTTGCTGGCCAGACAATAAAATGCTCTTCAGGTTATTCAGCATCTCCGTATCCAGCTCCATTCCGAGCAAGAGCCGGCTGCTCTCCAGGAGCATCTGGTTAGGGTCTTCAGGATGGTTGAGTCCACTGATAAATTTGATCAAATCCGCAGGAATCTGAACCCCCTCCTTGATCCAAAAACCCCAATACACCAGCGAATCACTCGCAATCGCACGGTTGGCAATTGTATCGGTAGTCAGCCAATATTTATCATAAGAAGGAGTCTGGTAATAGGCTGGCCAACCCGATACACTCGGGGGGTCACCAATTTCCATACCCAGATTGGCCATGTTCCATAAGAAACTATTATGCTGTGTGTAACCGAGCAGCAAATCCTCAGGATCAACCCCTTCTACTTCCAGGGTTCTCCACAAGCCTAAAACATACTCTGTTGGGCTTTTAATAATGGCTCCCCAGTTGGCTTCATCATGAAAGTGAGCACTCTTGAATAGGGCCTCCAGCACAGGCTTTACTTCATAATCATTGGTTCTTAAAATATTCGCCAGGGGTTCTATCACCTGACTTTCAGCAGCGGCATCTATCTCCGGATATACGAAAAACTGATATAGTCGCCTGCACAGATAAAGTGCTGTTTCGTTGTTATCAAAAATCATATCCAGCAACTCATCCAGCTCCTCCGCTCCGGCCTCTCCGGTCCTTCCCAGAATTACCCTATTGCCATAAAATGCCGAAAACTGCTTGTTGGTGGTGTCATGAAACGGGCTGTAGAAATAAGAAGGCAATATCCCGGACGCCTCAAAATCCTCCCACCGAACAACCCAACCAGTAAGCACACGAGCAGCAGCCTGCACATCTTCCTCAGTGAAGTTCGCATTGGGTCCCTTACCGATGCAAAATAGCTCCTGCAGTTCGCGACCGTAGTTTTCATCGGGAGCTTCCTTGTTGTTAAAGGTTCCGTTTAGGTACAGCAGCATGGCCGGATCGAGGGTCAGTTCTTTGATCATGGTTTTGAAATTGCCAAAGAGATTTCTCCTCAGCATCTCAAAATAGCGATAGCTCAGCTTTGCATAGAACACACCCCAGGTTTGGATAGGCAGCAGATTATGCCAGAAAAGAAGCATTTTCTCCTCAACTGATGTATCCTGATTGAGCATATTTTTAATCAGCCATCCCTTGAGTGAGTTGGTTCTGGGCCCTTCGTATTGGTCGCCATAAGCGGAATTGATCCAGGTTTCGCCGAAAGCAATCTCCGGGTCTTCCACCCCGTTTGCAGGATCATTATAATTGTTCACGGGAAGCGTCACGGTACCCTTGGTCAGCAACAGATCAACGGCCTGTGACACGTCTAAACCCGCAAGGGCTTCCAAATCCTTCTGCCTGGTTCCAAAAAGCGTTCTCCTGAGTAGATGAAGCTTTTGCACATCTCCCCACTCCCCTGAGTAAACCTCCAAACCAGTGGCTAAGGCACTTCGCTTCGGCGAGGCTGGGTGATTGGTTTCCAACACTACCGGTGGTACTTTACGGTACCTGGTCAGTAGCTCCTGATAATTTTTTGGTAGATAATTTCTATCTTTTGAATTATTCATAGAAATTTTTGCATTCTTTAAAACTAATCATTTCCTCGGTTATTGTCAAAATGGCTAGATTAACATAAAACAATTTTCGCTCACATGAACATCCTTAAGATAATAATCCCCGGACTTATACTGGCACTATGTGCCTGCCAATCTTCCAAAAAAGAACAAACCAACCTTCAACCATCAACGGCTCTTGAGTATGATTCACTGCTGGCAGCGGAGGTAGGTGCAGACGACTATGGCATGCGATCCTACGTCATTGCCAACCTCATCGCAGGTCCCAATAGAAGTCAGGATTCATTGGAAGCTTCCAGGCTGCAAAGAGCACACCTGGATAACATCACCAGAATGGCCGAGGAAGGTACACTGGTTCTGGCTGGCCCGTTTCTGGATGATCAGGAGATCCGGGGTATCTATATTTTCGCGGTAGAAACCATAGAAGAAGCCGAAGCCCTTACCAGCACTGATCCTGCCATACAGGCGGGGCGATTAAAAATGGAGCTCAGGCCATGGTATGGCAGCGCTGCACTTATGAAACTCAAAGATTTGCACACTCAGGTAGCCCGGAAAAAAATCTAAAGAATTAACAAAATGAAAATATTTCGGTATTTCTGAGGGTCAAAATAGTATGCTTGCATAATAATTTTATCTAACTTTATGTGTTCCATAAAATGAGAGATTGGAATTAAATTACACATTAAACAAAATCGAAGAAGATGATGATGAAAAATTCAATTAACCCATTGAAAGTCCTGGCTATGCTTGCCGTAGTAGTTGGCCTGGCATTCACCACCAGCTGTGGTGAGGATGAACCTTCATGTACTGAAACTACCTGGTATGCGGATGCCGATGCGGATGGTTTGGGTGATGCCAATACCTCTGTAAGCGCTTGCGAGCAGCCTACCGGATATGTAGATAATAGCGATGATGACGATGATACTCAAGGCGAACCTACCAAGACCATCTGGGAATTGGTACAAAGCACTGAGGGTCTTGACTCTTTAGAGAAATACCTGGGTGTATATCCTGATTTGGTAGCTACTCTGGGTGCTAGTGGTACTTTTACCCTATTTGCGCCCAACAATGACGCATTTGTCAACCTACTGGCTACTCCGGGATTTCCAGCTCAGATCACCTCTATTAATCCAGATATCATCAAAAATGTACTGGCCTATCATATTTCGGTAACCTCTTACCTGAAAGCTGATTTGACCTCTGGCAAGCAGGTAACCACATTGGCTACTGGTCAGGGTGTGGATGTGAATAGCGTAGATAAAATCGTGGTGAATGCTGATGGAACCTTGCTGACAGGTTCTTCTAATAATGCCATTGCAATTACAGGAGGTAACAAAAAAGCCACAAATGGTGTGATGCATGTAGTAGGATCTGTATTGATACCCCAAACAGTCGGTGCACAGCTGACTCCTATCCTTGGAACCAATGCAGGAACACTCCTTCTTGGTGCTGATTTCTCATTACTTGCTCAGGCGATCTTCAAAGCTGACACATTCGCGGCTCAAAATTCTTTGCCTACCATTTACTCCATGCTTTCGGGTAGTGCTACGCACACGGTGTTTGCACCAAGTAATGGAACATTCCATGTGGCTGCCGATACAAAAGCGGGAAATAGCGATGGAACAGCCAGTGAAGCAGAGATCAAAGCCTTTATGTCAGGCACCCCGGCTCAGAGCTTTTACGGAATTATCACCACTCAGATTGTTTTGTCTGAGGTGTTATCCACCAGCTTAACTCAAGGTGCACAATTCACAGCTGCTTCTGGAGCTACGCTGACCGTATTGTCTACTGAAGCCCCTACTGATCCTGCAAAAGGTATCCTTACAGGAATAGTGATTGATTCTAATGGTGACACTACACCTGAGGCTCAGGTAGCTGTACCTGCCAGCGCAAGTTCATCTCTTGTTACTGCAAATGGTCGAGTACATGTAATCGCAGGGCTTCTGTCTCCGGTACAATAAGAATTAAACGAAACCAATTACATAAAAAAACCTCCCTGAATCATCAGGGAGGTTTTTTTATGCGCTTATATTTCTTCCAAGCGTTCTCCGCATTTACTGCAGTAATTGGATTGTCGCTCATTGCCCGTAGTACAACGCTGGCAAATTTTATCTTTTATAGATCCTCGTCGTTCTGCTTTATTGATCTCAGAAGTCATAATCCCTGTGGGCACTGCCAGGATAGCATAACCCGTAAGCATCAGTATGGTGGCAAAGGTCTGCCCCAGCACAGTATGCGGTGCGATATCTCCATAACCAACAGTCGTTACGGTCACCACAGCCCAGTAGATACTTCTAGGAATGCTGGTAAATCCATTTTCCCCACCTTCTATGAGGTACATCAGGGTGCCAGTGATCATCACCAGGGTAAATACAGCTCCCATAAATATCAGGATCTTGCGTTTGGCACCTTCCATGGCCTGCCCCAACATCCTGGCTTCATTGATGTACCTGGTCAGCTTCATGATTCTGAAAACTCGCAGTAACCGTATCGCCCGGATCACTACCAGGTAGCTGCCTCCGGTCACAAATAAGCTGATATAAGTCGGCAGCAAGGCAATGAGGTCTATCGCTCCGAAAAAGCTAAAGACATATGTTTTTGGTTTTTTACTTATGAAAATCCTCAGCAGGTATTCGATACTGAAAATGATTGTAAAGGTCCATTCCAGTATGTAAAATATCTCCTCAAATCTGATTTTGATATCCCTTACACTCTCCAGCATGACAACAATGATGCTGAGTACAATGGCCACAAGCAATACCAAATCAAAAGCCTTGCCTGCCGGGGTATCGGTACCAAACACGATGACGAAGAGCTTGCTTCTCAGTTTGCCGAAATGTTTAAAATCCGCGTTCTCCATATCCTAAATATCGCAAATCCATGAAAAAAGCCCTATCCAAATGGAAAGGGCTTCGGTTAGATTGGTGATAAAACCGTTTAGTTCATTAATTCATCAAAACTGATGGATACATAATAGATGGAACCAATATTGGGTCCTCCCAGACTTTGAATATAGTAATTATTCAGAACATTGGACCCACCAATTTTCAAAATTGACCTCAGGTTATCCAATTTTAAAGAAACCTGAGCATCCAGCGTACCATAGGCTGGCACAGGACCCCTGGCAAATGAAGATTCCCATCTGAAAGCTTCCTGCCATCTGTAGGTAACATTGAAGCCGAAAACATCCGTCACTTTTCTGTTCCCGAAATTGACATTGAATTTGTGCTCAGGTGTATTGAAATCATTCAGCACATTCTCATCATAACCGCTGATAAATTTGCTCCAGGTATAATTTCCTCCTATTTGATATCCTTTGACCAGGTTGTAGGTTAGGCCTAGCGCTGCTCCGTGGGTGGTCACTTGGTTATCCAGGTTGGTGTAGATAGAAAATGCATTGTCTGCATTACTTCTCAAAATAGTCAGGTAGTTGGGCTCGTCATCAGTATCCTTTTGGGCTTTTACTACCAACTCCTGTGTAATAAAGTCTGAATAGCTATTGTAGTAATACACCATGTCCACTAGCAGCTTATTCTGGATCAGACTCTTGTAACCCACTTCAATGGATTTTACCTGCTCAGGTTTTACAGGACTAAAGTCAGTCCTTCTCACCAAGGCAGTGGCGGCTTCAGATATCTCCTGGCCGGAAAAAATGTTATTTCGGAAAGCATTCACAGATGCTCCTGAGTAGTAGTAGTTATTTTCCGGATCAGGAAGATATTGTTCATAAAACTGAGGCAATCCACCTAGCAATCTACTGGAAAGCACATCCAGGTTGATATACTGCCCCTGGGTGGTAGGAAACCTAAAACCAGTCTGCACGGAAGCTCTGATATTATGAGTTTTATTGAACGTAAATACTCCTGAGATTCTAGGATTAACCTGCCCCTTGAAGTTTTCGTTTTTATCGTAGCGTATCGATCCTGATAGTTTGAAGTTATCGGTGAGCCTTTTACCTGCCTGCGCGTAAACTCCATATTCCTTAATGGCAATTTCATTTCCTACAGTATCCGGGAAAATCGTTCCCTTAGAGCCCAGATCATAAATCCTGAAACTGGCCCCCATCTGGAGCTCCATAAAATCAATTTCATTTTTAAAATCATACTGCCCTTCTGCATGGTACATGGCCGACTTATCTGCGAAGCTTGGTCCGTTCGGGATGGTCCCTTTCAATGCCTGCTTCTTCACATCTTCGAAAGTAAGCGTATTACCTTCTCCGTCTACCACCGTACCGGTTTTGGGATCCATGATGTATCGATCATCCACCGTAGAGCGGGCATACTGATGCGCATTCTGCTGCACTTGCAGACGCTCTGCCTCACTCAATGCAGCGATTTCACCCGGCTGATAGCCCTGATCACTGATAGAGCGAAGGTATTCAATACCATAATCCACCAAATACCCTGTAAGGTCCCCTTTCCCCTGGTTCTCAAACGGATTAAACCCGTTGTGGTAATCCCCGAAGTTGTAACCAACCATTAAGTCGTTTACCCGCTTGGCCAAAAACTCCGTGATATAAGAGTCTCCCGAATTCTCAAAGGTGCCATAAGCCCGTAGGAAAAAGTTGTCTCCACGGAGCTGCAAACGGTGCTGCTGAATCCCAAAATTAGAAAGGGAATAACGCTGAGCTCCGGTGTAGATACTGGTACCGAACCCGGCATTGTACAAGTAACTAAGCTCCATATTATCGGTGATCCTGTAGTAGAGACCTGTATTCACCTTCATGTTTTCTGCACCATAGTTGATCAGATCCACTTCCTTGTAGGGAGTGAGCGTTGCCACATGATTGGGCAAATCTCCAGCATTCATATAGTTAGAAGCAAACCTTCCATTCTCAAACTGGGTGGTTCTGGCTATGGTACCAAACGCCGCACTAAATGGGAATATGGCCAGGTTGATACCCGCCTCATCTCCATGGAAGTGCAACCTGTCAGCCCCTGGGTTTTCACCACCTACGGATGCCAATGGATTGAAGTCAGCATTTCTGTCCGTGGCGTCTGTTCCGTGCCAGTCATCGGCTTTGGAGTAGCTACCGTTTATCTTAAATGCGAATTTGTTGTTAAAAGCCTTTGCATATCGAATAGAAGCCTCTTTCATCAATGCCGGCCCCTGGTCTGCGGAGCTACCTACGTGGTTCACTCCTGTCTTCACAAAAGCACTTGCTCCCTGATAATCAAATGCATTTTTACTATTGATGAGCAGCACACCATTGAATGCACTGGGGCCGTACAATGCCGAAGAAGCCCCCGGAATCAATTCTACACTTTCTACATCCAGCTCAGAGGGACCATTAAGATTACCTATCGGAAAGTTAAGCGCCGGGGCCTGTGTATCCATCCCGTCGATCAGCTGCACAAAACGTGTATTACCAGTATTACCAAAACCTCTTGCATTGATAATCTGAAAATTGATACTACTGGAAGCAACATCCACTCCTTTCAGGTTGGCTATCGCCTTGTAGTAAGTATCTGAAGAGGTGTTTTGTACAGCAAGTATGTCCATTTTCTCAATACTCACGGGAGATTGCAAAATGCTCTCCTCAACACGCGAGGCTGAAACCACGACTTCCTGCCCCAGCATAAAAGACTCTGTCATCTTCACCTGAAGGTTGGAAATGACCGCCTGATCAATTTCTATTTCCTGCCGCTCAAATCCCACAAAGGAAATCACCAGGGTCACCGGTGGAGGTGAGGTGATTTTCAAATTAAAGTTTCCCTGAACATCCGTAATGGTACCCAGTACCGTCCCTTTCACCAGCACGTTTACTCCGATGAGTGATTCTCCCGTTCGCTCGTCTGTCACCTGACCGGCGATGGTCACCTGACCGTATGCATGCATACCAATTAAACAAAGCAGAAGGAAACTCAGGTAAAATTTGATCCTTGAAATCGTCATTTGGGTAGAGGTTAATGTAAGTATGATAGTAAAAGCTAATATTAGATAAAAATATCAAGATTTTCTCCCTAAAACCATAGGTATTCTGATCAAACGATCAATTTTGACCATAAAAAAAGCCTGTTGGCATCAACAGGCTTTTTCATCATATCTTTAGACATTCTACTAACCCACCTCATCTTTCAGGTGAGTCACAAACCGGTCACAGAGTGCATTGAGCTCCGATGACATGTATTCATCTCCGGTGCTATTGAGTACGGACTGTGCGAGCCCGCCCAGGCAATCGATGTAAAACCGCTTCATATCTTCCACCGGCATGTCCTTGGTCCAGAGGTCTATGCGTAGCGTGTTTTTGGTCTTCTCATCCCAAAGTGACAGGCTCATGGATTTGGTTTCAGAAGCACCAGGCTGATCCTTTTCATCCGCATCCCAGGTGATCTTCTCAGGAATGTTCTGGTCATCCAACTCTACGGTAATATTGATGTCTGATTTTTTCATTCAGGTAAGCTATTTTTAAAATCTTGGTAAGTAAATCCACTTTCAGTAATCGTGCCGGTATCACAGCCCAGCTTGTCTGCTTTGGCATTAATATCTGCTACTCTGTTGTCAGGCGAAGGATGGGTACTCAAAAAAGCAGGTGTACTCCCTCCCTGCCCCTCGTCCAATAACTTCTGGAAGAAACTGGCTGCGCCGTTGCAGGCGTAATCTGTATCGGACAGGTACTGCACCGAAAAATCATCAGCTTCTGTCTCAGCACTTCTGCTAAATGCCAAAATAGCCCCGGTACCCGCGATCTGACCGGCTACCTGTGCTAGCTGTGATGCATCTTCTCCCAGCGCAATGCTCAGAAGAATCTGAACTCCATAGGCCTTTTGGAGTTGTTTAGAACTGTGTCGCTGATCCGCATGGGCAATCTCATGGCCCATCACTCCTGCCAGGTCATCGGCTTTTTCCAGGTATTTGATCAAACCTGTATAGACATAAATATAACCTCCCGGGGTAGCGAAAGCATTGAGCACATCATCATCAATGATGTGCAACTTCCAGGCAAACTCATCTTTATAGCTGACGCTACCGGAACTGAGGATGACATTTTTCATACTCTCCAGATACGCATAAGCCTCCGGATATTCCGATGCTGACAATATATTGAAGCTGGTATCTGAGGCAATCTGTGCAGCCACCTGCGCGCCCAACTCCTTGTCTTGTTCTATTGAAAAAAAACTCACGTCTCCATTCTTGTCACAAGCCATTGAAAATGGCAAAAGCGCTAAGACTAAAACTCGGGATAAAATTCTCATTGTTTTCATAGGCTACTTAAGGAAGGCTGGCTTTAAACTGAGTATAATTCATACCAGTCTCTTTGATCAGAGCTGTACTGCATGCTGCTGACTGAGCCGTGGCATTGATATCACTCACCCTGCTTTTGGGGCTGGGGTGAGTACTCAGAAACTCCGGTGTGCCTCCGGTTTGTCCCTGATCTAACAGCTTCTGAAAAAAAGAAGCCGCTCCATTACAGGCATAAGGCGTATCACCGAGGTACTTCACTGAATATTCGTCCGCCTCTGCTTCTGCATTTCTGCTAAATTTCAAAACAGCCCCTGTACCTGCGAGCTGCGCGGCAATTTGTGCCAGCTGAGTTGGCTCATTGCCCAGCGCTATGCTGAGCAGGATGTTCAACCCATATTGTTTTTCCAATTGCTTGATCGAATGCCTCCTGTCGGCATGAGCAATTTCGTGCCCCATCACACCCGCCAGGTCATCGGCTTTCTCCAGGTATTTGATCAGGCCTGTATACACATAGATGTAGCCCCCTGGCGTGGCAAAAGCATTGAGGACTTGGTCATCCTGAATGATTTTCAGCTCCCAGGCAAACTCACTTTTATAATCTATATCATTACTGGCCAGTATTTTATCCCGCATGGCATTGAGGTACTGGTAAGCCTGAGGGTATTTGCTGTCAGATAATACCGGATACTCGGCAGGGTTGTTTGCGATCTCCTGGCTCACTTGCTCACCCAGCTTCTTGTCATCCGAAGGTGCAAAAAGCAATGAAGTGACCCTTCCTCCGGAAGCCACACACCCCGACAAGATGATCATAATGATCAATGATGCATTTAACTTTATTACTTTCATGACTGTTGGTTTAAAATCCGAATTGCTTCCAGTTTATCCAGAGAGAGTTGCTCTTTCAACCGCCCAATGCTTTCAAATTTTCTCTCTGTCCTCAATAACTTAATGAACTCAATCGTAAGGCGTTGATTATAGATATCAGCATCAAAATTAAACAGATTTACTTCAATCCTGCGCTCCTGACCAGAAACTGTGGGGCGCTGACCAATGTTTAGCATTCCCTGAAATTTCTGCCCATCAAAACTCACCAACACGGCATAGGCTCCATCCGCCGGAATGAGTTTGTAAGCTTCCGGCACGTCGATATTAGCCGTTGGAAATCCAATACTCCGACCAATCCTATCACCATCCTTCACAAAACCGGAAAGACTATATGGCCTTCCCAGAAAATCGTTGGCTATGTGAATGTTGCCCTCGCCAAGAGAGTTTCTGATCAGGGTGGAGCTCACCCCCACATCCTCAATGTCCTTTCTGGATATTTCCTTGATGGCAAAACCATACTCACCTGAATGTTCCATCAGATAGTCAAAGCCACCTTCTCTGTTTTTTCCAAATCTGTGATCATAACCGATCACCAACAGCTTTGTATTGAGCTTTTCCACGAGCACTTGCCTGATGAACTGGTCTGAGGTGAGTTCTGAGAATTCTTTAGTGAAAGGTATTTTGACTAAATAGTCTATGCCATTTTGAGCCAATAGCTCCACTTTCTCTTCGAAAGTTGTCAACAACTTCAGATCACCGGCATCCTTTTTCAAGACAAACCGTGGATGTGGCCAGAACGTGAGCACAATGCTCTTGCCATCTCTCTTTCGTGCTTCCTGCACAATTTTTTGAAGAATCTTCTGATGTCCCACATGCACCCCGTCGAAAGTGCCGCTGGTCACTACCGAATATGCCGGTGCAGCGAACTGAGAAAGGTCATCAATCAGTTTCATCGTCACGAACTTTGGCAACAAACGCTTCCAAATCCTCAGCATCACTCACCTGATACTCGCCAATACTGGTTCGTCTCAGACTGGAAAGATGTCCTCCCACTCCCAGTATTTCACCGAAATCCCTGGCGATGCTACGGATATAGGTTCCTTTGGAACAGCTAATGTGAAAATGAACATCAGCCCCCTCCACCTTCAATAATTGAAACTCATGGATGGTGATACTTCGAGGATCCAGCTTTACTTCAATATTCTTTCTGGCTTTTTTATATGCCCGCTCCCCATTCACCTTCACCGCAGAGTGAGCCGGCGGCACCTGATCTATGGGGCCAGTGAGCTTCAGCGCTGCAGCCTGAAGGTCTTCCATGGTCAAGTGACTGACATCAGCCTCAGAGTCAAACTCTGTCTCCAGGTCATAGGATGGAGTGGTTTTTCCGATGGTGATAATACCCTCGTAAGTTTTATCCAGTCCCTGTAGCTCATTCAGTTTTTTGGTGAACTTGCCTGTACCGATCAACAGCAAACCTGTAGCCAAAGGATCCAAGGTTCCTGCATGCCCGATTTTCTTGACCTTTAGCGCATAGCGGAGTTTTTTCACCACGTCGAAGGAAGTCCAGGTCAGCGGCTTGTCTATGAGCAGTATTTGTCCTTCTGTGTAGGCATTTAAATCCATATCTGAGAAATAATGGCAATGAGTCCAATAACCAGACAATATGCCGCGAAGTAGGTGAGTTTACCTTTTCTCACAATACCAATCATCCATTTGCATGCTACGTAGCCTGCCAGGAATGCTGCCAGGAACCCTACCACCATGGAAGGTCCTGATAGCCCCTCATATGCAGCAGGGGCTTCAAAGTAGTCTTTTAGCTTCAACATGCTTGCTCCCAATATGGGAATGAGCACCATCAAAAATGAAAATCGTGTGGCTTTGTTCTTTTCAACACCCAGGAGCAATGCAGTGGCAATGGTGGCTCCAGACCTGGAGATACCGGGTAGAATGGCCACGGCCTGAGCCAGCCCAATGATAAGGGCGTGCGGCTTGCTCACAGGCTTCTCGTTATTCTTTTTGAAATGCGAAAAGAACAGCAGTGCCGAGGTGACCAATAGCATACTCCCTACCAGCAACAGGTTTCCGGTAAAAAGGGCGGTAATTTCATCTTCGAAAAACACCCCTACAATGCCAACCGGAATCATGGAAATAATAATTTTGATGCCAAAATCCCAGGACTCGTTCCATTTGAACTGAAACAAGCCTGTAATGATCTCCCCAATATCTTTCCTGAAAACCACTATGGTGCTCAATGCGGTAGCCGCATGTACAATGACAGCAAACAGTAAATTCTCTTCTGACTTTACCCCCAACAGCACTGTACCCATCTCCAGATGTCCGCTACTGCTCACTGGCAAAAACTCAGTTAATCCCTGAATAATCCCAAGAATTAACGCCTCAATCCAGGTCATAGGCTGTTATTGGCTATCGGATTCTGATTTCTTCCCTTTGTAAAAGATGGCTACGAACTCAATCAAAAAACCAAGCATCACCACTATTGGTCCGAGCGTAAGGCCGAGAAAACCAAAGCCGTAGGGTTCGCTATCTGAAGCCATGATGAAAAAACCTATCACCAGAGTAAGTACTCCGGCAAGCATGATGATATAATTGGCCTTTTGAAAGGCGAATTTATGTTGGTCTGACATAAGCTAGTAAAGTTCGTCTAATGACATTTGTAAATATTTTTTAACTGCCCGGTAGGTACTCAAAAAGCCCACGGTAATTCCTAAAACGATTAATCCTCCGAAAAGTATTCCTAAATTTTTGAAATCCTGAAGCGCTCTGATATCCTCTATGCGCTGGTTGGCATACATCAGCAGCGCCAGAAGCATTAAAGATGAAAAAAGACCGGCCAGAAAACCATACCAAATGGAGCGTTTGAGAAAAGGCTTTCGAATGAATCCGGAAGTGGCGCCTACAAGCTGCATACTGCGAATAAGAAACCGCTGGGAGAATAAGGCCAATTTGATGGTATTATTGATCAGAATAACCACTACAATGAGCAGAATCGTGAAAAATCCGATCAATATGACGCCAATCTTGGCCAGGTTTTCATTGATACTCTCAACCAGGGATTCTACGTAAGACACTTCGTAGACTCCACTCATCTTCTCTATGTCCTTCTTGATCATTTTCAGTGAATCGGCCGACTGATAGGTCGTTTTCACATTGATGATCAGCACATCACGAAGTGGGTTATCTCCCAAAAACTCCTTGAAATCCTCTCCGGTATCTTCAATGAACTGGGCCGCCGCCTCGTCTTTGGTAACAATTCTTATTCTGGGTTCATTGTTTTCTTTGATGACATAGGTTTTGGAGCCTATGGTGCGATTGATCTTACTCACCTCGCCTGCAGAAATCTGTTTATTTAAAAAGACCTGCAATTCTATGTTTTCCTGAATGATGTTTGTCAACCTATTGGCATGCAGAGCCATCAGACCAAATAGACCGATGACAAAGAGTGCCAGCGTGATGCTAAAAGTAACACTCACGAAGGGATAGCTCCCTAATTTTCTTTTTGTACGGGTTTTCTGTTCCATCCCGCCCCAAAACTAAATAATGTAACCCGAAATGCAGAGAATGCTAGAGCTTATTGTTTCTGACTATTTCCAACTCCTGAAGTAGTTGATGATTCGTAATCGGAGATAGCTCCTGTACCTTATCGCTGACGATGATAGAATAGTACTCCTGATCATAGAAGAGATATAGTTTTCGCTCAGAAGGTCTGTTGATTTCTATGATTTCATAAGGAGTGCTTTTGAAATCCCCATAGAGGAAAAGCTTCCCGTCGAAATATTTGTACTTGATGGATTCAGAATTTCGTTGGATGGTCTCCACGCTGATTGGACTTTCACCTTTAGAGGATACTACGTCCATTTCATTCATTTCCGGCAGGTTGGCATTCTCAATCTTCAATCCTTTCTCTTCACTCAACTCACCCAAATCTGGCAAATCAACCACCGGAACAAATTCATTCTCTTCGTCTAAAGAAGCTACTGATTTCTGTGTGGTAGGAAGTGCCTCCACCTTTTCCTCAGAAGTGGTGCTGCTTTTTTCAGCAACATTGGGAGAAGGTTCAGAAATGACAGATGAAACCTTCTGATCGGATAATTCAGGGAATTCAAACTGATAGCTCTCCGACTGCTTTGGTGAGGTGATTTGAACCGGCTCATAAACAGTCTCAGGGGAGGTAATATTCTCTTCTGCAGTGAAAACAAAATATGCAGACACCCCAACAAGTGAGGCCACCAGCACTCCACCAACACTTTTCACCAACGCACTACTCCCCAGCTGGCCTATTCCTATCCAGCCGGAACCGATCTCAATGGCATCTAGTCTGGCTTTCAATTCTGCCTTGCGATACTGTGAAATACCTTCTACAACAGTTTGTTCAAAACGAACCTGATCCATAAGCTCTGGGTTATTGGACATTTCTGCTTCGAATGCACTCAGTTCGGATGAACTAAGTTCGTTTCTTAAGTAGCTATCTATTTGGTGAGGCGTTGGATTCATTAATCAAAAAAGTCGGTTGTGGTATATCGTGCTTTTATTAAACTATCTAATTTCTTCTTACACTTATATTTTTTGGTCTTGGCTGTGTCCGTGTTAGCAAAATTCAATTTTTCCGCTATGTCGGTCATATTCAGACCATCAAAGTAATAGTATGTCAATATTCTCTTGCAGGTATCGCCAAGTTCACTGATACATTGCATGACTATCTTATATCGCTCATTCTGGTCATGCCCCTGAAACTCTTCGCTATCCACCTCTTCGTTGGATAACCTGCTCTTCCTGTCTAATTCCTTTCTCCACTGGTTCAGGCAAATGCTATAGAGAAAGGTGCTAATCTTTGAAGTCAACACCAGCTTCCCACTTATTGCCTTTTGCCAAAATGCCAAAAGCGCTTCCTGATACACATCCTTAGCTTCTTCTTCTGTACCGTTGTTCTTCAGGACAAGATTGGTCATCATCCTGTAGTACTTCTTGTACAGATAGTCAAGGGCTGTCTCGTCTCCTTTTGCAATTTTCTCAAGAATCTCACTATCCTTCATAGCAGCAGGAGCTCGCGCTCTGTCATTAAATACCTCTTTTCCTGATAAAGTAACCGCATTGTCGATGAATTGGTCATTTCTGACTGTAAAATTAGTGATTTACCCCACCAACCCTATCAAAAGATCTTCGCCAATTGCAAAAACCTGATCTCCGGCGCGGGCGCGAATTGGATGGTTTCCGGTAAATTCTCCAAAAGCCGGAAGCAAGGCATGGTCTTGCCCAAAGTAAAAACATGGTAATGTAACCCCTTGCCTGGCCAGGCCACTGAGCCTGATGGATGGGTGGATATGACCCGATATATTGTAGGCCTTTGACCGGCGTGTTTCATGGGTGAATTCGAAGGGGCCATGCAGGTATTCTTCGCATAACCGCACCCTCGTGTGACCATACTGAGAAGGATCCAAAATATCATGATTCCCCAAAATCAGGATCTGTTCTATGCCGGAGTGAAAATTGGACCAGTGCATAAAATCCTGCCACTCATCGTTTTGGTCACTATGAAAAAGGTCCCCAAGAAATAGAATGCGCTCTGGGCGACATATTTCAATGAGGGAATTGACCCGCTGAAGGTCTGAGATATGAATCTGTGAAGGCACAGGAATTCCGTGCTTTCTGAAATGGCCGGCTTTACCCAAATGCAGATCGGACACCACAAGCGCCGAGTGATCCTCCCAGAAAATGGAACGATCACAACTCAACACCAAAGACTGCCCTTTGAGATGAAACTGATGTTCAGAACCTTTTATCTCCAGATCACTCCGCATAAGGGAGCCATGTCTGGGTTCGGTATAAAAACATGACGTATCCACGCACTTTGAGGGTTCCATCCTCACTCAGCCAAATTTTGCAGTCATACACATTGCCACTCTCCGGGTCCAGAATCTCTCCACCACCATACTCCTCATCATCCTGATCGTAACTCAATCCAGAGATGATTTCCATTCCGATAATTTTCTGGTTTTTGCGCTTCCCGGGGCACACCTTACACACAGGATCCTGCTCCTCATCCGGGGATCTAAACAAGCGCACAATGGTACCGAAAATCTGACCATCGCGTTCTTCTATTTGTACGATTGATCGGGGCTTACCAGTCTCATCATCAATGGTCTTCCATAGTCCGGTAACTGACTGGGCCTGTACTGATATCAGGCTAAAAAAAAGAGGGAGAATGAAAATTTGTCTCATATTCAGGATTTTCCGCAAAGTAATGAAAATACCCTATTTGGCTGCCGCACGTTCCAGCTGTATTTGCATTTTCCGGATGCGATCGGCTAGCTGCTCAGAGGTGAGTTTTTGCCTTCGAAACATATCGACCAATATGGGAAATGCAAACGGGGTAGGTTTAATGGTCTCTTTCAAGACGATGGTTTGTTGGTTAATTCGCCTGACAGCTTCAAAGAGCCGTGAATGCTCCAGCTGCAAGGTCATCACCTCTTCCATAGACTGACGAACCAGCAAATTTCCCTGATCATATTCTTCAAATACTTTGAATAAAATACCTGAAGAGGCCTGCAAATGTCGCGATTTAATGTTTTTACCGGGGTACCCCTGAAAGATCAGGCCTGCAATCGTAGCCACATCACGAAATTTTCGCTGGGCCATCTCTGTCATGTTGATGGATTCATAGATATCCGGTATGAGGTTTTCTTCTGAAAAGAGGTCCAGTTCAAGTGCTTCCTCTATGGGTACTTCCTGATCAGAAAGCATTTCAAACCCATAATCATTCATGGAAATGGAAAATGAAATGGGTCTAATCCTGCTGATGCGCATGGCAATGACACCAGCAAGCACCTCGTGAACAAACATTCCCTCAAATGGGAAAATAAAGATATGGTGACCAAATCGCGTTTTAGTTTTCTCTATCAGAAGCTGTTTGGAAGACGGGATCATCGACCAGCGACTTTGCAAATCCAGGATAGGTCGGATGGTTTGCATCTCGACAGACGAATAATCACCGCGAATGGCGCCATCCAGTTTCTCTCTGATCTTAAATGCCAGCATAGAAGAAAGAGGCAGCCTACCCCCCATCCACTGAGGGGTGAGTCCGCTCTTCTTGTTGGATTTCCGCACCAGTACCGTCAGGTCTTTGATCCTCACAAATTCAAGGTTTCTGCCAGAAAACCAAAAGGTATCCCCTACATTCAGTCGCGACACGAAGCTCTCTTCAATGGTACCAATATGACCACCTGTGATAAACTTAACCTTGAGGGCCGGATCCCCCACTATGGTGCCTATGGACAGTTTATGCCTGGTCGCCGCCTTCTTATTAATGATTTTATAAATCCCATCATCATTATACACCCTGGCAAACTCATCGTACTGCCCCAAAGTTTTGCCACCTGTGGTGATAAAATCAAGGCACCAGCTCCACTCCTCAGCCGTCAACAAGCGGTAACTATACGTTTGCCGCACCTCCTCCAGTATCTGTAGTGGCCTGAATCCCCCACTTACGGCCAAAGTAACCAGGTATTGCACCAATACATCCAGACTTTTTTGCAAGGGATTTCTACTTTCAAACATTCCCTCAGCAATAGCCTCCCTAAGGGCCGCACCCTCTATCAGCTCCAGAGAGTGTGTGGGCACAAAGTAAATCTTACTGGTAGCTCCTGGCTGATGGCCGCTACGGCCTGCCCTTTGAAAGAACCGTGACACGCCCTTTGGCCCTCCGATCTGAATGACAGTGTCTACCGGACGGAAATCAACCCCCAGATCCAGACTGGAGGTACATACCACCAATTTGAGTTTCTCTGCGTGAAGAGCATCCTCTACCCAGCCCCTGATGTCGTGATCCATAGAACCATGGTGCATGGCTATGATTCCTGACAGCTCTGGGGCAAATTTCAGAATGGCCTGGTACCAAAGCTCCGTCTGAGAGCGGGTATTGGTAAAAAGCAAGGTGGTCTTACTCTTAAGAATGATGGGTAATATTTTGGGTAGTAATTTGATACCCAAATGCCCCGTCCAGGGAAATTTTTCCACCTCATCGGGCAAGACAGACTCCACCTCCACCTTTTTATCCAATCGGGACTTGATCACCACACCCTCCTTATAAGCGTCTTCGCCGAGGATCACCCGCTTGGCCTGAGGCAAATTACCAATGGTGGCAGAAATCGCCCAAACCTTTAGCTTTGATTCGGCAATGTGTTTGAGTCTGGAAATGGCCAACTCCGTGGCCACTCCACGCTTAGTGCCCAGAATTTCGTGCCACTCGTCCACGATAATGGCTTTTACTCCCTTGAAAAAATTGGGGTAATCACTCTGACTAAGTAAAACATGAATGCTTTCGGGAGTAATTACCAAAGCCTGTGGCGCGATTTTCTTTTGCCTCTGCCGTTCAGAGGTAGTGGTATCTCCCGTTCTGAGACCTACGGTCCACCGAAGATCCATTTCATCACAGACAGCCTGCATGGCACGCTGAATATCCTTGGCTAGTGCCCTGAGTGGGGTAACCCATAAAATCCGTAATTCTGGAGTAACCTCGGAAGGATCATGATCCCTCAGAAACTCCAAAACACATGGAATCCAGAGTGCATAGGTCTTTCCGCTGCCCGTGGGCGCATTGAGCAAGCCACTATGACCACTCAGGTATGCCTGCCAGGTCTCCTTTTGAAAATCAAATGGCTCCCACCCTCTGGATTTAAACCAGGCCAGTGCCGGTTCTAATTCATCCTTCAATTTGTCGCCTCAGCCAAGTATCGATCGCAACACTCAAAATTTCTGTCCTATCAACGGAATGTCTTTCTTCCGCATGATCAGGAGCAGTATGCAGCTGATAAAAACAGTGAGCGCATAATAGAACAAACGACCATCGTCGCCCAACACCTCAATACCGAGGGAGGTCAGGTGAAAAAACAAAGCTCCCGAGATCACTCCCAAACCCAAGACAGCACCATATGCCCTATACTTTTGGGAGAGTAAAAGCACACCTGCCAAAAGCTCTACCACACCTGAAGCATACCTCCCCCAAGGTTCCATACCCACTTGAGTGAAGATATATACACTCTCATCGCTCCCCGAAAACTTGTAAAATAAGGTCTGTAAAAGCAGAAACGCTGCAAGGATACTAAGCAGCCATTCGAAAAGTACTTTCATATTGAACTAGAGTTAGTGATAGGATAAGATAAAATAAATCCCCTTCATTCCCTCAAACAAGGAGCAAAAAAAAGCCCCCCTCATAAATGAGGGGAGCTTATCACCAACCTAACCTAACTAAAAAGTTTCTTCCGAGTCAAGGTCATTTTCTGATCTCAAACTCTGAATACTTATTAGCTATAACTATGCCAAAAACTAAAAACCATGAAAATTTTTCAGGAAAATGTTGAAATAAGAGGCCCTGATCTGCCATAAGGCTCCAAAAGGGCTTAAAAGAGTATTCTTTTCTCTCAGAACGAGGAAAAAAATCTCAATTTGAAAAAGCAATGATGTAAATGCTGGACCTAATTAAATCAGTCGTAAATGATGTGCTCAGACTTCTCTTCGGTGAGTAACCTTTCGAAAATCCCCTGGAGATGATCGAAATCCCAGGGCTTGGAGATGTACGCATGGATCCCGAACTCCTCATTGGCTTCCTGCAAATCCTCCTTCTTTACAAATCCACTTAAAATGATCCTACGGATGGTGCCGTCGTGCTCGTATACTTTTCTCAGGAAGTCGGTACCTATCAGTTCAGGCATCCTGTGATCAGACACCACAATGTTGATTTTATTCTCCTTGATAATCTCAATACCTTCCAGGGGACTATCAGCAATAATCACGTTGTATATCCTTCGAAATGCAGACTTGAAACTTCGAAGATTTGCCCGCTCATCGTCTACGTACAGTACAGTATATTCTTTTGATTGTCTCATGTTACCCTAGAAAGCACCAAGATAAATCAACTATTGCTTAGTTATAGCTTTTTTTGCATGATTGGGATTTTTTCCTGAATGAAAATGTCAATTTTCATATGGTTTGGTTCGAATGTGAAGTGAACAGGAATTCTCCAGACGATTTCAAGCAACCTGACCACTTGCCTCAGATTTGGTCTTGCGGTTTTTTCGGTGGACCAAAAATGACATCAGTGACCCGAAAATAAGTCCACCTGCCGTAATGGCATCATAAAAGCTTCTTGAAAATGAAAGGCCCAAATAGTGCTCGATCATGTAGCCAACGAAGGACCCGGACATTCTCGTCTCCCCCAATGCACGTTTGACATCCCAGTGCCAATCAGTAAGGGGGCAATAGCCAATCACGCCCTTGTACAAGCCCAGAAGCATCCAGGCCAAAAACGTGAGCAACAGCGCTGTGATATGTGCTTTCTGTGTTTTTGGGTGAGCCCAACCAAATAACACAAACAGAACAAACGCCGAATGAAAAATAGTCAGAAAAGCATCTAAAAACTGTAGCATACAAGTACATTATCTAAAAGCATGCCAATAATAAATACTAGTCTTGCTTCAATAGGATCTGCAATGCATTCAAATCTCCGTCTATTGGCTCGGAAATAGTCAGCCCGAGTAGTTCGGCAATGAAAGGATAAATGTGGATATTCTCTACTGGTGGTACTTCCAAACCAGATTTCAACTTTGGGCCTGCGGCATAAAAGATGGCTCCCATATTCACATTTCTGTAGGGATCAAACCCATGTGTGCCACCAGACACAGGTCTGGGCTTTTCTAAAATGATGGTTGGTGCGTCTGTCATGAGTATGAAATCGCCAATCCGATCATCGTTGCTAAAGGATAAGAAGTCCGGGATGTTTTCTCTGGTATAAACGTCCATATTGGGCACCCTAAGGAGCTGATCATACAGTTTCAGTCGCTTGGCGCTGTCCGGCTGGTAGACCATCGGCGGGAAGCTATAAGATACCTGCGCATCATCAAGGTCCGCCACATCCGGCAGTACGATCCCATGACTGATGGCTGACATACCGTGATCAGAAACCAGCACCACATGAACTGGTAAATCCAGTTGATCCAAAGAATCCATAAAATTCCCAATCAAAGAATCTACCTTCAACACGGCCTCTCCCGTCCTGGGGTGGTCAGGTCCGTACTTGTGCCCGGCATCATCCACGAGTGAGAAATAAGCAGCAATCATGTGTGGACGTTTGGCATCAGGCAGTCTCAGCCAATCCAGTACCTGACGCAATCTGTGTTCATTCGGCATGCTCCCATCGTAGGCATAGTTGTAGGTAGGCTTTACTCCATGAATAGGTGATTCGGCACCCACCCAGAAGAAACTGGCAGAAAGCATCCCCTGCTCCTCTGCCAATACCCATAGCGGGACACCTGCATACCAGCTTGCTTCTCTTACCGCCTCCCTGTCCCAAACGTGATACCATGCCTGCTTGGCTCTGCTATAAAAACTGTTGCCCACCAAGCCGTGGTTGCCAGGCAGCAGACCTGTAACAATGGTGTAGTGATTAGGAAATGTTTTGGTCGGGAATGAGGGCAGTAAACGCTCTGATTTTACACCTTTTTGTCCCAGCTTTTGTATTTGCTTAGCTCCGTACTTCTGTGCATAGTCATATCGAAAACCATCAATACCTACAAGCACCACATAGCCTTGCTGCATGGCCCAATCACTGTTGTTTCGGTCTATCACCTCTTGCTGAGCCTGGGCATCAGTGTAGGACATCCCCTGCCCGCGAGACAGTAGGATGGTACTTAACATCGAAACAACGAAGAGGACTGATTTTTTCAAATGATGCTACTTTTAGTGGAATCACCCCAGCTCCTTTTGCGCCAAGGTTGCTCGGGATGCCTGCAAAACTCCGAAATAATATGGAGTTACTGATCTGTCTTAAGAAATTTTTACACGAATGTGTCCAACAAAAAAAATCCTCCTGATCTGATACCAGGAGGATTTAACCACAGTAACCACTAAAAATCAGGAGAGATCGATGAACTCCTTGACATCAGTTTTTATTCTTTCAGATTTTACCCTGAGCGCGGCAGGTGATATGTTCACCAACTCCTTCAAAGCATCATACAGCTCAGTTTTCCGTACCAATTTCTTTTCGAATTCAGTAGGGTCCATCTCTGGTGATTCTTCACGCTTCAGTTCTGAAAGTGTTTTCTTATCCTTTTTTAATTCCTCTTTCATGAGAGGCATCAATTCCTCTATGGCCTCCCTAGCTTCATGAAAGTTCCTCTCTTCTATCGCATTTTCCAGCTTTTGTGAGAGTGTTTGAAAATTAGCTTCTTCTCCTCCGCCAAGGCAAAATGCAGGAAATGCATAGGTCAAAGCAATGAGGGCAACGATAATTAGACGGCTGGATTTTCTCATAATTTTTAGATTATATCCTGCACAAATATAGATAAATTATTTAAACACCTATAAAACAGGTGATTAGATATGATTAATTAAAGCTTGAGTTGCACTATTTAAGCTATACCCCTGGCGTCAAGGGCACAAAAAAACCCCGCTTGAATTTCAAGCAGGGTTCTGACTTATTTACTATAATTAAGAACTTAGTCTAACTCTTCGATCTTCTTCTCTATCTCCTCTTTTGAGCCTTCTAAAGTCTCAGTAGTGGTGTTTTCTCCCTCAGTGATGGTAATCTCAGCTTTCATATTAGATTCGTCCTCTCCTTCCACCTTCACCTTCACTTCTTTCTTTATAACCACAGGATCTACGATCTCTACAGCGGCTTTTCCGTGTCCACCAGCTCCATGAATCTCACCCAGAATAGGCGCAATCACCAAACCTACCAGACAGGTTAACTTGATCAAAATGTTCATGGATGGCCCTGAAGTATCTTTGAATGGATCACCAACAGTATCTCCTGTCACAGCAGCCTTGTGAGCCTCTGAACCTTTGTAGGTCATCTCACCATCAATCATTACCCCTGCCTCAAAAGACTTTTTAGCATTGTCCCATGCACCACCGGCATTGTTTTGGAAAATAGCCCATAGCACACCCGAAACGGTAACACCAGCCATATAAGCTCCCAATGCTTCTGCCTGCATGAAGAATCCAATCAAAATAGGTGTAATGATAGTCAGTGCTCCTGGCAACATCATTTCCTTGATGGCTGCCTTCGTTGAAATATCAACACATTTACTGTACTCAGGCTGCCCGGTTCCTTCCATGATACCTGGTATCTCTCTGAACTGACGTCTCACTTCTTTCACCATTTCCATGGCTGCCTTACCTACAGACCTCATGGCCAATGCGGAAAACACAACGGGAATCATGCCACCTATGAATAAAGCAGCAAGTACTTTGGCTTTGAAGATATTGATTCCATCGATCCCGGTAAAAGTGACATAAGCAGCGAAAAGTGCTAAGGCTGTCAATGCTGCTGAGGCAATGGCAAAACCTTTACCAACTGCGGCAGTGGTATTCCCTACCGAATCCAATATATCTGTACGCTCACGCACCTCTTTAGGAAGTTCACTCATTTCAGCAATACCTCCCGCATTATCGGCTATTGGTCCGAAAGCATCTATGGCCAGCTGCATGGCTGTAGTAGCCATCATTGCAGAGGCAGCAATACCTACCCCGTAAAATCCGGCTAACTCATAAGCACCCCAGATAGCTCCGGCAAAAAGGAGTATTGGTGCAAAAGTGGAAATCATTCCTGTAGAAAGTCCTGCGATAATGTTGGTAGCCGCACCTGTAGATGAATTTCTAACAATATCCATTACCGGCTTTTTACCAAGACCTGTATAGTATTCAGTAAAGAATGAAATGGCCGCTCCTACGAAAAGACCAATCAATACCGCATAAAAAACGTTGGAAGAAGGGATATCAATAACACCCATTCCGAAGAAGTCCATCTTCATATTTTTAGGAAGAAGAATATCTATCACAAAATAGGAAGCAATCCCAGTGATAATGATGGAACTCCAGTTCCCTTTGTTCAATGCCGCCTGTACCTGAGGCTCTTTTGCATTTTCGTCCTTCACGCTGATAAAGAAAGTACCGATGATGGAGAAAATAATACCCAATCCGGCGATTACCAGCGGAAGCAAGATAGGTCCGATGCCATTGAAGGAATCATCAATAGATCCGCCCATATCGCGAATCACATAATTACCCAACACCATAGAAGCCAATACCGTGGCTACATAGGAGCCAAAAAGGTCAGCACCCATACCAGCTACGTCCCCAACATTGTCCCCTACATTATCAGCGATAGTAGCCGGGTTTCGTGGATCGTCCTCAGGAATTCCGGCTTCTACTTTACCTACCAGATCGGCTCCTACATCAGCAGCCTTAGTATATATACCACCACCCACACGGGCAAACAAAGCAATGGACTCTGCACCTAACGAGAATCCAGCTAATGCCTCAAGTACAATGGTCATGTCGTCAGTGTTGGTCCACTGACCTCCCATTAACCAGCCAAATAGCAGGATAAATAACATACTCAAACCAAATACAGCCAAACCAGCTACACCAAGTCCCATGACGGTACCTCCGGTAAAACTCACTTTTAGTGCTTTTGACAAGCTGGTACGTGCCGCCTGTGTGGTGCGCACATTAGCCGAGGTGGCGATGCGCATACCAATATTACCAGCTACTGCAGAGAATATGGCACCTATGACGAATGCCACTACGATGAACCAGTGGGTAGTTTCTACCAATGCAGAAATGACACCCAATAAAATGCCGGCAATCACCACGAAAATGGCCAACACTCTGTATTCAGCGCTCAAAAAAGCCAGGGCACCTTCCTTGATGTGATTGGCGATGGTTTGCATTTTCTCCTCGCCCGCATCCTGCTTGTTGACCCATCGTGATTTCACGATCATCACTAGGATTCCTATCAATGCCAGTACCGGCACTGCGTATATCAAATAACTCATATTGTTGTATTGGTTTTTAAAAAGATGTGCAAAGATAACCGACTCGTGAAATTATAAAAATGTAAAATCAGATAGGTTTTTTCGGTCATTCATTGCCTGCAATCCAATTAAATGAGGTGATATTTTGGATTAACTGCATCGGCTGACAAATGCCCGTTCAAAAACCGGACATCGAAAGATGAAAGATTTAAAAGGGCCGTATAGAGGACATTCCTCCATCTACATGAATCACCTGTCCAGTAACTCTGTGGGCAACGTCTGAAAGCAGGTACATCACGGTACCTGCCAGCTCCTCGGCTGTGCTGATTCCCTTAAGTGGATGACGTTCTTCTGAAGCCTTCCTCTTTTCATCTGTAGAAAGTAGATTTTGGGCCATTGGCGTATCCGTCAAACTCGGTGCGATGGCATTCACCCTGATACCTGATCTCGACCACTCAGCTGCCAATGATTTGACCAGCCCTTCTATAGCCCCTTTGCATGCCGCTACAGAGCTGTGAAAACTCATACCCTGCGTGACGGCAACGGTACTAAAAAAGACAATACTGGGACTCTCTGCGGCCTTAATATTCTTGACACATGCCTTCAGTACCTTGATCCCTCCCAGCACATTGATTTCAAAGTCTCTTAAAAAGTCCTCGTACTTCAATCCCTGGAAAGGCTTGAGGTTGATACTACCCGGGCAGTATACTAGTCCATCTAACCTATCCGGCATGCCCTCTATCACTGAAAAATCAGACAAGACATCCAGTAAAATATCGGAAATGCCTTGAATATGACTAGGCGATCTTGAAACATTATAAACTTCCGCTCCTTGCTCCCGAAGTTTGGACAGGGTGGCTTTGCCTATTCCACTACTGCCACCTACCACCAGTACATTCTTTCCTTCAAATGTTCCAATAGAAGCCAATTATCTCAGGTCAGTTTTGGCGTTGATGTAATTGAGAAACTCTGTCTTTATGTTCTGATCTCTGAATTTGCCATCAAAGAATGCCGTTCCGGTCATACTGTTGGTGTCACTCACTCCTCGGGAGCTCACGCACATGTGAGTAGCATCCAACACCACAGCCACATCATCAGTCATCAAAATATCCTTCAGTTCATTGGCAATCTGCATGGTGAGACGCTCCTGAACCTGAGGTCTTTTGGCATAGTATTGCACGATCCTGTTGATCTTTGAAAGGCCTATTACTTTCCCACTCGAGAAGTAAGCCACATGTGCTTTGCCATAAATAGGGACAAAATGATGCTCACAATGAGAGTAAAACGTGATGTCTTTCTCCACGAGCATCTGGTCATACTTATACTTATTTTCGAAAAGCCGTACTTTGGGCTTATTCTTCGGATTCAAACCACTGAACACCTCCTGCACATACATTTTGGCCACACGCTTAGGACTCCCCTGGAGACTATCATCTGTCAGGTCCAGTCCCAAAATCTGCATAATCTCTTTGAAATGTTTGGCAATCAACTCCATCTTGAGGTCATCATCCATTTCGAAAGCGTCCGATCTCAGGGGTGTACTGTCAGAAGTACCTGCATGGTCTTCTGCAAAATCGTCATCCAAATGATTCATATTATGCGGGGTATTCAACGAAGTTTCTTTCTGTTTCATAAAGTATCACTTTCAATTCCAATGTACGATCAATCTTATCTCTCAGAATATTGTAAATCACTACCGCAATATTCTCCGCCGTGGGATTGATACTTTTAAATTCTTCTGTGTCCAGATTCAGGTTTTTATGATCAAATTTTCGCAATACATGGATCTTGATCAGGTCACTGAGCTCCTTCATATCAAAAACGTAGCCTGTAGCTGGGTCAGGTTCTCCCACTAGTTTCACCACCAGTTCATAATTGTGGCCATGCCAATTTGGATTGTTGCATTTCCCAAAAACCTCCTGATTGCGTTCATCTGTCCAATCAGGATTGTAAAGACGATGGGCTGCGTTAAAATGTTCCTTCCGAAAAACTGCTACTCTCATTCAGCTGTGATGTTTAGGCAAATAACTGATTAAAAAATCAAATTACTTCCATCAAACACATTTCAAATTGATTTTGTTTAACATTTTTGCCCAATAATTAAACATACATTTGATAAGCTAACCGACATTAATCTACACGCATTGTCATTATAGAAAGAACTCCACTCAACAGAATTTAACTATTGCAAAACAGGACACCCCAACCGCTACCAAAGACTGGTTTTGAGCTGATCAAATTATGCAATTCATGCCATAAATCAATTCAATATGACTTTTCGTATTATTTTTTGCACTTATCTATTGCATCCTTCGACTAAATACCTATATTTATAGACGAAACAACCAAAAAACCAGACAAAATCATGGGATGGATAAACAGTTTATTCACCAACAGGAGTGAAAAGGAGCATATCAACAAGCTCGTAATCATTGCTCGCTATGAGCACATCATCGATCAGGAAGACATCCTCTTACTCAAGCAGGAGATTGGCTACATCTCTTTAGAGAATAAGATGGTGGAAGTGGACAAAATCAGAAAAAACCTACCTAAAACAGCCAGAGAACGATTTAATCTGGTCTTTTTTCTGGTAAACTCCCTCATGGCCAATGGAGCCCTTTCTGATAGAAAAGAAGGTATTGTCGCCAGACTCCTTCAGGTGTTGGATCTATCAAAAGAAAAGGCGAAAGAATTAACGTCATTTCTGAAACTGAACATCAGGAATGGTTTGAGTATGGAAGATTCGTTCAGTCGACTGGGCTATTTACTGGAACCGTCAGTATACGCTTAACGAAAAACTCACTTATCTTAAAGTTAGCGGTTAGTTGTGGGCTATTTCCAATGGGATATTATTCTCAGGAAATAGCCCTTTTTATTTTACAGTTTCGAAAAAAACCGACTTTCATTTGAATTTTCAACAGCTCCTTATTGTTTTGTATACTAATTTCGAAACATGGAGATATCTGAAATCAAAGCAAAACTGGAATCCTACAAAGCTGAGGGGAAAAAGATGTTTACCACATCCTCTTTCCAGACCCACAGTCTGGTAATGCTCCACATCCTGAGCAGAATAGACAATACCATTCCGGTCTATTTTCTAAACACCGGCTATCATTTTCCGGAGACGGTCTCTTTCAAAGATCAGGTGAAGGAGGCCTTCGGTCTGAACGTCATAGAAACCCGCTCTTCAGTACCCAGATACATGCAAAAAGATCATTCAGGAAAGCTCCTTTTTACCTCTGATCCCGATCACTGCTGCTACATCAACAAGACAGCACCGACTGAGGAGCTCCTCAGAACCTATGACATATGGATCAATGGTGTACGAGGAGACCAAAGCTCTACTCGTAAAGCCATGAAAACTGAACAAGAGGCTCCTTTCGATACCATTCGTTTTCACCCCATGCTTGATTGGAACATGAAAACCATTTTTGCCTACATTAGGGAGCACAACCTCCCCAGGCATCCTCTGGACTCCAAGGGTTATCTGAGCATAGGCTGTGAACCATGTACCCGAAAGCTGGACCCCGAAATGCAGGAGCGTGAAGCCCGATGGTTTGGCCTCAACAAAGTAGAATGTGGTCTCCATACTGACCTTGTGAAAAAATAATTCCAACCGAAAATTACGATCTATGAATGTATTGATTACCGGAGGCGCAGGATATCTGGGTACGGAACTAATCAAGGAACTTTCGAAAAACCCGGAAGTCAAGGAAATCAGAATATATGACAACCTGAGCAGGGACAATTACGCCCTATTCACAGGTCATAAGTACGACAATAAAGAAAACATCTCCTTCATTCATGGAGAATTGCTCGACTCCAGAAAGCTCAGAAAAGCACTGGAGGGGGTAGATGCTGTCTTCCACCTGGCCGCCAAGGTTACCAGTCCTTTTGCCAATACAGACCCTCATTTCTTCGAGCAGGTCAATCACTGGGGAACCGCCGAACTGGTATACGCAGCAGAAGAGAGTGGCGTCAAGCATTTCGTCTACAGCAGCAGTGTGGGTGTATATGGCTCATCTAGCAGCGAAATGGACGAGAGTACCAATCCTAACCCACGGACATTCTACGCCATCTCCAAGCACCGTGGCGAAGAGCACGTCTCACGTCTCAGTGAAAAGATGAAAACCCACATCATCCGATGTGGAAACATTTTCGGTTATAGCAGAAGTATGCGCTTCGATTCGGTGATCAACAAGTTTGTATTCGAAAGCAACTTCAGCAACCGGATTTCCATTCATGGAAATGGAAAGCAGTATCGATCATTCGCTCATGTGGATTATGTAGCCGACACCTTTAATCGTTTACTCACCTCCTCCGTTCCATCGGGGATTTACAATCTTGTAGAACTGAATATTTCGGTGTTGGACATTGTGGATGTACTCAAGGAAGTAAACCCTGAATTGGAGTTTATCTTTATCAACCAGCACCTGAAGCTGAGAAACATCAAAGTGAGCACCGACCTGAAACTTGCCGGGTTTATGGAGCTCAAAGAAAAAACTGATTTCAAGGAAATTATCCGCTCCTTTCACGACCGGTTTTCTTTCTGATTAGGCATTAAAAAAGGCTCCGTTCGGAGCCTTTTTTAATGCCTGTCGTTTTACACCTTAGATCCAAAACAGGGTATAGAGAATGACCACAATCCCAATGATGCCGATAGCTCCCACGTTGAAAACCACATCCGTTTTGAAAAGAGTAGGCCTCACAGAAATGGCATGTGCATCCTGCACGTCCATTTTCGCATTCGTATAAATCACCATTCCCAGCATCAGAAACAGCGTGCTGATCACAAATATTGCTTCAAAGCCGTATTTAGCAAGAGGTGCTGATAAAAATACCCCTAGAATTAGCGTAATGACGCCTATAGCAAACAATAAGTAGCTGGTATTGACCAACTTCCTCTGCACGCTGCCTGTAGGCACCACACTTGAGATTTTCACTCCCTTGTCCATAAAGCTGATCACCGACGCTACCACACAGAGAATCATAAATACGTAACCCATCCTGAGAATAAATGGCAGCTCTGGAGTCACCAGATAGAAGAAAATACCAGTCGGCAAAGTCAAAAGGGCTGTCCAAAGAGCTGCCTTATTGGTGATCTGCTTCCAGAATAAACCCAAACCAAAGACCACCACCACTCCAGGATAAACAAAACCCGTAACCATCTGAATGTACTGAAATACTTGATCCAAAGATTTTAAGGCCGGAGCCACTACCATGGCAATCACCATCGCTGTGACTGCCATCAACCTACCCGTACGGATAAGGTGCTTATCATCGGCATTCGGACTGATGTATGCTTTGTAAATATCCATGGTAAAGACCGTGGAAGTACTGTTGATCATGGACGCCAATGAAGACACCACTGCGGCCACCAATGCGGCGAAAGCTAATCCTCTTACACCCGCTGGCACAAAATTCTGCAACAGCCAGGGATAAGCTTCGTCAGACTTAGTGATCTCCCCTACCGTGTTTTTGGCCAATTCAGGGTCGTTGGTGATGACATAGGCCGCGATACCAGGAATGACTACCAGCAAGGGAATCAATATTTTCAGAAATCCCGCAAAAATCAACCCTCGCTTAGCTTCCTGCAACGTCTTTGCTGCAAGCCCTTTCTGGATAATGTACTGATTAAAGCCCCAATACCCGAGGTTGATTAACCACATAGAGCCCAGAATCACTGCCAGACCTGGCAGGTCATTATAGGCATCCTTCAGCCCGCCACTGCCATCCGGGACTGATTTGGCACCCTCGGCGATGATCATTGAAAAGTGGCCTCTGGCCCCTTCATACAAATAATTAAATCCCCGAAAAACGTCTCCATTACCTACCACGTCCAGTGCGATAAAAGTAGTTACCAGCCCACCTCCAATTAGAAAAATCACCTGAATCACATCCGTCCATGCCACTGAGGAAAGCCCGCCGTATATAGAATAAATCCCTGAAAACACCAACAACCCAATGATTCCATAGGTTAGCGGCACACCCATAATTTTCTCCATGGCCAGTGCACCCAGATAACTTACCGAGGTGAGGTTCACGAAGATGTAAACCAAAATCCAGAAACCAGCAAACAAAGAGCCTACCAGCTTGCTAAAGCGATCATTGACAAACTGTGGCATGGTGTAGATCTTCTTCTCCAGAAAAATTGGAAGAAAATACTTGGCCACAAGGATAAGCGCGATGGCCGCCAACCACTCATAAGCCGCGATCCCTAGCCCGATAGCATAGCCAGACCCAGACATAGCAATAAAATGCTCCGCGGAGATATTTGCTGCGATGAGCGATGCCCCAATAGCCCACCAGGTGAGCGAGTTGCTCGCCAAAAAATAATCATTGGCTGTCTTTTGGTGTCCTTTTTTGTCTCTGGAGACATACAAGCCCATGAATAAAATGACTGCACAGTAGATGCCAAATACGATGTAGTCTAATGTCGAAAAGCCCATAGTGTGTTTAGGTTAAAGTGGAGGTGATGACCTGAAATCTGATCACACCAAAAACATTTTTATGCCATCAGAATTGGCTCAATATATCATGCTTAAAATTAGTGTAACAAATACATTTATTAAAAAATCAAATAAAAAACACCCTGATGTTGAATCAGGGTGTTTTACTCTATAAGGTTTCTATTTTATTTACCAAGATACTTTTTCACCTCGCCGTACACCTGAGCTCCGGTAAACCCGAACTTTTCATCGAGCACACCGGCAGGCGCTGAGTATCCGAAATGATCCAATCCAAAGACGGTACCATTGGCTCCCACCAACTGAGCGAGAGTCACAGGCAAGCCTGCTGTCAGTCCAAATACTGGCTTGGAGCTATCCAGAACCGAACGCTGATAATCAGAAGGCTGATCTCTGAAAAGCCCTTCCGAAATCACAGAAACAATGTTCACATTGATGCCATCTTTCTCCAGAAGAGCAGCAGCTTCCACAAGGGTGCTTACCTCTGAGCCATTGGCCAGGAGTGTCACAGCCGCGTCAGCAGAGGACTTCACCACATAGGCTCCTTTTTCTGCCTGAAGGGCATCCTGATACCTATCTCCATTAGAGGGCACATCCGTGATTCCCTGCCTGGACAGGATCAAGCCTGTAGGCGTTTCTGTATTTTCAAGGGCCATCTTCCAGGCCACAGTCGTTTCAGCAGTATCTGCTGGTCGCAGTGCCAGCATACTGCGTTTACCTTTGTGGTTTTTCAACTGCTCCATCAGTCGCAGCTGAGCTTCCTGCTCAATCGGCTGGTGTGTAGGTCCGTCCTCTCCCACTCTGAAAGCATCATGCGTCCACAGATAAATCACTGGCAGCTCCATCAATGATGAAAGTCTGTAAGCGGGTTTCTGATAATCAGAGAAGATAAAGAAAGTACCCACCACAGGGATTACTCCGCCGTGCAGGGCCATTCCATTGGCCATGGCTGCCATAGAGAATTCGCACACCCCTGCATGCAGGAAGTTGGCATCAAATTCACCAGGTGTGAATGCTTTTACATTCTTGAGGTAACCATCTGTCTTGTCGCTATTGGCCAAATCTGCAGAAGCCACAATAAGGTTTTCTACTTTACCAGCCAGGTAACCCATCACGGCAGCAGAAGCATCTCTCGAAGCTACATTTGCCTTTTGAGGGATCGCGGAAAAATCGATATCTGCAGGGATTTTTCCGGTAAGGAAATGATCCAGCTTAGCACTCAACTCAGGGTTGGCAGCTCTCCATTCAGTTTCCTTAGCTTTTTCGGCTTTGACTTCAGCGCGTTTTCTTGTCAAAATCTCCTGGTAGGTCTCTGCCACATCCGGAAAAATCACAAATGGATCTTCCAACGAGCCACCAAGCCCTTCAATGGTCTTCTCGTAAGAGGCCTTGGTCGCTCCAATGGGCTTACCATGAAGTTCTGACTGGCCTTCATACGGGTTGCCATCGGCATCTTTACAGCCTTTTCCCATGATGGTCTTCCCGATGATCAAGAACGGCTTCTCAGTCTCAGCATTCGCCTCGGTCAGCGCCTTTCTGATCTGATCATGATCATTTCCATCGATGGAGACCACTTTCCATCCCCAAGCTTCATATTTCTTTGCTGTATCTTCTGCTGTTACCTCATTGGTATAGGTAGACAACTGTACGTCATTGGAATCATAAAACATGATGAGGTTATTCAGTTTCAGGTAGCCGGCAATCCGGCCCACTCCCTGGGAAATCTCCTCCTGAATACCTCCATCCGAAATGAAAGCATAAACCTTGTGATTCATCCAGCCACCAAATTTGGCTCCCAGAAACTTGGCTGCCAAGGCAGCTCCCGCTCCCATGGCATGTCCCTGACCGAGCGGGCCTGAGGTGTTTTCCACACCACGTGCCACATCTACTTCCGGGTGTCCGGGAGTCACCGATCCCCACTGACGGAAATTGGCAATATCTTCCTTGGCATAATTACCCAAAAGATACAGTTGAGAATAAAGCATGGGTGACATGTGACCAGGGTCAAGAAAAAACCTGTCCCTGAAAGGCCATCTGGTATCATCCGGATCAAACTTTAAAAATTCGCTGTAAAGGATATGGATATAATCCGCTCCGCCCATGGCACCTCCGGGGTGTCCGGATTTTGCCTTTTCTACCATAGCTCCCGATAACACGCGAATATTATCAACTGCTCTTTGATCTTTTTGATGATTACTCATTGCCTTAATTAGGTGATTTTATTTAAAAAATTTTACTTGGTTGAAAACTTCATCACGGTGCTGGTGCGATACGTCTCACCAGGGCTAAGCACCACACTTGGAAATTCGGGTTGATTCGGTGAATCAGGGTAATGTTGTGTTTCCAGACACAACCCATTTCTATGGTTGTACACGGTGCTGTTTTTCCCGGTGATGGATCCATCCAGGAAATTACCTGAATAAAACTGAATCGCCGGCTCCTCCGTGTATATCTCCATGAACCTGCCACTCACTGGCTCGTACACAGAGGCTGCAAAATTCATCTTCTTACCTGACTTCTCCAACACCCAGCAATGATCAAAACCCAAACCATAGTTTAACTGGGTATTATCCTTCAAGATGTCTCTGCCAATAGGCTTGCCAGAGGTGAAATCAAACGGGGTATCTGCTACTGGTCTCAATTCCCCTGTTGGAATGAGGGTGCTATCTACAGGCAGGAACGCTGGCGCATTCAAAACCAATTCATGATTGAGGATGTCCTCTTTCATTGAAGAAAGATTGAAATAGGTATGCTGGGTAAGATTCACCACAGTACGCTTGTCAGTAGTGGCTTCATAGCTCACCTTCCATTCGTTCTCATTGGTCAGGGTGTAGATCACCTGAGTGGTCAAGGTACCCGGATAACCTTCTTCACCATCAGCACTTACATAGCTCAGTGCCAAAGCCACACCCCCTTCTACATCCACAGATGTAGCAGTCCAATTCACTTTATCAAAACCCACTGTTCCGCCGTGCAAATGGTTTTTGCCATTGTTCTGAACCAGGGTATATTTCACGCTATCCAGTGTAAACCTACCATCCGCTATCCTGTTTCCGTAGCGGCCGATCAGGGCTCCGAAATATGGAGAGGACTTCAAGTAGCCATCCAAATTATCATAGCCCAGCACCACATCTTCTAACTTCCCATCACGATCCGGAACCCGAAGCGCAGTGACGATCCCTCCATAGGTCATCACATCCATGGATAATCCATTGACATTGGTGAGTGTAAAAAGAGTAACAGAATCTCCATTGGGTAATGTTCCGAACGGAGCGCTGGTCAGGGTTGCCTTCGGTGCCTCCTGCTGAGCACAAGCAAATCCAAGAATAATTAATGCAAGAAAAAGGATATTTCTATTTTTCATTTGGCCGCAAGTTAATAACGATTACATTTTATTTTGAAAAAGGTGATAATATACTTCATTCCAATGTAATTGATCTTTGAATTGACGAGGCTTTGTATCCTTATCAATCACCACCAATTCCACCCCGGCCATTTCAGCGAAATCTTCAATATACTCCGTATTGATGGCTTTACTAAAGACTGAATGATGGGCCGCACCAGCTAATATCCATGCTTCGGCAGCTACAGGAAGGTTGGGCAGAGGATCCCAAAGCACCCGGGCCACCGGCAACTTTGGCAACTCGTGCTCAGGTTTCACTGCTTCCACCTCATTCACAATCATTCTGAATCGGGTGCCCATATCGATCAGCGATACGTTGATAGCTGGTCCAGCATCTACATCGAAAACCAGCCTGGCGGGATCTTCTTTGCCACCAATGCCTAAAGGGTGCACTTCACACCGGGCTTTGCCCATGGCAATGGAAGGGCATATCTCCAGCATGTGTGCCCCCAAAACCCTACTTCTACCATCACGGAAGTCATAGGTATAGTCTTCCATAAAAGAGCTACCACCTTCCAATCCCTGGCCCATTACTTTCACTGCTCTCAACAGGGCAGCGGTTTTCCAATCTCCTTCGCCAGCGAACCCATACCCGTCTGCCATCAGTCGCTGTGCGGCGATTCCTGGTAGCTGCTTGAATCCATGCAAATCTTCAAAAGTATCTGTAAAGGCTCCAAAGCCTCCCTCCTCCATAAAACTCCTCAGCCCCAGTTCAATCTTAGCCGCATCCTTCAAATACTGACTCTTGAGGGTTTCAGGTGAAATGATATATTGTGCGTCGTATTCTTTCACCAACGCTTCTACCTGCGCATTGGAGACTTCATTGAGGTGGGCAACTACATCACCTATACCATAGCCATTCACAGAAAATCCAAAGCGAATCTGAGCCTCTATTTTGTCACCCTCAGTGACGGCCACTTCCCGCATATTGTCTCCTATCCGAACCACTTTGGTGGTCTGCCATACATGCCAACCGGCAGCGGCCCTTGTCCACACCCCCAGTTTTTTGCGAGCTGACTCATCCTTCCAATGACCGACAATCACTTTTCTGTTTTTTCTCAATCTACTAGCCATAAAGCCAAACTCACGCCCCCCATGGGCCGATTGATTTTCGTTCATGAAGTCCATGTCGATCTCGCCCCATGGAATCTCCGTGTTGTATTGGGTGTGAAAATGGGCCAACGGCTTTTTCAGGATATCCAATCCCCTGATCCACATTTTGGCAGGAGAGAAAGTATGCATCCATACTACCAGACCGATACAACCTTCCGCCACATTGGCCTGCTGACATACCTGATAGATTTCCTCAGGGCTTTTCACCACAGGCTTATACACCACCTGCACAGGTATCTGCACACTATCACTCAGTCCTTTGGCTATCTCCTCTGAGTGTACCGCTACATTCTTTAAGATTTCTGCTCCGTATAAATCCTGGCTACCGGTGACAAACCACACCTCATATTCATTCAATTTCTTCATCCTATTGTTAGTTCTAGTTTTGTCCGTAATAGGCGTCTTCGCCATGTTTTCTTTCCCAGTGTTTCTTGATCAGTGCTTCCTTGAGCCTGGGCGCATTAGGGTTGATTTGCAGGGTGAGGTAAGCCATGCGGGCCAGTTCTTCCAGTAGTTTGCTATTAAACACCGACTTAGCAGCCGTTTCCCCCCAGGTAAAAGGCCCATGATTACCCAGCAGCACCATCTCCACCTCCTGATAGGAAAGCCCTTTTTCTGTAAAACAATCCACAATCTGCTGCCCTGTCATGTGCTCATAGTTGCCTTTGATGAGTTCATCACCCATGGGCGGTGCACATGGAATGTCGGAAGTCAGGTAATCCGCATGGGTAGTTCCAAAAATGGGAATGTCCTGCTGGGCCTGCGCCCACGCTACCGAGTAGGTAGCATGTGTATGACTGATGCCGCCTATCTCCGACCATTCGCGGTATAGAAAAGCATGTGTTTTGGTATCAGACGAAGGGCGCATAGTTCCCTCCACCACCTGGCAGTCAAAGTCCACGATCACAATATCCTCTGGCCTCAGCACGGCATAATCCACCCCACTGGGTTTGATGGCAAACACACCCTCCTGCCGGTCTACAGCGCTCACATTTCCAAACGTGAAAATGACTAGCCCCTGCGCCGGAAGCTCCATATTGGCTTCATAGCATGTTCTTTTAAGTTCTTGGTATTTTGACATCTTACCTGTTGTTGATATTGGTTTCTACAAAGGCACCGAGTGCCTCGTATTTGGTATAAAGTTCCTCGTATATCCTGATCATATCCGGTCTGGGGTAGTAGGTCTTTTCAAAGCCATTTCCCATGGCTGCTACCGACTCCTTCATAGATGGGTAAATCCCTGCGGCAACTGCCGCATACATGGCTGAGCCCAATGCCGGAGCCTGATCTGACACAGCTATTTTGATCGGCATATTCATCACATCCGCCAGGGTCTGCATCACAAAGCCTGACTTCTTGGCCACTCCGCCGATGCCCACTATGGTGCTGATAGTGACGCCCTCTTCTTCGAAGCGTTTGACAATCCTTTTGGATCCAAAACAAATGGCTTCTACCAGGGCGCGAAAAATATGTGGTGCGCCAGTCCCCAAACTCAGATTCACCATAGCGGCCTTTAAGGACTGGTTGGCATCCGGGGTGCGTCTGCCATTCACCCAGTCGAGGGCTACGGGTGCGCTCTCACTTACCGGGGTCTGCTCTGCCTGCCGTGAGAGCTCCACGATTACGTCGCCTTTGAGCTGTTCGATCTGCTCGGGCGTAAGCAGATTAGACTTAGCGATGAGCTGGTCTACAGGCCATGAGACGATGTCTCTGAACCATGCCAGCACATCTCCAAATGCCGACTGGCCAGCTTCCAGTCCCACCATGCCAGGCAATACCGAACCATCCACCTGTCCGCAAATGCCTTTGACGGTACGCTCACCAATCACGTCCTTGCCGGAGACTATAATGTCGCAGGTAGAAGTGCCCATCACACGTACGAGCGTATTCTCCTCCACCTCTGCCCCTACTGCTCCTGAGTGCGCATCGAAAGTGCCCACGGCTATCACCACATCGGTGGTGAGTCCCAGCCGCTCTGCCCACTCAGCACTCAGTTTACCCGCTGCCTGATCTGATGTATAAGTGTCCTGATAAAGGTGCTTTTTCAAGGTGACCATATGTGGATCCAGTTTGGCCAAAAACGCGTCTGCTGGCAATCCACCCCAGCGCTCGTGCCACATAGCCTTGTGCCCTGCCGCACAGCGCGATCTCTTTAACCCATTCAGGTCCCTTGCCCCTGTGAGCAGAAACGTCATCAGATCGCAATGCTCCACCCACGAATACGCAGCGGCTTTTATCGCCTCATCTTCACGCGAGATGTGCAGGATTTTGGCCCAAAACCACTCCGAGGAATAAATCCCCCCTTCAAACCGGGTGAAGTCCTCCCCACCCCAGGTGCGTGCCAATGTATTGATCTCTTCTGCTTCTGCAATGGCCGTGTGGTCCTTCCAAAGTACCATCATGGCGTTGGGGTTCTCCTCAAAACCGGGCAGGAGCGAAAGTGCCGTACCGCTGGCATCCACCGGAATGGGCGACGAGCCTGTGGTATCAATACAAATACCCTTCACTGAGGCCGGGTTCACCCCTGTCTCCTTCACCACCTCTCTAATGGTGACCTCCATTCCCTCTATGTGATCCAGTGGGTGCTGTCTAAAGCGATTGGTGGCCGGATCGCAATAGAGGCCCTCGCGCCAACGATTATACCAATGCACCTGACTGCCGAGGGTGCTGCCGTTGGCACTATCCACCAACACTGACCGCACAGAGTCGGTACCAAAGTCCAATCCAATTACATATTGTTTTTCCATATGGATATTGACATATTTCAAGGAACCAAATTACTCAAAATATTTAAATAAGTGTAAGTTAAACACTTATAAATAGTTGATGATAAACTGCACTGGAAACTTAGTGGATGAGGTTGGACGCTCTGCATGAGGCCTGATGCTTGCTGGGCCCTCTTGGCAGAGGTCGCTTTAAGGGCAGTAAGTGGTGGGAGCTGTAACCTACGGGAAGGCTACACATTCACTATGAAGAAGCAAATACGAATCTGATCAAGATATATAGGTGGTATTCCATTGATTTATTTACAAGGCTTTTTCTTCAGACTATATTCCTGTTTTACTCATTTTCACAAACTCACCTGAAGTATACTTATAGAATTCATTGAAGGATTTAGTAAAATAAAACACGTCAAAAAAACCCGTAATTGTCTCTACTTCAGGGACTTGTATTTTTCCTCTTTTAGCAGCATAGCCGCTTTTTTTAACCTAATGTTTCTAATGTAAATAGGATCGCAACCCTTTATCAAGCCATTCGGCTGTATCTGCTCAAAGTGAACTCATTCTCCAGAAAAGCACAAAAAAACCATCCCAAAAATCCGGGATGGTCTTTACTAAACTACTCTACTAACCTTACCTTACAATTTTATTGCACCTTAGTCACTGCATTGGCGTCAAGAATGACCGCAGTTTGAGCCAGAGCACGTCCGTTTATAGAAGCACCGGTGAGGAATGTAATCCCTGTCATTGAGAGAATATTACCTTCAAAGTGTGAATTGGCTCCTAAAGTCGCCTCTCCTGCTACCTGCCAGAAAATGTTCTTGGCCTGAGCACCACCATTCAACGTCATATTGATGGCACTGCTCTGGGTAAGGTCACCTGAGATTTGGAAGATCCAAACATCATCAGCAGCACCCGTGAGGGTAACATCTGCCGGGATGGTCACCGTAGATGTCCACCTATATAGACCAGCAGATAAGGTCATTCCACCTATGTTTCCTGTTCCTAATTCAAGAAACTCAGGTGTGGGTCTTCCTGCCGCATCATTATAAGCCGTGATCATATCATTTACGGCAGTAGTCAGGTTGACTGGTGTGGGGTCCGCCATGTCAGCTGCATACACATTACCTGTTACCTGAGCAGAAGTGGCATACCCTGTAGCATCTACTAAATCTAAACCAGTGATGTATGAGGTAGCTGCCGGGCTCAATCCCAAATGTCCAGTGATGGCAGAAGTTGAGCTGTTGTTGATGGCAGTCTTCGCAAGGATCACATAGTTGCTCGCCCCACCTAGGTTGACCATAGCAAGTGTAGCGGTTACCTCACCAGTGGTAAAGCTCCAGCTCTCGTTATTAGCTAATCCATTTCCCGACAGATCCTGTGCGCCTGTGGTAATCTGCGCCGTGTAAACCGTACTCGCTTCTAGAATTGTGGTTGAAGTAAAAGTGGCCGTAGTGCCAGAATAAGCTACTACCCCAGGTACAGAAGTAGTTCCATTCTTCAACTGGAAGGTGGCGGCACTTATTGTAGCAGGATCCATTGGCTCATTAAATACGACAGACACTGTTTTATTTCTAGCAACTCCCGTAGCATCACTAAGAGGAGCGGTAGAATTGATAAATGGCGCTGCGAAATCTGTGGTTGTAAAACTCCACTCGGTATCAGCAGCCAATCCATTTCCGGCCAAATCCTGAGCTCCTGTAGTGATCCTGGCAGTATAAGCGGTATATGACTCAAAGCTTTCGGTGGCAGTGAATGTAGCAGTGTTATCTACATACGAGACCTCTCCTGCTATAGCTGTGGTTCCTTTCACCAAAGTAAAAGTGGTCACGTTGATGGTCGCAGGGTTCATGGGCTCATTAAATACTATGGACACCGAATTACCATTTGTTATATCAACTGCATTAGCCAAAGGACTCGTAGAGCTGATAACCGGAGCCTCATTGTCAACCTCCGCCACAGTGGTGAAGGTGATCGTGAAGTCGTTTTCCAAAGCAGCACCAAGTTCACTTTCGGCACCCGTCTTGACAGTAGCCGTATACACGGTACTGTTCTTCAGGTTGGCCACTGGGGTCATTGTTACCTTTTTATTGGCATAGCTCACTGTTGTCGCAACCTTATTAGTTCCTTCCATGAGTACCACCGTGGTGCTATTTATGGTTTCAGGATTCATATCAGCCAAGAAATTGAATTCTACAGCAGCCGTAACGGCGATTCCGGTGGCATCATCAGCCGGGGCGGTCGACACCACATCCGGAGACACCAACACTGGGTCTTTGTCCTTGTCACAACCCACGAACATCAAAATGGGTAGTAACGCTAGTACGAGTCCTGATTTAATAATTTTCATAATATTTTCTTTTAAAAAGTGTAATTATCATTACAATGCAAAGGTGAGGCTATTGAAAGCGAAACAGTTACACACTAAAAATTAATCGTTACATATATCACTTGTTCGGCAAAGTGTCCATCCACCCCTACCTTTTTTCCGAGGTAGATGGTCTCTGCCGAGGGAGTGACTTTGAATGAATCTGAGACTATTTCAATACGATGGCATTGCCCTCCATGGTGATAGAACCTGTTCGGGCCAATGCCTTGCCATCTAGCGTTGCACCGGTGTTGAACGTTATAGATTGCATGGCCATCACGGTGCCTTTAAAAACGGTAGTGGTCCCGAAAGTAGCGCTGCTTCCTACCTGCCAGAAAATATTGGCAGCTTTCGCTCCGCCGGCCAGGATCACCTGTCGGCCGGAAGTGGTAGTCAGCGCACTCGCTATCTGAATAATAAAGACAGCATTAGCATTTCCCTTAGCGTCAAACGTCAGATCCCCGGAAGATATCGCCAGAGAAGAGGTAGACTTATACAAGCCTGGGGTAAGTGTCAACCCACCAATATTTCCTGATAAGACAACGATATCAGTGGATGTTCTACCCGCAGCATCATTGTACGCTGTGGTTAAATCCAATTTGGCCTGATTGGCAATCGCGTCATTAACATGCAAGGTACCGGTGAATTCCGCCGGAGGAAACCCATCGATAGAAGTACCGGGACTCAGCCCAATATCTCCATTAATGGAAGTCGCTCCAGTGTTTGTAACAGACTCTCCGGCTAGTAAGGCCAAACTAGAAGTGCCGCCCATGCTTATGCCAGACTGCACCACAGTCTGAATAGGTATGGTGATCCCTGGAGACGGATCGTCTTTACTGCATGCTCCAAGTAAAATTGTGGATAGCAGAGCTCCTGACTTAAAAAGGCTGAAAATTTTCATTTTGTTTTGGTTTAATTCAATTGCTTGCCCAATTGCCATTAGCATGCCACAACCGGATATTGCAGTCAATCACTTACTGGTCAGCACTTTAAAATTGTGGGTGAATGGTTCGTTTTTCCCGATACGAGAAAGGCGGCTCGTTATAAGAATATCGAAAGGACCCAAAGCCCTGGATTCCAAGTATAAAGCCTTTCGATTGAACTGACTTTCCAGGTAAACAACGACGTGAAGACAGCGGTAGAACTACCAAAATAAAATCGAAACAATGGAGCTCCAGTGAAAATCATTTGAGAGACATTTGAGTCACAAAGAATATCTAATGGAAATAAAACCATACCAAGAAACCAATAGAGAGCAACTGCTCGACGTTTGGGAAAAGTCAGTGCTCGCCACCCACCACTTTTTGAGTCCGGAAGACTTCATTTCCATCAAAGCAATGGTAAGGGAGATTGATTTCAGTCATTTTGAAGTTCATTGCCTCATGGATAGGTCACGGGTGATTGGTTTTTTGGGTGTGGCAGAAAAAAAGGTAGAAATGCTCTTTTTAGATCCCAATTACTTTGGTCAGGGATTAGGTAAAAAACTGATGAATTTTGCAATCGCTCAGTTGAAGGCCCACAAGGTAGATGTCAACGAGCAAAATGTGGGTGCAGTAGCTTTTTATGAAAACCTGGGATTTGCTACCTATGAAAGAAGTGACAAAGATGACCAGGGTAATGATTATCCTATCCTGAGAATGAAATTAAGGACACGAAATATTTGAATACTGATAACCCTGCAACGCAGGTCTGGCGCTCTCCGTATAGGCTCAAATGTGAAAACGTATGACACCAGCCAAAGGTGGACTACTAATCAATCAAAATGCCTTATTTGAATTCTTCAATCTATCTGTCCTGAATGGCAGAATCGGGACATTACTTAAAAACAACATGCGAAAATTAATTCTCTACATCGCGTCCTCGCTGGACGGCTACATCGCCAAACCCAATGACGATCTGAGTTTTCTTAATCTGGTTCAGAAAGAAGGAGAAGACTATGGCTACACTGATTTTGTCTCTTCCGTGGACACGGTAATTGTTGGTAGAAAAACTTACGATTGGGTGATCGGTCAGGGCTATGATTTTCCTCACGCTGATAAGGAATCGTACATTATCACCAGACAGGAAAGACCGCGAGAAGGGAACCTGACTTTTTACAATGGCAACCTCAAAAAACTCGTAACGGACCTCAAAAAGAAAGAGGGAAAAAACATTTTCTGTGATGGTGGTGCAGAAATCGTCCATCTCTTACTCCAGGAAAAGCTCATCGATGAGCTGATTCTATCCATCGTGCCGGTAATCGTGGGAGCAGGAACTCCTCTATTTAAAACAGGCAGGCCAGAGCAGGTTCTGGAGCTTAAGAAGGCCAAAAACTTTGAATCAGGGCTGGTTCAGCTACATTATCAGTTAAAAGAGTAAGTGGCCAGGAGTAGTCAGATTTCAGCCACCCATTTCCAGAGATCCATTTATCATTACATATGCATCCATCTAAGTTTACAATAAGGAAACCCAGTGCTGAAGAGCATGGCGTCATAGGTGCGCTGATGGTGGAGGTGTACTCACAGTTGGAGGGATTTCCCACACCGGCGGAGCAGCCCAAATACTATGAAATGCTCTCGAATGTGGGCTCCCTTACTGAAAACCCACACATCCACCTACTGGCCGCTTACTCTCCGGAGCAGGTGCTGGCTGGCTGTGTGCTGTACATCGGCGACATGCAATATTATGGATCAGGTGGCACAGCCACCCAGGTAAAAGACAGTTCGGGATTCAGATTGTTGGCAGTGGCTCCTGACTTTAGAGGTCAGGGAATCGGCGGGCTGCTGACGAGGTATTGTATTGAGAGGGCACGCAAGGAGAAACGTCAGCAATTAATTATTCACTCCACCAAGGCCATGCAGGTAGCCTGGGGAATGTACGAGCGCATGGGCTTCGAACGATCCGAGGATTTGGATTTCAGGCAAGGGACACTGGAAGTCTATGGCTTCCGATTACCTCTGGATGATTAACTCAGGGCAAATTTCAGTGTCTTAGTTTATCACTGAGCAATTTCAGCTCTATCATCGAAGCAATACCCGAGATGGCCATGGCACAACCTATGAAGGTAATCATCAAAGAAATTACGAATGAATCCTGCTGACTAAAAACCATAAATCCAATGGCAATAAAACCAATCCCGAAGAAAGCCAGCACAGCATTGACGATTTGAAATTTCTTAATCTTTTCCATAATTCATTAATATTTTCAATACAAAGGAAGACGATTAATGAATATTTCTCAATAGACGCTCAAATAATTAGATAGAGAGCATTTTTAAAAGACTCCCTTTGTAAATGCCGTAATTTTCGGGGAGCTTTTTTCTGGAATATTGCCAATTCATCGGACGGCTCATCTCAGACAACCCGAAGAACAATACTCCGTTAAGCTTTCAGAAATATCAATTCAACTCATCTCCGGCATGAAAAACCTCCTGAAACTCGAAGAAGTAGCCATGTTTGGCCTTTCTATTTACCTCTTTACTTTGACCTCATTTAGCTGGTGGTGGTATCCTGCGCTTCTGTTGCTTCCGGACATAGGTATGATCGGTTACGCCTTCAATACACGGGTGGGTGCCCTTACCTACAATTTCCTCCATCATAAGGGCATTGCTGTGGTCATACTGCTGGCCGGTTGGCAATTTGGAAATGATGTACTGAGTCTTTCGGGGATCATACTCTTTGGACATGCCAGCATGGATCGGGTGTTTGGTTATGGGCTGAAGTACCCGGATCACTTCCAGCATACCAGCCTGGGATGGATGAAACCACAGTCCGTCCCTAATGATGGAAACTGACCTCCAGGTCCCGGATTTCATCCAGTATGCCTCCTAGTCTTTTCTCCATCTCTTCATGAGATACTTTTGTCTTAAGTAGATCAAACATCTCAGCGTAGATATTGATTTCAAAGTCTCTTTTGGTTCCCTCTGAAAGGAATAGGGCCCTCCGAATGATGCCCATCGCGGTGCGCAAAGAAGTGTGTACTTCTGCAGTTTTCCGCTGAGCACAGGCGGTCTGAGCGTACCGTACCTGCACATAGGAAAGCGCCAGTAGCATCTTGACAAAGTGCTCATTCATCTCAATATTCCCAGTATCGGACTTGAGGTCATAGTGAAGCTGAACCAGACTTGGCAGGGCCATATCTATCACCTCCCTGCTGTCTTTATTGTGCAGTTTGTCCCTGAGCAGGTAAATCTGACGAATAGTCGTTGAAAGCTCCTCCTTACTCCGATCCCGGGCACTCTCATCATAATAGAGCTTGGTATTGAAAATTCTCACCACCGGTTCGCGCGCCAGGTTGGTTAGGCTCACTGGCAGGTGATACGTTTGATACGCATCAATGGCAAAAAGCACATTGAAAATGAACAATATAAAACTGACATACCTGATCAGCGACATTTCAGTGGTTAGTTATCCGAAAGTAATCGTAGTGGCCTGATCTGATCGGGGTGAATCTTGTGAACATGCTCATCTACCAGCACTACTTTCTTATCTATGTGTTTTAGAAATTTCCCCAACTGAGTTTCCAACATCAACAACTGCCCGTCATACGAATATATGCCAGATTCCTTCTTCAGATCCTCCTTATCACGTTCCAAATCCCTGCGTGTAAGGCATGATGTTTTCAGAAATGAAATGAAGGTATTCATATCAAAGTCTCCTTCCAGTTTTTGAATATCTGACAAGGAGCGCTTGTATTCATGATGGCTTATATCGGAGGTATTGGCAGTAGGATCCAGAAGCAAGTCCAGTACCAATGAATCATAATGGTGAAGATGTTCTAAGACCGTAATGATGTCATTACGATAATTGGGATTGGCACAGAACTCAGAAAGCCCGTCATAGGTCTTCAGCCCATCGGAGACTTCCAGCCATTTGGCGGTTAACCGATCATACTCAGCTTCTATACTCACAGGAAAATCCTGTGCCTGGAGTGGCCATACCAGCGAAAACACGAGCAGGACACTAAGACATAAATGTGGGTTCTTCATTTTTCAAAATTAGAACACCACACCATGCGGAGGGCTCACACAAATTCTGTAATCTCCTATCCGTAAAAACAACTAGACGAGGACTTATGACACCTGATGAGTTTCATTGATCACATTGGGCATTACCATCACAGGGGCATTGGCCTTAGCGATGATGCCCGATATGTGACTTCCTGGCTCATTGTCTACTCCGTTGCTATTCACACCTAAAATAATCAGCTCGAAAGTGTTTGCCTGGATGAATTTGAGGACCTCTCCCTCTACCTCTCCTCCTAAGATCACAGGTTGAATCTTCTTTTTCTGACTTCTTTCCAGGGTCTGACAAAGGTCATCCATTTGCTTCCTGAGTCCCTCCATCAGCTGAAGGTCCCCACTCCTTTCAGAGGGTCCTGAGGGAAACACATGAAGCAGGGTGAGACGAGAATTCTCAGGAGCGATAAGGCGCAGGCCCAACTGCACGGCATGCCATGCAGCCAGTGAAAAGTCGGTGGGGATAAGTATCTGATGGAATAAATTCATGGCATTAGGTAAAGAAAAAAGTATCTCACAAAAGTATCGATGCCACTTTTGGGGGTATGTGACGATAGTCAATCCAAAAAATGAAATAAATCAGTACTCTTCTAGGGCTTCTGTCTGGCACCTTTTGTAGGTTTATATTTCAAAGTCAAAATCCGGAAACCTCACGTTTATGCCGATCAGCAGCGAATACCTTACTTCCTCCAATGGACTCCAACTGCTTAATAAGATTTTTCTCGGAGCAGGTGAGGGTATTATTATCGTTGACAGTGAAGGAAAAATCCGGCTCATTAATAAGCGAGCAGAAGAGATTTTTGAATACGAGCAAGACGAGCTGATGGGGAGGGTCATCGAAGACTTGATTCCCAAGAAGTATCACAAACAGCACGTCCCTCACCGAACAGAATATATTGCCCACCCGGTCACCAGACCAATGGGCATAGGGCGTCACCTCACCGGCCAGAGAAAATCTGGCAGTGAATTTCCTGTGGAAGTAAGTCTTAGCTATGTCATGCACGAGGATGAGAAGCTGGTGGTGGCATTCATTTCTGATATTACCAGAAGGAAAGAGCAGGAAGACGCCCTGAGGGAGAGCGAAGAAAAGCTAAAGCAGTACACCGCGGAGCTCGAGTCTAAAGTACAGGAGCGTACCCAGGAACTAGAGCATCTCAACCTGGGGCTCAAGAGCCAGATAAGAGAGCGCAAGCTGGCAGAAGCCGCCCTGCATTCCAGTCTGGAAGAGCTAAAGAAAGCAGAGAAAGAGATACTCAATGCCCTGGAAAAGGAAAAAGAGCTCAATGAGATGAAATCAAGGTTCATCTCGATGGCCAGTCACGAGTTTCGCACGCCACTCACCACCATCCACTCCTCCGCTAATCTGGTGGCCAAATACACGGAAACCGAGCAACAGGCCAACCGTGACAAGCATGTGAACCGGATCAAATCTGCTGTGAATAACCTCACCAATATCCTGAATGATTTTCTTTCCCTTGAAAAACTGGAAAGTGGTGCCATCACTATGAAAGTAGAAGCCTTCAATATGACTGGCCTATTCAGGGAGGTGGAAGAAATATTCGAACAAGGCCTGAAAAAAGATCAACAACTAAAAATCACCATTGAGGAGGGCTTGACTGAAGTGGTTTCTGACCCACACATTCTAAAAAACATCATAATCAACCTCATCTCGAATGCCATTAAATATTCAGATGAGGGAAAGACCATCACCGCCACCACCTCCCGGGTGAAAGATCGCATTCAGATTTCCATCAAAGACGAGGGGATCGGCATCCCGCTAGAAGAGCAAAAGAACCTCTTTCAGCGGTTTTTTCGAGCCGACAATGCCTCCAACATCCAGGGTACCGGCCTTGGATTGAATATTGTCAAAAGGTACATTGACCTCATCCACGGAAATATTACTTTTACTAGTAAGGAAAACCAGGGCAGCGAGTTTGTGATTTCTTTTCCTATACAGCCCTGACCAATCAAAGCCATGAAAAAGAAGATACTCATCATCGAAGACCAGTTGGAAGTGCGGGAAAACATTGAGGAACTCCTGCTACTGTCACACTATGATCCCATCACCGCATCAAATGGCAAAGAAGGCGTGAAAAAAGCTCTGGAGCACAAACCAGACCTGATACTTTGTGACATCATGATGCCGGAGATGGATGGCTATGAAGTGCTCTACCTGATTGGAAAGAATCCTGAGATCGCGTCCACCCCATTTATTTTCCTTACGGCAAAGGCCGAAAAAACAGATTTCCGAAAAGGAATGAACATGGGCGCGGACGATTATATCACCAAGCCTTTCGAAGAAATGGAGCTCCTGGGAGCCATAGAGCGAAGACTGGAGAAGTTCAGTCGACTATCGAGCAATGAGTCCCTGCAGGAATTTGTGGCGCGGGCCAAAGAATACCATGAGCTGAAAGACCTGGAAAACAGTGGAAAAACACGTTCTTTCAAGAAAAAAGACATTATTTATCGACATGGAGACTTTGCCTCTTATGCCTACAAAATCAAAAAAGGGAAAGTAAAAACCTATCAGATCAATCCTGATGGTAAGGAATTTATCCTTGACGTACTCTCAGACGGAGATTTTCTCGGCGAGAATGCCCTCATTCAGGATACGGAGCGCACAGAATTTGCGCAAGCACTGGAAGAGACTGAGCTGATATTAGTTCCTCGTAAAGACTTTCAGGATCTGATTTTCCAAAACCGGGAAGTCTCAGGACAGTTTATCAAAATGCTTTCTAAGAATCTACTGGAAAAAGAACATGGCCTGGTGGAAATGGCCTATGATACCGTGAGAAAACGTACGGCGGATGCGCTCATGAAGCTCTTCAATAAGTACGAGGAAGATCACTTTGATGTGTCACGCTCAGACCTGGCCAGCATGGTGGGTACAGCCACAGAGTCTGTGATCAGGATACTTTCCGAGTTCAAGAAAGACGGATTTATCAAAATAGAGGGTAGTACCATCCACGTACTCCATCCAGAAAAACTGAGTGCCGTTCGGTTCTGATCTAATAGTGGTCATGTGCACTGTCACTGATCTTCCTGACAATTGTCATAAGACCGTTTGCTCGTAGTTTATTTCTTTGTAGCATGAGATATACCCTGTTTTTCAGTGCACTTATCTGGAGTAGTCTACTCTCAGCCCAGCCATCGCATCACGAGGTGACCATTAGTTCAGGGCGTTTCATCCTGCAGGGCACCACCAACCTCAATACATTTGAATGTACATTGAGTCAAGCTCTCCCGGGTAAGCCCATAGTGGTGAAGACCACCAGTGAGGCACGCCAGATTCGTTTTGAGGGGTTAGAACTCAAATACCTAGTATCAGAGTTTGATTGCGGACTGGAAGCCATGAGTCAGGACTTGCGAAAGACACTGAAAAGCGATGCTTATCCGTATCTGCTACTTCGGATCAATGACATCCAAATCAAAAATGAAAGTCAGGAAGTCGCTAAACTTACGGTAGTCTCCTCGGTCACTATCACATTGGCAGGAAAATCACACGATACACTGGTAGAAAATGGACTGGTGATCAATCACTCTGAGGGGGCGCTTACCCTGGCGGGGACACAACATCTCAGCATGCATGATTTTGACCTTGAGGCTCCCACCAAATTTTTCGGAATGGTGAAAGTAAACGACGAGCTCAGTGTCTCCTTTGAGCTAAGAATGGAAGTGAAATCGCGCGACTGAGTGCCATCGCGCGATTTCCTCCTCTATCTATCAGTTTGAGCGATTTCTGCTCGAATTACTTCTATTTGATCTCCTGAAGTTTCCCTTATTCGAATCCCTGGGTTTAGACGATTGCGATCGCTGAAAAGACCCCTTTTTAGGCTCTTTCTTGATGTCTGCAGCGGTCTCTGTAGGTTCAAATCCACTTAACACCTCACTATCAAGCTTCAAACCAAGCAACTTCTCGATGCCCTTCACATATTCGATCTCATCGAGCGATACCAGGGAAATGGCCTCACCACTAGCTCCTGCCCTACCTGTACGACCTATTCGGTGTACATAATCTTCAGGTACATTAGGTAGCTCGTAATTGATCACGTGAGGCAAGAGCGGGATGTCCAACCCGCGCGCGGCAATGTCAGTAGCCACCAACACCCGCACTGTACCCTTCTTAAACCCTGCAAGGGCTTTGGTGCGCGCTCCCTGGCTCTTATTGCCATGAATCTCCGCAGCAGTCAGCCCGTTCTTGGTGAGTATTTTACCCAGCTTGTTCGCTCCATGCTTTGTACGGGTGAACACCAATACCTGCTGCCAATCACCTTCAGCGATCAGCTTGGTGATCAATTGCGCTTTTTTGCTCTTGTCTACTCTGTAAATTTTTTGATCTACTTTCTCTGCAGTGGTATTCTCCGGAGTTGCCTCCACCAGTACAGGATGGTTCAGAATCCCATTGGCCAGCTGCTTGATTTCTCTTGAAAACGTAGCTGAGAACAACAGATTTTGTCTCCTTTCAGGGACTAAAGCAAGAATTTTCTTGATATCTCTCAGGAAGCCCATGTCCAGCATACGATCTGCTTCATCCAGCACCAGTATCTCTACTTTAGCAAGTGATACAGCTTTCTGATTGTACAGGTCCAATAAACGACCTGGTGTAGCCACCAGTATGTCCACCCCATTTCTCAGTGCTCGGATCTGTGGGTTGGCATTAACGCCACCAAAAATCACTGCTGATCGCAGATGTAGGAACTCACTGTATGTGTGTACATCCTCATGCACCTGTGCTGCCAGCTCACGTGTTGGTGTGAGTATAAGTGCACGAACAACTGGTCTGCTCTGCTGTCGACCTTCGGCCAATAGCTGTAGCATCGGCAAAGCAAACCCGGCAGTCTTGCCTGTGCCTGTCTGAGCTGATGCCAGTATATCCTTTCCTTGCAAAATGAGTGGAATGGCCTTTTCCTGAATTGGAGAAGGGGTATTATATCCTTTTTTGTTGACTGCATGCAACAGGGATTCGGATAGTCCCAAAGATTTAAACGACATATAAATTGTTTGTGAAACGACAATTTATTCTAAATGTCATTTCTTTGTAAGCCACAAAAGTACACCTTATTTATTCAGCATCGGGTTAAGATTTCATTTACCAGGGGAATAATACCTATTTCAGACCGCATATAAAGGAAGAAGCGGAGAACCTACTGACCCAACCTGCCAGTAAACACTCCGCTCTTACAACTAAAATGAGAAGCCACCTCCCGAAGGAGGCGGCCACTCAACTAAACAGGCTACTAAAATCCAATGGTGGCTTCAATCACTACACCATTAAATTCTGCTCCCTGATATTGGCTACCATTCCATCCGGCTCCATCATATGTTTGCTTCACATATTCTACTTTCGCCAGTACGTTTTTGGTCATGAACCAACCTCCTCCAAAATTGATTCGCTGTGTGTCCCGAGCAGCAGCTGCGTCGGTCATTTCACCACTTACGCTATTGAAACGGCCACCAAGGTATAATTGCTCCTCACCACCAAATCTGTAAAGCGCCTCTGCTCCAAGCTGTGTGAAGCTGCCACCTACGGCATCATCACCATTGCTTGTTACTTCAAACACTCCGAAGAACTCAAGGCCTTTGAACTTCACAAATGGGTTGATCTGAAAGGCTGTCTGGTATTTAAAGCCAGGATTGAATCTTGGAGAAAAGTCACTACTGGAAATGGTCTGAGTACCTAACAACTGGTAGTATCTACCTCCAGCTCGGTCACCGTTGTATAGGTAGTCTCTGGTGCCTTTGTCAGAGCTGCTGTAGAAAGAGCCAGTCAAACGAAGACGTAGGTCATCATTGATCTGGTCATCGTAGCCCAGTTTACCGAAGAGCACAAAGCCATCATCACCTGGTAGTGGACTCTGATTGAGTCGGCCATTGGTGGCTCCAAGTACTCCTATGAAACCTGATGTATTGATGGTCAGTTCAGCGAATGGCTCTGTGGTAAAAGAGTCCATGATGTAATTGCCCACAAATGGATTGAAAATAGCTCTGGCGTTATCGGATCTTCTGAAGTGTGCATCTCCATAGTTGAACTCGTCCATACCTACACGGATGGTCGCTACATTCATGAAACCACTCATGAAGTCTTTGCGGATAAAATCGAGTTTATCGATCTGTATATATCCACCCTTCACATAGGCTTCAGTATGGTGTCTGGAAGAGAGATAGGTACGCAAGTGCATTCTCATACCATCCGCCAGCTGTACATCCAGATTCAGATTGGCAGTAGGCAAGTTGAAATTATTGGCCAATTCTGTTAAAGAGTCTCCGGCATTGGTTTGAGAAAGTCCCTGAAATTGCATGGCAAAATCGCCACCCACACGCACTTTCACACCAGTGAATTCCACATCATTCTCCTTTGAAGTCTCAAATACATTGAGACCATCTTTGTCATTGGCTCTGAAATATTGCAGCGCTGGCTGCTGAGCGTAAGCAAACACCACTCCTGTAAGAAACAGGGCTGTTAAGATTGATTTGAGCTTTAAATTTTTCATGATTGATTTGTTTAGATAGTCTGTTTATTTGTTGAGTAAAAGCTGATATTGGATGGTCACCTGATCACCTGTAGTGAGGCTTCCAAACATAGCTGTCGGTGGGTCTATCCCATACTCCGACATTTTGATAGATACTTCTCCGTTTACCTGCACAGTACCGGCACCTTTGGTAGTGGTCTGTGCTTCGAGTGAGATTGTTCGTGACACCCCTGCCAGGGTGAGTACACCCAGTCCTTCGGCCTTACTGTCAGATAGCGCCAGTGATTCGGCTGTGAAATAGATTGTGGGAAATTTTTCACTCTTCAGCGCATCGTAGGTCTTATCGTCCATAATGGATTTTCCACTTTTGATAGACTTTACATTCACCTCTACCTTGAGGTTGGTGATGAGGTTTTCTCCCATAGTACCAGAGACGACAAAATCACCAACCTTGGATTCCCAATCGTGAAGGCTGGAGGTGCCCAGGATGGTCATAGTGCTCTGTGATGGGACTGTCTTAAACTCCCACTGACCGGCGGTCAGTCCTGAGATAAGGAGGAGTGTTAGTAAGAATTTCATTGTGTTTTGTTTTAGTTGATAAGGCGAAGGTAGGGGGGCACACGAACGTGAGGTATGACGAAATCAGTGAGACCGGATGATCTTGATCAACCATTTGATTGACCCTTGTTAGGAGAAAAACTGACGTAACGCAGTAATTGGTGATACGCTGTGTTTGGTTTACTTTAAGGCCTAAAAACTGACCTGTATGAAAAAGACTAATTCAAAAGAAGCACCACAAAGTGTGGATGAGTACATCGCAGATTTCCCCATAGAAGTGCAGGAAATCCTGAAGGCAATCAGAAAGGTTATTCAACAGGCTGCACCTGAAGCTACTGAATCTATCAGCTATGGCATCCCCACCTTTTCTCAAAATGGAGCACTTGTTCACTTTGGGGGATATAAGCAGCACATAGGCTTCTACCCTGCCCCAAGAGCGATCGAAGTGTTTAAAGAAGAGCTGTCAGGATATGAAGGTGGAAAAGGAACCATTAAGTTTCCATTGAACAAGCCAATCCCCATAGAACTGGTCACCCGAATCGTCCAATATCGGTTGGCAGAGAACCTCAACAAGTCGAAAAACAAAAAAGCCAGCTCCTGATATAATCAGGAGCTGGCTTTTACCCCAAATAGAAGGCTTTTTATTGTTTCTTCATTACACCCTTTCCTGTAGCTGCCCAGAAAATGCCACCATAGATGTGCTCTAGAAATATGGCATCAGAGTAGGTCTCCGCCATATGCCCCATAGCTGTATAGAAGGCTCTTCCTCCATCAAAATCGTGATACCAGGCTACCGGATGAAAGCCATTCATTCCCTTAGCTTCTTTCTCTCCCCACTTGGCTTTCACGTCATATGTAGACTCATCCACGGTGATCAGGTAATTGAGATTATCCACTTTTTCTTCACCAAACTCATACCATTCATCTGTCCACCAGCGCATATCAGGCATGAGCTGCATCCCTGGAAAATTACGATCCTCTACCCTGATGGCTGCAGTCTGACGGTGTGGGTGAATGTAGAACATACGGCCAATGAGTTGATTGTACCATGGCCAATCATACTCCGTATCTGAAGCCGTGTGAATCCCCACAAAGCCCTTTCCTGATTGAATAAACCGTTTAAACGCTTCCTGTTGCTCGTCATTCAGGATGTCCTGAGTAGTCATCAGAAAAATGACAACATCATATTCTGCCAAAGCTTTATCATTAAATACCCTCGAGGCATCCTGATGCCAGTCCAGCGCAAAGTCATTGCGCTCCGCCAGCCACCGCATGGCATCCACACCCTCATTCACTGCTTCGTGATGGTATCCCGCCACTTTGGTGAAGAGCAGGGCCTTAAACTGCTGCCCAAACGAGGTGAGTGACAACATGGAAAAAAGGACGAACATTATTGTGATTTTTCTTTGCATAATTTCTGACTGTTTTGTGTTAATGGAGTTTGAATAAATCCAACCTGGAAAAGGTACAGAAGTCGAAAATAATAAAAATATGAAAGGTGATAGAATAAAACAGTAGCATTATCGGAGAATAACCAAATGATCCATTAACTATCGACATTTAACTCCTTTTCTCTTAAGGCTTTTTCATACCCAAATACATAGGTTAATTTTGCCTTCTCTGATGAAAAAGAAGAATACCAAAACCATTGAAATTGAAATCATTAATTACGGGGCGTATAGCGAATGGGATCGTGAGAGCAATGAGCTCCCCAAATTTATGGCTCTGACAAACACCGTAGAAGCCGTCGTTGGTGCTGAATTTGGAATGATTGTGGAAATCCGAAAGGCCAAAGGCCGATATCTTGATTTTCTGATAGAACACCCTCCATTTACAGATGAAACCGGTGTGGTAGAACCTCCATTTAGAGGCACTTTCCGGGTGAAGCACAACCCATTTCAGTTTTTCCTGGGGGACTCTATATGGGCACCTGTGGAGGACAAAAGAGGCCCCTGGAAGCTCTCCATACTACCGGAAGATGAAGTGCTTATTTCCAAAACCATCATGATCATCTAAGGAAATCAGCTATTAACTTCCACAATTGAGCGTGTTTAAAACAGCATTCATTCGAAAACATATTGATCATTATACGCTATCTGATAAGTGTTAAGGAAGTCAAGGTATTCCTCCCTAAACGTCCTATGACGATGGTGCTCTTCCTGGGTTTTGATATAGTTGATCACATTTTCTTGCTGAGACTGGCCAACGGTAAAGGCTCCAAACCCATTCTGCCATGCAAATTTGCCAATGGTTAGCCCTTTTTCATTGATGAATTTGGAGGAATTGGACTTGATGTCTCTGACCAGATCAGATAGGGCTATGTCGGGCTTCATCCCAATAAGAATATGCAAATGATCCGGCATACCATTAATAATCATTAATTTCTGTCCCTGGTTGGTGACTATGCCGGTGATGTATTTATAGAGTTCTTCCTTCCATTTTGGTGAGATCATGTTTTGACGGCCTTTGACTGCAAAAACCACATGAACATATAGCTGAGTATAGGTATTGGCCATAATGAGTTAGATTCAATAGGACAAGTGAATCTATCATAATTTTATGATTTTTATTCAATCTCCTGCTTCAGATGAGCATCAGAGGTGCCACATGTTCATAAAAACAACAAACAGACACCATCAAAGCTCCAGCGGAGCGGCATAATCCACCCATCAAATCTTAATCAATCAAAAACATTGCATCTCGAATACCGACATGTCGCTGCTACGCAGCTGCCTAAAACGACCTAATCTCAGCCTATTAATATCCCCCTCCTACGGAGCTTCATATCGTCGGCATCAGAGGTGCCGCATGTTAATAGAAACAAACAGACACCGTTAAAGCTCCGGAGGAGCGACACAATGCGTTCTTGAAATCCTTTAGGATCATAATATCGCATATCAATATGTCGCTGCTACGCAGCTTATCTCGCATTCACACCAATTCTATTAATATTAAGCTCCTACGGAGCTTCGAACCTCTTATTTTGGAAATTCTATTCTTGCGTTATCAACACAACACCATGTTTTCGGCCCAGATACATTCTCCGAAACCAATGGCACCAGAGGTGCCGTATGTTAATAGAAACAACAAACAGACACCGTTAAAGCTCCGGAGGAGCGACACAATCCACCCCTCAAATCTTAATCAATCAAAAACATTGCATCTCGAATACCGACATGTCGCTGCTACGCAGCTGCCTAAAACGACCTAATCTTAGCCTATTAATATCCCGCTCCTACGGAGCTTCATATCGTCGGCACCAGAGGTGCCGCATGTTAAATAGAAACAACAAACAGACACCGTTAAAGCTCCGGAGGAGCGACACAATCCCCCCTTGAAATCTTAATCAATCAAAACATCGTATCTCCAACATCAACATGCCGCTGCTACGGAGCTTTATTTTATCGGCACCAGAGGTGCCGCATGTTAATAGAAACAACAAACAAACACCATCAAAGCTCCAGCGGAGCGGCATAACCCGTTCTCGAAATCCTCTACGATCAGCATAATCAGAGCCATCTATCAACATTTGCACATCGAAACTGTGCGTTTCGATACCGATACGTTTCATGTTTCTCTTTTATCTTGACCCTCAAATCAAAAACAAACATCCATGAATCTCCTGTTACCAAAAACATTAATCCTTGTGGTCATATTGTTCGTTACCCTGGAAGCTAGCGGACAAAACTATAAGCCTCAGGTAAAAACCGACCACATAGCAATCGTAGTAGCGGACCTACCTGCGAGTGCCCGATTCTACTCAGAAATATTAGGTCTTAACGAAATCACCAACCAGACTAAAAAACCCAATATCCGTTGGTTTACTTTCGCTGATGGTGTGGAACTACACCTCATCAACCGAAGTAAAGAAGGCATTCAACTCATAAAAGATGTACACCTTGCCCTGGCCGTAAATGATTTTGATGGTTTTGTGAACATGCTTCGTGAGAAGAAGGTAAATTTTGAAAACTGGCCTGGAGAAGCCAATAGCACGAATTCCAGACCCGATGGGGTCAAGCAAGTTTACATTCAGGACCCTGATGGATACTGGATTGAAATCAATGATGCCGAAAGGTTTTGACCTTATGGAAATTGTTCGTTTTGACCATTCAAACATCGATCAGCTAACAAAGATGATCGTGGAGTTGTGGCCTGAGTGTAAGTTAGACCAGGAATATGCCAACTGTGTAAAAGCGATGGAATCTGAAAGAGAATGCTACTTTCTGGCCAGAGCGCATGGTCAGTACATTGCATTTATTTATCTCAATCTGCGATTTGATTATGTGGAAGGTGCCAGTTCATCCCCTGTTGGATACATTGAAGGCATATATGTAAAACCAGCCTTTAGAAAACAAGGTGTGGCCAAAATGCTGATCGAGCGAGCTGAGAAATGGTGCCGAGAAAAGGGTACCAGTTTTCTGGGTTCTGACACTGAAACCGACAATTTAGATAGTGTTGCTTTTCATCAGAAGGTTGGATTCAAAGTCACCAATCGGCTGGTCACTTTCATTAAGAAAATCAATTAAAAAAAGAGCGCCACATGTCCAGTGTGACGCTCATCCAACCAAAAATAACAACCTCAGAGTACTCTGAATCGCTCGAATGCCTCCTGCTCCAACCGCGCCCGATGATCAGGGTGAGCAATCCTTATTAATGCTTTGGCCCGCTCCCTTAGGTTTTTCCCGTAGAGTTCTGCCACTCCATACTCTGTGACAATGTAATGAACGTGTGCTCTGGTGGTCACTACCCCTGCGCCCTCTTTCAAAAACGAAGCTATCTTACTCTCACCCCTTGAGGTAGTAGAAGGCAAGGCAATGATGGGCTTACCTCCGGGAGAGAGCGAAGCTCCCCGGATAAAATCCATTTGCCCTCCTACTCCCGAGTAAATACGCGTACCTATAGAATCCGCGCTCACCTGACCAGTAAGATCCACTTCAATGGCGCTGTTCACACTAATCATATTGGGCATTCGCCTGATCACCGCTGTGTCATTCACATACTGAATGTCCAACATCCGCACTATCGGATTATCATCCACAAAATCGTATAACTTTCTGGATCCAATCATAAACCCGGACACAATCACGTCCTTATGCCTGGTCTTGTACTTATTGGTAATAACCCCCTTTTCTACCAGCGGGATCACCCCATCGGAAAACATTTCGGTGTGCACACCTAAATCCTTATGATTGCCCAGACAGGACAGCACCGCATCGGGAATGGCCCCAATGCCCATTTGCATCGTAGCTCGGTCAGGAATCATCTCTGCAATGAATTCTCCCATCTTTTTCTCTTCAGGAGTGATCGGATGGCCAATTAACTCTGGAAGAGGCTCATCCACCTCCACACAGGCAGTGAACATATCCTTGTGCAACAGCCCGTCTCCATGTGTCCTCGGCATGCGGGGGTTTACTTGTGCGATCACCACTTTGGCCATATCCACTGCAGCTTTGGTTGCATCTACTGAGATCCCCAAAGAGCAGTACCCATGGGCATCAGGTGGTGAAACCTGCACCAGGGCCACATCCACTTTTATGATTCCTGATCGAATCATTAATGGAATTTCACTTAAAAAGCATGGAATATAATCCGCATAACCCTCCTGGGTAGCTTTCCGGCAATTGGCTCCCAAAAAGAAGGAATTCACCCGGAAGCTATTCGAGTACTCCGGCTTGGCGTACGGCGCTGGACCCTCTGTATGTAGGTGATAAATTTTGACTCCTTCGAGTTCTGAATGCCGGTCGGTCATGGCCTCTACCAACACATTGGGTGTAGCCCCTGCTGTGTGAATAAATACATGGTCATCAGATTTGATGTTGCGGACTGCTTCTGAAGCAGACATTGAATTTCTCATTATACAGTTATTAGATTGAAGCTATTAATTGATTGATTCGGTCATTCCGTATCAACATTTTTCATCTTTCCTTGAGTAGAAATAATATAGGAACAGTCATATATACGCGCACATTGTTTCCTCGCTGCTTACCAGGAATCCATTTGGGGCTGTTTTCAAGCACTTTCACAGCTTCCTCGTCACATCCACCCCCAATGCCTTTTACCACTTGTACGTCAGTAATACTTCCGTCCTTCTCTATTACAAACCTCACAAACACCCGCCCACTGATATCTAGTCTCTTAGCCAAATCCGGATACACAATGTTTTCAGCAACAAAAGCATAAAACGCCTTCAATCCTCCCGGAAACTGTGGCTGATCCTCTACAATCTGGAAGATCTCCTCAGCTTTTTCCTCTTCAGGCTCCTCCAGTACCACGTCATACATCACGTCCTTTACGGCCATATCCTCAGTAAGCTCCACATCCAAATCAAATTTCACTTCATCTAAGACTTCCGCATCATCTATCTCCCTGAGTACAAATACTTCTACCCTCTTAGGTGGCGGTGGCGGGGACTGCAAACTTGGGGGCACCTCCAGTATTTCGTCAAAATCTGAACTCACATCTCCTAAATCCACCATTTGAGTTTCATCATAAATCTTCCAATTGAAAGCAATAACGGCAAAGAGAAGACTCAAACTGAGACCGATGAAAAAGAACAACGGCCGACGTTCGGCATCCATCTTTTCCCTTGACCTTTTGAGGTCTAGTAAACTTTGGTATTGATTAACCCTACCTTGCTTGTGCAGCACTTCATTGGCTTGAATGGCCTCTGACAAGCCACCTTCGTGAGGGTCTACATGAGGCTTTGGAGGTGTGAGCGTCTTCATGATTTTGTTGGTTAAATAATTAGGCTAAGATCAATGGAATTGGTCCGCATAACTATGACGAACCTCAATCCTCCAACTGATAGTCGTCAATCAAGCCGCCCGATTTTGTTCACTTCATACACTCAGTTCGCTTACTTTTTATTTTCTTTAATTCGTGAATTCGACCAAGGCTGTTTTTGAGCGTTTTGTCCCGGAAAACTCAGTGACGTACTGTTGTAAATTGCTCGACTATTTTGGTTTTGAGTTTAAAATCAAAAAAAGCCGGCAAACCAAACTCGGGGATTACAGGTACACCCCAAAAACCAAAAAGCACACCATCACCATTAACAATGACTTGAATCAATTTTCCTTTCTCGTCACTTTCCTGCATGAAGTGGCTCACCTTGTCACTTTTAATGCGCACGGTCGAAAGGCCGCACCTCACGGGCAAGAATGGAAGGATAATTTCAAAAAGATTGCCACACCAGTGCTCAATGAATCTGTGTTTCCGGCACCTGTACTACTGGCGCTTACCAACTATTTTAAAAACCCTAAAGCTGCAAGCTGCTCGGATCCAATCCTTTACAACGTTCTGAAAAAATTCGATGGTCCCTCCGACCTGATTCCTCTGAGCAAAATACCTGTTGGTCACTCATTTGAATTCAATGAAAAAGTCTATAAAAAATTGGAAAAGAAAAGAACCAGAAGCCTCTGTATGGAAGAACGATCCGCCAGACGCTATCTCATATCTGAAGTCGCTCAGGTGATGCTGATTGAAGACTAACTGGCAATGAAAGATTAAGGCTATATAACTATTCAATTATCAGATTGATATATTCCAAGGTTTGTAGTAAATTGAGTGTTTTGTTACCAACCAGCATCATTAATGTCCAACACAGTTTCCATTTACAACTTTAAGGGAGGCGTAGGGAAAACCACTACCGCACTCAATCTTGGAATCAGTTGGTCGAGATCCTTTAAGGTTCTCCTTATAGACTTTGATCCTCAGTGTAACCTCACCAATGCCATTACTATAGAGGAACCAAGAAACACTATTTATAACAACATCAGAAATCTGCTGCATGATCATGACCCGGATATTGAGCCGCTGGAAATCACACCTTATCTGCACATCATTCCTGGAGATTTTCAAATGACTCAGATTGAATCCAATAATCAGTTTATTTCATTTGGCACAGGTATCATTGCCCGCCTTCTTAGCTCTCAGCGAAGGGAATATGACTTTATCATTATGGACTGCCCTACCAACTTTGGGGTACTGGTCAAAGCCATACTTGGGAGCTCCAAAAACATCCTCATACCGGCGCAAGCCGATAGTTTTTCGATCACAGGCATACAAACACTAATGGGCTATCTGAATATGGTAGAGAATAGCCTTCTCAATATTCTTGGCGTATTTTTCAATATGTATAACAACAACCTTATCCTGTCTCAGGAAAAATTTAATGAAGCCAAGAACTCTTTTGGCAACCTTATATTAGATACCACAGTGAGCCGATCCATTAAGGTAGGTGAAGCACTGGATATTGGTCAGGCCATCAGTGACTACTCACCTGACAATACTGCCGCCGTAGAGTTTATGAAATTAAGTGATGAATTGCTGGCCAAGTTTCTTGGAAATGTTTCCAGCCATGTAGTGCTGGAGAACCTCAACCTCCAGGAATAAATTCACAAAAAACACCCTTATCAACAAAAAAAGGAATCTCCACCAATGAAGATTCCTCCTTTCAATCCAATAGGATAATTTACCCCACTTAGTTTTTCCCTCCTTCTACGTCAAGTTTCTGACTCTGGGGTTGTAATACATTTCCATCACTGTCTATGGCGATCACTTCACCATAACCCAGTGCCTTGATCTCCGCCATGATCTTCTTGCTGTCCCCTACCACCAGCCAGGTCATTTTTTGAGGATCGATGATTTCTTTGGCCAACTTTTGAACCTTGGAAAGCTCCAGGCTTTGCACCTCGCCGGCATAGGTCTCATAGTAGTCATCGGCAAGACCATACCTCACTATGTTAGCGATAGACCCTTCCACGGCATTCATGGTTTCCCACTGACCGGGCAGGCTGAGTATTTCATTGGTTTTGGTCTTTTCAAACTCCTCTTTAGTGGCCGGATTGTCACCTATATACCCTGTAAGCTCACCCATGATCTCCTTCATAGATGGGGCTGTTTGGTCAGTCTGTACAGGTGCATAAGCCAGGAACGGACGCTGGCCTTTAGCGGAATAAAGGAATGTAAATGCTCCGTATGCCCAACCTTTATCTTCCCGTAGATTCATATTCACTCTAGAGGTAAACTCCCCACCAAGAATATTATTCATCATACTCACTCCTATTTCGCTGACCTCACCATAGGGTTTGGTCAGGTGCCCTGTGATGATCACGGACTGAAGTGCATCTGGCTTATCCATCACATATATCTTGTTCTTGTTGGGAGCACCCACCATTTCCAGGTTCTTCTTGGGTACCTCTCCTGACTTCCACTTCTTGAAGTTCAGCTCCAGTTTTTGTTTCAGGTCGTCCATGGTGATATCCCCCACTGCTACAATGGTAGCGTTATTGGGCTTAAACCAAGTCTCATAAAACTTCATCAGGTCCTCGCGAGTCATGGCGGACACAGTGGACTCATATCCCGAGCCGGTCAGCGGGCTGCCGTAGGCATGATCCTCACCGTATAAAAATTTCGGAAGGGTACGGAGTGCCATAGACACCGGGCTTTTCTTTTCATTTTGTATGCCTACTATCTGTTGCTTTTGCAATCGCTCAAAATCAGCTTGTGGGAAAGCCGGGTTCAGCACCACATCTGCAAATAGGGCCAACGACTGATCGAAATTATTCTTTAATGAAGAGAGGGTAACATAGGACTGATCCAAATTAGCACCGGTATTGAGTTCAGCACCCAAAAGGGCCAACTCCTCATTGATCTGCAGTGCTGTACGGGCCTTAGTGCCCTCATCCAGCATGTCCATGGTGAGGTTGGCAGTACCGGCTTTGGCATACTGATCTGCGGCATAGCCGGCATCAAATATCATTCTGAACTCGATGAGCGGAACGGTATTTCTCTGAGCAAGCACCACTTTCATCCCATTGGAAAGTGTTGCACGCTCCAGTTTTGGAAAAGCCACGGTTGCAGCAGGCCCCACCTCTGGCAGTGCGGAGCGATCCACATCCTTACCGGTCGTCTCATAGTCAGGAAAAGGATTGATATGCAATACGTATACGCCATCGCTCAGCCACTTATTAGCCACAGACTTGACACTACTGATGGAAGCTTCCTTCATTCCCTTCAGGCGTGTTTTGTAGAAATCAGGCGACCCACCATAAACAGCATTCATGGCGAGGATATCAGATTTTCCACCGAATCCACCAATCCGCTCAATGCCACGGGTAAACCCGGCAAAAAAGTCAGTTTTGATACGCTTCATCTCTCCTGAGGTAGGGCCTTCCTTCAGAAATTTAGCAAGCTCCTCTTTGATCGCATTTTCCACTACCATATTATCCACACCCGGCTTCACATTGGCCTGGATCACAAATATGCCCGCAATTTCATTTTCCCAATTGTAAGCACTCACACTTGTAGCAATCTGCTCATCATAAACCAGACGTTTATAAAGACGTGAATTTTTCCCTGAGGCAAGGGCATCAGCAACAAAGTCAAGATTGAAAGCATCCGGATTGCCCCACTCGGGCACATTCCAAACCATGTATATACGCGATTGTGGCACTCTGTCCTGCTGAACCTGACGAATCTCCCCGGTTCGTTTGGCCACATAAGAACCATAATGAGTAACCGGAGGGCCCGACGGAATGTCTCCAAAGTAATCGACTACCTTTTGGTAAATCTCCTCCGTATTAACATCTCCAGCGATCACCACTACTGCATTGGCAGCTCCGTAATAATCATTGAACCATTGCTTTACGTCATCCAGAGCTGCCGCATTGAGGTCCTCCATGGAACCAATGACTGTGTGGTTATAAGGGTGTCCATTCGGAAAGCAGGACTGTGTCACAAGGTCAAAAAACTTACCATAAGGCTGATTCTCTCCCTGGCGCTTTTCGTTTTGCACCACGCCTCTTTGCTCATCCAGCTTTTCCTGAGAAATGGCGTCCTTGAAGTGTCCCATTCGATCGGACTCCATCCAAAGTGCCACATCCAAAGCTGACTTGGGCACGTTTTGGAAGTAATTGGTTCGATCAAAGTTGGTGGTACCATTCAGGTCTGTGGCTCCGATTCGCTCCATGGCCTGGAAATAATCATCATCAAAATTTTCACTTCCATTGAACATCAGGTGTTCAAAAAGGTGAGCAAAACCTGTCTTACCAAATTTTTCATTTTTGGAGCCCACATGATACCATACATTCACGGCTGCTATGGGCGCCTTATGATCTTCATGCACGATAAGCGTTAGCCCATTGCTGAGCACAAACTTTTGATATGGGATATCAAGCTGCGACAGATCAAAGTCAAACTTTTCAGTTTCCTGAGCTGAGAGGGCATTCACTAAGAACAGCCCCACTAAAAACATTAGGTGAGTAGTTTTTTTCATAATCATGGGTTTTGATAATGTATCACAGATTTAACTCTTTAAATCTGGAAAGACAAGCACTGAATAGCAAACGGTAAAATCTCCTGTCTAATGGTTACAGATCACCCATCTGCAAACGCCTCTGCATCAGCTGACTGACTCCCGCAAAAAAAGCAGTGGGCGTCATAGTGCGCCAATTGACCACCTGAAGATGTCCACCAAAATTGACGTAAGAATCAATCTCAAACCGAGCCATTTCCTCCTCCACAAAGTCACGGAAATTGATGGCTACGATCCAACCATCCTCTACCTCCTCAAACCATTCCTCATAATAGCTGTCGTCACTGCCATGAAAATTGAGAATATTCTCGCCTATGAGGATGAACTTGTTGATACCAGTGTGCATCACATGCTCTACCACATTTCGCTTGAGGTGCATGATATCATTGTTAATGGCATCATTCCATTCTCCAATCAATTCGATGATAATAAAACCTTCTTCATAATTGGCAAAAAGCACCTTCATGTAAAGTGTTTCGGAACCAAAAAAATCCCAGGCCGGATCTATAAAATACCCATAGATATTCTCAGAATACAAGTCGTAGTTGTACTCCTTTCCATAAAAAGGGGATTGAGGATCCTCACTGGCATCGTAGTACTGCTGCCAATTATGATATGGTTCTATCTGATGCAAATCATTCTATGATTATTCGATTATAAAATATCCGCCCCTCTTTATCAAGAGTGAGTAGATACATGCCGGATTGCAATTCCTCAACACTGAGGGTTCCTTCCGTCACCTGGGCTGTTTTTACTTTTTTGCCTTGTAAATCAAAAAGCGACAAGTTTACCGGGTAATCGATTCCCTCAGGTAAATGCAAATGCAGCAACCCCGAAACAGGATTGGGGTAGACAAGGTTCAGTGAAGGTCGGGCGTCTTTCACTCCCAACACCTCTTCCAAAAAGGTGAGATCTTCGGCCACCCTGACAAATACCTGATAATCTTCATTCGACTGCCCCACATAACCGATGAGATCCACAGAGACCTGGGGAATACTCGTCCCCACCAGAGGATGATCGATGGTACCAACTCTAAAAACAACCTCTGCATCATCTCCTATCAGAGTGTAATTCCCCACGGCGAACTCACCCGTTTCCACAAAGGAAACATTCCTGAGGCTGATCAGCTCAGATTCATATTCCTCACCCACTGCCGATAATGTAATCTCTTGTGGTTCAGGAAGGGCATTCCCACTATTGAGGATATCTATGTATACCGGAGACTCTTCTATTTCAAAAAGGCCATTATAGTCAAAAATTCCACCAGTGATCATCACACTATCCCCCATGACCAGGACAGAAGAAGCATTCCCCAGGTCAAGGCTGCGGACCACAAGCCCTGCCGTGCCATCAAAGACCACCCGATTATCCCTGTTGTTATTTTCACCACCAATCACGATGCCTTTCACAGTGACGACACTTCCTTCGACCATAGTACGCGCCTCTGCAATGCTGATCACTGGAGGCCGTTCCTCCTCCTCTTCGTCTACCAACACCATGTCTTCCAAATCCCTGACCGAAATCTGATAATCCCCCGCAAATTCTCCGACGAAACCTGTGATATCAAATAAACCATTGGGAATGCGAGTACCCACCAATGGGTGCTCAGACGACCCTATTCTGAAAACCATAGTCCCTGTGGCGTCCTTAATTTCAAAATTACCTGCAGAACCACCACCAGCAAAAGTGCCGCCTGCATCTTTAAAAGCCGCATCTCTGATCACTACCAGCTCGGATTCATACTGTTCGCCCACTTCTGCAATAGTCACCTCCTGGGGTTCTGGCAACATGGCCCCCTGAGCCACCAAGGTGATGGTAATGGGAGATTGTTCTATCTGAAGCACTCCTGCATAGTCAGATAAACCACCGCTCACCACAATACTATCCCCCTGCACAAGGTTAGCAGATTCATTTCCAGCATCGAAGCTCCGCACTACTATACCTGCTGTCCCATCAAATATCACACGGCTGTTTCCACTGTTATTGCCTGCGTCTATCACCACCCCTGTTACATAGGCCATGCTCCCAAGTTCCTGCTGACGTGCCTTAGCAATAGTAGTAACGGTGACTTCTCCCTCCTTGCCCTGTACATTCAATTCCACAGAAGTCAGGCCGGCAGATGCATGAGTAACCATGCCCTCATAGGTACCCCCATCAGCCTGTTGGGGCTCAAACTTGAGGTAGACCGTGAAGTTTTCGGATACCACACCATTAGCATGCGTAAAGGTGCTTGACCCTGAAAAGGTCGAATTGTCTGAAGAGACGTAGAATGGAGCCTCAACCGTCACCGTCAAGTCCCCTTCAAGGTTATATGCATTAACTGTATACTGCTGGACAAGGGATTGACCAAAAGGCACAGTTCCAAAGTTTTGGCTAAAATTGGACTGATCAAGTGAAACAAATGGCTCTGAAGCTGTTCCCCAGATTTCACCCACCCATTCCGGATGGTCTACAAACGGATTTCTGTTGTTTTGGTATCCATAGGCTTTCTCATGTCTGGCGATCTCAGCAGCGTCTACCGGGTCCTGTGCATGCCACCTTAGCAAGGTGAACAATACGCCCAATTCGGGATCACCCGAAAAACTCTTGTGATCCACTAATTCCAAATCGAGCGCTTCACTTTCATAGCGCATGTCCATGTAAAACAGTATGCGGGCCACGTCGCCTTTGATCTCATCTCTGGGATCCCAAAAATCCGCATTGGTATAGGTATCTGGCGCCTCACCTTCGGCATTTGCAGCGATGTTTTCCACATCATTAAAGTCTTTATTGCTCTTGGAAGTGTTTACAGTAGCATCTGAGGGCCTTAGGTTGTGAACATCCGTATATGCAGTGTCTGAGAGGTCTGGAAACCCATGAGATTTGGGCCAGGTGTGCTCTCTGTTCCAATAATCAGGCTCGTTATTGGAAGCGAAATTTGCCTTAGGAATGGAAGCATTTTTATAGAAGAGAATGATGTTATCAGGGTTATCAGGGTCTTCGTCCAGGTCTGGCAAAATAGTATCACGAAAATCACTATAGGCCCATACTTTATGACCAGTTGATATTCGGTGAAGTTGTTTCTTCAGGGCCTCACCGGTAAGTCCATCAGTGCCGTCATAGTAGCCACTAGGGGCCTGGCCAAAGGCAAGAAAACTCAAAAGAGCGAAAAGAAGAAGGAAGGTATATTTTTTCATCATTGGATTAAAGAAAAAAAAGGGAAGTATAACTTCCCTTTTTAATGAGTATAAATTCTAATTCTTAAAGTTTTTCCCAGGCACCACCTTGGTAAATGACTGCAAGTGAAGGCTCTGAAGAAGCTCCACAGTAGATAGAGTAAGTCACCTGATATTTCTGTCCCTCTTCGATGCTACTGTAGATCACATCAAGTCGTGAAGTAATGGCATCAAAGATTTGATCGTCTGACCACTCAAAGCAGCTAAAGTTTCCGTAAGTCCCCATATTGCTTGATCCTCCAGGGTTTTTGTCCTTGAAGTTTTCAGATATCCAGGTATAATCCGGTGCACCAAAAGTAATCTTTATGGTATTGTCAGGAACCCAGGCAGTACCATCAAAAGCAAACAACAAAGTGGCATCTATTACAGCAGAGTATGCTGTCCAGCTTCCTCCTACTACTGTGTAGAGGTTGCTTCTTGTCTGTGTAGCACCAGCTGAACTAGAGTAATATTTGTATACCACTACCAACTCATCTTCCTCCTGAGCAAAAGGATAGTTCGTCTTCAGGTAAGTGATGATGTATGGATCAGCAGGCACAGAGCTGCTGAAGTTGTCATACTGACCAGGAGCACCCATGGCATCATAATCTGCCGCAGTTAGGTAGTAAGCCCCGTTGTCTTTTGACCAGGCTCCACCAGAATACGAGTAGTAATCTGTCATATTGGTAGGATCCTCAGCGATAACTCCAACAGATCCTGGAGTAGTCACTTTGATCTCAGCCAGCTGCCATCTCGGAGCAATGGTCGAAGAAGACTTATATGCAAATGCCAAAGTCACTTTTGATCCAGCGTATGCATCAATCATCGCCTCTACTTCCACTGCAGTGTTACTGCTACCACCATCTACCCAATCAGGGAATGAAACAGTCTCCCATGTGGCTGTAGCAATGTCACCTGTGTAATCAGTTGAGATTTTCACATTTAAGAAATCTGAAACGGCATTACCATCCAAAAATCTAGTCACATGACTCATGTGCAGTTTTGCTTCAGTCAAACCAGACAGATCAATTTCCGGAGAAACTAACCACTCTTCATTCTCCTGAGCTCCACCAGAATATCCTGAGCCCTGAGCACTACCATCACTATAGATCACGTAAGTCCATACGGCCAAATCTCCTGAAACTTCCTTCACGGTGTAAGCAGAAATATCTTCAGTAAATCCTTCAACGTATACAGTCTGATCACCGGCGTTCTCATAGTCAAACTCCGGGTCTGTCACTGAATATTTGTAAGAGACACCATATACCTGATCCTCTGTAGGATCCTGAACTTCAGCCAGCAAAATGGCGGGAACATAAGCAGATGCCGGGTATGAAGGCGAGAAAAAGCCTGCCATACCTACTGACTCTCCTGCACTTTCGTAATCTTCAGCATCCAAAGTATACACACTGGCTCTGCTGTAGGTATTCGCTGTAGACGAACTTCCCTGATACTGAGCATAAGTCACATTGGCAGAAGAACCTTTCGCCAACTGTGGAAATTTCTCACTCAAAATATAAGGAATATACTTTCGAGCCTGCTCATCAGTAAAGTTGTAAAAACTATTCATACTTGATGAATCACTACCGTTTTCAGCTATTGGCAATGCCAATTCGAAATCATCTTCTGTCATGGTGAAAGCCACATCTGAGGTCACCCCACCTGTACTCCCCTTATCCAGGTCATCGTATACGTCCTGCATAGGATCGCATGCAAATACCCCTACTAGCAATAAGGCGTAAATGAATTTTATATTTTTGAATATCATCTTAAATATTTTTCAGAGTCGTTAATTAAAAATTGATCTTCAGGCCTGTGGTCCATGTTCTACCTACACCGTAGAATACGCTAGCTCCAGCTGCTGTAGAATTGGTATCCTGCGCATCTGAAATGTATTCCACATCAAACAAGTTGTTGGCATTCACAAACAAATTGGCATCCAGATCTCCAATTTTGAAATCGTATCTGGCTTTTACATCCAGCAAACCGTAAGTGGGTACTTCCCATGCCTGTATGCCGGCTATCTCAGAACTGGTTCTGTTCGTAGGATCGTAGTCTGCATAGAACTTAGAGAAGTATGTGTAAAGTACACCCACCTTGAAAGCAGGTATGATGTTATAATCTATACCCAATGCACCGGTGGTTTGCGCCGAACCACCCACCTTGATATCAGCGATATACAACTGGTCGATGGTTTCGATGATATTCTGCTGCTCATCAAAAACGTTCACACTGTTTACGTCATCAGACCATGTCCAATCACCCAATGAAAGCATACCTATCACTTTCAGTGCTTTCACAGGAGTGTAAGTAAAATCTATCTCAACACCCTGATGCAATGCGTTTACACCCAAAATGTTCGCGTAGTAAAGCTTGTCATCCTCACCCTGAAAACTCTTGGTGAACGTACGGTCGTTCCATCCTGTTCTGTACAAGTTTACATTGCCAGAGAACTTAGGGCTTCTGTAACCATATCCCAGCTCGTAGCTAAGGATCTTCTGGTTTTCTGCCTCTGAGTTGATGTCATTTCTGAAGTTTTGGAATACCGCATCAAAATCCGGTGCTTTCTCAAAGTATCCCACATTGGCGAATACATTGTGGTTTCTGTTCAGGTTGTAGTTAGCACCACCTTTTACCTGGTAGCCAAAGAAGTTCTGCCATGGTGTAGCCTGATCTTCCGGAGCATACTGGAAGTAATCAATTCTCCGATAAGAAGTATTAGAAGCTGAAAGCGTCAAAAATGCAGCAAGTGGACCACTTGAGTACTCTCCCTGCAAAAAGGCTCCTGCCCATCCTACTAAACCATCGTTGTAGTAGTCTCTTTTGTCTCCCACATTCAATGCTGCATTGGGGTTGTTCATGTTGTTATCATCATAAACATACTCCGCTCCAAGGAGGTCATACACCTCAGAGAAGTGAATACCTTTATAGAACCTTCCATCCAAACCTGCAAGAATGTCAATGTTATCATTGATTTCCTGAGTATAAGTAGAGAGTACACCATACCATCTGTGGTCATTTCGGGAAGCTCTCAGGTAACCCAGTGCTCTGCCGTCAGATGATGTCTGATTCATATCCACAATAGCGTCCAAATCATATGGGCTATAGGTACCACCTGTCCTGTAGTTATTAAAAGTAGGTTCAAACCCTGTAACAGCATCTTCTTCAGTAGCGTATCCGCCACCTCCACCAGTACCGGTAGAGTAATATACTGCAGTAGACAATTCAGATTTGTTGCTGATGGTCCAATAGTGGTTCAGTGAAAATTGTGGCTTGTGGTAAAAATTATCCTCCACATTCACCACATCACCATTCAATACACCCCAGTCAGCATTGTATCTCAATCCCTGTGGAGCTTCTCTGAACTTGGCAATTGAATGCATATTTTGTCTCTGACCGTGTACCTGTGGCGCACCAAATCCTGTAAAAGAAAGTGTGTGCTTGTCATTCAGTACTTTAGAGATATTCATGAAATAGTTATATCCCACAAACTGAGTACCGTCTGCCCATCCATCACCGGTGATCTTAGCACCGGATACAGAGATGGCCCAGTTGTTTTCAGTAAGGCCAGTATTCAAAGAAAAGGAAGTCTTCAGATATCCGTTGTTACCAAAGCCCTGATATACATTACCTCCTTTTTCAAGGTCAGTTGTTTTAGTGATAATATTGATTGTACCACCAATAGAAGGCACAGCCACTTTAGAAGCGCCGAGGCCTCTTTGCACCTGCATGGTAGTAGTCACGTCTGTCAAACCAGCCCAGTTAGACCAGTAGATGTTTCCGTTCTCCATGTCATTCACGGGTACACCGTTGATCAACACAGCTACATTCTCATCATTGAAACCACGCACGTTGATTCTAGAGTCACCGTAACCACCACCTTGCTTGGTGGCATAAACTCCGGGCGTACTCTTTAGCAGCTCAGGAAATTCCTGATTTGAGGCATTCTCCTCTATCACAGCTCGCTTGATAGTAGAAACAGCCACTGGTGTCTTACGATCCACCGCCACAGAAGCAATTACTTCCAATGGGCTCAACTCATTAGCACCTGGTGCTAACTCTATTTTGCCCAGGCTTTGTGTCTCGCTAAGGTTGATTGTTCTCTCTACAGTCTGAAATCCAACAAATGAGATCACGATAGTAGCCGTGCTCTTTTCAACTGTTAAGCTGAAATCTCCATTGAAATCAGTAATGGTTCCATTGGTTGTTCCTTTTAGAACAACGCTCGCTCCTGGTAGCCCCTCTCCGTTCTCGGCATCAACTACAGTTCCTGTAATTCTGCTCTGCCCGAAAGATGCCACCGATGCCAGAAGCATCGAAGCGACAAGTGCATAATTGCGTAAAGTTTTCCTCATTGCGTTTACTTTTTGTTTTTAAACTCCCGGCAAAAATAGGCTTTCGCCCAACCAGTAGAGTTCAGGTTTTGGTTAATTTTTCTAGTCGATTTGACGCTCCAAGTTAACACCATGTCACCTTAGATATAAATGGACTTAAAAATTTCTTAATATGACAGTGAAGAGATTCTGATATTACATTTATCGTAAAAAAGTATTCTCCGAAAGTCCTTAAAATCAAAATATAATACGTAACATTAACTTAACATTAAGTTAACATAGGAACATTATAAATTCCCACGGTTCTTCAAAACTGCCCTGACCGATCCGAAACGTTTTAGCTCACTTTCAGCTTCTCGCTGATCTATTTTCAGTTCATTCATCAGCATCCTTACCCCGCGCGCTACTAACTTGTGATTGCTCAGCTGCATATCCACCATTTTATTGCCCTTCACCCTGCCCAACCGAACCATTACCGCGGTAGAAATCATGTTGAGAATCATCTTTTGGGCTGTACCGGACTTCATCCGTGTACTTCCTGTGATAAACTCCGGCCCTACCACAGCCTCTATAGGAAACTCTACTACCTTTCCTAACGGCGATCCGGCACTGCAGACAATACAGCCAGTAAGCAGCCCATGAGCCCTGGCCTCACTCACTCCGCCTATTACGTATGGAGTAGTACCGGAGGCCGCTAAGCCTATCACTGTATCTTTTTCATCAGGTAAATAAGCCTTCAAATCTTCCCAAGCCTGTTTTTGATCATCCTCGGCAAACTCCACAGCCTTTCGTATGGCTCCATCACCCCCGGCGATGATACCCACCACGAGATCGTGCGGTACCCCAAAGGTGGGCGGGCACTCAGATGCATCAACCACCCCCAGCCGACCGCTGGTACCAGAGCCTATGTAAAATAATCGGCCTCCTGTCTGCATCCGGCTCACTATTGCGTCCACGAGACGCTGGATTTGAGGGATGGCGAGCGCCACGGCATCAGCCACAGTGGCATCTTCACGATTTATATTTGAGAGAATATCCAAAGTGGACATTTCTTCTATTCGCTCATATTTTGAGGCCTTCTCGGTATCTGGTAATTTATCCATGTTCTTGATGATATAAGGTGAGTCCTGCAATGGGGCTTTGTGCTATGAGGTCGATGCGATATCCGTAGCCCGAGGCAACGCGACGAAGAATGTTGCTCAGAAGATGCGCTACTGAACCTATAAATCTGAACGACGCGCCCTGGTACTTTTCCTTATCGGGAAAAAAAGCCTGAAAGTACCGATGAAAACCACCTGATACTAATTGGTAAACAAAAGGGTGGTTTTGATGCTCCACGATGAATGGAACAAACTGAGCCAAAAAGGCATTGGCCCCCGGCTGTTTGTACACAACTTCCAGCACGGCAGCTTCATTCAGTTCTGAGAATTGTGCTTTGAATGTGTCTTGCAAACCAGCCGGCAATCCCTGTCGGAGGTAAGTCTGTATAAGCGATCTCCCCAGATCGGCACCACTTCCTTCATCTCCCAAAATATACCCTAGTGAAGGCACTCTCACAGAAATTCCCTGACCATCGTACAATGCGGCACCTGCCCCGGTACCGAGCAGACAAACATACCCGGCCTGAGCAGCAAAAAGTGAGCGAGCGGCACCAAGTGTATCTGAGAAGGAATGACTCTTGGCTCCCGGATAAAAAGACTCCAGCCGAGCATTTATCCATTGAGCATCCTGCTCCGTCACCAGCCCGGCAGTATAAAAGTATATCCTGGAAATGTCCTTCAAGCCTGCGAGTTCCATCGGCAATTCCCTCAGATAGGTATCAAATTCCTGAGTCTTCAGGTTGAAGCCTCTGGAAGTGAACTGGGAAATCCGCTTATCATCCAGCAGCCTCCAATCTGTTTTAGTGCCCCCTACATCTGCTATCAATATCATGGTACTAAGATGCCAATTTGCGAGAACCTCTCAAAGACTTTTTCGGTATGGGGAGCATCGGGCAGCTCATCGGTGAGGTCCTGCCCGGCCCAATGCTCATAATGTTTGCCGTCCCGCCACATTCGTGAGATCGTCACGTCATACACCCGGCCCTGGTAGGCAATCCAGATATCGTCTTTGTCCTGCCCGTTTCTCAGAGCCAGTTGTGATCTGGTGATTTCTCTCATCTAGCGAAAAGTCACCAGGGTAATGCCACTTCCTCCAAACTCGATGTGCTCATCCACTGCCTTGTCTATGCTCTGATGGCTCTTTAGATAATTTCTGATCACATCCCTCAGGATACCGTGGCCCTTGCCATGAATGATCCGCACCTGATCTGTACCTAGAAGCAGCGCCTGGTCGATGTATTCGTCCACTTTTTGTAATGCCTCATCAGCCCGCACTCCCCGTACATCTATTTCTCCATTGAACTGAGACATCTTATCGATCATATTAATGCCTCCGATTTTGCGCGCTCTCGACTCCTGCCTGGCGGCCTGAGCACTGGCCTTGCGGAGCCTGCTTAATTCTATGAAGGAAATGATATTCCCAAAGCGCACCTGAGCTTGCTTGCCTTTCACGTTCATCACTTCACCTGAAGTATCCTGCCCCTCTATGGTCACATGCTGACCCACCTTTATTTCTTCAGCCTTTTTTCGCTTCTCCTCTTTCTTGATGCTCTCCTCCTGAGTCTTCTTATAGTGCTCCAAATCTGAACGCAACCGGCGGGTCTTTTCTTTATCCGCACTACTTTCCCTGATCCCACGTATGGTGTTTTCAATCCGCTGATTGGCCTCCTCTACTATTTGTTTCGCTCGGGCCTTTGCTTCCTTGATTAGTCGCTTCTTCTCATCCTGAAGCATTTCCTTCAAGGCCTCATAGTCGGTTTTGATGCTGATAACCTCCTTTTCTTCTTTTTCCAGCTTTTTAGTGAGCTTCTGGAATTTATTCCGTTCAGACTCGAGACTATTGAGCAATAGCTCGTAATCCACCTGACTGGTGCCTACAAATCCCTTGGCATTCTCAATGATCTGAGTCGGCAATCCTATTTTTTTTGCGATTTCGAAAGCAAAAGAACTTCCCGGCTTTCCCACTTCCAGTTCGAACAAAGGTTCGAGCGCCCCCACATCATACTTCATGGCACCATTCACCACACCGGGGTGATTTTCGGCAAATTTCTTAAGGTTTTGATAGTGGGTAGTGACCACTCCAAAAGCCCTTCTGGCATTCAATTGACCCAAAATGGACTCTGCAATGGCTCCACCAAACTGCGGCTCAGTCCCCGTACCAAACTCATCGATGAGAAAAAGACTGTTTCGATCGGCCATCTCATCAAAATAACGCATGGCTGTAAGGTGTGAGCTGTAGGTACTCAGGTCGTTCTCCAATGACTGGGTGTCCCCAATGTCCAAAAAGATGCTTCGGAAAACCCCAAACGTGGATGCTTCACTGGCCGGCACCAGGAAGCCACATTGAAACATATATTGCAATAAACCGACAGTTTTGAGGGCCACGGATTTACCGCCTGCATTGGGTCCGGAAATAACCAAAATTCGGTTCTCCTGTCTGCTGAGCTCCAATGACAATGGAATGGTGGGCTTGCCCGAGGCTGTATGCGACAGCCAGAGTAAAGGGTGCCTGGCTCCATACCACTTGACCATGGGGTTTTTAGTCACTCCTGGCTTTACCGCATCTATGGTTTTGGAGAATACAGCCTTGGCATGAATGAAATCCAATAAGCCAATAAAAAATGCTCCCTTGTCCAAGTCTTCTACAGACTCCCGCACAAGGTCAGTAAGCCTCGTTAAAATCCGGGCAATTTCACGTTTCTCCTGGTACTGCAACTCCCGCACTTCATTGTTCAACTGCAGGGCCTCCGTAGGCTCCATATAGACCGTTTGCCCGGTGGCAGATTCATCATGGATAAATCCCTGAATCCGCCGCTTGTGCTCTGCCTTTACCGGAATCACCAGGCGACCTTCTCTGATGGTCACCGAACTATCCTCATCAGTGAGTTTATCCTGAATGGCCTTTCTGAGCACTTTATTGATGGCTGTACGAACAGCACGCTCTTTCTGAATGAGCAAAGCACGGATAGAGGCCAGCTCGGGACTGGCGTTATCACGAACTACTCCCTTCTCATCCACAATGAGTTCTATGGCCTTGATCAGGTTCTGATCTGCGATGAATCCATAGGTCAGACTGCATAACTCTGGATATACCTCCTGATGCTTTTTGAGGTACTGAGTCCAATCATAAAGCAGGGCTAGCAGCGATTTCAGCTGCGCAAAATCCTCTGCCTGCAGAAAGGTGCCTTTCACTTTGATCTTCTTTAGAAATACCCGTAGATCCTGAAAATCTCTGGAAGGCAAATTATCACCTGAGGAGATCACACGCAGCATTTCATCAGTTTGGTCCAGCCACTTTGTGATTTCTTCTATTCTGGAAGATGGCCGGGCCTTTTCCAGAAATTCCACGGCAAAGTCGGACTTACACCGCTGGCGGATAAGCTCCATGAGCTGGTCAATCCCCAGCTTCTCCTGTATGTCTTTTGGATAAATCAGCATTATCGAATGTCCTTTGCTTTTTGGCGAGCCAACAGGCTATCCACCACCTCATCATAGATCGCCTTGTAGTTCTCTATTTCCTCCACATAAAACTCCATGCTTCTTCTGTATTGCTCACGGGTAATTTCCTGCTCTTCAAAAAGCATCTTTTCGAAATGATTGTAAACTTTCTGGCTGCTATCTCCTTTGATGTAGAGCTTCTTTACTTTGGCTTCCAGCAGGTGCACCTCTATCAATACCCTGACCATTTGATCATGACTCAACACATCTGCCGGAATTTCCGTTTGTTTCTTCGAACAGCTTCCAAGCAGCACGATCAATATGACAAAAAAAGATTTTTTCACAAGGTATAAGTCTAAGTGTTCTTATAATTTTGAACCCCAAAATTACTTTGCATGAAGGACATCCTCAAAAAGCTGAGAAAATATGAGATCAGAGTGCGCAAAGCCATCAATTCTCAGATGCAAGGTGACTTTCACAGCATCTTTAAGGGGTCGGGTCTCGAGTTTGATGACGTCCGGGCCTACCAGTATGGCGATGATGTGCGCACGATTGACTGGAACGTAACCGCTAAAGGACACGGAACGTTCGTAAAGACTTTTATAGAAGAAAAAGAGCAAACGGTGCTCTTTATGCTGGACGTATCAGCATCCGGTGAAATCGGCAAAGCCAACCACCAGAAAATTGATCTGGGCAAAGAAATCACTGCCTTGTTGACCATGTCGGCGGTGAAAGAGAGCAGTTCAGTTGGATTACTGTCATTTAGTGACCAGAAAGAGACCTATATCAAGCCTGGCAAGGGCATGAAGCATTCCTACGAGATTCTCTCGAGTATCTTTTCGCTGAAACCCATTTCCAGAAAAACTAACCTGGATCAGGCCATTCGGCTCGCTCTGGGCATGCTGAAGCGCCGCGCAGTGATTTTTCTCATCTCAGATTTTATCGATGAAGATTATCTCCACAGCCTGAAGGGCATGGCCAGAAAACACGATCTGGTGGTGATCCAGCTGTTTGACAAGCGGGAATCAAATATGCCAAGCCTGGGAATAGTACCACTTCTGGACAAGGAATCCGGGAAAACCATTTGGATTAATACCTCTTCGGGGAAATTCAGAAACGTACTGGACAAAACCTATCGGAAAAATACTGCTGCATTGGAGGACTTCTGCCGTCGAAACGACGTGAACTATCTCTCGGTAGAAACTGAAGAAGATTACGTACCCAAGCTGGTCAAATTATTCAGACACAGGAACAAAATGAATTCGCAACGTGCAAGGTAGATTATTGATTTACGTACTAGGGCTTTTAATCATGATGGGGGCCAACGCCCAAAAAATCACAGTCAAAGGTGGTTTTGTAGAAGACAGCCTCAAAATCGGTGAAGACATTCATTACTGGGTTTCCGCGGAGTACCCGGATCATCTGGAGTTGATCTTTCCCGATACCACTTACAATTTCTCACCCTTTGAATTTTCGGGGAAAGAATATTTTCCCAGTATAATCAAAACCGATCGGGCCTTTGATTCTGCGGTTTATACCCTTCAGAGCTATGAGATTGATCCGATCCAGTCGCTTTCCATTCCTGTATTCATACTCAAACCTACAGGTGACAGTACCCGCATAGATGCTGGTCTTGATTCCATCTTTTTTAAGCAGCTTCTGGAGGTGGTGACCGATACTACCAGCCTGAAAACCAATCTGGCTTATCAAAACGTACCTACCCAATTTAATTTTCCACTACTATGGATCATTCTGGGTGTTCTGATGGTGCTGACACTGGCTACCTATCTCATTTTTGGAAAGAAAATACGAAAGACCATCAGGTTGAGGAAACTGAAAAAAGACTTTATTGCGTTCTCCGAGCACCTGACCATGGACATCAGAAGTCTGAAGGAAGCACCAAACCAAAAAATCGCCGAGCACGCCCTGACAGAGTGGAAGAATTTTCTTGAGCGGCTTGAGCAACGACCATTCTCAAAGCTCACCACCAAGGAAATCATGGCTTTGGAATATACCGGAGAGCTGAACGGTACCCTTAAAAACATTGACCGCTGCGTCTATGGCGGTCGCTCGAGCGACGAGCTATATAAGGATTTTCAGGCTATCGAAGACTTCACGCAGCACAGATATTCAGTGATCACAGACCAAATCAAAAACAGCTAACAATTATGGAGAGCACGAATTCCTGGTTTTCTGTCAACTGGTTCACCTGGTCAAAACTCCAATCTTTTGATTGGGAGCAACCCTTATGGTTCTATCTGTTATTGGGCATTTTACTACTCCTGCTCATCAGGGCGGTAGTTATGACCCAGTTTCGTCAGCGCCTCCCCATAGCACTCACCAAAAAAGACATCAAAAGTGATCCGGTCAGCTATTTCAGGATTATTCCCCCGATTCTTTTTTTCATTACCATTAGCCTGCTGGTCACAGCATTGGCCAGACCACAGTCTACCAACGAGCAGGTGGAGCAATGGAGTGAAGGCATAGACATCATGATGACCATTGACATCTCTGAATCCATGCAAATTGAGGATTTCAGGCCCAACAGGCTGGAGGCCGCCAAAGAGGTAGCCAGAAATTTTGTAGCTGGCAGGTTTCAGGACCGAATTGGGCTGGTCGTATTTTCCGGAGATGCGTTCTCCAGATCTCCACTCACTTCTGACTATGACCTGCTCAACTCTTACATTGATGACATCTCCTTTGATCTTATAGAAAACCGTGGAACGGCTATCGGTAGTGCCCTGGCAGTAGCCACCAACAGGCTCAGGGAGTCAGACAGTAAATCAAAGGTGCTCATACTCCTGAGTGATGGTGACAACACCGCTGGCAACATAGACCCCATCACTGCCGCAAAACTGGCTCAGGCTTACGACATCAAAATTTACACCATTGCCATTGGTAAAGAAGGCAAAGTTCCTTTTGGGACCGACTTCTTTGGGCGCCCCAGATATGTCGAAAACACGCTGGATGAAACCAACCTGAGAGAGATTGCCAAAATAGGCAGGGGCAACTTCTACAGAGTCTCCGACAAAGAAGCTCTGGAGCAAGTGTTCTCAGAAATCGACTCACTGGAGAAGGCCGAAATCAAAGAAACCCGTTACAAGGACACCACGGATTATTATACGATCTATCTGCGCTGGGCTATGATATTCTTTTTGCTTTGGCTCCTAACAAAATCCACCTTTGTTACCAACGCGCTGAGTGACTGACCAGAGCATCTGTTGTAGCATTGCTCAGAGAAATACGTGATTCACTTGTAAGCCCTGCAGAAGAAGGAATATTCTGATGAAATATTGATGATTTAGACCCTCCTATTTTATGAATATTTCAAATAACAAGAAATATACCCCACTCCATTTACAAATAAAGTTTGACTTTATTGAAAATATTCGCAACAGGGATTAACTTCCGCCCTTGAAAAATAAACACCTGATATTTATTCTGACCAATAAGTATTTTACAGAATAATAAAAGGAGAAAACGTAAGAATATGTGCGGAATTGTATGTGCTTTTGAGTTAAAGCAAAAGGCCGAAGTACTCAGACCAAGATTATTGGAAATGTCCAAAAAACTGAGGCACCGAGGCCCGGACTGGAGTGGTATATACAGTAGTGAAAATGCCATACTGGCCCATGAGCGCCTGGCCATCGTGGATCCGGCTTCCGGCAAGCAGCCGCTCTTCAGTGACCATCAGAAAATCGTATTGGCTGCCAATGGAGAGATCTATAACCACAGGGAACTCCGCAAACAATTTGAAGGAAAATACCATTTCAGCACGGCATCAGATTGCGAAGTGATCCTGGCCCTGTACAAAGAAAAAGGAGCAAGTTTTTTAGACGAACTCAACGGAATTTTTGGGTTCGCTCTTTACGATTCTGAAAGTGACGCTTACCTCGTTGCCAGGGATCATATGGGCATCATCCCCCTGTACATGGGATGGGATGAGGACGGTACTTTTTATGTTGCTTCCGAACTCAAAGCCCTCGAAGGAGTGTGCACCAAAATAGAGCTTTTTCCTCCGGGACATTACCTGCACAGTAAGGAAGGCAAGCTCGTAAAATGGTATGAGCGTGACTGGACTACTTACGAAAATGTGAAGGACAGTGAAACAAGCATAGAGGATCTTCACGACGCTCTGGAGGCGGCTGTAAAGCGTCAGTTGATGTCTGACGTACCGTATGGTGTGCTATTGTCGGGTGGACTGGACTCATCCGTCACCTCAGCCCTCGCTAAGAAATTTTCTCAAAACAGAATAGAAACTGATGGCAAGACTGGTGCCTGGTGGCCTCAGCTTCACTCATTTGCCGTAGGACTGGAGGGCTCTCCGGATTTGGCAGCAGCCAGAAATGCTGCTGAGCACATAGGCACCGTCCATCATGAAATTCTCTTCACCATACAGGAGGGACTTGATGCTATTCGCGATGTAATCTACCACCTGGAGACCTACGATGTGACTACCGTGCGTGCCTCTACCCCTATGTATCTGATGGCAAGAGTGATCAAGTCCATGGGGATCAAAATGGTACTCTCCGGTGAAGGTTCTGATGAGCTCTTTGGTGGGTATCTCTATTTCCACAAAGCGCCCAATGCCAAGGAGTTTCATGAAGAAACTGTGCGCAAGCTGAGCAAACTACACCAGTATGACTGTCTGCGAGCCAATAAATCCCTGGCCGCCTGGGGCATTGAAGGCCGTGTGCCCTTTCTGGATAAAGAATTCATTGATGTGGCCATGCGCCTGAATCCTCAGGATAAAATGATCACTCCGGAAAAAATGGAGAAGTGGGTAGTACGAAAGGCTTTCGAAAACTACCTCCCGGATAGCATTGCCTGGAGACAGAAAGAACAGTTTTCTGACGGTGTGGGCTATAGCTGGATAGACACCCTCAAGCAGGTGGTCAGTGAAAAAGTTTCCGACGATCAGCTGGCCAATGCCAAATACAAATTCCCGGTGCAAACGCCCAGAAACAAGGAAGAATTTTATTATCGAACCATCTTCTCTGAGCATTTCCCATCGGACACCGCGGCACTGTGTGTACCATCTGTACCATCTGTAGCCTGTAGCACTCCGGAGGCACTGGCCTGGGACGAATCCTTCAAAAACATGAATGACCCCTCTGGAAGAGCAGTGGGTGTACACACAGATAAGTACAAATAATTCGAAGATTAGACGAGAAGAAATCCTTCCTAAGGGTGGATTAAATTAACTTCGAGGTATGGAAGATTACTTTGAAGAACAGGTCTTTAATGGCGTGAATTTCACGGAGCAGCGCCTGAAAAAAGGGGAGTATAACCGTTGCCAATTCACCAACTGTTTATTCTCCGGGGTGGACCTCTCCTACCTGGTCTTCTCCGAATGTGTGTTTGAAAACTGTGACCTCAGCAATGCCCGGCTGAACAGCACTTCTTGGAAAGAGGTACAATTCAATGAGTGCAAGCTATTGGGCCTTATTTTTAGTGACAGCAATCCCTTCCTGATGGCCATGAACTTTCGTGGCTGTCAGCTGAACTTCTCCTCTTTCTATCAGCTCAATCTTAAGGGAAGCCAATTCCAGCAGTGCAGTCTGCATGAAGTAGATTTTACAGAGACCAACCTGACCGGGGCCAGCTTTCACCAAAGTGATTTGTCAGGCGCTATATTTGAACAGACCATCCTGGAAAAAGCAGACTTCAGAGCAGCTCAGAACTACTCTATAGACCCGGCCCTGAATAAACTCAAAAAGGCCAGGTTTTCTATGCCCGATGTGGTGGGCCTGCTCTATAAGCTGGACATTCAGATTACTTAGGCGGAAGCCCCTCTAGTCAATGAGGAAATTATTAAACAGGAAGTAAATCATTTGAATACCAAAAAGAATCAGGATCACCCCAACTGACCTGTTTAGAATCAAAATTTTCTTGGGGGTAACCATCGCTCGGAGCCTGTAGGCAATGAACGCTTTGGTGATATCAGAGACCAGAATGGTGGTGAGCACGCCTACGAAGAAATAAATTTGCTCACCGCTGCTGTAATCGTAGTTGACCGCCACCAGACCAATAATTCCCAGCCAGAATATCACTATGAAAGGATTAAACCCATTGAGTACAAACCCCTTCAACATGTATTTGAGATAGGAAAGCTCAGTATCCGCCTCCTGTTTTTCCTGGTAGATTTTAGGTTTTTTAAACCATGAGTATAGCCCATAAGCAATAAGCACCACCGTGCCTACTATGGCCATCCACATTCGCGCAGTGGGCTTTTCCAACAGTGAAGCGAGCCCCATAATGGCCAGTGCCACATAGAGCACATCACTCAAAGAAATACCCAGGGCCAGAAAAATCGCCTTTTTAAAGCCCTTTTGAACACTGGTTTGCAGGAGCGCAAAAAAACCGGGGCCAAATGAAAAAATAAAAATCAATCCAAATAATAATCCTGTGAAATATGAAGGCATCAGTTAGGGTTCATGATATTTCTGGCTGCAACGAATTCTTTCCACTGCTGCGACTTTTCATTTTTTAGTACTCTTGGAAATTTATTCTGGCCTCCCTCTTTCCCCTGCTCCTTCATCCATTCGTAAAACAATGCTGTCGGGAGTACTCTTACAGTCACCTCCCTCAAGGCATGCCCACGCTCTACTTTATAATCGTCGTTGAGTTCCATCAGTTTCAGGTCCAGCTGCTTCTGCAATGACTCCTCATCCACTGTATCATCAGTGCCCAGAAACCATCTGTGAGCAAACCTACCTCCAACAGACTCTCCCAGGACCGTAAACTCACGGATATCGATATTGAATTCCGCACTTACCAACTCCACGGCCTTATTCATGTTATCAACCGAAAGGTGCTCACCACACAAACTCAGGAAGTGTTTGGTCCGACCAGTAATGTATATTTCCGAGTCCTCTACAGACGCAAACTTAATCACATCTCCGATAAGGTACCTCCAGGCTCCGGCATTTGTGCTGATCAGTAATGCATACTCCACCCCCGTCTTTACCTGATCTATATGAAGCGTTTCAGGGTTTTCTCTCATTACACCATCCTCTGTAAAATTTTTGGGGGTAAAGGGGACAAACTCGTAGAAGATTCCATTATTCAATACCAGTTTCATAGACCGTTGCACTGATTGGGCCTGAAAAGCAATAAATCCCTCACTGGCAAGATAGGTTTCCATATAGATCAATGGATTTTTCAGAAGTTTTTCGAAGCCTTTTTTGTAGGGTTCAAAGGATACTCCACCATGCACGAAGATTTTCAAATTAGGCCAGATATCATGGATCGTGGCTACCCCGTAGTGTTTGACTATTTTTTCCATCAAAATCTGAAGCCATGCTGGCACCCCTACGATAATCCCAATATCCCAATCCTTCGCTCGTCGCGTGATTTCGTCCAGTTTATCTCCCCAGTCCGACGTTTTAGCTATTTTCTTTCCCGGCTTGTAAAAGTGCTGAAACCAAAATGGTATTTGTGCGGCAGTGATCCCACTCAGGTCTCCTTCGAAATAGGTACCACTCTTCCTGAGGTTTGTACTCCCGCCAAGCATCAGAATTCCTTTGGTAAACAGGTCCGTAGGCAAGTCGTACTTAGAGAGTGTAAGTATTTGCCTCATACTGGTCTTTCTGATCGATTTGATCATCTCTTTGGTGATCGGAATATACTTGGAGGAAGCGCCTGAGGTGCCACTGCTCAACGCAAAGTACTTCACCTTGCCTGGATAACAAACATCCCTCTTGCCCGCTTTGGCCAAATGCCACCATTCATTGTGGATCTTATCATAGTCAAACACAGGGACTTTGCTGATGAACTCAGCATAGAACTGGTCTCTGGAGCCTGTCTTGAAAGTTTTGAGGATATTCGCAAACCCATAGTGCCTGCCAAACTCAGTATGCTGTGCATGGATCATCAACTTTCGGAGTTCCCCTTTTTGCAGATCAAAGGCAGACGTATATTGCTGCTCCATGCTCTCCCCCAGCATGATTCCTTTCTTCAAAAGTGTGCCTAATATTGCCATAATAGAGTATTTAAGAAAGTCATGTGATTTTCACCGCTGACTTACCAACTTTGCGCTAGTTTTAAAGTTAACCATAGTCAAGAATTTAGCACTCCACATGGGCGACATAGCAGTAAATATTAACAAAATAAAAACAGAGCTCGCCGGCACCAGTGCCCGACTGATTGCCGTAAGTAAAACCAAACCTATGTCTGCCGTGCAAGAAGCGTACGACAGTGGCCAGCGGGATTTTGGTGAAAACAAAGTACAGGAGATGACTGAGAAGTACGAGGCTCTCCCAAAGGACATCCGGTGGCACATGATTGGTCATCTACAGCGGAATAAAGTGAAATATATCGCTCCTTATGTGCACCTCATTCATGCGGTGGATAGCGTGAGATTGCTGAGGGAAATAGACAAAGAAGCCGCCAAAAACGACCGAATCATCTCATGTCTCCTTCAAATTCATATTGCAGAGGAAACCACCAAGTTCGGGTTCGACAAAAATGACCTGCAGTATTTTCTGGAAAATGGTGAACTCGAAGCCCTTACCCACATCAAAGTATGCGGACTTATGGGAATGGCCACCCTCACCCAGGATACTACTCAGATCTCTAAGGAATTTGAAGGGCTTAAAGTGCTATTCGATGAGTTCTCTTCAAAATTCCATTTCAGCAATTTCGAACTCACCGAACTCTCAATGGGTATGAGTGGCGACTATCAGTACGCCCTGGGTCATGGCAGCACCATGATCAGAGTAGGGAGTTCTATCTTTGGAGAAAGAAATTATGGATAAGAAACACTTGTTAACCGGGAGTATGCTGGCTGTAACTGCTGTGGGTTTAGGAGCTTTTGGAGCACATGCTTTGGCTGAGACGCTGGAGACTTTTGGGAGAAAAGATACCTATGACACAGCTGTACAGTACCACATGTTTCACGCTCTGGCCATTCTTTTTGTAAGCATCCTATATAAAAATGGTCCACATCAATTGCTGACATGGACTATTCGTTTCTTTTTGAGTGGCACCCTGATCTTTTCGGGTAGCCTCTATGTGCTCTGTATAACCAACATTACCGTTCTGGGAGCCATCACGCCTATTGGAGGTATCCTCTTCATTGCCGGTTGGATTACGCTTATTATCTATGCTCTACGCCATCACTGATCTACAGGGGCTGGAGCCAGTACATTGGTGGTGATCTTCACGCGCTCCGTGCTGTTGATGGCGTTTGAAAGAATCGTTACCACCTTGTTTTGCATCCCCATCTTACCCCGGCTGTTGAAATTCACCGTAATCTCTGCCGTAGCTCCCGGTGCCAGAGGTTCTCTATCCCAGTTGGTAGCAGTACAGCCGCATGTGGTGCGCACGTCTGAAAGAATTAAAGGTTCGTTGCCTGTGTTTTCGTATTTGAAAACATGCGTTACTCTGTCACCCTGCGTGATGTCACCAAAATTATGCGCAGACTCAGTGAAAGAGATCCTTGGACCATTCTGTACTTCTTCTGCACCTGTGGTTTGTGCTACTACGCCGAATCCTACGCAGAGTATGAATAAACTTGCTAAAACTCTCATATAATTTTTTTTTTGAGTAAAGTTAACGTACATCGATATAATATGTTAACAAAACCATGGCAGATTCCATCACCAAAAGCATTTTTGAAGGGCGGGTAAGGGTAAGAGTATGCGGAATACTCCGGGAGGAGAACGCTATATTAATGCTCAAACATAAAGGGATCGGACCTAATGGTCACTTGTGGTCACCTCCCGGAGGTGGTATTGAGTTTGGCGAAAGTGCAGAAGATGCACTAAAAAAAGAATTTCTGGAAGAAACAGGGCTGACGATCAGTGTAGGTCAGTTTTTGTTTGTGAATGAGTATCAGGACAACCGGCACCATGCCATCGAACTCTTTTTTGAAGTGACCCGTCTGGCAGGAGAAATTAAATTAGGAGCTGACCCAGAGCTACCAAAAAATAAACAAATACTGGAAGAACTGAGGTGGCTGAGTTTTGACGAAATCAAAAACATGGATTCAGGTTTCCTGCACAATGCTTTTGGCCTGACACAGGAACCAAATCAAATAACCGAATTGCGCGGGTTTTTTAAATTTGCGAATATTTCCATAAAATAGCGTTTCGCTAACAGTCTAATTATCTTTATTATTGCAAAAAACCCTAACATCAATGACCAAAACAAAAATCTTTACCATAGTTTTCGGAATCGTCGCATTGTGCTTGTCGTTCTTCCTGTATTACTCTATCAACTCTAGTATAGAAGAGTCTCAGAGAATTGCTAAAATGGAAGCACGCATCATTGAGCAATTAAAAATGATTAGAGAAGCGGAGCTGTCGTACCTTGCCGTGAATGGCCGATACACCAGCGATTGGGATAAACTATTGGCATTTGTGGATTCTGGTAAGTTTTACCTTACTGAGAAAACCGAATATGTAATCACTCTGGATTACGGTGCAGATAGCACCTATGTGGAAATAGACACCCTGGGTACGGTTTCTGTAAAAGATTCAATTTTCAAAAAGTCAACCTGGCCGAGGTTCAATCTATCTACCCTTCCATACGTGCCGGGTGTAGAGCCTCCAACCAAATTTGATATCTGGGCTGATAAAATTGAAAAGAGTGGGGTTTCTGTAAATGCAATAGAGGTAAAAAATCCTAAGCCTATCAACCCTATTAGGGATGAAGAAAGTGAGTATAACACAAGAAAGCCTCTAAGATTTGGCTCCAAAACAAGTGTAACTACAGCAGGTAACTGGGAATAATATTTTGACAAAAACCGCCACATCAAATTTCAAACTCATTAAAAGAATTAAGGCTGGCAGCTTTGATGAATCAAAGCTGCCATCTTATTCTCTTTGTCTGCAAATAGGCATTCGCGATTTTCAATTTTGTGTGGTAAATAAGCAGACAGGCACCTGTCTGGTGATGGAAGATTACAAGCTGGAAAACATCAAAACGATCAATACCCGGCTGGAGGTCATCAAAGAAATCGTCAACAAACACAGTTTCATAGGTTCCAATCTCTGGGACAACATCAAGGTAAGTTTCAAAACTCACAAGTTCTCTCTGGTGCCTGGTTCGCATTTTCTACCGGAAGCATCCAGTGATTACCTGGCCGTGAATTCGGAGATTAAAACCAAGATTGAGGAGGTTTATTACTACAAGCATATCGCGAGTAGTGCAGTGAACATCTTTGCTTGTGACAAAAAAGTCATTTCCTGGTCCAAGGAGCGTTATCCCAATAAAAGTTTGCAGGTCATCCATCAGGGTAGTGCGCTGATCGAAGGAGTGCTGAAGTATGATGACCACTCCAAGGAGAAAACCATGTTTACCTACTTTGACAGGGGTATTCTGCACATCATGGTATCTCAGAAGAATCAGTTGCTCTATTACAATCAGTTTGCAGTAAGAAAGAGCGAAGATTACCTCAAATACATCATGCTCGTTTTTAAAGAAATTGGTCTTTCGCCCAAAACCAGTAGTCTGGTGGTATGGGGACTGCTCAAAAACGACGCACCACAAATTGAACTCTTGAAGAAATATATCCGAAACATCTCCTTCGGTACAAAACCAAACTTTCTGAAATTTCCCTCAGAGTTTGAAGACATTGCCGATCACAGGTATTTCGATCTGTACAGCATATTTCTCTGCGAGTAATGAAAAAAACAGCGATCTTCCCTGGTTCGTTTGACCCATTCACCAAGGGTCACGAAGACATTGTGCTGAGAAGCCTGGAACTCTTCGACGAGGTGATCGTGGCCATGGGGCATAATTCCAATAAGAAGAGGTATTTCGAAGTGGACTTCATCATCGGAAAGATCAACGCTGCATTTGAGGGCGATGAGCGGGTGAAGGTCATAGTGTATGATGAACTCACGGCCATTCTTGCTCAAAAATACAATGCTCGCTATCTCGTACGCGGGCTGAGAAACACCACTGACTTTGAATACGAAAACAGTATCTCACAAATCAATAAATACCTGAATGCAGGTCTGGAAACAGTCTTTTTGATTACCTCTCCTGACCTGGCTCCTATTAGCAGCAGTATTATCCGCGAGGTACATCGCTATGGCGGGGATGTGACTCCCTTCCTGCCTTACAAACTTTGATCGTGTATTTTGAGGAGTTTGTGATACTCCTGTATCACCACCCGAATGGAGCGGTAGGAATTGTAAAGCGCTGCACGTAGCTCGGTAAGGGTCATCCATCGTACCTCATCTATCCCCTCTTCGGTCTGTGGTGCCAGATTAGAGTCATCCAGGCAACGCATCACATACCAGTGCGTCTTTTTGAGCACATATTTTTCTTTGTTGATGTAAGTGTGCCACGTGGCGTTGATCTTTTTCTCAATAGACACCTTCACCCCTGTTTCCTCTTCCACCTCGCGTATGGCACAGTCACGCTTATTCTCTCCTTTATCCAGCTTCCCTTTGGGTATATCCCACCTGTCCTTCCGGTAGATCAGGAGGATTTTACCACCCTTGTCCACCACCCCACCGGCAGCCTCTATCACTTTAAACTTCTTCTTGATGTAGCGGATCACGTCCCGCTTGTCTGTACTACAAAAAGTGATCGAATCTACTTTCTTTAGTTTATTATCAGTCATCACGTGCAGGAGATCATCCACCTTATCGGCGGCAGCATCTGTGATCAGCACATCATCAATGAGAGATTTTGGTTTTATTTTGGTGATCGCCCCATCAATGACCAGATCAAATTCTTTGGCAGGATCCAGCTCCTCAGGACTTACGATACTTACAGGGATATCATTGATGAATATTTTCACAAGAAGTTTAGCTTTGCGTACAAATAAAACACATAAATATTGGGGTATAAAAGCGCCTTCTAATATTTTTAAAAAACTTATCGACAAAGCATGCCTGTACAACAATACGACAATCAAGTCGCAAAAGAAATCGCTAAAGCCCTCCTGAACATTGAAGCCATTAAAATAAGCCCCAAGGCGCCCTTCACGTGGGCATCAGGTTGGAAATCTCCCATTTATTGTGATAACCGTCTCAGCCTTTCCTATCCGGAAACAAGAAGTCTGGTGAAAAATTACCTCGCCAAGGTGATCCGAGAAAAATTTCCGAATGCAGAATGCATTGCGGGGGTGGCCACAGCCGGCATTCCACAAGGTGCTCTTGTCGCTGATGCTCTTGATTTGCCTTTTATCTACATCCGATCCACCACCAAAGGCCACGGAATGGAAAATCAGATAGAAGGAGTAGCTTCTAAGGGCACCAAAGTTGTTCTGATAGAAGACCTGGTCTCCACAGGCGGAAGCTCTCTACAGGCCGCTGAGGCCGTGAGGACGGCCGGCATGGAGGTGCTAGGCATGGTGGCTATTTTCACTTATGGGTTTGGTATCTCTGAGGAAAACTTCAAAGATCACCATGTGGACCTGTGGTACCTGAGCGACTACTCTACCATGATAGCAGCGATGCTGGCCGATGGAAGCATAGCTCCGGATCAGGAAGCTACCCTGCAAGCGTGGAGAAGCAATCCTGCTCAGTGGAATCAGTGAAATTTTTCTTCTACACCCAGGCCGAATAAGGCAAAATCATACTTTACAGGATCTTCTGGATCAAACGCCTTGAGCTGATTGGTCAGCTCAATGGCAGTTTGCCAATCCGTTTGTTTGCGGGTGATCAACCCCAGCGAGCGAGCCACCCGATCTACGTGTAAGTCACAAGGACACACCAGTTGAGAGGGCTTAATGACCTTCCACAACCCAAAATCCACCCCGGAAGTATCCTGCCTCACCATCCAGCGAAGAAACATATTCAGACGTTTACATGCTGATTTGCGAACCGGGCTCGAAATGTGTTTGTAGGTTCGCCTGGGGTGGTCAGGTATAGAGAAAAAATATTCGAATAAACCTGCCAGATGACTATAAGTGTCACTGGCACCAACCAGAGCGCCACGAACAAAAGCGTTCTCCAGGCTTTCGTGTTGGGAGTAATGGTGCCGGAAAAACTCAATGAAATAAAGCGCGTCTGTAGCATTGAATGTGCGGTGTTTGAAATCGAGAAAAGCCCTCAGGTCGGATTCTGAGTGATTCAATATGAAATCATACGGAGCATTGTCCATTCGCTCAAAAAACTCCCGACACTTATTGATGATGGTCACCCGCTGACCCCAGGCGAGTATTGAGGCCATAAATCCAGCAATCTCAATATCCTGCAAGCGAGTATACTCATGTGGGATGGAGATGGGGTCATTTTCAATAAAACCAGGCTGATTGTATTGGGTAACCTTCTCGTCCAGAAACGCCTTTAGCTCAGGGATTTTTGTCAAAACAACTAATCCAGATAGTAAGATACCTCCACCCTCGTCTTGGGGTCAATCACTCCTAGTCGTTCAAAGCAGATAGGCGTCAGCCTGATCATCACATTCTCATTAAGACCAGTCTCAGGGAGCTTTCCCACCACCCTGACAAAAATCTTTTGATTATTCATCAGATTGCGTACTTCTATGAGCGCACCGACGGATAAGGTACGATGCAGTGCCAAATACTTTTGAGTCTCCATACCATCCTCTATCTTTCGGGCCGTACCCTCTTCAAATACCCGGGTAAAGCCGCTTTGATCCTTGACGGTCTTGCGCTGACCATATGGCAGTATCTCTACAGCATCATTCTGAGCAATTCTGACAGAATCCGGCTTTCCCCTGACCAATAGTTTTTGGCCAATGGATAAATAAGCATTGGGCAAATGGTTCCAGAAAACAATGCTGTCAGGTTTCACCTTAAACTTGGCAGCTATGGTCTCCAGCAAGTCTCCACTCTGCACGTAATATTCTGTAAAACCCGGCGGCACGGTGGATTTTGGCTTAGGAGTCTCCTTCACGGGTTTCTTTACCTCTACGGGTGCAGGCACTGCCTGATCATCCGAGATTCGAATGGTTAGCTGCTGATCAATGGAAATCTCATTGGAAGGTAAGGAATTCCATTTTTTCATATCTTCCACAGCTACGCCATATTTTCGGGATATCGAATAAAGGGTTTCACCCTGCATCACCGTGTGAACGACCTCCTCCGTGCCCGAAGATGCTTTTTGTTCAACGGGCTTCATGTCAGATGCCTGCCTGGCCTTGCTCTTATCGATGGGCAACTTTAGTTCCTGTCCGAGCGAAATCTGATTATTCTTGATGTCATTCACCTTCACCACTTGCTCCAGATCAGCACCATATCTTCTGGCCAAACTGTAAAGTGTTTCACCCTTTTCTACCTGATGGATGACAAAATACTGGCCCTTGTTTTTTTCGACCCTCAACGAATCCAAACCACCAGCCCGGCTGGCCAATGCCCCTAAAGTCAACACTAAAACGATTCCAATTTTATAGCTCAATTGCATGAATTTGATTACCATTCTGAACAAACACCAAAAGATTATTGAAAGAAAAAAAACTGCCGGAAGCATAGCCATTCAAACCCGTATCTACCACCTCATGGTAAAGCTCGACATCTCCCTGCATAACCAAAAGCTTTCTATCAAACTTTGTACCTAAACGCTCATAATAGCTTATTATGATATTTTTTCCATACTCATCATACTCAAAACCCACCGGTGCCTCCTCCATTCCCAAAAACTCCTTTACCAAGGTATAGTACTCAGAACCAGGGGCATAATAAACCGGATATCTCACGTTGCTGCCTGCCAACGGCTCTGTCCGGCTACCAAGGCTCCATCGCTGCTCATTGGACTGATCTCCCGGAACATGTCCCATGAGCTCTCCACTCTCCATTTGTATAAACTGAAAATCAGTAAGCACGTGATTGAGACTCAAAGAAAGTGTATCATATACCAGCAAATCCTTGCTGAGCGGATTCTGTGGGTCATTGTACCGCTCGAGCAAAAGAAACGGATGATAAAACCTCAACACGGTGGTCCACCAATCAGCCTCAGGGATCTCAAATGGCTTTTTGTCCTTCAGAGATTTTAAATCAAGGAGTTGATATTTCACCTCCTGAGTATCCTCATCCCGAAGCTCCAAAACCATGTAGCCTGTGCCGGCATCCAGTGCCACCTGCCATATTTTGGAAGTGAATGATAAAGAAAAAGCGAAAGAAGGTACAGCCACGAGGTTGATTGAAGTATTTTTATTCAAATTTGTTGTAAAGTTAGGACAGCCACTATGCTTAAAAAATATATCTTCTTTTTCTTCCTCATTTCCGGCCTTTTCGCTCAGGCACAAGATAGCTCGCAAGTGAAAGTGCTACATCTCAAAGTGCTTGATAACATCGACCCAAGAACCAACAGGTACACCGAACTTGGCTTTGAAAAAGCCAAAGAGATGGAGGCGGACTATGTGATTTTGGAGCTAGACACCTATGGTGGGGCGCTCAATGATGCAGATGAAATCAGAACCCGCATTCTTAACTTCGACAAGCCGGTTTATGCCTTTATCAATAAGGATGCTGCCTCTGCAGGAGCGCTCATTTCCATCGCTTGCGATAGTATCTACATGGCCAAAGGATCCAGCATTGGTGCAGCCACGGTGGTCACTCAGGATGGTACGGCAGCCCCGGACAAATACCAGTCTTACATGCGGTCTATTATGCGATCCACAGCAGAGGCTAAAGGAAGAAACCCACACATTGCAGAAGGCATGGTGGATGAGGATATCGATCTGGATAGCATAGCTACAGAAGGAAAGGTGGTTACATTTTCGGTTTCAGAGGCCATCAGATATGGTTTTTGCGAAGCTGAAGTGTCGAATATCGATGAGATCATGTCCCGATCGGGAGTAGCCACTTATGACATTACTGAATTCAAGCTGAGCCTGACCGATCGCATCATCGCCCTGTTTTTGAACCCATTTGTCAGTGGGATCTTAATCCTTGTGATCATTGGGGGTATTTATTTTGAGTTGCAAACGCCAGGGGTGGGTTTTCCTATATTGGCTTCTGCCATAGCAGCCATTCTCTACTTTACCCCTTACTACCTCAACGGACTGGCCGAAAACTGGGAAATCATCATCTTCTTTGCAGGGGTGCTGCTGATTGCTGCTGAGATCTTCGTCATTCCGGGATTTGGTATAGCGGGTATTTCAGGCCTTATCCTCACATTGGGATCGTTGATCCTGGTCATGCTCAATAATGATACGTTCGATTTTTCATTTGTACAGGTAGACGATATTTTCATTGCCGTAGCCACCACACTGGCGGGCCTGATGGGCTCCATCGTCATTATGTTTATGGCTGGGGCGCGACTGACCAACTCCCGTTTCTTCAATCGAATCGCCCTGCAGGACATTCAGGATCAAACAGAGGGTTATACCTCCAGCTTCTATAAAAGCAAGTCGATGGTGGGCAAAAAAGGTATCGCATACACCATACTGAGACCCAGTGGTCGTGTGGAGATAGAAGGTGAAATTTACGATGCTTACACTCGTGGAAATTACATTGAAGCCGGAATAGAAATAGAAGTGATCTCTGATGAAGGGACCTCTCTGAAAGTGCGGGAAGCAAAGTCATGAGGATATTGGGGATCATACCGGCCAGGTACGCTTCGTCCAGGTTTCCGGGTAAAGCGCTCGTCCAAATCCAAGGAAAAACTATGATCAGAAGGGTGTATGAGCAGGCCATTAAAAGCCAGCTTGTCGATAAGGTCCTTGTGGCAACTGATGACCAACGCATCTTCGAAGAAGTGAGCAGTTTCGGTGGAGCAGTGATGATGACCAGCGCCGCTCATCGTAACGGTACCGAGCGATGTGCCGAAGTGATCCTGGAGCATCCCGGATACGACTATGTGATCAACATACAGGGGGACGAGCCCTTCATTCATCCAGAGCACATCGACAGTGTGGCTTCCCTGCTCGATGGAGACACAGAACTGGCTACCCTGGTGAAAAAAATTACCGATCCGGCAGTACTGGATGACCCATCGGAGATGAAAGTGATTTTCAATCAACATCAGGAAGCCATCTATTTTAGCAGAGCCTGCATCCCCTACCTGCGTGATGTAAAACCAGAAGATAGACTCAAAAAACATACTTTTTATAAGCACATAGGCCTCTATGGATACCGCAGAGATATCCTTCTGGAAATCACACAGCTGCCCCCTGGCACGCTCGAGACAGCAGAAGCACTGGAACAACTCAGGTGGATTGAAAACGGGTACTCCATTAAAATCGGTTTGACTACTTTAGAAAGCCAAATGATTGACACGCCCGAAGACCTGGCCAAACTCACACAGGACATGACATTATGAGAAAGACTTTGAAACTTATCACCTGGACGTTCATGGGGCTCGCCGTGATCTTCTTTTGGATTTCACTCCGCAATGCAGAAAATAACCTGGAGTATACCATTGTGGCTATGGTGATGATCGCGATCGCCTGGGGTACCAACTATTTTTTAAGGAAACATGAAAAAGCAGAAAAGGAAGACTGAAAACTGCCTCAATTGCGGATTTCCACTTAAAAGTACGTTTGAATATTGCCCTCAGTGTGGTCAGGAGAATACCGACAATCAGATCTCTTTCGGCAAGCTGATTAAAGATTTTTTGGCCAACTACTTCTCTTTAGACTCCAGGTTTGGCAGAAGTATTCGTCCGTTTTTCCTGAAACCCGGCACCCTCACCCGAGAGTTTATGGAGGGAAAAAGGGTGAAATACGCCAATCCCATTCGGCTCTATCTGGTGGTCAGTCTGATTCACTTTTTCTTTTTTTCCATTAATATGGATGGGAAATCGGATAAGAACCAAGGGATCATTAAGCAAAGCACTCCGGACTCGACAGACAACACTCCCACCATAGTGACCGAAACCGAGGACCTGGATTCACTGGATACAAGCTGGCCCATCTCCGGATCGGAATGGAAGATTATCAATCGGATGGCGCGGGATAAGGCCGCGGACTACAGCATCGAGCAAATTGAAGATTCCATTCACAATGAACAGAAGCCATTTGCTGCGGCCTACATCAACAGACAGATTATCAAACTAACGAAATCTGACATGCCAACCATCAACCGGTACATCGTCAAAAACATCCCCATCCTGATGTTCTTTCTTTTGCCGGTATACGCTCTACTTCTCAAAGTATTTTTCAGAAAGGGACTCTATATCAACCACATCATTCACAGCTTGCACCTCCATTCCTTTGCATTCATAGCGCTCACCTTTTTGTGGATTTTAGGGCTCATCAGCCCTTCCTGGGCAGATACTATGGACATTGTCTTTCTACTGGCCATCATGGGATATCTGGCAGTTTCCTTTAAAAACACCTATCAACTTGGCTATATGACTGCCATTTACAAAGTCTTCTTGAGCGGCTTTCTTTACACCATCATCATGGGACTCAGCCTGTTTTTTGGTGTCGTCATTAGTTTGTTGTTTTACTAACCCCTCATATGCCCACAGCTATTTTTCAAGGTCGTATCAGCCATTTTGAGCAACAATTCGCCCGACACAGCGATCTGGCCACACGGTATTCTCTCCTCAGAGCCATTGCCTTTTTGGCAGGAGTAGTGTGTTTCGTGCTATTTCTCAATAAGGACCACTGGATGTTTGTACCATTGCTATTTATGACTGTTGTTGGGTTCATTTTTTTTGTGACTCGATATCAGTTTCACGAAGGAAAGAAAGCTTTTTTTACCCAGTTGATTTTGATCAATCGGGAAGAAATTGACCGGTTAAACCTCCACCTTTCGGGGTTCAGGACAGGTGATGAGTATGCCCAAAAAGACCACCCTTATCAGGCCGATCTGGATGTACTGGGGCAGCACTCCCTGTTTCAGCTCCTCAACAGATCTGCCCTACCCGATGCTGAAAAAATGCTCGTACAATGGCTATCAGAACCGGCCGAGGCGCGGACCATTACAAGGCGTCAGGAAGCCATCAGAGAATTAAGTCAGAAGGTGGATTGGTTTCAGCATTTCAGGGCTGCTGCAAGGGTGGCCGTGAATCAGAAAAGTAAAGAGGCTCCACACACCAACGCCTCTCATCTCAATCATTGGGCATCTAAGCAGCTGATGCTGCGACAAAGCCTTTGGAAAATGGCCTCCATAATTCTTGTAGTTCTTTCCCTGGCTCTTGGCGCCTGCATTCTTCTTCAGTGGCTACCCTATCAGGTGATCTATATTTCTATCGTTCTAAATGGGGGCCTGCTCGCACTGGTTATTAAAAAGCTTAACCATCAGATCGCAGGTATTGACAAAGCCCATTACATGGTTTCTACGTACAGCCACATGATCTCCGAAATGGAGAAACAGACTTTCTTCTCGGAAGAGCTGTGCCGCTTGCAGTCCCAACTCACCACACCCAATAGCGCCTCTTTGGCCATCAAAAAGCTTTCGAACCTTACTTTACGCATCAGTGCCAGGGGCAACATGTTCTATATGATTGCTGATTTTCTACTGATCCTGGATGCCTTTTTACTACTGGATATCTTAAAGTGGAAAAAGGCCAACGCTGACCACATGAACGAATGGCTGGAGGCGGTTCATCAACTGGAGTGTCTCATCAGCATGGCTGCTTTCGCACACGCCAATCCACAATATGTTTTCCCTGAGGTTACTCACGCAAAGCAAAGTCTGAAAGCATCCGATATGGGACACCCGCTGGTTTCGGCTGCAGAAATGGTCACCAATGATTATGAAATCTCCGGCTCAGGATCTGTGGATATCATCACCGGATCCAATATGTCAGGCAAGTCAACTTTTCAAAGGACACTCGGTATCAACATGGTGCTGGCCGGAGCAGGTGCGCCCGTCTTTGCATCAGCATTTACTTTCACCCCATGTCGGATATTCACCAGCATGCGGACCAAAGACAATTTGGAAGAGCATACGAGTTCCTTCTATGCTGAGCTCAAAAGAATCGCTCAACTGCTGGACCTGACAAAAAGAGGAGAAGTGGTTTTTTTCCTACTGGACGAAATACTAAAAGGAACTAACTCCCAGGACCGGCATACGGGAGCGGTAGCCTTAGTAAAGAAGCTTACTAAAACGGAAGCTTTCGGGCTCATCTCCACCCACGACCTGTCGCTCGGGCAACTGGAAGAAACAGAACCAAAGGTGAGAAATTACAGTTTTAACAGCTCAATTGAAGGAGATAGAATCATTTTTGATTATCACCTCAGCAAAGGGGTATGTCGTAGTTTCAATGCCTCTCAGCTGATGAGAAACATGGGAATTATTGACTAGGCTGTCTTTTTTCCAGCTCCACAAGTTGCAGTAAAACACGTTGGGCCTTGCGACGGGTGAGCGCTGCAGCCTTTAAATTGGACATTTCTAACGCATATACATTGAATATATTCATGATTTTTTATAATTATACAAAGAACTCTCTGACCGCCAAAATGTTTTAAAAATGGGCAAAGTCTCCATCATCATGCCTGTAAAAAATGCTGAGAAGTACCTCAAAGAGTCCATTCAAAGCATTCAAAATCAAACCTCACACAACTGGGAACTTGTGGCTATTAATGACCACTCCACAGACTCCAGCGATCAAATAATCCAGGAATTCAGCGCCAACGACTCACGTATCCGGTTGATTCAAAATACGGGGGTGGGTATCATTCCGGCACTGCAGCAGGCCTTTGGGTTGGCCACAGGAAAATTTGTTAGCAGGATGGATGCTGATGACATAATGCCAGATGATCGCTTAGAAAAGATGAGTGCACTATTGGAAGCATCCGGGCCCAAAACTGTCGTTACAGGCTTGGTACAATACTTCTCAGATCAACCGGTGAGTGCTGGCTATCAGAAGTACCAAGAATGGATCAATCAGGTAAACCGCACAGGCACCCAGTGGCAAAACATCTATCGTGAGTGCGTCATCGCTTCTCCCAACTGGATCGTCCGAAGGTCCGAAATACAGGAGATCAAGGCATTCGAAAACCTCCGGTATCCAGAGGATTACCACCTAACGCTCAAATGGTATCAAGCCGGATTTAAGGTAGAAACCGTTCCAGAGGTCATGCTACTGTGGAGAGAACACAATATGCGCACTTCCCGAACGTCAGAGCACTATGCTCAAAAGGCATTTTTTGAATTGAAGATTACGCATTTCATTGATATGGACCTGCAAACGAACCACCTGGTAGTTTGGGGTAAAAACCCAAAAGGGAAGCTAACGACAGATATTCTCAGCCATCATGGCATCCCCTTTCTCTGGCATGATCTGAAAAGCTATCGCAAAATAGAAAGTCTGGAAAACCCCCAGATCATTGTGGCTGTATATCCCGACCCTAAAGAGCGGAATCAAATAGAAAAATACCTGCTTAACCTGGGACTGATGCCCGGTAAAAATTGGTGGTATGTCTGAGATTTTAGTTCTTTACAGCTTCTTAAAGTATTCCAGCTATGAATAACACCATCTACCTGCAAGCGCTCATCGAAGATCAAAAAGGAAACTGGGAACAGGCTCATGACTTGATTCAGGACCTAACCAGCCCGGAAGCTGCATGGATTCATGCTTTTCTTCATCGCAAAGAAGGTGATGTCTCCAATGCCCGGTACTGGTATCACCGAGCCAATAAGCCATTCCCCACTGTTAGTCTAAGTGAAGAATGGGAAACCATCTACCAAACCCTCGACGGCCAGTAGCTCAACCAACCAGAGATTTCAGACTCTCGTCATTGGCACGGATGATCTGATCAATATCGTCATCAGACAGCACTGCGGACACAAACAGAGTTTCGAATTGCGACGGAGCCAGGTAGATACCCTGTTCAAGCATTTTATTGAAATAGCTCCCAAACAGGGCGGTATCACAGCTCTTGGCAGTCTCAAAATCCACCACCTGCTGATCCGTGAAAAACAAGCTATACATACTCCCTATCTGATTTATGGTATAATTCAACCCAAGCACCTCCAGGGTCTCACGATAGCCCGAAACAATCCTCTTGGTATTGGACTCGAGCTTTCCATAAGTTTCTTGATGATCACTAAGGTACCGAAGCATCGTATATCCTGCCGCCATGGCCACCGGATTTCCTGATAGCGTACCAGCCTGATATACCGGACCCTGTGGTGACACAAAGTCCATAATTTCTTTCTTGCCTCCGTAGGCCCCCACAGGCAGTCCTCCACCAATGATTTTGCCGAGAGTAGTCATATCGGGAATCACCCCTAGCCGCTCCTGAGCACCTCCGCGCGCCAACCTGAAGCCGGTCATCACCTCATCAAAAATGAGGACAATACCTTCCTGATCGCATATTTCTCTAAGGCCTTCCAGGAAGCCTGTCACAGGTAATACACAGCCCATATTGCCAGCCACAGGCTCTATAATGATCGCGGCTATTTCACCTTTGTGATTATTCACAATTTCCCTTACTGCATCCAGGTTGTTATAAGGTGCCAGTAGGGTGTCTTTGGTCGTGCCAGCTGTCACTCCCGGGCTATCAGGTGTGCCCATGGTCATGGCTCCGCTCCCGGCAGCAATCAAAAATGAGTCTCCATGCCCATGATAGCACCCTTCAAATTTGATGAACTTATCCTTTCCGGTGTATCCCCTGGCCACTCTGATAGCCGACATGGTGGCCTCAGTTCCTGAGTTTACCATCCTGACACGCTCTATAGATGGCACCAATTGACAAATCAGCTCTGCTATCAACACCTCACGCTCACCCGGAGCCCCGAATGAAGGTGAGCTTTGAATAGCCCTGATCACGGCTTCCTCCACCAGCGGGTTGGCATGACCAAGGATCATCGGACCCCACGAGTTGATCATGTCTATGTATGAGTTTCCATCCTCATCCATCATATGAGCTCCCTTGGCGGACTTGAAAAAGATAGGATCTCCCCCTACTGCCTTGAAAGCACGAACGGGTGAATTAACTCCACCCGGTATGTAATTTTTTGCCCTGCTAAAAAGCGATTTACTCTTTTCAATCTTCATACATTTCCCTGTTGACTACTTCTAATTTTGAGTCTTTAAACCTTACCATTGGTACCACCTGATTGTCATTGGCCACACCGTACCTGAACCCCTCAAAAATCCGCCCCTTTCTATACACGCCGCTCCGCAAATCGGTCTGAAAGTATTTACCGTATTGGTGCATCATGTGCCCTGCAAAATAAACCAATTCATACCCCCTCAGGTGGTTGACCGAAGGCCTGGTTTTGTATTTGGCAATAAACCGCTCCTGAAAATCGCGGTAGTAAAAACTATTTCGATCCTTGTAATCGGGATCGCTCAAAGCCACACCCAGCCTGTCCAGCTGATTAAATGAGAGCATCGTAAAGTCCAGCCAATCACCATAGCCGTAAAGACGGATACTGTCTCCGCGAGTCTCCACAGCACTGATCAGGTTATTGGCAAAAAGGTTGCTTCGCGTGGCTGCCAGTATATGACCGATACTGTCCGGTGCAATTCGGAATAGTTTCTCATAATAGACAATCCGATTCTGATCATCGTCATAACTAATGGGTAACACAAAATCAGGATTACGTGACATTCTATCCATTTCATCCCTGCGAATCCTTCTGCTCTTGACAAACCTTCCTCTGATTTCCTGAATCGAATCTGCCTCTTTCTTGGTGAGATACTGATCATACTGCGCCCAAAGCGTATCCAGAAGCTGACGCGAGTTATCCTTGGTGATTTCGCGGAAAAGGACCACTTCAAATCCCGCTTCCTCCAGCTGTTGCTTATATATTGCCGCAAAGACAGAATCCCGGGCCGACTGCTCATAGAAGATCATGGCATATGGGTTCTTGTTTTCAGCAATGGCAAACTCAGCACATTTCATGGCCATCGTTTCATAGCTGGGACGCATCAGAAAAGAAAACGGATTGTCCCCAACCACCTCCGAATTGGAAGAAATTGGATTGAATTTATTGATCTTATTCGCTACGGAGTATTGATCCACCAAGGCATTAGGCTCAGGATAAAGCGGCCCTATGATCAGATCAGTGTTCTCAAAACCTTTGTTTTCCAGAATCTTTTTGGTTGCTGATGCCTTCCTTTTGGTATCATAGGGGAAGATATTCACTGGCTCGCCTCTCTTTGTCAGGTCTTCAGCGGCCATCAGCATCCCCTGATACATGTCCATCACCAGGCTGTTCTGAGTAATGAGCGAGGTATTTTGCAGTGACTCATAGAGAAAGGGCATGACCACCGCTATATTGTACACTTCCTTTCTCACCAGGGGCAATTCATACTCCGCGATGGTGTTAATATCAAAGCCCCACTCCGTAACCAACTCATCAATGCGCTGAATATCACGCTCCGAATAGGTAGCGGCATTCAGTTTCTTCACTAACACCTCCGCCAGTGGCTTGCTATCCGGATATTCGCTAAACAGAGAATCTACCTGAGCAAGGTCAAGCGGTGAAATAAAAGTAGCAATCATCCGCTCCTCGTCCTCAGTATTGAGACTTTCACTTGTCAGCTGAGTCGAATACTCCAGTGCTCTGCTAAAATCCCCGGTCATGAAATTGGCGTAGGCCAGCCAAAACAGCACTTCCGGTTTCTGATCCCAGGTGGGAAACTGGATGAGTACCTGGCGCCACATGTCTTTGGCTACCGCAAAGTCTTCTTGCTGAAAGGCGCAGAGGCCAAAATAGAAAGAGGCATGTCTGCCAAAAACCTCGCTCTGTGACAAGGCGCTGAAAGCCGCTTTTGCACTACTATATTGAGCATTGCTGAAAAGACGCTTGGCCTCCAGGTACTCCGCCTGCTCACGCTGAGCATAAGCAAACACACAAACCAATAACATCCCGGATATGAGCAAATACTTCTTCACAATAGCGCTGGTTTAGATTCAATTAAAATTATTCCCACTCGATCGTCGCTGGTGGCTTGCTGCTAATATCGTACACCACTCTGTTTACGCCACGCACCTTATTGATTATTTTATTGGACACCTCGGCCAAAAACTCGTATGGAAGGTGAACCCAGTCAGCGGTCATACCATCAAGACTGGCCACTGCTCGCAAAGCCACCACCTGCTCATAGGTACGCTCGTCACCCATTACTCCTACCGATTGCACAGGCAACAACATGGCACCAGCCTGCCATACCTGATCATAGAGGTCGGCTTCTTTGAGGCCGCTGATAAAGATATCATCTACTTCCTGAAGTATTCTTACCTTCTCCGCTGTAATGTCTCCAAGAATCCTGATCCCCAAACCAGGCCCCGGGAAGGGATGCCGACCTAAAATATTATTAGATATCTCCAGTGCCCGTCCTACATTTCGCACTTCGTCTTTGAAAAGCAAGTTGAGAGGCTCCACCACTTTCAAGTTCATTTTCTCAGGCAGTCCACCTACATTGTGGTGGGACTTGATCGTTACGGACGGTCCGTTAACAGACACAGACTCAATCACATCCGGGTAGATGGTCCCTTGTCCCAACCATTTTACATCTTTAATCTTATGTGACTCCCGGTCAAACGTCTCTATAAATACCCTGCCTATGGCTTTTCTTTTATCCTCCGGATCGGTGAGCCCCTTCAATGCTTCATAAAATTCCTCTTTGGCATCCACTCCCTTCACATTCAGCCCCATACCCTCATATGACTCCAGTACCTGCTCAAATTCATTTTTTCTAAGCAAGCCATTGTCCACAAATATGCAGTAGAGGTTTTTACCAATGGCCTGATGAATCAGTGTGGCTGCCACCGAGGAATCTACTCCACCGGAAAGTCCCATCACTACTTTATCATCTCCTAGCTTGGCCTGAAGGCCGCGTACCGTATTTTCCACAAAAATATCTGCAGTCCAGTCCTGAGCGGCACCGCAGATGTGCACCACGAAATTTCGAAGGAGTGTTTTACCATCCAGACTATGAGTCACCTCAGGGTGAAACTGAATCCCATAAATGGGCTTATTTTCTACCTTATAGGCTGCCACGGGTATACTTTCCGTGTTGGCGATCACCTGAAAATCTTCAGGCAGTTGCGTGATGGTGTCACCATGAGACATCCATACCTGACTTCCTATTTCCACTTCTTTCAATAGATCAAAGTGTGCATTGATATGCGCCAGCTTGGCACGGCCATACTCCCGATGCTCTGAGCGGGTCACTTCACCGCCGTGCTTATGAGCGAGAAGTTGAGCGCCATAGCAGATACCCAGAATGGGATATTTCTCCAGGGCTTTGATGTCCAGATCAGGAGCTCCTTCATCCAAAACCGAGCAGGGACTCCCTGAGAGGATGATTCCCTTGGTAAATTCGTCAGGATCGGGAAAGTGATTAAAAGGATGAATTTCACAATAAACATCGAGCTCGCGTACCCTGCGAGCGATGAGTTGTGTATATTGAGAACCAAAGTCCAGAATGAGAATCTTGTCTGTCATCCCGCAAAATTAGCAGATTCAAGCAAACGCTAAATTGATTTTTTACTTCGATTTGAATTATCCCCAAATTTACTTTGATTAGCCCGCTGAAAATTGACGTATGACACAGGAAGAAAAACGGTTAGAAGAGTGTAGGAAGGGTATTTCCTGGAAAGAATGGGGTCCATATTTATCTGAAAGACAATGGGCCACTGTGCGCGAAGATTATACAGAATCTGGCAACGCCTGGGAAAGCATCGTCCATGATCAGGCCCGAAGCAAGTCTTACCGATGGGGCGAGGATGGTCTCGGAGGATTTAGTAATTCGGATCAGCGAATCTGTTTTGCCTGGGCCTTCTGGAATGGGAAAGATAAAATCCTCAAAGAGCGATTGTTTGGGCTCACTGGCCATGAAGGCAATCATGGCGAAGATGTCAAGGAACTCTACTTCTACCTGGACAGCACGCCGACACACTCTTATATGAAGATGCTCTATAAGTATCCTATCAATGAGTTCCCCTACTCTGATATGGTCGTGGAGAATCTGAAAAGGACTAAAAAACAGCGGGAATATGAAATCCTGGACACCGGAGTGTTCGACAAAGATGAATATTTCGATATTTTTCTGGAATATGCCAAAGGCGCCCCGGATGACTTTTTGCTAAGAGCCGAAGTGCATAACAGAAGCAATAAAGATGCAGAGCTCACCCTTCTCCCAACTTTCTGGTTTCGCAACACCTGGTCCTCTGGCAGGGACTCCAATATCCCTGAAATTTCAGAGGTAAGCCCCACGGAAATGCTCATTAAACACCACCTGCTTGGAGACTATCATGTCTACTTCGGGGAAGAGGTGAAAGAGCAGATGTACTGTGACAATGCCACCAACCGGGTGAGACTCTATGGCGTGCCCAACAAGCAATCCAACTACCCCAAGGATGCAATCAATGATTATATCATCAACGGAAAAAAAACCCTTAATCCTAAAAAGAAAGGCACCAAGTCCTCCGCTCATTATAAAGTGATGGTACCAGCGGGGGGTTCTAAGTCAGTAGAAATAAGGATGTCATCCGTGGCCTTGAGTCAACCCTTTGGGGACTATCAGGAGCTTCTGAACAAGCGCAAAGCTGAGGCGGATAGTTTCTACAGATCTATCCAGTCCAAAGTAATTGACAAAGACCTTAAAAATATACAACGCCAGGCCTTTGCAGGCATGATGTGGAGCAAGCAGTTTTATTACTACAACATCAAAAACTGGATACACGGGGACCCGGGACGAATGAAACCCTCGCCTTCCCGAAAGAATGGGCGAAACTCGGACTGGCAGCATGTATACAACTATGATATACTGTCTATGCCAGACAAGTGGGAGTATCCATGGTTCGCAGCCTGGGATCTTGCTTTTCATTGCATTCCCATCACCAGGATAGATCCTGATTTTGCAAAAAACCAGCTACTCCTGCTGCTGAAAGACCGCTACCTCCACCCCAATGGTCAAATACCGGCCTATGAGTGGAATTTTAGCGATGTGAATCCACCGGTACACGCCTGGGCCGTGCTGCGCGTTTTCCAGATCGACCGGGAAACTACCGGAAAACCCGATTTTGATTTTCTCCAAAGGGCATTCCATAAACTCTCGATCAATTTCACCTGGTGGGTAAATCGAAAAGACAAAGAGGGCAATAACGTATTTGAAGGTGGCTTCCTGGGACTGGACAACATTGGGGTGTTTGATAGAAATCACCCGGTGGTAGAAGATGCCAGACTGGAGCAGGCAGACAGCACCAGTTGGATGGCCATGTTCTCACTAAACATGCTGCGCATTTCTCTGGATCTGTCCATGGAGTATCCTGTGTATCAGGATATGGCTGTAAAGTTTTTTGAACACTTCCTTTACATAGCCGGAGCCATGAATAGTATCGGGGATACGGATGTAGACCTGTGGGATGATGAAGATAACTTCTACTACGATGTGATGCATACACCGGACCAGCCCAACCAGCGGATGAAAGTGCGCTCCATGGTCGGATTAATCCCTCTGTTTGCAATTGAAATTCTGAGAACAGAGGTCTATAGCCGGTTGCCGGAGTTTAGAGAACGGCTGGATTTCTTCCTGAAAGAACGTCCGAAACTAGCCTCACTGGTGGCCCGATGGGAAGAACCGGGAGAAGGCGAACACCGTCTGTTGAGTATCCTTCGGGGTTTCAGAATGAAAAGGATCATTGAACGAATGTCAGACGAAGAGGAATTTCTTTCTAAGTATGGCATCCGGGCCCTCTCCAAATTTCACCTTAAGAATCCATACCAACTGGAAATAGATGGTCAAAAATTGGAAGTGGCCTACTTGCCGGGAGAGTCTGACTCTTCCTTCTTTGGAGGCAACTCCAACTGGCGCGGCCCGATCTGGTTTCCAGTCAATTACCTTATTTTAGAGTCCCTATTGAAATATTCACACTACTACGGAAAAGACTACCTGGTAGAATTTCCGATAGGCAGTGGCGTGAAGCACACCCTACTGGATGTGACCCGCGAAATTTGTTTGAGGCTCATGAAAATTTTCATGAAAGATGAAAATGGGGAACGCCCAGTCTATGCTGGAAATAAGAAATTTCAAACTGATCCACATTTCAAAGACTACATTTTGTTCTACGAATATTTCAATGGTGATACCGGTGAAGGACTTGGAGCCTCGCATCAGACCGGATGGACTGGTCTGGTGGCCGAACTCATTCATCGATATCATAATTAAACATTTAACCCTGTAATCACCCATAAGTAATACGAGCTTCCTAGTTTTGTACAAAAAAAAAGAGCCGATGCGAAAACTCATTCTGATCCTTTTTCTCATACCCTCCCTTAGCGCAATTGGCCAGGCCAAAAAGCCAAAGCTGGTCGTAGGGATAGTCGTAGACCAGATGCGACATGAGTACCTTCAGCGATTCGAATCCAAATATGGCAACGACGGATTTAAGAGAATGATCAGAGATGGATTTGAAGCCAGAAACAATCACTATAATTATATACCTACCTACACCGCACCTGGTCATGCCTCCATTTACACGGGTACTACCCCGCGCTATCATGGCATCATTGGCAACGACTGGTACAGCCGGGTACTCGGCCGGTCGGTCTATTGTGTGGGAGACACCTCCGCAAGTAGTGTGGGTGGAAGTGCACTAAGCGGCAAAATATCCCCAAAAAACCTGATAGTAAACACCATCACTGATGAGCTCAAGCTAACCACCAACTTCAAATCCAAAGTAGTGGGAGTTTCCATCAAAGACCGTGGAGCAGTTCTGCCTGCCGGGCATACCCCTGATGGCGCGTATTGGTATGATTCTCGGACCGGTGAGTTTATGACTTCAGACTTTTACATGGATGCCCTCCCTCAATGGTTGGTGAGTTTTAACCAAAAGAAGTTGGTAGATAAATACTCCAACCAAACCTGGAATACCCTCCTACCAATAGCTGAGTACACTGAAAGCACTCCTGATGACAACTCCTATGAGAATGGATTCAAAGGCAAAGAAACTCCCACTTTTCCTTATGACCTCAAGGTGCTCAGAGAATCAAATGGACCTTACGGACTGATCCGTTCTACTCCTTTTGGTAACTCTCTGGTACTAGATTTAGCCAAAGCTTCGATCGAGGGAGAGCAGCTTGGTGCAGATCAAATCACGGATTTTCTGTCGGTCAGTCTGTCCTCTACAGATTATGTAGGGCACAATTTCGGACCCAACTCGGTAGAGGTGGAAGACACCTACCTGAGACTTGACAAAGACCTTGGGGACTTCCTGACTTACCTTGATAAGAAAATAGGTGTTGGTGAATACATGGTTTTTCTTACGGCAGATCACGGAGTGGTAGCTAACCCTCAGTTTTTGCTGGACAATGGACTCCCCGGTGGGTACATCGATACCGATGAGGTGAAGGAGATTTTCGCAGACGCAGCACAAAGTCTGGGTGATTATATACTCAGTACGTCAAATGATCAGATTTTTCTGAACCGGGATCTGATCGACTCGGCAGGGCTGGAACTGGAAGCGATCCAAAAAGCATTTGCCGAAGCAGCAATGAAAATGCCCGCCGTAGCGGAAACTTTCACTGCCACGAGTATGGACACTTTTGACTACACGGATCCCATGCGAAGTAATTTGCAAAATGGTTATAACCGCAAACTCTCCGGAGACGTACTCTTGTTCATGAAACCTGGCTACCTCACCAATACCTACGGGCTCAAGGGCTCCTCACATGGTACCGGATACTCGTATGACACCCATGTACCGCTACTGTTTTTTGGAGCCGGCATCAAAAAAGGCGCCACAGTAGAGAAAACCTACATTACCGACATTGCCCCTACACTGGCGATGTTATTAAATATTTCCATTCCAAATGCCGCCGTGACAGGCGCACCCATAGAAGAGATTTTTGAATGATCGGACTGATATTTGATATGGATGGTGTCATTGTGCACAACAATGAATACCATTATCTGGCCTGGCAAAAACTGGCCAAAAAGTACAATGTGAAAATTACCCGAAAGTACTATCGGGAAAAGATGAACGGACGCACGCTGATGGAGCTGATGGAAATCATCTTCGATGGTGAACTGGATAAAAGTCAGGCACTCAGTGTTGGGCTGGAGAAGGAAGCTATCTATCGGGAGCTCTATGCTGAACACCGGGAGGCTACCAAAGGGTTGATACCATTCCTGGAACTCGCTAAATCCAAAAACATTCCTATGGTGGTAGGTACTTCCGCTCCCAAAGAGAACGTGGTTTTCACCCTGGATGGGCTCGATTTACGAAAGTACTTCGTGGGCGTGGTAGACGACAGTATGGTCACTAAAGGAAAACCCGAACCAGAAGTTTACCTGAAATGCGCGGAGATGATCAAAAGGGAGCCTCAGAAGTGTATTGTATTTGAAGACGCTCTTTCAGGCATCAAAGCGGGTCAAAGAGCTGGTGCCAAAGTGATTGCGCTGGCCACTTCACACGGGCGGGAAGAGCTCTCTGCGGACCTTATCATCGATGACTTCTCGCAACTGAAGTGGGAACAGGTGGAAGCCCTACTCGGAGTGTAAGAGATTCCTACAAATTATTTGATATCGGAAAAGGGCTTTACACCTAAAAAAGTGTTGTGGTGAATGGTGATAACTCCTCATTTGAGTAAATTCTGCCCTCATATGCTGAATTCCATTTTAAAAAACCTTTGCTTCTGCCTGATGCTACTTGCTGCAGTGACTGTGGAAGCACAAACACTCAGAGTAGCCAAGCTAAAATACGATGGCGGTGGAGACTGGTATGCCAACAAAACGGCATTGCCCAATCTGATCTCCTACTGCAATGAACATCTGAAGACTGACATTGCCAGCGAAGAAGAAATTGTGGAAGTGGGCAGCCCTGACCTGTTTTTGTTTCCATACGTGTATATGACCGGGCACGGCAATGTGGTTTTTAGCAGCCAGCAAGCAGAAAACCTGCGAAACTATCTTACATCAGGTGGGTTCCTGCACATCGATGACAACTACGGTCTGGACCCGTACATTCGGCTGGAAATGAGTAAAGTTTTTCCAAACCTCAACTTTGTGGAGCTGCCATTTGACCATCCCATCTACCATCAGAAGTATGATTTCCCGGAAGGGCTTCCTAAAATCCATGAACATGACGGTAAACCTGCTCAGGGGTTTGGTCTTTTCTATGAGGGTCGCCTGGTATGTTTCTATTCCTATGAGAGCGATCTGGGCAACGGCTGGGAAGATCAGGTCATCTACAACGACCCACAGGAGGTACGACTGAAGGCACTAAAAATGGGAGCCAACATCATCAGTTATGTGTTTACGACGGAGAACTAAACCTAAATAATCTTACAAAACAGTTATATTTAATGGATTGTTTTAAGAAATCATTCATACAGAGCTGAGTACCATGGCCATTCTCACCACCCCCCGCCTCTCTATCGAAAAAGTAACCCTGAACGACAGTGCGTTTATTTTTGAGCTGATGAACACCCCCACTTGGATCCAATACATTGGTGACCGATCCATCAAAAGCATAGCGGATGCCACTGCATACATTGAAACCAATTACCTCACCAGCTACAAAGAGAATGGCTATGGCCTCTATAAGATGGTCCTCACCTCCACCCTCGCACCCATCGGCATGTGTGGTTTTGTGAAAAGGGACTACCTGGACGCTCCGGACATTGGGTTTGCGGTACTGCCAGCATATGAGGGAATGGGCTATACTTCGGAGGCGGCCACAAAAATACTCGACTATGGCCTCCATACGTTGAACCTGGAGCTTGTCCTGGGGATCACTTCATTGGAAAACATCCGGTCACAACGCCTCCTCGAGAAACTAGGTCTGATCAAACAAGGCACCATTCAATCGGCAGAGATAGGCAAAACACTGTATTTGTACTCTACTCAACCCAGCTGATTTTTGGTGTTTTAACACACAAGTGCCTTGCCTCAATATTAGATCCCTAATTATAAGTCTTACATTTTTCTCCCGGCTAAACTGGCACTTTATTCGACCTTCGGGTAACTTTCTCCACCGAGTCATTCACAACCAACCAAATCATAAACAGCCTATGTCCCGACCCCTCCCAAGTCCGGCCCCTACCTCCTCAGCAGAACGGATCGGTACCTTGGATTTCCTGAGAGGTATTGCCATTCTCGGAATCCTGGTGATGAACATCGAGAGTTTCTCCTACCCGGATCCCTGGAGCTCTTTCAAAAATGGATTCAGCGGACCTGAGGATCATACAGTTCGTTTCTGGGTGTATTTTCTGGCTCAGGGAAAATTCTTCAGCATGTTTACCCTTCTCTTCGGTGTGGGTTTTTACGTTTTCCTGGAAAGGCTGGAAGCCAAAGGGCTCGGGCTCAAAGCCCTCGATATTTATGCACGCAGACTGCTTTGGCTCTTTGTGATAGGGGTGATTCATGCTTACCTGATCTGGGATGGAGATGTGCTGTACCATTATGCAGTTTGCGGCTTCCTGATCTTTCCATTCCGCTCCTTCACCATCAAGCAGTTGCTGATGGTTCTGTGTATACCCATTGCCATTCTGCTTTTCAATGACTATCAACATACCCTCCGTACGCAAAACTCATTCCTTTCATATGAAAAGGCCATTGAGAAAAGTGAGGATGAACGAACAGCCGATGAACAGCGCGCCATTGACCAATGGATCAGGAAGACTACAGAGGGAAAGTCAGAGTTGAAAGTGGATGAAACTCCCCGCCAGACCCTTATGGAAAGCTGGGCAGCCAATGCGGAACATACACGTGTTCACAAAGGTGCCATACTCTATCAGGGCATCCTATTCCGTACCCTGATTATGATGATTTTGGGCATCCTCTTATATAAATCGGGGATTTTCAAAGACTACCGATCTGTCAGGTACTATTGGCCACTTACCATCACCATCCTGATACTGGCCCTTGTCATCAATTACCATCGCTATCAGCACTGGACGTATGATTACTACCACCCTGTCACCAACATCTGGAAAGGTTGGCTTTTCACTTTCCCTAAGGAAACACTCGGGTTGGCATACATTCTGTTATTCAATGGGCTCTATCAAAAGTGGCTCAAAAACAGTAAGTTCAAAATCATATCCACTGCCGGAAAAATGGCCCTCACCAACTACATTTTTCAGAGCATTCTCTGTGGGCTTATATTCTATGGCTATGGCCTGGACAAGTACAACGAATATTCCAGATCCGAACTATTACTGATTGTTGTTATGATCTGGGTCATACAACTGGGCTTGAGCTGGTGGTGGATGAAGCGCTTTAGTCAGGGTCCCTTAGAGAGGGCCTGGCGAAAGTTGACCTACAAGGCTTTTAGCTAGCCACCTCTCTTCAATTATCTAACCACCATCTTCATGGTCTGCATATGTTGGGAATATTGCAGCCGAATGAGATAAATACCCTCGCGTGCGGGCATCTGCAGCGGCTCTCCCTCACTGAAAACCCGAACCAATCTGCCATTGAGATCATAAATAATGACTTCCTGACAGCCAGCAGGTATGGCCAGAATAGACATGGGGCTCACGGGATTGGGCAGGCCCACGGGTTCTGTCGGCTTCACACCAAGGGTCACTCCCTGAAAATAAGATCTCGCCACCTCAAAAGCCCTTTTACCCACCTTCTCTCCGATCAAGCGCCCGGGAATATCATCTACTGGCGGGTGGATTCCACCCCATATCCGGGAAAGGCTGCACTGATCGCTGGCATCCCGATACGTAGCCCATTGCAGGACCACATCCACACTTGGCCCTTCTTCGAACACCAGGAATTCGTTTTTCTTAGCCACAAACTCACCCATGCCGCCGGGAAAAAAGGCGCTTCCCGTGAGCGAGGTAAGTACCTCAGCTCCGGCCCTTGAATAAGTAGAGTGGCCAGACACATACCCTGCAAACGGAGGGGTCACAAAGGTAGGCCGCTGATATGGCCACCAGTTTTCTGCCAGGATCCACCCAACCCCTGCATCGTCGGTATCAGGATTTTGAATGAAGGTAGGTCCCCGCCATGCATACAGTTTGATTTTACCAATGTGTTGACCCTGCTGTCCCGAAAGCGGATCGTTATTGCCCTTTACTACCTCCACTCTGCCCGGAGCCAGCTTGATCCCCGCCGGATGATAATTTCGCAAGGTCTGATCAGATGACTGACCCAGAGAAGCCATATACCTGATGGCCGATATGGGGCGTATATAATCATAATATCCCTTGATTCCCCAGGAAGCAATGGCCGCATCGTGCATCGCTCCTCCCAGTGTGAAATAGGCCTTAACATCCCACTCCAGATCATCCATCACGGGCCCCTCGCCCTGATATCTTTTCTCAAACCGGGGGTGGTCATTCACGTAATTGAGAATGGTAAACCAATGTCCGGGTGGCGTTTCAGAATCGGGACCATCTGCCCAAAACTCTGCCAATACCCGGGTATAATCACCTCGTGGCACCATCTGAGGGACATAAGGCTGCTGAGTAATTGGATTGACCGGGTGACCTGCACTGTGGTCACCCCCCTCGCGGGCATCATAGAAGGTTTTCATTTCATCGACGGTTGCAGGAAAATTCCGGATATCCAGATTTCCAATAGCACCCGGGGAAATATCCCAGAGCACTCCGTCAGTGGGATCGAGGTGTGCAGACCACAAAGCCACCATTTCATGACTCCACACATAGTCGGCACTTTTTTCCTTGCTTTTAATGTCGAGTTTTGGCGGAGCTCCAGGGTCATGGTAAACCCAGTAAGTTTGATGGTCCCGGCTTTTGATAGACAAATGACTCTTGTTCAGTGCAAATGGAATCACGTAGCCCCACTCGGCACTCAAAAACTCCGGTACAATGTTATAACTCACGTGACCAGACTGATCTACAAACGCCCCAAAGGCCAGGGGTTGCCACCGGTTGGGGTCACTCATTTTCCGGATTCCAGCCAGTTCCGGTACCATCGGTTCATTCACGGGTGCGTAATACTGATTTTTGTATCCCGCAGACTCAAAAGATCCATCCTGATCTCCAAAAGCCAACATCTGGCTGGCTATGTAATTGCCTAATGCAGCGGGAGAACCATCGACATAGTCTGTGGACTCATCAGATGGGTCATACCCCAATGACTCCATCAGCGCATCCATTTCCTCTTTGATAAGCAAAATACCGGGTGACCTGACAAAACGATGTTCCAGCAACCTATAGACTGCATAACTCATGGCCTCTTCCTGTGCCAGAGTCACATTTTCAGGAATATGGACGCCCGAAAAGGGAATATGAAAACCAGAATGCATTCGTCCGAGAAAGTAGGGCGACGCCTGCAAATCATAAGCAGCCCAGGCATCATACATGGCTGCTGAGATATGAAATAGATTTCTGGCATGCACAGTCGGCCTGGCATAATCTTTTCTGATGGCATCCAGAACCACCTCATTCCACTGCCTCGCAACAGAATGCTGAGCAATCACTTGAGTAGCCGTACTCACGAGCAGGCCACCAAGCAGTAGATAACAAAGCAGGAGTTTCATCATTGGTCAAGCTTGTGTACAAAAACAAACATCTGACAATTATCCCTCATTAGGCTCAAGCAAAAAAGCAAAGGCATCAATGCCCCTCACCTTGGTTTTACTCGACCTCTGGCAGAGCAAACGCCACATACTCATCCCCTTTCTCTGGAGTGTCCTTACCGCCACTGGCCGCCACTACCACATACTGTCGGCCATCCACCTCATAGGTGGCGGGTGTAGCCAGTCCGGGTCGGGGCAGTCTTCCCTTCCAGAGTTCGGCACCGGTTTCCTTATCAAATGCCCTGATAAAAGGATCTTTGGTTCCGGCAATAAAAATCAATCCTCCGGCCGTCACCACAGGTCCTCCGTAATTTTCGGTTCCTGTTTTCGGGATTCCCCGTGCAGTCAACTCCTCAAACTCTCCCAATGGCACTTTCCATTTGATGGTCCCATTATTCAGATCTATGGCATTCAAGTGTCCCCAAGGAGGCTTTACCGCCGGATACCCATCACTGTCCACAAAGCGCTGATAGCCTTCCATGCGATACTGCAAAGCTTCCAGATTCTTCGTGCCATTAGATTCCACCTCCGCCTGGTCGCTGGTCCAATTGAGCAGATAGTCTATCAGGGCTGTAACCTGATCCTCTTCCAGATAGCCGAATGCGGGCATACTACCTTTCCCTTTGCGGATTCTCGTAGCCATCTCCTGAGGCTTCAGTTGCGACTTCACATCGGTGAGTGCGGGCACAGCCCCATGAAAGGTAGAGCCACTCAGATCGGCCCCATGGCAACTCATACAATTGGCCTGATACAGATTCTTACCCATGGTAAGCGGATCCTGATCCTCAGCGTCCAGCTCAATCATCTTGATGATCCAGGCCATTTCATTCCCATTGACATAGAGTATCCCTGTGGTAGGATCATAACCTGCGCCACCCCACTCTCCTCCTCCATCCAACCCGGGATAGAGGAGTGTGCCCGCTGTGCTTGGTGGAATAAACTGGTCTCCATACTGATATCCTCTGATCCGGGTAAGCAACTCCTCTTTATGGTTCGAATAAGGATTTAAATCATCCTCCGTCAATGTTTGTCTGGAGAATGGCGGCGGTTCAGTCGGCAGGGGCTGTGTAGGCCAGGCCGCCTCTCCGGGGAGCTCTGAGGGTGGATAGGGCTTTTCCTCTATCGGAAAAAGTGACTCACCGGTCTCTCTGTTAAAAACATACACGTGCCCGGACTTGGAAATCTGAGCCACTGCATCTACTGATTTTCCATCCTTTCTTACGGTGACCAAAGTAGGCGGTGCCGGGAAATCACGGTCCCATATATCATGATGTACAGCTTGAAAATGCCAGATGCGCTCACCGGTATTGGCATTGAGGGCAATGAGGCTATTGGCAAACAGGTTCGCTCCCTTCCTATTGGCTCCATAAAAATCATAAGAGGCCGATCCTGTGGGCACAAACAATATACCACGGGTTTCATCCACTGTCATGCCCGTCCAGTTATTGGCTCCACCGATAAATCGATAAGCAGTAGTATCTTCCCATGAATCATAGCCATATTCTCCTGGGTGTGGAATGGTATGAAAAATCCATTTCTGCTCGCCAGTCACCGCATCAAACCCCCTGATGTGACCTGGAGCAGCCGGCAATGTTTCCGCTGTGAGGGAGCCCATGAGGATAAGGTCTTTATACACTGTAGCCGGGGCGTGGTACTGGTAAGCAAGACCAGTAATGTCCCTATCGAGTCCTTTGGTCAGATCAATCCTTCCACCATCACCAAATGAGGTGACTAGTTCACCAGTCTCGGCATTCAGGGCATAGAGGTACTTATCAGCGGTGAAGATGATGCGTGTTTGCGTACCATCCGTCCAGGCTGCCAGCCCACGGGCAAAATCCTTTTTATCGGTTCCTTCGAAGGGATCAAACTTCCATTTCTCTACTCCCGTGGCTGCGTCCAGCGCAAAGACCTTGAAATGTGAAGAGGCGGCAAAGAGTGTCCGTCGGATGATTAGCGGATTACATTGGCTATAGCTCTTGCCATCATCATCTCCTGGCTCGTAGCTCCAGACTTTTTGTAGCTGCGTGACATTTTCGCGGTTGATGGCTGTAAGGGAAGAATAGTGTGTACGCCCGGCATCCCCCAGGTAGCTATCCCACGCTTTGTACGGATCACTGGAGATGGTAACACTGTCATTGCAGCCCGCTCCCAAAAGGGAAATCAGAATGATTAAAGTTCCCGCTATTCTGTTCATTGTTTTTAGGTTGGTCCTTCAGGAAAGGTAAACAATACCCGCCGATTCTTAAACCCGTTGCCACTCAAAGGATTTTTTTCCCTAACTTCTGGTGACTTTTTCAAAACCGGTTTTTCAGACTCCAACCAACATTCAATCATGCGAAAACACTTTGCCCCTCTTTTCATTCTCCTGATAATCTTCACCAGCTGCAATGATCAAAAAGTAGCAGAGAATGCTTCACCTAATGATCTACCCAGGAGCACTCCTGAGGCTGAGGGCATCTCTTCTCTGGCCATTAGTACCTTAATAGATTCGATGAATCTGAGTAATCTGGGTTTCCACAGCATCATGATCATTCGACATGGGCAAGTGGTAGCAGAAGGTTGGTGGAACCCTTACCGGGAAGAGCTGAAGCATTCACTCTATTCATTAAGTAAAAGTTTCACCTCCACAGCCGTTGGCTTTGCCGTGCAGGAAGGCCTGCTAACGGTAAACGATCCGGTGATTTCCTTCTTCCCCAATGACTTACCAGCCGAGGTGTCTGACCGCCTGGCATCCATGACCATCAAGAACCTGCTAACCATGAACACCGGCCACTCTGAAGGTACGTTGAATACCATGCGAAACGACTCCACCGGTAACTGGCCGAAGGCCTTTTTGGCTCAGTCTCTCACTCACGAACCGGGCACTCATTTTTTTTACAACACCGGAGCCACCTATATGCTCTCCAATATTATCCAGCAGAAAACAGGGCTGACAGTGCAGGCCTACCTCACTCCACGTTTGTTTGAGCCACTGGGCATCACCGGCATGGACTGGGAGGCGGATCCAAAAGGTGTGAACGTGGGCGGATATGGCCTGAGGGTAAAAACCGAAGACATTGCCAAACTGGGGCTCCTATACCTGAACAAAGGTGAATGGAAAGGTGAGCAACTTTTGTCGGCAGACTGGGTGGAAGAAGCCACCAGCAAGCAAGTAACTTCTCAGGAGGGGGATAACGACTGGTCACAGGGCTATGGCTACCAGTTTTGGCGATGCAAACCTGCCGGGCTCTATCGCGGAGATGGTGCCTTTGGCCAATACTGCATTGTGATGCCAGAACAAGATGCCGTGGTAGCCATCACCAGCGAAACCTTTGATATGCAAGCATGCATGACCCTGATCTGGAAATACCTCCTTCCCGAAATGAAACCTGACGAACTGGATGAAGATCCTGAGGCCTGGAATGCCCTCCAGTCAAAAATGAAAGCACTCTCCCTACCGGTGCCCGCTTACGCCACCTCCTCCCCCATGACAAGCCTGCTTCAGGGAAAAGTGATCGCACTTGAACCCAATGAATTTGACATTGAATCGCTGGCTTTCACTTTTGGTGTGAATGACGTCTCTATGGATATCTACCGGCCCTACGGCCAAAGCACCATGATCCTGGGGGTAAATGAATGGCAATCGAGTGCGTTAGACAGGTACAACCTCTTTGAGCGCCCGGATCAGCAACCAATCAGGTCTGTCACAGCCGGCACTCTGGGCTGGAAAGACAGCAAAACCATGGTGATCAATGTCCGATACCTGGAAATGGCCAACGGGGATGAGATCACTCTGAGCTTTGATGAGGGTGGAAAAGTGACCCTCTCCTTTCTGGGGAGTGTGGCCGCAGGGCGACAGGACAGCTCAGAAAACCGAACACCCATCACCGGTGTAATACAACAACAACAAGAAACGCTATAAGCCATGAAAAACACATTTTTGATCAGTCTCCTGCTGGTGGGCATCCACCTGCAATGCACAGAGGCCCAGACCATCCAGGAGCGGTTGGGGTACGACAAAAACACCAAACTACTGATTATACACGCAGACGATCTGGGTGTCTCTCATTCTGAAAACATAGCCTCCTTTGAAGCCATTGAAAATGGAACAGTAACCTCCGCAAGCATTTTGGTGCCCGCGCCATGGTTTTCAGAAGTAGCAGCCTACGCCCAGTCCAATCCAGATGTGGATTTTGGCATTCACCTGTGTCTCAACAGCGAATGGAAACACTACAAATGGGGAGCCGTGAGTGATCCTTCGCAAGTGGCTTCCCTGCTTGAAACAAGCGGCTTCTTCCCTGACAATGGACAATGGGTCGCCGAAAATGCTGACATCCAGGAAATGGAGCAGGAAATGAGGGCTCAGATAGACCGGGCCATCGCTTCTGGTATCACACCCACCCACATAGACGCACACATGATGACAGCCTACCGCCGTGCAGATTTCGTGGAGGTTCTTTTGAAAATCAGTCAGGAATATAAGCTCCCGATCGGGGTGGATGTGAAGGAACTGAAAGCACGCTACCCGGAGCTGGACTTTCCTGAAATGGTATCTCTGGACAAACTCTATGGTGCCGGGCCCGAAGACTATGAAAAAAGCCTGGCAGAATACTATACTACGGTGTTGCGGGGGCTCTCTCCAGGACTGAACGAGATCCTCGTGCACACGGCCTATGATGATGCTGAAATGCAGGCCATCACCGTGGATCATACCAACTGGGGATCCGATTGGCGCCAGCAAGACTTTGACTTTTTCACCAGTGATGCATGCAAAGCAATCCTGAAAGAAGAAAGCATCCAGCTGATCACCTGGAAAGCAGTGCAAGATCAACTGATAAAGTAGTACCAGTGGTCACCCCCTTTCGGTAGTAGCGTAAAAAAACAGAGTGTGGATGCAACTTTTCGCCAGAAAAAGCATCTACTAAGTATCCCAATTAGAAACTAATCTAACTACCAGGCTCACCATGCTACGAAACTATTACATCACTGCGCTCAGAAACCTCCTCAAACACAAGAGCTACTTTATCCTCAACATGGGTGGGCTGGCCATTGGCATCACCAGCTTTATCTTCATCTCCCTCTACATCATTAATGAGCTGAGCTACGACCGTTTTCATTCGCAGCATGAAAACACCTATCGGGTGCAGGTGCGTGGGCAGATGATGGGCCAAAACCTGAACATGGCCGTCACGGCATCACCCATGGCGCAGGCCCTCCTGCAAGACTATCCGGAAGTTACCAAAGTAACCCAGGTGAAGGAGAGCGGAGCCTGGTTCATTGGTCAGGGCAATAAGAAGTTCAATGAAGATGGGGTGCTCTTTGCCGACTCCTCTTTCTTTGATGTGTTTGACTTCCCACTAATCGAAGGGGACCCAAAAACGGCCCTGGTAAAGCCCCGATCTATGGTGCTGACAGAGACCTTTGCCAAAAAATACTTTGGCAACGAACCCGCCCTGGGCAAAAGGATCACCGTAGAGCAAGACACGATCTTCTATGAAGTGACTGGTGTGATGGCCGATGTACCGGACAATTCACACATTAAGTTTGACATGCTGGGCTCCCGAAGCACTTACAAAGTATGGGACAACAACCATTGGGTGAGTCACAATGAGTACACCTACATCGTACTGAATGAAAATGCAGACCATAAAGCCTTTGAAGGCAAACTGGAAGAGGTGGTCAAAAAATATGTGGGTCCGCAAATTGCACAGTACCTCGGTACTACCATGGAAGCCTGGGAGAGTGCCGGCAATTCTTTTGGTTATTACCTGATGCCCATTACAGACATTCATCTCCACTCCAATGTGGAAGATGAGTTAGAAGTCAACAGTCACATCTCCTACATTTATATCTACACCCTCATTGCCTTTATTCTGCTCTTTATCGCCATTATCAACTTCGTGAACCTGGCTACGGCACAGTCCGCTGCCCGGTCCAAGGAAGTGGGCATCCGAAAGGTCATGGGTTCAGACCGACAAGCACTCATCTATCAGTTCATTTTTGAGTCGATCCTTATTGCCATAGCTGCCACCCTGATCGCCGCACTCCTGGTAGCACTGCTCACCGGGCAGTTTGAAAACCTCATCAACAAAGAACTGGCGATTAGCCTCACCTCCAGCTACCTGAGCATTTTCATCCTATTGGGGCTGGCCATTGTGATAGGTGTGATGGCAGGCTTTTATCCGGCCTTTGTGCTGGCGGGCTTTCGTCCAGCTGAGGTGCTCAAAGGCCGGGTGAAAGCTGGCGCCAAAACCGGCTGGCTGCGAAACCTGCTGGTGGTCATTCAATTCACAGCGTCCATTGTGATCATCATTGGCACCATGGTCGTCTACCGTCAGATTGATTTTATGCTGAACAAGAACCTGGGCTTTGACAAAGAACAAACCCTGGTGATCAGAAGGCCGGATGTACTGCGCCAAAACCTGGAAACCTGCAAAACCGAACTCCTCAAAAACCCTAACATTTTGGCGGTAGCCAATGCCACCTCACTCCCAGGCAAAGACCGCTACAACAACAACGCCCACATGACTGAAGACAGTCCGGACTCCCCCTACCTGCTGATGGAAAACTCCGTAAGCTTTGGGTATGCAGAACTGATGGGTCTGGAACTGGTGGCAGGCCGCCTGCTCTCCCGACAGTATGCTTCTGACTCTACGGCCGTGGTGATCAACGAGACCGCTGCGCGTACCCTGGGCTATAGTGTGGAGGAAGCCGTAGGGAAAAGTTTTATTGATAAAGACCGGGATGGAACCATCCGGCGGATGCCCATCATCGGGGTGGTGAAGGACTACAACATCCAGTCGCTGCACCGACCCATAGAGCCTACCATGCTGCGCCTGATGCATGGCAACTGGGAAGGTTTTATGCTGGTGAAAGTCAGCAACACCCAAAACATCCGCGAGACCCTCGCCTACATGGAAGAGACCTGGTTTAAGTACTCCTACAACAAGCCCTTTCAGTATTTCTTTTTTGATGACGACTATGCCGACCTGTACAAGTCAGAGTCTACCACCGGGCGGGTATTTCTGGTATTTGCCGGACTGTCCATCTGTATCGCCTGTCTGGGGCTGATAGGCCTGATCACCTACACCACGTCCATTCGCAAAAAGGAAATAGGCATCCGCAAGGTGCTGGGTGCTGGCACCACCACCCTGGTGACCCTCCTTTCCAGCGAGTTTGTGAAGCTGATCGTGATCTCTACCCTCATCTCGTGGCCAGTGGCCTATTTTGCCATTAACTACTGGCTGCAAAACTTTGCCGACCGGCTGACCATTACGCCCTGGGTTTTTGTGTTCTCCACCCTGGTGGTAGTAGTGATCGGGAGCCTGGCCATCAGCTTTCAGACCATCAAAGCCTCCCTGAGCAACCCGATAGACAGCCTGCGGCAGGAGTAGCTTACCCGATATCCTTTCACTTTAAAAACCGTCTGCTGACGGTTTTTTTTGCTTTGTGGGGTCGCTGAAAATAATGCTTGACTTGTAATGGTTAATGTGTTAGTTTGGAGGGACTTAAATACGGATAAGTTGAATAAATCAACATATTCCGTTGTAGTTAGATACCATCTCACTTCGAAGAAATGAATCCATATGATCAAAGGGTAAGAATTATAAAAGAGGTCATCAAACCTTATTTTAAAAGGATAAATTTTGGAGTAAGCGGAACTACCTTTTTAAGGAGCGAAAAAGATTTAATTCAAGTGTTTAATATTCAATCCAGTGCCTGGAACGATGAAACAAGTGTCTCTTTTTATCTGAACATTGGCATATACTTTCCAATATGGAATGAACTATCAGGCATTAAACACCCAAATCATTTGAAAGAATATGATTGCCAATATCGCATAAGAACTGATGCATTAACTGGTAGAAATCAATGTTATGACATCCATAAAGAAACAGATATAGAAGAATTTGAATCATTAATTAGAGGAGATGTTTCGAATTACATTTTACCGTTTTTTGAAAAATTCAGGGATATTGAATCTTGTCTACAACTCCCAGAACCATTCCTCAAAACTGATTTAAGGCCTTATATTGGCCTGACTTTAATAAAAAATGGAAAGTCTGAGTTGGGAAATAAAATTCTAGACGAATACCTCTCCGAGCCAAGTAATCTAAACAAACAGGTTAAAACTCTTAGAGGGAATTTATAGCTATTCGTCTTTGCCATTTTCCATCTACTGCCCTTGTTGGGGTTGTCTCCAACAAGTGAGATAAGGCGGGCGAGTTAGACACCATGAGTATATGGAGCACAGTTCTAACAAAAAAGGATATGGATAGAAGAGTATTTTTTGCCCTCATAGGCATTTGGTCCCTCATCAGTTGTACCGATCATTCTTCAATTATTGAAGGGATTGAGCCAGACACGTTGCTACTCTCCAAAGAAGATAGCCTGAGTTTTTTGACAGACAGTATGGCGCTGGCTCAGGAAAATTTACGTGATTCTCTAAGGAATGAAGGATGGTATTCTTTCAACAGTTTTAGTGTTAATGAAGCAGGCATCTTATACCAAGATAGTATTGGAATATTGAAGCCTGGTTTTGCAGATTCAATATCCAGGGGTTATTTGGTTTACTTACCAGCATTCGAATACCAAACCGAGCAAGGTAATAGCTTTACAACAAGTTACCCCTGCATCTCTGACTCGCCACCTGAAATGTGTAAGATAAAATTTGAAAAACGAGATATTCCTAATGATGGGCAAATTGTATTACAGAACCTAGATACAATAGGAGTGTTTTTTAATGAAAATTCACCTTATAGCACTGGAATATCGTTGTACCTTCTATCCGCATCTAGCCCGAACACTTTCGAAATGGCCTATTATATAAGATACACTGAGGAGTGGAAACACACCGCTTGGTGTATCGCGTATTCTGCACATAGATATAAATAATATCAGAGTCCCAAGGGAATCTGGTCTGTTCCTGTTTCCCACCCACCAACAAGATGAAATCAGCCCCTTGAATGTAGCGTGACAACCTAATATAATTCCCACCTGCCAGGCAATGACTCAGTATCGTCATTGCGAGTATCCCGATGGTAATCGGAGACGAAGCAATCCTCCGATAGCTCTCCTAAATATCATTTGTACCCATCTTACCATCCTTCCACTCGGCAGTTTGCAACTACCTGCCTAGGATGACAATCAACTCGGTAGTTTGCGAAAGCCTGCTCCCATGACCAATCGGGAAGTCGGCATGCTTTGGCTTTGTCAGCCTGAGCTCCGTCGAAGGGTAAAACAAAGCCATGTGACTCGCTATTGCCATCAGGAAAAACCGAAACGCTCCTACGATCCACCGACGGATAATGCCTGACGTAAAAAAACACGAATCATCTTTCAATCCATCAAATGCGGATATGGAAGCGCCCGGTTTTGAAACCTGAGAATGGAATCTTTTTGGATCACCCCCTGATCAATATTAATGGCCTGATGAATGGTTTCATTGGCTTTCCAGGCAGCCGGTCCGCTTAACACCGTGGGGAGGTGAACGATGAGCGCAGCAGAGATGGACCTGGATGCACTCTCCCACAAATAGCTGGGAGTATGGTCTACAGCATAGTAATCCGCACTACCCACTGCGAACATCGGCTCCTTGAAAGTGGTAGGTTTGGCAAAGTAAAAGCCCATCCCCTCGTCGCAGCTCACGTCTATGATCAGGCACCCTTTCTTCAATATCGCTTGCTCCTCTTCAATGATAAAATCGATCGGGTCATTGGTGTCCTGATAGGTGCCATTGATGATGATATCTGATTCGTGGATCAGCTCCGACAAAGGCCGTTCAGTGCCGTCGTGCTCCACCAGTAACATGCGCGGCTCACCTGCACGCCCCTTCCTGATCCGTGTGTAGTTCACATCAAGGATTTCCTCGCGCACCTCATGATCAGGCCGCTGAATACAGATGGTGATGTCCCTAAAGCCATGCGCCTTCAGCGCATAGATGGCTCCGCGGCTTACTGCCCCAAAGCTAAAAATGATCACTTTCCGCTGATTGCCGTAATGTCCGTCGATCCCTTTTAGCTGCAAGGCATGGATCACCGCACAGTAGCCGGCCATTTCATTGTTTTTGTAAAAAGTATGCCGCCCCTGCAGGCCTGCCGGCGACCATACAAACATATCCTCGAAAGCAATCAGGGTCAGCTTACGATCGATGGCACACTGGGTAATGGCGCTTTGCTGTGCACAATGCGGGTATCCCCAGATCACGCCTCCTTCACGTAGTTCCTGCAAGTCGGAGATCACAGGCTTGGCTATTATCACATTGCCTATTTCGCCTAGTAGCTCCTTTCTGGAAGCGAGCCCTCCGGAAAGAGACGCCATCTCCTGATCATCTATACCAAACGACTCTCCATAGCCTTTTTCAAAGATGAGGTGCTTTCTTACTTCCTCCGGTAACCGTAGTAAATGTTCCGGGTGGATAGGTACCCTGCGTTCATCGGCTTTTTTAGAGGTGCCAATCACACCCATATCTGTCATGCTCATAATTTTGTCGCTTTAAAGGGCCCATCAATAGATGTGACAGACCGTAAATCCACTGAGATGCTGATTCTTTGGAAGTGTTGGCGATTCACACATCAAAACTGGATCGCCAAATTCAATACCGGAAAGATTTCGTAAAAAAGACGGAAGGATTCCTGAAAGGGATGAAATAGAATTGAAAAGATTCCACTCCAAAGGTACCATTTATTAAACTGGCATGCTCAGATTCTATTTCATGGTGGTCAGTCAACACTAAGCCTACATAGATGCGTTCGGCCTGCCGGAGTGATCACTATTATTCGACTCCCCTCTCCTTTGTTTGTGGCATACACCCGTCATGCCAGAATCCCGTAGTATCGTCATTGCGAGTATCCCGATGGCTATCGGGTACCAAGCAATCCTCCGTGGACTGCTCTTGCTTTTTCATTACAAAACAGGATTCGTAATGCGATTCCCGCCTGTGCGGGAAATGAAGGCCAGCAATCACCTCAGCCCCTTGGTTGTGCTTCTTGGTCGATTCCGCTATTTTAGTACCTAGGGGAATCAACAAAAGTATCATGAGACAGATCGTTTATTACGTGGCCAGCTCCATTGACGGATTTATATCCGGCCCCAATGAAGACATTGGGGGTTTTGTACAAAGTGGTAACGGGGTGGATCAGTATCGGGCAGACCTGGCCAGCTATGATATGGTCATCATGGGCAAAAACACCTATGAATTCGGCTATCAGTATGGACTCCAGCCAGGGCAGCCAGCCTATCCCCATATGAAGCACCTGATTTTTTCAAATACCCTGACATTTGAAAGTGCAGATCCACAAGTGCAGGTGAAGAACATTGACCTGGCAGAGGTTGAGAAAATACAGAAAGAGGCTGGTACGGACATCTATCTATGTGGAGGTGGAGTGTTTGCCGGTTGGCTTTTAGATCACCAAAAAATTAACATCCTCAAACTGAAGTTGAACCCATTAATTTTGGGACAGGGCATAAGGATTTTTGGTGAGTCCACTCAGAAGTACGGACTGGTTCTCCTGGACACTGTGCCTTACGAAAATGGTCTGCAGATCATGACCTATCGCATTGATTACGAGAATAAAATATAAGTCTTATAAGAAGTACCCGCAATTTCCGGGCTGGTAGATTGGATTTGAAATGGCAAAAGAAGAAAGTGAGTCGCTCCATGTGCTGAGTACCCAGGAATGGAGAGATTGGCTCCGGCAAAATCACACCAAAAAACAATCTGTATGGCTCATTCAGTACAAGAAAAACTCCGACATGCCCTCCGTCTCGTGGAGTGAAGCCGTGGACGAAGCGCTTTGTTTTGGATGGATAGACAGCACCAGACGGCCGATAGACGAAGAAAAGTACATGCAGTACTTTGGCAAGCGAAAAGCCAATAGTACCTGGTCAAAAGTGAATAAAGAAAAGGTGGAAAAGCTGATCGCCGATGGCCGCATGACCAGTGCCGGACTGGAAAGCATCAAAATCGCCAAGCAAAATGGTTCGTGGAGTATTTTGGATACTGTGGAGGCCCTTATCATTCCTGATGACCTGGAGGTGGCATTCAAAACCACACCTGGCTCTAAGGACTTCTTTCTGAGTTTAAGCAAATCGGCAAAAAAGAACATCTTAGCATGGCTGGTGCTGGCCAAACGACCCGAGACCAGACTGCAAAGAATCAAAGAAACAGTGGAAAGTGCCGGGCAAAAGCTTAAGCCGAAACCATTGAGGTAGGGTCATCTCTCACCCTCACACGGTTTTGGATCCCTTTTGGTAAGGTTCGGCTGAATGTGTTTTGTTTTTAATTTTTCACCTAACCTTAAAGCACAACTATCATGTTTCTCAAAAAAGCATTCCCAATAACCCTTCTCGTACTTTCGATTTCCTCTTGTGAGCAAACAAAAGAAACGAACTTATCAGCCGAAACCAGCAAGATCATGGCACTGCACCAGGCGCAAAGAGATTACCATTTCGGCAAAGATTCAGTGGCCTTTGCCCATCAGCTCTCAGATCATTTTATCTCTGTAAACAGAGGTAGAATCAGCCAGCCCAGCAGGCAAAAAACCATTACCAGATATCACGGCTATTTCTCGGCGGTTGAATTCGTGAAATGGAATGATGTAGCCGAACCGATCATCAGGTTCTCAGATGATGGTAGTATGGCTTACACCATTGTGGATAAAATAGTGACGACCACCCATAAGGACACAAATGGAGAAATGGTGGAAGGTAGCACGCACTTTGCGTGGACAGCCATCTATAGGAAATATGGTGACGAATGGAAAATTGACTGTGTCACTTCCACAGAAGAATTGGTTGCGCCTAAATGATCCACAAAGCATCCTCATGTGGGCAATTCCCATTTTGTAAGCTAACTTGATCCCTCAAAAAAGAAAGCAAGTATCAAATGAAGGCCGCTACAGTAAGCGAAATCAAGAGGGAGCTAAAGACCAAAACCACAGAGGAGCTTTCTGAGCTTTGTCTACGTCTGTCCAAGTTTAAAAAGGAGAACAAAGAATTACTCACCTATCTGCTCTATGAAGCTGCTGATGAGGAGAGCTACATTCAAAGCGTGAAAACGGAGATGGACGACCAGTTTGAGGAAATAAATATCACGAGCTACTACTTCATTAAGAAAAGCGTGCGCAAAATCCTGCGCACGGTCAAAAAATACATCCGGTACTCCCCACACAAAACCACAGAGGTGGAACTGCTGATCTACTTTTGCTCCAGTCTGAAAGAAATGAGCCCGTCCATTAGCAGGAACGTCACTTTGCAAAACCTGTATGATCGCCAACTCACCATGATCAGAAAGAAGGTAAGCACCCTTGACGCAGACCTGCAATACGACTATGGAGTCCTTCTGGATAATATGGAGGGTATCAGTGACTAAATTCCCGGACAAAGCATCACAGTAAACTAGAAACCACACTCCCAACATTGCCTCCTCGCTATGAAAACAATCCTCCTCTTCCTCTTTATTTTGCTATGTCCCGGGCTTAACCTTGACTGCTTTGCTCAAACGCATACCACGACCTGGAACCCCTCCGCACTGACTCCTGAGCAGAAAAAGTTTATTGATTCATGTGACCAATACCTTTATGACACCCTGGGGTACAAACTAACCACGTCATCCGCTCCTTTGACCTACCGAATCATGAAGCTGGATGGTAATTATTCTGAGTATATAGAAATAGATAGCGCTGCCCACACCATAAGCTGGAAGTTCAAAAAGGCCAGTGATGATGAAAAAATGATGCGAAAAAGAATCGTTCTGAACAGGGCTAGCATTCACAGTCTGATCGGGCAGAAATTCCCTGATCTTGAAATGGTTGACCTGAACGGAAACCACTACACCACAGAGCAATTTAAGAACAAGACGGTGTATTTCAACTTCTGGTTTGTAGGTTGCCAGCCCTGCGAGTTAGAAAGAACCAAACTGAATCAGCTCTATGAAAAATATAAGGAAAACCCTAATATTCAATTCATATCACTCTCCAACAGCAACGAACGCAAAACACGGGAGCACTTGAGAAGGAAGAATCTCCAGTGGCCTGTGGTGATTTTAAATAAGTCGCTCAAAAGTAATTTTTCCTATATCGAGGGGTACCCCACAAACATCATTCTGAATAACCAACATTTTGATACTGCACTCGCTGGATTATCAGAAGGTACGTTTCTGGTCATTGATGAAAGGTTAGAAACCTTAGTCCAATGAAAACAGATCAATAACAAACCATAAAACCCTGTTTCGGTTACAACAATATCAGATTTTGATACAGACAGTTGGCCATGGAACAGAACCTTTGTGTCAGGAAAATCTGTAAAACCAAAACACAGCACAATGACAAAGAGAAAAATAGCCCTGATAACAGGTGGCAGTAGAGGACTGGGCAGGGACATGGCCATCAAAATAGCCAGAAGAGGACTAGATGTGGTGATCACCTATCACACCAATCAAGCGGCCGCCGAAGCAGTAGTGGCCGAAATAGAAAAAGCTGGTAGCTCAGGGTATGCGCTACAGCTAGACAGTAGCAACACAAAATGCTTTGATGTTTTCTACAAACAACTCTCCGACTACCTGATCCATAAAACAGGGAGTGCCCACTTTGATTATCTGGTCAACAATGCCGGAACAGGCATCTATCAGCCATTCAGTGAGACAACTGAAGAGCAATTTGACGAAATGATGAACATCCACCTGAAAGGAGTTTATTTTCTTACCCAAAAAGCCTTACCCTTGCTCAATAACGGGGGCAGCATCATCAATATTTCATCTGGTTTGGCTCGATTCACTTTCCCTAATTCATCTGCCTATGCCTCTATGAAGGGCGCAATTGAGGTTTTCACACGCTACCTTGCCAAAGAGCTGGGTCACAGAGGTATCACAGCCAATGTAGTAGCTCCTGGGGCTGTAGCCACAGACTTTGGCAATGGCACCAACAAAACCAATGAGCAGAAGAGGAAAATCGTATCCAGTGTCACGGCCCTGGGTCGTGTGGGTGAGCCTGAAGACATAGGTGGAGTAGTTGCTTTTCTCTGTAGTGAGGATGCCCACTGGGTCAATGCTCAGCGTATAGAAGCCTCTGGAGGAACATTAGTTTAACATGCACAACATCAAATCCATTAGTGAATACCACCAACTGGCCAACCTGCCCAAACCGGAGCATCCGTTGGTCAGCCTGGTGGATTATTCCCAGGTAAATTACCAGACCGACGGAGATGAGATCAGCATAGTCTCTGGTCACTACTCCATTGCCCTGAAAAGAGGAATGAGCGGTAAATTCAGGTATGGTCAGCAGCCATACGATTTCGATGAAGGGCTGATGTCCTTTGTGTCTCCAGGGCAGGTGATCACGGTGAAAGTACACCGCGAGCCGAATCCACACCCCACGGGCTGGTTACTGCTCATCCACCCGGATTTTCTTTGGAATACTCCGCTGGCTACCCGAATTAAAAACTATGAGTTTTTCGGCTATCACATCCATGAGGCCCTCTTCCTATCCGAAAAGGAGGAAAAGTCAATGATTGGTATCATGGAAAATATCCGGGAGGAATACCACTCCAACATCGACCAGTTCAGTCAAAACATCATCATCTCACAGGTGGAAGTACTGCTAAGCTATGCCGAGCGATTTTACCAGCGGCAATTCATTACCAGAAAAATCTCCAACCATGAAATTTTGGGCAGACTGGAAACCATCCTTAGGCGCCATTTTGCGCAGGATAACCTGGCGAGCGTTGGACTTCCCGTGGTGGAAGAAATTGCCGATCAATTGAATGTATCGTCGGGGTACCTCAGTAGCCTGCTCAAAGTTCATACAGGTCTCAATACTCAGCAGCACATTCACGAAAAGCTAATTGAAAAGGCCAAAGAAAAACTCTCGACCACTCAGCTTTCAGTCAGCGAGATCGCCTATGGCCTTGGGTTTGAGCATTCCCAGTCGTTCAGCAGACTTTTCAAAAGTAAGACCAAGCTCTCACCACTGGAATTCAGGCAATCCTTTAATTGAGCATTTATACTTCAATTGGCGAGTCATCCCTCCCCTACTTCTGAGAGTGACGGCTCCAGTCAGAATATAGTACACCCAAATAAAGCATCGAAATTTGCGCAGTTACTTAACTGCGCATATATTTGCAGCCAAGTGACTGCATAAATGGAACTAAGAAGAGATGTATTTCAGGCCATAGCCGACCCCACCCGCCGGGCCATCATCGCTTTGGTGGCCATGCAAGCTATGACTCCCAGTGCCATTGCCGAAAATTTTAAGTCCTCCAGACAGACTATCTCCAAGCACATACAGATACTGACCGCCTGTGAGATACTGGAGCAGGAGCAAAATGGACGCACCATCCACTATCACCTGAATCCTCAAAAATTCAAAGAGATCGCGGATTTTATAGAGCCATTCAGGCAGCTATGGGACGACCGGTTCAACAAGCTGGAGGCCGTGATGAAAAACTATCAATCCGATCAATAAATGTCTATGGAACCCAAAACCAAGATCCACGCCGAAGATGGTAAGCAGGAATTGCAAATCACAAGAGCATTTGACATTCCCCTGGAGCTACTCTTCAAGGCCTATGCTGAACCCCACCTGATAGAACAGTGGATGGGCACCAAAGTGCTGAAGTTGGAAAACAAAAGGCATGGCAGCTGGCAGTTTGAAACCACTGACCCCAAGGGAAACAAACATGGCTTTAACGGCACCATTCATGAGTTTATCCCAAACGAGAAAATCACCAGAACCTTCGAAATGGACAATACCGGTTTTGGTGTGCAGCTGGAGTTTCTGGAATTTGAAACCCTCACAGACAAAACCAGCCAACTCACCATGCATGTGGTATATCGCTCGGTAGCCATCAGGGATCAAATCCTCCAACTACCTTTCGCTCAGGGTATCAATATGGCGCACAATCGACTTGAAAAAATCTTAACTCAATTAAAATAATCCAATGACCAAGAGAAATAAAATCATCTACTGGATCGCTACCCTTTGGCTGGCCTTAGGCATGACCTCTACCGGAATCGTTCAGCTTATAAAAATGGATGAAGAAGTAGCCAAAATGACGCAATTGGGCTACCCAAGCTACATATTGACAATACTCGGCACCTGGAAACTACTGGGTGTGGTGGCTGTACTTATCCCCCGGTTTCCGCTGCTCAAAGAATGGGCTTACGCGGGGTTTTTCTTTAACATGTCGGGCGCCATATTTTCACACTTGGCAGGAGGAAGTGATCAGATCGAGCTCTTCGGGCCTACTCTTTTGATTGTATTAACGGTCGTATCATGGTATTTTAGACCAGCTGACAGAAAAATAGCTTGAATCATTCCACCAACTCATGAATCCCAAGGTTGACTTCTTTTTTAACAAAACCAGCAAGTGGCAGCAAGAATACGCGCTATTGAGGAAAATCATTCTGCAAACAGAGCTCACAGAAGAATTGAAATGGGGGTGTCCGTGCTATACCTTTCAAAAAACCAATGTGGTATTGATCCATGGATTTAAGGAATACTGTGCCCTCCTGTTTCACAAAGGAGCGCTACTGAAAAACACCGATGCTCTCCTCATCCAGCAAACTGAAAATGTGCAGGCAGCCCGACAGATCCGTTTCACCAGCCTCCAGCAAATAAAGGACCTGGAATCTACCCTGAAGTCCTATATTTATGAAGCCATTGAAGTGGAGCGTGCCGGCCTGAAAGTGGAGCTCAAAAAGACGTCTGAATTCAATATGCCTGATGAATTCAGACGGGTATTGGATGAATATATTGAGTTGAAAACGGCTTTTGAGGCACTGACACCCGGTAGGCAAAGAGGGTACCTCTTGCATTTCTCTCAGCCCAAGCAATCCAAAACACGTGAATCCAGAATTGAGAAATGCATTCCACGGATTCTGGAAGGAAAGGGATTAAATGATCTGTAATCGTATATAGAGGATGAACAAAGATGTGAATACGTATTTCTCAGATGGGTGCGGACGGTGCTCGTTTTATGCTACCCCACAGTGTAAAGTGAGAAATTGGCCGAAAGAGCTCGAACAACTCAGAAGAATTGCTCTCGATTCCGGGCTCAACGAAGAATCAAAATGGGGTGTACCCTGCTATACCCATCAGGGTAAAAACATCTTAATTGTCAGCGCTTTCAAGGAATACTGTGCCCTTAGTTTTTTCAAAGGATCATTATTGCAGGACACTCATGGTCTACTGGAAAAGCCCGGGGAGAACACACAAGGAGCACGTCTCATTAAATTCACCCACCTAAAAGAGGTCTTGGATCAGGAAGCCACCCTCAAAGCCTACATTTATGAGGCCATCGAAGTAGAAAAAGCTGGTTTGGAGGTGACTTTCAAAGAAAATCCGGAACCTCTACCTGAAGAGTTACAGTTGAAGCTGCAGGAAAATCCTGACTTGAAGGCAGCTTTTGAAGCCTTGACACCTGGCAGACAAAGGGGCTACATTCTTCATTTTTCGGCACCCAAACAGGCCAAAACGAGAATATCAAGGATTGAGAAATGTATTCCGCAGATTCTGGAAGGAAAAGGATTTTTTGATCGTTACCCTTGAGCAAATCCCTTTTTGGACACCCAATCCCCCGCCCATCCGTTAAGTAGTCAAATACTTAATATGATATGATCGAAAACGTAAAAATACTCAACACGGAGATCCTCTCTGACAACTGGTACACACTCCAAAAAATCACCTACGAATACCTCAAAAAAGATGGCTCCCTCCAAACACAGACCCGGGAAGCCTACGACCGGGGCAATGGCGCCACCATCCTCCTCTACAACAAAGCTCAGAAAACCGTCATCCTCACGCGTCAGTTTCGATTGCCCACCTTCATCAATGGGAATGACAGTGGCATGCTGGTAGAAGCCTGTGCCGGCCTGCTGGATAAAGACAATCCTGAAGACTGCATCAAACGAGAAACAGAAGAAGAAACGGGCTATCAAGTATCCTCTGTTCACAAAATATTCGAAGCCTATATGTCACCCGGCTCGGTCACGGAAATATTACACTTCTTTATTGCTGAGTATGCCAAAGAGATGAAAGTCAGTGACGGAGGCGGAGTGGAACACGAAGAGGAAAATATTGAAGTCATGGAAATCGCCTTTGAAACGGCCCTGAATATGATCAGCTCAGGTGAAATCAAAGACGGAAAAACCATTATGCTTCTCCAACACCTCAGACTACACCAGATCTTATGACCTTCAATGAACCGGGTGGGCCCTGGCCCACCCGGAGATTTTAATCCTCATATTGAAATACCTCCTCAATAGTGAGCCTAAACAAGCCGGCCAATTTGAAAGCCAGTGGCAAACTGGGATCAAACTTCCCCTTTTCTATGGCGTTGATGGTCTGTCGGGACACCCCCAGTTCATCGGCGAGTTGTGCCTGGGTGATATCCCGTTCGGCACGTAATACTTTGATACGATTCTTCATTTGTAGCGCGTTAAACCTACCACAGTAGCCACCAAATAGGTGAGCCCGATCAATATCACAAGGTGCGAAATCTCCGCATCATAGCTGATCACATTGGCAACATCCAGCATTGAGTAGCTAAGCCCTCCTACTACCGCAACACCCAATGCCAGGGCCAGTGACTCCAACTGCACTTTTCTGTGTAACTCATCCAACCCATTCAAATGTCTCTTATTCGCCAGGATCATCCCCACACCGATCGCGGTATTGATCAGGATTGCTATTAGCGAAATAGAAGCATCATTTTCCCAGATGTATTTTGGTCCTAAGGAAACCACTGCCATGGTGAGGGTCCAGGCCAGGGTCCATACGGCCAAATTTGCTGTGTTACGCTTATTCACCTGTTTCCAACTTTCAGATTGCTTACTCATAAGTCAAGTTAGTTTTAATTTTAGTAAAGTTTATTTTACAAATAAAGACCAATTAAGCTAAATATCAAACTTGTCAGACAAAAAGTTAAGTAAACTTTACATTCATATAAAAATAACTTCCAAGAATTACCTCACACCCGCTGATGTAGTGTTGATGTAATGGGTGTTGTAGTATTGATGTAACCGGTGCTGTGGTATTGATGTGTTGTGTTGCCCCGGACTCCGGGATATATTGGAGTAATTTTAAAAATTGAATCAATAAAAAATAAAAACCATAAAAACAGGGATTTATTCTGGCTTCATTTTACAAAATTTAAAATTAAACAGAACGCGAAAACCGGTAAAAATCCCAATCTCAACCATCACTTATCTAAACCTATGTTATGAACAATCCAACAACACCATGGAAATCGATCTTGCTAACGCTGATCTTTATCTTCACCTTCTTCTTTAATCCTTTAGCACAAACCATCCCGGTAGGCAGTGGTAGCTACACCACGGTATTTCCCGGCACCGATGCAGCCGGACGCAATACCTTTCCCAGTGGCTCTCCGCAGCTCTCCGGAGCGGCTGGCACCAAGCCTGTACCTACCAACGATTGGTACTCCAATATGATCAAAGTGGATCATGGCGGACAAGCCTTTAACTATCCCTTATCCTATAAGTCACTCACCAGCGGCTTGGTCATCAACTACACGGTGCCTCCTGCGGCTGGCCCTACAGAGTATCGTCAGCCGATGGGTGATGTCAATGGCATAGTCATGGGGGTGGATGACCTCAGTGCCAGTCAGTCCACTGCCTCTGACCACTCCGACTGGGCAGTCACCATGACCTGGGCAGGTTCCGGCAAAACCTTCAATGCCACGATGGGCATTGGCATGCCCTTCACCTATTTCACCAAAGGCACCAGTGATGTGGCCAAAGTCTCGGTTAATCACAATCCTGCAGGAGCCACGGTAAGCGGCAACAAAATCATCATCACCAACAACTACAACGGCGCTAACTTCGTGATTTTCGGGCCCGCCGGCACAGTATGGTCAGGAAGTGGAGGACAATATACCTCCAGCCTCAACGGTAAAAACTACTGGTCTATGGCCATGCTCCCTCCTGGCGCCGATGTGAATTCGGCCATTGCAGCTTTGGAGCCACATGCCTTTGTTTTTCCAGGCAATACCCTTTCTGACTATAGCTATAACGAGGCCACTGGCACAGTAACCACCACATTCACCATCACTCCCGATGTGAAAGAAGGTGGCAATAACACCTTCGTACAAGGGCTCCTCCCGCACCAGTGGTCTCGACTCGCCTCCGGATCGGCACAGCCCACTGGCATGAGCTACCCAACCGTGCGAGGCGAATTAAAACTTCTTCATGGCAATACTTTCTCTGTGGCCAATAAGTTTGCAGGCATCCTACCCACCCTGCCCGACTTGGGAAAATACAGTAGCGGATTTGATCCAGGAGCACTCTACCAGAAAATAGAGGCTATCAAAAATGACGGACTGGCTGAATGGACCGACTCCTACAATGAAGGACAGGCCATGAACCGCCTGATTCAGGTGGCTCACCTGGCAGACCAGATCGGACACACCGAAGCTCGTGATCAGCTGGTCAATACCGTGAAAAACAGACTGGAAGACTGGTTCAAAGCGGAAGGTGGCGAAGTGGCCTTCCTCTTCTACTACAATGATACCTGGAAGACCATGATCGGGTACCCCGCCGGACACCGCCAGGATCAAAACCTGAACGATCATCATTTTCACTGGGGTTACTTCATACATGCGGCAGCGGCCATAGAGCAGTATCAGCCTGGCTGGGCGGCCCAATGGGGCGGCATGGTAGACCTACTCATCCGCGATGCATCCAACCCATCCCGAACGGATGCTATGTTCCCATTTATGAGAAATTTCAGCCCTTATGCAGGGCATTGCTGGGCCAATGGATTTGCCACTGAGCCTTTTGGCAACGACCAGGAATCCACTTCAGAATCCATGCAATTCAACTCCTCCCTGATCCACTGGGGATCGGTCACCGGTAATGATGCCATCAGAGACCTGGGAATTTACCTCTACACCACTGAGCAGTCGGCCATAGAAGAGTACTGGTTTGATCAGAATGACCGCACTTTTCAGCCCGAATATCAGCATGAGATGGTAGCCCGAATCTGGGGTGGCGGGTATGACAATGGCACCTGGTGGACGCAGGACATTGCAGCTTCCTACGGCATACAGCTTTACCCCATCCATGGTGGAGCACTCTATATGGGCCACAATACGGCCTATGTACAGGAAGTTTGGAACGGGATGACCTCCAAAACGGATGTACTAAATAATGTATCAAATGACAACCTGTGGTACGACACCTACTGGAGTTTCCTTTCCTTTTCGGATCCGGCGCTGGCCATCAGCCTGTATGATGCCTACCCTGACCGAAACATTAAGTTTGGCATATCCGATGCCCAAACGTACCACTGGCTGCATGCCATGAATGCTATGGGACAGGTCATGGAAGAAGTGACTGCCGACTATCCCATTTCCGCGGTATTCAATAAAAATGGGGTGAAAACGTATGTAGCGCACAACTATGGCTCCAGCTCCATCACCGTTCATTTTTCTGATGGATTCAGTCTCAACGTGCCTGGCGGTACCATGGTCACCAACAGAGACATCACACCAACAGCCACCATCTCCGCCAGTGCCAGTGAGATTCCGGCCAATGGCTCTGTGACCCTGAGTGCTTCCACCTCAGGCAGCGGCATTACCAAAGTAGAATTTTACCGTGGAAACCTGCTGATTGGCACCGATACCTCCGCCCCGTACTCTGCCACGGATAATAATGTGCCAGCTAGTCTTGTCAACTATTACGCCAAGGTTTATGTAGGCACCAGCCTGAATGTGTCCAACATCGTTCGGGTGCAGGTAGGTTCTCAGCTGCCTTATACCGGAACCCCGGCTGCCATCCCCGGCACAGTGGAGGCCGGCTACTACGACAGTTTCGAAGGTGGAAGCGGACAAGGCATCGCTTATTCTGATGCTACCCCATGGAATGAAGGAGATTTCCGACAAAGTGAAGCTGTAGATGCAGGCAGTACAGCCAGTGAAGGATTTACTGTGGGTTGGATTGATGCTGGTGAATGGCTGGAATACACGGTGAACGTGGCTCAGGCAGGAAATTACAACGTCCAGATTCGTTATACTTCCGGTAGTGCATCAGGAGGTGGCCCTTTCTGGTTTGAGCGCGAAGATGGCACCAAAATCAGCGAAGACATTACTGTAGCTATGAATGATGCGAGCTGGACGACATATACCAATATGGACATCACCGGTGTGGCACTTGGAGCAGGCACTCAGGTGATCAGGGTGCGGGCAGGAAATGGTGGTTTCAATCTGGGAAGAATGACGTTTGAATATGACGGCACCCCTACACCTGTACTCACAACCATCGTGGTGAACCCTGCTAACGCATCTATCGCTCAAAATGACACCGAGCAGTTCACCGCACAAGGTTACGATCAAAATGGCGATCCCATAGCGATGACACCTGTCTGGAGTACTAATGGTGGAAGCATCAATGGATCAGGCCTCTACACCGGATCAGCAGTAGGTAATTTTACGGTTACTGCTTCTGCCAGTGGAGTTTCTGGAAATGCAAGTGTGTCTGTCAGCAATCAAGCTCCGGTGCTCACTTCTATTACCGTGAGCCCGTCGAGTGCTTCTATCGGTCAGAATGCTACCCAGCAGTTTACCGCGCAGGGCTTTGACCAAAATGGCAATACCATGAGTGTATCCCCAACCTGGACTGCCAATGGCGGCTCCATCAATGGATCCGGACTTTACACTGGTAGTTCTGTAGGCAGCTTTACGGTGACAGCTTCCGCTCAGGGCGTTTCCGGAACAGCATCCATTACCGTGACTGGCGGTGGCGGAACGAGCTGTTCATTTCAGGCATCCACTGGTGACTATACGGCCGAGGTTTCTTCCGACTCCCCCAATCCTACGATTACCTTTGTACCGTCGGTAAGTGGTGTGGGTGATAATGTGACCATTCTTTACTATGGTACTTCACCCACTGGTGGATATCCGGGGTACATCGTTTCGCCAAACGCTCCCTACCAGATCAATGCAGCAGCCGGGCAAACGATCTACTTCTATTATACCTACAGCTTGCCACAAGGTGGAGAAAACAATACCTCAGCAAGCAGGCACTCATTCGAAGTAGGGAACTGTGGCGGAGGTGGCACACCCACCCCTGTACTGACCACCATCACGGTGTCTCCGGCTTCTGTTACCCTGGAGCTGAATGATACTCAGCAGTTTTCCGCACAGGGTTTTGACCAAAACGGAAACCCAATGAGTATGTCTCCCACCTGGTCTGCAACTGGAGGAAGCATTAATGGGTCCGGTCTATATACCGCCAATTCGGCCGGGTCATTTACAGTCACAGCTTCTTCACAAGGTGTGTCTGGCAATGCTACCGTCACCGTGAATACTTCAAGTGGTGGAGGGTGCACATTTGTGGCGTCCACTGGCGATTATACAGCGGAAGTGTCATCTGATGCCTCCAATCCGACCATCACCTTTGTCCCTTCAGTGAGTGGTGTGGGGAACAATGTCACCATACTTTACTATAGCACCTCCCCTACAGGCAATTACCCTGGGTATATGGTCAGCCCAAATACTCCATACCAGATCAACGCAGCTGCCGGGCAAACGATCTACTTCTATTACACCTACAGTTTGCCTCAGGGAGGAGAAAATAACACCTCTGCGACCAGACATAACTTTGTAGTTGGCAATTGCGGCTCAGGAGCCCGATGGGCGCCGGAAAGCACCGCATCGCAGGCCATCTCTGATGTGATGATTTATCCCAATCCGGTCAATGACATGGTGATGATCTCCGGGCTTTCGGAAGCAGGTGAACTGGAACTGGTAGATGTAAGTGGTAGAGTTTGTCAAAAGTGGCTCATCAATACCACCGACGGGCGCCAGCAATTGGACTTGAAACATCTCGCTCCGGGTACCTATCTACTGAGGATCATTTCATCGCAACCCAAAACGCTGCGACTGCTCAAAGAGTAAATCAATCTCATATACTAATCGATTAAAAGGTTGCTTCATTGAGGCAACCTTTTTCCTTTTTTTGCCAGCAAGTACCGCCTCATTCTTTTTCCTAAACGAGGGGTTATCCCTTACAGATTCTTACTCCAGGCTTCAAACAGCTTTCTCTGATCTTCACTCATCTCCTTCATTTTGGTGACGCTGATTCCTGACTCTCCTCTCGTGAGTTCCAAACCTATCTTAGCCAGATACTCCTCATGTGGCAGAGGATTGGCTGCCAAAATGTATTGATCAAAAAAATCTCTGATTTCAGGGTAGGTCATGGCAGTGAGGTCATCGAAAAAAGTCTTTTCCGAAACCGGCTTTCCCTTACCGTATTGATCAATCAATTTCAGCATCAGTTCACGCAGACCTGCTTGCCCTCCGGAAAGCTCCAAAAGTCTGATATCCAGCAGGCCAGCAACCAATGAACCACGGAAATAAATATTAGCATATTGTTTTGAGGCCCCACCCCCATTGAAAGACTCATCCGAAAGCTTTTTCAAACTCCAGGATTCATCAAAATACTTCTCATCCACCAAAATCTTAGTAGCAATAGCGTTTTGCAGGTAATCCTCCTCCTCGACCACTCCTCCTCGGTAAAGGAGCATATTGGATGCCCATTCGGTCACTCCTTCATACATCCAGAGGTGTACGGAGGGTGTCGGGCTCACGAAATTGAAGGATTCTACAATCTCACTGTGGATATTGAGCGGTGTGACGATATGAAAAAACTCATGCGAAGCAATATCCGTCACACTTTGCATGTACTCGGGGGTAGGATCCTTCTCCTCCAGTACATACTCCGAGCTATAGGAGTGCTCCCAGGCTCCGGTAGCTCCGGTAAGGCCAGGCTCAAAAAAATACAGGAACGTATATCGATCCACAGGAAGCTTTACCAAAAACTGAAGTGTGGCATCCAGCATGTCCGACATACCCGCCATTAGGCTTTTAGAGTCAAATTTTCCTTGCTGTGAGTAGGTGTAAATTTCCACCTGAGTATCGGCGATGGTGGTATCAGCAAAAGAAAGCTCACCCATCAGAATTGGAGAATCCACGGCATGATCGAAGCTAGAGGCCAGGAAGCGATTACTTTTCATAGGAAGCGCCGTTCCTATTTTCCAGTCATCCTTACCAGTAACACTAATACTGAGCGGGCTCTTCTGATAACCTTCGAAATACCCCATGATCGTATGAGTATTGATCAATGCATGATCTTCCTCAATGGAGGAGCCACACATCAGGTAAACAGGAAAGTCCTCCACCGGAGTATCAAATGTCTCTGCTATCTGATAAGTGATTTTGGCAACCTTGTGTGGTTTGCTGATTTCAAACTGATTTACCGACTTCCGAGTCACCAGGAGCTCCCTACCCTTTTTGTCGAAGGCCCGAAATGCACTTACAAACCGCCCCAAATTCATGGTCTGATAGGTACCGGGGGCAGTAGCTGCAAACTGATAAATGCGTGCCGATTTGTCCAAAGTGGTAGCTGGAGATAAGGTCACAAAAAAAGTGTCCAGATTTTGAGAAATGTCTATTTCATAAGACATCACCGGTAAGTCCTGAGCCATTGCAAGTGTACTGACGGCCAGTGCGCCACAAAGTATGATAATTTTTTTCATCCCTGGAGTCATTTAAGTCTCCAAATAAACGAAGCTCATCAAAAAGAAAGATGTAGCTTTTTACTGATGGTTGTTGGTAGTTATAATCGGAGAAAATCAGCCAGTAATATGAGCACTAAACAGATCATTTGCCAATGACCAGTTTGTGAGTGGCCGAACCTTCATGGTATTGGATATGCACAATGTACAAACCATTCTTCAGATGTGAAACATCAATCTCCTGATCGAAAAAACCCCCGAGTCGCGGCATTACAGATACCCCGGACAGGTCGAACACCTCAAGTTTAACCACATAATCTTCAGACCGCACTTTTAATACATTTTGCGCAGGGCTTGGGTAGAGACTCAGCCGACTTCCAATGGTCAAGGCATCAACCATTTTTATTTCTGAATACTCATATTTCTCATCAAAATCTACCTGCTTAACGCGGTAATAAGTACTTTCTGAAGGGGGGTACTTATCTACAAATGTGTAATGAACTTTCTCCTTACTATTCCCATGGCCAATTACGCTGCCCAATTCCCGCCAGATTTCACCATTTTGAGATCTCTGAATGGCGAAGTGACTGTTGTTTACTTCTGAAGCTGTTCCCCATTTAAGCTCTACCTCAGAGCTGTTCCTCTCTGCCGTAAAATACAACCATGTGACAGGCAATGGATTATCTAATGACGAAGACCCAAGCGTGATGGGACTAAACGAACTCACCCCTGATGCCGTAATGGTGCCCCCTGTCACATTTCCACTAGTACCACTGTTTCCGTAATTGTCCCAACTCGAGCCATTCCAATGAGCAACCCGCAGGTCATCCAAATTTTCAACTTCACTCAGTGCGTCCCAACTCAAGATAACATCCACCGTGGGGCTACCATTGGTCACACTTAGGGTCCAGTACTCTAAGGCACTCACCCTTTCCAAACCGGGCTCCCGAGAGTTGATGGGATAAGAAGAGTGCGGACTGGAAGCAAAATATCGCGCCTGAAATGCATCTGTAGATGTACCGGAAGCTGAAATGCTGATGGGCCGGTAAGACCCTCCATCCCCCACAGGAAAAGTAAATGCTGTTCCTCCAATTTTCTGGATCTCTCCATCGATAAAGCTAGCCTCAGAAACAGAAACAATAAATGATCCTGCATTCATCGTAATCACTTCAGCCGCTTGCGGTGTTACGATTCCATTTTGTAAATCCAGCGAATTTCCTATGGTTAAATCATCTGCTAAGACCACCCCGCTTGCATTATTTACAATCAGGTCATAGATGAGGGGTGTGCTCCCTCCAAAATCCAAAACCTGCTCTGCCGATCCATCGAGAGTAAGAGACCCATTGCGAAAATCAATCATTCCGGAACCAGTAATATTAAGGTCACCTTCCAGGTCAAAAGTGTAATTACTAGCAGTCAAATCCATGGTATTGGCATCTCCGATATTCAAATCACCACGAATATCTATATCCCCCTCCAGCATTTTGATTCGCTGAACCCCCGCAACGTTGATCAGGGTAAGGCTCCCATAACTACTATTACCTCCTCCGTTCAGGGCCTTGATCACCTGACCATCATCCTGCCCGGAAGCATAAATGATTTCTGTACTGGCATCAATATTAAAAGCATCATGACCTGTAGGGAATTGAGTGGTTGTAGTGCTTGTACCTATAGTGAATGAGCTATTGGCATCCATTCTGAAAGTCTGACCTGAAGCTCCGGTTATTTGATACCCGTTATCAAAGAAATCATTGTAATCATCAATCCTAAGTTCACCATTTACTGTGATCGCTCCCTGCAGTACTTTCGACCTAGAAGCATTCCCTCCTCCGGCCAGAAAGAGTCTGCCATAGGTGATTCCCCCTTCCACATCCTGATCCTCCCGACTCCTATACTCCACGATACTCAGGTTGCCCAAACTCACACTCCCAAATCCAATAGGAAATAATGTGGCCACGGTGTTAGATCCCAACCTCAACCATTCACCGTTTTGAACCGTCAGAGTACCTCCGGCACTCCCTGTAATCTGAAACCCACCGTCCTCCAGCCGTCCCCGTTGTATCGTTAAATCGTTATTGATCGTCATATCCGAGAGCAACGCGACAGTAGAACTACCCCCACTGCTCTGTCTATCTATGGTTAGGTTATAAAAAGGACTCCCCCCGACATCCACCTCCTGATCTCCACTTGAATTTTGACCGTCTAATAATACCGTACCAGTACCCGCAGTAAAAGATCCCCCTGCTGATACTGTCCAGTTGTTCTCCAATGCGATGGTATGGCTCCCTGCACTTAATGTACCATTGGTAATAACCAGGTCGGCATCATCACCATTGATATCCAGATCATCTGAAAGCGTCCAGGTGCCACCAGGGTAATCAAATTCCACAGTCCCCATCAGTGAGACTCCATTGGTGGTGATGCTATTAGTAGTGGCAGAAGCCATGGTGAAAATGATGTTGCCCAAATAGTTGACTGTCACATCTGCATCCAGAACCAGGTCGCCAAAGACGTAAAGTGTATTGGTGACCAACCCCTCCCATCTCACAGCGGTATTCACTCCCGACCAATCCATATCCTGAACTTCTGCTCCTACTATATCCAATGTTACAGCAGGATCAATCCCTGAAAAGGAGTTAGCATCAAAATATGCATTATCAGCACTGGATGGGACGCATACTCCTGCTGCACCTCCACTCGTAGTTGACCAATTGCTTTCATCAGACCAGTTCCCGGAGTTTCCACCGATCCAATAAAGATTAGCAGGTGAATGGCTGCCGCTAAATGTAATTCCGGTATTATTCCCATGGTCAATTCCAGAGTTGTTGGTGAAGGAGGCTCCTGACACAGCAATGTCCTGAATAACATTTGCATCCACACTCTGGGCCGCACCAAAGGACAAGTCTGCCTGTACCCCTTCCACATTTGATCTGATGGATCTCCAACTGGCACAATCTCCATTGGAAACCAGATTTCCTGAAAATGAAGTCCCACTACTGGCACTGTTAAACCTCACGATGTTAAAGTCTCCCATCGTAAGACTCGCCAGCGACACACTCTCTGCTCCATTATCAAAAGTGATATCAACAGACGCACCGCAGGTAATGTTGCCCAGTGTATAAGGCGCATCCACCCCATCCCCTAACGTCAGGGTCACATTATCACTAAGGTTAACGTTTCCTGACACATCTAAAGATGGGCTGTTGTCATTGGTATTGGTAAACGAAAGAGTGGCGGCGATGCCCACCGTGAGATTTCCTGCCACCGTAGTAGCTCTATCAATCCTGATGGATGATACTGTACTCGCCGCAACCACAATATCACCGCCTATGGTGGCTGACCTGTCGAAAACGACAATTGTGCTTCCTGTGAGATTAAAATCTCCATCGAGCTCCACATTCTGACTAAATATAATGTCACTACCAGAGGATCCATCAATGGTCAAATCAGCCTCAAATTCCACCTGATCACGCCATCGAACCTCACCGTCGGCACCCAAATCAACATTTCCCTGAAAGATTGTATAATCACCCCTAAAGTCTCCATCTCCGCCATCTCCCACGATGAAGTCACCCGAAAAGATATTGCCATCTCCAACCCCAAAACCACTACCATTGGGTCCCCTTATACTGTAGGAACAATTGGCAGGAAGGGAAATCACTCCAAAGGTTTTGGCATTGCTATTGAGATTATTGCCTTCCACCCTAAAAGTAACGCCCTCCGTAGAGACTGTGATATTACCAAATACCACCCGATCAACGGTGTTCGCAGCACTGCCCGTATTGATTTGAATGGTACCTGAACTATTAGGGAAATAAAAATCTGGAAGTGACCTGGCGATGCTCCCCAGCTCTACAGTGATATTTCCGCTTGAAGTAAAAGTGAGATCACCGGTAACCGTAAAAGCGAGATCGTCATCCAATGTAAGATCACCCGCCATGGTTAGACCAAAGGCACCCGTGAAGGTAGGAGAATTGGTCACACCACTAAAGCTGACATTATTAGCCGTACCAATCTGATCCAGTGTGACGACCTGGCCACCTGTGGTAAATGAATTCGCATCAAAAAAAACATCATCACCAGCACCAGGCACGTTGGTATGAAAGGTGCTGCCTCCCGAAGTGGTAGCCCAGTGAGAGGAATAATCACTCCAATTCCCACCATCTCCTACCCAATAAAATTGACCGAAAGCGGTAGAAGAAATAATCATGAATAGCGCAAAAAAAACAGGTTGGGATGCCTTCATTGTTTGCTGAAAAAATGCAAATTCTTCTTCAAATTAGAATAACAAGCGCCTATATCAAAGAAGAAATTAACGAAATAACCAATTTTTCAAAAGATCAATAGTACTTGCACATACCTCACCAAAGCTATTAATCATGAATTTTATAATCTTCTAACCAGCAATTCTCATCGGTTAAAGAATTAACTTTCAAACAAAAAAGAATGAATGTAATCCTCCAATTTTATGAAGCCTTCAGGAAGCTGGACGCAGAAGCCATGGCTGAATGCTATCATCCGGATGTTACCTTCGAAGATCCGGCATTTGGAGTACTCAAAGGTGAGCATGCCTGCAACATGTGGCGGATGCTTTGTAAGACTCAGACCGGCAAAGACTTTTTGGTTGTTTTTTCGGGAATAGAAGAAGACGAAGAGAAAGGAAAAGCTCACTGGGAAGCGCACTACACCTTCAGCCAGACGGGCAGGCGTGTTCACAACATCATTGAAGCGAGTTTCCTCCTGAAGGACGGCAAAATCATCCAACATACCGATCATTTCCCTTTATACCGATGGGCACGTCAGGCCATGGGTTTTTCTGGATTTCTTATCGGATGGAGCGGTTTTTTCAAAAAGAAATTGAATGCCAAAACAGCCGGGCTCCTGGCTAAATTTGAAGCCAGCCTGGACTAAAACCATAGATGTATGAACGACAGCATACAAAAACTTGAGCGCCTTCTCGTGCAAACTGAGGCCTACCTGACCAGCTGCTCAGAAGAAGTACTTTCTCAAAAGCCCGCACCTAATAAATGGTCTAACAGAGAGATCCTTGGACACCTGATCGATTCAGCCATCAACAATCTGCAGCGATTTACCGAGATTCAGTATGCGGAGAAACCTTATGTGATCAGAAACTACCGTCAGGATGACCTGGTACGTGTCAATGATTATCAGCATGCTGATTTGCAGGAATTGCTCATACTTTGGAAATCACTCAATCGCCGCATTGGAATCATCATAGCAGCCCAAACCGATGCTACATTATCCTATGAAATCCGATTTGCAGACAACAGCGCTTCTGACCTGAGGTTTCTGATGGCTGACTATGTGGAACACATGGAACATCATATCCTTCAGATCAGACGCGTGCATTGATCATTTCATGGCAATGGGGGCTGCCAGACAGCTCTCTGGGATCTCGAAGGCATTGACCAGTGGCACTGCATTTTCCCTTACCTCCAGACAAAGCTGGTTGATCATTTTACGAATCGCTTTGGTCTTCGCTCCTGCCATGTAATCATGTTCGAGGTACCAGCCCTTGTTTTTCTCCATCTGAGACAATGCAAAAAGCTGACACAACTTGGTCAGGATCATCTTGCAGCCCTCATCTTCGGTCTTCTTCACCTGAGCGATGAATTGTTCAAGGATTAGCCGCTCGATATAGGCAAAGCCCACATTCACCATGTGGTACTGCGTTTGATTGAAAGCGTCAAAAGAATCCATACCATTGTCCAGATGCTTCTTGATGCGCCGTGCTGCAGAAGTGAGAATGTCCCGTTCACGATATCTGAAAGCATTGAGATAAAACTCAAAATCCAGCAAGTGCTCAGGGTCCGTGTTACGCACCGTGAGCGGGTTCATTTCTGAGAGACTGGTTTTTGCCTGAGACGCCACATAGCTCAGTACTCCAAAAAGGTTGATATCGGAGAATTCCTTCTTAAACTCTGACAACCGGCTTTTGGCTACAAGCTGCATCAGCACGGTATTATCACCTTCAAAGGTGGTGTACACGTCAGTGTCATTTTTGAGTCTGTCTATTCGGTTTTCGGACAGGTAGCCCTTACCCCCACAAGCCTCCCTGCATTCCTGCAAGGCATAGGTCGTTCGCCAGGTAGCAAATGATTTCAATCCTGCGGCCATCGCTTCTATTTCCTGCATATCCTCCTCACTTCGGCTCAAAAAACGATTGGTGAGGTACTGCAATGAAAAATGGATGGCGTAGCTCTCAGCCAGTAGGGGCATCAGCCTGCGCTGATGGGTGCGGTAATTCAGAATGGGCACCTCGGAGCCATTCTCAGGCCCAAACTGCCGACGCGTGTCTCCATATCTGATGGCTATGGTCAACCCTGTTTTCATAGCGCTAAGACCAGAGCGAGGAATGCCAATTCTACCCCCCACTAAGGTACCCAACATGGTAAAAAATCGCCTGTTATCACTGGTAATCGGGCTTTTGAATTTTCCATCTGTATCGATAGATGCAAACTTGTCCAGCATATTCTCTACAGGGATTACCACTTCGTCAAACCAAATTCGGCCATTATCGACACCATTGAGGCCCATTTTTGGCCCGCAATCTTCTATGATCACCCCACTTACTGTATGACCATCCGAATCGCGCAGTGGCACCACAAAGGCATTCACACCATAGTCTACCTCATCGATAATCAGTTTGGCAAAAACTGTGGCCATTTGGCCATGCACGGCGGCATTCCCAATATATTCTTTGCCGGCACCATGGTGCGGCGTATTGATCACAAGGGTTTTGGTCTTGTGATGGTAAGTGGCGGTGGTCTCTATCCCTTTCACATTGGACCCATGCCCGGTCTCGGTCATTGCAAAACAGCCCGGAAGTTTCAATGTACCGATATCTTTGAGATACTGCTGATGGTGCTTTTCTGTACCCAAAAAGTAGACACTCATCCCCCATAGCCCAAACTGCACGCCAAACTTGATAACCATGCTCAGGTCGTGATAAGAAAGCGTTTCCATGATGGCAAAATAACTGGCCATATCACCCTGACCTCCAAAGGCCTCCGGGTATGCCATGCCTCCAAAGCCCTGATCTGCCAGGTACTGGCACCATTTCAGAACCTGCTCCCGATACTCTGCAGTACTTTCTCCCTTATAATATTCAAACTCCGGATCGGAAAGTATCGTCTTGACCTTTCTGATCACCACCCGGTTTTTTGCATCCAGCAGTTCACTCATCTTATTAAGATCAAAACTAGCCTCTGTTTGCTGTCCCCCGGTCTGGGTGGTACGCTCCTGTGATCTCAGATGAAAGGCCGCCTCCCTGGAGAGAATCCCCAGCGCCTCCTCAATATCGGTAAGTGGAGCCCTGGCTGCCTCCAAAGTCTTGTCATCCTGATTTCTGGCATTTAACCGGGCCAATTCAATGCCAATATCGACCAAGCTGCGCTTCATCTGGGGAGTGAGGTCCTGAGAAACCCGCCTGATTTCGAAGAGCCATTCCTTCAGCTGGCCGGGTGACGGTGGGTTTTGAGGATCCAGGTGCGAGAGTAAAAAGGTCCGCTCCTTCTGAGTAATCCAGACCTGCTGCTCTATCAGCTCTCTAATCTTCAGTATCTCACTGGGTGTGAGAATGGCATCGGCCCACACCATGTAAAACATGGGCACAAAAGAGAAGAGAAACGGGTTTTCCTTTAAATAATCGGACTGAATCATGGGACTGTCGTTTAAATCATGAGAAAGTTACATCCGTTCGGATAAAAAGTAACTTCATAATATTTGTTAAAATGGCTGTTGAGCAAAAATGTTTCTGCATCATTCTGTGTTTCTTTGCTACGTGAAAAACTGGTTTTATGCCATTTTATTATTTCATTTCACAAGCATATCAGCTCAGCATGTGATCTCAGGGACCGTTCTCAACGAAAGCGAGGAACCGGTGGGCTTCTGCCATGTGTACAATCAAACCATGGGTCTGGGAAAAGTCAGTGACATCCATGGCAACTTCAAGGTGACCGCCAAAAAGGGGGACACCTTGCTTTTCTCTTATGTTGGGTACCAATCCCTTACCCTTCCGGTCAACTCCGTTCATCTGGTGAATTACCTGAAAATCACCCTGCCTGAGGACTCCATTTTACTACCGTCCATTACCATTTATGCAGACCCCAATTATCGGGTGCCTCTGAATGTTCATGGCGAACCTATCATCATTCCCGGGGTGAGTATTACGGAAAAGACAGATGGCATTCAGCCAGGTGATGTAGGGTTTGGAGCCACAGGGGTAGGTGGTGTGCCTGTACCAGCGGTCACCATCTACGGCCCCATCACCTACTTCAGTAGGGACGAGAGGGAAAAACGTCAGGCAGTGGAAGCCTATAAGGAGACCCGTGAAACGATCACCTACCAGAAATTCATCGTGCAAGATTCTGTCAAACAGAAACTTTGTGAACTCTACCACCTCAACAGTCAGCAATATGACCAGGTGATTGTAAGGCTCCACAACCAGTTTCCCGGCATACAAAAGCAGTACAACCCCATGGAAATCTGGAACTGGCTGCTCATGCATTTTGACCGGTCAGCCAATATTGTCAGGGATTATTAGGCTAGGGTCTCTTCATCAGTACATAGCCCACTTTTGCCGACAAAGTAGGCTGTAATCTCAGACCCTTTTCGTTATTGAAGAAAAAATCATCCCGAAAGAAGTAGGTTACATTCTCCTCTTGCCTTCGGTTCAGAAGTAGATACATCATGTTCAGTCCAATGTCACCTTCCAGTGTCAGGCGTGGACTTACACTTTTGCTGATCCCCATCCGGAACCCACCTCCATATCGATGTGAACTAGTCTCTTCATCATAAAACCTGAGATAATCACACGAGCCGGTCCAGTCCGAGGTACATCCATAGCCTACAGTCACGGGCTCGTCTACCTTCAGATACCGATACATTGCATTAACACTAAAGTACCAAAGGGCTTCCTCCGAGCTTCCGGGTTGATAATAAAAGCGTAGCTCTTCGCGGGCCTTAAACCCCAAATATTCATCTCCCACAGACTCTTCGCTACGCACCTCAGCCACCACACCCACTTCCTGGGTGAAGCTCACCCAGGTGCGAAATTGATATTCTAATGACAATAAGACGGATGGATCCTTGGGATTCACAGCATTGGCAAAATCTCCCTTCAGGATCAATCGGTTTGCAGCCAAGGGATGCTCTTCCTTCTGTGGCTCCTGATACTGGGCATACAAGCTCGCCGCAAAGAGCGGGAGCAAGCTTACAAGCAGATACTTTTTCATTGAATTGGGCTGAATAACTCCAGGTCTTCATCCACGCATCCAAACTGATAGATCCCATCATCTCTGGTGATGATCATGGTGTTTTCAAGTGCGATCATATCGTTTGCCGCTATGTCTGTATGGAAATGAATCAATACAGGATGTGCCGGATCCTCCAGACTAAACTGCTTGAGCCCGCTAGCCCCTTCTGCTACAAAGAGGTCACCCTTGAAAAACGCCAACCCACGAGGATTGATCATCTGCTGCTGATCCACATCAAATGGATTATCCAGGTTCGATACATCGAGTGTTACCAACCTATTGGCCTCAAAAAGGGTGTTATTGCATCCCTCCCCTGATCTGGTAGTGACATATGCATATTGATCATTGGCGATGACCGGATCGCAGGCCGTGCGATGGACAAATTCCGATCGGTAGGTAGGTCTTCCCAGGGCATCCACGGTGTAGATTTTCATTCCGCTCTGTCCGCCAATAAACAGGTTTCCTTTGAAGCCAAAAATCGTTTCTATACCAGAGCCAATTGGAGTGGAACTCTGATACTGTGGGTCGGCTACACTGCTGATATTGATAACCTTCAGATCGGTGTTGCTGACGATGTAAAGGAATTCACCATTGATGGCAAAACGAGCAGTAGAACCACCCACACCAACACCTCCTCCATCGATGAAGCCTACATCTCCACTCTCATCGGTACAAGACCAGCAAAAAGATACTAGGAGTAATAAAAGGAGCTTTCTCATGGCTTGTAGCATTTAGGTTTTTCAATCATGGTTTGTTCCCAACCTACCACTATTCCCTTACCCTCTTCCACACATTCAAAATAGACATTGTTTTGTGATGGGAACTCAGCTGTAAAGCCGATCACATCCTCCAGACGCTTCAAAATGATCACCGTATCGCTGGAAACCTGCAAAGCGAGGAGATCGTCATAATTATCCGCATAGAGCACCCCGTCTTTCATAGCCATATCATGGTTGCCCGGTATGGTCACAAAAAACTTATTCACCGGCTTTCTGGGATCAGTATTGTCGTAGACGTGGAGCCCTTTGCCTACTTCGTTGACCAGAAGGAGGTTGCCATAGCTGTAGATCTTTCCTGCCGAAACGATGTTTCTGGCACTTTCAAGACCTATGTTTAGTTCGGAGCTGTCTGCATAGATGGGTCTGAAACCCATAGTTGACTCCTGATTGAAATCAGGATGGAAGTCGTCCGGACCACAGGCCAGGACCAGCATCGAGAGGAGTAAAAGTGTGTAACGCATGATGGGTCAGTGTTTAGTGATGATATGCCTTATGACACATCATCACTAAAAACCGTTGGACGTAGCGCGTCAATAATCGGCACTTCGCCCACCCTGATCGATCAGCTGACGGAGAAAAGAGTTGAATCCTTCTTCCTGAAGCAGATCTTCCATATTCATATGAAAGCGATACTTCCAGTAATGCTGAGGATTAGCGGGTACATTGATGCGTTCTTTCTCTGGTGTATCAGATCGCAGAGCACCATCCATGGCAATGAGGTCCTGAATAGGAAATATAGCCAGCATACTTGGTGAATGCAGGTGCTGATTGATAACCTGATGGGCCACCCATGGCTCACAGAAGTAGGGAGCTTTACCCTGCAGTCCCAAAATGTGATTGTAAAACCGCTGGGTCTGCGTCTCATCCTCCTGCCACCATTCTCTTAATGTAGTCATATCATGGCTGCCCGTACTGGTCACACTGAGATACGGCGTATCCGCCGGATGCCAGAACTCCCTGTCATCATTGGGCATTCGCTGAATGGCCAGACTGAGGATTTGTAATTCACTCATTACACCGGGCACGCTGGCTGGCACCATCCCCAGATCCTCTCCGCAGATGAGCATATCAGTTGCCCCTTTCAGCATGGGAAGTTTGCGCATGGCACTTTCCCTCCAAAAATCATTGTGCCGCTGATAAAAAAAGTGGACATACAGTTGATCTACCTTTTGCTGAGTGTCGTAATCCAGCTCACCATAGGAGTAGGTACTGTGCAGGCCGATTCGGGGATTAAATGCCTGGCCATCCGAAAGAGGAGCCTCCAGAAACAGTACCTCACTATGAAGTCTGTAGAGGCTGTTTCTGATCCATATATTGAAATCCTTACTCTCGGGATCATTATCCACCAGCTCATCGAAGTGAGCTTTGATTTTTCTTTGGGTATCAAAAGGCTCTTTGAGTGCATAGCATCCAGCCTTATATTCATGGAGGTACTCTTCCAGCACCAAATCAGCGTAGTTTCCAAAAATATCATAGATCATGTGCCTCCTGATATATGGTCGGCAAAAGCGATCATAGTCAAAATTGATTCCATGATCTCTGAGCTCGTTTAAGTGAACTGGGAGTGCCGGGTTAAATCTTCCCAGCAATCCCTCCACGTGCTCCCAAGGAATCTCCCAGATCCTGAAAAACCCAAGGATGTGATCAATTCTGAATACGTCAAAGTACTCGGACATTTTCACCATGCGATCGCGCCACCAGTGGTAGTCATCCTTGGCCATTTCCTCCCAATTGTAGGTAGGGAAGCCCCAGTTTTGGCCGGAGATAGAAAAGTCATCCGGCGGGGCTCCAGCCTGAGTGTCCATATTGAATAAGTGAGGCAGTCTCCAGGCATCTACAGAGTTTCTGTATATCCCTATGGGGATGTCTCCCTTCAGCACCACACCCTGAGATCTGGCATAAGCGGTAGCCTCCTTCAGTTGCTTGTCCAGATGGTACTGGATGTAATAATGGATGGCAATGTCCTGGTAGTGCTTCTGCTTGGGGTCCACGAAAGTTTCCAGCGCATCGCTGCTCATCTCGGCACAGCTCCCCCATTGGGTGAAATCCGGGGTACCATGTTTATCCCGTAGGTAGCTAAATGCAGCATAATCCGGCAGCCAGTTTTCATTGCTTTGGAAAAAGTCCTTGAACTCCTTACTCTTCAAAAATGCAGCTCCCTTCTCTTCAAAACTCAGTTTGAAAAATCGGGTTTTTAATTTCATCACACCCTCATAGTCTACCTCGGGCAGAGCATTCAACCTCGCGGCCTCCTTGTCAATCTCCGACTGTACCTTTTTGTCCTTGAGCTTTCCCATGGATTGGAGGTTGGCATAAATCGGATGAAGGGCCTCTACCGAGATCGCTGCATACGGGTATGAGTCCACCCAGGTATGAGTAGCTACCGTATCGTTCACGGGCAGTATCTGCACCACTTTCAATCCTGTCTTAACGGACCAGTCCACCAGTTTTTTGATATCTGTGAACTCACCCACTCCCGACCCTTCTTTGGACCTGAGCGAAAAAACGGGAATGGCCACTCCGGCAGTTTTCCAGTTACCCACCGGGTAATGAAAAAACTCCTCAGAATGCACAATGAGCTTGGACTCCTTCGAGAAGGTATAAAGCGGGAAATACCTATTATCACCACCCTCCCAGGTGACCACCCGACCCTCTTTGTGACTGTAAATAACAAATTTGTATTCAAAAGGCACTTCTTTGGCAGAGGCTGGAATATCAACCTTCCATACCGGAAAGTCCTCATCACTCATCAAAACAGCCTTGGACTCGTCCCAGGCACCCAGGGATTTGGTGCTTCCCACCACGGCCATCTGATAATCTCGCCCGATGCGCGGAGCCCGCAATTGCAAGCGCACAAAATGCGAAGAAGACTTGAGGTCTACTTTGTGTTTGACAGCCTTACCACGCGCAAAGAATGCTTTGGTGAAGGGCGCCGTGTAAAGTGAGTTCTCAAAGGCATGCTGAGGTCTCCAGTAATCCCGCAAGTGAATCTTATCAAAGTGCTTGTTGACTTGCAACTTGCGTTCCTCACCAAACTCATGATGCTCCTGGCCGCTCTCATCTCTCAGGAAATAGTGATAGGTGAAATCACCGGTAGATTCGAACGCTACCTCTGCTGTCCACAAATCTCCGGAGGAGGGCTGCATCTTTACTGCCTGTCTTGCATCTCCTTTTCCCAGCTCTTTCGCTGATCCTGTCACATATACATTCTGACCCCACTGGGTCCTATAACCCACTACAAATTTCAGCTTCATGCTACTACCTCGTCTTTATCTTCTACAAAATTTACCGTCAGGGCTGCTATAAGCAGACATCCTCCCGCTATGATGAGCGCGAAAATCGCCTGAGAATCAAACAATCTCTTGATAATTGGGCCGCCGATTACGCCATTGACAATCTGCGGCATCACAATGAAAAAATTAAAAATCCCCATATAAATCCCCATTTTCCCTCCAGGGATGGCTCCCGCCAGAATGGCATAAGGCATGGAGAGAATGCTGGCCCAGGCCAACCCTACAAAGACCATGGCCACCAAAGTGACTGGCTGAGAAGGGAAAAAATAAATGGAGAGTAGTCCTAGGCCACCCAGGGCCAATGCGATGGCATGTGTTCTCTTACGGCCCACCCTGGCCGCAATGGCCGGAAGTAGCAAGGCTACCACCGCGGACACAGCATTATAAACGGTGAACATCACCCCCACCCAATTGCCAGCATCATTATAAGCCACCGAGGACGAATCCTCAGCGCCAGCGCCATATACGTGCTGGGCTATGGCAGGCGTACAAAAGACCCACATGGAAAACAGCCCAAACCAGCTAAAAAACTGCACCAACCCCAATTGCTTCATGGTTTTGGGCATTTTAGCAAAGTCCCTAAAAATATCCATAATGCTTCCCTTCTCCTGCGATTCTTCCTGCCCATTGAAGGCGGCATACTCCTCAGGGGGATATTCTTTGGTCTTAGCCAGAGTCCATAAGATGGTAGCTATAAAAACTACTGCTCCAAAATAGAAGCTGAAAATCACATTATCTGGAACCACACCAGCCGGAGCTACTTTGGACACACCCACCCATTCTGCCAGCATGTACGGAAGAAATGAGCCAACCACAGCGCCCAACCCAATGAGGGAGGCCTGAACCGAAAATCCCTGGGTGCGCTGCTCGGTGGGCAGCATATCCCCCACCAGGGCCCTGAATGGCTCCATAGAGATATTGATGGAGGCATCCATGATCATCAACATACCAGCTCCCACAAACATCGGTGGGATAAATGAAGCCAGTGCTCCTGAGTTGGGCATCAAACATAAGGCGATAGATGCCAGGATGGCCCCTGTGAGGAAATAAGGCTTTCTTCGCCCCATCCTGTTCCAGGTACGGTCACTGTAGTGACCAATGATGGGTTGGACAATTAGACCGGTGACAGGTGCGGCCAGCCAAAACCATGACAAGTGTTCTACATCCGCTCCAAAATTTTGGAGGATTCTGCTGGCGTTGGCATTCTGTAGTGCAAACCCAAACTGAATCCCCAAAAAGCCCATGCTCATGTTCCAAATTTGAGCTGTACTAAGGCCTGGCTTCTTCATATTTTTCTCTCTTTTATTTTTTCCCAAAAACCGGAATTTTTCTGATCTGAAGACTGCCACCGAGAATATCTCTTGAAAAATGTCAAAAACTTCTCAAAACTCTCCATCATGGGTTGGCGAGATACAAACGATTGCAAGCTCTCGATTCCATGATTATCTTGCATAATCCTCAAAAAACGGCCTTTTCACGGCTTTAAAATAGAAAATTCCCAATAATTAACAGGCTCCGATACAAGAATTTAAAAGGTAGCCACAGGTATCCGACGAACGACTTATATTTGCCACTTATTAAAAGCAACCTAAATACTTACTTATGAAATTCAGACCTGGTGTACTTACTGGAAAAGAGGCAACAGACCTTCTTAACTATGCTAACGAAAATGGATTTGCACTGCCTGCTGTGAATACCATCGGCACCAACACGATCAACGCAGTACTGGAAGCGGCACGGGAAGTGAATTCTCCAGTGATTGTTCAGTTTTCTAATGGTGGAGCAGCATTCATTGCCGGTAAAGGCTTGAGCAATGACAACCAGGCAGCTGCAGTGGCCGGGGCAGTAGCTGGTGCGAAGCACGTACATCAAATGGCAGAAAAATATGGTGTTTCTGTGATCCTCCACACCGACCATGCAGCCCGCAAACTCCTTCCCTGGATAGACGGCATGCTTGATGCCAACGAAAAGCACTTTGCAGAAACAGGTTCTCCACTTTTCAGCTCTCACATGATTGACCTTTCTGAGGAGCCTTTAGAAGAAAACATCGGCACCTGTAAGAAATACTTCGAGCGAATGGCCAAAATGGACATGATTTTGGAAATAGAACTGGGAGTTACCGGTGGTGAAGAAGATGGTGTAGACAATACAGACATTGACAACAGCCGACTCTATACACAACCTGAAGAAGTGGCCTATTGCTATGAGCAGTTGATGGAAATCAGTCCTAATTTCACCATTGCGGCTGCATTTGGCAACGTACATGGTGTCTACAAGCCAGGTAATGTGAAGCTTACACCTAAGATTCTTAAAAACTCTCAGGATTACATTCAGGAGAAATTTGGCACAGGCAAGAACCCTGTAAACTTTGTATTCCACGGTGGATCAGGATCCACCCGCGAAGAAATCAGAGAAGCGATCTCTTATGGCGCCATCAAAATGAACCTTGACACTGACTTGCAGTGGGCATTCTGGGACGGTATCAAAAATTATTACCAGGCCAAAGAAGGTTATCTACAGGAGCAAATCGGTAACCCTGATGGAGATGATGTGCCAAACAAGAAGCACTATGACCCAAGGGTATGGCTGAGAGAAGCTGAAAAAAGCTTTATCTCCAGATTGAAAGTGTCGTTTGAAGATCTGAACAATATCAATCAAAACGCATAATCATTCATAAAATCTAATGAAAAGCCATCCTTGTGATGGCTTTTCTGTTTTAAAGTCACCAACGAATCCAACCGGTTACTTCCAACTCCGCTTAAGAAATCGATCGAAAACCCCTATTTTAGGCCCATGAAAACACCCCTGTTAATCTTTACCATGACCGTCTGCATGTTGGCATGCAGTACGAAAGAATACAACTACAAAGGCGTGCATCCGATGAAAAAAAGCAACGAAAGAATGGTTCTGTATCAGATGTTTACCCGTCTGTTCGGCAACACCAACACCACCAACAAGCCCTGGGGCACTTTAGAGGAAAATGGGGTGGGTAAGTTCAAAGACATCAATGCAAAGGCGCTTGGGGAAATTCGAAAGATGGGATTTACCCACATGTGGTATACCGGCGTGATCGAACATGGCGTCCTCACAGATTACACCTCCTTTGGCATCCCGCTGGATGATGCAGATGTGGTAAAAGGCCGTGCCGGCTCACCCTATGCCATTAAGGACTATTACGATGTGAATCCGGACCTGGCCGAGTCAGTGCCGGACAGAATGCAGGAGTTTGAAGCACTTATCAGGAGGACGCATGCTGCCAACCTGAAAGTGATGATCGATTTTGTGCCCAATCATGTGGCCAGGGCCTACCACTCAGACGCGAGACCCGAAGGCATCATTGACTTTGGAGAGGATGACGATACCACCAGGGCCTTTGATCCCAACAACAACTTCTATTACCTGCCCGGCGAGCCTTTTAAAGTACCGGAAGGTTACCAGTCGCTGGGGGACAACGACTTCCCCACCAAGGATGGACAATTCGCAGAGTTCCCGGCCAAAGCCACCGGAAACGATGTATTCTCAGCATCCCCTTCAGTGTACGACTGGTTTGAAACCGTAAAGCTCAACTATGGTGTGGATTACCAAAACAACCGCACCACATATTTTGACACAATCCCTGACACCTGGAGTAAGATGCGTGACATCCTTCTCTATTGGGCCGCCAAAGATGTAGATGGCTTCCGCTGCGATATGGCTGAGATGGTACCCGTGCAATTTTGGCAATGGGTGACCAAAGAAGTAAAGGAGCAGTATCCCGAAGTGGTATTCCTGGCGGAGATTTACAATCCCCATGCCTACAGGGAATACATCCAAACAGGTGGATTTGACTACCTGTATGATAAAGTGGAAATGTATGATACCCTGAAATATATCATACAAAACAAAATGACCACAGATGCCATCACTGGCATCTGGCAGCGGCAGGATGGGATCGGAGCCAACATGCTCAGGTTTCTTGAAAATCACGACGAACAGCGTATTGCGTCTCCTGATTTTGCGGGAGATATGTGGAAAGGCATCCCTATGATGGCGGCATCCACCTTCATGCATACGGGTCCTGTGATGCTTTATTTTGGACAGGAAGTTGGCGAACCCGGCCAGGGGGCATCAGGTTTTGGTGGCGATGATGGAAGGACCACCATTTTCGACTACTGGGGGGTGCCAGAGCATGTAAAATGGGTGAATAACGGAGCGTATGATGGTGGCCAGCTATCAGAAGATCAGAAAGCTTTGCGGGAGGAATACATCGAAATCCTCAAGGCCTGCAATAACATGGAAGCCATTCGTGAGGGCCAGTTTTATGACCTTCACTACTACAACCGCAACGATGATTACACAGGCTATAGCGATAAAGTCTACACGTTTGTCAGACATACCCCGGGCGAAGTATTGCTGATCGTGATCAACTTTGATGAAAATCCACAAACCGCCAAAATAAAAATTCCCGCTCCTGCGTGGGAAACTTTTGGGATCAACACTCCAGTGGCACAAATCAGCGGACCGGTACAAATTAGTATCGAAGTGGCTTCCACACTGGATTACACCGACGACACTGATCTCGTGATTAAGGTGCCCCCTATGAATTATGCGATTTATCAGATGCAGGAAAAGCAATAACATGAGAACGAATCTATGGTTGTTTTCAATGGCCCTTATCACCCTTGCCTGTAGTCCTATGGAGAAAGAGTTGAAAGAATCTCTACCCGATCGCTGGCCGAATGCGGTGACTTACGAAATCTTTGTGCAGTCCTTTGCCGACAGTGATGGAGATGGGATTGGAGACATCAAAGGGATGACCTCCAAACTTGACTATCTACAGGAGCTCGGAGTGGAGGCAGTCTGGCTGATGCCCATTAACCCCTCTCCCTCCTATCATAAATATGATGTTTCTGATTACTATGGCATTCATAGCGACTATGGTACCATGGAGGATTTTCAGGAATTCCTGGAGGAAGCACACCAGCGACATATCAAGGTGATCATGGATTTGGTCATCAACCATTGCTCCAGGCTACATCCGTGGTTTCTGAATGCACTCAAAGAAGATGGTGAATACAGAGACTATTTTGTATGGGCCGACAAAGCAGGAATTGAGGCTGAGGGAAATCTCCTGAAGGCCAAAACCGGAGATAGTGACAACATCCACCAATGGAATGAAGTAAGTGGGCAGGATGAGCTCTATTTTTCATTTTTCTGGAGCGGCATGCCCGATCTCAACTATGACAACCCCAAACTGCGAGAGGAAATCTATGAGATTGGAAATTTCTGGCTGACCAAAATAGGCGTGGATGGGTTTCGCCTGGATGCTGCCAAGCACATCTATCCGGATCATCGGGCAGCCGATAATCACGCCTTCTGGAAAGAATTCAAAACCAAAATGGAGACTTACAAACCAGAGGTCTATCTGGTAGGAGAAGTTTGGGCGGATCTGCCTACTCAGGCACCCTTTGCTCAGGGATTTAGTGCCCTCTTCAACTTTGACCTGGCTTTTTCCATTATGGAAACAGTGAAAAATGGCCAGATCGTCAGTGCCACCATCCATGAACACGCCTGGAAAGTCCTGGATGAGGGTTCTCCGGTCACACTTTTCAACGAAAGTGAGAAAGCATTTAAGCAGTACAACCCCGGTTTCATCAACACCACTTTTCTCACCAATCATGATCAGAATCGGGTGATGTCATTCTTCGAGAATCACGACAAGAAAGCAAAACTCGCTGCCTCCATTCTGCTGACATTGCCGGGAGCGCCCTACATCTACTATGGCGAGGAGATTGGCATGCGCGGATTGAAGCCCGATGAACTGATCAGGGAGCCCTTCCTTTGGGAAACCAAAAACGACTCTATGCGAACACAATGGATGGAACCCACCTATAACACCTCGGATGTGGTGCCTCCGCTAAGTGTGCAAAAGAAAGACTCCGGATCTATCTTCAATCACTATAAATCACTGATTCATTTCAGGAGAAAGTCCTCCGTAATGACCTACGGAGGGGTAGAGCAGGTGGACCTGGCCAATGATGAATTGCTGGCATTTACCCGATCCCATGCTGGTGACACTGTGCTGGTAGTTCACAACCTCAGCAGCCGAGTGAAGCGTATTCGCCAGCTGGAACCCTACTCCCTTATCCTTTTTACCACTTCCAAAAAGGTAAGACAAACCGCGGATGTTTTAGCTTTGCCACCGTACCAAACAATCATTTTATCAAAACCCCAAAAATAAATTTTCAAATGAACAACATCTCAGTAATAGGCTCTGGTACCATGGGCAACGGAATCGCACACGTGTTTGCGCAGCACGGCTATCAGGTGGCCCTGATTGACATTTCGGAAGAAGCCCTAAAAAAAGCATTGGCTACCATCAGCAAAAATCTGGATCGGCAGGTCGCCAAAGAGAAGATTACGGAAGCCGATAAAACGGCCACCCTTGCCAATATCACCACTTTTAGGGAGGTAGCACAAGGCGTAAAAAATGCAGATCTGGTGATAGAAGCCGCCACGGAAAATTTTGAGATCAAAAAGCAAATTTTCCAGACGATGGACGCACACTCACCGGCCAAGGCCATTCTGGCTACCAACACCTCCTCCATCTCCATCACTAAAATAGCGGCAGAAACCAAAAGACCAACACAGGTGATCGGTATGCACTTCATGAATCCTGTACCGGTAATGAAACTGGTAGAAGTGATCCGTGGCTACGCTACCAGTGATGAAACCACCCAGGCCGTGATGGAAGCTTCAGCCAAACTTCAGAAATCACCTGTAGAAGTCAACGACTATCCTGGTTTTGTGGCCAATAGAATACTCATGCCGATGATCAATGAAGCTATTTACACCCTTTTTGAAGGAGTAGCTGGTGTAGAGGAAATAGACACGGTGATGAAATTGGGCATGGCTCACCCAATGGGCCCACTTCAGCTGGCCGATTTCATCGGGCTTGATGTGTGTCTCTCCATCATGAAGGTGCTGCACGAAGGCTTTGGCAATCCAAAATATGCACCCTGCCCGCTGCTGGTCAATATGGTCACTGCCGGCTACAAGGGCGTAAAAACCGGCGAGGGTTTTTACCAATACACTCCGGGTTCCAAAGACCTGGTAGTGAGCGGAATGTTCAAATAAAACTCAGCAATACAGGCTGCTCAATTAAATCACAGAGCAGCCTGTACTTTTGCCATACGTTAGGTATTAGGGATAAAGGCTGGTATCAAAACTCTACCCTCCTTTTTACCGATTTCATTACCTTGCCCCTTCCCTTGAACCTCATTGTATGAAAAACTACCTCCTTGTCTCCATTCTTTTCCTCGGTCACCTCACCCAGGCACAATCCGAACTTGACTGGTGGAATGATGCGGTCTTCTATGAAGTATTTCTAAGGAGCTTTTATGACAGTGATGGGGATGGTGTGGGAGACTTCAAAGGACTCACCGAAAAGCTGGATTACCTCAACGACGGTGACCCCAACACGGACACTGACTTGGGAATCACAGGCATCTGGTTGATGCCCATCAACCCATCTCCCAGCTATCATGGCTATGACGTCACCGACTATAGTGGCATCAACCCTGACTATGGCACCATGGAAGACTTCAAGGCCTTTCTGGCTGCTGCACATGCCCGCGGCATTAAGGTAATCATAGACTATGTAATGAACCACTCTTCTGCGCAGCATCAGTGGTTTGTGGACTCAAAAAGCTCCGCATCTGCTGAAAAACGGGACTGGTACAGGTGGAGCGACACGAAGCCCGGATACAGCGGGCCCTGGGGACAAAACGTTTGGCACAGCTCCGGCACCGGATACTACTACGGTATATTCTGGGATCAAATGCCCGATCTCAACTATGAAAATGCAGACCTGAAAGCCGCCATGTTTGACCATGCCGCCTACTGGATCGATGAAATAGGGATCGATGGCTTTCGGCTGGATGCCGTCAAATACATCTATGAAAATGGTAGTCAGCTGGAAGACCTGGAAGCCACCCATACGTTCTTCAAAGACCTGAGCAGCCATATCAAATCCTTCAATCCTGATGCCATCACCGTAGGGGAAGCCTGGACCAGCACGAGCAAAGTGGTTCCTTACGTGACCGATGAGCGCATCGACTTCTGTTTTGAGTTTGACCTGGCCACGAGCATCATCAATGCGGCCAGATCAGGAAGTATCAGCAATCTGACTGACCAGGTCACCAATGTGATCAACGCTTACCCGTGGTATCAGTTTTCTACTTTTCTCACCAATCATGATCAAAACCGCATCATGAATGAGTTAAGTTCTGACATTGGCAAATCCAAAATTGCAGCGTCTATATACCTGACACTGCCCGGTGTACCTTTCCTCTATTATGGCGAGGAAGTGGGCATGCTGGGAGCCAAGCCAGATGAAAACATACGTCGCCCTATGCAATGGACGGGAGGGAGAAACGCCGGGTTTACCACCGCCGGATCAGCCTGGAATGCCCCCTCTTCCAATTATGCCGACAACAACGTAGATGAATTGGAGGATGACCCTTCTTCCCTACTCAACCATTACAAAAAACTCATTCATACCCGCAACGATTATGCTGCATTGCGAACCGGAGATTTCATTACCCTTGATGCTTCTCTGGGTGGCGTGCTCACCTATCTGCGTCAATTGGATGATGAGAAGGTAGTCATTGCCATCAACACTACTTCCAGTAACAAGCGCTTCGATATTGACTTTTCGTCCTATGCAAGCGCCTCTGACCTACCGCCTTTTGACCATATAAGTGGCGAATCCCTCCTCTCGGTATCCTCTGAGGGCGATCTTAAAGGGCTCTTTTTATCTCCTTATCAGACCATGATACTTACGTTTGATCGGGAGGCCACTGTGCTCAACGCCTCCTCCTACGGGCAGTTTGAGGTTGTCCCCAATCCGGCTCATGATCTCATCAGGATCAACACGGGGACTAAAAACCTTGTGCAACACTATCAATTGGTGGCCCTGAATGGTGCGGTGGTACAATCAGGAGTTTTTAAAAATGAAATCCCGGTAGAGAAGGTGGAAAGTGGGCTTTATCTGCTGGAAATCACAATGGGTAACCTCACCCATCAGCAAAAAATCATCATCAAGCATTAGGCATGTTGGTGCTCTGGCATTAACCTCTCTTAAGCTTTTGGGAGGTAGATCTCTATGGTTGTGCCCTGGTTGGGTTCACTTTTGATATTCAGCCTCCCCTTGCACTCCTTTAAAAAATCCTTGACAAGGTTTAAACCCAGGCCGGATCCATGCTCATCTTCGGTGCCTTTTTGAGTATTGAGTTCGTTTCGAGACAAGATCAGCTCCAGCTGGGATGATGTCATACCAATACCCGTATCCGACACGTACAGGACGACCATAGATGGATCATCCAGGGCGGCACTGAGGGTGATGGTTCCGCCCTTTTCGGTAAACTTGATGGCATTGGAAATCAGGTTTCTAATAATAGTGGAAACGGCCTTTACATCAGCAAATGCCCTGATACCTTCGGGGACCTCATTTCTGATGGCTATCTCCTTGCTCTTTGCGTGGAGGTGATAGAGATCAGCATTTTTCTGTGACACCTCCCGAAGGTTCACCTCTTTTGGTTTAAAATCATAACCGTGCTGCTGAGCGATAGACCATAAGAGCACATCTTTCAATAAAATCAACACGGAACTGGCCGAATTGTGCATATCACGCATCATATTGTCACGTTCTTGCTTGGTCAGGTCAAAACCAGAGTCAGGTGAAAGTAAATCGGCAAGTGACTTAATAATGCCCATTGGACTGATCAGATCATGGGCGATAAATCCAAACATTTTATCCTTTGTTTTATTGGCTCTGGATAGTAACAGTTTGTTCCGGTAAAGTTTAACCGACAGGTAAATGGCGATCAGTAACAACAAGACCAATAGTCCACCCATGATATACTGTTTTCTGATGGTGGACTGCTTAACGGCGAGTTGTTCTTCCTTGGCTTCATTTTCCTTTGCCAGAAAAAAGTTTTCCTGCTCTTTCTTCTCCAAATCATACTTAGCCCTGATCTCCTCCAACTGATTGTTCTTCGTAATGTTGAACAGAGAGTCTTTGGCTGCAGCATGCCGCTTGTGATAGATAAAAGCTTGCTCAAATTTGTTCTGTGCAGCGTAGTTTTCGGCCATCAAACCATACACCATCTGCTTTTCACGGGTTTCTCCAGAGAGCTCCATCAGCTCCAGGCTCTTCTGATAAAATGCGATTCCAAGATCATATTGCTTTAGTTGAGTATAAGTATCTCCCATGGTGTAATAAACAAAAATGAGACCTGAGAGAAAGTCATACCGCTTCATCACCTTTTCACCCTTTTTCAAATACTTCAGGGCCTCTCTGTACTCCCCTAGTTTATTCAATGACTCTGCGATGTTGCTGTAATTGATACCGGACTCAAGGCCCCTATCCATACCCAAATTGATCTGCAGTGCTTGCTCATAGAGGTCGATGGCTCGATAATAATCCTCCCTAAAAAACTCCAACACTCCCAGGTACTCATATGCCTGGGCAATATTCAGGGAGTCCTGCATACCCAGCGCCATGCCCAGTGCCTCCTGATAAAGTTTGCCGGCATCATCCAAATTCCCAACACTCATGTAGATGCCCGCCAGTATATTGGAGGAGGTGATCATAGCTGCTGTATCCTGCAGTTTTCTGGAAAGCTCAATACTTTCGATGATGAGGGTCGTGGCCCTCACGTTTTCACCTGTTCGCCACAAAATATGTGCAAGCCCCTTCAAGGCCAACGCCTTCTCATAATCCTGCCCCATCTTTTCGGCCATCAAGAGGGCCCTATCAAATTGAACAAAAGCCAGATCAAACTGCCCCAGCTGATACCTGATGTCTCCCAGTGCCAATCGGACCGTAAGGGAGTCTGATGAATCAATACCTGTGGTCAACGCCAACTCATAAAGTTCTAAGGCACACTGGAAATCGGGTACTTTGGCACATGAATCTGCTCGGGTGATCAGCGTACCGGGCTGATCAGTGGTAGCCCCAGCAAAAACCCGTATAGGACACGATATACTGAAGAACAAGCACAGGAGCACTATGATGTAGGTCGCTTTCAATCTGTAGTGGTTAGACTAGCAAATTAGCCCCAATCTCAGTCAATGACAAAACTGAAAAAGGACCTGAGGTCTAGTATCACATCTGCATTTGGGTTCTATTGTCTAATTTAGAATGTGCGAATCAAGCTACCGACCATACCAGATGCTTAAAAGAGAAATCAGAAGATGGGATCTTGTACTTCTGCTCATCAATAGCATCATAGGTGCCGGCATATTTGGATTACCTTCCAAGATTTATGCACTCTCTGGCATCTACAGCCTCGCTGCTTTGTTGGTCTGTGCTGTGATCGTTATGATCATTGTCTTCAATTTTGCGGAAGTGGCCAGTCGTTTTGACAAGACCGGTGGACCATATCTCTATACCCTTGCAGCCTTTGGCAAAATTCCTGCCTTTGTCATTGGCTGGATTCTCCTGATCACGCGTATTTCCACCTATGCGGCACTCATCAATCTCCTGGCGACCTATCTGGTGTATTGTTATCCCCGGTTTCAAGGTCAAATATGGCGTGCGGCCATCATCTCTGGGGTCACACTCCTCCTCACGCTTATCAATTTCATTGGGGTGAAGAGCTCCACCAGGGTGAGTAATGGATTGGCCATTGCTAAGGTGCTTCCGCTGTTCATTTTTGTGATCGTAGGTTTCTTCTTCATCGACACCAGCCTCATTCAGACATCTCAGTCCTACCCATCCTCTGGTGAATTTGCCACGTCCGTACTGGTACTCATTTTTGCCTTCACTGGTTTTGAATCGGTACTGGTCAATACCGGGGAAATCCAAAACCCTGCTAAGAACATTCCCTTTGCGCTGATTCTCTCCATCCTGTGCGTAGCGGTCTTCTATGGTCTCATTCAGGTGGTGAGTATGGGCACACTGCCCGGGCTGGCTACTTCCAATACCCCCATCGCTGACGCAGCTCAGTTGTTTATGGGGTCTGGCGGTGGCTGGTTAATCACCGTTGGGGCAGTGATTTCTATCAGTGGCACGCTCAACAGTGTGATGCTGGTGGGCTCCAGGGTACCCTATGCACTCAGTGAAGAGAATCAGTTTCCGGGTATCTTCGGACGTCTGCACCGGAAATATCAAACACCAACGCTCTCTTTGTTGTTGTTTTCTGGTGTTGCCCTCCTGGGTTCCTTGTCGGGTTCTTTTCTGTACGCCCTTTCCATCAGTGTGATCAGTAAAATCCTCATTTTTCTTACTGTATGTGGAGCACTGATCAAGCTTCGTCGCAACAAACGCCAGCCTACCAGCTATTTCAAACTTCCATGGGGTCATCTTTTTGCAGTAGGCGGTATATTCGCCTCCTTATGGTTGCTCTTTAGCTCAAAAACAGCGGAGTTGATCGATGTACTTATCACCACCGCCGTTGGGCTGATGCTATTTGCTTTGTACAAGCTATATACCCGGAGATCGGAGGAAAAAGATTAAATACCATGACTGACGATAAAAAAATAAAGATCAGGCCTTATGTCATTTACTTGTTTGTAGGCATGTTCGTGATGTTTGCCCTCAACAAAGTGTTGCTCAGGCCATATGTCCTCCAAAACGATCTGCCCAATGCACTTCAGGTCATAGTGCTGTCCTTCCCCAATTTTGCTGAAGCGATCATGGGCACCATGGTACTCACAGGTATACTTTTCAGGGTCAAGCATATCACCTTACATAAAATATCTTTCCTCAAACCAGGCCATGTATTTCTGGCAGCAGCAGTCCTGGCGGCCACCTACGTCATCTCAGGCGAATTGAGGGTGCATGGTCTGGGCAATAACGACACTTATGATCCCAATGACCTGATTGCCTCTGTCATAGGACTAAATCTGGCCTATTTCACCGTACGAAAGTTTGGTTTTGCGACCATTCAAGAATCTTCGGAAAACTAATCGCAACAAAAAAGGGGCGAACATGGTCCGCCCCTTCATTAACTGCCAATATGCACCGGCCAACCGATGACCGATGAATGCTGGCGTGAGTCTATTTCAAGGCCCATATTTTTTCATAACCCTTATTGGCTTCATCTGCCTTCAGACCTTCCATAGCTTCCGTAAACAAAGCTATGACCCTGTCCACATTCATGATTTGATTAAGCTGATCGGTGATGTCGGCAGCATTCTTTGCGGTCTCACTGATCCCTTGTCCAGGACCTGCTATAAGGCCATTGGCATAGGTAGTAGGGCCTACTTTCCATCCATTGGTAGGTCCGTTGATCCTGAAGGACATCCGTGGGCTCAGAGAGCCATCCTCCCAGGACATGGCACAGTCTACTGTCACTGAGATGATCCCGTCCACGCCAAGCTCTTCCAGAAGTTTGATTTCCGGCTTATCTGAGGGAAAGGTACTTGTTCGGCTGGCCCATGTTTCACTAAACGTGGTTGGCAAAAGCAGCTTACAACCCTTATATGGCTTCACTACTATTTCCTCCGATACGGTATCCATCGTAGCAAACAAGTGCTGGTATTGACTGGCTTTCATGGTGGTTTCTATTGGCACCAGTTGCACATTCATTTGCTCAAGTAAGGCCGTTTCAAACTTCTTGTAAAACTCATTCACAAGTTGATCCCAATAAGCCTCTGGCACCTCCGGGAAAGTTTTGGTGGTGGTGGTAGTGGTAGTAGTGGTCACATTGCCGGAGGTGGAAGTGGAGGTTTTTACCTGCTGCTGCTTGAGTTGCGTGGCCCGAACTACGAAAGAAGCCATGGCCAGTTTCTTTGGTTCAGAGAGTGGTGGCCCCCAGAAGGCATTTGGCTTATTGGCATTGACTTCAAAACCATCCTTGGTTTTGGCCTTATAGCCAGCGTTATATTCATCAGTACCTATGCCCAGAAAGGTTTTTTGATCCCCCACCAAATTAATGGGTGACCAGTCCATGGCTCCGGATATCACCTGAGCAGCACCCAAAGCAGGCAGGTTCACTACTTTTTCCTTTGTGCGCTGCACCAGCAGGTAATTACTTCCCTGCTCAAACTTGTAAGCTGTGGTGGCGGTATGCCTGAAGGCTTCTTTCGGAATGATGATTTTGGTGGTGCTTTTGAAAAAACCAATTTCGTTAAAGCCCCTGATACCCATCACTTTTCCCAACACGGCTACATAAAAATCCGCTGTGCCACCCTCGGGATGGTTGAGCTCCAGTACCAGATCCTCATCCATGTTTACATCTACCACTTCGCCTTTGGGTTTCCCATTGACCGAAATGATTTCAATCGGCTCAATTGGCTCAGCCTTCAACTCAGCCTGATCCCCGCGCACAGTAGACACGTTGACGGTATGTGCTCCGCTGTTTTGCGACACAATACCTCCATAAAATCCATTGGCCACATGCTCTGTAAGGTTTCCATCAATATTTACCGTACCATCAATCTTACTCATCCCAACGCCTTCTTTTTTCAGAAATAGCACACCAGCCATGTCCATACCGGGCTCCCAGAAACCGAAATATTCGGTTTCGATCGTCTCCGTCTCGCTGGGATAAAGGTTTTGCATGTAGATCACCTGCATGGAAAGGGTAGACAAATCATCGGTAGTAGAAGTAAGTAGATTTCCCGCCAGCTTGCCGAGGGATTTCATGACATTGAAATTTTTGGCCTTTGCTTTCAGCTTGCCGCCGAAACCCCCGGATTCTTCTTCCGTGGCTTCCTCTTTTGGATCATCGTTTGCGTCGTCCTTCTTTCCAAAAGGTAATTTTTGTGCTTCCGCATTGAATGCTAGAAGACCACCCAGGGTCAAGTAGATGGCGAATAGTTTGATTCGGTTCATGTGCGTGATGTTTTTTGGATAAAGTTATCCTTGCCTATGAGCCGAAAACATACCCTGCTCTCGGTATATTGTAGTACGTGGATACCGAAACCGCTTAAGCCAATTGGTGCCTCTCATCCTCCTTTCGAGCTGAAATTCGGCGTACCAACCTTCTGAAAAATTGCACCCAGTAAAGCCCTGGTAGCTGCATGGTAGTTTAGAGTTAATTTGGCCAAGTGTTGCTGCTCCTGTGGTGTAAGGCTCTTTACTTGTTTGAGAACAACAGGTACCTGATCGGGACAGGAGTCTGGGAATAATATCCTTTATAGCATCCAACAACTGAAGTAATTAAATATCCTGATCTATCTGCAACTGTTCAAGAAAAGATGCTCCTTATAAGAGCATCCTTTCATAGCAAGTGCAAGTCTACCTGTACTCGGCAAGCATTCCTTGAATTCTCTGCATCCACGCCTGATCAACAGACTCATATTTACCATCACTGAGTGTTCCATTCAAATTGGTAAAATGATAATAGCCATGATTGGTTGTATTTCTATTGTGGGAATTGATGAAATCAATATTATCCTGAGCATAGTCCAACCAGGCAGAATTGCCATCGGCCTCATAAAGCTTGATCATCGCCTGAGACCCCCAACCGCACCAAGCTGGATTTACTCTAGGGTCTGAAGTATTGAATTCGTAAACGTTGGAAGTATAGTCCCAAAGAACTGTATTTAGCGCAATACCGAGGTTTTGAGCTTTAGTGAGATAACTGTTATTACCAGTTACGTCATAGTAGGCCAGGTATGCTTCTATCATGATGGCATTGTCATAGGTAAACTTCTCATACCGCTTTGTTCCGCCCGGTTCGATTTGCCAGATAAATAGTCCATCACTGCTATCATACATTTCACTTTCTAACCACGCCTTAATTGAATTGGCCCAGGAGAGATAATACGATTGTCCGGTAAGATCATAGAGCCTGATAAACAAATGCATGGCTAGACCATTGGTTTGAGTTGGCTTGACGTTTGGCGCCACATTCTTTGTGCCATCATTCCACCAGAACCCACCGTTAAAGGTATAATCCCAGACACCAGCATTCATAAGCCAGTTAGCTACCGCAATGGCCGAATTCAAGTACTGGGTTTGTTGAGTACCTGATGTAACATTGTAGCAATCAAGGTATGTAATTCCGGTTACTGAATTGTCATCTACATACTTGTCGCCTCCTGCACCTGTACCATCCAGGTTAACTGAGGAAAAATACCCTCCAAGTCCACTGGATGCATAGTCCCACATATTTCCCATAAATGTATAAGTATCATTCATATACGGAAGGTATTGTGTATCACCTTGCCTTACCATTTCCGCATCCGCATAGATGTGGCTGACATTGTACCATTCCCAACAGTTGTTATAATTGGTCGTAAGATTAGCATGATAACTATCATAGGAAGTCAATGTATTTCCATAAATAAAATTATGGGTTTCTTGAGCCTTTGTCCAATATGCAGAATTTGCAGTGGATGAGGGAACTACCCCTGGCTCCATGGGTGGAGAGATCTTGGTTACATCCACCTCTTGATGGCATGAGAAAAGAATCATCAAAATTACTAAGGACAGACTTTTTGGGTTTTCTTTTTTCATTGTGTTATTGATTTATGTTTATTAAAAATTTTCAGAGAGTATTCCGGCCCCCTAGGGGCCGGAATTGGATTCCCACATGACATGGAAAGTCCGCCTTAGTGTCCTAATAGCCCTATTTGATAAATGCCTTTACCACTAAAACGGGGGTTTGAGATAAATTCTCAATAACATATTGATTCGCGGCGGCAGGAATAACGAATGTTTCAGCATACTTGAATATCATGGAATTGTTTTTGGTCGTAACCCGTATTTGACCTCCTTCTACTAGGCTCAACACATGCGCTTTACCTTCTGTATTTATTGTCACCTCTGAGTTGACCACATATCTGTGCACATCATATAAATGCTTTTCGTGGGTGGGCAAATGATACAATTCCCAGTTTTCTGTCTGATCAAGTAGGTAGGGTTTCGAGATGAGTTCGTCCTTTACACTTGCTCCGGATCGTTCGAAATCGAGATTATCCATGCCTCTTTCGATATTCAAGGGCCTTGGATTACCATCCAGATCCAGCCTCAACCAGTCATACATCTTAAAAGTATAGATGTACGGTGTGGAGCTAATCTCTAGTACCAGATTATCCGTTCCTGACCCGTGAATAGTGCCAGGAGGAATGAGATACAGGCCATGCTTTTGTGCATCGAAAACCTGAACGTACTCTTCAATCTTAATTGTTTCTTTATTTTTCTGACTATTCTCCAGAGCCTCCTGAAATGCTGCAGGGGTTACTCCTTCTTGAAATCCAAGATAAACTTTCGCATCATTTTGACAATCAAGTATATAGTAGGTTTCTTCCTGTGTGATATTCTCACCAAAGTTCTTTTTCATGTAATCCAGCTGAGGATGGCACTGGATAGAGAGGTTACCACCATCAAACGTGTCTAGAAAATCAAAACGAATTGGGAACTCAAAACCATACTCCTCATAGTCGGTTCCGAGTATCTTTTGGCCGGCCATGAACATAAGAAAATCAAAAGAATACTCAAGCATCAATCCTGAGCTCTCGATAATGACCCCATTTTCAGGAACAATCAATTCAAAAGACCATGCATAATTGACCACATCCTGTTCAAGGCCTTCGATTTTGTCTTTGATCCAGGTTCCGCCCCAGGCACCTGGCTCAAACCACGGGCGTACACGAATAGGCTCTTCTACAATTTTAGCCAAGGTTTTCCTCCATTCATTCCCTTTAATCCATGTTATATTCTGCGAACGCTGCCCATCCACCAAAAGATCAATCTCATTTTTCACTCGCTCCTTATGCTTATTGAGTACAACCCAATCAACGAAATAGAACCGTTTGTACATGACCTTCGGGTCTGCAGGCTTAGAGCTGCCCAAATTGAGAACCGATCCCGCCCTTGATCGAAATTGAATTTCGTTTTTACTTATTTCAAAGTAGACATTCACCCCGTCAACTGGGATCAGAGAAGCACCCACTCCATAAAAAATTATCGGTTCGACGGTGTTTTCGGAAGCCAACGTTTTTAGCTGATCTGAATTGAAAAAATCAATAAGCTCTAGACATGTTAGCTTTCCGAAAACCGGATCATCACCTCCTAAAAACGGCCCAACCTTATCGTTGATCTCCTCCTCTGGAAACATAGCATCCTTTACATTCACCCATTTCGGGCGAATATCAATTTTCTCAAACGCGCTATCCAACTGCTGCTTGAGGTCTTCAAACAAGACTCCCACATAGCCATCGATCTTTACATGAGAACTATTAGCCAACTCCCTGACCAGTGACTCATAACCTTCAAATATTAACCCTGCACCTATATTATGAGTCGGGTAGATATCATATCCGTTTGATCTATTCTCTTTCTTTACGGGTAATTCGTACTGTTGTGTATTTCTAATTTCCTCTTGCTGTGTTACAGACATTTGCTCTTGCTTTATTCTAATACTTTATTCACCTCTATAAATTGCAGCCCTGCCAAATACTTCGATCATACACGCCTGATGCAAAAGCCAGAAGTACCTTCCCTGGCTGTTGCCGGACCAGTCTTCATAAAAGTGGCCCTCCTGAGTGCGCGCATTTTCCCATGCATGATCTGCGTTTTTGATAAAAACCTCAATGTATTCTTTCGATTTGTCGTCATACGTTGACAACTTGATAAATGAGGTCATCAGCTCCGTATTAAACCATGGATCATTCGCCGGAAAGAAAAGTTGATCGTCACGCACAGATGTAAACTTTGAAAAAGATGATCTGGCCGTGGCAATGGACTCATCTAAATAGGATTGCTCTCCGGTGATCTCATAGAGGTTCACCCCTGACATGATCATCATGGCGGCATTGTAAGTCCACTTTACAGGGTTGATTTGATTGGTACCTATGTTTATATCGTTCCAATACAAATCATCGGAAGTATCCCGTAAAGTGTTGTAATTCCACTTATAAGTCCTTTTCGCAAAGTCAAGATATCTTTCTTCCTGAGTCTCTTTATACAGCTCACTGGTGACAAAAGCTGCATATGCGGTAGTATTGGCTGCTTTTATGCAATTGGGGCCGGAGGTACAATCTCCGGCTACTGCTTCCAGCCAGTAGAGGCCACCGCCCATTCGTGAATCTTCACCGGACATGATAAATTCCGTAATTGCAATGGCCCGATCCAGAAACTGCTGATCTCCGAGCAACCTGTAAGCGTCTATCAACTCCATCGCCACAATACAATTGTCATCATAATAGTGGTCAGATTTGACCTCAATTATGGGATATGCCTGATACCCGGGAAGCTCTTCCCTGGCTTCATAAAAAAACTCCAAACCATCAAATTCCTTGTCATGGATGGATTGGTCATAACCCAGCTCATAGAGCACATTACCGGCAGTGAGCATTCCTACATAAGGCCAGAGATAGCAGTACTTGTTATCTCCACCTTGAGTAGGATTATTCTCCCGATATAAGTCACCAGCTTTATAATTGTTTTGGATGAAATCATAAACAGACTTTGCCTTCTCCTTATAAGATATCTCAACACTTGCAGTGTCTTTGTCCGTAGGGTCAACAAGCTGATCATCCACGGGTTCTTTGCAGGCGATTAAGCTGATAATTGATATAATTAGAATATTCACAACTGTATATTTCATGTGTATTTAATAGTACTAATTCAATTCAAACTCATGGTAATAGTGATCCGCTTTGGGATCAAATATTACCCTTACGGTAAATGGTGCTCCATTGTACTCATCAGCAAACTTCCAGGCTCCTTGCCAGTAACCTGCATCAGCTCCAAGAAAATAAACATTGTAGTAGCTGACTGGCTCTTCTCCTGTTGGCCTGACATTATAAGCACTCTGACCCTCTACCAGCGATGCATTCATAGCTTCGTTGTGAAAGCTGCCAAGGTAAGTTTGCGTACCATCTATCATTAATTTGAAGCGATATCGCTCTTCCTCCCAACCTAACCAGTCTGGGGCTTCCGGATCGCCGGGATTTAGAAAATCAAAAAATCCATTGGTTGATTCAAAGGTGTGATTACCGACATAAGATAATTCCGCCTTGGTGACCTGACTCGCAAATATGTAGAGCTCCAAATCCGATATTTTCTCATAGGAAATGGTGGCAGCAGACAAATTCATCCTTATCCTGTAAACTCCCTCTTCTCCGGTAAATGAGGTAGCCTGATCCCCACTTCTGATTTTACCTTCACTGTTCAGGTAATAGTTGTTTACCGTAGAGTCCGGATTATTCGAATCAACAATATAGAATTCACCCGGTGTTAGTTTAGAAATTGATTCGAAAACACCAGGGTTGAAGTTATCTGTAGGTAGTTCGTTGACAATCTCTTTGAAGGCAACCGCATCTGACAACTCCTCGCCTTCTGTCGCTGATCCATGGATGTACATGTATTTCGGGAAAATCGCCAAACCTTCAGGCCTTGTCAGCGAAAGCCCAAGACTTTGATCAAAGACCTTTGACTGATATCCACTGGAGGCTTTTACAGTCCATTTCACCTTACCCGTTGTTAACTGCTCAATACCTGCCTTGGCAGCTATTATATTCAGAAACACTTGGCTCAAAGTAAGCGTAGTTCCTCCTCCTTTGTTATCAGATGAAATGGAATAAATTGGTTCTTCGAATGAGCCGCTTTCCACATCAAATAAAACTGTGTAGAGTATCAATCCCCCATCAGCGGCCTGTGCCGGAGTCCAGTTAAAAGTCACGCTTTCTCCATTTTCAGGATCTATTTGAATTCTTGTGTCATTCACAGGACCTTCCAATGAACCCACCTGCGCTATTTCACTATTAAGTTCAAATTCCTCCTTATTACAGGAGAAAAACATCAAGGCAAAAACCATTGCCAAAACCGAATATTTTCTAATCTTTTTCATTACCAATTTGGGTTTTGTGATAATTTGTCATTGATATCTCTTTCACTTTGCGGAATAGGCCAGAGATAGTGCTTGTCAGTATCAAAAGTTCTTAAATCCACTCTTTCATAACCATCATCCTGTGGTGACACATTGGTTTGTATACCATGTGCCCAGCCGTCAAGTACTTCATCTGCGATTTGCCACCTCCTGATATCAAAAAATCTGTGCCCTGCTTCAAAAGCCAGTTCTAACCTTCTTTCATTGCGTACTATAGTTCGCAATGCTTCCTGGTCATTCCCAGGGTAATTCAATGCTGCAGCACCAGATAAACCAGCCCTTTCACGAATCTGCCGAACGGTATTATTCCAATCAGCAGAAGTAAAAGTTCCTGATTCAATCTTTGCTTCAGCGTAGTTGAGCAAGACTTCTGCATACCTGATCACTATGAGATTCAAACCAGAATTTGATACATTTCTTGCTTGCTGGTCATAAAATTTAGACACATAATATCCGGTAGGTGTGGAATTGGACGAGAAGTTCAACCCATTTGGTTCGGCACCAGGTGAAGTATCGATAGTCACTTCATTTCCACTAAAATCAGTCAAGCTATATTCATCATGAATAATTGTCGCTGAAAGCCGGGGATCTCTATTTTGGTAAGGGTTTGATTCATCGTACCCTGATAATGGATCATCTATAGCAAGGCCATTGGCCATTGGGTAGCTATCAACCAGCTCCTGCAAAGGAGAAAAGTTGGCATAACCACCCAAACTTGGAGGAATCAAGAAGTACTGAATGCCATGCTCCCGATCCACCGGCACATACTGCAAACTCAGTATCACTTCTTCATTATTTTCATTGGCCATGTTAAACAGCCCACCATAGTCAGGAAACAGAGCGTATTCATCAATTAATTGTCCTGCCAAAGCAGCGGCTTCAGAATGCTGACCATTATACAGGTGTACCCTGGATTTGAAAGCAATAGCTGCTCCTGAAGTAATTCTTCCTTGCTGATCTCCCGCAACATCTGAAGGTAAGTCCGAAATGGCCAGATCAAGTTCATCATAGATAAAACCAAGAATCTCAGCTTCATCAGTACGTGTGACCTCCAGCGACTCCTCAATGCTGATTTCATCGGTAATGAAAGGTACGTCTCCAAACAGTTCGATCAAATAGAAGTAATGCCAAGCCCTGATGAACCTCGCTTCTGCGATGTAGGCAGCTCTTTTCTCTTCACTTATCTCGACAACATTATTAATGTTATTTAAGAAAATATTGGATCGGCGAATACTGGCGTAACGACCAGACCACATGCCACGCACCACTCCATTTGAGGCGTCATAGTTTCCATTGGCAATGTTTCGATAGCCTTCCTGTGCCCTGGTATAAGCATCATCACTGAGTGCACTCAATAGTAAATAAGAGTCTGCACTCATTAAGTCAGCATACATGGAGTTCAGAAAGATTCTTGCATCCTCCTCGGTCTGCCAATAATTAAGTTCACTTTGTGCATCCTTAGGCACCAGATCCAAATCGGCACAGCTACTGATCACAGCTATCACCACTAAATATGTTATAATTCGTTTCATTGATCTGTTTGTTTAAAAATTAATATCTAACCCTGCTGAGATGACTCGGCTTACCGGATACACTCGACCACTATAAGGTGCTCCTGCTCCGCTAAGGCTGCCATTGACCTCTGGATCTAGGCCAATATCAAATGGACTGAATGTCAATAAGTTGAACCCTGACACATAAAATCTGGCATTCGACATTCCAATTTTACCGGTCCACGTTTCCGGTAGCGTATATCCAATCTGTACATTTTTGATGCGTAGATACTTAGCATCAAAAATCCAAAAATCTGACCGGGCTGCATTGTTGACTGATTCAGAACCAATGGTTAATCTTGGATAAGAAGCATCCGTATTCACAGGTGTCCACCTATCCAGATGTTGCTTAAAAACAGGACCTTCGTTGCTATTGTGAAAAGCCTCTACAATTTCACCCCTTACCCACTGAGATCTCTTACCTACCCCCTGTAGAAACAGGCTGAAATCAAGTCCATTCCACTCAGCTCTATATGTGAAACCAAAATTGTATCGCGGAAATGGGTTACCCACAATGAACCGGTCATCTTCATAGTTGATTTCATCATCACCATTTCTGTCTACATACTTAATATCTCCAGGCTTCACACTTGTGGCAAAGATGGGTGTAGCACTTGCATCGATCTCCTCTGTGGAGTTAAAAAAGCCATCAGACATTAGGGCATAGTAAGAATACATCGGATACCCTTCTCTGAGGATGGTCTGAACATCACCACCAGAAATAAACTCTCTTCCTTTTAGGTCAACGACTTCATTCAGGTTATCAGATACGTTCACATTAAATGAGTGATTGAATGAGCCACTTCTGAAACGGTAATCAAGAGCAACTTCCCATCCACGATTTCTTACTGAACCTGCATTTTGAAAGGGTTGCCCCAATCCATAAACATCTGGCACAGGCAGTTGCAATAGGATATCTTCTGTAAGGTTGTCAAACACATCCACGGACAAATTCAACTGATCTTTCATAAAGGAAAGATCCAATCCAATATTTTTCATGGTAGATGTCTCCCAGGTTCTGGAAGCATTGGATACGGAATAAAAAGATCCGGGTACCCCCACATTTCCAAAAGCATAAATATTTGGAGAAGCACTTACTAGACTTTGGTAGCCATAAAGGTCGTTGATGTCCTGGTTACCCAACTTGCCCCATGAGGCACGTATCTTGGCAAATGATATAACTGACGTGAGTGGTTGGAAGAAAGCCTCATTGCTAGCCACCCAACCTAAGGAAAAGGAAGGAAACGTACCCCACCTATTCTCATCAGAGAACCTGGACGACCCATCATATCTCAGATTGGCTTCAAACAAGTACTTGTCTGAAATGGTATACCCTACCCGCCCAAAGAATGAATTAATAGCCCAGTCATTTGCCGATCCGTATGTTTCGCTCTGAAGAATCTCCGATGTATTTCCGATGACTCCAAATTCATTCCCAGGTACATCTAAGCCCGTCACTCCAAAAAATTGCGTCTTGAAACTTTCAGATGAAGCACCAATCAAAACCTCAAACTCGTGATTATCAAATAACTCCAGTTGATAATTGGCAGTAACATACGGATTCAAATAGAGTGATCTACTGTACTGATCCGTTACGGAGTTTTGATTATCACCACCTCCAGGGTAAGCGTACGTTATCGCCTTTCGGAACTGGTGGGTTTGGTTGCTCGTAATATTACCACCTAATACACCTCGCAATGTCAACCCATCTATTGGTTTATATTCCAGGCTAACATTTCCCAATGCTTCATCATTTTGACTAGTCCTGGAACCACCTTGTTCCAGTCTGGCTAAACTGTTACCATTACTACCACTTACCAGGGTATAATCTCCATTCTCGTCTACTATGTCATAAATAGTTGGTATTCGAACTGTCGGCTCTATCAACCACTCGGTCCACCATGCATGATCCTTAATGTCGTTTCTGGCAAAAGACATGCGACCTGACACCTTCAACTTATCACTGATCTCCTTTGATAGGTTAATTCGAAAGTTGTATCTCTTATAGCCATAATCTGGACCCTTGAATAAACTATTCTGGTCCAGGTAACCCAAAGACATAAAATAGTTAAGGCCATTATCAGCTCCACTCATGGATAAATTATGGCTGCTTTGCGCTGCCTGGTCTTTAAAAATCTCTCTGTAATGAAATGTGTTCGGGCCATTTTCCTTAAATCCTAAAATCTGCTCAGGTGTGAAAGCTGGTGATAGCCCAGAGTTGACCAAAGCTTCATTCCGGAGCGTGGCATACTCCCATGAATCAGCCGCCTTAGGAAAATTAGTCGGCTGCTGGATCCCCATCATTGTGCTGTAAGTGAACTTAGGTTTCCCCGGTTCTCCTGATTTTGTGGTAACTAAAATCACTCCATTAGCAGCCCTTGACCCATAGATTGCTGCTGAAGCTGCATCTTTTAGTACACTTACACTTTCAATATTATTCGGGTTAACATTATTTAGCGAACTGATTACTCCGTCTACCACTATCAGTGGTGTGTTTCCATTGATCGTACTCAACCCTCTGATATTGATTTGAGGTACTGAGCCCGGCTCTGAAGTTCCTTGCTGAATGATCAGCCCGGGAGCTTCACCCTGCAAGGCCTGGTAAGAATTAGTTACAGATTTCCCTTTAAATGCCTGCTCATCAACCTGACTTATGGAGCCAGTTAAGTTTACTTTTTTCTTGGTTCCATAGCCAACAACTACAACTTCTTCAAGTGAAGCGTAATCAACTTCCAGCATGACTTCTATCTGTGTTTGAGCGCTGGACAGTGTAACCTCTCGCGATTGAAAACCAACAAACGACGCCACGATTGTCTTGGTGTTTTCACCGGCTAGTAAAAGTTGGAAATTACCGTCTATATCGGTGATTGTACCATTAGACGTGCCTTTCTCAACTACAGAGGCCCCAATTAATGGCCCATCTTCACTTGTGACTGTACCTTTGATCACCCGCTCTTGAGCAAACAATCCAGTGCTCAACAAAGCCAAAAGGCATAGTGATAAAAATTTTGTATAATTCTTCATCATCTGTATTTGAGTTTATTGTTTTAGGACTTTTTGTGAAATATTGACCTTATCATTAGAGATCTCAATCAAGTACATCCCTTTTGGAAGGTGTGATATATTTAGGGATGTTTGTTGTGTATCTTGACTGAGATATACCCTACCGTCCATTCCGATGATACTGTATGTAAAGGCTCCTTCCAGTCCTTCTATTTTCACAAAATTATTTACCGGATTGGGATAGACCTGAAGACCTACTTGAGAATCAGTAGATAAGGTTACCTGCTCTTCCAACACCCCCACAGTGGTACTTTCCGTTGCTGAACCTCCATAGCTATCAGATACCGTAAGTACTACGTCAAATGTCCCAACTTGCTCAAAACTATGAGTGACCTGCACACCTTCTCCCGTATTTCCATCGCCAAAATCCCAGTCATATGAAAGTTCGTGTCCTTCAGGATCAACAGTAGTTGAAGCGTCAAAATCAACTGTGAGTACCAAAAATCCAGACGTGGCTGAAGAGGTAAAAGCGGCTATTGGATTCTGGTTAACAGAAACAGAAACAGACAAACTAGCCGTACTACTGGCCTCTCCATCTGAAACCATCAATACTACCTCATACTCACCTTCGGTATCATAAGCATGACTAACTGACTCACCAGATTCACTATTGCCGTCACCAAAATCCCAAGTGTAAGTCAGAGCATCTCCATCTCTGTCAGAAGAACCTGACGCATCAAAAGTAAATGTCTGACCAATAACCCCATCCTCAATGTCAACAGTCACACTGGCCTGAGGAGCCTGGTTTTCGGTATCGGTCGATTGTGTAACATAATAACCATTCTGAACCCAGGTTACGTTGCTCAAAGTACCGGTGTATACCTGTGCTACGTCAGTTGTTGTATTTCCAGCCCCCTCATTGAAAGCCCATGCAGCGATTAAATCATCAGATGCTTCTTCGATAATCGTATCCTTAAGCAGCAAGACTTCACCCGACTTAATTGCGGTATTCCATAACCTTACATTGTCAATTTTTCCAGTAAACCCACGATCTCTGTATTCAGAACCTTCACCAACTGTAAAAGCAGTTGTAGAGACTCCTACTGCATTGGTGTTATATGCTTTGGCCATTTCAGAACCATTAATGTATAGTCTCAGCGTATCCTCGGCATAAGTACCCACCACATGAGACCACTTTCCAGAATCCAGGGCATTGTCTCCTGAGTTGATCAGATTCCAGTTTCCACTCCCTCCAAAATAAAAGTCAACACCGTATGTACCGGCCATTCTTAAAGTGATACCATTTGGCCCATCTGTTCCATTTTCACCTGAAACGATATATCCGTTGTTATTTTCAAATGGGCACACCATCGCTTCAATAGTGAAAGGAGCAGCAGGAGATAAAGATGCATTCACACCAAAGTCCACCAAACTTGGCGTCTGGCTTTTATCAAAAACTAATGAAAAGTCCTCCTTTAAAGATACTCGGGTAACTGAGTTGCCTAAAGTTGCTGCATAGGCACCACCAGCACTTGAAGCTGTGCTTCCAGATACTTCATTAAACAACCACGCAGCGATTAAACCCGTCTCTGTACCGGCTGGTTCTTCAAACAAACTTTCTTTGATGGCCGTCTCTGAGCGAGCTTCAGACCATATCTGCACATTGTCAATAATACCTGTAAATCGTCTTTCCTTCCATGTAGCACCCTCTCCTATAATCAGATTCTGGGTTGAGGTAATCATTGGCTCAGCTGGTTGATTGGATGTGACCGAATCTCCATTCATCAAAAGTACCAGGTCGGTACCATCATAGGTAGCCGCCACGTGTGTCCATGTTTTCAAAGGAACTGAAACTTCTCCACTGTTAATGGTATGCCATCCAGGAATACCGTGAACAAACTCTACAGCGTCATTTGTTGACATCCGAAACGAAAATCCTTTTTGATCATCCTCAGTAGCCATAATGTAGCCATTAGTATTGGCAGCTTCCAGATAAATCCATGCCTGATAGGTGTAACTTCCTTCAGTGAGATAATCGTCATTATAACCTGCATCAACATAACTATCAGTGTTGCTTGCATTCAATTTGACTGCTCCATTCTGGCCTAAAGCCGAAATAGCTATGGTGCAAAAGAGTAAAAGTAAGTAGGTATGTCTCATATGGGTTTTGGTTTAATTGATGCTAATTATTCTCCATTTTAGTTATTAAGTCCAAATGTTCAGACATATCAAATGTAATAAATATTTTTTACAAATCAATATCCTGAATTGCGATTATTGCAATACGTAGCCCCATAGAGATCTCCGTATTGCCTTCTTCTAATTCCCATCATAAAGATCCTTCTGAGGACTACTTCCCATCTCAATGATAATATGAGCTCCATTTTTCAATCGTTCATAAGGAATTTGGCTTTCCGTAAATAGTGATCCGTCAATGTTAATGGACTGGATGTACATATTGTCCTTGCTGTTATTACTTGCTTCTATAGTTAGTTTGTTGGAAGCACCTGTCTGAATTTCGATTTTGTTAAAAATTGGGCTTCCAAACTGGAATGTTGGTTCTGTCTCAATCAAACCTTTCACATCAAACAGTCCCATGGCAGCCATGACATACCAGGCACCTAACTGACCCTGATCTTCATCCTGACCATAGCCATAACCATGCACAGGCCCTGTTCCATAAAACTCATCACAGATCCGTCGGACCCATTTTTGCGTCAACCACGGATGATCAGTGTAATTAAACAACCACGGGATATGTAGATTCGGTTGGTTACCCTGATTGTAGAGGTACGTCAGGCCTGCAAAAGCATCTATTTCTTCTCCTCCAAACTTTGTCTTTTCTGAAACGGTAAAGATGGAATCCAGCCGATCTACGAATTTCCTTTCACCCATTCTGGAAATGAGTGCTTCGGGATCATGCGGCACATAGAAGGTATACTGCCAGGCGTTTCCTTCCTGGAAACCTATCCATGGCGCGAAGGTGTCAAAATCCTCAATGAACTCACCGGAAGGCATGATAGGCCGCACAAAATCAATCTCATCATCATAAAAGTTCTTCCAGTTATCTGCCAGAGCCATTAACTCTTCATATTCTTCATCCTTACCGAGTGCTTTAGCAAACTGCGCAACTGAATATGCACTGTAAGCATACTCCAGTGAATGCGAAACGGAAAAACCTGAACCTTCTGAGGTGGTATTCCAGCCAGGTACATAAGCGACGTACCCATTTTTAACAAAACCTTCCAAATCGGTCTTACCAGCACCCTCTATTCGGTTCTGATAGGCCACTTCGTTTTTGTACGCCGCCTCGAAAGCCAGTTCCACATCATAGTCCCGAATACCACACTGATAGGCCGATGCGATAATCAGACTTACGAAGTTGGTACCAACCCCTGAGACAAATTTCGAATTGGCGATACCATCACCCAACCAGCCTGAGTTTTTATAAACAGCGAGGTGCGTTTGCACAAAGTCATTGTAGTATTCTGGCCATGCCAAAGCCCATAGCTGTGTCAGGTTCCAGTATGCACCCCAGACCGCATCTGTATTATAAAAGTTAAACGCTGGCTCACCAGACTCTTTCAATGGGATACTCCCAATAGATCCATCATTCTGTGGAAAGCTACCATCTACATCACTTGCAAGTCCTCGACCTAATAGAGCATGGTACAAACCAGTGTAAAATTTGGTTTTATCCTCTTCGTTCGAACCAGAAACCTTTATTTTATTCAGTTCTTCTGCCCAAATTTCCTGAGCAGCAAGCAGCGCATCCTCAAATGTCAGATCCGCTGCTTCTGCATCTAAATTTTCCCTGGCATTTTCAATGGATGTGAATGAAAAACCTGCTTTAATTCCAATGGACTCATCTTCCTCTGTAGTATACTTAAAGTATATGCCTGCTCCTTTTCCTGAAATACTCGCTTCACCTTCATAAGCCTCTTCGTTTCTAAATGTACCTATTGCGTCAGGGTTTCGATCCAGAACCCCTGAAAAATATATTCTGACTTCACCTCCAGCCTGATATTTCTTCACATACTCAGGGTAAGTAATCACCCAGCCTTCTACTTGTCCATCACCTACATAGCGCACCATCGCATCCTTCACCTTACCACTTTCTCCAAGCTGGTTACCAATATCCAGAAGAATATATGAATCCCTGGATTGAGGAAAGGTATATTTTTGATAACCTACCCTTTTGGTGGCGGTAAGCTCTGCTGTTACACCATAGTCTTTGAGCAACACCCTGTAGTAACCAGGTGAAGCCTCTTCATCCTTCTTATCAAACCTGGAACGATATCCACCATCAGGATCCTCCAAAGTACCTGGGATGGTCCTTAGATCACCGGTCATGGCGGTAAACAATAGTCCTCCCACCTGAAACTCATGAAGGTTCGCAAATCCTTCAATACTCTCATGACGTGAATCATACCCTACAGCTTCCCATCCTTGTTCATTACCATAGCTACCATCAGTAGATGGGCCTAGCTTGGCCATCCCAAAAGGAACGGCTGCTGGCGTATAAAAAAACCATCGACTGTGAGCTGTCCCAATATTTGGATCTACATAATCCAGAACGGACGCTGTAGCTTCTTGAGTAGGAGCTGATTGCGGAACATTGCAAGAGAAAGCCACAACAACCAGAAATAAGTATAAAATATTTTTCATGAGTACTAGTGTTTTTTTAAAATAAATGAAGAACCAAAAACGTATAGCGCACAGATCAGAAGCACTACAAAGCTTAAAGAAGCCCCCAACATTTTATTGACGAGCCCCATGACCGGAGGTATTACAGCTCCACCAACCACAGCCATTATCATTAAGGCTGATATTTCATTTGACCGCTCTGGAAGCTTGTTGATCGTTAGTGAAAATACGAGTGGAAAGAGATTGCCAGAAACCAGACCAATCAATGCAATTGACACAATAGCCAGACTGGATGATGGCGAAACCATTAATAAAATGATGAATAAGCACGAAAGCAAAGCTGACCAAACTAGGAATGAGAAGTTCTTTACTTTAGCCAGTAAAATTGCCCCGAAGAACCTACTGACCATCAGCGCAAAAAAGTAAACACTTATACCGAGAGATGCCTTCTCAAGGGTCAAACCAAACTTTTGAACCAGTAGGTTTTGAATGTTGGTGTTCATACCCACATCCAGACCTACGATTAGAAAGATGGACACCACCATTGACAGGACCAATGGGTTCCGAAGGAGCTTGAGACTTGAACTGAAAGAAGCTTTTTGTGTGGTTTGGGCCTCTTCAATATTCACCATTATCAACCATGTGCCAGAGATAATGGAGACTGCACCATAAACAAGGAAAACATGCTTCCAGTCACCAAACCTCGTCACCATTATGGTCACAATGAGAGGCCCAATCAATGAACTGATTGCTTTGATGAATTGTGATAAACTCATAAAGCTGGAGAATTTACTCTCCGGCACAGCATCTTTTAGTAGTGGATTAGAAGCAACTTGAATTACTGTATTTCCAACACCGAGAAATAAAAATGATAACAAAAGCGTAGGGTAAGAATAATGGCAAAATGGCATAAACATTCCCAAGGCGGTTAGGAAAACACCTGTTATCAAGATTCTTTTCTTGCCTAATCGGCTCTGCAATACTCCAACCGGGATCGACAGAACAAAAAACCAAACGAATACCATGGATGGGATCAACTGAGCCATGTCCGGTGTCAGGCTAAAATCTCGCTGAGCATAACCTGTAGAAACACCGACAATGTCTACAAAACCCATAACGATATAGGATAAAAGGACAGGTGCTATTAATTTGATTGATTGACCTCTCATTAGTTCATCAGTTTGAGCGTAGTTGATAACTCGGAATAATAGCCCTTCTCGAAAAGGCTTGCCCCTCCGATTAGGGCAGCATTTTCATTGAGTTTCGATACAGTTATTTTAATTTCAGGTAATTGCTCCTGAAGTTTATCCCCAAAATATTCAAAGGCCTTAGAGATGTTCCCACCGAGAATCAACACTTCGGCATTAAATAGAGAAAGGTGAGGTTTCAGGAACTTCCCTAGTTCTGTACCGAAATCTTTGAACACCTCATATGCAGTTGTGTTTTCTTTAGCCATTTGATATATATCCAGTACAGAATCAACTTTCTTGCCTGTCAGTTGATTAAATGAATTGATCAGACCCCTGGTAGAAAACAGATCGTCGGCCATATGTCCGTCAAAGTATTTATCATACAAGACACCTTGCTCTGGAACGTTAGACCCATTGACAATAGGCTGTCCATCAATCAAAAAGCAAGAACCGAAACCAGTCCCCAACGTTATAGCGACACATCTCCTAAAAGTGGACGCTTCTCCAAATTTTGCTTCTCCGATTGAAAACGAAGCTGCGTCATTGATAAACCGAATTTTATCGCCTGGTAGATTTAACCGCGAGGAAAGTTCTTCTCTTATGTTTACCTCATACAGTGAGTCAAACTTCTGCACACCCTTGATTAAACAGATTCCATTGTAATAGTCAAACGGCCCTGGTACTGCCAAACCAATACCTTCTACATGAGCTACTCCGCTGATCGACATGGTCCGCTGAATCGCTTCAGTCCATTGAGATAATATTTCTGATTTAGAAGCTCCATTGTCAACCGGAAGTGTAACAATTGTATTTTTCATTAATTGTTTGTTCATATGTTCAAACATTCCAGAGGTTATGTGACTACCTCCTATATCTACTCCTATGCTATACATCATTATCGTCTGATTTCTATTGTGTAGGTAAACATGTCTGACCGATAGTAACCAATATTGTACTCCAATGGTCTATTTCCTGGATCTGACACATATCGCTCTCTAATGAGGATGGGGTCATTTTCCCCTATCTTCAACTTCTTCGCCTTACTTCCCGCTAAACCAGCCTTAATATTCTCTTTCGAAATAGCTGGTATGGAATGATAATCCCGCTCAAGAATATCGTATAGTGGCTTACTGAAATCTTCATTACCTGTTAGACCTATACGGGGCTGGAAATAACTTTCAAAATAAACAAGAGGTTCTTCTGTGCCTTTAAGTCTGGAAAGTTTCAGAACCTTAAATCCCGGATCAACATTCAGAAAATTACTAATTCTCTCTGAAACAACGACCCACTCAACTTGCAGTTCAAGGTTCCTAAAGGGTATTCCCTTTGAACTCATCTCCTGAGTGAAGCTATGCCACTCCCCCAGGTTGGTACTTATTTCTCTTTTAGCGACTTTTGTTCCCACTCCCTTCTTCCGAAATATTAAACCTTCATACTCGAGTTTGTTGGTGGCTTGTCTCACTGTATTTCTAGAAACTCCTAAAAGTTTAGATAACTCAACCTCCTTTGGCAAGAATGCACCATTGGTATAATTGGGATGATCAATCAGATCTCTCAATAATTTCTCCACTTGTAGGTGAAGAGGTACAGGACTGCTATGATCTACTTTTAAATCCAATTAAATAATCTAATATGTTTATTTGTTCAAACATAATGAATAGTTCAAGAATACACCAATTTCACTATTCATATTTACACATATCGTAACAATTCATTCAGATAGATACAAAACCAACAAAATAATGAGGTATTAATTAATACTGATTCAACTTATTGACTAGAAGCTTTGGACAATCTCTGATCCCCTAGTATTCCCTTCAGTTTCTTCATATCCTGGCTTACCTTTTCCAGTCTCGGTGCGATCTACGATACCGAAACCGCTTAAGCCAATTGAGTACCTCTCATCCTCCTTTCGGACTGAATTTCGGCGTTTGTCCACTACCTTTATGGATCAGTACCAATCAGATTCTGGTCAGTAAAAAGGAGAGAACCCCGCAGACAACGTTAATTCCATGAACAAAAACATCAAAAGGCTGCTGTACATCATCATTGCCCTTGTTATACTTGGTTTGATTGCCTATCCGAAAATCCCAAAGGGTGATGATAAAGCTAACGAAGCTGTGCAAGCTGCAAGTGGCCCCCAGATCACCGTAGATGCCGTTATTCTAAAGAAAGAGCAGCTCAAAAACCAGGTAAATACCACCGGGAGCCTGCTGGCAGATGAGTCAGTGACTTTGAATGCGGAAGTAGCGGGCAAAATAGAAGCCATCTCCTTCACGGAGGGTCAAAAAGTGAAAAAGGGTGAGCTCCTGCTCAAACTAAATGACGAGGAGATTCTCGCAGAGATAGAAAAGCTTCGATTTACAGTAAAACTGAATGAAGACAACGAGTTTCGTCAGCGTCAACTATTGGAAAAGGAAGCCATCAGTAGTGAAGAATATGAAACTGCCCTCACCACCCTCAACACGGTAAGGTCAGAAATTAAGGTTTTACAGGCCAGGCTCGAAAAGCATTATATCCGGGCACCTTTCGATGGGACGGTAGGCCTTCGAAGCATCTCCGAAGGAGGTTACCTCAATCCGGGGACGCGTGTAGCTGAACTTTACAAAATCAACCCAATCAAACTGGAATTCACCATCCCCAGCAAGTACATTGGAGTGGTCAATGTGGGAGACCGGATAGACTTCACGGTGGATGCATATGATCAAAGCTTTGGGGGTACCATCTATGCCATTGAGCCACAGATAGACCCACAGACCAGGAGTATTCGCTTGAGAGCAAAAGCTGATAACACGGGTGGGAAGCTTTTTCCGGGACAGTTTGCCCGGATCAGTCTGACGCTGGAGGTCATTGAGGATGCCCTGCTGGTGCCCTCAGAATCGGTAATTCCGGAACTTAATGGTAAAAAGGTCTATTTGTATCGTGAAGGTGTGGTCAACTCACAGCAAGTGACCTCCGGCATCCGTACGGAAAACAGGTTGCAGATTATAAGTGGCCTCAACGAAGGAGACACCGTAATCTCCAGCGGGATTCTTCAGATCGGTCAGGGGATGGAAGTAAACCTCAACATCAAATAGCCATGGCCAGCATCTCTAACATCAGTATAGAACGCCCGGTATTAGCCATTGTGATGTCAGTGATCATCATTTTGTTTGGTGTCATTGGATTCAACTTTCTGGGGGTACGGGAATACCCGAGTGTAGATCCCCCGGTTATCACGGTTTCTACCAGCTATACCGGGGCCAGTGCAGATGTCATCGAAACCCAGATCACGGAGCCCCTGGAAGAATCGATCAATGGGATAGATGGCATCAAAACCCTCTCCTCGATCAGCGCCGATGGTCGCAGTACCATCACGGTGGAGTTTAATCTGGAAGTAGACCTGGAAGCAGCCGCCAATGACGTGCGCGACAAAGTATCCCGGGCCATCAGAAACCTCCCCCCGGATGCAGATCCGCCTATTGTGACCAAAGCAGATGCCGATTCCAGCCCAATCATTGCCCTCAGGATATTCAGCGAGAAGCGCAACCTGCTGGAAATGACAGAAATAGCAGACAACATTTTCAAAGAAACTTTTCAGACCATACCCGGCGTAAGTGAAGTCAGAATCTGGGGTGAAAAGAAATATTCCATCCGGCTTTGGATGGACCCTGATAAGCTGGCTGCTTATCGCCTTACTCCACTGGATATTCTGAACTCTGTGGGTGACCAAAACATAGAACTCCCCTCCGGGCGAATCGAAGGATCGGCCACAGAACTTACCGTACGGACTTTCGGACGATTATCCTCTCCTGAGGAATTCAATGACCTGATTTTAAAGGAGTCTGACAATGACATTGTGCGATTCAGAGATATTGGCAGAGCCGAATTTTTTCCTGAGAATGAACGAACAGCGCTACGCAACAATGGCATCCCGCTGGTACTCAACGCCATCGTACCACAGCCCGGCTCCAACAACCTGGAAATCGCGGCGGAGTTCTACAAGCGCCTTGAAGGCCTTCAGAAAAACTTACCCGAGGACATTTCCACAGAAATAGCCTTTGACAATACGCAGTACATCAAAGAATCCATAGCGGAGGTACAGCAAACCATTTTTGTAGCCTTCGGGCTGGTGGTACTGATCATCTTTGCCTTTTTAAGAGACTGGCGTACCACGTTTATCCCCGTGATCACGGTGCCTATTGCCCTGATTGGGTCCTTCTTCACCATGTACGCCCTGGATTTTTCCATCAACGTCCTTACGCTACTCGGTATAGTGCTGGCTATAGGGCTGGTCGTGGATGATGCCATTGTGGTACTGGAAAACATCTACAGCAAGATAGAGGATGGCATGGAGCCCGAAGAAGCAGGTAAGAAAGGGACCAAAGAGATTTTCTTTGCGGTCATATCTACCACTGTGGCACTGACCTCCGTATTCTTCCCCATCGTGTTTCTTCAGGGCCTCACAGGACGTCTTTTCAGAGAGTTTGGCATCACCGTAGCGGTGGCAGTGGTCATTTCTTCTTTTGTGGCACTCACGCTTACCCCGATGCTTTCCAGTAAAATGCTCAAGAAAAGGGAGCGAAAACAATGGTTCTATCGCAAAACAGAACCCTTTTTTATCTGGATGAACAATGGGTACAACAATGCCCTTGACGCCTTCATGGACAACAGGTGGTTATCAGGACTGATCATCATCATATCAGGAGTACTTATCTACATTTTTGCACTCACTCTGCCTTCAGAGCTCTCACCACTGGAAGACCGGGGACAGTTCAGAATATTCGCTACTGGTCCCGAAGGAGCCACTTTCGAATATATGGATGCCTATGCTACTGAAATGACCTCTGTCCTTTCAGAAAAGGTACCCGAAGCAAAATCCATCATTACCATTACTTCACCGGGGTTCACATCATCCGGGTCGGTCAACTCGGCTTTCATTATCATGAAACTGGAAGACGCCAAAAACAGAAAGCGTACACAGCATGAGATCGTGGTTGACGTACAGCCAGAGGTGGCTAAAAACACTAAAGCACGGGCTTTTATCAACGAACCCGAATCCATTGGGCGGAGCTTTGGTGGCATGCCGGTGAGCTTTGTCATTCAGGCCAGAAACCTGGATCAGCTCAAAGAGGTGCTACCTGCTTTTTTGGCAAAAGCCTCGGCCAATCCCAATTTCAGTTTTGTGGATTTGAACCTGAAATTCAACAAGCCGGAGATTGGAGTACGAATAGATCGTGAAAAGGCTCAGACGATGGGCGTTTCAGTGAAAGACATTGCCCAGACGCTTCAACTGAGTCTGAGTGGGAATCGATTCGGCTATTTCATCATGAATGGAAAGCAGTACTACGTGATCGGTCAGCTGGAAAAGAGCAACCGAAATGAACCTCTGGATTTAAAGTCGATCTATGTAAAGGCTAGTAATGGGGAGCTGGTACAGCTGGATAATCTGGTCACCCTGGAGGAACGCTCCACTCCTCCTCAGCTCTTTCATTACAACCGATTCACTTCAGCCACTGTATCAGCCAAACTCGCCGAAGGGGTTTCTCTGGGTGAGGGGCTGAAAGAAATGGACCTGATTGCCGAGGAGGTGTTGGATGATCGTTTCCAAACAGCCCTTTCGGGAACGTCTCTGGAGTTCCAGCAAAGCGCAAGCAACCTCTATTTTGCATTTGCTCTGGCCCTGATATTGATATACCTGGTGTTGGCGGCCCAGTTTGAGAGTTTTCGCGATCCGCTGATCATCATGTTTACGGTGCCATTGGCTCTGTCTGGCGCGCTGCTCAGTCTTTGGTATTTCAACGAATCACTCAATATTTTCTCTCAAATCGGGATGATCATGCTAATCGGACTCATCACCAAAAACGGAATTCTGATTGTGGAATTTGCCAACCAGCGTAAAGCCCAGGACTATTCCATCATGGAGTCAATCAAAGGGGCTGCAAAAATGCGATTCAGACCCATCCTGATGACCAGCTTATCCACCATTCTGGGCATCCTCCCCATAGCCCTGGCGCTAGGTGCCGGTGCAGAAAGCCGTGTTTCTATGGGGATAGCCGTGATTGGGGGCATGATTATCGCCACCTTTCTGAGCTTATTTGTGATACCGGCCATTTACTCATTCCTTACCAGCAAGCAAAAAAGACTAAGCAGAGTATGATAAAAGGACTTTTCATTCTGATCGGTACGATTTCATTTATTCAGGATCCGCATCTGGTAATGGATGAAGAAACTGCCGTATCTATCGCCCTGGAGAAAAATTTTGACCTGATCCTGGAATCGTATCAGGTAGTATTAGCGGAAAACGATAATACCATGGGGAATGCAGGCATGCTCCCCACCATCGACCTGAGTGGGGAAGCCCGGCAAAGTATTCAGAACACTGAGCAACAGTTTTTTTCTGGAGATACACAGTCCCGCACAGCAGCCAAAACCACCAATTACAATGCTGGTGTCAATATGGCCTGGACCCTTTTTGATGGGCTGAAGATGTTTGCCACAAAAGAACGACTGGAAGAGATTCAAAAAACCAACGAATACGCCTTCAGGGCCCAGGTGCAGAACGTGCTCTCAGATGTAATGAAGGCCTTTTACAACACGGCCCTGGAGCAGGAACGATTGGCGCTGCTTCAAAGTACTCTGGCCCTCTCAGAGGAGCGGGTGGGTATCAGTAAGGAGAAATATGAAGTGGGCAAGGCCAGCAAGCTGGAATACCTGCAGGCTCAGGTGGACTACAACACCGACCAGTCTGCGCTGGTACGTCAGCAGGAAGTCATCGCCCGAAGCAAACTGGCGCTCCTCCAACTACTGGGACTGGATACATCGGATAGCCTGTCACTTCAGTACAACTATGAGCTGAATGGGCTACTAGCTCTTCCTGAGCTGGAAGAGACCGCCCTGCAGCAAAACCCGGATCTGCAGTACCTCCAAAGTCAGCGGGAAGTAGCCGTGCTCACCACGCGGGAGCGAGAGCGGGAGCTGTATCCCTCACTTGACTTTAACCTGGGCTACAACTATTCCAACCTGAAGGCCGAAGCGGGTTTCCTGCAAAGCAACAGAACCAATGGTGTCAACTATGGCCTCTCTGCTACCATGACCCTCTTTGATGGGCTCAACCAGCAAAGGGCCATACAAAACTCCAGGATCCAAAGTGAGTACGCCATGACTGCTTTTGAACAAGCCAAAATGCAGCTCCTTACCGCCATTAGGTCAGGATTTCTGACTTTGAAAAATTCACTCACCCTCGTGGCGCTGGAAGAGCAGAACCTGGAAGTGGCCAAGGAAAACGTGGAAATCGCCCTGGAGCGATACCGCATTGGTAAATCCAACCCACTCGAGATCAGAGAAGCACAAAACAATGCTGTGAATGCCCAGATCAGACACCTGGAAGCACTTAACTCGGCCAAAATCGCCGAAATTGAACTCAAAAGATTGAGTGGTCAAATCATCAATTAACCATGAAAAGATTAATCATTCTACTGCTGATTGGTTTATGTAGCGCTTGCCAGACAACAAAAAGTTGGTATGAAATCACCACCAACAAGACCGCATTGCAAGCCTCTGAGCTAGATAATGTCCCCGACAGCAGTCAAATTATCATTGCCTATTCGTTCCTGCCTGCTTCACAGCTGATGAACAGGATGCTGGAGCAGTTGAAAGATCAAAACATTGACCTTCAATCCTCTGACCGGGACAAGCTTACTTTTAGCACATCCCCCACCTTTATCGGACAAAACACCCAATATAAAATGGAGGTACGGCTGGAGCCAAGCGAGGTGGAACTCTTCAAGGGCAAAGCCACAATAAGAACCCTCTACAAAGAGGGTGGTGAAGTAAAAGGACAAGCCTATGCCGAAGACAGCAGGGGCACCACCTTCGCAGCGAACTCACAGTGGCAACTTGCTGAGAAATCAGATAGCCGGTCGGGTTACGCCTTTTTTCATGCCTACCAGTTCGCTAAATCCACTGCCAACCTGATGAAATTTGAATGAAATCAGCCCGATTTTCGCCGTTCGAAGTGTTCGATGATTACTTTGGCGATGTATTCATTAACAGTGAGGCCCACCCTATCGGCGGCAGCCGAAACCAGCTTAAGGTATTCAGGGGTAAGTTGTATTTTCATCCCTATTGAAACGATTTACAGCACCAGGATGTTTTAAGAGCATAACAGATAAAGTTTTCAAATAATTAAGCAGAAGGCTTTGCAAATCTAAAAGACTGTACTACTTTTGCAGTCCACATCGCGGGATGGAGCAGTTGGTAGCTCGTCGGGCTCATAACCCGAAGGTCACAGGTTCGAGTCCTGTTCCCGCTACTACAAAGCCTCAGATTCATTTCTGAGGCTTTTTTTGTGCCTTTTTGACTCTATTCCCTGAGGACTCAACGCGCGTATTCCCCAAGTCAACGGGTACACTATCCCAATAACCGAGTACATCTGTCATCATATTGCCAATTCGCTAGTTTTGTACTACTCCTAACAACTTCGTATCATCATAACGTCCTATTGTTTCAGGGCACAAAAAACTACTATGAACAACATCAAAAGTGTCAGCCATCATCACCTTTCCATGTTGGAATCTTTTCCTTGTGCCACGGTTGTCATAGATGATAAAGGTGAAATTCACTACGCCAACCATCAGGTGAAGGAACTCTTTGGCCATGATCCAAATGGCCTTGTAGGACAGACGCTTGAGGCCCTTGTCCCCCCGAAGTTTGGTAAGAGTCAAATAGATAATTTGATCGGTGACATCAGTGAGAATGCACCTCTGAGTAAAATGAAATTCACCATACTTCATGGCAATCACATTGAAGGTCAAGAATTTCCGGTGAAAGTAAAATTAAGCTCTTTGCCAATCGAATTTGGAGGACTGGTGGCTGCGGTCATAAGCGATGAAAGCCGGAAAGTGAGCATTGAGAATGAATTAATCAGGAAGAACCATCTCCTGAATTTTGCGGAAGAGATCGTGGGAATGGGTCATTGGCAATGGGATCTTCGAACCAATGACGTCATATGGTCGGATAATCTATACAAAGTCTTTGGCAGAAATGAGGTAGGTGGGCTCAAATATGATACTTACTTTAGCTACGTTCACCCTGATGACATAGAGTATGTCACTGAGCGGGTTCAAACCTCTATCGCAGACAAAAAATTTCATCATTTTTTTCACAAGATCTTACTCAGGGATGGCCGGGTGAAAACCATCCATTTGGTGGGTCAAATTTTCACCAATGACAATGATGAAGTAATTGAAATGGTAGGAACATGTCAGGATGTGACCGAAAACCTGAAGAATGAAGAGCTATTGAGAAATATTTCGATACTAGAAGCCAAAAGCACGGAAATGGAGCAATTTGCCTATATCGCTTCTCATGACCTCAGACATCCCTTATTGACGATCATCAATTACATTAAAGCATTTGATGAGGATTTTGGTCATTCCCTGACCGATGAAGCTAAAGAATACCTTAACTCCATCAGCCAATCAGCCGACCGAATGGACAAACTCATCACGGGCCTGCTGGAATACGCCAGGCTCAGCCAAAAGAAACAACGCGAAACGGTAGATTGCAACGAAGTAGTAAAAGATGTAATCAAGGACATAAGGGCTACCATCGAAAAACAGGATGCAAAAATCATCACTGATCCGCTACCTGTTATAGACGGCTACGAAATGGAAATGCACCAACTTTTTCAAAACATCATCCTCAACGCCATTAAGTTTCGAAAGAAGAAGATCACTCCGGTCATCCATATCAAATCTCAAAAAATGGAAACCGGAGAGGGCTATCTCTTTGAAATAAATGATAACGGGATTGGAATCCCTGAAAAAGATTTAGGTAAAATTTTTTCTATCTTTAGAAGACTTCATGAAAATGAGGAATTTGAAGGATACGGTCTGGGTCTAGCCAATTGCAAAAAAATTGTCGAACTTCACCATGGAAAAATATGGGCCCAATCAGAAGTTGGAATTGGGAGCTCATTCTATTTTACAATAAAAACCTAATGAAAAAACTGAAGTGCGTCCTTCTCATTGACGATGATAAAGATTGCAATTTCCTTCAAAAAAGAACCATTCTGCGATCAACTTGGGTGGAATATGTGGAAGTAGCCAGAAATGGCGAAATGGCATTGGAAATACTCAAAAAAACAAAGTTCACTCCGGAGCTCATTTTTCTTGACATCAATATGCCCAAAATGAATGGATGGGAGTTTTTGAACGAGCTCAAAAAAATAAAAGACACCTTTGAGAAAAAGATAGTGGTGATCATGCTCACCTCCTCCTTAAATCCGGATGATCGCGTATTAGCCGAAACCTACGAAGTGATTGGAGGTTTTCAATCCAAATACCTTAATGAAGATAGTCTCAAGCAAATTTTGACAGATCATTTCCCGACAAGATTCGATTTTAAGGAAAAAACCTGAGTAACCAGCCAGCATCAGAAGTCATTTCCAAAACAGTGAAGTGGATAGGTGTCGAACTCTAAGCCTCAGGTTCATTTCTGAAGAGCGTTCTACTGGCCAAGCTTACTTTTTGAGCCTGGACCCATCAGAATGATAAACGTCGGTCATACTAAATGCTAACCTGGAAGAACCAGATTGATTTAGCAGGTCCAGTTTTGCTTTGGCTTCTGCTAAAGAAGGGACATGCCCCTCATTGACATACCACATCACTGCTCTGTGTCCTTCGATTTCAAGAGACCATTTCTTTCGGCTTTTCAGAAAATAGCTATGCACTGTCTGATAGGTGTACGCCTTCAGGTATTCGTAATCTTGCCACACAGACATATTCACAAATATCAATTCATCTTCATAGGGTGTTTCTATATTAGCCGCACTTTCGCCCAGATCATCCTTTAGCCTCCACACGAAACCCGGGCTCTCCTCAGCCAGCTGATTCACTGGCGCCAGAAAATCCCTAAATTCCTTTACAACCGGAGAATCCAGATAATCCTTGAGTTTGATAATATTAAATTGGGCCAGGTGATATTGATTATTGCTCATGCTTAGTAGAGAAGATGTTTTTCAGAAGGATTGCAGCGTCAAAAGGGACACTCGGGTCATTGCCCAGGTTCATTTGACATGTTAAGTTAATGTACTTTCAGTCGAAACCTAAGGCATCCAGGTATTCGCTCTGGATGGCCGAAACCTTGCCTCCGTATCTTCCAAACCAGATAAAATGACCCGCACCCTCTATGGTGCGGAACGTCACTTCATTGTTCAGGCTTTCGGATACTGTTACAAAATACTCAGCTGTTGAGTAAAGACAATTTCCGTCATTCTCGCCATGAATAATCAGCATGGGTGGCAAACCCTCTTTGATCAGGTGATTCGGAGAAATCTCCTTCATCAGCTCTTTGTCATTCAAGGTCTTTACGATCCATTTTGAATTGTCCACAGTCAAATCAAAAACCCCGGAAACAACCATTAATGCATTGGGTTTCGCGCTGAAGTTAAGGTCATCAGACTCTTCATTCCAGCTTTCTGCCAGGACGGTCGCCAGAGCCAAATGCCCTCCGGCTGAATTTCCCGTTGCCACAATTTCGTCCGGATTGATTTTGTATTTCACAGCATTTTCCCGGAGCCAACGCACTGCAGACTTAGCATCCTTCACAGACTCAAAAGGCAATGTCCCATGTCGTCCTTTTATCCTATACTCGATGGCTGCGGCCACCCAACCCCGTTTGGCGAACTCCTCCCCTTCTCCAAAAAACCAGTCTGGTTTTCCCTCCGACCAGCTGCCACCATGAAAGTAGAGGATGGCTGGCCGCTGACCGGTGAATTTCTGAGAATCTGGAAGAAACAAGTGCATTTCCAACTCATACCCATCCACTTTCTTATAAATCTCGATGAGGTGCGCTGCCCTTGCGTGCTCATATTTCTCATAAGCCGCCTTCACTTTACTTATGGCTTCTTCCTGGCTACAAGTGGCTACAAACTCATCATAGATGGGGCTGATGTTTTTGACTCCATAGTTATCCATGTGATTCATTAGATATTCCGCTCGCCAATAATCTCTGACCGCTGAATCAGAGAAGCGCCTGTTAATACAAGCCCAAACAGCTTCCAACTGCTGATTATCGCTTTGGTCGTAGGCTCCAGTGGCTATCGCTTCGTTGGCATCTATGGTGAGTACCGCCTGCACATACTCACGAAAATCTCTGTTGGAGAGTAAATCCGGATTATTTAAGTCGGCAGCATGCCCGGTTATCCTTGATTGCTTCTCGGCGGGAAGAGAAACCTGCTCCCCTGTATAGTCCTGATGATGATAAGGATACTCCAATAAGAACTTATCGAAAAAATACTGAATCCCTACGTTTTCATCTCGAATGACTGCAGCATCCAACTGGTCGCTGTATTTATTCAAGTGGGCATAGAAGATACCCTCCAGCGAGTCAATGGAGGCGCTAAAACGAATCGGGTCGACAGCATTGAATGAAGCGAAATCGGAATAGATATCCTTGATTATTTGCCGGGCAAACACTTGCTGCTCTGCGAAATATTGATCCTTGATGGCTTCCGCGCTGGTCTGCGCAAAGGAAAATTGGTGGATCAGAAACAGGGTGAGTAGGGCTAATGATTTTTGCATGCGAAAAGATAATGATTTACGCCATACGGCATAGCCTTTCACCTTGACGTTTGCTTGCTCAGAGGCATCACTCAGACTTGACTTTCTGCACCACATAAGACGTGATCGAGCGCACTTTGGAGCCCTTGGCACTGGTGAATTCGTAGAAATCCGCAAATCCAAAAACATTCCTGTCACCCATCACCATCTCTCCATTGATGGCAGCTTCCTTGCCATGGGTGACAATGCTGTGAATGGTGAGCTCGGTCGCCTTATTGTGCGCCATTTCCATAAGTGCCGCTGCAAATGGCTCCTTGCCGACGATAGGCTCATCCCCCACCAAAGTCCAAATAACGTCGTCCTCCAGGTACTGCATGGCCTGTGAAATATCATAGGCCGCAAATAATACGGTGAGGTCTTTAATCAGCTCCTTCTTGGGCGCATTTTCACAACTGGTTCTGATATTCAATTTCATCTCTTCCGGATTTACTCAAATGAACTTAGTAAAATCAGAGGTTTTCCGCAACTCACCTCGGTGGTTGGTCCATTTATACTTGGTTTAGAACCTCAATACGCTAAACGGATTATTGCTTTAATCCACCTCGTGAAAATCATCCATCCATTGACGGGATTTGTCCATTTTATCCAAGTAACGCACTCCCCAATTTTGTCTTGTCGATAATGACCAGAACAAAAAAACCAAGAAAATGGAAAATGTAACTGTTGTGGACTTTAATGTCCCTACCAAAAGTGAAGTATCTCCAACCAATCAGGAGATTTTTGACAAACTAAATGGCGCATTGGGTTTTGTCCCGAACCTCTACGCGACCATAGCCTATTCAGATCATGGTCTCAAAAGGTATTTGGACTATCAGAATGCCAAAACATCCTTATCAAACAAAGAAAAGGAAGCCGTAAACCTTGTGGTCAGCCAGGTAAATGGGTGTATCTATTGCCAAAGTGCTCACCTTGTACTAGGAAGAATGAATGGGTTTGATGACAATCAATTGCTGGACATCCGAAAGGGACAAAATGAAAACCCAAAACTCAATGCTTTGGTGAAACTGGCCGCAGACATTACTCAAAACAGGGGTAATGCAAGTAATAGCAACATCGAGGACTTTTTCTCCCAAGGCTATACCAAGGAAAACCTTGTTGATTTGATCCTTCAGATAAGTGACAAGACGGCTATGAATTACCTACACAACCTCACCAAGGTTCCTGTAGATTTTCCGGTAGCCGAAAGTATATAAATCAACGGCTCAAGGAGGGAATGTGGCAAGATTGCATTCCCTCTTTTGAATTTTACCTTAAATTATTCTAAAATGAATCAAGAAAAAAGATACCCACTTCCACCCTTTACCATGGAAACTGCACTCGAAAAGGTGCAAAAAGCCGAAGATGCCTGGAATTCGAAAAACCCGATAAACGTTTCAAAAGCTTATACACAAAATTCCGAATGGAGAAACAGAACCCAATTTATCAATGGCCGTGAAGAGATTGTCGAATTCTTAACAAAGAAATGGCAGCAAGAAAGAAGTTATAAACTAAAAAAGGAACTTTGGGGATTCAAGGAAAACAGGATCGCAGTGCAATTTGAATATGAGTATCAGGATGAAACTAATCAGTGGTATAGAGCATATGGTAATGAGCTCTGGGAGTTTGATGAGAATGGACTCATGCAAAAACGTTTTGCTAGCATCAATGACTTAAAGATTGACGAAAGTGCCAGAAGGCTGACATAATATTGATACCGTGGAAAAACAAAACAATTTAACCCTCATCAATCCTCAAACAGGGAATCTGGCTTTCAAGCTTTACACTTTCGAAAGGAACAATCCATTTGATCATATTCAGAGGCCGGGCTATTATTCATTGATTTGGGTGAAAAAAGGAAATGGGAAACTAAGAGCCAATTTTTCTGAGTATCCATTCAGCCAAAACTCCTTGCTCTCATTTTCACCATACGAACCTTTTATGCTCAATGCCACTGAACCCATAAGCGGTTTGGTTATCAATTTTCATCCCGATTTTTTCTGCATCCATAAGCATCACAAGGAAGTTGCGTGCCACGGTGTATTATTCAATAACATTTACGACCCTCCGTTGATCAATATTGATAAAGGAACAGAGGGAAATCTTGAAATGATCATCAGCCAAATTCAAATAGAATTACAAAAACCAGCTTTGGCTCAGTACGAATTATTGATTTCATATCTCAAAATATTCCTAATCACAGCATCCAGACTCAAAACAGAACAGCAGGCCGACGCTCAAAAGGTGACTGCAGAAAATGAAGAGCCTTTTATCCTCCAAAACCTAAAAAATTATATTGAAACTCACTATAAAACAAAGCATACCGCCAGTGACTATGCAGATATGCTCTCCATTACACCGAAAGCGTTAACCAAATTAACCAAGGTACATTACCATAAGACTTTAACTGATTTGATCTCTGAGCGCATTATAATTGAAGCCAAAAGGGAATTGTATTTAACCAATAAGAACATCAAAGAAATCGCCTACGAACTAGGCTATAATGATGAATACTACTTTAGCAGGTTCTTCAAAAAGAACACTGAAGTGTCTCCTCAACTCTACAGAGAAACAATCGGTTTTGATAAAGCTTCCTCCTTGTAGGGCAAACGAAGAATGGAGTAAAGAAAGAAATCCCGCCCTCAGCAAGTGAATTGAGCCCTACACAGATGTGATAATCGCCTATATGACAATCACTCTTATCCATGGTGACGAAGCAATCCTCTGTTCGTTCTGATTCGTTTGCAAAGGCCCGGGCGACAAGCTACTTTTAATGTACGTTGACAACAAAACTCCCATATAAAGAATGACTTCAAAAGTCAGTAAAGTCATCCTGCTATTGTTAATTCCTTTCGGTCTACTCGCTCAGGAACAAAAACTAAATAAGAAGAGGTTCAATACACTACTGATCGGTGGGGGTACACTATATACCGTCAGCATGATCGGTCTGGGTTCGGTTTGGTATCAGGATTTCGGAAGGTTCCATTTTTTCAACGACAACAACAGTTGGGGCTATATGGACAAGCTTGGACATACTACCACCGCCTATCAAATAGGACGACTAAGCGCAAAAAGCCTGGCATGGTCGGGATTAGACCATCAGCAGGCCACCTGGTATGGTGGAATGACCGGATTGTTCTTTCTCACAAGCGTAGAAGTTTTTGATGGACTATCTGAGGATTGGGGGTTCTCTATCGGCGACTTTACAGCCAATACCCTGGGCTCAGCTATGTTTATCAGTCAGGAGCTCATCTGGAGCGAACAAAAAGTCACGCTGAAATGGTCCTACTCCGGCTCGCCATATGCGCAATACCGACCCGAGCTGCTCGGCTCCAGCAGCAGCCAGAGGTGGTTAAAAGATTACAATGGTCAGACTTATTGGCTCTCCACCAACCTCAGAAGCACTATTTTTCAAAACGCTTCGCGCTTACCTAAATGGCTCAATCTGGCCATCGGTTATGGCATTGATGGATACACAGGCGGCAGCAGTAACCCATCGGAAAACGAGGCAGGTCAGACACTCCCCGAATTCACTCGTTCTGGTCAATATTATCTCTCACTGGACGTGGACCTGACTAAAATAGAGACCAGATCCAATCTGGTAAAGGGCCTGCTCGGGGCGCTAAACTTCATAAAGATTCCATTACCGGGAATAGAATACAACCCGGAAAATGGATGGAAATATCATTGGCTGGCTTTTTAAATAACTTTGGAGATATGGCAAGGCTTCTGATCCTCATAAGGGTTCTTTTGGGGTTCAAATCTTCCTGTGAAAATGTAAATTGAATAAAATGATGATGTACAAATTTCTGCTTTCTTTAGGCATAATGATACTGACTTCCTTCCAGTTATTGGCCCAAAAGGAGCCTGTGAAAGTCGGTGTTGTAGGGCTCACTCATACCCATGTACATTGGATTCTCGGACGTGAAGACCGGGGCGATATCCAGGTAGTTGGTATTGTGGAGCCCAATCGGGACCTGGCCAAACGATACTCAGAGCAGCACGGATTTCCCATGAGTATGGTCTTTGATAGCATGGATGAAATGATTGATCGCACCCATCCGGAAGCTGTCACGGCCTTTGGCACTATATACGAGCACCTGGAAGTTGTGGAGAAATGTGCGCCTTTGGGCATTCATGTCATGGTAGAAAAACCATTGGCGGTAAGCCTGGAGCATGCGAAAAAGATGGAAGCCCTTGCCCAAGCACATCACATACACCTGCTCACCAACTATGAGACCACCTGGTACCCATCCAACCATAAAGCCTATGAGTTGCTGAAATCCGGTGCAGTGGGAGATTTGCGAAAGGTGATCATACGCGACGGACATAAAGGACCCAAGAAAATAGGAGTAAATGATGAGTTCTTGGATTGGCTTACAGACCCCGTTCAAAACGGCGGTGGAGCCATTATGGATTTTGGTTGTTACGGCGCAAACCTGATGACCTGGCTGCAAGATGGACAAAAGCCCAATACTGTAACTGCCATAACCCAACAACTACAGCCCGAAAACAACCCAAAAGTAGATGACGAAGCGATTATCATTTTGACTTATGATGATTCCAATGCCATGATTGAGGCATCGTGGAACTGGCCCATTGGGAGAAAGGACATGGACATTTATGGGCTAAACGGAGCTATTTATGCCGACAATCGCAACCAACTTCGGGTAAGAATGGCCGAGGGCTACGATGGCTATCAGGAGGAATTCCATCAATTGGAAGAGCGACCAGCACCGTTGAATGACCCCTTTGCCCTATTGGCTGCCGTCATCCACAATGAGGTCGTGTTGAGTGCTTACGAGCCCTCCTCACTCCAGAATAACATGATTGTGATGGAAATACTTGAAGCTGCTCGTAAAAGTGCTGAAACAGGAAAAACAATTACCCTGGACAAATAGCCTTTCACTTCTTTGTGGCTAACAATCACCTTTTCGGACTAGTACTCCCAGGAAGCTAATAACCTACTTCCCTTTCACCTTACTGCGGCGTAAATACTCGAGCGCTCCTATGGCTATCAGCAGTCCGAGAAATTCCCGGGTACCCTCTATCCATGATTTGGTCACTTTCATGGCTCCGAAAAGTTCCGACTTGTCAGGATTGCCCAGAAACTCCACAAAAACCGGCACATACATCAGTGAATAAAGCCCAAAAATGACCATAAAAGTAGTGACCAGTGGCTTGAAATTGAGCTGACAAAGGTAGACTTTCAGAACTGCCACCAAAGTCACCACACCATAGATGAGCATCCAGAGTAATGGATCAGGATCGTTGTATTGCAGTGCCGCGAAAGCGATAAAAATGACAGCTATCAGGTAGTGGATGTTCTTTGTGCTCATGATGCCAAAGTTAATGAGAGAAATAATTACAGCCTCACCCCTGACTAAATCGATAGCCTTGTGCTATTGATCAGCATCATTTGATGGAAACATAGTATCCATATGTCTATTTCCTTCTGGATTGAGCTTGGGCTTGGTATCTTAAATTCCCGAAACAACATACCAACCCATATGAACAGACGCAATACACTCAAGGCACTGGCGGCCGCCTCGGTGGGCACCGTGGCACTGGGCTACTGGGCCAAAGACCTTACTTTCATCAAGGACCTGATGAGTAACTCATTTTTCAAACCAAGTGAGCAGGACCTCATCACCTCCATTGCAGATACCATCATCCCCAGAGGGGCTTATTATGGAGCTGTAGACCTGGGCGTACCGGTCTATTTATTGGGCTTTTTTGAGAAGTGTCAGGAAAAAGAAGATCAGGTCCAGATGAAGTTGCAGCTGGCTGCACTGAACCTGGCGGCCAATAAAAAATTCAACGCGGATTTTGTGGACTGCACCACAGAGCAAAGGGAACAGCTCCTCATGGAGTGGTCCGAATCCAAAGTAGAGGCGGAGCAGGATTTTTTCAATCTGATGAAAGCCGAGACCATCACCGGATTTCGCACTACGGAGGAAGTGATGACCAATCACTACCACTACCGCGTAGTACCCGGCCATTTCCAGGGCTGTGTAGACATTCATCAACCTTTCATATCATAATCCAATCATGCTGCAAGATTCTAAAAAGAAAAGAACATACGATGCCATCGTCATTGGCTCTGGAGCCAGTGGTGGATGGGCGGCCAAAGAACTCTGCGAAAAAGGACTCAAAACCCTGGTACTGGAAAGGGGTAGGGATGTGAAGCACGTGCAGGACTACCCTACCGCATCCAAGGCGCCCTGGCAGTTTGAATTTCGTGGAACTGTCCCCATCGACCAACGAATGGATTATCAGAATCTAAAGCGAGTCAGTGCAGACTCCCTCCATTGGAACATCAAAGATGAGGAGCAACCTTTTGTGGAAGAAAAGCCATTTAGGTGGTTTCGCGGCTACCATGTGGGCGGCAAATCGCTCCTTTGGGCCCGACAGACCCAACGCTGGAGTGATATGGATTTCGAAGGGCCGGTGCGTGACGGCTTTGCTGTGGACTGGCCCATCCGATACAAAGACCTGGAGCCCTGGTATACCCATGTGGAGAAATTTGCCGGAATCGCAGGCAACAAAGATGGCCTTCCGGAATTACCCGACAGTGAGGTGATGCCGGCCTTTGAGATGAGCTGCATAGAGAGCCATTTCAAGGAAAGCCTGAAGAAAAACTATGGCGACACCAGACACCTGATCAACGCCCGATGTGCCCATCTTACCGATCCACAGCCCATTCACATAGAGCAGGGCCGATCCAAATGCCAAAACCAAAACATGTGCCGCAGAGGGTGCAATTTTGGGGGATATTTTAGCAGCAATGCTTCTACCCTCCCCTGGGCGATGAAAACCGGAAACATGACCCTCCGCCCTGATGCCGTGGTGCATTCGATCATCTATGACGAAGAAAAGCAAAAGGCCGCCGGTGTACGTATTATTGATGCGCATACCAAGGAGATGATAGAATTCTACGCAGACATTGTCTTTGTCAACGCCTCTACCTTCAACAGCAACGCCATCTTGCTTAACTCCACCTCCGGTCGGTTTCCAAACGGCCTGGGCAACGACAATGGACTTATGGGTAAGTACATCTCCTGGCATAACTATAGAGGCAAGGCCAATGCACAGTTCGAAGGATTTACAGACAAAGTGACCAGCGGTCGCAACCCCAGTAATGCCTACATTCCCCGGTTCAGAAACCTGAGGAAGCAGGAAACCGATTTCTTAAGAGGCTACGCCATTGGGATAGGTGGTGGCCGATGGATGGGGCCGGATACACAGGGGATCGGTTTGTCCCTGACCGAAAACTTGCTCAACCCCAAACATGGGCTCTGGAGCATTAGCAGCTGGATGATGGGCGAGTGTGTACCTGTAGAAGAAAATCACCTCCGGTTACACCCAGAGCTGAAAGACAAATATGGCATCCCTCAAATCGTGATGTCCTGCGATTGGACAGAAAACGACGACAAAATGGTCGCGGACTATGTAGAGCAATCCAAAGAGATGTTTGAAAAAGCTGGTTTCATCAATATCACCGCAGAAGACACTCACTCACCTCCCGGATCAGATATCCATGAGATGGGTGGCGTGCGCATGGGGCATGATCCGGAGACTTCCCTCCTCAATGAATGGAACCAACTCCATCAGTGTAAAAATATCTTCGTGACGGACGGAGCCTGTATGACCTCTACCGGCACACAAAATCCTACACTTACTTTCATGGCGCTGACCGCTCGTGCAGCCAATTATGCCGTGGATGAAATGAAAAAAAGAAACCTTTAATTATTAAAATACAAAATGATGAAAATATTAATACCAGCTCTCCTACTGGGCCTATTCCTCACCAACTGCCAGCCGGCAAAAAAGGAACAAGCCAAAGAAACCATCGCTGAGGAGCCACTCTTTACTGAACCTTTAGGCATTGCGCCCTTTACTTTTCGCAGAAGCTTTCCTAATGGAATCCCCGAAACCCTGGACACCATCGTGAGTATGGGCTTCACCTCCATAGAAGGTGGGGGTGGCGACATGGATTCTTACGAATATAAAAAACTGTGTGAATCAAAAGGGCTCACCATTCCCTCCATGGGTACAGGCTACAACACGCTGGTAGAAGACCCTTTGTCAGTGATAGAAAGAGCCAAAATCCTGGGGGCCGAATATGTCATGTGTGCCTGGCTGCCACATGAGAAAGGAAACTTCACACTGGAAAATGCCAGGAAAACCGTGGAGGACTTCAATACCTTTGGTAAGATCCTGGCCGATAGTGGTATCACTTTTTGCTACCATGCCCATGGCTACGAGTTTCAGCCTTATGAAGACGGCACTTTGCTCGACTATATCATCCAAAACACCAATCCGGAATATGTCTCATTTGAAATGGATATTTTCTGGATTCAGTTTGGTGGTGGTGACCCTGCTGCCCTGCTGGACAAATACGGTAGCCGGTGGAAACTCATGCATGTGAAGGACCTCAGAAAAGGAGTTCAGAAAGACCTGACCGGCCTCACCGATACAGACAATGACGTTACCGTAGGTGATGGAGAACTAGACATCCCCGCCATACTGAAAGCGGCCAAACGTGCTGGAATCAAACATTACTTCATAGAAGACGAAAGCGACCGGATCATTACTCAAATCCCCAAAAGCATAGAATACCTGAGGAGCTTGAAAATATAAAGAACATCACGTCCAATTAAATTAAAAAGGAGCACCCGATCGGCAGCTCCTTTTTGATTTAATTTACCCTTTGGAATTAACAGATATTACTCTATGAACACCACAGATTGGCTAGGGTCCATTGGCGTCTTTCTCATCCTGCTTGCCTACCTGCTCAATACCTTGGGAAAGCTCACTACAAAGGATTTGGCTTTTATCCTGCTCAACCTGACCGGAGCAGCACTCGCTTGTCTCGCTTCCATCCTTTTAGATTATCTTCCTTTCATTATTCTGGAAGGTGCATGGACAGTGGTATCCTGTTTTTCATTGGTCCGATACCTGAGAAATCCTCTTCATTAACCACAATTCAAATAGCCTATGAAACCCACAAACTCGTTCTTTCTTCTGATTTGCCTGATGGCCCTGGGCTGTCAGAGCAAAAAAGCAGCGAACTCCGAACCCGCTCCTGAACGTCAATATTATGAGCTAAAAACTTACACAATGGCTACTGACCAGCAGGTGAGCATGACGGATCAATACCTCCGTGAGGCATACCTACCGGCAATGAAAAGATTGGGAGTCGCTAACATTGGCGTATTCAAACCGAGACCAAGCGAAGCAGACTCTAGCCAAAAAATCGTCGTGCTCCTGCCACTCACCTCTATGGATCAGCTATTGACCATCACAGATCAACTGGTTGAGGACAGTATCTATCAGGCGGCGGGTGCTGACTACCTCAATGCGCCACATGATAACCCACCGTATGAGCGGATAGCATCTGTGCTTTTGAGGGCCTTCACGGAGATGCCTATGATGCAAACGCCCAAACTCTCAGGAGCACGTGCAGACCGTGTATATGAACTTCGGAGCTATGAATCAGCTACAGAGAAGTATTACTGGAGTAAAGTGGACATGTTCAACGCCGGCGGAGAAGTCAGCCTCTTTGAAAAATTGGAATTCAACGCAGTGTTCTATGGTGAAGTCATCTCAGGCGATAAAATGCCCAACCTGATGTACATGACCACCTTTACCGATCAGCAAAGCCGTGATGCTCACTGGAAAGCATTCGGTGAGAGTCCGGAGTGGCAAACCCTCAAGATGATGCCCAGGTATGCCAATACCGTGTCTCATTCTGACATTTACTTTCTATACCCCACAGAGTACTCGGATTACTGATCTGTAACATTCTCAACAATCATTAAATAGGGCAATTCGCCCTATTTTTTTTACCCTCATATTAATTTTATCACATAACGATATATTATGCATCCAATAACTTTCCCACTACCTGCTTTTTGGCTAGATTTAAAATGATCCCAAAAAGATATGATGCTTAATCTGACACTATTTTTCATACCTGATAAATGAAGAGAGTACTTTCGCCTACCATCTGGAATAGCAGCAGGGCTTTTGCCTCACCCGTTATTCTGATCGGTTTTTTGGTTTTAGTAAGCTGGATTCTTGATATTGAATTTATCAAACGGCCTATTCCCGGACTGGTTGCGATGAACCCGGCCACAGCGATTTGCTTTATCCTCTCCGGCCTTGCCCTCTGGCAGTTGACCTCTAATTCGGCCAGGAACCATTCAGAGCAGTATAAGTATGGCCTTATGCTCGCTGGTTTGGTGTTGATTATTGCCACAGTGAAGATAGTGGGCGTTCTTCTGGAAGTAGACAGCCATGTGGACACACTACTTTTTTATGAGAAACTGGAGAATGATCTCGTCGGAAACATAAGCAACCGAATGGCTCCAAATACAGCCCTGGCATTTTTCCTCGCTTCCATTGCGCTCTTTATCCTCAACTATACCACACGGGGTAATCATGTCCCTGCCCAATTCATCGCCATGAGTATCGGCATGGTGGGCATCCTCTCCATATTGGGATACCTCTACCAGGTAAAAGTGTTTTATGGTTTCCTGAAGCATCTTCCCATGGCCATCAACACGGCAGTCAGCTTTCTATTGCTGTCCCTCGGGATATTGTTTGCCAAACCACATAAGGGACTCATGGCGGAGTTTACCAGTGACTATTCGGGCGCTAAAACGGCGCGAATTCTCATTCCGGCGGCCATCTGCATCCCCACTCTACTGGGGTTTCTGCGACTATACAGTGCGTGGAAAATGTCCATCTCCATCGAACTAGGCTCTGCTTTATTGATCCTGAGTATTATCATAGTCTTTCTGGTACTCATCTGGTTAAGCACCAGAATGCTCAATCGCGAGGATGCACTAAGAAAGGAGGCCGAAGAAGAAACCCAAAAGGTCAATCAGCAATTGGAGGCATTCTCCTACTCGGTGGCTCATGACATGCGCGCACCGCTCCGTGCAGTCAATGGTTACGCCCAAATGCTCAAGGAGGATTATGAAAACATCCTGGATGACGAAGGTAAACGGATCATCGGCATGATTACCACCAGCTCCGTTCAGATGGGCAGGCTGATAGACGACCTGCTGGCCTTCTCCCGATTAGGAAGAAAGGAAATTCAAAAGACGGAAGTTGATCTCAACAAACTCGTAGTGAACGTACTTTCCCAGGTTCAAAAATCCACGCCACATCAGGCAAAAGTTGTCGTGAAAAAATTACATTCAGTCTATGGAGACTACACGTTATTACATCAGGTGGTCTACAACCTGGTTGCCAACGCGGTAAAATATTCCTCAAAACGAGAAAACCCACAGGTGCATATTTCCACCAAAATCAAGGATACAAAGCTGATATTCAGAATAAAAGACAATGGCGCAGGATTTGATATGAAGTATGCCAATAAGCTCTTCGGCGTATTTCAGCGATTGCACATGCCACACGAATTTGAAGGAACAGGTGTGGGCCTGGCCATCGTTCACCGAATCATTACCAAGCATGATGGGGAAATCTGGGCCAAAGGCCAGGTGGATCAAGGAGCTACTTTTCATTTTTCACTTCCATTAAATCACAATCAATATGAGCGTACATGAAATTGAAATTCTACTCGTAGAAGACAGTGTAAGTGATGCCGAGCTGACGATCAGGGCATTGAAGAAGCACAATATGGCCAATAAACTGGTGCACCTGGAAAATGGTGCCGAAGCATTAGACTATCTCTTTGCCAATGGCGCATATTCCGAAAGAGAAGTCAAAAATGTTCCAAAGCTTATTTTACTGGACATCAATATGCCAAAAGTAGGTGGTATAGAAGTACTCAAACAGATAAAAGGTGACGAGCGCACACGGAAGATTCCGGTGATCATGCTCACCTCCTCCAAGGAAGATCCGGATATAGACAAATGCTACGACCTGGGCGCCAATAGCTATGTGGTAAAGCCCGTAGGCTTTGAATCATTTATGAAAGCCGTATCAGAGCTTGGTATGTACTGGATGCTACTCAACCAGCCATCTTCTCATTAAACCCCAAAAGGAGCACTGTACTAGACCACATTGACTTCCCGCTCTAGCTCCACTCCAAAAGTGGAAAAAACGGACTTCTGTATTTCCGTGGAGAGTTTGAGGATGTCTTTTCCTTTGCCGTTCCCGTGGTTAACAAGCACCAGCGCCTGTTTGTCGTGCACGCCAATATCTCCGATGCGTGTACCCTTCCATCCACACTGATCGATGAGCCAGGCCGCCGGAAGCTTCACTGAGGCCTCGTCCACTTCGTAGCCCGGAATTTCCTCAAAAGCGGCCTTCAGCGAGTCAAAATACACCTTTTCCACTACCGGATTTTTGAAAAAGCTCCCGGCATTCCCAATCTCCAGCGGATCAGGCAGTTTGGATTGGCGAATGTTGATCACCGCCTGACTTACATTCTTAAGGGTGAGTTCCTCCACGCCCATCTGCTCCAGAGTCTCCTTCAGGTTGCCATAGGTAATGTTGAATTTGGGCTTTTTGGAAAGCCTTAGATAAACCCGGGTGATAATGTATTTATCCTTTCTTGGACCTTTGAATACAGAATAGCGGTAGCCAAACTTGCAGTCCTCGTTATAAAAACGGCTGATTTTCCCGGTTTTGACATCATAAGCGTCCAGGGAGTGAAAAACTTCCTTTAGCTCCACACCATAGGCCCCTATATTCTGCATAGGGGCTGCGCCTACTGTGCCCGGTATCAACGAAAGGTTTTCGATCCCTGCATAGCCATGCTCCACTGCCCAGAGCACGCACTGATGCCAGTTTTCGCCTGCTCCAAAGCTTACAATCACAGAGTCAGCACTATCCTGCTCCACAGCGATGCCTCCAATTTCCATTTTCAGCACCAACCCCAAAAAATTCCTGGTGAACAACACATTCGATCCTCCACCCAAAATGAGCTTTTTAACGGTCTTAAACCTCGGGTTTGCGTAGAGTTCCTGCAGCTCTTCCGGCTGTGTGATCCCTGCCTTAAAGTTGGCCCGGACATCCAGACGAAAGGTATTATGGTCCTTCAATGAAAAGTTCTCCTCAATCAGCACTGTAGATGGGTTAGAATGAAAAACAAACGTATCAATTAAAACGCAATTTTAACCATTTCAGCATTACGGCCGCCTCCCTAAGTTTGGGGATTTATTAACGGTCGGCGTACAACACTTCCCCACCGATGATCGTCATTTTCACCTTAGTCTTGAGGATCTCGTCTTCGGGAATCGTCATAATGTCCCGGTCTAATATGGTGAAATCAGCCAGCTTACCTACTTCCACACTCCCCACGCTTTGCTCCATAAAGGCCCCATAAGCCGGCCAGAGGGTATAGGATTTCAGTGCTTCTTCACGGGTCATTTTTTGCGCCGGCTCATAGCCCCCTTCGGGGGTTCCTTTGAGTGTCTTTCTGCTGACCGATGCATAGAAGCTGGCCAGCGGACTGACGGGTTCTACTGGTGCATCTGTACCATTCACGATGACCGATCCATTGTCGATCAACTCACTCCACATATAGGCACCATTCTCAATGCGCTCTCTGCCCAGCCTGTCAATGGCCCAGGGCCTGTCAGAAGACATATGAATGGCCTGCATGGCCGGAATCACCCCAAGCCTGGCAAACCTCGGGATATCATCTGGGTGAATGTGCTGCGCGTGTTCTATGCGAAACCTGTGATCTTGCGCAATCTCCGGATAACGCTCCAGCGCCTTTTCATAAATATTCAGCACCTCCCGATTGCCCCGATCACCTATGGCGTGGGTACAGACCTGAAACCCACTGGCTGCTGCGCGCATCACCACATCTTCAATTTGATCCATTGGGGTCACGTTGTGGCCATGCACACCTCTGGCATCGCTGTATTCTTCCAGTAGCCAGGCGCCTCTCGAACCAAGGGCACCATCCGCATAGAGTTTTACTGACCGGATGTTGAGATGCTGATCATAAAGCCCACTGCGAGGGCCTGATGCAAAATATGTTTTTAACAAAGTAGTGTCCGCACCTGAAAGCATCACATGCAGTCTGAGTTTTAGCTGATTCTCCGATGCAAACTGCTCAAACAAGGCCACATCGGCCTGATCTGACCCGGCCTGATGGAAACCTGTGAGTCCATTGCTCAGGCACTCCTGAATGGCCCGCTCCAATAAATCAGACTTGTACTCAGCCGATTTGAGGGGTAGTTTCTCCACGATCAGCTTTTCTGCCATTTCATTAAAAATCCCTGTAGGCTGACCGGACACGTCCCGGAAGATTTCGCCACCCTCCGGGTCTGGAGTGGACTTATTTACCCCCGCCAGGTTCATGGCGGCCGCATTGGCTAGAATGGCATGACCACTGGCATGACTGAGCAGCACCGGATGATCAGGCACCGCCTCACTCAATGGATGGTGGGTAGGGAAACCATTAAACATCAGTTCGGGCACCTCATCCCACTTATCCTGATGCCAGCCACGCCCGATGATCCACTCACCGGCTGGCGTCACAGCGGCCCGCTCCTGCACCATACGCACCACCTCCTCGTAGCTCCGGGCTTGCATCAGGTCCACATTGATGATATTGGCTCCAATGCCCATGATGTGGGCGTGCCCCTCTATAAAACCCGGATAAATATAGCTTTCGCTCATATCCAACACCTCTGTGCCATCACCCACCAAATCCCGAACCTGGTCATTGCTCCCCACAAAAAGGATCACTCCATCTTTCACGGCAATGGCCTCTGCCTCCCCTGCATCGGGATTCAGTGTATACACTTTGCTATTCAGCAAAACCAGATCGGCCTTGGTTTGGGGCTTTTGGCAACCCCCTATTACAAAGGCCATTAGAAGCGTGATAACAGATAATTTTCTCATGTGAAGTAGTGATAGGTTTCAATCAGATAATAGAATCGAAATTACCTTTTTTTGTTTAATTCCTTTAGCTTTGCGCCTCCATTCAGGTGAATGGGCATTTCGATTCGTCGGGATGTATTGTTAACTAAATCCTTCATTCCCCTGACTCTAGGAATGAACGTGTATAAATAGAGTCATTTTTTAATTATGGCAGAAGATAAAAAAGACGAGCTTCAGGACGTGGAAAACACAGAAGCTCAGGCAGCTGAGACTCCAGAGGAGACAAAAGCAGTAGAAGCAGCAGAGGAGACTCCAGCTGAAGAAGCCAAAAAAGAAGTAGCTGAGGAAGTGAAAGCTGAGCCAGCGAAAGAAGAAGTAAAAGCTCCCGTAGCCAAAGAAGTGAAAGCTCCTGAGGTACAGGCGCCAATTGCAGAAGCTGAAGTAGACATTTGGGATACTGCAGTGGATGACGGTTTTGGAGAGGAGTACTCTGACAAAGACCGCAAAAAAATGGAAGCCCTTTATGAGGCTACCCTCAACCAAATCACAGAGAAAGAAGTGATGGCAGGAACTGTAGTGGGTATCACTGACAGGGACGTGATCATCAACATTGGCTTCAAATCTGACGGACTGGTAGCCCTTTCTGAATTCAGAGATGTGGAAGACCTGAAGCCGGGTGATGCAGTAGAGGTATATGTAGAAGAGCAGGAAAACGCCAATGGCCAGCTTGTTCTTTCTCGTAGAAAAGCCAAAATCGTGAAAGCATGGGAAAACATCCAGAAAGGTTTGGATGAAGACATGGTCATCAACGGAATGGTGAAGAGAAGAACCAAAGGTGGTCTGATTGTAGATATTTTTGGAGTAGAGGCTTTCCTTCCAGGTTCACAGATCGATGTGAAGCCTATCAGAGACTTTGATGTCTTTGTAGGTAAGAAAATGGAAGTGAAAGTAGTGAAAATCAACTACGCTAACGATAACGTGGTGGTTTCTCACAAAGTATTGATCGAGAAGGATATCGAGAAGCAGAAAGCTGTGATCCTCGAAAACCTGGAGAAAGGTCAGGTACTGGAAGGTGTGATCAAAAACATGACCAACTTCGGTGTATTCATCGACCTTGGTGGTGTAGACGGTCTGCTTCACATTACAGACATCTCATGGGGACGTATCAACCATCCGGAAGAAGTGCTTTCTTTGGATGCTAAAGTGAACGTTGTTGTTCTTGATTTTGATGATGACAAGAAGCGAATTTCTTTGGGTATGAAGCAATTGACTGCTCATCCTTGGGATTCACTTGACAAAGACATGACGGTAGGTTCTAAAGTGAAAGGTAAGATTGTGAATGTAGCCGATTACGGTGCATTCCTCGAAATCATCCCTGGAGTAGAAGGACTGATCCACGTATCTGAAATGTCATGGTCTCAGCACCTCAGAAATCCACAGGATTTCATCAGCGTAGGTGACCAACTGGAAGCAGTGGTATTGACCATCGACAGAGATGATCGTAAGATGTCTCTTGGTATCAAGCAATTGACTGAAGATCCATGGACTAAGCAGGATGTACTGACTAACTACGCTGTGGGTACTAAGCACACAGGTATCGTAAGAAACCTTACCAACTTTGGCTTGTTCATCGAGCTGGAAGAAGGTATCGACGGTCTGGTACACGTTTCTGATCTTAGCTGGACTAAGAAGATCAAACATCCATCTGAATTCGTGAAAGTAGGCGACGAACTGGAAGTGGTAGTGATGGAGCTGGATGTAGATAACAGAAGACTGGCCCTAAGCCACAAGCACCTGGAAGAGAATCCTTGGGATACGTTCGAAACCGTATTCACCAGAGGTTCTGTACACAAGTGTACCGTCATTTCTAAAAATGACAGAGGTGGTTTGCTAGAGCTTCCATACGGCCTTGAAGGTCAGGTGACGACTAAAAACCTTCAGAAAGAAGATGGCTCACAAGCCAATGAAGGTGAGACACTTGATTTTAAAGTGATGGAATTCTCTAAGGATGAGAAAAGAATTGTACTTTCGCATACATCTACCTGGAAAGAAGGTGCTGAGCAGCCTGCTCCTGCAGCTGCACCGGCCCCTAAGAAAGGTAAATCATCGAAAGGCAATACACTCAACAAGATCAATCAGGAAACTGAGAAGTCTACCTTAGGTGATCTGGAAGCACTTTCCGCTTTGAAAGACAAGATGGAATCAGCTGCTAAGCCTGCTGCCGCCAAGCCTGCCAAAAAAGCAGCGCCTAAGGCAGAAGAAAAAGCGCCAGAAGCCGAAGGATCGGAAGAAGAATCAAAAGATTCTGAATAAATGAATGAGCCGGAAGGGATTTCCCTTCCGGTTTAATTTTATTCTTGTTTAATTTGCACCTGCAAAAAGGGTCGAGTGGCCGAGTGGCTAGGCAGAGCTCTGCAAAAGCTCGTACAGCGGTTCGAATCCGCTCTCGACCTCTTCTACAAACACCTCATCATTTTGATGGGGTGTTTTTGTTGGTACCCCACCCAAGGGTTGTAAACGTCTTGCAGGATTTAAAACTCAATCAACAACTGGCTACCAGGTACCCGGAAACCCCACATCGGCTTTAGAATAGATCACCGTGCAGCGTTTCAAGATGACCGTGCAGTGCTCCAAGACAGCCGTGCAAGGGTTCAAGACAGCCGTGCAGTGTTCCAAGGCAGCCGTGCAGTGATTCAAGACGACCGTGCAGTACACCCCTATAGCCAATAATGGTTTGTTCAGGATAGAAAATCTGCTAGATTTGGTAGTGTTACAAGTGCATAACAACCATTGGTGGTTGTTAGGCGCTTGTTGTGACTCATTGAATGAATAGACTAAGTAAGACATTAACCATTGCGATACCCTTAGCCATAATAATGTGCATAGCACTTACTTACATTATTTTACTATTTGTAGATTTCGATTATGATAAAGCCAGTAAACTTGGTGATGCATTTGGTGCAGCTAATGCTCTTTTCTCAGCGTTGGCTTTTGCTTTCATAATTTACACTGCTTTAATGCAACGCAAAGAATTGGAATTGCAGCGCAACGAATTGAGAGAAACAAAAAAAGAAATCTCAAGATCAGCTCAAGCGCATGAACAAATAGTCCAGTTAACACGGGAACAATTATCACTAGAGCAAATCAGTCGGAAAATTGCAATACAACCTGTAATTGAGTTTCTCTCAAATAATCTTAATGAAATTAATGAAAACAAGTATTTAAACAGATTTCAGTTTAAGGTATCTAAGAATCAGCTATCGATCAATGGCTTGGAAGTAAAGGGAATTTTTGGTACTGACTTTTCTATGAATCACCACTTAGTTAACAAAGAGTTGATTGAGGATGATCACTTCTATGTAGACTTACAACAACCGTGTAAAGAACTGAACCAATTTGATTTCGAATTAACTATCTATTATCGAGATACAGACAATGAGGATTATGAACAAACACTAAAGTATCACAAAGAAAGCCTCTTATTTAGCAATCCAAGAATATGCAAGAGGATCTAATACGAGTCACAACAAACACTAAAATGAATATGCGAACGGAGCACTTTGAAAGGATAATTCGAAACAGAAACTTCAGTGATTCTAGCAACTGGGGCGCATACTCATTTTAGTTGAGCGTTGGGCTCCATTGGTTAAAAATTCGAATCTAACTGAACATCTCGAACTAATGAGTCTAGCAACTCTCTGAAAACATTCTTTGAATGATTACCACCACTCAATGCCTGAACTAGACCATCAACATTGAATTTACAAAAAACATCCAACCTAGGATTATACAAACCAGCATTAATCCAAGTTGATTCACCCGATGCATAATGAAGAGCTAAGTACAGAAACAACTGTTTCAGATCCTTCGAACGGAAAGTCCTGTTAACCGTTTTCACTTCATATAAAGTATCCGCAATTACTAGATCAGCATGGCAATTACTTAGAAAACCATAACCGGCTAGTGACGGTGAAAATTCTACATCTTCAGATTTCCAACTCTTAATAAACTTGGTTAGGTTGATGCTGAGCTTCTTTGCCTCGTCAATTTGAGCTTCATTGAATTCATCAATTTCTATTGAATCTGGATGCTGATTTTCTATCATGGCACGACCAGCCTTAAAATTCGATTTTAACAACTCCTCCGACAGATAAACCTCATCAATAGTTTTGTCTAATTCAGACGAAGATTTAGCCATCAAGAATGCAAATTCTGAAATTATGTGGGCGGAACTTGAGTCGGTTATAGGAACCGGATTAGCTCCAAATGATTTTACATGAGATTCATTAAATACACGAATAAAATTGGAGGTTAACATAGGCATAATTTCCCCCCAAGTAGCAGAAAATCTCTCAGCTATATCTCTTTCAGAAATCATGGTAATATCGGATTATCATTTTTAAACCTATCTTCAAACCAACCAACCATTACTTTCTCAATTTCGTCAAAGTACTTACGATTGTTTCTAATCCAATGCTCTCCCTCATCACCCAAGAAGTAAGCTCCATAAATAAAAGGTCTCCTTTCCCAAAGAGTGAATGTATTGAAGTGCTTTTTGATATCAGCTAGCCAGTAGTGGCTATTCCAGTTTGCCATTATCAAGATAATCTGACGCTTTAGAAAATGATTGCTCGAATTTTCGAATAACTTAATCATAAGCTCTTCCTTAACCGCAGAATGCTTCAAAAAAATCACCTGAAGCATATAATTAACATTGATTTCAATATGAACTAAATGACTTTCTTCCTCAAACAATCTAAGAATTGATAAGTCAACTAAATTTTGTCCAGCTTCATCTAACTCTAAATAAATATTCCTAACCGCCCTCATAATTGAAGGGAACACAGGTGCAAGAGATATAAGATTATCTGGATCCAATAATATTCGCATAGAGTGATATTGGGCTTGCTTATCCAATACCCTTATACTATTTATTGCCTGTTTGGTCACTGTTTGGTCAATCCGTGTCTTATTGACTTCTCTTGACAAAATCCCGATGATATCAATTTCCTTTACCGCATCCTTCAATTCATTGTAGTCTTCCACTGCAGTTTCAGAGTAAGGATCAAACCGAATAGAAATGTTCAAAAGTTTCTGTTCTTCATCCGCAGCTGGATTATCAATATTTTGTGGATCTAAAAATGCATGGACATCTTGGAATTCCTTACCAGGTATGATCTTAGTTTTATTCTTTTGAAGAGTAAGCCCTTCATTAGCCAGTTTTTCAGCAAGCAAAATCAAAATCTTATATGCTTCGGATTGAGAGTCACAAAAAATCGTATAATCATCTGCATACCGGCAAAATTTAATGCCTCGTGATTTTAAATGTCTGTCAGCATGGTTTAAAGCTAATTCTGCTAAAATTCTTGAAGCCGGACCACCAACTGGTAAACCATATGAAACTTTGCCAGAAAACTCACCCAGCAGAAGTCTAATCTTCTCAGCGGTTGATTTAGAAATTCTGTCTAACTCATTTTCTAATTTGTGGTGATATATTCTCGAATAGAAATCCGAAATATCTGTTTGAACTATGAAATCGTGTTTTTTGCTAAGCTCCAAACATTGCCTCCGATAGTCATTCCAAGTAACACTCTGGAAACATGATTTCTTGGTGTCATCCCATTCAAAACGGTAACTGTATATACAATCCTCCGATAATGGAATTCTAGCTTTTTCGATATCATCAGCTATTGATAACACTAGAGCCAAATAATAAGCATTCCATAATGGCTCAATAAGAGTGGCCTTTCGAAATCCGAAATACCCAACCTGGTTAAGTTGTACGATAGTAAGTGGTGGATGAGAAGATAGTTTGGTCTTAAAGTTCCTATCTATTTCAAGTAAATATTTCTTACAATCATCAAACTTTTCTTCAAAGAAATTTCTTTCAAAAGGGAATGGGAAAATGTCTGTATCCCCAAAATGAATAATATTACTAAGTGCTTTTTCAATACTATCTTCCATGTGAAACAATTTAAACAGTTAATAGCAAAAATTCGAATAAACAGAGCCCAACCAACAACATGGACGCATGGCCTTACTTAGCATCTGCAAAGTGTCTGCTAAACATCCCGCTTATCTGCCGCCAAGAATCTGTTGTGCATTCTACTAAGTTCTGCTCATGTGAGATTTTTGATCTGTAAAAGGCAGTGTCCGTTTGATACTTTGAATGCTCCCCTTGGTCAGGCACGACAGATAAGCTACTTTTATCGAAATAATGTAAGCCCGGAGCACACTCCTGCTTGGCGTTATGCCTTATGTCAACCAATAAGAAAAAAAACTCAAACTGAAATTAGATGAACTTTAAGGAATTTCAAAAAGACATGCGTAATGCCTATTTAGGTGGAGGAACAGGCATTTTAGTTTCGGGTGTAATCTGGCTAATTTCTGGATTAGCTGGAATGTATTTAACCGAAGAAACAAGTATTTTGATCTTCTTTATAGGTGGAATGTTAATTTACCCCTTGGGAGTATTTTCTGCAAAGCTCTCAAATAGAAGTGGAAAACACCAAAAAAATAATCCTCTCGCCAAGTTAGCTATTGAAAGTACCGCAATATTGTTTATTGGACTTTTTATAGCCTATTCGATTTTCCAAATACAAAAATCGTGGTTTTTCCCAGTTATGCTTATGATAATTGGCGTAAGGTATTTGGTGTTTCAATCAATTTACGGAATGAAAGTCTATTGGATTCTGGGGCTGTTTTTAATAGTATCGGGGATGTTATGTTTGATTTCAAACCAACCTTTTCATTTTGGTGGAATCACAGGTGGAATTATTGAATTAATTTTTGGAGTCACGGTTATTGTAATGGAAAGAAAAACAAATGAAACTTGAACTTAAAAAAAACACAAGGCATAACACGGCGTATAAATAATAGCGGTTTAAGCGATAATACGAAAGTATAAACCTAAAACAAAGGTCAGTGCAAAACTGAAAAGCTAGTGAGTAGAAATCCGCTACTGCTCATACACAAACCGTCTCGCGCAAGATTCCCCCTCCTTGGTACCGAAATCAAACAGACAGTAGGGTAAAACCAACACTGCCCGTTTCATAGATAGAAACAACCTAAAGCTATCTGAATGAAACGAAACACTTTAATCCATCGCAACACATTATGGGTCGGTCTGGTCATGCTACTGCTCAGTGCCTGTACGTCAGAAGACCCCACAGCGTCAAACGCTCAGGGATATGTTAGCCTGTCACTCTCCAACACAGAATCGTCTGGAGCTGGCAGAATCACCGATGATGAAGACTATAAATACCTGGTGGTCTCCATTATGGACGACTCGGGTCAATATGTCCTGAACAGTGAGAAACTGCAGCTGATCAAACTCGGGGATGGTTACTTTACCGAAAACATCCAATTTCGGGTAGGCACCTATTTCATTACCGACTTTATCGTATTGGATTCTGAAGAAAACGCCAGGCTCATCTGCCCCAAAGAAGGTTCAGAATATGCCAGCTATGTAGAGGATCCGCTCCCGGTGAGCTTTGAGGTGGTGCAGGATGAAACCATTATCAAATCTGTAGAAGTGTTGGATGCCACCAGAGATGCCCCGGCAGCCTACGGATACACCATTCTCACTTTCAACTATGTGTCACTGGTAAACCTGGAAGATGGATTGCTGGCTTACTATGACTTTAATGGCGATGCTGCAGACCTGAGTGGTCACGGTTATCATGGAGAAGTACATGGGGCCACTTTGACGGCCAGTCGCAGAGGTCATGCCAATGAGGCCTATCGCTTCAATGGCGCCACCGATTATATTGAGACAGCAATTGGTGATAGCCTACTATTAGGACTTGAAGGGTTTAGCGCTGGATGCTGGGTGAAGTTTGACTCCCTCCATAACAACCGACAGGAGTTCCTCTCCAACTCCCGAGACGGTAACGCCATGTTTTTGCTGCGTATTGAAGACAACCAGATAGCCACCGGGGTGTACACCGCAGTGGACAGTGCCACCAATGATTGGGCGGCAGTGAAGGTTGGGAAAAACCTGCTCACCATCACTCCCAACACCTGGTATCACTTTGTGACGGTCTACGACGGTCAGACCATGCGACTCTACCTGAACGGAAATGAACTCGCCGTAGATGAGGGATCGGGTACCCTGGCCCGCCAGGGTACGCAGACCCGCACGGTCAAACTAGGCAGCAATGCAGACCGACGATCTGACTATATGCTGCAAGGAGTGCTGGACGAAGTGAGGATCTATACCAGAGCCCTCAATACCCACGAAGTGCAGGCGTGGTATTCCCTCTAGTCGGGATTTAAGAAATCAGAGAAGGGCTGTTTCACTCAGTGAGACAGCCTTTTTTTATGTTTGGCCCCACACCGGACGCTGGGGGTTATGCCAAGGCTACCCTGTACGAGTGGGTATACCGTCACCACACCCAGCCATCGATCCACCATTATTGCGGTTTTCAATTCACCATTCAATAATTTTCCCTTATTTTGACATTGGATGAAAAAACAGGCCGTCATTTACTTTTTCCTTTTCCTTCTGGGGTCATTCGTCATGGCTCAGGACTTCCTCTCATGGCAGATGAACGACCGCTACTTTACGGCTCAGGTGGGCTTTGGCTTTGCCTCCTATCGGGGTGAGCTCAAACACAATGGCAGCATCCAAAACGAAATCTCCAACATCAACCTGGGTGTGGAGGCTCGCCTTCTCCCCAAGGTGGGGGCCCGGATAGAAATCGGCCGTTACAGCATCAGAGGTCATGACAGGCATGCCCCTGACAGCTCCTATGCGCAGCAGCGAAACCTCTCATTCAGCTCCACCAATTATGAAATCAGCGTGCAGGGCATTTTCTATATGAAAAAGTATGCGGGCGCCTATTACAAAAGACACAAAGTAGACCCCTACCTCCTGGCGGGTGTGGGCGCCACTTTTATCAGCCCCACGGCCGAGCTGGCCGGGCAGCAGTATAATCTCTACGACCTCCAAACAGAAGACACTGAGTACAGCAGGTTTACGATGATCTTTCCGGTGGGAGCCGGCCTCAAATGGAAAATCAACCCATTCCTCAACTTCACTACAGAAATCACCTACCGCTTTACCCTTTCTGATTACCTGGATGATGTCTCAGGGAACTATCCTCAAAACCCGGGACCGGGTGCGGACCTGCTCTCCAACCGCAAGGACGAAGTGGGTGTGATCAACCAGGAAGCGTACGATCAATTGGTTGCTGGTGCGCCCAGGGGAGATCAGCAGGACAAAGATGCCTACCTGTTTTTAAACCTGAAATTTGAATTTTTTCTTCCGCCAGGACTTTTCAAAGGAAAATAAAGCCTAAATCTTTTCCAACACCTCTACTACTCTCTCCATCTCCTTCGAAGTGAGCCCGGCACCACTTGGCAGACATATTCCCTTTCTGAATAGATCCTCGGCCACCGAACCTCCCACATACCCCGCATCCGAAAACAGAGGCTGTAAATGCAACGGCCGCCAAAACCTCCTGGCCTCAATATTGGCCTCTTCAAATCGCCGGACTAACTCATCCACTCCCACTTCATGATCCATCACACAGGGGTACACCCAGCAGTTAGCTCCCTGAACCACCTTTGGAGTCAGCCAATTCAGGCTTTCGAGCGCCTGGTGGTAGTCATCGAAAACCGCTTTCTTCCGTTCCAGAATCGCATCAAACCGGGATAGCTGAGCCAGGCCGAGCCCCGCCAGCACGTTACTCAGGCGGTAATTATACCCTACTTCCTCATGCAGGTAATGATTGGCCGGCACCTTAGCCTGTGAGGCCAGATGCTTCGCATGCTCATGGTCTTCCGCATGTTTGCAAATCAGTGCTCCCCCACCGCCTGTGGTGATAATCTTATTGCCATTGAATGAGAGTACTCCAAAATCGCCCATCCCTCCAACAAATTGCCCGGTGGTGCTGGTCGCGCCCAGGGCTTCGGCCGCATCCTCTATCAGTTTCACCCCGTACTCCGCACAGATGTCGGCGATCTCCTTGATTTTGGCGGGCTGGCCAAAAATGTGCGTCACGATTACTGCTTTGGGGAATGTCGGCCTGCCCTCCTGCTCAGATAAATAGCTTTTCAAAAAGCCGGGATCCAGGTTCCAGGTATCTGGCTCGCTGTCCATAAATACCGGTACTCCCTGCTCATATCGGACAGCATTGGCGGCTGCCACAAAGGTAAATGACCCCACGATCACCCGATCGCCTGCCCGCACTCCCGCAAGCCGCACGGCCAGATGCAATGCTGCAGTACCTGAGTTGAGGGCCAGCACATGAGGAAAATGAAATTTTTGAACAAGCGACTGCTCCAGCAAATCCAGCTGCGGACCCACCGGGGCAATCCACCCTTGCCTCAAAGTCTCAGTCACTGCAGTGATCTCAGTCTCTGACATATAGGGTGGCGAGAAATAAATGCGATCCGGACTCAATGCGATTCGGAGGTTTTGACTTGCACCGCATGGTAATCAGATTCCCACCATTTGATCAACTGGACAAAGGTTTTTAAAAATATCCTCAGGTCCAGCCACAGGGAGCAATGCGCAACGTAGTACAAATCCAATTTCATTTTCTCTTTGAAACCCAGGGCATTGCGCCCATTCACCTGCGCCCAGCCCGTAATGCCCGGCTTCACCTCATGCCTGCGGTGTTCTTCCGGCGTATATTTCTGCAGGTACGCCACCAACAGTGGCCTGGGGCCAATGAAGCTCATCTCCCCTTTCAGAATATTGAACAGCTGTGGCAATTCATCCAATGAGGTCTTCCTCAAAAATTTACCCATGGGGAAGATGGGGTCTCCCGGGACGTTGGTCATTGTGGTAAACTTCAGCATCTTAAATAACCGCCCTCCCAGACCGGGCCGCTCCTGCACAAAGAAAACCGGCTGACCTGACAGCAAAAGCCATAGTGCAATGGCGCACATCAGAGGCAAAAGCACAATACACAGCCAACCGGCCATCAAAAAATCAAATGACGGTTTTATATATCTAAAGTATTTTGAGTGCCTGGACATACTGATGGCTTCAAATGTATGCAATCTCCTCATTTCTTAATATTTTTCCGATCTGAAATAAAGGCGACATTCGGTTATGCCGGAATACTCCGCCTTCACACATATTCATTAAAGAGCTGAGAAGAGCCCCGCCGCACTGAAATATCCTCTTCCGCAGGTTTTGATGAATCAAATGATCCAAACACGATGAAGACATTTCGTTTTATTTTTTTTCTCACCATTACCATTGCCTTAGGGGTTTCGCTCAATACGCGAATAGCCGGGGTACCTCCTTTGGGTAAATTTCTTAGCCCGTTCCATGGTTTCTGGCAAAATGCTGAAGAAGCAGGAATCAACTACGAAGAAACACTGGACATGGAAGGACTGACCGCTCCGGTGACGGTCTACTACGACGAGATGCGCATTCCACATATCTATGCAGAAAACGAAACAGACCTTCATAGGGTGCAGGGCTATCTCACAGCCAGAGACAGGCTTTGGCAAATGGACTTCTTTTCGAGGCTCGTTTTCGGAAGACTTTCAGAAGTATTGGGAGAACGCACGCTTAACTTCGATCGGTTCAACAGAAGAATTGGTTTGAAGAAAATGACCGAAGACCTGCTGGAGACCATACAGTCCGATCCTGATCTGCTGCCAGTACTCAATGCCTACAGCGATGGCGTGAATGCTTATATAGACCAACTCACCTACGCCCAGTATCCGCTGGAATTCAAGTTGCTCAATTATGAGCCCGAGGCATGGTCCCCATTGAAGTCATGCCTGGCCTATGCCATGCTGAGCAACACCCTTTCGCGAGGTGAATCCGATTTGGAAAACACCAATGCCCTTGCCCTGTTTGGTAAGGACATGTTCAATTTGCTGTATCCAGACCAGCTGGGCAATCTGGACCCGGTTATTCCCAAAGAGAAAAAGTGGAGTTTTGATCCGCTCAAAGTCATCAAACCCAACATTCCGTACCCGCTCACCACCACTAAAAAAACGATAGAGAAGCCTCATCCGCTCAATGGGAGCAACAACTTTGCGGTATCAGGGAGCAAATCAAAAAGTGGCCATGTCATGCTGGCTAACGAGCCCGACCTGGAACTCACCCTGCCTTCTATATGGTATGCGTATCATCTTCACACCGATGATAAGAATGTAATGGGTGTGACGGTACCTGGCACTCCGGTCATACTCATTGGCTTCAATGACAGCATCTCCTGGGGAGTGACCAATTCGCCCCGGGATCAGGTAGATTGGTATTCGATCCAATTCAGGGATGAAAATCGCAGCGAGTACCTCTACAACGATCAGTGGTTCAAAGTAGAAAAACAGATCGAGGTATTCAAGATTGCCGGGGGCGCTACCTATACGGATACCATCATCTATGTACACCATGGTCCGGTGGTTTATGACCGCAATTTCTTTCCTGAAAATGGCAAGACCAACTATGCCATGAAATGGATCGCTCACTTCCCGAGCACTACCATCAATGCCATGTACGAAATCAATAAGGCCAAAAATTATGAGGACTTCACCAAAGCCATGGTGAAATTTCAGGGGCCCCCTCAGAATTTCATGTTTGGCTCTACCAAAGGAGACATTGCCGTGTGGTTGCCCGGGAAGTTTCCCGTAAAGTGGCGCGAACAAGGAAAATACCTCATGGATGGATCGAATCCTGCATATGAATGGAAGGCATATATTCCATTTGAGCACAGTCTCTTCGCCAAAAATCCAGAGCGGGGATTTCTGAGCTCTGCTAATCAGCACCCTGTGGATACACTCTACCCTTATTATACCTACGATCACAACTATGAATACTACCGTGGGCGTCGGATCAATGATCGATTGAGAATTCTCAAAGACATGATCCCTAAAGACATGATGAAGCTTCAAAACGACAACTTTAATTACATGGCTTCTGAGAGTCTACCCATGATGCTGAACTACCTGGATACCGGGAGCTTCGATACCCAGGCCTGGAACTACCACAAAACACTTAGCGAATGGGACTATTTCAACGAACCTTCTTTGAAGGCACCTTCGGTATACCAGCTTTGGTGGGATATCCTTTACCAGCAAATTTGGGATGAAATAGATACCGTTTCCATAGCGATAGACCGACCCAACAAATACGTGACCATAGACCTGTTGAAACGGGATTCATCATTGGTGTTTGCTGACATTCTGGCCACCAACGCCAGAGAAACCACCCGGGACCTCATCAACCTGACCTACCAGAAAGCCATTGACTCACTGGATGTGCGCATGTCTCAGAATAATGAAGACCTGAGCTGGTTCACTTTCAAAAACACCACCGTTCGACACCTGCTCAGACTGGATCCATTCTCAGTGGATCAGGTGCGTGTAGGCGGATATGCCAGCATCGTCAATGCTGCCAGCAAGGGTCACGGCCCGTCCTGGCGCATGGTGGTAGAGATGGATCCGGCGGGTACCAAAGCGTGGGGAGTGTATCCTGGCAGCCAAACAGGCAATCCGGGCAGTCCACTGTACGGTCATATGATTTCCCGATGGGCCTCAGGGGAATATTATCCACTACTCTTTGGTCCGGAGATTAAAAATTCCGATCAGGTGATTTTCACTCAAACCATCCAACCTCAATAAGATGAAGTTAATAGCAAGAATTATTCTGATAATCCTTTTCACCTATTTGTTGTCATTTGTCCTTCAGTGGTGGATCATCATTGCCATCTCGTTTCTGGTGGGCTTTGCACTATATGGCAATGGGTTCAACGTATTTATCTCCGGTTTTTTGGGCGGAGGTCTGCTTTGGCTGAGCTACGCCTGGTACCTCGACATTAAGACCAGCGCTATTCTTTCTGAGAAAATCGTAGAACTCTTCCCTTTCAACGACAATATATTCCTCATCATTGGTGCAGGAGTGGTGGGTGGCCTATGCGCCGGATTGGGAGCATTAACCGGAAATAGCTTCCGACTGATGTTTGTGAAGCGAAAAACAAAAAGCTTTTACAGCTGATCCTCTTTCGCTATCAGCACACCACTGGCAATGACTGATACTTGCCGTAAATCGGCGTTTTCATCAAATGGTTTGCCCGAGTCTTCGGCATAGTGTCTGGCTGTGGCCTCATCCAGCACTTCTGATAATGCCACACCTTCTATGATGACCTTTTTCCCGGCAGCATCCTTCGGTACGAAAAAGCCATAATCTTTAAACGTAACCCGTACAGGGCTCCCATCGGCAGATTTCAAGGTCATCCAACAGCCCTTCATCTGGCATACCTCGGTGATCTCAGCTTCAAATTTGACAGCCAGGCTATCTGCGGAGGCAACCCCCGTCAACATGGCATCGGTAGTGATGGCAGCCTCAGGAGCTATTGGATCTCCAAAAGAATCCCAACTCGCCTTCTTGTTTTCACAGGAAGAGCCACCTACAACGAAAAATGTCCCTGAAATGATCAATACCACCCAATTCGTGGATAAGAATCTTGATATGTCCTTTTTAATGTTCACAAGCAACTGATTTTAAGCGATTTAGCTGTGGATCGATTGTTCAATACTCGAACCGTTAAGCAAATTATAAATGAGTAAATTTATACTTTATTAACCAAAAAAAACCAAGTTATGAACAATTCAAGAAACTTTCTCGCATTAGTATTATTAGCAATGGGTATGACCTTTGGGGCTTGCTCGCAAGACGATACCATGGACGAACTGATTGACAACACAGAAATCAATAGTCCTTCTCCTACAGGAAATGAAACAGATGGTGAAGAAGAACCTCCAACAACAGGCGGTTGATTACTTTAACCGAGAAATAAACCAAATTCATCTAAAAGTCGTGACAAGTTTCGCGACTTTTTTTTTACCTTTAATTCCGTTATTAACCAAAGTAATAACTTTTGAGGGTAACCATCATTCTATTGTTTGTTTTCAGCGCGTTTACAGCGTTTTCGGAAGACCTATCTGAGGCTTATGAAAACGTTATGAGTGTGTACAGTCAAGGTGATCATTCCGTTACAAAGGAAATTGCCGTTGATTTCCTAAGTATCGCCAAGGAGCAGAATGATACTTACTACATGACAAAAACGTACTATCTCTTAGGTTATCTATGCACTCATACCGATGATTTCGGTAATGCCATCATCTATTACCTCGAAGGTGCCAGACATGCTGAAATCAGTGAAAGGGATGATCTCAAACCTAGTCTAATAGCTATATATAAGAACCTCGCATTAATATTAGGGGACTACGGCCATTATTCGTTATCTCATAAATTTATTAACGAGGGCCTCCGAGTCGCTTCGGAATTGAAGGATGAACAACAAATCATCATTTTGCTGAACAATAGGATTCATGAACTTTTATCTGAAAAACGATTAAATGAAGGCTTAAAGCAAATTGACTCTTTACTAGCCAATTTTCATGTCTCCGAAAAAAGATTTCTTGTAATGAAAAATAAACTCGGGGCTGCATATGGAGAATTGGGAAATCACAAGGCTGCGTTGGAAAATTATAAATACGTAATAGATAGAGGCCCAGAAGTATCACCCGAGACTTATGCTCTGTGTATGGAAAACACCGGCGGAATATACCTTGAACAAAAAGAGTACTCCAAAGCACTTGAGTATTTGTTGGCGACTTACGATTTTGATTCTGATAAACAATACAATCAAAAAGCACTGCGAACGCTAGGAAAAATAGGTCAAACCTATTTTGAGCTGAGTGATTACGGTCAAGCCCTGAACTATTATCAAAAAGCAATCGAGCTCATAGAACAAGGTAATCAAACCCCTACCTCATATAAGATCTTCAGAGAGGTTAGCAAGGTCTACAGCATCCTGGGCGAGTACGAAACTGCTTTGGAGTATGGTCGACAATACAGTGAACATTTGGAGCAATTCATTGCTCAGCAAAAGGAAATTGAAGAACTGGACAAAAAGTATAACATTCAACTCCTCACCGACAGATACTTTGATTTACTGGCCGCAAACACAGAGAAAAGGGAAACCGAGCGGATGGCCAAACTCGGCATAGCAGGCAGCAGTGTTTTCTTTTTGGGACTATTGCTCATCGTACTGTACCGCAACCACAGAGTAAAGAGGGAAATTGAAAATCAACTCAAATCAATTGAGTTGTTATCAGAAGTCTAAATTCAGCTTGTTTCTCAACACTTCCAGAATCTTGTCCTGCTTCACATACAGTGCCGCAATCTTTTCTTTCTGCTTCATGTTTTCAGTCAATAAGGTGCCGATCAACTCCGACAATTCCTCAAGGGATGGACTTAGACCGATCTCTTCTCTCAGTGCACTCACCAGAGACACAATGCGGTCTTCGATGCTGGCATATCCGGTATCAAGGGCAAAGTTATTCTCCTTTTCCTTCCAGATTTCTCCTTCACCTTTCAGCAACCAATTGGCATTGATTGCTTCATATGCCATTAAAATTTTCTGTAGTACGTCGAAACTGGGTTTGCTTCTTCTTCCTTTGATGATGTTGTAGATCACAGGGCTCTTCACACCGATATTGTCCGCAAAAGAATTGGGATTCGTATGCAGCTCTCCAATTAAATCTGATATGCGATCATTAATTGCCATATGATACACCAAAAATAAAGAAGTTCTTTTGAAAAAAAGAAGGGTTACTTTTCGTAACCCTCCCTCATTAAGAACCAGCTATGGAAAATAGATACTCACTATCTATGATGCTAATTTACTATCATTTGATAGTACTCCAAAAGAAAATCGATCTTTTTTTATCGAAATTTATATCAATTGATAAAAAAAGGCCGCACATGACGTGCAGCCTTATTTTCCACCGCTGATTCCTTAATGAGAATCGAATTCAAAGTAACGGATTTTCGTAAATTTTCAAAGACCCCAACGTTAATTATTATTTTGAAACTGAGCTGCCAGGTGAAACAAATGATCCTTTTTATTAATTACTTTGTGCCTCATGAGCCGCAATAATGTGAAAAAAAACATCGTCTTCAGAAGAAGAATCTTTCTGGTATTGGGGTTGCTCTCTGTTTTTCTCCTCCTTCATTATTTCCTTTTTACTTACGGCTCAGCCATCTCAGGTGAGATTCTAAAAAAGTTAGTACTCGAGCAGAGTCAGGACACTTACGAGCTGGGCTATGACGAGGTGGACATCTCACTGGTCAACAAGCGACTGGACATCACCAACCTGACCCTGCTTCCAAACACCGAGAAGACACCTGATAGCCTAAGTCACCTCTACGAAGTACGGGTTCCGCATTTATCCATCACACTAACCTCTATTCTGGGCATTTACACCCGCAAAGAGCTCTTATTCAAAAATATAGCCATCACCAACCCGGCCATCAAAATGATTAGGATAAACCCGGGCAAAAAACGAGAGACGTTTTCGATGGAAACGGGTGATCTCTATCAGCTCATCAATAGTTACCTTTTGAAGTTTTCCATTGACAGCCTGGGGGTGAAAAGTGCGTCAGTTCACTATCAACCCCTTATGAAGGACCAATTTGGGATCCTGCTCAAAGACATTGATTTTCAGGTTCAGAGCCTGATGATTGATTCCACCAGAAGCAAAAACTTCCTCTTCACTGAAAACATCAACCTGATTTTAACCAATCAGCATTTCAATTTGGCAGACAGTCTTCATTACATCGCATTTGATGAATTTTCACTCTCTACCAGGTCACAAGACATTCTCTTTAAGAATCTCAGACTCAAGGAACGGGCCGATAGACCGGATGCTGAAATCCGCGGCCTCAACCACTATAACATTGAGTTTCCCGAGCTCAACTTTCGTGGGCTCAACTTCCCCAAAGCTTATCAGGACAACGAGCTTTTCCTGGACTCCGTACGAATTATCAAACCCACCATTTCGATCCGTAAAACCGGTTTCTCCGCCTCAGGAAATGACATCACCAACTTGGTCTATTCCATCTTCAATAAGATCAAGATCGGGAAACTATACATTGATGATGCTGTCACCAGTATCACTATGGATATTGACAATAGCAATCATGCCATCAGATCCGGCAATAGTACCCTGGTCATAGATGAATTCATTCTTGACTCCACCAATGTCTTTGGACAAAACCATGCTTTCTTCTCCTCTCTGGAGATGCTCTCCCGGGATCACTCTTTCTTAATGCCAGACAGCAGTCACTTCATCAGTTTCAAAGACCTGTTTGTTTCCACCCGCGACTCCACATTGCGCATAGACGGTATTTCTATCACGCCTTTGAAGGACCAAAAGGACCTTCCGTACTGGTTGGATGCCAACATACCAACGATCGGGCTCACCGGTCTTGATTTTAATCGAATTTCTACCCAGGGAGTTCTAATGCTCCGATCTGCCAAAATAGAAAGTCCGGAAATTCGTCTCAACATCAACCCGGCAATTCAAAAAGATCAAAAATCACAGCTCGGCACCTTTATCAAGCGCTTGATCGCAACATCTTTTGAAATACCACAAGCCTCATTAAACCTCACCAGAGGCGATCAAAAATTGGGCATGGATGAGCTCAGTATCAACCTGTCAGGCATCGACATCATTCCTGAATCCGTCAGAGACTTGCACTTACTGGACCATCTAACAATCGACCGTCTGCAATCTGGCCGCTTACAGTTCTCTCATGAAGACTTTGTGCTCTCCGTGGCAAAATCGGAAATCAGTGAAAACCGTAAAAACATCAGCTTGTCAGGGGTTTATTTCAAGCCGACCACCAGCACCTACCCGCTGAAGGTTTCCACCGCAGCACTCACTGGGTTTGACCTGTTTGCCTTCACCGAAAGAAAGGAAATTATTTTCAAAACACTGAACCTCACAAGGCCTCAGATAGAACTTGATGTGGCCGTAACCCAAAAGGATAGAGATTTTTCACTACTACAGCGATTGGCATTCCGCCGATTTTCAGTGACTGATGGTACGCTAAAAGTACACAACGGACCGAACGAAATTTCACATGCCCATGGAGTGACGGGCAACTTGAATAAGTACAAATTCGACTCACTTACAGGCGGTTATTCCTTCGAAATTGGCCTCTCTATTGACTCAGCGGATCATCTATTCGCCGGCTGGAACCATCGTCTCCAGGGGACAAAACTCAAACTTTCTCAATCTGGTACCATCCTGGATGCAGATTTTCTCAAACTCAATCCGATTGGGTCGACACAAGAAACCAGCCAGCACAGTATAGAAGGGCACCAGCTACATTTGGAGGGAATTGACTTTCAGAAACTCATCAATGAAAAGCAATTACATTTCTCAAAAGGAACGCTTAATAACAGTGACCTGAACCTTAAAATCAGCGCGTTATCCCACTCTGAACAACCCCTTTCCAACGACCTTGTGAAATTTGAATCATTCCTCTTCACGAATGGGAAACTCCAATTGACCCTTCCTGATGGCCAGCTGACTTTATCCGCTCCACAGTTCGATCTTTTGATTGAAGATTTGAGCCTCAACGCAGAAAACCAACCCCTTTTTGCAAGGAATTATGCCTTTACCTCACGAAATGCCATAGTGAGCATTCCACAACTGGAAGACAACATCCGAATGAACGCTGTTTCCTTCCAAACTGAAACCGGTTATTTCAGATCCTCAGACCTTCACCTGAGTCAACCCCATTCATTTACGGCATTCATCCCTGATCTGAAACTGACGGGCTTCGACATCAATGAGTTCATTCAGAAAAAGACCATCAACATGGATACTTTCTCCATGAGCTCCCCCACCCTCACTTTGGGCAAAATGGCCAACGAAAATGATCCAAAACTACCCGACACCCGCGTCAGATTCACAAGCATCAGTGACGGTTCATTCGCCTTGCAGCACCCCAAAATAAGCCACCAGGATAGCCTGTACCTCCGTCATTTTTCTGTTACGGTTGATCGCCTTGATTATGCTCCCAGCAGAGCAATCAATGTGTCCAGTGATCTTTTTAAATCCATCGCTTTTTCAGGCGAATCCTTTGAATACACCCTTCCTGACAGCCTTTTCAGGGTGAAAATCAAAAATTACAGCTACGATCACGACCTGAAAAAAATTGATCTCAGAAACTTAAGGTATGAGCCCATCTTTAACAGGGGCGAGTTTCAAAACAAAATTGACTATCAGCAGGATTGGTTCAACGGCACGCTGACCCGCATAGAGTTGTTGGGTTTCGAAATGGACTCGCTTCTTTTCAAGGAAAAACTTCAGGTTCGTGTGATCAACGTGGCTGGTCTGGATCTGGACACCCACAGGGACAAAAGGTTACCCAGAGAAGAAGGCCTCTATAAAGCGCTGCCACAAACCTCAATGCGGTCCATACCCATGAGGGTCACGATAGATACCATCAACATCGCTTCATCTTACGTATCACATTCTGAGTTCTCAGAGAATGGCGAGCTTCCGGGAATCATTTTTTTCAGAGACATCAGTGGCTCTCTGACCAACTTCACCAACGATCCGGCCAGAATTAGCAATCGTAAATTTATGATCTTCAAAACCAAAGGCACACTTATGAACAGTGGTGACTTCCTCTTTCAGGTGAAGTTCGATCTGGCCAGTGAACTTGACCTGTACACCGCCAGTGGTCGGGTAGGAAACATGGATCTGACAGAAATGAACCGGTTTCTTGAAAACACCGCATTTGTTCAAATCAGGGATGGAATGAGTAAATCGTTGACGTTTTCCTTTGAAGGGAATGAGGACTATGCCGTGGGCGAAATGCGCTTCTACTATGACAACCTCAAGTTGTCTGTATTGAACCATGAGACTCTTCAGACGAAAGGCCTGGGTGTTTCGATGAAGTCATTTTTTGCCAATACTTTTGTGGTCAATACCAGAAATCCGCACTTTCTCTTTGTGCGGGAAGGTGATATTTTTCACGAAAGAGACCAATCCAAGTCGATCTTTAATTACTGGGGCAAAGCCATGCTCAGCGGGGTAGTCAGCAGCATAGGCGCCACTAACAATAAGAAGGAAATCAGGCAGAAGAATGAAGAGATCCGCGAAAAACTGGAAAAGAGTACAAACTAGTCGCTAGCCAACAAAACCATTCTTCTTATGCGTACCATCGCAGAATGGTTTGTTAGAAGATCCTCCACATCGACAAAAAGCAGTCACCTTGTTTTTAGTAGCTTCACTCCCATCGGTCAACTTCACTTTCAGGTTTCCATAAACCATCAGTGGGCCATTGGGGGTTACTTCTACGATCTGCTCTTCATTGATCACCTCACGAGCGACGGGCTTGCCGTCGGCATTGAGATAGTAAGACAAAGCACCAGATGGACACTTACTCACTTGCTCTACTATTTTGTCAGTAGGAGCTCCCTGAGCATTGATCCAGGGTCGGTTATTGGGATTGAAAACTTCCGGAAGGCCGTGAAAACATCTTTCGGAATGAATGCATAAATCCGACTTCCAAACTACTGTTACTTCTCCGTTTGTATATTCTTTAGTTGCCATGTCAGTGAATATAACAACTATCTCACAAAGTCTTTCTTACTCGACTCATCAATCACCCCATGATATGCAGGATGCCTTTTCAGATAAGCTATTACCAGCGGACATAGCGGAACCACTTTCAGTTCGTTTTGCACTACAAAATCCAGTGCCTCTTTCACTAATTGCTGTCCAACGCCCTCATTCTGTATGGCTTCCGGCACCTCCGTATGAACCAGGTAAATCCTTTTAGATCCCTTGTTTTGCTTATAAAGTAGCAACGCAGTGTGTCCCTTGTGATTGAGCTCAAACTGGCTCTTTTCCACATTCTGATGCATCGGTTCAAAGGACATCTTTCAAGTCGGGTTTTTTATTGAAAACAGACCTGGCGAATGGACATAGTGGAATAATGGAAATCCCCTTCTCCCTGGCAAATGCAACGGCCTTCTCTACCAGTTGCAAGCCAACACCCATCCCTCTCAACTTATCTGATACCTCAGTATGATCAATGATAATGCGGTCATTACCAGCCCACGAGTAGGTCATTTCTGCTAGTCGGAGGCCCTCCTGCTCTACATAAAAGCTCCCTTTGTGACCTGTTTCTTCTTGTTTTACTTCCATTATTATGTATTTCGGGTGATTAGTTGATTGAGATAGTGGGGCGTTTCCACCTGGCTATTCCCATGATCCACTTCGGGAGCTCCGTACCCTGTCTGAAATGGTACAATCCCGGACCAGACGTTACTCTTTGATGTATCCACTCCTACGCCCCCGCTTCTCATTTTGGCCAGCGACTTATCTATAGATAGTGCCAGCACTGTGGTAACGCCAAGTTCCTCCGATGTGGGTTGAGGCAGATCACCCATCCGTCCGGGAATGTACTTATCAGTGTAGGCACTCAGCACTCCTGCTTTCTGGGCTTCGTCGCGCACTTCCCTCGCTTTGGAGTAAAGTACTACTGAACGGTAATTGACTGAATGATTGAAAGCTGTAGGGGCCAGAACCAGGGCATCAAAAAGCATCACTGAGAGCGACACCTCATCTGATTCCAGAAGTTTGGTGATAAAATGGCTCTTCACCGAACCGTGAATGAATACTTCATCACCCAGCCTGCAAAATCCTGTGGGAATTTGGTGAGCCACCTGGCTATCTGCATAAGCCACCGTACAAAACAGCGCTTCATCCAAAATACTGTAAATCAGTTCTTTGTCTTCCGAGGTGCGATTGGGATATCTGGAAGTCCGTAAAGATTCTTTCATAGGGTTAATTTCAATTATTCGCTAAAAAATACCATGTCCACGCCTGAATTTTTCAGAGCACTGGCCATCTGCTTCACTTTGCTTCTACGGGATTTTCTCACATCCCGGATATAAATCTTAGCAATATGTTCAGGATATGTCAAAGCAACGGCCTGATAGATGTCGGGATCCTTCTGACCACTATCGCCAATCAGCGTAAATTCAGCCTCTGGATACACCTTTATCAGGGTCTCTATTTTTGATTTCTTATGGGAATGAGAACCACCACCACTGCGAAAAAGATCCAGAATACCACTCTTGATATCCTGAAGTAAAAACACTCCGGCTGGCAATTGCTTATCAGCCACAAAACTTTCCAGAAAGTCATAGAGATTCCATTCACTGCTACTCACGTAAAAAAACAGAGGTTCTGTCCCACCCTTCTTTAGTGAATCATAAAAAACCTTTACCCCATCAAACGCCTGTCGGCTTTGATGATTTTTGGTCAGCAGAAGATAGAGTTTACGGATGAGGCTGGTGGAGTGAGACACCAAAATGGTATCATCAATATCTGAAACTATCACCTCGGCAGGTCTGTGCACTTCCAGCTTCAGGTGTTCGTATTCTGTTGGGAAATCTGCGAGCGCTACTGTCACCTCCAGGGTATCCGCATCTCTTGGCGTGGATAGCTTAAATTGGAAAAAGCCCTTCCCATCTGTAGTCACTTCCATGGCCTTTCCGGCAAGGGTCAAAAAAACTTTCTCACCCGCAGATGGTTTGACGTGATACCTGCGATACATCTCCAGGGCATTTTTAAACGGATTTCTCGTCGGTCGATCTCGCTGGTGAGACGGACTTTTCAAAACATGCCCCATTACCATAGTGAGATGGTCACTTGCGAAACTTTGGTAAACTTTTAGAAAGGGTACTGAATTGCGCATGAGAATCTATTATTCAAACATAAAAGATGAAAAAGCACCTTTTTGTTATCAACCCGGTATCCGGATCAGCCAATACACATGAACTTCTTCATGATATAGACCGTCACTTTTCAACCTCCCATACTGAATTCAAAATATTGCAGACCACCGGAAGTAATGACGCTGCTGCTATCCAGCATGCACTAAATACCTACCTTCCGGATGTAGTGGGGGTAGCTGGGGGTGATGGCTCCATCAACATGGTAGCTCCGTTGCTTATCTCCACGGGGATACCACTGGGGATTATCCCCTCAGGATCCGCCAACGGACTGGCCGGGGAGTTTGGCATCTCCATGGACAATGCTCTTCAAAATATCCTGGGTGAACGCACTCGTCACCTGGATGTAGCACTCATCAATGACCGACACTACATGCTGCATATGGCAGACCTGGGGCTCAATGCCTCTCTGGTCAGGCGCTATGAGGAAGAAAACAGAAGCGGCTTTATGGGTTATGCTATAAGTGCTATTCAGGAGCTTCCTATGCTCCAGCGGCATTTCCGGGTGATTATTACCTCAGGTAACAGTAAAACCGAATTTGAAACCAACTTTCTTGTGATCGCCAATACCAGGATGTACGGAACAGGCTATGAAGTAAATCCGGTGGGCAAGTTTGATGATCAGCAGGTAGAACTCTGCATGATGAAACCGCTTTCAGCCGAACTTATTATCAACAACCTGTTCCTACAAAACCAACCTGACAGGGACTCTGAGCTTTTTGACATCTATTCTTACCAGGAAGTGCATATCCAATCAAGTACCCCGATTGACTTCCAGTCTGATGGGGAATACATTGGTGAACTTACAGACCTTCACATCAGGGTGCTATCAGACCAGCTCAGGATCGTCGTCCCAGATCAGTCCTGAATATTCAACGTCCAGGTGATGTCCACATCGGATTCACCATCGGTAGACTCAGAAGTCGCTGACTTTATTCCGGGTTGGTGCTTGAGCATCACCCGAAAAGTCCCCGATCCTGACTCTCCGGTAATCCAAGCGGTAATTAAGCCAATGGGGAGATTATCGACATCCTTATCCAGGTAATTGATCACATCGGCACGTTGATCCACATTACCATCTCCGGTAGGGCTCTCAAAAATCCCTTCTGAAAAACCGAAGAAGAACAAATGTTCGTCCCCCTCAGCCTCCACCTCTTCGGTAATGTCTTCATCACTGATGGTGTTCTCCAGCTTGATAAACAACTCATACTCTGTGGCCGGAGCCAGCACAATAGGCCCTGAAGGAGCGATATCTTCCGGTCCGTCACCATCAGGATCCAATGCCGTGACCACCACAGGGGCTCCCTCTGTAGGAGAAAAAATGAGTTGTACTTTGGTAATGATTTCTTCTTCGTTCTCTGCATCCGGTACATCCTTATCTGAGCAACCTGTTGTCCAGGTAGTCAGAATGAGTAAGGCAAATGCGCTGAACCAATTGTTTCTAAGCATAGTTTTTCCGATTTAATTTACTTAAGCAATAATATTGCATATTAAACATAAATGCAATTTTATTGCATAAATTAAATTCGATACCTGAGAGACAACTGGACGTTTCTGCCTGTTTGGTCTGCGAAGTACCGCAGCCTGTCGGTATACACCCTGTACCTCTTGTTCAATAAATTGGAAATCCGTGCACTCCACTCCCATTTTCCCACCGCGGCACTCCAGGACAAATTGGCCAGGAAATAGCCATCGGGAGCAGCCATAAAATCAAACATCTCGTTATTTTCCGCAAAAAGGTCCTGACCCTCCGCTTCTGCTTCCAATATTTCCCTCACGGTAATTACTCTGGGTTCCTGAAAATACCTGAAAACATAGGACAATCCCAGCGCCACTCTGGAGCTGGAAAGAAAGTCGGGTTTTCTTTCATAGTCCAACCCTACATCTACTCTGGCAGGAGGAATGTTGGTAAACGTTTCCCGCTCTTTCAAATTCATCGCCCATACATAACTGGATTTAGCTTCGAGCTTCCAAAACTGAGTCAACTCCAGTCGATAAGCAGCGTCCACCCCCCAAAACAACGCATCTCCCTGATCATAGATAAAATAAGGAAAAGCCCCCCGAACCGTATTGGTGATGCCTGCCGGACGAGTGTATATATAGTTTCGAATCACATTTGTATAAGCCGTGAGCTCCCAATGATTTCCATCTTGCTCACCTTCCAGGGTATTGATCCACTTGATGCCTACTTCGGGTTTCACTGGTTTATTCTCCTCGGACAACACCTCGCTGACCGAAATTTTTCCCTCTTCATCATAGGCGTATCGCCATAAGCCATACTCTATGGAAGCCTGATGTTTTCCAAAAATGTATAGTTCTGAAACGTTTGGTGGCCTCCAGGCTAAGCCCACGTTTGACCTGAAATTCAGGTGATTTTTAAGGTTTTGTTTCAAACCTGCAGAACCTGTCAATTGGGAGTAAGTCAGTTCATTGCTGTAAATTTCGTTACTCGGAGCCCTCCCCCGCACTGAGTTGTATTGGATATCATATCTGAGCCCCAGCTCATAAGTGGTACTACCCGCTTCCAGCCGCTCTACGGCAAAAAGTCCGGCCCGCATAACATTGTAATTAGGCACAAAAGGGACCGTATTGGTGCCCGGCACATTGTTGTTATCCTGATAGAACCATTGCAATCCCATGTTTCCGTTGACATGGCCAAGATCAGGGTGATTCCAATCTACCTCAAAGGTTTGTGTAGCTAATTTCAGATCTACTGAAGGTATCTCGTTATTGGTACCCTTGCGCACATCATATTCCTGACGATGATTGAGCTGATAAGCATATTGAAAAGAGATATCCTGATTGTCCCAGACATAGCCCCCTTTAAGCTTCATCAAGTCGTGAGTAACCTGCTGCCTGGGATTATTGAGGTCATATGAAAACGGACTGGTGCCAGGAGGAACTTCGCTCTCCATGGCATTGGCCAGATCTTCCAGGCTTCCATTGACAGATCCCCGCAAGATTCCCAAACTCTGATAGAAGTGGCTATAGTAGCCTTCCAAATCAAAGCTATGTTTATGGTACCGCAACGACGATGCGTAGCTATATTCCTGCTTTCCTGTGTTGGTCAATACATAATCCGGAGTATGGAGGTCACCCTGCCCGACCATGGCGCCACTCACCGCTACCACCAGGTTATCACTTCCGTAACTCAATTGTAAATCGCCTTCCCCTGATCTGCCATTACTCTTGGCCACCACTCCAGCAGTACCTTCAAAACCAGCTCCCAGCTCCAGTTTTGGTGGATTGACCAGAATCACACCCCCCAGGGCATCTGGCCCATACCGTACCGTTGCGGCACCCTTCACCACCTCCACCGAACCGGCCAGTGAAGGATCTATCTCAGGGGCATGTTCTATCCCCCAGTTCTGAAACTCATGCCGAACCCCATTATTAACAATCAACACCCGATTGCTGTGCAATCCATGGATAATAGGTTTCACTACATTTTGTCCTGTACTAATGGTGCTGATCCCCGTGATGCGGCCCGCTAGCTCACCGAGTGATTCGGATTGGGCCGCCGTGAAATCTTCACTGGAAAGCCGATCGATACTAATGGTCTGTAGGCTCGTCTGGTTATAAATACCCTCTACAACCACACTTTCGAGCAGGTGATCATCAGAAGCTAATAAAATGGTAGGGTGATCATGATAACTATCATGATGATGACTTGCTTCCTTGTATCCCACATGTGATACCACCAGGGTGAATTCCTTCTCGCACAAGCCCTTAATCTCAAAAACGCCCTGCGCATCCGTAATAGCACCTTTGCCGGGCTCTTCCTTTACGATCACCGTCACATACGGAATGGGTTGCCTGGTATCGAGATCCAGCACCTGCCCCTGGATTTGATGGACACACAAATCCTGAGCCCAGGCAGACAGATTAACCCCAAAAACGAGAACAATAAATAACCTAAGCCTCACCGCAAGACTTACATATGCCGTTCAAAATGAGATTTGCCTCCTGTATCTGGTAACCTGGGAGTTCTATCACAGGCAGATGCTCATCCACACACTCGATCTTCCCACACTCATTGCATTTGAAGTGCATGTGATTGTGATGATGGTGATCGGAGCTACAGGTATCATAGCACACCCCGAAGGTGGCGAAACCACTGTCATCAGGAATCTTGTGCAAAACTCCGTTTTCGGTGAACGAATTCAGTGTGCGATAAAGTGTTACCCGATCGTAGGTTGAAAACTTTTCCTCCAGGTCCTTAAAGGAGAGTGCTTTCTTATGGGTAAGAAAGTGCTCCAACACGTCCATCCGTGAGTCTGTGACCCGGAGTTTATGATTCTTTAAAATTTGCTTGAGTTCGCTATATTTCATTCCATTGCAAAAGTAAGTCTTATGCAATAGTGTTGCAAACTTTTAATCAATAGTGATGCGTCTTCGCAAAACTACGTTGGTACTTTTTTGACTGCTTCCCCTTTTTCTTGTCTAAATCTCTGGAGTGCTGGAGGTCAGTCCATGAATAATTCTTGGCATTCGTGGCGGTGCAGGAACTAAGTGAGGCCAAAATAGTCAAGCAAATGACGGCAATAAGAATACGTGTAAAAAAAGACATAGCTGGTTTATTTATAATTATATAAAGATTTTTTATACCTTTTTTAATACAGCGAACTGATTAAAAGTAACCTCGTGAGTGGGAAAAGGTGTAGCTCACACGCTTTACTGAATTAATGGATATTTTTTTCTGGCATCCCTTTTTATGGAGGCAAAAAATTCTATATTTGCATCCTGATTTTGGGCAGGGAAGCAGTTCCCGGCGCATAATCAGAGCAAAACTGTTCGGGGCGTAGCACAGTCCGGTAGTGTACCTGGTTTGGGACCAGGGGGTCGCAGGTTCGAATCCTGCCGCCCCGACAACAAAGGTTCATCAGAACCCAAAAGCCTGCAAATCTTACGATTTGCGGGCTTTTTTATTTTTTACGTATCAGTTCGATTTAGACAATTTCAGCAAAAATGAGACCTATCCGGTGAACCAAATGAATGGTTTATTTTAGTTCACCAGATTGATGCAAATAGCTGTAAAACAGATAGTTGCATCGCATAATTTGAACTGTTTTAGGTCTGTTTGAGTGACCTTGTGGAAGCAGTTCACCACGAGAGGAATCATTTTAACACAAACACTCAAAAGCTGAATTGTCATGAGAACTACAAACACCTTCGGAGTTCAGTTCATCACAAGAACGAACAAGGCCAAAGATGGCCTACTCCCAATCTATGCCAGGGTCACCGTTGATGGTCGCAGAGTTGAAATATCATTGAAGCGCTGGATCAAACCAGGCGACTGGAATGGCAGCAAAGGCATGGCCAAGGGCAGCCGGGAAGAAATCAAATCGCTTAATCATTATTTGGATGAAGTCCAGGCCCGTATCATGGAATGCTACCAGGAGATGCAAGTGCAAAAGCGATTGATCACCGCAGATGCTATCAAAAGCATGTTCCTGGGCACAGATCAAAAAGACTTCACCTTATGCAAGCTGGTGGATTATCACAACCAGGCTATGCGAGATACACTGGCTTGGGGTACGATGAAAAACTACTTCACCACTCAGAAGTACATCCACCGATTTTTGAAAGAACGGTTCGGTACAACTGACATGTTCCTTTCAGAACTGTCGTACAAGTTCATCACCGATTTTGAATTCTACCTCCGTAACTACAAACCCAAAGACCACCAGAAGCCACTTGGCAACAATGGAGTGATGAAGCACCTGGAACGTTTCCGAAAGATGGTGACCATGGCTGTAAAAATGGAATGGGTAAGCCGGGATCCATTTGATAAGTACCAACTCAAATTTCATCGGGTGGATAGGGATTTCCTCAATCACGAAGAACTGGAGGCCGTAGAAAACAAAGACTTCAAAATTGTGCGTTTGCAGTGGGTAAGGGATTTGTTTGTATTCAGCTGCTATACCGGACTGGCCTACATTGATGCCATGAACCTGACACCTTCCAACATCACAATAGGCATAGATGGAGAATATTGGCTCTCCACCTGCAGGCAAAAGACTGACCAGCCAGTAAGGGTCCCTATCCTTCCCAAAGCCTGGGAAATAATAGAGAAATACAAGACCCATCCAAGGGCATTGCAGAAAGGATCGGTATTTCCAATGATTTCCAACCAAAAGCTGAACTCCTACTTGAAAGAAATTGCCGACCTGTGTGGGATCGAAAAGAACCTGACTTTCCACTTGGCCAGGCATACATTTGCCACCACAGTTACCCTTTGCAATGGTGTGCCTTTGGAGACAGTAAGCAAAATGCTCGGCCATTCAAAAATTACTACTACACAGGTTTACGCAAAAGTGGTGGAGAAGAAGGTAAGTGAAGACATGCACACTCTCCGGGAGAAGCTGGCAGCACCAAAATTAATGAGAAGGGCGAAGTAGCCCTTTTTATATTTAAGTGTTTGCTTAAATACATTAATTCCTTAGCTTTGTTAAGCAAATGCTTAAATACGAACGTTATGAATACATGTATCCGTGTCTTTGCCGATAGCAGCCAGATCAATAGGTGCAGGGAAGACTTGAAAAGCAAAGAGGAAGGCTTTTTAGAACTGGCGGATGTACTGAATCTAGCCGGTAATGCTGTTCGCCTCAAAATCCTGTACCTCTTGAAGCAGGAAAATGAACTTTGTCCGTGCGACTTGTCAGACATCCTGGGCATGACCGTGCCGGCCGTCTCACAGCATTTGAAAAAGCTGAAGGATGCAGGAATCGTGACGACTAAAAAATCCGGACAAACCATATTCTATTCAGTAGAAGCGCAAAGTCAGCGAATCATTTCATCTGTGCTCGATTTGTTTAAGCTCCCAAATTCAATTCCTACCTTATGATACCCCATGATCTCACTCAAAGCATAAAGGTTTCACTAAAAACCGCAACAGGTCAGCTGGGATACATCCTTAGCAAAATAGATGATGTGGACCAGGTTGAAAATATCCTTTTGCAGCTAAAAGCTGTGCAGTCCATGCTTACTAAGACTACTTATGAGCTATTGGATGATACCTACAGGAAAGCACTAGCAGAAAGGATCTCGTCAGCTTACCAGAGCTGCCCTGGCGACTGTGGCAATGAAGAAACAATAGAAAAGCTGAGAACACTATTTCCAGAGCTTAAACTTGAAGAAGTGCCTGAAAAACTACGAGAAGCCCGCATGGTGGAAGAAGAATTGAAGAAATTTTTATCCGAACGTTTGGATACCCCCTCCCCCCGTGACTGACCTTTGGAGAGATGTTTCATTAAAATAGATTGATATGAAAAATAAACTCATGATTTTCGCCACAGCGGGTATTCTCGCAATTGGTGGCCTTGCTTACGGGATCAACTCATCTCCAAAAGCTTGCCCTTTGGAAGGTACTCCAGATTGTCCAAAAGTTAGCTGCCCTTTGGCAGGCACTCCAGAATGTCCTTATGATTTGAAAGTGGCGGAAGTACCCGCCTGCTGTAAGAAAAAGTAACTGGGAGGGCGCAGAGCCCTTCTTTTTTTGAAAATTAAGTATATGAAAAATTCCCTTTTAACCAGCGGCCTTTTAGCTGCTTTAGTAAGTTCACTTTGCTGCATCACCCCGGTGCTTGCATTAGTGGCCGGTGCAAGCGGGATTGCGTCCACTTTCTCATGGCTCGATCCGGCAAGGCCTTTTTTTGTCGGCATCACAGTGGTTGTATTAGGCTTTGCCTGGTATCAGAAACTCAAACCAAAGGCCAAAGAGGAAAAAGAATGTGCCTGTGAGGAGGACCTTCAGCCCTCCTTTTGGCAAACAAGAAAGTTCCTTTCAATAATCACGGTCTTTGCTGCCCTGATGTTGGCGTTCCCGCTTTATGCTCACATTTTCTACCCTAAATCTGAAAAGCAAGTGATCATCGTTGATAAGTCAGACATTCAGACCGTAAATTTTCAAATCAAAGGCATGACTTGTCAGGGGTGCGCAGCGCATGTAGTGCATGAAGTAAATAAGCTCAGCGGCATCCTGAATGTAACCGCCTCCTACGACCAGGGGAATGCCATCGTGGAGTTTAACAAGTCCAAAACAAGTATCCCGAAAATTGAGGAAGCCATCAACTCGACCGGATATTCTGTGACCAATAAAACAGAGAAATAAATGGAAATCATATTAGAATCAACCATCACCTGCCCGGAATGCGGACATCAAAAAGAAGAGACCATGCCCACTGATGCCTGTCAGTATTTTTACGAATGTGAAAATTGCCACCAGGTACTAAAACCGAAGGAAGGAGATTGTTGTGTTTTCTGTTCGTATGGAACAGAAAAATGTCCCCCAATGCAGATCAATCATACTGATAAATGTTGTTAGACTGGAACTGTATTGTTGGTGATCAACTCTAATTCCTCAGTCTTAGTGAATTACCAATCACGCTCACGGAACTCAGACTCATGGCCAATGCCGCAAGCATCGGACTTAACAAAAGGCCAAATACAGGAAAGAGTACTCCTGCGGCAATTGGTACACCTAGCATATTATAAATGAATGCAAAGAACAGATTCTGCTTAATGTTTCTCATTACATCTGTACTCAGCTTCCTTGCTCTCACGATTCCATCCAACTCCCCCTTTACTAATGTCAAGCTTGCACTTTCAATAGCAACATCTGTACCTGTACCCATGGCAATTCCCACATTGGCCTGAGCAAGTGCCGGTGCGTCATTGATTCCATCACCGGCCATGGCTACAATTTTTCCCTCTTCCTGGAGCGCTTTTACTTTCTCGTATTTGTTTTCCGGCAAGAGATCCGCTTCATATCCATCTAGTCCAAGCTTATCTGCGACCGCTTTGGCTGTATTCTTATTGTCCCCTGTGAGCATAATCACCTCCAGTCCTTGATCTTGCAAATGCTTAATGGCATCAGCTGATGATGCTTTGATGGGGTCAGCTACGCTGATGAACCCTGCTACTTCCTTATCAATCACTACAAACATGACCGTTTGTCCTTCCAGCTGTCTTTGCTTCACATCTTCTTCATGCTCCTGATCCAGTGTTAAATCAAATTCCTCCAGGAGCTTTTTGTTGCCAATAGCAATGTAAAGTCCATCTACTTTGCCGGTAATTCCTTTTCCAGTAATGGAATTAAAATCATCTACCTTCTGCAGTTTCAGTCCTTTGTTTTCAGCACCCTCTACAATGGCATGAGCCAATGGATGTTCGCTACTTGCTTCGAGTGAAGCCACATTTTTAAGAATGGTTTCTGCACTATGATTTTCATTAATGGACTGTACATCCTGAAGTGATGGCTTGCCTTGAGTGATTGTTCCTGTTTTATCAATGACCAGTGTGGTCACTTTGTGCATTTCCTCAATGGCTCTTGCATCCTTTACCAAAATCCCCTGCTTTGCACCTTTTCCTGTCCCCACCATGATCGACATGGGCGTAGCTAGTCCCAATGCACATGGACAGGCAATGATAAGCACGGTCACGGCGCTGGTGAAAGCATAAACCAACTTAGGATCAGGGCCCCAAATCGCCCATACGGCAAAAGCTATGATGGCAATCGTAACGACGATAGGAACAAAATAGCTGGACACTTTATCAGCCAGATTCTGAATGGGTGCCTTTGTCCGACTGGCTTTATTGACCATCTCGATGATCTGGGAAAGCAGTGTATCGCTACCGACCTTTTGAGTTTTCATTTGAAAAGAACTGGTACCATTGATCGTTCCCCCTATCACATTGTCTCCTTCCGATTTCTCAACGGGAACAGGCTCACCAGTGATCATCGATTCATCGATACTGCTTTTTCCTTCGGTGACCTCACCATCTACAGGGATCTTTTCACCAGGTTTAATCTTAATGATGTCATCCAGCTTCACATGTTCCAATGGAATCGTCATTTCCTCACCATCTCTAATGACCGTTGCTTCAGGTGGTACAAGGTTGAGAAGCTCCTTGATGGCAGAATTGGTTTGACTTCTTGCTTTTGCTTCCAATAATTGTCCTAATAGAATCAGGGTAAGAATGACCACTGCAGCTTCAAAATATAAGTGAACAGCTCCTCCTTCATATTTGAATTGATCAGGGAAAATGTCAGGAAACAGCAAGGCGAAAATGCTAAACAGGTATGCAGCTCCAGCTCCCAATGTGATGAGAGTCCACATGTTTGGCGAGCGATTGATGATGGATTTGTACCCTCTCACAAAGAAATTCCAACAAGAGTAAAAGATGACTGGTGTACTCAATGCAAACTGCACCCAACCCCAGGTCTTTTCGCTTGCGATTCCGGATAAAGAAACACCTATCATCTCACTCATGGCGATGAAGAAGACGGGGAGCGTAAAAGCCACCGAAATCCAGAACTTGGTCAGCATTTTCTTGTATGCTTTCTGTTCCTCCGAACCATCATCAGCAGAGGCTTTTTTCGGTTCCAAGTCCATTCCGCATTTCGGACATGATCCCGGATGATCCTGCTCTACCTCCGGATGCATGGGGCAGGTGTAAATGGTTTTTGAACTTTCTTCCTTTTCCAAATCCATTCCACACTTAGGACAATCACCTGGTTTGTCATATTTCTTATCTCCTTCGCATAGCATGGGACAATAGTATTTGCCAGATCCTCCAGTGTTCTTTTTTTTGATTTTTGGCATGGGATGGTGATGATGCTCGTGAGACCCTGGAAGGTGAATATCATAGCGATCTCCATCCTTTTGCAAGGCTTCTTTAAGTGTTTCAATGGGGACGTGAGACTCCATTTGAACTACTGCTTCCTTATTTGCTAAATCAACAGAAACATCAGAAATACCCTCAACTGCTTTGAGCGTTTTCTCTACATGACTCTTGCAACCATTGCAGGTCATTCCGGAAATTTGATACGTGTGTTTCATTATTGAAATTCTGTTTTCTGTTCAACCAAATTGGCGTATTAATCCAAATGCTTTTAACTTTTAATAATACAAAGTTCCTCAACGAGAGGAAACATTTCGTTACAGGATTCGGAGAATGATTTACAATATTTTGGTGAGGCTGGGTTAAATGGAATCCAAAGAACGACGGTCAGCTCTCTTCAATTTTTTAAAGGCAGTGGTTGTCATCCCCGTCTCATTCTTAAATTGAGTAGAAAGGTAGGCAACACTGCTGTATCCCATCTGAAATGCGATTTCTGAAAGCGTCAATTCATCATAGATGATCAACTCTTTGACCTTCTCTATTTTTTGACGAACAATGAACCGCTCGATAGTTATCCCTTCTACCGAAGAAAACAGTTTGCTTAGATGAGTATAATCGTGATTGAGATGCTCTGAAAGTAACAATGAGAAATTTTTATTTAAAACTTCCTCGGGGTAATGGATCCATTTGATCAATAGCGATTTGATCTGGCCGATCAGTTTAGATTTGCTGTCAGTTAACAGCTCGAACCCATGATCGGTCAATTTCTCCCTTAACATTACTTTCTTGGCTTCATCCAGAGAGTCATTTGTTGCTATTTCTCCCAACTGTATTCTCTCGACCGATATGCCTAAATCTTTAAAGATGTATTGTACTGTAGCAATACAACGAGGGCACACCATGTTTTTGATGTATAAATTTTTGGGCTCGGTCATCTTCATTTCAACATTGTTTATAGTGATAAATTACGGGATTTTGCCGGTTTTACTATCCAACGAAAATCACATTTGTTCGCTCCCCCCGCTATACTTCCTGTCCGCTCTAGCCTTGCCCCCCACATAGAAGCCAATGGAATATCCAATGCACACCAGGTGTTTACACAAAACTGAGACAACCCTTGTTTGTGAAAATATTCGGCAACAGGGCATTTTAAACAGTCAAAACCAACCACATTTTTAGCGGTCGTCGAATCCTTCCATAAATAAGCCGGGCCATTAAAAGGGAATGACCTAAACAGCTTGGTAGCTTTCAGTAATCTGCCATGTGCGCTTCGATTACTCCATCCAGCAAGCCACCATGAGAATCTGCCCATTTTTTGATAGATTTTCCAGGCAATGTCATAAAAAAGCTGTGTGGCGGTCTCTTCTCTTTTGCCCCTTGCTCTTAGTTCTTGATAAAACCCTGTGGACATAGCAGAAAGGTGAATCATGAGTGATGCTCCCATTGTAGGCATTGCAGGCAATTCCGGCTTAAGAGCCAAGTAACGCCTCGAATAGGCTTTAAGAATATCATGAACTTCAACGCTCTTGAAATATGGTGCAAGAACGTGTTTTGCTTCTTTAGCTGCTTGTTTCTTAAACCAATACAACATCAGTGTCCTCAACTTATTTTTTATGCCTCCCTGTTTCATGTCATGCCTATGTTTGGAAATCATTAGCCCATTAACCGTTCAGTGTGTTTGTAGTCCGTAGGTTATTAATATTCGACAATCCAAAAACGATCATCATAAAACTTTGCCCGATTTCCATTATTACCAAAATTTTCGACGGTATCGTGACCGGTACAATATCCCCATAGCCTATACCCGCAAACGTGACAATACTGAAGTAAAACGTTTCGAACAAATGCTCGAAGTAGTTGAAATTTTCTGTTGTAGTAAAGCCCTGAAAGGATGACGAATCGGCAGCCATCATACAAGTAAAGTCTGCTGCATAAGAGAAAACGATGAGTATGACCAGCAATCCGAATATCCAGAGCAGCTGACCAAAGGAATGGCATTGCCTGATGGATTCATTCACTTGTCTAAAGGTAAAAAAAGTAAAATATCCGGTTTTGACAAATGCCAGAAAGATCACCAGAAAGGGCACCCAGCTAAGTTCATGATCCACAAACCGCATCAGGTAGATGTACCCAATCGCAATAAAGGCTACTAGTACAATTGCAGGGCGCAAGTGTTTGAGGAGTTGCTTCAAGAAATTCTGAGAGGTCATGTTATCCCTGTCAATTTAGTTGTTGTTGAACCCTTTAATGAACAAAGCATATCTTTTTTGCGGAACCTCCCCTTAATATAATAACATTTTGAAAGAGGAAAAGGGCCTGCCTCTCGACAGACCCTTTCATCACCGCTTCTACTACTCAGCTAACCTAGTCTCTGGATTAGAAGCTAATTGCCGCTTCGATCACAATGCCATCAAATTCTGCCCCTTGATATAGCGTACTGTCAAATCCTGCACCATCGTATTTCTGACTCACATACTCAATCTTGGTCAATACATTTTTTGTCAGGAACCAGCCAGCTCCTACATTGATCCTATTGATATCAACGGTGGAGGCATTGTCGCTTACTTCCCCACTTACGGAATTGTATCTGCCTCCCAGATACCATTGCTCATCGGCTCCAAATCGATAAAGGGCCTCTGCTCCAAGTTGAGTAAAACCACCACCTGCAGAATCATCTCCGTTATTGGCTACTTCATATACACCAAAGAATTCAAATCCCTGGAATTTCACAAATGGATTTATTTGAAAAGAGGTCAGGTAGCTAAACCTTGGATTATACCTTCCGGAAAAATTGCCCCCGTCAGCCACGGCATAATACCTGCTGCCTGCACGGTCGCCACCGTAGATGTAGTCTCTGGTATTTTTGTCTGAACTGCTATAAAAAGATCCTGTCAGCCTTACCCTCAGATCATCATTTAACTGCTTATCATAGCCCAGTTTACCAAAGACCACAAACCCTTCATCGGTACTTGTCACGCTTTGATTCAGCCGACCGTTAGTAGCACCCAGTACGCCAATAAATCCGGAACTCTGAATAGTTAACTCCGCAAAGGGTTCAGTTGTAAAAGCATCCATAATGTAGTTACCTACAAAAGGATTGAAAATGGCGCGTGCATTATCTGACCTTCGAAAGTGGACATCACCGTAGTTAATCTCGTCCATACCAAACCTCAAGGTCGCCACATTCATCAATCCGCTCAAAAGTCCCGGTTTGATGAAATCAAGTTTATCAATCTGCAAGTATCCCCCTTTCACATAGGCCTCGGTGTGATTGCGCGATGATAAATAGGTTCGTAAATGCATTCTCATACCGTCAGCTAGTTGCACATCAAGGTTCAAATTGGCCGTTGGCAAATTGAAATTATTTCCAAGAGTAGCCAGTGAATCTCCGGAATTGGTCTGGGAGATCCCCTGAAACTGCAGGGCGAAATCACCTCCCACACGAACTTTGAGTCCGTCAAAGACCGCATCGCTTTGTTTGGGAGTTTCAAATACGTTGAGGCCATCCTTATCATTGGATCGGAAGTAGCCCATTTCCGGTTGCTGGGCGAATAAATAGCCCGATCCCAGTACAAACAAGACTGCTATATATCTGGGGTTGAAATGTGTTTTCATGATTGTTATGATTTAAGTTATATTAAGTATGCTCTACAATGATTTTGTATTCGATGGTTACTTCATCACCCGTCTTCATCGTACCGAACATGGCCGTAGGAGGGGAGATGTTGAAATCAGTCATTTTGAAAGAAACTGATCCTGTAAACGATATTTGGTTATTAGGATCAATCTTAAAGTTGGCAGTGACAGGGATATTTCTTTCCGTACCAGCAATTTTCAACTTGCCGACTGAGACTACCACTTTATCTTCACGATACTCAAATACCGCTGCTTCATATTGTATGACCGGATGTTTTTCCGCCTTTAACGCATCATAAGTCTTATTGTCCATTAATCTTTCTCCACTTTCGATAGATTTAACCGGGATGGTCACCCTCAAATGACCCAACAGTAAGGGATCAGTATCCTCAAGGTGCAATTCCACCTGTACTTCCTCCATTTTCACCTGTGACTCCCAGTCGTGAAGGGAAGAAGTCCCCTGAACAGCTATCTGGCTGACTGCCGGATGAAACCGGGCTTGTGAAAAGGAATGGAGTGAGAATAATCCAAGGAGTATGATGCTTAGTAATTTCATTATCAATAAGGATTAAATGTTTTATGTGCGAATTTACGTATGGACTGTGTCCAACTATTTTTGAAATATTGTGTATCATTGACGATATTTTGGTCTTCTTCTGACCTTTACCTGGAAATCCCGGTTCAGTGAACAGCAGTCCAGTCTCCTGGTACCAAAGGTGCTGTCAGTGTCGCTGGCCATTGAATCCAACCACCTCTTCCACAGCGACTTTTTCTCTTTTGCTTTTTCGCGGAAACCTGCTTTTCTTACAATATCCCTGATGTATTCCGGGCTGTATTGATACGAAAGGAAGTCTACACTAAAGCTGTCCAGGTCGGTTCTTATAAAGCTGACACCTTCCTTGCTACTCAGACCAACGGTGATTGCGTGCCACACCTCCTCCGGTATCTCTCCGGCAGAAGTCAAATTCAGTGTTCTTCCAAAATCTTCCATTTTCTGAAGTGTTTGATTTACTGATTTTAACCGTAAGGATTACGAGCAGTTTGATGAAATTAGGACTGAGATTTATATTATTTTGCGTTATTCAACGACCACTTATTTAGGGCAATATTTCTGAATTTCCTGAAGTGATTTTAATGGTTCTGTTTCCTGTCAGTCTCTCCCGAAACGTCAATTAAACCGCTGGGCTCTGCCATACAACCTCAGTAACCAAAATTTGCCCTCTCATCCAATACTTCCCGATTCAACACTGTCTGAAATAGATGAATGCCTTCCACCTTCCCAAACGGGCTGAGGACAAGTTTCGCATCGTCCATCAGTTTGATATCTAAAGTCAGTAAGCAAGACATGACCTCACTTCCTTCCCAGTGCTCAAGTACGCCCTCACCTGTTATGTAATATGCAGCCTCATCATAATAGAGTTCGCCCTGGATATTGAAATTCCTGGTTGGGTGCGACTGAGTTTCAATTTCCCTCAGCGAAAGCCTGGACTTGATGGCCACATCATAGTCGTAAAAAAAACGGTTGGAAGGGATATGATCGTCGAGGCTGTCGTCCAGCTTGAAATTGATGACCACTTCAGCCTCGTCATAGTCCAGCAGCACATTGATATTCTTAAACTCGTGTGTTACCAATGAATCTCCATCCAGAGTTTTAGCAACCAGCTTACCTTTTCGGGTAATGTAAGTTCTCTGCGCTTTAACAGGAGGAGCTAATATCATTAGCATTATTAAAATATTGACAAAATAGATGACCGGTCTCATAATTAGCTCATTTACATTAAACTCAATTATATATACCGCAAAAAAATCCCTGCCGTTTTATCTTATTTCGATATTGATTGATGGAATTTCCATCTCCTTAAACTCTATTTCCTAAATGCAAACCATATTCCTACAATCATCACAATACTTGCTCCCAAGGCAATCAATAATCCTGTTATCAGTGCACTTCTTGTGGCATCCCTTTGTTCTTCAGGCAAATGGCTTTTTACTTTCTCCAGCTTTTTGGGCGTAGCGCTCACTTTCTTTTCAGCTACACGAGGTTCTGGTTCAACTTCAGGTTCTCCTTTACTCACCTGAGCGATATGATCCAATAATGCATCAATTTGTTCATCGCTCAAAGGCGTAGAAGGCATGGGTATCATGCTGAACGCATTAAAAACAGCTACTGCTTTTTCATCACCCTCTGCTACCATGGTTTGAGATTCACGAATGAATCGTGCGATCCATGGCTTTTCATATTTGTCGCTTACTCCTTTCAGATCAGGCCCTACCAACTGGCCTTGGCCAATAGTATGGCAAGCTGCACAGTTGGTAGCAAATATGCCCGACCCATCTACTTCCTGAGTGTAACCTCCATAGCTAATACCTAGTGCCACCAAGATCAGAAAGTAACGTGCCTTTTTTACTTTCATTTGATCAATTTGCTGATTGCATAAATTCTAGAACTTTTTCTGCTTCTACCTTCGTAAGCTGTGCGCGAATCTCCATATGCTTCATGGCCACATCCCACTGTACATCGCTAAAAGTTGCAGGAGAAGCAGTATTGTGACATCTAATACATGACTCTGCCCAAAGCTGAGCACCACTTTTCTGCAAAACATACTCAGGAGTTCCCTTAGAAGCATTGTCAGTACTGCTGGTAGCTTTTTGCTGCGAGGCACACTGTGTGAAAACAGTGGCCACAAAGACTACAACAGTAATTAAGAGTAGTATTTTATTGAAATTCTTCATCTTCGTTTGATTTTAAAAGCCCAGGGTCCATTGAATATAAAAGGTATTGACATCCAGTTCTTCAGGTTCTTCGCCTCCTTCTCCATGCCCTCCGGTAATGCTATCCATCTGATAGGCAAACTTGATGGCAGTTCTCCAATCTATCCAATAGTTCAGACCGAGGGCGAGTTGGGTGCTTTCTGACTCCCATGGTGCTTCTTCTGGAGTGTTGAGTGTGGAATAGCGACCTACTAATTCCAGGTTCTTAACAAATCCGCTGGAGCCAAATGTTGGGCGATAGCCGAGCTGAAAGAAACTGGAGTTGGATTTGTTGTCAAACGTATATGACTCCATCAAACTATCCTCTTCAACTGTGTATGTCTGATCGTCAATATTGATGAAGTTGATTTGTCCTTTAAGATCGATTACTCCACCCAGAAAGGATACCTTCCTTACATAGGTCCAGTCAAACGCATACATAAAAGCACCCACATCTTCTAATTCAGAGTCACGGTTGCCCAGCTTAGCTAATTGGGCTGAAAAACCAATCTCCAGGGACTGGTCTTTTAGAGGAAACACTCCTAAACGTCCCCCAACAGCCTTATTATTGTTATTGTCTTCATCTGGTTCGTGAACAATCATGCCAACTTCCTCTGCTTCTTCCTCACCATCCTCGATGCGTGGACCGTTCACTACATAGAGTGAGTAGTTGAACTTCATTCCTCCGAGATAAGAGGCACCTCTTAACTCTGCTCCCAAGTCTGAGGTGGGGAGAATTCCATCGTGTCCATACCCTAGTGGGACTGTTGGCAGCCTGTTGATCCATGAAGGATGCAGTCTGTCGAAAAAGATTCCAAAAGGAATAAGAATTTTACCAGCCCTAAGGTTTAGGTTGGGTGCGAGGCTATAATTAAAATTGGCATACTCCAGTGCAACGTGAACCTCACCATCTTCAACTTCAAATTCTAATTCTCCTTCGAAGAACAGTTTGTCCGATTGCTTATAGAGAAACAGTGGTACAAACCTTGCATTTCCAAAGGTGGTTTCTTCGTCATTTGACATGAATGTCGCATCTGAATATCCGCGTAGCAAAAACCGGCTATTGCCAGGCTTTGGATCGAGTGTATTAGACTGGTTTTGAGCGTTTGATTTAACCAATACAAGTATCATCAACGCAGAGCCTAAAAAGTATTTGTATATCATAAGCCAGTAGTTTTATTGTTTCAGTGTTCGTAAGTAGCTCACCAGCTGCCACCTTTCCTCTTCGGAAAGAGTAGCTTTATAAGATGCCATAGGAGCTCTACCTTCTGTGATCTTCCAGAAAATAGCTCCATCACTTTGAGTATGAAAGGTCGCTGTAGTCAAATTAGAAGGTTTTGGGTTGAGAGCTGCTCCCGCTATTCCATCGCCCTTACCTTTTTCTCCATGACAGATAGCACAATAGGTTGCAAAGAGTTTCTTTCCTTCTTTAATTGCCAATTCTTGTCCTATTAAAGGGTTTTTGAGCTTATCTGCTTCAGGAGGAGCTTTCCATTCCTGCTGAATTGTGCTCAAAATCATCACGCTCAAAATCATGACTATCAATTTCATTATCTTTCCATTTATGTTTATATAAATGGGAGCATGAGTCACACCCCCTTAATAATTTCATTCTACCTGAGAATTCTACTATGACAATAATAATATGTAAGTGACTCCAGTCAGTTACTATATTTTGATTATGATTGATGAAATAATGACTTGGGCTTTGATTAAAGGGAAATCCTGAAAGTCTCCTCTTCCTTTGCAGCCATATAGTAGCAGAATGATCCGATCATGGTGTTGATAAAACCGGTTTCCTTCACAGATGAAAAACCAGCCTTTTCAATAAATTCAGGAATCTTGCCATCAACGTTATCCTTGGTAGTCTTAAAACCATCTAGCAATTGCACTGCGTAGAAAACAACTCTCATTCTATGGGATTTGGCTTTGCCCCAATCGCCAATGATCAGCTTGCCGCCCGGTTTTAGCACCCTGTGTATTTCCTTCAGCGCACGTTGTTTAGCTGCTCTGTCCAGATGATGAAACACCAGGCAGCTATATACCTTGTCAAACGATTCTGATTTAAATGGAAATCCTGCTCCTTCATAGAGTTCCAGTGGGATTGCCAATTGATTTTTTGTCAGCTTATGTACTGCTATCTCACGTATTTTTGGATCAATATCCAATCCAACAAAATGGCAATTTGGATTTTTACTTGCTCCAATGAGCAAGTTGGCACCAGTACCAAAACCAAATTCAAGGATATATTCTCCATTTTTGGGGTTCACGTGATCGATCAGTTTGTTCCTGAACTTACGCTCCGGCATAGTAAGCTTGATAGCCAGATCATACCACAGCGTCAGCCAATCAACACCAAGTGCCGGAGTATATTTAGTTGGTTTTTCATTTCTACTTATGATTAAGGGCCCTTTATTTAGTTTTTCTTCCATCAATTCCCATCCTTGCTCTATCAGACATTTATGTGATCCATAGGCACAGAAAACACAACATTCCTCTTTGGATATTGTAATTACACATGCGCAACCGATGCAAAAGTATTCTTCCAGTTTTTCTGAATGAATACTCTGCTTTTGTTGATATCCACATATCGGACAGGTGAGGATAGATTCATATATGAGCGACATAACCCGTTGATGAAATTTTCTTGATCTTAGTCATATTAGTTGCCCATATATATATCCAATAACTCACTCACCGCGTACTGCTCATCTATTGGGAAGGGGCTCTCCTTCCACTGATATAATGAGTCATATAAACTACTCATCCTCAAGCGGAACGATCTCGATGGATTTAATAAGTACATTTCCTATACCATTCAACATGATCCCAACATACCCATCCTGCATCTTGTCACCATGGCCATGCGTAACTGTCTCATTACCCATATATCCCTTGAAATGTGTTCCGGCAGCAGAAACACGCAAGTTGATCCATTCGTTCACAGGATCAAAACTACCCTCATCAAACACTTCTTCGTTTCCATTTACCATCCTTCCCAGCTTCATTTTTCCACCATTGATGCTCACAAACTCATGGTTTTCTACGTTTTTTGCATGGTGGATCAACTTTAGCGTGCCGTCAAAACCCACAACATTGATCATGGCCGCCATACCCACATTGCCGTAGGTCTGATGAAATACGAATGCGGTGGGTGACCCATTTGCAGTGAGCTGGAGATGGTTATCACCTGAATCGTTTTGGATCACTTGAGGGCTAATGTTCTCCAGACCTCCGATGATAAAATGAAAATCCTCGGTGAGCGTATAATTATTACCGCTTCCTGGTTTCCAGGTCATGCTTTCGTTACCTGACATTTCTATTGAGCCTCCTTCATGATGATGCCCCTCTTCCCCGGATGCGTGTTCATGTTCAGCTTGTTCTTCAGCCATATTTTGCCCTTCGTCATGGCTCATTTCACTTTTGTCATGCTCGCTTGCGTTTTCCTTCTTTTTACCTTGGGAACAACCTGCTATCATGAAAACAATGGCCAGCAGCACTGTAGCAATCGAATATTTTATGCTTATCATATGTCTATATTGTTTAGTTTTTAATTCCTACCCCGTATTTGTAAACGAGTTTTCCTCCCAGATCAGCGGTCTTGGCGACCATACCCGCACCTACTATTCCAAGCAAGAGAAAAAGTATGGCTACAGCTTTTTTATTATCCCATTGTCGCCAGTAGGCAACCAGCCTAATGACTGCATAAGCGACAAAGAAATAAAGGGTGTAATGACCCCAATCCGAATGATTACTGGCAGTTACCTCACCCTGAAAAGGGATGGCCACCAAATCAATGGCTTGTTTGCCACTAAAAAAAGCCACTAGTGCACCCATGGCCGCCAATCCGTAAATAGTCACTGCCGATTTTCTTAGCCAGTCTTTGGATCTGACCAAAGATATAAGATCAAACAGAACAGCCACTAACCACAGCGCTATGGGAAAGTGAATGATCAGTGGGTGTATGTTGGGTGCCCAGTCGGGTAGGAGTTGCTGCATATTTAGAATAAGAGTTTATCCCTCAAAATTCGCTGAATAATCAGCAGCTTTATTTATGAAATTTTCACTATTTATTATGAAATTATGGCCTCATTTTATCAATACAGTTTAGACATAACTACCACTAAGGATTTTGCATTTACTTCATATCTGGTTTTAGCAATGGGCCTATTGCCGAAACCAAAAAATGATGGTTCTTTTTGGGTATCAATCATAAGATGCCATTTATTGTCTGTCTGAGGCAACTCAAATTGTAGTGGTTCAGTCCAGGCATTGATCATAAAATGATATTGGTAATCCCCAAACTCCTCCCTCAGTTGATAAGCCAGTGCATGGGAATGGTAGCTCCAGTCCGGTTCGAATAGTTTCACCCCATGCCACGTGATGCACTCGTTACCTCTTTCAGGTTTTTCACTCCAGAATCTTTCCATCCGGAATATTCGCTGTGACTGGTTGAACTTAATCAGTTGCTGTACAAATTCAAGCAAGTCAATGTTTCTTTCCACCAGATCCCAGTCAAACCAACTCAATTCATTGTCCTGGCAATAGCCGTTGTTATTTCCTTTCCGGGTTCGCCTCACTTCGTCTCCCATGGAGATCATCGGGGTACCCTGAGAAAGCAGTAGTAATACCAGGAAGTTTTTGATCTGCCTCAGACGCAATGCTTCTATTTCAGGGTCATCAGTAGGCCCTTCCACTCCATGATTCCATGAGTAGTTATCGTTGCAGCCATCCCTGTTGCCTTCCCCATTGGCTTCATTATGCTTATGATTATAGCTTACCAGGTCATTGAGTGTGAATCCATCATGACACGTAACCATATTGATGCTTCGGTTCGGGTCGCGGAAGGGTTTATTGTACAAGTCGGGACTTCCTGCTATTCGACTGGCAAAATCACTAACCGCTCCTTTATCACCTCTGAGAAACCTTCGGATATCGTCCCTGAATCGCCCGTTCCATTCTGCCCATTTATCCCCTACAAAAGATCCCACCTGATAGAGCCCCCCGGCATCCCAGGCTTCTGCGATGATCTTGGTATTCGCCAGGACAGGATCTGATTCTATTTCCCAGAGGATGGGAGGATTCTCCATCGGGTAACCGTGCTCGTCTCTTGACATGATAGAGGCCAGGTCAAACCGGAATCCATCAACGTGCATTTCTACCACCCACCTTTTCAAAGCATCCATGATCAACCGTCGAACCACAGAATGGTTGGTATTGAACGTATTGCCACAGCCGGAGAAGTTCATGTAATACTCCTTCTCATTAGAAAGGATATAGTAAGTTTCGTTTTCAAGTCCTTTAAAAGAAAGTGTAGGTCCGGATTCATTGCCCTCAGCCGTATGATTAAAAACCACATCCAGGATCACTTCGATATTGGCTTTATGGAAAGCCTTCACCATATTCCTGAATTCATCGGCGATCACATGCGGATGGTCACAATAACAGTAGCCATTATGCGGGGCAAAAAAAGCGAGGGGCGAATATCCCCAATAATTGGTAAGAGACCCGTTAGCCGAGTCCTTTGGATCAAACTGGGTCACGGGCATCAGCTCCACGGTGGTGATCCCCAACTTTTTCAAATAAGGAATTTTCTTCACCATTCCTGCGTAGGTACCCAGTTTTGACTTTTGAACCTTCGAATTTGGATGACGTGTGAACCCTTTTAGGTGAAGCTCATAGATAATCGACTGTGAATAGGGATGATGAACATGTTGATCGTCTTTCCAGTCATAGGCGGTTGGATCAACTACCACACATTTCATGGTCCTATCATATCCTGGTTCAGTCTGTCCAAAACCCGAAAACGAGTTTCTGTAATATGCTTCAGGCGTGACTATCGCCCTGGCATATGGATCCAGGAGTAATTTGGACTCATCAAACCTGAGCCCGTTATCGGGATCATAAGGACCGTGAACTTTGTAGCCATATAACGTACCTACAGGCAGGTCTTTTACAAATACGTGCCAATAATGAAAGCTGTGATTGATAGACGATTTAAGAGAAATGACCTGAAAGGGATCCGCGTCCTCTACTTTTTCAAAGAGGTATAGCTCTATGGTCAGTGCATTCTTGGAATACAGGCTGAAATTTACACCTGATTTTTCCACTGTAGCCCCCAAAGGATTAGGATCTCCGGCAGAAACCGGATAGCGCCTGACCCTCTTCTTTTTCTTATCGTCCATGGTGATCATTTCCTTGGGATTTTAATTGGAAATCTTTTCATCATCTTATGGATAGATGGGTGCAGATCATCATACATGATATTGGGGTCATAAAGATCGCCTTGAGCCAGACCTTCCCAAACGATGCGGTTCGTTTGTGGGTCGATAGCAGTCAATTTGGCACCACCATGAGCATATTTCACAACCTCCGGTTTAGAATATTCCTCTTTCCAGCCTGGGTTACCGCTAAGTTTGCCGTTGTAGAGATAAACTGTAGGCGCATTGTAGCTATCTATTGAATTATAATCAGGATAGTCGTTTGCCCGGGGTACTTCAACTTTTCTTGCATGGCTCAGCCACTCTACCTGTAGCAATAGATCCGGATTGGCAGTATCTGGTTTTAGCTGTCGCTCAGCCATACAATGCCCAAAATAGTTTCTGGTCTTTTGCCGGATAAAATCATTATCATACTCAGTATCAGTATTATGCTCTTTTTCAGGCAGCCAGGCGTAGGTTTCATATTGAGAGAAATCTATACTCTTGTCTTTAGTGACCTGTACATCCTGATAAACGCTACAAGATGCCAAAGCGATAAGAGCTACTATGAGCGAATTTGAATATATGAATTTTATCATAAGCTTCTTGTTGGTCTCCGGAAACCAGCTCGCCCCAACGCTATGTCACAGGCAAGCCAGTTATGCTCCGGAGGTTTATGGATCAATAAAACCCTGTATGGTAAAAAAACGAATAAATTTCCCAATGGTCTTACGAAGTTTTAATAAGCTTTTACGAAATTTTGAAAAGTGTTCAGGCACTATCCAATGTGCTTCTAAAAAGCTAAAAGATGAAGGTTTCATTAAAGAATTACCTCTTATGAAAACCTCTTTTTAAAGGTTATTAGACAATTGGAGTAGATAATAAAACATCAACTGGAGGGTGTCTCAACTGTTGTGATTTGAACAAATAAAATCATCTTATCTGCCTAAAGTGAATAGCATCATTATAACCATCGATACCACCATCACAGAGCCACCCAATATTCCCCAATGAGTCATATGATTCTGAGCTCTGTTTTTTTGAGTGGTAAAGCGTTCCGGATCTTTCAAGAAAACAGACCGACATTCTTCGGAATCGAAGTAATAAACCGTATGTCCTAATTTGGTAGATATTGTACTATCCGCCACCACTTGCCCACAAACCGGATCAACGTTTTTACCAGAAGTAGAATAATTGGTCTGTTTCAGCGACATACATGAAGTCGTTGCGATTAAAAAAATCAAAGTGATTGCTGTTTTTTGTCTAAAACTATTCATGGAATCTTCTGTTTGACTGCCGGACAAAAGTGGAAAGGATTGATGTAGATAAAACTGACACACGTCCTAAAATACCTTGATTTATTTCACTATTTGGATATCATTGTAAACACTACTATAGGCTAGAGCGGCCATAACCTTGAGGAGTGTTAGATGACTTATACACAATTAAACGTCTGATCTTGCGACAAGCACTTTATGAAAACTTGTTGATTTTTTAATAAATTTCATCAACCCTCTGGTTCTTCAATTCCTACTCATACTTTTTAGTTCTTCTTCATAAGGCTCCAGCTCCGCCTTGATCAAGATGTTGAACACCGGGGAATCTGAATACTTCGAAAATCGCAAACCTAGCCACTTACTGCCAACCGCAGAGCACATATATAGTGTTAGGTTTCCTCTTCTGCCATCTAAGCTATCCCCAAAAAATCCCATTACACTAACTGGTCCCATCCCAACCTTGTTGAACACCCGGCCGATCAAAGCAAACTGCAGTAGATCATCTTTACCAGAAATAATATTTTCCTGCATGAGATCAATCTTGATTACAAATTCACTCTCATTCTTGCGGAACAGCCGTTTATCTACCTTCCTTTTCCCAGTCGTTAAGTCTGAGCCTTTAACGGTGATCCACATGATTATTTTCTCTCTGTTAAAGATAATATCCACCTTTTCGCTGTTTGCTATGGATATTCCGTCTTTGTAGCCAAAGTGGATCGACAGCTTGCCCTCTTTTGCTACATAGTAATTTTGTGCGACCGCTCCGGACCCCAGCAATATACCTATGCCTATCAGGAAGAATCTCAATACCTTCATGCTTCTACCAAACCTCATATTTTCCTCCTTACTCACACAACCATAGCAGCTTATTGAACATAAAATAGTCCAGATCGCTGCATCCATTTGCCGTTTTGCACTGATCTATACTTACTTTCAATTGATCGTATGAGTCGACCTCTCCCTGTTCTTCCCATTCGCAGATCATACGCCTTCTCTCATCCCATATCGGGAAAGAATAGGGGTCATGAGCGGACAACAGGTAGGAAACCACATACTTTACTTCATCAATATAAAGCAGGTCATTACACAGGGTGTCAAATAGTCCCAGATCCCGAGCGCTGATACCCACTTTCACATCCTCTAGTACGAACCTTTCCTGAACTTCATTCAGCTTCATATCGGGAATGCACCTGCCAAGGCCTAAGGCCCCGAATTTGGCTGCAACACTCGCTCTGTCCCACAGGTCACGATTCACTTGAATGTAACGGAGTGTCCTGTGGTCAGCTATAAAATACCCCTGAACGGATTGAAAAGTTTTCAACCATGATCTTATAGATTTCATAGTCTCTACAAGCTTACAAATGCCCAATACTGACGAAACGCACTGGGTACAGGACTGAGTTTGCCCACAGAACCAACGTTAAAATCAGGCAGAGGTGTCACTGGGTTATCTTGCTTCGCTTGCTTAACTTGACTATCAGCACAGTTGCAGTCCTCACAGCCACACCCACAAGTACACTTCTGTGGTTGGGCTTTAAGGGATGACTGCCTTTCAAAAGACCTACGAACTTCATCCTCCCAACTCTTCCGGTAGTCAGATAGGGACATTCCGGTATATTTTTTGAACTGCCCCGATAGGTAGTGGATACTGCTGTAACCAACAGTAATAGCGATCTGACTCAGGTTGAGGTCACCTTGCTTGATAAGCCCTTTTACCTTGTTGGTTCTAAGCTCAACAAAATATTGCTCAATAGTATTACCAGTAAATCGCCGATATATTTTACTGAGCTGATGGTAGTTTCTTGCAAGCTCCTGTGAGATATAGTCTGACAGCTTCAGTTTCTTGCTCAACGTGCTGATATTTTCCAGATAATAAAGGATTGTTTTATTTATTTCCGAGACCAACACTTCGTTTTGGTCTCGTACCATTCCCAGCCCGAGGATTTTCAGTTTTTGATCTATCAGATTAAAATTCGGGAAGGTTTCTGTTTTTAAGGTGGCATAGCCAAGATCAACTTCAGTAAATGGTATTTCCATTTCACTTAGGATCTGCTTAACTACATGGATGCATCGCGGGCATACCATGTTTTTTATTTGTATTGTGATCGTTTGCATGACAATATTGATTTGTTGTGAAAAAAATGAGACATAAAATCTCCACTCCAGGAGATTTCCTGGATAATCAATATTGTATTTTAACAGAGGAAGGACTGATACAGAATACGCACATCATAACCACTCAATGGTGGTGAAAGCGAACTGTTCAGTGAATAAACATTGTGCTTTTTATTGGAAGTAAAACTTGTAAACTCCTGGGCAAGGGCTACAACCTGCAATAACACCGGGACTTTCTCCATCTGGAACGACGGCAGTTCGCTGTTGACAAGACTGGCCAATAAACGACTGGTTTCTTCTTCGCAGCACTCTTCTTTGTCACCATGCTGATGATTGGAATGATTGTGCTTATCCTGATGCAGGGTCTTAGGGTGAAGGTCATTATGGTGATCCCCATCATCTCCATGTTGATCATGTCCATGATTCCTGCCGTAAGAATGAAGATCAACTGCCTTATTTTGGCCGGAATACATCCTTATGTCCAGAATACCCAGATCACAGAGAGCATTACATATAAATACTCCTGAGAGCGCTAAGAGCAAACCTAGCGTCAATTGTATTTGAATTATACGTAATTTCCTGATAATCATGAATCCGACTTTCAAGCAAATTACATAAAATATGAGTTCAATTCAACTGATTTATATCACCATGAATGGTGATTCATACCATTTACTATCCAATACGATCAATTTGTATTAGAGTCGTTCAATTCACTGAATGCCTGAAAATTTTCAGTAGATTCAAAGTAGAGTACTCCTCCATATTTTGAATCAGGGTTGAGATAAATGAATGCCATGGATTTGTCTACCTTCTCTCCTGAAAATGGATCAATTGCATACCGGGATTCCGGTTTTTGATTGAGTGTGGTCACACACATTTCGCAGCAGCCATAGTACATTTTCCCGTTTACAGGAACTTCTATCTGCTGCACACCGAGGTAGGTATTATTGACCATGCAGACCTTATTCCTCGGAAGCACTTCATCCTCAGTAACCCAGGCTGATGGGGGTGTGCTTTTGTATAAGTTGTAACCTATGATACCCAGGACTACAACCGCAAAAAAAGACAAGATGACAATGGATTGTTTATCGAGTTTGAGGCTCCCTGTCCTTCCCTTTAGTCGCTTATTCTTTTTCATAATCGTGCGCTGTTTGTACCTGGGCTTCAGCTTCCTGATAATCACCGCCAATCTCAGAATTGGAAGCCTTGCCCAGGGTTTTAGATTTATCAATACTTCGTCCTACTCATCAGATTGTGTTGCTTGATCCTGTTGCTTTTCCAGAAAAAAACAATGCGTCACGCAGGCATGCATCTTGTAATTTTTGTGTACTGTACCTCGCTTGTGTCCTTCCGGATCCAGGATCTCACATTTGTCACCTATTTTTTTAGTGGTCAGGACCAGCATGCCCTCATTGTTATAATACCGTCCGCCTTTTTTGGCTTTACCCAGTTTATTGCCATCCGCATCATAGACAAAGCCCCTTTCAATAAAACCAAGCTTTTGACCAGCATTGTTGTATACGATATCTTCTTTGCTAATATACCCAAGCCTGATACCCAAGTTATCTATCACCTCTCCACTCTTGTTGATATGAAGTTGGCGTTCGTTTTTGTTGCTTGCCTGAGCAAATGAACCTTGTGCTACCAGCAGCATTCCTACCAGGAACGCCATGCTGTAAATCATTTTTCTTTTCATTTTATTTGTTTGTGAGTAGTCAAATCTGTCCCATTTTAGGCATTGTTTTACACACTCTAGTGATTGATGGATTCATGGTCGCCCATCAAGCCGTTCATCAGCTCGTGATCTTCAGCATGATGACCGTCCTGATCATCGTGTCCGTTCATCCCATTTAAACCCATATGTATCCCATCAGCATCGTGATGATGGTCATCATGTCCATTTTCATGCGAGTAGTTTTCATGATGTTCTTCATAAAGGTTTTGAAAATGGTGAAATAACGAGTCATGCAAATGAATGCCATCCGCATCGCCCTCCCGGATGGATATTTTGAAGGTTTCATTCTCATTGACCGCATCCGTATAGGCTTCTCTCAAGCCGTTAAGCGATTCCAAATCTGCTTGAGAAAGTCCGTTGTGCATATCGTCATCATTGCAGGAATAGAGGCCAATGGCCAATCCCAACAATACTGTCATTATAATTTTTGTGGCTTTCATAGCAGGAAGGTTTAATTAACCGTTTCTTTCGTACTGCCACAAGAGAGCATATTCCCTCCGAAATAAGGGTTTCGTATTTCTTTTGAATCACTTAGCCAATAAGCTCCCTGGCTATCAAGCGCCATAGGGCAGTATTGGTAATACACCGAACCTTCTGCTATGCCAAAGGCTTTGATGCTTTTAAATAATGATTGATTAAAAGAATCATAAGCAGCTTTTTGATCTTTGATATCTTTAGATCCCGCCATGTCATCAAGAGACGTGTTCATCACCTTTAGGTTCATCATCCAATCCATGTGCGCCTCGGAGCTCTTTAGCAAACTCATGTCAACTTCCCCTAATTCTGCCTTTACCTGCTGGCCGCTATTAGAAATACCTTCCACTTCACCGGCTATAAAACTATCTGCCAGCTTAAGTGAGGCATTGTAAACTTCTGTGAGTTGATTCTGAAAGTCAGTCGAAACCTCGTAGGTTATTGCTCCGCTTTTATCCATTTTCATTCCCTGATGCATGGAATGGTCCATTTTAGAGCCTTCTTTTTTGTCATTTGATCCATGATCATGCTGTGCATTGGCAGCCCCCAATGCTACAAAGAGGGCTGCTATCATTATTAATTGCTTTTTCATATTATGCTTGTAATTATCTGTTCTATTGATTTTAGTTTCCATCTCCTCCCGTATCTACAATTATCGGTAGTCCATCTTTGCCCATCGGGACAAAATAAAACTTGGTATTGGGACTAGTAGTCAGCTTATCCTGAACCTCAAGGGCTTTGTACTGAAGATATTTTTGTGTAAGCCCGGCATCAATGATCTGCTGGGCATCCCGCTGACCTGCTGCCAGGATCCGTTGGATTTCAGCCTGCTTCTCTGCTATCTGCATTTCATAATCTTTTTGTTGTATGTCTTGCTCTACGGCCAGTTTTCTATCTACGGCAGAGGTTACCACTTGTGGGTACTTGATATGATCAATGGTAATATTATCTATTTCCAGGTGCTTGCCTTCAATATTAGTGACTAGTTGCTTATATATAGCAGCCTCTATCTCAGGACTTTTGGGCGATACCACTTTGTACTCATAGTTTGCAAAGATGTTGCGGGTAAGGCTTACAAATTCGGGTTTTACTACATTTCGATAATAATCTTGACCTACCTCCAACTCCAACTGTGCAAGTTCGGCCTGGATAGGTCTTAGGGTTACCGAAACGGTAATTGGGATATGTAGCTCATCTTTTGTAAGAATAGACACATCCTCGGTGTAAGTTTGCCACTGTACACTATATCTAACTACTCCATTCCAGGGCATATGCCAGACCACTCCGTCATTAAAAACTTCCTGGGTCTGTAACCCTTTTCCGTAGGGTTTCCATTTCATGGCCTGCATACCAGGCTTTACCACCGAACAGCTGACTGCGAATAATGCAATAACCGCTAGACTCAAAATGCTTATTTTACTTTTCATCACTTTAAAAATTTTAATTCAACATACCGATCTGAACGGATTATTTATCGCTGGTTTTGATGGTATTTTGATTTAAGTTTATGATGTACCATTTCCATGTGATATAATTTCTGAGCTTCAAAATTCTCCAGGCACCAAGTGCTCAATGCTTTACTTTCACTTTCTGCGAGCCTATCCAATGATTTGGCAAGTTCCTTTTTGAACAGTTCCCGGCTGAAGCTGACTTTCTTCAGGATGATTTTGCAGTATTCTAACTGAGAAGTTTTTGTTTTTGCTTTCATCGTTGATTTTTGAATAACACTTATCAATTACAACGGATCTCAGGTTTTGTCTACTTATGGTATTTGGATTATAATTTAAGAAATAAGGATATCCTTTAATTAACCGATTGCATCAGCTATTACAAGACCCATTATCACCAGTAGAAGGATGAACCAAAACCCTCGAGTTACCCACTTTTTTGTCTTAGAAGTCTTGGGAGTATCTCCAACCTTACAACATTCCTTCATAGCCTTATTCCTTGTATTTAGATAATGTAATTGAGATCCCCGGTATGCGAGCGCAGTGACCGGGGATCCATCACCGCCTATTTTATTACCTCTTTATTCTCACCACATGTGAGCATAGCATCCCCATAATAGGGGTTTTTGATCTCGTTTACCGCGCTTAACCAATAAGCACCTTTACCGTTCCTGGCCATGGGGCAATACTGGTAATAAATCGTTTCACCAGATGTACCAAACATCTTTATAGCACTGTAGAGCGCATCGCTGAAGTCTGCATAGGACAGTCGTTGTTCTTCAATATCAGTTGATACTTCAATCTTGTCTAATGACCCCTTAAGCTGTTTAAGTGTATTCATCCAGTGATTGTGCATTTCTCCGGAAACCAGACTCATATCCACTTTGTCTAAAGCCGATTTAACACTACCAGCCTGTTTCTTGGCTGCCGTAGCATCTGTAGCTAAAAATGCTTTCTGCAAATCAAGATGTACTTGGTACACATTGGTTAGTTGCTGCTTAAAGTTTTCATCGACTGACATGTCCATTTTCTTGGTGTTTTCTGATGAGCTCTCATCATGGCCCTCATGTTCACTTCCGGATGCCGGTTTCTTTTCTTCACTCGAACCCCCATGATTATGCCCCATAGAAACTTTGCCTCCTTCAGGGTTCATCATGCTTTTTTCTCCTCTAAGCTGAGCGGCAGCATCAATTTTGAAGACTCCGTTGGTAGCTACCATTTCTCCCTCACTAAGTCCGGATTCTACCACGTAGTAGTCACCTGCATCTGCACCCAATTCAATTTCCCTAAACTGAAACATATTATTGTGATCATCGGTCATCACGTACACCACCGCTTTTTTACCTGTCCAAAGCACAGCCGACTTGGGTATAACAAGCTGATCTCCAGATCCGGGAAGCATGGTCTTAAGAATGCCGTCTGCTAACATCTCCGGCTTCAAAAGATCGCGGGGGTTATCCAGTTCTGCCCTTACTTTGGCAACTCTTGACATAGGATTGAGTACCGGATCGATAAATGTTACGGTTGCATTAAACTCACGTCCCGGAATGGACTTGATTGAGAATTTGATCTTATCCCGCATTTTAATCCATGGAATATCTGACTCATACGCATCAAACATGACCCAAACATGACTGAGGTCTACCACTTCAAATAGAGCCGTACCTTCTTTCACATAATCGCCAAGTGTCACATGACGCATGGTAACTGTACCTGTAATGGGTGACAGCACATCAAAATTGAAATCAACATCTCCGGATTGCTCTATTTGGTCAATCTGTGCTTCTGTAAGGTCCCAGAGTTTTAGTTTATTTCTTGTCGCCCGGTAATAGCTTGGGTTCGTTTCTTTAAACTTCATCGCTTCAAACAACTCACGCTGAGCAGTTACTAGCTCTGGAGAGTAGATTTTGGCCAGCACCTGGCCTTTGCGCACCTTCTGCCCGGTAAAGTTTACCGTGAGCTTTTCGATTCTACCCGGGTATCGGGCGGTCAGCTCAGCAATATTACGCTCATCTGCCATTACCTTTCCAGGTAAGTACACTTCTTTATAAGGTGCTTTTCGCTCAATAGTACTCATCTCAACTTCGGCAATCTTCATGGCTGCATTGGAAAGTTTGACTGAATATTGACCAGCTTCTCCATCATCCTCATCTTCTTTCATTGGGATAAGTTCCATCCCACATATTGGACAATTTCCCGGCTCTTCCCTTTGTATCTGTGGGTGCATGGAGCACGTCCATGTAGTCCCTTCTGCATGGTCCATGGCCGAATGATCAGTAGGGAGTTCTTCCTGACTGTCACTACCGCTACCCCCAATAAGTAACCAACCAATTAAAATACCTGCTAGCAAGATCCCCAGGTAGGTGAGGGCTTTTTGTCCGTTTTTTATATTAAATATTTTCATTTTTAAAGCTGTTTTCCAGTGATGTAATTGATGTATGCTACAAAAGTGTTTTGATCGGCACGTGCCTTCTCCAATTCGAGTTCGTACCTGAGCAGCTGCCGCTCCATTCTCAGCACTTCTTCAAAATCTGCACCTGCAGTGGTGTATTGGGATACCAATATGTCCAACGACTGGGTTGCATAGGCAATGAGGCGATTATATAGAGCCACTCTTCGATGGGCATCTGCATAATCTCGCAAGGTTTGCTCCAGAACGGTTTCCAGTTTATTTTCTTTATCCTCCTTGCGATAATTCACAGAAGTCTTAAGCAACTCTTTTTCCTTGACCATGGCCCTGTACTTATTCCGATAGAGCGGGATCCTCACGCCAACCTGTGGAAAGATCAAGGCATCCTTTCCATTACCAGAAAAATCTGCCACATCAGTCCTGGGCGAGATACTGGTGTAAGAAAGGCCCAGATTAAAGGATGGTAACCCCATTTTTTGTGCCACATCAATCTCCGCATCCAGCGCCGACATTTCAAATTCAAAGCCTTTTAATGTAGGATTATGAGTCATTATTGAATCCAGCAAAATGCTCCTTCCTTCCTCAATCAAAATTGTTTCCAGTGTAACCGGCACCTCTATGCGTATTGGTGTTTCTACATTGAGTAGTTCATTGAATCTGGTTTGGATTGGTATACGTGAATCTTCCAGATAAAGTAACTGGTTATTCAGTTCATCCAAATCCATTTCAACTCGTAGAAGATCTACCGCACTGCCGGTATTAGACTCCAACCTGACGTTAGCCAGTTCCCTAAATGATTCGAGTAACCTTACATTCTCCTCTGTAATGGCTATCGCTGCTTCAAGTACATATAAATCATAATAGATTGAGCGTACGTCAAAGAAAATCCTGTTCTTAGCATCTTCAAATGCTTCAAAACGAGCCTTTGCCAGCATGGCAACTGCTTGTTCCTGAGATTTTAATTGACCAAACCATGGAAATGCCTGGCTCAGGGAGATCCCCGCATTCTGTGCTCCAACCCTGGTTTCTACCGGGCTGGTGAAGATGTTGAACATTACGGTTGGGTCCGGTAAAGCCCTGGCTTGTGGCATACGTTCCAGAGTAGCCAGATAGCTATTAAATATCGACTTAAGCTCAGGATTGTTCTCAGCTGCAATTTTGAGATAACCGTGTAAGGGTTCCTCCAGTTGCTGTGTCTGAGCCATTGTGTTGCCAATCGGGATCAGCAGCCACAAAAGCATGATTATATTGATTTTTATCTTTGTTTTCATGTTACGCTGATTTTAATTGTTTTTTGATTGACCTTTCCTGCCACATACAATACAGCACGGGCACCACGAATACGGTAATGGCCTGAACCAACATCCCTCCAAAAGTGGGAATAGCCATAGGCACCATAATGTCAGAACCTTTACCTGTAGAAGTGAAGATTGGAAGCAGGGCAATGAGTGTAGTGGCTGTTGTCATAATGGCCGGCCTGATTCTCAACTTACCAGCGTGAAGCACTGCCTCTTTTACCTCGGTCACATCGCTCGGTTTCCTTTCTGTGAAAATCTGTTTCAGATAGGTTGCCATGATGACTCCATTGTCAGAGGCTACACCGAATAAGGCAATAAAACCTACCCACACAGCCACACTTAAGTTTACTGTGCCTATCTGAAAGAGATCTCTCAGGTTTATGTCAGCAAGGGAGAAGTTTAGAAACCAACCTTGTCCGAACAGCCATATCAAAAGGAATCCCCCTGAAAATGCCACAAACACTCCAGAGAAAACCATCATGGTGGTAGAGACATCTCCAAACTGGAAATAAAGAATAAGAAAAATGGCAAGCAGACATATAGGGACAACCAGAGCAAGTCTTTTAGTCGCCCTGATCTGATTTTCATAGTTACCGGTAAACTTATATGAAACACCTGCAGGAAGCATAAACTCACCAGCGTCCATTTTTGCCTGAATAAAGCGCTGTGCTTCTTCAACCACATCTACCTCTGCTTCGCCTGCTTTTTTATCAAAAATGACATAACCATTCAAGAAGGTATCTTCACTCTTGATCACCTGTGGGCCTCTTCGATAAGTGATGTCCGCCAACTCTATCAATGGAACTTGAGCTCCTGAAGGGGTAGGGATCAATACTTTTTTTACATCCTCCGGATTGTCTCGATACTCACGTGCATACCTTACCCTAACCGGAAAACGTTCTCTGCCTTCTACAGTAGTGGTCAGCTTTATTCCCCCTATGGCTACTTCCACATAGTTCTGGAAGTCTTTCATTGTCAGCCCATAACGGGCTATAGCCTTGCGGTCTACATCAAATTCCATATAGGGTTTGCCCACAATTCTGTCAGCAAAGACTGAAGAAGCTTCAATACTCGGTACCTGCTGTAGTATTTTTTCCAGCTGAAGCCCTACACGCTCGATAGTCTCCAGATCAGGACCAAACACCTTAATACCAATGGGTGCCCGCATTCCTGTGGACAACATTACTAATCGGGTCTGGATAGGCTGGAGCTTTGGTGCAGAGGTCATACCAGGTATATTGGTAGCCTTCACAATCTCAGCCCATATATCATCAGGAGAGCGGATATGATCACGCCATTGCCTAAAATATTCACCCTTTTTGTTGTCAATTACCAGTTCGTCTTTCTCGATTTTTCTAAAACCGTCTCGCTCCGGGTGATAGGTACTTCCATCTTTTAACAAGTAGTTCCCTTCTTTATCGGTTTTAAATTGCATCCTATGCCCATTTTCGTCCACCATGTACTCGGGTTTATAATTAATGGTATTCTCGAACATGGAAATGGGTGCCGGATCAAGAGCTGAGTTCACCCGTCCCCACTTACCTACAACCGATTGGACTTCAGGGATCTGGGCCACATATCCGTCTACCTTTTGGATCACATCTATGTTTTCTTCAATACCGGAATGGGACATGGTAGTGGGCATCAAGAGGTATGAGCCTTCGTCCAAAGCAGGCATAAACTCTTTTCCAATTCCAGGAAGGGTTTTATTAAGTGACTGCCAAAACCTAGTTTGTCGAATCTCCCAGCCTGTTTTTTCAATGGAATTACCTATGGCACCAAAAGCACCCTCAAAACCAATCCAGGTAAGTATTCCGAATAAAAAGACGAAGATTGGGAGTATGAAAAATTTCCACTTATTGTCAAGGCACCACCTAAGAATAGGGGTGTAGTATTTTACAAGCAATAGTAATGAGCCAAGTACGAGCAATATTGCTCCTCCAACAAACAGAAAATTCGTAAATAGACTATTTTGAGCGCCAAGCGGCAGCCATTCACGAGTTAGAAAAGCTGCAACCGTCAGCATGATGATGGCAATATTGAGATATTCAGTAAGCCAAGTCCATTTTTCAGGTATAAACTTCTCTACAATATTGTTGATTCCAAGAGCCATAAGGACCATTCCGAGCCAATTTCCTGCGAAGATTAGAATGAGTAACCCTAGTGCGATAAGGGCTGAATTCCATATCCTTTTTGTTCTTTCCTTTCCGACCTTTATGGAAAACAACCAGTGCGCCGCAGCGGGTATCACAACGAGTCCTACAAACAGGGCAGCCAGCATTGCGAATGTCTTGGTGAAAGCCAGAGGCTTGAAAAGTTTACCTTCAGCTGCTTGCATGGCAAAAACAGGAAGAAAACTCACCACAGTGGTGGTAAGGGCGGTAATAACCGCCGATGCTACTTCTGAAGTGGCCGTATAGATAACCTCTAGTTTTTGCTTGCTCGAAATACCTTTATTTTCTGGCAAATCCAGATGCCGGAGGATATTTTCAGTAAATACAACTCCCACATCCACCATTACCCCAATGGCAATTGCGATCCCTGAAAGCGCAACAATATTAGCATCTACTCCCGCATATCTCATCACTATAAATGTCATTAAGACTCCAATAGGGAGTAAACTGGAGATGAGAATAGAGGCTCTCAGGTTCATAACAACAATGATTACCACAATGATGCTTATGAGTATTTCCAGGGTTAATGCCTCTTCCAGGGTACCTAAGGTTTCCTTAATCAACCCGGTACGGTCATAGAATGGTACTACGGTCACTTTTGAAACAGTACCGTCAGGAAGGACTTTTGAAGGCAGTCCCGGCGATATCTCTTTGATCTTTTCTTTTACATTTTCTATTACCTCAAGTGGATTGGCACCATACCGTGAAACGACAACTGCTCCAGTAGCTTCTGCGCCACCTTTATCAAGACCACCTCTTCGTGTAGAAGGACCAAAATTAACCACAGCTACATCCTTGATTCGAATGGGTGTATTGTTATGCTGCGTGATTACTGCTTCTTCAAGGTCTTCCAGGGTTCTGATATACCCCAAACCTCTAACCAAGTACTCAGCTTTGTTGTATTCTATAGTGCGGGCGCCCACATCCAGATTACTTTCCTTTACGGCACGCATGATTTGAGCCACGTTTACGTTGTACTCCTTCATGGCTACCGGATCAATATCTACCTGGTATTCCTTTACGAAACCTCCGATGGCTGCCACTTCGGATACCCCCGAAGCTGAGGTAAGCGCATATCCTACATAAAAATCCTGGATGGTTCGCAGTTCATGAGGATCCCATCCTCCCGCTGGTTCCCCTGTTTCCGGATTGCGGCCTTCCAATGTGTACCAGTAGATTTGTCCCAATGCCGTAGCATCCGGACCTAAAGCAGGTTGAACTTCAGGAGGTAATGTCCCTGCAGGAAGCGAATTCAATTTCTCCAATATTCGGGTACGACTCCAGTAAAATTCTACATCATCTTCGAAAATGATATAAATTGTAGAGAGTCCGAAGATTGAATTACTCCTTATAGTTTTTACTCCGGGCACACCCAGAAGCGCAGTGGTCAACGGATAAGAAATCTGGTCTTCTATATCTTGCGGAGACCTTCCCATCCATGTAGTAAAAACAATTTGCTGATTCTCCCCAATGTCAGGGATGGCATCAACAGGTACCGGGTCGCGAGGAAAATTCTCCATCTTCCAGTTGAATGGTGCAGTTGCCACACCCCATCCTACAAAGATTAGTACAATTAATGCTGTAACCAGCTTGTTCTCCAAAAAGAACCTGATCAGTTTATTTAACATTTCTAAAGAGTTTAAAAATTATATTTTAGTCTTTTCTTAGTGCCTCAGTTTCGATCTACCTGCAGGATGCAAGATTGATCGGATATTACAATTCTTAAAGAAGGAAGGACTGATATCGGACGAGGATATCCGGAACAGTCAGGGGCTTTTGAAGGAATGTTTTTACAACAAAATTGTTACGTATTATTATCTCCGAAAGAGAAGGGAACTCGAAAGTGCATAATAGCGGCTGTGATTGAGGTTCAAAGCTGTAGATCGAAACCAGGGTATTGTCATCGTGCTTCAGGTCCTGCTGCTCCGTATCACAACATCCCGTTTCTTCCATCCCATCACAACAGGAATCCAGCTTTTTGAAAAAAGCTGCCTCCATCAATTCGCCATCACAGTAGTGCTTAGCCAATACCATACCCCCTGAGGAAGAGAGGATGAGTAATGAGAACAATATGATAATGATCTGTTTCAAATTCAAATGATGTTTTCAAAATGACTAAACGTAAATGTAGAAATAGTGATTAGGTTAAATGTTATGATATTCTTGATAAGATTTATGATATTTTGGTTTTGTGAATTGTACTAAATGGTTCAATAATATTTTCTTCTATTTTGCGCACAAAACCGCTAGCCAATTCAGCACATTTGGAAAACACTTGTTTTAAAGAATACTGAATTAGTAAGGTTTGATATTTGACTGTCGGTTTTGTGGTCATAGAAGGAGCCGACCATGAAGATTGGAATTGGGTCGTAAAAGCAGATAGCCTCCTGCTTACATAAAGAGGTTATTGATCTAAGTGAGTACGGAATTGACAAACTTAAATTTAATAAGATCACAATGTAATTAACTACAATCAGAGCTATGGAATCAATAAACTCACTTTTTAAATGCCTGAAAATTATAACCAACAATATGAAGATTTAGAGGACAAACTTAGAATGATCGATCTGGAGGAAGATAACCTCCTCAAAAAATCAGAGCTGAGCTTTCAAATGGTACTGATTGCCATTAACCAGTTGCGGGATGCCTTAACCAAAAGCCATGTAGATTCTCAAGCCAGTGAAATCCTCTTTTTCAAGGAGATCAAACCGAAATTCGTCAGTAAGCTAATCTATCACCTTAGTGTGTTCAACATTGAAACCAACAAGCCCAATGGAGGTATCCAAGTAAGACGCAAATACTATCAGAATGAACTGGACAAACTGAAACGATATTTTGATGACAATCTGGAATTTTACCGCTATTACCGTACTCACAGCAATTACCTGGATCACAAATATTTTATAAGGGGCAAACAGGACATAAGGTTAACGCTTGATTCTTTCTTCTTTGAAACTGACCCGAACTTCTCAACTAGCCATGATTTTAAGGTTTCCAACATCCTGGCCAATGACCTGCTCAATGTCTATTTGGAAGATGAATTGAACAAACTGGATATGAGGGACTTAAGCAATGGAAGATCACAAGGTGAACCGAAGGGGAAACTAACATGGACAGATTCCAAAGTAGCGTTAATCGAGTTGATGTATGCCTTGCAAGCCCGTGGAGTATTTAACAACGGCATTGCCGATCTAAAAGAAATCGTAGCATTTTTTGAAGATACCTTCGGTATCGAGGTGGGGCAATATCACCGCACATTCCTTGAAATCCGCATCCGCAAGACCGGACGCACTAAATTTCTGGACTCTCTAAGGGATAGTCTGACCCGAAGGATGGATGAAGCCGATGACAAATAACAAAAAATCTTTCCCAACTTCGGTTTGACTTGTGAATAAAACCCACCAAACGGTAACACCTTCGCTGTTCAATCAACATTTGTTAAGAAATGGCAACAGAAGTTATTACCACAGATGACCTTCGTGAGTTCAAGATCGAGCTACTGGAAGATCTAAAAAGGTTACTCAAAGAACATTCAGGACAGCCCTCAAAGAAATGGCTAAAGTCCTATGAAGTCCGCAAGCTCCTCGGCATCTCACCAGGTACATTGCAGAACCTGCGGGTGAACGGCACATTGCCCTTTACCAAGATCGGAGGAGTAATCTATTACGACTATGCTGACATCCAAGGTATGCTGCAGTCCAACAAGTTCCACAATAGGTTGAAGTAAAGCGTATGGCTGGGCATGAACTACATCAGGCACCTTTCGGCAGCATTCGGGCAGATGGATGCAGATACCAGGCTCACGCCCTACCACATCAGTTTGTATATGGCCTTATTCAGGCGCTGGAACCTCAACTTTTTCAAGAACCCGATATCCGTGTCCAGGGACGAGCTGATGAGGTTGTCAAAAATTGGTTCGGTGAACACCTACACCAAGTGCCTGAAGGAACTGGATCGTTTCGGATTTATCCGATATGAACCTTCCTACAATCCGCACCGGGGCAGCCTCATTTACCTGTACAGTTTTGATAAAGGTAGTGATACAGGTGCTGATAATGGAAGTGAAATAGCAGTGAGACCTTATACAAACAATACAAACTCTTTAAACAATGAAAACGAAACAAACTTGGGTGAGCGATCCAAAAATTTTGATAGAGGTTCAAATGCTGAGGAAATGAAGAAAGAGAAAAGTTCCGCTAAAAGAGAAAGAATGACCGGCTATGGCCCGGACATTCCGCCTCTGGAAGCCCATGTGAAAATCTACTTTGATGAAAAAGGCTATCCGCCCGTGGAGGCTGAGAAGTTTTACAACTACTTCCAGAGCAATGGCTGGCTGGTAGGTGGCCGCTCCAAGATGAAAGACTGGAAAGCAGCCGCCCGCAACTGGATGCTGAACGCACAAAAATTCAATGCCTATGCAAAAGATCAGCGAAACCATCAGCCAGGTCCTAAACCCGGAAACCTCCACACAGGAACCGGCAAAGACTATGGCGAACCGCTCTAAATCCTCCCTTGAGGGAGAGCCTGTCCCGCATGAATATCGGGATGCCCAGAGGACGGAGGGTGTTCAAAGCTCAGAGCGTGTTCAAAGCAACATCATCCAATTCGACAAATGCCTTGAATTCCTGGAGAAAGCAGGCAAAGAATACATCAGTCCAAAATTCCAGATATGGAAGGAAGACCACTTGATTATATTCAAACTTTTGGTCTACTTTTATCAGGACAAACCCAATGCTGAAAAGCACGGCATTGACCTACACAAAGGCATTTTGCTAACCGGCCCGGTCGGTTGTGGCAAAACCTCCTTGATGACCCTTCTACGGTTTATGTTGGCTCCCAAAGAGCAATACATCATCAAATCCGCTCGTGATATCACTCTGGAATTCATCCAGGACGGCTATCCTGTTATCAACAAATACTCCAAAGCAGCCTTCCAGCAAACAAGCGGAGAGCTGATCCCTAAAGCCTATTGTTTTGATGACTTGGGCGTGGAATCCAACATCAAGTATTATGGAAACGAAACCAATGTAATGGCCGAGATTCTTTTGAGTCGCTACGATATGTTCATTGGTCGGCACATGCTCACCCATGCCACCACCAACCTTTCCGCCAGTGAAATTGAAAGCTGCTATGGCAATCGAGTTAGAAGCAGGTTAAGGGAGATGATAAATGTGATTGCTTTTGATAAGGAGACGAAAGATAAGCGGGTATGAACATGTCCCAGCGTGGTACATGCGCAGGTTTTCATGTCCTATTCTTAAGGTTTTTGTCTCATGTCCCATCATGGTACATATAACTTGTTTCATGTCCCAATTTTCGTATTTTTGTCTCACGTAATTATAGGAATGAAGAATATTGATCCCTCACAGCCTTTCAATGATTTGCCTCTTTTACCTCCTCCGGTGGAAAAAGTGGAGACTATCGAAATCCTCAAACAGGAGAGTAAAGCAGCGGTTGCCCTTGCTGAGCTGAAGGGATTGGCAAGAACACTACCCAATCAGGGTATTTTGATCAATGCCATTGTACTCAAAGAAGCACAGGCCAGTTCAGAGGTGGAGAATATTATTACTACACATGACAAGCTCTACCAGGCTTTGGCGGCCAAGTCAATGACAATTGACCCATCGACAAAAGAAGTCCTACGGTACAGGGAAGCCCTGCTCTATGGCTTTGAAGAGATCAAAAAGAAAGGCTTCCTGAATACTAATGGTATTGCACGCATTCAGGCTATACTGGAAGAGAACGAGGCTGGGATCAGGCAGCTACCAGGTACTTCCTTGAAAAATGATCTGACAGGGAAAACAATTTATACACCGCCAGATGATAAGGAAATAATCGTCAGACTGATGAAAAATCTGGAAGACTTTATCAATGATGAACCCGATGGAATGTCACCTCTGATCAGGATGGCTATACAACATTACCAGTTCGAAAGCATCCACCCATTCTATGATGGAAATGGCCGGACGGGAAGGATTATCAACGTGCTTTACCTCATCCTTCACAACCTGTTGGAAATACCCATGCTATATCTCAGTGGCTACATAATAGGCCACAAAGGAGCTTATTACAAATTGCTACAGGAGGTGAGGACTAAAGACAATTGGGAAGGCTGGATATTGTTTATGCTCAAGGCAATTGAGGATACTGCGACTAAGGCTATTTCCCAGATCCACGGGATCAACAGCATCTTCAATGAGATCCAGGATAAGGTAAAAAATGAAGCCCCGAAAATTTACTCGAAAGACTTGATCGAACAATTGTTTGTTCATCCCTATACCAAAATAGAATATATCTCCAATGGGCTGGGCGTAGAAAGAAAAGCCGCTTCCAGGTACTTAAAGACTTTGGAATCCATTGGAATCCTAAAACTCGAACCTATCGGGAAAGAGAATATTTTCATCAACCAGCAATTGTACCAACTACTGAAGCAAAGTTAGACCATGGCCAAAGCTCGAAAATCCATACCCCAAAAAACGAAATCTCTATTACAACAAGAGGTTAATTCCCAGTGCCCAATCTGTGATGATCAGAATGTGGATCATTTTGAAATTCATCATATTGACGAAAATCCCGAAAACAATTCCCCTGACAACCTTTTGATGCTTTGCCCGATTTGCCATTCCAAGATTACAAAAGGTGATATAAGTGAGGAGGAGGTCAAACAAATCAAGACCTATCTTATGATTAAAGCTAAAGGCAAATCCAGTGCAAAGTCATCAAATACCATCAACATCAAAGGCAATGTGTCCAACTCCACGGTAGCCAATTCGATCAGTGCACAGACCATTGTTTATAAATCCCGAAGCAAACCGAAAATGGAATTCGCTGATGGTGCCATTGGTAAAAAAGCGGAATTGAAAAACTATGTGAAGCATCTGATTGATCGATATAACGAATACAAGGAAGGAGATGTTGGTAAATCCAAAATGAACTATGCTGCCATTTGGGGCATCATCAAAAAGGAATTTAAAGCCAGTGCCTACCAAGTCCCAGAAGCCCAGTTTGAGGCTCTTTGTTCCTTCCTTCAGTATCGCATAGACAACACAAAACAAGGCAGGATCAACAGAGGGAAAGGCTTTAAGAACTATTCAACATTTGATGCAATCTATGGTGGAGAGTAAACAGAACAACCTTGATTGGCTAAAAAAAAGATGCCCAATTCAGCCTAAAAAGTGGCATACTGAAAAGGTTCTCAGAATAAATGAAATTGAGAACTATAGGTTCTATTCTCGGAATTCAACAAAGACTTACAGAGGAATCATTAGTCCGGTAGATATAAAAGGCATTCAATACGCCTATGCTTATAACGATGGGAGTGATATTACCTGGATTGACTTACTGAATAATTTGAAAAGGTTTACGGATATTCGTCATTCAAACATGACTCATGAAGAGTTGATCGAGCACGCCCAAATTGATTACAACGAATCCAGAACGGTTTCAAAGTTTGGCTCTCTTTATTTTACTACCACCGGTCAGCACAGAATGACTTTGTGCAAATTTCTCGATTTGGAAAAAGTTACAGTCCAGATTAACGAGTATACCTTTGAACAAGAAAAATTTAATGCCTATCAGGCTAGAAAGAAATTTGTAAAACAGCTGTTAGATAGAGGTCTAATTTCTGAGGAATTATCAGAATCAGAAATAATGAGTTTTGAACACGGTATAAGCCTGAATATCCGAGGAGTTTTCATCATGATGGGAGACCAAATATTTGATGGGCTTATAAACCTTTACGATGGCCTTAGCACGAACAAAGTATTAATCACTTTTGAATCCTTGATTTATGGTAAGCCTTCTACTTTCAATAATGATGTCAGAAGCAAATCTGATTTACTTCAATTCAAGTACTTTTTAAGAAAGTGTAAAGCGGAATTACTGAGTGATGTCTTACATACATCATGATCTCCTTCAAAGAGTAGCGAATTAAGGTCAATCCTTTTACCGAAAGATAATCCCTCCCCACACCCCTGTGCCTCCAGCCTGCTCATTCCGCTGCGCTGCACTCACAAGCTTCCACCGCACAGCAAGAGTAGCCCGCTATTGCGTTCCGCTACTCTCCACTCCATACCGTGCCACACTTGCTTTTTTCCAACCCTGTCCCCACGCAGGAAAAGCGGTGTTCGTCTTTCGCCCTCGGCATAGCATCATGCCAGGCCACCACAGCCTATTTTTTGAAAGTGTTTGTCTTTTCAAAGGTCAAAAAATAAGCTGTGTCGCCCTTCGGGTGGCTATCGCCAGCCTGTCATGCTGCTTGCAACTCGGTTGTCATCCTCACGGCAGCCTACTCTGTCTGCTTATGCCGCCTCTCTACACTTCGTTCCGTTCAGCCGCAACACATCCACCGGCTGCCAGTGTTTTTGCTCGCCTGCGGGTCGCTGCGGGCTGCGGGACTGTCATGCTTTTTGCACCAACCCAACGGTATCCTTGCACACAGGCAATCGCTTATACCTTTCCCAATGCTCAAAGCAAAAAATCACGCCAGCCCTTGTGTAGTTCCGTTTCATTCCGGGCTTTTGTGGAGGATCAAATTACAAAAGCCCTGCATTCCACTTCACACATAGCAAGCCCCCGCAGTTCGTACCTCACTGCCTTCCGGTCTAGCCCCCTTGCTCCACTCGCAGGCGGCTCGCAAGCCTCCGTTCGTTCCTCTCTTCGGCTGGCTTGGCCGTTCGTCCATTACGCTGCGCTCCACAGCCTCCGGCCAGCCGTTTTAGCTCAAGGCTGTTTTTTCCTGCGTGGGGTTCCTGCCGCACTATCGTTCCAAACCACATTCTCGTTTGCAGTTGAATGTTATCCGTGATTTCTTTTGAATCGAAGTGACCTCTCCGGAAAGAAAACAAAACAAAGAGTGCAGCTAAGTTAGGCGGGCCCCACAAGGCCAACCCTAATCAGGACCGTCAAGGTCAAGCCCTACGGGTTTTTGAAAAAATCTCCACCCTACGGGTAGTATTTTTCCAAAAAACCTTGACTGCCCTGTCCATGCCCACCTGACCAAAGGCTTTCTCTTTTCTTTTTTTCCCTTTTTTCTTTTCTCTTTTGAAATGTGTGCGAAGCGCAGCGAGCAAAACTTTAAATGCTCATACTATGCACACTTTTCAGATCAAAACTTATCGAAAAAACTCCACCAGCTCTAAGCCTCATTTCTTCATTCTTTCCAAAGGACTGAATGCGGGAAAGCCGCTCGAAACCCCATGTCCCAATTGCTTCACCATCACCACAGAATCGGAGGAGGCACGGAACTTTTATTTCTGGCTCTCTTACGGTCTTTGGCAGGCACGGGCGTTCACGCCACACCTGACCGGTTCTGTTGTCCCATTCATCAGGCTAAGTGATGCCAGAGCGGTATTGCTGGCAGGGCAGGAAAAGGCTTTGAAAGACCGTAGGAAGTACCTGAAGTCATTGGCACTCCTTCAGGACTTTGAGAAGAAATCGAAAATCCTGCAAAAGCAGGTTGAGCTCGTGAAACAGGTCAAGAGGGCTATCATGTTTCAGATACTCCTGGAATGAAAAAAGGCCACACGAGGAGGCCTTTTCATTGAGAGGAACACAAACTTTCCCGACTTGCGGGAATCACATCCCCTTCGGAGGTGGATGTTTTCTTTTGAACCGTTGGAATAACACCTTTAGCAGAATGGACACGGTAAAGCTCACTAACGCTCCGACAGCAGCCAATATACAGGTGTGGAGGATATCCCCGGAGCTGATGTTCACCAGGACACTCAGCAACGTGCCTCCGGCAGTTCCTGCCTTCGTGCCTCCTCCGCTTACCAGGTTAGCCATCTTTCCTGTCCGCTTTTGCGCTATCCTCTACGGTCACCTGACTGACTGCAGTCAGTACCGTCCCTCCTACGGTGAGATAGCCGCCCAGAGCAACTATTCCGGCCGGTAAACTGATTGGTGCTGCCAACAGAGCTCCACCAGCTGCCGCTAGTGCCAAACCTACGTTACGGAGCACTTTGAAAAACTTGGGTGTTGGGGCTTTCACCCTTTCTATGATCGTCATACGCTTTTTGCTTTTTGAATATTGAGAAATACATTTTCGCCTCTTTCCATGGCCTCAAACACAAGTGTTTTCAGCCTGGAATCGGCAACTTTGGATTGCGTCCCTCTACCTGGACCGATGACCTTTGAAACCGGGGCTATACAGCCCTTCAGTTCCTTCAGGGCTTCATTGGCAGGGTGAAAGAGGATACCGCTTCTATTGGGTACATTTTTCACCAGCAAATGCCAGCCCAGTTTGTCGGTATATCGCTTCACAAGCTCATACCTCCCTTCCGGGATGCTCGATACCATCCGCTGGTTTTCCCTCCAGGGAAGCTCGATGGTGGAGCTGATCAGCAGCTCCCCATCATAGAGCTCTCCGTTGGTACCGTCCTGATGATAAACTCTGAATAGGGTTAATTCCATTTCAGGGCATCATTAGTTTTCCGGTAGCTGGATAAATTTGTCTACCTCAACCAAAGCCAGACAGTTAAACCCACCATTCTTCATGGCATACATCTGACCATTGACGGATTGATAGAAATCAATGCCAAAGGCGACCAATAGCACCTCCTCGCTGTTGGCATTAAAAGCCAAATCCAGCTTCAAGGGACCGGTTGCCACATTGTTGATTTCCACATCTGCGGACTCTGCCAGGTTGAAAGTGAATTCATCATTCTCGAAGTTTACCTCCGATAAAGCCGCCACCATCTTTAGGTGCGTAGCACCTTGGGGATAGGCCAGGCTATTGGCTGGAATGAACTCAGGAATATCAATGGAAGCTGTACCGGCTGCACGGTCAAAACTCACTTCATAGGGAGCGTATAGTGTGGCCTCCAGACGGCCATCCGCATTGAAATCAAACCCCTGGATCAAGTCCAGGTTTCCATTGGAAACCGTCCGCTCTCCTCTTGAATTGTCTTCATCCGATTGAAGGACGATCATTAATTGCTTGGTCAACCTGGAGGCTACCTTGCTGTCTGAAGTTTTCAATAAGAGCGGCCTGAAGGCCGTGCGGATTAGCTTACCAGCTTTCCCTGCCCGTCCAAACTCCGACCCATTCTCCCGGGTCCTTTGGAAGGCCGGATCATTCTTGATCCGTTCTCCATCCACACCCCCTTTTTCCCTGGCTAAATAGCCGTCTTTACTCTTGTAGAAGGACACATCCCCGATGGTTCCTTGCAGTTTAATAATACCTTTTTGTCGTGCCATACGTCTTGATTTTGATTCGTTGCTTTGTTGCAACTCATCGAAAATCAACTATCTCCTTCAGGCAGACAAAAGGCAGGTTCCGTATAGGACGATAGGATACCATTTATTCCGATTGGTTCAAAAAGAACTGCGGAGGTCATTTAGTATATTTACAGTATAGCAAAAGCATAGATGAAGTATAGATAGAGTATGATCGAAACCAAACGAGCCTGTATTTATCCAAAAGACGTGCAGCGGATCACCGGCAAGAGCGAGAGATACGGAAGGAAGCTCCTAAACAGGATCAGGGAGGAGTTTTCCAAAGAACCGCACCAGTTCATCAGTGTAGATGAATTCTGTGAGTTCACCGGCCTTGCACCGGCCATTGTTGAGCGTTACATCACCGATTGACCTTGCCAGATGAAGGCAGTCAAACGGCACTAAATTCTATACCCCCTTACAATAAAATTTAGCACTTTTTGCCACGATTTGAACCCAAAAAGCGGGCTTTTTTGTATATTTACAAAGGTTTCGAAGTTCACCAAATACACTCAAACCAGTTCGAATAAATTGAGAACTGAACGGTGAACCCACTGAAATTACGTTTTGTAACTTACTGATACATAAAGATTTGCACGGGGTGGTTGTAATCCTGCCGCCCCGACGAACAAAGCCCGCTGACGTAAAGTCAGCGGGCTTTTTGTTTTTTATCAGGGTTTCTCATTCCACTTGATCACCAAAAGGCAGAGCAATTGATGTGCAGGTGTAACTGCACGTTTTGATAAGCTGGAGACACAGTCACTACATCCTGATCAACCTCAAGGAATTCACGTCCCTGAAAATCCCCGGTCCAGGATACCGACAAGGCAAAATTGGAATCGAGCGCTTTGATCACCCCCAGACTGAATCTTCCGCTAGCACCAAAATCCTCCTCAAAGCGAAAATCGGGTGATAACTCCATGGCACTCTCCCATGCCTTAACCCTGTGTTTGATGTTGAAAGAAGGAAAAACTGAAAATGAAAGCTGAAAACCTGAACCCACATCTGCCCGGATAATGACCGGAAATTGCAGCCTTACCAAATCCTGCTGCAGCTTCCTGATTTCGCCGGACGCTATATCCCACTCGGCTTTGTCCGTATTCCAGTAAAAATGACCACTTGAAAAAATGTACTTGCCGCCGGTTTGCTGCACTTCTACCCCTGCCAGAACGGTAAAGACACTCTGTCCCAGAGGTTTCCCTACCAATACGCCCAGGCTTTTGGATCCAACACCTGTTCCCTCGGTTAAAACATAAGTCTTGTCGTCCTCTCCATTGATAAAAGTCTCTTCCATCTCTGACCAGCCTACACCAGCACCACCCAAAATCTCTACTAAAAAGGCAGAATTCTGAGCCTGGGCTCCTGATAGCACGGACGCCATTAAATAAACCAAAAAAACCAGTAACCCCTTATTTACCATACCAAAACAATCTATAACCCAGATTCAACTCTACGTATTCAGATTCTGAAAAATTAACCGATCGGATTCCCATACCAATAATGAAATCCTGAACATGATATTTGATTCCCAAATGCTGGTAAAATCGGGTCACCTTTCGGATCTTCTCCTGATCAATAACCCGATAGCCAGGCTGGATCAATATGGAAAAATCCTTCATAACCCACTCCAAAGACCCGAACAAGCCCAGTTGTAACTTTTCTCCCAGCGGAACTTCTAATTTCTTCCAGGCCCCGTTTTGAAGTTGTTCCAATTTGGCGTTGGCTGCTCCATTGCTCATCAGGTCTATCCCCCCACCCCATTTGAGTAAATAGCCAGTTTGACGCTGCAAAGCCACTGACAGGTTGTAAAAGCGATAGTTCTTATTAACAAAGGCCACCTTCTTATCCAGCTCGAAGTAGCCGAAAGTCTGCTCTCTAACACCTGTTCCAAAAGTAAAATACAGCTCATTGCGGTCATCAAATTCAAGAATTTCGCCTATGGAACGGGCGGCCAAACTTTGGTAGTCCTGAAAATGATACCGCACACCCACAGAACCGGTCAACAGGTTGACACCTCTGTTTGGTGAAGACCTGTGGCCATTGGAAAAATGCGAAGACCCCAGGTCCAAATTCAATGTGGTATTGCGGAATACGTTGTATTCCAGCAAAATACCAGAGTTGATATACAAGTTTCTTGCTGATCCGATAACACTGTTATTCGGATTGAGCACGGGGTGTTCGGCTTTCCAATTGAGGGAAAGTCCTAAGCGAAACATGTATTTAAGGGCAAATTTCTCGGTGCGGATAAATGGCGCATCTAAGAATGAATACAAAGCGAATGGACTGCCCAACTCATCGGTTTGAGGAAAGCGAAAGGAGGTATATCCAAAACCGAAAGCCGGATAGTGCAACAACTGATTCTCAGCGCTGGCATTTCTTGTCTGCCAGCCAAGCTCACCTTTGTACCCGGCACATTGAGAGATCCTTTGTTCCGAGCCATTGTCACCATTCAGAAAACTATTTTGTGATTGAAATATGACACTCTGATGTCTGCTAAATGTCAGAAAAAAACTCGGACTTGATTGACTGTATACGCTCCCTGCAAAACACAGCATTGAAACCGCCAGACATAAGCGTACTTTCCTATGATTCATCTATCAGTTGGGTAAACTTCAAACAAACAAATGTATTCAAGCAGGGCAAATTTGTTAACGATTAGCCCAGAAAGAAAACCTAAAAACGAAAGCACCGAATGATAGGAGGTCAAAAGCATGGTAATTACATCAAAAAAGCTGTCCATCTTCGATTCCTTTTCGTTAACTTAATGATAGCCAATCAAACTCCTTTTCGCCATGTCAAGTAAGATTTTTCAATACGCCGGGACGCTGGTATTTCTGATAAGCATCCTGTTTGTAGTAGGACTATTCACGCAAACCAACCCAGACCACCCATCACTGAACGAAACCTCCGCCGAACCGGACCTCTACCTCAGCAATGTGCGGCATTATGCCAAAGAAGAACTGGCTGAACGGAGCCTTTATCACCTCGATAAGGCTATTGAGTCGATTAAAAAAATCGAAACGGACATAGATATCAATAGCAAGCAAAAAGTGGATGAAGCCATTGTTCATCTCGAAATAATCTATGAAGAAATTGCAAGAGATTCCCTGGTTTCGGAGGATCTTAACAAAGCCTTCGAATTCGCCCTGAATGCACTCACACTTGCGGAGCTCCGCATTTCAGAACGCTATGCTGAAAGTAACAACCCTGTTCAGGCAATGGTGGCACTGAAGTACGCTCAAATGCACCTTAAAAGCGCCTCACAATATTCGGACTTGCCCAACATGAACCTGGAACGACATATCTACTATGAAATAGATTCTTTGATTCTTTCAGAAGCCATGGCCCCAGTGCTGATCGCTGAGAAAATTGATTATTTCATTTCTGAGATGGACACCCTGGTGAATGATTAATCATCAAAATCAAAGCACTCCTTGCAGGTAGGCTTATAACCAAAAAGGAATGACCTGGAGCGGTGCAGGTTCCGTGTCAGCGGCAGGTCTGAGGGATATAGTTCAAAGGATATATTTTTCTTTTGAATGTGATCATCCAGGCTGGATCCAAGGGCAAGTACAGATAAAGAATCGTGATTTTCGTACCACACTTTGGTCAATATTTTGGCCAGCATTCCGCAGGTCAGCACCACTACCGCCTCATCAGGAAACCTCATGTCTTTAAATCGGTCATATTCCAGGTATGAGTTTCTAAAAGGAACCTGAAATATTCGCTCTGAAACCATTTCTATTCCAAAGGCCTCAAAAAAAGAAAGGTCCTGATACTCATTGGTGAAGAAGTATACTTTCCGACCCTTTAGTGCCTCCAACAGGCGCGGCATGAAAGCCAGGTTATGATGGATGGCCATGGCCTGAACTTTATACTCATAATCCCCCACTATTTCGTCGGCTTGCTTTCTCAATTTGGGATGATCCAGAGAACACGGAACTCCCACCAGATAGCCTTCTTTTTGAAAGCGCATTGCTTCATAGAGCCGCTCTGCGAGTACCGGGTTGTATTGTTGCTGCTTTCTCCCGAACCACTTTTCATGCTGCTCGCCTTTTAATAAGTCCTGAATGAACGTAAGCTCCCCATCATTATAATGGGCAAAACTCACCGGCTTCTTGGCCTCTAGTCGACCCACCAGCAGCTCCGTGGCTTTGTGAATCACTGCACTCTTATTTGGCAGGTGCCTGAATATTCGTTCCTTCTGAAAATGCCATTTATTGGCCTTACCAATCAAGAACAATTGACGAACAGTCTGCAAATGCGCCCTCATATTGAGCCAAAAAGATGCTTTGCCGGGGGTTGCCGGTGATGGCGTATCCTGCACCACCACCAGTGGGTTGGTCCCAGTTAAATGCCGGAAAGTATCTCCCACCCGGGAAATATTCAAAGACTTGGATAAAGCGGAAATGAGGTGGTTCTGACTGTAAATATCCCGTTCGTTTCGGGCATAAAGCATCTCGTACATCCATCCCTTTTGAGCCTGTGGTTTTGCAGATAACCTGGTGCTCGCTATCAACACCTGATCATGATCAAGAATGAAATTGACTTCAGACTGAAAACATCCGCAGGCCGAATCAGCATAATATCTGCTTAGTGTATCGTGATAAGAACACTGCTCCCCATAACGCTCCATGGCCTGACGAAGTAGGGCCTTCAAGCCACCGGCAGTTCCCACAAAGGCTGTAGAATCCAGGTAATTGTACCGCTCATGAGGTCTTGGGTAGTGTTTCCAGTAAAAATAGTGGAGTCTTTGGTCTTCCAGTAAATAGGTTGAGGAAGCGGCAAAAACCGCATCAGTACCCAGTAGAGCAAATCTGTCTGCCAGCATGGCCACCTCACCACTCAGGGAAACCCGCTCCGGGTCTGAAATAACCAAAACCACTGTCTGATCATTCTCTTTATCAAGCGCATCGATAAGTACCTGGAGCCACTGCTCCTGAGTTGTCACCACAGGACACCACTCCACCTCGGCCTTCAGCAAGTTATCAGGACGCTCATCGCGGGGCGACTTGCCAGTTTGTTCAAAACAGAAAATTTTTACAGGAGGGTTATTCTTCATGATCCGGAATGAGCAAAACTAAACCAAACCAATGTAGGTTAAAAGCTCAGACTTCACGTTGAACATGTATACTCAAATTGAAGTATGTACTTCGCACAGATCGCTTAACTTTGCGAATTCCTGAATTTTGTACAGGCGACATTAATATCTATGAAAGTAATTGCCCTTCTTTTCAAGTCTTCGGCATGGAAATTTACCGTAGCAGCCATTGCCAGCTTCATCTCCGGAACTGCCCTCACTGCGGTGATCTACATGATCAATGAGGCCATCAAAACCGAAATGGCCAATTCCGACACGATCATCTGGCAATTTCTGGGCATCCTGCTCGTCTATGTCACCACCAGCATTTTTGGTGCTTACCTGATCACACTCCTCAGCCAGGTGGTGATCCAGGACATGCGCCTCACCATCAGCAATAAAATTCTGAAAGCCTCCTTTCACAAGCTCGAATATCAGACCAAAAGGCTTTTCACCATCCTCACGGATGACATCAACACTATTTCCTCCATCATTATCAAGCTACCAGCCATTTTCACAGCGGTCACCACGGTAATGGCCTGCTTCGCTTACATGATCTTCATCTCCTGGAAGCTCTTTTGTTTATTCATGATTGTATTTCTGATGGCCTTTATCCTGTACAGGCTCCCGCTCAACTCTTATGGCGAACGCCTGAGGAAAACCAGAAACCATCAGAATGTGCTTTTCGGCTATTTTGAAGGACTTATCTACGGCCTCAAAGAACTCACCATCAATAAAAAATTCAGGAGTCTCTACACCAAGGAAATCATTGAACCACTCACCGAAGAGCAAAAAAAGCATCAGGTAATTGGCAAAACGACCGTGGAGATATTCTCCCGATGGGGCGAGGTTATCCTGTTTCTGGGGATTGGTGGTATCCTTTTGATCATCAAAGAAACTGGTGTAACGACCTATGACGTAATGGTTCAATTCCTCACGGTAACGGTTTTCACCATTGCACCTCTTTCTAAAATCACCCGGGTACTCCCTGATTTTCAGCGAATCAATATCGCTCTGGAGCAAATTGACTCAGCCGGTTTGGATCTGGAAAAAGAAACCGCCCCGGCTTTGGAAGAGGACAACACCAAGATTTTCCCTGTAGTGGAATCTGAGCCTGTCATTTCACTGAAAAATGTTGCCTATAGCTACTATCACACCGAAGAAGAGAAGTTTTTTAAACTTGGCCCGATTAACCTGGATGTGAAAAAAGGTCAGGTGACTTTCCTTATAGGTGGGAATGGGAGCGGTAAAAGCACCCTGGCCAAAGTACTCTGCGGCCTGTATCCTCCTCAGGAAGGCGAAGTGACCCACTTCGGAAAAAAGGTGGTCCCTGAGAATGTTGAAAATTTCCGAGACCAGTTTAATGTCATCTTTGCAGACTTCTACCTTTTTGATGAAATCATTCATATCCCACAGTCCGTCATCGATGAAAAAGCTCAGGAATATTTGAAACTGCTGGAGCTGGACAAAAAAGTGGAAATCGTGAACAGAAAACTCACCACCACCAACCTATCCACCGGGCAGAGAAAAAGATTGGCACTGCTGATATCCTATCTGGAAGACAAACCCATCTACTTGTTTGATGAGTGGGCAGCCGGTTTGGACCCGTACTATAAGAAAATATTCTACAAGAAATTGATTCCGGATCTGAAGGCTCGTGGTAAAACCGTTTTTGCCATCACCCATGATGAATCCTATTTCGACTGTGCAGATGAGGTGATCATGCTCAAAGAAGGTCAGCTATTGGAAACTCACCTGCTGCACGATCAGCTGCAGGAGTTTTTCAATTAGTAGCTCATTAATCAGAATCGTATTTATACCGATCGTAATCCTGCTCTAAGGCTTTAAAGTCAATCTCTTTTTTGAGCTTCAGGAGTACCAGGGTATCTACCATCGACACTTCATCGAGGTACTTCAGAACCACCTGATATTGCTCCCGGTGAAAGTCGTGAAAGAGAATATTCAATCGCTTATTGGTGTGGCACTCCATGATGGTTTTGAGGACGCATGAAACCCGAAAACGCCCATCGACCAGAACGGTATCTATTTTTTCGCTATCTATCTGCTCAAAGACCTCCGCTGAGTAGGACGGAAAGAGCTCTCTGGATTCATCACCAAGCGGTCTTCCCCATTCTCCTGTTGGCCCGATGTCCACGTGAACCAGATTCAACCTTGTCTTCTCCATTCGGCGAATGAAAAGATACTGTTTCATCATATTCACCCATTCCTTGCAAGAATCTACAGAACATATATCGGCTTCAGACTTTCCCAAAGAACGAAAAGTACTACCTCCCATCCCAAATTCAAGGTAGTAATCGGACAAACCAACAGTAGCATCGAAGAGTTTTTTCTCCGGCCCGGTCATTCTAAATGGATGGAAGATGGGTTTTGGAGAATAGCGATTGATTCCAATGATCAGATTTTGTCCGAGCTCTTTTAGCGTCAAATTACCATTGTTTCGTGAGTGTAATTTGGAAAAGTATACTTTATTTATTGTTTCGCCAAATTAGCCAGCTGGTACCCCAATACAAACCTAAAGTAGAGATTCTTCATATCGTTATCTTTGATATATTGCCAGTTGAGCCTGTTGCTGAGCGATAGCTCTGCTCCTACTGTAAAGTCGCTTACAAAGCGCAGAGCCTTTAAGGTAGCCGTGTACTCCATATCAAAGGGCCTGTCACCATTGGGATCAAAGGCGGCAAATGCATAGTCGTCGTTAAACCTGATTCGTTGCAAGCTTATCCCATACATCCCTTGAGGGAAATAATAATTAACCATAAGAACATCACCATTAGAACCCGGCCCGATGCCCGCACCAAGCAGTTGTCCACCTTGGGTATAGCCCTGAGGCGCCAGGTGATGCAAATAATAAGGAGGCGAAAATCGCAATTTGATCAATCGGGTTTGACCTAATGTTGTGTGCTCGTAAGTAGCCTTCACTGCCTTGTTGTCACCTAGATCAAACACCTTGATAAAGCCAATGGTATAGGCCCTACTGTGTTCAGGCTCTGTGGCAAGCGCACGGATATTGCTAAAGTCGTTTTTAGCAAACTCCAGATAAGTTTCAAAACCCACCTCTTCAAAAGTCCATTTCAAATTAATGGCCACCATCTGGTCGTAAACATCATTGACCACACTACCCGAACTCAGGCTATCCTTATTGCTCGAAAAATCAGCAAAAGAAAGGAAAACATCACTCAAAGCGAACTTCTGAATCTTCCAGTCCCTATAGTGAATCCGGGTGGCACCCACGGAAAGACCGGGAAGAAAGGATGGCCTGTAATAGGCTCCTCCACCCTGAAAATACCGCTGATTGTTTCTATCATTATCGTCGAAGTAATCAGACTCGTTCATAATGCCCCAGTAGGATCTAAATTCAAAATCTCCGATCACTGTTTCAATAGGCGTATCTGTCCCGAAATCTATATGCGGAAACATCGCGGCATTGTTACTCATGATGATTGGGTTGACCTGCGACGGACCCAGTACTACATTCTGTGTGGAAACTCCGAGCGTCAGTTTTTTATAAATCAGGCGTAAATCAGACTGCCCCATATGAAATCTGGTAACAGCCTCAGGCCCATACTGCTGCACCCAGTCTATCTTAGATGAATAGGGATAACCAAATTCGCTAGCAGCACCATTAGGGCGGGTATAATCCTTATTCTGGGCATAATAAACCACCGGAGCGAAGGTGTAATGAAGCATCCCAAAATGTCCTCTAAAACCAAAATTAATATCCGCATTCATCCCCTTGCCACGCCATACGGGACCATCATTATAGCTTCTGGGATACTTCGAGTTAAACCCAAAAGAAGTAATCACTGGAAGGACGCTAAAACGACTCTCATCACCTCGGTAAATCTGATAATGATCTCCCCAGGCATTCCATTCAGGAGTTCTGTCATACTCATTAGGAGAAACATTTGCAGTATTCACCATGATGCGTTTGCGCAGCGAATCATTTTGCAATACCAACAACTTATTGTAGTCCACCAGATAAGAATCTGGGTACAAAACCTGCGTTTTTCCGGCAATGGCCAAAAGAAATAAAAGGACACCTAATGTTTTTTTAATCATAATACCACTCACTCAAATCGTAAAAGGATTGTCTTTGGGGTAGCACTTCCCGGACCTAAAATAACCTCCGTCCGCAAACCTAGTCAGGTCAGCGCCCTTTTGTATAGGAAAAATACCCTTAATCTCAGTCACCCCTTGATTCACTCGCGATATGTACCAAAAGTTGACCACTGACCTGAGAAAAGCTATGAAACTCAGCACCAAAGCCAGAGGCCGCGCCCATGTCCATCGGTTAAACGTGGGCTTTCCCTTGATCTTATTCAAAACGGTTTCAAAACGGGTATAAGTCCCGGGAAGGTGAATGATTGCCGGGGAACTTCCTGTGAGGGTATTGTGAAATTGTCCTCCCGAAAAACTGAGGTCGCGACAATTTTCCTGAGTTTCTTTTATCCAAAAGGTCTTTAGCATCCTCCGCTCGTATTTGAAAAAAAGATAATCCTGTATTTCTGATACCCGCCCCCAGGAGGCCACACACATTCGTCCGCCCGAGCAGCCAAAAAGCTTCTGCTCTGAATCCAGTTTGATGGTGAACTTTGGATGAACCAGGCCCAGCGTAGCATCTACATAATAACGGCTATATAAGTACTGATCCGATCTTACCTGATATAGCTGATCATCATCCTGATAATCCACACCATAGGTAACGGAAATTTCAGACAACAAAGCTTTCAGGGCGGAAGCCCGGGCCATGAAGGTACCTGAGTTCAAAAAGTGATAAACAGAACCCTCTTGCCGAGGATAAATCCTCCAATACTTCAGGCTGAGATCAGCCTCACGGAAGTAGTAATTAGCCTCGGCAGAAAACACCACATCTGCATTCTGTGCCAGGTATCTCTCCATGAGATCACTCTCCCCGGCATTCATCACCACATCAAAGGCGTCTACCAGCAAGAGCACATCATCATCATCAACACCCTCTGACTGAAGGTACTTCTCCAGCACCCTAAACTTAAAGGCATTTCGCTTCCACGTAGTACCCACACCCACCACTTCCAACTTCAGACCATGCTCCTCACAAGACCGCTGCAGGGGCGACATTCGCTCATCAATCTTATCCACCAATGTCACCAATTTTAAACCCATCTTTATGACCTGTTTTGTGGGCAAAGTAAACGATCTTTAAGATATTTACGTCCTTTTTCAATACAACAACCAAGCATGGGAAATTTAAAATCAAGAAGAGTCAGGAAATTCTGGAAAGCCCCGATCAATAGGAAACTTGACATTTTTGACTACCGATACAAAACACTTTTTCCTTACCTCTCAGGAGATACGTTCAGGGCCATCGGAGAGGTGATCATCGATAAAAGCTCTCATAACCCCACCATTCCGAAAAAGGACAGTCCACTGATCGTCTATGCCATTCAGACCAGGCCCGGCGACTTTGTCAATATCTTTTTCGATAAAATCATCCACAAGATTGATCAGGAATTTGTCCTGATCACTCACAATGGCATGACCCCAGACTGGTCTAAATATGAAAAGCACCTGGATGACGACCGGATGCTTGCCTGGTTTGGCAAAAACTTGGTTTACGACCATCCAAAGTCCCACACCATTCCTCTAGGGGTAACCAATCAGCGTGATCCTCATGAGCGTGGTGGTTCTCAGGAATTCTGGAATCAGATGCGCGCCACCCCACCAGAAAAAGACATCACATGTTATGTGAACGTAGGTATTGGACACAAAAAACAGGCGCGATACGAAAACCGGCTTCAAACGGTGAATTACTTCAAAGCCCAGTCCTTTGCCACCTGTGTGGGTGAGCGATCATGGCTGCAGTATGCCCAGGAGATGCACCGATCCAGATTCGTGATTGCTCCTCCGGGAGAGGCGCTGGATACCTTCCGGCTTTGGGAGGCCCTTTACCTGGGAGCTATCCCTGTGGTTACCTCCACTCCTCTGGACCCCATGTACCGGGAGTTCCCGGTGTGGATCGTGGAAGATTGGGAAGAAGTGACCGAGGAAGCACTTGAAAAGAAGTGGCTTGAGCTATCTCCTCAATTCAACAACCTGCCGCAGTTGTGGGCAGGTCACTGGTATAAGAAAATCCTTAGCTTCGTCAAATAATGGCTGTAATCCCAGAGCTATTACGATACGTTAAGATTTCTGTCTTCCACCCTCAGCCAAAATTAAAGCGAAAGGAAAAATCCGGGGTGTACGTCTCCCTGACCACTACCCCCTCCCGGATAGGTAAGCTCAGAGACACCCTCATTTCTCTTTCAGATCAGTCTGTTTTACCGGAAGAAATCATTATTAATATCCCCAAAATATCGAAAGGCGGGATTAGGTATGAAATCCCTGATTTTATCAACCATATGAAACTGGTTCATATCAATTTCATAGAAGAGGACCTTGGGCCGGCATCCAAATCATTGCCTACCCTTAAAATTCCATCCATCCCCTCTGATGCACTGATCATTGTGTTGGATGATGACCAGGTATATCCCAAAAAGCTGATAGAAAATTACCTGCACCATGCCAGGACACTTCCCAATCATGCGCTGACGCTGTGCGGATGGAGGGTACCCAAATCACTTGAACATTCGGACAAAAAAATCCTGCGTGGAGCGGGTTTGAAAATAGTAAACCCCAAACCCAATATATCGGGTAACACATCCGTGGAAATCATACAGGGAGCCTCCTCTTATGCAATCAGAAAGTCGTTTTTCACCAACGAAGTATTCGACTATGTACATGCACCAAAGGGAGCCTTTTTTGCTGATGACATCTGGCTGAGTGGCCACCTGGCCAAAAAGAAAATCCCGAGAACTTTGGTGATGGGAAGTTTCGCCTACTGCCGAATGGAATCCTACAAGCACCTGAAAACCAAGGGTCTTAGAGACACTGCCAATGCGGACAACTCCAACAATGACGCCCTCTATCGGTATTTTGAAGGGGATTGGAAACTATTTGACTAACCCCTGTAGATAGCCAGCTGATTCTCAAAACAACTTTCCCATGTCAATGGCTCAGCATATACTCTGGCCTTCTCACGCATTTTCTTAGCGTTCATTAATGAGAACTCTATTACCGCTCTAGCCACTGCTTCGGGGGTTATCTCTTTAATTATAATACCCGCTCCTGATGTATCGATGTGTTCATAGGCCGCACCTTCATTAGCCGCTATCAGCGGTAAGCCAGAACTCAGAGATTCCAACAGCGAAAGCCCGAAAGTTTCCCATTTACTCAGTGCAAACCCAAGATCTGCGCTGGCATAATACCGAGCCATTTCTTCCTTGCCTTCTATAAACCCCTTAAGTTCAACAAACTCATACTTTTCACTGGCTTCTTTGGCTAAATGTTCATAGGGGCCGGCGCCAGCTATAATCAGCACTGGTTCATGATCCAGTCCTTCACACATCATGTGGTAAGCCTTCAGTATGACATCCAGCCCTTTTTCTTTGCTAAACCGATGCGGAAAAAACAGCAGTAACCGATCTTCGTTCCCCTTCTTCAATTCGGCAATCAGCCCCACATCCCTTCTGCCTGGATTAAAAAGTTGTTCATTCACCCCCAGTGGCAAAAAATGAACATTCTTTAAACCATTCCTTTCCATCCTATCCATAATCAGCCTGCTAGACACCACCACTCCATCCATCTGGTTGTAGTTTTTGCGGGCGTACTTCCAGGCCATTCGCTCGCCCATTTTGGCCATGCCCTGGCCCATTGGCTCCATGAATCGTTTTACATATGTCACTGGAAAATCGGCATGCCAAAACCCGTAGGTCCGGGCCCTCAATCTATGCTTTCGGACAATCTTCCGCACAATTCCCGGCATAAAATAAGGCGACCCCACTTCAATCACATCAGGGTTAATCCTCCTGAGTATGGGTTCCAGGGGTGCACTTCTGGTCAGGTACCGATACTCCCAGTTGCCATACACTTTGGGCACCTTCAGGTGTTCTATAAAAGCATTCTCCCCGATCTGCTCAGTCCATGTTTCACTGTCATGCATTACGAACGAATACTTTACATCCTGTCGATCTTTATAAAACGCCATCTTCTCCAAATGGTACCGCCTCACCCCCCCACCGGACGGACTCCAAAAATTATTGCAATCGACAATTGAAAACATAGGTTTGTTCATCAGCTTTCAGCAAACATAGCACAGAATAACCCCATGACTGGCTCTGGCATTTCAGTAAAATAAATGCATTTTTGCAGACTCATCAGAACAGCTATCGCTTTCCAGCATGGTACTTCTGCTATGAAACCCTCAAATGCCTGACATTACGATCATCCAATTGGCCACACCAAACATCGACAGATACGCACTCTTCAGTGCGGCATCTGCCCGCAGCTATGCCCTGGCCCACGGGTATCACCTCCAGATCCAACGATCCAAAACCATCACCGACCTACACATCAACTGGACCAAGATCGATATCCTCAAAACGGTGTTGGCTAATAGTCCTCAGGGACCGGATTCCTATGTAATCCTTCTGGATGCGGATACGGTCATCATGCGACCAGACCGCACCATCGATTATTTTGTTGGTAAATACGGAAGACCCAATACGTCCATTTATATGGCCGCAGATACACCCTTCTCCTTGAGTAGAAAAAAGAAGCCGAATGCTGGCTTTGTGATTGTAAGAAATGATGAAACCGGGCGCAAAATTATAGCTAGATGGATTGACGCTGCCTACAACGATGGTAAGCAATTCAACGATATTCATCCAAGAAATCAGCTGGTATACTGGAACTGTGTGGAGCCAGAGTATCAAGAGCAACAGGTAGTTTTACCAAAAAGGTACTTTCACAAACCACTTTGGTGGGTACCGAAACCGATGAAGAAAAACCGATTTCTTTATCACATAACCTCCTCCAATGTAGATTCCCGAACTGCTCAGATGCAAGGGTTTTATGAGGAAGCATGTGGCGACCGTAAGAATCTGGAAGAAACCAAAGCGCTGCTGGATGGCGGCAAAGAAGGCTTACTTTCCCTCTGCTGATTGAACAAGGGCTGTGTAAGTACTGAAAAGCTCCCGGCACAAACTCTCCCAGTTTTGAGACCTGGCATAGGCCAATGCAGCATTTCTAACGCGCTCGTAATAAGCGGCATCATCCACCAGCTTCACGATTTCGGCGAAAAAGGCCTCCTCTTGTTGAGGCTCTACGAGCACTCCGGTTTCTCCGTCCTGGATAATGTCTTTGGGGCCGCCTTCAGCAGCGGCTACCACCGGCAAACCAGAGGCCAACGCCTCAAGCACCACATTTCCAAAAGTCTCGGTAGTAGAAGGAAACACGAAGATATCCGCTGAGGCATACGCCCGGGACAAGTCCAGCCCGGTGAGCTTACCCGTGAACAGCGCTTCGGGCATATTTTTTTCCAGCTTAGCCCTGGTGGGGCCCTCACCTGTGATCACCATTTTTATTTCAGGTCTTCGTTCCTGAAAAAGATTATACAGGCGTATCAATGTTTTAGGCTCCTTTTCTTTGACCAACCGGCTTACGAAAAGCACCTTTTTGCACCCTTCAGGAAGCTGAGGCCAGAGCTGATCATCTCTATGCTCAGGACTAAAGCGTTCAGTATTCACACCTCGCCCCCAAATTTTCAACTGATCGGACTTTACTCCCTTTCCCAGCAGGTATTCCTCCATGCTTTTGGTCGGGGCAAAGACCCTGGTACTTCCCCTATAGAGCCAAAACAGTTTATACACGATCGGTTCGGTGACCTTTTCAACAAAAGGAATGTATCTGAGGTAATAGTTGGCAAAACTGGGGAAGTGTGTATGATAAATAGTGGTCACAGGGATTTGCTTTCGCCGGGCATATTTCACCGCGAATCCACCTAAGCCACTCGGCGAGCTGAAATGCAAAATGTCCGGACCAAAGTCATCAAGAATATCCGCGAGTTCCTTCATTCTCCCGGGCAACGCAAGCCTGTAGTCTTTGTTGCTAAATGGGATATTGAGATATGGGCATTGGTAGACAGGATACTTAAAGTCTTTCTCCGGAGGCTGTGGGGTAATAAATATGGGCTCGAAAGTCTCTTTCGGGATACGGTTGATCACCTGATGCATGGTGATACTCACCCCATCAAAATCCTCCTTCATTACATCCAGAAAAAAAGCTATCCTTATTTTTGACATCAGGTATTAATTTACGGGCAAAAGTAGCACTTCTTCACTCGCCTCAATTTGTAAAATAAAAAAGCTTTTTTTGTATCTGAAATGGAGATTCTAGTTATTTCACACAAGTATCCCCCATCGATTGGTGGCATGCAAACTCATTGCTTCAAACTTGTTGAGGAGCTTGAAAAAAATCATACCATCCATCCAGTCATCTGGAAAAGCAACTACCCCCGAGGCCTCTTTTTCCTAACCGTGATATTTAGGGTTTTAATCAGACTCAAAAGGAATCCTCAGATCAAATGTATCTATGTCAATGACGGGCTCATGGCCCTCATCTGCACGCCACTGCTTTTTCTTACCAGCGTGCCTATGTATGTGACCATTCATGGACTGGACGTTACCTTCCCATCCAAATTTTATCAAGGATGGATTCGGAAATACCTCAACCAGTATCACAAAATAATAACCGTCTCCGGCCCCACTACCGACTTGTGCCTGAAGAAAGGTGTGAGGCCTGATAAACTGACCTTGATAGAAAACGCAGTAGACATCAATTTTCAGGAGGAGCCCGAAAACCCAAACTTCAGGAGCGAGTTTGGGCAAGAAATCGGGGCAAACCTGGAGGACAAATTCCTCATCTGCTCTCTGGGCAGAGCCATCCCACGCAAGGGGTTTAATTGGTTCACACGAAATGTCTATCCCAGCCTTCCAGAGAATGCTGTCTATCTGGTGATCGCCAGGAAATTCCCTCAGGAGCAATTATTTAGGTGGATCCAACGACTCACCCCCGGCAGATTATTTGAAAAAATCCGGCTGCTGGTAGGCGCAGAAATAGACGATACTGCCGTCAATAACAGCATCAGGGAAATGAAACTTGAGGGCCGGGTGTTTTACCTTCCTCAGTTTACACACTCGCGAGCTAAAATCTTCGAAATCATCAAACATTGTGACCTCTTCGTGATGCCTAACATTGAAATTCCCGGTGATTATGAAGGTTTTGGACTGGTCGCTTTGGAAGCCGCTTCTCAAGGCACCCTTACCCTGGCCGCCAACGTGGACGGGATACCTTCAGCTGTCAAAAATGGGATCAATGGATACCTGATAGAGGGTGGAAATGCCACAGAATGGTCACTAAAAATCCGTTATTTCATGGATCATCCTGAGGAATTAAAGGCGAGCGCTCAAGAGTTTAAAATAAATACAATGACAAAAGGAAGAAGCTGGGACACCATGGCACGGAGGTATGCAGAAGTCTTTTCTGAAACACCAGAGCCCAATTGATCAGATACTTTTCATCTGCTTCAATCATTTCCAAAAAAGTAATCATTGCCACCTAATCCGCTCAATTTCCCAACAAACAATCGTATTCATTGAAAATCACTGAAGTATTAAATGCAAATACTCTCAATTTGTGAACACAATTAACCATTTGGCCGTTGAACATTTTCAATCATTTCTGGGTACTTTTACCGATTAGTTACAAACCCAGAATTTCTGAAGATAGATTTTAATGAGTAGCATCCTAAAAAACAGATATCAGTCCTATCAGGAACCACAGAAAGTAAAAGCCCTAAACCTCTATCCTTTTTTCAGAAACATTCAGTCGGGACAGGATGCAGAAGTGATGGTGGAAGGCAAAAAAGTCCTGATGTTTGGCTCTAACAGCTATTTGGGACTTACCACTCACCCAAAGATCAAGGAGGCAGCGATTGCCGCCATCAAAAAATACGGTTCCAGCCTTTCAGGCTCCAGATATATGAATGGTACCAGCGATATGCACACCGAGCTGGAAGGTCGCCTGGCCAAGTTTCTCAACAAAGAAGCGGTAGCGCTCTATAGCACCGGATTTCAGGTGAACATCGGGGTACTACCAACCATTGCCGGCAAAAACGACTACCTGTTTCTGGACAGACTTAATCATGCATCCATTTTCGAAGGTGCCAAGCTCTCTCCGGCTCAATCGGTGATTTTCAGGCACAACAACATGGAGTCTTTGGAGCAGAAGCTGAGCAAAGTGCCAATAGACGCTTTCAAGTTTATCGTAGTGGACGGTATCTTCAGCATGGAGGGCAACATCGTGAAGCTTCCTGAAATCGTGAAGCTGGCCAAAAAATATAACGCTGCAGTGATGACTGACTGTGCTCATGCCATTGGGGTGATCGGTGAAAATGGTGCCGGCACTTCCAACCACTTCGGGCTGACAGACGATGTAGACATTATTGGTGGTACACTGAGTAAGTCTTTTGCCGCATTAGGTGGATTCTGCGCCTCCGATGCAGACACCATCAACTACCTGAAGCATCACTCCAAGTCGATGATTTTTGCAGCAAGCATCACCCCTCCATCCATTGCCTCGGCATTAGCCGCTTTGGACATCATGGAGACTGATGACTCTCACAGATTAAAGCTTTGGGACAATACCCACTACACCCTGAAGGTCATGAAAGAGCTGGGCTTTGATACCGGAGCTTCAGAGACTCCTATTGTACCTATTTTCGTAAGGGACGATCTGAAAGCCTACAAACTCACTCGAATGCTTTTTGATAGAGGTGTTTTCGTCAATCCTGTAGTATCTCCGGGAGTATCTCCTGAAGATTCACTGATCAGGTTCTCTATCATGTCCACTCATACACATGAGCAAATAGATCGTGCTGCGGAGATCTTGTTTCAGGCTGCCAAAGAGGTGGATCTATTCCAAACAGCTTAATCAAGAATGAAAGTTCTCATTACCGGTGCTAATGGTTTTCTCGGAAGCCATCTGGTAGAGAAGGCTTTGAAAAAGGGTTTCGAAACGAGTATTCTCATTCGCCCGGGCGCCAACCTGAGCAACCTGGAGCACTTACATGGATACCATGTGGTAGAGGTTAGTTATGATTCAGCCGACAGCATTGCAGCCGCTATCAAAGACCTTCCAGCTCAGGATCTGATCATTCACAATGCCGGTCTCATCCAATCATATACCCTCGATAGGTATGTAAAAGTGAATGTGGACCTTACCAGAAGACTGATAGAAGCCATCCGGAAATGTGGTACTTTGACACCCTCAGGCAGGTTGGCCTATATTTCCTCTCTGGCCGCCAAAGGGCCTGTGGGTAATGGAGGGCCTGCTTCCAACTATGGTCGCAGTAAGCTCATGGCCGAGGAAGTGGTTAAGAATTCCGGGATAAAATACATGATCTACAGGCCCACTGGCATCTACGGTGCCCGGGATGTTCAGTTTGTTCCGCTCATCAAAGCGGTGAAACTGGGGCTCTACCCGTCCATGACGCCTAAAGCCCATAAAATGACCCTCATCAACGCAAGTGATGTGGCCGAAAACGTACTGGAATGCTCATTGAAACACGAGAATCAAACAGTACATCTGGAAGACGGGCATGTTTATCAGCACGAAGACCTGAAACAGGCGCTCGAAAAACTATTACATAAAAGGAGCATCAACCTGCGTGTGGGACGCCCGGTAGTGAAGGCGCTACTGTCCATATCGGACGTAATAGATCGAAACCTGAACCGCACGCCTACCCTATCAAGAGAACATTATTCAGAAATTTCACAAGACTGGGATTACGACTTTTCAAAAGAGCGAAATGAAATCCCGTTGACCATCGAGTATTCACTGGAGGATGGATTCAAAAGCGCCATTGATTATTACCTGGAAAAAGATTTAATTTAACGCCATGCCCATAGAGATACAGGAAATCACCAGTAAAAAAGGACTCAAAGACTTTGTGAGATTTCAGTGGAAACTTTACAAAGGAGTGGCGCCCTACGTGCCCCCGGTGATGGATTTTGAACTTAGTTCCTTATCCAAGGAAAAAAACCCTGCATTCGAACATTCTGAGGGGCGTTTTTGGTTGGCTTACAAAGATGGGGAAGCCGTTGGTCGTGTGGCCGGGATCATCCATGGTGCAGAAGCTGAAAAAGAAAAGAAAATCCGGTTTGGGTGGATTGATTTCATAGATGACTATGATGTTTCCAAAGCACTGATAGACACCGTTCAGGAATGGGGAAAAAGTGAGGACTTAGAGGTCATTCATGGCCCGCTGGGATTCACCGACCTGGATTTTGAAGGCACGCTCATCAGCGGTTTCAACCAAATGGCCACACAGGCCACATTATACAACTACCCCTATTATCAGGACCACTTCGAAAACATGGGTTTCGAAAAAGCGGTGGACTGGACAGAAACCCGGATCAAAGTACCACCGGGCATAGGGGGAGACCTCAACAGAGCCGCAGACCTCATTGGACGCAGGTATGGGATGCAAATCAAGAAATTCAAATCAGGAAAAGAAATACTCAAATATGCTGATCAGGTTTTCGAACTCCTGAATGATTCTTACAGTCATCTGTATGGGTACTACCCCCTATCGGAAAAGCAAATCAAGTATTTTATAGATCAGTACTTCGGGTTTGTAGTGAAGGACATGGTGGCCTTAGTCACCGATAAAGAAGATCAGGTGATCGGCTTTGCCGTTACTTTTCCATCACTCTCCAAAGCCTTCAAAAAAGCCAAGGGCTCCCTTTACCCTTTTGGATTCCTGCATGTCCTCAAAGCCTTCTATTTCAACGATACGGTTGATTTTTTCCTTGTAGCTGCCAAAAAGGAGTATCAAAACAAGGGCCTTCATGCCCTGCTGTGGAGCTCACTCTACGAGGCCTTTGTGAAGCACAAAATCAAATATGTTTTTAGTGGGCAGATGCTTGAAGACAACAAAAATGTGAACAATCTCCTGACCAAATATGAATCTGCCAAAGACGAAGAAATCCGGCGGAGATGTTTCACCAAAGCCATCGTTTAAAGGGTTTGAGCAAACACCCCTTTCACTCTGCACAAACTGTTATAAATTTGCACCTTTATTTTAGTGGGGTACGGGTTCTTTCTTGCCTTATATCTTAAACACAGGTTTTTATTTTGAAGAATAGAGTAGTGATAACAGGGATGGGCGTAGTAGCACCAAATGCCCTCAACGTAGACGAGTTTAGAAAGGCCCTGCAAGAGGGAAAATCCGGTATTAAGCGATACGAAAACCTGGGTGAAATCAACTTCAAGTGTCAATTGGGAGGGAAACCTCCAGTGACTCAGGAGTATAAAGATGAACACCTCCCCCATTTCGTAGCTCAAAAAGTAAAAAACAATGCGGTCATTTATGCCTGTCTTTCCGGACTGGAGGCCTGGAACGACGCAGGCCTGGAGATCAAACCTGGCGGATATGACCGCAAAACAGGTATGCTGGTAGGCTCTGGAGCGCTTGGCCTGGATAGTTTCATCGAACACAAGATCTATCCGATAGACCAGGGAAATCACCGTAAGTTAGGATCAAGATCGGTACCGGAGTCCATGAGTAGTGGTGCCGGAGCATACCTCAACAGCATATTAGGACTGAGGGGACGAATTTTCTCCAACAGCTCGGCCTGTATCACCGGGAGTGAAGCAGTGCTGCAAGGCTTCGAGATGATCCAGTCTGGCAAAATGGAGCGCATGCTTTGTGCCAGCTCTGAAGGAGACGGCCGGTACATCTGGGGCGGATTTGATGCTATGCGAGTGCTTTGTAGCGACTCCAACGAAGCGCCGGAAAAAGGCTCTCGGCCTATGAGTGCCACCAGTTCCGGCTTTATACCCAGTGGCGGTTCCGGAGCGCTTGTACTCGAGACGTTGGAAGCGGCACAAGCACGAGGCGCTAAAATCTATGCCGAAATTCTGGGTGGTGAAGTCAACTCCGGCGGGCAGACCGATGGAGGTTCTATGACCGCTCAAAACCCGCAAGCAGTGGTAGATTGTATCACTACAGCGCTAGAGCGCTCTGGCGTGGCTCCTGAAGAAATCGACCTGATCGCAGGACACCTCACCTCTACCAAGGGAGACCCTTATGAAGTAATCAACTGGAGCACAGCCCTGAATTTACCAAAAGACGATTTCCCTTACATCAATACACCCAAGTCTATGATTGGGCATTGTGTAGCCGGGGCAGGCTCCATCGAACTGGTAGCTAGCGCACTACAGCTGGCAGAAGGATTCATTCATCCCAACCTGAATGTTGAAGAAATTCACCCGGAGATCGAAAAACTCGTTCCTCTGGAAAAAATACCATCAAAGCTGATCAAAAAGGACATAAAAACCGTTATCAAGGCAAACTTCGGTTTTGGAGATCTTAATTGCGTTTTGGTACTACGAAAAATGAATAACTAATTTATATGGATAGAGAAGCAATCAAGAAGGATCTATTAGCGATAATAGACCCTTACATAGACGAAAAGGAACTGACTACCGAAATCTCGGAAAGCTCAGACCTGATTAACGACCTCATGATCAACTCGGCCCATCTGGTGGATATCGTTCTCGATATTGAAGAAAAATTCGACATCATGATCGAGGATGACTTTATCGGAAAGATGGATACTGTGGGTGATGCCCTCGATATCATTTCTGAAAAGATCGCCGGCTAACCGACCCTCATTGAATCAACATCAAAGGCCACATGACCAACTGATTGGTCATGTTGGCATTTATTTTGATGAAGAACCCATATTATGCACACTCTAATCAAATCACTTCTTTTTATTCTTATCCCAATCATGCTCACAGGTTGTTTCTCCAAAAGCAGCGGGGAATTCCCCACGGCCGAAGAGGAAAAACGCACCATCGATGCCAGTGAAATCGAGGGAAACTGGGTTAAGTTTTACAAGATTGACAATCAGGTTAAAGTCTTTTTGAACAACCAGTTAGTTTTTGACAGTGGTGTAGGCGCTGAAAAAAAGGACGAAGACATCTCCTTTGGCTTTACCGATCAACTAAGAAAAGGCAAGAATAAGCTCCGAATCGAACTCTATAATGACCCACCCTACGAAGGGTTTATGGGCTTTGACAAGCATTGGGAAATTTTCTACGAACTCTTCAAGGAAGACGTCCCCATAGACTATATCCATGAGCAAGCGGATGATGGCAAAACGGGTATGGTGTGGTCAATGGAACACGACATACTGGTAGAATAATGATGGTCGGTATTGACCTGGTAGACCTTTCGGATCCTCTGCTCAAGCCACGGGACCACCGAGCATTGCGCCTCATCTCCCACCCTGATGATCACGTTCCCGATCACCCGCACAGCTTCTGGCTCCTGTGGACCGCCAAAGAAGCAGTATTCAAAGCACAAAGGCAGATCATCCCTTTTGATCCTAAAAAAATAGCGGTTTCCATTTCACAGAGTGATAATACGCTCTCCTTTCAATCAGAAATCCTGAGGGGAAATATTTTTCAGGATCAATCAATTATTTACGCCATTGTGCACAGCGAAAACCAGCCCTGCCACCATCAAATCTTAAAAAGAAATACTCAATCGCCCTCTGAGGAAGTGCGGGCGATGGCCATTCAGTTCATCAAACTACACCACCAGATACAAGTGGCTGTTCGTACTGACGAAAAAAATCTTCCTGTACTCAGTCATCAGCAGCTACCCATCAGCTTTACGCACCATCATGATTACCTGGGTTTTATCCTACCAAAGCCTCAATAAACCCCAATTCCATTTGCCATAAGCACCGCCAACGCAGGAATTACCACGAGCAGAGTCACCTCCACACGAACCATCATGCGAATGGGCCCGGGGATACTCACTACCTCCTCCGGATCTCCTTTCCTCATCTTCAAAAAGAACACTGTGGGCCATATTGAAAGCAGCCCTACCGTGCTGAATAAGCCAACCTTAGTCAGGAAAATCCAGTTTTGTGTATAGAAGCCGGCTGGCTTGCCCACCCCAAACCACAGTAGAAGTCCAGCCGCTACAGCCACCAGTGCCCCTATGCCATAAACAGCGTCCACCTTTGACAGAAAAAACAACTCCGCCCTGGTCATCCTGGGCTTCACCAAAATAGCCTCAGCAAACAGGCTGCCCACCACGGCAAAAACCCCGAGGAAGTGAACATATTTTATCAGTATGTAATCCATTACTTTTTAGTCATTTTAATAAAAACCTCACGGCCCGCCCTGGGCTGGATAGAATTATAAGCAGTTTCCAATACATTGATTTCAAAACGCTCAGAAAAAAGTTCGATGTACTCTGCCTCCGATCCTCCAAAAGGAGGTTCATTTGCGCCCATTGGATGATTCCATAGAACCCCTACGAGCTTCCCCCCTGATCTCAGTAAGTCACTTGTTTTCTTCACATATGCAGTCCGCAGCACAGGATCAATTGCACAAAAAAAGGTCTGCTCGATGATCAGATCGTACTTGCCCTCATGTGCCCAAAAATCCCCCTGATGAATGTGACTCTTTGGAAAGAGAGGATTTCTAAGCTGAAATTGACGTACCGCAGACTCGGAGATATCCAGCACGTGTACTTCACTAAAGCCCAGCTCAAACAAATAAGCAGCTTCATGAGCATTTCCCGCACCCGGAATCAACACGCTCACAGACTTATCGTTTAGCTGATCAAAATATTCCCGAAGTGGAGTGGTAATGGCACCCGCATCCCAGCCCGTAAGCCCATTCTGATAGCGGGTTTCCCAGTATTGCTGATCAAGTTGTTGCATATTTTTCACCAATTAACAGTCTAAAACGATTTCATCCCTTGTAAGTTTGAAGTATGTTACAATCTGTTACAGCGTTTGTGACATCACATCAAAATAACAACAATTTGAAAGCACCCGGACACATCCTTTTTCTGATTGGTACATTTGGCGTTTTATTTGGCGTGGGCATGCTGATAGAGCACACTCAGCCTGCCGGGCTAACGGATGAAGCCCTTGAACCCGACATTTTGCTGTCCAATTCCAGAACCTATTTTGAGGAAGATGCTCACGGCAGAAGTGTTATGCATCTTTATAATGCCATAGAGGCCATCAAAAAAATAGAGCAGGACCTGGAGCCCGAAAGCAAGGAAAAAGTGGATCGGGCCGTCATTCAACTCGAACAGATCCTGCAAGACATGAGTGGGGAGATTTTTGATATCAAAAAACTCAATGAAGCCTCTGTAAAAGCCTTGAATGCCCTCACATATGCGGAGTTGAAAATTTCGGAGCACTTTGTAGAGTCTCATGAGCTGGGCAAAGCCAAGCTGGCCCTCAAATATGGCATGCTCCATGTGAAGCATGCCCTGGTATTTGCTGAAGGAGCTAAAAAAGAATACGAAATCAGCATCTATACCGAAATGGATTCCCTCATAGAAAGTGACGAATTGAGCGATAAAGAAATTATTCAGAAGCTGGAACGCATGATTGAAGATTTGGATAACTTAGGCTTACAGCTTGACTAACACAACTGTTAACGCATTCCTATGAACCAAAAGGAAATTCTCGAACGCATTCATCAAAGTGAAGACAATAGGATCAAAATTGCCATTACAGACATAGATGGAGTGCTCAGAGGCAAAATCATCAGAAAAGAAAAACTCCTGAGTACTCTGGAGCAAGGTGCGGGATTCTGTGATGTGGTCTTCGGCTGGGACATGATGGATGCCGCCTACGACAATGCTGAGGTCACCGGGTGGCATACTGGCTATCCCGACGCTACTTTCCATCTGGACCCGGAAACGTTCAGAAACATTCCCTGGGATGAGCAGATCCCATTTTTTCTGGGCGATTTCAGCATCACCAATCATCCGGCCTGCCCCAGGTCATTGCTTAGAAAAGTCATTCAAAAAGCGGAAAAAGATGGCTATAGTACCGGGTTTTCCCAGGAGTTTGAGTGGTTCAACTTTCAGGAAACCTCCGATACGCTGGCCGCTAAAAATGGGCAATCACCTACCCCACTTACCACGGGCATGTTTGGTTACTCAATCCTACGGGCTTCACAGCAGAGTCCATATTTCAATGACCTGTTCACACTATTAGATGATTTCAAAGTACCCCTGGAAGGTCTCCATACAGAGACCGGACCCGGAGTATACGAAGCAGCCATTGAGTACTCAGGTGCATTGGAGGCCGCAGACCGGGCGGTACTTTTCAAGTCCGGCGTTAAAGAAATTGCTGCCCGGCACCAGATCATGGCCAGTTTTATGGCCAAATGGAACCATGACCTCCCGGGTTGCAGTGGGCATATTCACCAAAGCCTTTGGAAAAACGGGAAGAATATTTTTCATGATGCCAAAGGAGCGCATCAAATCTCCTCCACCATGGAAAGCTACATGGCAGGTCAGCTCCTGGCCCTGCCATACATCCTGCCCATGTACGCACCCACCATCAATAGCTACAAGCGACTGGTGGAAGGCGCCTGGGCACCCACTACACTCACATGGGGGCTGGACAACCGTACCACTGCCCTCAGGGTGATCAACCCTTCGGAAAAGGCTACCAGAGTAGAACTCAGGGTCCCCGGCGCAGATGCCAACCCCTACCTGGCCATGGCCGCTGCCCTGGCGTCCGGATTGTATGGCATTAAAAACAAACTCAAACTTACCACTCCACCCACAACGGGAAATGGCTATCAGGATCTATCCAACGGCCGGCTCCCATCAGACCTGAAAGAAGCTACCCAGGCCATGAAATCCTCCGACCTGGCAATAGAACTGTTCGGAGCTCCTTTTGTCGACCACTTTACGAAAACCCGGGAGTGGGAATGCCGCCAGTTTGCCGCAAAGGTGACCGACTGGGAATTAAAAAGATATTTCGAAATCATCTGACACATGTATCAAAACATTGACTTTATCAAAATCATCGAGGATGCCTGGTATGAATACGACAGCTCCCGAAAAATAAAAACCATAGAAGACATCAGTGCTAAGGTGTCTACCAATCATGTCTATCGGGTGCGTTTCGAGGATGAAGACATCATCATAGCGAAGCTTTCCTATTTCGGACGATTTGATCATTTTGTGGAAGATCACACCATCATCAATGCATTGGCCAACAACCTGCACGCGCCCTTCGAAAACTTCCTGGCCAAGTCACTTACCAAATACGGACAGCTCTATGTCTACCGTCACAAGGACAGCTTGCTGGATGCCTGGGTGGTCTTTTACAATCCCATCCAAATCGATCAAAAGCCGGAAAGAAAGCAATCTGATAGCCAAATCATCATCCTGGGCGAGGAACTGGCGAAGTTTCACAAAGCCTGCAACAAGGTAAAAAACACCCTGCCCCCTACCTTCAAGCAAACAGAAAACGACATTGATCATTTGCTGGAGATACTGGAGACAGATCATGGCAAGTTTGAACATCGCGGGCATGTAGACTCCATCAAAAAACAGTGTGCGCTGTTTTTAGAAAACTGTGATAAAATAGGCGTTTCGGAAATGCCTTCCATTCCAGTTTTTGTGGACTGGAACATTGGTAATTTTTCCATTAACAAAGACTATCGGTTCTTCAGCCGCTGGGATTACGATTGGTTTAGGATGAGTACCCGGGTAATGGACTTTTACTTTTTCAGTAGGGTCTGCTCCACCATCGGCGACCGTACCATTTTCAGCTATCTGGTGGATCCATTAATGGAAGACCGATTCATTACTTTTCTGAAGGCCTACCACAAGGTGTATCCGCTGACCGCACAGGAAATTAAAATCATTAAGGAAACGTACCGGTTCTTTATCCTCAACTACGTCATCAAAGATGGTCGGTACTTCTTTCATGAACTCTATGCCAGCCGACTTCAGTTTGAAGCCCACGAGACATACTTCCCTACCCTGGATAAATCATTCAACGAAGAAAAACTACTCAAAGCCCTAGACCTGTAAAAGATGGACATCACACCTTTCAAATCAATAGCTGGTAACTACAAAACCATATTTTTCGACGCTTTCGGAGTACTTAAAAATCACCGCGGACTTATACCGGGTATTGAAAACACCTTTCGCTTTCTGGAAGAAAACGGAATCGACTATTTCATCATCACCAACGACGCCTCCAGAGGTCCGCGGGAGTTAGCTCAGGACTATCAGGAGCGCGGGCTCAAATCCATCACCAAAAACAAAATAGTATCCTCCGGCATGCTGGCACGGGAGTACCTGCAGTACAAAGTGAAATCAGGAACCGTGGCCTATCTGGGTACCGCCAGATCTGCCCATTACATAGAAACACTGGGCCTCCAAACCATATCCATTGCGGACCTCAACCTGGAGAATGCCGAAGACATTAGCGCCCTTGTTTTCTTGGATGATGAAGGATTTGATTGGGCCAATGACATCAATAAGACGATCAATCTTTTGCGTGCAGTCAATATTCCTACGATTGTTTGTAATACGGATAAATCTTATCCTGTTTCCAGGTCTGAAGTGGCCATTGCCATCGGCGGACTGGCCAATATGGTGGAAGATATCGTGGGTAAGCGCTTCATCCGATTTGGAAAACCAGATGCCCAGATGTTTATATTCGCCTATGAGCATTCCATTGCTGAGGGGGGAATAGCCGACAAGGACAAAATCCTGATGGTGGGAGACACCCTCTCCACAGACATCATCGGTGGAAACAAATTTGGCCTGGATACGGTGCTGGTGCTCACCGGAAACACCCTGGCCAAACATGCAGAAATGAGAATCAACTCTCGGGGGATCATTCCCACCTATGTTTGTGAATCTGCGGTAATCGAATAAGGATCGTGGTTGCTTAAATCCACCATTTGGCTTGCAACCCTTTTCAGTCATCATGGGTCAATGTTTTTTTGATAATAACATTTGACAAATGAAGAAGACTATTTTTTTAGTAGCACTCATCACGGTGATTGGGTGCTCCACTCCACAGGAAACCACACCGATACCTGCGGAACCCACCACTGCCGAATTATTGGAACGAGGCAAGACCCTCGTCACAGTAGGAGGATGTAGAGATTGCCATTCCCCTAAAATTTTCAATGAAACCGGAATGCACTTTGATGAATCCAGAGCATTCTCCGGGCACCCAGAGGGCTCCTCTCTTCCCGAAATTGACAAGCGTGCCCTTAGTCCCGGCTACTGGGTACTTTTCAGTGGTGACCTGACAGCTGCTGTCGGGCCATGGGGTATGACTTTTGCCCGAAACCTCACCCCCCACGAGACAGGCATCAAAGGTTGGAGCAAGGAAGTGTTCATCAAAGCCATGAGAACAGGTCAGCACATGGGTATCGAAAAAGGTCGTCCCATTATGCCTCCCATGCCCTGGGAAAACCAAAAAGAGCTCTCAGATCAGGATCTCACAGCTATTTTCACCTACCTGCAGTCACTCAAACCCATAGACAACTATGTTCCCGAGCCCATACCTGCCAGCGAACTACTCTGATGTGATAAAAAAAGGGAGGCCATCATTTTGATGGCCTCCCTTTTTGCTTAAATCAATTTTTTAAAGTGCTTTCAAAGCAGACTCGTAATCCGGTTCGTCTACAATCTCACCAACCAACTGCGTGTAAGCCACCTTACCTTCTTCATCCACTACCACCACAGAGCGTGCTACCAGTCCTTTCAGTGGGCCATCTACCATACCCACACCATAAGCCTTCTCAAAACTACTATCCCTAAATGCAGACAGACTCACTACATTCTTGATTCCTTCAGCTCCACAAAACCTATTGTGAGCAAATGGTAAATCTTTTGAGATACAAAGCACCACCGTATTATCGAGATCCGATGCCTTTTGATTAAACTGACGAACAGACGTGGCGCAAGTACCCGTATCAATGCTTGGGAATATATTTAAAATGACCCTGGTTCCCTTATAATCTGAAAGTGAAACTTCGGATAAGTCGGATTTTACCAAAGTGAAATTCGGAGCTTCTACTCCCTTAGCGGGAAGTGTTCCCACGGTATTGACAGGATTGCCTTTTAATGTTACTTGAGACATAATTGAGTGATTGTTTTAGCTAAGATAACCATTGACCCAAAAGACTGTTTTCGATCTTTCATTTTTTATGTGAAAAAATACAATGAGTTATATTGGTCAAAAACGAATCACAATACATCGTATACCGTAAAGGTTATCACACCCTAATTGCTTTGGAGAATCACCCGATCAGAAAAATTATACACATAGACATGGATGCCTTCTTTGCCTCCGTGGAGCAGCATGATCATCCCGAGCTGAAGGGCAAACCAATCGCCGTGGGAGGCAACAAAGAACGTGGGGTAGTGGCAGCTGCCAGTTATGAAGCCAGAAAATACGGGGTTAAATCAGCCATGCCCTCGGCCATTGCCGCCCGTCAATGCCCGCACCTCATTTTTGTAAAACCAAGGTTCGAAAGGTATCAGGAGATCTCTCTTCAGATTAGAAACGTCTTTCAGGAATACACTGACCTCATCGAACCCCTCAGTCTGGATGAAGCCTACCTGGACGTGACTGAAAACAAGCCCGGTCTTACTTCTGCGACGGTTATTGCCAGAGAAATCAAAGCCAAAATCAAAGAGCGAACCGGACTTACCGCCTCAGCTGGGATTTCCTATTGCAAGTTTTTAGCCAAGACTGCCTCTGATGTCAATAAGCCGGATGGTCTGTTCGTCATCCTACCAGAAGAAGCAGACGAGTACCTCAGGAAAATGCCCATTCACCGATTCTTTGGGATCGGAAAAGCCACCGCAGAAAAAATGAAAACCGCCGGAATATTCACAGGTGGCGACCTTCGCAAAAAGTCCCTGGCTGACCTGACCCTCCGATATGGAAAATCGGGAGCCTACTATTACAACATCTCCAGGGGAATTGATCAGCGCCCCGTCAAACCTGACCGGGAACGAAAATCTGTCAGTGCAGAACATACCTTTGAGCACAACCTGATGCGGATAGCAGAGGTCAAAACTGAATTGGACCAAATAGCCGCAGTGACCTTCGAACGGTATTCTAAACACGGCACCCATGGCCGCACGGTCACCATCAAAGTGAAGTACGGCGACTTTAAGCAAATCACAAGAAGTATTTCGCTCGAAGAAAACGTAACTGACTTAGAGCAACTCTCACGGGCCGTGCATCAGCTGACAGATCAGAGTCTAATCAGAGAAGAAGGCATCCGACTCCTGGGCGTAGGCATCAGCAACTTCCAGAAAATGACAGAGGAAGACTCTCCTATTCAGCTCACTTTGAATTTCTGACTCTTGCCTTCCAATGGCTGGGATGGGATCATCCCCCGGTGCTTCATTACCTGCAAAATAACATCAAGGGTTTCCTTATCAGACATTTTCTCAACGTTGATCACAAGATCGAACATGTGCTCATTATAAGTACGCCCGGTCAAATGCTCCATCCAACGCACCCGGTTCTCATCCATGTGCTGTACCAGATCATAGGCCGCTTCATCGCCAATGCCCAACTTGCCGGCAATGACCCGGGCTCTCCATTTGAGGGGTGCTTCCAACCGAATACGCAACACATTATCCATTCCCTCAGTGACCATGCTTCCTCCCCGCCCCACCAATATCACATTTCCCCGCTTGGCGTAGTTGATAATCACCTCCTTAACCTTCGACATGATCTCGCGATCAGATACTTCATAGTGATGTGCAAACCCTGCCAGCAAGCCATTGATACCATCTGTGGAGTGCGCCAGTATTCGCTGATCAACATCATGTGGGTTAATCCCTAGCTCAAAGGCACATTCATCTATTACCTCCTTACTGATATACTTCCATGGGTGTTTCTTGAGGGCACCGGGCCCAAGCTCATTGATGCGATGAATCAACAACCTCACCAGTCTGTTGGCTTCACAACCATAGGCCCTTGAGACTGTGAGCACTGGCCCATCTCTAAGTAAAGATCGGTGCATCTGATCTCGCTCTTCCAGGTACTTGCGCAAATCTATTTTCATAGCAGTGGGGGTTATACTGAAAATGAATTAGGGGTCAAGCTAGTTCCCATATCACATAAAAAATATGACTCAGGTCATCTCAGATGAAGACTTTTCACCAGATTTTGAAATTAATATACCGATCGGTATATTTGCATCATGAGAAATCCGGAAACCACCAAAAATCTGATTGTGAGCAAGGCCATATCCATCTTTAATCAAAAAGGATACAGAGCCACCTCACTCTCAGACATCACCAAAGCCACCGGGATGACCAAAGGTGCTATCTATGGCAATTTTGAAAACAAAGATGCCGTGGCGGTGGCTTCCTTTGAATATGCCATCGGGCGGGTACTGGATGATCTAAGGACGCACATCAAGGCCGCACCTACTGCACCAGAGAAACTAAAAGCCATTCTGAATTATTACTCTAAATACATCGAAAACCCGCCTATAGCAGGCGGATGCCCAGTTATCAACACTTCTGTGGAGGCCGATGATGACCACCCAATGCTTAGAACCCGGGCCGTTGGCACCATTGCCATGATCAAGGGGTCGCTACAGCAAATCATCACCCGTGGCCTTCAGGAGGGTCAGATCCGTGAGGGAGTGGACGCTCATCTTTATGCGAGTATGTTTTACTCCACCATTTCCGGAGCCATCCTTATCTCCCGGGTGGAGGGCAACAAGCAGTCCTTCGAACTTATCCGCCAGGGACTGGAAATGCAAATCAACGCCATCAGCAAATAGACTTTAACATATAAATACCAATCGGTATATTTAAAATGAAAACACAGACCACATACATAGACGCTGGTATCCAGGACACCAGCAGACCTGCAGAACGCCCCCCAAAGACCAACTGGAAAATGGAAGTGGTAAAGAAAGGACTCTTTACCCTCCAGCACATAGCCCCTGAAAAGACCTCCGAAATCATCTGGCATTACTTTTCCAAGCCGGGTAAGGTGAAATTCACCAGTGCTCAGCAGGAGCTGGTAGAGAATACCACCGCCAGAAAGGTCAATTACGGAAAGCATAAGGTCGTCACTTATCAGTGGGGCGACACGGGTCCGAAAGTACTGCTGTGCCATGGATGGCGCTCCAAGGCAGCCGATTTCAGGCGAATGATAGAATCCCTGGTGCAGGCAGGATATGTGGTAGAAGGCATCGACATGACGGCCCATGGTCAATCGGAGGGTACGCACACGGCCCTGCCTGAATTTCGCGATATCCTCAAAGATCACTACCTGGCCAATGGACCTTACGAGGCGCTCATCGGTCATTCCCTGGGTGGGCTGGCAGCTGGCATTCTATCCTCAGAGATTTCCCCTGCGCTGCAGCCCAAACAACTTTTCGTGCTTTCATCTCCGCCGTTTGTGAGGTACTTCTTTCACGATACCATCAGGGAACTGGGGTATAAGGACAGTGTGTATGAGGAGATGTGTAAGCTGGTGGAAAAAAACTACGCACAGCCCGTGGAGTATTTTGACCTGCGGGACAAAGCTGAGAAACTGCAAAACATCAACGTTCACCTCATCTACGACCATCAGGACCATATTGTCCCTTACCAGCGAGGTGAAGAGCTCAGGGAGGCCTTCCCCAACGCTCATTTTGTGCAAACCAAAGGATTGGGGCATTACAAGATCATTGCCTTTCCTGAAGTGATCAGCTACATCCGGAGACAGCTGGATGCGCAGCGCGAACAAAAAAAAGCGAGCCTTTAGAAAAAGGACTCGCTATTCAGGCGATGAAGGGGAGCATTTCTGCCTGGTGGCAGAAACCATAAATTGAAAGTAAGTGATCTCTGATAGAAATAAAAATTTCATTAGACCAAATCATACTTCCGGCAGACGAAGAAGGTCTCGGTACGTATTAAAAGTTTTAATCAGAACTTTAAGGCACTCAAAAAGTCAACCTATCTTTGGCATTCACATACTTTCAACTATTTAATATCTCTCTCAATGAATACCTATACAGCCTTTCTTCATATTCACTCAGCCGTTAGATGGATCGCATTGGCTCTGGCCATCTTTGTGACTGTAAAATCTTTAATGGGACTTGGTGGAAAAAGTGCATTCGGAAAGACCGACAATATTTTTGCAGCGTCCTTTGTGGGCACCATGCACCTTCAACTTCTATTGGGCCTGGTCCTCTATTTTTTCCTGAGCCCTATCACTGAGAGTGCCCTGAGCAACTTTGGTGGAGCTATGAAGAATGCGGAGTTGAGGTTTTGGGCTGTTGAGCACGCAAGCATGATGGTGCTGGCAGTGGTGGTGGCACAGATTGGCAGAAGTAAATCAAAAAAAGCCGCGGATGCTGCTAAAAAATTCAAGCTTCAGGCCATTTTCTTTGGAGCTGCGCTCCTCCTGATGCTGGCTGGCATCCCGTGGAATAGATTTTAAGAAATCTCAACTGAATAACGAGCCGGGCATGATCTACGCCCGGTAAGCTTCCCTAAAATCAGATTTGTTTGATGTTTTGAGGGGTTGGGCAAGCTGCACTGCAAGGTTTACATGCTTTACTCTTTGAATACAGGCTTCATCCAACTCCGTTGTTCCCCGTTCTCGTTTTCATAATACTCCCGTTCTTCTTCTGGTGCTGGAGTTAGTTTGTTCATAAGCCATATTGGAAGGATGCATGACGGAATTACTAGAGCGAGAAAGAAACCAATCCGTATCCAACCTTCAGTTGTTGCTTCGTTCATTAAAACTGCTGCGATGATTCCAATTACCCCTAAAGCCGACATTATTGTTACCCAGTAATAAAACCTTGTTGTTTTTCTAGCAACAGCAATTATAAGCAGACCATACCACAATGCTGTTCCGAATGATGGATTGACCAGTAACAAGATACTGGCAGTTAGAATAAGCAATCCTAATAATACATGGTTCCAGATTCCATACTTCTTAAGTGCTAAGGCTGAAGGTAGTCTTCGGATAACATTGGCCGTTGCCGCGCTGTTTTGAAATTCTTCTGCTAATTGTTCGTAGGCTTCTTGTTTCGGGATACCTGTTTTCAGAATTTCTTTGGCTCGTTTCCGAATTTGTTTCTTATCTAATTCTACCGACATATCGATTAAGTAATGGCATGTAACACCCATGTATGGCATTGTGTGTGCCCCACTGGCTCAAAGAAGCAAAATAGTGAAATCTGCCGAAGCTCACAACGGTTCCAAATGGCACTGCGTTCCGAAAATCATAATCTCCTGCGAGCAAAAGATGATGGAAAGCACCGCCATTTCTCAGCGGCAGATTCACGGTCGATTTGCACTAAAACTAGCCATAAAGCACCTAGACATATGCCCGATCAGCGTCTGTTACACACCGGTTATTCGTCTCTCCACTTTCTGAGTTGTTCGATCTCTGCTCGCAGCACATCCAAGGCTCTTTTCTTGTATTCTAGTGCATTGGCTTCAGATTCGAGCATTGTCATTGTCTTGTCAGAAGTTGTATACAATGGAGCAGGAGGTGGGACTTTTGCCTGTTCGTTCGATAAGTAAGGAAAGAAGAAACTTCTTGATAAGCTACATTCATCAATAGTTATAGTTCCGTCACTATTTGGATTCGCATAGATCAGCCACATGTATTCCCACTTTCTGGGAGTTTGATAACAATACCCCAGGGGTTTACCGTGAATTAGTGAGTCGCTTAGTTGCCCCTTCAAAAGTTCAATTACCTTGAAACAGTAAGTTCCATCGTCGTTAAGTTGTTCAACTGCACCAACAAAAATCAAAGATGACATTTCAAATTGTTCCTTTTGAGTCTTCTGGAGGTTCTTCACGTCATAACAATCACAAGCCATCGAGTTGATATAGAAAAAGACAAGGAGTACAGGTAAAATTTGCTTCATGGAGACTGGTGTGTAACGATTAGCCAGCAGTTTGTGCGCCCACCAGCTGTAAACAGCACTAATGTAGCGAAACGGCCCAACCCCCACAACGGCAACTACGAAGAAATGCGTTTTGAAAGTCTAAATCCAGAAAGGAAAAAGTCGCTAGAAGCACAAAAGTATCAGAATGGGCAGAGAAGCGGGCAAGTTCAGGAAAAGGCTTGCAGAAAGCACTTGGGCGCATAACTGCTAGCGCCTGTTAGACATTTGTAATTGTATGATTCTTGCTTCTACATTTCTGATTTGTTGGACGTTAATCCGCTCAAGTTCAGTTAGTTCGTTCGTTACATCAGCAGTCGTTGGTTTATACCAGAGTTTGCTGTAAAAATGATCTTTGAGGTCTTGGCTCTTGAACTGATGACCATATCGAGCAAAGATTTCATTTCTCATTATCCGAAGTTCAGCTGGTGAATAATGAAATAGAATGTCATCAATTAACGGTGTTAAGGATGCAAAGGAAAAATCTCCTGGCAATTCAGATTTTAAAAAGGGAATTCGTTCAAGAAGTTCGAGTTCATATATCAGTTCACCCCGTTCCAATTCATCATATTCATTTGTGACTGCCAGAAACAATGTTACGCCAGAATCGGTCTTTTCAAAGAACAGCGATGTGCCAGTTAGTTTAATAGCATCCATTGGAAAATCATATTCTGTTTCGAAGGTGTATTTGTTTCCTTCGGTAAGACCTTCGACGGTTGGGTAATTCGCACTGAATGTAACAAATTGACCAGTTTGGTTGTTACGGTACTTTCCTGCAAGTTGATGGTTTATCTTATTTGTATTTATTAGGTCTCTTAGTCCCAATTTAGACTTGATAAGGATGTTCTTCAAATCTGATCGATCGTCTTTCAATATCAAAAGTTCGTTTCCATCTATGTTTCGATATTCAAGCTTATCATGAAGTTCACCAAAGGATGGCTCGCAGGGAAATGTGTTCGGACAATCTGTATATGAACCTAAAATTTCAAGAAGATTTTTATCTATTGTTCGTCCGTAAAGACTATATCCTCCTTCATGCAAATTGCCTCCCCAGAATTGAATAATACTGTCTGAGATAAATTCAGTACCATATCCGACCGATCCATCTGTCCAGCTACCTTGAAAGTTGTTCTGTGCAAGAGTTAAGAGTTGCTGAAAACTGAAGATTAGAAGTAGTACTGTCCTCATTCAATTATAATGTCTAACAACAGGCTAACAACCACCAATGGCTATTACTCGCCTGTTACGCTACCAAATGTAGCAGATTTTACATCCTCATCAAACCATTGTTAGCTATACAGGTAGGCACCTATCAGGGATCAGGCAGACGGACTGCCCCACCGCATCAATAAGTAAGGAATCAAAGGACATGCTCAATAACTGTGTCAGTCAGTTATTTTAATCCCATATTTCATTTGATTCTGTTAAAATGACTGGATGGTTATCAGTTACAAGTATTGTCTGTTCGTTAGCCACGCCTACGCGGCCCGGCCTTGATTTAAATTTAAGACTTGTGGCGGACTTTTCAATTTCCCCAAACTTTCCTGACCTTTAAAACCCCATTCATTCATAGCATTTGTTGTGGTGTCGTTTTACCTATTCTTTAGTTGAGTTTTTAAGTTTTCAATTAGAGCTTTCGCAAGTTGTTGAGTTTGTCCTTCCAGTTGTTCGGTTGAGACCGCTTTTTCAAATGAATTGAGAAAGTCATACCCACCATCAGTTAAGCCATTAACATATAATCGAGCACCTTGAAGTTCACTAAATAGTTTTTGATTTCCTTCTAGCTCCAATTCTGAACAGAGTAGGTCAAATTTTTTCCAGTAATCATCAGTCATTTGATACTTTTTTGTTTTTAGCTGATGCCACCTTTTTTGAAAGTTCATAAAAAGCGTTGAAATGACTGTTAATTAATTCGTAAAGTTCAGGTTCAATGTCAATGTAGTTGTAGTATCCTACAGCATAATCGTAGAACTTTCCGTTTGCTAGATCATTCATTTCTGTCATTCGGATAATTTTCGGGTCTAAGGTTTTATACTTTCCGTATTTATCTAATTGCTTCGAAACATTCTCTAGAACACTTATTATTTCCTTCAAAGAATTACTCCGAAATCGTATATAATCATCTTCTGTTTTGAATGTTGAATTTTTCGGAATATTTACTTTCGGATTCTTTTCATAAGATTCAGACAACTTGAGCAAATACTCCTTAGTCAAATTATTATATTCACTGATTAATTCATCCATCTTTTAATTGCCCTGTAATGCACCACAACGACCAGCTATCGGGCGTATGTCCGCAGCTAGTTGATGATCCCCCAATAGTTAGGACAGGTTTAGCTTTTTTTTAAGTTCTACAATAGTAATAATATCAGTGATTAAGCTGCTTCTTTTCGTTGATGAAAATAGAGTTCTTCAGGTATTTGATTATCAATTCCTGAGTGTCTTCTTTCCAAGTTGTAATAGTTAAAGTATTCAGCCACTAGCAGGTATAGATCTGTGCCATTCTTAGGTGGATTGAGGTATAGTTTTTCATATTTCACACTTCTCCACAACCTTTCGATAAAAGCGTTGTCTATGGCCCTTCCTTTTCCATCCATACTGAAGTTTATTCCTTGGCTAAGGACATAATTAGCAAAGACCTCAGAGGTGAACTGAGCGCCTTGATCGGTGTTCAGTATCTCTGGTCTACCATGGGTTTCAATGGCTTCCTCCAGGCACTTCTGGCACCAGTCAGCATCCATAGAATTAGATACAGACCAATTGACCACATAGCGGCTATACAAGTCGATAATAGCCACCAGATACATATATCCCTTCTTCATGGGTATGTAGGTAATATCCATGGCCCAAACCTGATTTGGCCTATTTACATTTAGGTTACGGAGTAGGTAAGGGTAAGTCTTATGGGCTTTATGACGTCTTGAAGTGTGTTTGCCAGGCATGACAGCCCTTAAACCCATCACTCGATAGTAGAGCCGTTCTATACGGTTCTTGCTTACCTGGAGCCCTTTGTCCTTAGTTAACCATGTGTGCATTCTGCCAGCTCCTTTGAAAGGATGGTACAAATAATGCTCGTCCACCATACGCATCAACTTTAAGTTCAACTCAGATTCTCCTGAAGGCTTATAGTAAATCCCTGAACGGTGTATGGACGGAAGTTTGCATTGTCTATTCATACTCAATTGACCCTTGCCTATCATTGATCTCCGTTCAGCCAATGGCCTCACCGCAAGGCGTCTTTTAAAAAATCATTTTCCACTTTGAGTTGACCGATGGCCTTGAGTAGTTGGTCTTTTTCTTCATCAGCCTGTGATTTCTTGCTTTTACCCTTTCCCTCGAAAATCGAGTCCGCATTGGCTAAAAACTCTCGTTTCCATAAGTTAATCTGTTGGGGAGCCAGGTCATACTTCTGAGCCAGATCAGCAACTGTTGAATGTTCTTTGATAGCTTCCAATACCACTTTGGTCTTGAATTTTGAAGTGTACTTCTTTCGTGTCATATCAGTAAATTTAGTTGTCAAATTAGAACTAAACTCACTGTCCCGTTTTTTGGGGAACCATCAAGTGAATAGCACTAAAGTAGTGAAATCTGCCGAAGCTCACAACGGTTCCAAATGGCACTGCGTTCCGAAAGTATAAAAATCCTGCGAGCAGAAGTAAATAGAAAGCACTGCCGTTTCTCAGCGGCAAATTCACGGTCGAGTTGCACTGAAACCAGCCAGAAAGCACTAAGACATATGCCCGATCAGCGTTTGTTGGCATCCGTTCATTTCAGCTGTACAAATTCGTTGGTGTTGGTTCGGGCGTAATTCTCTATGATTTCCATCGTTCGGTCATGGAGTTCATAGTATTTGTCATCGAACTCTTCAAACTGCGGAAGTTGTTCATAAATACCTTCAAAGTCTTCTTTATCTATGGCATTTTGAAATGTTGATAAGTTATCTGTTAGATATTGATTCACCTGATCCAATAGTTCTATAAGTTTGGAATCACCAATAAGTTCCAGTCCGTCATAAATAGCGGGTAGATATTTGCTATACCCGTTCCAGTAAAATTGTATGAATCCACCGTTCGTTACTTGTCCGTCGAGATACCAGAAGAAGTACAGTGTCTTTTGCCCAGGTGATAGTCTTTTAGATAGTTCAATTTCATGTTCATCTGAAGTTGCAATGTTCATCGGTTCCAGAAGTTCCCAGCCCAAATCCCAAGAATGCAGGGAGTCAAATTCTGTTGAATTCATTTCCGGTTGCAAATGATTGTTCGAATTAAACTCGTTCCACAGATTTGTATTTTCGGTCATAGTTGAGGTGCAGGAAGTTAATAAAATGACTAAATATGCGAAGTACTTCATATGGATGCCAACAACAGGCTAACAACCACCAATGGCTATTACTCGCCTGTAACGCTACCAAATGTAGCAGATTTCCCATCTCAAACAAACCATTGTTAGCTATACAGGTAGGCACCTGTCAGGGATCAGGCAGACGGACTGCCCCACCGCACTCAATAAGTATGGAATCAAAGGACATGCTCAATAACTGTGTCAATCAGTTAGTTTAATCCCAAATTCCATTCGATTCTGTTAAAACGACTGGATGGTTATCTGTTACAAGTATTGTTTGTTCGTGTTGGGTTACATACCCACCTTTGTTCCCCACTAAAGTCCAGCCATCATTTAATTCTACGGCCACAGTAGATTTTGTTGAAATAAAGGTTTCTATCGCGACAGTAGTGTTCTTTCTAAACCTTTCTCGATTGGTTCTCACTCTATAATTTAAAATGTTTTCCGGCTCTTCGTGTAAACTTCTACCAACCCCGTGACCAGCTAGATTTTTAATTACTTTAAAGCCTGACTTTTTAGCTTCTGTTTCTATCAAATATCCAATTTCAGAGATCTTTACTCCGCCCTTTATATGGCCTATTGCCTTGCGTAAAATGTTTTTAGAAGCATCTACAAGAGGTTGGTGATGATGAATGTCTTTTCCAAGTATAAATGAACCTCCATTATCAGACCAAAAACCATTGAGTTCTGCCGAAACATCAATATTAATTAAATCTCCTTCTTGCAGTATTTTTTTCTCGGATGGTATTCCGTGAGCCGCTTCCTCATTTACACTTATACAAGAGTAACCAGGGAATCCATAAGTTTCGTATGGTGCAGATTTAGCGCCATAACTCTTTAAAATTTCTCCTCCATATTCATCAAGCTCTTTGGTTGACATGCCGACTTTAGCGTATTCTCTCATCAGTTTTAGTGTAGTTCCAACCACCTCACTAATTTTCAGCATTCCTATTAATTCGGATTCTTTTGTTATGGACATTTTTTTTGTTTTAATTGGCTGCAACGACCAGCTAAAATCCGTAGGCTGGACATCTGTAAATATCGGGAAAGTATCTTATCTCACAAACCTCTGCAAGCACCTCAGTAAGCCTATGGATTTTAGCATCTGTTAGGTTTTCGTGCATATTTCTGCTTCCTGTTTCTACGTTCATGTTGGTTCGTTCGTCCAGTGTGGTGGGAGCAGCCATACTCTTTGGCAGGTTTAGGTTTGTGGGTTGGATCGTGATACCCTGACAATGTGTATGGATGACGGAGCGAAACTAAGCATTGATTTTTCTTATGAATTTTTCAGTTCCCAAGTCAATTAGTTTAAAATTGACATCCTTTGTACATGCCTCAAATGTGGGTTGAGATTGATGAAACGAGGAAAAAATAATTGATTGAGTATTTAAATATTCACCCATTCGTTTTAGCAGAAACTGAAGATCATTGTCTCCTGCTTCTTGTTGACCAGGCTCATCAAGAATAAACATACCTGGATGATTTCCTTCAAATTTCTCAGACGTTTCTTTCAGAGCAATTGTAAAACTCCATATTGCTCTAGTAAAATCACTTGCCGATGAGTCAAACTTTAAGGAGTATCTATCCACAACTGGCATTAGCGTATCTCGTGAGATGCTAATACTATCAATTGGTTTACTCCTGTAATGAAATTCGCGTAACAATGATTTGAAAATTCCTTCTAGTTCAGCGATTTTTTTGAAATCGAGCTTAGACATAGATTGAGGTAACTTCTGTTCTTCGGTTAGGATTTGAACCCATTCATCTGAAAAACTCTTAAACTGTTCTTGAAATGAAGTGATCTCCTCAAACTTGCGTCTGTATAAGTCCAGGCGGGTTTTTAGCTTTAATCTTCTTTCAATTATTTCGATAGAGGGGAGTCTATTATCACTGGTCAACTGAGTCTTCAAAATTCGGATACTACTTCTAGTTTCAGAAATTTTATTATTTAATGCTTCAATCTCTCTTTCGAAAATTTTGATGTCGTCTTTATGATTAGCGATGTAAATGTTAATAAGGTTGATTTGAGCTTTTAGGTACTCTAGGTTTTCCTCAATTTGCATAGGAACAATCTCAATGTCTTTGGGTAGCAATGAATCATTCAGTCCTTGACTGCAATACGGACAGTTATCATGAGCTATTTGAAATCCTGCTTCTGCTCCTTTTTTCTTCACCTTAAGATGGTATTCATTTTGAATTTTATCATTTTCCAATTCAGCCAATCTTTCTTGAAATGATTGGTATTTGCTGATGGCAAGGTTTTTCCGGTTTATGCGATTTGAGAGGTTTATAGAAAGACTGCTTAAGTGGTCATTCAGGGAATTTATCTTGGCTTCACTTTCCTCAGCTTGATCTCCAATATTTGGCACTTCCATTTCAATCAATTCTTCGTGTTCCGCTTCGAGAGTTTCAATATATTCTGATAACGTATAGCTCTTTTCCTCAGAGGAGTAGGTGAGAAATATTGAGTTTAGAGATTCAAGAATTTCAGGTTGAGGTGTCACACCCTTGATTTCACAGGCAATTTGGTTCGCAAGAGCTCTAAAATCGGCATATAAATTTCTCCAATCATTGATTAGGTTGTTTTTGTCCTGTCTAAGTTTAGATTTTTGTTGCTGTATTTTCCAAGAATCTAAGTTTAAAAGGAATTCAAGTGCTCGAGTTTCTTTGTCTAACAAAGAATAATATGGAACTGTAGCAAGGAAATCTGTCCAACCCGCTTTCTGCTCAATAATAAAGCTTGGAAAAATATTCTGCAGGTATAACTTACGGCGTGCACCATCTTTGTATTGCACATTAGGCAAATTCCATCCAATCAATTTCTCTAAGAAAGCGTGAAAGCCGAAGATGTTTTTATCATCAGCCGCTCCTTTATCATGCACATACATTGGTGAAAAATCATACTGTTTCGGATCAGTTAAGGCCTTTCCTTGATATACTTCTACCAATCCTGAATTCTTTGATTCGCTTGAAATATACCTTTTAATAGTTACGGTTGAAGATCCCTCTATTTCCAAAAGAATATTTGACTCAATAACTTCAGCATCTATAGTGTTGTCATTATTTAGAACTTCACTTTTGAGTACTGATTGCATCGTCTTTTCATTTTTGCCACCCAGAAGCTCTTCAAGACCTAAACAATACAGTATGGATTGAAATAGTGTACTCTTTCCAGTGGAATTATATCCTTTTATAATTGTTAACCCATCACCGAAAGTAAGTGTTGGCGTGCCGTAAAGACCTTGGCTAGTAACAATGTTTATTTTTAAGGCTTTGATTCTAAGCATTCTTCCATTGGTTAACTAAGTTTGAGATTATCTTTTCTGGAATTTTCTTACCAATTAGTTTTAACACTTGTTTTTCATTCACAAATAATGTTTCATCCTTATCAAGAGCTTCAGCAAAATGTCTACCCTTATCTAGTAAGCTATAGCTTCCATTCTTGAAATCAACAAGCTTTTCAGCATAGGCTAAGTTCAACGCTCTGTTAAGGGTAGACTCAATGCCAAAGAAATGTAGTTTCTCTTGATAATTTGAAGTGACAAAATTTTTCAAATCTTCAAGGTTTGTCTTTGATTTTAATGCCCATGAAAAGAGGTGAAGCTTTAATAAACTTGCCTTACCCGCATATCCATTGAAATATAAAATCATAAGAATTTGAGAAACCTTATACATGGGTCTGTAACTTGGATAAAGTGGTGTTTCTCGCTCTGTAAAACTTATATACTTATTTGAGTCCATCTCTTCTAACTAAAATCAAGTGAACATTCTAATATCCAATATGAAACCAAATATGAGGTGAGTTCTTCCTTATTAGATTCGGAAAGAAAATATGGAAACTCCTTGTCCAATGCGGAGCGCACAATAATCTTTATTTCCTTCAATTTTTCCTGATTATCGTTCACTGGAAGTAAACTTTCCTGCTTGATTCTCTTCTCCAACGTTCTCCTAATTCGAACGAACTTTTCATATTGCTTGTCAAACTTGTCTGCCCAAAATTTAAGTATGCCCTCTCCGCTAATATTGTTCTCGATTTGAGAGTCAGTCAATAGAATGATATTCTCCGAGTAATCCTTTTCAGGATTCTTAGGAAACAGTTTTGGGTTTTTTCTTAGTGCATTCTCAACGAATTTATTATTCTCATAGATCTCCTTATAATCGGCAATTGCTTGGGGTGTAGGTTCTGAAACAGGAAAATCAATTCCTTGAGAATTCACTGGGTTCAAAACCTTATCGGAGGATATTACCAAAGGAATTTCCGGAATGAAGTACTCATAATCTTTCAGACCTATTTGAAAATTCGGGTCTATGAAATCTAAATTCCAACTCCGAACCAGATTTTCTTTCGTGTTACAATGATTAAGCAACTCCTTTGATTTGATTAGGGGGGTTGTAAAATGCCACGTTTTAATCTTATTGCCGTTCAGGATCTTCGTTAGCTTATCCTTGTACGTTAATAATTTCTGAATGTCGTTAGTTACTTTATCTCTCTGATGTTCGTACAGTTCCTTGTCCGCATATTCTTTTTCAGGGCAATAACATTGATATGCATCTCCAATTGTATTAAATCCGTCAAGACCATAGTCACCTCCATCATCAGCAGGCACTGATTTGAAGTTATGTTGCTGGTGTTTGATTTTCAAGCAACTTTGACAGAAAGCTTCCCATTCATCACCATCAGAAAATGTTAACCCAACTTGCGGTAATTTTATCATTTTTCGAATCCTTTGATCGCAGGTAAATTAGGCTCTTTTGATTTTATTTTATGGCGCAATGGATAAAATCAAATATACCTAAATGTGCGGTTGGTTTACGTCACGGCATGAAACACAACAACCGACTAACAACCACCAATGGCTATTACTCGCCTGTAACGCTATCAAATGTAGTAGATTTCCAATCTCAAACAAACCATTGTTAGCTATGCGAGCATCCTGCACGGCTGTCTGAACACCCTGCACAGCCATCTTGGAGCACTGCACGCTTATCTTGAACCACTGCAAGGAGGTCTTGAAGCACTGCACGGCTGTCTTAAACCTTTGCACTGTCGTCTTGAACCACTGCACGGTCGTCTTGGAGCACTGCACAGCCATCTTGGGATCAAATATTTGTGTGGGGTAACTCTATATAGTTATTTTTTTAAAGCCGATTAATGGACTGTGAATTTAGAAAAGCAGGAGCGTTCAGGCGGGCGGGGCATCCAAGCCTTGCCCGGCCGGGACAAGTGTGAATCATTTTGACTCCAAAAAAATCCTAAAAAAGCACAATCCAGATGAGTCAAAATGATTTTTTGTGTGCGACCAGCCAGGTTGGTGCCTTTCTGTAGGACTACCAATTGTTTTCTTTGCCTTCGCGGCCCGGGGCAAGCAAAGAAAATGAAGGTAAGTGGCCAATCAACTAGATTGAGGTATATAAGGTATCAGATCACAACTTCACCATCCATCTATAATGCAATCTCCCCACAGAAATTCCGCTTGATCCCTATTTTTGAGCATTGCATGATTAGAACTCAGACCAAAGGGCACAAAAAAAGCACCTACAACAACGTCATAGGTGCTCAATTCTTCACTGTGATTCGCCCAGGGCTCGAACCTGGAACCCCCTGCTTAGAAGGCAGGCGCTCTATCCAGTTGAGCTAGCGAACCCTCCTACTATTTCTAGCATTAAGTTCCCTTCAGAAAGACTCACTTCAAAAGTGCGGAGAGAGGGGGATTCGAACCCCCGGTACGGTTTCCCGCACGCATGTTTAGCAAACATGTGGTTTCAGCCACTCACCCATCTCTCCTGATTTCCGTGAGCCCCCTGAAAAGGACTGCAAATATAGTATTTCAGAATAAAAATTCTAATCATGATCAATTAAAAATATCCACATACCACTTATCCTTAAAAATCGTTAAATGAAATACCCTCACATTGGGCAATACCAACTGCTTATGTATTTTTGGGGCCGCATATGACTTGGGCTTATTCAATCGACACATTTGAAATTGTACTTATTGCGATCTTCGCACTTCTTTACCTGCTTTATGTCATCAGACTGCTCAGGATCAGAGCTTCTATGCGCACTCCCATCAGCAAATGGCTCATCAAATTCACACTCAGGTCTGTCTATTTCGCGCTGATGATGGTCGCCCTTTTGGGCCCTTCATTTGGAGACTCTACCCGTGAGATCAAATCCATCGGTAAGGACATGTTCATCTGCGTGGACCTTAGTCAGTCCATGAATGCCTTTGACATACAGCCCACACGCCTGGAAAAGGTGAAATTTGAGCTCAAGAATATTGTGGAAGCCTTTAGTTCGGATCGCATAGGGCTGATCATGTTTTCCAACGAAGCCTATATGCAATGTCCGCTCACTTATGACAACAATGCGCTCAACCTCTTCATCCAGGCCCTGACCACCGACCTGGTACCCAATAGTGGTACGGATTTTGGCCCACCCCTCAAAATGGCGTTGAAAAAACTCACAGACGAAGAGAACACCGTGGCCCGCCAGAAGTCAAAGATCATCGTACTCATCAGTGACGGAGAAGACTTTGGGGAAGAAACAGAGCAGATCACGGAAGAAATTGAAAGTTCTGGAATCAAATTGTTCACTTTGGGTGTTGGTACCGAAAGAGGAAGTAAAATAATGACCAGAAGAGGTTATAAGAAAAACAACCAGGGAGAAGAAGTGGTGAGTAGGATCAATACCAAATCGCTGAAGAAAATAGCTTCGGATACTGGAGGTAAATACTTCGAGATCAATGACAGCAAAAACGATGTGGACCGTTTGATCAATTCTATCAACGACATAGAAGGCGAGTTGAGAGACAGCAAGCAGGTGGATACCAAATCCAATAAATATTTCTATTTCCTGATGGCAGCGCTCTTGCTCATGCTATTTGATGCCCTCATTAGTGTAAAAGTGATCAGGATATGAAAGCGTTTTTGATACTCTTACTACTCTTTATCCATGCGGATCCGACGGAGATTGCACGGATCAATAGGCTAAAGAATAAGGCTGAGGTAGCTTTCGGGCATGGCCAATATGATGTGGCAGCGACCAATTACAGGCTTCTGTACGACTCCATAGGCGTGAATGATCCCACTGTGGGACTCAATCTGGCCCACAGCTACTATGCCCTGGGAGACACGGCCAATGCCAAACTCAAATACCAGTCGGTAGCCTCCAGCAATGATAAAAAGCTAAAATCCATCGCCTATCAACAACTGGGCGTGATGGCCAAAACCCCTGCCACCCTGAGTGAGTCGCTGCAGTACCTCAAGGCTGCCCTGAAAGCAGACCCGGCAAACGAAGAAGCCCGATACAACTATGAGGTAGTGAAAAAGCTCCTGGACCAACAAAAAGAGCAACAACAAGATCAGGATCAACAGAACAAGGACGAAAACAAAGACCAGGACAAGAAAGACCAGGAGAAGAACGAAGATCAAAACGAAGACCAGGAAAATCAGGATCAAAAAGATCAGGAGCAGCAGCAAAAAGACCAGGAGCAGAAAGACTCTGAGCAAAAGGACGATCAAAAAGGAGACGAAGAGAAAGAACAGGAGCAGGAAGGCGAGCAGAAAGAAGAAGAAAAAGATCAGCAAAATCAGAACCCCAGTACCAAGCAAAAACTGGAGGATATGAACATCAGTGAGGAAAAGGCCCGAATGATACTGGAAGCCATGAAGAACAACGAGATTCAGTATATACAGCAGCAAAAAAGAAAGGCCACCGAGCAGCCGGACAGCGGCAAACCCGACTGGTAAGTACAGGGCCAAACTGATCAATGAATAAAATACCCTAACATAAATAAACAACCCAAAAACTCAAATTAAGAAAATGGAAGAAGTTTACATCATATCAGCCGTCCGTACCCCCATCGGCAGTTTTGGCGGAAGCCTGTCTGGTTTCACAGCCGTGGAGCTTGGCAGCAAGGCCATCAAAGGTGCACTGGATAAAGCAGGAGTTAGCCCCGACCAGGTCAATGAAGTGTTTATGGGCAATGTCATCTCCTCTGGCTTAGGACAGGCCCCGGCGCGGCAGGCAGCCATAGGTGCAGGTCTTGGCTATAATGTACCCTGTACTACCGTGAACAAAGTATGTGCCTCTGGCATGAAGTCGGTCATGTTTGGTGCCCAAAGCATCATGCTCGGCATCAATGACGTGGTAGTAGCAGGTGGTATGGAGAGCATGTCCAATGTCCCCTATTACATTCCCAAAGCTCGATTTGGATACAAATACGGTCATGGCCAAATGCTGGATGGATTGATGCATGACGGCCTTTGGGAAGCTTATCATGGGTTCCCTATGGGTAGCTGTGCTGACAATACGGCCAAAGAGATGAACATCTCCAGAGAGGCTCAGGACGAATATGCCATCAACTCCTACAAACGGGCAGCTGCCGCCACGGAAGCCGGCAAATTTAAAGATGAAATCATCCCGGTGGAGATCCCTCAGCGCAAAGGAGACCCCATCATCATGAGCGAAGATGAAGAGTATAAAAATGTGAGTTTTGATAAGATTCCTGCGCTCCGTCCGGTATTCAACAAAGACGGAACGGTCACAGCAGCCAATGCCTCCACCATCAATGATGGTTCGTCTGCCTTGGTACTGGTGAGCAAAAAGAAACTTGATGAACTGGGTGTGAAGCCATTGGCCAAAATCATTGGTTTTGCGGATGCAGCACAGGAGCCCCTTTGGTTCACTACTGCCCCTTCGGAGGCCATCCCCCGAGCCATCAAACATGCAGGACTCACCGCCAGCGATGTGGATTTCTACGAAATCAACGAAGCCTTCGCGGTAGTGGCCCTGGCCAATAACCAAAAACTTGGACTGGATGCTGAAAAAGTAAATGTAAACGGTGGTGCTGTGGCGTTGGGCCATCCACTTGGTACCTCTGGTGCACGAATCATTACTACTCTTCATTCTGTACTGGCACAAAACAACGGCCGAATAGGCGTGGCTGGTATCTGCAATGGTGGTGGTGGAGCATCAGCCATCGTCATAGAGAAAGTTTAATTCAAAATAAATAATCCCGAAAGCCTTACGTTTGTGAAAGCGTAAGGCTTTTTTTATCATGGCAAGACTCTTTATTTTCTTTGGATTTTTTCTGATCTGCATGCCATCCTTTGGACAGACCAAGGTGATCGTCCCCTACCCCAATGATCCCTCCAAAACCAAAGAAATCTACTACATTCTGGAGGGAGACTCCTCTCGGATCCATGGCGATTACAAACAGTACAGTCCTTCCGGAAAAGTCATCGTCTCGGGCACATTTGTGGATGGTAGCAAAGAAGGCACATTTTACAACTTTTATGAAGATGGCAGCGTACAACGCGAAACCACCTACACCGACAACCTCCGCCAGGGGGTGACCAAAATATTTGACCCCAATGGAGTCATCATCCAGGAAGCGACCTTTCTGAATGATACCCTGGTGGGCGAGCTGAGGCTCTATGATACGGAAGGCAAGCTAAAAGGAACCTCCCACTTCAAAAACGGCAAACCTGAAGGCCTGGTGGCTGAATACTATGCCTCCGGCGGCATCAAAGAAGAGGTCAACTACGCCAATGGCAAGCCTAATGGCACCACCAGACACTACTATGAAAACGGAAACCTGGAGCTAGAGGCTCAGTATGTCGGCGGCCTCCTGGATGGCTTTTACAAGACTTACTATCCTTCCGGAAAACTGGAAATGGAAGCCCTCAATGAACGAGGAAAACGATCCGGATTTATCAAATACTACCATGAAAATGGTCAGCTCAAATCGCTTGGGAAATACGAAAACGGAACCCTGACGGGAGATTTCAAATCTTACTATGAAGACGGAAGCCTTCAAAAGCACCTGAAATACAACGACGGCTACCGGGTAGGCAAAAACCTGGAATATCACGAAAACGGATCCATCAAATATGAGGGTATTTTCACCAACAAAGGCCTGAATGCGAAGATCAGAGAATATAGCGACAAGGGTGATTTACTGGAAGAAAAAGAGCTGCTCAATGACCTGCCAAACGGCAAATGGATCAGTTATGACGAGAAGGGTCGTCCCCTCCTTTTGGAAAATTATCAGAATGGAAAACTCCATGGGCAGAGGGTGGTCTATGAAAAAGGTAAAATCATCAGCGAAACCTCCTATGGCTTTGGAAACAAACAGGGAGAAGCCAGGACCTACTTTCCAAATGGAGACATTCAAACCATCGAACACTGGAAGCTCAACAGACTGGAGGGCTCCTTTGTGCGCTATCAGAAGAATGGACAAAAAGAATACGAAGGAGAATATGTAAGAAACAAACGCAACGGAATATGGCGCTACTATGATCGGAAGGGTGAACCTGTCAGCCAGGAGGTCTACCAGCATGGACAGCTGATCAGTACCAACCCCCTTTGAAATTCAGCCATTTAACGAGCTCAGGTTCTCATATTTGACGCGTCCGATCACACTCTATTTTCAATATTGATCGCTATATTTGTCGCCCATGTCTCAAGGTATCAAATACACTCAATTCAATTTTCCCGGACAAACAGACAAATACGTCGGTAAGGTGCGGGATGTCTACACCGTTCAGGACAAACTGGTAATGGTGGCATCTGATAGAATTTCCGCATTCGATGTGGTACTTCCGCAGCCCATTCCCTTCAAGGGGCAGGTGCTCAATCAGATCGCAGGAATCATGTTGGAAAAGACCAAAGATATAGTACCCAACTGGGTCATCTCGGTGCCAGATCCCAACGTTACCATCGGTCGGAAATGTGACCCCTTCCCTGTGGAAATGGTGATCAGAGGATACCTGACAGGTCATGCCTGGAGAGAATACCGGGATGGAAAAAGATCCCTTTGCGGGGTGCCTTTACCTGAGGGCCTGAAAGAGCACGACAGGCTTCCTGAGCCCATTATCACGCCTACTACCAAGGCTCATGAGGGCCATGATGAAGACATCTCCCGAGAAGAAATCATCAAACAAGGTCTCATTTCAGAGGCGGACTACGCCCAACTGGAAGCGTACACCTACAAGCTCTTTGCACGAGGCACAGAACTGGCCTCTGAGCAGGGGCTCATTTTGGTAGACACCAAGTATGAATTTGGTAAATACAATGGAGAAATCATACTCATAGATGAGGTACATACACCGGACTCTTCAAGGTACTTTTACCTGAAAGGCTACGGAGCCAGACAGAGCAAGGGTGAAGAGCAGAAGCAACTGTCCAAAGAGTTTGTGCGGCAGTGGCTGATCAGCCATGGCTTTCAGGGAAAGGAAGGTCAAGAAATCCCGGAAATGACAAAAGAATTTGTAGATTCCGTCTCTCAAAGATACATCGAGCTTTTTGAGCAAATCACCGGGCGCTACTTTGTGAAGGACACCGTGGAGAACATCATCAAGAGAATAGACACAAACGTTAACAATACCCTAAAATCATTATGAAATTTTCGATAGACAGACAGGATCAATATACCATTCTTAAAATAGACGAAGAAAAACTGGATTCCACCATCGCTCCTGAGGTCAAGTCAGAATTTGTGACCCTACAGGCAGAAGGTGTGAAGAACATCGTCCTCAACATGGAAGTGGTTAAATACTCTGATTCATCAGGGTTAAGTGCCCTTTTGGTGGGCAACAGACTCTTCAAGGACACAGGGTCTTTTGTGATGTGTAAACTCAATGAGCATGTCATGAAGCTTATCAGCATCAGTCAGCTGGACAAAGTGATAGACATCCTGCCTACAGTGGAAGAGGCGATAGACGCGGTGATGTTTAATGACATTGAAAGAGGCCTGAGAGAGGCCGGAGAAGAATAACGACCCTTGGCGTTAGAACTTCAAATATTAGGGTCAAATTCAGCCGCCTTTGCCCACAACCGACATCATACCTCCCAATTACTGCGGGTACAGGATAAATACTTTATGATCGATTGTGGGGAAGGCACCCAACTGCAGGTCAAGCGCTACAAAATCAAACTTTCCAGAATCAACCACATCCTGATCTCCCACCTTCACGGAGATCACTATTATGGCCTCATGGGGCTGGTCTCCACCTTGCACCTGTATGGCCGCACGGCAGATCTGCACATCTATGGGCCACCTGGCCTGGCGGACATTATCACCTTGCAGTTGAAGTATTCGGCCACCCGACTGTCCTATGACATTAAGTTTCATGAGTGGGTACCTGAAACCAGCAGTGTGATCTATGAAGATGACAAACTAACGATCACCACCATTCCGCTCAATCACCGGATACACTGCTCGGGATATCTCTTCAAAGAAAAGCCCAAGAAGCGGGGCATCAATAAACTGGTGGTGGATAAAAAACTCGCCCCCAACCAGGCCAATGCATTGCGCAACGGGGAAGACATTTATAACGAAGACGGCAGCCTGCTTTATAAAAACAGTCTGGCTACGCTCCCTCCCAAAAAACCATACAGCTACGCCTACTGCTCAGATACCAAACTCATCCCCCAGCTGGTGGATGTGATCCGGGATGTGGATTTGATCTATCATGAAGCTACCTTTATGGATGACATGAAAGATCGGGCAGAAAACACCTACCACACCACTGCCAGGCAAGCCGCTCAGCTGGCCTCAGAGGCCCATGTGGGGCAGTTGCTACTGGGACACTTCTCTACCCGATATCGTGACCTGAATCCGTTACTTTCAGAAGCCAGATCGGTTTTCAGGGAGTCTTATCTGGCTGAAGAAGGGAAACGATTTGTAGTAAATCACTAAGCAGTGAAAAGTAAAAAACAGCATCTGTTCATCATTTTGGCGAGTATCTTTCTCACCAATGCCATTCTGGCTGAGATGATCGGCGTGAAAATATTCTCAGCAGAAGGCACTTTTGGACTGCCTCCGGCCAGCATTCCGCTCTTTGGCGGATCAGTGCTGGACTTTAACCTGACCGCCGGAGTGATCATCTGGCCTATTGTCTTCATTACCACAGATGTGGTGAATGAGTATTTCGGTAAAAAAGGAGTGAAAAAACTCAGCTATATCGCTGCGGGATGTATCGCCTATGCATTTTTGGTCATTTACATCATTACCCTCCTACCCCCGGCCGCCTTTTGGCAGGAGATCAATAGCACGGACGCTGAAGGTAATTATTTCAACATCAACTACGCCTTCAAAACCATTTTCACGCAAGGCCTCGGCATTATCGCAGGTTCGCTGGTGGCTTTTCTCATCGGGCAGCTGCTGGATGTATACATCTTTCAGAAGTTGAGAAAATACACTGGATCGAAAATGATCTGGCTCCGGGCCACCGGCTCCACCCTCATTTCACAGTTCATTGATAGTTTTGTAGTGCTCGGAATCGCCTTTTATGTGCTGGCTCCTGAGAACGGCCGGTGGAGCATCCCACAGCTTCTTTCCGTCGGCACCATCAACTACATTTACAAATTTGTGGTTGCGGTTGCACTTACTCCACTCATCTACGCGGCGCATCATTTCATTGATCGGTACCTGGGGAAGGAGCTCTCTGAAGAGATGCAGGCAGAAGCTGCCGCCGGAAGTAAGGGTTTTTTCTAATTCAATATCCTATTTTGTCGTAATTTGTAGTCTCATGACCACCTATGAATAGCGATCGCGACATACAAATCAGTTTTTTGGAGTGGGTAAAAACCCAGAAACCAGAGGGCAAGTTTGTAGAGGAGCTGGAAACTTTACTGGACATCAGTAAGGACAGTGCCTACCGCAGGATGCGCGGAGATACTTTACTCACATTCAATGAGATCAGAAAAATAAGCCAGCATTTTGGTGCTTCTCTGGACACTTTTTTCAACCTCTCCAAGGATACGGTCCTGTTCCATAAGCGCATGCTCAATGTCAACTATGGGTATCTGGACTTTCTGAAATCTGTGCTGGCTTCTGTGAAAATGATCCAGGAAGACGAATCCTATCACATGACTTATGTGGCAAAAGACATCCCTCCTTTTCACTACTTCAGATTTCCTGAGCTGTCACGGTTCAAGTCATTCTTCTGGCGGCGCACCATCCTGAAAGAACCTTCCCTGATGAATCAGGTGTATGGCCCCAATGTCATCAGCAAGGAAATGCTTGACATATGTGCCGAAATCTGGAACACTTATCAGCAAATCCCTTCACTGGAAATATGGAGTGACGAAACGATCAACATTACCCTGCGTCAGATTGAATATAGCTATGAAACGAACATGATCACCTCAGATCAGTTTAGGACACTTGTCAATGACATCAGGAGCCTGCTCACAGTCATCAACAAAGAAGCTGAAGAGGGTCATAAAATGCATCCGGATAATTCCCAACGCCTGATCAATGGTAAGTTTGATCTCTACTACAATGAAATAGAAATTGGTGACAACACGGTCTTTTTCTCTCTGGGTAACCGGCGCATGGTCATGAAGACGTATAACATGCTCAACCTCCTCAACACCACCGATCATGCGTTTTGTGAAAACATAGAGCAGTACATCAAAAACATCCTGCAGAAGTCTGTGCCTATAAGTAACTCCTCTGAAAAAGAACGCCTCAAGTTTTTTCATAAGATGAATCAGAAAGTCGACCTTTTCGAACAAAAGGTGAGATGACATAAAATCGGCGAATGCAAAATATCGGCTCAATAGCCACGGCATTCATGATTCTCACCGCATTTCTTGAGTCCGCTCTACCGCAGTTGCAAAATTTGCAACTCGACCCGTTTGTTGTTTCAAACTTCAATTTTGACCACATCTGAAAGTTGCGGAAGTTCGAATCGTGATCAACGTCTATCACTATGGTTCGATACAATCAAATAGAAAACGCAGAATTCTTTGCAGTACTCAGAGTACGCATCCAGCATTATTTCAAAAGCAATGAGCTGTCCATTTATGCAGAAGATGTGGCATACGCCAAAGCCATTGTGCTCATCGGCGCCTATGCACTGACCTACTACACTTTACTCCATACCAGTGCTTTTGACCTATACCTCATCCTTTGTGTGGTCTTGGGTATGCTGAAGATCTTTATTGCTCTCAATATCGCCCATGATGCAGCTCATAGGGCATTTTTCCGAAACAGGAAGCTCAATGATCTGATGCTCTTCACGTTTGATGCACTGGGCGCCAATGGTTACATGTGGAAACTTCGTCATGTCCACTCACATCACGCTTTCACCAATGTTCCCGACCATGACGCTGACATCAAGCAATCGGCTCTGGTACGCATCTTCCCCAACTCCCCTCTCAGTGGACTTCACAGCTACCAGCATCTCTATATGCCGGTGTTGTATGGGTTTTACTCCCTTCACTGGCTCCTATTCAGAGACTTCAAAGACTTTATCAATACTCCGCCTAATAACCACCTAACCTACCACCGCAAGGTGGAACTGATCAGGTTAATCCTGGGCAAGCTGATTTACTTCACCATGATGATTCTGGTCCCCTACCAGCTTCTTGCCCTTGAGTTCTATCAGGTCATTCTCGGATTTATGGTCATGCAAATGTCTGCAAGCTATACAGTAGCCATTGCGCTGGCTTCTGCACACGTAGGTGAGCATGCCGAATTTCCGGAACCTGATAGAACTGGTCAGTTACCCTACTCTTTCCTCATGCACCAGCTCATCACCACTACAGATTTTGCCACTGACAGCAAGCTGCTGACCCATTTATATGGAGGATTTAACCATCATGTGATTCACCACCTTTTCCCAAACATCTGTCATATTCATTATCCACCACTCACGAAAATCCTGAAAAACACCTGTAAGGAATATGGCATAGGCTACAATGAAAACAAAACCCTCATTGATGCCATCAATGCACACCTCCAACTATTGAAATCCAGAAGCAAAAACAATCTGACCGTTGCAATGCCCGAATTCTAAACGACTATAGCTATGAACAACAAGATTAAGATTATTGAAGTATCAGAACCTAAACATGTTGAAAGGTTCTTACAGCTTCCCGAGAAGGTATACCAGGGAGACAAGAATTGGATCAGGCCTTTGGACAAAGACATTGAGCAGGTATTTGATCCAAATAAAAACAGCTTTCATAGCCACGGCATCATCACCCGATGGATCGCAATGTGTGGAGACACTTGTGTTGGCAGAGTTGCGGCTTTTGTCAACTTCCGAACGGCCAACAGTTTTAAGCAACCAACCGGAGGCATGGGTTTTTTCGAATGCATTCACTCACAGGACATTGCATTCTCACTCTTTGACACCTGTAGAGATTGGCTAAAGGAGTTTAGCATTGGTGCCATGGATGGGCCAATCAATTTTGGGGAAAACAATGCATGGTGGGGCCTGGTGGTCGAAGGATATGAACCTCCCCTGTATCGCAATAATTATAACCCAAGCTACTATCGGGAGTTCTTTGAGCGGTATGGCTTTCAGACCTATTTTGAGCAGTATTATTACAATTATGATTTCAAAAAAGGGCTCTCCCCCAGATACTATGAATTTGGCCGGAGACTGGCGCAGCGCGAGGAATATCAATGCGAAAATGTAGACCTGAACAACATCGAGAAATACGCCGATGATTTCAGGGAAGTCTACAATCAGGGCTGGAAAACCCATGACAACTTTAAGGAAATGAAAGCCAAACGAGCACTTTCACTTTTCAAAACCATGAAACCAGTGATCGACAAAGACCTGATATGGTTTTTGTATCACAATGATCGACCTATTGGGTTCATTATCATGATCCCCGAACTTAACACGCTTCTGAGAAACTTTAGACGAGGCAGATTCGGAATCATTCAAAAGTTGCAGCTCAAAATAGGGCTTACCATGAAAATGTGCAAAGTGGCTTACGGATCCGTTATTGGGTTTATCCCGGAGTTTCAACACAAAGGTTTGGAAGCGTTACTTTTCTATCACATCCACCAAAAGCTTGTGCCTGAAGGTAAATATGAAACATTGAAGATCGGTTGGGCCGGAGACTTTAACCCGAGAGTGGTTAACCTTTATCAAAAACTCGGATTCAAAAAGGTGCAAACCTCCAGAACCTACAGATACCTCTTTGACCCATCAATGCCATTTGAAAGAGCTCCGATCATACCATAGCTACCATGCGCCGCCTAACGATGCCTGGATCAATAAGCCAATAGCAAGGGAGTTTTTGATCGAGGCATCGGTATTGGGGTTGATAATGTATTGCACATCCGGCTGAATGGTAAGCCACGTCCTTAATGGAAACGAGTAGGTTAATTCCAATGCCGTTTCTGCACGCTCATCTTCAGGTGAATGCTCAAGTCGTGCTTTGCCATTGATGGCTGTAGAGAATGCCAGGCCAACATAATCCGTTTTCTCGCTTAATGATCCTGCAAAAACTATCCCCCCTGAAATGGCCGACCCAATTCGGTTTATACGATCATTGGCCACACCATACCGAACAAACATAGAGAGGTACCTGTCGTCGTATTTGGAGTAAAACCAATACTTCTGTGCGCCGATATAGGCTCCCCAATTGGGCCTATAAAAGGTACTATCCCCAATCTCCGGAAATTCTGCTGTATACATCCAGCCACCTACATTTATTTTATCATTTGTTGGGATATCCCGGTCGCGCCCCACTTTTTTCCTTCTGGTGGTATAGTTTCGATTAATCCTGTCTGGAACAGCTGATGACAGGTAAACCGAATGTTCCATGGCAATCAGTGCTCCATCCTCTTTAGAGAGCGCAATTCTGTTCGATTTAAGGTTAGCGGGGTTACCAGACACTCCGTCAAGAATTGCCAATCTGACCCGCCACTGGTCGGTAATGGATGAACTTAACCTCAGACCCAAGGAGGATATAGGGAAGATGGAGGGCCCATTGAGGCCACTCTGCGCGTACTCCGCTCCTATCCCAAATGAACTATTGATAAATATGGTGCCGGGCCGTAAAACATCAAACTCAGAATTGAGATCATATAGACCAAAAAGTGCAGACAGCCGATCATTCAGAAAATTTTCCTGAATCCAGACTTCAAACAACCTCCAGGAGGGTGCAGCCTGGATATTGCTGGCAACCTGAAAATCACCCATATAATCGGTCGCCTGACCGCCATGATTTCCCAGTCCATAAAAGAAGATGGACAGGCTCTCCTCCCAATCAAACAACTCATTGATATTGAGCTTGGCTGTTACATCCGCATTGTCCATATAGACAAATCCCTGATCTAATCCTCCGCTCAGATTAGCCCAGGGCAAGGCAGAATAAACAATTTCGTATTCCAGAAGATCTGAAGAACTGTCCTGAGCAACTACCAGGTGGCTGGTAAGGCTACAAAATACCAGCAGGAGGTTTTTTAGGTTAGTCATTGGTCTCCTAAAGAACCGCAATTTTTTGTAAAAATCACTAAAAAACTTTTGTTGGTTTTAACGCTTCAGTGCACCGTCCTCCAGCTCGATTACACGACTTCCATATTCAGCGAATTTCTCATTGTGGGTTACCTGAATGATGGTCATACCTTCCTTATTGAATTGCTTGAGCATGTCCATAACCTCCTCTCCCTGAGATGAGTGTAGGTTACCTGTGGGCTCATCTGCCAAAAGCAATTTGGGCTTGCCCACGATGGCCCGGGCCACACCTACCAGCTGCTGCTGGCCTCCGGACAGCTGCTCAGGAAACAAATCCTTTTTAGCCACCATGTTGAACCGATCCAGCATCTCGGCCACCATACTGGCCCGCTCCTTACGCTTCACCCCACGGTAAAGCAGTGGGGTCTCTATGTTTTCATACACAGTGAGTTCATCTATGAGGTGATAAGCCTGAAAAATGAAACCAATATGCTCCTTGTGTATTCTGGAAGTCTTGCGCTCACTGAAAAGATGAACAGGCTCATCCAGGAAGTAATACTCACCCTGCGATGGCTTATCCAGCATACCGATGATGTTCATGAGGGTAGATTTTCCCGAGCCACTTGGCCCCATGATACTCACAAACTCTCCTGCCTGGATCTCCAGGTTGATCCCTTTCAGAATGAATACCCGCTGGTATTTGGACTCAATGTATTTATCTACTTCATTAAGCTTAATCATATGATCTCCGTGATTTTCCTACAGGCATCAAACGTGATACCAAAAAGTTAACTGACTGAAAATGTACTCTTTAAAAAACAAGCAAACCAACACTTGCACTAAAATAGGACACCATGTGTTCTTTTTCGCACACTCAAAGCGCATTTATTAAGTCGGCCTTCACCTCATGCACGCCCTCAAACTCCCTTACCTCTGCCTCCACCCCGAGCGCAGCCCGAACTTTACTGACCTGATCCTCTTTCATCCCTGCCTGATAAAAAGGATCATTGGAACCCGTGAAATATTTCACCGAAACGTTCTGGTCGCAAAAATCAAAATCAGCACGCTCGAGCTCCGGAGGAAATGTGCCTGCCCAGAGAATCATCTGCTCGAAGGGCAGTTTGGCATGTGCTGCGTACCTGCACATGGTAGCCACCCCTTGCGAAAACCCAAAGTAAACCAGCCGTTTATCTGTCCAGTCAATATGGTGGGCACGGAGCACTGCATCGATGTATGCTTTCTGATTGGCAATCTCAGTGAGTCGGTCCTCACTAGTCATCCAGCTGGCCCCCACCCGGCCACTAAACCCCTCCAGATAGGTCTTGGAAATACCCTGTGGCGCAATGACGTAGTTCTCTTCCGGATTCAAGCCTTCAAACTTGCGCAGGAAATACCTGGAAAGTTGTCCATAGCCGTGAAATACCAACCATATGCGCCGGGTGTTTTCGGTGAGCTCATTGAGCACTCCATATGGCGTGGTATGCTGAAACGTGATGTGACGTTGCTCCATCATGGTGATACTGCCCCCATCAGAAGGCCACACAAATATGCTCCGTAAGTCCCCAGCACGTAGCCCAACACTGCCAGCAAAACACCTACTGGCGCCAATGCCGGATGAAAGGCAGCCGCTATGACCGGAGCAGACGCAGCACCGCCTACGTTGGCAGTACTCCCCACCGCCACAAAAAAGTATGGCGCCTTGATCAGCTTAGCCACAATGGTCAGCAGAATTACATGAAAGAGCATCCAGGTAAGCCCCACCAGGAACAACCCCGGATCATCAAAGACCGCCATGATGTCCATGTGCATGCCTATGGTGGCCACCAAAATATAAATGAACACGCTTCCTATTTTTGACGCACCTGCACCCTCCAATTCCTTGGCCCTGGTAAAGGAAAGAAACACCCCTAATGTGGTGGCGATAACGACGATCCAAAAGAACCCTGAGGTAAGACTGTACTTATCCAGGAATGGAAAATGCTCACTGATGGTCGGAGCAATCCAATCACTCAAGAAATGGGCTATTCCCGTGCAGATAAACCCGATCATCAATATTTTCATCAAGTCAGTGAGCGTAGGTATTCTGGCATTTTTCAACTGAAAAGCCTCCATTTTTTGCTTCATGGCCTCTATGGCAGAAGCGTCTGCCTTCAATTTTCTATCGATGTATTTAGAATACCCGATACCGGCCAGCAGTACACCCAACCAGGTGTTACCAACAATGATGTCCACTGCCACCATTTTCGAAAACAGCTCACCATTTACCTCAAATACTTCTTTCATCGCCGCCTGATTGGCCCCACCTCCGATCCACGAACCAGCAATGGTGGTCATGCCGCGCCATACTTCATTGGGTGGAGGAGCCGAGACCAGCTCTGGTGCTATGTAGGAGAAAAGCAGGATGGCAAAAGGGCCACCCAGCACAATACCCACAGTGGCCGTAAAAAACATGATCAGCGCTTTCGGGCCAAGCTTTACAATTTCCTTCAGGTCGACACTGATGGTGAGTAAGACCAGACAGGCCGGCAACAGATACCGTGACGCTACAAAATAAAGTCGCGAGGCGCCCGGATCTATGATCCCGAAAGTCCCCAGAAGTGAGGGTAAAAAATAGCACATGAGCAGGGCGGGCACCACGGCATAAAACTTCTTCCAAAAGGTGCTTTCACTCGAGGATGTCGTAAAGACAAAACCGAGGATGAGCATGATGATGCCAAAAATAACCGCATCATTGGTCAATAGGGGTTCATTCATAGGTCTTCTATTATTGCTGCAAATTCACTTAGCATCATGGCTGTGGCTCCCCAGACCACCTTATCCTGAATATCAAAATATGGGGAATGAAGGCGGTATCCGTGGGCAGTTACGATTTCCTTTTCCTTGAGCCTGCTTTTGTCCAGGAGCTGCGACAAAGGAGCTTCAATGATTTCGTCTACTTCCACCTCGTCTGGTATAAATCGGGGAATCTCTTTTGAAAAACCGACATAAGGTACAATCAAATGATTGCTTGCCGAAACCATAAATTCACTCAAATGTCCTATTACTCCAACCTGTCCAGGATCCACTCCTATCTCCTCCTGGGTCTCCCTCATCGCTGTAACTTTCAGGTCACCATCTATCTCCTCATACCGGCCACCGGGCAAGGCCATTTGACCACTGTGCACTCCATCATAAAGTGGACGCTGGATCATCGGAAACCATATCTCACCTTCTTTTTCATACAAAAGGATCAACACCGCGCCCTTTCTTGGCGCCTTATCAAATTTGAAATTTACCCGATTCCCGGTAGAGAGTTTTGGGCTCATCAGATTATGTGCCTGCGCACCGGGCAGTGGTTGATTGAGTTTGATCCTTAGTTTGTTGATAAGCGCCTGCATCCTGGCAAAAGTATTTTATTTATTGAAAACTAAAATTTCATCGGCCAGTGCCATGGGATGAGATAACCTATTGGTTCTCAAACAATCCCATCGAAACACCTCCTTTAAACCTAACATTGACCACTAAGGCGAAATAGTCATTTTCTTTTCCTTAAAGAATTTTTATATTGCTGTACACACTACCTGACTAATGAACGACCTACCTATCTACATCAGCCTTACTTTTTTTGCTTGTGTCCTCGCCTCCTTTGGTTTTATCTACTACGCAATACTGACAGCCGCTGGTCCCAAGAGCAATATTCCCCTTTTTGCGATCACTTTTATGGCCGTTTGGATATTTGTCACTTCGCTGATGACCATCAATGGTTTTTTTCAGGACTATGAAGCCATGCCCCCCCGGCTGATCATGATGGTACTAATATTGGTCATCTTTATCATCAGTCTGTTTCTGATTCCGGCCACAAGAAATTTCCTGAATCAAATGCCCATCACCACCCTCACTTATATTCACATTATTCGGGTACCCGTGGAGATCGTACTTTGGTGGCTTTTCATCAATGGAGTGGTGGCAGAGTCCATGACTTTCGAGGGGGTCAACTTTGACATCCTTTCTGGCATCTCAGCACCATTTGCCGGGCTTTTTCTGGTGGGCCTCAAAAGCAAAAGCAACATAGCTGCCATCATTTGGAACCTGCTGGCTTTGGGGCTGCTGGTGAACATTGTGGCACGGGCCATATTGGCTACCCCCTATTTTTACGACCCTGCGGTGTACGAGCAACCCAATATTGCCGTCTTCTATTTCCCTTATGTATTGTTGCCTCTTTTTGTGGTACCTGCCGTATTATTCAGCCACTTGGTTTCACTCTATCAGCTCATCTTCTTAAAGGAGCCGGAAGAAGATTAAACCTAGCGACAGTTGAGTTCCCAAAGCCTCTGAGAGGATGCCTCATGATTATCGATGCCTTGCCGCCAGGACTCGCATGCCTGCGCTAGCTGGTCTTGTTCAAGGTAAGCTTTTCCAAGAAAAGAATACACCTCATCCACAAATTCAGGCCGGTTGATCACTTCCTGAAACAAGCGAATGGCCTGCTCCGGATCTCCTGATTTCAAAAAGTAGATTCCTTTATTCCGGTAGGCCCAGGCATTGGAAGGATCGATCAGAATGCTCCTGTTGATGTCCTTAGCGGCCAGATCCAGCTCGTTCATCTCCAGGTATATCTGCCCGCGGTTATTTAGGAAATAGGGCTCTGAGGGCTGAATATTCAGGGCCTGGTTCACGGTAGTCAGGGCATTTTGATAATTCTCCTCCTTTAAATAAACCTGACTGAGCGTGTTCAGCGCGCTGGCCTCATTGGGATATTTCAGCAGTACCTCATTCAGGAGGGCTTTGGCACTGTCCATTTGCTCCTGAAAATAGTAAAGTGTGGCCATATTGATCAGGGTTTCCTGATTGGCCGGGTCTAGCTGCAAAGCCTTTTGGAAGCTGCCCATGGAAGCCGAATACGCCCTGAGCCTGGAGTGAAGCAATCCCTCATAGAAATACACATAAGCAGAGTCTGGAAATGCTTTCTTCACAATCATCAGATCTGAGAGGGCATCCTCAGTTCTGCCCACCCGCTCATAGGCATAAGCCCTATTGAATATGGCATCATAATAAGATGAGTCCAGCAAAATGGCCATGTTGTAATCCTGAATGGCTTCATAGGCGTGATCATCCTCTATGCGGGCCACCCCCCTGTTGTTGTAAGCACGGGCAAAATCCTTATCAACGGCCAGGGCCTGAGTATAAAACCCTACAGCCTTATCGTATTCGCGTGCTTTCAATGCAATGTTTCCCTGCAAAAAAAATCGGTCGCGCTTCACTTCCTCACTGGCGCAGCCCAAAAGGAATAATCCCAAGACTAGTATTAATTTATTCATAGGTACAAATAAAAATAGCCCGCTGATAAAGCGGGCTATGAATCAATAGAAATCAATCTATTTTAACTTTTAAGATCTTTTTACCGAGCCTCCACTGCTGCTATCGCTATTGGTGTTTTTGGGAGACCCCTGATATCGGATGCTGGCACCACTGCTGGCACGAGCCGTTAGCTCACCATTCACCGTCACCTTGATGGACGCACCGCTGCTGGCTCTCAAGTCTGCATCCTGGCACACAAGGTCATAACCATCAATATCTCCCGAGCTACTCGCACTACCATCGAGGTTTCTCACCTCACCAGATATATTCACTTCTCCTGCACTCGACACCTCAATGTCGATATCATCTGCATATACCTCCAGGTCCACATCTCCGCTGCTGGAGGCATCCACCTCCACCTGATCTGCCTTTACAGCCACTTTGATGTCACCAGCGCTACTGCATGATATCTCGAAATCACCTTTGGCCTGCACCATCCCTTCTACCCTGATAGAGGCTGCCGAAGAGGCTTTCAATGCGCTGAGGTCTACAAAGGTGACATATACCTTCACATCTACATTTCTATGGTTATCACCTTCCAGGTGAATTTTCAGGGTGCCACCGGATACATCAGTAAGCACCTTATCCACAGAGATACCATCTGCTTCTATGCGTGCGGATTCACTGCTTCCTTTTGTGAGAAACACATCAATACCTTCCTGGGCAGTTACTTCCGAAAAAGAAGAAAGGTTTCTGGTGGATTGGGCCATCCCGAAAAAAAGGGTCAGGGCCGCCAACAAGGTTAAGGCTATTCTTTTCATATGAGTTGTTTTTCTTTTAAGGACTCACCAGAATCCCAGGGGTTGCATCTTCTACAAAGAAGATTGATAATTCTTCTGAAAATCTTCCCATTTGGTGTTTTTGAACTTGTCGCCACCAATGTATTTCAAAATAGGATCCAGTGATTTAGCATTCATATACCCCGGGATTGGCTGGATGATTCTGAGATTCTCATCCATAAAAACCGTAGTGGGATAGCTGAGTTTGTTGTTGGTCAACGCCGCAGCCAGTTCGTGGACTCCACGTTTGCCCTGAGGAATAAACTTAAAAGTATGGCCATCGAATTCGATGGATTCGGTTTGTTCAGCATTGAACTTCACGGCATAGAAATTCTTACTGATGTATTCTGCCACGTGAGTATTTGCATAGGCATCCCGGTCCATTTTCTTACACCATCCACACCAATCTGTATAGATATCTATCAGCAATTTGCGAGGTTCTTCTTTGGATTTGGCCACAGCCTCCTCAAAACTTAGCCACTCAATCTCCTGGGCATGAACAATGCTCCCCGAAAGGATAAGGATCAGATAAACGAACAGATTCTTCATCAACTTTTTCATAACAACTCAAATGTATCAAATTAAACCAAAATCCGGATTCTATAGTTCTTTCAAAGTACTTCTAATGGTCTATTTCTCCTAAAGTACATCCCGTTGAATGCATTCATCCCAAAAAATTACCACTTAAATAATTCCAACCTGATGAGTTCATGTTCGGTTGAATTGAAGAGTGCAATTAGTTACCTTGCCGTTTTTTAACGGAAAAGAAAGAACAGAAATAAAAAAACACCAATTTCGTTGAAATATTTTCACAAATAAGTAGTGGTTTTTACAAAGGTGATTGTTCTAGAAAGTTACGATTTTACCTTATTTAGTTCTGGTTTTTCTCCATTTTCCAAATAAAATATATGCAGAAAATAATTTACGCACTTCTTATAGCCGGTTCACTCAGTGGCTGCTTTTTCAATGAAATCACCGACTCAGAAACAGTGGTGCTTTTAGAGGATGTGATTTATGTATCAAGCAATGACATTCGGCTGCTTGGACGACTCTATTCTCTGGAAGGTACCGCAAGCGATCATGGATTCGAATTTTCGAAAGATGAGACATTCTCTGCTCCCGAGGTAGTTTCTTTGGGAGAGAAAAAGACGGTTGGTTTATTCTTCTCGGAGTTCAACCTGCTGGAAGAAAAAACAGCCTATTACTACCGTGCCTTTGTCATCTCCGGCAACAATAAGTTCTACAGTGACATCAGAAGCATTAGCACCTTTGAAGGTTCAGTCAATACTGTATCGTCCCTTTATGGAGAATCAGGTGATCAGATTGAGATCATCGGCACCAACTTCACGACTGAGATGAGTATTCTTTTTGGTGAAACTACAGCTGTTGTTAAGTCACGACTTGGTGGTTATAAGTTAAAAATAGAAGTTCCTGACCATCAAACAGACCATCGCGTACCTGTTTATGCCAATTTTGATGGACGAAAGGTTCTGGTCGATACATTTGAGTATAAAACTGGCAAATGGACCAAGTTGAGTGCACTTCCCTTTGGCAGAATGACCAATACAGCCGTAAGGTACAATGGCAACTCGGCTTCTGTTTATTTGGGTGCATTTTCTCCGAGCGAGAAAAATGGCGACATCTACAACTATGATTTTACAGCCAGTAGCTGGGCAACACCCACCGCACTTGCCGACGAAGAATACTTTGTAGAAGGGGCATTCTACACGCCTAATGGCTTTTTTGGCGCTGGTGCTACACGCATCATTGAAGGGTTTTCAGGGTTTATATATACCCTCACTGATCGGTTTGGTAAATTGGAAAGCGATGGCACCATTACAGATCTTGGGTCTACACCAGTTTCGGGCGTAAAACCTCTGGCCTTTTACGTCGATCAGGATTTGATCGTGTTGGGTGGTATTAACAGTGGAGAGGCCATCTGGCGCTATGCTGATAGCGAATGGTCTTACCTGGGCCAGCTACCTTTTGCAATCAACACCACAGTACCAAATACCTATTACAATGGCTCAATCTACCTTTTCAACACTGAGGACAACACGGTTTGGATGTATGATCTTTCCACACTGGAATTTACCAAGTTCACTGATTTGAGCATGAATGTTCAATCCGGTGCTGCCTACTTCCTCAGCGGTAAATTCCTGATATTCGGCCTTTTCCCATTCCAATCAACCATGTACCAGTTGAATCTGGAAAACGGTGAAGTCTTAATAAAGAACAATTTTGAAGGAATGGCATCACTTTCCACCGACATTCAATTTGCTGGGGGTGGAGAGCTGTACGTTCTCAGAGGTGCTTCCAGTACAGAAACTACCGAATTCTGGAAGTACCAACCGTTTACTTTTAAGCAATAGTTATTTCAATTGAATATGGTAATCGAAAAAAACCATCCTATGGCTCTTGTTTCGCTGACTTACTAGACTAGAAAATGAAAATAAAATATTTAGCATTGACCTTATTTATCAGTCTGTCCATGACGGCAGTGGGTCAGGATATCATCACCATCAATGGAAAGGAATTCTCCGGCAACAAGGGATATATCTACGGTAAACTCATGGACAAGGAAACCGGTGAGGACATCATAGGGGCGATCGTTTCCATTCCTGCAGAAAAGGAAGCTACCGTCACAGATATTAACGGTGAGTTCAGACTCAGGTCTCCAAAGGGCGAAATCATCCTTGAGGCTACTTCGGTAGGTTTTGAAGTGAGTACCTTCAGAGCCCGGGTGCTGGGCTCTGGTAACTTCAGACTGTACCTTAAGCCGGCCATGACACAACTGAGCGAAGTGGTGATATCCGGCAGTAAGGGAGATGCCAATGTGAAGAGTACAGATATCGGCAAAAACTCGCTCTCTATAGAGTCTATTAAGGAACTTCCCATGGTCATGGGTGAAGTAGATGTGATTAAATCACTCACCCTGCTCCCAGGCGTTAGTACCAATTCTGAGCTTTCCACGGGTTTCAACGTACGTGGAGGTGGATCAGATCAAAATTTGGTACTTCTTGGTGATGTACCTATTTACAATCCCGCTCACTTATTCGGCTTTTATACTGCATTCAATGCAGATGTGGTAGACGATGTTTCTCTCTACAAAGGTGGCGTACCGGCCCGATATGGTGGTCGTGCCTCATCAGTACTTCACGTGAAGTATCGGGATGGAGATTACGACAAGTGGAAGAGTAACCTATCCATTGGTGTGGTAAGCTCTAAACTGGCCATTGAAGGGCCCATCATCAAACAAAAGCTTTCGGTTTTGGGTAGTGTGAGAAGATCTTATCTCAACTACACACTTAAAGCATTTGACGATCCGGATATTCGGGAAAGTTCTGCAGGTTTCTATGATTTCAACGTAATCGCCAACCTCAAACTGAACAACCGAAATAAGCTCACTTATTCCATTTACAAAAGTTCTGATAACTTCAATCTGGCTGGTGATACAGTCTACCAATGGGTCAACTTTTATCAGGCGGCCAACTGGTATCACAGCTTCAGTGATAAATTCAGTTTGAAGGCTACAGGAGCCCTGAGCACCTACTCCAATACCATTGAAAACAGAAGTTTGGTCAACCCTTACAAGCTCAATACTGAGATCAACAATCAGATTCTCAACCTGGACCTGGAGTATATTTTCAATGATCAGGCTTCCCTTAATGCGGGTGTAAATTTCAACCGGACGATGCTTCAGCCCGGAGAACTAAAACCCAACGACCCGGAAACGAGCACAATTAACGCAGAAAAAGTTCAGGAGGAAAAGGCCAATGAAATTGCCTACTACCTGGATGCTTCTTACGAGATCACACCCAGGCTGTCAGTAACCGGAGGAATTCGGTACAATACCTACAATTATCTTGGAGGGCACACGATCTACTACTACGAACCTTATCGTGAAAAAATAGAAGAGAACATCGTGGACTCGGTACACTTCGGGGATAATGAATCCATACAAACCTACTCTGGTTGGGAACCACGCTTCACGGCGCGTTACACGCTCTCCGACATGTCTTCGATCAAGTTGGGCTACAACAGGATGTACCAATACATTCAGCTGATCTCAAACACTACGACCATTGCTCCAAATGATATCTGGAAACTCAGTGACAACTACCTGAAACCGCAGATTTCCGAACAACTCTCTCTTGGATACTTCCAGAATTTTAACAAAAACAAATTTGAAACCTCGATAGAAGGCTTCTACAAGGAGATTGACAATGTGGTAGATTACAAAGATGGTGCAGCGCTGTTCCTTAACGACCATATAGAAACAGAGCTCAACTCAGGTCAGGGCAGATCATACGGACTAGAGCTGTACCTTAAAAAGAATTCTGGTGGGAGGCTCAAAGGCTGGATCAGTTATACTTACTCCCGAAGTTTAAGAAAGATCGAAGGACCTTATAAAACTGAAACCATCAACGGCGGTGACTGGTATGCTGCCAACTACGACAGAAAACACAATTTCACGAACGTGCTTATCTATCAACTGCCTAAGAAATGGGAATTCTCATCCACCTTCACTTTTAAGACAGGACAGCCTATCACCTACCCGGCGGGTAAGTTTGAATACGGAAGCAGTGTTCTGTCCTTGTACACTGACAGAAACACAGAAAGAGCTCCATTGTACCACAGATTGGACATCTCCTTCACGAAGAAGTTTTATGTCTTTGAAAACAAGAATGCAGAATTCAACTTCTCCGTTTATAATCTTTATGGAAGAAAAAATCCATTCTCAGTATTTACACAGGATGTTGTAGGGAGTCCTCCTCAGGCCTACCAGCTGGCAGTACTCGGGGTTCCGTTCCCGTCGATTTCATTTACCTTTTACCTTTAAGTCTTGAATAGAAGATGAAAAACTTAACATATATATTAACACTAGTCACCATCATCGGATTGAATGCCTGTGTTGATCCCCTGGACGTCAAGACTGACTCTTTTGAGGAAGTCCTGGTGGTAGAAGGAAGAATCACCACAGAGCTAGGGCCTCATCTGATCTACATCACCAAAAGCGCCAAATACGGAAGTATTTTTGAAGGCGTAATCACCCCGGTGGATCGCGCAGATGTAGCCATTAGAGACAATGAAGGAAACACTACCGTTTTGACCTTTCAGGGAAACGGATTGTACGCTACCCCAGCTGATTTTCAGGCGGTAATCGGCAAAAGCTATGTTCTTAACATTGAAATTGGTGACAAGATCTATAATTCCACACCGGAGACTGTGGAGTCTGTGAATGTACTGGACACGCTCTACACTGTGTACAATGAGTATCCATATCTCAATGAAAATGACATACTCAATTACAAAATTGGTGTGGACGTTTACGCGAATTATGAAAAGCAGGAAAACACATCCAACTTTTACTTATGGGATTATGATGGTACTCACTACATCAAAACCTTTCCTGAACTCTATGAGCGCCCAACACGAAGAGGTCCTGTACCAGCACCCAAAGACTGCTGTGCAGATTGCTATAAATATGAGGAAAATACCAGCATTATCATTTCATCTTTTCCTCTGGGGAATAATGAAACCGATGCTAAACTGTTTTTCCTCTCGGATAATGGGTATCGGTTTATAGATAAGTATGTGATGACGCTTAAACGATATTCTTTGTCACTTGGAGCCTATAAGTTCTATGAATTGATACAAAACCAATTGAGTATTGATGGTGACATCTTCGATCCACCGCCGGCCTCTATCACGGGGAATATTATCAACATTAATGATATTGACGAGCTGGTAGTGGGTTATTTCTATGCCTCGGATGTAGCGTTGGATACACTAACCATCGAGAGCTCCATGCTAGACAGGATCGCTGTATTGCCTATATATCCTGATGACTGCAGAGTGCTCCCCAACACCACCACGGTAAAGCCAAGCTTCTACTGATCTCTTCAATGGAGGGGATTAAAAAAGGCCCGGATCAGCAAAGCTGATCCGGGCCTTTTTTTGTGGAATAATTTATACGCTACTCTCCCAGAAAATAAGATTTTCCTTTGAAAATCTTGTCGGTCGCGGCAGAGTCCTGCCAATATTCATCTTCATTGTACGAAGAGCTAAACTCATCATCACCGTAAGCCGTCACCTGAATATCGTTCCCGCCATTCAAACCAATCACCAGGTCGTAAAGTGCCGGTGCTCCACTGCGCTCAGCAAAGTTCTTGCTATTAACAAATGTCAAGGACTGCAGATACTTTGCAACGGAAGCTGAATCCGCAGCCATTTCACCAAGCTGCCACTTTCCATCCACTTTATCCAATGTAAAAGCGCTGTCCGGGTAATTGAAAGCAATGCTGGAAACAGAATCTTTCACTAACCTCACCACGTCATCATTGCGGTAGTCAGCAGAACCTGTGCCAACGCTCATCTTCATAAAATCCTTCGCCACATACACATCTGCCTCCTCATTGAGCCTGACGTATGAATAGAACGACCGCTGCCCCTCCACATTGAAGCGACCCAGGATGATATCCAGCACTTTGTCTGATCCTTCATAGGCGATCACCCTGGTACCCGCGTCATCCACCTGAAAATCCTTCCAGGAGTCCTCTGTGCGTGATGCCAGCCTGCTGGGCTTGATCTGCTTCAAGTTGTTCATCAATGCCTTGACAGTGTTTTTGTCAGCTTTCTTGATCTGGTTAACCTTCCATTCTCCTGACTCTCTGATAAGCACCGTAGTGTCCCCAGGACTCAGAATTTCCAGTTTACTCACTTTGGCAGTATCTATCTCCACCAGGCTGGACCGGAAGGTTTTGCTGCGTCCGGTATTGCCGGTATATTTCACCACCAAAAACACACCCACCAGCACCACCAACACCACCAATAACCTCACTATTTTCTTTCCTTTCATGCTACAATTGTTTTTTCCTTTTCATGAATTCAAGTTCTATTCATAATTGCCCTGCATCCACTTCTGGCGCTTTCGCTGATTCATTTGCTTTCTGATAAAAGCATAGATCAATATCAGCAAAATTGGGGCAAAAACATTACCATACTTAATCATGGCCTTGCTACTGTCCTCTACGCTCTCCAGCGGCCTGGAGGTGATCCCTTTGGTACGAAGATCAATCAGTCCGGTATCATCTGCAATCCAGTCGATCATGTTGGATGCCAGGTTAATATTGTCCTGATTCTGCTGCTGAGGCCTTTGTCCCTCTCCATTCACACAGAAAGTACCATTGGCAACCACACCCACTCTGGCTTTGCCATTATCAAGACCAGCTACCAGTATTTGTGCACCCTGAGGGAAATCCCGCTGTGCCCACTTTTTTTGAATATCGATGTAGGATGGCGGTGTGATCAGACCGGAGTTCTCCGAAGAGTAGACCAATGGTACCTGCGCCCATGAGGTGTCAGAACTGCTAAAAGAAAGAGGACTTATAAAAGGGAACATCACGGACTCCAGTCCACTGGTAATGGCATGGTCAGCAAAATTGTTGACCATGGGAAAAAAAGGAAATTCCACCTGCGAATTGATGGTGAAAAATCCCTGACGCTGCTGCACGTTTACAGAAGCGCACTGCGCATCCACCACAAACTGATCACCCAGCACCAGCCCTTTCCGGCCAAGCCACCCTTTCAAGCCTACATCGATCGTCTTAGAGAGTAAGCCCTGTTGCAAATCTCCCTCCACACTGCTGTGAGCTATGAAAATCCCTCCGCCCTGGTTGAGGTAACGATCGAGCTTGGCAAAGTCACCCGCGCTCACAGAGTCTTTGGGGTTAATCCAGATCAGCGCCCGGTAATAGCCCGGAACTGCTGCGGTATCCCTCAGGCGAAATGGCTCTACCTTGTAGAGCACTGAGAGCTGATCCATTAATTGTGGGAGGGCCTGTAAGGTAGGCTCACCGTAGCCCTGGATCAGTCCCAGTTTTGGCTTGTCCGCTATAGACACTTTCTTGATAGCAGTAGTAATGGCATACTCCATGGCCGCCCCCGGCTGCACAAGGGGAATTACCTCTGTGCGGTCATCCATCTTCAGTACGGCGCCCATGTAGGCACGCATCTGCTGCACCTGATCCCGCTCGGTCACGTTGATCATTACCGGACTCACCCCATTTTGTTGGGCGTCGCGCTCAGCTTCCTCATTTTCATTGGGGTTTACAAATTCGAAAACGATGTTACCCTGCGAACGATTTTCATACTCCACCAACTGATCCTGAAAATCCTGCCTGTTCTTCATGAGCTGAGGCGGCAAGTCTTCAGAAAAATAGGCTTTGACCGTAATCACCCCATTCAGCTCATCGATGACCTCTTTGGTCGCTTCGCTGAAGGTATATCGATTGTCCTCGGTGAAATCGAGTCTGAAATAAAGCTCATTGGAAATCAGATTGGCCACCAGGATGATCGCCAACACAATACCCAATTGTATAATTATGTTTTTTCGGTTCATCTCTAAATGTGTTTATGATTGCCAGTTTCTTTTAGAAAGCATCACTTGTGAGAGAATCACGCCCGATGCAATAATGGAAAAGAAGTAAATCAGATCCCGACTGTCCACCACTCCCCTGCTCATGGACTCAAAATGTGTACTCATACTCAGGTAACTAAAAAGCTCACCGAAGAAGCCCCTCACGGATCCTCCAATCACATCAAACAGCAACTGAAAGAAAATACCAATGGACATGGCCATCAGAAAGGCTACAATCTGATTTTGAGTGATACTACTTGCAAAAAGTCCAATACTGATGTAGCTGGCAGAAAGAAGGATGAGTCCCAAATACCCACCCAGCACAGCTCCATCGTCAATGTTGCCCAGCTGAGAAATGGTGATGTAATAAGGCAGTGTACAAACCAGTGCAATGATCACCAGGATGAAACAGGCCAGGAACTTTCCCCAGACGATCTGGCTATCTGAAACCGCTTTAGTAATCAGTAATTCTATGGTGCCGGCCCTGTTTTCTTCAGCGATCATCCGCATGGTGATGGCCGGAATAAAGAAAAACAAAGACCAAAAAGCGATGCTGTAAAAAACCTGCATACTGGCCTGATTGATCAAAAACACATTGGTGCCCACCAGCCAGGTAAAAGTGCCACTCAGTCCCAGAAAAAGGACGATCATGACATACGCAATCAGCGAATCAAAAAATGACGCAAGTTCTCGTTTTGTTATTATCCAGACTTTGCTCATAGTTATTTCGTTAGTTTTTGGAATACATCTTCCAGTCTGGTCTCCAGACCGCTCATTTCCATGAGATACCACTTATTCTGTACACACAGATCAAAAATCTCCTTCCTGGAAGTCAGGTCAGGCTTGTTTTGCACATTGAACCAGCCCGCCTTGCCATCCAGCGGCATCACCTTCTCCACAGAAGGAAGCCCTCTGACAGCTGTCTCTACTTTGGCCGGGTCAGCCTCCACATGAATTTTCAACAACTCCTGCCCCTGAGACTGACTTCTGAGTGTGTCTGAAGTGCCATCAGCTACGATCCTACCTCTATTGATGATGAGAATGCGATCACAGGTGGCCTCCACTTCGGAGAGAATGTGGCTGCTCAGAATCACTGTTTTCTCCTTGCCCAGGTCTTTGATCAGCTTCCTGATTTCCACGATCTGGTTAGGATCAAGACCAGTGGTAGGCTCATCCAGGATAAGCACCTCAGGATCATGGATCATCGCTTGCGCCAGCCCCACTCGCTGACGGTATCCCTTAGACAGCTCATTGATGTTTTTATGCTTCTCCCGATCCAGGCCACATCGCTCTATCATCTCTCCGATGCGTCCGGCAATAGCACCCTTCGGCACCCCTTGAATTTCCGCTGTGAAACGCAAGTAGTCGATGATAGGCATATCCAGGTACAAGGGATTATTCTCTGGCAGATAGCCAATCTTCCGCTTGATCGTTTCTGGATTGGTGTGGATGGAGTCCTCATCCAGCCGCACATCTCCGGAAGACGGTGCCATAAAGCAAGTGATGATCTTCATAGTGGTACTTTTTCCGGCTCCATTGGGACCCAAAAAACCCACTACCTCTCCCGTTTTGATCTCAAACGATATGTCATTCACTGCTTTCTGCTCACCATATTTCTTGGTAAGGTTCTCTACTATTATTGACATAGGTTCATTGAATTAATCATAGAATTATCTAACTAATAATCACTAAGAACTTTAATAATATCGCCCGCAAGTATAACATTCCTGCCTGTTTATGTCAAGCCGAAAAACCTGTTAAAAAGTGTTAAGAAATGAATGAATCGCCACTTTACCGATGCGGATTGGTCACAAAACCACCACTCGTTTTTAACATCAGTGACCTTTTCACCAACTCCCATTAATAGGAAATCTCAAAGCAATCCGTTATTTTGTATAACCTTGATCTACGCGATGAGAACTTCTGCATGCTTAAAGGCTCTTCCCTTCCTTCTCTTTCTTGGGGGCTGTGTGATGCACAACAGGATGACCTCCCCTGTCGCCTTACCAAAAGAGCAGCAATCCTGGACCTACGGACTGGTAGTTGACCCCATTTTGGCCAGTGACGATGGAGAAGTATTTGGCTTTCAGCCCATCATCAGTTATCGGGCAGGCCTCGGCAAAGGAAACGAACTGGGTGTGACCCTCTACGGGGTGTACCTGCCTGGAGCCGTCATAGATCTGAAGCATCAGTTTTATCAAAATGGCAACTTCACTTTTTCAGGTGATGCGGCACTTTATGGTGGAGCCTTACGACCTTTCGGGCTGCAATATGACTTGCTCTTTGGGAGCCAAAAGTTTTATGGAATGGCGGGAGTCAATGTGGACTTCACCTCCTTCACCAACTACCCGGCGGCTAAAGTCATCGGGATTGGTTCAGAGGTGCCCGGCAAACGAGGGCTGGGGTTTCAAATCACTTATGCGAATAGATTGGTACCGGATGCCGATGATCGGTATAACTGGTTGATGATCGGACTTAAAATGGATTTCAGAAACAGCAAGAAGAAGTTCAGAGACCCCGCAAAGCAGTACAAAGGAATAGCCTACACTCAAAACTGATCCCTCACCATTTTCCCGGTATAAGGTTTGCTCATTGGCAAGCTTTTACCGGCTTTGTCTTTTCCTATCTAACTTGCAGTTCAATCTTTTATCAACATGCGTATAGGCATCATTTCAGATACCCACAGCTACCTGGACCCGTCCGTCTTTAAGTATTTCAGCCAATGCGATGAGATCTGGCATGCCGGAGATATCGGCACACTGGATGTCCTCCAGCAGCTGGAAGCCTTCAAGCCCACCATGGCCGTATTCGGCAATATAGATGGGCACGATGTGCGAGCTGCCAGCCCCGAAGACCAGGTGTTTGTGCGTGAGGGAAAGAAAATCCTCATGACGCACATTGCCGGGAGTCTGCCTCGCTACAATCCCCGGGTGCGTGACCTGATCAAGACCCATCAGCCCGATGTGCTGGTATGTGGACATTCGCACCTATTGAAAGTGCAGCCGGATAAGGCCAACAACCTGCTTTTTATCAATCCCGGAGCCGCCGGAAAGCATGGCTTTCACAAAATAAAAACCCTCCTGCGTCTGGAGATACAGGAGGGTAAAATTCAAAATCTGGAAGTGGTAGAGCTAGGCCCCAGAGGCCAGATCTCTTGATCCACTAATTTCCTTCACGGATGGCTTTAAACTCGGAACCTTCTTTCCACTTGGGCCACTGATCCGAATTGGCCAACTGCCAACCCAACTCATAAAACAAGCTGGCATCTTGCAGCATTCCTCCAAAACGCCACTCGGCTGCATCAAACTCGTCTGCAGGTCGGTGATATCGGTTGGTCAGGTATTCATTGGACATCTCCTCGATATACTCCACGCCTTTGGTCATGTGCTCATAGGTACCACTGGCAAACATGGCCGGGATACCCACTTTGGCAAACTGAAAATGATCTGACCTAAAGAAATACCCCTTGCCCGGCTCCTGGTCAGGCATGATGTACCTCCCCTGTTGGGTAGCGATGGCTCCCGCCAGGTCATCAAGCTCGGACTGTCCATAGCCCACTACCGTAAAATCCTTCATGGGGCCATAATAGGTCAGCCCATCCATGTTGATATTAGCCACCGTCTGCGCTGGTGGGTAGATCGGATTCTCTGCATAATATTTAGAACCTAAAAGTCCTTGCTCCTCGGCAGTTACTGCCAAAAACAACACGCTACGCTTAGGCTTCTCGGGATTGGAGGCATATGCTTTGGCGATGGCCAAAAGCGCAGCAGTACCAGAGGCATTGTCGTGTGCACCATTATAGATGCTGTCTCCATCAATAGGCTGGCCTACGCCCAGGTGATCCCAGTGAGCCGTGTAGAGCACATACTCTTCGGGCTTCTCTGTTCCCCTCACCATGGCAATTACGTTCTTGGATGAGGCTCTTTTGATTTCATTTTTGATGGTAACACTGGCTGTCATATCCAGCGCTGTAGGTGTAAAATCTGCACTGCGCGATTTCTCCACGTAGTTTTTCATGTCCTTACCTGAGGCTTCAAAGATCTTGATGGCCGCCTCGCGGGTGACCCATCCTTGTACCAAAGGCTTGTACTGACCAGCAGTCTGATCCAGGTACAAGCTCGCGCCCGACCAGGAGTTTCTCACCACCAACCAGGGGTATCCTGCAGGCGCCGTATCGTGGATGATGAATATCCCTGCTGCACCCTGTCGGGCAGCTTCTTCATATTTGTAAGTCCAACGACCATAGTAGGTCATGGTCTGTCCTTTGAAAAAAGTGCTGTCGCCACTCCCAAATCCGGGATCGTTTACCAGCACAATCACTGTTTTTCCTTTCACATCCAGTCCCTCATAGTCGTTCCAGCCATACTCAGGCGCCACCACGCCAAAGCCGGCAAACACCAACTCAGAGTTCTCCAGGGCACTGACCTCCTCCACTCGTTCTGTATAAGCCACAAACTCATCACTTACATTGAGTGATACGCTACCATTAGCACCGCTAATCTCAAGTGTAGGTGAAGGGCTTGCATTGAGCTCTACCATAGGCACTTCCTGAAAGAAGCTATCACCATTGCCAGGCTCCAGTCCGTAACTTTTAAATTCATTTTCCAAATAGGCCAGGGTTTTGGTCTCCCCTTCCGTGAAAGGTTTTCTTCCCAGAAAATCATCGGAAGCGAGGATCCGCACATGATTGGCCATAGCCACCGTATCCACAAGAACCTTTTCTGCGGTCTGCTGAGAACCTTCACAGGCCATCAACCCTCCCAAAACCAATAAACCATAGTACTTCTTCATAGTGCTTTTCATTTTTGCTTCCGGAATTTGCTCATTTTTTTCAAGAGACTAAAATTCTCTTCCATGAACTCCTGAATTTTACTTTGAATGGTTAAAATCAGTAAATTGAAACCAAACATTGCAAATACACCGCTTGTTCATCCACAAAACCTACAAAAAACACCTATGATCATGAAACAAACAATTTACCTGGCACTGGCGCTCCTCGTGGTGGCCTGCAGCCAGCCAAAATCAAATGAGGGCGAAACGGCCTCCTCAGAAACGACCAAACCTACTTTGGGCCTGGAAAAGCTCTGGGCCACTGATACCCTGCTCACCACCTCCGAGTCAGTCATCTATGACGAAACCAACGACGTACTCTATGTCTCCTGCATCAACGGCGCACCACCAGATGCCCGGGATGAAGATGGATTTATCGCCAAAGTGTCACCGGCAGATGGCTCCATCATAGAACTACAGTGGGTCACTGGTATGGATGCACCCAAAGGACTGGGGCTCATCGGCAGTACCTTGTATGTGACGGATATAGATGATATCGTGGCCATAGACGTGACTACCGGAGAAATCACGCAGAAAATAAACGTACCCGATGCGGTATTCCTCAATGACATCACCACAGACGATGAAGGCAACGTGTACTTTACCGACTCTGGTGCCAACAGAATCCACAAACTGTCGGCCGATGGGGAGCTTTCCCTGTGGATAGAAGATGCGGAGATTGGCGGGCCCAATGGCCTGCTGGATGATGGTGACCAGATGATGATGGTGGCCTTTGGCAAGGGCATCTTCAATACCATAGACTATGCCTCCGGCACCATCACACAAGTGACAGACTCACTACAAGGTGGTGACGGGATAGAGAAAACAGGCGAAGACTACCTGGTCTCCAGCTGGCATGGCCGGGTGTTTTATATAACTGCAGCGGGTGAAACCACCAAGCTGTTGGACACTAGTGAAGACGGGTCCAACGCAGCAGATATAGAGTTTATCGCCAAGTCCAATACCCTGCTGGTGCCTACCTTCTTTGGAAACCAGGTCGTGGCCTATAAGCTGACGAAGTAAACTCTCAGCAAAAGACCTTGATACAGCCCGCTTCCCTCCCGCGATCTATGGCGGAAGGGAAGCGGGCTTTTTATGTGGGCTTGGTTGATGAGGATGTCTGCAGGTGTCCCGATAACTATCGGTTGAAGCAATCCGACGTAAAGCTCTGAAAGGTTTACATCTTACTTCTATAATTCAATGGGCTCTCGATAAGAAATCAATTAGCAAACCAGATGGAAAGCTTACACTTCAACTCAAGGAGGATTGCTTCGGCACTCCCTGTGGTCGCTTCTCGCAATGACGTAATACAACGCCCCGTTCATTGCGAGGCCCGATAACTATCGGGGCGAAGCAATCCTCCGCTAGCCCTTTTATGCCCACATACGCTTTTCCATCCTTCAACACGGTGGTTTAACCACTTACCCAAGATGACAATCGGCACGCAGGTTGGCAATGCTTTGTCACCCTGAGCTCCGTCGAAGGGTAAGACAAAGCTCCCAGAGAAATCATTGCTCACCAATCCCTTCCCTCACGTGCAAATGATAATCGGTGAAGTCAATGCGAGGCCCGATGACTATCGGGTGAAGCAATCCTCCGGTAGTCCTTTTATGCCCACATAGGTTATTCCATCCGTCGAAGGGTAAGACAAAGCTCCCAAGAGACATCATTGTTCTCCGATCCCTGAAGTGGCCGTTTTTAAAGTCGCACTGGTCATTTTCGGACAATAAACAGTATATTGATTGCATAAAAAGCACTCAATAACCGCTTAGAGAGGTTTCGCTGCCTTGGCACCATTATTGAAAAAACAGCCATGAATTATTGAAACACCTATGATTTACAACATGCTGAAGGTGAGCTGGCGAATGGCCACAAGAAAAACCAGTTTCACCTTACTCAACATAATTGGTCTGTCCGTAGGAATGATGGTTTGCCTGCTGGTCGGGTTGTATGTACACTACGAGTATGCCTTCGATGCCTTCCATAAAAAATCGGATCGAATTTATCGCATCAACCAATCCATGATTTGGGGGGATTGGGCTTCCCAAATGCCCACAACAGGCCCTAATGTAGCGCTGGCGCTAAAAGCCGATGTACCGGAGATAGAGGCCATTACCAGGATCTTGCACCCCGAAGGATTTGTGGTAACATCACTGGATGAAGCCAGTCAACCAAACAGTTTCCTGGAAGACGACCTGCTGATCGCTGATCCTGATTTTTTTAAGATCTTTTCATTCCCTATGGTTGAGGGTGACAAATTCTCTGCCCTTTCCAAACCCAACCAAATCGTCATCACTGAGAAAGCCGCAATCAAATATTTTGGGAAAGAATCAGCCCTAGGCAAAACCCTTCAACTGCGCGGCACAATTTTGGAAGGCCGGCAAGCAGGGGATAACACACCGCTGAATTTCACAATAAGCGGCATTATTGAAGACATTCCCGATCAGTCACATATCCAGTTTGACATGGTGGCTTCTAGCGCTAGTTTTATTGACATCACACAAAATGAATCACTATGGACGTGGACGGCTTTTGCAAACTATGCCCTGCTCAAAAAAGGCGTGGATGCAGCACAGCTGGAATCCGCACTCAAAACCATCCCTCCCAAATGGGCAGCCAGCACCTTGCAAAGAATCTTCGGGCTCACATTTGACGAATTGCATGCGGACAATAAATCATGGGATCTTTTCATGCAGCCCATCGGCGATGTGTATTTAGGATCCAACACGATGGGAAACATTCTGGGGCCGCTGGGTCAGCGGAGCACCATTGCCTCATTTACGGCCATAGGGCTATTAATTTTGATACTATCGAGTATCAATTTTATGAACCTCTCCACGGCACAATCTTCCAACCGTGCCCGTGAGGTGGGCATTCGCAAGGCCCTTGGAGCTCAACGAAAGACACTCATTGCACAGTTTCTATTTGAAGCTTTCTTCCTTGTCATCATCAGTACACTGGTGGGTATTGCCCTCACAGGCGTACTCCTGGACAGTTTTAACCACTTCTCCGGCAAGTCGATCAACCTTTTCGAGCAGTTATCACAACCGATCGTTTTGATCACCATCATCGTCTTTTGTGGTTTTCTGGGACTCCTGGCCGGGAGCTACCCTGCCCTATATCTTTCTTCTTTTCAACCCGCCAATGGCATGAAGGGTATCTTGAGCATGGGAATTAGCGGAAAAGGCATCCGCAATGCATTGATTGTATTCCAATTCACCATTTCCATCGGCCTGATCATTGGATCGGTGTTTATCGCCAGGCAATTGAATTACATGACACAGTTCGATCTAGGGTACGATAAAGAGCACGTACTTCAACTGCATAATGTTGAACAATTCAGCGCAGATAGCCAGGTGCTAAAAAACACATTGATGAGCCAAACCGGCATCCAACTGGTGGGAGAAGCCCATCAGTCACCCCCAAACGTCATGCGTGGGAACCTTATAAGTGCGAGGCTTACGGACAAGGATCAAATGGAGGTAAGCCGAATGAAAGTGGATGCACCTTATCTTGATTTACTGGATGTAGCGCTCATCACAGGTCGCAACTTTAATGAAACAATGGTTACCGACCTTCATCATTCAGTGATTTTGAATGCGGAAGCGGTACAAATGCTAGGCTGGGGAACTCCGGAAGCCTATTCAAAAGATTCTCCCGTGGGGAAGTACATTTATAGCAATGGCCAGAAAATGGAAGTGATAGGCGTGACCGCAGATTTCTATTACAAAAGTCCTAAACATCAGGTTGAACCCCTGGTCATCTATCACATTGACAACAAATACCTTCCCGATAGTGGCACAAGCCCATCGGTGCTTTCTCTGCGAATCGATCCGAAGGCAATCCATTCGACCAATGAGATGAGTGCACTTGTTGCCTCCATACGAGATGAGGTTAAGAATATGGATCCATATTTCCCTTTTGAATACAGCTTTCTGGACCAGGAGTTTGAAAACAGCTTTAGAAATGAACAACGAGTAAAAAGAATCATGAATGCCTTCACCCTTATGGCTTTGATCATCGCTTGTATCGGACTCTATGGTTTAGCGATATTCTCCGCAGAGAAAAGAACAAAAGAATTAGGTATCAGAAAACTGCTGGGTGCAAGCGTCCTGCAAATCGTCACACTGTTTTCCAGAGACTTCACCAAATTGATAGTGATTGGTTTTTTGATTGCCAGCCCGATTGCCTGGTATTTCGTGGATACCTGGTTGTCCAAATTCCCCTACCGAACATCCATCAATCTTTGGGTCTTCGCTCTGGCCGGTGCGGCAGGACTACTCATCTCCTGGATTACCATTGGGCTTCAATCGGTCAAAGTGGCTACAAAAAACCCAGTGGAGGCATTGAGAGATGAATAAGGTACGCTGTTGGGAACAAAGCCTCAACTGGTCACCCACTAATGGTATTCCAAATTTCGGTCTGGTAAGCCACAGCCCAACTCTTCAACCAATACCCGGGAAAAAGCTTCATTAAAAAACCTGAAATACTTTAGCTTCGAGGCGCGCTGTGCATGGAGCACCGTGTGGGAACCGTACTCGGCATGGACAACGAGCAAACAGCTATCAAAACCTCTTACTTCAGCATCATTGGCAACACCAGCCTTGCGATCATCAAAGCATTGGCCGGTTTTTTTGGCAATTCGTATGCGCTCATAGCAGACGCCATTGAGTCTACCACTGATATCTTTTCCTCCTTGCTGGTACTCTTCGGGCTCAAGTATGCCCGCAGGCCCGCCGACGAAAACCATCCTTACGGACATGGTCGGATAGAGCCCCTTATCACCTTTCTGGTGGTGGCCTTTTTGGTCACCTCTGCCACCATCATTGCTTACGAAAGCATTCTTCACATCCAAACACCCCATAAGGTGCCCCAACCCTGGACATTGATTGTACTGGGCGGCATCATCGTATGGAAGGAGGTCTCTTACCGCATCGTCATACGAAAGAGTGAGCTAACCAACAGCTCATCGCTGCGCGCCGATGCCTGGCACCATCGCAGTGACGCCATTACTTCCGTGACCGCATTTATTGGTATCTCCATCGCCATCATCTTCGGCAAGGGCTACGAAACCGCCGACGACTGGGCAGCACTTGTCGCCTCAGCTTTCATCTTGTACAACAGCTACCTGATTTTCCGACCTGCCCTTCGTGAGATCATGGATGAGCACCTCTATGATGACCTCCAACAAGAAATCAGAGCAGTTTCCCTGACGGTCCCAGGGATCCTGAGCACAGAAAAGTGTCTGATCAGAAAAGCCGGCATGCAATATCACATAGACCTACATGCCCGTGTAGATGGTCAAATTAGCGTCACTGAGGGTCACGATCTTGCTCACCAGCTGAAAGACACCCTGTGTGAAAAGATCCCCACGCTAGGCCACGTTTCCATCCACATAGAGCCCCAAGGGTAATCAAAAGCGTCATTCACCTGTCAAACCAGGCAGAAAGACTGGATAAACCAATATTCATAAGGTATCACTATATAGTTATATTTTGAAAAACCGAGATAAACCGCGTCGAATTGAGAAACTTAGAGACGTAAAGGAGGGCGGGGCATCCAAGCCTTGCCCGGCCGGGGCAAGTGTGAATCATTTTGACTCCTAAAAAATCCTAAAGAAGCACAAACCAGATGAGTCAAAATGATTTTTTGCGTGCGACCGGCCAGGTTGGTGCTTTCCTTGAGATCATCGTTCGTTTTCTTTGCCTACGCGGCCCGGGGCAAGCAAAGAAAATGAAGGGCAAACAGCCAATCAATTGAATTGAGGTGAATTAAAGTATCAGGTCATTACCTCACCATCCATCATTAATACAAACTCCCCATAGGAATTCCGCTTGATCCGAAATACTCAACGAACACCCCTTCAATGATCGCTTTAATCTTCCATGGCATCAAAAAAGGTGACCAGTTTCCTGGTCACCTTTGTATTCCATAAGTACGATAATCTCTTCTGAAATCTACGCCAGATCGAAACGATCCAGGTTCATCACCTTGGTCCAGGCTTTTACAAAGTCCTGTACAAACTTCTCCTCAGAATCGGCACATCCGTACACCTCAGCGATGGCCCTCAGTTCAGAATTAGAACCAAAGATCAGGTCTACCCGGGTGCCCGTCCACTTCACAGCCCCTGTGGCACGATCACGTCCCTCAAAAACAGCCTCTGAAGCTGATGTGGCCTTCCATGTGGTGCTCAGGTCCAGCAGGTTAGCAAAGAAGTCGTTGGTAAGGGTCTCAGGTCGTTTGGTGAATACCCCGTGTTTAGAGTGATCAAAGTTCGTATTCAACACACGCATCCCTCCTACCAAAGCAGTCATTTCAGGAGCAGTCAGCGTCAATAGCTGTGCACGATCTACCAACATTTCCTCTGCAGAGGCTTGATGTTTCGGTTCAAAATAATTTCGGAAACCATCTGCGCCTGGCTCCAGCACGGCAAACGACTCTACATCTGTTTGTTCCTGAGTGGCGTCAGCGCGCCCGGGAGTGAATGGTACCGTAACCGAGTGACCGGCATTCTTAGCCGCCTGCTCTATGCCGGCACTACCACCCAGCACGATCAGATCGGCCAGAGACACCTGCTTCCCTGACTGGGAGCTGTTAAATTCCTTTTGGATTCCTTCCAACTTCTGGAGCACTGCCGCCAATTGCTTAGGGTTATTCACCGCCCAATCCTTTTGCGGTGCCAAACGAATGCGTGCGCCATTGGCTCCACCACGCTTATCCGAGCCTCGGAAAGTGGAAGCCGATGCCCATGCCGTAGCCACCAGCTGTGACACAGTGAGGCCGGAATCCAGAATTTTACCTTTTAGTACAGCGATATCTTTATCATCCACCAGTTTATGCTTCACGGCGGGCAAAGGATCTTGCCAGCTTAGCTCCTCTGAAGGCACCTCAGGCCCCTGGTAGCGCGCCAGAGGCCCCATATCTCGGTGCGTTAGCTTATACCAGGCTTTTGCAAAAGCATCTGCAAACTGGTCGGGGTTCTCATAAAACCGTCGGGAGATGGGTTCATAAATTGGATCCATTCTCAAGGCCAGGTCAGTCGTCAGCATAAATGGGGCATGGCTTTTCGATGGGTCATGTGCGTCTGGCACAGTACCCGCTCCTGCTCCACCTTTGGGCTTCCACTGGTGTGCTCCAGCCGGGCTCTTGGTCAGCTCCCACTCAAACCCAAAGAGGTTCTCAAAAAAGTTGTTACTCCACTTAGTAGGTGTGGTGGTCCATGCGCCTTCCAGACCACTGGTAATGGTGTTGACTCCACTCCCACTACCCAATGTATTTTTCCAGCCTAGCCCCTGCTCTTCTATGCTCGCAGCAGCAGGCTCCGGACCCACATACTTACCTGGGTCGGCAGCTCCGTGTGTCTTTCCAAATGTGTGTCCACCAGCGATAAGTGCCACGGTCTCTTCATCATTCATGGCCATGCGACCAAAAGTCTCTCTGATGTCGCGTGCGGCAGCTATTGGATCAGGTTTTCCGTTAGGTCCCTCGGGGTTCACATAGATCAGTCCCATCTGCACCGCTCCCAGAGGGTTTTCCAACTCCCGATCACCGGTGTACCTCTTGTCTCCCAACCACTCGGACTCAGATCCCCAGTACACATCTTCCTCGGGCTCCCATACATCCTCACGGCCTCCTGCAAAACCGTATGTTTTAAAGTCCATGGATTCAAGCGCACAATTACCCGCCAGAATCATCAAATCTGCCCATGAAATCTTTTTGCCGTACTTCTGTTTGATTGGCCAAAGCAATAAGCGCGCTTTGTCCAGGTTGGCGTTATCCGGCCAGCTGTTGAGTGGGGCAAATCGCTGAGTGCCGGATCCGGCACCGCCACGGCCATCTGAAATGCGGTAGGTACCCGCACTGTGCCATGCCATCCTGATAAAGAACGGGCCATAATGACCATAATCTGCCGGCCACCAGTCCTGGGACTTGGTCATCAACTCAAACAGATCTTTCTTCACAGCTTTAAGATCCAGCTTTTTGAACTCCTCAGCATAGTTAAAATCCTCTCCCATAGGATTAGACAGAGAAGAGTGCTGACGCAGTATGTTCAACTTCAATAGGTTGGGCCACCAGTCGCGGTTGGAAGTACCACCACCGGCTCCCTGTTTCAATGATCCGCCATGAAAGGGGCATTTGCTTGCATCGTTCATGTCGCCTACCGATGCACCTGAATGTTTACTATTTTCCATTTTTGAGAGATTAAGGTTTGTTACTTAAAGACAAATATGCGATTACAAATATTTATAAATATTATACACTCATTAGCTGAGCTTATGACTTGCGCCTGCTCTAACAAGTTACCGGATTCCAAACCGTTTCACAAAGTCATTTGCAGACTCTCACCAGCCCCCCACGATTCCGATGCTTGAACCAGGACTTCTGCAAACATTGATAAGGATGGCCATGAGCCATTTCTTATTTCAAATACCATCAAAGGGTTTACAAACATCAGAATGCTATTTTACCACTCATTTAACCTCATGTTTTAGCCATTGGTAATTACAAAATGGCCACACTTATAAATTTCATTATCTCCCTGAAGCAGAGATCGTTCATTGGCAGGATATATACTTTGACCAATGAGTTCAATAAAAACACGCTCTTTCATCGGCTTACTTACTACAACTCTCAGCGGCTGGACACAACCCCTCGCAATGGAGTTCACGCAAACCATCCCGATGACTGGCAAAGCTCACAGCATCTCCGTGGCCCAATTGAATGACGATGCATACCCTGACATGGTGGTGCTCACCAATGATGATTTCACCAAGGCCAAAGTCTATTTAGGAACTCCCCAGGGTACATTTGAAGTTGCCACACCTATGGTCAAAAATGAAAGTTATCGTGTGCTGGATCATGGTGACCTCAATGCCGATGGTTTTGATGATTTGGTCATTTCCTCCTATTGGGGTGGGGGTTTCAAAATCCACTGGGGCAATGGTGATGGCACATTCACCGAGGGGCAAAGGTATGGCCTGACCGGACATGGGAGAAAGGTGAAAATTCATGACCTAAACCGCGACGGCATTCCGGATATTGCGGCGTTGTCCTCAGGGTCTGGCCAGCCCATTACACTACACATATACAGTGGCGGTAACGATCAGTCCTTCACACTCAAAGGGGTATACACCTCGGTACTGGATACCGACAGGGAAATGACCATAGTGGACAAAAACGGTGATGGCCTGTCGGACATCATGGTGTCGAGTTCATTCCCCTGGTTTGTCATTTTCTATCAGCAAACCGATGGCACCTTCGTTCCACAATACTGGCCTTTTGAAATTGAACTACCCCTTCCGACAAACTATTTATTGGCTGATCTGAATGGAGATGAAACACCGGACATCATCGCCCAGTACTGGGAAGGTGAATTTCGCTTTCATGAGGGCCTGCAAGACACTTTGTTCAGCCCCTCTAATACATCCATACCTGCGCCTACCGGCATGTGGCGTGTGCAGACTGTGGACATCAACCGTGACGGACTGATAGATCTTGTGACGGATAAGTATAATGAACACACCGATGAACCCTCCGACTCCATTTTCATTTTTCTCAATACCGGAAACTTTACCTTTTCCGACCCACAGCTCATTAGGTTTCCCGGCGTGGTAGAGTACTATATTGTAGATGACCTAAACAATGATCATTTCCCGGAAATCATCGCTTCCTGTAGGGATATCGGGCTGGTTATGGCCAGCAATCTGGATGTGGTCTTAACAACAGATCCCCCGGGCCCGCCCCCATTAGTCAGCTACCCAAATCCATTCACCGATCGCCTCATCATTCGCACGGAAGAGCCGGCCACCATTATGATCTATTCCTCACAAGGCGAACTTCTTCAATCTGGGCAAACCACGGATCAATTGGATATTAACACTTCCACCTGGACAAAAGGAATACACCATGTACAGGTAATTACCGAAAAAGGTGTGAGTTGGCAAAAGGTATTGAAACAATAGATACGGGCGCTCACTCCTTCGCTTAATTTCTTCATGTACCATTGAACCCCGGTGCTCTAAAACAAAAAGCCATTTTGCATCACTGCAAAATGGCTTTCTACCTTAAACCTTAACCATAGCTACCTGATTAGCGCCAGCCGCCACCAAGTGCCTGGTAGATATCGATCCAGGCGTGCATCTGCTGCATTTTGGTCTCTATCAGGTCAAATCTGGACTCCAGTGCATCACGCTGAGTCAGCAACACCTCCATATAGTCTGCCCGTGCAGACCTGAAGAGTGTGCTGGAAATCTCAATCGACTCGGTGAGTGCCTGCACCTGACGTTCTTTCAGTTCGTAGCTGCTCCTCAGGTTATTGATATTGGAGAGCTGATTGGCCACTTCTATGTAGGCATTCAAAATGGTCCGCTCATAATTGTAAACGGCCTGAATCTGCTTCGCATTGGCATTGTAATAAGTGGCCTTAATGGCATTCCTGTTGATTAGCGGGGCTGCCAGGTCTCCAGCCAGCGAATAGATCAGTGACTCGGGTGTTTTCACCAGGTAGGTAGGGTTAAACGCCTGGTAGCCAATACCCGCCGTGATCCCAACAACCGGGTAAAACCTGGCCTTGGCCACCTTCACATCCAGCTTCGCTGCTTCCAGCTCCAGCTCTGCCTGCCGCACATCGGGGCGGTTTTCCAGTAGCTGCGCCGGAATGCCCGACTGAATACTATCAGGCATCAGCCCGATGAAAACCTCCGAATCTCGGAGTACAGGCTGTGGATATCGACCCACCAGAAAATTGATCCGGTTTTCGGTTTCTATGATCTGCTGCTGAATGCCGTACTGAAGACTTCTGGTGTCCAGCACCTGCGCTTCGAACCGTCGTACGGCCAGCTCTGTCACCCGGGTCGCTTCCTTCTGCAGCTTCACGATTTCCAGGGCATTGCTCTGAATCTCTATGTTCTGCTGCACGATCCTCAGCTGATTGTCAAGTGCCAGGAGCTCATAATATGAATTCGCAATCTCGGCAATGAGGTTGGTAACCATGAAGTTTTTGCCGTCCACAGTGGAGAGGTAGTGCGTATAAGCAGATTTCTTAGCATTACGCAGCTTTCGCCAGACGTCCAGCTCCCAGGTGGCATAGGCCCCTACCATGAAATCGCCAAGCGGCTCAGGAAACTCCTTGCCGGGTTTGATGTCATTGTTGGCTTCCAATGCCCCGTTTCTGGTATATCGACCTACCTTATCAGCGCCAGCACCGGCTCCCAGCCCCACAAAGGGCAGGTACTCTCCCTTCCTTGCCATGACCTCATTTCTGGCGATCTCGATCTCCTGCAAGGTGATGTTCAGCTCCTGATTGTTATTCAGAGCTGTATCAATCAGTGCGATGAGATTTGGATCGGTGAAATACTCCCGCCAATTGATCCTGGTAGTCGTATTGGTGGTGTCCTGAGAACTTTTATAGGCCTCAGGAAGTGCCGTATTGGCGGTTTTTTTTACCGCCAGGTCAGGAGTACAAGCCGTAACACTTACCACAAAAGAGGCTATTCCTAAATATTTATAAATCGTTTTACTAAGCGCTGTGGTCATTTTCATTTGATTTTTTGTGTTGAGGTACTTCCGACAAAGGCCTGTCGTATTCATCACGGATCATTTGACGACCATCCGCCAGACTTCCGAAAATGTAATAAAGGCCCGGGATAATGATTACCCCGAAAATGGTTCCCAGTAACATCCCGCCAAGGGCAGAGGATCCAATGGTGCGGTTGCCAATGGCTCCTGCTCCGGTAGCTATCACCAATGGAATCAATCCCGCTATAAAGGCAAATGAGGTCATCAAAATCGGTCTGAAACGGACCTTCGCACCTTCAATGGCCGCCTCAAAAATGGTGGCTCCATGCCGATGCTTCTGCACGGCAAACTCCACGATCAATACGGCATTTTTTCCCAGTAAACCTACCAGCATGATCAATCCGATCTGGGCATATATATCATTGTCAAGTCCCATCAGCTTCAGCATGAAAAAGGAACCAAACACCCCAACCGGAAGTGAAAAGATCACAGCCAGGGGCAAAATGAAACTTTCATATTGCGCTGCCAGCACCAGATAAACAAAGGCCAAAACGATAATGAAGATGTAAAGGGACTCATTCCCCCTTCTGGCTTCATCGTATGAAAGCCCCTCCCAGGCTATGTCGTAGCCCTTAGGCAGGGTTTCGCTGGCCACTTCGCGAATGGCCTGAATCCCCTCAGCAGTGGTATACCCCTTTGCGGGCAATCCACGGATAGCTGCCGAATTGTACATATTGTATCGGGTCACTTCATTGGGACCCTGCTTCTTCTCTATTTTCATAAATGAAGAATAAGGCACCATCTCCCCATGATCATTCTTGACAAAAAGTTTCAGGATATCAGAAGGAAGTCTTCTGAATTCGGGAGCAGACTGGACATACACTTTGAAGAAACGTCCAAAACGAATAAACCCTTGTTCGTATGTACTACCTATCAGGATGTTCAGATTTTCCATGGCACTCCCGATCGAAACCCCTTTTTGCATGGCCAGCTCATTGTCTATCACCAACTCATACTGCGGATAGTTTGCAGCGAAGAAGGTAAACAGACCGGTAAGCTCAGGCCGCTTGCTCAGGTCATCCATGAACTGCTTATTGATTTTGTCAAACTCCTGATAGTCCGTGTCGGTGGTTTTGTCCAACAGTCGCATGGAGAATCCACCGGAAGATCCAAAACCAGGAATGGCCGGCGGCTCGAAGAACTCCACAATGGCCCCGAGGCCTTTCGATTTCTCCTCCAGCTCTTCCATGATTTCCGTCACAGAATGCTCACGTTCAGACCATGTCTTCAGGTTAATCAGACAGGTACCTGCATTGGAGCCCCGCCCTTCGGTCATGATCTCATAGCCCGCCAAAGAAGACACGGACTCCACACCCTCTATTTCCTCACAAATTTTCTGGAGTTTCTGAGACACCTGATTGGTTCTTTCCAATGTAGCCCCGGGAGGAGTTTGGATAATGGCATAGATGGTGCCCTGATCCTCACTCGGAATAAAACCAGCTGGCAGGATATGATTTTCAAAGAGAATTCCCAGACCAAAGACGAACAGGATCACGAAAGTGAGCGCCCTTTTATTTACGATCACGCGCAGCAGACCTGTATACTTTCCTGTCAGCCTGTCAAACCCGCTGTTAAACTTATCCAGCACTTTGTTCAGCAGGTTTTTCTTACGCGGTTGTCCGTGGTTGTTTTTCAGCAGAATTGCACAGAGCACCGGTGTGAGGGTGAGCGCTACCAAGGCCGAAATCACAATGGAACTCGCCATGGTGATGGAGAATTGTCGGTAAAAGGTACCCACAGGGCCTGTCATGAAGGAAATAGGCAGGAACACTGATACCATCACCATGGTAATGGCGATGATGGCTCCACTGATCTCTCCCATCACTTTCCTCACCGCATTGTACGGCGACAGGTTCTCTTCTTCCATTTTGGCATGGACGGCCTCCACCACCACAATGGCATCATCCACCACTATACCAATGGCCAGTACCAGTGCAAAGAGTGTGACCAGGTTGATGGAAAGCCCAAACATCTGTATCACAAAGAAGGCTCCGATCAACGATACCGGAACGGCCAGAATCGGGATGAGGGTAGATCGCCAATCACCGAGGAAGAGAAATACCACCAGGGCTACCAGCACAAATGCATCACGCAGCGTATGTGTCACCTGCTCGATAGAGGCATCCAGGAATTTAGAAACGTCATAGCTGATCTTGTAATCCATTCCGGGAGGAAAATCAGCCCTCATCTCTTCCAGCTTTGCTTTCACATCTTCAATCACCTCACTGGCATTACTCCCGTAGTTTTGTTTCAGTACAATGGCGGCCGAAGGATGGCCATCCAGATTGGAGTAGATATCGAAAAACTCACTACCCAGCTCAGCCCAGCCTATGTCCTTCAGGTGAATGCTTTCGCCCTCTGCATTGGCACGAATAATGATCCCTTCGTACTCCTCAGGCTTATTGAATCGGCCCTTGTAAGTAAGTACATACTCCAGCGACTGAGCAGCAATACCGGAGCTCTGACCGATCCTTCCCGGACGGCCAATGATACTCTGCTCACCCAGGGCTTCCATCACTTCATCGATGGAAATATTGTAGGCCCGCATGCGATCCGGATTGAGCCAGATACGCATGGCATAGGTACGGCTACCCAATATCTGTGTCCTGGCCACCCCGCTGATCCTGTTGATTTCGGGGATCATTTTCACGTTGGCGTAGTTGTACAGAAACTTCTCATCCATGTCCTCGCCCTCACTATAGAGGTTGACATACATGAGCATACTGGGCTGGATAGGGGTGATAATAACGCCCTCTCGCTGCACCAGCTCCGGCAGCAGCGGCATCACCTGATCCACCCTGGTCTTCACCCTGATGACGGCCTGGTTGGGATCCGTACCCGGTTCGAAAATAACACTAATGGTGGCCTCTCCTGCACTGGTAGCATCAGTGGCCATATACCTCATACCCTGCACACCGTTGATGGAGTTTTCCAGGGTAATCAGTGTAGACTTCACCAGCACATCGGCACTGGATCCGGGGTAAGCAATGAAAATACTTACGGTAGTCGGGGCAATTTGGGGAAATTGCGAAATAGGTAACTGCTTGATGGCCAGTGAACCTACAAAAACGATAATGACCGAAATGACAATGGCAAAAACCGGCCTATGTATGATTTGACTAAACATTTTCTCTGTTTTTTAGGTCTCCAATTATTCAGAATACAGCTCCAAATTTGATATCACGGACAGGGGCTCCATGAAATCATAGCTGATCTCGTCGTTCTCCCTTACCAGACGCAGACCTTCCAGAAGTATCTTGTCGTTTTCATCCAGACCATCCTGGACCACATAGATGTGCGGCATCTCAGCCACAATACTGATTGCTCTTGAGCGGATCTTATTTTCTTCGTCCACCACAAAAACATATCGTTTATCCAGAATCTCGAAAGTAGATTTCTGAGGGACCAGCAACGCCCCCTTGAGCGGGGTGGTCATGAGCACGTTGCCCGTTTCGCCATGTCGCAGCAGCCTTTTGGGGTTTGGGAAGGTAGCCCTGAAGGCAATGTTGCCTGTTTCGTTGTTGAACTCCGCTTCAATGGTTTCTACCACTCCTTCGTGCGCAAACAATTTGTTGTTGGCCATCAGGAGCTTAACCACAGTCTTTTCGGTAGCCTTCACATTGGATTCAAAATCGAGGTATTCAGCCTCTGGCACATTGAAATATACCCACATCGCACTGTTGTCGGAAATCTCCGTGAGCAGCTCTCCCTCATCCACCAGACTACCCAGCCGCACATGAAACCGGTCCATGATGCCATCAAACGGGGCTCTGATTTGGGTGAAACTGAGGTGAACTTCCGCCAAAGCCACTTCAGCTTTCGCCTTCTCGAGTTTAGCTGCGGCCAGGGCCAGCTCATTGGGAGCCACTACATTGCTCTCTGCCAGCTTCTTGGTGTTTTGGTATTCTATTTCGATAAAACTGGCTTCAGCCTGTGCCTTTCTCAGCTCGGCCTCATATAGTCTGGGCATGATCTGAAACATCAGCTGGCCTTTTTTCACAAACTGCCCCTCATCTACATAGATGTTTTGCAGATAGCCTTTTTCCAAAGCCCGCAGCTCTATGTGCTGGATAGATCGGATCTGACATACGTAATCCTTGGTGATAGAGGTGTCCATTCGGATAGGACTGGTGACCAAAAATTTAGTTTCCTCGTGGTGATGTTCTTTGTGCGATTCACAGCTTGTGTAGAGCAGTACTGTACAGAAGCTCATGAGAATGAAAATTCGATTCATGTTAGTTTTTAACTTTTTTAAGAAGGTATTATTGATTCTTTGGACGGTGTAATAGATACAAGCACACATTTCATTTGGATGAATCCAAAGAAGGCAAAGCATTGTAAGAAGTAACCGAAGGGATTTTGGGTATTAGAAAACCCAAACAAGTATTATATCCTGATCACGCAGAGCAGGATATTGAGCGACTCATAGGATGAGAAGAAGTTGAAATAGTTGCGAAGCGCCAGACTTTTCTTGAGATAGCGAAAATAGTCCCCGGGTAGCTGGGTGTAAAAATGGCTCGCATAATGACTGTTGGGTCCGAGGTGTTTTCGGGAAGACGTCTTTTCATCCTCCTTTTCCTCATACTCCGCGGCATCCATAATAGCCACCTCTTTTTTGGTAGCAGATGTCGCAGGAGCAAAAACTAAACCCTGCTCGTGGTAAGGGACGCCAAGTGTTTGGCTGTCAAACTCACTGAAACTTTCGTTGAAGGTATTGTCATCGATAGGTGTATACAGCTGACCATGGCCAATCAGCAGAAGGATACACAGAGATAGAAGATATTTGATCAATGTCTTTATCATCGAAGCGGCAAAAGTACACCAAGATAACTATTCAAAATGCCTTTGCAAATTAAAATATTGTTATCAAACTGGCAAAGGTCGGTTTTGGTTGCACCAAAAGTGATAATTAGTTGACCTATTTTCAATGCCTGCCCTGGCCTGCTACATCACTCCGGAGTATGGCCCATAAGCGAATACCACTGGCCGATTGGCACGAGGAATGGTCACTTCTGAGTAGGTCGCAAGCCAGTCGTTCATTCCGGCTGCAGCGCAGCGGAAGGCCGGAATCTCTTTCTTTGGTTTGAGATTCCGGTATTTTGAATCGCTGCGCTCCTCAAAAACCGGAATGACAGTAAATAGGACGTGAGCCCCACCCCGTGCCGGACGAGCTATTGCAAATGACGTGAAGAAATGCTAGTTTGTTGTACCAAACTGAAAGGCCTGCCCCGATGGTAACCGCTTACTCCCACTGGTAGGCCAAGTCAGATCACTAAATAGCAGACACAACAACAGGTGGTTGGTTGTTAGGAGTCATGCGTGAAGTACCAATTTGATGCAGAATACAACAATTGAAGAAGTAAAAAACAGGGCACTTAACTTTCGTGGTAACTTGAAATCGGAGATTGGGTTTTACGATCATTCACGAATCGCTAAAATTCCATTTCGTCTGGAGTCATTCGTTCTAACTCTGAACGCCAGAATTTCAGATCATGCAGATTCAATTATTTTATTATATGAAACCGATCATGTGGTTCCTGCTTTTGGTCTAATTAGATCAAACTTTGAATCTCTTTCTTTGCTTAACAGGCTGAACAATGCAGTTAGTAAATCAGTAGAGAACAACATTCTGGATGAGAGCATTGATAAAGACTTAGAAACAATGGCTCTTGGAACTAGAGAGAAAGATTATCCCGTCCAAGCAACTAATATCTTAACCCAACTAAAAAAGATGGATAAAGAATGGAAAGGTCTGATGTCCATATATGAATCCATTTCAGAATTCGTCCATCCTAACCATGACGGTGTTGTTGGCAGCTATTCAGACTTTGATTACGATAACAGCAAGGCGACAATTGGGAATCAATATCATATAACCTCTAATGTCTCAATAAGTGCATTAAGTTTTGTGAACGCCCAATTCAAAATAGCAGAACATCTTACGAACAGCATAACCGGCAAGATGAAATCCTTTGCTGCTATTTGCGAACTTGATCTAAAACAAGACTCCTAACAAACGATGATGGCGCATGGCCTTACTTAGCAATCTACTGAGAGCCTACAAAACATCCCGCTTATCTGCCGCCAAGAAACTATTGTGCTTTCTACCATCTACAGCTCGTGGGAGTTTTCATCTACATGACGCAGTAGATATTTGATACTTTGATCACATCGGCAGATAGGCTACTTTTATCGGAGTTTAAAAAGATCGGAGGCCACAGCGCCATATCTGGTCGTTAAACTCTATTGACTTCAATATGGAAATTCTGGATAATTCTTGGGTAATTGGTATTGGAGGCGGAGTTATAAGTGGGCTCATTGTATTCCTAATAACCAGATTCTTTTTTTCAAAGAAAGAAAACCGAGAATACTTAATGCGGTTAAACTCTGCTAACACTGAAGTTCTACATTCAATAAGGCCACTGATCGTTGAAGACCAATTTCCTTCTGCCGAAATTATCGAGTCAGTTATAAGCTCAACCGCTAACAAATATGAAGTTAGATACTTTGATCTTTATGATGTAGATCAAATCGCCGATGATCTCACTAAGGAGATACTGGATAACTCCTTCTTGATATCTGAACGAAAAATGAAATACTGTGAATTGGTAAAGGAAATGAAAAACCAGTTCTATGAGGAGGATGATTCATTTGACGAACATAGCGCGGAACCCTTGAAGTTACTTTTAGGTAATCGTGAAAAAAGCATTTCATCTCAATATCTAAGTTTAACACTCGCTCTATTTTCAGGAATTACAACAGTTGCCATTGCGGTCATTAGTGGAACAGAACAATCAAACATTCTTGAGAATATCTCGATCATTGAAATTGTTATGTTAATCTCAGTCATCCCAGTAATCTCACTTGGTATTTTGATAAGCCTTGAAAGATTGAAAAAAGTATCATCAACTGAACTGAAAAGTCAACCTCCTAAGAAGGAAGAAAAAAAAGAACATAACAATGTATCATAGCGCATGCGCGAACTGAGCATCAAGCAACACACGTCATTCCGTCTGAAGCGCCGCGGAAGGCCGGAATCTCTTTCTTTGGTTTGAGATTCCGGTATTTTGAATCGCTGCGCTCCTCAAAAACCGTATGACGGTAGATATGACGTTCATACTCGATTGGAGCGGCTCCAAGTGAGATCATAAATCTCTCCAAGAGTCCGTCCCCCGGCCCAGGCCCCGACTCCAACACGACGTACCTCCCCTGCCTTTATGCAGCCCATATTGCCAGACGCAGTGGATTTGGTTACTTTAGTGCTTCCCGATTAATAAAGTTGAATTCATGAAATATTGTCACGCTCGAATTGTCGTCATCTCCCTTATTACCTTTCTCCTGGCAACGTCTTGCCAGAAAGTGGGCCAACAAAAAGCCCTTTCTTCTCCTCCACTTACAGGCACCTGGAAATTACTCACAGGTACAATAATCCAGGGAAAAGACACGACAATCACCAACTACACCATCAATCAGGAATTGATAAAAATTATCAACGAAACACATTTCGCTTTCCTGAGACATGATCTTGGAGAAGACAGCACGACGATTTTTGTATCAGGAGGTGGCAGATGCAAAATAGATGACAAAAATTATACTGAACACTTAGATTTTTGTAATTACAGAGAATGGGAAAATAACACATTCGAGTTTGAGTATAAGATTACTGGGGATACACTGACCACTATAGGAAGAGAGAAAATAGACGATCTTGGCATCAATCAGCTGAATATAGAACAATACTTACGTGTGAAATAGCGCGTGATTTTCAACCTTTACCACCCACACAAATCAGCTTGCTTCTGCCAGGCAAGTGAGGGTAAAATACCAGGGTGCAATCTCGCCACAGGGATTCCGGTATTTTGAATCGCTGCGCTCCTCAAAAACCGGAATGACGGTAAATAGGACGTCTACTACAAGAAATGAGACCAAATCAACTAAAAAATGGATCTGCCTAATTTGGTCGTTAGCATTTCCAACGCTTTCATTCCTTTATATGAATTCCCTTTTACATTCAACGGAGGACTCCATACACTTACACAATACCTCAAAGGATTGAGTGCCACAATGGCGCCACCAACCCCACTTTTGCCTGGTAGCCCCACCTCAAAAGCGAACTCACCCGATTCGTCATAGAACCCACAGGTAAGCATAAGCGCGTTCATTCTTCTGGACTGACTTGCCGTGAGCATGTAGTTCCCGTGGCCAAATGGAACGTTTGTCTCTCCGAAGTTCAGGAAGGTCTGTGCCAGCTCCGCACAGGTCATCTCTACGGAGCACTGCCAGAAATAAAAGTCCAGCACCTCATCCACATCGTTCACCAGGTTCCCTTTGGATTTGATCATATAGGCCAGAGAATAGTTTCCATAGCCGACACTTTTTTCAGACAAGGCCACCTTTTCATTGTATTGGATGTCCGCATTGCCACATAACCCCCGAATATAGTTCAGAAAGACTGCCTTGGGATCTTTGTGCAAGCTCACCAACATGTCGGCGATGACAATCGCTCCGGCATTGATAAATGGATTTCGGGGGAAACCATTTTCATACTCCAATTGAATGATCGAATTAAACCCATTCCCAGAGGGCTCCACATCCACTCTATCCCAAACCTTATTTCCCAATTGACTGAACACCAGGGACAGTGACAGCACCTTTGTCACGCTCTGAAGGGAAAATTTTTCATCGGCATCCCCTACTTTGTTTGGTTTGCCATCCAAAGTAGTCAGACAAATACCAAACTTGGTTCTGTCAATGTGCGCCAAATCGGGAATATAGTCGGCGACCGTACCTTCATCCGGAGCATCTTTCAGCTCATTGTAAATTTCATTGATGATCTGATCGTAATCGGGTGTCATTGCACGATGATTTGAGTGGGTACTTTGCTGCTTAAACACCGTAAAGTTACATTGGATAAATCTGTAGTTGATTAGAAACAGGCATCACTTACTGGGAGTCTACAACCCGTGGCATCATTCCGGCGGCAGTGGGGTACTGGAATCTCTTTCGCGTTTGAGATTCCGGTATTTTGATTCGCTCCGCTCCTCAAAAACCGGAATGACGGTAACCTCCGCTCCTGTTCGAGTTCTCTCCAACTTCCGCTACAGATTTAAGATCCTTTGGTTTCTTGATTTTGTCGAGATCCTTACTGAATTTCCTAAGGAAAACAACCTCCATTAGCCTTTGAGTTTGGCCATGACTTCATCATCGGACGCAATATCCGTACGATCAACATCTTTCATTAGTAAGGACAAGCCTAAGTCCTCAGTATCTTCATCAGAAAGAACCTTTGACTTCACTCCTAACTTACTCAGAAGCTCCGATATGAACTTTAACTCCTCCGAACTCTTTGGATTGATGACTATTGAACTCATAATCCAAAGATAAGTAATAGGAAAGCCGGAAACCAACAAAATGAATTAAGGCATTTACTTCTGTACTTTGTAAGTGATCCAGACACAGTCTGAAGGGTGACTCGCTCCACTCCTCAAAAACCGGAATGAAGGCCCTCAAGGGTCCCTCCACTACCTCAGCACGAAGATCTTCCCGGTGTGCTTTCTGGTCACTCCAGACTTGGCAGTATAGCTGATCTCGTAATAGTATGGACCCTGAGGTACCGGATGGCCATTAAACTTACCATCCCACGAAGCTGAGAGCTCATCACTTTCAAAGACGAGGAGACCATTTCTGTCCTGCACCCGCATGCTCATGGCCTTTACGTTTTGGAAGCCCGGACGGAAGTTCTCATTACTGCCATCACCATTGGGCGTAAAGGCCGTAGGCACTGCAAAATTGTATCCCCGCACAATGTCAAGCGTATCCGTTTTGGACAGGGTACAGCCCACTTCATTCTCCACGGTAAGCTTCAGCACATAGACGCCCGGTGTGGTGTAGGTCACGGTGGTGTTTTGGTTCTCATCAGCTCGGGTATCTCCAAAATCCCAAAACCACTTCTCGATGCCCTGGCCCAGAGATTCATCCGTAAGGGTAATCGGAAAATCGATGGCAAATTCTTCAGTTTCCAGGCTAAACTCCGCCTCTAGTTCATAGTCTGTATCGATGGTCAGGAGGGTATCAAACGTACAGCCCACATCATCCAGTACACTCACCAGGTACTTACGCCCAGCCAGGTTCACAAAGTTGTTTTTGGAAGCATACGCACCACTATCAAACGAATAGGTATAGGGGAATGAGCCGCCGGTTCCCTGAAAGGTAATAGCTCCGTTTTCCGTATTCGGGCAGAGGTTGTTCTTCTGAGTGATCACATCCACACCCAGTCGCTCCGGTGAAGTGATGGTCACCTCCACGGAGGACGTCTCACAGAAGTTGCTATCCACAGCCAGGAGCTGGTAAACCCCAGCTGGAATGCCCGTCAGGTCCTCCACTTTAGAATAAGGAAGTCCATCCTTCAGCCACTGCAAACTGTATGGCATGATTCCCCCGGTCACGGTGGCATCAATTTCAGAATCATAAGGGGTGGCACAGGTGTTGCTCACTGAAGTGACTGCTATCCTGAATGGATCAGGCTGAGCCACCTCCATAGTGCGCGTGAGCGCACAACCTTCCAGGTCTGTAACGGTCACTTTGTAGAAGGCCGCTTCCAGGTTGGTGGCAAATGAACTGGTGGAGCTAAACGGAAGACCATTTTTTTGCCAGCTAAACTGATACGTACCGTAGCCCCCGCTCACCTGAGCCGACACACTGCCGTCATTGCCCCCAAAGCAGGAGACATCCACAATGTCAAAGACAAACGCCAGCTCATCAGGATTCTCCAGACTGAACGTTTTGCTTTTGATACAGCCATACTCATCCTCAATGAAAATCTCATAAGTCCCGGCTCCTATTCCATTCAGATCCTCTGTGTTCTGAGAGAAAAGCACACCGTTCTTTTCCCAATACACGGAGTAATCAAGATCAGGCTCACCGGTGATCTCCACTTCCACATCGATCTCCCCGTTGAAATCATCATGACAGGTAACCCGGGTAATGGTCCCTTCTATGAAAAACTCGGAAGGCGGATCGGCTACTGTAAAATCCGAAGAATTGTACTGACACTGAAACTGATCAGTAATGATCAACTGGTAAGTAGCGGCTTCAAGGTTGGTCAGGTTTTGCTCAGTACTGATCAGCTTCCCGTCCAGCAACCACTGATAGCTGTAAGGTGGTGTGCCATTGCTCGGCGTGATGGTCACCGCACCATCAGCCCCACCCACACATGAGGTATTTTTAATGGTACACGCCACGACGATAGGCAGTGGATCATCCATGAAGATGATCGTATCCAGCTTACATCCTTCGCTATCCGTCAGGGTAGCGGTGTATTTACCCGCAGGGATATCTCCTAAGTCAAAATCAGTATCAGATAGCGTACCGGCTGCTTCACTCTTCCAGGAAACAGTGTAATTTCCATAGCCTCCTGTAGGGTCAAGTGTAATGGATCCATCGCTGTAGCCATTGCAGGTGACATTGGAGATCTCAGGGCGGAAATAGATTTTAGTAGGGTTCGTGATGGTGTATTCATCTGACCGCTCACAACCGTTGGCATCTGTCACGAGTACCGAATAGGTGGCCGGTCCAAGATTTTGTATAGGCACAATGCCTGACTCACCCACACCCGTCTGGCTACTCAGCACATCTCCGTTTTTATACCATGTGAGGCTATACGAATCGGGGTGCCCGGCACCAGCGTCGATCACCAGTGATATTGCCGCATTTTTCTCCCCTGTACATTTGATCTGTGTAGGATCAAGCGAAATATTGAAATCCGTGGCTGGCTGCGTGATCACATAAGTGGCCGTGAATGGATCACAATCGTTCTGATCCTCGATGGCGACAAAGTAACTGCCCGGTGCCAAATCAAAAATGGAATCGGCACTGCTGAATGATGCGCCACTGGCATCATTTTCTTTCCAGGTGATGACATAAGGAGAAGTGCCCCCCGTAATGTCCAGGGCGATGTAGCCTGTTTCGTCCCCACGGCACTTAATTTCCTGAATATTGGCGGTGGCCGAAACTGGCTCCGGAGCTTCCAGAGTGATGGTAGAATCCAGGGAACACCCGGCGTAATCGCTCAGTACCACGCGGTATACCCCATCGGCTAAGTCCGTATAGCTGGTCTGGTTGTTTTTGGAAGGTACAGCAGTGCCATCCTTATACCATCGGATGGAATAGCTGACGTTGCTGCCGAGATAGCCACCAGAGGGGTCAATCTCTATGGAACCCGTGGCATCTCCAAAGCACTCATTTTGCGTGATGGTAGGATTCATCACCAGCTCCGGATACTCCACTATGTCAAACGATAGCGAACGGGAACATCCGTAAGTATCTACGGTGGTCAACTCATAGGTGCCCGGCTCCAGGTTGCCCTGCTTCAAATCGAGCGTGTTGGACACAAAGAACACCCCGTCTTTGGTCCAGGTGATGTCTGTGGGGTTTGGGTGCGTGGGTGAGCCCAGATTAACGGTAATGTCTATGGTACCATCATTGGCGCCATTGCAGGTAACCGGAGTAGATACCCCTGAGATACTATAGGTTGTGGAAGGCTGAGTGACGGTAAAATCAAAAGGATCGGAGACACAACCATTGTCATCGGTGATGGTCAGCTGATAAACACCCGCTGCCAGGTTGGACAGGTCTTCCGTGATGGGTGCAAAAGAACTCCCGTCTTTGGTCCAGACCAGGTCATAAGTGCCTCCCGCAGCTACTCCGCCGGTAATGGTCACATCAATGGATCCAGTAGACTCGCCTTTGCAGGCCACATTGACAATCTCAGCAGTTGCAATCAGTTCGTCAGGTGAGGCCATCACGATGGTGGATGACTTGGCACAGCCCAGATCATCGGTCACTGTGACTTTATAGGTCGCATCATCCAGGTTGGAAACAGACAGAAGATCGTTGTAGGCGGCTTGAGCCACCCCATTACGAGTCCATCTGACCATGAAAGTACCTAGCTCCAACCCACCACTCGGGCTAATGTCTATGACTCCATTTGCATCACCAAAGCATTCGTTTTGGGTGACCGTAGGATTTACGCTCAGCACTGGATATTCCAATACATCAAATGATATGGACTTGGAACAGGCATATGTATTATCTACAGTGGTCATGACATAGGTACCCGGGGCCAATCCCGTAATGGTCGTCATGCCATCGCCAGCCGGGTAAGCCGCTCCGTCCTTCGTCCAGGAAACGCTGGCCACATTAGGGTGACCGGATTCTGGCGTATAAAGCGCCACTATTTTCCCATCATTGGCTCCATTGCACACCACATCAGTGATGGTGCCGGATAGTGAATAGGTAGTGGCTGGCTCGGTGATGGTGTAGGTATTGGGGTCGATTTTCTCGCACCCATTGTCGTCGATGATGGTCACCTGGTAAGTTCCAGGTCCCAGGTTGCTGATGTCTTCCGTATTGGCATATCCGGCCGAGCCGTTCTTTGCCCAGTTGAAAAAATAAGATCCACCACTGGTCTGCGTCCCACCGGTCACGGTGATGTCGATAGCGCCAGTAATCTCGTTTTTACAAGTAATATCTGTCTCAGATACGAGCTGAATGCTAATGGGATCAGGAATGGTCACATCAAATGACTTGGAAGTGGTACAACCTTCCGCATCGGTCACATGAAAAGAATACACGTGATCATTGGTGACATCTTCTATTTTGGAGCTGGTAGCCAGGTCGGTCACAGACTCTGCCCCCAAAGCGCCACCATCTCTTTTCCACTCAAAAGTGTAAGGTGTGGTGCCGCCGGTCACGGTTACGTTGATTTCCGTAGGATCAGGGCTTAGGTCCGCAGGACACAAAAATTCAGGCGATACACCACTAATAGCCAACACTGCCGGTTCGCTAATATCAAAGGTCAATGAACGATAACATCCCGAATTGGCAGTGACGTCAATGCGATACTCCCCTTCTTCCAAATCCGTTTTGGAAAACACACCCGTAGCCACGGTATCCGTCGAATTCACGTCTACCCATACAATATTCTCCGGCTCCACTATCGGATCTGTATCCAAGCCTGTATCAAACTCCCAGGTGTATTCTCCATCACCAGCCCCTGCGCAGGTAATATTGCTGGTACTCACAAAGGACATCCCCCATTGTTTGATTGGCTCTGTCACTTCTTTATCAGCCACATCCACCGGACATCCGTTGGAATCCCTGATCCAGAGATCGTACACTCCGGCCGTCAGGTTGCCAATGGTGGGGGTAGTAAAGTAGTTCGCACCACCATCTACCGAATAAGAGTAAGATCCTGATCCGCCGGTTACCACGAATGTAATGGCGCCGGTGGCATCGGTTTTACAAATCACCGGTGTTTGTGTGGCGCTCACTAGCTGTGGAGCTTCAGGCTCTGCCAATGTAGCTTCTACATCCAAAGTACATCCTGTCTGACCGAAGGCTCTGATCGTATAAGTATCAGGTCCCAGCCCTGTAAAGTCAGCCGTTCCTACACCCACCCCTGTCTGGCGCATCAGGGTAATTTCTGTCATGTCTCCATCGTAGATTCTCAGTTCAAAAGGAGTCTCGTCATCTTCTGAGTCAGTATCCAACCTCACCTGTATGGAGCCATCATTGTCACTGGTACACGTCACATCCTGCTGGTCATTGACCACAAAATTGAATCCTTTGTAGATATCCATTTGCGTACTTCCCGTGCAACCATTCTTGTCGGTGACGATCACCTGATAAGAGCCTGAGTCCAGGGCGGTAATGGCTGACACATTGGTAGCAATTACTGAGGCATCATCAGCATTTTGCCATTCAATTTGAAAATTCAAAGGGTAAATACCTGCTGAATAAGGAGTACCCCCTGAAATAGAATTAATGATAATTTGACCATTTTGATTGTTACAATCCGCATTGACCGTATCAAAATCGATGGAAATAGCCGTCGGCTGGGTAATCTGAAAGTCTCCCGAAGCATTTTTCTTAACACATCCATTGGCATCCCTCACGAAAGCCACATAAGTAGCTGCCGCAAGGCTCTCAAACAGGCCTCCATTGTCGGTGTAACCCCCAGAATAAGAGGGTGAAGTGGCACCAGCCCCTATACCAAGACCATATTCATAGGGAGCAGTCCCTCCGGTAGCTGATATCTGCACTGACCCTGAGGCATCTCCATTACACAAGTTTTGATCAAGCACCGTTTTGGTGACTGAAAGAAGGGATGCGGAACCACCTACGGTGATGGAAGAAGTCCTGGTTTTGGGCGTATTAGCAGTACTTCTGGTCACTGTCACTGTCCAGTCGTCCTGAAACAAACCATCAATAACATTGGTCCCAAAAGGATTATCCACCGTACCGGAGGCATAAGGAGTGACCAGGTCAGCTGATTCAAACACTTCCCAGATAAAAGAGTATCCGGAAACCCCACTCCCGGTCAGAACAAGTTCAATCTCTCCATCATTGGCTCCAAAACAAGTTTCGTTCACCGCTGTAAGTCCAATATTCCAGTTTTGAGCCACAGCAGAGGAGCTGAAGAGTAGAAAAACGATGGTTGCAGTCAATAAATTCTTCATGATCTGGTTTGGTATTAATATGGGATCGGACACTTCAGACGCTTGGCGGAGCGTGGGGTAGCATTGGGATCAGAGGGATCAAACAGGAGCGAAATTGATATTTCATGCACCCCTCCCGGATTGATTCTGTTATTGAGCGGCATATCATAGCTGTAGCCCACAGAGAAATCAAATTTGGTCACACCGATGATCCAGGAAACTGCGGAGTATTCACCCTCGCTAAATGGATTGGGTATCCCCCGGTAAAGTGCTCCAAAGAGGATTGGTTCATACTGCAGAATGGCTCCGGCATCCAGCTGACTAAAGCCCCCCTGAGCCACGTAGTTGAAGGTGGGCATCACGAATCTTCTCAGCTTTGATCTTGACTTTCGGCCCTTTTCGGCCAGGCTCACGCTCACACCCCCATGTACGGAGTATCTGATGGGCAGGGTGGCGTTTCCGCCTTCCACGAAAGAGATATTGTTTTCCAGCATATTGTGCATGGAGTAGCCAAACCACCAGTTGGCGCCATAGGTAAGCACTCCGGCCGAGACATCAAAAAAGCTGATCCGATCATTGACAGCCAGCGGCTCTGAGGTGCCGCCTCCACTCACATTGCCATCCGAATCTATCTGATCTGAGAAAAGAAATTTACTAAAATCGATCCCCTGACGGGTATAAGAAGCCTGAAGTGCAGGCTTCACAGTCACTTTTTTATTGATAGAAAAATCATAACTCAATGGAACGGCCACAGTCTGAGAAATATAACCACTGTATGCATCTTCATCGGAGATGAAAAGGAGCCCGGCACTGGCATAAAAATCCTTGAAGTAATAATCGGCATAGGCAGAAAAGGTGGTATAAGCTGCCTCCTCAGAGTTGCCCTGTTTTCGGTAGTTGATCCCGGCCCTGGCAGCCCCAGAGGCTCCCGTAAAAGCGGGATTGAGATAGACAGGTGCCTGATAGAACTGTGTAAACCTGACATCCTGTGCCTGAAGGCAGGTCATTGCACCGCCCAGTAGTGCAGTAAGTAAAAGTTTTTTCATTTCGCCAATTTTACCTCCAAGTTTCGCTAAGAAACATCTTCCTAAAATTAAACCCGAAATGCCACAGTTGCTAAAAAACAACCGGTTAATAGCTTGTTTCAGGGACTCTGGAAGATACATCGGTAAACTTCCGCAATTCCCTTGTTAATCGCACTACCTAATAAGGGGTAAATCCACCAAGATCAATGTGTTAATCACATGGTGAGGGGCAAAAACTTTCAAAAAGCCCACTCTGGCTCAATATTCCTGCAAAAGCACCTTCCATGCAGCCAACGGATCCCCCGCATCCAGATGCTGGGCTGCAAGCTTATGAAGCTCCTCCTGAATGCGATCGGGCTCATGGTCTACATACTGGAGAATCGCACTCACTTCCGGTTCATTGGCAAAATCATTCACCTCCTGCTCGGAGGGTATGCTTTCGACATTTCCAAGCTTACCCAGGTGATTACCTGTGAGTACTTTGCTGTTTCTAATGCTCTTCGGTATGTTATCAACTCCCATTCCTTTGGTTTTAATTGGTTTTACTACTTCGAAAAGTGCGTCTCCCTGAGCTCTGCAGTACCAATCACCCCCCATACGGGAGACAGCATCCAATTTAAAAGGATCAATTTTACTATTCAAGAAAATATCGTCTGAAATGTGAGCAAGTTGCACTTCGCAAATCACCAGATTGCCGGCACCACCATTTTCACCCAAAGGTTTCACCTCGATCACTTTACACTCATAAGCGGCAGGAGCCTCCCCCACTCGTGGTGGCCGCACGGTGTCTGAAGCCACGGCGGTCAGGCCTGATTTCACAAATTCATTCACTCCACGGTCATACTCTGAGCTGGCCAGCGACATCTGCTCCACCATGCTGTAGTTCACAATACTGATGGTTACCTCAGGTACCTCCAATACATTCTCCAGGGTGTGCTTGGTGGAATTGTCCCGGGCCCTTCTGGCAGGTGAAAAGACCAATATCGGAGGGTTGGCACTGAACACATTAAAAAAAGAAAAAGGACTCAGGTTGACGTGCCCCTCTTTGTCCACCGTACTGGCAAAAGCAATGGGCCTGGGGGCTATAGTCCCCAGCAGGAGTTGATGAAACTCAGGAACGGAGACGTCAGAAGGTTTGATCTTTGCCATGGAGCTAAAGTGTAGGTAAAACTTTGTTTCTTACTTCACCGAAACCTATGCGCACACCATCCTTTTCAGCATATCCACGCATGATCACCGTGTCACCATCGTGGATAAATTTACGTTCTGTACCGTCCGGCATTGGAATGGGCTTGGTTCCCATCCAGGCCAGTTCCAGCATGCTTCCGTAAGCTTCCGGGGTAGGACCACTGATGGTTCCGCTTGCATATAAATCTCCAACGTTGATGTTACAACCGTTCGCGGTGTGGTGTGCCAGCTGCTGATTCACGTTCCAGTACATGTGCTTAAAATTGGAATGCGACACCTGCTTTTCTTCTGATCCTTCCGGCTGAATAAACACCTTGAGGTTTACATCAAAATTCTTTCTGTCTGCCAGCTCCAGGTAAGGAAGTACCTGCGGGTCCTGCACCGGACCAGGCACCTGAAATGGCTCCAAAGCATCCATGGTAACTATCCATGGTGAGACTGATGAGAAGAAATTCTTGGCTAAAAAGGGGCCCAGCGGAACATACTCCCACTTCTGCACATCCCTGGCCGACCAGTCATTGAAGAGGACAAAACCAAAAATATACTCATCGGCTTCAGCCACTGGAATAGAGGCACCCAGTGGGTTGGCCTTCCCGGTGATAAACCCCATCTCCAATTCAAAATCGAGTCTTTTGGTGGGACCAAATGCCGGAGCCTGGGCATCAGGAGCAATGGTCTGTCCTTTGGGCCGATGAAAGTCGGTACCCGAAACGGCAATGCTGCTAGCCCGGCCATGATAGCCTACGGGAATGTGCTTCCAGTTGGGCATGAGGGCGTTGTCCGGGTCACGAAACATGCAACCTACGTTGTAGGCATGCTGTTCGCTGGAGTAGAAATCGGTGTAGTCTCCAATATGTACCGGCAACAGCATTTGCACCTGATCCATGGGAATAAAGACGGAAGACCGAACGGCTTCATTATGCTGAAGCTCAGTATTAGAGACTTCCAGTAAGTCAGAAAGCCTCTCTCTTACCTTACGGGTGGTTTCTTTTCCAAGACCGATGAATTCATTGAGTGTGTTTTTCGAAAACACCTCTTTGGGCAGCGAAAGTCCATCGAAGTATCCCAAATCGTAAAGGGTTTTCAGATCGATGACAAAATCACCAATGGCAGAGGCCGCACCGGTGTGATCATCTCCATTTTTGAAAATACCAAAAGGCAGATTCTGAATGGGGAAGTCAGAATCTGCCTTGGTGGGTATCCATGATTTCAATTGGGGGTTGTTAGCTTTTATCATGCTATCCTGTTGTTTGTTTGAATTAACAGATGCAATGATATAAGGTTACAATGCCTTATCAAAAAAGCCGTTTAGAAATTACCCTGTGCGACTAAGATGGCTTCCAAAATACCGTTGGGAAGTTCAAACCCTGCAAAGAACACACCCACTCCAAAGACTTTGTGCTGGTCACGAATGACAGTGAGCGCTAAGGGAAGAAAACTCACGGACATCATGCTATAAAACAGGGCGAAGAGTATAATAAGGATCACCAGCAGTGCGTAATTGTCTGTGAAATAAATACCTGCTACCACTGCAAAAGAGGCCAGAATGCTCAGGAGGATGGTGAAATAAATAGACCGGCTCTCTGTAAACTTACTTAGTGGGAGAGATAAGATGGCCACCATTGCCAGGATTACCGATACGGCGCCATTACCCGATATCCCAAAGAAATGGAAGTTCTTTTCCTCAAACCAATCCGGAAACATATTGAATAGCAAAGTCGTAGCAAGGCCCAAAGCAATCCCCAACACGAATGCATAGGTATAGTCAGATTTGGCCAGCTCCGTCTTCTTGGGGACATCCACCATTATTTTGGTGTTTTTCTTCATTAAAAGCCCGCTGAAAAACACGGCAACACCACCAGCCACAAAGGTCAGAGGAGCGCCCAGGAAATCGATAATATCTACAATAATAGGCTCTATAGAGTACAACAACCCATAGACAATGGTTAGCATCGCCATGGCCGTTGGTAGTTTCTTCACGGGAACGAAGAGCTCGATAGTAGAAATAGCGGGACTGGTAAAAAGCGCCATGGAAAACAACCAAAGGGTAATCAGTCCCGGCAGGATCCATTTGAAAACAGGCCCTGGCTCAGTATATAAGGTAAAAGCTGTGGCCATGAAAATCATGGCTGCAAAACTCACACCCGCTGAAATGATCGGAAGACGTTTACCCGCCTTACCACGAAATCTGTCTCCCAGACGTCCCGCAATCATCGGTGTAATGACCATAATGATCCCCTGCACCACAAACAAGAATAAAGTAAGGTCAGTGAAATTGTATGCTTCCAGAAGCTTGGGCTGGTAGTTGTAATAAGCAATCCAGCCAATAATGACTGAGGCATAAAGCAATGTGAGGCTCAGTAGCTGTTTCCACATCACATCTTTTGTTTCCTCTTGTCTGGCCTGTGAATTTGAACGGTGGGTAATCGCAGGGTTAGTGATCATATCTTTTTAAAATAGGTTGATTGATTCAGTTTTTTAAAAGATTCCATTTGCAGAATCTGCCTAACGTACGTAACATAAAGAATTATCGGATTTAGTTTGTTCAAAAATATTTTCATGGCGTAGAACCCGGTTTCTCCTTCCAATTAAAGAATTAACTTTGCGCTCTTTAAATCATATATCAAAATATTCGACACTTCTCGATGGAGATTTCTACTAAATACGACCCGGCACAAACAGAAGACAAATGGTATAGCCATTGGATGGAAAAAGGTTTTTTCAAAGCCAAGGTAAATCCTGAAAAAGAACCTTACTCAATTGTGATTCCCCCTCCCAACGTCACAGGTGTGCTCCACATGGGTCATATGCTCAACAACACCATCCAGGATGTCCTCATCAGAAAGGCACGAATGGAAGGTAAAGAAGCCTGCTGGGTACCTGGTACAGACCATGCCTCCATCGCTACAGAAGCTAAAGTAGTGGCCATGCTTCGTGAAAAAGGCATTAAAAAGAGTGACCTGTCTCGCGATGAATTCCTCAAACACGCCTGGGAATGGAAAGAAAAATATGGAGGCATCATCCTGGAGCAACTCAAAAAACTGGGAGCTTCCTGCGACTGGGACCGCACCTCTTTCACCATGGATGAAGGCTACTACAAAGCCGTGATCTCGGTATTTAATGACCTCTATAAGAAAGGATTTATTTACCGGGGCCTTAGAATGATCAACTGGGACTGTGAGGCCAAGACTGCCCTTTCCAATGAAGAAGTGATCTACAAAGAGGGCGGCGAACATGCCACACTCTATTATGTGAAATACAAAATTGCTGGTTCTGATGATTTCGTGACGATCGCCACGGTGCGCCCTGAAACCATTCTGGGTGATGCAGCCATTGCTGTCAACCCCAAGGATGAGCGTCATGCTCATCTCATTGGCCAAAAGGCCATTGTGCCGTTTGTCAACCGTGAGATTCCGATCATCGGGGACGACTATGTGGAGTTGGACTTTGGTACAGGCTGCCTGAAGGTAACTCCGGCCCACGACCCCAATGACTATGAAATAGGTCAGCGCCATGGACTGGAGGTGATAGACACCATCAACCTGGATGGCACCCTCAATGAAAACTGTGGCATCGACAAGTTTGTGGGCGTGGATCGGTTTGTGGTGAGAAAGCAAATCGTAAAAGACCTGAAAGCCGCTGAGTTTCTGCTCAAGGAAGAGGATTTCGTCACCAGAATTGGTCGCTCCGAGCGTACCAACACCGTGGTGGAGCCCAAGCTGTCCCTGCAGTGGTTCATCAAAATGAAAGAAATCTCCCGCACCGCCCACAAAGTGGTGATGGAAGACGAAATACTTCTCTATCCACCAAAGTTTAAGAACACCTACAACCACTGGATGGAGAATGTACGTGACTGGTGTATCTCCCGACAGCTATGGTGGGGACAGAGAATCCCCGCATATTACTATGGCGAAGGAGAAGAGGACTATGTAGTGGCTGAGTCGCTGGAAGAAGCCGTGATCCTGGCCTGCGAAAAGTCCGGAAAGCAACTGACCGCATCAGACCTAAAGCAAGATGAAGATGTATTGGATACCTGGGCCTCCTCGTGGTTGTTTCCTCTGGCGGTGTTTGATGGTTTCAATGAGAACTGCTTTGATAAAGAAACTGGTAAGGTGATCAACGGCAAAAACGCTGAGCTGGACTACTTCTACCCTACCGACACGCTGGTGACTGCCCCCGAGATACTATTTTTCTGGGTAGCCAGAATGATCATTGCCGGCTATGAGTACAAGGGTGACAAACCCTTCAAAAATGTATATTTAACCGGTATAGTACGTGACAAACAGCGGAGGAAAATGTCCAAGTCGCTGGGTAATTCCCCTGATCCATTGGATCTCATCAAGCAATATGGAGCAGATGGTGTTCGCACCGGGATGCTCTTCTCCTCTCCTGCCGGAAATGATCTGCTTTTTGACGAAAAGCTGGTGGAGCAAGGCCGAAATTTCTCTAACAAACTTTGGAATGCTTTCCGTCTGGTGAAAGGGTGGAATACGGTGGATCAGCCTCAAAGTGAGGAAAACGCCCTGGCGGCCAAATGGTTTGAGAGTCGTTTCTATGCCGCCAAGGAGGAGCTGGAGGATCACTTCTCCAAGTATCGCCTTTCTGACGCCCTCATGACAGCCTACAAGCTGGTGTGGAATGACTTCTGCAGCTGGTACCTCGAATGGATCAAGCCGGGATTTGAGCAGCCCATAGATCAGAAGACCTATGATCAGACCATCGCCTTTTTTGAGCTGGTGGTGAAGACGCTGCACCCGTTTATGCCTTTCATCACCGAAGAAATCTGGCACACCATACAGGAGCGTGACGAAAACGATTGTCTGATCAAAGCTGCATGGCCTGAAAGTAAGCCTTTTGACAAAAGTGTGTTGACTTCAGGTGATTTGTTATTTGAAATCACCACCAACATCAGGAACCTGCGCAATAGCAAAGGGCTCTCTCCGAAAGAAGAACTTGCCCTGATGGTCAATACCACCGACCAGGCACTTTTCGAACAGATTTCTGCTTCGGTTCAGAAAATGGCTAATGTGTCATCCCTGGACTTCACGGAAGAAAAACCGGACAACTGCTTCAGCTTTGTAGTACAGTCGCATGAGTTATTTGTGCCGGTGACTGAGCAAATCGATGTGGAAGCTGAACGCAAGAAGCTAACAGAAGAGCTGGGATATACGATAGGGTTCAAAAATTCGGTAGAGAAAAAACTCAGCAATGAACGTTTCGTGAGCGGAGCACCTGAGCAGGTGGTAGCCATGGAAAAGAAAAAGCTGGCAGATGCTGAAGCCAAAATTGCGTCATTAGAGGCTAGCATAGCGTCTCTGGGTAGCCAGGACTAATGTTAATCATCCGTAGAGAAAGAGGAGCCACACTGAAGTGTGGCCCCTCTTTGTTTTATCAATCCATTTGAGGATTAATCATGATATTTGACCTTGCATATACTGTTTTCGCCTGAAACCCACATGCATCCATGGTCAACCAACTATTGAAATACTTTCTGCCCGACAGACTCGACACGTCCGATTGGGTGGTATCCAGCAAAGCCAAGTACCTCATTTATGGCCACATGGTCACCGTGCTCACCGGTGTGTTGGGAATGATTGTAAACATCAGTCCATTTGACCGGCAACCCTTTTTTATTGATTTGGGACTGATTGCCCTGATGATTGGAAACCTCTTTCTCCTCAAATGGAGTTTCAGACTTTGCAGGTTCAATTTCCACCTGATCACCTGGAGCATCATTTTTGTGCTGGCCACTTTTATCAACCCCCTCTTTTCCTACGAATATTACTTTTTGATCTGGTCAGTTTCAGCCGTCATGCTATTCACCAGCAAACTGAAAATTTATTTCTTCTTCGTAGCAGGCCTGGTTTCTTTTCACCTCCCAAAACTGATCAACCAGCAGGTAGATGCAGAATTTAACTACAACCCTGTTTTTCTTTTTCTGATGCTATTGCTCATTTTTCAGGTTTTTTATGCCACCAACCAATACTACCTGAGTGTGATCAATAGAAAGAATCAGCAACTGGAGCACGACAAAGAACTGATCACCAGACAATCTGAGCAGATCAAGGAAGTAAATGCTCTGCAGACGCGTTTTTTCACCAACATCTCTCACGAAATCCGAACCCCGCTTACCCTCATTTCCGGACCTGTGCGCCAGTTGATAGACTTTGGCAACAACCTCACCGACGAACAGCTTAAACAACTAAGGCTTGCTGACCAAAATGGGAAACGCCTGATGAATCTGGTGGAACAAATCCTGGACATCTCTAAACTGGAAGCAGGAGTCTTGCCCCTCCACATGGCTCAGGCAGACTTGAGCGCTTTTGTTAGAGGAATAGCCAGCTCATTTGAAGCCCTGAGTGAGGTCAAGAAAATAGACCTGATTGTGGAAACACCCGAGGAGTCTACCCAGGTGTGGTTTGACAAGGACAGCATTGAGAAAATCTTGATCAACCTCATTGGGAATGCCTTCAAGTTTTCTTCTGATGGAGAACGCATCATAGTGCGACTGGAAACCAACAGTCACGAACAGGCCGTTCTAACCGTGGCGGACACAGGACGTGGCATTTCTGAAGATCAGCTCGCGCACATTTTTGAGCGGTTTTATCATACCGAGAGCGACCTGCAAGGGAGCTCTGGCATTGGGCTGAGCATTGTAAAAGCTCTGGTGGATCGTCTGAATGGCTCTATCGAAGTGGAAAGCACATCAGGTTCCGGTTCAACCTTCAAGGTCACCTTGCCTGCTGGAAAGCATGACTTCCCTGAAGCAAGTATCCAAGAACAAACCGAAGTTAACCACCAGACATCCCCCGTAGCGCTTGGCACTGATGATGCAAGCAGCCCTGTCTTGCACCAACCCGCTGAGGCCGACCGATTACTTATCATCGATGATAACGAGGAGATCCGTGCTTATCTGACGGATCTCCTGAAGGACACCTACCATATTTTCACTGCCGAAACGGGTAAACAGGGTATAGACGTGGCTTTGCAGCAACTTCCCGACCTGATCCTATGTGATGTGATGATGCCCGAAAAAGATGGAATAGAAGTCACCAGGATCCTAAAGACCCATGAACTTACCAGTCATATCCCTATCGTTCTGCTTACCGCAAAGGGGGACTCATCCAGCAAGGTGAAGGGATTGGAATCTACCGCAGATGATTACGTGGTGAAACCTTTTGACAGAAAAGAACTGATGGCCAGGATTTCCACGCTGCTGATCAACCGCAGGAAGATCCAAAATAAATTCTCCAATACGTTCATCACAAAAGCTGACGACCTGGACGTACCGTCACTTGACAAACAGTTTCTCAATAAAGTGCTCGGCCTCATGGAAGAGCATCTGGCTGATGACACCTTTACAGTAGAAAAACTCGGTGAGCTCATTGGCATGAGCAGGAGCCAGCTCCACCGCAAGCTCACAGCGATCATTGGGCAGTCTCCAAAAAAAATGATCAAAACCATGCGACTGCAAAGGGCGCTCGACCTGCTGAAAAAGCAAGCTGGAAATGTGTCCGAAATCGCCTATATGACCGGTTTCTCCAGTCCGGGATATTTCGCATCTTCCTTCCGGGAGGAGTTCGGAATCACCCCTGGTGAGGTGGGCAAAAAACCGATCAATTCTTAGGAAAATCCTAATAAATACCCCTTTTGCTACAAAAACGGAAGTCTTTGCAACAAAACTGACACCCACCCCACCATGATCTTCAGAGGTTTGTCTTACCAAACCAAATAGCCAGATCATGAAATACTCAGTACTTGTTGTTAGCGTATTGATCGCTCTCAATTTTTCCACAGCACAAACCTTCACAAAATCAGAAAGCCTCTCTTCCGCTCTCACTGATGTCGGATTCAGCAACATCGCCTGGGGGGACTACGACCAGGATGGAGACGAAGACCTGGTGATCAATGGAATTTCTAATGCAGGAAATACCTGTGAAATTTACCGAAACGAGGGCGGAACACTGCTGAATATCGAAGCAGAAATCGCCCCATTCTATGGAGGATCTATGGACTGGGGCGATTTTGACGGAGACGGTGATCTTGACCTCCTGATTACCGGAATGAGTGACAATGGGCCTTTGTCTATCATCTATCAGAACACTAACGGTGTTTTTCAGGACGTTGAAGCCAACCTCATTCCGATTGGACAAACCGGATACAGTGATGCCCGATGGGGTGACTATGACGCAGATGGTGATTTGGACATAGCCATGAGCGGTAGCAATATCGACTTTGAAAATGACGCCTATATCTATAGAAATGACAATGGTGTATTTGTGGATACAGAGACCAACCTGGAACAAATCGCCGGCACGGTCCATTGGGTAGACTATGACCTGGATGGTGATCTTGATTTGTCCATTAGCGGTGATGGGTATTTTAACATAGAGGCTCGATTGTATCAATATAACAATGGCACATTCACAGACACAGAGTTTGCTTTCATTGGCCTTACAAATGCTTATCAGGATTGGGCAGACTATGATGGGGATGGAGACCCTGACCTCCTCATTTCCGGACAAACGGTGGATTTGGAAGTGGTTTGCCACATATACAGAAATGACATCAGCAACTTTATCAATATAGAGGCACCCATTTCAGGCACTTTATTTGGCTCCGTCCAGTGGGGTGATTTTGATGCAGATGATGACCTGGACATCCTGATCGCCGGCGACACCACCGGTCAGGGAACCTCCATCGCCAGAATTTACGAAAACATTGACGGCACTTTTTATGCGTTGAGCGAAGAATTTCCCCTCACCTACTACGGTGAAGTAAAATGGGCAGATTATGACAATGATTTTGACCTGGACGTACTCATCACCGGCCTGAGTGAGGAATTTTCAGCCCCCTTTTCCGAGTTTTGGGTGAACAGCACCGATCCTAACTTTGGTCCGGATTCCCTTCACCTCAGCAACCTTAAAGTCAATCTATCTGCAGAAGAAAACACCCTCATAGGTGATTTATCAAGCCACGACCTCAACGCCTCCGACGTACTCACCTTTAGCCTTGTGTACGATGCGCAAGTGTACGGAATCTACAATGGCGCATTTCACATTTCCGAAAATCAACTGTATGTAAACAATACACGCAATATGTGGGCCGGTACCTTCCCGATCATCATAGGCGTGAGTGATGGGGAGCTTACACTTACAGATACCTTCAACATTCAGGTGGTTGACGACATAATACCCATTGATGAGTTTGTTCTGGATAGTGCCAACTCCGCGATACTTCCCAACCTCTTCTTCAGCGAAGCAGATTGGGGTGACTATGATGGGGATGGAGACATGGATCTGGTGATCACCGGAACGCCAGCCACTACCAGCATATACCGGAATGATGAGGGTGTATTCACCAATATAGAAGCCGGACTGGAAATGGCGGAAGATGGCCCCGTCAAATGGGGTGATTTTGATGGAGATGGAGATCTTGATCTGGCAGTGGGCGGCTCGAGTAAAATATATCGAAATAATGAAGGCACCTTTGTAGACATAGAAGCCAACATAGTTGAAGTTTCATCCGGTGCGATGGCCTGGGGCGATTACGACGGAGATGGGGATCTGGACCTGGCGCTATCGGGCATCACAGCGTCTAGCGATAAAATAAGTAAAATATACCGTAACGATGACGGCATCTTCGTGGACACTGATAGTCCCCTCACCGGAGTATCCTATGGAGACCTGGCCTGGGGCGATTATGATAATGACGGTGATCTGGACCTGGCACTATCTGGTGACGGGCGGTTTATTCTTTACACCATCATTTACCTCAATACTGACAACACCTTTTCTGAAACAATAAGCCTGGAGGGCCTCTCTGAGTCTGCCTTGAACTGGGGCGACTATGATAACGATGGCGACCTGGACCTGCTCGCTGCTGGCAGAAACATTGATCTAACCCCCCGAACCATCATCTATCAAAACCAGAATAACACTTTCGTGGACACAGAGGCAATTCTTCCGGGCGTAAGCTTTGGACATGCCGAATGGGGAGATTATGACCATGATGGTGACCTTGATATCCTCCTGGTAGGTGATACTGGCAACTCCGAGTACATCTCCACTGTACTAAGAAATGACGGTGATGGCTTCACTGATACCCAAGCCTATTTACCCCAAGTGACCTTCGGTGTTGCCAAATGGGCCGATGTGGATGGCGACAGTGACCTGGACGTGCTAGTCACCGGGCTAAATGAAATCAGCTCGGACTTTGCACTCACCCAATACTGGCTCAATACCATCAACCCTAACCGTAGCCCCAGTGCCCTCAGGCTGTCAGATACAATCGTATTGCAGTCATCGGGAGAAAATACTCAAGTGGGTCTTCTAAGCACAGAAGATGCTGACGCAGATAACCTGCACACTTACACCCTGATAGAGGGTGAAGGCAGTACGCATAACTCACTGTTCAAAATTCAAGAAAATGCCCTAATCATCCTGAATGCTCATCTGGCGGCTGGTGAATATTTTATCCGCATTCAGGTTAGTGATAGCGGCGGGGGAACATTCGAAAATACCTTAGTAGTGGCGGTAATAGACGATGTTCCCCCAATTCTTATTCCTTCGGACACCCTGTTCTACCTGGATCCAACAGGGGCAGTTACGCTCACAGCCAATAACATAGCAGGAGAAAGCTATGACCCCTATTCAGGAACCATAACCATGAGCATGGAACGGGGAAACTTTTACTGTGAAGACGTGGGCCCGCAGGAAGTCAGCATTTGGGCCACTGACGCCCATGGTAACACCACCAGTGAGCAGGTTACTATCAGCATTGCCGATACCTTAAGTCCAAAAGTGCAGGATGGTGCGCTCACTTTATATCTGAATGCTGCTGGTGCCGCCATCATCACTTCGGATCAGTCTATGGCCCTTGTTTCTGACAACTGTGGTATTATGAGCACCAGTGTCAGCCAATCCGAATTCAGCTGTGAAAACCTGGGTACTCAGGAAATTACCGTTACCACTGAAGACCACAGTGGTAACTCCACACAGGCACCTATACAGGTAACCCTACTTGATACCCTGGCCCCTATTGCTTCGCTGAAAACAGCCACAGTGGAGCTGAAAGCCGATGGACTGACCACAATGACATTTGCAGACCTGGACAACGGAAGCCTGGACAATTGCGGTATTGAAAGCTCAATCCTGAGTAAGGACACTTTCACCTGTGAGGATCTCGGTGAAAATCAAATCACCATAACGCTGGAGGATGCCAGCGGGAATGTAACCACAGCCACCACACTGGTGACCGTGACTGACCCAGCGGCCCCTGTAGCTCACTTGAAAGAGCTCACCCTGAGCCTAAATGATCTCGGAACCGTAACTATCTCAAGCGAGGATATTGATGATGGCAGCACCGATAATTGCGGTATTGAAAGCTCAATCCTGAGTAAGGACACTTTCACCTGTGAGGATCTTGGCGAAAATGAAATCACGATAACACTGGAGGATGCCAGCGGGAATGTAACCACAGCCACCACACTGGTGACCGTAACCGACCTAGCGGCCCCGGTAGCTCACCTGAAAGAACTCACCCTGAGCCTAAATGATCTCGGAACCGTAACAATCTCAAGTGAGGACATTGACGATGGCAGCACCGATAATTGCGGCATTGAAAGCTTTATCCTCAGTAAGAACACTTTCACCTGTGAGGATCTTGGCGAAAATGAAATCACGATAACGCTGGAGGATGCCAGCGGGAATGTAACCACAGCCACCACACTGGTGACCGTGACCGATCAAATGGCTCCTGCAGCTCACCTGAAAGAACTCACCCTAGACCTAAATGATCTTGGAACCGCAACTATCTCAAGCGAGGACATTGATGATGGCAGCACCGATAATTGCGGCATTGAAAGCTTTATCCTCAGTAAGGACACTTTCACCTGTGAGGATCTTGGCGAAAATGAAATCACCGTGACGCTGGAGGATGCCAGTGGGAATGTGACCACAGCCACCACACTGGTGACCGTGACCGATCAAATGGCTCCTGCAGCTCACCTGAAAGAACTCACCCTAGACCTAAATGATCTCGGAACCGTTACTATCACAAGCGAGGACATTGATGATGGCAGCACCGATAATTGCGGCATTGAAAATTTTGTCCTCAGTAAGGACACTTTCACCTGTGATGATTTAGGAAATAACGAAGTGGTAATCACCCTCACGGACAAAGATGGTAATACTACTGTGGGTAGCACCATTGTTACCATTCTGGATCGCACTGCCCCCACAGCCATTCTTCAAGGTCTTACTATCCAGCTAGATCCCCTGGGCACAGCCATCCTCACCCCCGAAGCGGTGGATAATGGAAGTTCGGACAATTGCGGTTTGGATCAGATAAAACTCTCTAAAGAAACTTTTGGGTGTGATGACATTGGCACCCAGGAGATCACGGTAACCCTGACTGATTTATCGGGGAATGAGACCTCTGAAGTAGTGAATATCATAGTAGTAGGAAACTGTGATCCCCTACATATGGTTGGTGAATTGGAAATGAGTATTTGGCCTAATCCGGCTGATCAGCTTCTGAGGGTATCGCTCAGGAAAGACTATATCTCTCATACGCTGAGGCTGTCAGATGTATCAGGAAAGACAATAGCCAGTTTCCCTATCAGTCAGGAACTGATGGAGCTTGACATTTCAGCGTTGAACCCGGGAATCTATTTCATCTCTATTCAAGGCAGAGGTGCTCAACTCATCAAATTCATCAAGCGCTAAATCAGAACCTGGCGGCCATCAGTAAGTTCAGGTCTTTATAGCCCAAATTGAACTTGCGAGCCAGGTGAATATTGCAAATGCTGCCACGATAGGTATAAACCCCACGCATAAACCAGGGGTGGTTGAAGATCATTTCATCCACCCCTCCTGCGTCTGCCACGTGCAACAGAATAGGTGTGAAAATATTTGAAATGGCTATGGAAGCTGTACGTGATACCCTGGAAGCAATGTTGGGCACGCAGTAGTGGATCACGTCGTGTTTCTTGAAGGTCGGTTTTTTGTGGCTGGTCATCTCGCTGGTTTCGATACAGCCTCCCTGATCAATGCTCACGTCTATTATGACCGAACCGGATTTCATCTTAGCCACCATCTCTTCCGTGATGACACACTTATTTCTACCCTTTTCGGCACGTATGGCGCCTATTACCACATCTGCTTTGCTAATGGCGCCCTCCAGTGTAGCATTGTCAATCGTAGACGTATGAATCTGTTGCCCAAGAGCATGCTTGATTCGCCTCAGTTTATAAATATGATTGTCAAAAATCTGGATATCCACACCGAGCCCTATGGAAGCTCTGGCGGCATATTCTGCCACGGTACCTGCACCCAGGATGACCACCTGAGTTGGCGGCACACCTGTGATCCCACCCAGGATCACCCCTTGCCCACCATTGGTATTGCTGAGCAATTCTGCCGCGATGAGCATCACCGCACTACCGGCTATCTCGCTCATGGCCCGCACAAGCGGAAGCCCCCCTACTTTGTCTTCGATGAACTCGTAGGCAATGGCAGTGATCTTCTTTGCATTGAGTGCATGAATATATTCTACTGATTGGCGACCCGACTGAAATGCGGAAATGATGGTAGCTCCATCATTGAGGTATTCTATTTCCTCCAGTGTGGGCGGCTCCACTTTCAAAATGATATTGGCTTTAAAAACCTCCTTGGCGGAGTTTACAATTTTAGCACCAGCTTCACTATACTCTCTGTCTGAATAATGCGCGGACTTCCCCGCTCCTGCTTCTACCCAGATTTCGTGTCCGTTGGCAGCCAGCACCTCCACTGATTCTGGTTTGAGGGTCACTCTGCTCTCCTGTAGCGAAATCTCCTTAGGTACCCCTATAAACAATGATTTTGATCCTCTCTTAATCTTTGCAGGTGCCTCTTGTGGGTACATGCTCCGCTCACGGGCTAATTCCGCAAAACCCGATTTCATTTTATCCGCCATGTGAAGCTATGGTTATTTCACGTCCATTGTCTCCCACTAATTTAATACTTATTTCAAGGTGATTTTCAGGTATCAATTCTTTTATCATCTCCGGCCACTCTATCAGACAAATATCTCCTGAATAAAAATATTCATCCACTCCGATATCGAGCGCTTCCTGCAGCTTTTCTATCCGATAAAAATCAAAATGATAAATGGGGTCATCCTCCATGTCCCGGTATTCATTCACAATGGAAAAAGTAGGTGAACTCATGGGATCCTGTACACCAAGACGCTCACAGATCACCTTGATGAGGGTGGTCTTACCAGCTCCCATCTCTCCATTGAAACAGACGATGCGTTGCGCTGTGAGTAGTGGCAGCAATGCATCCGCCACAGCATTCAACTCCCCTTCTTCACTAATTAAAATTGTTTTCATTTAGGTGCCAGCTCTACCAAAGGTATGATCATCTCCTCCATGCTCACCCCACCATGCTGGAAGGTGTCTTTATAGAAGTTGACGTAGTAATTGTAATTATTTGGATAGGCAAAGAAAAAATCTTCGCGCGCAAATGCAAAGGCTGTGCTCACGTTTACTTTTGGCAACCTGAATTCATCGGGGTCTCTGGTGAATAGTACTCCCTTCTCTTCAAAGGCAAGATTTCGCCCGGCTTTATACCGCAGGTTGGTATTGGTGTTTCTGTCACCCACTATTTTATAGGGCTTTTTCACCCTGATGGTCCCATGATCCGTGGTGATCACCACCTTCACATCTTTACCGGATAAGTAGCGCAAAAGGTCATAAAGCGATGAATGTGAGAACCACGACTTGGTGATAGACCGATACGCTGATTCATCTGGAGCCAGCTCTCGGATCATCTGCATATCTGTACGGGCATGCGACAGCATGTCTACAAAATTGAATACAATAGCGTTGAAGTCATTTTTCATCAGGTTTTTGACATTGTCCGTGAGGTTCTTACCATCACTGGCCTTGATGATCTTGTGATAGCTGGCTTTTACCTGAAGACGCTCTTTCTCCAGATTTTTCATTAACAACTGCTCCTCATAGAGGTTCTTTCCATCCTCATCATCTTCACCCACCCACAGGTCGGGATGATTTTTGGCAATATCCAGAGGCATCTGTCCTGCAAAAAGGGCATTTCTGGCGTAAGCCGTAGTAGTTGGCAATATAGAATAGTAGTAGTCTTTGTTCACAATATTGAATAACTCCGATATTTCGGGTTCCAATATTTCCCATTGATCAAATCTGAGATTATCTATGACGATGAGGAAAACCGGCTTTTCACTTTTCAGTAAAGGGAATACCTTCTTCTTGAGTACCTGATGAGAAAGCAAAGGCCTGTCCACATCAGGATCGGTGATCCAATCGCGATAGTTGTCCACGATGAAGTCAGAAAACCGCTGATTGGCCTCCGAGCGCTGAGTATTCAGCACCTCCAACATACTTTTATCATCTGTACTATCAATCTCCAGATCCCAGTACACCAGCTTTCTGTAGAGATCTGCCCACCCCTCAAAATCATCCAGATCCTGCACTGTCATGCTCAACTTCTGAAATTCCTGCTGATAGCTTTGGTTGGTATGCTCAGATACGATGCGCTTATTGTCCAGAATTTTCTTGACCGAGAGGAGTATTTGATTCGGGTTCAGTGGTTTGATCAGGTAATCGGCTATTTTCGCACCGATGGCCTCCTCCATGATGTGTTCTTCTTCACTTTTGGTGATCATGACCACTGGCAGGTTCGGGTGCGTGGATTTAATGTAATTGAGGGTTTCCAGACCGGACATCCCTGGCATATTTTCATCTAAAAAAACCAAATCGAAGGTGTGATGATCTATTTCCTCCAGTGCATCCGATCCGCTATTGACCGGAGTGATCTCAAATCCTTTGTTACTTAAAAAAAGGATGTGTGGCTTGAGGAGATCTATTTCATCATCAGCCCATAAAATTCTATATTTCTGCATTCATCTATTTTTGACGTAAGTGAACAAATATCAAACCGCTTTTTCAATTTGAACAAAAAGAAAATTTTAAACGATCCCGTGTACGGGTTTATCAATATACCCAACGAACTGGTCTTTGATATTATTGAACACACATATTTTCAAAGATTGCGTAGGATCAAACAACTCGGTCTCACAGACTTTGTTTATCCGGGTGCTTTGCATACCAGGTTTCACCATGCCATAGGGGCTACCTACCTCATGCAAAAAACCCTCGACACGCTACGTAGCAAAGGGGTCATGATCTTTGATGCAGAGTATGAAGCTGCGCTGGTGGCCATCCTTTTGCATGATGTTGGGCACGGGCCGTTCTCTCACACCCTGGAGTTCAGTTTATTTAAAGACGTGCAGCATGAGCAGATTTCGCTTTGGATTTTTGATAAACTCAATAAAGAATTTGGCGGCCGACTGGAGTTGGCCAAGCAGATTTTTACGGGAAAATATCATCGGAAATTTCTTCATCAGCTGGTCTCCAGCCAGCTGGACGTGGACCGGCTGGACTACCTGAAGCGCGATAGTTTCTTTACCGGGGTGTACGAGGGCACCATAGGTGCGGAGCGGATCATCAAAATGCTGAACGTCGAAAACGATCAGTTGGTAGTGGAAGAAAAAGGGATTTACAGCATCGAAAACTTCCTCAGTGCCCGTCGCCTGATGTATTGGCAGGTGTACCTTCACAAAACAGCTGTTTCGGCAGAGGCCATGCTCATCTCGCTGATTAAGCGTGCTAAGAAACTCACTCAAAGTGGGAAAGATATTCCCGCAACGCCTGCCTTCAGGATTTTTCTGGAGCGCAACATCACCCAGCAGGAGTTCTTCGACGATAAAGACCTCCTGGATGTATTTGCCATGCTGGACGACATGGATGTGTGGGGCTCCATCAAAATGTGGCAGTCTCATGATGACGTGGTGTTGAGCAAACTAAGCAATGATCTGCTCAACCGCAGACTTTTCGGCATTCGGCTGTCCAATGAGAAATTCAGCTCAGAGCAAATTGATCAGGTTCTGCAGCAATTACTCGCACAGGGCTACTCTGCCCAGGAGGCTAAGTATTTTATCCAAAAGGGCTCCATCAGTAATGCAGCCTATATTGCCAAAGGCGGCAGCATCAATATCCTGATGAAGAGTGGAGAGGTAGTGGACGTGGCTCAGGCTACCGATCTACCCAACATCAAAGCCATGAGCAAAATCGTGAAGAAATACTATCTCTGCTTCCCCAAAAACCTATCTTTACCCGTCTGAACGCCAGGTGTAAAACCACACTTATGAATTTAACGGTAGGTCAAATTGCGGAGATATTGAATGGAGAAGTAGCCGGCGATCCGAATATCCTTATTCTGGGCATTTCTAGTCTGGAGGACTCTCAGTCTGATTCTATTTCTTTTTTGGCCAACCCCAAATATGAGCAGCATTTATATAATACACATGCTGCCGCGGTGATTGTAAGCGTGGATTTTGTACCCAAGCAATCGACTAAAACAACCCTCATCAGGGTGAAGGATCCCTATCTGAGTTTCACTGCGCTGCAGGCAGAGTATCAACGGCTCACTATCCTGAAAAAGACCGGAATAGAAGCTCCCGTTCATTTGGGAACAGACTTCTCACATTCTGATGGGCTTTATCTCGGTGCATTTGCCTACATAGGCGACCATGTCACCATCGGGAAGAATGTGAAAATACACCCTCAGGTATACATTGGGGACCATTGCACCATAGGTGATCACACGATCATCTATCCCGGAGCTAAGATCTACGAAAGAACCATCATCGGAGCTTATTGCAACATTCAGGCAGGGGCGGTCATTGGTTCACACGGGTTTGGATTTGCCCCCAAGCCGGATGGCTCCTATCAAAACATCCCGCAAACTGGAAATGTGGAGCTGGGCAACCATGTAGATATCGGGGCCAATACCACCATTGACTGTGCTACCCTCGGCACCACCCGCATTGGGGATGGGGTGAAAATCGACAACCTTGTACAGATTGCCCACAATGTGGAAATAGGAAAGCATACGGTGATTGCTGCCCAAACAGGCATTTCAGGTTCTGCCAAGGTGGGCAAGCACGTGATGATCGGTGGGCAGGTAGGTACGGTGGGGCACATTCACATAGCCGATCATACCAAAGTCGGCGCCCGATCGGGGGTTACCAAAAGCACCAAATCAGATCAGGTTCTGTTTGGTGTACCGGCCATGGATCGTCATGGATACCTGAAATCATACGCCATTTACAAAAAGCTTCCCGAGCTGATGGCGCGCATTCAGGAACTTGAGCAAAAAATCCTAAATTTGACCCCTAACAGCCCAAAATGAAAGTTTACCAACAGACCATCAGGAAGCCAATAACCCTCTCAGGAGTGGGACTACATACAGGTATGGCGGCAAACATTACGTTCAAACCTGCCCGACCCAACCATGGCATCAAGTTTCAACGTACGGACCTCAAAGACCAACCCATCATAGAAGCGGATGTGGACTATGTGATTGATGTGAACCGAGGAACAACGCTGGAAAAAGATGGAGCAAGGGTTCAAACCATAGAGCATGTACTTGCGGCATTGGTGGGAATGGAAATAGACAATATCCTGATCCAGTTGGACAGTCAGGAGACACCGATCATGGATGGAAGTGCCGGTCCTTTCGTGGACGCCTTCCTCAAAGTGGGGATCGAAGAGCAAAACGCCCAGCGTAACTTTTATGAAATCCCGGAAAGCATCTTTTATCAGGACAAAAGTCTGGGAGTGGAGATTGCCGCACTTCCGCTGGATGATTACCGCGTGACTGTGATGGTAGACTACAGCTCCAAAGTACTGGGGAGCCAGCATGCTTCCCTCAATAAGCTCGAAGATTTTCAAAATGACATTGCCAGGAGCCGCACGTTCTGCTTTCTTCACGAAATAGAAGAACTCTACAAAAACGACCTGATCAAAGGGGGCGACCTCAGTAATGCTGTGGTGGTAGTGGATAGAAAGGTGAGACCAGAGGAAGTCGCTAAGCTCAGCAAACTACTGAACAAACCAAAGATTGATTTTTATGGCGAGGGCATTCTTAATGACGAGAAACTCCTCTACCCCAACGAACCAGCCAGGCACAAACTACTGGATGTACTGGGAGATCTGGCACTGGTGGGCAGGCCCATCAAAGCGCAGATACTGGCAGCCAGACCAGGTCACACTACCAACGTGGCCTTTGCCAGAAAGCTCAAAAAAATCATGAGTGAGGCCAGCCACATTCACATTCCCCAGTACGATCCCAAGGTACCGGCTGTTCTGGACATCAATAAGATCTCCAAAATACTGCCCCATCGATATCCTTTCCTGTTGATAGATAAGATTTTTCATCTGGACGATGAGCAGGTGGCTGGCATCAAAAATGTGACCATGAACGAGCCTTTCTTTGCAGGTCACTTTCCGGGAAATCCGGTAATGCCAGGTGTACTCCAGGTAGAGGCCATGGCCCAGATCGGTGGTATCCTGGTACTCAATACGGTACCAGACCCTGAAAACTATTGGACTTACTTTTTGGGGATCGAAAACTTCAAATTCAGGAAAATGGTGGTGCCCGGAGATACACTGGTGATGAAGCTCGAACTCATGCAGCCCATCAGAAGGGGATTTGCAAAAATGAAAGGTGTGGCATATGTGGGTAACAACCTGGTGTGTGAAGGAATCATGACTGCCAGCATTGTAAGAAAAGATGTATGACGAGTACGCTTTCATACATTCATCCTCAGGCTCAAATAGCTGAAAATGTAACCATTGAAGCCTTTTGCTCTATCGCTGCAGATGTGGTGATTGGAGAAGGCACCTGGATCGGTCCCAACTCTACCATCATGGATGGTGCCCGAATTGGGAAAAACTGTCGCATATTTCCAGGTGCCGTGATCTCAGCCGAACCCCAGGACCTAAAGTATAAAGGTGAGCGATCAACTGCCACCATTGGTGACGATACCATCATCAGAGAGTGCGTGACCATCAATAAGGGAACCAGGCTTGATAAAAATGACACCAAAATTGGCAGAAACTGCGTGCTGATGGCTTACACGCATGTGGCCCATGACTGTATCATTAGAGACCACGTTATTCTGGCCAATGCCGTGCAAATGGCCGGGCATGTACACATCGGTGAGTATGCTTTTGTTGGGGGTACCACAGCCATCCACCAGTTTGTGAAAATTGGTGCCCATACCATGATATCCGGCGGTTCGCTGGTGAGAAAAGATGTACCACCCTATGTAACTGCCGCCCGCGATCCCCTCTCATATGCCGGAGTGAATTCCACTGGGCTCAGAAGGAGAGCTTTCTCCAACGATAAAATCAGGGAAATACAGGATATCTATCGAATCTTTTACCTTAGCGGCCTCAACAATACTGAGGCACTTGACAAAATCAAAATGGAGTTGAACCCTTCCGTGGAGCGGGATGACATCATCAAATTCATTGAAGACTCCAACCGTGGTATGATGCGGGGAAATAAAGATTAGCAGATGAAGATCACGCTCACTGACCTTGGTAAAAAATATAACCGCGAATGGGTTTTCCGGCACCTCAACTTTGAGATCAATCCCGGAGATACCATTGCCATCACAGGACACAATGGATCTGGAAAATCCACACTACTGAAGGTATTGGGTGGCTACCTTACCCCTTCTCAAGGCAAGGTGACCTACGGAGACAGCAAGGAGCATATTCAGACACAATTTGGTTTTGCTGCTCCTTACCTCAACCTTCTGGAAGAATTCACACTGAAGGAGCACCTGGCTTTTCATAGTAAATTCAAAAAAGCCCTGTGCTCACATGAAGAAATGCTCGCACTTAGTAATCTTGCTGGTGCTGAGGACAAGTTGGTCAAAGATTTCTCCTCAGGCATGAAGCAACGCTTGAGACTGGTGCTGGCCTTTTTTTACGAATCCTCCCTTCTGCTCCTGGACGAACCCACTTCCAACCTCGATCAGGATGGTACGGACTGGTACCTCTCCATGCTTCAGAAAGTTTCCGATAAACAGACCATGATCATCGCTTCCAATCAACCACAGGAATATGCTGGCGCCAATCATATCATTTCCATAGAAAATTTCAAGCAAGGACAATAAAGGATACCCTGAGGCGTTTGACTCTCAGTATCCAACCTACCGGGTAAGATAATTCTCCAATATTCTTCTGGGTAAAGTGATATAAAATTCTTATTTTTCAATAATTTGCAACTGTCTTAACTAAATTTGACAAAAATCACTCTATGAAAAGAATCACTCAACTACTAACTGCCTTAGTATTTTGTTCTTTAATTGTTTTCGTTTCTTGCAAAAAGAAGAAGAAGTCTGAAAAGGACGACCCAAGAGATGCTGTGGGAATGGCATTATCTAAAACATGGTCGCCTACTTCTGTGACCAAGGATACCGAAAATCGCACCGAGTGGGATGGTTTCACCATTGGATTCACCTACAATTCAGAAACTGACATTGGCGGCTACTCTGTAAGCGGAGTTCCTTCTAACGAAGGTGCCAGCGATGTTTGGGGTTCTGGTTTGAGTTGGACATTTGATGGAGAAGACGAGTCTGCTGACACTGGAACTATCCTGAGAAGTGATGGAGTTACAGTGCAAGCTACTCTTGACAATCCGGACGCGCCTACTACGTTAACGCTCTCATTCACCATTACTGACGCCAGCGCAAGAGCGGCAGGCTTTAACGGTGCGTGGATCTTTACCCTAGCGGCAAACTAATTAAAAACATATTCAATATCTTTGGGGAGTGGTTTTTGACCATTCCCTTTTTTTATGCTTTACCAGGACAAATACTTCGATCAGGACAAGAATTCGATACTCAGGGCGGCCCAGGGGTTCGTGGAACCGCAGCTCTTGCAGCGTTGGGTTGAAATTGCTTTTGATAGTTATATGGCGCTGGAAAATCCAATGGGTCTGGTAGATGATTTCATTCTTCGACTCAAAAGCATAGAAAAATACGATACCTCCCTGCTCGAAGAGCTTTATGAAATTCTGGCTGCCATTTATCGATACGAAAAAGGGAATAATCAGCTGGAAATCATATGGGACGGTCGTAGCCACTACGAAGTGTACGCCGAAAACTGGTCCGAAAGCTTTGAAAAATGGGTTCAGTATTTCTGTACACAGCCGGAAATCTATCGAGCCATTCTGAAAGCCTGTATTCTGCAGCAAGGCACCAACACCAAGTTTCTCTATTACGGAATGCGTAAAACCATTCTGGGGCACTTCAACCTGCGCATTACCAGAAATAAGACCCTAAAAACTGCCTGAGTTTAGCGTTGTCTGATCTCGAATGTAGGATAATCCTCATCGGGAGCTTCCCAAGACTCCACCCGATTGACCACTGCAAATTGGGGCCCCTCTTTGCTCCATTCCAGTAATTCCGCCAGCTTTTTGTAATCCCCTTCGGCATGTATTAGCACAGAGCCTTCCACCTCATTCTGAACCCAGCCTTTTAGTTTCAGATCATCTGCAAGATTCTTGGTAGAAGCCCTGAAAAACACTCCTTGTACCTTTCCAAAACACCTGATTTCTAAAGCCATAGGTTAGTTCTTTAAAATATCTCTGGCACTCGAAGTACCAATCCTGTCTGCTCCGGCAGCCAAAAGTTTCTCCACCTGAGTCCTTGTTTTAATGCCCGCAGAGGCCTTAATCCCTACACTGGAGGGAAGCGTACCCCTCAAAAGCGCAATGTGCTCTACTGTAGCCTCTCCGCCTCTGGCAAACCCGGTGGAAGTCTTGACGAAATCCACCCCCGAATCCGCACAAAGTCTTGCTGCCCTACAGATTTCTTCATCGCTCAAGTAGGCTACCTCAATAATCACCTTGAGTAAGGCCTCATGCTCATGTGCCAGTTTGGACATCTTCGCAAACTCCACTTTCGGCCAGGGCATCCCATCTTTAAACGCCGAAACATTCATGACCAGATCAAGTTCATTGGCACCATCTCGCAGAGCCAAACGAGCCTCTTCTATTTTAGTTTCGGTCATCTGATAACCCAGAGGAAATCCAACAACGGTCACCAGCTGCATATCTGCACTTGCAATTTCGCGGGAAGCGCGCTTCACCCAGAAAGGAGGAACACACACGCCCAAAACCTGCAAATCCTTAGCTTCGCTTACCAAAAAATCCACCTCCTTTCCGGTTATCTGTGGATTGAGATTGGTGGATTCTATGAATCGGGCCAGTTGGTTCATTTCGTAGGTTAGCTTAGTGTGTCAATCCACACTCTTTACAGAATTTCTTCTTGCCATTTGGGCGCTTTTTCGGAGGCTTTTTGTGTCCAAAATAGAGCGGATCAGAGTATTGCGGCTTGGCCGCCTTCTTCTCCATCTTCGCCTTTTTTCGGGTAGTGTTGGCGATCCGCTTTCTGAATTCGGCCACCTCCTCCGCTCCCGTCAACTGACGATCTTTCTTTTTAAAAACCCTAAAAAGAAAAAACTGCTTTTTAGCCTTCTTGGACGACTGGTACCTGGCAGATGGAGGCTTGGGAGCATTCACATCCCGGGTAGACTGGCTATAGCCGCATACCACCAATCCAAAAATGAAAAACGAAAAAATGACTACCTTATAAATCATACACCAATTGGGGTCTTTCCGCTCAAAACGAAAAAACCCCACTATATTATTATAATGTTCCTCTAATTTCCTGCTCTCTCTCTATTGCCTCGAACAGCGCCTTGAAGTTACCCTTACCAAAAGACTTAGCCCCTTTTCTCTGAATGATTTCAAAAAACATGGTCGGCCTTGGCTCTATCGGCTTGGTAAAAATCTGAAGCAGGTAACCCTCATCATCACGATCCACCAATATTCCCAGGTCACGCAATGGGCTCAACTCCTCATCTATTTCTCCTACTCTGTCCAGCAAATCTTCATAATATACTGCCGGGACTCTCAAGAACTCAACCCCACGGTCTCTCAGGGCCGTGACCGTCTCAATGATATTGTCCGTAGCCACTGCGATGTGCTGAATACCCGATCCTTCGTAAAAATCCAGGTATTCCTCAATTTGGGACTTCTTCTTACCCTCAGCAGGTTCGTTGATTGGAAACTTAATCCGGCCATTTCCATTGCTCATCACTTTACTCATGAGGGCCGTATACTCTGTGGAAATGTCCTTATCGTCAAACGATACCAGCTGAGAAAATCCCATTACCTCTGCGTAAAATTTTACCCAGGTGTTCATCTCTCCCCAGCCTACATTGCCCACCATATGATCTACGTATTTCAGACCTATAGGAGCAGGCTGATAGTCCGTTTTCCACTCTACATACCCGGGAAGAAACACCCCGTGGTAATTTTTTCGCTCCACAAACATATGCACCGTTTCGCCATAGGTGTATATTCCTGCTTTTACCACTTCACCGTGTTCATCCTTTTCCACCACGGGCTCCATATAAGATTTGGCACCTCTGGCAGTCGTCTCTTCATAAGATTTGCGGGCATCATCTACCCATAGTGCTACTATTTTCACACCATCACCATGCTGATCAATATGCCTGCCGATATCAGTGCCTGATTTCAGGGGTGAGGTAAGCACCAATCGGATTTTATCCTGTACAAGCACATAAGATTCCCGATCCTTGAGACCAGTTTGCAGGCCTGCATACGCCAGGTCCTGAAAGCCGAAGGCCGTCTTATAGTAATGTGCCGCCTGCTTGCAATTACCGACATAGATTTCCAGGTAGTCTGTGCCGTTGATTGGTAAAAAATCTGTTTCGTTTGGGGTCATTTTGTTTTGGGTTAATGTTCTTTCCATCACATTGCGTCTTTTTGTTACGAAGTTAGCCGGATTACGGCGCTAATTCAAGTGAATAGAGATTAGGTTTTGTGACATCAAAACTTCAAAAGGGCAATTAAATTGGGCATATTTACGTTTCAGAAAGACTACCGATGAAGCTATTCTTAATTCTCATTTTACTAGCCATTTCCGCACCTTTGCTCGCTCAATCTCCTGTAGAGAGCCAGATGTACGCCAAGATGGATCAGGCCGCCGAATTGATGGAGCAAGGGAAATATGAAGAAGCCAATGAAGTTTATTTATATGTGCTGAAGCATATGACTGCTCTGCCGTCTGATCTGGCTTTTTATTTTGGGAAAAACAGCTACCACCTGGATAAATACAAGCAAAGCATCAACTGGCTGAATAAATATATACAGCTAAAAGGCACACAGGGTCGGTTTTATGATGAAGCTGTGAAATACCTCCAGTATTCAGAAGAAGAATACCTGAAAATAGCCCAGCAAAATACGGCCGATCTAAAATCAGACCTAAGTGGCGAAGACTATGACTGTGGAGGGCTGGAAAAGATGATCTGTCCGGTTTGCAGAGGTCAGGGTGTGGTAATCAAGCAGGGGCCTTTTGACCTGATCTATAAAACCTGCCCCTACTCGGCAGGTGAGCCATATCTCACCTGCGAGGAGTATAATCTTTTCATGAAGGGTCAGCTGGAGCCAAAGGATAGTAATTAATTACCAACCTAGTACATAGCCAAAAATCAGTGGAGCCACAATGGTAGCATCTGATTCTACAATGAATTTTGGTGTATCAATATCCAGTTTTCCCCAGGTAATTTTCTCATTAGGAACAGCCCCGCTATACGAACCGTAACTGGTAGTGGAATCTGAAATCTGGCAGAAATAGCTCCAGAAAGGCACATCAGTTTTCTCCAGATCCTGATAGAGCATAGGCACTACGCAGATGGGAAAATCTCCGGCAATACCACCACCAATCTGAAAGAACCCAATACCTTCTGTACCGGCGTTCTCCAGGTACCAATCTGCGAGATAGGTCATATATTCAATCCCCGACTTCATGGTACGTGGGTTCAACTCCCCTTTGACACAGTACGATGCGAAAATATTCCCCATCGTAGAGTCTTCCCAGCCTGGAACTACCATAGGCAGGTTTTTATCCTTGGCAGCGATCATCCAGCTATTCTTAGGGTCAATCTCGTGGTACTCATCCAGCATGCCCGAGTCCAGCAACTTATACATAAACTCATGCGGAAAGTATCTTTCCCCTTTGGCTTCAGCATCTTTCCAAATCTTCACAATGTGCTCCTGGATTCGTCTGAATGCCTCCTCCTCGGGAATGCATGTATCTGTCACCCTATTGAGGCCCTGATCCAGAAGCTCTCGCTCCTGCTCGGGGGTAAGGTCACGATAATGAGGAATTCTTTTGTAATGACTGTGAGCTACAAGGTTCATCACATCCTCCTCCAGGTTGGCACCAGTACACGAGATGATTTGGACCTTGTCCTGTCTGATCATTTCCGAAAGGGAAATCCCCAGTTCACCAGTACTCATTGCCCCTGCCAGTGAGATCAGCATTTTCTTTCCACTTTCCAGGTGGTGCTTATAGCCTTTGGCTGCATCATGGAGAGCCGCAGAATTAAAATGAAGAAAGTGCTTTTCAATAAATGAGGTAATTGGTTTATCAGACATACTTGGGTTCTTTTTTGATTCGGTGCAAAAATAGTGCGGGCAGCCCAAACGATAAATTTTATCTCGATTTTTGCCTCGTAGGATCAAAATAAAAAAAGGGAGTCAGCAACCAACCGACTCCCAGAGAAAACTACTATCCCATTGAACCAAAAAACTACAACGCAGACTTTTTGATGATGTACTTAATTTTATCCTTAAAAGGATCGGTAGTAAGCTTATAATCTTCACCAACCTTGGTCAGGACGATCTCTCCGATAGCATCAGCCTCTGGCGTATACAGGAGCCCTGCCGCTTTACCATTGGTCGAAAATACGCGCAACTCTAAAGTTTTCCAGTCAATCTCTTTGGTCGTTTGAGCCAGCTTGGCATGAGGAAGGATGGTGCCATCTCGAACCAACATCACTATGGGAATCTCTCCCACTTCCATAGTATGCCACCCACCAGGGTATTCCTTTTCCGTCTGATAGTCGATCCACAAACCGGGAGGAAGGTACACCTCACGAGAGGTGCCATTCTCCAGCAATGGGGCCACCAAAATATCTGCCCCAAACAAATACTGGTCGTCTACAAGCCATGAGCCCGGATCATCTGGATACTCCACGAAAAGGGCCCGCACCATTGGCAGTCCGTTTTCACTAGAATACTTTGCCTGAGTATAGATATAAGGCATCAACTCGTATCTCATGTTATCAGCAAGTCTGAAGGCATTCATAAAATCCTCCCCATATTCCCAAGGCTCCGTAGGTGGCTCGCCATGACTTCTCACATGTGAGGTGAGCATACCAAAAGGCGTCCATCGACGATAAAGGTCTTCTGGTGTAGTAGTAACAAATCCGCCAATGTCGTGTGACCAAAAGGAAAATCCTGACAACCCAAAAGACAAACCACCACGCAAAGTGGCTGCCATGGCTCCATTGGAAGTGGCTGCATCTCCACCCCAATGCACAGGGTATCTCTGACTCCCGGCCCAAGCACTACGCGCCCATATGAATGGATAACCTGTGACCTCTTTGGTGATGTCTGCCACAGCTTTGTTGTACCTAAGTGGATAAAGATTGTGTTCATAGAAGCCTGTTCTACCAGAATGATAAATTCCATTTGCCGGAGCGGCTTCACCAAAATCCACTTTGATGGCTCCTACTCCCTCGCGGAGGAGACTTGCTATTTTATCCTGGTACCAACTCACAGTCTGGGGATTAGATAGATCCATGACTGCATCTTCATAAGGAATGTTGCCCTTGCCATCCTTCACCGCCAAACCTTTGCTCACCAGTTCATCAAAGAGGGTGTTTTGGGGAGTGAAATAGGGCAACTGCCAAAGGCAAATCTCAAACCCCTGTTTCTTAAAATCGGTGATCATCCGAGGTGCATCAGGAAAGCGATCGGTGGGGAACTGATAATCACAGCGCCAATCTACACCAAACCAGCCTGTATCAAAATGAATAACGTCTGCCGGGATTTTATTTTTCCTGAGACTGGAAGCTACTTTTTTACCATCCGCTTCTGAGAAATAAGTGATCCGGCTCATCCAAAAACCAAACGACCAAAGCGGAGGCATGGGCGCTTTCCCTGTGAGATCCGTATATTCATCCAGAATGTCCTTCGGCTCACCGATAAAGACAAACAAATCCAATTCGTCATCGCCAATCATCATACTATTGACAGAACTAAAATACTTTCCAAAATCACAGGTGATCGGTGTGGAATGATGCATGAATACTCCATATCCCCTACTGCTCATGTAAAAAGGTACAGGTTTATACATGGTTTCATTCTGCACACCATTGGCATCATCGGTCCATAGAATCACCTTCTGCCCGCGCTTATTGAATTCCTGGAACGACTCTCCACATCCAAAAATTTTCTCTCCCGGTGACAGCCCAAACACCGCATCCATACTTCTGGAGTAGTCTGAGGCTCGTCGCACATACGAAAATGGGGTGACAGGTGTGTAGGTATTCTTCAAATCATCCGTATGGATGGTCTGAGTAAGAAGCTTCCCCTTTTCATCATAGATATAAACATGCCAGGGTTTTTCTGTAATCAGAATGCGCCCAAACTCACTTTTATACTCGTGGCCAGAAGTCGTTTTGCTATACTTCCATGATTTCGTGTCGACAGGAGCAACACCCTCTACCAGCATCAGAGACTCTTCAGGCTTTCTATACTGAGGTCCGGACGTCATCCTGATTCGCACTGTACGAGCTGAAGTAAATTCAATGGAAAAAGGATGCTCCGGAGCTACTGCATACTCGGTGGTGGGGAATTCATTGGCTGATACGGGTACCAGGCGCATTAGCATATTATCAAACGCCTGCCTTGTGGCGAAATTATTCCGAATATACCTCACGGTTCCTTTGCCGGTAGCCGGATCGAAAGAAGTGAGGTCTTCAGCTAGAAAATAAGTATTTCTCAGGTCGGAAAAGTCCTTGCTGATATCTGGTGGCTCGTTCAAAATACCTGTATTCTGGAGTTGAGCATATCCTGAAAAGGTCAAAAACAGGAGTAGATACTTTAGTGTGTTCATTCTTTAAGCTTTATTAATGTTTAAATTCTTGAGTATGCCCTCAGGGATGGCACATCCTTCATTTGGCGGTGAGGATTTTGATAGTTGCCCCTTTCAGTCCTTCTCCCGAGGCCTGCAGTACTATCTCACCTGGAGATTCAGTACTTTGAACTATTGCCAGGCAAAGCCCGTGAAACGCTTTGCGATAGCTCGCCTTAAATGATTCATGACTCACGGGGTTTCCATTGTCCACCCCTATGATCTTACCGGGACCTTTCAGGTCAAAAGAAATCAAGTTATCGGCATATGGCACCAATTGGCCCTGCTTATCGCTGACAGTTACCGTCACAAAAGATAAGTCCTGACCATCCGCAGTGATCGAACTTCGATCTACTTTCAAGGCTATCTGATAAGGTTCATCCGCAGTTTGATTAATTACAGTCAATACTTCACGACCGTCTTTTCTGGAGACAGCCCTCAGTTCTCCCGGTTCAAAGGGTACTCGCCACATCACATGAAACTCCTCATTCTTTTTGGTTTTCGCTCCCAGCGACTTACCGTTTAGGAAAAGCTCCACCTCATCAGCTTGATTGTAGTAAGCCCAAACATCTACCACCCGATCACTCTCACTCGCAGGTATGGTCCAGGCCGGAAATACATGCAGCATGGGCTCATCTGTCCATTCGCTTTGATACATATAATAACTGTCTTTGGGAAACCCCGCCAAATCCACTAATCCGAAGTAGGAACTTCTGGAGGGCCACTCGTAAGGTGTGGGCTCACCGAGGTAGTCAAAACCTGTCCAGATAAACATCCCAGACATGAAGTCATTCTTTTTAATAATCCGCCAGGTGTCCTCCTGTGTGGAGCCCCAGGGTGTGCGCACATGGTCATAGGCCGAAACTGTATTGCCAGGATTTCCTGATTCGAATTTCTGATCCCAGGCCAACGGCCAAATGCGCACACTATCAGAAGGCATGTCGTAATACCCCCTTGTGGCGAGTGATGAGTTGGTTTCTGTAGCAATGAAAACCTGATCGGGGAAATTCTCAGGAAAATCCTCGTACTGCTCATGGTGGTAATTAAAACCCACCATATCCAGGCCTCCAAGCCTGATCAACGGATTATCCGGGCTGGTGTCATTATTTGCTGTGGTAATGGGTCTGGAATCAAGGGAGCGGACGATAGCAGCCAACTCCCGGGCAATCACCCCCCCGGTGCTATCAGAGTGATCATATTGCTCCATGATCTCATTGCCAATACTCCAGGCGATGACACTCGGATGATTGCGATCCCTGCGGATGAAATCGCGCAAGTCACGCTCGTGCCAGTCTGCCCAGTACTGGCTATAGTCGTATTCAGTTTTCTTGATTGACCACATATCAAACATCTCATCCATCACGAGTAGTCCCATCTCATCACAAAGTTGTAGAACCTCCGGTGCAGGGGGATTGTGCGACGTTCTGATAGCGTTGACTCCCATTCCCTGCATGATTTCCAACTGACGCTCCATGGCCCGCTTATTAAATGCCGCGCCGAGTGCTCCCAAGTCATGATGTAGACAGACACCTTTGATTTTAGTGGGTACTCCATTAAGCGAAAAGCCCTTTTGAGAATCAAAATCAAAAAATCTGATCCCAAAGGATGTCTCGTAAACATCCAATACCTTACCATCCGAGATGATGGTGGTAATAGCTCTATACAATTCCGGTGACTCCAAAGACCACAACTGAGGGTTCTCTATGACCATTTCTTGATTTTCCTCGGTCGATGCATCCCTCGGCAACCTCAAAATCCTTTTGGAAGATCCTACTTCGTAACCATTATCATCAACCAATGAGGTACTGAGCTGAAAATCTTGATCTACTGCAGACTGGTTGACTATGCTTGTGGTTACCACTATTTTGGCTTGATGAGCACTTACCTCGGGAGTGACCACATAGGTACCATACTGCGGCACATGTACTGGGTTGGTAGTCACCAGCCGTACATTTCTGTAAATCCCAGAGCCCGAATACCATCTGGAATTAGGCTGTTGACCATTATCAACCTTCACGAGAATTTCATTTTCCTTATCAAATCGCAGGTATGGGGTGAGGTCATACTCAAAGGAGATGTACCCATTGGGACGAAAGCCCAACAACTTACCGTTGAGCCATACCTGACTCATCTGATAGACACCATCAAACTGAATAAACACTTTTTTGTCACGAGATCCTTCACCTATTTCGAAAGACTTCTTATACCAACCAATACCACCAGGAAGGGCTCCTCCTCCTACACCTGCAGGATGGCTAGGGTCAAAACTCCCCTCAATACTCCAGTCGTGTGGTAAGTCGAGATTCCTCCACGGCTGGTTAGAGGAAGAATCCGTTTCAGAAAGGAGAAATTGCCAGTCATGATTAAAATCTTCGACCTTGCGACCTCCTTTTTCCGTTTGACATGACATAACCAGCGTGACCAGTAATGCCAGCCCGTATATTATTTTTATACTCTTCATTCGCTCAATTATCAATTCGCTGATATTATTGCCTGCAAGGCATCTTCATAAACCACTTCTCCACTATTTCTATTGAAAAGTCCGAATCCATTATTCCCCGTATACCCATTGTCCCAGTAGACTGGAATCATCCCGTTGGACACTGCAGCGCGAGTAACGTAGGTGAGATAAGCATTTCGGGATTCTATATGTAGCTCATATCCTGAGTTCGGGAGCTCAGTGCGCAAAATCGCTCCGTACTCACCAAGTATCACAGGGTAACCCATATCAACAAAGTAGGTTTTTACATCTCCGAAGGCTTCATCAATCCAGTCCTGATCCCCCCAACCACTATGAGCGGCGTTGCCTGCATTTTCAGCACCCCATAGGTAAGTACTCCCATTCTCCTCCAAGGCAAACTGGTAAGGATCATAGAAATGCACCTCCACCATCAGTCGATCACCAATCTCATCTGCCGGAAATGAAAAATGCCGTACCCCGTAACCGATGTTCGTATTGTATGTCTGAACTACCAGGTGGCGATACGAATTACGCCCACCAGTCGCTCTTACGGCGTTCACAAATGTCTGATTGAAGGAGTTTTGAACTTCAGCATACTCGGTCGACGGTTCTCCATATTCTCCAGACATATGAACTTCGTTGGTACCGGCAAATAGCAGGTGATCATCATAATTTCTGAAAAACTTGGCTATCTGCTTCCACATTATCGCGATGCGGTCATTAATGTAATCCTGATCATCATAAGTAGGCGAATCCATCCAGCCACCATCCCAATGAATGTTCATGAGCACATACATCTCATTATCCAAAGCGTAGTTGACCACTTCTTCCACTCTCAACTTCCACTCATAGCTTATGTGATATGTCTCCGCATCTTCCATTTTGTGGGACCAGGAGACAGGTATCCTGATGGTATTGAATCCAGCTGCTTTCACAGCATCAATCAGTGCTTTGGTCACCACTGGGTTGCCCCAGGACGTTTCTCCACCGGATAATTCTCCGTTGTTCGCTGAAATCGCCTCCATCGAGTTCCCGAGGTTCCATCCGAGCCCCATTTCTTGAGAAAGCTCAAGGGAAGTCATATTTCTCATACCGCTGTTGTCAGGATCAACAAAGTCCGCTAGTTCTGGTTCTTCAGAGGTTGTGGTTTCTTCACCTGCCTGTTGTGTGACGGAGATGGTAATAGATTCTGCCTCCTGTGCCGACAGTTTGAAATCCAACTGGCGCTGTTCTGTAGTCTCATTTTTATCGACTGTTATTTTCACTGTGGCGTCACCTTTGGTCGATTGTAATGAAGCCCGCACCCAGGTACCTGAAGGATACTCAAGCTTCCAAATGGCATTACTCGAAATGTTGATTTCCTCTACTCCTCCATCCGACCCAAAAGCCAGACTGGATTTATCTACACTAAGGTGCACCTCTCCTTCGTCAGGTTTTGGATCACCTTTTTCGGCACATGCGGAGAACTGCAGCAGCAGCAGCACCTTTACAGTTAATAATAAGTATCTAAAAACATCTATCATATACTCGTTTCTCTAACTCATCTCTCTAAAACATAAGAACAGAGTCGGGGTATAATCCCGACTCTGTTGATGATAACCGATCATCAATTATCCGTTATCAGGCACGTACACGTACGCCATCAAAAATTCATCTTCTCCAGACAGTTCAGCATCACGCAACACCTTGAGAATCATTACATTTTCCTCCACTCTCTGGATAGTTAAATCACCCCATTTTGCCACAGCATAATCTCCAGTCCATGGGTGGAGTACCGGTACAGAAATCCGTAACTTATTCGCTTCCAGATCAAGAACCCATATACCCATCAGAGTCACTTGTTCGTCTGTAGAGAGCATATCACCATCCTGTGGCATCCCATTTCGGACCATCGTTTCTCCATCTTCCTCATACGTGTAAATACGCCTCCGCTGAAGGATCTCTACCGTACCATTTTCCATGAAAGTCATCTGCCCGTAATCCACATCTGCTTCACCAGCAGCGTAATGTTCACCAGGTAGCGGGTTCCATGACCAGGTGGCAAAATCAGAAAAGATAATTGGCCCTTGTTCTGCACCCCAGGTGGTGGTTACATCATAGGTTCTGTCACTGTCTATTTTCCAAGAAGTACTAGTCAAAATGCTTTTGAAGGCATCTTCAGGGTCAGTGGCTCCTCCTCCTGAGGCTTTCAAATGGATAGAGAGATACTCATCCTTGTCAGCAGCTTTTTGACCCAACCATATCCCGTTCACAGCGCCCGCAGTAGATTCAGCCATCAGGATTCTCAATTTATTATCGGCCGTGGTGCCAAATGTGAGCCACCCCCCTACACCAGAGAAAAAGGTAATAGCCTGACCAAAATCAATCTCATTCTTCTCATTCACGGTATAATTACCTTCGAAAGATCCTGCTCCGGTTTCAATTATATATTTGCCTTCAGCATCAGCTGTTTTAGTCAGCTGCATGGAAACTCCTGAGAATATGTCCGCATCATATGGTGGAGACCAGGTGGTAAAGGCAAATCCCTCTGGATCAGTACCTAATGTAGCTACTTCGTTCAACGCAGCTCCACCAAGGTCGTGCCAGTTGTATGGGTAAGCCAGATCGATGATCCATGTTTTAGAGGTCGACGTGTTAGTTGTCAAGTCTCCATTGGCATCACCATCGTATGGAGGCTCTGGATCACCCTCTTCTACAGGCACCCAGTTATCACTGTACTCTTTAGATAAATAGTTAAACACCAGCATGGCTGCTCCATCACAAGAGGTTTTTCTTAGGAACCCTAGTTGCATGTAGTCGTCAGTCAGCGAAAAGACCCGGGCTTTGCCCCAATCTTCCACACAAGCCTCATTGTTGGGGGTATGTAGAGCAGTTGCATCCGTGGAGTTCAGCGTGTAATTGTTGACATCCAGAAAAAACGTACCACTTTCGTTACCCCTGGCTGGAATCATTGGATGATTGGCCGTAAGGAATGCTCCTCCGTCGAGACTAAAAGTCATCTCACCATAGTTCCCCACATCAGCTACCCATTGGTTTCCGGGCCAATCAGGATTCCAGTTCCAACAGTCGCCACCTTCCACGAGGCATTCCCCTTGCCATCCATTATCTGTTCCATAGAAGTACATAGGGCCGAGGAAGTACTTAGAAAGACCATCTTCATTTAGGTCCAGAACCCAGGTTTTTGACTCTCCCACCCCACCAGTCAGTGTGTTCCAAAGTGGGTCATCCACATAGGAAAGGTTCATAGTGGTGATCTCGAGGGTGGTGGTGTCACCAGCCACAAAGCCTCCAGATGCAGAAATGTTATAGATGAATTGATAAGAACCAGAGAAAGGTAGCCTCACCGTATCCTTTACTTTGGTAGATCTTCCCATAGGAGTCACCCACATTGGGATGGCTCCGGGAGTTAAACTTTCCAAAATCACCATATTAGGATCATCAGGATTTTGTGTCACTTCATATTTGAGCGCTGAAGATGAAATCAAAGAGTCCAATTCAGGCTCATCCATCTGACAGCCCACTATAGAGAGCATGACAGCCAATGCTAATGAAAATATGTTGGTTAAATTTTTCATGTCGATTATCATTTAGATTCCTTAATTACCATCCCGTATTTTGCTTCAGCACTCCGCTCGAAAGCGTAATCTGAGAGTTTGGTATCTGCATCAGTCCTTTGGTTTCCATAAATTTGGCTGTAGTGATTGTTTTGGGCTCCACTACCCCGGCATTAGTAACCGTGGTTGATTCTTCTATGGCCTCTGCAGCTGTATCTAATCCTTGCCGTAGCAAATCGTAATACCTGATCCCTTCCAGGGCAAACTCCAAATATCTCTCCTTCATGATACTAACTGGAGTTACGGCCAATGGTGTGAAATTGTCTCCATAAGCCCGTTGACGCACCATATCCAAGTAGGTCTGAGCATTGCCACTTCCAAGCTCGGCAGCCATCAGCAGTACATCGGCATAGCGAATGGATACATAGTCCTGAAATTGTCCAATCATGAAGTTGGTGCCTCCCATTTCCACGGCAACACTATTTCCATCCATATCAGACATTGGGGTGTACTTCTTATTGGCGTACCCTGTGTATTCCCTTTGACGATCCAAATCAAAGTCGAGTCCCTCATCTTCTACAGAAATGATGGAAGCTATCTTTCGAGTATCGGTATCAGCGTAAGCATTCCATAGCTTCGGGTTTACGGTACCTCCTCCCCAGCCATTGCCGTAAGGGTAGAAAGACTGCTCTCTTAAACCGTACATCACGAGCCAATGATTGCCATCCGTATTTCCATTGTAATCGCTGGTAAATGTGTACTTAATTGCAAAAACTGTTTCCTTATTATCCTCACCAGCATAGTTTTCCACAGAAGCTGCAGGCCATAGGTTGGCAAAGTCTTCGACCAAACCGAAACCTCCATTCGTGATCACATCTTCCACATAAGAAAGTGCCTGAGACTGGTTTACAACCCCAACCAGATCAGTCTCATCATAATATCCCGTATAGAAAAGATATACTCTACCCAAAAGTGCCTCGGCAGCCCACTTGGTTACTCTTCCATATGTCGCTGGATCCTGGGAGGTGTATGGCAGACTGCTTAGGTTCTCAATAGAAAAAATCAAATCCCCGGCTATCATTGCGTATACATCTGCCGGATCAGCCTGGGGCAGGTTTTCTGTAGTAGGTTCTGTAATCAAAGGAATGTTACCCCACATTCTGACCATGTCAAAATAGAGGTACGCTCTGATGAAACGCGCTTCAGCTTCGTAAATCGCCTGAAGGTTTTCCTCAGTGCCCCATTCGATTTGGTCCATTTTGGACAACAGCACGTTGCATCTGTAAACAGCTCTGTAATAGGCTGTCCAGTTATCTCCGTACAGGTTTTGATAAGAAGGTGCTAATGAAACATCAAAGTGATCAATTGCCTGGAAGTTGTAGGCGTCACTCGCCCCAGTGCCGCCAAAGCAATTATCTGACATGACCTCTGCTGCAAGTGGAAGTGCCACTCCTCCAGCCCAAACGGTCTGGAGGCCGTCATAGCAACCTACCAATGCTGTGTAAGCATCTGATGGTGTTTTATAATAGTTTGCATCTGTCACAGTGGTGAGTGGTTCTGTAGACAAGAAGTCCTCACAACTGACCATCCCCAAAGTGACGATTGAAATGATTATTAGTTTTATCGTTTTCATTTTCGAATTCCTTTTAGAATGACACATTTAGACCTACCATGTATGTTCTGGGTCTTGGGTAGTATCCCAGATCTACACCTGATGAAAACCGGTCTGTTGATCCATTATCCAGCCCAAAGCCTACCTCAGGATCCATACCATTGTAACTAGTGAATGTGTAGAGGTTCAGAACTGAAGCATATAACCTCAGCTTACCAAAGCTCTCACTGGGTATCAGTTTCCCAAAGTCATAGCCGATGGTTATGTTATTAATTCTCAGGTAGTCTCCGTTTTTCACATACAGATCTGAGAATTCAACCCAGTTAGAAGCGTTTTCCGTTACGCGAGGTACGCTGTTGGACGTTCCTTCACCATGCCATCTGTTAAGAATGTCGGATGTATAGTTGGCGTATGGATTTGAATGATCACGGTATGACTGAGCAATTTGGCTACCGGCTACTCCAGATCCAAGCACTGACAAATCAAACCCATGATACTCCAGTGCCACATTGAGCCCAAAAATGAAATCAGGGTTTGGATTACCTATTTCCTTTCGATCCCCATCATCGATTACGCCATCTCCATTCTGATCGACATATCGTACATCACCGGGCTTTGCTGCAGGCTGCACCAGCTTTCCCTCCTGGCTTTTATGCGCCTTTACCTCAGCTTCATTTTGGAATATCCCGTCAGTTTCTAGCCCCCAAAAGAATCCAATAGGATAGCCACTTTGTGCTCTGTAAAACTCCAGAGAATTGGCAAATAATTGATTAGTTGCCCCGTGCACGATACCATCGCTGGTGGGGATTTCGCCCACCTTGTTTTGATTATAGGATCCATTGACTCCAACCGTATAATTCAAGTCGCCAAAGCTGGAGTTGTAGGTAAGCGCCACCTCAACACCCGTGTTGATCACATCGCCACCATTAATGTAAGGGGCATCCGCACCGGCTGTGGCCAGCACCGGGGCTACAATCAGCCAGTCTTTGTTGGTCTTCTTATACCAGTCCACACTCAGGTTTAACCCCCCATTGATCAATCGGGAATCGAAACCAATATTGATTTGTTCGGCAGTTTCCCACTGCAAAGCAGGGTTGGCCAGTCTACTCGGATATGCTCCTGAGGTGAGTGTGCCTTCCGTATTTCCGAAGATATAGTTAACATTTTGGGTACTTATGGGAGCCAGGTATTGATAGGCTCCGGCGTTTTGGTTTCCCACCTGCCCCCAGCTACCTCTGAGTTTCAAATAGCGAACCAGGCTGCTAGAGCTAAGGAAACCCTCCTCACTGAGTATCCACCCGGCACTTACTGAAGGAAAATATCCCCACTGATTGCCATGGGCAAAACGTGAAGAGCCGTCTGCACGGAAGGTCGCATTTAGGAGGTATTTCTCACGGAAGTTGTAATTCAGACGACCGAAGTATGACAACCTGTGATCCGGGTCGTTTCCGCCACCATTGATGTTGATATTGGCCCCATCGGTATTTGTGGTATTGTTGATATAGGCATTCTTTAGCCCTACAAAAACAGCATCTCTATTGGAGGTGTACATACTCGAACCCTGAAACTGGTAAACAGATGACCCTACCATGAAGGAAATTCCATGATCGGCCAAATTCAGATCATAACTCGCCCAGTTGTCCCAAAGGATTGACCTTCCTTTGGAAAGGCTCTGCCCTACCTCTGTATAGTTTCTGAAAGCGTATATAGACAACTGATACTCCGGTGCATACGAATGACCCTCATTAGCGTAGTAATCCAAACCAAATCGGGTTTTAAAACTCAGCCCTTTGATAGGCTTCAATTCAGCATAGATATTCCCCAGGAGCTTTTGTCCATTTCCTTCACTCTGATTGTTAATCATCATATTGGCGTATGGATTGGCCTCCCCATTGTACCAGGTAGCATTGCTATTGTCCCAGTAGTTTCCAAGTGAATCATACATGGGCACAAATGGACTCGTATTAAATGCTGATCGCAAGGTGTTGTTGTATTGGTTGCCAACCCCAATACCTCTGGTATTGGTATAAGCCATAGACAAGTTTTCACCTATCGTGAGGATTCCGTCAAAAAGTCTTCTTTCTGAATTGATCCTGAATCCGTAACGTTCATAATTGGAAACCTCTCCTCCCCCTACTATGCCTTCCTGACTTGTGTAAGAAACCGAAGATGAAAAGTTGGATATATCAGTACCCCCACTAAAACCAAGCACATAATTTTGAGTAAGGGCATTGTTCACAAACATCTCATCCATCCAATCACTATTGGCATTAGCTGCCAATGAATCAATTTCTCCTCCGTTGAAATAAGGTAGTTTACCTGAGTTGATAGCTGCTTCGTTCATGATAGTGGCATACTCTCTTGCATTCAGCATATCTGCTTTTCTAGCCACATTCTGTACTCCATAGTATGAGTCAAATGTGACTCTGGACTGTCCGGCTTTGCCCTTCTTGGTGGTGATCAGTACCACACCGTTTGAAGCTTGTGAACCATAGATAGCAGCTGATGCAGCATCCTTCAATATATCCACCGAGGCAATATCCGCCGGATTCAGGTATGATATATCCCCGGTCAAAACCCCATCTACCACGTATAAAGGGCCAGTTCCACTAAGTGATCCAGCCCCTCTGATAACCACTCTCATCCCGGAACCTGGCTGACCAGATGAAGATGACAGTTGAACACCTGGCGCCTGTCCCTGAAGACCCTGAAGTGCGTTGGTAGTACTTAGCTTTTGAATGTTCTCTCCATCCACCCTCAGATTCGCTCCAGTATTTAGAGCCTTTTTCTGAGTACCATACCCTACCACCACAACTTCCTGCAAACTCGACACATCTAGTGTTAAATTGGCATCTATTACAGCTTGGGCGCCCACTGTAAATTCCAGGTTTTGATACCCCACAAATGAAATTACCAAAACAGCATCTTTACCGACATTGAGATTATACCTACCCTCAACATCGGTGACTGTACCATTACTGGTCCCTTTTTCTAACACCGTGGCACCAGGCAATGCTTCACCCGTTTCTGTGTCTCTAACTACACCGCTCACTGTGCGATCCTGTGCTATGGCTGAGCTACCAAAAAGCACAAGGCTTAGACATAGCAGAGACTGGAAAATCATTACTGAAAGACCGTCTCTCCATTTCTCACGCTTCATGTAATTGTTCTTCATACTTATTGCGTTAATTTTATAATTAGGTGGATTCTGTTGAAGAGTCTTTAATTTGACCATCCTCCAGAGCGCGTTGATTAAACTATTCCCAATTTTAAATCGAATAAATCCTGAAGGCGGTCAAGGTTTCGCCAGAAAAGGGTACAAAAATGTCATGCGCATAAAAAAACCCCTTCAGACCTTCCTGAATGGGTTTTTTTATGTCAATGGATCAAGAATTAATCCTCGAACCGCCGAACTAACCAACGGGGGACTCTGGATCCACTGCTTTGGAACGATACTCAGATGGGTAAATCTTATATTGGGATTTAAAATATCGACTAAAGAGCTTGGGGTTATTGTAACCCACCTTATAAGCTACTTCAGACACATTCAACTGACTTTTTCCCAGAAGATCAGCAGCTCTTTTCATTCGGATATTCCGGATAAAATCAATGGGTGTCTGGCCTGTGATTTTGAGGATCTTCTGATAAAAATGTCCTCTGCTATATCCTAGCTCGTGACTCAAATCCTCCACAGAAAAATCGGAGTTTGACATATTCTCTTCCACCAGATTGACAGCCTTGGCTATCAGCTTTTCGTCCATCGACACAATATCTACCTCAGCAGGAGAGGCTTTTATCCTGGAGCCGGATTCCTGTACCCTACGCTGAAACTTAAGCGCACTATTGATACTACTCACGAGTATTTCAAAGTTGAAAGGTTTGGATATATACTCAATGGCCCCGGCATCAAGCCCCTGGATGCGATGCTGGTCAGACGACTGGGCCGTCAAAAGAATGACCGGAACTTGTAAGGTTCTGGGATCAGATTTTATTTTTTCACACAATTGATGGCCATCCATCACCGGCATCATCACATCGCTTATCACAATATCGGGCAGCTGATGCATCATCATTTTCCATGCTTCCTTACCATTGCTCGCTACGGTGATGTTATAATGTTGCTTGAGGTTGTCCTTGAGATAAAACCGAAAATCAAAATTATCCTCCACCAAGAGCACGGAAGGTTTCAGTTCATTCCCTGGTTCTATTGTTTCCTCCCTTTTATGCACCGACCCGGCCAACTCTCTCACCAGTTCATCCGCTATATCTTCGTCGGTACTGAGCTCCCTTAAAGGCATCTCCACCACAAAAGTGCTGCCCATGTTCAGTTTACTCTCCACATAGACCCTTCCTCCATGGAGCTCCACAAACTCCTTGGTGATGGACAACCCTATACCTGTACCATTGTTGATAATATCACCGGTGATTTCATTTTGAAAGAACCGATTAAAAATCAGTTGCTGCTTATCCTCAGGTATCCCTATACCGGTATCTGACACCATGATCACCGCATTGCTTGATCCTTCCGCCTTTTTCTGGAGTTCAAAATCAAGCGTAATCACCCCACCTGGCAGGGTGAATTTGAAGGCATTGGACAAAAGGTTGAACATTACCTTTTCCATTTTATCCTTATCAAAAAAGGTGTAGAAACTTCTAACCTCGGACTCAAAATTGAGGGTTATTTCCTTTTCACGAGATAGATCTGAGAATGAGTCGATTACATCCTGTAAAAATGCAACAATATTACCACTGGACTGACTCAGAACATGCTGATTGGCCTCCATTTTTCTGAAATCCAGTAGCTGATTAACCAGGGTCATCAATCGCTTGGCATTCCGCTGAACAATGGTCAGATCGCCTACTTTAATCTTTTCCGGATTCTTGATCATCCTATCAATGGGAGTCAGAACGAGCGAAAGGGGGGTGCGAAACTCATGACTGATATTCGTGAAAAACTTGATTTTCATCATGTCCAGCTGATGCTGTCGTTCTATCTCTTTGCGCTCATTTTCCACCTGGGCCTTTTGTCGCTCCCGATGAACAATATAGGTACGAGTGAGGTACAGTGCCAGGATGATCATGCTGAAATAGAGTCCAAACGCCCATGGCGTCTGCCAAAATGGTGGTCTAATGTGAATATTGATAAAAATATCCTCACCAGCCCATGTATTGGGGTTATTTGACGATCTCACCCTGAAAGTGTAATTACCAAAATCCAAATTGGTGTATTTCGCACTCCTCACTTCAGGAGGAGCATTTAGCCAATCATCATCAAATCCTTCCAGTTTGTATTGATACCGGAGCTTGCTAGACTGAAAGAATGAAAGAGCCACAAACTCTATAGATATGGTATTTTCATCATGATTGAGGTAGATATCACGGGTATCATCCAGCGGGTTAGTGAGGATCACTCGATCGTGAAACGCTGCTCCAGTGGAGATTTCAGTGCTGGAAATAAAAAACTTAGTAAAGAGCGTTTTCGCAGCTTTGTCGCTGACCTCAATTTCTGATGGCCTGAAAACATTGAAACCATTCTGTCCTGAGAAAATAAGATCACCATCTCTGGTCTTGAGTGAAGCATCTTCTGTAAAACTATCACCCTGAAGACCGTCAGACAGGTCGAAAGTTTGAAAATCGTAAGGCTTCAAACCCGTACTCATTCTGGTAATCCCTCTGGAGGTGCTCATCCATAAGTCGCCATTGTTGCTTTCCTCAATGGACATGACAATATTGGAAGAAAGCCCATCACTATCACGAAAGACTTTAAACCCATTTTTATCCTCATCATACCTATTGAGTCCATCAAGCGTGCCTACCCAAAGCTGACCATCCCTATCTAAATGCAGTGAAATGATACTATTATTACTGATTGGATACTGAATGGTGTCCTCGCTAAGAAAACTTCTTACGCTCTCATCACGCGGATCAAATACAGACAACCCACGACCGGTTCCCAACCAGATCCGACCCTGTGGATCCTCTGTAATACAGGTTACATAATTGGCCTTTAGCTCATTTTGTATACTAAAGTTGGTCAGTTCATTGGTCTTAGGGTTAAGCCGGTAAGCTCCTCTATTAAGGGTGCCAATCCATATATTGCCCTGAGAATCTTCATAAAGCTCCCATACACTACTACCCGATTCAGGATCATCATTTCCAAAATTAAATCTGGAGAATCTTTTGCCATCATACAGAAATAGCCCCTCCAGATAAGAACCTACCCACAAAGTTTCATTTTTGGCATAAAGTAAACTCACCACCACTGCAGGAGTGGGGCCAGGTATGCTCATATCATCGAGCACACTTTGGAAGGTATGATTTGCCCGATTGAAATAAAGTAATCCTTTACCATTAGTCCCAATCCATAGGTTTCCGCTTCGATCCTCCACCATACTACTCATGTCATTATAAGCGGGATCTTTCTTGTGGACTTTAAAATGTGCGAAATTGTTTGCTCCTCTGTGATGATAGTTGATTCCACTTTTTGTGGTACCTACCCACACTCCTCCATCCCTGTCTCTAAACAAAGTATTGACATTATTATTATTGAGACTTTTAGGTGCATCCGGGTCATTCAGAACTGACCTGACACTCCATGTATCCTTAACAAGTACTGAAATCCCTCCATGATCTGTGCCTATCCACATCTGATTATCATCATACTGAATGACATCCCTGATCAACTCACTTGTCAATATTTTTTCGTCCAGAAGTCTTGTTTCACCCGTACGGGTATTGAGGTAAAAAAGCCCAAAAGGGTCGTCTGTAGAAAAAAGCCAAACATCCTGATCCATGTCCACAAACAAACGCCAGTAGTTTTCCTTTTTCGAGGAAATCTCAGGAATACCGTATCGGCGAATCACCTTATTCTCCCGAGGATCAATCATCTCTATGGCTCCAATAGAATGGACCACCCAGATATTACCCAGGTGATCAGTCACAATGTCGGTGATGGTGTTTGAAGCAATTTTGATTCCATCCTGATTGCTGTTAAACTGCTGAGTGGATCCGTCTTTGGATATTTTGACTAGGCCTCTATTTTCCACTACAAACCAAAAATTACCAAATGGATCGTCCTCCATCTGAGCAATGAAAACTGGTTCGGTCTGTAACAATGTGAGGTATGCTACGGGTACCTCAAATGTTTCTTTACTCGAATTGTATACCGAAATCCCGAGACTATTCCTGACCCACATCTCCCCCTCAGGGCCTCGCGCCATCCAAAGGATTGTATTGTTTTGGAGTGTTCCAGATTTACCCTCTTCATGATAAAATGACTTGACATTGTAGCCATCGTATCGATTGAGGCCCGATAGAGTCCCTACCCATATATAGCCCTGTTTGTCTTGAAAAACATCGTTAATCTGATTATTCGAGAGGCCATTGGTGGTAGTAATTCGCTCAAATTTAATATCCGCAGACGGCTGACTGGCTACATAACCAGAAACAGCCAGGCAAGTCATCAAAACAACCCACTTTGTCATCAACCTATTCATTATCAATTGGTATACAGATCCATTATAATTTACATATTAAACAACATCTGATTGATTTCATATGAAAGGTTTTTAAAAATGACATTCTTTACCCCAGGACATTTCAATGTTCCACCTGGAAAAACAAACACCTCAATATCTTGCATTCATAAAACTATCTCAAACACTTATGAAACCAATCTGTCACACTCTTTTGCTCGCATTGTTCTTTACCGCCTGCTCACACCCCGAACAGGCGAGTTTGAAGAAATATGCAGAAAACTGGGATTCATTAGCCAGCTATGAAGAAGCTCCGGAATGGTTCAGAAATGCCAAGTTTGGAATCTACTATCATTGGGGCCTCCTTTCAGTACCGGCTTATGCCAACGACTGGCACCCAAGGAATCTTCACGTAGAAGGTACGGATGACTATGCACAGCATGTGGCCACATACGGTCACCCTTCGGCATTTGGCTATCATGATTTCGTGCCATTGTTTCGCGCGGATAGCTTCAATGCAGAAAACTGGGCCGACCTCTTCGTAGAATCAGGAGCCCGGTTTTCAGGAGTTGTGGCGGAACATCATGACGGGTGGTCCAACTGGGATAGTCGCATTAATCCCTGGAATGCCAAGAAAATGGGGCCAAAACGAGACTTGGTTGGAGAGTTGGAGCGTGCCATTCATGGCAAAGGCCTGAAATTTGTGACTACTTTTCACATGGCCAGAAACCTCCAAATCTATCAGCAGGATACCGCCAACTGGCTGAATGATAGATCCTATTTCCCTTATCACCCAAATTTGTACACCTCCTCCACAGACTCTATCATACGAATGATGTATGGTAATATACCCAAGGATCAGTTTTATGAAAATTGGCTCGGGAAACTTCAGGAGGTCATTGATCAATATAGCCCCGATCTCATCTATTTTGATGGCGAGTTGTCCAAAATACCCGATTCAGTCAAACTCAAGTTTGTTACCCACTACCTGAACCATGCGAGTATGAAAGACAAAGGAGTAGTAATCACTCACAAAAATGGTGAACTACCGTCAGAAGTGAGTCTGATGGATTTGGAAAAAGGCCGAATGGATGATAAAACGGACCATTTCTGGCTTACAGATGAGACCATTGCTCATGGGAGTTGGAGCTATACAGAAACACTTGAGGTAAAACCTGCCGCAGAGATCATCCATGTTCTTATAGACATAGTAAGTAAAAATGGTGTGCTCATGCTCAATATTTCTCCCAAGGCCAATGGAGTGATTCCCGCAGACCAGCAGATGGTACTGAGGGATATTGGGGAATGGCTGAAAAAGTATGGAGAAGCCATCTATGACACCCGTACATGGACGGTCTACGGGGAAGGACCTACTGTTCTGGGGACCTCAGGACATTTCCTGGAGTGGAAAACCTACACTGCTGAAGATGTCCGTTTCACCACCAAAGAAAATCAACTTTATGCCATCTTGATGGGCTGGCCAGGTGAAGATGAGCAAGTAAAAATCAGCTCCATCAACAGGAAAAATCTAAAAGGTAAGACTATTCAGGAGGTGGTTTTACTAGGAAGTAACGAGAAGGTGCTCTGGGAGTTGACGGATAAAGGTTTCCTATTTACTACTCCCTCACAATCCATGAACGACCCTGCTGTGGTGTTAAAACTAACACTGAAATGAAATGAAAAATCCGGGAACCACCCCGGATTTATTCCAACCTAAAAACTACTAAACCAAAAATTTACTTTACGGAGAAAGATACTTTCCCCCTCAAATCTCTTGATGAGGCTCCTGACACCAGGTCATAGGTACCAGGCTCTACTGACCAACCTTTAGCCTCTACATTATAGTAAGCCAGCTCCTTGACAGGGATTTCCAGGGTCACCACCTTTTCTTCACCTGCTTTCAGTGCTACTTTCCCAAAGCCTTTGAGCTCCCTCGCAGCACGCTGGATGTCGGACTCTGGCTTACTGGTATATAGCTGAATGATTTCCTTTCCATCCACCGCACCTGCATTTTTCACTTTCAGAGACACCTTAATGATATCACCAGCATTGTAAGAGGATTTATCAGTGCTCAAATCCGAATATTCAAAGCTGGTATAGGACAACCCGTACCCGAATGAGTAAAAAGGCTCAATATTTTGGGTATCAAACCAGCGATAGCCTACCAAAATACCCTCTTCGTAAGTCACTACGTCCGGTCCTCCGGGGAAACTATTGGTAGCATGTGCCGGAGAGTCCTCCAGTTTTTTAGGAAAAGTCACAGGCAGTTTTCCACTTGGATTAACTTCTCCAAAAAGCACATCTACAATAGCATCTCCAGCTCTGGATCCATTAAACCATGACCATAGCAATCCATCCACTGTAGCATCAATCTCCGACAAGTCATGCGGAGAGCCCGCTATGATCACGACGATGGTGTTTGGATTGGCCGCCTTCACCGCTTTGATCAAAGCTTCCTGACCAAAGGGCAACCTCAGCCCTTTTCTATCCTCTGCCTCCGTCTCTACCAGACGGTTGGAACCCGCAAAAACAACAGCCACATCCGAAGCTTTAGCCGCAGCTACAGCCTCGGCGACCAACTGCTCATTGGGAACATAGTCCACAGGGAGCCCCCATGAGCGATTCAGATTATTCTTTAGGTATTGCTCTTTGTAACCGAGGGCATAATTGACTTTCATATCAGGATAATGAGCCACCAAAGCATCGTATGGGGTCACTTCTGTCCTGGTTTTTACGCCAGCTCCAAAGCCCTGATTGGCATGTTTTCTTTTCGCATTATCACCAATCACAGCGATACTCCTGATCTCTGACGACTTCAATGGCAGGGCATTGTTATCATTCTTCAACAGCACCACCGACTCTGCTGCCACGTCATAGGCTACCTGAAGATGCTCAGGGGTATTCAGGGTACCCTTTGCCTGAGGTTCCGAGCCAATCGCATGAATTTTCTCCATCACATAAAGGATGTTTTTTACCTTTTGATCGATCACAGATTCTGACACTTCGCCATTACGAACGGCGGCAATCAGGGCTTCTGAGAAAAACCAATCATCATAGTTATCAATCTCTGTACCCATCTCTATATCCAATCCATACAACGCAGATTCTTTGGTAGAATGGACAGCACCCCAGTCAGACATTACAAACCCTTTGAAGCCCCATTCGTCTCGAAGAATGGTGTTCAGCATATAATCATTCTCAGATAAATAGGCCCCTCTAAATCGATTGTAGGCACTCATCACGGAGTAGGCATTGCCCTCTTTCACTGCCGCCTCGAATACAGGCAAATACATCTCCCTGATCGTCCGCTCATCAGCCTGCACATCGATACTGCCTCTCAGGGTCTCCTGATTGTTAATGGCATAGTGCTTCACACATGAAGCCACATCGTTGGCCTGAATTCCCTGCACAAATGGCACTACCAATTTTTTATTGAGAAATGGATCTTCTGTGAAGTATTCAAAGTTTCTTCCACCTAAAGGTGAACGAATAAGGTTAACCGCGGGTGCCAAAAGTACATGCTTCTCTCTGGCCCGGGCTTCTTCTCCCATGGCAATGCTGTAGCGCCTGACGAGATCCAGATTCCAGGTAGATGACAGGCCTCCTCCTGCGGGGAAAAAAGTAGCAAAGTCATTATCCCACCCCGCGGGAGCCCAGCTATCATTCTGAATCTCCTCGCGTACCCCCAGCGGCCCGTCGGCAGATTTCAAATCAGGTATACCCAACCGCGCTACTCCCGCTGAAGTAAACTTACCTTTACCATGGAGCATATGAACCTTTTCCTCCAGAGTCATTTGACTGATTAATTCATCTATGTTCGACTTGTCCGAATTTTCATCGGTCTGTGCTGATGTACATGAAAGCATTAGTCCCATTAGTGAGGCCAGTAAAAAATTTCTCATTTCAACGATCTATTATTTCAAACAAAAATAGATCGTTACCCCATAGGCGAAGGGATACAAAATGTACCTATGACGGCACTAAATGTCTTTATATTGTATAGCACATACATTCAATACCCTCTAATCAAACAATCTTCCATAGAAATGTGGTGAGGAAATCACCATTCTGACACCCAACCCTTTGGGAATATGAATGAAATCGCTCATCTTTTCATTTCGGAAATCCTATTGGGTGGAGAGTTCACTAATTTGCACTCACCTCTCAGTAATCAGTACCCAACCATTTTAAACTACACATCCAGCTAATGAAACACTTATTGACTTTAATACTTCTGGCTTCTCTGGCCACTCAATGCAGCTCGCCTACCCCACAAGAAGGTTCTCTTTTGGATCAAAATATTGAGTTGGCAGTGACTCAATATAAAGGAATGCAAAAGCAACTTGGGGAAGGTGAATTCCCCAGATCTTATGAGAATGGCAGCTTCACCACCAGCAGCTCCGAATGGTGGTGTAGTGGCTTCTATCCTGGCACACTCCTTTATCTTTATGAAGAGACAGAGGACTCCTCACTGCTGCAAGAAGCTCATCGAATGCTCACATTGCTGGAAAAGGAGCAGTATAATACCAGCACACATGATCTGGGATTTATGATGTACTGTAGCTTTGGAAATGCCAATAGACTGAATCCTCAGGCTGCTTATACCAACATACTAATCAACAGTGCCAGGTCTTTAGCGACCCGATTTTCTCCAGTGACCGGATGCATTCGTTCGTGGGATTCCAAACCTGAGGATTTCATCGTCATCATTGACAACATGATGAATCTGGAACTGCTCTTCTGGGCCACTAAGGCAACGGACGATAGCTCCTTCTATAACATTGCTGTCACCCATGCCAACACCACACTTGAAAATCACTTTAGGTCAGACAATAGTTCGTATCACGTGCTCAATTATGACTCGACTGGAGCGGTGAAACAAAAGAAAACCGCCCAAGGGCTCCACGATGAGTCTGCATGGGCCAGAGGTCAGGCCTGGGGGCTATATGGATATACAGCCACCTACAGGGAAACCAAAGATGAAAAGTACCTTGAGCAAGCTGTGAAAATAGCAGGCTTCATATTATCACATCCAAACCTGCCAGAAGACAAAATTCCGCTTTGGGATTTCGATGCAGAGAAAGATGCTCTAAGGGACGCATCGGCCGCAGCCATTATGGCCTCCGCTTTGATTGAATTGGATACCTATGCACCCGATAAAGGGTATCTTAAAGTGGCAGAGGAAATCCTGACCAACCTCACTTCCGACTATACAGCAGAGCCTGGCACCAATGGTCAGTTCATTATCACTCACTGCGTGGGGCATTTACCGGCAAACAGTGAGGTAGATGTGCCGCTTACCTATGCCGATTATTATTTCATGGAGGCCCTTATGCGGCTAGAATACGGTCTTTAGCCTATAAGACAAATCGATAGGTGTACTTAATGAGGAAAATATTGGTACCATCGGCCTGTTTCAGGTCGGTGGCCAAATGGCTAAATCTATTTTCTCGTGAATTGTGCGAATCAGAAGAACTGGATGTCCATACCACAAAAAGAGTGGAGCCGGGTATATACTCCCATCTTATCACAAAATTGGATCGGAACTGCATGAAGTTAAAGTTGGGGTCATCCAACTCTGCTTCAGTAATTCCATCCCTATTTTCATCAATAAAATAACTCCCCGACTCATCAGCATAATTGATCTGATCAGGGCCAAGAGAAACATGTCGTTCCTCAAAGTGGTCAGAGTTGGGGCTAAGTACCTTTTTGAAATCACTGTACTCTCCTCTGGAAATAAACGGCTGCCCCCAGTATTCCACAGACAGATTGGGTGTGATGATGTAGTTGGCCCGCACGGAGGCGCTATAGGTTACCTGCTGGATTCTTGCCAGAATGTAGTTTTCGGTATTGGTCTCGTAGCTGCTTACATATTGAAGGGCATTGTCATTCCAGTCCACTGACGGAGAAACCGACAGTCTCAGCGCATCAGTCGGCTGATACCTAAGGCTTGTGAAAATACCTCCTCCTTTATAGTAATTTTCTTGTCCAGAAGATATCCACGGATTCATCTCGAAGTAAAGCTTCTTCTGGTCGTTGGTTCCCATGTAAACCCAATATTCCGTGGTACCCGGATAACGCAGTGCAGGTCCTCCCCTCAAGTCGGCGTTTGATCTACTCTCGCCAGATAAAGTAGTGCCCCCACCCATGTACCACATATTTTTAAACTGTGCATGGGTATTAAAATTCATTGCTTTTAGAAGGTTTATTCCGCCAAAATCCCAGGTGAGGTACTGGTTGGCATTGAACCTGACCCACCGGAAGATGCTGAAAGGTTTCAGTATACGATACTGCGCCCATGTCCATTGGGAGACATAATCTGACTGCACCAAAAAACCCACATCGTTAAGCTCCACACCAGGTGAGCGCATAGTAGCTCCTGTCTGGAAAATCAGATTTCCGTTCCGCTTGCCAAATGCAGCAGTCCCGGACGTACCAGAAAGTGAGGTTCGTGTGGAATCCACTCCTTTTCTCCTATTGTCCGGCCGCTGAAAGTAGCGCTCAGAGGAAGTTTGTGTATTGTAAATGGCTTCTTCATCACCATTCACATTGCTCACCACAGCATTCAAAGAGAGGTAATAGTTTCGTTCGTTAAAGTTCTGGGTAAAGTCTACCCCACCTGTGTATGCACTTTTATGCAGGTAATTGAAATGATCTTCATCCAACCTCCTATTGGTGGCGGTAAACATGGCGCCGATCAAGGCATTCCCCTGATTGATGTCCTGCTGCACACGGCCCACTACATAGTTGGTCATGGGCTCTACAGCTACCTTTCTTCTGCCTCCCAGGGTGTCCTGCACCTCCACCATTTCTTTATTGGTGACCGATTCCAGCAGTCCCCACGAAAAGCCATTTTTGTTCTTACCTGTGACCTTGGCTGCACCTAATATTCTGGTTTTCTTCATCCGATCCACGTATTGAATGTCATCATCCGATGGAAAGTATGAAGGAGATCCTCCGATCCTTCTGGAATAGAAAAGGTTGTCATTATTGAACTGACCACCCGCTACAGATTCAGTGAGGCCAAAGTTTAGCGTGTTCTTCCCCTCCAGGAAAAATGGCCTTCGTTCCTGGAAAAATAACTGGAATGCAGAAAGATTCACCCGAGATGGATCGGCCTCTACCTGACCAAAATCCGGATTGATAGTAAGGTCTAGTGTAATATCACTGGTGAGGCCTATTTTGGCATCTACACCCACATCCAGATCAGACTCAGAACCTGTGGCGTAAGGGTTGCCCTCTACGGATGGTGATTTCTCTGTCTTACCGAGGATATACGGCTGTATTTCGAGTTGTTTTTGAGGCCTAATGCCTGTAATACCACGCAGTTCACCAAAAAGATGAACCCAACCGGGAGAATCCTGAGCAATGGGCTGCCAATAAGATCTTTCTTGCTTCCTAAAGACCATCCTCATGACCTGTATCCCCCATACGTGCTCTTCCTTATCTGCAAAGCGCAATTGAGACAGTGGGATTTTAAATTCGGCGATCCAGCCCTGATCATCCAGACTGGTCTTTAGATACCAAATGGGATCCCAGGTAGAATCCCAGTCATCTCCATTATTGGAAACATATTCTTCACCCTTAACACCGGAGGCGGAGGCTGTAAAGCTAAAGGCTGTTCGCTTGTCATTGTAGCTGTCTATATTCACCTCTACCAAATCTCCTTCAAAACCGTCTCTTCGTGACATTCGCCGAGCTACTTTGTCTGGCTCCAAATCAAATGCTCGAATCCCGATATACAAGTATTTTGCATCATACAAAATCTTAAACTTGGTGTCCTGAGAGGGTGCCGCTCCATCTTCGGGCTGTCGCTGTATAAAGTCCCCACCCCAATCTACCAAATCCCATGCCGGGTCATCCAACTTTCCATCAATAACAGGCGGAGCCTGTACCATGGTGGTTTCGTAAGTTTTAGGTTGAGCATACGATTCAAAGCATAGCAATGCCAGAATACAGACCAGGCAAACTGATTTCATCTTGGGTTGAGTTGGGTCTTCATTAAGAACGATGACTTTATGAAATACTTATCCCCAACCCTGAGGTTACATTAAAATGAGTATTCGGTTAATTTCAGGGATTTACGGCACATCCATCTGGATATGCCGATGAAATTCGCAATGATCAGCCCATGTAGAGCAGGGACAAAATGATCATGATGATAAGCGTAAGTGTGGAGAGTTTAAACAAATCTTGTTTTGCTGTTTCCTCTCCTTTTGGAGTTTGAACTTGTGTAGTTTTCATGACGGACTAGGACGTTTTGACTTTTAGGACACTGCAAATATACAAAAGGTTGTATTATACTTAGTTAAAATTGTATCGAACTCCTGTGAGAAGCCCAAATCCGGAAGGGTTGGTGGTAAATGAGGTGTTCTCTTTGGTCAGCGAGTTGATCGATCTTCTGTAATTCGGTTCTATCACCAGATCAAAATTCTTCAACAACTGATATCCAAACTCTACACCTGCCAAGCCGCTAAAGCTCACCTCACGATAAGGTGACTCGGATCCCGGACCAATGGTTAACCCTGCGATTTCCGCATCCGAACCGGAGAGCTTATTACCCATGTAAAAATTAGTTATCACACCCGCATTCAATTCCATCTTGAATTTACTATTCACAACCAGATAACCGGCTTTCACTGGTACTGAGGTAAACTGAAATTCATTCTTCAAATTAACATCCCTATAATCATATTCTACCACTTCCTGGCGGTCGATGGCTTGCTCAAATTGCTGAACACTTCTCACCTGACTAGTGGCCGGAATCACCTCCTGAAAAGTAGAGGTTTGAATCACCACATTGGTCTGAGTGGTAGCATCTGCCCGGGCATACTGTACCCCACTCTCCAATGTCCATCTGCTGCTCAATTTCAATCCAAAATTGACACCAAGTGAAACGGTTTCTCCTGGCAACATACCCTCACGAACGGATGGTGATTGACTATCGATGGCCTCTTCGCTTGAAAGACTAAATCCGGCGCTAGACATATCCAGATTACTGGCCAGCAGACTACCCCCTGTAGACTGGAAATTAGGATCGAAACCACCAGAACCCAGGCTAAGTCCCGCCCAGTACTTATTATCCACACCCGCTTTTCGTCTTTGCTCGAAATGGTATACGGGTAGTAAATACAGTCGCCTCCCCGCATAATTAGCCGCAATTGATACTTCCGGCATCAACTTCGTCAAAGACAATTCCTCAAAAATCTCACGGGAATGCCCCCGATCATTGACTTCTTCCTCTTGTTCTTGCTCGCTGGCCACAAACATGGCAGCCCGGGAGACCTGTTTATCCCTTCCCTGATCACCAAAAGCCAAAGCAGTCATCCTTTCATCGGCTGAATCCGGAATGCGTATGGAAACAGCCTCCTCCATTGGAGCGGGCTTGTCTACATTAATGGCCAGCCGGTAATCCGGCCCTTGCTGAAAGTACAAATATTGCAGAGTACCAAGTGAGGCTGCCAGCAGCAGGATAGCCGCCACTGCCCACCTGTAATAGGTGGCTTTTGTTTTGTACACCGAAAGTTCCGCATAGGCCAGTTTTCGGTCGATTTCATTCCACACTGCATCAGGGGGTGTCTGGCTTGCTCCACCAAAAACCTCCTTCCATTCATTCTCAAATTGACTGTCAGAGTTCTCCTGCCCTATCATAATATATCACGTCACTCTTCAATATCCACTCCTTCAATAAGCTCTTGGCTCTTGCATACTGAGACTTGCTGGTTCCCTCGCTGATCCCCAGGAGGTCTGCAATCTCATGATGCTTATACCCCTCAATCGCATACAGGTTAAATATCACCTGACACCCAGAGGGTAATTTTCTGATCATTTCTAATAATTCCTTGTGATTGATTCCGGTAATGGTAAGATTTTCGGTAAAACGATTCTTGAGATCGCCAACATCCACCATGGGATAGAGATACAGTTTGCTCCGCTGATGATTGAGTGCCGTATTCACCACTATTCGCTTAATCCAATATACCAGAGAAGAGTCTTGTCTGAAGTTATTTATATTCTGAAAAACTTTCAGAAAAGCCTCCTGAAGAATATCTTCCGCCTCTTGCTGCATTTTGGAATAGCGCAAAGCGACAGCATACATCTGTCCGCTGTACTTTTTATACAGATTCTGCTGAGCAGTCCGTTCTCCCTTGCAACAGGCCTTAATTAACTCTTCATCACTGAATGCCATTCAGGTTAACTTTTGATTATAGACTCTGATAACTTACAAAACGTTGTAACCGCAGTTAACAAATTTATGAAATATCTACCACTACTTGCGATTAGTCTCCTGCTAGCCAATTGTGTGCCAGTTTCTTACACAGATACGGCAAGCCAGAAAACCATTCTCTATGACAATGCCCAATATGAAGACAACATTGGCATGGTACAGCTCTATCCTCTCTCTACTGACCAGCAAGCGAGCCTGGATTATCCCGTGATAGCCCTCAACTCTGCCGGGCTCAGTTTGGTGTTTGATCTTCTGGAACAAAATACGTCCTACCTCAATGCCAGATATGTTCATTGCAACGCTGACTGGACACCGTCTCGACTGACGGACCTACAATTTCTGAGCTCCTACAATGAGTTTCCAATCAACCAATACAACTACTCCTCCAACACCCGAATACCGTATGTCAATTACCAGGCTGATCTACCAACCCCTGACAAATCGGGGAATTACCTTCTGGTGGTATACCGTGAGAATGATCGGAAAAACGTGCTATTTACGAGAAGGTTTCTTGTTTTTGACCAACGTGCGCAGATTGATGTGGAATTTACACCCAGCGCCACGGTCTCCCAGAGGAACACCAACCACCAATTATCATTCGGGATAAGGTATCAGCAGATTGAAAATCCCAACCCACTAAGGGAATTCAAGGTAGTACTATTACAAAATCATAATTGGCATACTCCAATCACCGGTCTACAGCCCACACTGATGCGGCCCGATCAAAATTACCTTGAATACAGGCATTTCAACGGTGAAAATAACTTTCCTGCGCTGAATGAATTCAGATATTTTGACCTCCGATCGATCGATTACCGAGGAATGAATGTGGTGAATGTGAGGAAAGAAACCGATCAGATACAGGCCTTTCTGGGATTGGATAAAAGCAGACATGGGCTGGCTTATTCACAGCTCATCAACGACCTCAATGGTAGCTTCTTCCTGGAAAACAAAGACCCTAATGATGGGCCATTGCAAAGTGAATATGCCCAGGTCTACTTTGAATTACAATCTGAAAAACTGGAGGGCGAAATATACATAGCTGGGAGATTCAACAATTGGAACCTTACACCCGAAAACATGATGAGCTACGATGAGAGCACCGGGAGCTACAGAGGATGGTTATGGTTAAAGCAGGGCTATTATGATTACTTCTACTGGCTGAAATCAGACAAAATGCCCTTTTATGAACTGGAAGGGAGCCATTACCAGACATCCAACGACTATGAAATTCTGTTTTACTACAGGGATCCTTTTAACAACTATGACGAACTCATTGGATACCGCAGGGTATCAAGTGGAAACTAATGATTCGGCAGATTTGTAAGGAACGGTACGCTCAGTTGGATCAGAATTCACCAAATCCAACATACCAAATCCCATGGAGCAGCAGGTTCCCAACCCACAGGTGAAGATGAAATCCTGAATTTCAGGGGCAGCGAAAAGTGTGAAAGGAAAGGTATATCCCCTGGCTTCCAGCTGTTCGCCCTGATAATACACCGGATAGATTCTTGAGAATTTTTTATTGGAAGCCCGAAGCTTATCCAGGTAGTCTTCGTCTGGTATCAACTGAAACTTATGGACCTCAGGTATGGCATCTGTATCTATCCCAAACTCAGTCATCCGTGTGATGGTAGCGTCATAAATCTGATCCGAAAAGTCGTTGGAGGAGGGCTCAATAAACAACTTGTGCTCCGGATTATGGAAATCATTAGAGGTCACAATAGGTGAAATGCAAATAAACTTCGTTTCTCGATGGAGGGTAACAGGAAGCTCCTCTTCGGCCATTTCAGGCGTGAGGTTGAGTGCCCCAAGTTGGATTTCTTTATTCCTAAAAATCGCTCCCACGAGGTGTTCGACAAAATCAGCATTGGGTGAGGAAATGACAATGGTTACCCTCCGTGAATTATAATGAAGACCAGCCTTGCTCAGTCGGGTCTGACCTTTGATTCCCGAAAAACTAAAGAAGGGATAGTCCTTCAAATCATCTTTAGATTCTCGCTGTAGAATATCCCTAAAGACCTCTGATATTAAATATTGGTGGTGAAAAGGCACCAACCCTCCACGGTTGTTGACCCTGAACGTAACTCTGACCCGCATCTGATCGCAATTAAAAAAATTAGATTAACTGATCAGAAAACAGGCTTAAAGTAGTTTTTGTTTAGAAGTGATGTAAAAAAATCAAACATTGAAACGGAAGTGCATCACATCCCCGTCCAGCACTACATATTCTTTACCTTCAATCGAAAGTTTGCCCGCTTCCTTACAAGCTTGTTCAGAACCATATTGCTGATAATTCTCCAGCTTGATCACTTCAGCTTTGATAAATCCACGCTCAAAATCGGTGTGAATTACCCCGGCAGCCTGAGGAGCCTTCCACCCTCTCTTGATTGTCCAGGCTCTCACCTCCTGTACACCAGCGGTAAAGTAAGTAATCAGGTCCAAAAGTGAATAAGCAGCCTTGATCAGCCGATTGAGCCCAGATTCCTTTAGACCGTATTCCTCCAAAAACATCAGCTTGTCGTCCTCATCCTCAAACTCAGCGATCTGGGCTTCTAATGCCGCCGATACCCTTACCACTTCTGCATTTTCACTAGCCACGTTTTCCTCCAGTTTTTGGCTATACTGATTCCCGGAATTCACGTTTTCTTCCTCCACATTGGCCACATAGATAATGGGCTTATCTGTTAGCAGCTGAAGTTCTTTCACCAGTACTCGATCTTCCTTCTCCATTTCCAGAGAGCGAGCGTTACGACCAGATTCCAGGTGCTTTTTGAACTGAATCAGCACTTCATACTCCTTCTTCGCCTTAGCATCACCTCCTTTGGCAATTTTCTCCACTCTGGCGATACGCTTATCCACAGAGTCCAGGTCCCGGAGCTGCAGTTCTGTATCTATTACTTCTTTGTCGTCCACAGGGTCTACACGGCCCTCCACATGTATGATGTTGTCATTTTCAAAGCAGCGCACCACATGAATGATGGCGTCCACTTCGCGGATATTGGCCAGGAACTGGTTTCCTAATCCTTCACCCTTGCTGGCTCCTTTCACCAGCCCCGCTATATCTACAAACTCAATGACTGTAGGCACCACACGTTCGGGGCTCACTAGTCCTTTCAATATCTCCAATCGCTCATCAGGCACGGTGATCACCCCCACATTGGGCTCAATGGTACAAAAAGGGAAATTGGCTGCTTCAGCCTTTGCATTCGAGAGCGCATTAAATAAAGTGGATTTCCCAACATTCGGAAGCCCAACAATTCCACACCTTAACCCCATAATCTAACTCTTGATTTTAAATACTCTATATTGATTAAAACCGGCATAAATCTCTGTAGATGAGACCCTTAAAACGGTATAAACCGGTATCGCCCCAATCATGCCCGGAATCCCTGCGATGGTTGCGCCCACAAAAATAATGACAAAAATTTCTAATGGGTGCGCTTTTACACTTTTAGAGAAAATAAGTGGCTGCAGGAGTAAGTTATCGGTAGCCTGAACCACCGCAAATACTGAAAAAACCTTGGCGACGAGGATGAGTGTATCATTGTTGAATGTAAAATCACCGGAGGTACTCACAGCCACTGCAATTCCAAAGATTCCACCAAGCAGCGGGCCCAAATAGGGAATCAGATTGGCGATAGCCGCAAAAACGGCAATGGTGAGGGCATAATTGACCCCCACGATGGAAAGGCCTACGGCAGCAATAGAGAAGATGGAAATCATCTGAAACAGAATACCCAACAGGAAGTTGGAAAGCAGACGCTCTATCTTATAGAGAGCCGAGATAAAAACTTCAAAATATTTATTAGGGATCACCGCAATGACCTGCCGCCTGAGAATGCCATTTTCATAAAGGAGAAAAAAAGTGATAAACCCAACCGCCAATACGCCAATGAAAAAGTTTCCGGTAAAGGAAATGAGCTGATTCAAAATCTCTGTAAAATCCATGGTGTGTATAAAATCGACAACTCCTTTGCGTACCGAGTCTACCATGAACCCCGATGGGCCATCAGAAAGTCTGTTATTGATCAGGAAAGTCTCCACCCAGCGTACAGGCTGCACCAGTGAGTCAAATACTGCACTGAAATCCAATGAAGCCAACACCTCCAGCTGATTGGAAATAAGTGGGATAAACAACACCAGGAACAAAGCAAGCACTCCTATCACCACAGCATAGGATCCGAAAATAGCAATGTAACGGGGCACCTTACCGCCAAATACCTCAAACCGGATGATCTGGCTGGTCATAGGTCGCAAGACGGTAGCCAGCACCAGAGAGATGGTGAGATAAATGAAAATATTGGAAAAATACCAGATGGCCACACCCAGTAACACCACAAATACACCAATAGCAACTAATGTACGTTTCATCGCAAAAGCATAAAAAAAGCCCCCATAGAGTGAGAGCTTATATCATTAAGATCTTGAGGGATCAGTCCCACTTCAGTTCAGAATCATCCTCAGAAGACACATCTATAGTCTCCTCGTCTTCTTCATGTACTTTGTCAAACTCGCTGAAATCCACGTCCGGAAGCAGCTCATTTTTCACATGATCTACAGTTTCGTTCAATGCAGCAACGAATTTGTTGAAATCCTCCTTATAAAGGAAAATTTTGTGCTTTTCATAAAAAAAACCATCGTCCTTAAACCTCCTTTTGCTCTCTGTGATGGTCAGGTAGTAGTCATTTGATCGAGTAGACTTTACGTCAAAAAAGTAAGTCCTCTTACCTGCTCTTACTCTCTCAGAATAAATTTCGTCTCTCCCTTTTTCCTTATTCTCTTCCACAATTCTTAAAGTTTGTTGTTTTTTTAAGTTCTAGCTACAAAGTATCTCGAAATAGCATTTAAATATAGCATTTAAAAAATGACAAATGCAAACGGCATATTTTACTCTTTGAATAAAAAAGAAGCTTTCTTTGATGCGAGAAAAACAATCAAAGTCCGTTAATAATCAATTAATGAGTATACGCCTGGCAGACATCAAACAGTTCGAAAGCCTGGACCTTCTGGCCCGGCAACTTGTAGAAGGATTTATCACCGGACTGCATAAATCACCCTATCACGGGTTCTCTGTTGAATTCGCCGAGCACAAACTGTACAACTTCGGAGAAAGCACTCGCCATGTAGATTGGAAAGTCTACGCACGTACGGACAGGTTGTACACTAAACAATTTGAAGAGGAAACCAACCTGCGAGCTCAGATTCTGCTGGATGTGTCTAATTCCATGTACTATCCCAAACCAGGGTTGGATAAAATCAGGTTCTCAGTACTTTGTGCTGCATCGCTGGCACATCTGCTCACCTCGCAGCGTGATGCTGTAGGCCTCACCACGTTTTCAGATGAAATCCTTTATCAGTCAGCCCTTAAATCCACCAAGACTCACCTGAATCAGCTATTAACCCAGCTAAGTGACCTCCTAAGCACTCCTGGAAAAGCAGCTACCAATGTCGCTAATGTGCTCCATCAAATTGCTAATAAAATCCACAAGAGATCTCTGGTGATTCTCTTCAGTGACATGTTCCAGAAATCGAATGATCTGGACGAAATTTTCGGAGCCCTCCAACACCTCAAGCACAATAAACACGAAGTGTTGATCTTCCATGTTTCAGATCATAAGACTGAGTTGGAATTTGAATTTGAGGACCGTCCACACCGGTTTATTGACCTGGAAACCAACGAAACGATTAAACTCAACCCACGGGAAATTAAGGATCATTATAAGCAGCACATGAGTCAGCTCTATCAGGACCTGAAAATCAGATGTGGTAGCTACAAAATAGACCTGGTAGAGGCGGATATCTCCGAACCCTTCGAAAAGATACTAGGCGCTTACCTGATCAAAAGAAAACGAATGCGATGATCCGTTTCCCATCTGATCAGCTCCTGTCCTCATAAATCTCTCACCAAAATCAGGTATTGAAGACCTTCCAATGACACTGACGAAGATATAGTTTTGTCTGTATCAGCCAATACATCTTTCCATTGAGTATTGGCGAGTTCATCAGGCACATCAAATACTTTCAGACTATTTCTAACATTTACAATCACCAATACCTCCTGTTTAGCTGTGAATCGCTTGAAAGCCACCACATCCTTACTTGTATAGGATTTCATCTCCCCATAATGCACCGCTGATAACTCAGCCCGGGCCGTCATAATATCCTTGTAGGCATCATAAACATCGGGATTCAGAGACCAGTTGATCGGATTTTTATCAAAAAAACTAATATTAGTGGGGTGACCTATTTCCTGACCGTCATAGATCAAAGGGATCCCACCAAGATAAGAGGTGATCACAAAAGCCGATACGGAACCTTTGAGCCCAAAATCCTCAATGGGAGTGGTCTCCCATGCATACAAATCATGATTGGTAATATATCGCAGTTTCTCTCCACCAGCCAGTACTTTAGTATATTCAGATTTGTGGGTACTGATAATGGTCTCGGCAGACATGCCTTCGCTGAAGACCCTGGCTATGGCGGTCTTAAAATCCCAGGCATAATTCATCTCAAAGCCAACTTCAAAATTAGCCAGTACTCCCCCTTCTCCCAGCAAAATCAGGTCCTTGTCCGTATGAGCTTTCAATGAAGCCAGTGCCTCGTTCCAAAAGCTATCCGGTACGAAATCAATTGCATCACAACGAAAACCATCAATACCCGCCTCATCAATCCAGAAAAGCATGGATTCAATCATCTCCTGTCTCATGGAGCCACTCTCATAGTTCAACTCGGCTACATCAGTCCAGCCGGTTCCTGGTGGCTCAATGATGTTACCATTGCCATCCTGGCTGTACCAATCCTTATGTGCCGAGATCCATGGATGATCCCATGCAGTATGATTAGCCACCCAATCTATAATTACGGCCATACCGCGATCATGAGCGGCACTTACTAAGGCCTTGAGGGTATTCAATGAGCCATATTCAGCGTTGACGGCCCGATAATCCCTAATGCAATAGGGTGAATTAACTGTCTTCACCTCTCCTATCGGATAAATGGGCATCAACCAGATCACGTTGGCTCCCATATCTTGTATATTATCCAGACGACTCTGAATACCGCTAAACGTACCCGCATCGCTAAAAGCCCGCATATTGACCTCATAAACCACCATCTCTTGAAGTGGTGGAATGGTCAACGAATCGGAAAGCTGAACGGTATCCTCGGGGTGCGCAACAGGGGGCTTGTCCAGACCATCATCCTTGCAGGCCGGGAAACACGAAATAGTGATCAATAAAAACAGTATTCTAAGCATCTTAAGGTTGTTTTTTATTCAAAATAACCAAAGCGACCAACGGTCACTTTGGTTGTAATTTACAAATTCATCTATCCCTTATCGGGCTAGTTTTTTTGAATATCAAAGGTGTAATTGCCTGCCTCGTGGAGATCAAGAGTAATGGTATAATTCCCATCCTCAGGCACAGTAAGCTGGGGCTGCTCCACATAGTCTAACCAAGGGTGGTTGGCGTAGGCCAGGTTTCCATCAGTATCTATACCAAAATCAAGCACCCACTCTTTGTTTGCTCGAAACTTGAATGAGCCTTCGGCAATCATATCTGCAGTCACAGACCACACTTCAGTGTCCACATCAAAGGTGAGTTCGGTATCAAAGTCCCACCCACCGGGAGTGGCGGCACCTATGATTCCCCAATCAGTTTTGATGAGCAGGTAAGTAAGGTTGTTTAAATCTACCGAAAAGAAGTAATACCCATCGGAAGGCGCTATGAAGTTGTCCCCCGCATAGTTAGCCTCAAAAATCACCCCATCATTTAGAGTACCATACGACTGTGGCTCCCATGCTGGCTGTGCATACAGTTTGAACTCATTCGTACCCCCTGCAGGAATGAAAATATAACCCTCATAAACCCCATCGTCCTTGACTGAAGCAATGGTGGCTGCAGCGTCAATGTTCCAGCCCTGAAAGTCACCAGCAATCCAAAGTTTGGCATACTCCTGTGGTTGCTCTTCCTCCTCATAAGCCGTAAATGTAAAAGACACTACCGCCGAAACCAGGTCTTCTTTACTCGCAGCGCTCGCAATAACTCGTGTCTGGAGTGCTATGGGCTCATTGGCCGGGCTTTCCAGTGTACTGAGAATAATACTATTCAAATCTCCATAAGTGATAGAAAAAGTAGTCTCTGACGTAGTACCTAAGGTAGCTGGTAGTGAAAAATCACCAGCAGCCAGATCAATCTGTACTTTATAGCTAATCTCACTTGGGAAATTAAACTGAGCTTCGCTCCACGTAAAAGTCAACACTTCTTCCAGATTATCAGCAGTTGCAACGTCCGCAAAACCAGCCGTGGGGGTGGATATCTCAGCGGCGATCGGATCTTTCTCTTCAATAATGATTTTTTCTCCTTCTTCCTCACAGGAAAAAAGAGCCAATCCGCCAATCATGGCACCGCACATTAGTAACTTTTTCATCTTTTCTTGTTTTAGTTGTGATAGAATATTTTCAGGTGACTAGTAGTCTTTGTTCTGTTTCAGGTTGGTATTCAACCCCAGATCAGCAGAGGGGATAGGGAAAATGTCCAGATGCGAGGGCATCGTCTTTCCGTCTTTTACATTTCCCTTCCAATCCCACAGATAATCTCCGTCAGAGTACCGACCGAAGCGAATCAGATCAGTACGTCTGTGTCCTTCCCAGTAGAGTTCTCTACCACGCTCATCAAGGATAAAGTCCAGGGTGAAATCGGCCATTGAAATATTGCCAGAGGTATTGCCATAGGCCCGTGTTCTCAAGGCATTGATGTAATCCAGCGCAGTAGCTTCATTGCCGCCTGCGCCTCCTCTTTTGACTGCCTCAGCGTACATCAGGTACACATCAGCCAGTCTGAAGAGTGGAAAATCGGTATCAACGAAAATGTCATTCTTACCCTTTATGCCTGCTGAGGTGATGTTTTTAAACTTCTCACACAGATAACCTTCCGTGAACACCGTGGGATTCTCTATTTCCAACGTCTGTCCGTCGGTGTAGAACATTGCCCTGTGATCAGTGTCCCCTGTGGGGTCTTCAAATGTTTCCACAAAAGTGGTGGTGGGCCTGTTTCCAAACCATCCTCCAGAGCCTATCCCAAAGTCCTTGTCCGGATCCTGAGTACCTCCCACAGCAGCGTGAATAATATAGGTGACACCACCATAGTTTCTTGTGTTATCACCATCCTCGGCTATTGGAAATATGATTTCGTTTCTAAGTCTGTCATTATCTGCCAAGAATAAATGTGAATACTGGCTATGAAGTGTGTAAGCTCCAGAAGAGATAATATTATTACACTGAACAATACAATCGGAAAACCGGTCATTTCCCTCACCCAAATACACCTCTGCATTGAGGTACATTTTGGCTAGTAGCATCCACGCCGCGGCCTTATCAGCACGGGCATACTCGTTCTGTCTGACATCCACCAAAGCAGGAAGAATGGCCTCCAGCTCAGACTCTATATAGAGAAAAAGATCTCCACGAGCGATTTGCTTAGGCAGGTAGGCCCCGGTATCATCGTTTTCTGTCACGAAAGGTACATTTCCCCATAGATCCATGGCAAAATAGTAATACAAGGCTCGCAGGTAGCGGGCTTCAGCCAGATAGGTGGTCACTTCAGCTCTCAAAGGGTTCGAAAGACCATCCACACGCTGACCTACTTCCCTGATATACTCATTGCAGTACGCGATGTTGATGAAAATTCGTTGATACATCAGTTTGATGTAGAGGTTGTTATCTGACCAGGTCTGAGAATGAAACTCCACTAATCCAGGATCTCCCCAGGCGTTGATAGCCTCATCAGTAGTCACCTCCTGTGCACTCCAATAGGTTCGCATAAAAGAGGTAGTGCCTTCGTCTGTTGCTGAGATTTCCGGCTGCCCATACTCACCACGCTGACCCGTAAGCGTCAAACCACCATAGAGTTTGGCCAGAAACTGCTTATAAGCTGCCTCATCATCAAAAATGGACGCAGAGGTGATGCTTTCATTGTCCAGTGGTTCAGTATCCAGATCGCCGAAGCAGGCGTTCAACACTGAGCCCATCAGAATCAAACTCATTATTTGGAATATTCTATAGTTTTTCATGATAGCTCTTTTTAGAATTCACAGTTCAAACCCAGCAGGAATACCCGGGTACGTGGAAAGAAATTATTATCCAGACCACCACTGATTTCCGGGTCGAGTCCGGAGTATTTAGTGATCACAAAGGCATTCTGAACCCCACCACTGATCTTCATATTTAGCTTATTGCCAAAGAGGTCTCTCAGATTATAAGCCAGATTGATGTTATCCATCCGGAAAAAGGAGGCATTTTCTACGTAATAATCCGAGAAACGGGTATTCAGAGCATTCATAAATTGGGTTTTATCGGCAAGCATGGAGGCATTGCTGAGGTATTGCATAGAGGAATACAGCGACTGATAGGTACTATTGGAAGCCACATTATTATAGACATAGTTGCCCAGACTCAGACGCCCAACAAAGGTGAAGTCCCAGTTGCCCACATTTAGCCATGAGTTGATCCCCATGAGAACATCCGCTGCAGGATTTTGGTAGATGTACAAGTCACTGCTATTGATAATTCCATCATCATTTCTATCTACAAAAGCGTCTTCAACGGGATTTAAATCCTGATCGTAAAGTTGCTGATAGGTATAAAATGAGTTGACCGGATACCCAACCCTCTGCGCCTGAATGGTACCAGAAGTCGTACCACCTACACTTCCGGTAGGCACGGTATAGTCAGGATCATCATTCAGGTTGAGTTTGGTGATTTCATTCTTATTATAGTAAACATTGTAACCCACCTCCCAATTCACCTTATCGGTGGTGATTACTTTGGCGTTCAGGTTCATCTCCACTCCACGGTTTTCCATACTGCCCACGTTGGTGAGTACAGTGGCTGAGAAGTTGGTACCGACGGGTACATCTACGATACTCAGGAGATCCTTAGTCTCTTTGAGATAAAAATCCAGCGAGCCCGTGATTCGATTGCCTGCGAAACCAAAGTCAACCCCTACATTGGCTGTAGTGGTGGTCTCCCAGCGTATATCTGCATCATAGCCATCCGGCCGAAGGGTGTTATAGTACTGGTTGCCAAATGCGTACCGTGCAGCATCATCACTGATTGAATACTTCGCTACATAGGGATAGTCATTGCCATTGTTCAAATCCTGCTGACCAGTGATCCCATAGCCCAATCTTAGCTTCAGATCAGAAACAATATGGCTTTGACGCAAGAAGGATTCGTGCCCCACGTTCCAGGCAAAGGCAGCCGCTGGAAAAAGTCCCCATCGGGTTTCCGGCGAAAAGCGGGAAGTAGCATCGTTCCTCAGCGTGAGTGTGAACAGATACTTCTGAGCGATAGAATAGTTAACTCTACCAAAAAATGAAAGCAGATAGTACTCCGATTGAAAATCATTACGCTGGGTGGATTCTGTACCCGAAGCATTGGACGTAGAATCTTCACTGGCACGCCAGAAGTGAGACCATGAGTAACCTGCTAGCACATCCAGGCTGTTGTCTCCGATGACTTTATGGTAATTCAGGTAAAAATCAAGTAATTGATTCTGGCGCTCAATGAAATACGGACTCGTCCTGCCACCAGCTACTGTAGGAATATACACCCACTGCGTACTGTCCTTTACGTTGTTGTGGCCTTTGGTTTGAGAAATGTCATAACCAAGATTTAGATTGGCTTTCAAACCATCCAGAAAAGGCAACTGATAATCAAACTGTATGTTTCCAATACTTCTTTTGGCATTGGAGGTGTTGTCTGTCAGGGCTAGCTGAGCCACTGGGTTGGCTGGTGCCAGGTTAATGGGGCTACCATCTATTCCGCCCGTCGTCCAGGTGGTATAGCCCCTCCATCTGGTATTGCCATTAAACACTTCCTTTGTAGGATCATAAACTACCGCATTTCTGATCGCACTCTGGTCTGAAAAGTTGTTGTTATTATCCATTCCTTTCAGGTTGATCTTCACTTTCAACTGATCATTAAGGAAAGTTGGATCCAGACCCAATGAGAGTGTAGTCCGCTCAAAGTTGTAGGTTTTCAACACTCCGTCTGTGTTGTTGTATCCCAGGGAAATGCGATAAGGCGTAGACTTCAAGGTACCTGACAAGCTCAGGTTGTGATCCTGTCCGATAGCATTTTTGTAGATCTCTCCCTGCCAGTCGGTATCCGCATCACCCAATAAAGAAGTCACGGCGGTATTTCCGGCATACACTTCATTGATCAGTGTCCTGAATTCATCCCCAGAATATACCTCCACCTTTTTGGGTGTGGTATAGAGAGATGTGGTGACATTGTAGGTCAGTTTTAAGTCCCTATCACCCCGCTTAGTGGTAATAATAATGACGCCATTTGCCGCACGTGAACCATAAATGGCGGTGGCTGACGCATCCTTGAGAATCGTGAAACTCTCAATATCATTTGGATTAAGGGTGGACAATATATTGGGTGAACCACCTATAGGGGTATTATCCAATGGTACACCATCTATCACTATTAAGGGATCATTGCTCGCAGACATGGAGGACCCACCTCTAATCCTGATGGTGGAGGTATTGCCCGGTGCACCACTAATGGGTGTAATGGATACTCCGGCGGTTTTCCCTATCATCAGTTCCTGCACCGAGTTCACAGCACCTTTGTTGAAGTCTTCAGAAGAAACCACAGCGACAGATCCTGTAGCATCGGATTTTTTCACAGTACCATAGCCCACTACCACCACTTCCTCCAAAGCAGCTATGTCTGTGGGCATCGACACATCTATGATAGACTTCCCTAGTACAGATATCTCCTGAGATACAAAACCCACAAATGACACGGTAATGCTCTCCCAGCCCGTGGGCAATTCAAGCTTGTATTGCCCATCAATATCAGTGATGGTACCCACGGAGGTCCCTTTGACCACCACTGTGGCTCCCGGCAGTCCTTGTCCGGTATCGGCATCTGTCACCCTCCCAGTGACTATGTGTTCATCCTGACCTCTCGCAAGGGTGCAAGTCAGCAAAAACACCACCATTAGTAAATGTTTCATCATCTTCAAGTTTTGTTTCATTTTGTTAGCATTTGAGTTGGTATAAATTCATGTTTCCATGAATGCTGGTCTTATTTTCCTTATTCCAACAGGTGGAACCGAATGGCCTGCCCTCCACCCGGAGCCAGATTGAGGTCGATGCTTTGGGTAGAAGTCACTTCCTTTCGGTCAATGGAAATCTCCAGTGGGTTATCTTCCATACTGGCGGATGGACCATCTGCATACATTTCTGCTATGTACCTGCGACCGGGCAGTAAAAAATCCAGCTTTACGGGCAATGACTTTGGGTTTTCATCGGTTGTGCTCCCCAGGTACCAGTCGTCACTGTGCCGATCTTTCCTTACCACAGTGATGAAGTCTCCTATTTTGGCATTCAACACCCGGGTTTCTTCCCAGTCAGTAGGCACATCGCGGATAAACTGCAGTGCAGGATGTCCGATGTAGTTTTCGGGTAAATCTGCAGCCATCTGCCATGGACTATAGATGGTTACATAAAGGGCCAGTTGTTTGGCCAATGTCGTGTGTACTCTATGTCCCGGATTGGAGGGAATCAGGATATCAAATATTCCCGGTGTATAGTCCATAGGACCCGCCAGACACCTGGTGAAAGGCAATATCACCGTATGTTCCGGCGGGTTTCCCGCGCTCCACGCTTCATACTCCGTACCACGGGCACCCTCCCGGGTCATCAGGTTCGGATAAGTTCTTCTCAGCCCGGTAGCCTTCACGGGTTCATGGATATCCAAAGCAATCTGGTGGGTAGCAGCCATCTCCAGCACTCGTTGATAATGGCGTACCATGAATTGGCCCTGGTGGTGCTCGCCATTCGGCCTTCTTGTTACGTAGCCTGTTTTGAGGCTATGAACTCCATATTTTTGATAATAGGCAAATGCATCCGGAAGCTGGCGCTCATAATTGATGATGTTACCACCAGTCTCATGATGACCAATAAGCCCAACACCCCGCTCACGCGCATACTCCGTAAGCTCTTCAATGTCAAAGTCAGGATAAGGACGCATAAACTCAAATCGACCCTCACTCCAGTCATAGTCCCAGCCTTCATTCCAACCCTCTACGAGTACCCCTGAAAGATTACTTTCAGCAGCGAAATCGATATATTTTTTCACATTGGCTGTTGCAGCTCCATGATTTGGCCCCTGACTCCATGTGTACTTATTCAGGTGCATCGCCCACCATATCCCATTGTATTTACCTGGGGCTATATAGGACAAGTCCTCCAGTCGGTTAGGCTCATTTAGATTTAGAATCAGATAGGAAGTAATGAGATCACCGACCTTTTCTGCAATCTGAATCGTTCTCCAGGGTGTATTGAACGGGGCACTTACTTCAGCTTTGATACCGGAAGCCCAGGGCACCAGATCACAACTGAGCAGCTGTCCGGATGGCTCCAGAGTCATGGCCGGATAATTCACCAGAGCTGCTTCATGAATACTTACAAACAGGTCATCCTCATATTCCATTGTGAGCGGAGTATGTACCTTTTCACTGAGCTCGCTCAAAGGGTCATTGGAAAACAAAAATTCAGAATCGATCTCATCTCCATAGGCAGGAATCCACCATGCGCTCATGTTCTTGGCCATGATAAAGCCAGTAAGCTCGTCAGTGATCACAAAGTCCGTCAGATGGGGTTGCTCTGGAAACTCATACCTAAAGCCAAGTCCATCATCATACACCTTAAAGGTGATCTTCAATAAGCGCTGAAGATCTGATTTTTCCTGAAGGGTAATGGTTATCCCATTGTAATGGTTTCGAATGTTCTTCACCTCGCCCCAAGGCTGAGACCAGGTTTCGTCAAGCGTGAATTCGTTGATCTTGACTATTTTGAAATTACCCGTCAGAGATGGTTCAACCTGCAACTCAAACCCCAAGGGAGATTCAAGTACCACTGCTTCTCCATCACGCTTTACTTCATAAAATGGAACATCATTATTAATTCTGAAAATAACCTGTAGTCTGCCGTTTGGAGAAGAGATGATGATGTCAGACGAACATCCACCTAAAAGAAATAGTAAACAAATTCCTGTAATAATGATCTTCACTCTTTGTCAGTTTTTGGTTAATCAAAAAATGTATCTGGCTCCGGAACCAGGGTGATTTGACTGCCGGTGATACACTTGACAAAAGAGTTTTACTTACAAGAGATTCTCAAAAAAGAAGTGTTGGATATAGAAAATAAACGAGGTTTAAATCTTTTAAAAACCTGAAAAACAGACAGATAACAGCTTAGACTAATTCTGAAAATATAAATACCATATAGCCTTAACCGTGGTGCATCATCGATCCAATATAAGTGACGAGGCTTGAGATAAGTATCTCGATGGGATTTGTTAGAGGGAATTGGATTTGAACTGCATCAAAATCGTTTTCTTGAATACCCTGGTGAAACGTGAGTTTGTCGGGTAGCTCCTTTTTGGGGTGACATTATTAAACACAAGTGCAACCACGAAGAGAATCATCGTTCCGCTGAAAACGGGAAATACCACATAGAGCCATCCCAGATCCAAAATACGCTCAGAACCAATGACCGCAATAAGGGCTGTGGCTCCACCCGGAGGGTGCATCGTTTTTGTGATTTGCATGCAAATAATCGATAGTGCCACCGCTAAAGGAGCTCCAAGCGAAATATTGCTACCAAAAACCTGACTGATAGCCACTCCAATACAAGCCGACAACACATGGCCACCAATGAGATTTCTTGGCTGAGCCAGCGGACTCTGGATAGCCCCATAGATCAGTACACCTGATGCTCCAAACGAACCAATCAAAAAAACACCATCCTCTCCTGCAAAATGAACACCCTGGGCCCAGGCAATCAGACCTATGCCGACAAATGAGCCCACAAAAGACCACATATGCTCATGCCAGTCTACAAGGGTTTCTTTATAAATCACATACTTCACCACTCTGAAGTTTCTTTTTATCCGTTTGCTCACCATCCCGTGTCTTTGAGCCTGCAAAAGTATCCGAGTTTACAGCAAAGTGGTTTCTCTAAAACTGAACAATATTTGACCCGACCCTGAAATTTAATCATCATAACACATCCCCGAATTTCATATTTTTGAAGTATGGAACTCAAGCACTTCAGACTCATCAAAGCCATCGCTGACGAGGGTAACATTGCCAATTCGGCGGAAAGACTTTTTCTCACCCAATCTGCCTTAAGTCATCAACTCCGTTCGGTTGAAGAGAATCTGGGTGTTAAAATCTTCATCAGAAACCGAAAAGAATGGGAACTCACTGAAGAAGGTCAGGAGCTCTATCATTTGGCCACTTCAGTATTGAATTCAGTCGATAAAAAACTCATGCAGATTAAACATTTCAGCCAAAGTACCGGAGGAAACATTAAAGCGGGCAGCGAATGCTACTCGTTCTATTTACTCTTTCCATCCTTTCTCCAAAGAATGTCCGCTTTGTATCCTCAGATCTCCATTGATCTCAACTTTGACGCCACCCACCAACCCTTATCAAAGCTTCTTTCGTATGAGGTGGACATAGCGATGGTCACCCGCCAACCTGGTTTGGAGTCTTTGTCCAGTGTGGAAGTATTGCAGGACGAGCTATTTGCTGTCATGCACAAGGAAAATCCTTTGAGCCAAAGGGAATATCTTGAAGCCAGGGACTTCACTGATCAGCATTTACTCATCCATTCCTTTCCTCTGGAGACTGTTTCTGTATATGAAACCTATCTCAAGCCCAATGATGTGCTGCCAAAGAAGATCAGTGCCATCCCACTAACAGAAGTCAGTCTGGAAATGATCAATGCCAACATGGGGATTACCTGCATTCCCAAATGGACCCTCAAACACGTCAGTTACCAAAAAGAACTCGTATTCAAACCCATTAGTAAAAATGGATTAAAACGCTCACTATTTCTGGTCATGAGAAATGAAGATCTTTCCAAAAAACACTTCACTGACTTTATTTGCAATTTTGAGGAGTCTATTGCACAAGAATTTCCAGAAAACAGGGTGACGGACAAACCGGTGCGGGAAATGAGTTTCAATCAATAATCGCTAGGTAGCTTCTATCTCCATGATCCTCTGCTCAAACTCATCATTGGGGATCAGTGCCTTACTCTTCACGCGATTTTTGTAAGCGTAAATCGTATTAACAGAGTACCCTAAAATTTTGGCCAGTTTATCACTGTCAGATATGCCCATCCTGATCAAAGCAAAAATGCGCAGCTCAGTGTTTAGTAGCTGGTCATTTTCCAATTTGACCTGATCTACTTCACTGAAGTAGGAGTTAAAAGTGGCTACAAAGTCCGGGAAAAGCTTAAGAAACACCTTATCAAAACTATAATATAACTCCTCCCGCTCCTTTTTAAGATCAATTCTGCTCATCACAAACCTGATCTCTTCATACTTTTTAGAAATTAACTTTTGATCCACTGAGCGTTTAAATTTTTCGATTTTTTCGAGGTATTCTGAGTTGATATTGAAGTAATAGCCCAAGTATTCCTCTTTGATCTTATTAGCCTCTGAAAGCATGCCATTTGCAGCAGTCAGGTTTTCATTGGTCTGTCGTATTACCAGATCCTGCCTCCTCAGTTTTCGGAATTGAAAAAGCGTACTCAATGCAAAAATGATGGTAAGAACAGAGAGGATGGTCAGACCTATAGAATACCCCAAAAGGGTTTTGCGCTGATTGTCGATATAATTGAGCCGGGATGCAGCAATAACAGGCAAGATAGCCCCTACTTCACTCTTACGCTGCTTAGCACCATAAAAAATAGCGTCATCCATGCTTTGGTTGATGTACTTATAGGCTTCCTCCACCTGACCATACATATATAAAAGCTCGGCCAACCGGGTCATTGCCAGGGTTTCTTTGGTAGCCGACTGGATGTCAGAGATACAGGCATCCACCAGTAGGTTAATAGCCTGAGTGGTATCCCCCAGTTTCAGGTGGAGATAACTCAAAGTGGAAGCTGTAATAGCAAATTGATGAGTCGTAAGTTTGAGGCCACCATCCAGCAGCTTATTCAAATACTTAATCGCCTCATCAGATCTCTGCTCACGAAGGTTATGAAGGCCTTTTAGGTAAAGAAAATTATATGATTCCGGATCGGACAGATTGGTAGCAAAGTCAATGTACTTATCCGCCATTCTTATATAAATCTCGCAGTAATTGGCGTCTTTGTTATAGTCACAATTATCATAAAGCGCACGAGCCATCAACGCATAGTATTCCAATTTATTTGGCTCGGTCAAATCACTGATCCTGACGGTATTGAGGGTATCAAAGGTTTCCTTAAACATACCAGCAGAGAGTGTAATGAAACCCATCTGTGTCTTGGCATAACCAATTCGATCCGGGTCATTCATTTGATAACCAAGGTTAATCAGACGCTTGGCGTAGCCAAAAGCGGAATCATAGATAAAGCTGCGGTATTGATTATAAAGTGCATTATTGATCTCAAATTTCACTTCCAGACTGGCATTGGGATTGGCCCTCAATCTCTTTTTGAGCCTCAAGATCACATCCTGCTTCTCTTTGACAAACTGTTCCTTATGACTTAGCGCTTCATCCAGTAATTGCAGCTGGGTAGGCTGCCGCTGAGCCACCAGGGTAAAGACTGCTAGCATGCACAAAATGCACAACAAACCTCTTAACCATAAGCTTGGGGTCTCACTTGATCTCATTTGGTGCTAAAGCTAACCAAATTTCAGGTTTACCTTTTTATCCACCTCTTCAGCTTCCAGAATAATCCAAAAAAAAAGCGGCTCAATCAGAGCCGCTTTTTTAATGTATCTAAACGTGTAACCACTCTTTCTTAGCGGTCAGCTCTTCTTCTGTTTCTTCGTAATCAGGATCGGGAACACAACAATCCACAGGACAGACAGCGGCACACTGCGGTTCTTCATGAAATCCCGTACACTCTGTACACTTTCCTGAAACGATGTAATAAAACTCGTCTGAAACAGGTTCCTGGGTTTCAGATCCGTCAATGACAGATCCATCTTCCATTTCTACCTCTTTCAGATCAGTACCGTCAGACCATTTCCATTCAACACCACCTTCATAGATGGCCGTGTTAGGGCATTCTGGTTCGCATGCACCACAATTGATGCATTCGTCTGTGATCATAATTGCCATTCTATCTACTATTTATGTTGTACAACAACAGTGAACAAAATTATCTACAATAAGTTTGCGCACAAAAGTAACTGACAATTAAATGACGTTATCAGAAAGAATTGAAGCATTTTCAATATTAGGGGATAAAATTCGGACTATTTCCAACGATTCTCTGGAGGATTATGCCAGAAGAGCTCAGTTGCACAACCAATGGTTCACCAAAGAAAATGTTTCGAGGGCCTTCGAAGGCATTGCTTTTATGCTGAAAAAAGAGAAACTCCGCAAATGGCTGGAGCCTTATGAACCACTTTCTCCCGAGGTGCCAAAAATCACCGGAATCATCATGGCCGGAAATATTCCTATGGTAGGTTTTCACGACCTGCTTTCTGTGCTCGTCACCGGCCATTTCGCAGCCATCAAAACGAGTAGTCAGGATACCTATCTGGTAAAACTCCTGATTGACTGGCTCCTGGAAATAGAGCCCAGATTTAAAAAGAACCTAGAAATACGAGAACGTCTGACGTCCATAGATGCGTTGATCGCCACTGGCAGTGACAATACCGCACGCTATTTTGAGTACTATTTTCGCAATCACCCCCGGGTAATTCGAAAAAACCGAACCTCTGTAGCCATACTGGATGGTAGCGAAACGGAAACAGAGTTAAAAGCATTGGGGAAAGACATCTTCTGGTATTTCGGACTTGGCTGTAGAAATGTTTCAAAGGTTTTTGTACCAAAAAATTACGATCCACGAGGCTTTTTTGAAGCCAACGAAGCGCTAAACTACCTGGGAGATCACAATAAATACCGCAACAATTACGACTATCATAAGTCCATCTTGCTGGTGAATGGAGTGAAGCACCTGGACAATGGCTTTTTGTTATGGCAACCCTCCGAGGAGCTCGTCTCCCCTATTTCCATTCTGTATGCAGAGGAATATGAGAACCTTGAAACGCTGAATACCAAACTAGCAGACAATACAGACAAGCTACAATGCATCGTAGGGAAGGGACATACGCCTTTTGGGCAAGCACAAACCCCTGAGGTTTGGGATTATGCAGACGGTGTGGATACGGTGGCGTTTCTGAAAGGGCTTTAGGTTGGCTCTTGAAGGACACTTTGCCTGCTCGCGTGCATTATCTTCGTGCCCCAAAGCATGTGTGCCAAAATGGGCTCGCACTTCTGACGACAAGCCGGATAAAATTGGCGATGCTTCCAAAATCCTGACTTAGGTGATTGTCCCCACCAAAATTCTGCCATGGCCAATGGCTGCATATGATGAATAAAGGCATACTGGAGCAACTTTGGCCCGGCACATTCCCCCGCTCCTCCCGGAGGATTATTCGGAAAAAGCTCTCTCAGGCTCTTCTCTTCGCCATCCTTGTTGAGAAAATGGTAATGATCAAATACTTTGTCCTGCAAGGCCATGGAGTTGCTCCGGCGCAGGTCTTTCAGGGCGTCAATCTTTTCCATATGATCGTTAGGTTGAGACTCCATCAACTGCTCGATCTCCCGATTGATCCGGGTGAGCTCCTGCATCCCAAGGTTCAAAAAACTACCCTCTTTTAGACCATCATAAACTGGCGGAACAAATCCTGGGTAGTGATTTTTTCCACCCATTTTTCCGGAAAAAGCTGAAAGGTATCCGATTTCACCTTCCGCGGTGCGGACCACCAGTACGCCAAACATCTTCCCTATCACATTTTCTGTCCGCTCACTTTCCAAACCAAAATTGTGCTCCCAATCCTGCTGACGCAGATACTTCTGAAGTTTTTCAGCGGCCAATATGCAAAGTGGGTGCGGTTCATCGGAAAAAGGATCTGAGAAGTGCTCCGGTAATTCATCTTCGCTGATGGGTCGGGGGAAGGTAATAAAGAAGTGGTCTTTAGTTGGATTGGATCCGATCACGTGATGAAAGTGTGTTTTAAGGCAAAAGTAGAGCAATCACCAACCAAACCCATGAACCTCTCAGGTGATTTAAGCGACCTGAGCCTCATTGAAGCAAAAAAGGCTGTCTCTACTCGAAACAGCCCTTCCTTATATTTGATCCTGAATTTAACCTCAGGAGTTGTTTTGTAATTTGATCAGGTTTAGTGCCGATCCAGCCTTGAACCAGCCGATTTGCCCTGCATTATAAGTATGATTCACCTTAATGGTATCCGAAGAACCATCTTCATGCTTTGCTACTATGGTCAACTGTTTTCCTGGTGCAAACTCCGTCAGATCCACAAAATCAAAAGTATCCGCTTCCTGAATTTTGTCATAGTCTGCCTCGTTCGCAAAGGTCAAAGCCAGCATCCCTTGCTTTTTAAGGTTAGTCTCATGAATACGTGCAAAAGACTTCACCAATACAGCTTTCACTCCCAAATGTCTGGGCTGCATAGCTGCATGCTCTCTGGATGATCCTTCTCCATAGTTATGATCCCCCACAACAATCGTTGGCACTCCTGCCGCCTTATAGGCTCTCTGTGTGTCGGGCACCCCCGCGTAAGTACCATCCAACTGGCTCTTCACCTTATCTGTTTCGTCGTTGAATGCATTCACCGCACCCGTCAGGGTATTGTTGGCGATATTATCCAAATGACCTCTGAACCTCAACCATGGGCCAGCCATAGAGATGTGGTCAGTAGTACATTTCCCTTTGGCCTTAATCAAAAGCTTCGCTCCGGTGATGTTCTTCCCATCCCATGGCGCAAATGGCTCCAGAAGTTGAAGTCTTTTTGAATCAGGGCTCACCTTGATTTGAACACCCGAACCATCCTCGGCTGGTGCGAGGTAGCCAGGATCTTCCACATCGAATCCTTTTTCCGGCAGTTCCCAGCCAGTAGGAGGATCAAGCTTTACCTGCTCTCCTTTGTCGTTCGTTAATGTATCAGTGATTGGGTTAAAGCCAAGATTACCCGAAATGGCAATTGCAGCCACCATCTCAGGTGAAGTCACAAAAGCATGGGTATTAGGATTACCATCTGCCCTCTTAGAAAAATTCCTATTGAACGAATGAACAATCGTGTTTTTCTCCTTTTTGTCTGCACCTGCACGGTCCCACTGACCTATACAAGGACCACAGGCATTGGTAAATACCTTGGTACCTAGTTTCTCGAAAGTATTGAGGAATCCGTCTCTTTCCACTGTAAACCTTACCTGCTCGGAACCCGGATTGATACCAAACTCCGCCGCTGGTTTCAGCCCTTTGGCCAAAGCCTGCTCTGCAATAGATGCGGCCCTGGAAATGTCTTCATAAGAAGAATTGGTACATGATCCGATTAAGCCCCACTCTACTTTTGTTGGCCAGTCGTTTTTAGCAGCCTTAGCCGCCATCTCTGAAATAGGAGTTGCCAAGTCAGGCGTAAATGGACCATTGACATGCGGCTCCAGTTCAGACAGGTTGATTTCTATTACCTGATCGAAATATTGCTCTGGGTTAGCATAAACCTCATCATCACCGGTCAAATGCTCCTTCACACCATTGGCCAGGTCAGCTACCTCACTTCTGCCTGTGGCTCTGAGGTAGCGCTCCATAGACTCGTCATATCCAAAAGTGGAAGTGGTAGCTCCGATCTCTGCGCCCATATTACAGATGGTACCTTTTCCTGTACATGACATGCTCTTAGCTCCGTCGCCAAAATATTCAACAATGGCACCAGTACCTCCTTTTACAGTTAGAATACCTGCCACTTTCAAAATCACATCTTTCGGAGAAGCCCATCCGTTCAGCTTTCCTGTTAGTTTCACACCGATGAGCTTTGGGAATTTCAACTCCCAGGCCATTCCAGCCATCACATCCACAGCATCAGCTCCACCGACTCCAACTGCCACCATCCCCAGACCACCAGCATTCACGGTGTGTGAGTCGGTACCGATCATCATTCCCCCAGGGAAAGCATAATTTTCCAATACCACCTGGTGAATGATACCAGCACCGGGTTTCCAGAAGCCAATCCCGTATTTATTTGATACAGATTCCAAAAAGTTGAATACCTCGTTACTGCTATTGAGTGCACTTTGCAAATCAGAGGCCGCTCCAATCTTCGCCTGTATCAGGTGATCGCAATGTACCGTAGTAGGCACAGCCACTTTGCTTTTCCCTGCCTGCATAAACTGCAGTAGTGCCATTTGGGCGGTCGCATCCTGGCAAGCAATTCGATCTGGTGCAAAATCGACATAAGATTCTCCTCGCTTAAAAGATTCAGAAGGGTTGCCTTCGTACAGGTGACTGTACAAAATCTTCTCAGCCAGGGTGAGTGGCTTTCCGGTTACTTCTTTTGCCTTATTTACACGTTCGCCTATACTCGCATAGACCTTTTTGATCATTTCTATATCAAATGCCATAGGATGATGATTTTAATGCTTTAATTTTTATTCATCCAAAGTTATTTAACTTTTAAAATGTTTGGCTCAATTCGTTTAATCTATTTCTTCCATTACATACATAATTTGCATTTAATGTAACAGATTGATTTGAACAGTGTTAATATCATGCAGGAGCTTCCACGTTCTGTAACTTTCTGAAAGATCATACTTGAACCAACTTAAAATTCAACAACCATGACTCAAGATATTTTTGGAATCCAAAGAGAGCTTGCCACCCCACTTGGCAAGCATAAGTACTTTTCACTAAAGGTCCTTTCGGAGAAAAGAAGTGAGGTAAAATCGCTTCCATATGCCATTCGGATCTTACTGGAAAATGCCATTCGAAACTATGATAACTTTTCGGTGACCGAAGCACATCTGGAGTCCCTACTTGGATGGCAAAAAACTGCGGGTAAAGATGATATCCCTTATTCCCCTGCGAGGGTATTAATGCAGGATTTTACAGGAGTCCCGGCAGTGGTAGATATAGCATCCATACGCTCTGAGGTAGCAAGGAAGGGTAAAGACACTGAGAAGACCAACCCTATTGTCCCAGCTGATATGGTCATCGATCACTCAGTGATGGTGGAGTATTTTGGCACTCAGAGCTCCTACCGGAAAAATGTGGATCTGGAATACCAACGTAACGATGAGCGATATAAGCTTCTGAAATGGGCGCAAAAAGCCTTCACCAATTTTGGTGTGGTCCCTCCGGGCATGGGCATATGCCACCAGGTAAATCTGGAATACCTCGCCAAGGGTGTCATCGAGAGGGATGGGTACCTGTTTCCTGACACCCTGGTAGGAACTGACTCACATACCCCGATGGTCAATGGCATTGGTGTACTTGGCTGGGGTGTTGGTGGTATCGAAGCTGAAGCTGCCATGTTGGGTCAGCCTATTTACATGATTTTACCAGAAGTCATCGGACTGAAACTCACCGGTAAAATGCGTGAAGGAGCGACTTCCACAGACCTGGTACTAACTGTAACCCGGTTGCTGAGAGATTACGGAGTAGTTGGAAAAATAGTGGAAATCTTCGGACCTGGCCTGGAGCACCTGACCGTACCTGACCGGGCTACCATCAGCAATATGTCGCCGGAGTTTGGCTGCACCGATACCCATTGGCCAATCGACGATCAGACCCTGGCCTATATGCTGAAAACCAATCGATCCGAAGCGCATGTGGAAATGGTGAAAGCCTATGCACAAGAAAACATGCTTTGGAGAAATCCACAGGATGACATTCAATACACCGACCAGATTGAGCTCGATCTTGGCACTGTGGAGCCTACCATATCTGGCCCAAAAAGGCCTCAGGACAAGATATTACTAAAGAATGCTAAATCACAGATCATAGACCTGCTGAAGGAATCTCACAGTCGTACCTATATCCCTGTAATGGAGCGCTCCGGCAACTGGGCCAATGAAGGAGGCACTACCGCCGAGCCGGTCACCGTGTCATCGGGCATACGCAGTGTTCCTTTGAAAAAGGATGACATCAGCTATAACCTATCAGATGGAGCGGTAGTAATTGCTGCCATCACTTCTTGTACCAACACATCGAATCCAAGTGTGATGATCGGTGCCGGCTTGGTGGCCAAGAAAGCTATTGAACGTGGCCTGAATGTGAAACCGTGGGTAAAAACATCTTTGGCACCTGGCTCAAGAGTAGTCACCGACTACCTCACCAAGGCACAACTTCTACCCTACCTGGAGGGGCTCAAGTTTCATACTGTAGGCTATGGCTGTACCACCTGTATAGGTAACTCAGGGGATATGATCCCAGAAGTTCAGAAAGCTGTCATAGAAAACGATCTGGTGGTGTGTTCTGCACTCTCAGGAAATAGAAATTTCGAAGCTCGAATTCATCCCAACGTCAAAATGAATTTTTTGGCCTCACCTATGCTCGTCGTGGCTTATGCCATTGCCGGCAGGATGGATTTTGACATGAACAATGAACCCTTGGGTACAGACCCCAATGGACAAGAAGTCTATCTGCGGGACATCTGGCCATCTCAGCAGGAGATCAATGAAATCATGGATGTGGTGGTAACCCCTGAGGATTACAGGCGAACTTATGAAACCATCTTTGATGGAGATGAAGCCTGGACGAAACTAAAGGCTCCTGCAGGCAATATTTATGAATGGGACGAACAATCAACCTACATTCAGGAAGCACCATTTTTCAAGAACATCTCTGAAGAGGTCCCTACACCGCAGGACATTTCAGGGGCACGGGTGTTACTCCAACTGGGAGATATGGTCACCACAGATCACATTTCCCCGGCAGGGAAGTTCTTACCAGAGCACCCTGCTGGCCTCTACCTGACCCAACATGGGGTCTCCCCAAAAGATTTCAATTCATATGGGTCGAGAAGAGGAAATCACGAAGTGATGATGCGAGGCACCTTTGCCAATGTGCGAATTAGAAATAAACTCGCCACAAAGGAAGGCGGCTGGACCATCTATCATCTCACAGGAGAGGAAATGACCGTATTCGATGCAGCCATGAAATACCAGGAAACTGATACGCCTCTGATTGTGATTGGAGGAAAAGAATATGGTTCGGGATCATCCAGAGACTGGGCCGCTAAAGGAACAACTCTTCTCGGGGTAAAGGCAGTCATCACTGAAAGTTATGAACGCATCCACCGATCGAATCTGGTGGGGATGGGGGTACTGCCGCTCCAGTTTATGGAGGGTGAAACACAGGACACGCTGGGCCTGAAGGGAGATGAGACCTTCGATATCCATGGGATCTCCACGGACCTCACTCCCGGAAAGATTGTTGAAATCACTGCATCAAACCCACAAGGTGATGTGGTAAAATTCCAAGCCAAACTACGGCTGGACTCTGGAGTAGATGTGGAGTACTACAAGCATGGCGGAATTCTCAATTATGTACTTCGTCATTTCCTGAAAGGGTAATCCTAAGGGCTGAGCACTAATTATATTACCGGTTTGGATTATCTGATACTTCTCACCTGTTCTGTTAAAAAAGAAAAAAGGCCAATGGATCTCTCCATCGGCCTTTTTTGAAAAAAACATAATAATTCTTAGGACTAATAGATCGTGCTACTACTCTTGTTCATCAGATACCTGATTTCAATCGTACCAGCCGAAGGGCTTTCAATAGTCTGCAACAATTGCATTTTCACATAATTCTGAAAAACAATTGCAAAATCAGTTACAGTACCATCTGAGCCAGTCAGTGTAAGTGCTACATCTGTAGCCACCCACGTACCAACAGAAGCAAATCCGTTGTTATCCTCCAGAACATAACTACCATCACGCTCTAAAGTGAACCTGCTGATAATATTACTTGGATTCGTCTGATCATTCACATAAACTTCGCTAACCGTCCAGGTTCCGTACGACATTTGAGTCGGGGTGGGATCCTCAGGATCAGCGCAGGAGATGGCCAATATGGCCATTCCTGCTATGATTATATAATTTAATAGTCTATTCATGATTCTTATTTTTTAACGATTCGAATGTTTTCAACTTGTTTTCCCTTCACAACCATCATGTTGTAAATACCATTCTCAAGATCAGAGATATCGATTCGCTCAACATAACTCTCCTGATCCTTAGTGAACTCACCTGAGATCACTACCTGACCAGAAAGGGTCATAATCTGAACCTGATATACTCCAAAATGCTCGCCTGGTACTTCCACATTCACAAAGTCAGCAGAAGGGTTAGGGAAGGTATTCGCTACAATTCGACCATTGCTGGCAGAACGTCCTGCAGCAGGTGCACCTGCGCCAACATCAACCGTACTGGAAGTAATCGTACAACCATCGTCAAATGTCACTTCCACAGAATATGTGGCGGCATCCACTACGTTAATGGTGTTGCCAGTAGCATTCCTCATCAAAGTACCATTGCGATACCAAGACACCTCGTAACCACCAGTGCTAGACACCTCAGCAGTAATCTCCGTTCCATCAAGTTCAAGAATCACCGCATTAGGAGTGGCTGTTCCTCGAGCAGAAGAAGACACATCTGAACAACCGGAACCATCTGTGTAACTCGCCTCAACCAGCAAAGCTACAGGTTCAGTCAATCCTGAAAGTGTGGTGTACACATTGGTACCCGAGCTACCAACAACCGGAGATCCGATCTCTGCACCAGTCTCTCTGTTGATCAGTTGATAAACAGTAGATGAGTTGGTGCTGCTCAGATAAACAGTAACATCTCCAGTCGCACAATCAGATCCATCAGTGTAAACATTGATGTTTGGATTGGCCTTGGCACGCTCATCTATCGTGATGATGTTCGAACGAGCACTTTCACATCCAATATCACCAGTCTCAACTGTCACAGAGTAAGTACCCCCATCATTGATCAACAATGTATTAGAAGTACTAGGCTCATCAAACATCGGAGATCCGTTGTGATACCAGTTGTAGAAAGCTGCACCAGCATCTGCTGTAAGGGTAAGGTTAATCTCACCTGCGCAGAAGTCAACATTCGTAGGCTCTGCTATTCTCACAGCAGCAGGCTTCTGATTGAAATTCACTACTACCGAAGGTGTAGTGTATACACAAGGAGCAGCAAGTTCTATGTCATCGACACCATAAGTAACCTCAGCATGAAATGTACCTGATGCTTTCACTACCCTTGAAGTAGAATTGGCATTAGGGATAGCTACGCCATCTCTGTACCAGGTATAAGTAGCACCAGAAGTGCTCTCATTATTCACCCAAAGTGTGAAGTTATCAGAAGAACATACTTCGATCTCGTCACCGTCTTCATAGTTTCCACCACCGTTGTAGTAACCAAGCATCAGGTCATCTTCTGTTTCATAAACAGTCACATAGGTGTACTCAGAGTAATCGCTGCCACATCCGTTACCGAATGCTACATTGGATACTCTCACACGGTACGAACCATCATCAGCCACTTCCAGCGTTTCGCCATTACCTACTACAGTACCACTATTGTACCATCTGTAGAAAGGATAACCAGCAGGTGCTGATAATGTAACAGATCCACCTTCGCAGAAGCTGATGTCTCCAGACGCAGTAATTACCGGTCTTTCTTCTACTGCTTCGTTGATCGTCATAGTGAAGGTCTCAGACACTGAAGTACAAGCATTCTCTACTTCAACTCCACTCCACTCCACATAATACTCACCGCTCTCAGTAATCTCGAAATTGTTGTTAGTATAACCATTGGTACCCGCAACATCTCCATTTTTGACGTCATATACTGCGCCATCTTTGTAAAGGGTCAATATTCCAGATATCTGACCTCCATAATAATTATTATCATCTTCAACAAAGACGTAGATCACATCATCTCCACAATTCGTCAGAGTTTCACCGTCCTCAATATAATTATCAGCATAGGAACTACTCGAGTACTCATTATAATAGAAAGTACTCAAATAAACCTGCTCGAAATTGTTGTTCTCAATCACAACACTTTCTGAAGAGGAACTAGCACATCCATAAGCATCAGAAGTAGACACGATAGGATAATTGGATACTCTTACACTGTAAGAATCCGCTTCATCTACCGTAATGGACTGCGTGATCTCACCGTTGCTCCATAGATAGTGTGCAAAACCTTCAGGTGCTGAAAGTACCGCAGTACCATCACCACAACTGATATCGTTGCTTACTACTGTGATCTCAGGTGTCTCAGCTTTTTCAAGCACAGTCACATTCATAGCTACAGTTACATAAGAACATTCACCTTCCGTGATTCTGGCAAAATAAGCGCCGGATACTTCAAAGTTGTCGAAATCGTCACCATCAGCCTCTACGGGATTATCAAAGTTATCTCTGAACCATTCTACTTCACTATCATCAGCGTCGTAGTTAGCCAGGCTTAAAACCACGGTTTCATCATCACCAGAACAAATGGTTTTGGTCTCACCTTCGGTAACTTCAATCGTTCCCGATGTGGTGTAGCGATCTCTCAACAAGACATCATTAGGAGTAATCTCGATTTCTATTGAACTGTTGAACGTATGAACATTACAAACAGTACCAGCAGAAGATCTGGAAGTTACTCTCAGTGTCAAATCAACAGCCTCTGTCAAATCACCCAGTTCAATCGTAGAACCTGACTCATCGTCATACTCCAATGAAGCAAATACCGTATCAGCATTCAACACTTCATATAAGAAATACATTTGAGGGTCGTACAGATAAACAAATGCCTCAGGATCACACTCAGAAACATCACCACCGCTATACATTCCAGCGGAAGTTCCCTTCTCTATAGGTGCTACAACCTCTACGACATCAGAGTAAACACTCCAAACTTCAAAGTCCTCATCAATGTCTTCGTAAGTATCATCATCTGCATACAATCTGAATTTGAAATCCGTATTGTCTTCAGGATCTCCATCAAATTGATCATCATCGATCAAACTAGCAGCAACCTGAACAGTAACGCTTCCAGAACCTTCGGTTGCAGGAAACTCATACCCCTCCAGATCATCATCGTCATAACCATTGTCGTAATAAACTTTCAACAGGTTATCAGCTCCGAATCTTCCTCGGATTTCATAATTGATCGTGATATCAGAAGCAAAACATGATCCCGATGCTTCCTGATCAATTGATGTGATAATAACTGCCTGCTTTTTGACATTCAGGTAAACGCCCGCATAATCAAAAGGAAGAGATTCCGCATAAGTGAAGCTAATGTCATAGATAATGAACATTCCTTCGTTTTCAGTTTGTCTCCATCTGAATCTCACATCGTTAGACTTCATCTCATCAGTCACTGTGTACTTGAGGTCATCCTCCACATAGTCCTTCAAAGTGTCCAGCGACGTGTAAGTAGCACCGCCATCTATAGAGTATTCAAAGATCATGTACTGACTTTCGAAAAGATCATCCCCATCCACATCAAAATAAGTATCGATGATTAGTAAGGAAGTATTCTCCAACTCGCCAGCTTCAAAATCCCTTGTGGTAAGCTTACGATTTGGAGCATCTATCAATTCGATCACGTCATAGTCATCTTCGTAATCGCTGTAGAATTCGCCATCTTCAATCGTGGCGTAAGCAACGTTGATGAAATTACTCACATCTTCGTTCAAACTTCCCAGCTCATTTTCCTCAAGCTCAGTTAAGTTTTCACCAAGCGGGCCACCCTCTGAAACCAAAATTTCAAATTCCTGATTTCCACTAATGAAGGAAGGAAGATCCATTGTGATATCATCAAATCCCTGCTGTGAAGTAAGTAACCAACCGTCCCAAATAAGATTGGCGTAAAGATCGGTCGCATCCAAAGCAGAAGTCTCGTTCTCTACCTCTATAGAGAAAGTAACTGTGCTACCAGCATACAGAATAGTTCCCTGGTCTGCATCAGATTGAAGCTGAATAGCTCTGTTGAACACATCAAAATCTCCTATCCAGGTATTCTCTTCAAACCAAAGTACAGTCTCTGCTTCGTTACCTACCTCATAGTATACATCCACGTACACATCGTAATTACCATTGGTAACATAGTATGGGATTTCAACTTCACCTGATGTGGTGCCTGCGGTAAATGATGCGATCATCAGATCGTCATCAGTCGTGGGATCAAATACGTCAATGTAGAAGTTAAACTGAGTACCTTCAGGGAATTCGTCCCATGTTAGTTCTTCTTCCTCGATTTCTTCCTCAGTCTTATCCAGGTAAGGACCAAAAGCAAACTCAAATGTAGACCCATTAAAAATCGCTACATCAGGATCCGCCTGATCAAATGAATAACCATCCAAGTCAGGGAAATAGATTTCTATGTCCTCGATTTTATTGTCCTTATCATAACCAGTGTACTTGTTCTCATCATCAAAAGTCACTTCGATATCTCCGAATTCCCAAACATTCTCATCAGCACCCAAATTCAAAGGCTGTCTCCATCGGAAATGTGTAGCGTCAGTGATCAAAGCCTCTGGTATTTCGATATAGTATGATCCACTGTAGTAAAGAAGGCTAGAGTCTAACATTTCCTCTTCGTCTTCAGCTACTTCGTTGACACGCACAGCCACGAATGTTGCTCCACCATCTGTAGAAGCCTCCAGTCTAGGTACGAGGCTCTTAGTAGAGCTCGTTGAGAACGAATTATTCCAATAGAATTCCAGGGTAGGATTTGAAGCAACAGTCAGGTCAATGGCTCTTGTGGTCACATAACGCTCACCGCTTTCATCAAATTCGAAGTATGGATCAGTATCGCTTGTACCTTCTACAGCGATAAAGTCTTCCTCATCTTCTAACTCAATATAGCTTCCGTCAGAATAGGCACCACCGGGAGTTTCCGGTATGAACGCGTCTACCTTGAAGGAATAATTGTCCCACTCCACATGTGGAGGATCTAATGTCTCTTCAAGGTCGTATGGGATATTCACTGTAAAGCTACCAGCACCATGCGTATCACTTGTAGCAAGTACAATGTAATTACCTTGTGCCTGGAACTTCAACGCAAACTCCACATCCTCAGGGAAGAATTGTGCATTGTAATTGATCGTCACTTCTTCTCCTATTTGGATATACTTGTCTTCCAAATCTGCAACCGTGAGTAATGGTCGTCTGAAATTAAACTCAGACTCATCACCAATTACTTCGAGGTATTCAGGTCTGCTAATTTCAATATTGTACAGAGATGCTACATTTTGACCATACGAGTGGGTAGCTTCATAAATCACCCTGAACTGGAAGGTTTCCGAAAAATACTCCTCCTCTAAAACATAGTTTAAGTAATAAAAAGAATATGACGTGGAGATATTAACCTGATCAACTTCTTCCCATTCCTCACCATCTGTTGACACCTCCAGATTGACGTTGTACCCGTAGTGATAATATGCCGTAGAGTAGAGACTAATATTAATCTCTCCTCCTTGCAACCCAGAGTCACCGTTCCTATAGAAATCAAGGGGTACTGAAGTTGCATATCGTAAATCCGAATTCGCAAAATCATTACAATAATAGTAGCAAGCTATACCTCCAGCCTCTTCAAACAGGTCCTCATTATCCCCGTAGGTGATGTTCAAAGGATCGACTCCCGCAACATTTGAATTAATTACGGTCTCGTCAAAGCCTAGACTCACAATACCTGCTGTCACACCAATCTGTACATAAGGATCACTATCCCCGTCGTCATCAAGGTTGATATCTGTGGGCAGGGTAGCTGTAATAGATCCTGTGAAGTCCGAAGACATACCAATGGTAACATACTCCTCCTCATCGTAATCCCACACAGCGATAGTTAACTCTGCATCTTCACCAGGCTCGCCAGATATATCGTACTCAACCGTAATAGCTGAGCCAATGACGGCATACTCCTCTCCTCCGATAGATACTGAAGGATCATAGCTAATACCTGTGATAGAAATTCCAAGGTCGTAGATAGGTAGGTAAACGGTTCCGTAATCTACACCGTTCACCATTAGGTACATTTCATAGTCACCCGCTTCAAGAGGTGGTACTGTGAAATCCATGGTGCCAAGTGTCACATCAGCTACTTCTCCTACCAAGATGTCATAGCCATCAGCAATGTCTCGATCCAGGTATAGTTTCGCTCCTGTATTATCTGGGAATTCACCCGCATCAATTGTCCAATCCAATGTGAGCTCGGTCATTGGATAAGGAACCGTTTCAGAAATATTCAACGGACTGAGGCTAATTTCAGGAGCATACAAGCTAAAGTAGGCTTCATCATATTCAACATCATCGGCCCTGTTGTCACCTGCATCAATATCAAAATTAGATAGGTACCAGGTATCTTCATCAGCTCCAATATTAGATTCCTGTCTGAACCTGAAGATTACTCCATCTACCAAGACTGCTGAAGGGAAATCAAAATCAGCCTCTTCATCATCTGTGCCATAAAAATAGAAAGACTCAGTATCATCATCTTCATAAGGAAGATCGTTCAGAACAAAAGCGGCAAGCTCAGTATAGGTAGCTCCATCATCTGTGCTGTATTCAAATATGATATCGGTTCCAGCGGGGCTTGGCTCGTCATTTAATCTGGCCAGTTCGAAACTTATTTCAGGATCAAGAAGACCAGAAAGATTTAAGGCTTGCGTAGTTGCTGATCGTTCACCAGCCTCATAAAAAAAGGCATCACTACCGTCATCTTCACCTCCTACAATAAGAGTCTCCTCATTGTCTGGGTCTTCTTCATCCAACTCTGATACGAAATCCGCATCAAATTCAAAGCCTGCATTATAAGAAGCATCTGCTAAAGCATACGGAATAATCTCAAACCATAGATTTTCATCATATTCCATATCTACAGGAGCATCGAAGGTGAATTCCACCAATCCAAGACCATCATCTGTATCAGAAGGCGTTTCACTTATCACCACACCCTCAATAACCAATGCATAATTATAATCAGACACTGTTCCGCCGTAGAGCGTAGCTGAAAGCACCAACTCCTCTCCAGGATATACATCGCCATTTAAGACGCTAACATCATCCTCATCCAACAAATCATCTATCTCCAGAGAATACGGGCTGATAAAATATATGCTCCCTGTCTCTCCGTCTATATCATTATAGGCGTCACCAATGTTAAATTCTGCAACGTTTCCATCATCAAAATACATTTCCCAACTCTGTTCGTTGGTACCCAGGGTATCAGATCCTACCTGGCTTATTTTAATGATTGTAGCAGCAGCTTTAGCTGCTTCAGGGAGTGTGAAATCAACCCATCCGCTACCTCCGTAGAAGTTGGACGAATCATTATCATCTAATAATGTAGAATAAGCAGCTCCACCGTTAGTAGAATACCTCACTCTAACATAATTGTCTTCACTTACACCTGACACATCCAGATAAACTGACATGTACACTGGCTCATCAGTATCCAGATCTATAGCGGTGCTGGTATAAGACCTGGCTCCCGCACGATAAAATGAAAGACCCCCATCTACGGCTCCTCCTGTATAGGTGTAATTTGAAGCATAGAGTGTTTCCAAGTCATCTTCGAAGGTTGAACCTACAGTTATAACAACGGTTAACTCCACGTTGCCAGTCTCCGGCCACGCAAAGTCAATGTCAATGTCAGACTTAGTAGATCCCGTCACCACGCTACCCAGAACATAATTTTCCTGCAAGGTACCATCCCAGTCGTACACCAACCATAGAGTGGTATCGCCTCCATTATATCCGGAAGCGTCCACGTTGACAGTCGTATCTTGACCCACATAGTGTGTTACACCTGGGTCAGGGGCATCTTGAATGTATTGCCCCGTGGCACTAAATGCAAAAAAGCTCGCCATCATGACAAGCATCAATGCCTTTAGATTCTGCCTAAATAATTTCGTTAATGTTTTTTTCATGTTTACGGTGATTTTAATTAGAATAATTTAAATCCTATTCTGATCGTGTTTTGTGTATTCACACTCGCATGGCTATTGATAACAGTTCCCTGATATACCTCGCCATCCACTGAAACTTCGTTTTTCTTATCGTTGTAAAATTGGAAGCCAATTTCAGCACCGATATAGAACTTAGAAGATAAATGATACTCAGCACCCGCTCCTACGGCCACACCATACCTGAAATGACCTCTATAAGTATCACTAAAGCCATAATTGGTGCCTGAAGGAATCTGAGTACTTCCACTCACAGATGAACCGGTAGTAGACTCACGGCTGGCCACGCGGCCACCTAAAATCACATCCAGTGCTGCATAGGATCTGAACGAACCATCCACTCTCAGGTGATACTCACAACCTGGTCGTACCTCAAACTCATTGAGGTTAGTCACCACGTCGGGGGTTGATTGAGTTGTGTTAACAGTCATTCCGAATCCCAACCGGGGAACAATGACATCTGTCACCGCATATCGTGCCCGGAAAGATCCAAAATCAAGAAGAGAGCTACCCGAAAAAGGTGTTCCCGTGATTTCGATGAGCAAATCCCCAGGATCGAAAGTGCCCCCTGCCGATGATTCATCTGGATCATCCTGAGCATAGAGGAAACTCCCGGAAATGAGAATTGCCGTTAAAACCATTAGTAGTTTTTTCATAAACATATTGGTTAGGTGAATAAAAATTTCAGCGGTTATTTTAGTTAACCAGAGTAAACTTAAGAAAAATAAAACGACTTGTCTATACCTACTTTCGGGTAATTGCTGATTTTTCGATTAATAAAAATTAAAAAAGGAGCACTCTTTTTTACAATTAATTTACATATGTTGAACCTGTCGATCTTAGAATATGAGATTTCTAATATGTTTTACTTGATCTATGTTATCTTTTTGTTAAATCTACATTTTCGATAAACCCGTAATTTTAACCCTTCAATCATACCTTTATAACGATTAAGTCCATGACCGCCGATCACAAACCTTTCGATCTCTCCAAAACCGCCTACTTTTTATTAATCCTTGTTAGCACTGTGATCATCCTCATTTACTCGGAGGATTACATTGTTCCCTTCATCATCGCACTCATTGTGTGGTTTATTATTCATGAACTTCGGGAGAACATCCAACAAATACCCTGGATGAAAAAGAATTGTCCGATGTGGCTCCAAAGTGCGATTGCTTTTATGGTGATCAATGTTGTCATTCTCATCATTATTGAGCTCCTAATGTATAGTATGTCCAACCTGATGAGCTCTTTGGAGCTGTATGAATCCAACCTGGATAAGAGCCTGCTGGAAGTAAATGCCCTCGCTGGCATGGATGTTACCTCTCATCTATATAGTTACCTGGAAAAACTGGACCTGACAGAGCTGGCCTCCAGCCTGGCTGATTATATCACTGTTTTACTGGGGGATGCATTCCTCATCTTACTTTATGTACTTTTCTTATTGATAGAGGAAAGCATATTTCCGGAAAAACTCAAACGACTGTATCCTTCGGAGAAGCAACAGCGCAAGACGGTCAGGTTATTCAATAAAATGGATCACAACATCAGTCGATACCTCACACTCAAGACTCTGGTGAGTTTGCTTACCGGACTCCTTAGTTATTTCGCCCTCATTGCTTTTGGCATAGATGCCCCGATTTTCTGGGCTCTACTTATTTTTGTACTCAATTATATTCCAACCATTGGCTCATTGATCGCTACCCTATTTCCGGCTTGTTTCGCCATTCTACAATTCGGCCAACTGGCTCCGTTTGTTTACATCCTGCTGTCTGTTGGGGCGATACAGGTCATAGTGGGTAATGTGATAGAACCAAAAGTGATGGGTAATTCGTTGAACATCAGTTCACTGGTTGTGATTCTATCACTCACCATCTGGGGAGCCATCTGGGGTGTAATGGGTATGATCCTGAGTGTACCCATTACAGTAATGATGATAGTGGTTTTTGAGGAAATCCCGAGTCTCAGGTTTATAGCGGTAATGCTCTCTGAAAAGGGTGAGCTCAATGCACTGGAAGAAGACTAATCATCGAGGTTTCCGCGAACTTATCGATACCTTTGATGTTACCAACAATAAAAAGAAATCAACTATGAAAAGATTGAGTTTACAAACGTTCACCATTTTTCTATCCGTAATTGTATTTTATTCTTGCGGACCTTCTAAAAAATCAGAAACCTCTGAAGGTACGGAATCTGCTCCGGTAAAGAAATATACACTTACTAAGGCTCCTGTTTCATTTGACTACCCGGATGCCGGGCTCGCTTTGGTTTCCTCCGCCGACAATCTGGACACCGGAGATGTTGCTTTCGAATTTGAGGTCACCAACTATGAGCTGGCCGTTCAAACCCCTGGTGCTGAGACTCGAGGAATTGCGAACTCAGGAAAAGGACAACATATTCATTTCATCCTGAATAATGACCCCTACTCTGCCCACTACGAGTCAGCTTTCACTAAAAATATCCCTGAAGGGAATCATGTTGTGCTTGCATTCCTTTCGAGATCATATCACGAGTCTGTGAAAAATGGAATGGCTTATGTGCTCAAAGAGATTACCGTGGGCACACCCGAAACCACGGGAGATTTTGACGAGACGGCACAGCACCTTTTTTATAGCCGTCCCAAGGGAACATATAGCGGAGCTGATACAGAAAAGTTGATGCTGGATTTCTTCCTGTTCAATACGGAGATCTCTCCTGAGGGCAACAAGGTAAGAGCCACTATCAACGGAGAAGAAAATTACATTACGGAATGGGCTCCTTATTATATAGAGGGATTGGGCAAAGGAAAAGTCAATGTAAAACTGGAACTCCTGGACAAAGACGGGAACCTCATACCTGGTCCCTTCAATAGTGTGGAAAGAACGGTTACTTTAGAGTAAGTTCAACCCAGGCCTAATAAAAAATCCCAATGGGCATTCCATTGGGATTTTTTATTGCATTATTTTAAAAACTCCACACAATCAGAGTTATTTAGTCCATGGTCAGTCCACCCACTCGGCCATAAAGAGGTTGGTATCTCTGTTTCCCCCATTGAATCGATTGGAAGCCCACACCAGGTACTTCCCATCAGGGCTAAACATGGCGAATGAATCAAAAACCGAATCAAAAGTAATTCGCTCCAGCCCTGTACCATCCAGATTGATCATGTACAAGTTGAATGGAAACCCACGTTCTGCTTCGTGGTTAGAAGAAAAAATCACCTTCTTGCCGGAGGGGTGAAAAAAAGGTGCCCAGTTGGCATTTCCCAGCTTGGTAATTTGCTTTAGGTCACTTCCATCTGCATTGCATACAAAAAGCTCCATTTCAGTAGGCTGCACCAGTCCTTCTGCCAAAAGTCCCTTGTATGTGGCTATTTCCTCCTCAGTTTTTGGCCTGGAGGCTCTGAAAATCAATTTTTCTCCATCAGGTGAAAAAAAGGCCCCACCATCATAGCCTAGCTCATCTGTGATCTGAATCACATTTTCACCGCTCATATCCATGGTATAGAGCTCCAAATCTCCAGAGCGCATAGAGGTAAAGACTATTCTATCGCCTTTCGGAGAAACCGTGGCCTCAGCGTCGTATCCGGCTGTATGAGTCAGCTGTTTCAGGATATTCCCATTCAAGTCTGCCGTGAAAATATCATAGTCCGCATAAATTGGCCACACATATTTTCCACTGGCTAATCGCATTGGACTTTCAGGGCAAAGTGAATCTCCTAAATGGGTGGAACCATACACGATGGTGGTGTCTCCCGGAAGGAAATAGGCGCAGGTAGTCCTTCCCAGACCCGTACTAATCATAGGGGGTTGATACCCCGCCTCCGCTTTGGATATATCCAGTTTGAAGATCTGATCGCAAGCCACACCCCACGCATCAAAATCAGATTGAAAAATCAGTTGATCACCACCGAAAGACCAGTAGGCTTCAGCATTATTTCCTCCCCAGGTGAGCTGCTTCACATTTTTTAGATGAGTCTCTTGCTCATATTTCAAAGTATCTAATTCTGTGCCTTCAGAAGTAGTATCATTAGGGGTGGTTTGGCATGATGCTACGAAAACAATTCCAAGTATATAAATTAAGTGTTTCATCGGGTTTATCTTAGTCCACGCGAAACTAATACATATCTTCATGATCATGCGGACACCTCTTTTCATTTTCGTTTCCCTTGTACTATACAGCTGTACTCAGTCATCTCCAGACTATCTCAGTCAGGCCCGTCGTGATCTGTCCATTCTTGCCAGTGACTCTCTGGCTGGACGTGAAGTGGGTACTGAAGGCGAAGCATTAGCCGCAGCATACATTTCCAAACGATTTGAGGAACTGGGGCTTCAGCCTGCCGGTACTGCGGGATGGAATCAACCCTTTTTTGTGAAAGAATCACAAAATCCTCATGAAAAACCCTTGCTTTCGGCTGAGGACTCCACCGCAGGAACTTCAGGAAAAAATGTCATTGGACTGATGGATAACCCTGGAGATGAGGTAGTCATCATAGGAGCTCACTTTGATCACCTGGGTTATGGTGGCTTTTCGTCTCTTCACCGGGGAGACTCAGCCATACATAATGGTGCTGACGATAATGCAAGTGGGATCACCGCCATGTTTCTCATTGCGGAAATGTTACAAAGCAAAAACATCCAAACTGATGTCCTTTTCATTGCTTTTTCAGGAGAAGAAAAAGGACTCTGGGGCTCAAACTTTTTTGTAAAAAACCCAACGATTGACCTTAGTACAGTTGATTTTATGATCAATATGGATATGGTGGGCAGACTTGATTCGGCCAAGGGAATGGCCATACACGGTACAGGCACAGCCCCCCAGTGGTCACAAGTCATTGACACGACCAATACAGTTAATTTGAAGGTGATCAAAAAGGCATCTGGTATAGGTCCCTCAGATCATACTTCGTTTTATCTTCAGGATATACCTGTACTCCATTTCTTCACTGGTCAGCATGAAGATTATCATAAACCCACAGATGATGCCGAGCTCATCAACTATGAAGGGATAGTACGCATCGCTACTCACATCACCAATATCATCACTTATCTTGATACCCAACCTAAACTCACTTTCCAGAAAACCAAAGATGAATCCAGCCAGGGTCCACGTTTCACTGTATCACTAGGGGTGGTGCCGGATTATTTATATGATGGAAAAGGGATGCGCATTGATGGTATCAGTGAGGACAAACCAGCTCAAAAAGCTGGCCTGGAGGAAGGTGATGTGGTTATCCAGCTGGGTGATAGCACTGTGATTGATATGATGAGCTACATGCGAGCCTTGTCCTCATTCAAAGCTGGAGACGCCACGGAAGTAATTGTGAATAGAAATGGCGAAAAACTGGCGTATGACATTCAGTTTTAAATGAGAAAATTTATCCCCTTGCTTCTTCTGTGGTCTTGCCAGACTTCCGAACCGGCTCAGATGATTCTGGATCGTCACAGGGAAACTGTGGGCGAAACTTCCAATATCAGGTCTCTGACCACTCTATCCAACTGCATGGGGCCGGAGGGTCAATACACCACCTATACCGCCTCCTCTTTCACAGACGATTATGTCCTTTTCCAGCAGGATTACACCTATAAGCCAAACCCCTTCTATGCCCTTATTTTGACGAAAGATGAGGGCTATGGCCTGGATGAAAACATGGTCATACAGGGCCCACTTTCCAAACCCATTATTGCTGTTTTGAAGGCCCATGAGTTTCACGAGGTAATGCTTCAGCCGGAGAGTCGATACTTTAACATGCGACTGCTTGAGGATACTACTTTTTTTGACCAAAAGTGCCACCAATTAATCGCAAGTGACCATCTGGGGCTTCCGGTTCGCTTATATTTTGATCAAAAGTCACGTCTCATGGCGGGGATCTCGCAGGTCAATCCCTACAAAAAAGGAGAGATCATTCAGGTACATTTCGAAAAGTGGAACAAGAAAAACAGCCCCGTGATCTTCGAGCAACTTACCATTCTCCAGGGGTCCGAAACCTATACCTTTGATTACGAGTCTGTAGATTTTTCCACTCAATCAATCGTAAAAATGACATTCGGGCAACCCTGAAGCGCGCCCCTCTGAGTTTCCTACTTAATGTGCCTCCACGGCCATTCCCATTCAGGGAAGCTCCACGCGCTACTGAAAACTAATGAACATATCCACAAGTTTTCCACAGCATAGAAATACCCGACCTACATGACCCAATTGGCCGTGGGATTTTCTTATTTTGTTTTTTGTTGCAATAAGCAAACCACCACACTTCATGTACTTAATCTTTGATACGGAAACCACTGGTCTTCCCAGGAACAAAACGGCACCTCTTACCGATTTTGACAACTGGCCCAGACTGGTACAACTGGCCTGGCAGCTACACGACGCAGAGGGAAATCTAGTTTCTCAAGGTAATCATGTCGTAAAACCTGAAGGGTTCACCATTCCCTTCAATGCCCAAAAAGTACACGGTATCTCCACCGAGCGCGCACTTGAGGTGGGAGAAGACCTGAAGGGTGTACTGGACAAATTCTCTGCGGACGTTCAGCGCGCTAAGGTTTTGGTTGGACATAACATTGAGTTTGACAATAAAATCATTGGGGCAGAATACTTGCGCACAGACCAGGAAAACCTCCTGGAAGCCTACCCCAATATCGATACTTCCACAGACACAGTGGAGTTCTGTCAGCTCCAGGGAGGTATCGGCGGCAGGCTCAAGCAGCCGAAGTTGATAGAACTTTATACGAAATTATTCGGAAAGCCATTCGATGATGCACACGATGCGGCCTACGATGTGGACGCCACAGCCAGGGCATTTTTTGAATGCCTTCGAAGAAAAATCATCAAAACATTTGATGATACTGACCCTTCCAAAATCACTTATGAAGCTCCCGATCTGGAAGCAGCCAATTTTTCCTGGGCTCGCGAAAAACGTACCGGACGGGCCAGCAATGAAGAAGTAGCTGTAGAAGACATTAAAGGCCCTTTTTGCCATCTGCATGTTCACTCTCAGTTTTCTGTGCTTCAGGCCACCCCCAATGTGGAGTCTATCGTGGCTAAAGCCAAAGCTTTTGACATGCCGGCGGTGGCCATTACTGACCTGGGCAACATGTTCGGAGCTTTCAAATTTGTGAGAGCGGCACTCAATGCGGGCGTTAAACCCATTGTGGGGTGTGAGTTTTTTGTGGCCGAAGAGCGATTAAAGCTTCAGTTCACCAAAGACAATCCCGATCGGCGTTTTCAGCAGGTGCTGATGGCCAAAAATAAAAAAGGCTACGAAAACCTGGTTAAGCTAAGCTCCTATGCCTACATAGAAGGGCTCTATGGACTCTACCCCAGGGTGGACAAAGAACTGATCAAAAAATACCGCGAAGGGGTGATCGCTACCAGTGGCGGGCTCTACGGCGAGATCCCCCACCTGATCCTGAACGTAGGTGAGCACCAGGCAGAAGAAGCCTTACAGTGGTGGCTGGACCTGTTCGGAGATGATTTCTATCTGGAAATCAACCGACACGGACTGGATGAGGAAAATCACCTCAATGATGTGCTCATCGGTTTTGCCAGAAAGTACAATGTAAAGATGATCGCGGCTAATGAACTCTTCTACCTTGATGAAGAGGACTCTAAGGCCCACGATGTACTTATTTGTATCAAAGAAAATGAGAAGCAGAGTACGCCCATCGGCCGTGGAAGGGGTTTCCGTCCCGGGCTAAAAAACTCAAAGTATTACTTCAAGGGCCAGGAGGAAATGAAGGCTGCATTTACTGACCTACCTGAGGCCATTGAGAACATTGCGGAGCTCATCGGCAAAGTAGAGGAGTTCAAGCTGGAACGTGATGTGCTCCTTCCAGCTTTTGATATCCCGGAGGAATTTAAAAACCCTGAAGATGAGGTTGATGGAGGTAAACGTGGAGAAAATGCTTACCTCAGGCACCTCACCTATATTGGCGCAAAAAAACGCTACAAAGAAATCACCGAAGAGATCAAGGAAAGGCTGGATTTTGAGCTGGCCACCATCGAAAACACGGGCTATCCCGGGTACTTCCTGATTGTGCAGGATTTCACCAGCAAGGCCCGCGAAATGGGCGTGGCGGTAGGTCCCGGAAGAGGCTCTGCCGCAGGATCTGCGGTGGCCTACTGTATAGGAATCACCAATGTAGACCCCATTGCGTACGATCTCCTGTTTGAGCGTTTCCTGAATCCAGACAGGGTATCACTTCCCGATATTGATATTGACTTTGACAATGAAGGACGGGAAAAGGTTATAGACTATGTGGTGAAAAAATACGGGTTCACCCAGGTGGCTCAGATCATCACCTACGGTACCATGGCGCCAAAGTCAGCCATAAGGGATGCAGGGCGAGTCATGGAGCTACCACTGCCGGAAACAGACTCCATCGCCAAGCTGGTACCCGAAAAACCAGGGGCCAAATTCTCCAAAATCTGGGGCGAGGTACCCGAGCTCGAGCGAATGCGGAGAGGCAAAGACCTCCCCTCTCAGGTGCTGAACCAGGCGGTAATTCTGGAAGGTTCACTCAGAAACACCGGGGTACATGCCTGCGGGATTATCATCACACCAGATGATATGACCAATTTCGTACCGCTCGCCAAATCCAAGGACTCTAGCCTTCTTGTCACACAGTTTGACAACAGCGTGGTAGAATCTGCCGGAATGCTGAAAATGGACTTTTTGGGTCTGAAAACACTTTCTATTATTAAAACAGCAATAGAGAATGTAAAAAAACGGCACGGCATAGTCATCGATATAGATGAAATTCCACTCGATGATCCTAAAACCTACGAACTCTATCAAAAAGGTGAAACCAACGGAACATTCCAGTTTGAATCTCCGGGCATGCAGAAGCACCTGCGGGCGCTAAAACCCGATAAACTGGAAGACCTTATTGCCATGAACGCCCTATATCGTCCGGGACCTATGGAATACATCCCGGAGTTCATCGACCGAAAACATGGCCGCTCCAAGATTCAGTATGATGTGCCAGACATGGAGGAATACCTGGCTGAAACCTACGGAATCACAGTTTATCAGGAGCAAGTAATGCTGCTCTCGCAAAAGCTGGCCGGCTTCACCAAAGGTGAAGCTGACGTTTTGCGTAAGGCGATGGGTAAGAAGCAAAAGCAGGTGCTCGATAAGATGAAACCCCAATTTATCGGGCAAGCCAAGGAAAAAGGACACCCAGAAGACAAACTGGAGAAAATCTGGAAAGACTGGGAAGCCTTTGCAGCCTATGCCTTCAATAAATCACACAGTACCTGCTACTCTGTGGTGGCTTATCAGACCGGTTACCTCAAAGCCAACTATCCGGCTGAATACATGGCCTCTGTGCTCACGCATAACCAAAGCAACATTGAAAAAGTGAGCTTCTTCATGGAAGAATGCCGTAATCAGGGCATCAAAGTGTTGGGACCACACGTGAATGAGTCAGGCCTCAACTTTGAAGTGAATGCCGCCGGCGAAATCCGCTTTGGACTGGGAGCCATCAAAGGTACTGGTGAATCTGCCGTGCTGGCAATTATTGAAGAACGAGATGCCAATGGCCCATTCAGTGATCTGTTTGATTTTGCCTCGAGGGTAAACCTCAGAGCTGTGAATAAAAAATCATTCGAAAGTCTGGCTAAAGCCGGAGGATTCGACTGTTTCGATGAGTTTCATAGACGACAGTACGTGGAGCCTGATGAAGAAGGGGCCAGTCTGATCGAAAAGGCCATTCGCTACGCCAATAAACTTCAGCAGGAAGAGGACAGCGCGCAGGCTTCCTTGTTTGGGGGGGGCAGTGAATCCAATGTGGTAATGCGCCCGCGCATTGGCAAAATAGAGCCCTATGGAGAAATAGAAAAGCTCAACATAGAGCAGGAAATGGTGGGCCTGTACATCTCGGGGCACCCATTGGATCAGTACAAATTTGAGATGAAATACTTCACCAACACCAAGCTCAGCGACCTGGTGGACCTGGAGAAGCTTCAGGGTAAAGAGATCAAATTAGGGGGTATGATCACTGAAGTGGCACATCTCACCACCAAAAAAGGGAAGCCTTATGGACGCTTCAAAATCACAGGCTACTCAGACAGCCATGAGTTTTTTCTCTTCTCACCCAGCTACCTGGATTTCAAGGCATACCTGGAGAAGGGTTGGTTCATCTACATGACGGGAATTGTGCAAAACAGATGGAGCGGTACCGACCTGGAGTTTAAAATCACCAGCATGGAGCCACTGAGCGATATTCGTGAGCGCATGGCCAAAGGGATAGAACTGCAAATGCGGTTATCCGATGTGAGCCCGGCACTCATCGGAGAGCTGGAGCGCTATGGTCAGAAATATCCCGGAAACAACGTATTCAAGCTCAATATCATGGGTGCTTTTGAGGAGCGAATGATCAATCTGGAGATGATGAGCAGGAAAATATCTGTGGACATCAATGACGACCTCATCAAGGAGCTGGACAGGCTGGAAGACATCAGCTACCGGGTGCTGACCAGCTGATCTTTATCCCTATTGTCCGAGAGACAACAAATGAATACTTAAATAAAAAGTGGATCAACAAAAAGCATATCTTTGCCGTTATCAACTTGAATTATAATTATTAACTGATATAAAAATGGCACATCCATTAGAATTAACTGATCAAAATTTCGAAGAAATAATCAATACCGATAAACCCGTACTTGTGGATTTCTGGGCGGAATGGTGCGGACCTTGTAAAATGATCGCCCCTGTAGTGGAAGAGTTGGCTGCTGACTATGAAGGCAAAGCTGTGATTGGCAAAGTAGATGTGGACTCAAACCCTGAGATTTCTGCAAAGTTTGGCATTCGCTCTATCCCTACCCTTTTGGTATTCAAAAACGGTGAGATCGTGGACAAGCAAATCGGAGCGGTTCCGAAAACTGCACTGAGCGAAAAGCTGGATAAGCAACTGGCTTAATTCCACTTTATAGAAAAGCTTCAAAAAACCGGCCTGGGCCGGTTTTTTTATGTCCTCAATTCCTTCAAAAATAATAGTTGAGAGTGAAAAGTTGGTCAAAAGATATCTTGTTGGCCCATCTCAGATTGAGTCGACTACCTCGCTCTTCCCCCTCTGATATCTCTCCATTTTGCTGATCCTCTTCCCTCCTTTTTCCCTGGCTGGCACTCATGACCACCTGAGCCAGATTGGTCTCTATAGAGAGCTGATCAAAAATGAAATAATACAGCCCCATCTTCATATCCATGTGAATGGCATTGGTCCGGATTTCATTCCTCCCCCTAGCATAGGATTCTCCTCCCAGGGTATCATAATGATGGTAAGAGTTCTTCTGAATTGTCCTCAAATAGCCCATTCCAGGCTGCACATAGGCACCAAAATCACCATGGATAGGAAAATAATATTTCAGGAAGGTTCCAAAACCAAAGCTCACGCTACTGCTATTGTTTTCATAATTTCGGTTATAATATTGGCTTTGCTGACTATGATTGGCTGATCCAAGCTCCATATCAATACCCACCATCACATAATCCTTGAAAAAGCGGGCATAGTAGGGTGAAATGAAGAAGTTGCTGGATTGATTTGAATATTCATCACCAAAAAAGGATCCTGTCACGTTTTCAGGATCATTATTTTCCGTTTCTGAAAAGTTGATAGAGATTCCCCCTCCCAAAATTCGGTTTCCCATTTCAAGGGAGCTTTGAGAATAAGTGAGGGCACATGAAAAAACAAGAACAAACGCTGCAGTAATTTTTTTGGCTCGAAAAGGGCTCATATACGGGTTTTTAGGAGGTGAAAAAACCTAACTCCCGCAAAGAGCATACCAGACCGTTACCTAAATTATTAAAAAAAGTTAATCACGAAATTGCTCGCCCGATTTCTTCTCCATTAATCTCACCAAAAAACCTGCGTCCGATACATGTTCAAGGATCACTTTGATCAGGAAGGTCAGTGGAACAGACAGCAACATGCCTGCTGTTCCCCACATAAAGGCCCAAAAAACCAGGCTAAATAAAATAGTCACAGTATTGATGGAGAGTGAGTCTCCCGTCATTTTGGGCTCTACGATGCTGCCCATAACGATTTGTACGCCTTCCAGCGCTAAAAACAGAAAGAACACCTCGGAAATACTGGTGGCCGTCAGTCCCCCAATAATCAACGGGGGCACGATGGCTATGAGGGATCCCACATAAGGAATATAGTTGAGCACAAAACCTAAAATACCCCAGAGTAAAGCATACTGTATACCAAAAGCCCAGCTAATAAGCCCTATACCCAGGCCTGTCATCAGGCTCACCACGGTTTTCACTTTGATATAAATACTAATCGAATCTTTGACTCTCCGAAAAGTATCCGATGCGGAAGATTCCTCTCCTGCTCCATTTTTGCCCATGATATAGTTAATCACCTTTTCGTATTGGGCAATGGCTCCCAGTAGCCCCGCGAAATAAAGAATGGTCATGAGAAGCTCCGTTGCAAACCCACTCAGCGTATTGAGAAAAGATCCTGAAAGTGATAATACCTGATCTGTAGGTACTACTCTGGAGAGGTATTCTTTTAGTTCGTCTTCCTTCAGCTCACTGCCCATGAGAGAGGTCACCCGATCAATCATAGGTTTAAGTTCGGCGGTCACTCCTGCCAGGATATCATCCCTGTTGCTGACAAATGCACTCACCGCATTGTAAAACAGAAATCCGATGAGTAAAAAAGCAATTACTGAAAAAATGGTGGTCAAAACCACGCTCACATTCAGTGAAAACTTTCGCTTGAAAAGACTCACCAGCGGCTGCAGCAAAATGGCAAAAAACAATGCAAATGCCAGTGGCACAAATAGATTACTCAACATTTTGAGCAAATAAAGAATTACAATGGCCAAAAAAACCACTAAAATATTCTTGATCACACGGAGTGATCGGGCCATATCATCAGCTTGTTCCTTCATGGGGTAAACATTTGTGGGTGTTCGTCTTCGAAAGGTGTAAGTGCTTGCAAATATCTGGCAAAAGAAAGGATACTTGCTTCATCAAAGTGATTTCCTATCAAACTAATTGTTCCCGAACTTCCAGCTTCATAGGATCCATTAGGCAGCACTACACACGGATGCCCTGTCAGGTTGGTCATCAGGAGCTGATCACCGCCAAAACTCGGAGCGATCAGCACATCGATATTGGCCATCATCTCATTGAATTGCTGAGCCAGTAAATAGCGTAATCTATTGGCTTGTATGTACTCTACGGCAGGAATGAACCGGGCACTCCTAAAGACATTTGGCCAGGCATTGATGATCTGACGGGTAAGTTCATCATCCTGATTGCTGCGGGTAAGCTCATCGAAAGCCGCGGCAGCCTCTGCGGAGAGGATGAATCCGAGGGCGCTTGTGGGGATCTCAGCAGGCAGCTCCTTTTCGATCATTTTTATCCCCTGTTTCCTGAGCAAAGCCAATGTAGTACTATCATTGCTTTTGTTGTAATCAGAGGCTTCAAAAAGCCCTTTCAAATAGCCCACTCTGAGGTTTTTCACCTTGTACACATCATACTCATAATTGAATGGGTAGTCCTTTAGCACTTCCAGATCCTTGCCATCTGATCCCCTGATGGCATCAAAAACCAGGGCCAGATCCGTAGCATCCCTGCACATGGGCCCGAGCTTATCCATGCTCCAGCTCAGTGCCATCGCACCATATTTGCTCACGCGACCAAAGGTGGGTCGCAATCCCATGATCCCACATCTGTTGGATGGTGACACGATTGATCCCCACGTTTCACTGCCGATGGCAAAAGGTACCAGACCGGCGGCCACTGCAGAAGCCGGACCAGCGGATGAGCCACTACTGCCCTGCTCCAGATTCCATGGATTTTTGGTGACACCACCATACCACACATCTCCCCAGGCCAATGCGCCCAGAGTGAGCTTGGCTACCAGCACCGCGCCAGCTGCTTCCAACTTCTCCACCACCGTAGCGGTATAGTTAATTTCCTGATCTTTAAAAGGCATAGCTCCCCAAGTGGTTTTATACCCTTTTACCGCCAATAAATCCTTCACTCCATAGGGAATGCCGTGCAATGCGCCTCTGTACCTTCCTGCTGCTATTTCCTCGTCTGCCTTTTTGGCCTGCTCCATGGCGAGTTCTTCAGTCAACGACACCACACACTGCAGGGTATCCCCAAATCGCTTCAATCTGCTCAGATACATCTTCGTCAGTTCCAGTGAAGTTATTTTTCCTGTTTGGAGTAGCACTGAAAGTTCGGCCACCGAGTAGAATGCCAACTCCTCTATTTTGGCGGGCATCGCCACCTGACCAGGTAGCTGAAAATCCACCTCCACCTGCTCAGATGAAATATGATCGAGGTTTACAGGAGGCACAAACACCAGCGAATATGGGAGGTCGTTGGGTAGAGGTTGCATGCGAATTTTTCGAAAATCCGAAAGGTTATCCTCCAACCCTCCACGTAGTGAATCCACTTCCTCCTGAGTAAAATTCAGTCCAAAGAGCTTCATGGCCTGAAAAATGGAATCCTGCTGACCCTGAACAACCAATACACTCAGGCAGGTTATAACAGTGAAAATAAGTTTTCTCATGACTTTGATAATTTGAAGGGTTTCAAGAGCAGACATACTCCAAAATAAGGAGCTATTTGTTCTTTCACATGATCAGGAAGAAAGGTAAGACAGGAAATCCATTTTTCGCCGGTGGCGGATGAAGAAAGTTGAGTAGTCAAACAAAAAGGGCAGGCCTCTTGCGAAACCTGCCCTTCTCATTTCATAGGCACCGTAGCCCCTATCAAATGCCAAACTACTGTTCGGATGCCCTCTAAAGTTTATTCCAGGGAAACCCCGAAATTTTCTTCAAAATTGACCTTCGAGCCACGCTAAGCGATGCCTTAGCGTTCACCTAACTTTTGCCCTACTGGCCAAGAAACTGACGTTTCAGCTTCCTATCCCTCGTTTGGTAATTCTAAGGTAGCATCAATATTTACAATCACAAAGTTTTGATTATCAATGTTTTCCACCAGTTTTCCATAGGCTTATACCCTGGTTATACCCGGCTTTTGCACAGTCTTATCCACAATGTGCCCTGTTTTGTTAAAAAAAGCTAAAGACACTGCCACTCATGTAACTTCCGCATCCTTAGGTCGGTACTCTCAGTTAACTCAACCAAACCTAAAGGTCATGATCAAGAACTACCTAAAAATCACCCTCCGACACTTACTGAGGCAACCGGGCTACGCCGCCCTTAACATTCTGGGCCTCACCATCGGTATTGTGTCCAGCCTTCTCATTGTACTCTACCTCTACCATGAGGTCAGTTTCGATCAGCAACATACCAAAGCTGATCGCATCTACAGGATTTCATCAGACATCAAGGAGCCAGATAATGCTTTCAGATGGTCGGTGACCCAACTTCCATTGGGCAGAACTGTGAAAAGTGAATTTTCCGAAGTGGAACAATATGTGAGGTTTATCGGAAACGGACGCACCCGATTTTCGAAAAACGATATCAGCTACTATGAAGAAAACATTTTCATGGTGGACAGTACTGTGTTCAATGTTTTTGACTTTAATCTGACCTCCGGAGACCCTCAAACTGCCCTGGAGGGGCCCAACTCCATAGTGATCAGCCAGAGCATGGCCGATAAAATATTTAAGGGAGAAAACCCCATAGGGCAACTGCTCAAAACAGATCGTAATAGTCTGGAGATTACCGGGGTATTCGCTGATGTACCCAAAAATTCCCACATTCGGCCTAATGCCATGATTTCGGCAAGCACCGCAGATCGAAACAATTCTCAAAACTGGGGCGGATTTGGGATATACACCTATGTATTACTCAACGAAGGAGCCGACCCTGCTGCCGTAGAGGTCAAACTCAATGACATCATTGAAAAGTATGTGGCCGTCATCTTTGATCAGTTCGGTATCAAAATTCGATACGAGATGATCAATATTGCCGACATTCACCTCTATTCCACTTTTCAGGGAGAGCCCGAGCCCCTCGGCAATATCAAATACATCTATATTTTCGGGGCAGTAGCCATCTTCCTGATCCTCATCGCCAGCATCAACTACATGAACCTCTCCACGGCCAGGTCTATGAAACGCGCGCTGGAAGTCGGTATCCGAAAGGTAATGGGTGCTCAGCGCGGCATGCTCATCCGGCAGTTTATGACAGAGTCCATTCTGCTCACAGTCTTCGCACTTTTTCTCAGCCTGCTGCTCCTACTAATCCTCGTACCCCTGCTCAACAATCAGTTGCAAACCAACCTCAGCATTGGCAATTTGCTAGCCCCGGGTGTACTTCTAGCCATTGGCATCATGTTTCTCATCACAGGTGTGCTCAGTGGTAGCTACCCGGCATTTTATCTTTCAGCCTTCAAGCCCATTGTGGTACTCAAAGGAAAGGGAGGCCGCGCAGGCAACAAAGTACTCAGAAGTATCCTCGTGGGCATTCAGTTTGCTATTTCCATTTTCATGCTGGTGGGCACACTCATTATCTACGATCAGATGCAGTATCTCCGACACAAAGACCTGGGATTCGACAAAGACCAGGTACTGAGATTGGTACTGGACAATGATCCTGCCCGTGAGAAATGGCCAGTACTCAAAAACAAACTACTGGAAAACCCCAACATCAAGGGAGCTACTACCTCCACCACTTCCCCCGGACGTGGATTTGGTAAAAATGTCATGAGCGTGGAGACCAACGATGGCACAATGGAACAGTATGGTGTCGATTCTTACGGAATCGATTATGACTACTTGCCGGTATTAGGGATTGATCTAGCTGCCGGTAGAAACATCTCCTCCAATTATCCCACAGACACTGCTTCAGCGGTAATGATCAACGAAGCCATGGTGGCCCGCATGGGGTGGTCAGACCCTATCGGAAAAAAGTTTCAGTTTGACCGGGACAGCACCAAATTTCACAAGGTCGTGGGAGTGGTCAAAGACTTCCACCAAAGATCTCTGTACGACCCCATTGAAGCGCTTCTCTTTATTCCGAGCCTGAACAACTCCAATGTGCTGATAAAAGTAGGTGGCGACTTAAACGCTTCCATTCGCAGCATAGAGACTATCTGGAATGAGGTATTTCCTAATATGCCCTTTGAATACAGCTTTTTGGATGAAGACTTCATGGAGCAGTATGAAACTGACCAGCTCAGAGGACGCCTGTTCCTTGGTTTTTCGGTGATGATGATTTTCATCGCCTGCCTGGGGCTCCTGGGCCTTGCTTCTTTCATTGCGGAGCAGCGCACCAAGGAAATCAGTATCAGAAAAGTGCTGGGTGCCAATGTTTCTGGTCTGGTGACCCTGCTGGTTAAGGATTTCATCATCCTTGTCGCATTGGGAGCCTTACCGGCCTTTGGGTTTGCTTACTACTTCATGGGTGAATGGCTGGACACCTTCGAATACCACGTAGAGATGAATTATCTGCTCTATATACTGGTGCTCGTTATCATCTCAGCCATCACAGTGGTCACCACCGGATACCATGCGCTGCGGGCCGCCAGCAGCAATCCTGCCGAGAACCTGAAATACGAATAAGTCAAGTGACAGAAGCAGGGCCTGGAGTATTGAATCGCTTTCTGGCCCTACTTTATTTTTTGTCGCTAGCTTTAACTCATGAAACAAGCATTAGCCCTTCTGCTTGCCGCCCTGGGCTTCTTCCAGGTGGCAGCTCAAAAAAAGGTAGCCATCACCTATGATGACCTGGTCCTCAATGGGCCTTTTATTTCTCTGGAGCATACCATAGCGGTTAATAGACAAATCATCGCTTATTGCGCAACGTTTGGTGTCCCGGCAGTGGGTTTTGTCAATGAAAAGAAACTTGATGTCACCGGTGAAACAGTCGCCAGAATAAACATTTTGAAGTCCTGGCTGGATGCGGGCCTCGAGCTCGGCAATCATACCTATAGTCATCCTTCGCTCTCCAGAACCCCTCTGGAGGAATATCAAAATGATGTAATCAAAGGTGAGGAGGTCACAAAGGCGCTGATGGAAGAACGTGGACAAACTCTGAGATACTTCCGGCACCCATACCTTCATACAGGTCCTGACAGTACCACCAAGGCCTCCTTCGAAGCTTTTCTAAGTGCTAGGGCTTATGAAATAGCTCCGGTGACCGTGGATGGCTCAGACTACATATTCAATACAGTATATGTGGATGCGCTCAGGTCCGGAGACACCTCCCTCATGCAGCGAACAGGCGCCGCCTATGTAGCCCACACCCTTCGAATGTTTGACTTCATGGAAGAAGTAGCCAAAGAGGTGATAGGAAGAAACATTGCCCACGTTTACCTGTGCCATGCCAATGCCATCAATGCCGACTATATGGGCATCCTCTATCAGGAACTAAAGCGGCGTGGGTATGAGTTTACCTCATTGAAAGAAGTATTGCAAGATGAGGCCTACCAGCGCAAGGATTACTATTTGGGCAAATGGGGCATCAGCTGGCTTTATCGGTGGGACAAGGAAAAATCGACAGAATGGTTGAAAATAGAACCGGAAATTGATCAGGAAATTTTATCCTTGTATAACAATCGATAAAATCTGAAAACCCCGTAAATGTGCGCTGCACGACTTTTTGAAATAAACATTAATCCATCACCCCACGTTCGAGTTTTAATTATGTAATCAAAGACACATGATGGACCAAAATTTCATCCATAAGATTTTTCACTCACATCAGGAATACACTAAAATCCCGGCCACATCATCCATCATTGGATTTTTTAATGATCTGCTCGGTGTATTGTTTCCTGATTTTTCCAGCCACCCAGCCAAATCTGAAGAGCAGGTAGGACAGATTCTCGAACAGCTTCAAACCAAACTCAAGAGTATTCTCACCAATAACATATCATTGTCCGGAGACAACAAGCAGGAAATCATTGAGGCTTTCTTCACCAGTCTTCCGGTACTCTATGATCGGCTGGCGCTGGATATCGAAGCGATGTTTCAAGGCGACCCTGCTGCTTCTGATCACTCAGAGATCATTCGCTCCTATCCTGGCTTTTATGCCATTGCCTCCTACCGCCTGGCTCATGAGCTGGCACTCCTGGGGGTAAAAAACATCCCGAGGATCATCACGGAGCATGCCCACAGCAAAACCGGAATAGACATACACCCCAATGCCATCATTGGTGAGCACTTTTGCATTGACCATGGCACCGGGATAGTGATCGGGGAAACCACCGTGATCGGCAAGCACGTAAAAATCTACCAGGGAGTGACTCTGGGAGCACTCAGTGTGGACAAAAAAGACGCTAAAGTAAAACGTCATCCTACCATTGAGGACCATGTGGTCATCTATGCGGGTGCTACCATTTTGGGGGGAAAAACGCGCATAGGCAAACACTCCATTGTAGGTGGAAACGTATGGCTCACCAAGAGCATCCCGGCCAATTCTCGAGTGTATTATCAGGCCCTGATGCATGAAGACAATGAATCCAAACCAGACCTGATCATCGTAAAGCAAGCCTGATCCATGAATTTACTAGACCTGATAGGAAATACTCCCCTGGTGGAGATTACCAAAATCAATCAAAAACCCGGAGTGAAAATCTTCGGTAAGCTGGAAGGTCAAAATCCGGGCGGTAGTGTCAAAGACCGGGCGGCTTTTGGTATGATCAGCGAAGCCCTCAAACGGGGTGACATCAAAAAGGGCGACCGACTGATAGAAGCCACCAGTGGCAATACCGGTATTGCGCTGGCCATGATTGCACAGTCGGCAGGACTACACATGACCCTGCTGATGCCTGAAAACAGCACGGTGGAGCGCATTCAGGCTATGAGGGCCTATGGTGCGGAGGTGATTCTCACCCCTGCCGAACGAACCATAGAATACTCAAGGGAGCTGGCGGAAGAAAAAGCCACCAAAGAGGGTTATTTCATGCTCAATCAGTTTGCCAATCCGGACAACTACGGCATGCATTACAAAACCACCGGCCCGGAAATATGGAGAGACACCGAAGGTCAGGTGACCCATTTTGTCTCCGCCATGGGCACCACGGGTACCATTATGGGGGTTTCCCGATACTTGAAAGAGCAGAGCACCAACATCCAGATCGTGGGAACACAACCCACCGAAGGCTCCTCTATCCCAGGCATCAGGCGATGGTCACCGGAATTTCTTCCGAAAATATTTGACCCCAAACGCGTAGACAGAGTGATCGATGTGAGCGAAACGGCCGCCAGAAACATGGCCAGAAGGCTGGCAAGAGAAGAAGCCATCCTCTCAGGGATGAGCAGCGGTGGAGCACTCACTGCCGCATTGCAGGTAGCTGAAGAAATCGATCATGGGTTGATTGTTTTCATTGTATGCGACATAGGAGAAAGATACCTGAGCTCCGGACTGTTTGATTGAAACCAAAATCCGCTCTTCACAGTTCTAATCTAAATTTTACAAAACGATGAACAAAGCCATCAAAAATATAAAGCCACTTGGCTTCCCATGGGAAACTCAGGATCCCTTCCTTTTTTGTGTATACCACAAAGATGATTACCCAAAAGGCAATGCTCAAATGGGCCCAGATGCATCGCTTGCAGGTCGTAATCTCGGTCAGGATTTCGACCCTTCCAATGCGTGGAGAATGTACCACGGCGATACGGTGCCAGGATTTCCACAGCACCCACATCGCGGATTTGAAACTGTGACTGTCGTACCCAAAGGGCTGGTAGATCACTCTGATTCGCTGGGTGCTGCTGGCCGGTTTGGCAATGGAGATGTGCAGTGGATGACTGCCGGAAAAGGTGTGAATCACTGCGAAATGTTTCCTTTGCTCAAGCAAGACGAAGAAAACCCTCTGCTCCTCTTTCAGATTTGGCTTAACCTGCCCTCAAAGAGCAAGTTTGTGGAACCTCACTTTGCCATGCTCTGGAACGAGAAAATTCCGATGTACAAATCGGATGATGGAAAAACCTCCGTCACCGTGGTGGCCGGAAACATTGGCGAGGTGAAAGCCCCTGCTCCTGCTCCCGACTCATGGGCAGCTGATCCCGCCCACGAAGTAGCCATCTGGACCATAAAAATGGATGCCAATGCCGAATGGGAATTACCCAAAGCAAGTGCAGGTGTCAATCGCTCCATCTATTTTTACCAGGGAGAATCCCTGACGATAAACGATGAGGCCCTTCACTCCCATCAGTGCGTTGAACTAAATCCTTCAGAGACCGTCTCGCTCAAAAGTGGCGCATCAGAAACCAGAATACTAATGCTCCAGGGCAAGCCCATTGGGGAACCGGTAGCTAAGTACGGCCCTTTTGTGATGAATACTCAGGATGAAATCCGGCAAGCCCTTCAGGACTATCAGCGCACGCAATTTGGTGGATGGCCATGGCCCAAAAATGATCATGTTCATCCGCGTGAGCGCGGACGTTTCGCTAAACATGCGGATGGTCGTTTGGAGGAAATGTAGGATTGTATGGCGAACGCTCTAATGATTTAATAACATTTCTCCTGCAAAAAATCCAAATGGAATTGACGTTGGTTGAAAAAAAAATTAGCTTTAGACAAACCCTTTACCCATGAAGATATATCAGTTGATCTGGAGCTATGAATGCAAACCGGAAACGACCGCCGAATTTGAAAAAGAGTATGCTCAAAATGGAGCCTGGTTCAAATTTTTTGAACCGTGCGACGACTTCCTGGGGCAGGACCTGGCCAAAAACATAGAAACGGGGCATTACATACTTACTGATAAATGGATCTCCAGAGCCTCATACGAAGGTCACATTGCTGAGAACAAAGCGGAATATGACCGGCTCTGCGAACAGTTTAAGGCACTGTATGAAAAAGAGACTCTGATCGGGAGGTTTGAGACCGTTTCGTGGTGACCTTTAGCGCCTGAATATGCGCCTGGTGGTGAAACTGCGCTCATCCAGGATTTCATCATCACTCACTTTTTTGACACCTTCCACTGTGTAAAATGCCTTGGGATTATAAGTTTTAATCACCTTGATGGTTTTCGGGAGTGCTTCTCTTTTGATCACCGTGAAGATGATATTCACTGCGCCCTCCTCTGAGGTAGCATCCACGCTTGAAAACCTGAACGAATTTTCCCGGAAATATTCAATGAGCTCCATGGCTGGCTGTCGGGTGATCACCCGCACCACCACTCTACCTATGGCCAGTTTTTCTTCAATGATCATCCCCACAAAAATCCCGGATGCGAACCCTGAAGCATATGCCAGGTAAGTGGGCCAGCTGGTGATATTCTGAAAAATCTGACTGATCGCCAAAATCCAGATCAGCGATTCGAAAAAGCCCAGGAAGGTGGAAATGGCCTTTTTGCTTTGAAGCATAAAGATGATCCGAATCGTGTTGATGGACACATCCATAATTCTGGACAGGAAAATCAACAGCGGCAATAATACCCATTGAAAAGTTGATTGATCCATCCCTAAAAAATCTGCAAGTGATTGCCCCATTGGGCAAAACTAGTCCTTTTCATTTCCCGCACCGGACGGGTACTGTTTAAATGTTCCTTATTTTTGCTCTCAAAAAATTCAATCAATGCATCTGGAGATCGTAAAAGCCGGACAAGAAGATCATCAAGAGTTACTAGCCTTCGCCAAAGAGAATTTTCTTCTTACCTACGCCCACCGAAATACAACAGAAAATATTCAGCACTACATCAAGGGGGCTTTTGATCCCAGGTCCTTCAAAAATGAACTCCTCAATCAAAACTCGGTATTCTACAAATGCCAGCTGAATGAAGAGATGATTGGTTATTACAAAATCAACTACGCCGAAGCTCAGACTGAACCAGACTACCCCGAAAGTGCAGAAATAGAGCGAATCTATGTGAGCACAGACCAAAAAGGACGAGGGGTTGGCAGGAAAATGATCCAACATGCCAAAGCACAGGCACAGGCAAAAGGACTCGACTATCTGTGGTTGGGAGTATGGGAGAAAAACCCTGAAGCACTTAGCTTTTATGAGAAAATGGGCTTTGAGGAGATTGGTACCCATGTATTTCAGCTTGGTGATGATGCGCAGACCGACATCATCATGAAGCTCACGCTATAAACCCCTTCCGCTTTTCCGTCAGGCTTTTTTGATCCGCTCACGCAGCGTTTTTCGGTCAATGCCCAACACCTTAGCCGCCTGAGATATATTGTTCTGATTGGCTGCCAGCACATCACCGATGTACTCCTGAATCACCTCCTCGAGTTTCCTGTCCAGTCCCTTTGACTGAGACGCTGAAAATCGGAAAGCCTCCGGCAAATCAGGTATGTCGATGGTGGTGTCATCCGCCAGAATGACGAGCCGATGAACAAGATTTTGGAGTTCCCTCACGTTGCCAGGCCACGCGTATTCCTTCAGCGCATTGATGGCTTTTGGTGAAAACCGCATGACTGATTTATCCAGCTCCTGTATGTATTTGGCCAGAAAAAACTCCACCAGCTGAATGATATCGTTGCCCCGCTCGCGCAAAGGAGGCAAATCAATGGAAATGATGTTCAGCCTGTAATACAGATCTTCCCGAAACAGGCCTTTTTTGACCAACTGCATCAGGTCCACATTGGTAGCCGCCACCACCCTCAGGTTCACTTTCTGGGACTTTTTAGAGCCTACCATGTAAAACTCTTTTTCCTGAAGTACGCGCAGCAGCTTGGCCTGCATGGCCAAACTCGTATTGCTGATTTCATCCAGGAAGATCGTCCCCTTATCAGCAGTCTGGAAGAAACCTGCCCGCGTTTCACTTGCTCCGGTAAATGCCCCTTTGACATACCCAAACAACTCGCTCTCCAGCAATGCATCGGGGATCCCTCCGCAGTTCACTGGCACAAAGGGCGTAGCAGAGTCGCTACCTCCATAGTGTAAAGCCCGCGCTACCAATTCTTTACCAGTGCCACTTTCACCCTGTATCAACACCGTGGCATTGGTGCTTCGGGCTTTCGCTATGGTATTAAACACCCCGATCATTCCATCGGATGCCCCGATAATGCCAAAGTTTTGCATGGAGGGGTTCTGCCCTTCCTTTTTCCGGCGATTGGTCTTATTGAGTGCGCTCTCGACAGCTCTGAATAGTTCTTCGTCCGTAAACGACTTCACCAGGTACTCCTCAGCACCGATCTTAATAGACTCCACCGCCCCCTGAATGGACGGAAATCCCGTGATCACCAGAATGGCTACCCACTTGAAGTTTTCCGACACATGCCGCACCAGCGCCAGCCCATTTTCCCCAGGCATTTTCAGGTCTGTGATCAATAGGTCGATATTGATGGTCTCCAGGAGCTTTATCGCTGACTGAACGTTATTGGCAGTATAGACCTGATAGCCTACAGATTCAAGGTTTCGTTTGATTAACTCCACCGTTTCGAAAGAGTCATCAACTACCAACACTTCATGGGGAACTGAGTCTTTTGTTTTCATGATTGGACATGTTTGATTGGCAGCCGGATCTCAAATTTTGAACCTTTGCCCCTGGTACTGGTCACCTGAATACTGCCGTCATGAGAATCTATGATGCCCTGCACCACAGACAATCCCAAACCCGTGCCCTGGCCCACTGGTTTGGTGGTAAAAAAGGGTTCGAAAATTTTCCTACGTACAGATGGAGGCATTCCTGTACCTGTATCCTTTACAGCCAGTATCACAGTATTGTCCTTTTGTCGGGTACTCACCGTCACCTGACCACCCTCCGGCAACGCATGGATGGCATTGGTAATCAGGTTGACGAGCACCTGACTCATCTGCACCGAATCGGCCTGAATCAGTGGAAGATTAGGATCCAGCCGTTCTACAATATTGATACCCTGGCTCTGAAAGCGAACATCAATGAAATACAATGTGCTCGAAACAATGGTGTTGAGGTTGACAGGCACGATTTGCTGGGGCATCTGCCTGGAGAAAATCATGAGCTTCTTAATGATCTCACGTGTGTATAGGGATGCTTTGATAATGCGCTCTATGTCCTCCTCTTGCTGAAAATTGAGTTCCCCACCCTTTTTGAGTAGTTGGGAAAATCCGAGGATCTTTCCAAGTGGTTCGTTGAGCTCATGAGCAATACCCGCAGATAGTTCCCCCACAAACGCCAACCGCTCTGCATGTTGCAGCTGGGCTTTGAGCTTTTGCTTGTCTTCCTCCACAGAAGCACGCCTGATAAACAGCGAAAGTTCCCGGCCGACGATTCGGATAAGGTTCCTTTCTTCCTGCAGGAAAGGAGATGCCTTGCTCGCTATATCTCCCGACTCCCGATAGCCAATTTTGATGGTCCCATACTTCCTTTCCCCTACTGTGAGCGGCGTGGAGATGTCCCATTTGCAATCGGAAAAATGAGGGGTGGAGTATTGCTTTTTATGAATCGTCATGCTCACTTCGGCCAGGTCGGGGTATTGCATGGCCTTAGGCAAAATCACCAAAGATTTGGCGATAATGGCTTTCAAATCGTTCTCTTCTTCCCATGCAATTTTGGAAAGTTCATAAAGACAATTCAATTCTTTGACCCGCTCCCTGAGCTGAAATTCCGTGGAGTTTTCTTTCATAGCTTGATCAACAAAGCTACGACTCCTCTCCTGAAACCTTGCGAACATTTTCGTAAAATTTCCACATCAAGTGGGTAATTTTTACCCATGGAGTAATAATTACCCACAACTATAAATCAAAACCCACTCCCAGTCCCTTCAATCGAGCTTTTATTCTGGCACACTTCCTGCATACCCCAGCAGTAATTAAATACTCACTATATGAACAGAAGACTGATAACCATCATTGATTACGAACGGCTACTTGCCCTCAAGGAGCTTGCCCTACTGACCACTGAGACTTCAGAGAATGTGAGAAAGCTCTATACTGAACTGATGCATGCCCACATGCTCAAACCCGGCTACATTTCTGAGAACGCCATCACCATGAACTCAAGAATTCTCTTGCGCGAGTTGCATACCGGCAGGCAGATAGATCTGACCATCACCTACCCCAGAGACTCGAATGCGATGGAACGTAGGGTTTCTGTATTCTCAGAAATCGGAACCGCCCTGCTCGGCAAACTGGTAGGTGATCGGGTTTCATGGAAAATCAAGGGCCGAGAAGCCCACTTCGAAATTCTTGAAGTCCTCTACCAGCCCGAGGCTGTGGGTCATTTTAATCTATAAAAGGTAAAACATGGGTGATCAAAAGGTAAAATCCAATGCGCGCAAAAAGGGCAATCGACATCAAACGACTATGCTCGAGTACTTCAAAATCCTCTTGCGCAAACTCAGTTTCAACTCACGGCTATTTAGAAAAGAATACCGCAAAACCTTCAGATACCTGGAGCCCTCCGATCAGGATCGACTGAGGGAATGGTTAAGAAAAGGACCGGAAAACACCAAAATCCAATAAAATTATGAAGTGGAAAAACATCCTCAACAAACAACAAAGTGCAGGACTGGCTATGGTTTCAGTATTCATCATGGTACTGGTCATCAGCATCATGAACAAAAGGCACGTATTGGACCTGGAATATTCCCTGACCACCATCTACGACGACCGACTGATGGCTGAGAATCACATTTTCAATCTCTCCAAGAAAATTTACCAGAAAAAAATTCTCCTCAACGTAGATGAAGACCGACTCATGATGAGCCGGATTCACATCAATGACTCCATCAATCTCCTCATTGCCGACTATGAAGAGACGAAGCTCACCATGGATGAAGCTTTTCAGCTGAAAAAGCTCAAGAGCAGTCTGGGGAAAGCCGAGCTGTTTGAAAATCAGTTCGTTTACAGCAGCTCCGCCGAACATCGAAACCTACTCAATCCAGAACTCAGGGCACAGTACGAAATCATACTCGCAGATCTGGAAGGATTGGCTATGCTTCAACTTCACGAGGGTCAAAAATTGATTGATCAGTCGCACCGGATAGCGGCGTCCAGCAATGTAACCACACGCCTGGAAGTGGGCCTGCTGATCATTCTCGGACTCATGACGCACATCATCTTTGCGGCCAGACCTCCAGCTCCCAGGTATTCCTATTTTGACAACCTCAACTAACATCTAACCTAACGCATTCAATGAGTTTAAATTTAACTAGGATAAAATTGTCCTATATAGAAAAACATCTATATTTGTCTCCTGCAACGACTATGTTTTCAAAAGCATGTGAATATGGAATCCGGGCCACAATCTACGTGGCGGTACAGTCCCTTGAGGGAAAGCGGGCAAGCCTCAAGAGCATTGCTGCGGAGATAGAATCTCCTGTGGCATTTACCGCTAAAATATTACAGGACTTGGTTCGTAAGGGACTGATGCAGTCTGTGATGGGGCCTACGGGAGGGTTTGAAATGGACCAGCAAAAGCTGGACAGCATAAAACTGAGCCAGATAGTGGACGCCATAGATGGAGACTCCATCTACAAGGGTTGTGGGCTTGGAATGAAGCAATGCGACGAGTCTAAGCCCTGCCCTGTCCATGACAAATTCGCCAAAGTGCGTGCTGACCTGCGGGAAATGCTCGAAAGCACGAACCTCCTCGGACTGGCCACCGAACTGGAAACCGGGAGCACGTTTTTGAAACGCTGAGAAAGAGCAGTCTGCAGTAGTTCACAGATGACAATATCCATGAGACCAATCATACAAATTGAAGACATCAAATTACTGGTAGACTGCTTCTACGGAAAAGTGCAGGAGGATGAGCTGCTTGCTCCCATATTCAATGGGCGCATCGCCGACAAATGGCCAGAGCACATGGAGAAAATGTATCGCTTCTGGCAGACAGTTTTGCTAGGAGAGCATACCTATCTGGGGAGCCCTTTTGCACCTCATGCACACTTGCCTGTGGATCATACTCATTTCGAGCGTTGGCTCCAGCTTTTCTATGAGACCATTGATGGGCTCTTTGAAGGAGAAAAGGCCGAAGAGGCCAAATGGAGAGCTGGTAAAATGGCTGAAATGTTTCAATTGAAAATTGCCTATCGACAGCAACATGGCTTAACCTAACCCCGATAATACCATGCCCCTGAAACGTCACAAATCCCTGCAGCCACTCAGCCACGAACATCATCACAGCCTGCTCCTTTGCTGGAAAATAAGAATGGGTTTTCGCAAGCAGATAGAACTGAAGCGGATCAAGCGCTATACAGACTGGTATTTCCAACAGCACATCAGCCCCCACTTCTCCCTGGAAGAACAGCACCTCTTCCCTATTTTGGGTATGGATCATCCTTCAGTAAAGAAAGCGCTAGCCGAGCATCGCAGACTCAAAAGATTGTTCACGGATGAGCATGAGTTCAAAAAGAACCTGAGCCGGATAGAAGAAGAACTCGAAAGTCACATCAGATTTGAGGAGCGGGTGCTCTTTCAGGAGATTCAACTACAGATCTCCAAACACCAGCTTGAACTCCCGGCAATCCTTCATCAGGAACTGCCCTATGAAGAAAACACGAGTGACCCTTTTTGGGAATAAAATCAGGCTCGGTCGGCCTGGCGAGATTTCTCCACGCAAAACCCGCTGAATCACTTCATTTTTCTCACTTTTGCCTTCAAATACTGAAGTACAGATTACTCACTCATCATTGGCCAAGTGGAAGTAAAGGGAAAAAGAAAGTTATTGAATAAAGCGAGCATACTGGAAGGTGCCAGCTCTACTAATCCGTTCGTATTCAGTCGGATGTTCCTGCTCTGGGCATTTCTAGGCCTGGTGGGTGGGCTCATCGCCGGTGTATACTGGATTACCCTGGAGTTTCTCACACATCAACTATCCATCTTTCAGGGTTGGCAGGTCATTCCGCTGATGGCTGGTGCAGGCCTACTTGCAGGACTCATCATCCACTTCATCGGGGATCCGGGAGAAATCCAGCTGATTGTCAATAACATCCGATTCAATAAGGGTAAACTTGACCCTAAAAACAACCCCTCCATGATTCTTTCGTCACTCCTGTGTGTGGCATCTGGAGGAAGTCTGGGGCCTGAGGCTCCCCTCGTACAGGTGACAGGGTCCACGGGATCTTGGCTGGGGAAAATGCTCCGCCTGAAAGGAGAAGAGTTGCGCTCACTCAGCATTGCTGGTATGGCCTCAGGATTCACAGCACTCTTTGGAGCACCACTTGGTGGCAGTCTCTTTTCTCTGGAGATACTCCATCACAAACATGTGGTGGAACACTACCAGGCCATCATCCCCGCCTTTGTGGCCAGCTGTTTCAGCTACGTCATCTTTGCCTTTGTGGTTCACCTGGGCCTCGGCCCCATTTGGGATCTCCCTGCCTACGAAATAGCCGACAAATTCGATTTTGCGTTGGCAGTGTTCTTTGCCTTGTTTGCCACGGCCGTGGGCTGGGGGTTTATTTTTTTAACCAAAGGGTTGAAAGTACTCTTTCAAAAAACAGCCTTCCCTATTTATGTAAAAACACTCATCGGAGGGATCATTCTTGGGACCATTGCATTCTATTTTCCTCTGACCCGATACTTTGGGCATGAGCAAACAAACCACTTGCTGGAGGGCCAGTTTACACTATCGTTTTTAGTACTCCTCCTACTATTTAAGATTCTCGCCATTTCAGTCACAGTGACCTCCGGATGGAGAGGTGGCTTTATCATTCCGCTTTTCTTCACGGGGGCCACCCTTGGCCTCATCATCCACCACTTCATGCCCGGAGTGAGTATTTCCCTGACAGTGATCAGCTGCATGGCGGCCGTCAATGTGTGCGTCACCCGTACACCACTGAGCACGACCATCCTTCTGGCCTCACTCACGGGATTTTCCTATTTCATCCCCATTCTGTTTGCCAGCCTGACAGGATATTTTCTGGCACCTAAAACTCCTTTTATCTCCTCTCAAATGGAAGAAAGCAAAAATCACAAGAGCGCTTAAAGCACATAACTGGATTCACAGAATCCCCTGTATCACAAAATCGACCACTATCGCATTTGGGCATTCTCAAACACTGAAGCATCCCACGAACTTTGTGTCTCAATTTTTATTAGTTAGGATTCCTTACTATATTAGCACTAGCAATATCGCTACACTCTAAAATCTCTTAAGCAATGAGTAAATCCATCTTTTATCATGCGGGATGTCCCGTTTGTGTCAGCGCAGAACATGACATCCTCAACCTACTTAATCCCAAAGAAGTTGAAGTAATCCATTTGGGTGAAGACAAAACAAAAATCGGTGATGCCGAAAAAATCGGTGTGAAATCCGTCCCTGCATTGGTGACGCCAAATGGCCATGTTTTACACATCAACTTTGGCGCAAGCATAGCTGATGTAAAAGGCTGATCATTTTTTTGTCTTTAATAGTTAGGAGTCCTATGTTTACATACGACTCCTAACTTCATTCGTATGGCCAATTCCGTTTTTGACACCACTTATCAGCTGCAGAATGTAGAAAGCAAGATCATTGTATCATTAGAGCGCATATCAGAAGCTTTCAAAGTTCTACTATGGGAGGATAGTAAAACCCATGGACTCACGCCAATTCAGGTGCAAATACTGGTTTTTTGTTTGTTTCATTCTCCAGACAAGCGAAAGGGAAAACAACTCGCCTCCGAATTGAACGTCACCAAAGCCACAATCAGCGACGCTGTGAAAGCATTGGAGCAGAAAGGGTTAATCTCAAAAACGACAGAAACAGATGCACGTAGCTACATCATTGACCTTACCACACATGGAAAAGAAGTAGCCGAGAAGGTTTCCTTCTTCGCTAACCCGCTCCATTCACCCATCGAGCGTCTGTCGGAAGAAAAAAAAAGCATCTTATTAAGGAGTTTGCTGGATCTTATTTCGAACCTGCAATCTACTGGCATCATATCTATCAACAGGATGTGTCTTTCATGCAAATACTATGAGCCACGACAAGAGGATCATTATTGCCACCTGCTTCAAAAGAAGCTCTCGGATCAAGAACTTCGTATCGACTGCTCTGAACATGTATCTATTCATTAAACCCAGCAAATAACTTGCGTCGGATTTTCGATAGCCTTTGTGAAAGCATTTCAATAGTTCAAACCAATTGCATAATACTTTCTGATCCACTATCATCTTTCACGGCTTCCCTATTGAAAGAAGGAGCAACAGGATACGCAGGCAATGTTTATTGCCCTTCTGTAAAAAACTTCAGCTGGTTTTTGTAATACATCAGGTCTTCCAGTTCAATTTCCGCTGCTTGCAGTGCTTTTTCGCTGTATTTCACAGCTTCCTTTTTCTCACCTAGTTTGAAAAGAAGGGATGCATAGCTATCGTAATAGGTGGCGCTTGGGTAACGATCCACCACACCTCGCATCCAGTTTTTGGCCTGACTGAGGTGAGCCTCATTGTCCACGAACAGGTAAAATTTCCAGGCAAACTCATTCAGCTGATCAGGATCCTCCACTTGCTGCTCCTGTACTACTTTCACGGCATTCTCGGCATACACCGGCCAGTTGGCTTTGAGGTCAGCCGCCTTCAGATTCACCAGTGATTGCAACTCACCTTTCTTATCAAAATCCACTTCGGACATCAGCTGGCGAAGTGCCTGCGTGGCAAACAATGTAAGGTCCTCACCCTCATAGATGGCGATGAGCTGATCTAACATGACGTCATGGATCTTCTGATCTACAGTATCTTTTCCATACTTGAGCCCATACATGTCGTGATAAGCCATCAGGTACTGAAAAGGCTCGCTGTAAGGATCCGACACATTCAGATTGATCATGGCCCAGGCACTCTCCTCCATCCATTTGGAATGGGGCAACTCTGAAAAAAACGTCTCCACCAGCTTCGTCCGATCCAGACAGGCATCGGCCAGCATGAGCGAGTAGTCCACCAGAAAATCCAACGAACGCTCCCCATCCTCAAAATGCTGCTCCATTTCAGAGAGGCTACCCGCCCCGAGCGCGGCCTTGCCCAGGGTCATCAACTCATCAGTCTCTACAGCCCCGCATCCACGATGCACGACCTCTCCATTGCCATCCAGAAACAACAACACCGGAAACGAGCTCACTTCATACTCCTCGGCCAGCACAGCACCCGATATATCCTCCATGTCCATGCGGATATTGATGAAGTTGGAATTGAAAAAAGCACCAACCTCCCTATCCGTAAAAGTGTACTTCTCGAGAATCGCACAGGGCTGACTCCAGTCCGCATACCCCTCCAGAAAGATCAGTTTCCCGGACTTTTTGGATTGATCCAGTGCCTCAGCCCATGACAGATCACTGAATTTCACCCCGTCCTGCGCAGCAGCGCAATGGGTAATTAAAAGGACAAATGCAGAGAAAAAAAATGATTTACTCATAAGAAAGTATGTAATTTGAACCTAAAAATAAGTGAAATAAAGATAGCTCTCACACGCAATGTACATGAACGTCAAATATCTGATCTGCGCGCTTTTCCTAGGCTATGGGCTCACCACCATGGCCCAATCTACCTACGAAGCTGAGATCCGCCAGTGGCAAAAAGAGCTCAATGAAGAGTTTTCTGATCCTGACAGCTCTCCATTGACAGCCAAAGAAATCAAGAAATTCAAAGGGCTGGAGTTTTACCCCATTAATGAGGCCTACCGCGTAGAAGCCACACTGGAAATTCTACAAAACCAACAGCCCTTTACCATCCCTACCAGCTCGCAGCAGCAAAAGATATTTGTGAAGTACGCCATTGCGCGCTTTGAGCTCCTGGGCCAGGCATTTGAGTTTCCGCTCTACCAGAGCCTACAACTGCAGCAGTCTGAAGAATACAAAGACTATTTATTTGCACCATTCACGGATGAGACCAATGGATTTGAGACCTATGGCGGAGGCCGGTACATGGACCTGAGAATTCCTGAGGGCAATACGCTAGTGATCGATTTTAACAAAGCCTATAATCCGAGCTGTGCCTACAGCCCCAACTACAACTGCCCGATACCCCCACGCGAAAATGACCTGACGCTGGAAGTCAAAGCCGGTGTAAAGGCCTGGGAAGACCACTAAACATTGGTGTACTCCGGCTTACTCCAGTGAAGAGTTCGTATCATTGCAGCTGGATTTTTAGGTATAAAAGGGGCAATTGATGAAAATACACATAAAAACACTTTTTGGGCTGGAGGAGATACTGGCGGAAGAAGTCAGGAAAATAGGCGGGCAAAATGTGGAAGTACAGAAACGATCCGTCTCCTGCGAGGGTGACATGCACTTTCTCTACAGCGCCAACCTGAACCTGCGTACCGCTCTGAAGGTACTGGTACCCGTGTACAACTTCACAGCCCGCACAGAGCAGCAGCTCTACGACCAGGTGATGCGGCATGACTGGTCTAAATACCTGAACATCAACCAGACTTTTGCCATTGACAACACCGTGTTTTCAGAGTTCTTCAGGCACTCTCAGTATGCCGCACTGAAGACCAAAGATGCCATAGTAGATCAGTTTAGAAACCGCACAGGTAAGCGGCCTTCTGTAGACATCAAAACCCCGGACATTCAGTTTGACCTGTATGGTTTCAAAGATCAGTTTACCATCTCACTGGACAGCTCCGGAGACACCCTGAACCGACGTGGCTACCGTGAGCCAGGGCATGAGGCTCCCCTGAATGAGGTGCTGGGCGCAGGCCTCCTCCACCTGGCAGGATGGAACAAGTCTATACCGCTGATCGACCCCATGTGCGGCACAGGCACCATCCTGATAGAAGCCGCAATGATGGGCCAAAACATTCCGCCACAGATCAACCGACATGATTTCGGGTTTAAAAACTGGAGCAACTTCCACCCTACGGTATGGAACCAGGTGGTATCAGAAGCCAAAGCCGGCATACGTAAGGCGCAGCTGAACATCACGGGGGGAGACATAGATGGTGATGCGGTACTGATGGTGAACAAATCGCTGCGAAAGTTTAAGCTCAGCGACTCGGTGACGGTCACCCGACAGGATGTACGGGATCACCGACCCAAAACACCCGATGGCATGATCATCAGTAACCCGCCCTATGGGGAGCGGATAGGCCGCGAAAACACCAACGACTTTTACAAATCCATAGGCGATGTACTCAAAAACAATTTTACGGGATTTGATGCGTGGCTGATGAGCTCCAACATGGAGGCATTCAAGCACATCAAACTGAGGGCATCCAAAAAGATTGTGCTCTTCAATGGTCCACTGGAGTGTAAGTTTCAGAAGTACGAGATGTACAGGGGAAGTAAGGAGGAGCCTAAGTAATAGAACAATATTAGCTCTGACAAGGCATTGAAGACAGATGGTCGCAGTAACAATCTGAGTTACCCATGGACCATCTATACTTTCCTTAAGGGAGGCTTAGAATGATTTAAAAAACCATATTGGATCTCCAACTAATCAGCTATCTACTCTTCATTTTCTTTGCTTGCCCAAAGAAAACGAAGCAAAAGAAAAGGCACCAACCTGGCCGGTCGCACGCAAAAAATCCCTTGAACTCATCCTCGATTCTGCTCACTTACTTTAATTTATTCAAGTTCAAGAGGATTCACACTTGTCCCGGCCGGGCAAGGCTTGGATGGCCACCCCTCCTTTACGCCCTTCCGCAGCCGCATAGACAAAGAATACCAGCAAAGCCCATTGTAGAAAAAAAGTGGAATTACCCACACAGATATTGCTTGATCCCAGTTCGAGGCTAAGTAATCTTACCACCTCTAAACACTACTGCGAGAAATGGGTTGTTGAAAGGGTAACCAACAAACAATCTATGCAAGCTGACTCACTCGCCCAAGCTACCAAAAAGATGGCGCAGGAAATCAAATCTGAAATGAAAGTACCCGTGGAGCACATTACCGAGAAGGTGGATAGCTGGCTGGAGGGCTTTCTGTCTATGCTCCCCAACATGGCTGTGGCACTGGTGCTCTTCATCATCTTTTTGATCTGTGCCAAAGCCTTTCAAAAGGTGTTTTTGAAGCTCTTCAGGAAGTCTTCTGAAAACCAGGCACTGGAAAACCTCTTTGGTACGATCGTCTACTACATTGTGCTGGGTACAGGTATTTTCATCATTCTGGGCGTACTCCAGCTGGACAAGGCCGTCACTTCACTGTTGGCCGGTGTGGGTGTGGTGGGGCTGGCCCTCGGGTTTGCCTTTCAGGACATTGCCGCGAACTTTGTATCAGGAATCATCCTCGCCTTCAGGACTCCCTTCCGCATAGGGGATATCGTGAAAATAGGTGATTACATGGGTGCCGTCAGTCGGACGAACCTGCGGGTGTCGGTGATCAGGACCTTTCAGGGTCAGGAAGTATACATCCCCAACAAAGATGTGCTGCAGAGTCCTATTGAGAACTTCACCATACTGGGGGAGCGCCGGATAGATCTGGCAGTGGGCGTATCCTATGGTGATGACCTGGAAAAGGTAGAACAACTGGTAAGAGAGACCATCAGCAACCTGGAAGGTGTGGTACGAAAGGAGGACCTCATCTTTACATATACGGCTTTCGGGGATAGCTCCATCAATTTTGAGGTGAAGTTTTGGATACTGTATCCGGATCAGCCGGGATATCTCACCATGCTAGGCAAGGCGATCAAAGCCATTAAAGGTGCATTTGATCAAAACGACATCACGATACCATTCCCTATTCGTACGCTGGACTTTGGGATCAAAGGTGGAGAAAAGCTCTCCGCGATGCAGCTGAATACGGGCAATGCGCCGAGCTAACCATTGGCTATGGAATGAATCCGCTGGCTGGCTAGACGGGATGGTGGGCAGTGCCAGGGCATGTGCGGACAGCCCGACTATCGGCAGTGCTGGCCATAGGGGTTCTCTCCTAAAAATCCTTGTTATGGAATCATTTGAGGGGAGTAATATGTTACTATCTTTGCCGACCATTCAGTTAGAGAATGGGGTTACACTTGGGGTCGACCGGAATCGACAGGGAGTGTAAATGATATGCTTGCATGCAGGCGCATGGGATGAGCGCCTTGATCAATAGTTCCAAAACACATTTGGCGAATCTAATTACGCCATGGCAGCTTAATTATCACTTAAATGTGATGATTTACCAGGGTTGAGGCCAAAGCCTCCCCCTGCCACATCTCTCCAAGTCTCTGTCCTTTAGGCTGGAATAAGGGGTGTCGAACTTTAGGACTAGCGTGGGTGAGGCTACTAAGCCCATGCGAAACTCCAGTGGCTGGTAGGTTCGGTAGGTTGTTATTCACCGGCTGGCCTGCGAGATCAAACGAATAACTAAGCATGTAGAGGGTCTATTGTTTCCTTTGCTGGACGAGGGTTCGAATCCCTCCGACTCCACTCAAAAAAGCTCACCGAAACGGTGGGCTTTTTATGTTTTAATGGGTTGGAATCCGGTAAAGAGGGGTTTGATTATGCGAGAGTCACTCAACTGGACTTTACCGAATGAGTGAAATAGCGGTACTCTTGCAGGGGGTTGCAAGCTGGCACCTCATTCACGACTTATAATCGGGATGATGGCACAAGCTGGAGGAATGCCTAAATACGTTATTTTAAGTTTGGAAATTGATAAGCCAGAATAAAGGATTTGATCTTACTCATAGAATCCAATATGGAGTCAGAACTTGGCAGGTCATCTGACCAGACTAACTTAGAGAGTTCTCTCTGGTATGTTTCTTTCAAAGGAGTCCACATTTGATCTATGTCTCTGAGTAATGGGGAATCATGAATAGGAAGTGATACCCAATCACCTGAGAAGGTATTATTCTGTTGATCATCCTGAAGCACCAAAGTAATTAGCTCAAAGTTCTCCTTTAATAAAAGTGAGTTCTTCAAGTCTGGCTCATTTAGAAGTTTATGCAGATCATAGAAGTGTCGGATTTTCTGTTTCAGTTCATCTGAGCCTTCATAGGATAACCGAACCAAAGACATGAGCTTTTCATAGAAGGTTCGTTCTCGTTTCAATACGTTGATATCAAACGACTTCAGATTATGCTCCTTAATCAAATCTTGCTCATCAATATCGGATAGAAACTGAGCAACATAGGACTGGATTGGTTTCTTTTCAAAAGGAACTGGATTGGTAAAGCAATTGATCTCTAGCTGAATGTGTGGCTTTACGGGATCAAATTCCTCTTCATCAACAGCACGAGGGTAGGTGTAAAAAGTCCTTCTGTTTCTACCTTTCTTTTCTTCATTCGGGTGTTTGAAGTATTCCAACCCATTGGAAGCTTCTGTCTCAACCGACTTGATGATCCTTTTGAGTTGATTATCCGTTATACCCTCCTCTTTTAATATAGCCAGATCAATGTCTTCAGAGAATCTATCAATACAATTGAAAGCCTTGGACAATGAGGTGCCTCCTTTAAAAATTACTTGATCACTTGAACCAGCCTGGGCAACATTTCTCAAGACATAAGTTACCCAATAGTCTTTTTCTATAAATATGTCCCTAAGCTTAAAATGAGCTGCAGCTGCCCGTATGGCATCTCCAAAGTCTGACGACTGGTGAAAGGTCATGTTATGTTCCAGTTTCTTTTATCAGGCAATACTAACTCACTCACCCCAATATTATATTTGGTAAGCTTGTTCAATGATTTTGATAGCTGATCAAGCATCGTATTCATACCAATTTTCTGAAAGATTGCACCCAATACAGCTCTGGTTGCTGCATTGTAGTTAAGAGCTAATTTGGCCAAGCGTTGCTGATCCTGAGGAGTAAGGCTCTTTATTTGTTTGAGAACAACAGGCAATGCCTGATCCGGAGAAGAGTCAGGAATATCCTTGATGTCCTTTATAGCATCCAGCAATTGAAGTAATGAAATGTCCTGGTCTTTAATTGGGAAAGTTCTTTTCTGATACTTCACTCGGTAGCCTTGCACCTCTTTTGATGGAAGTGGCTTATTGGTGGCAATCTCCAATGTATTAGATACCTGTGAGGTTAAACCCAGCTTATTGTACATCGGAATACCTGTGAGATAACCTATTCTTTGACCATTCTGTGTTGTGAGTGCCTCGATGATAGCTGACTCTTTAGGGCGTAATGCCCCAAACCTTGACAGCTCGGGTTTGTAGTATTTCCCTTTGGCTATACGCATGATCTTCCCTTCCTTACTCAACCTACTCAAAGTCATGGCGAGAGCAGATTCTTTGATCTCATCTTTCTGAAAACTAGCATATCCAAAAACAGAACCCGGCTCCATTTTTTCAATTCGCTTTTTTACTAAAGATGATGAAGTAGACATGATATAAGTCAAATAATACCAAACAATGGGCTACAGGATAATCATGTAGCTAATGCAATATATGATTGTGATATAATAGCTAACAAAAGTATAAACGAATAATATACAATATAAGTTTTTAATATAACAAACTTAACAATTTGATACAAGTAATCACTAAATGCATAACTTCATTGAGTTTTAGAATTGGTGTATTAGTAAGTATAAGGCTATTCAATATAGCTTGTGCGAAAAAGACGGCCATGTTTCCCAAAAAGACCGCCATCTTTTCTCAAAAGATGGTTATGTTTTTCAAAAACATGGCCGTGAAATAAAAAAAGGTGGTTATGATACCTGATCGCTGGTTATGGCTTCACAGAACTCAACGATCAGGGCGCTCAGGTCAGCTCAGAAGTCTAACGCTATAGCCTGGGCATCCCACACCCACTCCTCACTAAATTGACCCACCGGGGCAATTCTTAACGCTCAGTCCGCTCCGACTTCAAGCCGCTTTTTCTGAATCATCCTGCATTCCTGGAGTTGTTTCTTCCTCCACATCCCTTAATTCTCGCATCATCTGATTGTAACGAGTACCCTTCAGCTCATTTAAGCTATTGCCCACCAACTCATTATTCCGAATAGCCTTGTCGATGATATCTGTTGTTAACTGAACTTGTTTTTTGAACTTGCTTAGGAGCTCCATCACTCCCTTACTTTGATCGTTGATTGCAATGACCCTAAAAAAATGGGAGACGAAGGAAATCATGGTCCAAAGTGTGGTGGGACCTGCAATTACCACCTTATAATCTCTTCTGAGCTGATTTACCAAATCGGGCTGGGAAACTACCCATTCGTATATGCCATCGGGTAAATACATAATGGCCATATCTGTGGTCACAGGTTCGTTTATATATTTATTTATGTGACGACCAAACTCTTTAATCTTGGAGGTCAGGGCCTTTTTACTTTTATCCAGATCCTCTTTCGTTTCTGCAAGATTTAGTTTCTCAAATTCTTCTTTGGGGAATTTACTATCAATTGGCAGATACATCGAATTACCAATATCCGTGGGCATTTTCACGGCAAACTCAACCCGTATATCCTGATCGGTGAACGGTTTGAAATTCTTCTCATACTGTGTAGGCCCAAGAATATCTGCCAGCAGTGTTTCAAGCTGCACCTCCCCTACATGTCCTCTGGATGATGGATTAAACAGCATCCGCATAAAGTCGTTGGCTTTGGATATTTGACCAAAACTCTGACTCATATCGTCCATTCGCTTGTCCACTTGCTGCATGATCTTTTGCATCAAGGTCTGTGTGGTTTCCAGACTTTCCCCTTGAGTGGATTTAAGAGCAGCGGCACCCTTTTCCAATCCTTCAGAAAGGTTAGAACTCAACCCATTGAGTCCTTCAGCAATCTTCAGTTGGACATTTGCATCGAAACTTTGAAGGAAATTTTTGATCGACTCTTCGTCATTTTTTTTCTTATTGATCTGGATTGCCAGGTAAAACACTCCGACAATAACCAGCACAATTAGTGTAATCATTAATGCTTCCATAATTCTCTTATTTTTAGTTGTGATTCAAAGGTGTGAAAGCACCATGCAACGTATTTGCATCAATGAAAAATCTCGAATATTTAGATTTCAATTCTATAGATTGTATCATATATCAATCAATCATGAACCAAGCTGGATATAAATACCTTGTCCTAAACCAGGGCAATAAGGTGATCCACCACTGGAAGTCAGCAACATTTGGTGGTGATTAAATATTAATAATTTGAAAATCAAATGAAGTTCATTGGTATCGATACTTACTACGACAATGGGGATACTGGAATTACCTGGTTTCTCAATGACATTGGATTTGAGCACGACGAGTTTTTAAAATTTCTGTTGCTTATCACCTCCAATGACACTAAAGAAATTACCATCGACATCAATGATAATTTCACAATCATTGATTCCAAGGAAAGAAATTCTCAAATCCATTTTGACACGTACGGCTGTTTCGTTTGGGGTAATACAGGCCCCGGTTATCCTTCGGACGAAGAAACCAGCCTTGACGATCCAGACAAATACGAAAGCATGAAAAAAGCAAGCGTTTTCATCCGTGAGTTACTAAAATCAATCTAAGCCACCCCCGAATTAATCTTTTTCAAAATACTAAAAACCTTATCGACCAATTCATCACCGAAAACCGCTTCTATGCCGCCATCATGGATGCTCTTAAACTGACGCCCAGTATATAATTCTCCCAATTCCAAAATGCCCCGCTGTGATATGGACTCTACGATTTCCTTCAGAAACCTGACCTGTATATCAGATAGTCGGTGCCTCCGTTCTATTTCTATGAATGCCTCTCTCACCGCTTCTTTGTCCAATCCCATCAGTGTTCTGATGAGTAGATTCAGCGAATGACCAGTTAAATAATCCCTAAAATCCTCTCTGTCATCTTCCGAGATATCCTCCATGAAGATTTGCACAAGGCTTTCCAATTCTGCATCTGTAATCTTTTGGAATCTCCTGATCTTCTGAATAGCCAGATGGTTTTTATAAGCGTCTAGCAAGGACTCCAATCGCTTGCGATAGTTCACCATTTTACCGCCAAACTTGCCAAGCGGATCGTTGACTTCTTTCTTCTTGTCTATCCCATCTTTAAAGTCCGTGTGATAGGTCTTTTTGTCCTTCTTATCGATCAGCCGGATGATGTTGCGCATTTCGGACCGGATGGTGTCAATGGCACTGATGGTGGCCGATTTCCAAAACTCCGGCTTCAAGGTCAGCTTCACGGTCTCCATCTTGGCTTTGATCTGGGTCACATTACCTTTCTTGACCAGTGACTCGGCGGATTGCTGCACCTTGGAGATCATCGTTTCCAATCCCGAATCTTTGGTCAGCTGCGCCAGTTGAATGCGGTACAAAAGCAAGTCAAAACGCTTGGCATATTCATCCGGATCATTAAGATCTATCAGCGGGGCGATCCTCCTCGAAAGATCAGGGAATTCATATTCGCTCAGGTGGTCCCAATCCGTCCGGTCTTCATATTTCAGTACAGTCTCCAGCTGCCTCCTCACTGAGACATTCTGCTGCTTGTCCAGGAGCTTCTTAAATTGACCATACACGCGATCGGTTAGTTCCCTTCGGTAGTCTTGCAGGGCTTCATCAGTGGCATATTCCGACTTCTGCAACTCATACACCAGGCTCAGCATCTGATTGAAGATCTGGGTGGATAGCGAAACCGGCGAACTCCCCGGTATGCCATCCGGGTGCTGATCGAAAAATTCAAAATTGCCGCAGAAGTCAAACAGGTAGAAGGTCTCTTTGTCCATGCCCGGTCCAAAAAGGTCTTCACATTTTCGCGTACCACGCCCGACCATCTGCCAGTATTTAGATTTGGAATATACCGGCTTGAAAAAGACCAGGTTGACCAGCTCCGGCACATCGATCCCCGTATCGAGCATGTCTACCGAAACCGCAATTCTTGGCAGCTTATTGGCTACTTTGAAATTATCGATCAGACTTTGTGACATAGTGGTCTCATAATGCACCGCCTGACAGAAGTCACCACCGTACTCCGGGTATTGCTCGTTGAAGATCTCCACGATCAGCTCTGCGTGCTCTCGATTTCGAGCAAAGACGATGGTCTTCCCTACCAGATCATTGACCTGGATGCCTTCCGTCTTGAGCTCCTGGAGCACCAACCGAATGGTGTCTTTGTTGAACAACCACTGATTGATGGCCTGTGGATCGATCTCCTCAGGAATGGACCCATCAGGTGCCGCAAAGGTCTCCTGATAGCGTTGTTGCTCCTCCTCGCTCAACTTTGAAAACTTGATGCCGCGCCGAATGAAGCCCAAATCCACCTGCTTGCCTTTGGGTAGCAGCAAGTGCTCATCTTCGGCTGCTTCAAATAGGTCATAATTGTAGATAGGCTCTTCATGGCCGTGACCGAAAAACTCGTAGGTATCAAAGTCCACTTCATCACGGGGTGTGGCCGTGAGCCCCAGCACCAGACTATCGAAGTAGTCAAAAATGTGGCCGTACTTATTGTAGATGGAACGGTGAGCCTCATCCACGATGATCAGGTCGAAATGGCCGACCCCATACATGCGGTCTTCGGTCTCAATGCGATTGATGATGGTGTTGTAGGTAGAAAAGACAATGCGTGTAGCCAGATCGTCTTTTTCCCGGGTGATGTCTTTGCATGAGTAGGCTGGCAGGTATTCCGCGATGGCCTTCTTCGCCTGATCTACCAGTGCCGTACGATCGGCCAAAAACAGCACCCGTTTGGCCCAATTCGCTTTAGCCAAAACTTCGATGATGCCGGCAGCCGTGCGGGTCTTGCCCGCACCGGTAGCCATCACCAGCAGCCCTCTTCGGTGCTTGCCGATGAGTTGGTCTTTGTCACAGAAGCGCTTCATGGTGCGATTGATCGCTTCCATCTGATACAACCTGCCCTGGCCGCCTACTATGTTTTTGTTGGGCGCGATGGTGAGCGGGTGCACTCGTGTAGTTTTCTTGTGCTGCATCCACTGCAGTTCCTCTTTGGTGAGGAAGCCCATCACCTTCCTTGGCGGATAAAAATGATCTTCCCACAGCCAGGTGGTAAACCCATTGGAATAGAAAATAACCGGACGCTGGCCGTAGATTTTTTCCAACCCATCTGCATAGAGCTTGGCCTGATGCTTGCCACTTTCGGGGCTCTTGATGGTTTTCTTGGCTTCTATCACAGCCAGGGGCTTGTGGTCATCGTCCCACAGCACGTAATCGGCCTTGCCCCAGCCGGAAGGAAACGCATTGGTAGGCAGCCCGGTGATTTTAAACTCGGCTACATCCTCCCCTTTTGGATCCCAGCGGGCCTCCCGCAGCAATACATCGATCAGGCGGATGCGGGTCTCTTCCTCGGTCCAGTCTTCTGCTTTTACTTTGGCCGCTTCACCTTTCTGTTCCCGCTTGGCACGGAAGGCTGCACGCTCTGCGTCAAAGGCCTCTCGCTCCTTTTGCAGCTGAAGTTTCTGCTCTTGCAGCTCTTCCTTTTCCCGCAAAATCTCATCTTCCAGCTTCTTCTGCTCCTTCTGAGAAATGGCAGGGGCAGATACAGGCACCATGGACACATCAAAAGGCTTGATGTGGGGCACCTCGTCCTGATAGCTGGCGGCTAGCTGCAGGAGAAAACCATACAGCTGCTCTACCGACGAAAGGGCCATTTCTTTCGTAATGCTTTCCCTGTTGCGGTGGGCGGCTTTGTTGCCGATGTGCTTGACGGTAAAGAGCGACTGGTACAGGTCGTCATCATCTACCAGGTCTTTGAAGGAGGGCTCGTTCATGAGCTCATCCAGGGTGAGAAAGCGACCGCCATTCTGGGCGCGTAGCTTCCCTAAGGAGGGCAATCTATCATCGTGATCGTAGAGCCAATAGACCGCATGCTCCAATCCCAGCCGACTGTAGAATACGGATACCCGTGGGTCTGACAGCACGTACTTCTCCGCAGCAGTGGCCTGCTCTTTGACTTCACGGAGGGTAGGATCCAGGAATTGGAAATTGCTCATATCACTCAGGCATTTTGTAGTTCTTTAGTGGTTTCTTCTGAAAATAACTCACCTGTAAATGCACGCTGCAGCAGGCTCTGGTAAAGTGTCTCCGCTCGGTCCAACTCTGCCCGAGCTTGTTTTTTTTGTTGTTGGATATGCTTAAATCTTAATTCAAATTCATTTTGAAGGTTCAATGGAGGTATCGGCATTTCTAACTTTTTCATAGCCCCTACATTAAAATGCTTATGGATTCCTCCTACTTCCTTTCCGGTAACTAGCTGCTTGCCTCTTTCTGAATTAAGAAAGCATGAGAAGTAAAATGGATTAAGTTTTGACTCTTCTGGACGCGTAATAATTAAATCTATACAATTAGCACCTTCCAGATATTTTGGGATTACTGCAGCAGTACCTGTTATACCCGTTCTTACAATAACCACATCATTCTCTTTTAAAATGGACTTACTCAATTTATGATGGGACTCAGATTTGAAATAAACCGTATCGGTTAGATCGAATGAATTTGCTTTTACATTTAGGGATCTGAGGGCTAAAACTCCTTTAGGAGCATAATGTGAAGCTGGTTTTATCACTACTCCCACTGAACATTTTGCTAGCACATTTTCCCCAAATTGAGTCTCCCACCCCTTCTCATTTGTCACGGGATCTCCAAACATCTCGAGGAAGGCACTCTGGGCGAGCTGGTCGTATTTCTCCAGCATTTTCTTTGAGCGCTTGCGGATCGCGTCTGCCTTGTCTAGCACCTCGGCGATGCGGCGCTGGGTGGCGAGTGGCGGGAGGGGGATTTGGAGGTTTTTAAAATTTGAAGTAGAAAAACTAGCTTGGTTTACAGCTCTCTTAATTATACGAGAAAGATCTGATTTAAATCCTTTAGAAGTAAAATAGTAATAAGCAAACTTCGCGTTTAAATATTCATTTGTTCTAAGTAACAATAGATTCATTGCATGAATCATTTGCTTATCAGAACTATCAAAAATGGCAACTTTTCCAAGGTGCTTTACACTATTTATATGAGACATTAATATATCACCTTCTTGCACTAAATACTCTTCAAGCCCACTCAAGCTGAATATGTCAGCATAACCTACTTTGGAAAAATCTATTGTACCATCAGAAATAGTCTCAATCCTAGTTAATGGAATGCCTCCCTTATCCTTTGAGTTAGAAATTGAATATCCATTCTTTATTCTTTCAAAACAGTCTCCGATTGGTGCAAACTTCATCTCAAAAAAAGCGCCTCCATCGCATTGATCTTAGTCGTGACACACTTCGCTTCATGTTGTTCAATCATCATCTACAAGGCTTTCTTAATATCCATCAGTACATCTTCATTGATCATTGCCTGCACGTTTACCGTCGGGATCAGCAGCTGATTGAAAGGAGTCTGCTCCAGCTTGGCATGCAGTACACCCCTGGCGCTACCCACCACCAGCATGCCCATATGTGCCAGAAAGGTTTTGTGTACCAGCACCTGCTCGCCACCGTCCTGCAGCATGCCACTCCAGGTAGTCTCTGCTATATCAAACTGACCTTCCACATTGAGGACAATGAACGGCTGTCCTTTAATCTCAAACATGAACTTAGCGCCCACTCCAATGAGTCGCTGATCGCCAGCCCCCCAATTAAGATTGGTGGTGATATTAATCTCCCCACCTTGTATGAAATTCTTTTCGATCACAGCGAATTCAAGGGTCATCAACCGAATCAGTTTGAATTGATATGGTAGTTTGTCACTCATCCTGCTACTGAATATGATTCATAATCCTCTATATGCTCTTCCACTTCATGTCCGGCATTGACCATTGTCAATGAACCAATGTTGGCCACCGTGGGCTTAGGGTCCAGGTGTAGGGTAAATGCCATGGTTGGTTTGGCCAGGGTGATCAGGTTGATCCCCAGCACCTGCTCCAGCTTGCAGATGGTCTGCAAGGTCAGGTTTTCTTTCCCTTTAAGCAGTTTACCAACATACTGAGCAGAGACACCCATCTCATCTGCCAGCCACTGGTTGGTCTTACCATCTGCCTTGAGCTGGCTGTAGGCGCTCAGGGCTATTTCAAAAGACATGTCCAGCCAGTCTTCGTTTTCTTGTCGCCTTTTGGCACTCTCCAGCCACTTGGATTTTGGGGCATTTCGGAGTGCTTTGGGTAGTTGATTACTCTTTGTCATAATGATAATTCGTAAAAATAATCGGCGTATTCTGTACTCTCTTCGATAAATTTCCTGGTCAAATCCAGTTTGTGTAATTCTTGCTCTAAATGCGCTCGTTCGTTCATCGTTGGGGTAAGCTTAATGCCACCACCAGATATTACAAACACATTCACATTGATCCTGATCGCGTATATCCGGAGCCAGCTACTGTGCCCCACGCCATAGGCTTTGTCTTTTTCATAAGACTTGCCAGATTCTTTTGGACTAATGGCTTTGAATAACTGAGATAGGTTTCCTCCGGATCCTGCCAGCCCTTGATTGGCCAAGTCCAGCAGTTTTGCTTGCAGCTTCTTGGCATCACGCTGTGTCCGGGCAACAGCTTGCTCCACGGTGATATCACCAAAGAATCCACTTTGCAAATCATCGATATGCTCACTAAAGAAGTCATGTAGGTAGTTAGGGTCATTCCACTGCTCGAAGATCTTGTCAAGCTCATCCAGCTCCTCCGTAGAGAACTGAACAGCAAACAGACACTCTTCAATTACTGCAAATATATCCTTTACAACCATAAACTAAACCTATAAGTTTACTTTTATATGATTTTGCTGTCTAAATGACCTCTACTCATGTTGATATCCATCCTATTTTTGACTAATCTACCCACCTCACCATGGTGATTGTTTAGATTTATTCACTTCAGCAGTTTTTCCAGCGCTTCCAGATCATGGCGATTTTGATCCATGAGCTGCTTTAATCCCGGCTCCCCTTCTTTACCATTGATGATCTCCTCAGGGGTATCGTATTCCACCGCCTCGTAGACGATCTCCTTATAGCGGTTCACGCTCAGGTCCCAATCGTTCTCCTCGATCTCCGAAATGGGCACAAGAAAGGAAGCTTTGGTTCGCTCCCGATCTGCTTCTTTATCCATGGCCCTCCAGCGTGCTATTATGTCTGGGATATCATTTTGCTCGATCGGGTTACGTTTGTCATCCAGTGTATAACCATCTGCTTCCATGTTATAGAACCAGACCTTTCCGGTCCCACCAGAGTTGGTTTTGGTAAAGAGCAGCACTGCCGTGCTTACTCCGGTATAGGGTTTGAAAGTACCTGACGGCATGCTGATCACTCCCTGTAAGTCCTGGTTTTTCACCAGCTCTTTTCGCACTGCTTTGTAGGCTTTATTCGAACCGAATAGGACGCCCTGTGGCACAATCACCGCCGCACGCCCGCCTACCTTCAGCATGCGCACCATCAGCGAAAGAAACAGCAGTTCTGTGTCTTTGGTCTTGGCCAGGCTCAGCACATTGGCACTCACCTGATCATAATCCAGCTTGGCTGCAAATGGCGGGTTGGCAAGGATCAGGGAAAATTCTTCCTGATAGGTGTTATCATCGCCGAGAGCATTCACACGCTTGAGTCGTGGGTTTTCAATACCATGCAATATGAGGTTCATCGCACCGATCTGCATCATATTCGGGTCAAACTCCAATCCGGTAAACATCTCTGAATTGAAATGCTGCATAAACTTCTCTTGTCGGAAGGCATCTTCGTGTGTTTCGCGCAGGTATTCTTCTGCCATTACTAAAAAACCACTGGTGCCCGCAGCAGGATCACAAATCGTATCTCCCGGTGCAGGCTCCACCATTTCCACCATCATACGAATGATATGTCGTGGAGTACGAAACGCGCCCATTCTTCCAGCAGACGTGAGCTTGCCTAGCATGTACTCATACAAATCTCCCTTGGTATCACGATCGTGCATATTGAGACCATCGATAAGCTGAACCACTTTATCGAGCAGGTAGGCAGAGTATCCACCAAAGGTGGCTTTATCAAAGTAGCTGGAAATCTCCGTGCTCTCCCCTCCTACATTTTTCATAAAGTCAAATGCACTGACTGGTCTATTATCAGTGGTTTTAGTGAACACCTCAAGCATCTTCTCCGGATCGAAGTTCTTGAAAGTACTCCATCGGATCTCTTGTTGATCTTCACGATAGATCGGGTTTTCGATAGGCTGGCCCAGGCGGTTGGCCTTTTTCTCTTTCAAGGACTGCTCTTCATCTAACCGCTTCAAAAAGATCAGGTAGGTGACCTGCTGGATAACTGAAAAGGGCTCCGAAAAACCATTGGAATAGTAAGTATCCCAAATGGCGTCTATTTTATTTTTGAGTTCTCCGGTGATCATAAGTCAAGCTCTGCCAATGTTTCAATTAATAATAGATTCTTATCCACACTCCAATTCATTATAGTTAAAAATAATCCTCCATGTTTAAACCCAAGTTCAAATTGAATCTCTCCTAGGCACTCCTTAAAATTTTCATAATTCTCACTAGACATATGAAGATCCATATTCCAATCAATTGGAAATCCAAAGCTCTCCATTTCGCTTTTTAGTTGTGGGTCATTCGTGAGTTTATAATATTCCTGAAAGAGGTCTAACTCCTCAGCATACCACTTACTCGCAATCCTGAAATACTCTTCCAGGTCTTCTCTTAATTTTAGCTTTTCATGATTATCAAGTTCGATCCAGCGCTTCAATATTTCTTGACTTCTTTTCATTAAAACATCCAGTTGGTTATTACAAGGTTAATTGGTGGGTATGCAACGTATTTGCATTGATTATTCTTTCAAGGTTATTCTTATTATTTATGATATTGAGCAATCATGGTGAAATTAAGACCCGGCCGGTAAGTGATAGTGGAATGAGCATGTAACCTGCATTATTGTGTGTTTTTATTAAAAATATGAATAAATCCTAACGGTCATCCTATATTGATTCAAGTAATTTAAAAGCAGTGTTAAATGGCCGGTAAAAATCAATCACAACGCATAAAGATTATCGATAAATACTTACGAACCGGAAGGAAGTACACGTGGACAGAACTCCAAGATAAACTAATCTCCGACCTGATGCTTGATAGCATCTCGGAAAGATCCATAAAAGGTGATATCTCATTGATGAGAAGTGGTTTTATGGGAATGGAGCCCGCTCCCATTAAAAATGAAGGAGGCCGCTATTTTTATGAACATGATTTCAATCTCTTCGGCAGTCCCATCAAAGATCAGGAAATGTATACCCTCATGAATGCTTTGGACTTACTCGAACAGTTTCCTGAGTTTGAACAAAGCGAGCAAGTTTCGAACATTATAGATAAACTCAAGAAAGCCCTAGACATAGAAAGGGTTTCCGGGACGAATCCGGTCATTGATTTTGAGAAAACAGAATATCCAGCTGGTGCTAAATGGATCAGTTTACTTTATGGTTTTGTAAAAGAAAGACAACCCCTTCATCTGGACTATCAGCCTTTCAATGCTGAAGCGTTTCGAGTTGACATAGTACCCTTATTACTGAAAGAATACAACGGGCGGTGGTTTCTCCTGGCATACGATTTAGATAAAGCCCAGAACCAAAACTATGCTTTGGACAGGATCAAATCCATGACCGAGTATTATTATGACCAATCCCGCATTGAGATAGATTTTGACGCGAAGAGCTACTTCAAAGATCTGGTAGGTGTTACTAAAAATACTGATGGGGCTCAATTGATTCGCTTCAAAACTAGTGACTTCATGAAATCATATATGCTAACAAAGAAGTTTCACCACAGCCAGGAGTTGGTAAATGATGCCGAAAACCTCTTTGAAATCAAGGTGGAAATCAACAATGAGCTTATTTCTAAGTTCATGAGTTTTGCTGAAGATGTCGTTGTGTTGGCACCGGAATCACTTGTAAAGCGGATAAAAGAAAAGTTACAGCTATTAGAAAGAGCTTACACGACATAGTTCAAACAGGAGGCTATAATCACTCAAATACATGTAAAGAATAAACCTTCTTATGAAAATACTCCATTGTTGGCAATCCAGAAAACTGCACCATTTCCACTCCAATCCCCCACCGCACCCTGCTAATTGAATCAAGACGGCATTGTCTTATCCTTCGATGAACTCAGGATGACAATGCCGGGCTCAGTGTGACCTTCCCAGAGGGACTCCTCATCCTTCGACACCTCATTTTGCAACCGCTGCTCAGGAGGACACGGCAGTTTTACAACACCCTGTTCAGGATCATCAATCAGTGATCTATATGAAGGCCCCCCTCACAAAAAAACCTCCACACATTTCGTGTGAAGGTTTTTTGGGCACCGATCAGGTGCGTTCATTGACAGATTCGCTTTCCTGGTTAGCTCACCTTCTCCGCTGTGTAACCTGCCTTTTCTACCACAGCGATCACCTCCGCTTCAGAAGCGCCAGCCGTCTCTACGGTCAGGATTTTGTTCGGATTCAAGATATCTACCTCCCACTTAGCTATGCCTTCGGCAGCATCCAAATGAGGAGTCACATTCGCAAGGCAGCCACTGCACTTGATCGTGGTTTTGAATTTTAATGTACTCATCGTTCTTTTATTTTGATTGTTTTAAACTTGATTCAAAGTTCGCGCCATCGGCGCGCGCTTATATTACACTTTTACCGCTTTGGATTACATCATTTCATCCATACTGTAGCACTAGCTTTTCGGATTGGGGAAAGCCAGAACACAGCAATACATACCCCTGCTCCACCTCATCATCCGGCAGGGCGTAGTTTGTTTTCATATTCAGCTGGCCGGACACCAACCTCACCTTACAAGCTCCACACATGGATTCTTTGCAGGAATGTGGCAGTCGGATCCCGGCATCCAGGGCCGACTTCAATACCGACTGGTTGCTCTCAGCCATAAAAGTGATTGGCTCACCATTGAAATCCTTGATCTCCACCTGCTTATAAGCCTCTGGTTTGTCATCCAGGTTTTCAATACCTGGCATCCCTGAGAAGGCCTCCATTTTGATCTGGTCAGCAGACAGTCCAAGGATGGTTAAAGACTCTACCGAAAGATTCATGAGCGCTTCTGGTCCACAGACGAACACCTCTGGGTTTTCTTTCCAATAGGCATCCACATACTTTTGAAAATCAAAACGGTTGAGCTTGCGGAAGAAGGTGTTCTCCTGCTTCTCCAGGCCCGCATCCTCTGCAGACAGGAAGTGCCTCACCTCCAGTCTTCCGGTGTACTTTCGTTCCAGATCATCCAGTTCATTCTTAAATATGATCGATTCTGAGCTTCGGTTGGCATAGAGCAGAGTGACCCGGCTTTCGGGTTCCTGCGCCAATATGGATTTCATCATGGCATAAAGGGGCGTGATACCACTGCCTCCGGCCACCATCAGCACCCTTCTTGCCACTCCAAAGGTGGTGGTAAACCGGCCATTGGGCGGGCTCACCGATACCTCATCGCCTGCGCGGAGTTGCTCCCCAATGAAATTGGAAGCCAATCCACCCGCTACCTTTTTGATGGTAACGGATGGCGGCTCGCCAATAAACGAAGAAGAGGAAAATGAATATTGTCTTACTACTTCCTGACCATTGATCTGCAGGAAAAAATTCAAAAACTGACCAGGGAGATACTGCGCGATCGAAGGGGCATTTTCCAGCACCAGGGTATATGCCTCCCTGGTTTCCTGAATGATCCTTTCAATTTTGACTCGTGTTTTCATCACCTTTGAATTTAAATTTTGGATGCTTTCAGTCTAAGGCTATTGGCCACTACGGACACCGAGCTAAAGGCCATGGCGGCCCCGGCAATCATGGGATCCAATAAGAAACCATTGAATGGATACAAGACCCCAGCCGCAACCGGAATACCTATCAGGTTGTAGATAAACGCCCAGAAAAGGTTCTGACGAATGCCCATGACAGTCTTGCTCGAGAGGTTGAGGGCTTTGGGAATGGACATCAGATCGGAAGTGATCAGGGTCATTTTGGCCACATCCATGGCAATGTCGGAGCCTTTGCCCATGGCAATACTGACATCCGCCTGCGCAAGGGCATGGGAGTCATTGATACCATCACCCACCATGGCCACCACTTTGCCCCGGGTCTGAAGTGCTTTCACGAAATCTGCTTTGTCCGAAGGCATCACTTCCGCTTTGAAATGCTGCAGTCCAACCTGCTCTGCCACGGCTGCAGCGGTTTGATGATTATCGCCGGTAAGCATATAGACCTCCACACCTCTATCCTGTAGTGTCTGGATAGCTTGTCTGGAGCTGGCCTTCACCTGGTCTGCAATGGCCAGTACTGCCAGCACCTGCTCTTCATCCGCAAAATAAATGACCGTTTTGGCGTCTTGCTGTAGTCGGCCAGCCGCCTGACTGAGTGGAAGGCTGATGCTGATGTTATGTTCATCTATCAGTTTTCGGTTTCCCACAAGGTACAAGACCTCTCCGGACACCGCGCTGGCACCCCGGCCCGTAATGCTTTCAAAGGCCTCTACCTCCGCTGGCTGAATATTATCGGCTTTCAGTTTACTTACCACGGCTTCCGCCAGTGGATGCTCAGAGACAGCCTCCAGACCTAGCAAAATCTGCATGGATCGATCCACGTTGCTTTCGCTGGTTCCCCAGATCATGTCGGTGACTACTGGCCTGCCTTCTGTGATGGTTCCTGTCTTGTCCAGGATCACCGCGTTTACTTTGTGAGCGAGTTCCAGGCTTTCGGCATCCTTGATGAGGATGTTATTCTCTGCACCCTTGCCCACACCTACCATGATGGCCGTGGGAGTAGCCAGGCCAAGCGCACAAGGACAGGCGATGACCAACACGGCCACAGACGTCAGCAGGGCGTGTGTAAAAGCATCATCTCCACCCACTATCATCCAGGTAATGAAGGTGATGATGGAAATTCCCATCACAATGGGTACAAAAATACCGGCGATTTTATCAACCAGCTTCTGTACAGGAGCTTTGCTGCCCTGGGCTTCCTGTACCATCCTGATGATTTGCGAGAGCAGGGTCTCACCGCCTACTTTCTCAGCTCTGAACTGAAATGAGCTTTTTTGATTGATGGTGCCGGCAAACACCTTGTCGCCCTTCGCTTTGGAAACGGCTATGGGTTCACCTGTGATCATGCTCTCATCCACAAAAGATTCACCCCCGATCACTTCGCCATCTACCGGGATTTTCTCGCCTGGCCTGACTATGATGGTATAGCCCACCTGAACCGATGAAATGGGAATCTCTACTTCCTCCCCTTCAATCAAAGCCTTTAGGGTTTTCGGCTGCAGTCCCATGAGCTTTTTGATGGCGGATGAAGTATTGGATTTTGCTTTTTCTTCAAGGAGCTTACCCAACGAAATAAAAGTGATGATCACCACCGCCGCTTCATAGTACACATGCGGATGGATGCCCCTACTGTGCCAAAACTCTGGAAACAGGGTATTGAACAAGCTGTAAATAAAGGCTATTCCTGTACTCAGAGCCACCAAAGTATCCATGTTGGCTTTTCCGTGTCTGGCTTGCTTAAATGCATTGATGAAGAAGGTTCTCCCAAACCAAAAAAGGATGGGTATGGTGAGTGCCAGTGAGATCCACCTTCCCTCGGTCCATTCCATAAAGAACATCCCAATGATGAACACAGGAAGTGTGAGCAAGGCAGACCAGATGGTTCGTTTTTTCACGTCCTGATAATGCTTCTGCTGAAGCTCCTGCTGCTTTGCTGAAGGATCGTCTTCCCCCACGATGAGGTCATAACCGATGGATTGGACCGCCTGACGCAGGGTTTCCTGAGTGATTGAATCTTCATACTCCACCAAAACCGAATTAGTAGCGAAGTTGACACTCGCTTTTTTCACACCCGGAGTGTGACTGATCATGGACTCCACACTGGAGGCACATGCTGCACAGGTCATCCCGGTCACCGGAAAGCTTTCCTTGATGACCTGATGAGATGTCGCGGATGATTTTTCTATTACCGTTTCCATTTTATATTGTTTTTACGCTGCAAAATTATTCAGCCGGGGTGGTGCGATTGTTATACAATTCCGGCTATGGGTTACACCTTTTCATTGGAGTGATCCGGCACTATCAGGCCCTTACTCCTCTGAATCTGCTTGAAATGAGAAGGATTGAGGCCGGTCACCTTTTTGAATTGGGCAGAAAGGTGATGAGCACTGCTGTATCCTCTTTCGTAAGCGATCTGTGAGAGGGACTTGCCAGTGTACACCAGGGATTCCTTGACTACCTCTATCCGCTTTTCGATGTGATACTTTTCAATGGACTTCCCTTCCATTTGTGAGAACAGCTCACTGAGTGTGTCGTAGTTCTGCATGAAATGCCTGGACAGGCTTTCGGAGAGGGTAACACCCTGCTCACGGCCACTTCCTGCTGCTATCCACTGGTGAATGAATTCGCGGATTTCAAGAAATCTGGTCTCTCTCTTATCAGAAACCAGCTCAAACCCCAACCCTGAGAGGATGGATCGAACTGTTGTTTTCTGCGGATCGTCTATAGGCTTGCAGAAGGTGACCTCCCCCAGGGAAATATCCCTGACAAACATTCCTGCCTTTTGCAGGCTTTCCCGGATGGTGTAAATGCAGCGACTGCAAACCATCCCTTTGATATTGACCTGGGCGCTTTCCATCGTTCCAATTTTTAATCAAAATTGGGAACAATCTGCATTGGATGCATTACACAATCACCCGGAAGACTTACATGATTATATGATCTGATCCAGCGGCTTCCTGGATTGGGTATGCTGAACACTTTTCTTAAACTCGGTGGGTGACAATCCAATGATTTTTTTGAATTGATTGGACAGGTGAGCCACACTGCTGAAGCCCATCTTGTAAGCAATTTCCTTCACAGACAGCTCGTCGTAAAACAGAAACTCCTTCACTTTTTCCATCTTTTGGCGAATGATGTACTGCTCCAGCGTGATCCCCGCCATGCCTGAAAACAGGCTACTGAGGTAGTTGTAGTCGTAATGGAGCTGGTCCGACAGGTACACCGACCACTGAATGTGGGTATCGTAGGGATCACGATGATGAATGGTGTCGATTACCAGGGTCTTGATTTTCTCCAGCAACTGTACTTTACGATCGTCGATTCGCTCAAAACCATTTTTGGCCAGCAGGTCATCCAATTGCTTCAACTCATCTCCGGACAGCTCTTTTTTGAGTTTCACCTCCCCCAAATCAACAGATAAAGGCTCTACCCCGATTTGTTCAAAAGCCTGCCTGACCACCATGACGCAGCGGGGGCAAACCATGTTTTTGATATGTAGCTGAGTGATTTCCAAGGTCATTCCAAATTGCATAGTTAAGGTAAGAAAATAGATGGAGGAATGCTATGACTGCTAACTTCATCGAAGCAACTAAAACCTTCCATCATTTTCACAAATCTATGGATTAAAGCAGTTGAGTGATGAAGTGATTTACCAGTCCGAATAATGAGCTGATCACTATCCAGGTGATCATGTTCAGTTTAAATCGGTACATCGCCACAAATGAAACCACCACCCATCCTAAAATCGGGTAGTCAATTCCTCCTAAAGTCATTTCTTCGGGAAACACTATGGCCTTACCCAGATAGATGGTCAGGTTAAGAATCACTCCTACCACTGCTGCTGTCACCAGTGTCAAGGCTTGTTTGATCTTCTCATTTTCGCGTGTTTTTTCAATAATGGGCGCCCCAGCAAAGACGAAAAGGAAACATGGAACAAATGTGTAAAAAGTCGTGGCAACCAGCCCTAATGCCCCCATCAACACAGAGCCGCCATAGTGGTTGTATCCTGCCATAAAACCAACAAACACCAACACCATAACCAACGGGCCCGGCGTGGTTTCACCAAGTGCCAGGCCATCAATCATTTGGAGTTCGGTCAGCCAATTGAGTTGCTCCACACTTACCTGTGCTACATAGGGCAATACTGCATAAGCTCCACCAAATGTGACGAATGCGGCCTGTGTGAAAAAGAGTGAAAGCTGCTTCCAGAAGGAAAAATCACTACTGAACAGATAAAATAGTCCGATGGGAATCACCCAAAGCAAAGCCGCTGTGAACACCTGCCTAACCAACCTTCCAACTTTAAAACCGGCATCAGGCAAGAAATAATTGCGATTGATAAAGTACTGCTCCTCATCCTTTGCCAGTTGCTCTTGTGCAGAAGTGGTCTGCTTAAACAGCGATGGAAGCATTCTGCGTACCACAAAAGACAACAGCAAAGCTCCAATGATGATATATGGAAAGGGGGTATTAAAAAAGAACATTAGCACAAAGGCCATTCCTGCCAGTAGAAAGTGAAAGGTGGTATGTAATGACTTAGTTCCGATTTTAATCAGCGCCAGAATGACAATGGCCATTACTGCCGGCTTCAACCCACTAAACATGGCATATACCCAGGGGATATTGCCATAAGTAGCATATAAAGCCGATAGTCCACATAAGATGAACATGGAAGGAAGCACAAAAAACACACCCGCTACGAGCCCCCCTTTAGTACCGTGCAGCAGCCAACCTGTGTAGGTAGCAAGCTGCTGAGCTTCAGGCCCAGGCAATATCATGGTATAATTTAGCGCATGGAGAAAACGACTTTCCGAAATCCATTTCTTCTTTTCAACCAGAAATTCGTGCATGATGGCAATCTGACCTGCCGGGCCACCAAAGCTGATAAATCCAAGTTTCAACCAGAACCAGCATGCTTCTTTAAATGACGGTTTTTTTAGATGATCCATTGATAATTGATTATGGCTATTTACTCTCTATAACCACGTCCTTATTGTTTTATCTGGCCAATGTTAATAAACAGTGTTGAATCGGGGGTTAGATATGGAGCATTTCACAATGGAAAAAAGAAAATGGACTGGCACCGGACGAAGAAGTAACTACTGAGTCATTAACTGCCGGTTTTCAGGGTGCGTTCCGCACGGCTGCCGTCATCGGTGCTCTATCCCTCAAACAACTTCTTTCTGGGCTCATACTGATTTCCAAATATCCATTCTCAAAGTCAATTGAATCAAACTCAACTTGAATAATGATCCACTCACCGATTATTCCCCAATCTCGGTACACCACTCTATTTATTTGCAATATGTTAAATCTCGTAAGTCCTCAGAAATGTTACTGGGACTAAGTGAAACACTTAATCTTCAGAATGGGTATTTCCCTGTGTTCTCAAGCAATCCGAACCTCTAAATTTACTTATCACCCAAAAATTCATTCGCCAATGAATAGATTCAACAAAACGGCTGCCATCAGGGTGATAGACATCCTGATCGGCACTATGATTATTCTCACCATTGTGATCACCTTCCTGGAGAAAGGTCCTTCCTGACATATGTTGACGTCCGGCTACTCTAAAGCGCCAAAGAACATTAATCAGCATCTCAATAAAATAAATATTCCAATTGACAATAAGTCACCTTCATTTTCTTTAATTTATTACAAAAAACGCATTTACTAAATCATGTTTCCCAAACCGCACACCCAACATCCATTTTGAACCGCTCTTGTTTTAATCTTTAAATTCTGCATAATCGGAATTGAAACGCCTCGCTAAACATAACCTCATTAATTATCTCCAGGGAATCTTTGATCACTCCCTCCATGGTATCGCCATGGTGGATGATTCTGGCGTACCATTTCTTGTCAATGCCAGGCTTTGTCAAATTATAGGTTATTCAGAAACCGAGCTTACCTCTATGAGCTTTGGCCAATTCACTCATCCTGAGGACGTGGACAGAGACCTTAAACTTTTTGAACAACTCAGAAAAAATGAAATAGATCATTATTCAATTGAGAAAAGGTACATCTCCAAAGCAGGCCATGTGACACCTGTGAAAATACACGTGACACCTGTGAAAAGTACCAAAGAAGACCCATGGCATGCCATTGCACTGATAGAAGATATTTCTCGACAAAAAAAAGCAACCCAGAAAATAAAGGCTGCGGATCAGCGGGCAAAAGACCTGAACAACCTCATGGAAGAAACCTGGGAAATCGCCAAAATTGGCTCCTGGGAGGCGAATCTGGAGACCAAAGAAGTTATTTGGAGTAAGCCCGTCTATAAAATCCATGGTGTACCCCTCGGAGAGGCTATAGATATGGATAAGGCATTTGGTTTTTTTCACCCGGACTATAGAGCCGTAGCCCAGAAAATCATCGCCAAATGTATAGAAGCAAAAGAAGCCTGGAATATTGATCTCAAAATAATCGCCAGGGACGGTGCTGGAAAATGGGTAAAAACGATTGGCCAACCTGTTTTCCACAATGATATAATGCTAGGGCTAAGAGGGATCCTCCAGGACATCACGGAGGTGAAAGAAGCCAACATTAAGTTGGCGCTTTATAATTCAACACTCGAAGAAACAGTCAGCGAACGTACCAGACAACTTGAGAATGTCAATAAAGAGCTGGAGGCCTTTGCCTACTCCGTATCACACGATCTGAGGGCGCCACTCAGAGCCATCGACGGGTTCTCCAATGCCCTGACTGAGGACTACCTGGATATTCTTCCAGATACAGCCCAACGCTACCTGACCCGAATTTCTGACAACAGTACCCGAATGGGTAAACTCATTGATTCGCTGCTCAGCTTCAGCAGGCTCTCCCGATCCCAGACATCATTTCAAAGTTTCGGACTGGAGGAAAGAATCGATTCAATTATCCACAGCATTGACCCACCCATACATTGTAAAATCACAAAGGAAAATCTGGGTGATGTCTATGGAGACCGCATGCTCCTTGACCATGTTTTTCAAAACCTACTTTCCAATGCCATCAAATATTCATCCCGGGAAAGTGCCCCCAAAGTTCACATTAAGCAGATCTCTCATCAAGATTCGGATGAAATCATCATTTCCGATAATGGAGTAGGATTTGATATGGCATACTACGACCAACTATTTAATATTTTTCAAAGACTCCATACCGAAACGGAATTTGAAGGATCAGGAGTAGGTCTCGCACTGTGCCAAAAAATCATATTGAAACACCATGGTAAGATATGGGCTGAAAGTAAAGTCGGAGAAGGCAGCACTTTTTGTGTGTCGCTACCCAAGAAAAGTATTGATAATCAATTATATTAGATAAAGCCATTGCCATGGATATAAGAGAAAATCAATACGATACAGTGGTTCTGGTAGAAGATAACCCTGACGATGCAGAGCTGACCATGAGGTCTCTCAACTCATTGCAACTCGGCAATCAGATCATTTGGCTGAAAGATGGAGCGGAAGCCATTAACTATCTTTTTGACCAACACCCAGATCAATCACACAAAGTATCCAACCAACCCAGACTCATCCTACTGGACCTGAAGCTCCCAAAAGTAAATGGTATTGAGGTTTTGAAAAGAATAAAGTCAGATGATCAGATGAAAACTGTACCCGTGGTGGTAATGACTTCATCTAATGAATCTGTGGACCTAAAGACTTGCTATGAGCTCGGTGTGAACAGCTTCGTCACCAAGCCCATCAATTATCAGGAATTTATAGAAGCCACCAAAAATATTGGCTTATACTGGCTACTGGTCAATCAGGTACCTAATTAAGCGTTATTACTTCTTAAGTAAATCTGTTATGAAGATCCTTTATTTAGAAGACAACACCAGTGACTATGAGCTACTGGACCTGTCTCTACAGAAAAGTAATCTGGAGTTTACCCTGGACCGTGCTGAAAACAAGGCACAATACCAGAAAGCTCTGGAAACCCATTATGATATTATCATTTCGGATTATAACCTGCAGGGTTTCACAGGTACTGATGCGCTCAAAATGCTTCGAGAAAAAGACCAATCCATTCCATTCGTGGTGATTTCGGGCACTGTTGGGGAAGAGCAGGCCGTCTCTCTGCTTCACTACGGCGCCAGCGATTTTTTACTGAAGAAGAATGTAAAAAAACTACCCATCATTATCGAAAGAGTACTCAGAAATAAGATGATTGATGACGAGCGCCGAAACTTCCAAAAGGAGCTTATTAATAAAAACCTCATCCTTGATTCACTTTTTAATAGTTTCGAGGACATGGTATTCCTGAAAGATACCAATGGCACTTACCTGAAAGTCAACACCGCTTTTTCACGATTTTTCGGATTTACCGAAAAGGCTATCCTGGGAATGACGGATGGAAACCTATTCGACAAAAACATTGCTGAAAAGGCACAAGAAGCTGATGAGCACGTTAAAAACAACAAACTCTCTATCGCCTACGAGATACTATTTACAGGTATAGATGGAGTGAGTAGAATATTGGAAGTAGTAAAATACCCGGTGCTGGATGGCGATATGGTCACGGGAGTGGTAGGCTCCTCCAGAGACATTACCGAACGAAAACTGCTAGAAGAGAAAAATGCCAAAAGCCAGTACATCCTCAACCAGGCAGAACAGCTCACCCATTCAGGGAGCTTTCAGTACGATTCGGAGGTGGATATACTTAGCTGCTCGCCTCATTTTGTGAAGATGATGGGTATATCAGGAAATATCAACAAAATCTCCCTTATGAAATTTTTGGGACTGGTCTATAAGGATGACCACAAAATTTTCAATGACGAAATTGACAAGGTGCTTGACAAGAGAGTTACCGTAACGATTGATCACAGGTATATCCCTAATGGCTCCAAACAGATAAGATATGGCCGGACTACCATTAGTCCAGACTACAGTACCGGCAATGCCAGCATCTTCTACGGCACCATTGTGGATACCACCTCCGACTATGAAAATGACATGGCGCTGCTCAATATTCAGGAGCTGGAAAGGAGCAACATTGCCAATGAGCTCCATGACAACCTTGGTCAAAAAATGAGTGCTTCAGCACTTTTTCTGGATGGCCTGGTGTCTAAATATCCCGAAGACACTGAGCTCACCAAAGTAGCCAATATGATCAATACCTCCCTCACGCAAATCAGATCTCTCTCCAATACGCTTTCGCTGAGCAGCATCAAGGAGATGGGATTGGAGGATTCGCTGAGACAACTTCAGGATCAAATTCCACTTTCTATAGAGTTTGAACTTCATTACTCAGTGGACGAGAGTTCTGTCTCTGAGTTCATCAGTACCCAGACGTTTAGGATCATTCAGGAGGCCATCAATAATATTCAAAAACATAGTGAAGCCAAAAGGATAGAAATAGACATTGCCCAGGCCCAAAGTGTGATTACGCTCAAGATCAGAGACAATGGCAAGGGCTTTGACATCAATGCCGGAGTAAGGGGAAATGGCCTTCGAAACATGGAGCAAAGAGTAAAAAAATGCAACGGGCTCATCCATATAGATTCAAAAATCAATGAAGGAACCTTTATTGACATAAAACTCCCAATTAAATAAGTTGAAAATGAAAACAACCATACTTCTAGTAGATGACCATGATATGATCAGAGACGCTATAAAGTTCTACTTTAAGGATGATCCTGATTATGAAATATGTGAAGAAGCACAAAATGGACTTGAGGCCCTGGAGATACTCAAAACAAAGAAAATAGACATCCTGCTCACCGATATCAATATGCCCGAAATGAACGGTATAGAGCTGATGGAGAGTGTACGGCAAAATCATAAAGGGCTGAAAGTGCTGGTGCTCTCCATGATCAACGAAGCCAGCTATATCAATAAAATGATTGCGCTGGGAGCCTCCGGATACGTCTTAAAAAACACCTCTAAGTCAGAAATGCGCGATGCCCTGAATAAGATCATGAAAGGTGAGGACTACTATGCAGATGCGGTGTACAAAACCATTGTTAATAGCATAGCCCGTAAAGCCCCCAAACAAAGGCTCACCATCGATGTGCCTCTTTCGGAAAGAGAGCGTGAGATCCTCCTGCTGATCGTCAATGAATATACCAATCAGGAAATTGCCGACAAGCTTTTCATCAGCACCCGTACTGTGGAGTCACACAAGCGAAATCTCTTGGAAAAGACAGGTTGCAAGAATGTGGCTGGTTTGGTGATGTACGCCGTAGAGCGAAACATCGTTTAGAGTGTCTTCCCATAATGCGTGGATACACTTCATATTTCAGTGCTATTATATACTTTAAAAATCCTGCGTGTTTCACGCAGGATTTTGTGTAAATAACCCAATTATTTCTTTGCGTGAGATGCTCTAATCTAAGACTCTCGGTTTTCTGAGCTTTGTTTTATCATTTGGAACTAACCCCAACAGAAAATGAAAAAGCTAGCCGTAATCGCACTCACCATTCTTTTCGCCCACACCTTAAGTGCCCAGGACATCACTGCCCGGACATACATGGAAAAAACAGTAGTTACCAGCAAATTGGGAACTGCCATAGGTTACATCTTCCCATGCAATGTAGAGGTGGGAGGATTCTACCAAAAAAATGCCGATTTCATGAATGGCCATGAAATCACCAAGAGATTTTATGAGAAGGAATTTGCAGGAATGTACCTCAACCTGCCACTGAAGCACTACCGAAAAATCAACTTTGACCTGAATACTCGAACTGGAGCCGTGAATGGGCAAAACTTTGCCATCACTCCGTCACTCCTCCGATCTTACAGCCCCGTAAAAGCCATCAAAATGGCTGTTGGATTGGGCACCAGGATGTTTCGGCCTACTTTACAAGCCGCCTTATCCATAAGGCTTAGCAAGCTCCATTAGTCATACTCCATATTACCCGCCGCCTAAAGTTTACATCAACTTAACCAGCAGACAAATTATGAACCTTATCACCAATCCCAAGCACGAAAAGGATGAGAAGCTATTCAGCATCAAATTTGTAGAGAACCACAACCTGCTCATTATTAAGGGGTGGTCCATTACACCCGAACTCAACACCTACTATCAGGCTACCCGGGAGGGCATCATACGGCACCTGACTATCAATAAAGGGCTGACCATTTATTTCTCCTACGAACTATTGCATTCTGTAACCACAAGGTTTCTTTATAACATCGTCCAAATTCTCAACCAATTTCATGCCCTCGGAAAGCGTGTAAAAATCTATTGGATTATCGATCAATATAATGAGCAACTGATCGAACTGGGAACCGAACTGAAAGCACTTAGTCATTTCAACTTTGATCTGTCCCTTCCAAGCACCACCCTGTCATCCCTGCTGAACTAAGAGCATCACACCACCTCTCATTGACACCATTAGGAAACACCTTATGACGTCCCTTTGAGAGACATCATATGTACAATATGCCCTAAGATCTCCCTAGTACTTCCAAAGGCCACCAATCAAAACAGTGTAGGTAAAGTATCCTGCGCGAAACACGCATCCGATTATGTGAATAACCCAAATATTCCATTTCAGTGACTCACTCTAACATGGCAGAGCCCAGCATCCCAACTTTGCTATATCAAAAAAATTCAAAACGCCGAACCATGAAAAAACTAATTACACTCTCAGTCGCTCTTTTATTAGCCCAGGCTATTTATTCACAAGGCATCACTGCCAAGTCCTACATTGAGCAAACTCAGGTTGGAAACAAATTGGGAACCGCAATAGGTTACACCTTTCCATGTGAAGTGGAAATAGGTGGGTTCTACCAACAAACCGGCGACTTCATGAATGCTCAGGAAACCACTGAAAGATTCTACGAAAAAAAATTCACCGGTATGTATGTCAACCTACCACTGAAGCACTATGGTAAACTCAATTTTGACCTGAACATCCGAACAGGGGCGGTCAATGGACAAAACTTCGCCATCACACCATCTCTGCTCAGTTCTTACAGTCCCATCAAAGCCATCAAGCTAGGGGTAGGCATAGGCACCAGAATGTTTCGCCCTACCCTTCAGGCAGCCCTTTCCATCAAACTCAGAAAATTTTAAGAATCCAGTATTCAGTACTTAAATATAAGACCTATGAACACTCTCGCCCTGCATCCCGCATCACTACCCACCCCTACCAAAGACAAGCTCCTAAGCATCAACTTTCTGGAGCACCAAAGTCTGTTGATCATCAAAGGATGGTCGGTAACTCCCGAGACAAGAACTGTATACTCAGTAATTCTAGATGAAATCAGGCAGCACCTGACTACCCATGGGGGCATCACCATCAACTTTGAATACAAAATCTTCAACACATTCACCACCCATTTTTTGTTCAAACTCATCAAAACACTGGACCGAGCAACCGCTCAAGGCAAGCGTGTGGACGTCAACTGGATTGCGGAAAAATACAACACAGAGATCTACGAAATGGGAATGGACCTTAAGGAACTTTGTGAGTTCGATTTCAATGTGAATCTGAAACATCACACCATTTCCCCCTCTCTCAACTAATTTAAAAAAGTGTCCTCGAAACAGGGCCCTAATCAGCGGTGATTTGGAAAGGCAGCTCTCGGGCTGCCTTTTTGCGTAAAGCCCATCGCTTAGGGTCACACTACCAAGTGTGGTCTACCCCCTATCCCTCCTCTCTAACACTATTATCTTCAAAAAACATGCATTTCGCCTACCTCATACCACTATAGGTAAATCGTACTGCGCGAAACACGCATCCCGTTGTGTGAATAACTCAATTATCACATTACGTGGGACACTCTAACTATAGAGCTATGAAAGCGTCAACTTTACATCATCATTAAGAAGCTTTTACTCATTACAATTGCAATCACCATGAACACTCTAGCACAAATCCTCCCAGCCACCCAAACCCCAGCCATTGAAGATAAGAAGCTATTGAAGATCAGCTTTATTGAAAAGAAAAATTTTCTAAGCATCAAAGGATGGTCAGTTACACCTGAACTCAAAGTAGTCTATGCTGTACTCCTCGAAGAAATCCAGGATCACCTGGTCTCCAATGAAAGCATCACCATCAACTTTGGCTATAAAATATTTAACCCCTTCACAGCGCAGTTTCTATTCAAAGCCATCAAAACATTGAATCAAGCCAAAGCTCAGGGCAAGCAAGTCAACGTCAATTGGATTGCGGAAAAATACAACACAGAGATCTACGAAATGGGAATGGACCTTAAGGAACTTTGTGAGTTCGATTTCAATGTGAACCTGAAACATCACACCATTTCTCCTTCCCTCAACTAATTCAAAATAGCGCCCTCGAAATGGGCCTTAATCAGCGGTGATTTGAAAAGGCAGCTCTCGAGTGCCTTTTTTCGTAAAGCTCCATCGCTTTGATCACGCTTCCCAAAACCAATCCACCTTCATACCCTCCCCTCAGGGCTATTACCTTCCAAAAATCATGCATTTCGCCTACCTCATACCACTATAGGTAAATCGTACTGCGCGAAACACGCATCCCGTTGTGTGAATAACCGAAATATCACATTACGTGGGACACTCTAACATGAGAGGCACGATAAGTTCAACTTTACATCATCATAAAGAACTCAAAACGTACTCACATGAAAAAACTATTTACACTCGCTTTTACGATTTTTTTGGCCCAGGCAATCTATGCTCAGGGAATCACAGCCAAATCCTACATTGAACAAACTCAGGTGGGCATCAAACTAGGTACTGCCATCGGATATATTTTCCCCTGCAATGTGGAAATAGGTGGATTTCACCAAGAGCCTGCCAAATTCATTGACAACCAGGAATTGCCTTATAGATTTTACGAAAAGAAATTCACTGGCATGTACCTTAACCTGCCCTTGAAGCATTATGATTTCATAGGCTTTGACCTGAACATCCGAACAGGTGTTACCAACGGACAAAATTTTGCCATCACACCTACGCTGCAGGGATATGTCAACCCTATTCCGGCGGTCAAATTAGGACTTGGCCTGGGGACCAGAATGTTCCAGCCTACACTACAGGCCTCTATCAGCATTAAAATCAGCAAATTTTCATAAGAACCTTTACTACTCACACAGCTAAACAAAGAACCATGAACGCATACTCACTACACTATCCGCTGCTCCAGGAATTAGAAAACAGAAACCTTAAAGTCGACGGACCACTCAGCATCAACTTCCTTGAGAAACAAAGTCTGCTGATCATCAAAGGGTGGTCACTCAAACCAGAGCTGAGAATCTGCTACAGCGTGATACTGGAAGAAATCCAAGACCACCTGGCTGCAAACGAAGGCATCACCATCAACTTTGAGTATAAAATCTTCAATGCGTTTACCACACGGTTTCTCTTCCAAACCATCAAGACTCTCAATGCGGCTGTAGCTCAGGGTAAGCATATTACCATCAACTGGGTTGCTGAAAAATACAACACAGAAATCTATGAAATGGGCATGGATCTTCAGGGATTGTGCGACTTTGACTTTCGGGTAAACCTCGCCAACCTCACCATTTGTCCTTCCATGAACTAATAAAAAAAGAGCCCACTTCTAAAGAAGTGAGCTCCAATCAGCGGTGAATTCTTGAAAAGGCAGCTCCCTTGGAGCTGCCTTGATAGACCTGAAAGTCTATCCGCCTTAGTACTTATATTTCTATTCTTTGATCACTCTTCTGAGCACCCGCTCATTGCCCACCGTCAGGATCATTGTGTAAATACCCGGAGCCAGCACCACATTTTCTTCCATCACCAATCGCCCGGCAGATTTCTCATACCTGGTGGAAAACACCACTCTTCCACTCAGATCAGACAAACTCAGGTGTACTTCCCCTTGATAAGGACTGGTTACATCCAGGGTAAACCGATCAGTAAATGGGTTAGGATAAATCGTCAACTCCTCCTGAAGTACACTGAGCACCACCGACTGACCTGCTAATACCTCGAAGGAAACCTCCACTGGGGTGGCCGCCAGATAGTTTTCGTTCCCGTCCTGACTGGCCGTCACAGTGACTAAACCGGCACCTGTCGCTGTAATTGAATTACCCGAGAGGGTAACAGGTCCGGTGACCGTATAGGTAACTTCCAGACCGGATGACGCAGTGGCCGTGAGTGCTACAGGTGCGCTGCCTACTGGAATATCATCCACATCCTCAAAAGCAATAGACTGGCTGGCCTTGTTAACCGTGAGGACCTGCTGCACATCTGTGGCTGCTAAAAAGTTGCCGTCTCCAGACTGTGTAGCTGAGATGGTCGCTGAACCGGCGGCATGAATGGTAATGGTACTTCCGCTCACACTGGCAACAGCCGGATCTGACGATACGTAACTAATCGACAATCCACTACTGGCAGTGGCCGTAAGGTCAAAGGCAGCATCTCCAAAGGTCTTATCCTCCAATGCTCCAAAAGTGATGCTCTGACTGGCTTTGCCGATGGTCAAACTCTGCGCAACCGAACCCGCTGCTGCGTAATTGTCATCCCCTGTCTGGCTGGCCGTGATCTCCACGGTGCCAGCAGCATGAATGGTCACTGTAGCTCCTGCAATGGTGGCAATGGACTCATCTGACGATACATAGCTTACCGACAAACCACTACTCGCAGTGGCCGTAAGGTCAAAGGCAGCATCTCCAAAAGTCTTATCCTCCAAAGCTCCAAAAGTAATGCTCTGACTGGCTTTGCCGATGGTCAAACTCTGCGCAACTGAACCCGCTGCTGTGTAATTGTCATCTCCTGCCTGGCTAGCTGTGATCTCCACAGTGCCAGCAGCATGAATGGTCACTGTAGCCCCTGCAATGGTGGCAATGGACTCATCTGAGGATACGTAGCTTACCGACAATCCGCTACTGGCAGTGGCCGTAAGGTCGAAGGCAGCATCTCCAAAAGTCTTATCCTCCAAAGTGCTAAAGGTGATGCTCTGACTGGCTTTGCCGATAGTCAAAGTCTGAGTAACCGAACCGGCCGCTGCATAATTGTCGTCTCCCCCATGACTGGCTGTGATCTCCACAGTGCCCGCAGCATGAATGGTCACTGTAGCCCCTGCAATGGTAGCAATGGACTCATCTGACGATGCGTAGCTTACCGACAATCCGCTGCTGGCGGTGGCCGTGAGGTCAAAGTCGGCATCTCCAAAAGCTTTATCCTCCAAAGCTCCAAAAGTGATGCTCTGACTGGCTTTGCCGATGGTCAAGGTCTGAGAGACGTCTGTAGCAGGATTATAAGTATCATCCCCAGCCTGAGAGGCGGTAATGGTCACTGATCCCACCTTGAGAATACTCACTGTGGTGCCACTCACTTTGGCGATTGCTGGATCCGATGATGCATAAGTCAGAGCCAAACCACTGCTGGATGAACCTGTGAGTGTAAAATCAGCATCCCCGAAGGCCTTGGCTGGTAAAACGTCAAAGGTGATGACCTGATCCAATTTCTCAAACACATCTGAGATAGAAATCATCAGGGATTCATCATAAGTCAGCCCGCCCGCATCTGTGGCTGTGACAGTAATGGTGTAAGTATCCTTTGTTTCAAAATCAAATGACTCGGCAGCAGAAAGGTCACTTCCTGACACGGTAAATGAATCATTGTCGTCCACACCTGAGGCCAATGAAAAAGTATGGGAATCACCTGCATCTGCATCAGCTGTACTGAGTACCCCGATCAGCGTACCCGAAGCTTCATTTTCATCGATGGCTGCCGCAGAAAGTGTGATGGCCGTTGGCGCCTCATTGAGGTCGTTTACAGTGATGGTAAACAGTCCTTCTGTTTCTCCACCGTTGCCATCATTGGCCAGTACGGTCACTTCATAACTAGACCTGATCTCAAAATCAAATACCTCAGCCACATATAGGGCATTGTCTGTAATGGTGAAAGCAGCATTATCCGTAGCGCCATCTTTCAAACTAAAAGTGGCCTCAGCAGCACCAGTATCCTGGTCATCCGAGCTAAAGTCTCCTACCTTGCCCCCCACGGTCGTGTTTTCATCAACTGTGCTGACACTCAGTGCCAGGTTAGTGGGTGCTTCGTTCACATCATTGGTTGAAAGCAAAAATGATTTCGTAAAAGTCAAATCGTAACCATCTGTAACTTCCACCTCGATCAAATACTGAGGAACCTGCTCAAAATCCAATGGCACGGTAGTGACCAACTGATCACCACTAGCCACAATCGGAAAAATGGTTTGTCCTCCGATCTCAATGGAAGTCAGCACTTCGTAGCTAAAGGTATCATCTGCATCCACATCGGTGGTAGTCAGCGTACCGATGGCCGAACCCACTGCTGCGTCTTCATCTATGTCACTTTTGGAAAGTGATATATCCGTGGGAGCATCACCTACCGGCGATACATCGATGGTCATGGTATAGGTGAGTATGCTGAGCACATCCTCTCCGGAATCATCAGCGACTTTGAAAGTGAAAGCGGCATAATCCTCCCCATTGGCATTGGCCTCTGGCGTAAAAGTCAGGAGCGTAAGGTCAGAATAGGTAACATCCGTACTCACAGCATCACCGTCATATAACAGATATCCCAAAGAGACATCCGAGATGATTTGTATCCCTGCAAAGAGGTCTTCATCACTATCAGCAAATGCAATATCTGACTCCTGAAAGGAGTAAGTGGCGTCCTCAAGAGCCGTCACCGAACCATCATCGGACGTTGGGTAGTGGATGACGTCCAACAGCGCACCGCTCGAAATATTTTCGCACAGCCCATTAATCACCACACGATAGCTGTTTCCATCCAGGTCATCTGTTAGCTCTGCAATGGTAAGCTCACTGGTCTGAGTACCTGAATAGGTGGCATCATCGGCCAGGTCGGTATATTCACCGCCACTGCTGACCTGCCACTGATAGGTAGGAGCATCCGCACTAGCCACCACAGAAAATGAGGCTTCATTTCCCAGGAAGTCTTTCAGGTCTTGTGGTTGTGTGTTGATAAATCCCTGTGATTCGACCGCTCCAAGATCTGAAATGCCCGATCTGGTATTTCCCAGCTGATCCTTCTCAGGAGCTACTGAGTAATCTCCCGCATCCAGGGCCGGAGACGTACACACTACCAATTCATGGACCAAAAGTCCGGTCCCGCTTGGATCGGTCAGGGTCGTATTGATCACGTCAGCGGCTACTCCTGAAAAGGTAGGGTAGCCAATATTGTTGGATTCTGTTACTGTGGCCGCACCAGTAGATGTATAAACGTTGCTAATCGTGTTTCCCACAAAAATGGAGTTCTTGATAGTTGCCAAGGCACTTCCTCCCGAAACTTCATCATAGCTAATGGCAATAGCATTTTGCGCGAAAGTACAATTGGTAAGAATCACTTCAGAATTCTTATTGGCCAGTGCCGAGATATAGGTGGTTTCACTATCCAGGTTGTCGTCATACGATCGAATACCATTTCCAGAGAAGGTACAATTAGTAAAATGAGCGATGATTTGATCATTCCCGTCCGATGCTTTTAGGTTAACTCCACTGGCATACGCATTGATAAAAGACACATTGGTGATGTAATGCGTGGTAGTGAAGCTTCCTGATGAGTTGTAAAGATTGATTTGCAATCCTCCGTCGTATTGATCCTGGTTGTTTTTAATCACTACATTCTCAATGGTTGAGGTTGTGAAGGACTGAAAATCATTAATGAATACAGAGGTTTCATTGTTATCAAACTGAGAGTTTGTCAGCGAAACACTTGCAGGTACTTCCGAGGAAGTCTGGGCGCCTAACTGAGAACTATAGAATAAAATGCCCTTGCTGTTATCAGATAAGAATAATTGATCGAAATCATTGTCCATGGATACGGTGCTTATCCCGTTCTGTGTATAACCTGACACTGCTATCTCTGAAAGAATGGTCATACTTGACTCAAGTCTCAACCCGTCACTGGTATTTCCCTGATCATGGTAGAGTTCAAATCCTGACATTTCAAGATATTCCATGCCTTGAGAACTTAAGGAATAACTTGAAGGAGTCGTGTCTTCAAATCTAAGTAAATCCCGTCCTGGCCCCACGATCTTCAATCGGCTGGCAGTTATCAATATCCCACTGATGTTGATGGTGGAATTGTCCGGCAAGCCAGTCAGGTCTACTGTAATCGTTTGATCGCAAGCTGCGGTGTTAGCCAATGCAACTGCCCATGCGAAACTGCCTTGCCCTGAAGAAGCATCGGTAGTGACCGCTATGGTGTCGCTTTCTACTATCGTGATGATCTCAGAGGTCGCAGCAGCTCTTGTATAACAAGTTCCTGACTCGCTCAAAATGACACTTATTTCGTCTCCAGCAGAAACTTCATACGAAAAGTCTTCACCGGTTTCATCGGGAACTTCCTCACCATTGACCACCCATTGGTATTCCGGGGTAGTTTCCACATTTTCCGCAACTGCAGTAAACGTAATCTCCTGTGCTCCGCATAAGATGAAATCCTGTCCGGTAATGGTGACCTCAAGTGCAGCTGTAGGATTCACTGTAAGGGTAGCTACCTCGGAAGTCTCCGTATTCAGTGTTCCCTCCACTACGCATCGAAATTGGTACTGGTCCCAGTTAATGTCGAGGCAAGTAAGGCTTAACTCCTCGGTATCTGACCCGCTTATTTGATCATCGTCTTCCAGATCGCTCCAGGTACTTCCGTCATTGACCTGCCACTGATAGGTGGCGCCGCTTCCTGTCACGGCCACCGAAAAGACGACATCTTCACCTTCCGATATTTCATCATCTTCCGGATTGGATTCAATCACAATATTGGTGATAATACTCAGTGTGCCGTAGTTGTTATTGTTATCAGAATCAGTCTCTCCAGCATTTGAAGCAGTGTTGTTACTAAAAGAAACTCCTACTCCCTCTGCCGTCACGCCATCCATTAGGAAGAGCGCTCCGCCCTTGCCCTGGCCATCACCGGAATAGGCTCCACCCAGACCTTTTGAAGCCTGGTTATTGGAGAAGGTCACATTTGTAAATTCTGCAGATCCTGCTCTGACGAACAGTGCTCCCCCGAGCCCTCCGCCTCCACCACCGGATCTTGCACTAGAGCTTGAGCTTCCGTTGAATGAATTTGTGCTTCCACCGAACATTCCGCCTGTGCCGCCTGGTGATGTACCTGGCGCTTGAAAGTTCGCGACCCCCGGAGCTCCTGCTCCGGCACCATATCCACCTGTTCCGCCTCTGCCATTGGCTCCACCACCATAGACAGTGGCCGCACCACCAACACCACCACCAGAACCAAATCCTCCAGTGCCTCCAGGGTTTCCATTGGGTCCTGAAGAACCTGGAGCCCCGCCAGTATCAAACGGTCCTGCACCACCACTATGGGTTCCTCCTGCCACACCACCATTTCCACCTTGGGCCGTGTTGCCATCAAAGATGACATTCTCTAAACTTAGGGTGGCATTATCTGCATAGATAGCTCCTCCCATGCCAGCCCCGGCTCCGGCATAATTTTTGTCCTGGCCTTTGGCTAATCCATTTTGAAGGGTCAGATCGTTGATCACAACCGTTGGAGCAGTTTCATTCACAATAAAAAAGATACGATAAGTACCTGCTCCGTCTATGGCCAGATCAGATGATCCTGGTCCATTGATCGTCAGGTCTTGTGTGATATCAGGAAGTGCACTGGCCAAAGTAATTGTCCCAGTAATCCCTGTCATGTCAATGATATCTGCCCCGGATGAGCCTTCGGCAAGGGTCATTGCCTCGCGAAGCGAACCAGCACCATCATCGTTGGTATTGGTCACTGTGTAAGTTGTCTGAGCCCACGACCAGTGGGTCAGTAAAAAGAATAATACTAAGGCGAAAAGTTTTCTCATGTCGGTGAATTTTGAATATGAACTAAGGTTATCAATCACCATAGTTAATGTTCAAAAGACATGATCGCTGAAAAAAAGTGAAGTATGACACCAATGCTGTGAAGTATGATCGGCGAGTGACGACCAACTCAAATAAATGCCCTTAAATGGTCTTAATGCTACGAAAGAGGTTGTCTTTGAATGTTTTTGAAATCGGGATTTCTTTCCCTACAACTGTCAGATAGCCATTGCCGATCACTTCTACTTTCGATAAATTGACCAGGTAGCGCTGATGCACCTGAATAAAATTTGCGGGCAGCCTCTGAGCAAAATCCACAAGCTTGCTTCGGATCAGGTGCCTTTTCCCTGACAGGTGTAACTCCAGGTAATTACCGTCTGACTTCACAAACTGAATCTCATCAACGGTCAATTTGACCAAAATATGCTCGTCCTTGATAAAAAGACTTTCATTGACCATCATATTGTCCGTCTCGGCAGGCGGCGGTGAGGTAAATCTATTGGCAAATGCCTCCAGGGCAATTTTAATGGCTGTGTACAGTTCCATCTCCTCAAAGGGTTTGATCAGATAGCCGTCAGGTTTAAAAGTGAGTGCACTCTCTACGGTTTTTCGGTCGCCATAGGCCGTAAGGAAAACAAAGGGAATGGTCCCCAGTTCGTGGATTTTCTGAGCCAACCAAATGCCGTCTTTCTCACCGATCAGGTTGATGTCCAAAATGGCCAGGTCCACTTCCATGGACTGAATATCCTTCCAGGCGGCAGTAGCCTCATCGGCGACTCCACATACCTCATATCCCACCTGATGCAAATAACTCTTGATGGTGGCCACGGTGATGGCCTCATCCTCCACTATGTATATGTTGATTTTCTCACTCATTCTTTAACCTTCATTAAGTTGAATCACATAGACAGCTCCATGATCAGAAAAGATATTCAGTTTGGCCCTGATCTGACCACAGAGCATGGTGATTAGTTGCATGCCTAGTGAATTGGACTTTTCAATCGAAAAATGCTCCGGAAACCCTTTTCCATTGTCACGAATCTCCAAAGTTTCACCCCCATGTTCACCCTTATAAAACCGAATGGAAATTTCGCCCGGCGAGGAATCAAAGGCATACTTATAACTGTTTGTTAATATTTCATTGATAATTAACCCCAGGGGAACCGCAAGCTCCCCACTCACTTCAAGGTCCTCTATGGAAGTGGTCACTCGGGTATCCTTCGGCTGGCCAAGTCCTGCCTCGACAAGCTCAACTAATTCCTCAATGTACTTCTTCAAAGAAACTGAAGAAATACTATTGTCACCAATCAGTAAATTATGAATCAGTGCCATGGACCTTATTCTGCCCTTACTTTCTCTGAGAGCAGAATTCACAAAGTCATCCTTGGACTTATCTGCCTGGAGCTGCAATAAACCAGAAGTGATCTGAAGGTTGTTTTTGATCCGATGGTGCAATTCTCTGAGGAAAATTTCTTTCTGCTCCAACTTACGCTCGGCTTCCAATTTGCTATTTAGCTTTTGCTTATAGTTGAGAAACAAAACCACAATGACCAGAACCAGGATCACGATTCCGGAGATCAATAGGTTAAGTTGATTATTTTGGACTTTTTTAATCGAATTGGATTTCTCAATTTCCAGTTTCTGTTCTGCCAGTATCGCCCTTTGCTGATCTGAATCCAGAAGGGTGGTCATGGCAATGAGGTTGTTCCTGTTGCTGAGTTCATTCAGTGAATCGTTGAGTTTATTGAATTCCTTGAGGTATTTGGCAGCGTTTCCGTACTGCTCGGTCTCATAAAAATACTCAGCCTCCACTTCCAAAAGTCTCAATTTGGTAGCCAGCCAGCCTCTGTTTCCCAGCAGGTTTTTGACGGTATCGATATAGCTGGCGGCCCGAAGCAAATCCCCCAGATGAATGAAACATTCGGCCAAATCCAGACGCTTGTTGAGAGTGTTATCCACTTCATGAATGGTTTTGCTCACTTCTATGTCCTTGATCAGAAGTGGTATGGCAGGCTCATAATTGCCTTGAGCCACCAACACCTGGCCAATCATGCCTTTGGAGTAGGCTGTCCAGTAATGTTTATTGGATTCTGTGTACGGCGATTTGCCATCATACTCCACTCGCGCCATGATGTACTGTCCATCTTCATAGGCTTTATCGTAATAGTAGATGGCACTGTCATAGTCGCCATTTTCTTTATAAAGGGAGGCCAGGTCCATGAAATACACCATTCTGTTCCACCCCTGAGCTGGGAATTCTACAGAATGCTTAAAATCCTTAATGGCTTCCGTAAACAGGTCTGCTTCCGCGTAGATTTCCCAAAAACTATGGTCAAATCCGGCTTCTATTCTTTGCTTTCTCAAGGGGATGGCCTCCTTCAGGTTTCCGGTTCGTCTGTAGGCCTCCTCCAGCTTGAGTATTGCATATTGATAACGTTTTTCAGATAGCAACTCCCTTTGCTCCAGCAATTTCACCAGAAGCGGGATACACTTTTCGTATAAAGCCAGGGTATGATAGACTATGGCCAATGGATAATCTAGCTTTTGAAGTGTCAGTGTATCCTGATTGAGTTTAGCCTGCTCGTAGAAGTATTCGGCTGGCGCCAGCCACTCTCCTACCGGATTTTGAAAGACACCGTGACCTGATTGCTCCAGGCTATCCCACACATGTATAAAGCGGTCTGTACTGTTGAAGTTGTAAACAGACTTCACCTCGTCGCTGAGCTCCTGTGAGGTGAGGGCCAAGCTGCCAATGAGTAGGCAAATACATGTAAGATAAAATCTCAAAACTGCGGATTAGTACTGTAGAAAACGTGAATTACAGGAATCTGCACCTCCTGTGCAACAATAAGTGAAACATAAGCATTTTCTTACCAACTCTGCCCATTTATCTGGGAAGTACGTCGCACGAAATTCCCTTATACCGCCCTACCCCTATTCATTTTTATCTCCCTTCGATCCAACTTTGCATCTGGCCAATACCAATTCATTCCTATTGTTTATACATTTAGAATGTGATTTGAAAATACCGAAATTGGCGCTCTCCACATGAGATCATTAACTTTAGTCTGAACTCTAGCACATGAATATACTTTTAGTTGAAGATGAACGCTCCCTTGGAGAATCCATCATCACTTACCTCAGCAAGGAAGGCTACCACTGCGAATGGGCAGAAAACTTCTCCAAAGCCAGTGAAAAAACCTGGGCTTATTCCTACGACTGTGTGATTGTAGACATCACCCTTCCGGATGGCAACGGTCTGGATGTCATCGAAGGACTCAAAAAACTCAAGTCCCTCTCCGGGATCATCATCATCTCTGCCCGGAATTCCATAGAAGACCGCATCAAGGGCCTGGACATAGGCGCAGACGACTACATCACCAAACCTTTTGATCTGTCCGAACTCAATGCTCGTGTGAAGGCTGTCATCAGAAGAAGGAACTTCGATGCCCAAAACGAAATCGTGTTCAAAGAGATCACCGTAAAGCCCTACGACCGCTCTGTGAGTATCCACGAACAATTCGTAAGCCTTACCAAAAAGGAATTTGACCTGTTGGTATTCTTTATCTCCAATCAAAATCGGGTGATTACCAAAGAATCCATTGCCGAGCACCTGTGGGGAGACGACATGGACATGGCTGACTCCTACGATTTTATCTATTCACACCTGAAAAACCTGAGGAAGAAAATACAGGAGCATGGAGGAAATGATTACATCGAAACCGTCTATGGTATTGGCTATAAATTCACTAACCATTGAGACTCCTCGCCATAGCCAACCGGTATTACCTGGCCACACTGATTATCGTTTTTGTGGCAGGCAGCCTGGCGGCCTACCTGATTCTGAAATCAATCATCAACCAGGAGTTCAATGAAAAGCTGTTTGCTGAGCAAGATCAACTCCTGTATGAGCTCCGCAACTATGAGAACCTGGAAAAAACCTATTACCTGAATATAGGAGACCTTATTGAGATCAATGAAGTGGCCGAAAATCCCAATATTCCACCCACACTGATCGATACGGTGATGTATGATCCCTATGAAAAGAAAGAGTTGCCCTTCAGACTGCTGACCTTCTCCAGTGAGATCAAATCCAGGTTTTATGTCATTACCATTTCCAAATCACTCCTACCCAATCAGGACCTCATGGAAGGTGTGAGCGAAATCATGCTGGGCATCGCGCTCATGCTGATGGTGTCTTTGGGGCTTCTCAACCGATTCATTTTCAAAAAGCTTTGGCATCCTTTTCACCAGATCATCGATCAGCTGCACAAATTCCAGATCACCCACCCTGAGCAGCTGGCCATAGAGCCTTCTCATGTGGAGGAGTTTAATGACCTCAGACAGGTACTGGACAAAATGATCTCCAAGAGTATCTATGATTATAAAACCCTGAAAGAATATACCGAAAACACCTCCCACGAAATCCAAACACCTCTGGCCATTATCAAAAACAAGGCTGAAATGCTCTTGCAGGAACCTCTGTCTGAGGCCCAGCTGAATGAGGTGAGTAAAATCTACGAAGCAGCCGGAAGGCTCTCCCGACTCAAGGAAGGGCTATCCACCCTTACAAAGATCGACAACAACCAGTTTGTAGAGTCAGAGCCGATCGAACTGAAAGCTTTCATCATGAGTCGGCTGTCCGGTTTTGATGAGCTGGTTGACCTCAAAGGCCTGAAAGTAGACCTCAGATTTGAAGGGAACCCGATACTCAACTTTAGCAATGATCTCATGTACATGATGATCACCAACCTCCTGAGCAACTCCATCAAGCACAACATTCAAGATGGCACCATCAGGATCATACTGACTCAAAATCACCTGGTCATTGAAAATACAGGCAAAGACCCGGGTCTCCCCACAGCATCCCTCTTTGATCGGTTCAAAAGGTCTGGCGAAGGGCATGAATCTACCGGACTGGGGCTGTCCATCATCAAGAGAATTGCCGATCTTTACGACATGACCATCCTCTATACATACCAGGATGGGTGGCACCGGATAAAAATCAGCTTCAATTCCCAAAAACATCAAAATCATGAAGATCAACGCTAACAACCCCGGGGAGTACATCAGTCAGCTGCCAGATGAAAGGCAGGAAGCTTTCCAAAAACTCCGACAGACCATTTTGGACCATCTCCCTGAAGGGTTTGAAGAGAGGATGAGCTACGGAATGATCGGGTATGTGGTACCACATGAGTGCTACCCGGCGGGCTATCATTGCGACCCAAAACTGCCCCTCCCCTTTATTAATATTGCCTCGCAGAAGAATTTCATCGCCCTCTACCACATGGGCATCTACGCAAACCCTGACCTCATGGAGTGGTTTACGACAGCCTATCCGCTACATTGCAAAACCCGGCTGGACATGGGCAAGAGTTGCATTCGTTTCAAGAAAGTCAATGATATCCCCTTTGAACTGATCGGCCAACTGGTGAGCAAAGTAACAGCAGAAGAATGGATACAATGCTATGAAACCCGCCTGAGGTAAAAGCCACCACCCGTATTGTTCTGTGCATTCGTCAGAATAAAAACCATTTTTTCACTTGCGATAGTCATTTTTACAGAATTCATCCAGAATCTACTTGTAAGTTCACTTAGAATTTAACGTCACTTAGATTATGGAAATAAAGAACAAATTCATCCTGATCTCACTAGGAATCATACTGGCCCCGGCCGTCATACTCCTCTTTTGGAACCCTCCGGGCCATTACGAACAAACCAAAGAAGCCCGCCTGATGAGAGATTTGTGTAATGAAGTAGCATCTAGCGAAACCCTAAGAGCGCAGGACGATTTCAATAAGCTGATCGAACTCATTTCGGTGCACATACACCAGTATGCAGACAACAGCAATGAGACTGTAGCCCGGGCCGTGATGGAGCTGAGAGCCTTGCAAAATGAAGCAGAGTTTCGCACCATAGACGTGGACATGTACCACAGGAAGTTTGCCAGGATACTGGTGGAGCTGGCCCAGGTAGAACTGGAAGATGCCATAGGCTATGAGACACAGCATCAGGTATATGGTGTGAAGAAATCTGTGCGAGAAGCCAAGCATTACCTTCACGATGCACTCATTTTCTCTCGGACCTCATCGCTCAGTCATCAGAAAGAATTGGAATATGAGTTTGAAAAGCTGAGTATCTCCAATGTCAGCAATGAGCAGATCAGAAACTGTATTGCCGCTACGCAAAAGGTTGTTTCATAAGTGTTCAAAATCCGCTCTTCAGGTTAGTTGCGGTCCCGCAGAGCGGGGCTGTAACTGCCTGTAACATGGCCTAGCCGCTGACTTGTATATTTTCTACAGATTGTCTCCAGATTCAGTGGCTAGCTTAGTCTAAGCTAAACAAATGCATTATTCACAACCAGCGGTGAGCATTTACCATTAGCAGATTCGTTATGGCCGGTCTGAAGCCCTGCTCATTGAGTTTGGGATCTTCGGGGGCTTCGCTGGTCATAACTTACGAACCTAAGACGCAAGAAAATAATCATATAAAAGCAGTAAATGAGCGGTAAAAAGGCCCACTTCCCTGAGGTGGGTTTTTTTGTGCCAACTCACGCTCCGACCCGCATTCGCGAGTAGGATATTTGTTACCATTGATTGATCTTCGATTAGTACTCCTACCTCCCGGATAATTATATTTGGCTACAATTACTCAGAATTCCATCATTCACCAGGCCAACTATGTGTCTTCTGCAGGTTCTACTTTTTGCCAGCTGTATTCAGGCGCTACTACTTGCTGGCTATTTCCTCTTTTATTCCTCCCTGAGAGGCATTCGTTTTTTTGGTCTGCTGCTCATCGTCATGGCACTGCATCTCTATCTGGTGGCCAATGACAACCAGGCATTTTTTCTCCGGTATCCACATCTGCTACACATCACCTGGGTTATTCCGGCTCTTTATGGTCCGCTGATCTTGTTATTTATCCGGCGAATTACCCGGTTAGGGGTGCACTTCAGTAAGGTGGAGGTGGTTTATTTCCTGCCCTTTCTACTGCTGGTTACCTACCATTTTCCGTTTTTCATGTCTTCAGCATCAGTCAAGTCTCTGTACATAGCGGATTTTGAGCGATCAGTAGTTGATGATTTTGGATTGATTAACCAGACTGTTGTCTGGTTGCATGTAGTCTATTTTGGTACGGCTTTATGGTATCTGAAAGCTTATCAACTGAAAATCCTGGATTTTGCAGCCAATGAAGAAGCCCGCCTGTTGTGGTTGGGGCACTTCCTGAGGTTTTCACTGATCGTGGTGGCTATTGGTATTTTGGCCTTCTACTCCAAAAAATTTGATTGGCCCATGCTGCGCCATCTCTACCCCTATCACTTTCTCGGGCTGCTCGCACTTATCTATTGGTGTGCCTTTTGCCTGATCCGACAGCCCGTGATTTTCCAATCACCGGATGAGGAAGACCTCTTCATCAGTAACCAAAAAACTCCGGGAAAAAGCAAAGTACAGGAAACCAATGTAGAACTGGCCGAACAACTGAAACACCTGATGGAAGAGGAGAAACTCTACAAAACCCCCGGCCTCACGCTGGCGGATCTGGCCGCCCTTCTGCAAACTAACAAGCAATATATTTCCGAAACCATCAATCAAACCTTTGGCAAAAACTTCTATGATTTTGTGAATGAATACAGACTTCAGGAATTTTTATTCCTATCGGACAACCCTGACTATCATCACCTGAAACTGCTGGGCCTGGCCTACGAAGCTGGGTTCAATTCCAAAGCCACATTCAATGCGGTGTTTAAGAAGCACTACGAAACCACACCCTCCAATTACCTAAGGTCATGGAAAAGGAGTCCGAATTGATCAATTCGGACGATTTGAAATAACACCATGCCGAATTTTGAGGGAAAAAGTTCACCTCATGAAAGTTTTCGCATTCACACTTCTAATGGGCATTGGGGCACTAGCCGGACAGGGCCAAACCAGGCTTGCGCTCAGTTTCCCGCTTTTGGACATTCCACAAAACACACAACAGGAGCACCGATATCCATCAATGAGTCAGTCTATGGGCTATAGCAGCACCCTCTACGACCTCAGTTTTTGGGGTATCGACGCCCTCAACAATTCCCTGTTTCGTACCGACAATTGGAAATCCAGAACCAGTGGCTATCTCGCCGGACTGCTTTTCAGCAAGTATGGGAGTGAGCTGCCCATTCCTCTTGGGGTCTGGGCGCACGAAGAGTACCACCGATCCGTACTGGGCGTAAATGGAGTCGCCAGCAAGAACGGCAACTGGATATTTCACAGGTGGGATGGTACCGTATATGGACCATCTGACGAAGAACTTGCTGATCTGAAAACCCGGGACGTCAACGCGCTCCTTTATAGCTATGTAGCTGGCGTACAATACGAAACACAGTTGACCAAAGAAAATGTACTCTTCGACTTTTATCATCCCCGAGGCTTTTACAAAAACCCGCTGTACTTATACAATGCCTACTATGTCTGGAATTACTTCCGGTTTTCCACCAGCACTCTTTCGGATTCTGTGAAAGTCATTGCACCCAAATATGAGTCGGATATAGCCAGCGAGCGTGACTATGCCGGGGCTGATCTTACTGCCTGGGCCTTTGATATGTTCAGCCCCAGCGCCTCATACTACGATCGGGATGATTTCCCGGATGGCAGCGGTAAAAACAGAAGAGTCGGATTTCATGATTTAACCCCTGAGGGTCAAAGCTACCTTCGCAGGCAGCGCAGACTTTCACTGCTCAATTTTTTAAATCCTTCCATTGTGATGATCAACCGGATCCGGATCTCTGAGGCCATGACTATCATGCCGTTTTTTCAGTATCAGCCCACCCACTTCGGCAATGCACTCTCCCTGAATATGCCATTTACCTATGAGGAAAATGGCTACTACCTCGGACTCACTCAGTACAATAATTATCATCACCACTTTTATGGGATTGACATTGGGGTATATGACTTTAAAACCAGCTCAACAGAGCATCTTAGCATCTCATGTGTCATCAAACTCTGGAAACAACCTGAATCCTTCTATTCCGCGAAAGGAAAGTTCGGAGGTGCCGTGCAGCTAACCACTAAATACGCCATCTCGGATGAGGTGAGCCTTACCCTTCAGCTGGTCTCCAAATCTGCAGGTTGGATGGAGGGAAACCCCTATCTTGTTAGAAAAATCAGCCCCATTTTCGGCCTGCAATACACAGTACCCGTTGGCCTGGACACCCATAGAAATTAAGCATGTACAGCCTCCTGCCTGCTCCAGATCCAAAAGGAGCAGGCAGCTATGGCCAAGTGACAGTGCTCAATCATACGGTTCAGGCAGATCCATTTTTTACCTTAAAATTCCCATTAAAACCCTTAGTTTCGCAGGGTACCAAAGCCGGACATATGCACACTGCCATTACCCTGGAGCTCATAGACCTGATTAGTATTTTACTTATCCTGATCCTCCTGTTTCTTGGCTATAACCTACTCTCCCTCAAGTGGTCTTACAAGATCAGTAAGCCTTACCAATGGGAGGAAGCCGTCCGCCAGCGCCAGGTCTCAGCCAACCTACGGACACTGGAAAGAACCTACCGCGACAAAGTAAGGTTCTATACGTTCTGGTTTCAGGTGGAGCGCCTGCGCAAACAGGGGGTGCCGGGTGCTTTTGCAGAACTGGGGGTTTATCAAGGGGAAACTGCCAACATATTGCACGAAATGGATCCCGCAAGGAAGCTGCATCTTTTCGACACTTTTGAAGGCTTTCATAGAGCGGATCTTCACTCTGAAAATGATGAAGAAAAATACAGCACCACTACCTTTTCAAATACCTCACTGGAAATGGTCAAAGACTATATCAATGGTAATGATAATGTGGAGTTTCATCCGGGGTACTTCCCTGAGTCATCTGCAGTCCTGAAAGAATCGCAATACGCCTTTGTACACCTCGATGCTGACCTTTACAAACCCACCCTGGCTGCTTTGGAGTACTTTTATCCCAAACTATCTCCGGGAGGGCTGATCATCATTCACGATTACAATCACAACTGGGACGGCATCCGAAAAGCGCTCGATGAGTTTATGCCTACCATTCCTGAAACTTTACTGGAGCTGCCGGACTGGCAGGGAAGTGCGATGATCCTGAAAAACAGCTAAGGCCGTCACTTCACCACTAAACGTCTGGTATAAGCCTGAGAATCTGTAACCAACCTGAGCAGGTATACTCCTGGAATGAGTGACTCATCTGCTTGAGCAAGTACCATTCGGCTTCCTTCAGCATCCAGAGATTTGTGAAGAACCACAGATCCGTTGGCATCATAGAGATAGACTTTGGGTACCTCATTTTGAGATATTTCCGGGCAAACTATGATCAAATCACCCCTGGTAATGGGGTTGGGAAATACCGAAAAGCGCTCACCCGGAATTGCGGCGGCGGCAACCGCAATCGCCGGAAAATATTCGTATCCCCCATCAAAATCTACCTGCAGCAATCGGTAGTAATAAGCAGTGGCCGACGCATGCTCATCTCTGTATTCATATTCAATAAGACTCTTGGAGTTACCATGGCCAGGCACTCTGGCCACTATGTCAAACTCAGTGCCATCTTCAGATCTTTCGATTTGGAAAAAATTATTGTTCGTTTCGGATGCCGTGGACCATGAAAGTACTACCGTAGAACCCTCATATGCCCCACTAAAGGATAAAAGAGTCACCGGTAAGGCACCACATCCCACCCCACAGCATCCATCGCTACAGTCATCCGGCCCGCTCACCGTTGCTCCCGGATCATTTACCGTAGTGGCAGACATGGTTCCTCCATCTGCCACGGTCATGGAGCTTCCCGGATTGGCATTCAATGCACCACCTATATCCATCACGCCTCCATCGCCCACATTCATCACTCCCCCATTGTTGTTGTTAAAGTCATTGCCTACGGTAAGCGCTCCCGCTACTGATCCTCCCTGGCCTGCCGGAGCGAAGAGCGCCGAGAAAAATCCGCCATTGTCAATATCTCCCTGCACCTCCATACTAGACCCACCATTCAATATCAACTGTCCATCTCCATCTATGGTGAGATCTCCCTCGATGGTCACCGTTCCATTAACCACCAAAGTCCCATATATGGTAAAGTTACCCGTTATCAGCAGGTTGCCATTCACCGTCAGGGTTCGGTTGTTGTTAATTCTTAAACTGGAATAATCATCAGGATCCAGTGTACAGTCGTCAGAAACGAGATCAGTATGATCATCTATTCGGCCAGATGGGTTCAGAAAATTACCTGTAGTGGTTGGGCTGGGACAAGCAGCAAAGGCACCCCAGCAGAATAACGTAATGAATATGGTAAGTATTGACCTCATAATTTGGTTGGTAAGGAGAGATCAATATAATTCACCTTATATACAACTGAAAGAGGATTTCGATAAAGTACCTCATACCGGTGATGAACTATCTTCAGAAAACGGCAAAACTGACTTTTGGCCTATTCTGCGCAAAGGAGCCAGTCTTTAATGAAACTTTCTTCGGATTTATCTCATTTTACCAGTCAATTAGTTGGTCAAAAGAAGATACCAGCAATCACTATTTTTCCACTAATGTGTATAATGTACACATAAAAGATTCGCGTATTTCACTAGATTTATAAAATTATCTTCTTAAAATTTCGAAATTCATATTTCAACCCTCAATGATTTCACACTTCTCTGCTGGTACAAAAACCGTCGTTTTTTCTCTGTTCATCGCACTCGTTTTTCCGGAAATACTCCATGCTCAGCAAATCGTCATCAATGAAGTCATGGCCTCCAACACCACACTCAGAGATGAAGACGGTGACACTCCTGACTGGCTGGAGCTCTTCAATGCCGGAACAACAGCCGTTGACCTGTTGGGTTTCGGCTTATCAGACCAAAAAGAAAAGGCCTGGATTTTTGACAATGTCACCATCGCGGCGGGTGGATATCAATTGATTTTCGCTTCGGACAAGGACCGAAAAACCCCACCACTCTACTGGGAAACACTTATTGACCAGGGTGACACCTGGAAATACATCGTTCCGCAGGCTCCCATCGCTGATTGGACCGCTGCATCATTTGATGACAGCAACTGGCTGAGTGGCCCAAGCGGATTTGGATATGGTGACAATGATGACAACACTGTACTTTCTCAGGCTAGTTCCGTCTTTCTGCGAAAGACTTTTCAGATAGGCAATCTGGCAGATCTAGAGCAGGTTATTCTACACATGGATTATGATGATGGGTTTATCGCTTACCTCAACGGGACGGAAATCGCCAGGAGCAATCTCGCTTCTTCGGATTTTGATGCCTTTGCCTCTCCTGATCATGAAGCTCAGTTGTATTCAGGTGGCAGTCCCGAAGCCTTTGACCTATCGGACTTTAGCTCAATACTAACCGCCGGAGAAAATGCACTCTGCGTCCAGGTGCACAATGTTAACGCCACGTCCTCCGACCTTACAGCCATCCCTTTCTTATCAGTGGGCAAAAAAAGTCCCTCAGAGGTTGGATTATCTGCGTTTCTCACGGCTCCCTCCAATAGTCTTCACACGGACTTTAAAATCTCTGCGGATGGTGAAACCATTTACTTATTTGGGGCAGATGGAACTGTTGTAGACTCCCTGGTCACCGGCCCTATGCGATCCAATATTTCGATAGGACACCCTGCAGGCGACCTGGAAACCCTGAGCTATTTTACAGAACCAACACCGGGAACCCCCAACAGTACGCAGGGCTATCAATACTTCTCAGAAGAGGTGAGCTTCTCCAAAAAAGGGGGAGTCTTCTCCAATGGCTTTCAGCTGACCCTCTCCTCTGCGGGGAGCTCTGAAAACATCTATTACACCACCACCGGAGCTGACCCGACCCTTGATAATGCCATACTATACTCCAGCCCCATCACCATTGAACAAACTACCGTGGTGAAAGCTGTGGTGATCAAAGAAAACAGTATCCCGGTGAATGTTTCGGCCAATACCTACCTCTTCAATGCAAACCATTCGTTACCAGTAATCTCTGTATCCACCGATCCGTACCACCTCTGGGATGAGCAGGAAGGCATCTATGTAATGGGGCCAAACGCCGACCCAAACAATCCACACTACGGAGCTAACTTCTGGCAGGACTGGGAAAAACCTATTCACATCGAACTCTATGAACCCAATGGAACCCAGGCCTTTAGTATGGCAGCAGGGGTTAAAATTTTTGGGGCCTGGTCCCGGGCAAGCGCCCAGAAGTCGCTGGCCATCTTTGCGAGAAAGTCATACGGGGCAGCATCCATTGACTATCAGGTATTTCCTGACCACTCTATGGATCACTTCAACAGCCTCGTCCTGCGCAATTCAGGCAACGACTGGAACTCCTCTATGTTTCGAGACGGATTCATGACCTCCTTGTTTCACGAAACGGTAGACCATCAGGCATTTCGGCCGGCTGTGCTCTACCTGAACGGTGAATATTGGGGCATACAGAACATCAGGGAGAAGGTGAATGAAGACTTTCTGGCCAATCACCATCACCTGGATCCTGACGACATCATCATCCTGGAAGCCAACGGAGCATCGGTAGAAGGTGATCCGGCTAGCTATTGGGAACTCATCAATTACATTGAAAATAACGATCTTACCAAAGACGAGCATTACGAATACGTGCAAAATCATATGGATGTATTCAACTTTGCCCAATACCAGATCGGCAACATATTTATTGACAATACCGACTGGCCCGGCAACAACATCAAGTTCTGGAAGGAAAATAAACCCGGTGCCAAATGGCGGTGGATTACCTACGACACTGATTTTGGGTTCGGAGTATATGGCGCAGAGAATTACTACAATAATACCCTCAGCTTTGCCATGGATCCCAATGGCCCCGGCTGGCCAAATCCGGCATGGTCCACATTTCTCCTCAGAAACCTCCTGAAAAACGAAAATTTCAAAACCCTGTTCATCAATTCCTTTGCTGACCAGCTGAACACTGCCCTCTCTTCAAGAGAGACGCTCGCCAAAATAAATGCCCTAAGCGATGAAATAGCGACAGAAATAGCCGACCACATGAGTCGCTGGGGTGGCAACTACAATAACTGGCTGTATCAGGTTTCCGTGATGAAGACCTTCGCCGAAAAACGACCGCAATATATGCGGCAGCACATCAGGAGTCAGTTCGGACTATCCGGTGAGCATACCCTCACTGTGAACAGCAGCAACCTCAACCATGGTGCTGTACAGGTCAATGCACTGGTGATTGATGAGCAAGATTGGAAAGGGATCTACTTTCAGGGAGTTCCCGTGCGCCTGTCAGCGTTTTCCAATGGAGGAAAATTTGTCAGATGGGAAGGTGATGTGACCGGCACACAGTCTGAAATCTTCCTTGATCTCACTCAGGACATGAACATTACAGCCATTTTTGAATCAGGCTCAGGAAATGACATTGTCATTAACGAAATCAACTATAAATCGGGAGAAAACCTGGATACAGAGGATTGGGTGGAGCTGCACAATCCGAATAATGCGGCAATGGATCTCACAGGCTGGGTGTTCCGGGACGGTGATGATGAAAACAGCTTTAAAATCCCTGATGGCACCGTCATTGGGGCCGGAGGATACCTCGTGATCGCCAAAGACCTGGGTGCATATGGCAGCTTTCACAGTACCGCCAGTAATGTTCTGGGCGAACTGGAATTTGGTTTTTCATCCGATGGTGAATGCCTCCGCTTGTTTGATGCCGCAGGAAAAAGCGTTGATGAAGTATGTTACCTTTCCTCAGCACCCTGGCCTACTTCGCCGGCAGGTGATGGCTTCTCTTTGGCACTAGATAACCCACTACTGGACAATAGCAAGCCCGAAAGCTGGTACGCACATCCCAACGGGGGCACTCCCGGCTATGCCAACAGGGAAGTAACCCTGAGTGTACCCTCACCATCAACCACAGTCATTTGCTATCCCAATCCGGCGAGTGACCATGTCTCTTTTAGCTTTCAGGCCCACCATCAAATGGTCACACTCAGCATACTCGATTTATCCGGAAAAATGCTAACCAGTGAGTCCATCCACCTTCGGCAAACCGGATTGGTAACTTTCGAATGGCAAGTTCCGAATACCTTTCAGAGCGGAGTATACCTGATTGAGATCACCACACAGCAGGGTGTACAACACGGAAAACTCCTTATACAGAAATAACAGATAAGAGACGGTCAAAAGTCCTCTTGTAAGCCTTCGAAAAAGCCTGTTCTTCAGGCATACGAAGGCCATTGATCCGTCATTTGTCCATTCATCCTCATATATCCCCCAAACCTCACTTTTAGGATTGGATACAAGCCAATTTTCTCTAATATTAACCAATCAACAATGTCTCCGGTATTTCTGAAAGAGCTACAAGAGACCCATTTGAAACCCAGATAAATTTTTAAACAACGCATTTTAACCCCAAATGCTACATGATGAAACCATTGAAACAGAACCACATTATGAAAAAATCACTGCTTTTAATACTCATTTCCTTAGCCTCCTGGTCGGTTCTTGCCCAGACAAAGCTCATAGAGGAAGTCACCAAAACAGGCGATGAGATTGTCATCCCCTATAAAAAATATCAGCTCGATAACGGCCTCACCCTGATCATCCACGAAGATCACTCAGACCCATTGGTACATGTGGATGTAACCTATCATGTGGGCTCAGCCAGAGAGGAGCTCCAAAAATCAGGTTTTGCCCATTTCTTCGAGCACATGATGTTTCAGGGTTCTGAAAATGTGGCTGATGAAGAACACTTCAAAATAGTGACAGAATCCGGTGGCCGCCTCAATGGGTCAACCAACCGGGATCGTACCAACTATTACGAAACCGTGCCTAGTAATCAGCTGGCCACGATGCTGTGGTTGGAGGCTGACCGCATGGGGTTCTTTCTGGATTCTGTGACCCAGAAGAAGTTTGAGGTACAGCGTGCTACCGTGAAAAATGAAAAAGGTCAGAACTACGACAACCGGCCTTATGGCAGATGGAGCGAAGTGACTGCCGGAGCACTCTATCCTTACGGACACCCCTACTCCTGGCTCACCATAGGCAAGCTGGAAGACCTGGACAGAGTAGATGTAAATGACCTTAAGAAGTTTTTTATGCGCTGGTATGGACCCAACAATGCCACCCTCACGGTGGGTGGAGATGTGAATCCTACCCAGGTAGTGGCCATGGTAGAAAAGTACTTCGGGGTGATCCCCGCCGGTCCTGCGGTAGAGCCTATGAAACTGGAGCCACCTGTATTAAAATCTGACCGATATGTGTCTTATGTAGACTCGAACATTCGCTTTCCAGCGATCATGTTCACCTTCCCTACGGTACCGGCCTTCCACCCTGACGAGGCACCCCTCGACTGTCTGGCTGAAATCCTGGGTACTGGCAAGAGCTCTTACTTCTATAAGAAATTTGTATTGACACAAAAGGCCATTCAGGCCTCTACATTTCATCCGGCTAGTGAACTCTCCGGTGAGTTCACCATGTTTGTCCTTCCTTTTCCCGGGCAAACACTGTCAGCTTTTGAGCAGGAAATGCGCGCTATTCTGGACGAATTTGCCAAAAACGGAGTGAGTGATGATGACATCACCAAGTTCAAGGCCAGCCGCGAGTCAGACCTTATCAATGGCCTGGCCAGTGTGAGTGGCAAAGTCTCCCAGTTGGCCAACTATCAAACCATCTATGGAGATGCCAACGCCATCAAATATGATCTGGATAGATACCTCAACATTACCAAGGAAGATGTGATGCGGGTTTTCAACCAGTACATCTACAATAAAAAAGGAGTGATCCAAAGTGTAATCCCCGATGCTGAAACTGCTCCGGCCCAACCGGATAATTACGAAATACCAACTTCCGGTGAAAGTGCATTTCCTACCACAGACTACTCTGGCCTCAGCTATTCCAGACCTAAGGGAGACAAATTTGACCGAAGCAAGCGACCAGAACTCGGCCCCAATCCTACTATCAAAGTGCCTGACTTCTGGAAAGAAGAATTGGCCAATGGCATTAAGGTAATTGGCACCCAGACAGATGAGATCCCTGTAGTAGAGATCCAGCTGACCATCAACGGAGGTCACAAAATGGACGCCTATGACCCTAAGAAGTCCGGGCTGGCCTCACTTACTGCCGGACTCATGAATGAAGCTACCCAAAACTATACTTCGGAGCAGATTCAGGAAGAGCTTAGAAAAATAGGTAGTGACATCAGTGTCTACGCCGGCACTTCGCAGACCACCATTTCGGCCAGTACACTGGTGAAAAATCTGGATCGTACACTGGAGCTCATGGATGAAGTATTGAAAAGACCTGCATTCAATCAGGAAGACTTTGACAGACTGAAGAACCAGCAGCTGGAAGGAATCAAAGCCGGGCAGAAAAACCCCGGAGCGATCGCCAACCTCGTTTTTGACCGACTGCTCTATGGTGATGAACACATCTACTCTGTACCCAATAGCGGAATAGAAGAGACAGTAGCCGCCATTACCCTTGAGGATGTCAAAAACTTCTACAACAACTACTACTCTCCGTCTGTTTCTGAGCTGGCCATCATAGGTGACATAGACCGTAAAACCGTGCTGGCCAAAATGGAATTTCTGAAATCCTGGGAGGCCAAAGAAGTAAAAATACCTGAGCTTCCGAAAGCCAAGCCTTCCGGTAAAACCACCATTTATATGGTGGACAAAGTGGATGCGCCTCAGTCCGAAATCAGGATCGGCTATGTGACAGATATGCCTTATGATGCCACTGGAGACTACTTCAAGTCCTACCTGATGAACTTCCCACTGGGAGGTGCTTTCAATAGCCGAATCAACCTGAATCTGAGAGAAGACAAGGGCTGGACTTATGGCGCCCGCGGATACTTCTCCTCTGACGATGATCCGGGGCCATATACTGCCTCAGCTGGGGTGAAGGCCAATACCACCGACAGTGCAGTAGTTGAATTCATGAAGGAAATCTCCAACTACCGCATCAACGGGATGACAGACAGTGAACTTGCCTTTATGCGAAGTGCTATTGGTCAGCGTGATGCACTTGACTATGAAACCCCTGGTCAGAAAGCTCGATTCCTGAGAAGGATTAACCATTATGATCTCGACAAAACCTTTGTGGATGAGCAAAATAAAATCATCCGAAACGTTTCCAAAAAGGAGCTGAACACTCTGGCTAAGAAATACCTGAAAGATGATAATTTTTATATCCTGGTGGTGGGTGATGCTGCTACTAACAGGCCGAAACTTGCTAAACTGGGATACGACATCATTGACCTTAATGAGAAGGGCGATGTAATAGAGGATGGTAAAATAGACACTCAGAAATAGACTCCCTATCCTTATCAAAAAAGGGCTGTCGCGATTTTCGCGGCAGCCCTTTTTTGATTGAACCCTTTGCCTCACTGGCGAATGATCAGCCTGCCCGAGGTTTCTTCATGTTCAGGGTCTGTGACTCTAATCAGGTAATACCCCGGTTCCAGACCATCCAATCCTATTTGGATCTCATTGGATGATCTGACCAGCACGCCTGCCAGGTTGAAAATCTTTACTTCCTTCAGTATGAAACCAGGCCAGTGAATATTCACCTGATCAACAGCCGGATTCGGATAGATAGACAGACTGGACATTTCTGTATACGCCAAACCCACACGTACCAGGCTTGAGTATTCTTCCTGACCATCAAAATCCACTTGCTTTAATCGGTAGTACACACTCACACCAGGTGAAACATTCGAGTCTGTAAACTCATAATTAGTCACTTCCTTACAAGTACCATGACCGGACACCTCGCCTATCACCTCCCAGCTTTCACCATCTGCGGTCTTTTGTACTTCAAAAAAATCATTATCAATCTCCGTGGCTGTAGCCCATCTGATTACATTTGAAAAGCCCTCATTTTCTGCTTTCAAAAACAAATAGGTCACTGGTAACAATGTTTGTTGTGTGTAGCTAAAAGTAACCCTGTTGCCTCCGCCAGCTTCATAATAGTCCAATACCAAATGGTGAGATCCATTCATTTCCACATTGAAGGCATCAGCAGTCCGATAACCGTGATTAGAATAATCGTCAATCACCCAGGTACTTCCTCCATCCACACTCAAACGAACTCCATCATCGCCTCCAATCTGGAAATCATACAGCCCATGTTCAAAGGTCTGAAGCATTTCAAAACGTACCGTGAATGTCTCCGTTTGGTAGTCACAACCTGACGTACTGGAGGTTACATTATCGCCCCCAAAGCTCTCGTCGAATATCTCCGACTCATAGATATCTCCTTTGTAGTTGTTCCCAAAATTGTTCACTCCATCATAGACATGACCTATCCAACTACCTGATCCCACAGCTGTATCGTCTCCAGACCTGGAGGTAAGCTGAACTGTAAGGGTATTGGAATAGACAGTCACACCACCCGATTCTGCACTCCTGCGGTAGTAGTTCAGTCCTGTGTAGCCGGCAGGAATGTCATAGGTTTCGGCAGTAGCTCCAGCTACATCAGACCAGCTACCTCCATCAGGAGATACCTCCCATTGATAGTTGGGCGTGGCCCCTGAGGCGTATAGTGCCGCAATGTTGCTGGTGAAAGCATCAGGATCCCCGGTACCTGACACACAAATATCCTGATTAGATCCTATCTGTCCACCAGTTTCCGTACCGATATAGGTGATTTGGATAGACGCGCGATTGTCTCCCCCTCCTTCAAAATAATCAAATACCAAATTATAAGTACCTGATAATCTAACCTCTGTATAAACTGTCTGATAAGCATGATATCCAAAATCCTGCAAAACATACGTAGCTCCTCCATCGATGCTAAGTCGCACCCCGTCATCTCCACCAATGGTGATTCCATAGATTCCTTCGGCATAAGTCTGTGTCATTCTGAACCTTGCAGAAAAATTCTCCGCAGTGAGAGTACATGTGTTGGTGGTAATGGTACACGCAGGACCTCCACAAAAATCGGTATCAAAATTTTCAGTAGCACTGACCCTCCCTCTGTAATTGGTCGTGTAATTATTTGCGCCTTCATAGATATAACCTATCCAGCTGCCGGCACCATAGTCCGTTTCGTTACCTGTACCAAAGCACTGCGCTGCACCCTGGCCAATGGTAATAAAAGATATCATTAAGACTAGAAAAGATTTTTTCACAAATTTAAGCTTGGTTGTGATATGCAAAATCGCACTTCTTTATGGTTTAAATGGATATATTCTTTGAATGGGGCCTATAAATAGTTGAATCCCCTCATATAGAAGATAAGAGCTTTCATGAAAAACCTATTTACTAGCTAAAAACAGCACCAACTACATTGAAATTGATCCTCCTTCTGTATGTTTGGTGATAAACCCAGACAGATGAAAACAAAAATACTCATGACCCTTAGTGCCGTCACCTTAGCCCTAGCAGGCATCGCACTTACATTCGCTCCAGAGGAAATCCTCTTGTCCATTAGCGCTGAAGGAACTCCCACCCTCACGCTTGTCTTACAACTATTGGGTGCACTTTATTTTGGGTTTGGTATGCTCAACTGGATGACTAAAACGGCCAGAATCGGAGGAATCTATAACAGACCGGTGGCTGTGGCCAATTCCAGCCATTATGCCATTGCCGCACTGGCCCTCATGAAATCTCTTACTGGCAACTCCGACTTACCCGCTATTATTTGGGTGGTAGCCATCGTTTATGCTGTATTCGCTACGGCTTTTGGAGCCTTGCTCTTCTGGAGCCCTGTGAAATCCCAGGACTAAACAAGCACACAGAAAAATCAGGAACGTTTGACCTCCCGCTATTGCTTTCCGGGAACTAACTAAGATGTCCACGGGGTTTAATCGCTTATTTACAACAACCCCTTATTTTTTAATCTATATGAAAGCAATAGTCCTCAACCAGCAAACCAACCGCCTGGAATATCAGGAGGTGCCAAACCCTGTAGTCTCCAAGTCAGATGTACTCATCCGGCTAAAGGCCGCCTCCCTCAATCATCACGAACTCTGGTCACTGAAAGAAAAGAACCTACAAAAGGACGCTCCCATCATCATGGGATCAGATGGAGCCGGAGTAGTAGAAAGTGTTGGCTCAGGAGTTACCCGTTTTTCAAAAGGTGATGAAGTGATCATTAATTCCTCACTGAATTGGGGACCGAATCCCAGGGTTCAGGGTGCCGACTATCAGATCCTCGGATTTCCCACGGATGGCACTTTTGCAGAATACATCAGTATCCCGGAAGCGTATGTCTTTACCAAACCTCCCCATTTATCGTTTGAAGAAGCCGCTGCCATACCCCTGGCAGGACTCACCGCCTATAGAGCCCTCTTCTCCCGGGGCGAATTTGAGCCTGGACAGTCCGTGCTCATAACCGGTGTTGGTGGGGGTGCCGCGCTTATGGCGCTCAGTTTCGCCGTGGCGGCCGGAGCCAGGGTCTATGTGACTTCAGGTGATCCGTCCAAAATCCAGAAAGCCGTGAAACTGGGAGCGAAAGGTGGAGCCAACTATAAAGAAACCCACTGGCCGGCCCAATTGCAGGACTTGTCGGGTGGCTTTGATGTGATCATAGACAGTGCCGGTGGGCCGGGCTTCAAATACCTGACAGAGCTGGCCAACCCTGGTGCCCGAATTGTGCTGTTTGGACGAACTGCCGGAAACATTGAACACCTCAGCCCGCGGGTAATCTTCTGGAAACAACTATCCATCCATGGTACCTCCATGGGTACCAGTCAGGAATTTGAACAAATGCTGAAGCTGTTTTCCGATCGAAAGATTCACCCCGTGATAGATGCCGTTTATCCATTAAAACAAATCAATGAAGCATTCAACAGGATGGACGCCAGCGATCAGTTTGGTAAAATAGTGATTCAAATCTGGGCGTAAAACCGCAAAAAGGGTGGACTATCCACCCTTTTTCACCTAATCATCCATTCAAACCCAAACCCTCACACAAGCTCATACAAGTAGAGCTATCACTGCAAGAACCTACGGCTCAGCCTTAAGTGAGTCCTTCGTATTTCCTTTTACCAGATTTTTTTACCATTTTGGTTATCAATACAGTATGAGCAATACCTATGTAAACAACCAAAATGTTAGAAAAATGAAGAAGTATACTATGATTTTTTCACTCCTGTTTTATACCCTCTCGGGGTATTCTCAGAGTTGTACCAACCCGACAGGTTCGGTGATTAGTGGTACTAATACCAATTACAATTGTCATCAATACGTAAAAGCAGCCCTGGTCAAAGGCTGGGTGAACATGAGCAATGGTTATCCAAGTAACCAAAGCAGCATTCCAAACCTTAGCTCGGCCACTATAGAGACCGACAATGATTTCATTCGGGTATGCAACAACTATGAGGCGAAAGCCATTTCCATGAATCACGCTCAAAACAATGCGGATCACTCGGCGGTGGTACTCAATGGTGGGATGTACTCATATGATTATGGCAATTTGGCCAGCACACCGGGGTTCGGATCACAAGTTTACACCCATGGTCATGCCCGGTCATTTACCTATGCCTGTAGTCACAAGTTTTACTCTACCACCTCGGATGTGAGCATATCCGGACCATCTTCTGTACCCACAGGAGCTACTGCCACCTACACACTCTCTGCTCCTTCCAATATATCTGCAGATCATTGGGGGGTGAACACTACCTATTTTGACATCCTTTCGTCCAACAGCTCTTCGGTCACGGTAAAGGCTAAGTCCTCTGCCGGATCAGGATATGTGAAAGTGTACTTACGGACGTCTTGTATGAGTTCAGGTGAATTTAAGCCCAGCAAGCAAAAGACCGTTAGTGTGGTGGCGGACTGTACAGGCACACTCAACGGAGGTGCACTCTATACCTTCAACAATGTGAGCAGTGGAGCCTCCAATACAGTAGCGATGAATTTGTCCAGCTGGACCTGGGTAAAAACCTCCGGAAGTCCCAGCTACTGGTACACCGGATCGGGTGGAAAATACATGTATTTCTCGCTCTCCAGTGGATGCGCCACCTTCAATGCATACAACTCATCTTGTAACCTCACCTTGACTTTCTGTGCTTATGGTGGGTATACCATGCAATATGATGACAATGAACCAATGGAATATCAGGTGCATAATCTGCTAACCAATAAACTGGAACGAAAAGGCACTGCCGCTCCGGCTGATGAGCCAGAGATGCTCAGAGACCTGCCGGCAGGATTGTATGTGCTCTCCATTGGGGATACCAAAAAGAAGGTCTTAATTAAATAAATCAGTTTCACCTCATACTGTACCTCAAAACAAAAAAACGCGGGCATGGCCCGCGTTTTTCATATACATTTTAAGAAATGAGGTTATCAGTCCACGAAAAGCGAAGCAGGTGACTCTATGGTGACCTTCTTCACATTCATCGGGTAGGCTTCCACCTTTTTATCAGCTTCAAAAACACGCTCAGGCAAACTCTCTCTGATGATGTTTGAATAAGACATAGGAGAGGGAGCGTTGGTCATCAAGCTCTTTTTGAGTGGCTCAGCTTCATTGCTATCGGTGATCATGGTGATGTACATATTTTCGGTCTGCAGGTACTTGGCAGCCGCAGCATTCACTTCCTCCAGCGTCAGTTTAGCCAGTTTGGCATCCATCTCTGCAATGTAGTTTTCCATACCGTAAAACTGTGAATCCATCAGGAAACCCAGCTGCCGCTCAGGTGACTGAATGTATAGCTTCATGTAGCTTCTAAGAAACTGTCTGGTCAATTCAAACTCATCAGCTGTCAGCCCTTCATTTTTCACCCGGTCTATTTCGTTCAGTGCCATGCGCATGGCAAAGTGTGCATGACCGATTTTGATATCGCCGAGCTCAGGATACTGGCTTTTCAGGCTATAGGCTGTTTGTACAGGTCGGATCCAGATGGCCAGGTAATTCTGACTTCTGGGAAAGCCCGTAAGCGGAAGCTGATTGCTCCCCCCGGCCTCATACCACTCTATGTAGGTATAGTCACCATAGTTCATAGATCTGGTTTCCCTGATCAGCTGATACAGTTTGGAATAAGACTTGCGATGCTCGCCGAGATAAGAGTTCACCACCAACATGGCTGGCCAGTCAGCGGAAGCTCTGTTGATACTGATGGGATAGCCCGTGAAAATAGCCGTACCCAGATTGTCTGGTTTGGTCACCAACTGCACCTGAATGCCATCAGGCATGGCTACTTCTCCCAACTCGGGAACAGTAGGCTGAGTATCTGGCAGGCTGTTGATGTCCGCTTTGAGGGTTTCCAAAAAAGAAGCTGGATAGTCCCCGGCAATCCCGATGGTCACGTTATTTCTGGTAAAGAAAGCCTTGTAGTGATTCACCACATCTTCTCGGGTGATGTTGGCAAGGCCGTTGATGGAGCCCCGCTTCATATGTGCGTATCGTGTACCGGCAAAAAGTCTCGCTTCCAGGGCCATTTTACTAAAGTCCTCATCAGAGCTGGCTTTGATCACTTCCTTCACGTACACCTCCGTATTGGACTTTACACGACTAAAATCACGCTCGGCAAAACTGGGGTTCAGGAGCAGGCTCCTGAAAATGGTGTAAAACTCATTCAGAAAGTCTTTATGTACTTCGAAGGTAAATGTGGTCATCTCCTTGTCAGTGAAGGCCCTGTATTGAGCGGCCATAGGATACAGCAGGTCATCAATTTCTGATTTGGTATACTGATCACTCCCTGTCTCAGTGAGGACAGTAGCTGTCAGGTTGGTGAGTCCTTCTTTACCCACCGGGTCACTCATCGACCCATTCTCAAAGGAAATTTTCACAACAATTTTGGTAGAAGCCATAGGCAACTCCACCACCTTCTGAGCTGTAGCAGTCAAACTCAACAGGCTCAAAAACATATATACTAGATTCTTCATTTTGATCGGGTTAAAGTTTGATGTTCAATTCTTCTGACACCTGCAATTCCTCATCCGGAGAAATGGTAGCCACAGTAAGGTGCTCATCCACAAAGTACTTGTTGGCTACACGCATGATATCCTCTGCGGTCACTGCATCGTAGTTGGCAAATGCCTTATTTACATCTGCAGGATTACCGGTAAGCCATATGTACCACGATAGCGAATTGGCAATATCGCTGGGGTTGTCTATACCCATGGCATAGCTGTACTTAATGAAACTCTTGGTTTGGGTGAGCGCTATAGAATCAACCGGATTGGTCTTCAGGTCTGTCAGCACTTTATCAATTTCTGCTTTTACATAAGCCATATCCGATTTATCCACGAGCATGGCATCTACTGACCACAAGCCTGGATCCACGGTGTTCAACCCTCCGGCAGAAAGCTCCCGAACCTTTTGCTCTTCTACTACCAGCTTCTTGTAGATGTCAGACTTTTGCGAAAACGCCAGGCTACTAATGACGTCCAGAATGGCCATGTCTTTATTCTCAACAGAAAACCCGGGGCCTTTGTAATTCAGGTTAAGAATCGGAGGGAAATTGGCTTCCTGTACGTGTGCAAATCTGGTTTCGGTCTGTTCGGGTTCCTGAGTGATCTCCTGAGTAAAGGTGCCTCGCTCCCACTCACCGAAGTACTTACGCGCCAGGTCATTCACCTTGTCGCTGGTGACGTCTCCCACTACCAGCACCGTGCAATATTCGGGTCGGTAGTAGCGATCAAAAAACTCCAGCGAGTAGTCATACTGATTAGGCATGTCCACTACATCCTCCCAGTACCCAATGGTGGTGTGAGAATAGGTGTGGGTAGTAAAGGCCGTATTATACGTCTTTTCGTACAACTTCATGTACGGGCTGGTATAGCTCTTGGTATACTCTCCCTTCACAGCACCCGCTTCTACTTTGAAATCTTCTTCGGAATACTTCAGGTTCATAAATCGATCCGATTCCAATTCAAACATCTTGTCAAGCATCTCCGCATTTCCTGTCATGTGATAGACTGTGCGGTCCCACCAGGTGTTGGCGTTGGCTGCTGCACCTATGGCTTTCAGCGCTTCGCTGTATTCTGCTTTGGAATACTTATCGGTGCCACGAAACATCATGTGCTCGAAGAAATGGGCAAAACCTGTTTTTCCTTCTTCTACTTCGTCACGGCTACCCACTCTCACTACAATAAAAAATGAAGCAAGTCCGGGGCTATTGTAGGGTACTGTGACCACATTCAAGCCGTTGTCCAGTTTGGTTTGCTGGATGGGATAAGGGAATATGCCCTCCTCCTTTGGGGTGTCTGGCTGAGGTGTACACCCCATAGCCAGCAGTAATACAGCCATAGAGGCTACTAGATAATTTCTCATGGTTAATGGTTTTTTTTTCTAAAATTAACAGAAATAATTGGAGGTAGCCTAAGGTCTGTTTTGAATGGGCAATAAGTCTTCTGAACGGGTAGATACGGGACGAGAGACTCATAAATTGAATTCTGAGTCAGAAGGTGGCACCTCCTTAATCCAACGGTAAATTATAAACAAGCCGGATATCTAAGATAGGTCCGGCAGAAAAATCCACATTTTGCTGAGTCCGATCATCACCAAAGCTCGCAATAGTGATGCGAAAGTCAACCTCATCGCCCTCATTAAACTGTCTGTAGCTCCTGCCAAGAGCATAGCCGAAGCGCGCCTCAAAGTGCAGGTTTCCAGCTAGTCGATAGCGACCATACAGGCTCAAATCCACACTCTTTCGCTCAATATAATCCCCATTATATACCGGATCACCCAGCTGAAAAGAGGTGATCAGACCAAACAAGCTTAGCCCCATACCCAATCGGGGATGAGCCTGATAGTTGAGCTTGCCAAAAACAGGGAGTAGACCGTTGATTGACCACCGCTCTGAAATCTTCCAATCCACAAAAACCAGTGGTACGAACATGTGACCAAAGAGCTCCCGATTATACATGAGCCCATAGCGCATGAGCAACCGATCGCTGTATTTTTTCTCAAACAAGCCAATTCCGCCCAACTGAACATGCTGCCAATCCAGCTGCTGGAAATCGGACATGAACCGCGGTGCCAGCAGCAACTGAAACCCTGTAGTTTCGCTGAGCTTTCGCACCAGACCTGTTTGTAAAATCAAGCCATGAAGGCGGGTAGGATCAATAACACTGGAGGCTCCGTCATAGTCCACGACAAATCCCTGATAGGTGAGGTCGTTATACCAAATAGTGGATTCAGAAAAGACAATGGGTATTTTGAGATTGAGGAGCGCCACATTTTCTGCAGCATTCGCCTGCTGCCCTGAGACGGGTTGGCTAAAGCCATGTTTGTAAGAAAGGGTGAATAGATCAATGCTACTCTGCCCATACGCAAAGCAAGAGATCATCCATAGTGCAAAATAGAACCGTCTTTTCACCTGATGAAATTAGTGAAAAGGAAGTACTTAAGAAATTGGAATCTTACTTAACTTCTTAATAGGAACCCAAATACTTAGACTTTCTGGAAAGCCATATTCGAATTGAGTATGAAATTGTCACAACTGGACTTACTTCCCACAAAGATCAAATCAGCATGTGAATAAACCTGCCACTGTCTTTCCGAACTGCTGTATCTCATTTTGAAACCGTTGTTACTTCTTCTTCCGAATAATTTACCGATCATTGCGCTTAGTGTTTAGACCTCTAAATTAGTGGCAATAACAGGCCTGTTTGAGAATACTCGGTGAACAATGCCCTTTTCTCGTTGGGCCAAAAGCACAACCAAAACACCTGAAATTTCGAATAATGGAAAGTCTATTTTTTGGAACAAATGACTCTTCATCTTTCAGCCTATTCAGAAGCCTGGCCGACCCATTTCGAAACCATGAAAGAAGCGCTCTTGCAGCTTTTTCCTGAAGAGGCACGGGCCATCGAGCACGTTGGGAGCACTGCTGTACCGGGACTTATCGCCAAACCGGTCATTGATATTTTCATGGCGGTATCCCCCTTCAGAAAGGTAGAATTTTACGAAGAAAGGCTTCAATCTGAGGGTTATCACTATGTGCCTACGGAAATGACCGAACGGTATCTGCTGGCAAGGCATACTCCCAAAGGAGTGTGGACACACAACCTGCATGTTCTCCCATACAGCCCGGATTTTCTACTTCGAAATGAAATTCTTTTTCGGAATTACCTCAGAAAGAGCCCTGATCTGATACAGGAATACAACCGCCTCAAAAAGCACCTGGCTTCCATGCCGCTGGCTAGTCTGGAAGATTACACCCGCGCCAAGACAGGCTTCATTCAGCAGGTGGTAGACAAGGCCCGTAAGGTGTGTGGACTACCCCGCCAAAACGTTTGGACTATGGAGATCGAAGAAACATAAACGGGACCAGTTTAAGTCCTGGTTCGTCTCCTGAGTTTGGCTATTCGATCGTCATAATAGGCTTTCAACTCCTCCAGAAAAGTCATTGGGTCATCATATGTAGTGAGACCCGATAAGTCTGTCGGCTTTTGGCTCGAGCCAGTTCTTGTTCCACATTCAACTTTTCCTGCTCCAGATAATCATATGCCGGAGCGGTGGGCTGCACCGATGCAGCTGCTGGCGCCATCATGGACACCAACTCCTGATCACTGAAGATATGCGCATGATACGCCCGAAGTGCTGCCAGGTCTCCTGATTGGTAAATGCTGATCAAACGTGCGGTCACGTCGGTAGCCACCTCCATTTTCTGATCATCCATAGAAAACTTATCCGGGTGTACATGCATCATCGCTTCCCGGTAGATCCGCTTCATCTCCTTTTGATCAGATTCATTATGGCCGGGCTTATTGTTTCTGACCACAGGTTTCAGCCCTTCAGGAGCCACATAGTTTTTACCCCTCCTCTTTTGCGCTAGACGCTGCTCCTTTTTGGCCAGCTTTTGCTGCTTGTACAGCACGGTGAGCTCCTGCTCTTCTATGAGCTCGTTGATCAGGTGAGCCCGCAGCTGGGCCTCAAAAGCATGAGTGCTTTGCCGGATCTGCTCCAGTTCTGCCCGGAGGGCATCAATCTGAGCTTTCAACTCAGACAGTCGCTCGTTGGATACATGATTGGAGACAGACAGCTCAGACTTCTTCGTCATTGGTCAGGGTATGTTCAGATTTAGAAGCAAATTTAATGGTTTTGAAATGCCTTGCTGATGTCTTCCACGCTCTTAAAATAGCGGCAGAAATTGCTTCCCCATCTATCATGGTAAGCCGGTCGAACCATTGGCAGGAGGGCAGATTGGTATTGAAAATGTCATGCTGAGCCTGTCGAAGCACAGACATTTTCATCAATCTCAACAATCAAAATTTGAAACCAATGACAAAAAAAGCATTCAGGTTCTGCCTCATTGTGGATCAAGCGGAATTCCTGTAGGAGATTGTATTAAGATGGATGATGAAGTAGTTATCTGATACTTTACATCCTCAATCCAATTGATTTGTTACATACCCTTCATTTTCTTTGCTTGCCCAAAGAAAACGAAGCAAAAGAAAAGGCACCAACGCAAAAAATCATTTTGACTCATCTGGGTTGCTTTTTTTTAGGATTTTTTGGAGTCAAAAATGATTCACACTTGCCTTGGATGCCCCGCCCTCCTTTACGTCCTTGCTTTCTATTTTCAAGTGGATTAATTCGATTTTACAAAATATGATTATATAGTGTCACCCCACACAAATATTGCTTGATCCTAATTGCGGGCATTTCATGGCATTGTCTTACGCTTCGACAAGCTCAGCGTGACAATGCCAGGATCAGCGTGACAATGCCAGGATCAGCAGACAATGCCGGGATCAACTCCGCAATTTTCGGGTGGTAATGCCCACTACACTCTCCTACTTTTACCTCATATTTACTCAACCAAAGAAAGATGAACACTCAGGATCACATCAACTTTCAGCGCATCGCCGCGGCGATCGATTACATACAGGCCAACTTCCGCGACCAACCCAACCTGGATGAGGTAGCGGAGCACGTACACCTCAGCCCCTTTCATTTTCAGCGTCTCTTTACCGAATGGGCTGGCGTGAGCCCCAAGAAATTTCTGCAATACATCAGCATTGCGCATGCCCGATCGCTTCTCAAAGATGGTCAGGCCACCCTCTCGGAAGCCACCCACCAAACGGGGCTATCTGGCACCGGCAGACTGCACGACCTCTTCATTAACATCGAAGGCATGACCCCCGCTGAATACAAAAATGGTGGCAAAAACCTGAAGATCAATTACAGCTATGCAGACAGCCTGTTTGGAAATATTCTCGTGGCCAGTACCGCCAAAGGCATTTGTTACCTGGCCTTTGCCGATGATCCCAGCCTGGCCTTCTCTGAGCTAAAAAGCAAATTTCCCAATGCTTCCTATGAGCAACGTCTGGATTTGATTCAGCAAAATGCCCTCTTCATCTTCACGCACGACTGGACCCAACTGGATGAAATCAAGCTCCACCTCAAGGGCACGGATTTTCAGCTGAAGGTTTGGGAGTCCCTGATCAGGATCCCCTCCGGAAGATTATCCACATACGGACAGATAGCCAGTGCAATCGACAAGCCCACGGCTTCACGAGCGGTAGGCACAGCCATTGGTGACAACCCCGTGGCTTACCTGATTCCCTGCCATCGTGTGATCCAGTCTACTGGCAGATTTGGGCAATATCACTGGGGTAGCAGTCGAAAAACGGCCATGATCGGCTGGGAGGCAGCACAAATGACGGAAAGATGACACCAGAATTGCATACCAGCATTACAGACAGGCAGCTGAAACTGATGATCAGAAACGGGAAGATTGGACTCGCAGGCAATCGTAAATTGAAGATCTACGGGAAGCTGGGTTGTGTCTCTGGCAAGCGAATGAAACGTGAAAACCGGATCTTTTTTGAGCATGAATCCGAAGCTTTGACCCTCGGCTATCGCCCATGCGGTCACTGCATGCCTGCAGCCTTCAAAAAATGGAAACATGGAGCTATTTAAAGATTTGATTGATCCCAAACGCAACCTGCTGCCCCACGACGGCACGGTGAACTACTACGGAAAGGTGATCCCGGAAGCCAATCATTACCTGCATCGGCTCCTGCATCGCATCGAGTGGCGACCCGATGAGGCCGTCATTTTTGGCAAGCACATCACCACCAAAAGAAAGGTGGCCTGGTACGGAGACCACCCATTTGATTACACCTACTCCAATACCACCAAACAGGCCCTGCCATGGACAGAAGAGCTGCTGGCGCTGAAGCAAATCATCGAAAACGCTACGCACGAGACCTTCAACTCCTGCCTGCTCAACCTCTACCACAGTGGTGAGGAAGGCATGGCCTGGCACAGTGATGGAGAAAAAGACCTGAAAAGAAACGGGGCCATCGGTTCGGTAAGTCTTGGCGCTGAGCGCAAATTCTCCTTCAAACATAAAGTGACCAAACAGCGGGTGGACGTGAACCTGGAGCATGGCAGCCTGCTGGTGATGACCGGTACCACACAAACGCACTGGCTGCACCGACTGCCACCCACCAAAAAAGTAAGCACCCCCAGAGTGAATCTCACCTTCCGAACGATTATGAATCAACTCACCTAAAAAAGTTCCGCAGTGGTGAACAGATTTTCAGCGGATTTTGTTTTGGTCAAACACTCCTAAAACCGCTATGAATGTTTATACCTTCATCACCCCCATTGTGCTGGTATTGCTCCTGGCCGAAATCATCTACAGCGTAAGGACTAAAAAGCCCTATTACAACTTTCAGGATACCATCACCAATCTGGCCACCGGCATAGGCAACCAATGTGTCAACCTGGCCGTGGCCTTTTTTGTCTTCAAATGGTACGGCTGGCTCTATCAGTTTGCACCATGGCAGATTCCCAATACCTGGTACTTCCTGCTGCTCCTGCTTTTGCTACAGGATTTTGTCTTCTACTGGTTTCACCGCACCGGGCATACCATCAACGTCTTCTGGGCCGCCCATATGCCACACCACTCCTCTGAGGAGCACAACCTTTCCGTGGGCATTCGTGCCAGCTTTACCCAGCGCCTCTTCCAGTTTGTCTTTTTCGATTGGATACTGGTACTCATTGGGTTTTCTCCTGAAGCCGTCTACGCGATGGCAGCCGTGCACCTGCTGCTGGCCTACTGGCACCATACCCAGGTCATCAAGCGACTGGGTTGGTTCGAAAAGTACTTCGTAACCCCCTCACACCACAGGGTACACCATGGGGTGAACCCGCAGTACATCGATAAGAACTACTCCGAATTCCTCATCATCTGGGACAAACTCTTTGGCACCTTTGAGGAAGAGGATGAAGAGATCTGCTATGGAGTGACACACCCACCACGCACCTGGGATCCTATTTTCGTCAACTTTCAGTATTGGAAACAGCTCTGGGACGATGCAGTAGCGGCCCCCTACTGGTGGGACAAGATCAGGCTGTGGTTTATGCCGCTGGGCTGGCGGCCCCGGGGACTGGAAACAGAGAAAAAGGACCGCATAGGCTACACCAAAGCCGAACAGGTAAAATACCGCAGCGCCCAATATAAAAACCTGAAACCCTACCTGATGGCACATGTGGCCATCACACTGGCTTATCTGATGGTGGTCATCAATTTGTCTTCACCCCTTTCTGCCCTGGACCGGCTCATTTTATCCGGCGGAGTATTTATGGCCATCATTAGCTGGGGCGGACTCCTGCAGGCACGAACATGGTCCATTCCTTTGGAAGTGTTCCGAAGTGCCTTTATGGCCATAGCCCTCATACTGGTGCTCAATCAGAACGAAATGGCCAACTGGACCAGCTGGACCACCATTGTCATCCTGGGTATCACAGGGGTGAGCATCCTTTACTTTTCTTTTAAAATCAAAAAAGGGCAACTGGAACCCGTACCAGCGGCGTAAGCGCCCTTCATGTATTTGTTTCTATCACTCAGAAAAGTGGATCAAAAAGCTTAAATTCATTAGAGACTTTTTAATCACTAAACCTATTGACCCCATGAAAACCCTACTCCTATTGTCCGCTATGGTGGCCTGCCTATCCTTACAGGCTCAAAACCAATTTCAAAATGAAGCTTCGGGTACGCTGGCCTTTTACTCTGACCGGATCATGCAGCTGGCAGACGCGGTGCCTGCCGACAAATACAGCTGGTCACCAGAAGAAGGCGTTCGCACGTTTGGCGAAGTGCTGGCGCATGTTGTTTCTGCCAATTTTTTCTTTGCCATGAAAATGGGCGCCGTGATACCAGAGACAGTGGATATGATGGGTATCGAAAAAAACCTCAAAACCAAAGAGCAACTAAAAACCGCCCTGCAGGATTCCTACAAAGTGGTGATTGACGTGGTGAAAAACAGCTCCAAGGCTGATCTGGAGGAGAAGGTAGAGTTCCCTTTTCCGGGAGAGTTTACCTCTATGTCAGCGGCGCTGATCGCTGTCTCGCACTCCAGTGAGCACATGGGCCAGTTGATCGCCTACTGCCGCACCAATGGCATCACCCCACCGTGGAGTGTGACCGACGAAGGTGGTCAGGACTGATATTTTCAAAGGGGGCTCTGCCCCCTTTTCTTTTGCTTTTATTCTCAGTTTTGGTGATGACCTACTCACATGAGTATGCCCCCAGTCGCTAAATGCACTGAACTTCCTTGTTAGCATTTCCCTTTCAAATAACTCATAGTCTATGGATTTTAAGGCTGCTACATGCTCTCTTTCAGTTTTCCTCACTTATAGATTGCGAAAATTCCACCAAGAATTATGGCAACGAAAACTGCGATGATTATCCCCAACAAAACCATAATTGGCCATAGGGCGCTCACGGAGCGCCTAAAGCCTTTCGCCCTGGAGCAACTTAGAAAGCCTTTAATTCTTGCCAATACATCTGGTCTCCAGAGTAGCTTTCATTAAAAAAATATTGCTTTCCAGAGACTTGAGATGTTCCAAATTTCTTGAATTTGAAGCTATATAAGCAAGTGCATCGTTCATGTGCTTAAGAGTGATCTCTTCATTGCTCACCGAGAGTGCTTTCAACTTTTCAACCGAGACGAGTGTAGAGTCAAAACCGTTTTGACTTTCAATAAGATATACCCAGCCATTATTTATTCTGTCAGCTTTTTCCTTAAATCTGGTAGTGATTGAAATCGCATTACTGTTTATAACATTTAACAAACCTTGTTCATATGCATAGTACTCTGTCAGCTGCTTTTTAATGTTTTTATCAGTTATAAGCCTCAGGTTACCACTTGACTTTAAGTCTTCAAAAGCATTCATGTTGGGTGTAATGATGGCATCCGTTTTAGAAACAGCACCTTTTGTATGTTCAAGCATTTCCTCAAAATCACCATCCCCAATCTGCAACAATCCCAATAATTTATTGGCATGATGCAAGCGGTCTTGGGTGTACTGTACCTGTTCATTGAGCTGAATGAGATCTTGATTGACGTCTTCTAAAAACTGACAATAGTAGTCTTCTTCCAGTTCGCGCTCCAGGTGTTGCTGATACCAGTTATTGATCTGTAGAGCAATAAGAATCCCAATTACTACGAGTACTATTTCTCCAATGGCATAAAGCAGATATTTACTGAACTGATTTTCAGTTAACAACTTTTGTCGGATGCGCCTGAAGAACCTAATCATATCTTTTGTTTTTGCCTGTTGGGTAGCAAGTGCAGGGGTTAATAATCACCAAATGAAAACTTCACCCAATCGCGCCTTCCAGTGAAAGTACAGAAGTATTTTGGCAAAAGGGCAAAGTTAAATTTTCATTATTCAGTTTTTACTTTCACGCCAGCAGAGAGACCATAGCTATGGAAAATGAAAGGAACCTGCGTTTTATTAATAGATCCCCGCCCTCTACTTTTCTCCGGTCAAAGAACATCCGAATTTGAAATCCATTTCAATGGGCCGGTTTAAATGAGTTCATTGATATCGTCAATGTAAAAACACTGTTCCCACAGTTTCATTCCAATCTTTGGGTAATATGCCACAGCTTTGGGTGCCGCCAATAATATCAATTTTGCTTTGGGCGTTTGTAATTTTGTTTGCCTGATTAATTCCTTCCCAATTCCTTGTTTTTGGTAGGCCTGGTCCACCGCTAAATCCGACAAGTACGTACAATACAAAAAGTCTGTCAAAGACCTTGCAACACCAATGAGGACATTGTTTTCACGTGCTGTGACAATCAAATTACCGTGATCCAACATTTTCTGAATTCTATCAGGTTCATTCACTGGTCTTCGTTCTGCTAAAGTGGATTGATTCAGTACGGAAATAAACTCTTCTGGTGACAGGTCCTTTTCAATTTGATATGTTATCATGGCTCAGCTTCTTAAAGAAGGTATGATCAATTGGATTTTAACAAAACCTAACGGTAAATAATTGGTACGGGTTATATAATAGGCAGGCCAAAAAAGGTAAGATATTATTCATGGTCATATCGCCTCAAATCGCATAGGTTTTCCTGCCTGTCCCCACCATTATCACCGTTTGGTTCGAGTAGAGCATTCGCACGTCGCGGGTTACCAGCTTCTTAAATGTAGCCTTTACTGAATTTTCCTTTCAGGGAGTTCTCGCAAACTGCAATCAAGTTTTGGTTGGCTACAGGTTTCCCAAACCTGCTGATATCAAATGCTGTTTCAATACAGTGATTGAGAAAACCTGAAGTGAATTCAATGTCCCAATCAGCACATTGCAGAGCCAAATAGATTCGGGAGTCGATGAGACCAAATTCATGTCCTATTCTATCAGGGTGTTTGTTAATATCCCAACTTCTTTCAATGACTTCTTTTATTTCTTCCCTTGGCGGAATCATCCTGTCTGTTGGCAGACTTAGCAAAGAACCTGAAATCACAGAGACACTGCCAAACTTTAGCAGCTCTATCACCTTACGGGCATCATTTACTGATTCTCTGGCAAGCTGTATGAAAGTCGTTGATGCCACAGAAGTAACCATATCATGCGGTTGATTCTTCATTACGATTTCTTCCATTTCAGATATGGCTTCCTTGTGTTGGATAATCCCCAGAGATCTGATCATCTCCACCTGGGTTTCCCAGGTTCGTTTATCCCGCTTCTCTTTGAGGTAAGCCTCAAACAGGTCTGAACCTAGTGCAGTACTCTTCATCTTGCCTATTTCCCTGGCACCTCTTTTTCTATCTGCTGATTTGGTGGAGTTGAGTTTTGCTAAGATATCTTCGTGAGTCATGGGAGAGTATTGCTGATAACCATAAGCTTCCCTTCATATGATATTCCAGTAAACTTATGGATACACTTAAAGATAGGAAATGTGGGTAAAGAACCCAGCGACTGGTTCATGGTCGATTCGCACGTCACTGGCAGAATGCTAAGTTGGCATACAATCGCTCAGCGCCTGTTATCTCTCATTTAAGTTGACCGGAGTATTCCTATTATAATGATTGGCAAATAACTCAATAGAATGTTAAGAAGTGCCATTTTGTAGCTGAATCTCTGAATTTTAGAGATTCCAATGATTAGAAGCGCAAATGACCACAACCAGAGAATATAGCTATATCCAGCATTGACCTTCTCAACCAGAGGATCTTCCCCAGACACGAAAAGTAAAAGCTGGTATATGAGTAGTAAACCGTATGGGATTGAAGAAATTGAGTAGACGTTAACCATTTGCCTCATGGTAGATTCCCCTTTCCATATTCGTCCGACAAGCTTGACCAAACCTGGCATTATGAATCCGAATACAAGAAATGCGATCCCTATTCCTGCCGGCATTGTTATTAGCAGACTCCACCATACAAATTCATCGTCAATAATAGCGTTGATATCTGGTGTCATATTCAGGCCAAAAATGAAACCCAGGATAATGATAGGTGCGACAAAAAGAGATTGAGTTTCATTCTTCACTACGAAATCTTCAAAGGTTCTCTTAGGGTTTAACCAGATTGTTTGATACGGGTTCATGAGTAAATGCAGATATGAGAGCTAACCTTAGCTTCCCTTCATATGACCATTCCAGGAAACTGATTGATCCACTAAAGATAGGAAATGTGGGTAAAGAACCCAGCGACTGGTTCATGATGCTGTTCGCACAAAAATCTGCCAAGTGGCTCCCGATAGCCATGGGGAGGCATATGCCCGATCAGTGTCTGTTATGCGTTAATTTTCGAAGCGTTCGTATTGTGAAGTTAGACCGTCCCGGCTGGACATTATCAGTAAATCAGGCGTTGGAAGGGATATTCGGCTTGTTTGTTCGCCCCACTCAAAAAAGAGAGTTAGAGAGTCACCCTCAAGAATGTAAGGAACATATGGATCACCGTCAAAATCAGCGATGTAATACTTGTCTTTGTCAATTAGAAATGCGGCGTTTGGAGCACTATGTTCGTTCGCCCAAACTCCAAACAGTAGAGAGGTGTCGACTTGAAGGTTTCTAAGAATAGGACGGCTTGGTCTTCCGGCTGAATCGAATGTTAGTGGTTCCACATCAGTTACAAGTTCCTCTTCGATTTCTTGCTCGGTTATCGTATCAAGTTCCCTCGTTGGTTCGGTCGGAGTTATCTGTTCAACTTTTACCGTATCTACAGGAGTTTCTTCGTTGATGTTTCTGGAGTTCGGATTACCACAAGAGTTCATGAGCCAAATAATCGTAATAAAGTTCAGGTATCTCATAATTCTCCGATTAGCACATTTGCGTATACCGATCAGCTAGGCACAGTCGGCTGAGCCTTTCAAATATCTCAAAAGTATCTTATCCAGATGCCCTTTGCAAGTAACTAAGTTAGCCGATTGGGCTTAGCGCCTGTCACCTACTTTCTTATTAGTTAGTCCGATAGTCCAGCAGCTAGAAATACAACGCTCAGATATATCCAGGTGCATGTGAAGACTATGTGAACTAACGTTTCGAATTTCTTACCCTTCCAGAGTTGAGATGAGTAGCCGAAAAGTTGAATAAGAAGTCGACAACTCCAGAAAATCCCAAAACCGAGCGAGACTTTTTTTCCTAGTGATGTTTGTGCAAGTTCATTAGCTGAGGTCAAACAAAGCAGACCCATTAGGATCACAGTTAAGGCAATAAAAAAAGTATGCACCATCATTACTTGTCTGTTGATTAATGACAAAGACTTCAGCTCAGCTTTCCAGTTAAAGTACTTTGGGAAGATCACATGAACCAAGCCCAAAGCGATCAACAGCATTCCAATGATTTTAAGATGTAGTTCCATTTGATGCTAAGATAAATGTACTAACGAAGGGAGTGATTTTCCTTTCTTGAATGAGGTTCAGCTTCGCAGATTTAAAAATGCTCATCCAAGTCTTTTTCGAATAGAAATGGAGGAATCCGATTGTATAAGCCAAGAAGTTATAAGTATCTCTTAAATGTTCTGTTACAATGATTTTTCCTTCTTGGTTTGTCACTCTTGCAAGTTCTTGAAAAAATCGAATTCGTTCCTCTAGGTTTCTAATCTCATGGGCAGCAAATGACACGCACACCACATTAAATGCTCCATCAGGGTAGGGCAAGGAGTTAGTTTTGACCTCTAAGGTGTTGGGGTGCGGTGGGTAAACTTTTCTTGCCCATTTTATGGAAATTTCAGTATGATTCTTTGAGTCATAGAAATCACAAATATGTAGTTCGGAATCCTTAAACTTAGATGCTAAGATTTGGCTGGTCTCATCAAATCCAGCATTGATGTTAAGTATTTTGATTTTACTATTTGTTACGGTTCCATCAAGCCATGTAAATTCATAGAGTGTAGAAAGATCATAGATATAGTATGTCACGAATAATGATACTAGTGTGGATAGTAATATTAAACCTGCAGCGGCTAATGGAATCCAAATCCAGTCTTTAATTAAGTATTGAGTTGAAAGAAGCGAAATCATTATTCCAATTGCTGCAACTACATAGAAATGCCAGTTAAAGCGTAATACGTTTGAAACACCCTGAAATGGACTTCTTCCTACTGCCATGTTTCAAGTTTCCCTTTTTTCCAATGATATGGGATATTTCTAACCTCAAAAGTACTAGCGAGTTTCGCTGTATTGAATGCTGATCTGTTCAAAAAGTCAAAGCTATAATCCACCACTTGAACAGGGTCTGGTTTCCAGTTGTTACGCACTCCTTCAATGATCAACACTGACTTGTTATGATCGTTGCAAGTAAATGTGAATGGTAATGGCCCAGCAAATCTTCTAGCCTCTTTCCATGAATCAAAGGGGCTTGACTCTGGAAGTACCAAATCCTTTTTTTCTTTGCTTACAGTGACTTTAAAGTTTGAACGATTAGATTTTATTGTTTTCAATTGATCATCTTCTGTGATCTTGATATCTGTAGTTGTGTAATTATAGTGCGTGAATACGTTTCCCAAATACTGCATTTTCCTCTTATCCGTTTCAGACTTTAAGATGAACAAGCCTCGTAGGTTTTTACCTGCTAGGTTCTGATACCGGACAAAAACTCTATAACCAATCAAGAAAAAGTCATTGCCTAGAATTTTTGGGAATCCCTTGGGTCTCAATGAATTTGTCTGAACCATCGCTACAGCTAAGAAAGCCCACTCATCATGAAATGTGTCAAGGGTTAGTTTGCGCGGAATGAGACCACTGAGTTGTTCCTTATGTAAGGCAAAGGTCAGGACAAGTGAACGCTCAAAAAACGCCTCGACAGGGAAAGGGTGATTTTTTAGAGAGCTAATCACTGAGTTCTCTTCTTAAGTTTGAATTCATTGTAGTAGATCAGAGCGATGAACATGACTGCAAATACAATGTTGAACCTTTCCCAAAGCAACAGCTGTGGCACAAGTAAAAACTCTAATATGTTCATGATTCCAATGACGACCATCTGGGTAATAGCATTTAGTCTTGATTTATAGTTGCTAAGAATCCAAATCGTCATGACAACTTCTGAAATTCCAATGAGAACGGTTAACAGTTTTGAGTGTCCACTTCCTAAGATTTGCTCTACTATCTGCTGATGTCTTGGCACTAGATTCAGGACTTTACAAAACAGACCGTTTACCAGCCAAACACAGGCGATAATGATTCTGATTGTTCGATATTGTCTCCTATGTACTTTCAAGTTGAGAAGTAAAATGCGTGATGCAGTGATTGCAGGTATCGCTCGTTATTCATCTAATTCAAGTTCCGGTTCAAATTCAAGTTCAGTTTCTGGTCCAAATATTTTTTCTCTGTAAGAATCAGAAAATTGTCTATTTTCCAACCATAGGCTGGAAATCGAATCAGGATTGTCTCGTCGCTTTCTAAGGATTGAGATTTCATCATGTGACACACTATCATACCAATAAAATTCTTCAGTGTCATTAAAAAGTTTTGGAAACCTACTGTCCTCATAATATTGTGGTTTCCGTCGATATGCTTTTGTGATCAGTATACTAAATGAATCCGATTTAGATTGGGATAATGAATCAATATAAATTCTTTCTATATGATTATTAAATAGTAATACTTCTGCGATCTCAAAGCCCTTAATGTTCCCAAAGCCTATCCAACTATTACCAGTATCCGTAATAACTATTCTAGCATCAATAGAATCACCACAATAGTATCCATAAACGTCCAATCGATGTTGTTCTGGTGGATCATAAACACATGAAAGAAGACATATTGTGATAATTAAGAATAGATATTTAGTCATTCTGGTTCTTAATTGCATGAGGTTATTCAGGGAATGACAACTTTATCGTCTTCTTTAAACTGTTTGGTCACTGTCACCCCGTTTATGTTATATTTTATATTTAATTTCTTCGGCGTTCCAGGGTCAGGGTCATACTTGATATTATTAGCTGTAACACTTTCAATTTTATTATCAATGATTTTTTTCCTAATCTCATCTGTTACGTCAAGACTTTTTTTGTTAGTGAAGTACGTAGCACTTATAATTTTAAGTTGATTTTCAGTACTATCACCTTCCTTGATAACTTTAGCTTGATTATCATCGCTTTTCAATGATTCAACAGTTCCAGAGTTTTTTATTTTCTTGATTGTACCGAAGGATTTGCTATAAAAGTAACCTGTGAATAGACCAAAAATTAGAACGATCGCAATGAAAACCCAAAGTAGAATGTCCAGAATATTCAAAGTTTGGGTTTGAAGGTCAATACCTGTTGCCTTTGTTAATAAGACTGAAACGATACCGCCAATTGCTATTGAAGTAATTACAGCAAAAATATCACCTAGTAAGCTGTTACTTTTGACACTTTCCAAATCATCTTCATTGGCTAGGTAGTAGGTAACAACCCGTCTCTTTATCTCTGTTTTTATTAATTTATCTGAATCGTCCATTTACGCGATGGTGTCTAACGCCCGCCCAACAACCACCAATGGTTGTTACCGGCCTAGTAAACCAACCAAATGTAACAGATTTCAACCCAACTATCATCCGTAAGCTGGACTGTTCACCCCGAGAGCTATCGGGACTATAAAAGTACCTCATAGCACAGGCCTTTGCAAATAGCTCAGATAGTGCGGCCGGCCAGGCTTATTGGATGATAGTGTTTGTTCGTGGTTTGTTATTTCTTTTACCAGGCAACTTCCCCTGTTTCAGGGTTGGTTTCTTCACTAAAGAATTTACCCGTTGGGCCGTCTTCGCCTATGGTTGCATACTTAACGACTCTTTTGGCAGCAGTTTCCACATCACCTCCATGGCCAAAAGTAAAATCAGTTGCAGTTAATCCTGGACAAACAGCATTGACTTTGAACTTGGTATCACGAAGTTCATACGCTAAATGAATGGTATACATATTCAGTGCTGCTTTTGAAGCAGCATAGACCGCATATTTGGCATAATCATAGGCTTGCCACTTGGGATCACTTTGCAAGGTAAGAGAGCCTACACTCGTACTCAGGTTCACAATCCTTGGTTCGTCCGATTTTCTTAGCAAATCAATAAGTGCATTTGTCACTCTTGCTGTGCCGATCACGTTGGTATCAAATGCTGCTTGAAACTCATCAGATTGAGCTTCAAGAGCCGTATAGGGGCTGTTTCCTCCGTTGATGCCAGCATTGTTTATTAAGACATCCAAAACATCCGTCCTTTTCCCGATATGTTCACGGCCTTTTTGCACTGAAGATTCATCGGTTACATCCATCTGTATCACTTCGACATTGTTCAATCCTTCAGCTTTTAATTTTTCAACAGCATTGACTCCATTTTGCACATTTCTGCTCCCAATGTAGACGTAAAACCCGTTCTGTAATAAAAGTCTTGCTGTTCCAAAACCTATTCCTTTGTTCGCTCCTGTAATGAGTGCTTTTTTCATTTTGTTTCGATTTTAAATTTCTGAAACAAAATTCGCTGGGTGAGAAATGAACTGCTTTACCATATGGTAAAAAGCAATCAGCGGATGTTTTTTCTTATCCTGCTTAAGGACTGCTGTGTGACTCCTAAGTAAGAAGCGACGTAAGTCAATGGAATACGATTAATGAGTGAAGGATAGTTCTCCATAAATGCTAAATAGCGAGTAGTCGCATCTTGTGACACCACCGGGCCTTTTCTGGATTTTTGGTACATACATAATTGTACCATTTTGTTTTTAATGTTATCCCACCCCACAATAATCTGTGACAGTTCATCCCAGTGTTGCTTAGGAAAAACAATGAGCTTACAGTCGGTACATGCTTGCAAATATTCAGAGGAGACTGTGTTTGCTTCAAAATTGACATAATCTACCACCAGGCTATTCTCGCTCATAAAACATCGCGTGATTTCCTCTCCATCTTTGTTGTAATAACAACCTCTTATTACACCCTCTACTACAAAACCAACTTGTCTTGGGATTTTTCCTGCCTCTGAGAAATACTTGTCTTTTTGAAGATCAATTTCAATTGCATCTCGTGTTACAAGGCTTAATTGTTGTTGATTCAGGTTACCAATTTGCAAGATATATTCCATCAGTTCTTCCATAATGGCAAGTTGATCAAACTTCAATTTTGATGATTTAACTTATGGTAAAAAGTACGGCTCAGTAACCGGCTAACCTTTAGCTCCCTTCATATGACTATTCCAGTAAACTGATGGATACACCTAAAGATAGGAAATGTGGGTAAAGAACCCAGCGGCTGATTCATGGTGATGTTCGCGTAAAAATCTATCAAGTGGCTCCCTATAGCCATCGGGAGGCGCATTCGCTGTATCGGCCTGTTAACTCTCGTTTAGTTTCGGTTGAAAAGTTCAGTTAGAAACTGAATCCGCTTTTCATCAGATAGATTGAATTTTCTATCAAATTGTCAAAGCTAGAATCAGGGAAAATATAGCGAGAATAATGGTGATAGGAGTAAACACCTTTTGCTCTATTTTGCTTTTTGAAATAATATTACCATAAGTATTAAAAAGAAATAGAACCGTCATAGTCCATAACAAGATGGACATCATACTTTTTGGAAAGTGAATGGACAAGAATTCGGATTGAACTAATACAATAAACAGAAAAAATAGATTTACTAAAATAGATACAATTTCAAACTGATACATTTCTTTATCGGAATTCAGTCGTCCACCCCAAACATTTTTATACGGAATTATTTTAGTTAAAATGCAGATATGTAGCACTAAAAAAAATGACAGAATGACTATTAAACCGTATTGAGAAAAAGCAATCATATTAATACCAATTGAATCCAACTATGCACATATTTGAAACTCCTTCTCTTTGTCCATTATTAGGAAGGTTAGATCCCCCAAGAAATATTCTGTATTGCAAGTCCAATGCAAAACGTCCCTTGTGCCAAATTTCATAACCTGTTGCAAAAGTAAATGCTGGAAATCCGGTATAAAAACCTGCGGTTTTAGGATCTTTAACTGTGTAAAATGCAGGAGCATCAAATGTCAAACCTGCGCCACCTAATACCCACCAATTTTCTTTTAGCCAATATTGCCCTGCGATTATTACCCCTTCAAATCCCCTGTCTTTACCATTGTATTTGTAGTTGGCCCCTGGCAGCAGAGCAAGTAAGGCAAGTCGATTATTGAGCATATATCCAACTTTTATGTTTGGTAAAGTGGTAGAAAACGCTATTTCGGTAGTATCATTCGTACATAGTGATAATGCACCTGCACCAAGCCCTATGCCAATTACAAAGCCTTTTCGTTCAACTGGTCTCTTGTCTAAATTAGTTTGTGCAAATGTGTAATTCACCATAATTATTAAGGCAACAATCAAAATTTCGCGCATCTTTTACTTTTTAAATTATTAAGATGCAAAGGTCAAATTTGTATGTTTGAAAGCCGTTACCATATGGTAAGAAATCAACTTGCTGGGTTTCTTATTCTACTCAAACTTTGTGGTGTAATTCCAAGATATGATGCAATGTGCTTTTGTGCAATTCGTTGATGAATGTTTGGAAATTTGGTTTGTAAAATCCGATATCGCTCTTCAGCTGTTTTGGTTAACAGCTCAATTTGCTGTTGCTGTTTTTCTACAAAAGAAGACTCTGCCGACTTCTGCATGATGACCTGTCCAACCGACTTCTGACTTAACTTGTAAAAATCATCCCTTGAAACTCTCACCATTTCCGACTTTTCAAGTGCTACGACTTCCAATGCCGTCGGTTTTTGAGTCAAGAGAGACATATAGTCTCCACAAAAATTGTTATCAAAAGCAAAATCAAGGCAAACGAAATTGTTTCCCTTCCATAAAAAAATTCCAGCACTACCTTTGAGTATAAAATAGAAATATTTCTCAGTTGTATTTTGAGGTTTTATGATTTCGTCTTTGTTGAACGAGATTGGTTCACAAAGGCTCGAAAACTCTTTCCATGCTTCAATAGGGGCATCAAAATATTTTTCAAACGACTTTTTTAAAATTTCTGCAAGCATTTATTTATCAAATCTTTCTTTTAACTAATGTCTGTAGAGTCTTTTTTGTCATTACCCACAACAACCACCAATGATCGTTACTCCCTTGTAAATTCAACCAAATGTAAAGACTTTCACACCCAAACAAACCATTGTCGGCTATAGGGTGGCAGCACCTTCTCTCCACCCACTCCCCACCCTATTTTATCTCCGCAGCAGGCCTCATCTGCCTGGAAAAATACTTTCTCAACTCTCCTTCCTTTCATCTAGCTTCGCCGCAGTTTACATATCGCACATGACCAACGACCTGGTGCTTACCGAAGAGGAAGCCCGATTTGAAGCACTTATCCAAGGTTTACTCTCTGAAGGTCATGGCACATGCCCTGATTTCATAGACCCCCTCACCGCCAACGGCCTCCGAAGCAATCTCCTGAACCACAAACAAACTGGCGACATGCGCCCGGCGGGCATCTCCCGGCAGTTTGATTATCAGCGAAACGCCGAAGTGCGGGGTGATGTGATCAGGTGGATCGAAAATGACACCTCGGACGTATTTGAATTACTGGTGCTCTCCAGGATTCAGGCCTTTATCACCTACCTGAACAGAACCTGTTATACGGCCATCAATGATTTTGAATTTCACTATGCCTACTATGAGCAGGGCAGCTTCTACAAGCGACATTTAGACCAGTTTAAGAGTGACAAAGGCCGGAAATACTCACTGGTGATGTACCTCAACGAAGACTGGCTGGAGAGCGATGGGGGGCAGCTGTCACTCTATCACCCGGATGGCACTCAGGAAAACGTCCTCCCGGTCAGTGGCCGGGCGGTATTCTTTGAAAGCGACAAGGTAGAGCATGAGGTTCACCCCTCCCTCAACCGCTACCGGCTGAGTATCGCAGGCTGGCTCAAGCAGGTATAACGGGCGTCGGGGACACTCCCATCACGATTTCACATCCTGCACACATCTAAAGCCAGTATGATTGAAACCTGAGTCTTTGCTGGAGCTCATCCTTCTGGACACCCGGTAGCCACTACAGTAGCTGTCGTTGCAGAGGAATGACCCGCCACGAATCAGATGTTTGGGAGTATATGGATCTCGGGGATCGTAGTATTGAGCGGAGCCTTTGGGATCTTCCACGGCACCTTTGCGCTGATAGCTCTCATAAGCACGGGCATCGTATTTGTCCTGGCACCACTCCCACACATTGCCCGCCATGTCATATAACCCAAAGCCATTAGCCGGGAAAGACTTCACCGGAGCGGTGGTCTCAAAACCATCCAGCACGTAATTTTGATACGGAAATTTTCCTTGCCAGAAATTGGCCTTGTCTGAAGCATTCTCCGCCGACTCATTGCCCCATGGATATTTGATGTCTTTACGGCCGCCCATGGAGGCCCACTCCCACTCTGCTTCTGTGGGCAGTCGCTTTCCGGCCCATTGGGCATAAGCCACAGCATCGTCCCAGGCCACGTGCACCACGGGATGGTTCATTCGGTCGGCGATGGTACTCTCAGGCCCTTCCGGATGGCGCCAGCTGGCCCCTATGGTCCAGACCCACCACTGCGTATAGTCTGCCAGGTTCACCTCGCTGCTCGTTGGGCGGAAAACCAGAGCTCCTGCCTGCAGCACAGAGTCTGGAGGCTTGGGGGTACCCTCGGGCACCTGAGTTTTCATTTCTTCCCAGTCAATGTCGCGCTCGGCAATGGTCACATAGCCTGTGGCCTCCACAAATTCAGCAAACTGAGCATTGGTGACCTCCGTGGCATCCATGAAAAAAGGAGAGACAGAGACCTCATGACTGGGAAACTCATCTTCGTAAGCCTCGGTGGATTTTGCACCCATGTGAAAGCTTCCTTCCGGAATATAAACCATCCCCTCGGGAGCCTCAATGCTACCACGATCTTTATCGGCCTGTGAACAACCTGCGGCCAGCAGGCAAACCATACCAAACTTCAATAACCTCATAGGTCAAAGGTTATCAAAAATGGGTAAATCATGAAATCTAAAGAATATCTTATTACCTGGACTTCCTGAAGAAATACGGCCTCCTTCTGCCCAGATCTTCAACCGAGTAAGTCACAGTGAGTTCATGTTTCCCGGTAATGAGCTCATTAAACTCACCAAATGGATGATTGTAGCTGTATCCCACTTTAAACCCTGAGTTTTCGAAAGCTACTCCGGCATTCACGCTCTTAGTGGATCGGTAAGCCAGGTTGAGCCAAAGTGTTTTAGACCACCCTACCAGTAACCCTCCGTCATAAAAACCTGAGCCATCGTGAAAGTATCTGTACATCACATAGTTTTCTACAGATACTATGCTCTTGTAGTGAGTGTATGTAAACTTTGCAAGGGTATTGAAATCGAATTTCAAAGACTCATTACCCTTGACAAGATAAGGCATATAATAGCTCAGCTGAAATTTATACACATTGTACACAAACCCACCCCCAAGAGTGAGCTGTGTGTGGTCATATACATTATCGCTATTCAACAGAGGATCATCCTGATCCACATAAGGGCTATACTTTACATCAGAAGATTCAAGCTTTTCGCGAAGAAGTCCTGCGGCCAGCGAAAAGGAAAGATAATGATCCTCGGTGATTCCAGCCATGTAGGCAAGTGATACATCCAAGCCCTGATAATTGATCATCCCCAGGCTTTGTGAGTTCATTCGCAAGCCCGATGAAAGGCCTCTCCCGAGCCCGTAATATGTACCAAAACTGATGTATTCTGCTCCCTTTTCAGACTGTGAGCCGGTGTATTTATTGGCTTGAAAAGCTGCAAACAAATCACCACCCGGTGCACTGTAAGCTGTATTCAGTGAAAAGGGGTTCATAAAATAGCTGGAAGACCCCAGAAAATCCTGAGCGGATAGTGAAAATCCACTGACAAGTAAAATCGAACAAAAAGTAAAAATCTTCATGGCTAATTAGTTTCTTATGATGGTGACAGTACCACGGTAAAGGTTTCCAAGACTACTGTAAAACTTATAATAATAGACACCAGGATCGAGATCCTTGCCGTTTTGGCTCACACCGTCCCATTCATTGGCGTATGGTGTGCTTCGGTACACCTCTACTCCGGACCCTTTGTAAATCACCAAGGTGTAGCCTTCATACAAACTGATATTCTGGATAAAGAAATAGTCGTTGTATCCGTCTGAATTAGGTGTAATTACTTCATTCACAGGCAACAGATCAGATTCGACAGCATCCTGAATCTCTATTCTCAACAGTGCTTCCACAGTCAGTTGCGGACTGCCACTATCTGTCACACGCACCCTGTAGATCACCTCCTTCAGTTCTTCATAGTCCAGGGAATCCTTATTATTCACCAATACCTGACCGGATACATCAATCCTGAATGCTCCTTTACTCTCATCAAAGAATGGATCACTTCTTATGATCTCAAAGGTAAAATCATCCCCATCCACGTCAGTCACGTTCAGAAAACCCAATGAGGATTCACTCTCAGAATTCTCAGTAATATACAGGGTGGTATCAGCCAGTACAGGAGCTTCATTGACTGATTCTACCAACACGACAAAATTCTCAGAAAATGTACTTTGGCCTTTATCAGTCACCGTGATTTCCAGGGCAAATTGGCCCTGCCCTTCCGCATCCAGCGGCACCTTTGTCTGCAGCTGATCTCCGCTTATTTTAAAAAACTTCTTCAGCTGCTCAGCATCCGCTCCGGTGATGGTGTAGCTGAATGAATCAGAAGCATCTGTATCGTCTGTACTGAGGACTCCGATTAAAGTCCCTGAAGGTTGATTTTCGTCTACCACATCGTTGGACAGTAGGATACCTGTTGGTGCATCATTGGTATCATTCACCGTAAGGGCAAAGGCTTTTTCTATCACCGCTCCATCTCCATCTGTAGCTGCCACCCTCACGCTAAGACTGCCCGTCTGCTCAAAATCAAAAACCTGTGCTGTTTTCAGCACATTGTCCTCTATACTAAACAGCGCATTGCTGCCACCACCGGCACCCGCCTTGAGGGCATAGGTAAAGGTCTCGCCGGCATCCTCATCTGTTGTGGTGAACTCTCCCACTTCAGTACCAACAGGCAGATTTTCGTCAAACGTATTCCCCGACAAGGCAACTGCTGTCGGCACATCATTTTCATCCGAAATGGTGATGGTAAACTGCTGCACAAACGTATTGGCTTCCTTATCACTCACCTTCAGGGCAATGAAGTATGAAGACTTCACCTCATAGTTTACCTTTTCAGCCATGGTAATGGTGTTTCCATCTATGAAAAACGGACCACTGGTATCATTCCCGTTTGAAAAGCTGAAAGTATGAAGCTCACCGAAAGCATTATCAGTATCCTCCGCAGAAAGATCTGCAATTTTTTGTCCCACTCCGGTGTGTTCGGGAACTATCAGATTCGAAACCATGATCGCAGTAGGCGCCTCATTTCTATTGTTGATCGTCAGGGTAAACTCCTTCTCAAAAGAAAAACCCTCTCCGCCAGCATCTGTCACCTCAATGGTAATGGTGAGCGTGGTATTGGTCTCATAATCCACCACCTGCTGCGCATATAGCTTATTGTCGTTGATTTCAAAGAAATCATCGTGATCACTACCCACCAGGCTGAAAACATACTCATCTGTGGCATCCTGATCTGTGACTGAAATCACTGCTACTTCCTGCCCGATGGTGTTATTTTCATAAAAATCAGACTTAGACAATTTGAGATTTGTAGGAGGATCATTGGCATCCGTAAGGTTAATTTTAAAAGCCTTTTGGAATGTATTGCTACCATTGTCAGTAGCCTGTACCCTCACTTCGTATTCACTTTTTACTTCATAATCGAAGGTTCCATTGGATAAAAACACATCATCTTCCAATAGAAACAAATCGTTATTGGTATCCCCATCACCAGACACAAACGCGTATGTAAATACGTCCGGATTATCCACATCATTGACGGACAGTCGGCCAATAAAAGTGCCTGGAGTAGCATCCTCTTTTAATGTATTTTTACTTAGATAGACGTCATTCGGCGGCTCATTTACATCTTCTATAGTGACTTGGAATTGCTGAACAAAGGTATTCGCAGCTTTGTCAGTCACCATCAATGAAATGAAATAAGATGATACCGACTCGAAATCCACCTTCTGAGCCAGTTTGATGCTAGAGCCATCTATGAAGAAGGGGCCATCAGTGTCCTCACCGCTGGAGAAACTAAAGGTATGCACCTCGCCAAATACATTATCAGAATCCTCTGCAGAGAGATCCGCCACCTTTTGTCCCACTGCCATGTCCTCCGGTATGGAGAGATTGGTTACAAAGATTTCTGTAGGTGCTTCATTTCGATTGTTGATGGTCAACACGAACTGTTTTTGATAGGAAAACCCTGCTCCGCCATCGTCCGTCACCTGGATGGTTACGGTCAAAGTGGTATTGGTCTCATAATCGATGACTTGCTGAACGTACAGTTTATTATCATTAATCTCGAAATAGTCATCATGGTCAGTCCCAATAAGACTATAAACGTACTCATCTGTGGCATCCTGATCAGTGACTGAAATCACAGCTACTTCCTGCCCGATGGTGTTATTTTCATAAAAGTCCGACTTTGACAGTTTGAGATTCGTAGGGGGATCATTAGCGTCTAACAAAACAATTGTGAACACTTTCTGAAAAGTATTACTTCCCGCATCAGTAGCCTGTATCCTCACTTCGTATTCGCTTTTTACTTCAAAATCAAAAGTGCCATTGGAGGAAATTTCATCATCAGAAATCTGAAACAGCGCATTGCCTGTATCTCCATCCCCTGAGACAAAGGCATATTCATATGTATCCACATCATCCACGTCGTTGACTGAAAGTCTCCCTATGAAAGTACCTATGGCCGCATCCTCTGCAAGCGCATTCTTGCTGAGGTAAATATCATTGGGGGCCTCATTCACATCCAGGATGTTGATCTGAAATTGTTTTGTGAAAGTGTTGTTGGCAGCATCTTTCACTACAAGTGTAAGGAAGTATGTACTTTTCTCTTCAAAGTCCGGGACAACTACTGCCTTCAGGGTGTTACCATCCAATAGAAAGTCTCCATTGGAGTCTGTTCCGTTGATGAAGGTATAGGTATGCGTATCCCCCGCAGACAAATCCTGGTCTGTAGTAGTCAGAGTACCTAGTATCGTTCCTGTCGGACTGTTTTCATCCAGCTCATTATTGGAGAGGGTAATATCTGTGGGTGCTTCATTCACATCGGAAATATTCACCACAAAACTCTCCTGATAGGTCAACCCCGCACCGGCCTGATCTGTGACTGTAATGGTCAAAGAATAGCTCGCTTTTACTTCAAAATTGGCGACGACCCCCAGTACCAATCTGTTTCCATCCCGAATTTCGAAATTGCTGTCATCGGCAGATCCCGTAAGGGTATATACAAATGAATCCCCCGTGTCTTCATCTGTAGTCGTCAAGAGGCCCACCTGAGCAAAAGTTTCATTATTTTCAGCCAGGGTACTCGCAGAAAGAATGATGTCCGTAGGCCCGTCGTTTACGTCCAATACTGTAATGACAAAAGCTCTTTCAAAGGTAGCACCCTTGGGATCGGTGGTTTGGACTCGAACAGAATACTCATTTTTTACTTCAAAATTCAGTATCTCTGCGGTCTTCAACTCATTGCCGGTAATGGTAAAAAATGAATTGCCCGTATCTCCCTCACCTGTCACCAATTGGTAGGTAAACCCGGTACTGTGATTGGCATCTGTGGTACTCAGCACGCCCACTACTGATCCGGCTGTGAGATTTTCACTGATCGATGAAACCGAAAGCGAAATAGCCGTGGGTGCGTAGTTGTCGGAGATCACATATGGTACAGTATTGGAGCCCGTTTGCGCATTGTTTTCAAAAGCCAGACTATTCACCGCATTCAGCACTTCATTATTCTGATCATCGTAGATCTGAAAAGTGACGGTCTTCCCTGATGCAGAATTGCTATAAACTGTAAGGAAAATGACTACCTCACCTGTGGATGGAACATTCACATCCGGGCTACCCACACCGACGACTACACCGTCTATAAATGCAGCCACCACGTCATTACTGCTGGCGGAAACCCTGCCATTCACCTCTAGTCTGGCCGTGATGGCCATGTCATAGGTGAAGTCATTTGGATCCACTGTCCAGGAGCCTGGTGCCTGTCCGTAGCTCATGGCTCCGGACAAGACCAAAATCATTAATATAATATTCTTCATTATTCTAGAGATTTCCCTAAAGGGCAGTGATTTTTAATATTTAACTATTTTCTCGGTCTTGACAAGCTCCTCAGCCCGATAGATTTTGAGGAAGTAAGCGCCACTTTCAAGAGTCTCTCCAAACCGAATGGACTTTTGGTGGGTAGGTATATTGCCTTTCTGTAGTAGTCTACCTGACAGATCTACCAACTCATAGCTCAGGTCTTTCATATCGGAAGTAATCTCCAATAAAATAGATTCCCGAAATGGGTTTGGATAAAGTCTGACCGTGGAATTAATGACCTCCAATACTTCTGTAGTATTGGTCATCAACCTTAATGGTGACCCAACTGTACCGTGGGAAGCATCCGCTCTAAATTCCAGTGTGCGTCCATCCTCAGGAGCATAAAGGCGCCCAAACGAATCTTCGAAACTCAAGGCTCCGCTCGGCTGCTCTCCAAACACCGTGATGAATAACAGTTGCTGCTGCCCTATATACTTCGGATGGGCATACCCTACGAGTTCGGTCTCATCGTATACCATCATCTGGTTGCCTTCGTCAAAATTCATATTGGCCGTGGCCACGATTGACATATTGCTTGGGTACTGATCAAAGCTCATCCCTACTGAATGCATATCACTTTCCGAAACGGGCTCTGCCGCCAATCGTGCAGTCAATGGCACACTCGGATAAGTGAATGTGGTCTGAGTGGAAGACTTCAGCATGAATCCGTTGCCCTTAGTCAGGTGAGTGAGTGACCCGATCCATCCTATCATAGGCCCCTCATAAACTGCAAACCCACGCTGGCTTTTGATCTCATCACCTACACTAGCCGTATAATTCGACAATGCGGTATTGATCTCAAGAGTTCTTTGAGAGATATAGCTGATCCAGTTCCAACCCTCCTTCACCTGAATGACCTCAGACTCAGGGTTTATTTCTGCTCCACTAAATTCAAGTACACTTGCATTGGCCAGTTTGAACTTGTACATGGTATTGTTTCGAATCCCGCCACTGTTGCTAATGGTACCGATCCATCCATTGGCCTCATCATACTGATCAAAAGCCCCCTGAGTCTTCACCATGTCACCGGTGGAAGCAGTGATATTGGCGAGGAAATTATTCACATTGGCCATTTGGGCAGAATTTGTATTAAACGAAAGCCACTGCCAACCCCTTACCAAATCCTGTCTCACCTGTACAAGGCCTGTGGTTTCTATCACTACGGGAGATGATGCACTTCCCAAGCGTGTCTCCGAGATAAATGCTACGGCAGGATCAACCTTGGTGTAAACTATTCCATCTGAAGCATCCCATATTCTCAGTTCCACATTCTCATTGCTTACTCGGTTTGAGTAAATATTGAGGAAGACAAAATACTGATCATAAGCTTCTACATACCTGAGTGTTGCCACTCCCCTACATACATTGTCAACAAAAGCAGCTACCTGATCATCTCCATCCTGTGAGAATTTACCATTTACCTTCACCTTACCCACCAAACTCATAGAGTATTCGTACTCAGCGGGTTCTACTTCCCAAGTATCCGGTGCCGGTTGGTAGACATTCAAATTAACCATTAATCGTTCATCGTATCCATAGTCCGTAGTGAGGTAGATATCCTGAGAATAATCACCCAGGTTAATTCCTTCATCTACCGATAAAGTAATCTCTTTGGTCGTCAACGGACTCAGAGTCCCTGATGAAGGAGAAACAGTGAGCCAATCAGGCACATTCGTAATTCTGAAGTTCTCTACTGACCCACCGATATTAGAAACTGAAGCTTTAAAGGTGAGTGTGGAGCCTAATTCCAAATCAAAAGACTTGTCATTGTCCACCCAAAGCACGCTGTTCTTATTGTAGTAAGCCGTCCAACTCGCTGGGCTGTTCATGACGTTACCATTGAGATCACGAATGTTTTTAACTGTGATATCGAGAATAACACCTTCCAGCAGACTATCAGGATCGGTAGGAGAAAGTATAATCTTATCACCATTGGCGGAATAAGAGAAGTTCACATAACTAACAGGCCTTGGCAGGTTGATGGTTGGCGTATTTTCAACTTCCCCACCAGTACCCTGCAGGGCAATCACATCATCTACCTTGGCACCCGCTACTTCGTTGTCCAGAGAGACACTCTTCACAAGAACTCCCGAGTCATCTACGAAAGTCTCAAAAGGGAAATAAGTGACCAGAGAACCTTCCGCACCTGACAATTTATACATCCGCTGCAGCTCCACTTGCTCAGCTGTCTTGGCCTTAGACCATACTCTGATGTCATCAAAAGCGCCTTCAAAATACTGATCGGTCTGCTCCACTGCTCCATCGAACCACCCACGTGCTCCAATCCATACTTTTGAACCACCAAAACCTATCCAGTTTTGATCATCAATAGAGGCGATCTGAGCGCCATCAATGTATACATTGGGGCTCGTGATGCGATTGACTGAAAGCGCAAAATGGTGCCAGGTGTTGTCCATATAGCTCACAGAGCCTACCTGATGTTTCTCTCCATTGTTTGAAATGAGGAGTTTACCTGAGGCATCAGTACCAATCGCCCAGCCCACGCTGTTGGCATCTCTTGCATCTCCTATGCCCGTGCTCAAAAGCGTCACACTATCAGTAGTGGCAGCACGCTTAAACCAGAACTCTATGGTGAAATCATTCTCTGCCGTAAAGGCAAGGGATTTACTGGTAAGGTAGCTGTCAGCACCCAGGTCATAAGCAAATCCTATTGGTTCTATGGACCAATTACCAGAGATGAGTGCATTCTTAAACCTAATGTGATCATTGGCTTGACTGCCTTCGGCTTCTTCCATCCTCCAGTTACCAATCAATCCAAACTCATTTCGCTCAAGACGCTTGGTAGCGATGATACTCACCTTACTTTCTGACAGAGCTCTGTTCCAGATGCGCAGTTCATGCACTTTGGCATCCAGAGGTTTGGTTTTGTCATATTTCGCCTGAGCCACATAGACCTTGCCTTCATCGGTATAGTCTGCACCAAAGTCATTATTTATGTCATCACCGTCAGTATCTCCATTCAGTGTAATGGAGGCTGTACCGTTCTTATGGTCGTAGACCAATGCGTAGTGTCTCCAGTTTTGATCGGTGATAGAAGCCGTAGATACTTCAATCTTATTGGCTAGTTTAAAATAAACCTTGTCATTCGCCGTAAAACCAATTTCCAGGGCATCACTTGAAGCGTTACCCTGGGACAGGATGATCTGCTCACCAAGGGATTTACGAGCCAAATAGAAATCCACTGTAAACGACTTTCTCTTAAGGTCTATACCTGCCGGGATTTCCATATAATGATTGGCATCACCAGCAAAGTGCATACTGGCACTATGCCTGACTTCTCCTCCATTCAGCACGCCTTTGATTTCAAAGTTAGTAGGCCGAAGCAACCCACTATTAATAGGCTCATTGAACTGAATCATGATCTGCTCACCAGGAGACAAAATTCCGTCACTCGGCTGTGGAGCTCCAAAAGGATGAGGGTTGACCCTATCGATCAAACCACTGAATATCTCAGATTCACCAAAGACCACAGACCCGGAAGCTGCCACATCACATTTAGTTACAGCGCGTAAATCGTAGGATCCGTCGTTGATGTCTTTAAGAAACCAATCGTATTCAATCACAGGATTGTTTCTTGGAATCTGAATAGCATTGGGATCATTAAGACCTGTGGTATCGCGATAGAATGTCTCCAAAACAGACCATGTGGACTGTGCAGACTGCTTGTACTCCAAGTTGACACTGCGGAATCCACTGTAGTTGATATTAAACCCACCAATCATTACCGTAAGGGTATCCATAAGGTTGGAATTCACCACCCAGTTATCCTTAGGAGTAAGTATCTCCGGAGTGGTACACTGGGGTAAGAAATACGCAGAAATAGATACAGTATCCCCTATCAACTTGTAAACACCGGTAGGGTCGTATTGACAACTACTGGACAGGATGACCTGTACATTGGGATAATCGTATTCAAATGGCCCTTTCTCTATTTCAAGAATCTTCTGAATGGCTGATCCACCCGGAACAAGTATCTCACGGCCCTTACTCAGGTTGGTTCCATCCATAGTGATTTTCAACCCATTAGGGTTTGAAGACTCCACCACCGACAAGGAGTAATACATAGTCTGGGTGTTCTCGCTATCGTTAAACAATGTCAGGGTATAATTGGCCTTCTCATCAGCCGGAACATTATACATGATAGGCACATCCACTTCTATTCGAGGCTTGTCCTGCTGAAATGTGCGGGCACTGATCTGAGTACCAGGCTGATAATATTTCGTTTTCACCTCGTCTTCATGAGGGCAGGTAGTCACACCACCATCTGCAATCTGAAATACGGGGCCATTTTTAAGGGTAGATTCATGCACTTTCACATTAAAGTAATCCGTGGGGCTCTCATCTGAAATCGTATAGGAAAATGTAGTACTATTCTCCTCACTATCAGACTCTACTCCACCCTGTTCCAGGTTTACTGAAGTTTTCATATCCAGTTCCATACTCACCCCAAATAGTGAGAAGTCCAGCGAAGTACCGGCGCTGATGGATTCAGCAAACTCATATTCGAATGAAGTAGTGGAAGTCTCAGATGAGGTCTGTTCAAATGTCAATGCAGAACCTCCACTGTAACTAATATTTCTCACCGGACGATTGGCCTGAACAAGCTCAACCTTTTCCTTCTCATTAAGCTCGAGTTGTTTCTCCCAAAGCTTAATTTGCTGATTCAGCCATCTCACAGAATCCAGTTCCTCATCATCTACCCTGGTGAATGTATAGCTAGGACCTGAAAGATCCTCTGGCTCAGTGATAGAAGGCGTTGCTGTACTTGGATTCGGAAATACAGGGTCGTCATTATTCTTCCCGAAATTAGGATCTGCACCATCCAACGCACTCACATATTTACTGTTATTTAAAAGCACATTGTTACGGAGCATTTTGAGGTTAGGTACTAAAGTACCTTCGATGTGGAGGGCGGTATAGGCAAACAAGGTGGCCTCTCCTGTTGGGTTCATGAATGTCGCCAAATAAGATCCGAGTTTATACTCTGTGCCATCTTTTGCCGTAATTACTGATCCCGTACAGCTCACATTTGGTGTGCCGCAGTCCGAAACCGGAACAAGTGACAAGGTTTGCGAAACCCCAAATCTTACGTTCTCGGACTTACCAACAAATAAATCAAAATCAGGGCCGGTATAATCTTCAGAGGTTTGAAAAGCCTCTGTGGCCGTATAGGTGGTCACACGCTCTCCTGTGTTGCTCAACTTGTAGCTTACATCCAAACCAGTGGTAGCATCTGCTTCAGATTCATTGATGGTTCCTGCGCCAAAACCTACCCAGGTCGTCACAGATACCCCAATCCCCAACTCAAGGTTCACCGACTGCCCCGCAGAGGAAGTGAATGAAGAAGTTTTGCTTACCGACTTACCCTGCTCAAGCATGGTAAAACTGCCGTCCCCAGGTGGGTCTCTTAACACAAAATCTACTACATCTGGTCCCTGGGTAACAAAACTGGTACCAGCAATAGGTGCAGATCCAAGAATGTATCCATTCTGAACAATGTTAACATCTGAGCCTCCTGGCCAATACACCGGTTCATTTCCTTTGGTTTTCACGGTCACCTGAATGGACTTGGTGAAACTCTGCGAATCGAAAGAAGCATTGTTATTAAACTCTGGGTTAGCCGTTTTGAAAGTATAAGTGGTATCACCATCTGCATCAGATAAAGTGATTGCCTCCAAAGTACCAGGCGATGCGCTGACCGGGCTATAGTAAGCTACATCATCATCGCTATCTCTATAATATCCTTTTCCCCAATAGTTGAACAATTCGAGCGCTGCATCTGAAACCGGCACAGTATCTTTCACCACAGGGCCAAGATCATTCCGCTCGTATATTTCACTGACTTCAATGCGCAAGCTATAATCCTTAGATTGAATAAGCACCGGATAAGGCATACCTGCCCTTACATCTATAGTGTCTTTGGTATTATCCTTATTGGTATGAACGTAAAACTCCTCACCTTCAAATTCCTGATCTACCTCTTCTGAACCATCGTAAACACCCACCTGAGGCTCTGAACGGTAGATGAAATTATTGATGGAGTGGTAGGCTGCAGAATCTACTACCCACTCATCTGAACCATTGAGTGTAGAGTCAATGACATACTTTTCTGTGTCGGCCGCTCTAAGATCAATGGTCAAATCCTCCGCCAGGATGGCCTGCTCAAAATATAAGGTTGCACTGTTATTGGATGCAATGTGAATACCTCTTTGCAAGCCAGAACCATCTGATTTATTAGGGTTATATACTGTGTACTTCAATGGAGGCACATCTACCTCATATTCTCCTGTGTTAGCATCTGGGGTGACGGTCGCCTCTATAGGTTTGCCTGTAGCTTCTTCTAGTTTGAAGAGCGAAGCCCCGATGTTATTAACAGATTTTCCAAAGCCAACTGGCTTTTCTCCTTCCACTTTACCTCCCACTACACGACCTCTCACTTTTCTGGTAGTGAGGTCATAAATCAGCACATTCGATACGGGAGCCTGAAAATCATATTTGGCCGTAGAGGTGGGCCAGTTTCCTTCATTGTTGAAGGTATGAAAGGCTTTCTGGGCCTGGATGCTATGTAGACCAATAGGCACCTGAATATTAAAGTATCCATTGACATCACTTTCTACAAATCCACTTCCATTCTGGACGTATGTCTCACCATCTATCAGAAAGCGCACCCCTTCGGCCCCCACAGTGTTATCACCAAATTGATAACGAACATATCCGGTAACCTGAAAGGAACTAATGTCTTTAAAGTCAATCTGATTTTGCACAGAAACACCTTCGCCAATGAACAACACCTTTTGGGAAGGGGTAAATTCGTGAACCGCGCCTCCAAGCGTTATTTTAGGGGTGACTGTAAAATTCTCCCCTGTTCCTGAATAGGAAATACCCGTGACAGTGTAGTTACCATTGGCGTCCGTGAATCCCGCCATGCCGAGCTGTCGGCCATCGGGCACATCCACAGACCATGTGGCTCCAGATATATTTCCATCGTTCACGTGATACACTCCCCCTGTGTTTGACAAATCAAAAGCATAGGGACCTACGCCTTCATTGAATCGCCAATAAGCGGCCAGTCCTGCTTTATTAGGCTTGATCAACCTTCCGTAATCTTTTAATATGGTCAGGCTATCCTGAGAAACCGTATGTAACCGGGTCTCGTCAATAATACCAGAGAAATAATTGGTTTTTGTGGCGTTCGTTCCGATGAATACATTATTGGTATTTGCAGTGAGGTCATATGAATGACTTCCTTTGTAATATTCTTTACCATTGACATAGACGATAAGCTCGGCTTCATCAAAAGTCACCGTAACATTCTTGAACTGGTTAGCCTCGAAGACCGTGTCCACTGTAACATTCACAGTCCCTATGTCCACTTTGAGAGCTTCACCACTTTGGGTCAACTTGATGGTCCCATTCTTATGAAGGATTGTTCTGTCCGAAACAGCCACCTGATCAGGCTTTAACCACATAGAGACAGTAATGGCTCCCTCAAAATTCAAAAATGTGGTGTATGGAACCTCCATATAATCGTTCACACCATCAAAATCGAGGGCTGACCCTGAGTTTCCCTCCTCCCGCTCTACTACTACCTTCACATTCGGAACAGCAACACCACCTTGGTAAGAAATATTACCATTTACTACCCCACTCGGACTTCTGAAACCAATAGAGTATCCCACTCCTCGTCCAGACAAATCCGCTGGAAGGTTAGGGTAACTATTGATCGTGGTAATATCAAAGCTTTTGATTTCACCATCTCCGCAATCGCCAGTAGCCACAATGAAATACTCATAAAGCACCCCGGCATCCGCCCTGTCATCATTGAACTGGCGCAAATCACTATCCACTATAGATACCAACTCAGGAACTACTGCATCTCCCAACTCTCTTGAGTAAATCTTAAATCTATCAGCAAATGAATGGTTGGAGTTCATATTGATCCCCCATTTCAGAGAAATTCGATCTGAGTAATATCCTTTGGAAGTAACGAGCGCACTAGGATATAGAATATCATAAATCGTGGTTTCAACCACTATGTCATGCGAAGCAGCGCTTCCTGATCCGTCTACGGCAATTACCCCTGTGGCATTACATGGATTATAAGCGTATACCCTATAAGTATAAGGCTGACAGTTATCTATACGTTTGTCTGTATAGGTTCTGACAGCTCCCGTCTGGTTCATTTCCGTCTCGTTGGAGACGTATTTGTATTCTACCAAATTGGTCCCATCTGAATTGGTTCGGGTAATGATGAAGCCCGTTTCATCAGCAGAGTTATCAGTCCACGTGACCCTTACACCCTTACCTCCATCTACACTCACTTCCTGCACAGAAGAACCTGTTGGTGCTGCCGGATCTACAGGTGACAGACCGTATTCCGAGTCTGATGAAGAACCGTAGGTTCCACAATCCTCATTGTATGAGCTGATTTTATAGTAATATCGAGTGCCTTTGGTGATGCCAGTATGCTGATATTTCCTCTTGGCTCCCGCCAGCTCCACCAGATCAGTAAATGTTGAATTATTGGTACTCACCTGAATCTTAAACTTGGATGGATTCACCTGATACCATTCCCAAGTGATGTCTATTTGCGCATCGCAACGATCCTGAGTGGCTTCTATGCCCGAAGGAGGATCAATGCCTCGTTCCAATAAAATCCCAGCATTTGTGGTGGCTGACTCGGCACCTACTTTAATCACGCAACGATATTGGTTGCCAAACATTGTGCTCTCGACCTCAGCTATATTCAGGGTGGCACTGGTGGCACCAGCCATATTGGAAAATGAGCTACCATTATTGGTGCTTACTTGCCACTGGTACTGGAAAGTGGCATTGGAAGTCCCGCTGATGTTCGCATTGGTAGAAAATATCGCCGGATCACCGCAGTTGGCCTTGACATTCGTAGGATGCTCGGTGATGTTAATATTATTAGTTGTCTGTCGTACATTCAAGACCGCACTGGTAGCATTGTATCCACAACTGTAAGCATACCCTGTAGGTGAATTGCCAACATTCTGATCAGTGATGGTAAACCAAAGCTCTCCATCATAATCAGACTGCCATGACTTGGTATTACCAGTTTGTTTCCACTTCTCCTGATAAATAGAACCACCAAGCGAAGAATAGAGCGCCATATGCGAACTAAATGATGTGCTGGATTTATCAAAAAGGTAGACGGCTCCCTTCACCACTGTAATCGACTCTACATCACCAGTGTTAATGGTGTGAGCGCTGGTAGTGAGGCTTGGAGTACCCAAATCAACATTGGCATTATTCTGAGGGCAGATCTGGGCATGAGAAAAAAGCACGCAGCCCATTGAGGCGAGAAACAAGTAAATTTTATTCACTTTATATAGCATTGATTGGTTAGCATTAGTCGAATCATTGACAGAGTAAAGTAATCCTATTTTAGACCTAAGAGCCATTATTTTCGTTGAAGCCCACCTAATTGCCGACGAAAAAGTCAAAAACCAAGCAATCGATTCCCCTCCTGCTCATGGATAATACTATTTACTCGTGCTGACAACTCCGGGAGCAAGTTCAACAACACTTAGATTGTCCAATCACTTCCATATATTTGCCCGGTCTATGAGTCAATTAAAAGAGTTTGTTCAGGTATTTCAGAGAGAGCTAATTGATGATAAAATCGATGAGAATACCGATTACAAAAATCACAGCTCCTGGTCATCTTTGGTCTCGCTGATCATCATCACCGAGGTTGAAAAATCTTTTGGAGTCCTGATAGAAGTGGAGCACCTTCGGAACAATACAACCTTATCCGACCTGTATGAGCAATGCATGCCACTGACAAAACAATGACAGCCTCTGGTCGTCTTCACTCTGGTAATACAACAAGATGAAAATCACCGGAATAAGCACACAAATACCCCGTTTAGTAGCCTACAATCACGATATTGACTGGATTCCCCCTTCACTGAGACAACGCCTCATCGAGGTAATCGGAATAGACAAACGACATATTGCATCAGCGCACCATAAGCTTTCCGACTTTGCAGTGATGGCGGCTGAAGACGTCCTCTCAGGTTCTGGAGTCAATCGCCAGGATGTCGGAATCATCTTACTCATCACCCAAACCGGCGATCAACAAGTACCTAATACCGTTATAGATGTCCAGACAAAACTAGGACTGACAAATGACACCCTTTCATTGGAACTGAACATGGGCTGCTCAGGATTTGTCCATGGCCTGCATATTATGGAAAGGCTCCTAAGTAGGGATTCCCGGAATCATGGCCTGCTTATTTGTGGAGATCTGTCATCAAGACTGATTCATGACAAAGATTCCGGTACGGTTCCTCTGTTTTCAGATGGCGTATCTGCTACTTTGGTGACTAAACAGCACAACGTGGAGTGGGATTTTAAAATTGGGAATAATGGAAGCAATCGAGAGGCAATCTCAATGCGACCCATAGACAATTCAGTTAGAGCCTTTGAAGGTTCGGGTTATTTAAAGTTAGATGGCCATCAAATCCTGAATTTCGGTCTGAAATCAGTGGTTCCTGGAATTCAACTATTTCAGAATGAGGCAAGTACCTCCATTGATTATTATTTCTTCCATCAGGCCAGCAAAATCATCAACGATTCCATTCGAAACAAACTCAACATCCCATCAGATAAATGTCCCATGACTTTGGATCGATTTGGTAATATGAGTTCTGCCACCATCCCCATCACCATGAGTACTATCTCCTGTCTGCAGGAGAAAGAAAACCGGATCATGCTCTGTGGTTTTGGTACCGGACTATCATGGGGCACTGCAGTGGTCAACCTCCCCTCGATTGATTATTTTAGTATCTGTGAAATCTGACCTACATATACAGCGACCAGACCTGGTGATCCCCACCTACAATTCAACTGAATTTATTGCCCACAGCCTACGTCAGGTATTGAAGCATAGAGAAATTTTCTCAAAAATCATTGTGGTAAATGATGCCAGCACCGATGCCACACTCAGCGCTTTGGAGTCTTTTAAACCAAATATTGAAATTATCAGCACCCCAACTAATCAGGGACAGCACCACGCCACGATAGAAGGATTGAAGGTGACCTCATCGCCCTATGTATTTACCCTGGACGATGATTTACCGGTGCGTCTTGTGGATTTACCCTACTTATTGCAGCATGCTATCAGGGAGGAGGCAGACCTGATTTATGCAAGCTACAGAGGGGGTGGTCTGGTTCCCAAAATCGGATCATGGGTCGTGAGTAAGATCATGTCCTTGAAATACCGCACCAAGGTCACCGGCTCTTCTACAAGACTCATTCACAGGCGCACTTTGAATCGGTGCTTCGAAGCTGGTTTCTCACATTTTCTGGACCATGATTTACTTGCTCACGCCTCCATCTGTGAGTTTGTACCGTTGGTACATCAAAAAAGCCAACACCCATCCCGCTATTCATTTACCCAAAGAATTGCACTTTTCAACCAGATGCTGCAAAACAGATGAAGATATCAGGGGAAATGGTCGAATTAAGGAGATTGCGCATAAATGACCTGGAGATGGTCCGCCGTTGGAGAACGAGTGATGCTATCCGGTCACGAATGGAGTATCAGGGAGAAATCACTCCCGAAATGCAACATAACTGGTTCAGTACGATAAACAATAGTGTCAACTATTTCTTCATCATACATGTCCACGATCAAGCCATTGGGCTTATTCAGCTTCAAAATATAAATTTCGAAGATTCGGTAGCTGAAAGTGGACTCTTCATAGGCGAACCTTCTTTCTGGGGCTCACCTGCTCCCTTTGCCGCCTCATTACCTTTGCTAGATTTTGGGATCAATCTGATGGGCATCCGTGAGATTTCAGCTAAAGTGTCTGCCGTGAATCAGCAGGCCATTGATTATAACAAGCACCTCGGCTTTACGATAGATCATTCCTTAGGTGGAGGTTTTTTGAAAATGAGCATCTCCAAAAGCCGTTTTGACAAGGCCATTCACAATCAAAAGGCCTTTGATCGTTTCAAAAACGCCTATACCCTCTTGGGATTTGATCAACCTGGGGTTTCCCAGGGTATCTTTATCCGACAATCTCTCTCGCCATCTGTCTAGAGCAAAATTTTGCGCAAAAGCAATTTAGTATTCATCCAAATAAAGAGTGATGGATTGAGTCCCCAGCGAACGAGCCTGATAGGGAGCCAGTCCCTGCCATAGGGGAAACTGCTCACATCAAAATGTGGCCAGAGTGCGGGCTTTACATTGTTAAAAAACTCCCTCCTGTTATGCCAATAATAATCTGGCTGACGAGGCGGCATCACCTCCATACCCAGGTGAAAGGTAAGCTGTGCATGGTCATAAAATGCCAGGCGATTAGCAAAAGCGAAAAGGTTGTGCGCAAGAGCTACCCCAATAAAGGGAATTCCGACACAAATATGCCCTAGAATGAGTTGTTCAGCAATGGCCTTGGAGAACACAAAGCAGTCGAACCCCGGATGCTTTTTACCCTTTAATAAATACATTTCCGACACCTCCTTATTGGCATACCCCCACGGTATTCTCCGCCGGTTGATAATCACCGCATCGTTCCCCTCACGAATCTGCTCGCTCACGAAATCATAAAACGAAGGCTGTAGTGCGATATCCATATTGGTATAAATGTAGTAGTCCCCATTGAGTTTTACAGCCTCAGCCAGGATATCTGCTATCAACGGATAACGCCTCTTTGGATTAAAATCACCAAAATCCAACACCGATCGGGATAGATTGGGGAGTTCGGTCATATATTTGGGGAGAGGGCTCACATCTTCAGAATATCGGGTCGCACAAACCCTCACTTTCAGATGCCCTGTACCGTGAGTCAGGGCATTGGCAATACTCTGAAATGTCACCTCCTGAATGCGCTGTTGATCGGCGTTTTGGCTGTCGAAGGGATTGAGTATATGGATAAGGCTAAGAGACATTAAGAACAAATGATATGAATACCACACGCATCACTGCCCTAAATTACACAACGCGTGAATACTTCAAACAAATTTATAAACACCGACATATCATAAGGTCGCTGGTAAGACGTGACCTGAAAATCAAATATTCTCAATCCGTACTTGGCTGGACTTGGGCATTCATACAGCCCTTAACAGCACTGATCATCTATTCCATTTTCTTCAGATATGTCTTCGACTTTCAGTTTGACAAATACCCTTACGCACTTTATGTACTCTCCGGTATTCTTCCCTGGCACATGTTTAGCCAAAACCTGCACCAATCCTCCGGAGTACTACTCAGTGAGCAAGAGTTAATTAGAAAAATTGCCTTCCCTAAGTTCATTTTATTGCTAGCGAAAAGCTTCGTGAGCCTCATAGAATTAGGCTTTGGCCTGGTCCTTCTACTTACTTACCTGGCCATCCAATCAGGAATCACCTGGAACATCCTTTTACTTCCTTGTATCGTACTCATAAACCTACTAATCAGCATGATTATCCCAATTTGGATTAGTCAGCTTTCGGTAAAAAAAAGGGATCTGCTGCACCTCGTCCCATATCTGGTTAATTTTGGGATTTGGCTAACTCCTATTTTCTACACCATCGAAAACACGCCCAAATTGCTCTCCACAATCATCTATGCCAATCCTATGACTGGCATAACCATGACCTATCGGTGGGTACTATTCGGAGATCCTTTCCCACTGGAGGCTCTTATTTCGCCCACCTTATGTATTGGTGTACTGTTGCTCCCCGGGATTGTTTTATTTAAGAATTTTGATAAAAAAATAGTAGATCACATCTAATGTTGGAGGTAAACCATTTATCTAAGTCTTACAACCGTTCGGAAGTATTGAATAACATCAGCTTCAAGCTACTGTCAGGAGATATTGTGGGCATCCTTGGTGAAAATGGTTCCGGTAAGTCAACTTTGTTAAAAATCATATCAGGTATTGTGGCACCTACCGCTGGAGATGTCCGCTACGTGGGTCAGCTTTCCAGCCTACTGGAAATAGGCAGTGGCATACAACCAGACCTCACCGGGGAGGAAAATTACTACCTCAAAGGAGAACTTCTTGGACTCAGTCGTCCAGACCTAAAGAACAGAATCGGTGAGCTCAACCAATTTACGGAGCTCGCTCCCTGGATGAACCACCCGGTAAAACACTATAGCGATGGTATGTATATGCGACTGGCATTCGGGATAGCCCTCACTCTGGAAGCAGATATCTACCTCTTTGATGAGATCCTGGCCGTAGGCGATACCAAATTTCAGCAGAAATGCTTCGAAACAATCATCAACCTCTCCCAGAAAGGAAAAATCATCGTGCTGGTGAGCCACAACATCACAGAGCTGGAACGATACTGTAACAGATTCATTTGGCTCAAGAAAGGGGAAGTGAGAGAACAGTCTGATAGCCCTCAGGTTTTGGACAGGTACCTCAGAGATCAACTCATGGGGAGCGACCCAAACAAGATACTGCCATGGCAGCACGCAAGTCTGGCCTTTAGCCAGCTGAGCATCACCAATGAACAAGGGGAGCAAAGGCTTACAAACACCAATGAGATCTGGTTCGCAGCAGAATTTCAAATACTGAAACCCCTCTCAGTTTTCAACGTGACCATGCACATACAGGACCATTCAGGCTTGCCCATTTTTTCTATATCCACTAGCACATCCGCAGGTTGGATACACGAAAAAAAACCACAGAACGTAAAATTGAGCACATTCGTCGAATCAGGTTTCCTTAATGCCGGTACATATACCGTATCTTTCTACATCCAAATAGAAAGCCGTGTATTTCAGCTCAGAAATCTCTTTTTTCTGGGTGTCTCTCAATCAGAATCAGATACGCAATCACATCTATTCAGTGGGAAAATCAGAACCAATTTTCAATGGAAGCAGCTATAAAACCGCCAGTATTTTTAAATGCAGACATCCAACACTCCTTTGAGGAATCAGGCTTTGTGAAGCTTCCACTATTGGAGGATCAGGAGGTGCAGCACCTGGTCAAATTTGCTGATGAAGTACTTCATCAGCCAAGACCAGTGATCGGATTTGCCGAAAAGCTGAGCTATTACATTTCCATTTTTGATAATAACGCTGACCACAAGCTAACCGTCAATAACCTGATCGGTCAGTTGGTACAATCTAAATTGAGTAATATTCTGGTGGACTATGAGACCTTCTACAGCAACTTCATGATCAAATACCCCAACAATGGTTTTCTGGAATGCCATCAGGATTTCAATCTGGTAGATGAATCGATCTACACAGCTTTCAATCTATGGTGTCCACTCATTGATACCCATGAGCAAAATGGTGGCCTTTCATTCATTCCGGGAAGTCACAAAATCACCAACCTCTACAGGGGCCCCAACATGCCCTTTTCATTCACTACCTATAATGATCAGCTGATCAAAAAAGGAATTCCACTCCCGGTAAAGGCAGGTGAATGCGTGATTTTTGACCATAAGACTATCCATTTTTCCACGCCCAATCAAAGTAACCAAATACGCTATGCCATACAGTCCGTGCTAAAGCCTATGGAGGCCGAATCATTACTCTACCTGTATGACTCCCACCGTGAACAGGCTATTGCTAAGAAGATCACAACCCAGTTCACAATTGAATCCGGATTTTGGTCTGAAAAGACCGCCGAATTACCTACGCTGCATACCCGACCCTACGCCAACCCTCAACTTCAGGATGATGTACAAGCACTAATACGAGGCTAAAATGAATCCAATTTTCAAAGACAAAAAACTAGATGAGCGATTAACCACTCATGGTTATCTGAAAATCCCCCTGCTTACTCCAGCGCTGACCCAAAGCCTACTTGATCTTTATCACAGTAGTATCCGAGGTGAAGAGGTGAAAAACTCCCAATATGGCCTTTATGTTACTTTGGAAGAATTTGATACTGAAAAAAGCCTGGAGATCGAAAACCAGGTAGAACAACTGATCTCGGACCAACTGGATCGGTATTTTGAACCCTACAAAACCCATCTGGGCGGGTACCTGATTAAAAATCCTGACCCCAATGGTTATACATACCCACATCAGGACTGGACATTTGTAGATCACAATCATTACCGATCTGTCACCGTCTGGATAGCATTAATGCCTATTACTCAAAAAAATAGTACCCTGGGCTTTGCCAGGAACAGTATGACCACATTCACCCATCCTGTAGGCACCCCGGTGACCATCATGAAATCGGGTACCACCGGACATGAATTTACGTTATACGAGTATTTGGATTTCATAGACATACAGCCTGGTCAAGCCTTTGTTTTTGACAACAGAATCGTACACGCGGCCACTCCAAACACCAGTCAGCATTCGCGCATAGCTTATGCACTCACACTATCACCCCCATCAGCTCCGCTATTGCATTATCTCTATGCGAGAAATGAAGCCGGTGAGGACGACCTGATAAAGTTGGCGGTGGACAAGGCCTTCTTCCACGACTACACCATTGAACATGCCGACGATCTGTACGAAAGAAATGAACTCCCTAAGGGATATAGAGTATTGAGCCGTGAAAAACCGACCTGGAGCCCAATGGCATCCAGTGCCTTAGAAACTTATCTGGCGGAAAATCAACTCCAAAGGAATGGGTTGTGCATATCACACCATCATACCAACTCAACAACAGAAAAAACATCACTCACAGCACGGATAAAGCAGTGGATCTCATGGAAAAAGTAGTTAGACAACCTTTCAGGAACCCTGCATATCAAGCCAAATTCGAACAGGATGGTTATGTAATATTTGACTTATTGTCAGACGCACAATTGAACCACATCAGACAGCATGTGGAAAGCACCCCCCTGCCGGACACCAAAGGTTATGGATTCAATGTGGCCATGGACAGCGAGAGTCTTAGCCTCAGAAAAGAGATTCATCATTTCCTGATCGACTTTATGCATCCAATCTCTGCCAAGATTTTAATCGACCGGGAACCCTACTCCACCTCGTATATGATCAAAGAGGCCAATAGTGGCCTGGTACCGGCGCATCAGGATTGGAGCTACACCCATGAAGAGCAACACGCCTCCATCATGTGCTGGGTAGCCCTGGACGATGTGGATCTAGAGAATGGTGCCATGGCATTTATCCCGGGTAGCCACCAGCTTTTTGACTATAAAAGAGTGTTCCCCTTTCCATATGCCAAAACCCCCGTAGAACGGTTCAAACTTGAGCTAATGTCTTACCTCAAAATAGAACCCATGAAAGCTGGACAAGTGGTTTTTTTTAACAACAAGACCATACACGGATCATTCCCTAATAATCAACCCAAGCGGAGATATGCTTTTTGCATGAGCTTTTCGGTAACCAATGAGCCAATATTGCATTTCCAATTTTCAGATCCTCAAAACCTGAATCAGATCACCGAATATGAAGTGGGAAATGACTTTTTTGTAATACACAACAACGAAACTCTCACGAAGACGCTCCTCCACGAGCATGGAAACCTGAAAGATGGAACCTTGAAAAAATCGGAACCTTACTACCTTCCGGAACTCAACTGGGAGTCTTTAGAAAGCCTTCTTCATGAACGAGGAATATACCGCTCTGAAATACTACAGGAAAGATTGAGACAGTTTTTAAATAAGCAATCATGAGATTTATTGATCAGGATATAGAGGATCATTTTGCCCGGAATGGCTACTGCAAAGTGCAAATATTGAACGGTGAACTCGTAGAGGAACTTCGCCACTTTGCTGATAAACACATATTATCAGAGGCCATCGCCAATAGTGACTATGGCATGTACGTGTCGTTGGAAGAGCAGGAAGAAAAGAAGGCGCTAATCACGGCTTTTGTAAGGGAGAAGGTAGCCCCTCAGCTTGATGCCCATTTAACAGATTTTAAAATTCACCTTGGCGGATACCTCATCAAAGCCCCCGATCAGGTAAAGTACACCTTTCCTCATCAGGACTGGACTTTTGTAGATCATGAAACCGATCATACTTCAGCTACTGTCTGGATCAGCCTATATGACATAGACCAATCCAACGGGACACTTGGCTTTCTTAAGGGGAGTCATCGTTTTCTAAATCACATCATTGGATCGCCATCCCCGGCAGTACCTACCCCATCCATGAACAAGGAGTTGTTGATCTTTTCCCATTTAACTTTTGAAAATGTGTCTGCAGGAGAGGCACTTATTTTCAATAATAAAACCATTCATGCGGCCATGCCCAATAAGAGCGATCTCCATCGGGTAGCTGTAGGTATTGGTATTACCCCTAAATCAGCCGGTCTTTACCATTATTACCTCAACCCTGATAACCCAAAGGAATTCCTTAAACTGGAAGTAGAGGAATCATTCTTTCTCCGGTATAACAATGACGACCTCATGGAATTGTACCGGGCCGGCCTCTTGCCTGAGCTCTGCAAAGTGGTGGGCAGTTCGCCTGTTAGCCAGCATCTATATCCAGACCAATCAACTGTAGAGCAGGATATTCTGCAATATGGCAATCTTCCGAATGGCCATATCATGGATCTACAAAATCACTTTGGCCAAAACGAGCCTGCTGAGGAGCCTTCTCAGGAACCCGAAACGGAGGAGCAGTACGTGGACACTCGCACCTTTTTTCAGATGTACACCCCATTGAATATCTACCGTGAAGCGCGTTACCGATTGACCAATTTGTGGAAATGAAAAGCCTTTTCAAAGACCCCCAGGTGACCCAAAAATATCAGAAAGATGGATACGTGATCCTTGACCTCCTGAGTCCTTTGGAAATCAAAGCAGAGCGAGACTTTTTTTACCAACATGTACATGACTTTGACAAAGAGCCTCTGTACGAAAGTAGCAGGAACAACAGCGACCAAACCAATGATCTCATCAACAAACACCTCCAGCAGGTTTTCCTCCATAAAACACTGGGTCACATCCGAAACGCTACGGTCTATGGAGGCACTTATATGGTAAAACCTATGGGTAGCGAAGACTATCTGCCCTTACACCAGGATTGGAGTATCGTGGAGGAAGATCAGTTCGAGACAGCATTCATTTGGTGTCCGCTCCAAACTACAGATCAGACGAACGGGGGTCTTTTTGTGGTGCCGGGAAGTCATCATTTCTACCAAAACCGACGATCTGGAAGTTTGCCCTGTCCGAGAATTATCCCGAACCGAACGATAAAGCCCTATGTAAAACACCTGAAAGTAAGTGAAGGTCAAGTTATTATCTATTCAGATAAGGTATTCCACGGTTCACACCCCAATACCCGTCGGACGCCACGAATAGTGGCTACAGCTCGCCTCGTAGAACAAGGTGCCCGTCTCACCTACTACCATCGTTTGAGCAATGAAAAAGTAGGTGTGTTTTATTTTAGCAAGGACACCTACCTAAACGGAATCACCCAGCTGGTGCAAGGCAAAATACCCGATGGGCTACAGCCTGAATACCTCGAAGACTTCAGAAACGAAGAAATAAATGAGGCTAACTTTATTCAAAACATAAAAAAACACCTACCCTCTCCTACAGTCCTGAACAGACTGGCGGCCTGGTTTGATTAATCTCTATGAGCAATCTCTTCCAACTCATCAAAACCTACTCTCCGGCAAACATTGCTCGGGAGGTATACTATTCATACCTCCGGTCAAAAGATCATGCAGCAGGAGTTGGTGAGTTTTACAACAAACACCATCAGGATTTTCTGGAAGTTTACGGAGAGCTTATTCAGGCGTTTAGAACAAGCGATATTGATGAGATTCTGGACTACGAGCTAGAAGCAATGCAAATATCTCCAGAAATGAAAGTACTGGATGCCGGATGTGGTGTGGGCCGCCCAGCACTTCATTTTGCTCAAAAAAGTGGTGCCCAGATAGAAGCCATCAGCATCTCACAGCGACAAATCGACTATGCAAATAACCTGAAAGGTAAATTCAATACCGGAAATGTAACCTTCACCAAACTGGACTATCACAGGATTCAGGAGTACTTTGGTAATAGCCAATTTGACCGGATCTACTTTCTGGAATCATTCGGACACTCCACCAAAAAGAAGGAACTTCTCAAAAGTGTTTGGGATGCACTCAAGCCAGGTGGGGAAGTATACATCAAGGATCTTTTTTGCCGGGTGACAGACAGCCGAAAAGATCAGAAGGTCATCAATAGGGAGATTGCTAAAATCAATCAACAATACCACTACGAGATATCAAACCTTACACAGTTTCTGGACATGGCAAGAAAAATGGGGTTCGTTTTGAAGCTAGTGAAAACCATAGACATAAAACTTGAAGCCTTCGAAAACCTGGCAATTTCCAACAAATTCCAGGAACTCACAGGCATTTATAAGATTGAAAGTTTTGATGGGTACATTTTTCCAGTAGACTTTCTGGAAGTAAAACTTTACAAGCCGGCTTTCAATATGGAGGAAGCTAAGGATCGCTACTTTCTACAAAACCTTTTTTACAAAAACATTCGTTCATGATCATCACACCGGACTTTGTATGGACCCACATGGCCAAGACCGGAGGCTACTCCGTGCACCGGATGATTTCGCTGGTAGGGGATGAAAACATCCAGTTAGATCCTCTGGGTGGAGAGTGGTCAGACTACCGCCGGCATGAACCTTTTTGGATGAGGTCCGAAAAATGTGGATATGACATCACCGCGAATAAGATTAAAGTGCTGACCATACGCCGGCTGCCCGCCTGGATTTTGAGCTTTGGTGAATTCAAGAAGCGAGAAGAAGGATTTGAATTCGACCTTCAGGAGCTCTCTAAGGGATATTTCAAACATGAAAAACGGGACATGGTCTCCGGTGGCTTATCTGATCCCGGATCATATGACACTCATCATGCAGACGAAGCACTGGCATACTACCGACCAGAAACCATCGATCACTGGTGGAAACAGGAATCGCTGAATGAAGATGTGGTCTGTTTTCTTGGAAGATTTTACACCCTCACACCCCTCCAAATCAAACAGATGAGCTGTTCACATGAAAATTCAAATGAATATGACCGAAACCTCGGTAAACGCTTCTCACAGAGGCAATTAGAAGAACTCTATCATAACTGCCCGCTCTGGTCCACTTATGAGCAAAAGGTATATGGGTCACTTTTGGTATAAACTCCGGCTCTCGCACCCGTGGAGATACAAAGCACCCGTGCTTCTGGCCTGTGTGTATATGGTATTTATCAAAAAACAGACCCCCTTATCAGAAATGGCACCCTGGTTGGGTTTGTCATTAGTCACTATTGTAGGTATTGCGGGCATAGGCTATCTTATCAATGATTTTTCCGACAGACAGTCAGACGGAAAAGCCGGAAAACCCAACTTCTTTATTGATACAAGCCAACTGAAGGTGGCTCTGTCAATCACTGTCCTCACTTGCTGCGCCATCGGTCCTTGGTATTTCTTTCCAATGGACAGGCTTAGCTGGGTTCTGTTTACTGGCGAACTGGTCTGCTTTATTATCTACTCCTTGCCCCCATTCAGGCTCAAAAAAAACATCTGGGTGGCTCCTATTCTGGACGCTCTATATGCCCATGTATTGCCCGTAATCCTGGCCACCCATACCTTTCTGCTCATTACTCATGCTGAATTTTCCTTCCTCCATATGGCTGCCCTTGTATCATGGCAGCTGACACTGGGCATTCGTTTGCTCATCAACCATCTGGTAGAAGACCGACCACATGATCTTTTGAATTATCACACACTGGCTACTCAGTACAGTACCCACCGGATTCGTAGATTCCTTTGGTACACGATGTTGATAGAATTACTTCTGTTCACATCGGTACTATTCTTCGCTTCCAACTTGTGCATTAGTATATCGACCGGCTTGGTACTGCTGGCCTTTACGCTCAAACAGAAATCACGGTATTCTTTTGTGGAAAATGTACCTGATTCATTTTACCGCAAGCTATTAGGAGGAGGACTGACTGTCGTGCTTATCTTTACTCATGGCTCAGCCTATGTGCTCTTACTGATGATCCATATGATCCTTTTCCCTGTGGGTCAGAGCCACGAACTCCGAAAAGTACTAAGCAAGCTGTATCAAATAGGCTCCGTCATCGTCAATTACGGTATCTATTACTTTAGAAGATTCGTTTTACGTCAATCAGAAAAACAAGCCCGCCGTGAATATTATGAGCAAGACCTAATCAATAAAACCAACCAAATGAAGTCTGACCAACTGGGTAGCATCACTATTGCTAATTTGAATCTTAACAAGTATTCTGAAACATACATCCATGAATACAAGAATCAGTTGCCATATGGGGTAGACTTCCTCTACGGTGGCTACCCACCTGTTTTTGATGAATTTGGTCAACCATTAATTAAATCCAAAAGCTCCATCAACAGCAAGCGGCAGTTACAGGATGCCATCGTGCAAAGACTAAACAAGACCAGATCGAGACTGGTACTGGCTCATTTTGGCCCCATGGCAGTCAGCATGCTCCCGATTTGCAGAGCTGCTGGAGTTCCCATGGCTGCCTATTTTCATGCGTACGACGTTCACCACAAAGACCAATTAGAAGCGCACCTAACGGGTTATTTAGATGTCTTCAATCATGCCCATTTGCTCATAGGTAGCAGTCAGGAGGTGATCAAAAAACTCAATGAAATGGGTGCTCCGGAGCAAAAGTTAAAGTACCTGCCCGCATATGTCGATCTCACCCGCTTCACCTATGTCGATCATTCTTCGAACCAACCTAACCTCCTAAGTGTAGGAAGATTTGCGGATACCAAGGCTCCGCATCTGACCATATTAGCCTTTAAGCAAGTGTTGGAGGAGGTTCCCAATGCACGTCTGACCATGATCGGTGACGGTGAGCTGCTGGAAGCCTCCATATCACTGACCAAGGCCCTACAGATCGATCATAGGGTGAGTTTCCCGGGCGCAAGATCTCCAATGGAGATTTATGAGGAAATGAAAAACAGCCGGGTATTTCTACAGCACAGCATCACCACTCCTCTGAACCACGACAAAGAAGGCACACCGGTAGCCATCATGGAAGCCATGGCTTGCGGTCTCCCGGTTATCAGCACAGCCCATGCGGGAATAGCCGAACTCATTAGCCATGAGCAAAACGGGCTTTTGATACCAGAACTGGAAATCGCTCAGATGGCCGAACAAACCATCAGATGTTTGAAATCTGTAGAATTAAGTAAAAAGCTTGGGAAAAATGCCTCAGAAAGCATTCGCAGTAATCCTTTGATTACCGATCACATGCGGATAATCACTGAAATGATCAATCACTTTGGGCTGAAGCAAGGATAGTATCCACCCGCTGTTCCCATTCCGGGTAGCCTGAAATACTCGAGATTCTCGTAAGAAACAAATCCTCAAAATCCAACCCATCAGTCCGCTGCATGTTCAGGTTGGTCATGAAACCATAGCAGCTATCCTGAAGATTCACCTGGAGGTTCACCATGTAATCACGCCTGTACCATGAAGGATTCAGAGTGGGCTGAAGTGGGCCGGAAACATAAGCAGGATTGCAAATTTCATACCCTGTATCCAGGTAAGTTTCAGGTAAATATAAGTTAGCCCAGGTTGTGTCATTTATAAAATAAAAATCATGGGCTCTTCCACCTGCCATGGCCTGAAGAAACTGAAAAAAATCACCGAGAGAATCTCCTTCAAAAAGTGCCGAATTATAATGTGCATCCTGAACTGAAACAAGCCCATCGGAGAGTTCCACCAGCGTAAGTTCGTGAGTGAATGGCGTATGCTCAATTCCAAAATTATAGGTGGCAGATTGGAAGCCCAGCTCCCGATAAACATCCCGGAGAAGGTAGCTTAACCGGCCGCATGAAATATGATAGATGGTCGTATCCATTTGCAACAGAAGATCCGATGGTAAACGCTGTCTCCAGTCAGGAAATCGCTCATCAAAGGCAATCTCAGCCGTAGGATCCAGTGCTCTGTGAGCATAAAGTGATAAGTGCCTTCTCACCACATTGACCTGATCAGACTCCTTCATCCGATCAAATAACAGTGGATCGAGATGAAGTGCGGAGATCGTTCCCTTGCGTTCATTTTCACCAGATTCACATGCCCACTGACAAGTCAACAACACTATAAAAAACAGGCTACCCCTCCACATATCGCTAAACTAATGAAGGAAAATCAAAAACTGCATGCCCTGATTTTATTCATCCGGCTGGACTCAAAACTGTATTCCGGTTTGACAGGATACCCCAAATCATAAGTATCTTTATCCGTCCGCATACCTCCATTGGTCATGCAAGCATTTCTTATTTACCATTTGTGAAACAACCTACACTTAGCATTATACTTTGCGGCAGAAATGACCGATACGGCGATGACTTCATTGACCGACTGAAGCGAAGCCTTTTATGGAATGCCCAACTTGCAGCAAAACATCACATCCAGACTGAATTGGTTTTTGTCAATTATCACCCTGAAGAAAATCAAAAATGCATCTCATCACTGGACATCTGGCCCACTTCCGATTACTGGACCTCCAGGGTCATTACGGTACGGTCAGCATCCGATGCCTTTCTTGAATTCCCTGCAAAAAACATTGGGATCAGGCGGGCACGTGGACAATACTTTCTGATAACCAATGCAGATATTTTACTTCCGGAACTGTTTTTCTACTCTTTTCATCAATGGATTAAGCAAAGCAATACTATTTATCGAGCCGACAGGCTCAACGTCTCCAGGAGATACAACACCGAAGCTGCACTGATAAACACGGCAGATGAATACTGCGTGAAAGGTGGGATTTTTTATCGCCCCCTTATGATTCCTCATGGGCTATATTCTGCACTCCTCCCTACCTATCTTGGTGCCAGGAGAGCGGTCTATTCGTGCCTCCCATTTCTCCTGACACCTAGTGAGCAATTCTTGCTCAAACACCATTTTACAGCATCTGGTGACTTCACATTGGCACATCGGGATGTCTGGCATCGCATTCAGGGGTTTAGAGAACACACTCCCATCAGTACTCATGTTGATTCCCTATGGCTGGTCAAGGCACTGAGTCACCAAATAAACTTACAAGAACTACCAATAGCCGTCCTGCACCAAAGCCATGAAAGGCGGCATAATTTTTCATCTCCCAGTCAGGAAATGAATCAAATGTGGTCTATTTTGCAGAACCAAATCAGCGAGTACCTCGCTACCCGCACTCCAATAGTAGACACCACCGATCAATGGGGAAACCCGGAGATCAGCTACCCAGAAGATAGTATCTAATGAATCCGTATTTATCTATTGTTGCAGCCAGCCGTAATGACAATCATGGAGGGGATCTTACCAATCGCATGGAGGTGTTTTTACGCGGTTTATATCACCAGCTGAGTCAGTATCATTTACCAACTGAAATCATCATTGTGGAGTGGAACCCACCCTCCGACCGACCCGGACTCTCGGCTATATTGCCAAAGCCACCTTCCAATGGTAACATCATACTACGAATCATTACCGTACCCTACGAAATACACGCTCAGTATAAAACCTCCAGTCATGTCCCCCTCTTTCAGATGATTGCCAAAAACGTTGGGATAAGACGTGCCAAAGCCCCATTCATTTTATGCACCAATGTGGACCTGCTTTTTTCCAGCAAACTGGTTCATTTTTTGGCTTCAAAAAAGTTAAAAAAAGGTACCTACTATCGGTGCAACCGGTGTGACATTCCGAAAGAGATTGACTACAGTGCTGAGATCCCGGTTCTGCTGAAGTTTGCCAGAAAAAACATCATACAAAGACTCGGGAAAAATCGGCTCTACCCCAATTTCAATGGCCAGAGTAAGTGGTGGTACCACAATATTTTAACACTGGGAATGGTGTGGGGTATTGCGCTCATTAAAAGGTTCACCGAGTCCAGACTGACAACCACCATCGAAAGTGCAGACACCTGGGCTTGCGGAGACTTTACCCTCATGCATCGCGAAGACTGGGAAAAGATCAATGGCTATTTCGAATTGGATGCCTATTCAATTCATATCGACAGCCTGGCCCTTTTTGCCGCCCTGGGACAGGGTATTCATCAAAAAATACTTGCACCTGAACTGTGTATTTTTCACATTAGCCACCGAGCTGGCTGGGAACTACAGGATCCCATGCAAAAAATAAAGTTTGACATTCAAATGCCCATGCTGGACTGGAATACTGCCAAAGCCGCTTGCGAACATATGCTTAGAGAGCAAGTGGTATTACCAATCAATGGGCCAGGCTGGGGTCTGCTGGGCAGGACGCTGAATGACACCACAATAACTGGATAACCAGGAGTTGTAAAATAGATATTTGAACATGCGTAAATACATACTTGTTTGTGGAGGAAGTGGTTTTATCGGGACACACCTGATCAAAAAGCTGGTAAACGAGGGACACAAGGTACTTTCAGTAGACATTTCAAATCCCATGCATCAGGAGAGCATCAACTTTGAGTTTATTCAGGGTGACTTGAGGGACTACTCCAAATGCATGGAAATAATGAAAAACGGCCCATTTGATGAAATCTATCAACTGGCAGCAGACATGGGGGGTGCCGGGTACATATTCACTGGTGACTCTGATGCTGACATCATCACCAACAGCGCTCTGATCAACATCAACATTCTCAAATGCTGTGTAACCTTTGACTGTAAGAAAATCTTCTATTCATCCTCTGCCTGCATCTATCCTCAACATAATCAGCTAGATGCTTTAAATCCATACTGTGAAGAATCTTCGGCCTATCCAGCCGATCCTGATAGTGAGTACGGGTGGGAAAAATTATTCAGCGAACGCTTGTATTTTTCTTATCAGAAAAATTACGGTATCGATGTAAAAGTGGCCAGGTTTCATAATGTATATGGCCCGTTTGGTGCCTGGAACAATGGTAAAGAGAAAGCGCCATCAGCCATCTGCAGAAAAGTAGCCGAAGCTACCAACCCGGGTACCATCGAAATCTGGGGTGATGGAAACCAGACTCGTACATTTTTGTATATTGATGACTGCCTGGATGGTGTCCAAAAGCTTATGGATTCGAACTTTCATGGCCCATACAACATTGGTTCCGAAGAGTTGATTTCCATCAATAACCTGGCCAAAATGGCCATGGAGATTTCAGGAAAGGATTTGAAATTTGAACATATAGAAGGCCCCATGGGTGTAAGGGGAAGATCCTCGCACAACCTCAAAGTACGCAGCGACCTGGGATGGCAACCTGAAACCTCTCTTCAGGAAGGCCTCGAAAAAACCTTTCACTGGATCAACCACCAGGTACAAGAGGCCTTGCAAACAAAATAAAGAATGGCTAATAATAGTATAGGATTAATAGGTCCCGGGAGACTAGGGCTGTGCGTGGCATTACTTTTAGAACAAAAAGGCTACTCCGTAACGGCCATAGAGCAGAATCAGCGCTACCTGGAAGCTCTTCAGACCAAATCGTTTGACAGCCCTGAGCCTGAAGTAAACGAACTCTTGAGAACCAGTAAACACCTCCGGTTTTCTTCAGACCTCAAGGAGTGTCTCACAGAGGATCATGAATTGATCTTTATTTATGTACCCACTCCTGAAAATGACCAGGGATATGATCATTCCATTCTAAAGGGGGTACTGGAGGCTATCATGAACCAGGGTGAACGCAAGCATCCTGTGACCCTTGTGGTGGGGTGTACCACTTTACCTGGCTTTAATCAAAGCATAGAGGAGCGACTCAAGGCACTCAATTATCATCTCGTATATAGTCCGGCATTTATCGCACAGGGCACCATAGTAAAAAACCTCCAACACCCGGATATGTTGCTTTTTGGAGCATCAGATATGACCTATGCACTGAAAACAGAAGTCATAATGAGTCAGATAGCGCTAAATCATCCGCAAGCACATCATATGAGCCTTATTAGTGCTGAGATCACCAAGCTCGCAACCAACTGCTTCCTAACAGCCAAAATTGCCTTTGCCAATGCCATAGGTGACCTGGCCAGCCAATCAGGTGCTGATCAAAAAGCCATACTGGGAGCCATAGGCTCTGACTCCCGAGTGGGTCATAAATACCTCAGCTACGGGTATGGATTTGGCGGGCCATGTTTCCCCAGAGACAATCGGGCACTTAATTATTTTGCACGAGAGGCTGGATATACGCTGCAGATCAGTGAAGCCACGGAACGCGCCAATGAACAGCATACAGACTTTCAAATCGCTCAGTTACTTCAAACCACCAGTCAGCAGGAAGAAATATACTTTGATCACGTCACCTACAAACCAGGCACAGATATTCTTCAGGAATCACAGCAGCTCAAAATCGCCTTGGCTTTGGCCAAAGAAGGGAGATTAATCAAGGTATGTGGTTCATCTAAAGTGGTTCAGACCCTCAAGAGTACCTACGGGAATGTGTTTCGTTATGAGGTGAAAAACTGAATCACAGCAGCCACCACCCTATCCAGCTGATCAGGCGATATTCCAGTAAATAGAGGTAGTCTCAGGAGATGCATCCCGGCGATAGAGGTGTGATGATCATCACCAACAAACCGGCCAACCTTACTACCAAATACAGATCGATGCAACGGGAAGTAATGGAATTGTGCTTCTATACTCTGTGCGTTCAGATAGGCACGCAGCTGATCTCTGATGGATTGATCATCTAGTATCAGGTAAAATAAATGCGCGTTGTCTCCTTCTTTCAAAACAGGAGGTACCGAAAAAAATCCCTTATCCGCATAAGGCACCAATTGATCATGATACCTCCGCCAAGCGGATCTTCGGTCTGAAGTAATTCGCTCGAGATCTTCCAGTTGAGGAAGTAAAATGGCGGCCTGTAGCTCAGTGAAGCTTGCTTTCAATCCCAGTCCAACCCACTCGTAGTGAGAAGTTTTGTTCCGATCAAAATCCAGTCTATTGGTGCCCAAATTCATGAGCTTTTCTACCTGCTCTAACGAATCCTCTCCGTTGATAAGCAGTAGACCTCCTTCATGACAGGTAATGTTTTTTTGTTTCTCAAAACTAAATGCAGCATAATCGCCGAATGTACCCAGCCTACAACCCTGATGAACTGCGCCCATTCCATGGGCATTGTCTTCTATGAGCTTCAGTTGGTGTTGCCTACAAAGTTCGCGCAGTTTTACATAGTCGGGGGCCCATCCCCCATAATTGACAGCCACCACGGCTCTCGTACGATCCGTAATGGCCTCTGATACTTTATCCGCATCAATGCAAAAATGGCTGCCCTCCACATCTACAAAAACTGGAGCCGCTCCCTGTATTACAAAAGGCACCACTGTGGACACGTGTGTAAATGAGGGGAATATGATCTCGTCCCCTGGTCTGAGATTGAGAAGAATGGCACAGGCCCCAAGCGCTGTGGTACAGGAGTCCACAAAGTAGCGCTCACCTCCAAGGTGATTGAAAAACCAACCTTCGCACCTCCTTGTAAGACTTTTCTTCCAAAAACTATCAGACGCACTTACTACTTCATTTATATACTTATTTTGCAGATCGGTCGGCGGACCGGATACGAAAGGAACCTCGAAAATCATATACCATTGATAAAGCTTCGTAATCTAAAAGAAAACTCTCGGGCTTTCCAATTTCTGCTTCTAATAGCAGTAATGATTATCTATACCCAGACAATCCATTTTGATTACAATCTTGATGATGAAATCGTGGTGAGTCAGGAAGACAAATTCTCAATATCAGGGCTATATGAGTCCATTTCGTCGCCCTACTATTCACTTGATCAGCGGATTTCCTACGGCTATCGCCCCTTAACATCGCTCACATTCTACCTGGAGTCCACCCTGCTTGGCAACAATCCTACCATTTCTCATTCCATCAATCTGATTCTATATCTCCTTGTTGTTGGGTTGATCTTTCTCCTAGGCCTCCACCTATTCAAAAATCCGCAATACGCTTTCATTCTGGCATTGCTATTCGCTGTGCACCCCACCCACACCGAAGTAGTGGCCAGCATCAAAAACAGAGACGAACTACTGGCCCTATTGTTCGGGCTTTTGGCATTCTTGTCATTGAGATTAAAAGGTAACTGGTCAATACCCGCCACCATTGCTTGTATGATATGCTCATTGTTAGCCAAAAAAACAGGATTGGGGATTTATCTGCTCGCTCCAATTCTCCTTTACAGTTTTCACTCCAAAAGCAGCGCATTCTTTTGCAGTTTGGTGGCAGCCATGTCCGTATCCCTATTCGCTATGGCCCCTACGGCGAATGTCTCAGGATCACTTTTTTTGGTCATCATTTATCTGACAGGCATGACCCTCTTCTTTTATTGGGCACATTTTAATGATTTTAAATTCAACAAAAACACGCTTCAGGCTGGTGTGGCATCTTTAGGTATACTGGTCGTGGCCTTCGGCATTTTTGAAAGTTTTGTCCCGCTTATCCTGGCTCTGCACATTATCCTGCTCGCCAGCTACTTTTTTTTCACCTCAGGGCAGCTCATCAAATGGGTGCTCTTTTTCAGCCTGATGATGACCAGTTTATTCACCTCGGCTTGGTATTTTATCCCCATGTGCTACGTGCTCGTGTTCAATAATTACGACACAAGGACAAAATGGATTTGGATACCCGGTACTCTTCTGCTTTTCTTCTCCGTTTTCCTTGTGATTACCAGTACCAAGCCTTTTGCTATCCTCTTCACCCTGATCTACATAACTCCGCTGATCTTCGATCGCCTTAGAAAAAAATGGATACTTCTATCCTTACTATTCAGTGCGTTTCTGGCCGTCCTCATCAATTCATACGCTGGTACGAGTCTTACATATATTGTCCTACTTATATGCTTCGTGATACTCTTTTGGCTTCTCATCAATCAAAAATGGAAAAGCTCTTACCTAGGCATTCTCATCTGCTTCATAGCCCTGTCTTTTTATATTGACTCATCGGTGACTATTCTAAGTGGGTGGCTTCAGCAAACTCAAAATCTGGGAGGCACACCTCCCCAAACTTCCACCACCTACTCAGGTAGATCCCTGGATTTTATTGAGAACCCACTGGTAAACCATACACAGATTTCAGACAAACTCATGGCCATGGCCAGCACGTATGGACATTACATTTCGCAAATGATTTACCCTCATAACCTCAGATTCTACTATGGATATAATGCCATCGATTTATTCAATCCCCCTATTGTGCTCTTATGGCTAGGAATCATCACAGGGATCATCACCCTTTTCATGAAATGCGCACAATGGCGTTCCTCTTTATTCTTTATTCTTTTCCTGGTCGCACTATTCCCGTTTTCTAATTTGCTGGTTCCGGTAGCAGGTATTGTGGGTGATCGTCTGGTCTTCCTGCCCTCGCTTCTTTTTCTTCTGTTCATTACCTCTCTTCTGACAGAGTTCCTATCAAAATACAGTCTTGCGATCCCGATAGTCTTCATTTGTGCAGCTATGGGATATCTATCATTTGAAAGGGCAGCTCTTTGGAAAAACAAAGAAACACTTTACTTGCATGATGCCAGTGAAAATCAGCTATCTGTAAAAGCAAACCAGTTGGCAGGAGACCTACTATATGGACAGGCCGTCAATGCACCCGAGATCAAACGTAAAAACCTACTGAAGTCCGCCCTCTCTTTCTATACGAAAGGAGCATCGGTACACGAACCATACTATTTAAACTGGTATATGATAGGTGTTATACAGCTACAATTGACCGAATACAAGATGGCCATGGAGGCATTTAAGCGAGCCGAAAACTCACCTTACGTTGATCAAAGCATCTACCTACAAATGGCTATATGTGCTTCATTCCTTAATGATCTGGAAACAGCTGAGATGTATTACTTACGAGCTGTTAACCACCCCGAAACCAAACTCAAGGCCTACCTCAATCTTGTGTACATCTACCTGCGAACAGATCAGCTCTCTCTGGCTCTAAGTACTAACCAAAAAGCTCTTGATGACTATCCCGAAAACCCAAGCCTCAATGAAAACCACGCGCGAATCTATTTCAACATGGGCGACACCCTGAATACCATCAAGTATCTGGAAAATGCCATCTACTATGGAAATGACAATGAAAGGAATTTAGAATTTCTAAAAAGCCTTCAACTCTAATGGGCCATATTTTCCTGCACCTGCTTAATTTCCGTTGCCCGCCCCAAGTTCACTACCTCTCCAATCACAATGATGGCTGGTGAACTGATGCCCGAATCAGCCACTTTCTGACTGATGGTCTCTATGGTGCCAAAAACTGACCGTTCGTCTGGTCGGCTACCATTCTGTATGATCCCAATCGCCTCCCCTGGCCCTCTGGTGACCCGAAAAATATCAATGATCTGATCCAGTTGCTTCATTCCCATCAGGATGACAATGGTGGCAGAAGACTGAGCGGCGAGATGAACATCCCCGGATAACTCCAGATTGGAAGTGGTGCCGGTAATCACCCAAAAGCTTTCATTGACCCCCCGCTTGGTTAGGGGAATTTCACTCAGGGCAGGCACAGACAGTGCACTGCTGATCCCGGGGATCACTTCCACTGTAATCCCATGCGCCCGGGCATGCTCCAGCTCTTCGTGCCCACGTCCAAACACAAAAGGATCTCCCCCTTTCAGCCTCACGACCGTCTCGTAACGCTTCACATTATCTACAATCATGTCATTGATATAGATCTGCTGGTACTGATGAATGCCAGGCTTCTTTCCTACGTAAACCAACTCACAGTCTGGACGACAATGCTTCAGTAGTTCCTTGTTTACCAGGGCATCATATAGCACCACATCAGCCTCCTGAAGCCCTCTGATGGCTTTCAGGGTGATTAGTTCGGGATCTCCGGGCCCTGCTCCTATTAATAATAGCTTTGACATACTTAAATTCTTTTCGTAAAAATACGTAATTTATTTTTTATAAATCAAGTAATATTACGTAGTTTTACGTAAAAATAAATAGCGATTATGAAAAAGGTCATCGTCATCGGTAATGGAATGGTTGGTTATAAGTTTTGCGAAAAGCTACGTGCCAAAGCCGGCCATCAGGAGGTCTCACTCCTTGTTTATGGTGAAGAATCCGTCCCGGCTTACGACAGGGTGCATCTGAGCGAATACTTCACCAACCAGTCCGAAGAAAAGCTACTCATGGCTCCGGCAGGGTGGTACGCAGAAAATGACATCAGCCTCAATACAAGCCAGCTGGTGACGGAAATAGACCGGGATCAAAAAATCGTTCGTACCCACACCGGCGAAACAGAAGGCTATGATTATCTCATCCTGGCCACAGGCTCACGACCTATGGTGCCGCCCATCAAAGGAGTGGACAAAAAAGGGGTGTTTGTCTACCGGACCATCGAGGACCTGGATCAGATCATCGCCTATGCTAAAAATGTAAAACGCGGCGCAGTGCTGGGTGGCGGTCTGCTGGGACTGGAAGCTGCCAAAGCGTTGATGGACCTGAAACTGGATGCGCAGGTGGTAGAGTTTGCCTCCCGACTCATGCCCAGACAGCTAGATGAGGCAGGATCGAATATGCTCAAAAGCAAAATCGAATCGCTGGGTATCGAAATTCTCCTCAACAAAAGCACGAGTGAGATCCAGGGAAATGGAAAGCTGGATGGCCTGCTCTTTGCGGACGGCAGCCAACTGGATACCGATATGCTGGTCATTTCCTGCGGGATCGTTTCCCGAGACGAACTGGCCGATCAGGCCGGACTGGAAACCGGAAAACGTGGGGGTTTTAAGGTAAATAATCAGCTGCAAACCAACGATCCGCACATCTATGCCATCGGAGAGGCTGCTTCATACAACGACATGGTCTACGGACTGGTGGCCCCGGGCTACGACATGGCCGATACGGTAGTGGATCAGATTTTGGGAAGCGGTCAAAAGCAATTTACCGGAGCGGATATGTCCACCAAACTCAAGCTGATCGGGGTGGAAGTGGGGAGCTTTGGAGACGCGCTGGGTGATATCGCCGGAAGTGTCCCCATCGTTTTCGAAGACAAAAACACCGGTATCTACAAGCGAATCAACCTCTCACCGGATCGTAAAAAGCTATTGGGTGGTATCATGGTGGGTGACACCAGTGCCTACGGCATGCTACTCCAGATCACCCAAAATGGCATGGCGCTCCCCCCTAACCCTGAAGACCTGATACTTGGTGCAAGAGGTGGAGAATCCGGAGGCAACAGCATGATGGACCTGCCAGATACTGCTCAGATATGCTCCTGCGAAAATGTCACCAAAGGCGACATTGTGGGGGCCATCAAAGACCAGGAGCTCACAGACCTGCAGCAGGTACGTACCTGTACCAAAGCCGGAACGGGATGCGGAGCCTGCTCACCCATGGTGGGCGATATCTTTACCGCCACACTCAAGTCCATGGGGCAGGTAGTCAGAAAAACGATCTGTGCCCACTTTGACTATACCCGTCAGGAGCTCTATAGCCTGATCAAAGTAAAAGGTATCCAAAGTTTTGATGAGCTGCTGGATCAGTATGGCAGTGGCGATGGTTGCGAGACCTGCAAACCGGCCGTGGCTTCACTGATGGCCAGCATCTGGAATGACCTCATCCTGAAACAGGACACCATTCAAGACACCAACGATCGCTTTTTGGCCAATATCCAAAAGGGAGGTAGCTACTCTGTGGTGCCTCGCGTAGCAGGTGGAGAGATTACCCCTGACAAGCTCATCGCCATGGGGCAGGTAGCCAAAAAATACGATCTATACACCAAGATCACTGGTGGCCAGCGCATCGACATGTTCGGTGCCCGACTCAATGACCTCCCGGCCATCTGGCGCGAGCTGATAGATGCCGGATTTGAAAGCGGGCATGCGTACGGTAAATCACTGCGCACCGTCAAGAGCTGCGTGGGCTCTACCTGGTGTCGCTACGGACTGCATGACTCGGTCTCTTTTGCCATAGAGATAGAAAACCGATACAAAGGCATGCGTTCTCCTCACAAGCTCAAAGGTGGAGTGTCCGGTTGCAGGAGAGAATGCGCTGAGGCTCAAAGCAAGGATTTCGGACTCATCGCCACTGAAATCGGGTACAACCTGTACGTCTGTGGCAATGGTGGCGCCAATCCCCAGCACGCCAAACTCCTGGCAGGAGATATTGATGAAAAGACAGCCATCAAATACCTCGACAGGTTCCTGATGTTTTACATCCGCACAGCTGAGCCACTCAACCGCACGGCGGTATGGCTCAATAAGCTGGAAGGGGGAATTGACTACCTGCGCGAGGTGGTGGTCAACGACAGCCTGGGACTTGGTGAGGAGTTGGAAAAAGACATGCAGGCGCTCATCGCCTCGTACCATTGCGAATGGAAGGAAGCCATCGAGGATGAGGGCATGAAGGCCCGATTCAGACATTTCTCCAATTCAGACGAGCATGATCCTACTCAGCAATTTGTACCCATGCGCGAAATGAAAAAGCCCGCAGACTGGCAAACCGTAACCAAAGACTAAGACCATGACAGAAGAAATACTCGAATACAGAACCGTACTCCCAGCCCAGGTAACCGTCTGGTACCCGGCATGCAGGGTGGAGGATTTCCCCAAAGACGGAGGCCTTTGCATCTCCTATAGAGGCCTGCAAATCGCCGTTTTCAATTTTACCCGCAGGCAGGAATGGTATGCGACACAAAACCTGTGTCCTCATAAGCACCAGATGATCCTGAGTCGGGGCATGATCGGCTCAGAAGGGGATGAACCAAAAGTGGCCTGTCCCTTTCACAAAAAGACCTTTTCGCTGAAAACGGGGGCCAACCTGAATGGCAATGAGTGTGAGCTGGCCACCTATCCGGTAAAAGTGGAAAACGGTTCAGTCCTGGTGGGATTTGCGTAATCTTACGTATCCAGGCACGTTTAATCAGGGCAATTACTTACTTTTATGCCTTGACCTGGCTCAGGTTGACTCATGGCAAAACTCAGATTTAAACGTTTAGGACTTTTTTACCTCATAGCACTTGGTTGCATAGCGCTGAGCATCGTTGTTAGCCAAATTCTGATACAGACCTCCATCAACCGTCAACAGGATGACGCTCATGTGATCAATGTGGCGGGTCGTCAACGGATGCTGAGTCAAAAAATCAGCAAGCTGGCCCTCAAAATAGAGCACCAAAAAGGTGAACAGCTCCAAAATACCATGGCACTGCGGGAAGCCCTGGCCCTGTGGAAGCAATCTCACGAAGGCCTCCAGTTTGGAGATGCGGAGCTGGGGCTCTCCGGGGCTAATTCCAGCATCATCATGGAGATGTTCGAGACCATTTCCCCACACTATGAGGCCATCTACCAAAATGCACAGGACCTCCTCTCATTGGCCCCCGACCATGACGACAGCACTGCCCTACTCCGAGCGGACTATGTAAGCACCATTCTGGCCCATGAATCTACCTTTCTGGAAGGCATGGACAAGATCGTCTTCCAGTACGACGAGGAAGCTCAGGAAAAAGTGTGGGAACTGAAAGAAACCGAATATTTCCTCCTCGTCATTTCTCTACTGATCATCATCATTGAATTGATTTTTATCTTCCGGCCGCTGGCCAGAAGTGTGCGCGCCACTGTGCAGGACCTCATGGCATCTGAGGAATCCTCCAGAAAGATGACCCGCGAACTCTCCAAACTCTACGAGGAGTTGGGCAAGTCCTATCAGGACCTGGAGGCGGTCAACCTGGAACCAGAATCCCCCTCACTTTACGCCAGCATGAGCGCTCAGGGGGAGTTTACCTACCTAGCTCCGCGTTTTCTTCACATGATGGAATACGAAGAGACCGAGCCACCCAAAACTTTCCAACAATTGCTCAAAAGCAGTGGATACAAAGATGATTTCATCAAAGGACTGATGCTACTGCTTCAGGAAAATAAAAACTGGACCGGAGAAATCAGGCTCATCACTGAGCCCGGAGACTTCTGCTGGGTGGAGACTTTTCTGATACCAATCGCCATCACCGGAGAGATCAAAATGATCTCACATGACATCACAGAGTTCAAGGAAGCCAAGATTCGCTCCCGGGAGCTGAACAGAGAACGCATCGAAAAATCCGTGAAAGAGCAGCAGTACCGCTCGGTACTGATCCTGGAAGGTCAGGAAGAAGAACGAAAGCGGCTCTCCAGAGAGCTACACGATGGCGTGGGCCAAATGCTCTCCGCCATGAAGCTCCTGCTGGAATCTTTCGCGCCCTCTTCCAACCCGATGAAAATGCGACTGGAAGACGCCAAGAGCCTGATGAAGAGCATCATTCAGGAAGTGCGAAGGGTCTCCTTTAACCTTACTCCAAGCAGCCTCGACGATTTTGGGTTGGTGCCGGCCATTAAGAAGTTTTGTGATGAGATCAACTCGGTGACCAAAGCGAAAGTGGAGTTTGTGAATGAAACCAGGTTTATCAACCGTCTGGAAAGCACCATTGAAACCAACCTGTACCGCATCATACAGGAGAGCGTGAATAATGCGCTCAAATATGCCAAAGCCACACACATCACTGTGCGTTTTTCGCATAACATCAACTCGCTGAATATCCTCATAGAGGATGACGGCAAAGGATTTGACTATGACCGACTGGGAAGCAGTGGCCATTTTGAAAAAGCCGGTCATGGAATTTTTAATATGAAAGAGCGAACTTCTTATATTGGAGGTAGTTTTAACCTGACTACCGAGCTCGGAAAAGGAACCAAAATATTTATCACATTATCCCTAGATAAAAATGATTAAAGTAGCCCTGGCCGATGATCACGAAATAGTGCGTCATGGCATCAAAATGGTATTGGAAGACGACCCTGAGATCCAGGTAATATGGGAAGCCTCAGACGGGCAGGAAGCCGTGGAAAAAATGGACTCAGACGCCCCTGATGTGCTCGTAGTGGATATTCGCATGCCGCTCATGACCGGACTGGAAGTGACCCATCAGCTCAAAAAAAGCAATAAAGAGGTGAAAATCATCGTGCTTACCATGCATGATGACTCAGAGTACATCGTCAAAGCACTCGAATACGGAGCAGACGGCTATCTTCTGAAAGACACCAACAAGGCAGAGTTTAACAAAGCCGTGCACATGGTGCATAATGGACAGAAATATTTCAGCGGAGACATCTCCACCACCATTGTGGATTTTTACAGAAATGGGGGCCCTCGTCCTGGCGCCGGATCAGAACCCAGCGGGTCAAACTCCGGTGACTATCAGCTCACCAAGCGTGAAAAGCAAATCCTAAAATTGATTTATGAAGGAGTATCAAACAAGGACGTGGCTGAAACCCTTGGGAAAAGTGTCCGCACCATAGAGACTCACCGCTTCAACATCATGAAAAAGCTGGAGGTCAATAATATCACTGAATTGTTGAAAAAAGTAGAACGCGAAGGGCTGGATAAGATGCTATAGGTCAATCCGAAAATCCGATGGAATAATACAATTGAAAATTCCTGGATTCTCAAAAAAAGGCAAAAAGAAAGGAGGGGTTTATGAAGCCCCTCCTAATCACCGCCTAACCAATCTGCGTCGCGAATGCGACTGATTGTTCTTAAATATTTTCGAAACGTTTGACTTTTAGTTGTCAGTAGTATCCTGTCTATCAAACACTATAACGTTATGTAGATTTTTTCGTTCACCCTTAGCTCTAAATTGATGAGCGATTAAAATCTTATAAAGCAAATTTGAAGTTTTCCGGGTAATTAATTGGTCTGGTTGCGTTGAATGACAACTTTAACTGCATGAACGACCAATATCCTTCCGTTAACAAGAATCAGGTTCCTCCCCTCAAATCCCTTCTAACCCTTTCAATAGTACCAAACGGGGATTTCAACTCCTTTATTGTGGATGCCAGGAGATAAAAAGACCAGCCCATTGCCCAGGGCAAAAGAGTGCAGCATCGAGGAACTCTGCTTATCCAGAATGGTAGCAACCCCCTCCTCCACTTTCGCGCGGTAGAAAGTAGGCCTTACTCCCCGCACTTCAAAATCGTGACCAAGCCTCACCCTTTCAGGAACCTTTGCTGCCCCACCCAAAAACTGATGAATAAGTGGGGTCACATAAAGATAAAAGCAGGTCAGCGATGAGGCAGGGTTTCCAGGGAGCGCATAGACAAACTGGTGCTTTCTTTTCCCAAAAAAGAGGGGTTTTCCAGGCTTTTGATCCACTTTATAAAAGACCTCCTCCACTTCATTCTGGGCGAGCGCTTCCTTGACAAAATCATAATCACCCACCGAGATGCCGCCACTGATCAGGAGAATATCTACCTCACCAAGCAGGTCACGGATTGCACGACTGGTGGATTCCAAATCGTCTGTCACCTTTGTTACTCCGGTGACTTCCACAGGCAACTGCTGCAAAGCCGCCTGGAGGGAACCTCCGTTGCTCTCATAAATCTGGCCCTCCCCCAACGGCTCCCCGGCTGTGACTAGCTCATTTCCTGTAATCAGAATGCCCACACGTGGCCTTGCGAAAACCGACACACTGGTAATTCCTAAGGAAAGTAACATGCCTACGGTCGCGGCATTGATGTAGTGCCCTGCCTGAAACACTTCCTGTCCCTGGCGGATTTCTTCACCTCGCGTTCTCACATTAGCTCCTGCTGCCGGTATTTCCGTAAGGGAAAGTGTACCCCCCTCTACTGATATTTTTTCCTGCATGATCACCGCCGTGGTGCCTTTCGGCACCCTGGCACCGGTGAATATCCGCGTGGCCTGTCCAGGGGCCAATGTCAGTTCACTTTGACTGCCCGCAGCCACCTCACCAATGATCCGGTAAGTATCAGACTCCCCACACAGGGCATAGCCATCCATCGCTGAGTTGTCAAATACAGGAATGTCCATTGGGGAAACTACCACATCTGCCAGATGTAAACCTACAGCCTCCGATGGGTGAACGTGCTGCTTCACCCTGACCGGGCGCTGCTTCGCAATGTGTTCAAAAGCCTCTTCGATGCTTACCATCACCCGCCTATTGATATCATGGATCGGTTTTCTTCATAATGCGACTGCTCCATCACTTCCATACCATCCCGGGAAAACTTCTTCCCTTTGATGGCTTCAAGGATCAGCGGTTTCAAATCCGCCTGAGTACGGTGCGGGGTTAGCAGATCCGTTTCTGCGGTCGCAAAAAGGCAATTTTTCATCTTCCCATCGGCCGTCAGGCGAATCCGATTACATCCCTCACAAAAGGGCTTGGTGATGGTACTCACCACCCCGAAAGAGCCCCGAAAATCGGGCACCTGATAATTGGAAGAAGTACTGTGCGCCGGATCCTGTTGCTTCTGTGGCTCACCGAAATGACGGCTCACTTCTTTCAAAATTTCCTCTTCGCTTACGCCCTTGCTCCAATCCCACTGATTGCCTTTGAAGGGCATAAACTCGATAAACTTAACGTTGATGTTTTTATCTCTGGTAAGCGCTACAAAGTCCTTGATCTCCGCATCATTCACCCCTTTGATCAGCACAATGTTCAGTTTGATCTGAAATCCACGCTTCAGCGCTTCCTCAATATTGGCCATGATCCTCGGAAAGTAATCACGCTTGGTCATATAAAGTGCCTTGGCCTGGTCCAGAGAATCCAGGCTGATATTGATCTTTTTAAGGCCAATTCTTTCGAAGAGATCAAAGTATTTGTCCAGCAAAATCCCATTGGTCGTCAACTTAAGCGTGACCGGAAGCTTTGACAGCTCCTCGATAAGGTAAGCAAAGTTTTTACGCACGAGTGGCTCCCCACCTGTAAGCCTGATGGTGTCCACCCCCAGTTCTGTAAACTGCCGGGCGATGACAATGATTTCCTCCAGAGACATCAGGTGGTCCTTTTCCGTAAGCTCAATCCCTTCCTCAGGCATGCAGTAGAAGCAGCGCAAGTTGCATCGGTCCGTCACAGAAATGCGCAGGTAATTATGCTTTCGTCCAAAAGTATCGGTGATGTTCATCAGTCGTGTCCCCCTCCTTTCAATACATGGAAGATATGAAACAACCCGGGGAATACCGCATCCATGGCCTCCGTAGCTCCTGCCGTGGAGCCGGGCACCGCCAATATCACCTGCCCTTTTCTGATTCCGGCCAGAGACCTGGAGAGCATGGCAAAAGGCATTCGCTCCTGACCGTATCTCCTCATGGTTTCCTCCACACCATTGAGGCGTGTTTCCAATAGTGGAGCGATGGTATCGGGTGTCTGATCTCTGGGACCCGCCCCTGTACCTCCGGTGAATATGAGCAAGGCAGCCTCATTCCCTTCTATTATCCCCCTGATTTGATCTGGCTCATCGGGGATCACGCGGTAGGTGATGTCCGTCAGACCAAAACCTTCTAGTTTCTCGCAAATGGCTTTTCCCGCCCGATCTTCCTTTTCACCAGCGGAAATGGAATCTGAGCAAACCACCACCTGGGCGGTGATCCCTTTGGTTTGTGGTGGATTGGAGGACTTTCCACCTTTTTTGGATATCAGCTTGATGTGATGGATCTCCACCCCTTTGTCTACCGGCTTGAGCATATCATACATATTCAGCGCCACTATGCTCACCCCATGCATGGCTTCCACCTCCACTCCCGTTTTGTAAATGGTCTTAACCGTCATCAGTATTTTGATCTCCAATCCGGAAATTTCATAGGTTATGCCTGTAAACTCTATGGGCAACGGGTGACAATCGGGCAAGAGATCGGGTGTTTTCTTCACTCCGAGCAGCCCGGCCGCCCTGGACATTTCAAATACATCCCCTTTGGGGATGGCCCCTTCGTGGATCATCCGAATGGTCTCCTCCGAGCTCACCTTCACGATGGCCTGTGCCGTGGCGATTCTGAGTGTATTTGATTTATGTGTAATATCTACCATATGTATTTTTTGAATCCAACAGGGTTTATCCGCCTGTATTCGTCTTCCACTGATGCCCCTGATCCTCAAAAATCTCCTTCCCAAACAATGGCACCCGGGCCTTGATCTGCTCTACAAAATATTCACAGGCCTCCATGGCCGCTTTTCTGCGGGGAGAAGAAGTAAACACATAAAAGCATAACTCTCCCACCGCAATGAGGCCGGTACTGTGATAAACATGCGCGCAGGTGAGCTCATATTTAGCGAAAGCTTCCTCTCTGATTTCGGTATAAACAGCATTGGCCATATCATCGTATGCCGTGAACTCAATAGCCGCCACCCGTTGACCGTCTACCTCATCGGCACGAACCTGCCCCAGAAAGATCGAATGTGCTCCGATGCTGGTCTTGCTCTGGTGATTAGCCACAGAGGTGGCCAATTTTTCAGGAGGTATGGGCCCGTCTACGAGCAGTTCTTTTGGAGGCTTATTTGACATGTGTAAATGATTGTAGGTGAGAAACACGAGTTTTGGCCAAAGCCACTTGTTCTTCCTTTCGGGAAAATGAAAGCTGCGAGGATGCCCATTGCAACGTATTCAAAATCAACAGCTGACCTGACAGCACACCTGGAATATCCAGTAACACTTTGATCGCCTCCATGGCCATGATGGAGCCAATTACTCCGGTGACAGGACCCAAAACACCCGTTTCAGCACAACCAAAGCCGGGACGATCCTGCTGCGGGAAAAGACACCTGTAAGTGGGGCCTTCCTGATAATTGAATACAGAGACCTGACCCTCATGCCTGAATACCGACCCAGAAACGAATGGTCGGCCCATGATCACCGCTGCATCATTGATGAGGTACCGGCTATCAAAATTATCCGTACCGTCAATAATCAAATCAAAATCCGGAAACAACTTCAAAGCCAGCTCCAAATTGAGAAACTCTGTATAAGCGCTGATTTTCACCATCGGATTGAGCTTTGCCAGCTGAGCACCGGCTACAGTGCTCTTGTCGCTACCCACATCTTCCGAAGTATACAAGGTTTGTCGGTGGAGGTTACTCAGGGAAACCTGATCTCCATCCACGACGCCTATGTGTCCGACACCAGCGCCTACAAGGTATTGTAAAACGGGGCAGCCAAGCCCTCCGGCACCAATCACCAGCACCTTCGATCGGGTGAGACGCTCCTGTCCCTCTTCGCCTACTTCGGTGAGTGTAAAGTGTCGCTGGTATCGTTCGTAATGTTCGTTCATCCGCCAGAAAATGGTGGTAAAATGGCTATTTCATCTCCCTTGCGCAGAATCGATACCCTCTCCGCGAGCTTCTGATTCACAGAAACCTGGCATGGGACCAGTTTCATCGCTGGGTATTTTTCATTCAGTTCCTCCAGTAAATCACCAACCGTCTCCGCCGGGGATTCCAGCCATTCATCAGGCTTGCCCGTGATTTCCGAAAGAATGCCAAAATATTTGAGGTTCATCTCCATCACATCCATATTAATTTCAGGCACGCCAGTGCCAGCACAAACGAAAGCGCCTGTCGCAGACGCACTTCATTAAACCTAAAGCTACCGAGGTAACTTCCCAAAAATCCACCGCAAATTGTCACAACAATTAACGGTAAAATCTGCGCAGAGATTTGGAGCCCATTGCTGTAATCACCCGCAAGTCCGGCCAGTGAATTGATCCAAATGAAAAGAGCCGAAATGGCCGCTGTTTGTTTCACGTCGGCCCAGCCGAGGAGCAGGATCACCGGACTCAGCAAAATACCGCCCCCTATACCTATGATACCCGAGAAGAAACCAATGCAGAGACCCACCAACATGGCCAACACCCTGGATGGGCTTTGAGCCTCTTTTTGCATCTTACCAAAAACCCCCAGCATTCTGAGTACGGCGAATATCAGGAGCACCCCCAGAACTTTCCTGTAGATATATGGATCCAGATCGATCATGCCGCCAATAAAAGCGGCCGGAATGGAAGTAATCACAAACCAGCCAAAAAGTCCGGGTTTGAAGTAGCCATTCCGATAAAAGTGGATGAATGACACACCCGCCACGAAGAGGTTGAGCACCAAAGCCGTGGGCTTCATCACTTCCGGTGAAAAACCATACAAGGCCATGATGGCCAGGTACCCACTGGCACCTCCGTGCCCTACGGATGCATAAAGGGCAGACACCAATAGCAATATGAATAACAGGCCATAGTCCACACTGCAATTATACGTAATATGGGAGAATAATGTAGATCATCTCAATATTTCTACGTATTTTTACGTAATATTACTTACACACTAAAGACTCCTCGTTATGGATTGCTTAAGCTGTACCAACGCACAATGCATCATCAAAAAGAACGCTCACTTCGACAAGATGCACGGCTACATGGAGAAAAAATCGACCCTGGTATGCAAGAAAGGGCAGAATTTTATCATTGAAGGGGCTCCAGTTCACGGACTCTACTTTATCCGGGAAGGCAAGGTAAAAGTGGCTAAAACCGGATTGAATGGAAAAGAGCAGATTGTACGGTTTACCGGGAACGGAGAAACCATTGGTCATCGGGGGTTTGGAGCCGGGCAGTTTTATCAGATAAGTGCCGTAGCTCTTCAAAAAACGACTTTATGCAACTTCTCAACAGAAACCATGAAGGGCATGCTCATGGAAGTACCCACCCTCACCTATGACCTGATGACCTTCTATGCCGAGGAACTCAACCGCAGTGAAGCCAAGGTGAAAAAGTTTGCCCAGATGACTGTAAGGGAGAAGGTAATTGATGCTCTCCTGTACGTAGAACGCAAGTTTGGGCGCACAAAAGGCATCATCAACGTGCAACTGTCTCGAAAAGAAATCTCTGACTTTGCAGGGACCACCGAAGAGCAGGTCATCAGGACGCTCTCCGGCCTGCGCAAAGACGGGTTGATCGAAACTCCGGGCAAAGGAATTTGCATAAAAGACGTAGAACTACTTAGAAAAGAAATCTCGGAGCATAATTATTTTATCGACAGCTAATAACCACATATCCTGTTACTTAAAGAGAATAACCTGCCAAACGGCAGGTTTTTTTATGGGATAAAAGAATGATTTAACCTGCCTGCTCAACACCAATTATTATTTCTCCAGGGTCTAGGTTTGCAATAAATACGTAATAATACTTAGTTAAACTACGTAGCAATTAAAGCCAAACAAATCGAGACCATGAAAAAAACCATCTACCTAATCGCGCTAATTGTTGCCCTATCATGCGTAGAGGCCACAGCGCAAATGACCATCTCAGCGGAGGTGCGTCCACGTACCGAATTCAGAAATGGATTTAAGACCCTCACCGAAGACTCAAAAGACGCTTCCTTTTTCACCGAGCAGCGCTCACGCCTCTATCTTGACTATGCGGATTCAGCTTTCAAGTTCAGAGTTTCTTTTCAAGACATCCGCATTTGGGGAGAAACCACTCAGATTTTCAAAGAAGAATATGGCAAAACCTTTCTCAGTGAAGCCTGGGGACAATACTATTTCACCCCAAGTGTTTCTGTCAAAGTAGGTCGCCAGATTATCTCCTACGACAACCAAAGGTTTCTGGGAGCACTGGAATGGGCCCAGCAGGGCCGCAGACACGATGCACTCCTGCTCATGTATGAGCAAAACAAGACCAAGCTACACTTCGGGCTGGCCTACAATCAGGATGATGACGTGCCGGAGCAGGCCTTTCTTCAGGCCCCTGGCGCAGGATACTATAGTGTAGGGGGCAGTTACAAGACCTTTCAATACGGTTACTTCAACAAGGGATTTGAAAATGGGTCGCTCTCATTGCTGGCCTTCAATGCCGGCTATCAAAACCCGGACACCACGGTATCCTTCAAGCAAACCTGGGGCGTGGTAGCCTCTAAAAAGCTCGCTGGTATCAGCCTGGCAGGAGATTTCTACTATCAGACCGGCGAACTGGGTAAAAACAAAGTGAACGCCTTGCTGGCTGGCATCAACGCAACCTTTACAACCCCGGTCACTCCACTGACCTTCGGTGTGGAGTATATCTCTGGCAAAGACGATGACGACACGTCTTCAGACATTACCGCTTTCAGCCCCGACTTTGGAACCAACCATGCGCACAATGGCTACATGGACTACTTCTTTGTGGGGCCAGCCAATGGCTCCGTGGGAGTCACTGACCTGTATCTGAAGACCAGCTTCAATGTGGCTGGTGGGGCACTCAAAACCAACATCCATCAATTCATGACCGGGTCTACCCAACTGGATACCGAAGGTCAGGAGCTCTCCAAAACCATGGGCACCGAGGTGGATCTGGTATTCATCAAAAAACTCAAAGGCGGAGTGGTCTGGAATCTCGGATACTCTCAAATGTTTGCATCCGACACCATGGAGGCACTCAGAGGTGGTGACAAAAGCGCACTGCAATGCTGGGCCTGGACCATGATCACTTTTAAGCCAACATTCTTCACATCTAAATAATCAGACTTATGAAAAAATTAACCAATCATATACTCCTACTCCTGGCAGCTGCTATCATGGTATCCTGCTCGGGTAGCGACGCGAAAAATCAAAGTGCTGATGTAGTTTCAGCAACAGAATCAGGAGCTTCTGCTTTGCTCATCGAGAAGCCACAGCTCACCTTCGGTTTTATTAAACTGACGGACATGGCTCCTCTGGCCATCGCCAAGGAATTGGGCTATTTCGAAGATGAAGGCTTGTTCGTCACCATCGAGGCACAATCCAACTGGAAGAACGTGCTGGACCGGGTCATAGACGGTCAGCTGGATGGCTCTCATATGCTGGCAGGCCAGCCCATAGCTGCTGGTGCCGGGTTTGGCCGCCAGGCTGAGCTGGTCACCCCATTTTCCATGGACCTCAACGGCAACGGGATCACCGTTTCCAATGAAGTCTGGTCGAAAATGAAGCCCAATGTGCCATTGGATGAATCCGGAAAGCCGATCCATCCCATCAAAGCTGATGCGCTGGCCCCGGTGGTGAAAGAATACAAAACAGCAGGTCGCCCTTTCAAAATGGGCATGGTGTTCCCGGTATCTACACACAACTATGAGATCAGATACTGGCTGGCTGCCGCGGGCATCCACCCGGGACTGTACACAGCAGACAACATCCAGGGGCAGGTAGACGCAGATGTGTTGCTATCGGTGACACCACCCCCACAAATGCCCGCTACACTCGAGGCTGGCACCATCTACGGATACTGTGTAGGTGAACCCTGGAACCAGCAGGCTGTATTCAAAGGCATTGGGGTACCCGTGGTGACCAACTACGACATCTGGAAAAACAATCCCGAGAAAGTATTTGTGATGACCAAAAAGTTTGTGGAGGAGAATCCAAACACGGCGATAGCCGTCACCAAAGCCCTCATTAGGGCAGCCAAATGGCTCGACACCCCCGGCAACAGGCCTCAGGCTGTTGGCATCCTTTCCATGCCCGCCTATGTGGGTGCAGACTCAGTGGTGATCGCCAACTCCATGACGGGCACCTTTGAGTATGAAAAAGGTGACAAACGCAGCATGCCGGATTTCAACGTATTCTACCGGTACAACGCCACGTACCCGTTCTACTCAGACGGCATCTGGTTCCTCACTCAAATGCGAAGATGGGGGCAGATACCGGAAAGCAAGCCCGCAGACTGGTACCACAGCACCATCAAGGACATTTACCGCCCGGATATTTGGTCGAAAGCCGCCAAGATACTCGCCGAAGAGGGCAAGATCCCCGCAACGGACATTCCTGAGACAGACGGGTACAAGCCCGCCACCAGCGATTTCATCGATGGCACTACTTACAACGGCAAAGACCCGATTGGCTACATCAATAGCTTCGGCATTGGCAACAAAGACCAAAGCCTGTAACCAGACACCCACCACTCCTCTGAGTGGACTCAAAGTATAAAAACATAGACGTTGGTGTCTTGAGGGCTTGGCTCGTCCGGCCCTCACCACCAGCGCTCATTTTTCACTCATACACCAACGCAATGAAAAATAAATCAATCAAAACCGTGCGATTTTTAGGACTCGGATTTCTGGAGCCGCTCATCCGCCTCTTCAGTGGTGAAGAGCCCGCCAGAAATGGTAAGCTCTTTGCCAAAAAAGCACTGCTGCCCCTGTTTTCGATCATCCTTTTCATCGGCCTCTGGCACATAGGTGCCACGGCACTCTACAACGGTGAGGCGGCAGTCCGCATAGAAAAAGCCCGCGAAGAGCAAGGTGAAGCTGCAGCGACGGCCATGAAGGAATGCATTGCCTCAGGAGATGTGTCCTGCCAGCCCAACACCCTCCCTTCACCCACCAAGGTCTATCAGGCCTACCTGGCGCTTTGGCAGGATCATTTGGCCATTGCCCAGAAAAAATCAGACTTCAAAGCCCGTGTGTCTGCCACCAATGCCCAGCGGGAAGCAAAGGGCCTCGCACCCATCACCTACACCGGACGACCTTCCTTTCTGGATCAGGTGGGTACCAGCCTGAAAACGGTGGCTGCCGGATGCCTGCTGGCCATGCTGGTGGCCGTGCCCATCGGTATCATCATGGGCCTGAGCAACTCCCTCCGGACTTCATTCAACTGGCTGATCCAGATTTTCAAGCCAGTGTCTCCGGTCGTGTGGCTGCTGTTGGTTTTTATGATTGTAAAAACGGTCATTACAGACCCGAGCATGGATAAGTCCTTTATCATCTCATTCATCAGCGTGGGCCTCTGCGCCATGTGGGCCACCCTGGTCAATACCAGTATGGGGGTGGCCACTGTAGACAAGGACTATATCAATGTAGCCCGGGTACTCAAGCTCAACATCGCTCAAAACATTTTCAAAATCATCCTGCCTGCCTCCCTTCCTTTGATTTTCACGGGGTTACGCATCACCGTATCGGTGGCCTGGATGGTCCTCATCGCCATAGAGCTGCTGGCACAGAGTCCGGGGCTCGGGTCTTTCGTCTGGGAGGAGTTTCAGAATGGTGCCAATGACTCCAACGCCAAAATCATCGTGGCTATGTTCATCATTGGGCTGATCGGTTTTCTGCTTGACAGGATCATGCTCAGCGTACAAAATCTTATGAGTTTCAACAAAGGCATCGTATAATCATGGCACTACTGGAATTAAAAAATGTATCTAAATCATTTGGCAGCGGGCCTTCACAGATAGATGTCCTCTCAGACATCAACCTTTCGGTTCATGAGGGCGAGTTTGTGGCCATTGTGGGGTTTTCAGGAAGTGGAAAAACCACCCTGATCAACCTGATCAACGGACTGCTTTTTCCCGACAAGGGGGAAGTGCTCCTTCACGACCAGCGCATCACCGGACCGGGGCCCGACCGGGGCGTGATTTTTCAAAATTACTCCCTCCTGCCCTGGCTATCGGTCTATAGCAATGTGAAACTGGCTGTGGATGAGGTATTCACCCACCTCTCCAAAAAGGAAAGGGCTGCCCATACCGACCAATACATCGATATGGTGAACCTCACTCCGGCGCGGGACAAAAAGCCCTCTGAGCTCTCGGGCGGCATGCGCCAGCGGGTATCCGTGGCCCGGGCACTGGCCATGAACCCGGAGATTCTGCTGATGGATGAACCACTCAGCGCACTGGACGCACTGACGCGTGGCTCCCTTCAGGAAGAGATCATCAAAATATGGAGCCAGGACAAAAAAACCGCCATCCTCATCACCAATGATGTGGACGAAGGGATACTCATGGCAGACCGGATCATCCCGCTCACTCCCGGGCCAAAGGCAACGCTGGGGCCTGAGTTTAATGTGCCTTTTGACAGGCCGCGAGACGTCACAGAGATCAACAAGGATCCCGAATACAAAAAACTAAGAAACGAGATCCTCGAATACCTCATCGAAGTTGGTGCCACCAGAAGGCAGGTAAGCGATCAGAGGTACATCCTGCCCGACCTGCAGCCTACCATGCCCGGAAGGATCATCTTCAAGAAGAAAAAGAAAAAAGAAACCGTCAAATATTTCTAAAACACACAGCCATGCAAGCACAACTTAAAGACACCATTGAACTGGTTCCGGAGACCGCCGAAAAGCCCAATATGCTGGTCTGTGAAGACCTTCGGAAAGTATATCCCACACCCAAGGGCGACTATGTGGTGCTGGACGACCTTCAGCTCTCCATCAGGCAGGAGGAGTTTGTCTCCATCATTGGGCACTCCGGCTGTGGTAAGTCCACGCTGCTCACCATGATCGCCGGGCTCAACGACATCAGCGGTGGCAAAATTTATGTAGACCATGACCAGGTGCGTGATGCCGGGCCAGACCGGGCCGTAGTGTTCCAGTCGCCCAGCCTACTGCCCTGGCTCACGGCCATGCAAAACGTCATGATCGGGGTGAAACAGGTCTTTCCCGGAGCCTCCAGAGCCGAAAAGGAGGAAATCTGCAAGTACTACCTGGACAAGGTGGGCCTGGGCAATGACTTCCACAAACGTGCTACTGACCTTTCTCAGGGCATGCAGCAGCGGGTGGGCATCGCGCGCGCCTTTGCGCTGAAACCTAAAGTACTTCTCCTCGACGAGCCCTTTGGGATGCTGGACTCCCTCACCCGCGGAGAGCTGCAGGATGTACTGCTGGAAATCTGGCAAAAAGAAAAGATCACGGCTGTGGCCATCACCCACGATGTGGACGAGTCCATCTTCCTGGCGGATCGGGTAATCATGATGACCAGTGGGCCCTATGCCAAGATAGGTGATGAACTCACCATCCCCTTTGAGCGACCCAGAAACCGCAAGGCCGTACTCGAGCACCCGGAGTACTACGACTACCGGGCGTATTTACTGAATTTTTTGAATCATTGAGAGTAATAATGACGCACGTTGATGAGTGTGACAGGTTTTCCACAACCTATCAGGACTCCCCTACTCCCAACCTCCTTGCTTTGATCAAATAGATTACGTAAAATATTTACGTATTATTACTTAATTATTCTAGGTAATTACGTAGTTTTGAAAAACATCTGAACTACGTAATTATTTTAGCATGGAAACAACTCAATCAGGAAAAGCCAAAAGAATAGAACTATTTAACCTCAGCACCATCAACATGCGGGTATTTCACCTGACCTGGCTGGCGTTTTTCCTCTGTTTCTTCGGGTGGTTTGGTATCGCACCTATGCTCTCCATCGTTCGCGATGACCTGGGCATTACCACCGATCAAATCGTCAACACCAACATGATTGCCGTGGCATCCACGGTCTTCATGCGGCTGATCATAGGTTGGTTATGTGACCGTATAGGCCCTAGAATCACTTATACATGGTTACTGATCCTGGGTTCCATTCCGGTCATGATGATCGGAATGGCCCAAAATTATGAGCAGTTCCTCATCGCCCGGATGTTTATCGGAGCCATTGGCGCTGCGTTTGTCATCACACAGTTTCACACTTCGGTGATGTTTGCCCCCAATGTGGTAGGCACCGCCAATGCCACTACTGCAGGATGGGGAAACCTGGGCGGCGGAGTGACCCAGCAGGTCATGCCCGTGGTATTCGCAGGGGTACTGGCCTACGTAGGAGCAGAGCACCTGGCCTGGAGGTATGCCATGATCGGTCCGGGGGTGCTCCTTTTCGTCATGGGCCTCGTTTATTACCGTTTCACACAGGACACTCCGGAGGGCAACTACAAAGACCTGCCCAACATCAGTAAAAAGAAAAGCGAGGCAAAGGACTCGATCGGTACGGTACTGAAAGACCACAGGGTGTGGGTACTCTTTCTCATCTACGGGGCCTGCTTCGGGGTAGAGCTCATTGTCAACTCCAAAGCGGCGTTGTATTTCACGGACTACTTCGACATGGACATTAAGACGGCCGGTTTGATCGCAGGCTTATTTGGCCTGATGAATCTCTTCGCCCGATCACTGGGTGGCTATTTTGGGGATCGCTTTGGCAAAATCGGCGGACTCAATGGCCGGGTGAAATGGTTGTTCGTAGCGCTCTTTATGGAAGGTCTTGCCCTGATCCTTTTTTCCAGAATGGATACCATCCCCCTCATCATCATGTCGCTCATTTTCTTCAGCCTCTTTGTACAAATGAGTGAAGGTGCCACCTACAGTGTAGTGCCCTTTATCAATAAGAAGGCGCTGGGAATGGTCTCGGGCATCGTAGGCGCCGGAGGCAACGCGGGGGCTGTGGCCGGTATGCTTTTGTTCAAAAAACAACTCACAGGCCTGGAGTGGACAGACTCCTTCTACGTACTCGGTTTTATTGTCCTGGGGGTTTCGTTTTCGTCTTTCCTGGTTCGGTTTACCAAAAAGGCTGAGGTAGCTGCTCCGGTAGCCAGCAAAGAGGTCACCGTAGAAAAACACCTTCAGTCCGAATTAGCAGAAGCCATTTAATCACCTAAAGAATATCCACATGTCACAAAAATGGGAAGAATCACATAAGACCGTATGCTCCTACTGTGGAGTGGGGTGTGGTATTGTGGTCTCCAAGGACAAAAAAGGTCGCCTGAAGGTAAAAGGGGATGAATCTCATCCTGTGAACAAAGGCATGCTTTGCTCCAAGGGAATGAACCTTCACTACACGGTGATGGATCAGAGTGACCGGCTGCTGAAGCCGGAAATGCGCTGGAGCAGACGCCACCCCATGGCCGAAGTGAGTTGGGATACCGCCATCGGTCGTGCTGCGGCCGTTTTCAAGACTTTTATCAAAGAACATGGACCCGATAGCGTCGGGTTTTATGTTTCCGGCCAGTGCCTTACGGAAGAGTACTACCTGGCCAATAAGCTGGTGAAGGGCTTTCTGGGCACGAATAACATAGACACAAACAGCCGCCTTTGCATGAGCTCTGCTGTAGTAGGGTATAAAGAAACTTTGGGAGACGATACGGTGCCCATCTCCTACGAAGACATAGAACTATCCGATTGCATCTTCATAGCCGGAGCAAACCCGGCGTGGTGTCATCCCATCCTTTTTAGAAGGATAGAAAAACACAAAGCCGACAATCCGGATGTCAAAATTATTGTAGTAGATCCTCGGGTGACCGATTCCTGTGGCTTGGCGGACCTGCATTTGCAGGTCCAGCCGGGCACAGACATGTTCCTCTTTCATGCCATCGGCAAGTACCTCATAGAGCAAAACATGGTGGACGAGGAATTTATCCGAAAGCACACCAACGGGTTTGAAGCGTATGCACATGAGATCAAATCCAGGTCGCTGCAGGAGTATGCAGCCATCTGTCGAGTGCCCATCGACTCCATCATTGAGGCCGCCAGGATCATTGGCCAATCCAAAGGATTCATCACCATGTGGGCCATGGGGCTCAACCAAAGCACTGCAGGGGTCAACCAAAACCTGGCGCTTATCAACCTTAGCCTCATCACCGGAAAAATAGGAAAACCAGGCTGCGGACCGTTTTCACTCACCGGACAACCCAACGCCATGGGCGGAAGAGAAGTGGGCGGACTCTCCAACCTGCTGGCAGCTCATCGCAACCTCGCCAACCCCACGCACCGCAAGGAAGTAGCCGACTTCTGGGGAGTAGATGGCATTCAGGAAAAGCCGGGGCTCACGGCCACAGAGATGTTCGAATCACTGAAGTCTGGCAAGATGAAAGCCATCTGGATCATCTGCACCAACCCATCGGTGAGTATGCCCAATGCCCGGCTGGTAGATGAGGCCCTCAAAGCCGCCAAGTTTGTGATCGTTCAGGACATTTCCAGAAAAAGTGACACCACCCAATATGCCGACCTGCTGCTACCTGCGGCGAGCTGGCTGGAGAAGGAAGGCACCATGACCAACTCCGAGCGACGCATCTCTCATTTGGCTAAAGCGGTGGACGCACCAGGAATGGCGCTTCCTGACAGTGAAATTCTTATTCGCTTTGCGAAAGCAATGGGCTTTCATGGATTTGATTTCAACAATCCGGCTGAGGTCTATGAAGAGTATACCCGCCTCACCAAAGGCACCAGCATTGATGTTTCTGGGCTTTCCTATCACAAGCTGAAGCGTGCGGGATCCATTCAATGGCCGGTACCTTCAAGTGACCATCCCGGCACCCCCCGACTCTTCGAAAACGGGAAGTTTCTCACACAAGACCAAAGGGCCAACATCCTGGGGACCGGAGCACAAACGGCCCACGAAGAACCCTCAGAAGACTACCCGCTCATTCTTACCACGGGCAGGATCAGGGATCAGTGGCACACCATGACCAAGACCGGGAAAGTAGCCAAACTTAAAAAGCACATCGATCGACCTTTTTTGGAAATACACCCTGACGATGCAGACTTCAGGGACATCAGGGATGGAGATCCGGTGCGCATCTACAACGACCGGGGCGATGTGCAGGTGGCGGCCAAAGTCACTGCCAGCATCAAGAAAGGGGTGGTCTTCCTGCCCATGCACTGGGGGAAGAAACTGAACATCGATCTGTCCCGAGCCAACAACCTCACCAGTGAGGCAGTAGACCCCAAATCAAAACAGCCCGGATTCAAGTTTTCCGCTGTGGAGGTATTGCGCCATCTGATTCCCCGAAGGAAAATAGTGGTCATAGGTGCCGGAGCAGCGGCCTATCGCTTTGTCAATACCTACAGGGACTTCAATCAGGAAGACGAGATCCACGTGTTCTCCAAAGAGAAATGGCCGTTTTACAACCGGGTACTCCTCCCCGACTATGTGAATGAAACCAAGAAATGGGAAGACCTGGTGAAGTACACGGAGGCTGAACTGGAAGCACTCAACCTTCACCTGCATCCGGCCAATCCCATCACCCGGATCAACAGAGAAGACAAGACCCTGGTGGATGACAGGGGCGACACACACAACTATGATCTCCTGATCATGGCCACCGGTAGCCGGGCATTTATTCCGCCCAATGCACCTATGCACCTACCTGGAGTCTTTACCATGCGCGACCGTGAAAATGCCGATGACCTCAAAAAACAACTCTGCCCCGGCAGCAATGTACTGGTGATTGGCGGGGGCCTCCTCGGGCTGGAACTGGCAGCAGCCTTTACAGAAATGCAGGTGAGCGGAACCATCGTACAGCTGGGCTCCAGACTCATGGAACGCCAGCTGGATCCTATGGCCAGTGCAATGCTGCGTGAATATGTGCAGGACCTGGGGGTGCGCATCTTCACCAACGATGAGGTGGTGGACATCACCGAGAACGAAGACAAACTCCTGCAAGTCACCCTCAAAAGTGGCAATAGCCTCCTGATGAATGCCGTGGTGTATGCCATAGGCACCAGGCCTAATACCCAGCTGGCCATCGATGCAGGCCTGAAGTGCGGGCGTGGGGTGAAGGTCAATGACTACCTCCAGTCCAGTGATCCTGACATTTTCGCGCTGGGAGAAATTGCGGAGCACAACCAAAGGATGAACGGCATCACGGCCGCAGCGGAGCAGCAGGCGGATATTTGTGCCCGGTATCTGGCTGGCGACCCGTCTCACCATTACTCGGGCACCACCCCAATGAACATCCTGAAGTTCCCCAGTCTGGATCTCTGCTCCGTGGGCACACCCGAGATCCCGGTCAATGGGAAAAACTACAGCGAGATCACCTTTCTGGATCGGGAAGCACTCTATTACAAAAAGTGCATCATTCACAACGACAAGCTGGTGGGTACTATCCTGATGGGCGATAAGGCCGAATTTGCTGAGTACAAAGAACTCATCGAGAGTGGTACAGAGCTCTCCGACAAGCGCCTGCAACTCCTGCGATCTGGTGGCACCCCAGAGCCGGTGAAAGGAAAGCTGGTCTGCTCCTGCAACAACGTGGGAGAAGGAAACCTTCTGGAATCCATTGCTTTGGGGAATGACACCCTTAACAAACTCTGCCAGGCATCCGGAGCGGGTCTTGGGTGCGGAAGCTGCAAATCAGAAGTCAAACGATTAATCGATCGGTCTTTGGAGGCGGTCACATAAATGTATCTTTGTTCCATCTTTTCTGGTAATTAGCATTTCAGATATGCAGGTAAAAGACTTAGTGAGAATATTTGTAAAGGGTGGGATCATCTCGCCGGGGGATTTCCTAAAAACCCTGCTGGTAGCCGAAAAACTAGGTGCCTCCCACCTTCACTTTGGATCCAGACAAGACATTCTCTTTGCTGCCAAAGAGAAGAGCAAGGCCATTTTGGATGAAACCTTTCAGTCCATCCATACGGAGTATGAAATCAATACTTTTGAATACCAAAACATCCTGAGTTCCTATGTATCACAGGATATCCTGCCGGGAAAGCAATGGCTGGCTTCTCATATTTATCACTACATCCTCAACGGGTTCAACTATCGCACTCGCCTCAGGGTAAATGTGGTAGACCCCTCGCAAAGTCTGGTGCCACTCTTCACCGGGCAGGTCAACTTCATTGCTTCCAATCTTGAGAATTACTGGTATGTATACCTGCGCCTCAAACGCATCCAGGATACTCCCTGGCAAATGCCCCTGCTGGTCTATACCGAGGATCTGGTAAAAGTGGCACAGGCCATTGAAAATGAGCACCTGCATGAGCGAGCAGATACCTATCAGGAAATATTCACCTTTCTGACAGAAAACGTGCAGATGAACACACAGCCTGTCACCGAAAACCTGGTGCTCCCGGAGCCTCATTTCCCCTATTACGAGGGTATCAACCGGCTGGCGGATGGAAAATACTGGCTGGGACTCTACTGGCGGGACAACAAGTACCGCATCTCTACCCTCAAAGCCATCATGGAGCGGTGTATCGAGACGGAAGTGGGTAAAGTGACCCTCACTCCCTGGAAATCTTTTGTCATTAAAGGGATTTTTGAAAAGGATCGCATCGGGTGGGAAAAGCTCATGGGCAAATTTGGGATGAATCTGCGCCACAGTTCCCTGGAGCTCAACTGGCACCTGCCTGCATTGGATCAGGAGGCTTTGGACCTGAAATTTTATCTGATCCGCGAGCTGGACAAACAAGACATCAGCACGTATGGTCTCACCTTTACCATCAAGACCTCACCCGATATCATTCTGTTTACCTCGGTGGTGATAGAAAAATCCGAAAGCGGTGTATCGGAGAGTTACAACATTCTCTTTAGCAAAAATTTCAATCCCAACCTCACGGACTATCATTACTATGCCAGAGATGTACATAAGTCAGTACTGGCATCGCTCATTTTGGAGCTGAGTCTGGTGTATTACGAAAACCTGGATGAGGAAAAGGCAGTCTCCCCCAAAGTAAAGTCCATCATAGACAACATCCAGAAGGAGCTCTATCAATGTGTACACTGCCAGACGGTCTATGACAGTGAGTTTGGAGATCCCGAAGCTGGGATCAAACCAGGTACACCCTTCGCAGCTGTGGGAGCAGACTACATCTGTCCTACGTGCGGCGGCAACAAAGAAGGTTTTACAAAAATGAGCCTCGGCTAGTATCCCGGTCTTCACGGGTGTTCACATTCACCAGAAACCCGGCACTCCCTTCAATGGCTTTGGTGGCACATTTTTTCAAAATATCCTGCAAACTGTACACTTCCTTGCGGATGGCACGCTTCAGCACTATAAAGGCTCCGGGATTGTAAATGGTGAGGGTGGTCTCATAAAATCTGCTCTCAGGATGCTGATAGGTGATGATATCATATTCCGGAGCATTGGCTGAGATCAACCCGGTGACAGCTTCAGGTGTTAATCCCATGAGGTCACATGCCACCACCAGCCAGCTGGACTTAGCGTCCTCAGCAATGGCCGTGGCCAGTCCGCCGATGGGTCCAATCTGATCATATGCATCTACCAGTTTGTTATAGGTATCCGGGATCACTTTAGCTTGTCGCTCACTACAGGAAATATAAACGGGGAGTCCCTGCGCAGTTAACATCTCATACAGGTGTTGATACTGTGGAGCACCATTGTCTTCCAGCAGGTATTTCTCTTCACCCATCCGGGAGCTTTCTCCCCCGGTAAGTATCAGGCATTTTATCATTTCAAAAAAGGCAGTTATTTGGCACACATGAGCTCTAAAAAAATGGAGCTTGGTGATGAATTTACCTCATTTTTCTGAAAAGCAAGAAATTTGATTCCTCAAAAGATCGGATGGACTTCTATCACAAACCCTACAACTTGAAATCATGAAGATAGGTGGCCTGCAAAGTGCTGGACATATAGACCAGCGGTGCATTCCAATTGATGGCCACCTCGTTGGTAGAGTAGCTGCATTCTTCATCCAGATAGCATCTTGCCGGATGGGACATCATGTATGCCTGTCGCCCGCAATCATCATTGACGTTCCTTGGATTGGGACCACCCACCAGCATGCCTGGCACAGGGGCTTCCACGCCATCTGAAGCCGACGGACGGTGATGAACCTTTTGCGGAGACAAAGAACCTTCTCCGGTCACAAAGCAATACCCGGTAGCATTTCTACCCAGCACATAGTCCAGACCCGAAAGTGCGGCCTCATAAAATTCCCGGTTTCCAAATAGCCGATAGGCATTAATCAGCACCATCCCCTGATTGAGAATCTCAGAATTGCTCCCCCAGGTAAACTCATCGAGTGTAATTTTATAGGGAGCCGTCCGCCAAACGTTGGTCAGTCTGTCGGCTATGACCATCAACTGATCTGAGGATTGTTTATTGAGTTTTTCTGAGACGCCCATTCTGGCCGAGGACAGCGAGATGAGTCCAAGTGTCTCTACTGACGCCCAACTCGGTACCCTGAAGATCTGAAAGTCGTCTATCGTGATGCCCTCCATATAAATATCCCTGCCCGTGGCCAGGTACAGCTCTGTGGCCGCCCAAAAGAACTCATCCCGAAAATCAAGATCGCCATACCCTCCGGTGGAAATGGCCGGATGACCAGCCATCGCTACATTCGGGTTTTCAAAAGGCACTCTGGAATTTACAGAGGCCCATCGCCAGGCTTTTTCGGCTTTTTCCAGTAGCTGGGCAGCATATGCCGGATGAGTGGCACGAAACAATACGGATGACTTGGCCAAAACGGCCGCAAAGTCCAGTGTGGCGGCTGTGCCTTTCGCTACTACATAGCGCTCACCAGTAGCTTCTGATGGTGATACAAAATTTTCAAAACTGGCTGAGGTGGTCTTGTGATACACCCCCCCGTCTTCAGGATCCTGCATGGACTCCATCCAGCGAACATTCCACATAATTTCATCCAGCAGGTCTGGCACCTGGTTGTCACTCTCGGGCAGATTCCAGGTGAGGGAGTCAAAAAGACCCGAATTGTGCTGATATGCAGAGATCAGCGTATAAGTGGCAATCCCGGAATTCACCACGTACTTATTGTAGTCACCTGCATCGTACCAACCATATGGTGTGGAGATGATCGTTCCCGCTGGCCGTGAGGCACTGGCAGCACTGGCATGTACATACACCAGGGTGTCGGGATGCGCATATCCGCGGTGATAAATCCCCGAGTGGCTGGGATCAAGTGATGTGGAGGCCCGGTTGTAATAGTAAGACTTAGAAGCGCTCTTGACAAGCTCCAGATAAGGGGTATGAGAAATCTCAAAAAAGTGGGAGATCGTTTCTCCACATTGAATCCGGTAGGTCCCGGACTCATTAAAAGCACTAAAATCAGCGATGGCTACTTTTTCGCCTGATTTATTCCAATATTTTGTCTCCAATAGCACCCCTTCAAAAACAGGTTCATTGGAGGAATTGATTAATGAGAAATTATTGCTGGTTGGTTCTACGATTGCGGCTTGTTTTTTGGCATGCTGCAAATAACCAATCTGATTGATGCGTATGTCCGGAGTGACGTGCTCGATGTTTTGACTTTTGACCATGCAGCCAACGATCGATCCAAAAACCGACATCAATAAAAGTAAACGAGCTCTTCTGATAATATTTCCCATTGACATGGTTGATTTCGCCTCTGATTCAACGCCAGAGATCATTTCGTCACTGCTTAACAGACCTTTATGAATCATCAGCAAGGTGACGCGACATCCCAGGATCGCGCCACACTATACCAATGATAAGAAATAATACAGGTCAAAACTGACCAAGATCTTGCCGGTAATACCGGAATGAAAAAGCCACACCGGAGACAGCCTCCGGTGTGAGCTCATGATTAATTTAATTGAAGCCTACCCGGTCCACATAGATGGTGGTGCCGGTCACTCCTTCTACTTTGAAAATCCATCTGGTCACATTGGCAAGATTCACATCAGGATAGTTAGACAGATCCAAGTTGAACTCTGTCCAGGCACCTTCCGTGATAGTCACCGCGTTATAGTTCCCCCAAACATCTGATCCGTCCGAGCCCAAAATGGCAGCAACTGATGCTCCATTAGTACCAGGGCCTCCATAAATGGCAAACGAAAGCACACTCATACCGCTGGCATCCACACCAGTCATACCTCCGGCAGAAACTCCGCCATCACTGGCTGTAGAGAACTTCCAGGAAACACTACCAGCGTAGGCTTGCTCAGTATTGGCATTGTCAGAAACATCTGTATTCCAGCTCCAGTCTCCGCCACCAAAGTTGACACTCTCGTCAAACATATCTATAGCCAAAGGTTTGGGGCCTCCCAGGTCAAAGCCGACACGATCCACATAAATGGTAGTACCGGTCACGCCTTCTACTTTGAATATCCATCTGGTGACATTCGCCAGATTGACATCCGGATAGTTGGCCAAATCAATTTCAAACTCAGTCCACTCACCTTCGGAAATGGTAACAGAATTATAGTTACCCCATACATCTGCTCCATCAGATCCAAGAATGGCCGCCAATGAAGCTCCATCTGTACCCGGACCACCATATATCGAGAAGGCAAATACGTTCATTCCTGTGGCATCTACACCAGACATACCTCCGGCAGACACCCCACCATCGCTGGCTGTGCTATACTTCCACGATTTACTTCCAGAATAGAATTGCTCAGTACTGGCATTGTCAGACACATCAGTATTCCAGCTCCAATCTCCTCCTCCGAAGAACACCTCATCATCATACAAGGTAAGACCCAATGGGGCCGGACCAGCTCCAGGCACTACCACATTCACACCCAGATTAGCCGAATAGCCATGAATGGTGGTATAGGTAATACCCCCAGACTTGGTCCCCTCCGGCACACCCAGTACGATTTCAGTGGGGCTGTGGCTCACGAAATTAGCCGCAGCAATAGGGTCTACCGATGGCAGAGACAGCTGAGCGACCAAATCAAGATCGGTACCAGTGATGGTCAGATTGTCTACACCTGGTACTGCCACAGCCGGAGCTGCTGCTGTACCTACCGGCAATACGATGGTCAGCGACTGAGAGGTCACTACACTTACTGGTGATAGCTGATTCAAGGTAAGTGTTCCTTTCAAAGTCATGGCAGGTACTGCCACTACAATCTTACTCGCCGCCTGACTCACAAAGTTGTCTTTGGTGACGGTAAGATCTCCACCAAAACCGATAGAAGTCACCAGGTCCAAATCCGTACCATTGATGGTCAGGTTCTCGGTGTGTCTCACTGCTGTAGGACTCAATGAAGTCACTGCGGGCAGGGTCACTACCAACTCATTTTCAGAAGCAAAAGTCAATGGATCTGTACCTCCTGAACTAAAGATCAGGAAGCCAGTCTGAGCCTCCATGGGCACTTCCACCACCAACTCAGTCAGTGACTGACTCACAAACTCCTCTACCAATAAGCCATCCTTGAAAGTAACGCTCTCTACCCAGTTTAGCAGATCACCGGTCACCGTAATGGTGGATCCGGGACGTGCCTCAGCAGTAATAGAAGTAATCGTCACCGGTACCTCAAAGCTCAGAGGTGATTTGGTCTCAATATCCCCGTCTTTAGTTTTGAGTGTTACCAAACCAGCTTGCGCTGCCTTAGGAACAGTAATCTCAATCAAAGTAGAAGATTTGGTCAGGAAATCTGTGATTTCTATCTCCGGCTGCAGCACGATGGCCGACACTTTGTCCAGATTCAGACCAATGAATTTAATGGTATCCCCATGCTTAACTCCGGACGGTCCGTAGCTCAGTAGCACCACTTCACTGCCCATGGTATCCTCCTCTTCGCAGGACATCAGCAAACCACTTGCGCCCAGGATGCATACCAGCGTTAGCGACAGTATGTTCAGACTATTTATATATTTTATCAATTTCATATCTGTAATAGTTATTTAAGAATCCTAAAGCTCTACTATCCGCACATTGTCGATATAGATTTCAAAGGGAGAGTTGTCCGCCGAAGGTGCTCCAAGCATCCAGAAACTCAAACTGCCTGTGTTGTCCATATTGAACTTGTTAGCAGACTCTGTGTACACCACATCACCACTGTCGTTGGTATTCATGTTGTATTTGAATTCTGTGATCGGAATGGTCACAGTAACCCACTCACCTCCAGAGTCTACAGCACCACCGGCAGATTCCCATGGTCCCCAGACCGCTCTTGGGTTGAGGTCGTTGCTCCAGATCTCATTGTTACCCCCATTGTTCCAGGGCGCAAAGCAGATATTCAGATAAGACGCATCCCAGGTGATGATCTTCGCTTCAAATTTCAGTGCATAGTTTTCAGGCTCCCCAGGGATAAGACTGCCCTCAGGACGGCCATTTCCCTGACCCCAAAACTGGGATTCATAGTGATTGTCGCCCAAAGGTCCCTCTTCACGAGGGGCATCGGCGCTATAGGTACCGCTCAACTTCAGGTAGTTACCATCCAGGCTATGATCATCGGTCACATACAAACCTGGCCTCCAGCTACCATCTGCGTTCAGATCGTCGTAGTTCAGGAAGATGTTTCGCTGATCTCTGTAATGAAAACTGGTCTCAGTAGTCCCAAAGTTTGTTTGGATGGTCAACGGACCCGGTGCAGCTCCCTCAGGTATGGTCACCTCCAGGGTATTCTGATCTACTACCTCCACTACGGCTTCTGCTCCACCTGTGAAAGTCACAGTCATTGGCTCAAAAAAGAAGTCCCCTATGATCACCGTGGTAGATCCTACCGGTGCATACTCGCTGATCATGGCCACAGGCATAGGCTCAGAAATCTCCACCACAAACTTGTGAGACAACGTAGATCCATTAGAAAAAACCAACCTCAAGTCATTGGTCACCTCAGAAGGTGCCCTGCTTGGCAGGTTGACAAGGATACTTTTGTTGGTCACGTAGGTAGGAATGACGACTGCTTCCAGGTCATTGAACCACACCTCTCTTGTACCGCCCAGGTTTTCACCCATAATGGCCACCAGGTCTCCAAGAAAAGCTCCTACCAAAAGAGAATCTGAGCTTTCAGGATTGGTCACCCTCACGTAGTGAATCACCGGCTCTCCGCCTTCACTGTCTTCACATGAAGTCACGGTCATCAATCCCAGCAAAATCACCGGAATCAAGAATGTGAATATTTTTTTATCTAAAATTTTCATTTTGCAATTCGCTTTAATACAAGAATTATTCAAAAATCCACTCTACAGGCTCCTCTGACAATCTAGGGTTGGCCACCACTTCATTTTCAGGAACTGGCAACTCCATGTCAGCAGCAGAGATGACCACAGGGCTGTCTGGCTCCACCACCTCATAAAATGCGGGGTTGTTTTCGTCAGCCTGTGTAGCGCCATCTATGGCCTCTACCCTATAAGCTCTCTCCTGATCGTTCAGATAGTCAAGTGCCTCTGAGGGTGATCTTCTGTAGAAGCGTTTCACGTCGAACCAGTTGATTCCTTCCGCTCCAAACTCCATTCTTCTCTCTGTGAGAATATCCAAGAAAGAAATGGAAGTCCTTGGATTCAAGCCCGCACGAGCTCTGATCTCGTTGAAATAGCCAAGTGCTTCACTATTGGTGGTGCTTCCGGCTGCTCCCAAAGTAGCTTCTGCGAAAATCAGGTAAACATCTGCCAGTCTCAGCATGTACTGGTTCAGTGGAGACGCCTGATTGATCACACTCGCTCCGATATCATCCTGGCTTCCTACCACATACTTCTTGATGTTGTTGCACACAGGAGATTTGTACTCCAGCTGATTGCCATCCTCATCTCTACTCACAATTTCGTAGAGGTAACCACCTTCGTCTGTGTTCATGTCCGGATAGAAATCGCCAACCGTCATAAAGATCCATGGCTGTCTTTTATCCAAAATCACGCTATCCAAATTACCATCATTGGCATCCATGGCTCTTACATAGTCATACGTCATGGATTTACCACCACCCCAGGCCTCACTGTTGCCAGTGATGATACTGCTACGGGCAAATACCGCCTGACGACTGTTACCAGTACCCCATGCGCCTGAAATCCACTGTAAGGCAAACAATGACTCAGAATTGTTGTCGTTCTCTGGCTTGAAGAGGTCTTCGTAGTTCGCCATCAGGGCATATCCACTATTTTGGATCACATCCTTGGCTAGTGCTGCTGCTTCTGCAAAGTTGGCTGATGAGTTAGGATCTGAAAGGTCAGACGCCTGAGTCAATTTTACTTTGGCCAACATCCCTTTGGCACTCCAAGAGGTCACTCTTCCAGGGCTATCTGATGTGGGCAGGTGTTCTGCTGCATACGCGAAATCGTTGGCTGTATACTGAAGCACACTCTTATAGGTGTTTCTGGGCAGCTTATAATCACCGCCTGCGATGATCGAAGCAGGATCTTCCACGATCGGAACATCACCCCAATATTCAGCCAGGAAGTAGTAGGCCATTCCCCGGAAGAATCTGGCCTCTGCCAATCCTGCATTGATGTCTGCTTCAGGCACCCCGTACCCGCCAGCGATCCTTGGCATATCTGCCAAAATCACATTGGTACGTGCGATGATAGAGTAAAGACTCGCCCATGAGTTAGAGACAATACTATTGGCAGGGGTAAAAGTGAAGAAGAAAAACTGTCCTTCATCCTGATAATCCTGGTACATGTCTCCAGACAAGCCATCGCCAGCCGCCCATGAAAACTTATCGTTGAAATTGAACCATGGCCGACCGTAAAGTGTGGCTGTCACCGTTCTGATTTGCTCCTTGTTCTGATAAAACCCATCCAGAACAGGGTTGTCCTCCGGAAGTACTTCCAGAAATTGCTCACCACATGAGCTCATAGCGAATATGAGTACCGTGGCTATATAAAATTTAATTGCTCTTTTCATTTTTGAATACTTTTAGATTCTAAAATCTCAGCTTAGAAAGTAATGCTGGTTCCCAATGTGACCACTCTTGGAGATGGGTATCTTCCCATGTCCACATTCTGCAACAGTGCGTTTTGGTTGAAGGCACCGATCTCAGGATCAAGTCCTGTGTAGTTGGTGAATGTGTAAAGGTTCTGAGCATTTACATATACACGCATTGAGCTTACTTTCACTTTGTTCAACATACCTTTTGGCAGCTGGTAAGACAAGCTTACGTTCTGAAGACGCAAGTAAGATCCATCTTCGATCCACCTGTCAGACATCCGGTCGTTGGTGTTGTTGTCTGTAGGAGAAAATCTCGGGATATCTGTTCCCGGATTGGCTAGTCTGATGTCATCAGGGTTTGTCATGTCAGCATCAGGATCATCAGGGTTGATGAACTCTACACGAGCTCTGTTCACCACTGTAGCCGCCTGGTTGTTGTTGAGACTTGACATTCCTTCGTTTCTCACACGCTGGAAGTTCAGGATTTTACCACCATAAGAACCTGTGAAGTATACATTCAGGGTGAGCCCCGCATAAGAGAATGTGTTGTTGATACCTCCAGTAAACTTAGGGTTAGGGTTTCCGATGCTGGTCTGGTCGTTTACATCGATCACACCGTCTCCGTTCAAATCTTTGAACTTCTGATCTCCTATCCATACTCCATCACGCTGATGAATGAGGTTTTGATTACCCTCTATGGACTGATCATCCACCTGTGTAGGGGAGTTTCTGATGTCCTCAGCATCTGTAAAGATTCCATCTGTCTGATATCCGTAGAACGATCCGATAGGGTTACCTGACGTTGTGCGCGTCACTGTCTGGAAGCCGGCATACCAGTAAAGGTTCTGAGTATATGGCTGATCGATGTTCAGTACCTTGTTTCTGTTCATTGTATAAGCGATATCTGTTGTCCATGAGAACTTGTTCGCCTCTATGTTTCTGGTGTTCAAAGAAATCTCGATTCCTTTGTTTTCCATCTGGCCCACATTGTAATAGGGAGCCCCTATATCTCCTCTGATAGAAGCAGGAATGGAAGTCAATTCCAGCAAAAGATCTCTCGACTGTCTGTTGTATGCATCCACGGTCAGGTCGATACGGCCTGCCCATAATGAAAGGTCCACTCCAAGGTTCATTTGTCTTGACGCTTCCCATTTCACATCGGGGTTAGCAAACCTTGAGTTTCTACTACCAGTACCTATCCAGGTATTTTCTGTGGTTAGACCTGAGCCGTAAGCATAGTTGGCAATGCTCTGGTTTCCTACCTCACCATATCCCAAACGCAATTTCAAATCTGAAAGCACCTTGGATTTAGGCATAAACTCTTCGTTCATCACTCTCCACGCAAATGAAGCAGATGGGAAGAATCCATATTTATTATTAGGTCCGAACCTCGATGATCCATCATAACGACCTGTCACGGTGAAGAGGTATTTATCAGACAATATGTAGTTCAGTCTCGTATAGTATGAAGACAAGGTATTCGCTCCCTGATAACCGCCAATTGGGTTGGCAGAGTTTTGTCCCTGGTTAGGAGTAGTAATGTTCTCATCTACAAAACCTGTCTTCTGAAAACTTGAACCTCTGTAGGTACTTTTCTGAGCTTCCTGTCCGAGCAGTGCGGTGAAATCGTGAATTCCAGACTGCAGGGTGTAAGTGAAATAGTTTTTCACCAGCCAGAAATCTCCAGTGCTCTCCGATTGGTTAAGGCTGTTCACATCATTGGAAAGTACCCCCCACTGATAGGTAGGATGAAAAGCTCTGTTCAATGAGTGGTTTTTGCTGATACCGTACTCTGTTCTGAATTTAAGACCTTTCATCAATTGCAGGTCCGCGAAGAAGTTGGCATACAGTTGCTCTCTTTCAAGCGTGTTATTTCTCATCAAAGCCAATGCCACCGGGTTGGCGCCTATTTCTGCTGAGTTAGCAGTAGGTCCCGCAAAATTGCCATCCAAATCCCGAACAGGTACTGCAGGAGACATCACCAATGACTGGGCGATTACACCATCTCCACCGTCATTCAGGGTGATGACCTCATCAATATCAGCATATGAGATACTTGTTCCTACCTTGGCCCACTCATTGACTTTGGCATCTACGTTCAGTCGCATAGAAACTCTTTCGAATCCTGAGCCGATGATAATTCCATCCTGTGAAAAATATCCTCCGGACAAGGCATAAGTAAAGGCGTCATTACCACCGGCAAACGACATCTGATGACTCTGCATTGGCGCTACCTCAAACACCTCTTCCTGCCAGTCTGTACCTTCTCCCAATATGGATGGATCCAGGAATCTTTCATTCACATTGATTCCGTCAATCTCGGTGCTCACCGAATTCTGAAATTCAGCGTATTCACGCAAATTCATCATGTCTACCTTTTTAGGCAATGACTGAAAAGCATAATAACCATCATAGGTGATCATGGCTTCTCCGGACTTCCCTCTTCGGGTAGTTACCATCACCACTCCATTGGCTGCTCGTGAACCGTAGATGGCAGTGGCCGAAGCATCTTTCAACACTTCTATACTTACAATGTCATTGGGGTTGATAGCGGCCAAAGGATTCACCTTATTTTGACCATTGGCTCCACCTGACCAGTCGAAACCAGTGATGGTAGGACCACCGCCATCGATAGGAATACCATCGATTACGTACAGAGGCTCATTGCCTCCACTCACCGAACTGGTACCACGTATACGAATAGAAACGGCTCCACCTGGAGCACCCGAGTTTTGGTTCACCTGTACTCCGGCGATTCTACCCTGAAGTGCCTGGTCCATGTTGGTGACCACCGTACCTCTGAGTTTGTCTCCTGAAATAGAAGCTACAGCTCCGGTCAGGTCACTCTTCTTTTGAGTACCATAGCCTACCACCACTACTTCTTCCAAAGTGGAGATGTCTATGTCCAAAGTCACATCAATACTCGACCTGGTTCCGACAGGGAATTCCTCTGTCTTAAAACCAACAAAAGAAACCACGAGGGTAGCGTCCTCCGGGACACTAATCTTGTAGTTGCCATCAATATCTGTGATGGTTCCGTTTGTTGTACCTTTCACTAAGACTGTCACCCCCGGAAGAGTGCTGCCATCTTCTCCCGAAGTAATCACTCCGGAGATTGTTCTTTCCTGACCGAATGCTGTGGTTACACTCAGCGAGAGGGTAAGGAAAGTCATGAAACAAACTCCCATTAATCGCTTAATAGAACTTTGAATCATTTCACTTCTACTGTAAACCTTTCTCATAAAATTGACATTTTAAAAAAATCAAAATTCATTACCATTTAGTTGTTAACACTTCAAAAAAGCATACTTCGTGTATTCGACTTTTATCGAATAATCAATATTAAGCGTTAGCAAACTCCCTTAGGTGCATCATTTGCTTACAAAAGGGTATCAAAATGTAAAAGTGTAATTTTGAGTGCCTAAAAGCCCTTTTAAGGCTTGAAACGGACATTCTCAATTGTATTATTCGAAGGAATAGCGCGGCGGTGAATTGGGATATTCTACAACTAAGGGGCAAAAAAAAGAAAATTCGTTACTGAAAACGCTTGCTCATTGAAAAATCAATAGCTATTAGGTCGAAATACTGCCAAAGCTGTCCGAAGGGGTATGAAATGTTGATATTAGGGCTACTTTTCGCCCTTTTGGGCAGTGGCCTGAGCTGCATACTTCGATGGAAGCATTTTATACTCCATCTTGAAGTACTTGGTGAAATACTTGGGGTTATTGAACCCAACTTTATAAGCCACTTCCGCCACATTGAGCTGGCTCCGCTCTAAAAGGGCGGCAGCTCGTTTGATCCTGATGGAGCGGATAAACTCTATCGGGGTTTTCCCGGTCAGTTCGAGTGTCTTTTTATAAAGCTGACCCCTGCTCACCGCCAGTTCCCGACTAAGCTCCTGTACGGAGAAATCCGAGTTGGAAATATTGACCTCTACCAGCTCCATCGCCTTCATGATAAACTGCTCGTCCAGAGAGGTAATCTCGATCTCACGAGGCTTGGCTTCTATACGATGTTCCGAAGCAAAAATGAGTTTTTGAAGCTGCACCGCTGAGCGAATGCTTTGTACCAGTATTTCGAAATTGAAGGGCTTGGTAATGTATTCGATGGCTCCGGCTTCAAACCCCTCCAGCTTTTGATCGTCAGAGTAATGGGCTGTCAGCAAGATCACGGGAATGTGCCCCGTGCGTGGATCACCTTTGATCTTCTTACAAAGTTCTATTCCATTGATCTCAGGCATCATGATATCAGACACCACCAAATCAGGCTGAAAATTCAGGATCTTCTTCCAGGCTGCCTTGCCATTGGGTGCCTCATAGATATTGTAGAGTCTTTCCAGGTTATCTTTCAGGTAAAACCTAAAATCATCATTGTCATCGGCCAAAAGGATCGTTGCCTTTGAGGCTTCGTGTGGCAGCGGCACTGACTCTTCCATGAAATCATCCACCACATCCTGAACTTTGTAGTCACCGGACAGCTTTTTCATGGGCAGTTCAAAAATGAACGAGCTGCCTTTTTCCATTTCGCTTTCTACCCAGATGTTTCCACCGTGCATTTCCACAAACTCCTTGGTAATGGACAAACCAATACCGCTTCCATGGTTGAGATTTGCTGTATGCTTGTTGTCCACCTGGAAAAACCTGTTGAATATATCTCCCTGACGCTCTTTGGGTATACCAATACCATCGTCGGTCACGCTAAAACGAATGGTGTGAATGTCTTCCCTGTAAGCAATGTCACTGACTTTCACCACTACCCTACCTCCTGTATGAGTAAACTTAAAGGCATTTGAAAGGAGGTTAAACATGATCTTTTCCATCTTGTCCCGATCAAACAAAGTCAGGAACTCCGGCAGGTTACTTTCAAAATCCAGCCGAACACGGCGATCAGCCGAAAGGTCAGAAAACGACTCTACAATGCTATTTGTAAAATCAATCACATCTCCGGTAGCCAATGAAATTCTGTGCTGATTGGCCTCCATCTTTCTGAAATCCAGCAACTGATTGACCAGTGTTAACAACCTTTTGGCATTCCTGAAAATCAACTGAAAGTGCTTTTGATCCTGTGGATCTGTGCTTTTCTTCAGCATGCGCTCGATTGGGGTGAGGATGAGGGTGAGTGGCGTGCGAAACTCATGGCTGATGTTGGTGAAGAATTTGATCTTCATCATATCCAACTCATGGAGGCGCGTGGCTTCCATCTGATCCTGTGTGACCTTGGCACGAAAACGCTCCTTCTGAATGATCGCCCTGCGTGTAAGGAAGAGCACCAGAAGAACAAAGAGAACATAAATCAAATTGGCCAGAGGGGTCTTCCAAAAAGGGGTCAGAATCACGATATCGATGGCTATGGGCTCATCGCTCCATTGATGCGTCCTGTCAGAGGCCATTACCTCAAAACGATAGTTTCCCGGATCCAGGTTCGTATAATTGGCACGGTGTACATTGGCCCGCTGGATCCAGTCCTGATCAAACCCCACCAACCGATACTTGTACACGGTATTCTCCTGCTGATAAAAATTGAGGGAGGTAAACTCCAGGGTAAAGGAATTTTCGGAGGGTTCCAGCACGAGTTTTTCTACGTTATTAATACCTCGTTCAAACCACTTTCTTCCGTTATATTCATCTCCGGGCTTAATGAGCCTGTTGGACAGGTAAAAATCCAGAAAGACGAGTTTGTTTTCCTCGTTGGTCACTTTGATGGCCTCAGGATCAAACACATTCAGTCCGTTCTTGCCACCAAAAGCCAGGTGGCCATTTTTGAGCCTGAGGGCAGACCGCTCGTTGAACATATCACCCTGAAGTCCGTCAGAAATATCAAAATTCTCGAAAATTGGCGCCTCATTTTCAAAATGAAGTTTGGACAGTCCTGTGTAAGTACCCAGCCAGATGTTACCGTCCAAATCTTCCATAACCGAGGTAACGATGTTTTCCGGCAGCCCATCTTCCTTCACAAAGGAGTCAAAATCGTTCGTCGCCCTGTTGAACCGGCTCAAACCATACATGGTACCTACCCAAATACTATTTTCATGATCGCAGTAGATATCCAAAATGGAGTTATTCACCAAAGAGCGGTCATTTCCCTCCTCCTTGAGCAAGTGAGTCATGGTGCCATCTGCATAGTTATAGGCCTCTATTCCATAGCCTGTCCCTATCCAGATATTCCCATCCTTATCTTCACACAGTGAGGTCACATAATTTGAGTGTATCCCCTGATTGTCCAGCCCAAAATGGTGGATTTTGTTAAAATCCGCATCGTACACATCTACACCACCTTTGAGCGTTCCTACCCAGATCAACCCTCTGGAATCGAGGAGCAGGTTCCAAATGCTGTTATCACTAATGGAGTTGGAATCTTCAGGGTTGTGATAATAGGCCTTGAATTTCTTACCATCGAAATAATTCAACCCTCCAAAGTAAGTCCCCAACCAGAGCCCCCCATTAGCGCCCGGTGCCATGCTGACTACAATGTCTGAGCTGATACTTTTTGGATCATTCTCTTTGTGTCTGTAATTGGTAAACTCCCCTTTTCTCAGGTCAAAGTGAACCAGCCCACCTCCATCTGTGCCTATCCAGAGATTACCCTCGTCATCCTCTACCAGGGGCCAGATGTCATTGGCATTGGGCGTTTGATTATCCGTTTGTTTATAGAAATTAAATGACACTGACTTAGGCGAAAAGTAGTTGACTCCTCCCTTGTTGGTACCTATCCACACGAGACCAGTACGGTCCTGATAGAGCGCAATGATGCTGTTGTGACTGAGTGACCTGGGATCCGAAGGGTTGTTGCCAAAGCTTTGCAACTTCCAATCAGCTTTGGAGATCATGGTGAGCCCGCCATGATCCGCTCCGATGATAATGCGCTCAGATTCGTCCTGAATGATACCTGTGACGAGGTTAGATCCAAGATCTTTATTATCTAAATGAATACAGGTGCCTACCGATGGGCGGTAATAGCAAACCCCAAAAGAGTATGCCGAGCTGTAAAACCAATAATCTCCATCCTTGTCAATGAAGACCGTCAGTCCCTGAATATTCGCGATGTGCTCGGGATAACGCATAAAGCTGCTGTTTCGCAAATCAGACACATCTGCCAGTTCTATTTCACCATCCAAATGCACGAGGGCCATATTGCCCTTATTGTCGGGTTGTACAGAGGACACATCCCGGTACGCACCTCCGTAGTGATAAATCTCTTTGGTGTCACTCAGGTATTTTTTCACCCCGATGTTATCAATCACAAACCAGAAGTTGCCCAATCCATCCTTTACCATGACGCTCAGGTTGTAATGATTGATGTCTAGCTCAGCCAGCAGCGGCCGGATATCTACATAGCTTTCCTTGTAGATATCGTAAGCAAAAACTCCGTAATCAGATTTGATCCAAAGATATCCTTCCGGGCCTTCTTTGATCCAGACGATATTTTGATCACTTAAGGAGAATGAGTTATCATCTTCATGCTCAATGACCTTAATGCTATTGCCATCATACCTATTGAGACCAGAACGGGTACCAAACCACATGAAACCCAGCTGATCTTTGTAAATGGAAGTGACGCGATTATGCGACAAACCATCTCTGGTATCCAGCTTTTCGAAACGAATCTGTGAGAATTGCCCAAAGCTGACTTGTGTAAACACCAGCCAGAAGAGCACCAACAAAAGTTTAATGTTGCGCATTTTCGTCATTTTGGGTTGGCAATGGGGTTGGTACTCAATATAATCATTTGCATTGAAAGTATCCTTTACAATTTAGACAATGGGGCCTAGTTTGCAGAGAGCCTAAACATCAACACATCATGGCCTGGAATACTCGCTTTGAGTACTTTTTTAGTGGTCCCCTGCTGCTTCCCGGACCATACATTCAATAGGTCATAAGTGTTTCGGGTAAAATCAAAGGTATAGTCAAAATCAGGATCTTTCATTGGATTTGATTTCCAATCAAAATTAAGGTCCAATGGCTCCACAGCTCGGTTCAAGAAACAAACTGCCAGGTCTCCTTTTGCCAGAGGCTTCACCCACACTTCAAAATTTTCATCATCAATGTGCTTAAACCCCTGAACCCCCAGGGAATCCTGATCGATCGCTATCACTTCCTTATTCGTGAGGATAGCGATGGTCTCCGGGGACATATTCCGAAGGTCGTTACCGGCTATGAGCGGTGCAGCCATCATGGCCCAGAGCGAAAAGTGCGCACGATCTTCATTCACGGTCATTCCATTGCCTATCTCCATCATATCCGGATCATTCCAATGGTCTGGCCCCGCATACTTTCTAATGTCCTTTCTCATATCCAGGATCTGAAGCACTCCCCAGCTGGACCATGTACCGTGGTTATATTCACAGTCGAAGCAGTTGTAGATATCTCCGGTAGTGCGCCACAGGTGACCAATGGGCCCAGCCCACTCCCAGGGCTGATTGTCTCCCCACTCACATATACTCAGTACTATCGGCCTTCCTGCTTCATACAGGGCATCTCTCATGGTCAGATAAGCGCCCTCAGCTTTGAGTCCTTCTGTATTACACCAGTCATATTTCAGATAATCCACACCCCAGCTGGCGTACCGCTGTGCATCCTGATACTCACGCCCCCTGCTGCCGGGCCGACCACCACACGTTTGCCATCCGGCATCCGAGTAGATCCCAAACTTCAGGCCTTTAGAATGTATGTAGTCTGCAAGCGCCTTTATACCGGAAGGAAACCTGACCGGATCGGGCTGGATGAACCCAAGGCTATCCCGTTCACCATGCCAGCAGTCATCGATCACGATGTATTCATAACCAGCATCTTTGAGTCCACTCGCCACCATGGCATCTGCGGTCTCCCTGATGAGACTTTCGGTCACATCACAAGAAAATTTATTCCAACTGTTCCACCCCATAGGAGGAGTAAGCGCCAGTCCGTCAAACTTCTGGGCACCTGCCAGAAACACGCTCAGGGTAAATATTATTGACAAGGTAGTTTTCATGGTCTCTTGAAAATTGCTGGTTGATCTAATGACACTTATTGATCTGTTCTAAAAGGCACCGCAGGTAAGCCTTCCTTGTTGTACAGATTACAGGCAGGATTGTCCGCCCAGGCATATCTGACATACTCAGGGTTGGCAATCTGATCATTCCAGACCACCACCTGGTCGCCTTCTATTTTGGCTTCTGCCCAGACAAACTGCTTGTCGGCACCCGCTATAGCGAAACCCACAGGATCCCCAGAAGTGGTCATCAAACCACTACCCACCTGATCGAAACTGAGAATGATGCGGTCTCCCTGTATTTCCTGTGAACTAAAAGATGGCCCTGAAAAAACAACCTCCTCATTGAAAGCCACTTTTCTTGCTGACTTCCAGAGTCTTCTTCCAACATCCTGCTTGTTTCTGGGGTGGATATCGTTGGCCTCTCCAATATCTATGATGGTAGCCATTCCGGTATTGGGCAACTGTAGTGCCTGAGTCTGAGCTTCGCGCAGTTCGGCCCACTGACTCTCCTGAGGCACGTCTTTTCTTTCCATAAAATTGGCTAACTGAACAAAGAGGAAGGGAAAATTGCCCTGACGCCAGCGAATCCTCCAGTCTTCGATCATAGCCTCAAAGAGCTCATTGTAAAGGTGGGGTTTATCAGCATTGCTTTCCCCCTGATACCAGATAGCTCCGCGAATGCCATAGCCCGCTATTGGCTGAATCATGCCATTATACAACACTCCCGGCTTCCAGTTGAATCGCTCCACTTTCGGCATGGCCGGCTCAAGGGTGTTAGAGTACTTCCATTCTCCCTCAAGGCTCTGCTTCTTACCAGATGCCTCCAGCCACATCTCTCCAGATCGACCGATCCACACCCTGTTATCCCAACTGTTGCTGGCACGAATGGCAATCACATTATCTCCCTTTCGGGCAATATCCGGAGATATTTCCACTATCCCTGTGCTGTCCTGCCAGCTTTCTTTTGATACCAATTGTCCATTCATAAAAACCGAACACAGCTGGGTAATCTCACCCATATAGAACCGCACTCCTTTGGCAGACTTCAAATTGACATGCTTTCTCACCCACACAAAATCCATAATAGGCTCCTTGTTCGGCAATGAGACCGTCTTCCACGCTGAATCATCATACTCCACCAAATGAGCTCCCAAAGACATGAAAGAGGTTTCATCCCCAATCAACTCCCATTTAAGCTTTTCTCTATCATCATTGGCCTTCTTCAGTGCTTCCCAATCTATAGTAGCATCCAGCATTTCGGCTGCTGTCTTTTCATACCCGGGCACTTCCAATAAGCGCTCGACTGAGGTCCAGGCCTCAGCAGGAGTGCCGCCCCAGTTGCTCTGGATCAGCCCCACGGGTACACCTTTCTCCAGGTGATTGCTCTTGGCAAAGAACCATCCTACAGCGGAAATATCTGCAGCGGTTTTCGGGCCCGCGACTCTCCACTCTCCTCCACTGATATTATCCTGAGGTGATAAAGCCAGTTCTCTGGGTACATCAAAAAATCTGATCTGAGGATAGTCACTATCCGCGATCTCAGCTTCCCAGTTATTAATCTTTCCCCCTAGCTTCCACTCCATATTGGACTGGCCACCAGCCACCCACACATCACCAAACCACACATCTGTCAGCTCTATCCGAGTGGATGCCTTCACCGCTACGGTATAGGGCCCTCCTGCTACATGAGAAGGGTAAAGAACCTCCCATTTGCCTTCCGGACTTGTTTTGGTAGTCACGGCAAATCCATCAACCTCTACAGATATCTGCTCATTAGGTGCTGCCCATCCCCAAAATCTAACATTTTGATCGCGCTGGAGCACCATATGATCCCCGAAGACCTGAGGTAGCACAAGCTGAGCCTCAGCCCATGAGGGCATCACAAGCATAAAAATTACGATGGTTAAAGGTCTGAACAATCTGATCATGGCTGTAAGCTATTACTTATCACTACTCTTTAGGGCTTTTCCTCGCTTGTAAGGGTTATTCATGTCTTTCTCAAAGTAAGTCAAAGGGTCTTCGTCAAACTTCTGAAAGTCCGGTACACTGGGGTGCCCGGCATAGGGAGCGTAATGGTGTGTGGTGTTGGCATTGCGCCATACCAGCACCCATGCAATGTCTATTTCCTGGTCGTTGGCTTTGATGGGGTTCAGAATAATCTCCGTAAACCAATCGGGCTTAGTCACACCCTCCAGGCCCGTCTCTGTCAAGGCTGCCACTTTTCCTTTTTCCCGGGCTATTTTAGTAATTAGTTTGAGGCTCTGAATGAAATTTTCCTGCTGCTGCTCCGGGGTATTCGGGCCACCAATGCGGCCTACATCTCCATAGTTATCTATGCCAATGATGTCTACATACTCATCACCAGGATACCCATACAGGTAATTCTGCTCAGGAATGGTATCTAACCGCAGGCGGCTCCTGTCTGGTGAAAAGGCATAAAGCAAGTGATGGATGTTCTTTTCATTTTTGAGGTAATCAACTGTAAACTGAAAAAGCGCTATGTACTCTGCTTCAGTGCAGTTGCCTTTTCCCCACCAAAACCAGTCTCCATTATGCTCATGCCAGGGTCTGAATACGATGGGAATTCGTGTGAATGTAGTTCGCATGCCCTCGAGCATCTCGGCCAGCAAATCCAGTTGCTCTACAAATTCGGCATGCTTGGATCCTCCCGGCAAAATATCCGCCACCGACGGGGTTTTGTCCCAGCTGTTAGTACCAGTGGTCAGGTTGTCTAGGTGCCAGGAAAGGGTATTGATCGTGCCCATTTTGTAAGCCTTCTTTATCCATGTCTTCATATTACTGAATCGGATGTCATCCAGGTTGCTTTCGCGATCCAGACGGCTTCCTACATCCCAGCCATGTACCGCCGGGAAGCTTCCAGCGGTTTCCTTCACATCCGAACGTCCCTCCTCGGCCTTCCAGCCCACTCCATAGGCCTGATCATCCTGATGACCAAACATGAAGCCTTGTGAGGAAATCGCATGCAAATTGGTAAGTAGGTTTCGCGTTTTTTTGGTGGCCTTTTGATCAATAGGCGTCTGGGCAGATAATGATAACCCAAGCAATAGAAAAGATAGGTATGAAATGCGCTTTTTGTAGTTCATCGCTGGTTAGTAGTCACTGAAAATATTTCAAAATGAATGATCCAATACTCCGCTTTCATATGAAGTTTCAAAAAAAAGAGCCATCGAATGGCTCTTCTTTTAAAAGGTAAGTATGAAGAGGATACTATCGTATCAACTATGCTAATATTATCAATAACAATTACGCCTTATAATTTATGAACATTTGATCCCTCTATTAAAGCCTTTTGATACGCTGACCTCACCGTGAAAGCAAAATAACAGATGCTCAAAGCTCCTTTCAGGGCAAGCGCCTGTACAGTTCCAGCAGTGCGCGACCATTGTGGTAAGGGCATTTCCAGGGGCCTGCTTTGTCTTCATTCAAAACCACCTGCCCGGTCCTGGTCACTCTCCAGTGCCACTCGCCTTTAGGATCAATGAGCCTGGTTTTGATGAAACTCCAGGTTTTCTCAGCTTCCCTGAGATAACGCTCTTCTCCACTGATCTGCCAGGCATTGATCAAACCCACCAATGCCTCCGCCTGTGGCCACCAATGCTTGTCCGTATCTGTCAACCCCTCCGGGCCAGCTTCATTCATCAGACCACCATCATCGTCCATGCCCTCCAAAGATGCGTCAGTCATCTTCAGCGCCAACACCCTGGTAGAGGAAATAAGACCCGAATCCTGATGCACCTCCGCTGCCTCACACAAGAGCCAGCTCCCTTCTATGTCATGGCCAAAGGATACTTCGTGCGATTGTAGCTCCCATTGATCATTGAAGAATAAATGGAAATGATTGGTGTCCGAAATAAACTTTGTGGACATTAACTCCACCAGGTTCTGAAGGGCTTTTTTCAAAGGTTCATGCTCCCACACCATCAGCAGATTGGTATAGGCTTCCAACACATGCAGGTGCGTATTCATGGTCTTGGTAGCATTCATGTCCTTGTCGCTCAGGCGTACGTCAGACAGTCCCCTCCACTGGCGATCGAAAGCCTCAAAATATCCGTTGTCCTGTTTATCCAGGCTGTGGGTTTCCAACAGGTTATACAAGGTCACAGCGTGCTCCAAAGCCTGACTTTCAGGAGCTATTTTATGGTATTCACTAAAGGCATAAATGGCAAATGCCTGGGCATACACCTGCTTTTTATCATTGGAAACATGCCCAGTATGATCCAGCGTCCAATAGACCCCTCCAAACTCAGAATCGATAAAATGGTCCACGATGTACTGATATGCCCTGTCAGCAACCTTTTTATGCTCGATGTTTTGAGTGACCTGATAGGCCGCAGAAAAGGTCCACAGAATTCGCGTGTTGAGAATGATGGCCTTATCGGCCTTTGGGTGGAGCTGGTCATGGCCGTCAATGCGCCCATAAAATCCTCCCCACTCCACATCCACCATCCTGCTCTGCCAAAAATCCAGAACATTTTCATTCAGGACTTTATAGAGTTCGCTTTTTTCAATCATTCTTTTCTATCACTTCCTTCAGGCCTTACCTACCCTTTCGAGCAATTTTTTGGTGGCTTTGATGCCGTCTGCCTCGGACAATACGTTCCCTTCATATTCCACACCCACATATCCTGTAAACCCGGCATCCTTCACAATTTTCATCATACGCTCGTAATCAGTATGAGTCTCATTGCCTTCCTCATCAAAGTCATGTGACTTGGCGCTCACGCCTTTGGCAAATGGCATGAGTTCTTTCACACCCTGATAACGGTCATACTCTCTGACGCAGTTGCCATGGCCACCTTCCACACAGAAGTTGCCAAAATCTGGAAGGGTACCACAATAATCGCTGGCCACTCCCGCAATCACGCTACTGAGCCATTGGCCATCGGACGAATAACCACCGTGATTCTCCACGATCACATTAATTCCGTTTTCCTGACCGTAAGCAGTGAGTCTGCCCAGTCCGTCTATGGCAGCCGTTTTCACTTCTTCGGCAGTCCCATTGCCAGCGGCATTCACGCGAATGGAGTGACATCCGAGGATCTTCGCGGCATCCACCCAACCATAGTGATTTTCCACCGCCTGGGTTCGCGCCGCTTCATCAGTATCGCCCAGGTTGCCTTCCCGGTCACACATGATCATTAAACTTTTCACCCCTTGATCGTCACATTGCTTCCTCAGATCTTTCCAGAATTGAAGGTCATTCTTCTTTGAGTAATAGAAGACATTCACATACTCCACCGCATTGATCCCGAAATCCCTTTTGGCAATAGTGGGGAAATCAACGGGATTGAGTACCCCCTGCAAAACTTTGTCGGGATGTTCATCCCATAGCTTTCCGAAATTTTCCCATGAGCTCAGTCCTTCCCCAAAAAATGATTTATGTAAAGACCACTGGGCCAATGAGATGTTGAAAAATAGCGCTGCCGCTTTTTCTTCTGAAGACGCCTCGGCTGCCTGCTCCTTTTTGCCAGGGCCACAGGCAGATACAAGATTAGCACCTCCAAATAAGGCAAGTCCGGTGCTCGCTGCGCCGAGGGTTTTGATTACATTTCGTCGATCGGATTTCATTCTTTTGATGGGTTTATGGAAAATTTGATTTCGTTTATTCCGAGTTGGTACGCACCTTCGGAGGACTTCAATATAAAATATAAATCGTGAGTCCCGTCGGTATTCAACTCCATTCTTGCTTCTCTACCGGACTGGACTGGGTTCAAACCCACCTTGCCGGCCAATGGGCCATCGGGGGTATCCAGGTGCAGGGCTATTTCAACAGGAGCCACAGTTTCGTTAGCCTCTGAGAAGAAATAAGCCACAGATAAGCTACTGATGTTGGTAAGATCTACGCCACGATAAACCATAGTGGGATTGCTACCACTATTCACCACGAATCGGGCATCTCCATTCTCTACAGGCCCCACAATGGATAGATCAATCAGCTCATCTGCCTTCTCCGCCTGTAGCACAGGTATGGACAGTGTTTTTTCTATGGTGCCTGTAAGCTTATCCACTCCGGGATTTCCATCATCTGTATAAGAAACAGAAATACGAAGGTGTTCGTCAGTCATGCCCGTAGTGCTCAATCTCCCTTTTACACCAATAGACTCAAATTCATCCTCCACCGGATCATTGACCGAAAAGATATAGTCCACGATCTGTTTGGCAGCTGCCATGCTAAAGTCCGGGTGGCCGATCATCATGCCATCACCCCAGACACCACTTCCTCCATTGATGATCTTCTTTGCCAGAAGCTCTATGGCAATGTAATCCTGGTCATATTTCTCTGCGATCTGATAAAAGCTTGGCCCAATGGACTGTTCGTCTAGCTTATGACAGCTCTTGCAATCACTCGCCTGGATCAACTGAAGCCCTGGAGCCAACCCTTTGGTGTTTTCGGCATCCAGTGCGGCCAGACTTGCAGGTGCTCTATTGTCACTTCCTTTGTATTTGGATAACCCTACCGTCACCCGGTCGGGGGCAATCCCATCACCAAGGATTCCATCCTCAACGTCTGTCACCAGCACCTCATAAGCCACCGGCCGGCCTGGCCAGTAGAAGGATTGATTATCTGCAAATTGTATAGACACCTGCGGAGCGGTATTGCCTGCAATCACCTGCATCTGATCGGTGGATGTGGCACCGTGCTCATCTCTGGTCAGTAGCTCTACTTCATAAGTTCCAGGTTTGGTCAGGTTAATCTCATTCAGATCGCCCTCCAGGCTAAAGCTTTCAGGCCCGGTAACCTGCCAGCTGTGCGTAAGCTGGGCCCGGTCGTCCGGATCAGAGGATTCTTTAGCAGAAAGCATCAGCTTTAAAGGCAATGCTCCATTGGTCACCGTCTCCGCAATTCGGGCTACCGGCGGACGGTTACCATTGATGAAATGAAGCTTGATCAGCTTAGAGTCTCTGTTGTCCGTAAAATAGCCAATGCCATACTCCAGGACATAAAGTGCTCCGTCCGGCCCAAAAGCCATGTCTATGGGCGAAGCTAAAGTGGTCTGATCCAGGAATGGCTCTATGGACAGGAAATTGCCTTCTTTATCTTGCGAAACCACCTTGATCCAATCCCTCGCCCAGTCGAATGCGAAAAGTTTGTGATGGAAATATTCTGGGAATTCATACCCGTGTCTCCGGGTATTGTCATAATCATACACCTCGCCAACTCCCACAGATCGTGAGCCTTTCCCCACGCCGGGAAACTGCGCTGTCTCATCGAAAGTATAATACACCATGGCAGGCACCGCCGGAGGCAAATTCACCGCACCCGTATTATTCACCGAAGTGTTCTTAGGTGCCGATGGATCGAACCGTGGGCCTAATTCGCCAGTTTCAAAATCATAATCGGCGTACGCCAGGTTATTGGCATTGAAATATGGCCAGCCATAATTGCCCGGCCGGGTGGCAAAATTAATTTCGTCATGAGCAGTAGGCCCGCGCTCAGAAGTTACGTTACCATCAGGGCCCACATCCCCCCAGTAGAGCCATCCTTTGTCCTGATTGATCGCCACTGTAAAGGGATTTCTGGCCCCCATAATGTAAATCTCTGGCAGGCCTTCGGTGGTATCTTGGGGAAACAAATTGCCCTCCGGAATGGTGTACGTACCGTCTTTCTCGGGGTGGATTCTCAGGATTTTTCCTCTTTTATCCATCGTATTGGAAGATGACTTTTGCGAATCAAAAGCCGATCGACCAGGGCGTTCATCGAGTGGAGTAAAGCCATCTGACGCTCGCGAGAAGGTATTGTCTCCTGTAGCGATGTACAAATTTCCTTCACGGTCAAACTCCAGGTCACCTGCCGAATGGCAGCACTCATCCCGCTGAGTGGGGATTTCTATAATGACCTTCTCGGAATCCCTATCGAGTCCTTCCGAAGTGAAACAAAACCGTGAAACATGCTGCTTGGGCTCATCGCCAGGCGGCGAATAAAACACATACGCCCAGTGGTTTTCTTTATAATTGGGATCCAATACCATACCCAGCAGTCCATCCTCCTCCCCGGTGTACACCTCCAGCTTATCTATTTCTTCTGACTGGCCGGTACCCGGGTCATACCTGTTGATAGTACCCTTTCGCTCGATCCAATACACCACGGAGTTTTCCGTCACCACCAGCGCCATGGGCTCCCGCAGGGGCGCCACCAGCACCTCGCGCACCAGTCGATCCATCCCAGGCCTGACCCTGGTCTTTGCTCTGGAATAATCGGGAAATGAGATGTCCAAAGCAGAATTTTCATCGCATTGAATTTGCGCTGTTTTGCTTTCCAAAAACCCTGTGATCTGTCCCCAGTTGTAGATGGTATCCCTGCAACTAAAGGTCACGAGTCCGCCAGCTTCCAGGTAGCGCTCGATGTATGAGCGCTCGTCGAAGCCCAGATCCGTCACTGGCGTGCCCAGGTATAAGTGACTCGCCTTAGTCAGAATTTTCTCATCCAGCTTCTCCACATTCGTCACAGAATCAAATGCCTCTGTCTGCAAGGTTGGCGCATCGGTAGCCCGTATCACCAGCAGCGATTCCCTGCTTTGGCAACTGCCAATGACCCCTAAGCAGATGACACTTAACAGTAGGTTAGAATAATGGGATAGCCCTTTTTGACTCTTTTTACCTATTAGCATTCAACTCCATTTTTACTTTTTGCATGAACTTCTCGTCCAGCTTATACATTCTCATGAAGCCGAACGAAATCAGCGCCCCCAATCCGGCGATCACACTAATCATGAGTCTGATCCCTAAAAGTGCTTCAGTAGTCTGCTCTACATTGGGTTCAAACCCAAAACCAGCCAATAAATAGCCAGAAATAGCCCCTCCGATGGTCCACCCAAACTTCTGTGACATGGAAGAGGAAGAAAAGACCAATCCTGTGGCCCTTCGTCCCGTTTTCCACTCTGAGTAATCAGCAATATCGGCATACATAGACCATCCCAGTGGAAGGATTATGCCCGCAGAAATTCCAATAAAGACATTCAGAATAAAAATAAGCAATAGTTGATCGGGTTGTATAAAAAAGAACAAAAAGCTGAATGCCGCTGAAATAAGGGCTGCATAGCTGAAGGTGGTTTTCTTGCCAAATCTGGCCGCCATGGGCTTGGCCAGCAGTACTCCAATAATATTAGTGCCCAACCAGATAGACATGTAAGCAGATGAAAGCACCGATGAGGTGACCTCATACGAGACACCAAAAAAGTCAAGGGTTTGATCCTTCACATAATACTTGAAATAGTAAAGAATAGAGCCATCGCGCAGGGAATTGAAAATCAACACGAAAATATTGGCGCCCAGCATGATGAACCAGGGGAGATTTTTACCCAGATCCTTCAAGTCATCTTTCAGGCTGTTCTTCTCTTCTTTTGGGGGTGCCAGGCGCTCCCGTGTCCACAGAAAGGTGAGCATAAACAACACCGCAGCCACCACCGCATAGATAGAGATGGTAAACTGAAAGCCCGTAGCCTGGTCGCTGTTTTGGCTAAAGTATTCTACCAGTGAATTGGCCGTAGCAGTCACAAACAACCCACCTGAGAAAGCTCCAATAAACCGCCAGGAAGCCAATGAAGTACGCTCCACACCATCATTACTCATGACAGCCATCAGTGACCCATAGGGCACATTGACCGCAGTGTACACCATCATCATGAGCGTATAGGTGACATACGCGTAGATGAGCTTACCATCTGCAGACAAATCTGGAGTAGAAAACGTCAACACCCCAATAATCCCAAACGGGATGGCGACAAAAAGCAAATAAGGTCTGAACTTCCCCCAGCGGGTCTTGGTGCGGTCAGAAATGAGTCCCATAATGGGGTCATTGAGGGCATCCCATACCCTGGTAACCAAAAACATGGTGCCCACAGCCGCTGCAGATATTCCGAAAACGTCGGTATAGAAGAACAGCAAAAACATGGAAAAAAGCTTCCAAAACATGGAGGAAGCAAAGTCTCCAAAACTGTAGGCAATTTTTTCCTTTAACCGGATGGGTTGGTTCAGATCATTCATGATGCTTCTATTTTAGACCATTGGCCTTCAGGAAAGCCAGGTTTCTGTCGATCAATTCATTTCGGGTTTGCACGCTGGTAGCTGAGCGAAGGCCATCTTCAGGGGTGTTTTTACAATAATCCACCAACTGCTCCACCGTGGAGGTGGCCACATGCATGCGTGTATCTGACGAAGCGTAATAGATGTACACTTCACCACTGTCTTTGGCAATCCAGCCATTGGTAAAAAGTACATTGGATACATCACCTACCCGCTCATCACCCAGTGGCCCCATGAAGTGACCCGCAGGCCTGTGGGTCACTTTGGATGGATCCTCCAGGGCGGTCATGAACATGTAAAGAACGTAGCGCAAACCAGCAGCAGTATTTCTTACACCATGCGCCAGATGGAGCCAGCCTTCGTTCGTTTTGATGGGTGGTGGGCCCTGGCCGTTTTTCACTTCCTTGATGGTGTGGTAAATTTTCGGATCAATGATTTTCTCATCCCTTACACCGGCATTTTCCATACTGGACACAAGGCCCCAACCAATACCGCCACCCTTTCCGGCATCAATGAATCCATCCTGAGGGCGAGTATAGAGCGCATACTTACCATCCACAAATTCTGGATGAAGCACCACATTTCGTTGCTGGCTACCACCGGAATCCAGATCTGCCAGTCGCTCCCATTTAATTAGATCTTTGGTGCGAACAATGCCACACTTGGCTGTGGCCGCAGACTGATCTGCCTCCGAAGCACTGTGATCTCGTCTTTCTGTGCAAAATAGGCCATAAATCCAGCCATCCTCATGCCGGGTTAGCCGCATGTCATAGACATTGGTATCCGGCTCATGGGTCTCAGGCAGAGTAATCGGGTGATCCCAAAACCTGAAATTATCAATACCGTTTTCGCTCTCGGCCACTGCAAAAAATGACTTCCGATCATAGCCTTCCACCCGCACGACCAGGCAAAATTTACCATTGAATTCAATGGCGCCCGAATTAAAGGCCGCATTCATCCCCTGACGCTCCATCAGCATGGGATTGGTCTCGGGATTGAGGTCGTATCGCCAGTGGATTGGCGTATGTGCGGCGGTCAGTATCGGGTTTTTGTATCGCTGATAGACACCATTGGTATCGGCCGTCGGTTCATTTTTGATGCTAAGAAATGCTTCGTTATCGGCTATTAATTTCTTTATTTTATTGAAAGCGTCGCTCATAAAAAGTAATAGGTGTAATGGTCTTATTTGTTATTTTTTATAAAAAGGCACACTGAAGATGATACTTTTTCATCAGTCTGATCCATGCATTAATCATTTGGTACCTACATTTTAATCAATTGATGTGCTGTTCATGGAGGTTCTTATATCCCCTCAATCCAGCAAAGACAGCATTTTGAGCGCATATCTTTCACCTAATTCTCTGACACCCTGAGAATCGAAATGAATACTGTCTGACTGGGCAGTGCACCCGCTCGATGGTATCACATGGGCAGTGGGAACTGTTTCAGGCAGCGTAGCGATGATCTCATTCATACTGGCACACACCCCACCCTGATCTGCATGCACCACCTCTCCGGCCAGCAAAGGCACCGTTTCTGCATCCAAAGACAAATCAGTGAGCATGTTTTCATAGATGGTTTTCACATAAGTCGGCCATTGGCTATTGCCCGTATTGGTCTCTCCCTGGTGTAATAAGATTCCTTTGATCACTCCATCCTTTTGTGCTTTTTTAGCCAAATCAATAAGGCGCTGGTAGGGATTCCCACCATAACCGGCAATCTTATTCTGAAACCAATCTTCGGGATAGGTATTGACGTAATTCTGATACTGATCTTTGTCAAACAAGCGAATATCACAGCCTCCGATCGCCACGGAGATAACGCCTACTCTGATGCTATCCGGGAGATGATCAGTCATCGTTCGTCCAAAATAATCTGCAGGAGACAGCCCTACACCGCACTGAGACAGGGGTGGTATGGCGGTATACCAGCGACCTTCAGTCCGGCCCGGGTTAGTACAAGTCATAGGCTGCATCATCTGAAACCGCTCTTTTCCCACTCTGTCCTGTGATTCTATTTTGGCTGAACCTTCCATGTTCGATTGGCCGAAGCACAGATAGATATGAAAATTCGGATCAAGTGATATTACCTTCTCTGTAGGTGGGGTCTCTGGTTCCTGCTCCATGTCCTCAGTTTTTTCGCACCCATAAAATGGCACGGACATCAGACTACTCAACAAAATCAAAATAGTCACATTCATTTTACGCATTGTCATCATTCTTACGATCTAAATAAGTCAATCGGCAAACTGCCTTCATAGTGTCAATTTGACTCAATTATTTATCGTCTGAAAAGTTCATCATCATTTCACACCCCAATTTTGATGAATCGATACCCGATAGCGATAAAACCTCATCTATGTACCAGAAAAATCTCTTTTTACCAGCCAGGCATCTCATCTCTGGTGAGCACCCTTGGGTGCTCGTACAATGCCCTGATTTCATCCTCGGTATTGCGCTCTTTGACGAGCTCCGCCCACGGCATGAAGAAGATCCATCGTGGTTGCTCTTCCAGTATCTTTTCAGAAGGTATCTTCATACATTCTCCGATTGCCATTGGCTTATCCCCAACGATGGGCAGGATGTAATCATACCAGGTCTTCTCATAACCTGAATCATATATATCAAAAGCAAAAACATCCCAATACGCTTCTCCGGGATTATACTCCTGAAAATCGCGACTCATATCCTGCATATCCCATACCCAAATCAGGTTGGTGAGTCCTTTCTCTATCTCAAAATAGTCGTGTGTCTGGCGGTAGAGCTCCGCTGTTCCTTTAGGGCCTTTTCTACCTGCCCACCAGAAAAGCTCCTGATTCATCTCGTGAAAAGGCCGGAACATGACCACCACTCCCTTATCCTCCAAATACTGAAGGTATACCGCAATGTCATCCATCCGTGTTTTCCAGCGCTTGTTCAGGTCGGTACCTTCGGTGATTAGTGCTTGCCACTGCTCGTCATCCAGCTGTGCATTGAGTAAGCCTGGATCCCAGCCACAGGGCTCACCCATATCTGGTGGACATCCATGCCACATCAGGTTGATAAGGGCTCCATTGTTCCACTGCTGTTCTGCTTCTTTGACCATCTTCCACCGGTTATCTATATTTTCCTGCTGAAAAAGGAAGTCTCCGCTCCAGAGAGCCGGATACTTGCCCGTGGTAGCCTGAATGTAATCGGTCCATTTGGCAGGCTCAGCATTGGGCTCTTTATTGTGCTGCCCGGCGATGATCTGCTTTCCTGAGATACTGTATAGGTAGTCCAATACCTTTTGTTTGTCTTGGGCCTGGCTCATAGATGCCATGAGCATCAACAGGCACCATGTCAATAATTTTTTCATTCTTAATGGTTCAAAAGTTTATGATAGACCAACCAAAACCCAGTGCCTACCCTTGGTCACAAAGCTGATTTTGATTGGTCTATTGTGATCCTACTCCTTGATCAGCTTACCAGAAGCTGCCTGTCTGCCGGCCTGAAACTGATAATAATAGACTCCACCGGGCGCTATACCCCCTGATGCTGTAGCGCCATCCCAAATCACGCTCTTAGCCCCTGTTAGGTGATCCACATTCAATGTGCGGATCAGGCTACCTGAGACGTTGAAGATGTTCACTCTAAAATCTGTTTCACCGTCCCAATCTATCGGTATGGTCACCGTATTGGTAAATGGGTTAGGATAAGCTGAGGTGGCATCTATGGCTACCTCAAAGACAGGCTCTGATGTCCGAGAACCTCCTGTAGGTGTAATCGCCCACCAGTTGATATTCCACCCACCACTGAGCGCCTTGATGCCGAAGCTTTGGGTACCGGCACTGAGCGTAACATTTTGATAGATGGTGGTCCAGGTTTGCCAACCTCCTGTAGAGGGTACCGCTATACTCCCGTAGACAGTGCCACCGCCAGCTTGCTCCAGCTGGATACTGCCACCGCCACTCGGGCTGGCCACCCGATAGGCTATGCTGTAGGTACCTGTAGAAGGTATGCTGATGTTGTTGAACGTCATCCAGTCTCCTGCATCTATCCAACCGACATTTAAATTACCCCCATCAGGATCGCTTGTAGTTTCAGTCTGCACTCCACTCATGTTGTCATAGTCCTCCGCCTGGATGTACTGGGTCCCGCTGCCCCCATTTTGCCAGGTACCGGTACCCTGCCATCCCGGCATCTCATCCAGTACGAGCACCCTGCCCGACCAGTAAATGTCCTGAATCTTCTGATTGGAATTATTAAAAGTAAGCTCCGACCAGCCCATAAAGAATGTCCATAAGGGTTGCTGGCTTAAGAGGTTAACCGCCGGCAGGTCCTCACATTCTCCTATACCTATGGGTTTTCCATTGGCCTTATTGACCATGGCATTGTACTTGGATGTAGTGTATCCATTCCCGTCAGACCAATACATGTCCATGGTCAGGACATCCCAGTAGCTGGATCCAGGGTCGTAGTTGTTGAGATCGCTGGACAGGGAACCAAAATCCTGTAGGTTCCATACCCAAATGAGGTTGGAAAGCCCCTTTTCATAAGTAAAATAATCGTGTGTGAGTCGATAGAGCGCTGCGGTACCGTTGGGTCCAGGCCGGCCTCCCCACCAAAACATACCCTGGTTCATCTCATGCAGAGGTCTGAAAAACACTTCCACTCCTGCATCTTCCAACTGCTGGAGAAAAGTAGCAATCTCGTCCATCATGGCCTTCCAGTTGTTATTGAGGGTGGTACCATTAGTCAGAAGATTATTCCACTGGGTGTTGTTAAGGTAGCTTTTTACATCACCACTGCCTGAGTCCCAGTTGCAAGCCTCTCCACCCACGGGATTACAAGCATGCCACATCAGGTTGATCATGGCACCATTATTCCATTCCGTAATTACCTGATTGATCATGGCTTGCCGGTCATCGATTTCCCAGGACTCAAAAAGAAAGTCAGAGCTGTATAAACCGGGCCAATCTCCAAGTATGCCGTTGAGTTGAGTACTGTACTGATTGGGGTTACTAATCGGCTGCCGGTTATGTATTCCGCCGATGGTATTATTCCCCTGGATACTGTACAGGTAATTGAGTGATTCGTAGGGTGTTTGCGCGTAACTGATATTAAAACAGAGTACGCAAAGACAAGCAACTAATAATGCTTTCATGATTTTTAGGGTTTGGTTAAAATTTCAGTTTTATAAGCCACGGCACATGAGTGCCTGACTACTTCACCATCACACCTTCTGCCATCTGATACATATCCGGCAGGTCTCCACTAAAAACGGTAAATGAGCTATTGTAAAAATCCACGAAATCAGCCGCAGACTTATGCCCTGCCCACGGGCCATAGTAATGATACCCTGAATGAGTAGGGTCATATTTATTCCTCCACATCACCACGAGGCTGATCTCTTTCCCGATGATGGGCGTCAATATTTGTTCGGTCCAGTACTTACGGTATTCCTCACCACTGCCATCACGCACACCTTCTATTCCGGTCTCTGTTACTCCACAGGGTTTTTTCTTCTCTTTGGACAACTGCGCCAGGTTCTTCACATTGGTAGACAAAGCATTGGTATTGGTCCCGTGATAGCTGTCCATCCCAATAAAGTCTACATAATCATCCCCCGGCCATCTGTAGAGTAAATTATCTACCGAACCCACTCCATCCAGCTGTGGCGAGATGGCAAAAATGAGGTTGTGAACGCCCTTTTCTTTGGTCAAATAGTCGACCGTAAATTGCCAAAAGGCAATGAATTCAGCCTGCGTCGTGCAGGTCCTTCCCCACCAAGACCATGTTTGAGTATGCTCATGATAAGGTCTGAACAAGATGGGGATGTGTTTCCCATTTGTATCCTTCAGGTCATTGACAAAATCGGCCAGCCGATCCAGCCAGATTTTGTATTTGACATGGGTCTCACTCCCAGACTCCAGGATACTTTTGACCACCGTGGTATTAGAATTGTCCCAGGAATCACCACCTGTGAGCGGATTATTCAAATGTGCACATGCGGTAATTACCTCACCCCTTGCCCGGGCCTCCAGTATGGTTCTGCGTCGGTCATCGTTCAGGTCGCTGGTTGAATACCTGTCGTCCATGATCTCGGCAAAGTCCACACTAAAGACTGCTGGATAATCTCCACAAACTTCCTTCACATCCGAGCCCCCGGCATCCGTATACCAGTCACGGCCATAGATGAGGTCATCATGGTGTCCAAACATAAAACCCTCAGCCTGAATCTTCCACAGATTGGAATAAAGCGCTTTGGTCTCCACCGTGGCTTGTTGATCTACAAGCGTAAGGGTAACGGTATCCACTTCTTCTGGCTTGGTTTCTGGCTTAGGATCATCCTGAGCCGTGCAGGCAATAAAACCAAACAGAGGTAAAAGGAAATATAAAAGTTTCTTCATTTTTTTGGTCATTTGAGCGCTAGCCATAAATTCATTTCATCATAGACACCAGTCCAGCCCCGCACCGAAGTGCGGGACCAAAACGGGTAATCAACTGTATGAAGAAGTACTGCTTATTGCTTTTCAAGATCTATCCAGAATCTCCTGGGTTTCTTCACAAACTTGTCATAGTCGCTGTAGATCTTATCCCAGTCATCGGTGCCATTCAGGTTGAAGGCAAACGCATGACCGGTAGTGGTTTTGGACAAGCCATTGCCAAGATCCTCTGTGGTATTGGTTTCGATAAACGACCCACTGGTGGTGGTTCCATCTGCAAATGTGAAGGTGATTGTACCTGTGGCGTAGTTTCTAAGCCACTCTCCAGCTCCTGCAGGAACCTTCCTGTAGAAATGATTGATATCTGTGGGTGGATCCAGTACGAATGAAAAGTCTGCGTATAATCCATCCGCTCCTGCATCATTCACGATAGTGCCATAGGTATTTCCATCCTCAGTAATCCCAGTCAGCTCAAGCGTAAAAGAATTGTCCAGTTCAGCCTGTGGCCCTCCGGTTTCCGGCCAAATCCATGGCTTATCGGTCATGGCCAACACTGCTCCGCCCCCATATTCCGGTCCGGTACCACCGTAGACAATGAGATTAGAAACCTTATAAGTACCCAGGATACTCTCCTGAAAAGAATCCACCGTGATGGTGTACACCCTGGACTTTCCTGTAGGTGAAGTCACCGTCATGGAGGCACTCTGATCACCATTTTCAAAATTAAGTGCATCGCCTATGCCCACTGACCCGGTGGCCCCGTATGACAGTTGCAGACTACTCACTTTGATCTGACTCAGGTCTGGCACTGCATCTACATTGATGGTGAGTTCAATCACACCCGTAGACTCATCGATCCGAACGATCTCAGCTTCACCTACCTGATTTTCGAACTTAATGTTCAGCACGCTGCGCTCGTTGTTCCAGCCTCCCTCTTCAAAGTCTGCAAAGGGATCCTTCACACAAGAGAATAAGGACAATACAAGCACCGCTAACAATATATTTGATATGAATTTCATGATAATATGCTTTTGCGTTGATAATTATAAACCCTGGTTGAGATCAATCTCTACCTGTGGGATCGGGTAAAAGGCTACCTCCTCGTCTGTGAGACCAGATGCTTCTTCCACCAGGTCGTTCACCACATTGAACCTTCGCAAATCATAGAGCCTGTTGCCTTCAAAAGCCAGCTCCCAACTACGCTCATTCCAAACGGCCTGTCTGAAATCTTCCAAAGAAAGGCCAGGAGTCAGACCACCAAGGCCCGCACGACCTCTGATCTGGTCCACCAGGGCATAGGCCTCAGGAGTAGGTCCTACAGCCTCCGCATAAATCAGTGCTACATCAGAAAATCGAATGAGATAGGGCTTGGTACTGGTTTTATCCGTGATAAAGTGTGGATCTATGTACTTTCTGGAAAAACGATAGGGCATAGAACCAGGATAGGAGGCGATCTCATTGCCAGCAGCATCGTACACCGCATCTACCAGCAGTAGCTGTCCTCGCTGATCGGTCGCATCGAAGGTGTTGTAAAAACTCTCCTTGGTTTGAAATACGCTCCACCCATCGTGAGAAACTGTGTATGAACCATCATTATTCTCCAGGTAGATATCGCCACCAGCTATGTAAGGAATAAACAGCTTAGAGATTTTTGAATAGTCTCCTTCAATGGTTCCTGATCGATCCATGGACATCAGGAAAATATGCTCCGGACCCTTTGGCTGATCCACATCGTATATATCCAGCAAATCATCGTCAAAACCATAGACCGACTGGCCGTTGATCACCTCTGCGGCAAAGTAAGCCGCACTGTCGTACATGGCATTGACCTCTCTACTCAAATCCGCGTATAGTGGCACGTTGTGAGCTTTGGAAGAGGCCATGTGCAAGTAAGTCTTAGCTGCCAGAGCCTGAGCCGCCACTTTATCCGCCCGGCCTGTAGCCTGATTGACCGTGAGCAACTCCGCTGCCTTACGGCAATCTGAAAGGATCAGGTTATACATCTCATCCAGATCCACAGCCAGTGGTGCTGAAGTTTCATTGAGTGATGCCACCAAGGTGGTGTGCATAGGCACGCGGCCAAAGTTTCTGACCAGATTGAAGTAGTTCCACGCTCGCAGAAAATGGGCTTCTCCCAGGTATTTGCCCTTGAGCTCTTCCTCTATTGGCGACTGAGGAATTACATCCAAAATCGCATTGGATCTATTGATGGCTATGTAGGCATACTTAAAGAAATTCACCAGGCTCCTGTTGGTAGAAAAATTGGCTACTTTCCAGTTGTTGAGATCCTGTGCATCAGGACCTTCGTCTGCCTTTGGCCCGCACTCATCTGTAGGCATATCTCCCAGTAAAAACACCGTCCTGGAATACTCCAGAAAAGTCAATGCATCGTAGGCATAAGTGATGGCCGCCTCTGCATCTTCGACTGAGTTGTAGAAGTTATCTTCAGAGTAAAAACCATAAGGTTCTTCACTCAGGTCACATGCATTGGTCATCAAAAGACCCAATATAATGATGGTATAATATCTTAGTTTCATCGTTGTGTCTCGTTAAAATGTCAAATTCAAACCCAATGTCCATTTTCTAAGGCGAGGATAACCTCCCCAGTACCTTCCATCAGTCCCCACTTCCGGATCATATCCGTTGAATTTGGAGAAAGTATAGAGGTTGGACGCATTCATAAACACACGTGCTGAAATGGCCGCTGGCAACTTAATAGTGTATCCCATGTTCAGGTTTTGGATTCTCACGAAAGACCCATCCTCTAGCCACCAATCTGAAAACTTAGTCTGCCGACCATCTTTCAGGCTCGGATATTCGTTGGTAGGATTGTCAGGCGTCCATCTGAAAGGCACTATACTTGGCTGATTAAATGCCTGGGTGTTCAGCACGTCATTTCCAAAAACACCATTGAGGAAAACACTGAAGTCAAAGTTTTTGTAACTGACACTCAGGTTCAAACTTCCCATAAAGTCCGGGTTGGGATCACCAATGATGGTACGGTCCTTTTCATCAATCACCCCGTCCTCGTTGATGTCCACATATTTAAATTCTCCGGGCTGTGCCAGGTCTCCTTCCAGGCCGGCTTCCACGCCCTCTTCCAATGTCTGTACGATACCGTCCGTCTGATAACCGTAAAACACATTCACTGGCTGCCCGATAGCCAGCAGATTGGGGAATCCCCTGAACATTTCCAGGCTATTGCCAGAATACTGAAACTGCATGTCCGTATTAGGGTCTGTGATGAGTCCTGATTCCTCAGCATTTCCAAGGCTGGTCACTTCATTTCTATTGCGATAGTAAATCAAAGTAGCACCTACATTAAGATCTCCTCTGGATACAATGTCCCCATCGAGGGTGAGCTCTATACCTTTGTTTTCAATAGATCCATCATTAATCCACATCCTATCATATCCTGAGGAAAGGGGCAGAATCCGCTCCTGAAGCAAGTTATCGGTGTATTTCTGATAGTAATCAAAAGTAACTCTCAATCGGTTCTGGATGATGGCCATGTCTACACCGAAATTGGCCTGAGCCGTAGTTTCCCACTTCAAATCAGGGTTCGGAATACCTCCCCAAAGGACTTCTATACCGTCCTGACCAGTTCTACCTACTTCAAGTCCTGGGCCAATAGCTGTGATCCAGCTTCCGTCGTTGTAGTAGTTGCTAATTCCATAGCGGCTGAGTGTCTGGTAAGGTGAAATTCCCTGATTTCCTGATACACCGTAGCTAGCCCGAAACTTCAACTGATCAAAAAAGCCCATTCCGCTGATAAAGCGCTCTTCGTGTGCTTTCCAGCTAATAGCGCCTGATGGAAAATAGGCCCACTTATTGTTGGCACCAAACTTAGACGAGCCATCCGCTCTGGAAGTGAAAGTCAGGAGGTACTTGTTGTTATATGCGTATGTAGCTCTGAAAATACCAGAAACCAGTTTTGATTCGGTTAGGCCATTATTCACCGTATTCAGCTCGGGGTTTCCGGCTGCCAGGTTTTGATTTCCCAGGGTTTCATTTACAAAGTCAAATGCACCCAGATTGGAAGTTCTGGACATGTCATCCTGATAAGAGTAACCCAACGTGGCACTGATTTCATGCTTGCCTTGTACTTTGCTATAGTTGGCAAATGTCTCCGTCACAAAGGTATTTGACTGCCAGTTGCTGATATAAGCGGCACCGTTATTGAACTGTCCGGCCTGTGTGTAGCGCTTCGGTTGATACTGATCATTGAGGCTATTTCCAAACTTATAGTTGAGCCGGGAAGTCACAGAAAGTGAAGGAACGATCTTCCACTCGAAATCTAAAAACGAAAGCACGTCCAACGTTTTAGAAACATTGATTCTGTTGTCTGTAATGGCTACCGGATGATCAAAATCGTTGTTATTGAGCAGGTAATAATCACCAGACTCATCATACACTGGGAAAATAGGGTTCCTCCAGTAAGCGAGGCCTCCGTTGGCATTTCGCTTTCCGTGGGTAAGGATGTTGGAGAAAGTCACCTTCAGGTTATCGAATACTTTATGACCTATGCTCAGATTGTAGTTCAGCTTGCTGTACTCATCCTCTATCTGCACACCCATATCCGTGAAGTAGTTTCCGCTCAAATTGAAGTTTGTTTTTTCATTGGAGCTGGAGATGTTCACACTCGTGTTATTGGAGACCGGGGCATCTCTAAAAACGATTTTATCCCATTCGGTATAGTAAGGCCACTCCCCAGACTCCAACTCCTCCACAGAAGGGTAGTAGATTCCGGATGGGGAAACCTCACCGATGAAAATAGCAGGAAAACCACCATTAATTCTCGATTCATTATTGAGCTGAGCCATCAGCTCAGGTTTTCTCCACAGGTTGAGCTTGGAAGTGAACTCAGATACCGTCACCTGCTGCTTCACACTGATGTGTGTCTCGCCGGTCTTGGCTTTGCGTGTGGTGATGAGAATGACACCATTGGCACCCCGAGAACCGTAAATAGCTGAAGCCGAGGCGTCTTTTAAGATATCCACAGACATGATGTCGGCCGGGTTAATCTGCTTGAGGTCACCAGCATCTCCCAGGGGAAACCCGTCTACCACGACCAGTGGTGAGTTGGACCCTCTCAGTGAGCTCCCGCCCCTGATCCTGACGGTGGCCCCTGCTCCAGGATCCTGCGATGAATTAATGATTTGCAAACCTGCTGCCCGGCCCTGCAGTATGGTCTCCACTGAGTTGGCAGGGATGTCTTTGACTTCTTCCAGCTTCACCTGAGCCACAGATCCGGTGAGGTCGCTTTTCTTCACCGAGCCATACCCCACTACCACTACTTCTTCCAGGCTGGTAAAGTCCGGCTCCATGCGAACATCTATCACTGATCGACCCTCCACGGGTACCTCTATGGTCTGAAAACCCACAAAGGACACGATGAGTATACCTCCCTCGGAAACATTCAGCTGGTAATTGCCCTCCACATCAGAGATGGTACCATTGGTAGTCCCCTTCTCCAAAATGGTAGCTCCGGGCAAGGCATCGCCGTATTCGTCGGTGATTTTTCCTGAAACATCAGTTTGCTTATTGATGATCACCTCAATAGGCTCTGCTATTTGCCCCTTTGCTTTGCTTATACTAATCGTTTGATTCACCTGCCTGAAATGAACTCCGGTCTGTCCGGACACTTCCAACAGCAGGTCAGCAACTGCCGCACGCTTTCGCGAAAGCGATAAGTCCACATTTTCACCCAAACTTTTATCTGTATAGAAAAACCTGAAGTTGGTCTGTCTCTCAATGTCCTTCAGCACCTCATCTAGTGAGCCCTCAGGAACATTCAGCTTAATAAACACATCTTTGACACTCTTCACCTGTCCTGCCACCGAATCGGCCAGAATAGAGGACATGGTAAGCACCAGGGCCATAAAAGTGTACATAGAATATTTAGTAACCATAATGATGGTTTGAAATATGTATTTCATATTTTTGTTAAGAGTTAATTGAACATTAGGTCAGATTGGCAATCATGAAAGCGACAACTTTCTGTCATGCTGATTTTGATGATTTCAACCGGGGATTTACCACAAGTCCCCGGATTTTTTAGAGAGTCATTTTTTCTTCATACGCATCATTTTTCATTGAATTCAAGTTTCACTTTTTTGCCTTCCAGCTGATATCTGAAACCAACCGAATGGCTGAGTATATCCAGGACATTGGACAAATATTCGTTCTTCTGGAAAGTACCAGAGCATTTGATAGAAGGTAAATCCCCGAAGGCCGATATATCTACTCCATACCAGCGCTCCAGCGTTTCTACTACCTCGTTCAGGTCGGTCTTGTCAAAGTACAGGACTCCTTCCTTCCAGTAGGTGACAGCCAGTAAATCTGCTTTCCCTTTGATAATAGATTGATCTGTTCCCAGTGCCGCTCTCTCTCCAGGAGTGAGGTAAACGATCTCATTGGAATTGTTTTTTTCTACTTTGACCTTTCCGGTGACCAGAGTTACTTCTGTTTGTTCGTTGTTATACGATCGTATATTGAAAGAAGTACCCAGAGCCGTAGTGGCCAGATGGCCGCTGTAAACGGTAAATGGTCGGGAGGCATCCTCTGTCACATCAAAGAAGGCCTCACCCTCCAGGTACACCTTACGCCCCTCAGCAAACTCATCAATGAAAGAAATGCTACTTTCGGAATTGAGGCTGACAATGGTGCCATCCGGGAGATACACTTTAGACTTTTGGCCGGCAGGGTTGGTCTTTACTACTCGAGCCATTGACTCTGGAGTAGAAGTAGGGCCGGCTTGATTGTATAGAAGTACAGAAGAAACAGCCAAAATCAGCACAGCTGCTGCTACTTTCCACCACCTGTGCTGATTGCCCTTCTTAGGAGCTTGAATGTGGCGCGATACCCCAAGGGTTCGTTCGTTGTCTTTCTTGGATGCTAATTTCTTGTACAACTCATCCCCATTCCACTCAAACTCACTTTTCCCTTTGGCCTGCCAGAGTTTATCAATCTCTGCATACACCTCCTCTTCACTTTTTTCAGACAGATACCATTCTAAAAAGTTCTCGGCTTCCTTTTGCGAAAGCTCTCCATCAAAGTATTTCCTGATTCGTGTGAGTCGATCCATTGTTTCTGGTTTACGCTACTATATAGCCTCAACTCACTCCTGATACTCACTGGCATTTTGATATTTACAATAAAATCATCAAAACAGATCAAACACTGAATTGAAAAGCAATAAATACACTAATATGATGCGATTATTACAACATAAAGATCAAGCCCACCACTCCAGGGGCAACCACCTTCATCTCAATAAGCTTCTCTCTGAGCGATTTCGTGGCCCGATAAATCTGATTTTCAACGGTGCGGGTGGAAAGTTTGAGCCGCTCGGCGATCTCTTCATTGGTGAGATGCTCGAAGTTCTTCATCATGAAAACCTGCTTCTGTTTGGTGGGAAGTTCATCTATTGCCTTGCTGGACAATTCGTCCAGATCTGAAAAAATAACATATTCCTCAGTTTCATTGCTCTCACCTGGCCAATAAGTGATGGCATAGTGCTGAAAAGCCAGAAACCTGGCCCTCTTTCTGGATTGCTTAAATACGATAGACCGAACGATAGAAATGATGTAAGCATTGAAAGAAAGTGAACTATCAAGGTTCTCTCTGTTCCGCCATATTTTCATAAAAACATCCTGCACCACCCCTTCTGCATCTTCATGAAGAAGCCCCATCTTACGGCTGATGTTGTATATTTTGCTGGCATACTTCTCATATAGCTTACTATAGGCATACTCGTCACCACCACGAAGACGCGTCACCAATTCGCTATCACTACCAAATTTCACAGAAAATGCCACCAGCTTTTAAGAAGATTAGGATTTGACCCTCTAAGCTGGGGCATTTTTTTTCAATTTCAAAATCCCTTAAAACTGAATGTGAAATTTTGGATTCAACTTTCACTGTCAATTATTGGGGGCAAAAACAAAAAACCATCGAGCTGACTGGCTCGATGGTTTTCATTACAAACAGACCAGTTGTTCTGCTTTCTCTGACACAGAAAAAGATAAAGCATCCTGAAAGAAGCCAAGGATTAGTTTTTCCTATCATCTGAAAATTCTTAAAAAGATAGATCGGCACCAGCAAAGCATCTTCTACCCGAATAGTAAATGCTATCCTGTTATTCTGAAACCTGTTTAGGCACAATTATCTGATCAGCATCCACTTTAAAATCATAGCGATTCTTCTTTCCATTCCATGTTTTTATTACAGGAACAATGCGGGTCCTTCTTGGAGTCACCTGATGCTCGCTGTAGTGTACGTGATATACATAATACAACTGGCCGTCAGGCCCATTAAATAAATCTCCATGACCAGAACCATTTTCGCCTACGATAGACCTATGCAAAATCGGGTTACCCTCATTTTTGATCCATGGCCCGTACGGTGAGTCTGCCACTGCATAACCCATAGCATAGTCAATGTTCATGAAGTGGTTGGCCGAATAGAACAGATAGTATTTATCTTTTAGCTTAATCACCGTTGGCCCTTCCATGATTGGATCTGATTCGTAATTGGGTGTTGCTTCCCAAGGCTCTGTCTGATCAAAACATTTGGTAAGTGTCTCTGGCTTGATTATCCCATTCTTTAGGTCAAATTCCGCTACCCAGAGGAAGTTTCCATGGTCGAATCGAACATGATACAAGTAATACTTACCATCATCGTCTTTGAAAATGTAGGAATCAATATTTTTCTCCGAGCCATCGATTGGCCCTACTTCTCCCTGTCTAAACGGCCCCATCAGAGAATGGGATTTTGTTAATACCGTCTGCTCATTAGCTGTATGAGTCAAGTAGTAGGTAGCGCCTTCTTTCAGAATCTGTGGAGCCCAAAATCCTTTGGTTCCGAATGTTTGATCTCCCTGATTCAAAATCATGTACAGTGAGTCCCCTTGATTGCCTGGTACCACCCAGTTTTTTAAGTCTTTGGAGGTCAACACCGAAAAACCAAGCGGTGGCCTATTCTTGGTTCCCACGAGATAGTAGGTATCTTTTTCCTGATAGATTGTTGGGTCCGCCAAAAAAATCTCCTGCCTATTTTGAGCTAGCAAGTGGCTTGTTGCCAGTAACATGATGGAATAAATGATGTATTTCATAATATCTCTGCTTAATTCCTATTGGTTAATCTTCCTTCTCAATTCCAAATTCATCGACGAGCTGATTATACTCCAACCTACTAATGGTTATCATACAGCCGTGACGCACTTTTTCGGGAAACGAGTATTTGTCCCAGTCAGCGAAAAAGGTATATCCCGATGCCTGGTACCAAGGCCCACTTAGACTATCAGCTATGGAAAGGCCGTAAGATACACCTGGGTACTGTTCATAATACAAGTACCATACCGCTCCATTTGGCGATGGGATCAGCATGGGTGCCTCTCTGAAATTAGGACTAATGGGATCTGATAGATTATCATATGGCCCCAAAAGCGACTCAGAATTCGCTATACGGATGGTTTTGCCAGTCACCCAATCCAAAGTTGGGTAACGCTCATCTTTAATAATCGTCCAGTATTTCCCTTCTGCCTTTCTTATGAATACATCAATGGTACCCATATCCCAAGGCAATAGTCTCTCAGGGTACGCCGAAAAGGTTTTCAGGTCTTTGGAGGTGACATAAAGTGTGCGTTGACTTGCCCAGTACCGCTCAGGATCCTCCTTTGTTCCTTCCTGATGTGGAGTATGCCAGGTCATTACATACTCACCGGAGGCCTCATCATAATAGAGCTTTGGAGCTCCTATCCGCTGCAGTGCTTGTGAGTATCCGGGGGTTTTCTTCAGTTCGGGTATATAAACACTATGTGTCTTCCAGGTGATCAGATTCTCCGAAACCCAGATATTGATATCAGGAGAGGCATCGCTCCGGTTTCCAGCAATATAATAGCGCCCGTCATGTCCTTTGGTGATATCCGGGTGCCCTTTGTAGTCTTCAAATACACGATTGCCATCGTTCAAGCGGTACCAGTGCAGACCATCGAGACTCACGGAGTAGTACAACCGACCATAATCCTCATGGGTCATGTGAGCAAAGAGATATGCTTCGTTAACGGGCTGTTCTCCCACCTCAACTTGCCCTGGTGGATCTGGCTGTTGTGCCAGAAGCGAAAAAGCACTTATGCCGATCAGCGCGACAACTGTCAGGTACTTCATTTTGGATAGATTAGTGAGGGTTAGCTGCCCTTGGACCCAAAGGCTTTGGAGCAGCATCACCAACAAACAGGTGTTTTTTCTTGATGTCATAGTTTGGGATTAATTAGCAGGTATTTCTTTATTGATTACTCGAGCCCATGTCAATGTAGCGTGGACCTTTCTGAAGGAGACGAGACTGGTGAAACCAAAAGGACCAAGACATACACTGAGCAGGTATTTTCTCATTTTTTTGATGGTTTGTGAGATAGATCAGGCGGACACACAACACCACCCCATTAATCTCCACTAGAGCTTACAGTAAGCTCTTTAATCAGGTCAACCTCTTCCTGACTGTATACAGAGCCATCCTTTCGGAAAATATCGTGAAACCAAACCTCCGGCTCCTCACCACTGGCTATCGGGGTATCCCAGGCATAAATGGTGTTGGACTTGCCGGCCACCAATCCCCAGTTATATGCAGCAATGTTATGTGCTTTGAGCATCGGCATGATGTCGGCAAAAGTGCTATTTCTAGTCCTGGCCATGTATTCGGTACAGAGCATTGGTTTACCATACTGCTTCAGGGTATCAATCATTGCGGCATGATGAGCACTGTCTTCGTAATTGTGATAGGTGATCACATCCGAATTGGCCAACTGATACTTATTGAGGTCGGTAAGCGAGCTATTCCACACCCCAGCAGAAAGTGGCTGAGAGGGATTTACCTCACGCCCCCACTGAAAAATACTAGTCAAAAGTGGCATTGATCGATTGCCATAGCCAGAGTTGCCGGGTTCGTTATAGACATCCCAAAGTACAATGCGTTCATCATTAGCGAAATGCTTCATCACGTCCTTCACATAAGCTTCCAATTGCTCCGACAATTGAGGTTCGCCATAGATCAGCTGCCCGGGATCCTGCACCCAGCCGGAGTTATGTGTGCCCGTTTTTGGCTCGGGCTGCGGGCCAGCCGCATAGGTATTATTCCAGCAGTCGTCAAAAAAGACAAACATGGTGGCGATTCCATGGCCATCAGCCGTCTTTAAGTACTGTTCCATTCGGTTTTTGAAACCTTCCGGATCTTGCTCCCATGCCAGGTGATGCAGGTAGACCCGCATAGAGTTCATTCCAATATCCGCTGCCCAGCCGAGCTCACGATCTATGGTTTCCAGATCAAAAGACTCAGCCTGCCAGGTTTCCAACTGATTGATGGCCGAACTTGGGTTGAAATTAGCTCCCCGGAGCCAGCCCCACTTTTCATACCACTGATTGGCTTGTTCTTTTGACCAAACAGCTCTCACTACGGGCTTTTCGATTGATTCTTTAGATTGTTCTTTGGGCGTGCTACAGGCAAATACCACCAATATGGTGAGTAGAAACAGTAGGTTGGATGGTTTTGACTTTATCATATCTTTTTTGTTTATTCTGTTAATTTCAATGCAGACCAGGTATATGGCTGATCTGGCTTGTTACTGGATAAATTTTCGGTATATGTGGCGGTGGCTGATTGCTCGTGCAACTGTACATGGTAGCCAATACGCTGATCCATGATAGGCAGATCACCCAGTTCACCCCATGGGATTTTGGTTTCCAAGACATAACCTTCGCTGGTGGTTTGAGCAAATATGATTGTCTCAGAGTCGTTGATAGTTTTCCATAACCCATGATCACCTATACTCCATTCCAAATCACCATTGTGATAAAACCGAAAGGCATAAACACCCTCCGCCGGCGCTTCATAGGATCGATTTTGAGGGTCCAGATACAGAGAAATACCATCTACACCACGTACCTCCTGATCTTTGACTATGGTCCTGAGGTACAGATATTGATCATCATAGGAGAATCTGAAACGAGCCTGAGTAGCTCCTCTCCCACCTATGAATACACTATCTGCAGCTAGGAAATTTTCTGGGAAATCCTCATCAGATGACACAATTGCTTTAGGTACCTTAAGCACCGCTGGTATCACCACTCCTTTGATCATCCAGACCGCTATATTCGGACCAAAAGCATTGGTAGAGCCCAATGCAATCACCTCATGATCATTGATCACCCGAATGGAGTTCCAAAGACAGGTTTTTTCCGGGTTTTCGAAATAAAATGGCCGGCTCTTACGGCCAAATGACCAGGTATTCGCATCTCCAATGGCAACCACCATGTCTGACTGATCCCATTGGTTTCGTGCTCTGAACTCGTCGCTTTGATAAGACAACAACACCTCACCTCCTGGTAGCTGTTGGACATACGGCGCTCCGGCGTATTTGGTGCCTGCTATTCTGTTTTCACCCTCAAATAATGATTTTCGCGCTGAGGCCGACCCACCAACAGGTGCTTGTGCCCAACTGCCATCTTCACTTTCGATGATCACAGGCTTAAATTCAGGGGCCAAAACACCATTATCTTCTATAGACATAACCGCCCGACCGTCGTTCAGGATCAGTGGTACAGGCATGCCGTCCCGGTGTCCACTCCTGAAACTGATAGTCTTTCCGTCAGACCATGTCAGCCCATCATCGGTGGAGCTAAACATAGTTATTTCCTGCTCGGCACTATTGGTATAAGGCCCTTCATTGGCGATGTACAACTGTATTTCACCATTTGGAAATTGGATCTGAGCGGGTTCCCAACATCCATTTTCGAAAGCCGTGCCTGCCTGATAAACTTCTGTATAGACCGACCAGGTAACACCAAAATCCTGGCTCATCTTGATGCGTATTCCAAACCGGCTCCCAGTGGGTGCCTGAGCTCCCGGCCGCATGTTATAAGATACCATCACCGTACTATTTTGCAACTGGAGGATTTCCGGAACGGTGGCCAGGACTCCACCCTCGGGTGAAGCTATTACCACATCCTCACTCCAGGTTTCGCCCTCATCCCAACTCTTGCGACCATGTATATGACCTTCACTTTCGTAGACGACAAACCATGAATTATCCTCCAATACTGACATGCGGGCATAACCACCGTATCCTGAACCAGCTGGAGACAGCTGCTGCCGGGTGGAATAATCCCAGGCCAACCTAATCCCATGAGTAGGCTCCTTACTACCCACCGATAGCTCGGGAATGGGTGCATCATTTTTGCAGGCTACTGAAGCGAGTAGAAGTAGAAAAAACGTACTTAATTGATAGTGCATAAGGAAAAATCAAAGACAGGGTAGCCACCGAAACAGACCATGGCAAACGATCCGTTTCGGCGCTACCCTACTCTATGAGAGAGGATTCAGTGAAAATTAATATTCTGCGTGCTGATCCAGGTTCGGGTTGTTTTCTACATCCACCTGTGGAATGGGCAGTCGGTGAGACTTACCCACTACGAAATTGTTAAAATCGGGATCTCTGAGTGCAATAGCATCCACTCTCGCCTGGGTATTAAGATCACCCCATCGCTTCAGATCCATCCAGCGGGTACTTTCTCCACAAAGCTCCAGCACGCGCTCCACTTTTAGCCGCTCAAGGAAAAGGTCTTGGTCCACCCCAATGGCTGGATAAGCGGTGGCCAAAGGAAGCATATTAGCTCTGGCACGTACTTCATCTACATACTGATAGGCCTGCGCTGTATTTCCCAACTCATTGAGTACTTCAGCATACAAGAGCAGGATGTCTGCATAGCGGATCAGCCTCAGGTTTACCTGTGAGAAGTAATCCTCATTGTCTCGGTAATAATCCCGCTGATATTTCCTGAAGTAAGCATCATCAGAGCCCCACTGCCAGTCGCGACCATAGGTTTTGTCTCCGAAATCAGCCTCCAGCTCTGAATATATCGCAGAGTGTCTCAGTCTTTCATCCAAATTGCCATCCTGATCAAGTTCTTTCTTAAACTCATCCACTACCCAGTGTCTTAACTGACCATCTGACCATCCAATGCCCCCAGGTGCAAAAAATTGCGCTCGGTTATTTCCCATACTGGCATTGGGTACTTCTCCATCACCTCCACCAAAATTGGCATCCGAAAACTGTATTTCGAATACGGATTCGGCGTTATTCTCATTGAGGTGGGTAAAGTTGTCTTTGAAGTTTGGTACCAATGAATACAGCCCGCTGCCCTCCCCTGTAAAGAAGTAATCAAGAGCAGTTTTGGCGTCATTCCACATATGCTGCTGCATATAGGTTTTGGCAATAAATGCCTGGGCCGCACCTTTGGTAGGTCTCCCTACATTGGCATCATCCCAGGAAGGCGGCAGCACGGCTAATGCTTCGGTCATGTCGGTCACTACCTGCTCCCATATCTCCGCCTGAGTTCTTTTTTCCGGCAGGTCTTCAGGGCTAGAAGGCTCTAAAACAATGGGTGCGTCCTCCCACAAATTGGCAATATTGAAGTAGTAAAACCCTCTAAAAAACTTGGCCTGAGCCAAAATCAATTGCTTCTCGGTCTCATCCATATCGATATCCGGCACATTGGCCAACACCTGATTGCAACGATAGATAGCCTTATAGTGATCTCTCCAGGTCTGCACCTGTCCTTCCCAGAAGTTATAGTTGATATACTGAAAGCGTGTCCAATCCGCCAGCTCTATCCAGGGACTCTTGCTATAGCCAATATCTGAGGTCAGGTCATATCGGAAATAAATCCACCTGCTCCAAAGTCCTGGCTTGTACTGCATGGCGTAGATGGCATTGACACCCAATCTGGCATCTTCGGCTGAGGCCCAAAACTGATCCTCAGTAAGTGTATTTGGATTTTTGACGTCCAACAGGTCCTCATCACAGCTATAAAGTGTCAATCCGACCACTACTAGAAATATATATTTAAGATTTTTCATTTCGCTTTGATGTTTTATTTAAAATCCAAAATTCAGACCCATAGAAAAGGTTTTCACATTGGGAAAGGCCCCCAGATCAAACCCTCGCTCATAGATACCCGGGCCACGAAATTCAGGATCCAGACCGCTATACTTGGTGAGGGTGATCAAGTTTTGACCGGAGATTGATACCTGCGCTGTTTCGAACCCAATGCGCTCTACCCAGGCGCTGGGCAGGTTATAAGCCAGGCTGATGAACTTCATCCTCGCAAAATTTCCGTTCTCCAACCATCGATCCGTATCACCTCTTGAATTGAGGGTGGTCCCGTAATAGGCCCTGGGCACGTCTGTATCGGGATTTTCAGGGGTCCAGGGTTTAATTCCGGCCGGATAGTTGGAGTTGTCATCAAATCGTCCCATCAAAGACATGGGACCATTGTAGACGGTAGCTCCCAACGAACTAAACCATGTCATGGAAAACTCAAAGTTTTGGTACGACGCATTAAAGTTGAACCCAAGCTCTATATCCGCCCATGGGTTGCCCATTACTACTTTATCGTCATTTGTAATCTGGCCGTCACCATTGTGATCTACGAAGCGGATATCGCCCGGCTGTGCTCCAGGCTGAATGATCTGACCGTCGGTCGTGTGTCCCTCTATATCCTGGGTAGTCTGAAATAGACCATCTGTCTCCAGCACGTACCACATCCCGATGGGTTGTCCCACTTCTGTCACGGTATTGCCTACGTAGATGTCATTTCTACCATAGCCCAGGCTGAGCACCTCATTTTTGATAGTAGTAACATTCAGCGTGGTGTTGTATTTGAATGCTTTCTCTGCTTCAGAGTAAGTCAGTGATAGCTCAAATCCTGAATTTTTCAGCGAGGCTGCATTTACAACAGGGTTGCCCCCATCGTTACCAGTGGTCAACGTGATTGGTGCCTCTGTGAGTACATCTTTGGTCTCGGAGATGTAATATTCAGCTGTAGCGGTAAGTTTGTTTTTCAACAAGCCAAGATCCAGGCCGAAGTTCTTCTGGGTCAGTGTTTCCCATCTCAAATTATTGTTGGCCAATCGGATATTTGTTCCACCTGGTTCTATGTGCTGATCCCGTCCCATGGCGATGGTCGGAAAAGTATTGATGGTCTGCTGATAATCCCAGTAGCCAATATTGCTACTCCCCAGCGTACCATAGTTTGCTCTTAGCTTCAGGTTGCTGATCAGGCTGCTATTGAAAAATGCCTCGTCGCTGATTCTCCATGCTGCTGCCAGGGATGGAAAGCTTGACCATCTGTTATCCTTGCTTAGTCTGGAAGTACCATCCTTTCTAAACACAGCATTCAGAATGTATTTATTGTCATAGGTATAGTTGATCCTACCCAGATATGAAATCAATACTGCCTCCTGTCTAAACCCTGTAACTACTGCCTGATCTCCCTGATCCAACACGGTATAGTACTGGCCTGTGGTCGGATTCTGAGGAAGGTTGCGCTTTACCCCTTCCATTCTGGCATATTTGTCATTTTGAAAGGTCTGCCCCAGTAGAACGTCAACCTGATGTTTGCCAAAATCCTTGTTGAAATTAAGGGTGTTTTCCACCAAAAGCGTACTTGATTCACCCCTATTCTCAATAGCTATGGAAGGATCATAAGGCTGATTCAGGGTCCAATTACCCTCCTTTCTCAGGAACTGATAATGATCATTGCTCCTTTCATAACCCATGTTTACCCGGTATTTGAGCGAGGGCAAAAACTGCAACTCAGACCAAACATTGCCGCGCACCCTGAAATTAGCATTGGTGCGGTCTTCCAGCTCAGCAATAGCAACTGGGTTGGTGCCAAATGTACGAGCACGTGCCTCATTCCCATAGCCATAACCACCAGGGTTATTTTCATCATACACAGGAATGGTAGGCATCAATCTGATCACATCAAAGATTGGATTTCCTGACATTTCATCTGCTTGAGCATTGGTGATAGCGATGTTTTCCCCAACACTAAAAATTCCTTTTTTCGCTGACGTATTCACCCTGAAGCTCATTCGTTCAAAGCCCGTGCTGATAACCGTGCCTTTGTTTTCGAAATAGTTGCCTGAGATCAGGTAGTTGCCATTGGGGCCGCCACCAGAAAAGGACAAGTTATAATCCTGAATTCTCCCTGACTGAAAGGCTTCATCCTGCCAATCGGTATCATTAGTCAGATCATGATCCTGTCTGGGTACGCCGGCATTGTCATAAGCCATATTATTGAGTTGGATATACTCATCACGATCTGCCAGCTCATACCTCGGGATCTGTTGTACCCCGGTTTTTCCCGAAAACTTGACCTGAAGTGGGCCTTCCCTCCCCTTTTTGGTAGTAATAATGATCACACCATTGGCCGCTCTGGATCCGTAAATAGCCGCTGCAGACGCATCCTTCAGAATCTGAATGGATTCGATATCGTTGGGATTGAAGTCACGGTTGGCCGTGGTGATCATCCCGTCAATTACGTACAGTGGAGGCTGATTGCTGAAGTTACTCAGCCCACGAATTTGAATTTGAGCTTCGCTACCCGGCTGGCCTCCTCCTCTGATATTTACGCCAGTGGCAAGTCCCTGCATAGCTTCCGCTACAGTGGTAGCTTGTCTCTTTTGCAACTCTTCAGTATCAACTACGGACACTGCCCCTGTTAAATCTGCTTTCTTTTGCTCTCCGTAACCGATCACCACTACCTCCTGCAAACTTGTGTAATCAGGCTCCAGCGTGATGTCAAAATTAGTACGATCACCCACCGTAACCTCCTGGGTATGATAGCCTACAAATGAGATAAGCAAGCTGGCTTCCTCTGACACTTCGATCTTAAACTGTCCGTCAATGTCAGTGATGGTACCATTGGTAGTGCCTTTTTCTACAATAGTAGCACCAGGCAATCCTTCTTCATTCTCGTCAATAACCCGTCCGGAAATCTCTCGTTTGACATACACCACTTCTGACACTACCGGCAGCTTCTCTGCCTCATTTACCTTCTTGATGGTAATGGTCTCATTGATCCGCCTGAGTGAAACCCGTGCCTGCACGGAGATTTCTTTCAGCAGATCATCCATATTCCACTTACCTGTTGTTAGGTAAATACTTTTGTCCTTTAACTCCCTTTTGGAGTACGCAAAGGAAAACTCACTGGAACCTTCGATCTCTTCCAAAAGATCAATGAGTCTCTTCCCTTCGTAATTCAATTCGAAGCTGATCTCGCTCAGGTATTTACGCTGAGCGGAGGTCTCATATGCGAACGCCATGGTGAGCGAATAGCACATGATAATCGCATAAATCGCAATTTTGGACATGCGAATGATTAATTTTTGTAATTTTGCATGCATAGAGTTTTTGTTTAAGTCAGAAACTTTTCCGAGAGCTGAGAACCTTTCCCCAAAGTCCTCTCAGCTTTCTTTTTTTATATATTAGGTTTACTTGATAATTACTTTTTTTCCATCTATTTCATATTCAAAATCATAAGCATAGGATAAGCTCTCCAAAACGGCTTTCAGGGTCGGATTTTTATATCGAGCAGTAAAAGCCTTTTTGTAATCCAGTTCGCGCTTAATCTCAAACTTCACATCATACCACCTGGAAAGTTCCTTGATAATATCCTTAATACCCCGATCTTCAAAAATCAGCGCCTGATCCATCCAGCCGAAAACCTGTTGGCTGTCCTCTATCCTCTTTTTGTCAAAGAAATTGCTCCCCGTGGTGTACACGACCATTTCGTCAGGCACCAACACCACATCTGATTCAGAAAACGAACTTTCTACCGAGACGCTACCAGTTTTCACGGCTACTTCTATCTGCTCAGCATCTGGATATGAGCGCACATTGAACGAAGTTCCTAGCACCTGCACATTTACTTCGCCGGATTTGATTTTGAAAGGCCGTGACTCATCCCTTGCCACATCAAAAAAGGCCTCCCCTACCAAAGTAACTTCCCGTTTGCTCTCAGAGAAGACCTTAGGATAAGAGAGCATACTTCCAGAATTCAGTTTTACTATGGTGCCATCCGATAGCTCAAAGGTCAGTTTCTGACCATTGGCCGCTTCTTTCTCTATCTGAACCTCCTGCGTGGCTACATGGCTGGTTTCAGCCGAGTTGGTAGCATCCCACACAAGATAGAGTCCAATTCCCAAAACCATGACTGCCGCCACCCTGATCAGATAGTCAAAAGCTCCAAGCGATCTTTCTTTTGGCAACTCATGAGAGGGCGTAGCACTGTTGACAATGCGATCAAGCACGGCTGATTTTGAAGTGAGAATCTCGTCAGCCGACAATTTCCAATCTGCCACAATGTTCTCAAACACTTTGCGATTGAGCGCGTCCTCCTCCAGCCAAGACTTGAGCTTCACCTCCTCCTCTCGGGTGAGATCGTTTATTAGATATTTTGAAATAAGGTGCTCCATTGTATTTTAATCCTTACACCTAGAAGAGTCAATTCACCGTGGAAATACTGACGAGATTGCAAACAAATACAATCTAAGCACCACATAACCCAATACACTATTACATTTCATAATGAAAGACCTATTCTGTTAAAAATATTAAAACAAAGGGTTTTACTAAAGCTGAGCCAACAGGGTGCTAATGACGAGGGCTGATAAGGAACCAATGCTGGTGAAGAAGTGGTAGTTTTTATCAGATTCCTTAAAGTGTTCCCGTAGTCCTTCTTTGATTTTTCGGAGCGCTAAATGCAAGTGGCTCTCCACTGTGCGTTTGGAGATCCCCAGCTCATCTGCAATCTGTTGATTGGTGTAGCCCTTGTTTTTGGCCAGGTCATACACCACCCGATTGTGCAGCGACAAATCGGAAAGAATGGTAGTCACCAACTCATCCAATTCCTTGCCTAAGAGGAGGTTTTCAGGGTCCACGGCATCTGAGATCTGCAGAGTTTCATCATAATTGGAATAAGAGAAACGTCGCAAATCTTTGGAAGCCATGCGTATGGCCAAATGCTTTACGGAGACGTGCAGATAAGAGCCTAACTCCTGTATATTGGAATAATCCGGACGCTTGCTCCAGATGTTGAGAAAGACTTCTGATACAACATCCTCGGCGAGTTGCTTGTCCTTGGTGATCGAAAACGCATACCTAAAGAGACGTTCGAAGTTGGCTTCATAGACCTCTTCAAACCATCCCTTGAATGAATCCTCATCAGAAAGCTTCCGTATGTTCGTTTTCTTAGTCAAAAGAGTTGATTATGAACCTCTCAAAACTCCGGGATTTTGATCCACTTGTTTTGAATTCAATCGGAAAAATAAGAAAGAATATTAGAAATTTATCATTGATTTGAAAATTCCCCCACCTGACACCTAGCTGATTTAGGTGGATAAATGACATGCTCCCAGTGTGATACACTGGGGTGTGCCAATAAAAAAAGCATGGAACAACGGAACTGATGCTCCGCCATCCATGCTTTCATTCAAATATCTGTTAATGACTTACTTATGCCATAAATTCTCAATCTCTTCCAGGCTCTTGCCCTTGGTTTCGGGGACAAACTTCCATACAAACCAGGCAGCGATAAAGCCAATAATTCCATAAATCCAGTATGCAAAACCATGATTGAATTTTTCCACCAACCAGGAATTGTTATTCATCATCGGGAAAGTCTGTGAAACCACAAAGTTGGAAATCCACTGAGCGGCTACCGCGAAAGCCATGGCCTTGTCTCGGATGGTATTGGGGAAAATCTCTGAAAGTAATACCCAAGTAACAGGCCCCCAGGAGATGGCAAAAGCAGCTACATAAAGCATCATAAACACCAAAGAGCCCACACCCATGGCATCCATAGAGAAGGTAAGTCCAAGCCCCACCATGCTGACACCCATCGCCAGACCTCCTATGATCTGGAGTGGCTTTCTGCCGAGCTTATCTACCAACAATATGGCAATGACCGTGAATAACAAATTGACGGCACCCACCACGATGGTCTGGAGCAATGCCGCATTGGTGCCGGAGCCTGCATTCTTGAAAATTTCCGGTGCATAATAAAGAACGACATTGATCCCGACAAACTGCTGAAACATGGACAACAGCAAGCCAATGAAAATAACCACAAAACCGAACGACCAAAGCGCACTGCTCTTGTTGAGGTTTATAGCATCTTTGATTTCTTTAAAAACCTCGTTGGCAATCTTTTCTCCATTGATGTTTTTCAGGATCTGTAAAGAATCTTCATACTTTCCCCTCAGGGCCAGCCATCTTGGACTTTTAGGAATGGTGAAAAGAAAGGTGATAAACAAGGTAGCAGGAATCAGTTCAGAAGCAAACATCCATCTCCAACCAACCGTTTCCAGCCACTGATCGTCCCCCTGAAGGGAGATATAGTAGTTGACAAAATAAACCACCAGCATCCCGAAGATGATGGCAAACTGATTCCAGGAAACGAAAAATCCACGCTTATCAGCCGGAGACACCTCGGCCAGGTACATAGGTGAAAGCATAGAGGCAATACCCACACCAAGCCCACCGATGATCCTATAGACCACAAAATGGGTTAGAAAAGTATGGTCACCATCTCCTATAGCCCTGAAACCTAACTCAGGAACGGCAGAGCCCAGTGCCGAGATGGCAAACAATCCGGCGGCCAGCATCAATCCGCCTCTCCTTCCTAGTCTGTGGGCAATGAGTCCGCCTATGGCCCCGCCAATGATACATCCTATCAAAGCGCTGGAGACTGCAAAGCCAAGCAGAGAGTTGGACGAGAGCTCATCTAATCCCCGCGGATCCACAAAAAAAGCCTGCAGTGAACCCACGGTACCAGAGATCACAGCTGTGTCATAGCCAAAGAGCAACCCTCCGAGGGTTGCCACAAGTGCTATCGACTTGATATTTGTTTTAGGTCTTTCTGTCATTATTAAATTCTGTTAGGTTTTGTTTTTAAATCGCTTGTTGGGAATCCGACTATATCAATATCAATAAAAGCTTCTTCACCTCCGTACCCGGAGCATATCCAACATCCTAAAATAGGTATGTCAAAGGAAACAAGTCGCAATCATTCAGCTGAGGGCATAACCAAATGACCAATGAGCCCCAAATTAGAGACATATTAATCCTTTGATCGTTCATATTCAGATCTTTTACAATCATGTCCGTCTCACTAAAAGAAAAGGATGGAGGTTTAATCCACCCTTTTCGAGAAGTATGAAGAAGGGTCTTTAAAATTTTCTTGACAGAATATCCTCAGACACCACTAAAGGCACTGAACCCACCATCCACTGGCAACACCACACCTGTGATAAAACTGGCAGAATCCGAACACAAAAACTGCACGGCTCCAGCAAGCTCCCTGATCTCGCCAAACCTACCCATGGGCGTTTTGTTGATGACCTTTTTACTTCTGTCCGTCAATGACCCATCAGGATTGAGCAACAGTTCTCTATTCTGATCTCCTATAAAAAATCCGGGAGCTATCGCATTCACACGCACTTTATCCCCATATTTTCTGGCCAGCTCACAAGCCATCCACCTTGTGAAGGTATTTACACCAGACTTAGCAATAGAGTATCCAAGCACTCTGGTAATAGCCGAATAGGTGGCCATAGAGGAAATATTAATGATACTTCCTGACCCGTTTTCAGCAATGGACCTACCAAAAACCAACGAAGGGTAAACAGTCCCTTTCAGGTTGAGATCCATGGCCTGGTCAATGGCCTCAATTTTCAAATCAAAAATCTGCTGATCATGAGACTGAGTTGCTCCGGGAATATTACCCCCGGCGGCATTGATCAGAATATCAATCCTGCCGAACTCATCCAGAATGAGCTTATTGGTTTCTTCCAACTCCTTAACATTCAACACATCACAGACCCGCCCCATCACATCCGGGGTGATTTTCTTAAGTTCCGCTACACGTTGGTCTATTTTGGTTTGGTCCCGGTTTAGAATAACAAGCTTACATTTGGCCTCAGCCAGACTTCTCGCCAGCGTACTCCCGATCACCCCGGCTCCTCCGGTAATTATTACTACTTTCCCTGATAAGTCAAATAAATTCATTATTTGGTTGATACGATTTTAAAGAATTGTGTTCTATTCATGAGACCAATATTTTAAGATTGGAAATTCAACACCTGCAGAAACACGCAAGATATCACCCTTTCCATATTTCATTCGATAAACAAAAGTTTAGATGCTCTCTTTTTACCTAAAAAAATAGGAACTCAACAGTTGTCTGCTTAAAATACTCAACAATACACCTTCTGCAACACAATTGATTGCCTTTTAAGTGACCCAATATTGGTTTTCAAGATCATTTTCGAAAGGTATAATACTTTTTTGAATTACGCAATCGGTTGTGTAATTTAATCGTACAATTAAGCACAATGAATCCCCACAACCGTTTTTTTGCTATCTTTAGGTGTTTGAAATTATGATATTTTTGGATGGAAATTCCACGCGATGAAGAAGAATAACAAAGAGATAACCATATATGACATTGCCAAAGAACTGAATGTGTCACCGTCCACCGTATCCCGGGCCCTCAAAGATCACCACAGCATCGGAAAAAAGACTAAAAAAGCCGTTCTCAAACTCGCTCAAGAGCGGGGCTACCAACCCAACACCATTGCCGCGAGCCTCCGGAGCAACAAAACCACCACTATTGGAGTCATCATCTCCTGGATCAACAAGCCTTTTATCTCCTCAATGATCAGCGGTGTAGAAATAGCTGCCAACAAAGCAGGCTACAATGTAATCATTTCACAATCACATGATAATTATGAACATGAAGTAGCCAACGCTCAGGCGCTTTTTGCCAGCCGTATACAGGGACTAGTGGTGTCTTTGGCAATGGAAACTACCAACTATGACCACTTTCAGCAGTTTGTGCAGAAGAATATCCCACTGGTTTTTGTAGACAGGGTAACGGAGGAACTTAACGCTGACAAGGTGATTATTGACAACTTTTTGGCCGGATTCAAAGCTACGGAACACTTGATTCAGGAAGGATGCAAAAGAATTGCCCATATTGGAGGTGCCCAGCACAGAAATGTATACCGTGAGCGAAGGGAAGGCTACCTGGCAGCATTGAAACAATACAATATGGAAATCAATGAAGATTACATCATAGAAAACCCAGCACTGAGTTCGGAGGAAGGTCATAGGGAAAGTGAATACCTGATGAATCTACCCAACAGACCAGATGGCGTTTTTTGCGCCAATGATACCTCGGCTGTAAGCGTAATCCAATATGCAAGAAAAGCAGGGATCAAGGTGCCACAGGAGCTGGCCGTTATCGGGTTTAACAATGATCCGGTCACAACCATTATAGACCCCCCGCTCTCCACAGTAACCCACCCAGCCATAGAAATGGGCAAATTAGCAGCCATGCAAGTACTCGGGTATAAGGAACACAAAGAAATCGTCAGGTCCCAAACCATCGTACTGGAGACCGAACTTTTAATCAGAGAGTCTTCTTCAAGGAAAAAGTATCACCCCACTCCAATCGTTTAATTCCACAGAGATCTTCCCTTAAATCAAGCAAAAAAATCAATCGGTTGCTTGATGATATTTATGTTTCACCTACACATACAAACCTTTATCAACTTATTTTATATATTTAAAAAATCAATCGATTGACTAGCGTGAGGGCCAGCATGAATCTTCCCTTATGCCACAAAGAAATTCACACTTACGAATGGCAGGAAACCAACAATTACCTTTGAAACAAGGGCCTTTCAATGCACATATTCTCTGGCAGCATTGGTCTGTCTTTCCATGCCCCATCCTGATAGCCCTTGCAAACAACAGTAATCCAAGCTACAAGTACCAACCTAATTGATATGAAAAAAAATAGCAATATAAAGTTGCACATCACAATGTTTCTGGCCTTTGCCACTTTGATCCTGTCTTGTGACAAAAAGCAAAACAACCACCTCAAACTGAACGATCAAGAGTACTTCCAAAGTCGTGGGCTTAATGTACTTGTCTACACCAGCTGGTACAATGGGCTCTTCAGTGATGAGAAAAAAAGTGGTATCGAACTGATTCACCATGAAGTGCGAACAGCCACCAACGGCGATGTTCGCCTGGGACCTACCCCAGAGCAATGGGACCCGATCCCAACGTTCAGGGAACGCAAAGTAGATCATGAAAATGGGACAATTGAAGCATTTCTGCACTATCCGGCGTTCAACTTCGAATACAGCGTAAAAGTAAGTCAGGAAGGCCCTTCTGTAAACATTAGCGTCAACCTTAAAAATCCAGTTCCTGAGGAACTGATTGGCAAAGCCGGATTCAACCTGGAGTTTATCCCTCCCGCCTATTTTGAAAAAGGATACCTCATAGATGAAAAGAGTGGCACCTTCCCTCTCTACCCGAGTAGCAGCATGGAAATCAAAAATGGAGTGGTCGATCCTTTGCCACTGGCAACGGGCAGCAGCCTGGTACTTTCACCCGAAGATCCAAAAACCAGGGTAGCCATCACTTCAAGAATGGGCGATCTGGCCCTTTACGATGGACGCGATAAAGCGCAGAATGGGTGGTTTGTAGTAAGATCACTCCTACCTGCGGCTAAAACAGGGAAAGTATTAGAATGGACATTGGAAGCCAACACCATTCCTGGGTGGACCAGACCTCCGGTAATTGGTCATTCACAACAAGGGTATCACCCTGATCAGCCAAAAAAGGCAGTAGTCGAACTGGATAGAAATGACCAGTCCACCTCATCAGCCAAGCTCATCAAAATAGCAGGAGATGGCAGTGAAGAAATCGTCATCGGAAAAGCACTCACTCAGTGGGGCGCCTACCTCCGTTACAATTACGGAACTTTTGACTTCACCGAAATAAAAGAGAACGGCCTGTATGTCATCGAAGCTGGAAACACCCGAACGGAAGCATTCAAAATCTCTGCCGATGTATATGGCACTGCCTGGCAACCTACCCTGGATATTTTCTTTCCAGTACAGATGGATCACATGTTTGTGAACGAAGCCTACAGAGTATGGCATGGAAAATCACACATGGATGATGCTCTTCAAGCACCTGTGGACTGGGTGCACTTTGACCTCTATGCCCAGGGGCCTACTACAGACACTCCATACCAACCAGGTGAGCACATTCCGGGGTTGGACATTGGCGGATGGTATGATGCCGGGGATTTTGACATTCGTACTCAGACCCAGTGCTATGTTGTACAAAACCTTGTCAATACCTGGGAGGCATTCGGTTTGGATCGTGACCAGACCTCTATAGATCAAACCCTACAGTACGTAGACATTCACAAACCTGACGGGAAAGCAGATTTACTGCAGCAAATAGAGCATGGAACCCTGGCATTAATTGCGCAACACCGGGCTGTAGGACATGCCATTCACGGGATAGTGGCCGCCCATCTTTCTCAATATACACACCTGGGTGATGGCGTGACCAAAACAGACAACCTTATCTATACACCCCGGCTGGACAGTTTTAAGACTGACGGTTTCAGAAGTGGCATATTTGATGACAGATGGGCATTTACCAGCCGCACCACTCCGCTCAACTACCGCTCAATAGCCGCCCTGGCTGCCGCCAGTAGGGCACTGAAAGGATATAATGATGCGCTGGCAGATGAGTGCCTCACCACGGCTATCAATGTCTGGAAGGAGGAGCATGCCAAGGAGCCGGATCTTTTTCACCATGGAAATACTACGGGTGGAGCATTAGATGATGAAGAGCTTAAAGCAGCCACCCAATTACTTCTCAGCACACGAGACCCACAGTATGCCAAACGGATTTCGGAACTATGGCCTACCATCGATAGGAATTTTGGACAGCATGCCTCCAGAATAGCTGCAGTACTTCACCTACTGGATGATGACCTTAAAAACAAAATACCACAACGGGTAGCTCAGTACAAAATATGGATGGACTCTATCGAAACTCAGAATCCATACGGTGTTCCGGTAACCACGGGAGGTTGGGCTGGTTCGGGTGCAGTAGTGGGTTTTGGAATCACCGCTTATGATTTACATCAAGCCTTCCCTGATATCATTGGATCTGAATATGTATTTAAAGCACTCAACTATCTATACGGAAATCACCCCGGTTCAGACATCTCGTTGGTATCGGGGGTAGGCACCAAATCCAAGAAAGTAGCTTATGGAAACAACCGTGCAGATTACTCTTTTATAGCCGGGGGTGTAGTCCCCGGAGTGCTGATCTTACCTCCTGATTTTCCTGAAAACAAGGAAGATTGGCCCTTTCTCTGGGGAGAAAATGAGTACGTCGTTTCTGTGGCTTCCGCATATCTCTACCTGGCAAATGCTGCCGACCATTTGTCAAACAAAAAGAATCAATACTAAGGATGAAAAGTAAATACACGGCACTGACTGTCACCCTATTAATGGGCTTATCAGCGGGCGCTCAGATTGATGAAAGTTATGAGGTGGCCACATGGCATGGTTTTAAAACCTCCGCAGTGAGCTACACATTTGATGACAACACTAGTAATCAGTTGCCTGTGGCTCTGCCACTATTTGACCAATATGGTTTCAAGGTTACCCTGTATACGGTGACTAACTGGGGTCCTGATTGGACTGCCCTGCAGAAAGCTTCGAATAATGGTCACGAAGTGGCCAGCCACACCATTTCTCATCCCAGCCTCCCGAGTATTAGCGCAGAGGAGCAAGAGGCACAACTACAACAATCACAAAGTACCATAAGATCCAATGTGCAGGGTGCGGAAGTGCTCACCCTTGCTTACCCCAATTGTAACATTGGAGATTTGGCCACCATTGAGAAATACTACATCGCAGGCAGGGTTTGCAGTGGGCAAATCATCTCTGCGAAGCCTGGTGATTACTATAGATTGAGCTCAATGATCGTTGGCTCACAGGGTGAAGTCAACAGTACGTCGGCATTTCAAACGAAAGTAGAATTGGCTAAATCCTCAGGGGGATGGGCGGTCTTTCTCATCCATGGCGTTGACAATGATGGTGGGTACTCACCAGTGGCTTCTTCTGTACTTAGCGAGCATGTAGATTTTATGAATGCCAACAGTGATGATTACTGGATAGGTACATTTGCTGAAGTAGTCAAATACATCAAAGAGCGCGAATCAATAAGTATTTCAGAGTCTGCCATTACGGCTGACTCGCTGAAGGTCACCATTTCTGATGGTCTGGAAGATGCCCTATATAATCAGGCCGTTTCTATCAGACGAAAGCTCCCTGTCAATTGGAGCAACGCCAGCGTATATATAGACGGTGCTGCTATTGAATCAGACGTGCAATCGGAAAATGGCATTTCATATGTGGTATTTGATGCCGTACCAGATCAAGGAGTGATCACAATAGGAAGTGCTGGTGGGCCGGCAATAGCACTGGCCACACCCAATGACATCCCTCCGGTTGCATTTCACCCCAACCCATTCAGCGACACCATACAAATCAAGTCTGGTGGTTCCTTCAAATATTCTATTTATTCCCTAACCGGCCAGCAACTCAGCTCCGGTGAGGGGAATAATTCCATTTTCGTAGGCAAAAGCCTACCTTCAGGCACTTATCTGGTTCGGGTAAACGATCATTCTAGTATCAGTCAATTCAAAATCGTGAAACAATAAGTCATTGATCATGCGCAAAGTATTAAAGTCTCTTCTCCTACCTCTTCTTTTACTCCTTTCACTCTGCACTACCGGACAGCTTCGGCTACCCCGGTTAGTCAGTGATGGGATGATCCTACAAAGAGGAGCTGATGTGAAAATATGGGGATGGGATACTCCCAATCAAGCCATCAATATTGATTTCAGAGACGTTACTTACCTGGCTAAAACCACTCCTGAAGGAACCTGGGAGATAAAGCTCCCCTCACTGGAAGCGGGAGGCCCCTACCAAATGACGATTTCAGGCTCAGAGGTAATCACCCTGGAAGACATCCTCATTGGTGATGTGTGGATATGCTCGGGCCAGTCCAATATGGAACTCACCATGCAAAGAGCCAGTCCCATCTATGCTAAGGAGATTGCTACTGCCGAGAATCCTTTGATCCGACAGTTTAATGTATCCACAAGGTATGATTTCAAAAAACCTCAATCCGACTTTGAGAAGGGTGAGTGGGTGAAAGCCACCCCTGAAACCGTCATGAGTTTTTCTGCTGTCGCCTACTTCTTTGGTCGTGCCCTTTTTGAGAAGTACCAGGTACCGATAGGCCTCATCAATACCAGCCTGGGCGGATCTCCGGCGGAAGCATGGATGAGTGAAAAAACGCTCATGGAGTTTCCAAAGCACTTTGATGAGCTTCAGCGCTTCAAAGACGATGACCTGATCAATGAAATCCAAAACAGTGACAATGAGCGTATCGGCGCATGGTATCGCACCCTCTTGCAAAAAGATGCCGGCAATAAGAATACCCCCTGGAACACTCCTGACCTGAACACCGATGCCTGGCCATCGATGCCCATACCAGGATACTGGGCGGATCAGCCAATAGGCCCTGTCAACGGGGTGGTCTGGTTCAGAAAAGAAATCAACCTCCCACCCTCTATGAAGGATCAACCGGCAAAACTGCTGATGGGCAGAATCATAGATGCTGATTCGGTATTCGTCAATGGAGTATTCGTAGGAACTACCAGCTACCAGTACCCACCTCGCAGATATGAAGTGCCCGCCGGAGTACTCAGGGCTGGTAAAAACATCCTCACTGTGCGGGTGATCAACAGCAGCGGGAAAGGTGGATTTGTACCAGATAAGCCCTACACCCTCACTGTTGGTCATAAGACCATCGACCTGACCGGCGATTGGAAATACCAATTGGGGGCCGAAATGGAACTGCTCGGCCCTCCTACTTTCATTCGGTGGAAGCCGGGTGGCCTGTACAATGGCATGCTCGCGCCGCTTTTTAATTACACCATCAAAGGGGCTATCTGGTATCAGGGTGAGTCCAATGCCAGCCGGGCCAAAGAATACAGAACCCTCTTTCCTGCCATGATTGCCGATTGGCGCACGCAATGGGATCAGGGTGATTTTCCTTTCCTTTTTGTGCAGCTAGCCAACTACATGGAAACCAAAGCCACCCCAGGCCCCAGCGACTGGGCCATGCTGCGCGAAGCCCAGCTACAGGCTCTATCGGTTCCCAATACTGCCATGGCAGTCATTACCGACATTGGGGAGTGGAACGATATTCACCCGCTCAATAAGAAAGATGTGGGTAACCGGCTGGCCCTGGCCGCAGCGAAACTCGCTTATGGAGATGATCTGGTCCATTCCGGCCCAGTGTATAAAGATTTTCAGATCAAAGGAAATAAGATGATTCTCACTTTTGAACATACTGGCAGCGGGCTCAAAATCAAAGGAGAAGAACTCAAGGGCTTTGCTATTGCGGGGAAGAATCAAAAATTCGTTTGGGCAAAAGCCAAAATAAAAGGTAATCAAATCACCGTCTGGAGTGCTGATATAAAAGAACCGGTGGCCGTACGCTATGCGTGGGCAGACAATCCAGATCAGGCCAACTTATACAATCAGGAGGGCCTGCCAGCTTCTCCTTTCCGTACTGACCAATGGGAGGAATAATCCCTTTTATCACAAAACCTAAACAGACATGTTCTTTAATCGCCCAACGAATACACTGTACTTACTTTCTCTCCTTCTCATTGGCATGGGCTGTCAACCGCATGCCTCATACGAATTTCCATTTCAAAATCCCGAGCTAACCCTGGAAACCAGAGTGGATGATCTGGTCAGCAGGATGACACTGGAAGAAAAAGTAAGCCAAATGGTAAACGAAGCACCGGCCATTGAGCACCTTGGGATTCCTGAATACAACTGGTGGAACGAAGGACTGCATGGAGTGGCCAGAGCGGGCCTGGCCACGGTATTCCCTCAGGCCATTGGGCTGGGAGCCACCTGGGACGAAAGACATATGTTGAAAGTAGCTACGGCCATCTCCGATGAAGCACGTGCCAAACATCACAACTTTGCCAACCGTGGTAAAAGAAATCTCTACCAGGGACTCACCTTATGGTCCCCAAACATCAACATTTTCAGAGACCCCAGATGGGGCCGCGGGCAGGAAACCTACGGAGAAGACCCCTACCTCACAGGCAAAATGGCGGTACAATTCGTCCGTGGGCTGCAGGGCGACGATCCCACTTATCTCAAAACGGTGGCTACGGTCAAGCACTTTGCCGTGCATAACGGACCTGAACCCGAGCGCCATGTCTTCAACGCCCAATCCAACTATCGTGACCTATGGGAGACCTATCTGCCCCAATTTGAGATGGCCATTCGTCAGGGCAAAGCCTACTCTGCCATGTGCGCCTACAACCGCTACAATGACGAAGCATGCTGCGGTAGTAGCACACTCATGACCGATATTCTAAGAAATGAAATAGGTTTTGATGGCTACATTGTTTCAGACTGTGGGGCTATTGAAGACATCTTTAAGCATCATCAGCTGGTGGCCACGCCTGAGGAAGCTGCTGCTCTGGCTGTCAAAACCGGTTGTGATCTCAATTGCGGCCTTGGGGAAGCGATTTTCCCTTACCTGGTGCAAGCGGTGGAGAAAGGACTGATTGATGAAAATACGATTGACACTTCAGTGAAGCGACTGTTTATGGCCCGTTTCAAACTGGGGATGTTTGATCCTGAGGAAAAGGTGCCTTTCGCCCAGATCCCCTACTCCGTGGTGGATAGCAAAGCACATCAGGCACTGGCCGATGAAACTGCCAGAAAGTCTATGGTGCTGCTGAAAAATGAGCAACAGACCCTCCCCCTCAGCAAGGATTTGAAAAAAGTAGCCGTGATAGGCCCCAATGCCAATCAATGGCTTATGCTCCTGGGCAACTATAATGGCGTACCGTCAGCACCCGTCACCCCGTGGGCTGGAATTCAACAAAAACTACCCAATGCAAGTGTCACGTTCGCTCAGGGCTGTGAACTTGCAGAGGGCATGCCGATGTTCTACAACATTCCTGGAGAAAACTTAAACAGCCTTAAGGCTTCTTTTTATAACAACCGCACCCTTCAAGGGGATCCCCTCTACAGTGAGTCATGGGACATGCTGGATGCCAACTGGAATGATCGCGCCCCGCGTGAAGACATGGATGATGACAACTTCGGAGTACGTTGGGAAGGGCAGCTTTCTCCGTCCGTTTCAGGGTTCTACCAGCTTGGATTCATAGGCACTATGAATACTCAGCTTTACCTCAACGACAGCCTGGTGGCAAGAACTTCTTACCACTTTCGTGATGAATACGGTGACCCCCGTTTGAGAAAATCAGACCAGATCTGGCTGGAGGCCGGACAATCGTATGATTTGAAGCTGGAAGCCGGAGACTCTTATGCAGATGCCACCGTCCAACTTGTATGGGCCGCCCCAAAACCCAACCTGAAAGCTGAAGCGCTGAAAGCCGCACAAGATGCCGAAGTGGTGATTTTGTGCATGGGACTAACCCCCAGAATGGAGGGCGAAGAAATGGACATCCAAATCGAAGGATTCAGGGGTGGTGACCGCACCACACTTGAGCTTCCTGAGACTCAGCAGGATTTGATCAGGTCCATTGAGAAACTGGGCAAGCCCACGGTTCTGATTCTTTTAAACGGCAGTGCACTGGCCATCAACTGGGAAAATGAAAACATTCCCGCCATTCTGGAAGCCTGGTATCCGGGCCAATCAGCCGGTACTGCGATCGCTGATATTCTATTCGGAGACTACAACCCGGCCGGAAGACTCCCTGTCACCTTTTACAAATCAGCTGATGATTTGCCTCCCTTTGAAGATTACAACATGGCCGGCCATACCTACAGATATTTTCAGGGGGAACCCCTTTATCCGTTTGGGTATGGACTGAGTTATACTTCCTTTGAATATGGAGACCTTACCGTGAGTGAAGGAAATACCACCGACCAGGCCGTCAGCGTGCTGGTGAAAGTAACTAACACAGGTAAAGTTGCGGGAGAAGAAGTGGTTCAGGTTTATCTGTCAAATTTGAGCACCCAATTACCTACTCCGGCGCATTCCCTGCAGGGTTTCGAGCGGGTGAGTCTGGAGCCGGGAGAGTCTAAGTTTATCCGATTCGTCCTTCCGCCAGCAGCCTTTCGGGTGATCGATGATCAAAATCAAAAGGTGGTGTTGCCCGGGGAGTATCAACTCTCCGTGGGTGGCGGGCAGCCGGGAGTAACCCTGCAAACCTCCAATATCTTATCAAAAACCATCAATCTGCAGTAAAACGCGGGCAGAACAGGGGTACTTGTTTAAAGAAGAACCTTCACCACCACTTTTTTCACATTGGACGCCACGCCCAAGCTGAGACCTGGCATGTGAATGTCTTGTGGAAAAAAGACCGTGAACATACCGGCAGTCACCTTTATTTTGTAGTCATACTTGCCAAAAAAATAGACATCCTTTTCGCTATTGTACGGCACAGTCGGCTGCTGGTCGCGCAGGGTGTCAATCCCCATCATTTCTTCACCTGCATAAATAAACTGTATATCAGCGTAGCGCTGATGAGCCTCTATCTTACAGTCGGCTTCCTGCTTGCTTTCATATTCCTGCACAGCTACTTTCAGGCGATCGCCATCCAGCTCATACTTGCCGGGAGCCACCTGACTAAAGTCTGTCGAAAGAAGGTGCTCAAACCCCTCTTTAAATCGCTCACTCAATGTGTAATAGCGCTCGCAGTTTGCTAATTGATCAATTATCATATCTAATACTTTGAGAGCGAATTAACGGCATTCAGACCTAAAAGACAAGTTGCTATTGACATCCTTTAGATGATACTAATTACCCTTGGGGAGCTTCTCCTGCAAGGCCTGCAACCAAAGGATCAGCTGAGCTCCTTCCGTGCTGGTATTGGTTTTATCCTCGGTATCGCTCCGCAATGACAGAGGAATGATTTTGTCCTGGTAAAAGGCATTAAATCCGTAAGCTCCAAAATCATTGCGGTGTTGCTCAATGGTCTCCACGGAACCTTTAGAGGCAGGCCATATTTTGGCAATCTGACTGTCCAATTCGGTTTTGGGAACATGAAAGATCACGCTATCAAACTTGGAGATGTGAGGATCCATTCCTCCGGACAGCCATACTACAGAATCGGCATACGAACTCACCCGTACATTGCCAGCACCGTCTATGATCCAGTGGCTGTACTGAAAGCCCCAGGCATGGTTGACACCAAAGTATTCAAAATAGGCTTGCTGTTCGTCCTGGTCCTCTTCACATGACCCCATGGCCACAAGCAAAATCATAAAATGTAAGAGTAATCTGGTCATCGCTCACAGTTTTTAATGGCGTGTAAATAAGACACGGGATTCAACAGAAAAGTTATATAGCTGAAAATGAACTTCAGTCGCTTTATGTACCATTTATTTAAATCAAATCTAGACATTAAGGCACACTCTTCATTCACAACCCACCCCGCAGGTTGTGTCCCTATACATCCCGTCAATAAGGGGTGTCGCTCCTACGGAGCTACCACGTGTTCTTGGATTCGCGCTACTCTCATTCAGACACCGCTGGTGTCTAATTCACAGAAAACACCTTTTGAATCCAGACAAGTCAGCTCCATAGGAGCGGAATGTTCTTAGATATTATTCCCGTCCGAATGAGCTGCGTAGCTGCGATATGCCCCTGATATGTCTCCTCCAGGGGCAGGACATATTCCTACGATCCCACCTTGCTGGCATTGTTCAGTTCCTGCCGCGCAAGAAGGGAAGGTGTCGCTCCTACGGAGCTGTCATGTGTTTTGTGTTCGCGCTACTCACATTAGACACCGCTGGTGTCTAAACCCGCAGAAAATACCTTATGAATCCAGATCAATCAGCTCCATAGGAGCGGAATGTTCTTAGATATTATTCCCAGCCGAATGAGCTGCGTAGCTGCGATATGTTCCTGATATGTCTCCTCCAGGGGCAGG